>Ga0209915_1000020_pt1 | contig 943170 bp, 847 predicted proteins | sample ThiBiot_750_plan_FD_183952 | JGI IMG/M metagenome (GOLD analysis project Ga0209915, IMG submission 183952) | Wastewater bioreactor microbial communities from Cape Town, South Africa - Thiocy_cont_750_plan (SPAdes) | ecosystem: Engineered > Bioreactor > Thiocyanate-remediating >...
TTTTGCCTGGCGGCAATAGCGCAGTGGAACCACCTGACCCCATGCCGAACTCAGAAGTGAAACGCTGTAGCGCCGATGGTAGTGTGGCATTCGCCATGCGAGAGTAGGACACTGCCAGGCACCCAATACAAGAAACCCCGCTCACTCGAGCGGGGTTTTTTATTGCCTGAAATTCAGCCTCACTGGAGGGCAGGCGGGCACTATGGTGCTGTTTCCCGCCGTGTTTTCTGATACTCGCATTCATCATCCCAGCCAATATCGACTTGTTTGCGGCCTATTTCTGCTCAATATCTATTCGAAGACCCGCATTCTGGATATAAAAAGCACAGAATGTGATGCTTCTACCTTTCTTGTCATGCCTGCTCTGGTTTAATTCCCGGGTCCACATCGATGGACCAAGGAATCACAATAATTTGAGGAATGGACACATGTTCAAAAGAACAGTAACGATGATGCTGGCGGCGGGAACCCTGGTATTAGGCGGTTGCGCATCCAATGGTGGTGCAGAGCAGGCGGCGGCGGACAACAGCGACTTCGGCGGCAAGTCCATCTACCTGCGTGGTGAGATGAACGACTGGATGGCCACCGACGAAAGCAAGGTCGTCAAGGTTGCCGACAAGCTCTACATGGCCAAGGGGACGCTCAAGAAAGAGTGGGCTCCTTACAAGTTCAAGTTTGCCGACTCCGGCTGGAGTTGTGGCACCAACTTCGGTTACAAGAGCCCGAGCGATGGCGTTGCCGTGCTCGGCGGGGAACCTGTACCGGTCAACCCGTGCTCCAAGTATGAGGACATGAAGTTCTCGCCCGAGGCGGATGGCGTCTATGAGTTCTATCTGAATATGGCGGGTGAGACACCGAGCGTATACGTCAAGAAACCCTGAGATAGTCTCTCGCTTTAAATCTCTCGGAAATTGAACCGGTTAAATGCCCTGGCCCAGAAATCTGCTGGCCGGGGTATTTTTTTAGGATAGAATCGGCGCCCTTACGACGGATGAATCACAATATATTGTGTTTTAAGTTCTTAAATTTACTACTGGTAGTATTTTTGTCACGATATTGCCCCATTCACAGGAGGTTGATTGACCATGGCTAAATCCATTCCGGTACTGGAGGGCGTCACCGCCAGCCGCCAGATCCCTCTGCAGGAGACGTCTCTCGAGATCTGGGACAGCAAGTATCGTCTCAAGAGCAAGGATGGCGCCCCCATCGACGGCTCCATCGACGAGACCTACCAGCGTGTCGCTCGCGCGCTGGCAGCGCAGGAGCGCGAACCCGACACCTGGTATGAACCCTTCCTGTGGGCCCTGCGCAATGGTGCCATTCCGGCGGGCCGTATCACCTCCAACGCCGGGGCGTTTGAGCACAAGCCGGCGACCTCCACCATCAACTGCACCGTCTCCGGCACCATTGAGGATTCGATGGACGATATCCTCGGCAAGGTGCACGAGGCGGGGCTGACCCTGAAGGCGGGTTGCGGCATCGGTTACGACTTCTCGACCCTGCGACCGCGCGGAGCCTTCGTTTCGGGAGCGGGAGCCTATACCTCCGGGCCGCTCTCCTTCATGGATATCTACGACAAGATGTGCTTTACCGTCTCCTCTGCCGGTGGCCGTCGTGGCGCCCAGATGGGCACCATGGATATCCGTCACCCCGATGTCGTCGAGTTCATCCAGGCCAAGCGGGAGGATGGTCGCCTGCGTCAATTCAACCTCTCCCTGCTTATCACGGAAGAGTTCGTCAGTGCGGTGAAGGAGGATGCCCCCTGGCAACTGATCTTCCCCTACACCGCCAAGGAGGTGGAGCAGGATGGCATCGCGCTGGATGACCCTGCGAGGGTGGTCTGGGCGGACTGGCCCAACAAGGAGGGTGTGGTGATCAACGAGCTGGGTCAGGTGGCCTGCAAGGTCTACAAGACCCTGCCCGCGCGCAAGCTGTGGAACGTCATCATGACCTCTACCTACGACTATGCGGAGCCCGGTTTCATCCTGATCGACAAGGTGAACCAGATGAACAACAACTGGTTCTGCGAAGAGATCCGTGCCACCAACCCCTGCGGTGAACAGCCTCTGCCGCCCTATGGGGCCTGTCTGCTGGGCTCGGTCAACCTGACCACCTTCGTGCGCGATCCCTTCACCGAGCAGGCCGCCTTCGACTGGCCCGCGTTTCGCAAGGTGGTGGCCATCTTCACCCGTATGCTCGACAACGTGGTGGAGATAAACCAGCTGCCGCTGGCCAAGCAGCGCGAGGAGATCACCGCCAAGCGTCGCCACGGCATGGGCTTCCTGGGGCTGGGCTCGACCCTCACCATGCTGCGCATCAAGTACGGCTCTGCGGCCTCCGTCGCCTTCACCGAACAGGTCTCCCAGGAACTGGCGATGACCGGCTGGCAGGAGTCTCTGCGTCTGGCGAAGGAGAAGGGGCCGGCCCCCATCATGGAGCAGGAGTTCGAAGTCACCGGCAAGATGCTGCGTCTGCGCCCCGAAATGGCGGCAGATGGCATCAAGCTCGGCGACAAGGTGAAGGGCAAGGTGTTGCATGCCCGCTACAGCCGCTACATGCAGCAGGTGGCCGAGGTGGATCCCGCTCTGGTGGCCGAGCTGGCTGAGGTGGGTGGACGCTTCACCCATCACAGCAGCATAGCGCCGACCGGTACCATCTCCCTGTCGCTCGCCAACAACGCCAGTAACGGCATCGAGCCGAGCTTTGCCCACCACTACAGCCGCAATGTCATCAAGCCGGGCAAGAAGAGCAAGGAGAGCGTGGATGTCTACTCCTTCGAGCTGCTGGCCTATCGCGAGCTGGTGAACCCGGCCGCCATGCCCTATGCCGAGGAGGAGGGTAGCCGCCTGCCGGATTACTTCATCACCGCGGACGACGTCACGCCGACCGGGCACGTGGATATCCAGGCGGCGGCCCAGCACTGGATCGACTCCTCCATCTCCAAGACCGCCAACGTGCCGACCGATTTTCCGTTCGAGCAGTTCAAGGATATCTACCTCTATGCCTCGGACTCCGGCCTCAAGGGCTGCACCACGTTCCGCTTCAACCCGGCCGCCTTCCAGGGCGTGCTGGTGAAGGAGAAGGATCTGGAGAACACCAGTTACGAGTTCACCCTGGAAGATGGCACCGTCATCACGGCGAAGGGGAACGAGGAGATCGAATACGATGGCGAGCTGCACACCGCAGCCAATCTCTATGACGCCTTGAAAGAAGGCTATTACGGCAAGTTCTGAGGACGAGACATGGTCAAGAAGATCGACAGAAAAATCGTCGCCTACAAGGTAAAAACCCGGGATGAGCCGCAAGATGCGCCGACGCCCAAGGATGACGTGGTGCACATGCATGAAACCGTGCTGCGCCCGGAACGGTTGATGGGCACCACCTACAAGCTGAAAACGCCGGAGCATGTCTCCGAGCACTCGCTGTTCATCACCATCAACGACATCATTCTCAACGAGGGCACGGTGCACGAGACCCGGCGCCCGTTCGAGATCTTCATCAACTCCAAGAGCCTGGAGCACTATCAGTGGATAGTGGCGCTGACCCGCATCATCTCGGCGGTGTTTCGCAAGGGAGGGGACGTCACCTTTCTGGTGGAGGAGTTGCGCTCCGTGTTCGATCCCAAGGGGGGGTACTGGAACAAGGGCAAGTACGTGCCCTCTCTCATCGCCGAAATTGGCAACGTGATCGAAACCCATCTCACCGAGATCGGCATGCTCAAGGTGCCCGGGCTGGACGAGCACCAGCAGGCGTTCCTGGCCGAGAAGCAGGCGCAATTGCAGGCACAGCAACAGGCAGAAGAGCAGCCAGCGGGCAGCGGTTTCCCACCCAGTGCCGCGCTCTGCTACAAGTGCCACACCAAGGCGCTGGTGCAAAAGGATGGCTGCATGACCTGTCTCAATTGCGGGGATTCCAAGTGCGGTTGAGGTGCTGATTGCCACCAAAGGCCGGCAACATGCCGGCCTTTTCGTTGCTGATTTTATGTTCGAACGACGCCCATGATGGCAGCGATTTGTTGCGCACCGGTAAATTCGGGCGTAGCGTTGAGGGTAATAAAACTGTCACGGCCGTGTGGTTTCAATGACATCTGAGATTCACACACGTGGCACCTTCAGTGCCAAGGAGGATGCTTATGGACAACACGGACCGAAAGCTGTTTATCCTGGATACCAACGTTCTGCTTCACGAACCCCTCGCCATCTACTCCTTCAAAGAGCACGACGTGCTCATCCCCATGACGGTGCTCGAAGAGCTCGACAACATCAAGGATCGCCAGAAGGACGTCAGCCGTGATGCCCGCATCGCCATCCGTGCCCTGGAAGATGTCTTCCGCGATGCGACTCCGGAGCAGATAGTGCAAGGAGTGGCACTGGCCGGCGAGGCGAGCGGCCGTATCTCCATCTTCAGCGATCACCATCTGCCCCAGGATGCCGAGGTGTTCACCGACAAGGAGGCGGACAACCGCATCATCAACGCCGCCCTCTACCTGCAAAAGCACGAGATGAAGCGTCAGGTGGTGCTGGTCACCAAAGACATCAACATGCGCCTCAAGGCCAAGGGAGCAGGTCTTGCCCATGTGGAGGATTACCGCAGCGACCAGCTCATCGACGACATCCGTCTGCTCGCCAAGGGCTTCCAGGTGGTGCCCGGCAGTTTCTGGGAGCGGGTCGGCGAGTGCGACAGCGAAACCCATGGCCGCGATACGGTCCACGTCATCGATGCCAACCTGCTGGAGGGAGTCCACGTCAACCAGTACCTCCTGGACGAGGAGAACTTCTTTGCAGCGCGGGTGCTGAGCCACGACGGCAACAAGATCCGCCTGAAAGATCTCGGCCGCGAGCGGCTGATGTCTCGCAAGGCCTGGGGGGTGCATCCCAAGAACGTCTATCAGGGCATGGCGCTGGATGCCCTGCTGGATCCGCACATCGACCTGGTGATCCTGACCGGCCCGGCGGGCTGCGGCAAGACCCTGCTCGCCATGGCGGCGGCGCTGGAGCTGGTGATCGAGAAGGGGATCTACGAGAAGGTGATCGTCACCCGCAATACCCCGGAAATTGCCGAGAGCATCGGCTTCCTGCCCGGCACCGAGGAGGAGAAGATGATGCCCTGGCTGGCGGCGGTGACCGACACCCTGGAGGTGCTGCACAAGCAGGACGAGAACATGAGCGGGTCGCTCAGCTACATCATGGAGAAGGCCAATATCCAGTTCAAATCGGTCAACTTCATGCGCGGGCGCAGCATCCAGAACACCTTCGTGCTGCTGGACGAGTGCCAGAACCTGACCGCGTCCCAGATCAAGACCATCATCACCCGCTGCGGGGAGGGGACCAAGATCGTCTGCTCCGGCAACCTGGCTCAGATCGACTCCAACTACCTGAGCCCGGTGACCTCGGGTCTGACCTACATCGTCGAGCGGTTCAAGGACTTCGACGGCAGTGCCAACATCTTCCTGAACGGGGTGGTGCGCAGCAGGCTGGCTTCGTTCGCCGAGGAAAATCTCTGATTTGACGGGATCTCTGCATGAGAAAGGGGAAGCCGGACGGCTTCCCCTTTTTTGATCCCGCCTATCTCATGCCTCTCTCGGTCGGCCCAGGTAGCGCAGCAGCCCGGGGTGATCGCTGCTGTGCAGGATATCCGGCTTGCCCTGCAAGGCGATGCGCCCTGCGTCGATGAAAAGCACCTGATCGGCGATGAGCTGGGCATAGTCCTGGGAACGACAGGGAGAGACCATCAGCTTGTCAGCCCTTCACTGTGGCGCCAGAGCGCGGCCCAGGTAGCGCAGCAGCCCCGGGTGATCGCTGCTGTGCAGAATATCCGGCTTGCCCTGCAAGGCGATGCGTCCCGCGTCGATGAAGAGCACCTGATCGGCGATGAGCTGGGCATCCTCGGGGTTGTGAGAGACCATCAGCACGGTGATGCCCTGCTCGCAGGCGAGGCGGGCGACCTCCGCCAGCATCTCCCGCCGCAGGGCCGGATCGAGGGCCGAGAAGGGCTCGTCCAGCAGCAGCAGCGGCCTGCCCCGCACCAGGGCGCGGGCCAGCCCCACCCGCTGCTGCTGGCCGCCGGAGAGCTGCTCCGGCAGGCGCGTCAGCATCTCCCCCAGGCCCACCTTGTCAGCGGCCTCCTGCACCAGCCTTTTCTGGGCCGGATTCAAGCGCAGGCCGGGATGCAGGCCGATGGCGATGTTGTCGAACACCGACAGGTGCAGGAAGAGGTTGTGATCCTGGAACAGGGTGGTGACCGGGCGCTCGGCGGGGCCCAGTGACAGCAGATCCTGGCCGTCGAAGGTGAGGGTGCCCGACTCCACCGGCACGAAGCCCGCGATCATGCCGAGCAGGGTGGACTTGCCGGCGCCGCTCGGACCGATGAGGGCGGTGATCTCCCCCTTGGGCAAGGTCGCACTGAAGGTCACCTGCCAGTCGGGATAACTGGTGACAAGTTCCTCAATTACCAGCATGTTTGGCTCCTGAATGTCGTTTTATAGAACAACAAGTAAGAAAAATTGATGAAAGGCAGCGTGAGTGACTGCCCCAAGGGGCGCCCCAGGGGCGTGCCCGGCCGGATCCTGGGGGCTGGGGGGCGGCAATGCCGCCGGGGATCAGTGATCCACATGTCTGCCTCCCAGTCCCCGCTCCACCAGCCAGAACAGGGAGAAGCAGAGGGTGAGCAGCAGCAGGGCGGTGGCGGCCGCCTCGGTCAGCCGGTAGCTACCGAGCTGCTGATAGAGCAGCCAGGGCAGGGTGGTGAGGGTCTGGCTGCCGAACATGGCGATGGCCCCGAGATCCCCGAGGGACAATATCATCGAGAGAGCCATGGCCAGGGCCAGCGGGCGGCGCAGCAGGGGCCACTCCACCAGGCGCAGGCGATGCAGGCCGCGCACCCCCAGGCTGTCCGCCAGCCGATCGTACTGGCGCACCACCAGTTGCATGGGGGCCGAGAGGGTGCGCAGCACATAGGGCAGCGCCATCAGGGCGTTGACCAGCACCACCAGCCAGGGGCCCAGGGCAAAGACGTCGGTGAAGGGCATGAACAGGATGAAGAGGCCGGTGGAGAGCACCACCGCCGGGATCATCAGGATCATGGAACCGCTGGCCTCCCACAGGGCGGCGGCCCGCCGTTTGCGATCCCGCACCCTCAGGTGGCGGCTGGTGAGCAGCAGCCCGGCGCCGAGCAAAGTGGCCAGGGAGCCCGCCGCCAGGGCTATGCCCAGGGACTGCCCCCCTGCCTGCCACAGCCGGGGTGAGCCGAGCGCCGCCAGCAGACCGGGGTTGAACCCGGCGACCACGATGGCCAGCAGGGGCGGCAGGAAGATGGCGAGCCCCATGGTCAGGGCCAGGCCATCCACCAGAGCGCTGCCCTTCTGGTGTCTGTCGGGACGCAGGCAGGGGCGACGGCTGGTGAGGCGACTGGCCGGGGTGGTCTGCAGCTTGTGTTGCAGCAGGAGCAGGGCCAGGGTCAGCAACAGTTGCACCAGGGCGAGCCCGCCAGCGGTGGCGAGATCGAAGTCAAAGCGCAGCGCCTGGTAGACAGCCACCTCCAGTGTGGTGGACTTGGGGCCGCCCCCGAGCGCCAGCACTGTGGTGAAGCTGGTGAAGCAGAGCATGAAGATGAGGCTGGCGAGCCCCGGCAAGATGCCGCGGATGAGCGGCCACTCCAGCAGCCGGAAGATGTGGGAGGAGCGCATGCCGAGCTGGCTGGCGAGGCGCCAGGAGGACTCGGGGATGCTCTCTATGCTCTGCAGAATGAGACGGGCGGCCAGCGGCATGTTGAAGAAGACATGGGCCAGCAGGATACCGAACAGGCCATAGAGGTAGTTGCCGGGGTCCAGGCCCAGGCCGTGCAGCAGTTGCGGCAGCCAGCCCTGGCGACCGTGCACCGCCACCATGCCGAAGATGGCGATGATGACCGGCAGCACCAGGGAGAGGCCGAACAGCTTGAGCAGCAGGCGGCGTCCGGTGAAACGGCGTCGCGCCAGGGCTCTGGCCACCGGGATGGCAAGCCCCAGGCTCAGCAGGGTGGAGAGCAGTGCCTGCCAGAGGCTGAAACCCAGCACGTGGCGCAGGTAGGGATCGCCTAGCAGGGCGCGGGGGGAGAGGGCCCCCGCCTGCCACAACAGGGCGACCAGCGGCCCAATGGAGAGCAGCAGGATGACCAGGGTAGCTGCACTGCCGGGCAGCCACCAGAGGGTGCGACGACCTGAACTCACTGGGTGACGGCTTGCAGCCATTCGCGGATCCACCCCTTGCGGTTGGCGGCCACCTCGTCAGCGCTGAAGGTGAGCGGCTTAGCTACGGTGATCATCTGTTCGAACCCCTTGGGCAGCACCACGTCTGTCACCGGATACATCCAGTTGCCGCCGGGGATCTCGTTCTGGAAGGCGGGGCTCACCATGAATTGCAGGAACTGGTCAGCCAGTTTGCCCTGTGTGGCGCCCTTGAGCTTGGCCGCTACTTCCACCTGGCGGTAGTGACCCTCCTCGAACGCGGCCGCCCGGTACTGGGGTTTGCTCTCGGCAATCAGGTGATAGGCGGGGGAGGTGGTGTAGGAGAGCACCATGTCCGCCTCGCCGTCGAGGAACATGCCGTAGGCCTCTGACCACCCCTTGGTGACGGTGACCGTCTTTTTGGCCAGTTGCGCCCAGGCGGTCGGTGCCTCATCCCCGTAGACCGACTTCATCCAGAGCATCAGGCCCTGACCCGGGGTGGAGGTGCGGGGATCCTGATAGATCACCTTGATATCGGGGCGCGCCACCAGCTCCTTCAGGCTCTTGGGGGGCTGCTTGAGCTTGTTGCTGTCATAGACGAAGGCGAAGTAGCCGTAGTCATAGGGGACAAAGGTGTCGTCTTGCCAGCCACCCGGTACCTTGAGACCATCGAGCCTGGTGGAATGGGGGGCGAACAGGCCGCTCTGCTTGGCCTCGCTGATGAGGGCATCGTCCAGCCCCAGCACCATGTCGGCCTTGCTGTGCTGGCCTTCCAGCCGCAGTCGGTTGAGGATGGCGACGCCATCCTCGAGGGGCACCAGATTGAGGGTGCAGCCGCACTCCTTCTCGAAGGCCTGCTTGATCTTGGGACCCGGCCCCCATTCGGCGGCGAAGGAGCCGTAGGTGTAGACGGTGAGGGTGTCGGCGGCAAACGCCTGGGCAGAGAGCAGGCTGGTGGCGATCAGCAGCAGGGTCTTCATCAATGGCACTCCTGTGGATGTCGGGGTGCTCATCAATGGCACCTCGCGTGTGGTGAGCGCCGGCGGATGAGGGCACAAAAAACGCGCGCCATGCCTCAAATTCCTCCGCCAGCATTATCTGGATCAGGTTCACGGGTATAATCTCAGCGGTAAACCGCACCCCGTTTGAGCAACGCATCGCATTGTATTGGCGTTCCTGGGGGGAGGCCAGCACTATGTTTCACGGGCCGCATCGTGCGAGCCACCACCAAGGAGGAAGTCCCCAGTGATCACCAGCACCAAGGAAAGACGTGCCTTCCAGCGCATGGTCATCAATGCCCCCGTCACCCTGTTCCAGCATCAGCAGGTGCTGGAGGGGGTCTGCCGGGATCTCAGCGCCAACGGCATGGGCGTCGAGGTGAACAAGCACGAGTTCGATCTGGCCCAGCCCATCCGGGTGAGCCTGGCGACCAGCAGCAATCTTCTGCCTCCCTTCGAGGCCCAGGCTCGCATCGTGCGGGTGCTGGAGGAAGAAGACGGTCTCCTGCTGGCGCTGGAGTTTCTCTCCCTCACCTGAGACCCGGGCGCCCGTCCTCCTCGAGACAGGCCAGCCATGGGCTGGCCTGTCTCATTTCCCCTCATCCTGCACCGGCTGTACGCTCAACTGGCCGCTGTCGACCAGCGTTTTGCTGGTGGGCGCGAGCTGGCCCATGGGCAGCTGGGCCGGGCCGGTCGGCTCCATCAGGAGGTAGGTCTCCCCCGCCCGGCTCAAGGTGGCTTCCCCCGGTTTGGCTGGCAAGGCCACCCCCAGCAGGGCGTGTCCCGGCACGAACACCATGGCCTGCTTGAGATCGGGATACCCCTGGGCCAGCAGGGCGGCCATCAGGGTCACCTTGCTGTCGCAATCCCCCCGGTTCTGCTCCAGCACCTGGCGCGGGCTCAGAAACCCCTTGCCAGAGCGGCCCGACTGGCTGTCGAGCAGTTGATAGGGGATGGCCTGGATGAAGTCGAGCATGTGGGCCACCGTCTTCTGGCGCGCCTCGGTCTCGGTGGCCCCTTCCTGCTTGAGCTGCTCCATCAACGGGGCCAGTTCGTCCCGGCTCTCCAGGGCGATGCGCACATGATCCTGCTTGATGGCGGGAGCGCCGTCGGGGGCAGTGAAGGGCTGGAAGTAGTGCAGCGTGAGCCAGGCGGCCTCCAGTTTGGCCTGCTCGGGCTTGACCCATTGGGAGGCTTCCCGCGCCTTGTCGGCGTTGCGGCTCTTGATGCTGAGGCTCATGGCGGGGCGAACGAGGGAGAACTGCACCTCGGGGAACGCCAGGGGGGCCTGTTGCAGCAGGCTTTGCAGTACGTCTTCCTGCATCCTGGCCGGACGGTAAGCGATGAGAGGGGGCAGCTTGCCCGCCTCCAGCCGGTAGCTGAGCTGCTGCGCCTTGCCCTCCCTGTCCTGCCAGCCGACGTTGAGCTGACCGCCACTGTTGGTGAAAGAGGTCTGCCCGCCCAGGGCCGGGAGGCTGAGCAGCAGGCAGAGCAATGAAAGGGCGCCCCTTGCGGACATAGGTGTCTCCTGTCGGACATGCAGAGGTGGCGGGCTTTGTACAGCGACCCGACAATAAAACAGGGAGCCTCGGCTCCCTGTTGATTCTACTCGCTTTCTTGTCGCTGGCTCGTCAAATCCAGCTTGGCTGCTTCGCCTCGAAGGCGCTGATGGCGGCCTCGTGCTGCAGGGTCAGACCGATGGCATCCAGCCCGTTGAGCAGACAGTAGCGACGGAACTCGTCGATTTCGAAGCCGAACGTGAGGCTGCCTGCACGCACCTGGTTAGCCTCCAGATCCACTTCGATCTCGATGCCCGGCTGGGCGGCGACCAGCTGGAACAGGGCGTCGACCTCCTCCTCTTTCAGACGAACCGGCACCATGCCGTTGTTGATGGCGTTGCCGTAGAAGATGTCGGCAAAGCTCGGGGCGATCATGGTCTTGAAGCCGTAGTCCGCCAGCGCCCAGGGGGCGTGCTCGCGACTCGAGCCGCAGCCGAAGTTCTCGCGGGCCAGCAGGATGCTGGCACCAGCGAATTGCGGTTTGTTCAGTACGAACTCCGGGTTGGGCTGTTCCCCTGCATCGTCCAGGAAGCGCCAGTCGTGGAACAGGTGCTTGCCAAAGCCGATGCGGTTCACCTTCTGCAGAAACTGCTTGGGAATGATGGCGTCGGTGTCGACGTTGGCGCTGTCGAGGGGAACGACGATCCCTTTATGCTGTTTGAAACCTGTCATCATGTTCTCCTTGTCGTTACAGCGCGCGAATGTCGGCGAAGTGGCCGGTGATGGCGGCGGCGGCGGCCATGGCCGGGCTCACCAGGTGGGTGCGACCGGCACGACCCTGACGCCCCTCGAAGTTGCGGTTGCTGGTGGATGCGCAGCGCTCCCCCGGTTGCAGCCGGTCGTTGTTCATGGCCAGACACATGGAGCAGCCGGGCAAACGCCACTCAAAGCCTGCCTCGATGAAGATCTTGTCCAGCCCCTCGGCCTCGGCCTGGGCCTTCACCTGCTCGGAGCCCGGCACCACCAGGGCCTGTACCCCTGCGGCGACCTTGCGGCCACGGGCGATGGCGGCGGCAGCGCGCAGATCCTCGATGCGGCTGTTGGTGCACGAACCGATGAACACCTTGTCGATGGCCACGTCGGAGAGCTTCTGGCCCGGTTGCAGGTCCATGTAGGCGAGGGCCTTGCGGGCGGACTGCTGCTCCACCGGATCGGCGAAGGATTCCGGTGCAGGGATGGGCTCATTGACGGCAATGACCTGGCCCGGGTTGGTGCCCCAGGTGACCTGCGGGGCGATGTCGGCGGCGTCGAGCACCACTTCGGCGTCGAAGTGGGCACCTTCGTCGCTTTTGAGGGTCAGCCAGTAGGCGATGGCCTGTTCCAGCGCTTCCCCCTTGGGAGCGAACTCCTTGCCACGGATGTAGTCGATGGTGGTCTGGTCGGGGGCAATCATACCCGCTTTGGCGCCGAGCTCGATGGCCATGTTGCACACCGTCATGCGCCCTTCCATGGTGAGCCCCTCGATGGCTTCACCGGCGAACTCCACCACGTAGCCGGTCCCGCCTGCATGACCCACCTTGCCGATGATGGCGAGCACCACGTCTTTGGCGCTGATGCCTGCGGCCAGCTTGCCGTTGACAGAGATACGCATGGTCCTGGCGCGGCCCTGTTTCAGGGTCTGGGTGGCCATCACGTGTTCCACTTCGGAGGTGCCGATACCGAACGCGAGCGACCCGAAGGCGCCGTGGGTGGCGGTGTGGGAGTCACCGCAGACGATGGTGGTGCCGGGCAATGTGATGCCGAGCTCCGGGCCCATCACGTGGACGATACCCTGGTACTTGTGGTTCAAGTCATAGAGACGAACCCCGAACGCCTGGCAGTTGGCGGCGAGCGTTTCCATCTGGATGCGGGCCATCTCGCCGGAGGCGGCGATGTCCTTGGTGGTGGTGGAGACGTTGTGATCCATGGTGGCCCAGGTCAGATCCGGGCGACGCAGCTGGCGGTTCATGGCGCGCAGGCCGTCGAATGCCTGGGGGCTGGTCACTTCATGCACCAGATGACGGTCGATGTAGATGAGAGGGGTTTCCCCTTCCACTTCCCGCACCACGTGGGCGTCGAACACTTTCTGATAGAGGGTCTTGGACATTGCTCGGTTTCCTTGTTATCGATGCCGTGGGATCAGATGCGCGCGGCGATCTGGCTGCCCATGTCGGCCGTGCTCTGCACCGGGTGCGTGGCGCTGGCCTGATGCAGGTCGGCGGTGAAATAGCCTTCTGCCAGGGTCTGGGCCACAGCCTGCTCGATGGCCTGGGCGGCGGCTTCCTGGCCGAGACTGTAACGCAGCATCAGGGCGGCGGAGAGGATCTGGGCGATGGGATTCGCAATCCCCTTGCCGGCGATATCCGGGGCCGAGCCACCGGCCGGCTCGAACAGACCGAAGCCGGATTCGTTGAGGCTGGCGGAGGGGAGCAGGCCCATGGAGCCGGTGATCATGGCGCACTCGTCGGAGAGGATGTCACCGAACAGGTTGGAGCAGAGCAGCACGTCGAACTGGGACGGATCCTTGATGAGCTGCATGGTGGCGTTGTCGATGTACATGTGGTTCAGGGCCACATCCGGGTAGGACTTGGCGACCTCGGTCACCACCTCGCGCCACAGGATGGAGGAGGCGAGCACGTTGGCCTTGTCGATGGAGGTGACCCTGGCCTTGCGCACCCGGGCCGATTCAAACGCTATCTTGGCGATGCGCTCGATCTCGAAGCGGTGGTACACCTCGGTGTCGAAGGCCTTCTCGGTGGCGCCTTCCCCCTCGCGCCCCTTGGGCTGGCCGAAATAGATGCCGCCGGTCAGCTCGCGCACGCAGGCGATGTCAAAACCGCGATCGGAGATGTCGGCACGCAGCGGGGAGAACTGCTCCAGACCGGTGTAGATGCGGGCCGGGCGCAGGTTGCAGAACAGTTTGAAGTGGGCACGCAGGGGCAGCAGGGCACCGCGTTCCGGCTGATCGTTGGGCGGCAGGTGTTCCCACTTGGGGCCACCTACCGATCCGAACAGCACCGCATCGGCCGCTTCGCAGCCTTTGATCGTGCTCTGGGGCAGCGGTGTGCCGTGGTTGTCGATGGCGATGCCGCCGACGTCGTGACGGTCATAGTCGAGGGAGAAGCCGAATTTGGTCTGCACCTTTTCCAGTACCTTGATGGCCTCTGCCATCACTTCCGGGCCAATGCCGTCACCCGGCAATACTGCGATCCGATAACTGCTCATACTCTCTCCGTCTTGATAGTGTGATTCCGTTTCATCCGGGAGGCCGGTCCGGGCCACTGCCCTGGCCCCGGTCCTCCCCATGTCATGCTGTCATCTTGTCCGGCGGCGGGCTCAGACTGTTTCCGATTTGATGGTGTGGTTGCGCTCCATCTGCTCGGCCACCTGATCCGCGCGCCAGATACTGTTGATCACGTGGACCAGGGCCTGGGCCGAGGATTCGATGATGTCGGTGGCCAGCCCCATGCCGTGGAACTTGCGCCCCTTGTACTCGGCGACGATGTCCACCTGGCCGAGGGCGTTCTTGCCCTCGCCCTTGCCCTTGAGTTCGTATTTGTCGATGCGGATCTCGTAGCCGGTGATGCGGTTGATGCACTGGTAGACCGCGTCCACAGGGCCGTTGCCGGTGGCGGCCTCGCACACCAGATCCTGGCCTACCTTGAGCTTGACCGAGGCGGTGGCGAGCACCGAGCTGCCGCTCTGCACGCCGAGGTACTCCAGCTTGAAGTGCTCGGGCTCCTCGTGGATCTGGCTGAAGAAGGCGAGGGCCTCCAGGTCGTAGTCGAACACCTGGCCCTTCTTGTCGGCCAGGGTGAGGAACTTGGCGTAGAGATCGTCGAGGTCGTAGCTGCTCTCGGCGTAGCCCATGGACTCCATCCGGTGCTTGATGACGTGGCGGCCGGAGCGGGAGGTCATGTTGAGGTTGTTCTGGGTGAGACCGATGCTCTCGGGGGTGATGATTTCATAGGTGTTCTTCGCCTTGAGCACGCCATCCTGATGGATGCCTGAGCTGTGGGAGAAGGCGTTGGCGCCGACGATGGCCTTGTTGGGCTGCACCGGCATATTGCAGATTTGACTGACGAGGGTGCTGGTCCGATGGATCTCGCTGTGGCGGATGTTGGTGTGTACCCCGAGCAGGTCGGCGCGGGTTTTCAGGATCATCGCGACCTCTTCCAGGGAGCAGTTGCCAGCACGCTCGCCGATGCCGTTGATGGTGCACTCGATCTGGCGGGCCCCCATCTGCACGGCACTGATGGAGTTGGCCACCGAGAGGCCCAGATCGTCGTGGCAGTGCACCGAGATGATGGCCTTGTCGATGTTGGGTACCCGGTTGAACAGGGTGTGGATGATGCCGGAAAATTCGGTCGGCACCGTGTAGCCCACGGTATCCGGGATATTGATGGTGCGGGCGCCGGCCTTGATGGCGGCTTCCACCATGCGGCACAGGTTGTCTATCGGGGTGCGGCCCGCATCTTCGCAGGAGAACTCCACGTCATCGGTGTAGCGCAAGGCGTGCTTGATGGCGCCGACCCCCATCTCCAGCACGTCTTCGAAGCTCTTTTTCAGCTTGCTCTCCACGTGGATGGAGGAGGTGGAGATGAAGGTATGGATGCGAAACGCCTCTGCCACTTTCAAGGCTTCGCCGGCGGCATCGATGTCTTTTTGCAGGGCGCGAGCCAGGGCGCAGACCCGGCTGTTCTTGATGTGGCGGGCGATGGTCTGAACCGATTGAAAATCGCCGGGGGAGGAGACGGGGAAACCCACTTCCATGATATCGACACCGAGCCGCTCCAGCGCCTGGGCGATCTGCAGCTTCTCCTTGACCGTCAAGCTGGCCGACAGCGCCTGCTCACCATCACGCAAGGTGGTGTCGAATATGATGACCCGATCTGACATGTGACTTCCCTCTTCCTAAGTTCGCTGCGTGCATCCTGCATGGCATAAAAAAACCCGTGCGGGGTGCACGGGTTTCTGTAAATTCCGGCTATGCCTTAGCCCGGCTACAAGGATCCCGCGCGAGGAGTCGCGATTAGGGAGAGCAGTAGTAGCGGAGCGGCAATACGCATGATGTCTCAATCCTTCCAGTCGATAACGCTACTACCAATAACGAGATTTTTATGCTGTGTCAACCGGAATGGACAGGTTCAATCCACTGGTTTATTTAATCGGATTGTAAAGGAGTGCAAATTCTCTTGTCCCATATTCGGTTCATGCCTGATTATCTGGTCATTCCTGCTGTACTCGATCACCCGCACAATCAGATCGACTTATCAGCCCTTGCTGAATTATCTGAGGTATTCCATGGAAAAACGCAGACCTGGCCGTCCAGTCGGACGTTCCGACATTCGTGACAAGCTGCTTGCCGCCGCACGCGAACGTTTTCTCAACACCCCCTACAGCAAGGTGACGACCCGCGAGATTGCCGAGCTGGCAGGCTCCAATCTGGCGATGATCCACTACTACTTCGGCAGCAAGGAAGGCCTCTACAAGGCGGTGCTGGGGGATGTGGCCGAGCCCCTCGAGCAAGTCTGGCACGACGAGAGCAGCAACCGCAGCCTGACCGATCTGCTCAATACCTACTATCAGGTGATGGCGCCCAACAGCGAGCTGACCTCCGCCATCTCCAGCGCATTGTCCACTGAAAAGAGCCCGGGGCGTGATTTTGTTCTGAGCCGCCTGCTGGATCGCCAACTTCCCCAGTTCGATGCCCTGCTCGAATCCATGCGTTCCAACGGCCAGCTGGCGGACACCCTGGACCCCGAGATGCTGAAGATCTCCTTCCTCAGCATGATGTGGCAGCCGTTCGTGATGAAGGATCTCTACGAACAGGTGTTTGGTCTGACGGTGGACGAGCACTTCATGAGCCGCCTCGCGGCCCACAACTGCCGCCTGATGGAAAACGGCCTGCGCGGTGCCCTGAACTGACTTTTTCGGGATGACGGATGAAAAAGGGCCCCTGGGCCTTTTTTTCATCAATCTGTTATCTGGGCGTCAACGAAGTGTCATGCCGCCCTCCTAGTCTGCACTCAGGATGCAAGGGAGGGCCGTGATGAACAAGATCCAGCAATGGGACCTGCGGGTGTGCCGTGTCTGCCTGCTCCACCCCTACAATCAGCCGCAGGCCAGGATAAGCCGGCTTGTCTCCCGTACCGGTGACGGCCCCCTCTATGCCGTGGCGGCCTGCCTGCTCTGGTGGCAGGGGAGCGCCGGGCAGGAGGCGGTCAGGGTGGCGCTCTGGGCGTTTGCCCTCGAGTTGCCGCTCTACCTGCTGCTCAAGAATGCCCTCAAACGCCAGCGCCCGGCAGGGCTGCCTGTCTTCATCACCCCGTCGGATCGTTACAGCCTGCCCTCTGGCCATACTGCGGCCGCCTTTCTGATGGCGACCGTAGTGGCCGCCAGTTTCCCGCTCTGGGCACCGCTGCTGTTTGTCTGGGCCGCGCTGGTGGGGGCGTCCCGCCTGCTGCTCGGGGTACATTATCTGAGTGATCTGGTGGCCGGGGCGCTGCTTGGCGGTGGTTGCGCCCTCTGGGCGCTGGGTTGGAGCCAGGGATGAGGATACTGTTCGGCGTTCAGGGGACCGGCAACGGCCACATCAGTCGTAGCCGGACCCTGGCGCGCGCATTGAAGAGCAGGGGCGTGGCGGTGGACTATCTGTTCAGCGGGCGCGCCGCCGACGGCTACTTCGAGATGGGGGAGTTCGGGGATTATCGCACCTTCCCCGGTATCACTTTCGCCAGCCATCAGGGGCGCATCTCGGGCTGGCGCACCCTCAAGGGACTCTCTCCCCTGCGTTTCTGGCAAGATCTGCGTGCCCTCGATTGTCGCGAGTACGATCTGGTCATCAGCGACTTCGAGCCGCTCAGTGCCCATGCAGCTCGCCGCTGGGGCAAACCCAGCCTCACCATCAGCCATCAGGCGAGCTTCGACTGGCCGATCCCGCGCTGGGGGGAGAGCGGCTTCAACCGTCAGCTGATGCGCCATTTTGCGCCGGTACGCCAGTCCCTGGGGCTGCACTGGTTCCATTTCGGCCAGCCCCTGCTGCCTCCCATCGTCGATCCCCTTGAGCCGGTGCCGGACAACCAGCAGATCCTGGTCTATCTGCCATTCGAGCAGACAGAGACGATCGCGGCCCTGTTGTCGCGTTTCAGCACGCAGTCGTTCATCTGCTTCCATCCCGAGGTGCGCAAGCGTAGCGAGTGGCGCAACATCCGCTTTGAACCTCAGGCCAGAGAGGGGTTCAAGCTGGCGCTGGCCGGTTGTCGCGGGGTCATCAGCAATGCGGGATTCGAGCTTGCCTCCGAGGCGCTCTCCCTTGGCAAGAAGCTGCTGGTCAAACCCCTGGGTGGCCAGTTCGAGCAGTTGACCAACGGCAGGACCCTGGAACTGATGGGGCTGGCCCAGTTGATGGACAGCCTGGATGCCAATGCGGTGCGAAGCTGGCTGGAGGCCCCTTCTCCTGGCAGGGTACGCTATCCCGATGTGGCAGGAGAGCTGGCCGACTGGTTGCTGGCCGGGGCCGGGGAGGAGGTGGGGGCGCTCTCCCGCCGCCTCTGGGGCAGGACTCTCTTTCCGGAGGAGGTGTGTGACAGCCTGGGGGAGCTTGCCAGCCGCACCGGCCAGGAGCGTCCCTGGTTATCCCAACTCAGCGCCTTTGACTAAACTGAGTCGATCCCACCACGGAGAGGACGGACACCATGCGCTTTACCAATGAAAACGGCGACACCATGACTCTGGCAGACAATCTCACCCTGCATGAGCTGCTCGACATGGGTGTCAGCATTTCGGTCTGCGAAGAGACGGATCCGGATCAGCAGATCTGGCTGGCAGAACCCGAAGACGAGCAGTGAAACCAGCCAGTTTTTGACGGCCCACCCCCTCGGGGTGGGCCGTTTATTTTGTTCCTGACCGACGCGGGCAGCATGATCCGCTGGTTGTTCCCCCCAGGGCCCCTCTTTGTTGCCCGTCTGGTGGCCAAGTCACTGAATGTTAATAGCTGTTTGAAATTTATGACTGTTATGGCCAGACAAAGCCGTGGACAAGCGTTCACGGGCGGGTTAAGTTGGTTTTTCACCCGCTTTTCGGGTGAATGATGGAAAACCCCTATTTTTCTACTATCGACGGCTCCGAACTCGCCTGATCTGCCTGCAGACAACAACAAGACTCGGATCGGCGCTGCCGGGAAGCAGCGGACTGTCGATAGCTTTCGCTTAACGGAGCAAAGCCTGGAGGGCTTTATCATGGAGATGTTATCAGGCGCCCAGATGGTGGTTAGAGCGCTGGAAGATCAGGGAGTGGAACACGTTTTCGGCTACCCTGGTGGCTCAGTGCTCGACATCTATGACGCTCTCTTCGAAAACGGCAAGATGGAGCATGTCCTGGTGCGGCATGAGCAGGCCGCAGTGCACATGGCGGACGGTTACGCCCGCTCCACCGGCAAGGTGGGCACTGTGCTGGTGACCTCGGGTCCCGGCGCCACCAACTGCATCACGGGGATCGCCACCGCCTACATGGATTCCATTCCCCTGGTGATCCTGTCCGGCCAGGTGCCGACCAGCATGATCGGGGAGGATGCGTTCCAGGAGACCGACATGATCGGCATCTCCCGCCCGGTGGTGAAGCACAGCTTCCTGTGCAAGAAAGCCAGCGACATTCCCGAGGCCATCAAGAAGGCCTATTACATTGCCGCTAGTGGCCGCCCGGGGCCCGTGGTGGTGGATCTGCCCAAAGACGTGCAGAATCCGAAAGAGAAGTTCCCCTATCAGTATCCCGAGTCCGTTTCCCTGCGCTCCTACAATCCGACCAAGGCCGGACACAAGGGCCAGATCAAGCGGGCTGCCAAGCTGCTGACCGAGGCGAGTCGCCCGGTCATGTACGTGGGTGGCGGCGCCATCAACGCCAATGCGGATCACCTGGTGACCAAGCTGGCGGAGCTGCTGAACCTGCCGGTGACTACCACGCTCATGGGGCTGGGCGCCTTCTCCGGCACCCATCCGCAGTTTATCGGTATGTTGGGGATGCACGGTACCTTCGAAGCGAACAAGAGCATGCACAACGCGGATCTCATCTTCGCAGTGGGTGCCCGCTTCGATGATCGCGTGACCAACAACGTAGCCAAGTTCTGCCCCAACGCTACCATAGTCCACATCGACATCGACCCCACCTCCATCTCCAAGACGGTACAGGCCCATGTGCCCATCGTCGGCTCGGTGGAAACCGTGCTGGAACAGATGCTGGAAGTGATCCGCGAGTGCGGCTTTGACAACGACAAGCAGGCGCTGGCGGACTGGTGGGAGCAGATCAACCAGTGGCGCTCCCGCAACTGCCTGGCCTACGAGACCCATCCCACCCTGATCAAGCCGCAGCAGGTCATCGAGACTCTCTACAAGGTGACCAAGGGGGAGGCGTTCGTCGCCTCCGACGTGGGTCAGCACCAGATGTTTGCCGCCCTCTACTACCCGTTTGCCAAACCGCGCCAGTGGATCAACTCCGGCGGTCTCGGCACCATGGGCTTTGGCATTCCCGCCGCCATGGGCGCCCAGTTTGCCAACCCGGAAGCCGTGGTCTGCTGCGTCACCGGCGACGGCTCGGTGCAGATGAACATCCAGGAGCTCTCTACCTGCATGCAGTACGGGGTGCCCATCAAGATCATCTCCATCAACAACCGTGCGCTGGGCATGGTCAAGCAGTGGCAGAAGATGTTCTACGGTGGCCGCCACAGCCACTCCTACATGGAATCCCTGCCTGACTTCGTCAAGCTGGCGGAAGCCTATGGCCACGTCGGCATCGCGGTGAGCGATCCGGCGGAGCTGGAGAGCGCCATGGAGAAGGCCTTTGCCATGAAGGACAGACTGGTGTTCATGGACATCTCGGTCGATCCGGACGAGCACGTCTATCCGATGCAGATCAAATTTGGCGCCATGGACGAGATGTGGCTGAGCAAGACGGAGAGAACCTGATGAGACATATAATTTCCGTTCTGCTGGAGAACGAATCCGGTGCCCTGAGCCGTGTGGTGGGCCTCTTCTCCCAGCGCGGCTACAACATCGAGACCCTGACGGTGGCCCCTACCGAGGATCCCACCCTGTCCCGCATGACTATCGTCACCATGGGGGATGAGCGGGTGCTGGAGCAGATCCAGAAGCAGCTGCACAAGCTGGTGGACGTGCTCAAGGTGTGTGACCTGAGCGAGGGTGAGCACATCGAGCGGGAGATCGCGCTGGTCAAGGCGCGCGCCGCCGGTGGTGCCCGTGACGAACTGAAGCGGCTGGCGGACATCTTCCGTGGCCAGATCGTCGACGTCACCCCCGAGCTCTACACGGTGCAGCTCGTCGGGACCAGCGAAAAGCTGGACGCCTTCATCAAGACGGCTGCCCAGACCAACGAGATCATCGAAGTGGTGCGCTCCGGTGTCTGCGGCATCTCCCGGGCGGACAAATCCCTGCGTCCCTGATGTGGCCGGATGTGAAAATAGCTGTTCAAGGGCTCTTCGGAGCCCTTTTTCGTGTCTGGCAGCGTTGCGGGCAAGTGGGGGGCCGGTAGGGATGCAGGCCACAGCATCAGGGGGCTATCGAGGGGGTGAAAGAGAAGGGGGAAGGGAGGGCCTTCACCTGTCATTTTCTTTCAAATGATCGGTAAACTATCCACAAAAGCTGTGGAAAACTCTGTAGATTAGCGGTGTGTCTGGCGTTAGTCTCATGATCTTAAAGGGATATTTCAATTTGATCCTGGCTGGATCGCATTTGTGCAATCCCCTGGCGAGGGTGTGAGCGTTTGCTTATCCCTCGTGCCTTGCCAAGGGCGGAACGCGGATCTGTCCGTGGATCCGGACGGGATCCCGATCTGATCTTGCGGATCAACATTTCTGGGCGCGAGCCATAAAAAAACCCGCCTCTCGGCGGGTTTTTCATTGCATCGGACTGCGGGTCGATTACTCGGCCTGGGCTGCCTGGATGCCGGTCAGGGCGATGGTGTAGACGATGTCGTCCACCAGGGCGCCACGGGAGAGGTCGTTGACCGGCTTGCGCATGCCTTGCAGCATGGGGCCGATGGAGACCAGCTCGGCGGAGCGCTGTACCGCCTTGTAGGTGGTGTTGCCGGTGTTCAGATCCGGGAACACGAACACGGTGGCCTTGCCGGCAACCGGGGAGTTCGGTGCCTTGGACTTGGCGACGTTCTCCATGATGGCCGCATCGTACTGCAGCGGGCCGTCGATGATGAGGTCGGGACGCTTGGCCTTGGCCAGCTCGGTCGCTTCACGCACTTTCTCCACATCCGCGCCGGCGCCGGAGGTGCCGGTGGAGTAGGAGATCATGGCCACGCGCGGCTCGATGCCGAAGGCGGCAGCGGAGTCGGCGGACTGGATGGCGATCTCGGCCAGTTGCTCGGCGGTGGGATCCGGGTTGATGGCGCAGTCACCGTAGACCAGTACCTGGTCCGGCAGCAGCATGAAGAAGATGGAGGAGATCAGGGAAGAGCCCGGAGCGGTCTTGATGATCTGCATCGGCGGACGGATGGTGTTGGCAGTAGTGTGCACTGCGCCGGATACCAGACCGTCAACTTCATTGCGCTCCAGCATCATGGTACCCAGTACCACGTTGTCTTCCAGCTGCTCGCGGGCAACCACTTCGGTCATGCCCTTGCTCTTGCGCAGCTCGACCAGACGAGCCACATAGCGCTCGCGCACGGCAACCGGATCGATGATCTCGACGCGGTCGGTCAGTACTACGCCCTGCTGTTCAGCGACGCGGCGGATCTCTTCCGGGTTGCCCAGCAGCACCGGACGGGCGATACCGCGCTCGGCACAGATGGCGGCCGCCTTGATGGTGCGCGGCTCTTCCCCTTCCGGCAGCACGACGCGCTTGTTGGCCTGACGGGCCAGCTCGGTCAGCTGATAGCGGAAGGCTGGCGGGCTCAGGCGACGGGAGCGGGTGGACTTGGCGGAGAGAGACTCGATCCAGTGCTTGTCGATGTGACCAGCAACGTAGTCCTGTACCAGCTCGATACGCTCGCGGTCATCTTCCGGGATGTCGACGTTGAAGTTTTGCAGGCTGACGGCGGTCTGCCAGGTGTTGGTGCCGGTGATCATGATCGGCAGACCGGTGGCCATGGCCTGTTGGCACAGGGCCATCACCTGGGGTTCCGGGTGGTAGTTGCCGGTCAGCAGCAGGGCACCCAGCTTGACGCCGTTCATGGCGGAGAGGCAGGCGGAGACGATGACGTCGGAGCGGTCGCCGGAAGTCACCAGCAGGCTGCCTGGACGGAAGTGCTCGATCATGTTGTGGATGGAGCGGGCACAGAAGGTCACGGTCTGCAGGCGGCGGCTTTCCAGCTCACCCTTGTTGATGATCTTGGCGGCAAGGTGCTTGGCGAGATCCTTGGCGCGCGGTGCGATCAGCTGGGTGTTCCAGGGGATGCAGCCGAGGATGCGCAGCGGGCTCTTGCCGAAGACTTGCAGCACTTCCAGGTTGTGGCCGGTATCGGCACCGTGGTGGTGCGCTTCGAACATCTCGGTCAGGTCGGGACGGGTCACGCCGTGCTCGTCAACCGGGGCACCCACCTTGTTGATGACGCAGCCCACGATACGCGGGTTGTTGACGCCACCGAAGTTGGAGCAGGCCAGCTCGATGCGCTCTTTGAGCTTCTGGCTGGAGTCGTTGCCCGGATGGGTCACGAACACCATGTCGGCGTCCAGCGCCTTGGCGACGTCGTAGTTCAGCTTGTTGGCAAAGGGTTGCTTGTCGGTCGGCACCAGGCCCTCGATCACCACCACTTCGGCACCGCTGGTCTTCACGTGCTCTTCGAAGCGGGCCACGATCTCTTCCAGCAGGATGTCGGTGTTGCTGGAGGTGATCATGTTCTCGGCGTAGGAGAGGGCGAACGGCTCGGGCGGGTTGATGTTGGCAGCGGCGCGGATCACGGCGGTGGAGCGCTCGGTACCGGTTTCACCCGGACGCGGCTGGGCAACCGGTTTGAAGAAGCTGACATTGACACCGTGACGTTCCATGGCGCGAACGACGCCAAGGCTCACGGAGGTTACGCCGACACCAGTGCCGACCGGGATGAGCATAATAGTGCGTGCCACTTATTACCCCTTGTTCATTTTTTGGGATCAGGAAAAGGCCGCCCTGGGGCGGCCTTGCTCTACAGCTAATTTATGCGCCGACCAGTTCCAGCGCGTCGTGGGCGATGACCCACTCTTCGTTGGTCGGGATAACCAGGGCCTTGGTGGAACCAGCCTTGGTGATCTCGCCGCCCTTGCCGAAGCGAGCCTTCAGGTTGGCGTCGTGGTCGACGTCAAAGCCCAGCAGGCCCAGCTTGTTCAGGGTGATCTCACGGATCGGGGCGGAGTTCTCGCCGATGCCGCCGGTGAAGACCACGGCATCCAGACGACCGTCCATGGCGGCGGCGTAGGCACCGATGTACTTGGCCAGACGGTAGCAGTACACGTCCATGGCGCGCTTGGCTTCTTCCTTGCTGTCGTAGTTGTCTTCAACGAAACGGCAGTCGGAGGTGACTTCGGTCAGACCCTGCAGGCCGGATTCCTTGGTCAGCATGGTGTTGATCTCGGCAACGCTCATGCCCAGCTTGTCGTGCAGGAAGAAGATGATAGCCGGATCGATGTCACCGGAACGGGTACCCATCACCAGGCCTTCCAGCGGGGTCAGGCCCATGGAGGTGTCGACGGACTGGCCGTTCTTGATGGCGCAGACGGAGCCGCCGTTGCCCAGGTGGCAGTTGATGATGTTGAGCTCTTCCACCGGCTTGTTCAGCTGCTTGGCCGCTTCCAGGCTGATGTAGTAGTGGCTGGTGCCGTGGGCGCCGTAGCGACGGATGCCGTTCTCTTTGTAGAGCTTGTACGGCAGGGCGTACAGGAAGGCTTCTTCCGGCATGGTCTGGTGGAAGGCGGTGTCGAACACGGCGACGTTCTTCTCGGCCAGTTCCGGGAAGACCTTCAGGGCGGCACGGATACCGATCAGGTGAGCCGGGTTGTGCAGCGGTGCGTAAGGAATGGCGGCTTCGATGCCGGCAATGACGTCATCACAGATGCGAACGGAGGAGGTGAAACGCTCGCCGCCGTGTACCACGCGGTGGCCGATGGCGATCAGGTTCTTGGACAGTTCCGGGTTGAGCGGCAGGATCTTGTGAACGATGAAGTCCAGCGCTTCCTGGTGAGCGGCACCGGCACCCAGATCAGCGTTGCCTTTCTCGCCGTTCAGCTTCCACTTGATGCGGGCGTCGTCGAGGTTGAAGCATTCGGCCAGGCCGGACAGCAGGTCATCACCGGTGGTTGCGTCAATGACAGCAAACTTCAGGGACGAGCTGCCACAGTTAAGAACAAGAACCAGCTTACTCATGAATAAATCCTATCGCAGATTGGGTTGGGTTGGAGGATGCGCCGGACGCGGTGCGTCCAAAAACTATCAACTTATCCTTATGAGGGTTGGCAATCTGTTGCTTGCCCCTTGTATAGTGATACAAGACCCGAAATTCAGACGTCCCTGACTGGTCAGTGGCCGTGCCCCAGCGTAAAAATGGGCGTACAAAGGATAACCTGATTGTTGAAAAATAACAAAGTCATCCTCAACCTTTGTTATTGCCTCTCAAATATTGTCGAGGTTTTGCCGTTAATGCGTTCGAAAAGAGCTCGGAGGTAGCATGAGCATGAACATTTTTGGAACTAAATTACAGCAAGGCCGTCATTATATGACTCTTTGGCCGCGCCGTCCCGAGCTTAATTCCATGTTCCCGGAGAATCGGGTGATCAAGGCCACCGAATTCGCCCTCAAGGTGATCCCGGCACTGGCGGTGCTCAGCGTCATGGTGCAGTTCCAGTTTGGCGAGCTTCATTACTGGCCCTCCGTGATGGCGTCCGTGCTCTTCCTGCTCAGCCTGCCGCTGCAAGGGTACTACTGGCTCGGCCAGCGCGCCGATACCCGGCTGCCCCCCTCCCTCGCCACCTGGTATCGGGAGATAAACGGCAAGATGAACGAGCAGGGCGGTCAACGTCAGCTGGTGGCCCATCCCCGCTACGAAGAGCTGGCCGATACCCTCAACGCCGCCTTCAAGCAGCTGGACAAATCCTTCCTCTACGAATGACTTTCCGGAGTCAGACTGACGACAAAGGCGCCCTCAGGCGCCTTTTTCACATTCAGGCGGCCAGCACCTTGCTGATCTCCTGGATGGAGAGCTTGTACTGACGGGGGCACTGACGCCAGACCGCCAGCATGCGCTGGTACTTGTCCCGCATGGCGATGTCGCTGGAGAGCTCGTCGCAGGGGCAGGGCAGTTCGGGGAAGCGCTTGTCCACTTCCAGCAGGAAGCAGACGTAATCCGCCAGTTCCCGCTCCTGGCTGCGGCTGTAGCCGTTGAAGGCAAGGCGGCTCTCGTTGACATCGGCCCGGGCGCTGGCATCCAGGTTGCCCCAGGAGATAGCCAGTGCATGGTGCAGCTCCAGGGTGTCCAGCACCTCCTGGCAGGTGGCGAGATCCAGATGGCCGAAGCTCTTCTCCAGCTCGAGGATCTGCAGGCAGTAGCCGCGCTCGACGATGGTGCTGGCACGCTGGTAAAACGCCGCCTTTTCCGGATTGAGTTTGGCCAGGATCTCGTACTGGTTGCTCAGGATCAGGCGTTCGGTGTGGCTCATGTTCATGGGCTGTCTCGCTGGAAAATGAATCTGGGGTCACGTTAACCCATATCCAGGATGAATTTTTTGATCTGAGAGGGGAGGTTGGCGAGAAAAGGGGGGAGAGGCGCTCTGGTGAGCCGCCAGAGAGTGGGGGGCTGATGCCGTGGTGAAACGAGCAGGGCCCGCCATGGCGAGCCCTGCAACAATGCCGCTGGTGGCTTACCCCTTGACGAGGTCGAGCACCACCTGATGGTGATCGCTGGTCTTGAACTTGTCGAAGCGATGGGCAACCTTGCCCTCTTCGTCGATGAGGAAACTCAGGCGATGAATGCCGTCATACTCCTTGCCCATGAACTTCTTCGGGCCCCAGACGCCAAAGGCATCGGCCACCGCGTGATCCTCATCGGCCAGCAGGCGGAAGTTGAGGTTGTCGCGCTCCTCGAACTTTTTCAGGCGCTTGGCGCTGTCCGGGCTGATGCCGAGCACCACCACATTGAGGGCAGCCAGCTCGCTATTGACGTCGCGCAGACCGCAGGCCTGGGTGGTGCAACCCGGGGTCATCGCCTTGGGGTAGAAATAGATCAGCACCTTCTTGCCGCGCAGGTCGGCGAGGCGAACCTGATTGCCGTCCTGATCGGAGAGGGAGAAATCGGGGGCCTGGGTACCAGCTTCTAGTGGTGACATGGGGTCTCCTCGGATAAACGCCGTCAGGCGTACTTGTGATTGACGATGAATTCGAACGACTCGGCGCCCAGTCCACGACAGAAATCGGCGAAGGCTGTCTTCGAGCCGGGCTCTTCTCCCTGCTTGGAGAGATTCAACTGAAAGTTCGCCTTGAGCAGGTTGAAGGGCTGCTGTTCCAGGGTGATGGTCTGCATGGCCTGGATGTCCCAGCCGTGATCGCTGAAGAACTGGGTGCACTGACTTACGATGCCCGGCTGATCCCGGATCAGCACCTCTGCGCTGGCGCTGATGTCATATTGCAGGGAGTGGTGGCGCTCGGTGCGTTTCATCATGGTGATGAGATCCCACTCCTGGCTGCGCAGTGGGAGGCTGATTTCCAGTTGCATCAGGCTGTTCCAGTCACCGGACAGGAGCATGATGAAGGTGAATTCGTTGCCGAAGATGCCAAGACGGCTGTCGACAATGTTGCAACCGCAGCCACTGACGTGACGGGTCACCTCATTGACGATGCCAGGCCTGTCCGTGCCGATGGCCGTTACGACCAGGTAGTGAGTCATAAATCGTCTCTCGTCCATTATTGAGAATGCGTTGACCGCGGGGGCCGGCACCCTGCCGTGAGGCCTCTTGTGCGCTCGTGCATTCATACGTTTTGTGCCGGATGGTAACACGGCTTGTCCCCTGCCTCCCTTGTTTTTCAAAAGGGGCAGCTTTACCATTACGCCCCTGAAAATCGGGAGAATTATCCATGTTACGCGGTAGTATTGTTGCGCTCGTTACCCCCATGCTGCCCTCGGGCGACATCGATTGGGTCAGTCTGGCAGCGCTGGTGGAATATCATGTGGATGCCGGGACCAGCGCTATTGTCGCCGTGGGAACCACGGGAGAGTCGGTCACCCTGAGCGAGCAGGAACATATCGCCGTGGTTGAGAAGACGGTGGAATACGCCGCCGGACGCATTCCCGTCATCGCGGGCTGCGGCTCCAACAATACTGCTCATGCCATCGCCCTCTCCCGGCGTTTCGCCACCATGGGCGTGGTGGCGGGTCTCTCGGTTACCCCCTATTACAACAAACCCACCCAGGAAGGCCTCTATCGTCACTATTGTGCGATCGCCGAGGCTAGTGGTCTGCCTCAAATTCTCTATAATGTGCCCGGTCGCACCTGCTGTGACCTCAAACCCGAGACGGTGGCCCGTCTGGCCAAGGTGCCCGGCATCATAGGTTTGAAAGAAGCGACTGGCGATCTTGGCCGTACCCCGCTGCTGCGCGAACTGTGCGGGCCGGATTTTGCGCTTTATAGTGGCGATGACGCCAGCGGATGTGATTTTATGCTGCAAGGGGGCGATGGTGTCATTTCGGTCACCACCAATATTGCGGCGCCCCAGATGGCCGACATGTGTCGTGCTGCCCTGGCCGGTGATGCCGGGCAGGCTCATGACATCAACAATCGATTGATGCCGTTGCATCAGACTCTGTTCTGTGAACCGAGTCCCATCCCGGTGAAATGGGCCTGTGCCCGGCTGGGATTGATGGCGACGGCGACCTTGCGTCTGCCCCTGACCGATCTCACCCCCGAGGGGGAAGCGGCGATGGCGCGAGCACTGACGACTGCGGAGTTGATGGCGAGTGTTTAAAGCAAATGGAAAGGGAAATGCAGTGCGCCTGGTACTGAGTGTCGCGACGGTGGCCGTGCTGGCTGCCTGCAGCTCACCCCAGGAACGCAAAATGGCCAACCGTGGCTTCGAGTATGAAGAGAGCCGCCTCGAAGGCCGCGCCTTCCTTGTGCCCGCCGGGTTGAGTACCCCCGCCTTTAACAGCAATTTCGACATTCCGGCCCTGCCCGAGAGCAGCCGTGAGGGCGCCCTCGGGGCCAAGGTGGACGTGCGTCCGCCTGCCCAGTTGCTCACCGTGGTGCCCGGCAGCCAGGTGGTGGCCAATGCCAGCGAGCCGACCGTCGCCTTCTATGCCCTCAGCACCTCCCAGAGCGTGGAGCGCGATACCTGGGCCTTCCTGATGAACTTCCTAGCCGAACACAAGGTCACCACCGAGAAGCTGGATCAACAGGACGGCGTCTTGCAGACCGGCTGGTTTGACAACTCAGCGGTGCTCGATGGCTGGGCGGAAGATGACGATGACTTCAAGATCCGTCAGCGTTACCAGTTCACCCTGCGCAACGATGTGCAGCGCCACGCCATCAAAATGTCGGTACGGGTGCTGGATCACGAAGAGACCATCGACGGCGAGACCAGCACTGTGCTGACGCCGGCGGACGCCCAGCGTTATGCTACCCGCGCCCTGAACCAGTTCTCCCTCTATTACGACAAGCAGCTCAAGGCCCGTGAACAGCACAAGTCCAGCGATGGCATGGGGCTGGAGCTGGGTCTGGACAACAACGAGCTGAGCGCCTGGATTGCCGAAGGGTCGTTTGACCAGGTGTGGCGCCGCCTCAATCAGGTGCTGCCTGCCTATGGTTTCACCATCAAGGATACCCAGCAGTCCCTGGGCTGGATCGACGTGGAATACGATGAGCCGGACAGCGAGTTCTGGAAGGCCAAGGGAGCGGAACCCTTCAAGCTCGAGGAAGACAAGTATCGCTTCCAGCTCGGCGAGATGACGGGCGGCAAGACCTCCATCACCCTGTTCGACAAGGACAAGAAGCCTGTCGCATCCGGTGTCATCTCCCAGATGTACATCAGCCTGTCCGAGGCCTTTGCCAAGGGCTTGGCCGATCAGGGGGCGAAGTAAGCATGGAAACAGGGGCCTCGCGCCCCTGTTTTGTTATGTCCGGGTTGCCGCAGGGCCAGCGTGCCGAGCCGGTTGCCCCGGGCTTGAGTACCTGATGATGTGAATCCCCCACAGACAGGGGTCTGGTGCCCCTGCCTAACTAGTCCCACAACAGGAAGTGTTATTAGCCATGAGTCTTGCAGATCAAGTATTGGCGGTGAACGACGATTTGCCGATCCGTACCGATAAACCTGTCCATTCCGGCAAAGTGCGCAGCGTCTACTGGTTGACCCCGGCAGACAGTGCCCGGCTCATTCGGGAGAAAGGCTATGATGTGCCGGCCGATACGCCCCTGGCCCTCATGGTGATCAGTGATCGCATCTCGGCTTTCGACTGCATCTGGCAAGGGGTGGACGGTCTGAACGGCGTGCCGGGCAAGGGCGCGGCGCTCAATGCCATCTCCAGCCACTGGTTCAAGCTGTTCAAGGAGCAGGGGCTGGCGGACAGCCACATCCTGGACATCCCGCACCCCTTCGTCTGGATCGTGCAAAAAGCCCGTCCCGTGATGATCGAGGCCATTGCCCGCCAGTACATCACCGGCTCCATGTGGCGTGCCTACAAGGATGGTGAGCGGGAATTCTGCGGCATCACCCTGCCGGAAGGGCTCAAGAAGGATCAGAAGCTGCCCGAGATCCTCATCACCCCGTCCACCAAGGGGATCCTCAAGGGGCTGGATGGCGTGCCGGAAGCGGACGACGTCAACGTCTCCCGCGGCGACATCGAGCGCCACCATCAGGCCTTCGGCTTCCGCTCCCCGGCGGACATCGACCGCTACGAGGCGCTGCTCAAAGAGGGCTTCAACGTCATCAGCGAGGCGCTGGCTGCCCTGGATCAGGTCTTCGTCGACACCAAGTTCGAGTTCGGTTACGTGACCGATGCCGCCGGTCGCGAGAAGCTCATCTACATGGATGAAGTGGGCACCCCCGACAGCTCCCGCATCTGGGACGGCGCTGCCCTTCGCGGCGGCGAGATCATCGAGAAGTCCAAAGAGGGCTTCCGCCAGTGGCTGCTGAACCACTTCCCGGATCCGGACATCCTGCTCAACAAGAACCGCATGCCCGAGCGCTTCGCCCTGGCCCGTGACAACAAGCTGCCCACCGAGGTGATGATGGATATCTCCCGCACCTATGTGGGGATCGCCGAGAAGATCATCGGTCAGCCGCTGGTACGCAGTGCCAATCCGAAGCAGGAGATCATCGAGGTACTGCGGGAGCAGTACGGCCTGATCGACTGAGGCCGACCGCTTTTTTTGCCGCAGGCGCACAAACGTTTGCCGGTGGCTGGCGAGGCGCTTGCAACGCAGATGACAAAACGGGCCCCATGACGGGGCCCGTTTTCATTGGGTTGTCCGGAGCGCTCAGCCATTGACCCGGAAGATCTGACCGGTCTGTACCCCCAGTACCGATTTCTTGTAGGCCTGGGCCACCCGGGCGGCGGGTACCGGCACGAAGCCCGGGAAGAAGTCGGCATACTTGCCCATGGACTCTTCCAGCACAGTGGGGCTGACCACGTTGATGCGAATGCCCCTTGGCAGCTCGCAGGCGGCCCCTTTCACGAAGTGCTCGATGGCACCGTTGATGGTGGTGGCGCTCACCCCCCAGTGGATGGGCTCCTCGCTCAGAATGCCGCTGATGAGGGTGATGGAGCCACGGTCGCTCAGGTGGGCAATGGCGGCCCGGGTCAGGTTGATCTGGCCCATCAGCTTGCTCTGAAGCCCTACCTGCCACTGCTCGTCCGTCATCTCGGTCAGGGCATTGAAGGCGACGCTGCCGCTGGCGACCACCAGGGCATCGAAGGACCCGACCTGCTCGAAGAGCGCCCGGATGGAGGCCGGGTCGCGCATGTCCACTCTGGCATCCCCCTGGCTGTGACCGACCCGGATCACCTGATGATCCTGGGCAAGCAGTTCGCTGACGGCGGCGCCAATGGTGCCGGAGGCACCCACAATCACAATCTTCATATCTATCGCTCCTGGTTGAGATGAGTTGATGATAGCGGGATAAAAAGGGAGAAAAAGCGCTTATGATGAACCCATTGTTTCCATATTGGTGCTAATGATGGATATCACTCACCTGGCCAGTTTCTATGAAGTGGTGCAGCGGGGCAGTTTCTCCGCCGCTGCCGATGCACTGGGGGTGAGCAAGGGGATGCTGAGTCGCCATGTCAGCGCCCTGGAGTCCGCCCTCAATGCCCAGCTGCTCCAGCGCACGACCCGCAGACTCAGCCTGACCGAGGCGGGGCGGGTGCTTCACCTGCAGGCCGGCGAGATCTTCGCCCTGGCCCGGGAGGCGGAGGAGGGGATCCGCGCCCTGACCGAGGAGGACAGCGGCCGCCTGCGCTTCACCTGCCCGGTCAGCACGGGGGACCGCATGGTGAGCGAGCTGCTCGCCCGTTTTGCCGAGCTGTGCCCCGGCGTCCAGGTCGAGCTCAACTTCACCAATGCCATGATCGACATGAGCCAGGGGGAGAATGACATCGCTCTGCGGGCCATGGAGCTGATTCCCGACAACCTGGTGGCCCTGCCGCTCGGCAGGCTCAAGGATGTGGTGGTGGCAAGCCCCGCCCTGCTGGCGCGAGAGGGGATCCCCGCCACTCCCTATGAGCTGGGGGGGCGCTCCTGCCTGCTGCAGGGCCACAACCCGGACTGGGAGCAGTGGCACTTTCGCCAGGGGGAAGAGGAGGCGCACATCCTGGTGCAGGGGCGAGTGCGGGCCAACCACTACAGCACCCTGCTGCAACTGGCCCGGGCGGGCATGGGCTTTGCCAAGTGTCCACTGATGCTGGTGGAGGCCAGCCTGGCCCGAGGGGAGCTGGTGGCCGTGCTGACGGAGTGGCAGACCGGCCTGCATCCGATCCATGTGCTGCACGCCCAGCAGCGCCGGGTGCCGCGCAAGATCCGGCTGTTCAAGCAGGTGCTGGCCCAGTGGTTTGCCGAGCGGCCCCATTATCTGCTGGGGTGAGCCTGCATCCCGTTATTTTTCTGTCATCTGGGGCTGCTACCCTGCGCCCTTCATCGCGAAAGGAGAGTCAGGGAATGAAGCGTCATCAGGGTTGGGCAGGGGTTGCGCTGCTGTGCTGCAGCGGTGTGCAGGCCGAGGTCAGGGTCGAGGTGCCCCGGGATTTCCAGATCCTGGCGGTGAGCGCAGGCAAGGTGCAGGACGAGCAGCATGCCGTGCTGGCCGACGGAGAGCAGCAACTGCTGGTGCGCTACGAGGGGGTGATCCCGAGTCGCAACAGCAGCGACAACGATCGCCAGGTTCGCTCCGAGCCCCAGGTGCTTCGCTATGAGGCCCGCGGGCAGTCGGTGCGCCTGCAGGCTCCCGTGCCTGCGGACGAGGCCGGGATGGAACGCTACGCCAGGGCCCCTGTCCTGGGCCTGGTGGCGGGGGGGCAGCCCCTCGAGGTGCGCCAGGATACGCTGATGGTGCAGGGGATGCAGATCGGCATGGACTGGCATGCCAGGCTGATGGAGTACAACCGTGGCGAGGGGCCTGCCGTGCTCGCCGGTGCGGCGGATGTGACTGCGGCCGCCGTGGCGACGCCCCGGGCCTCCTCCGTGCCGGCCAGCGCCCTGGAAGGGCAGTTGCAACAGCTTTTCCTGCAGGCGGACCCCGCGCTTCGCAAGCGCTTCATCGGTTGGGCCGTGCCGCGCCTTTAAGTTTGCTCCCCGTTGCAGTAACGTGGGCACATCTTTGATTCCCGATGTGCCCATGTTGATCAGCGAGGCCCCCATGTTTGAATTGCACCCCCGCCTTCAGGCGGATACCCGGATACTCGGGGATCTGCCCCTGTGCCGCGTCCTGCTGGCCAAAGACAGCCAGTATCCCTGGCTGATTCTGGTGCCCCGGGTCGCCAACCTGCGGGAGATCCATCATCTGGCCCCCGAGCAGCAACAGCAGTTGATGCAGGAGTCCTGCGCCGTCGCCACCCTGATGGAGCGGGCACTCGGCCCGGACAAGATCAACGTGGCGGCCCTCGGCAATCTGGTGCCTCAGCTGCACCTGCACCACGTGGCCCGCTTCAGCTCGGATGCGGCCTGGCCCGGTCCCATCTGGGGTGCCTGTCCCGCCATTCCCTATGAGGAGCAGGCTTTGCAAGGGGCGGCTGCCAGTTGGCAAACCCGTCTGGCTACCCTGGATGGATTTCAGCCATTTCTGACTGATAATCCAGTCAAGTGAGAGGTGGCTCGCGCTTTGGGCACCGGGATCACGCAATCTGTTAGCGTATCGCGTCGGTGCATGGTGACATGGGCGACACGAGTGACAGCCCCATTATTTCGATCAGCAGGAAGGTTCCATGATAGTGACAAGATCCGAGGATGATGCCGTATTGACCACAGAGGACGTACTGCTGAGCCTGTGCAATTCGGTGACGAGCGTATTGAGTGCGGCGACCCAGACCCAGGTGCGCTTCTCCGGCATGGTGCAGCGGATCAGCAAGACCTGCCTCAAGCCTGACATCGGCTGTTTCGTGCTGTTTGACGGCGGCTTCTCCGGGCTGGTGGTGATCAACTTCTCCGCCGCCGCGGCCATGGAGCTCTACCAGAGCTACATGCTGAGCATGGGGCTCTCCAAGGAGGATCTTGCCATCTCCCACACCTCGGACGAGGTGAGCAACGTCATGGGCGAGCTGATGAACCAGATCGTCGGCAGCTTCACCACCAAGGTGGGGCGCGAGCTGCAGACCCACATCACCCAGAACCAGCCCAAGATGCTGGCGCTCAACAAGCAGGTGATGCTGAGCGTCGACACCAACCTCGACAATCCCGAGACCCGCCGGGTGACCTTCTTCACCGCCAGCAACAACATCTTCTATCTGGAGCTGGCCATGGACAAGACGGAGTTTATCCGGATCCATGATGGCGGCGTGCAGGAGGAGGTGGATCCCGACGAGCTGATCGCCCAGGCCAAGCAGTCAGCCAAACCGGCACCGGCGGCCGCGCCGGCGAGCAACGAGCACGACGATCTGCTGGATTCCCTCGGCATCTGATGGTCGAGGGTTGTGCAAATGAAGAGGCCACCCCGGGGGTGGCCTCCTTGCTTGGGGCGGGTCAGAAGTTGTAAAGCAGCCCGGTACTGAAGCGAAGCGCCTCGGCATCGTAGAAGTCGATGTCGGAGTCGGCGCTGGAGTAGGCCGCGGTGAAGGTGGCGGCAAGGGGTTTGATGCCGAACAGGTTGTGCCAGAAGAAGGTGCCATTGAGGGCGAACTCGCTGGCATCGGCGCGCTGGCCGAACAGGGGATTCGCCTCGTCATACTTGCGCTTGCCGGCGTAGAGGTTGCTCACGATGGACCACTGGGAGGCGCGCTTGGCATAGGTCAGCTGCAGACCGGTGTTCTTGAAGCTCTCCGCACTCCCGTCCAGGCGGGCCTCCTTGTAGAGGAAGGCGGGCTCCAGCAGCTGGTCGCCGCCGAAGTGGTACTGGTAGGAGACAGCCAGGTCGTGGACCTTGCCGTTGCGGCTCAGCATGGAGGCGTAGTGGGTGCCGTGGGTCAGGTCATATTGCTGGCCGCTGCGCTCCTCGTCGAGCTCCACTTCCCGGCTGGTCAGGGTGGCGTAGACGTTGCTGCCCCAGATCCTGTCCCAGGCAAAGCGCACCCCTTTCGAGGTGAGATCGGTGGCGCTGCGGTCCACGCCGGTGGCGAAGGGATCGCTCCACACTTCCACCGGCATGAGGTTGAACACCAGGGAGGTGGCGACGATACCCTTGTCACCCATCTCCTGGCGCAGACCGAGTTGCTGGGTAAAGTCGAAGCGCACCGCGTCCTGGATGAGGTTGCCGAGGAAGACCTGGGTGCGGGTATCGGCGAAGGTGTAGCGGATATCGGCATTGAGCAGCGGGCTCAGACTGCTTTCGCGGCCGGGGGAGCCCAGATCATCGATACGGCTGTTGCTGTCGTCACCGGCATAGAAGTTGGACTTGTGGCTGCCGGCATTGACTCCGCCCAGCAGAAAACCGGACCAGCCGGTCTGGCGGGGGATCTCCCCCAGATCGGCGTGGGCGGTGGTGGCGACCAGCAGGCCAAGGCTCAACAGAACATGATTTCGCATCGGGTATGCTCCTGACATAACGAATGAGAAGGGTGACAGTGTGCCCCGGTATTCCGGTGGAACCGGTGCTGACTGAGGCATGGCAGGCATGCTACCCCAGCCGGAGTGTGACGTTAATCAATAATTGAATACGCGACGGACAAGAGTTCATGGCGCCGTACTGGTATCCTGTTTGCGCAAGAAAAGGGGAGAAAACAACGAGATGAAGCAGATCAAATCCTGGGCGCAATATTACGTCGACCTGATGACCAAGCTGGGACTGGTGCGCTTCAGCATGTTCCTGGCCACCGCCATCATAGTGCTGGCCGTTTCGATCCAGATGGGGGTGACCCTGTTTTTGCGCGGCACCGTGGACATCGTCGACCTGGTGCGCTCTGTCTTCTTCGGCCTGCTGGTGACCCCCTGGGCCGTCTATTTTCTCTCCATCGTGGTGGATCAGCTGGAGGACTCCCGCCAGCGGCTGACCCGGATGGTGCGCAAGTTGCAAGACATGCGCGAGCGGGATCTCGAGCTCAACAGCCAGTTGCAGGAGAACATCAGCCGCCTCAATGCCCAGATCGCCGAGACCAACCGGGCCGAGACCCTGCGCCAGCAAGCCATCGAGGATCTCGAGAACGAGGTTTTCCAGCGGGAGAAGGCCCAACTGCATTTGGGGGAGCGTACCGCCCTCTTGCGCTCCTTCATCGACTGCTCCCCCGATCTGGTCTATTACCGCAACGAGGACGAGCAGTTCTCCGGTTGCAACCGCGCCATGGAGGAGCTCACCGGCAAGGTGGAAGCGGAACTCATCGGCCTGACCCCGTTCGATGTCTACAAGCACGACATCGCCAGCAAGGTGGTGGAGACCGACAAGCAGGTCTTCGCCCAGAACGAGCCGCTCACCTATGAGCAGTGGCTGGAGTATCCCGATGGCCGCAAGGCCTACTTCGAGCTGCGCAAGGTGCCCTTCTTCGACCGCTTCGGCAAGCGGCTCGGCCTGCTCGGCTTTGGTCGCGACATCACCGAGCGCAAGCAGTACCAGGACAAGCTGGAGAAGGCGAGTCGGGACAAGACCACCTTCATCTCCACCATCAGCCACGAGCTGCGCACCCCGCTCAATGGCATCGTCGGCCTGAGCCGGATGCTGATGGATACGCCCCTCGATGCCAGACAGCAGCAGCAGCTCAAGACCATCCACCTGAGCGCGGTGACGCTCGGCAACATCTTCAACGACATCATCGATCTGGACAAGCTCGACCGTCGCCGGCTGGAGATTGCGCCGGCTCCGCTGGATTTGCCCGCCTTCCTCGACGAGCTGGAGACGCTGTCGCGCATCCAGGCGGAGCAGAAGGGGCTCTACCTGCACTTCGACCGGGACGGCGACATGCCCCAGTTCGTGATGGCGGACGGCACCCGGCTGCGCCAGGTGCTGTGGAACCTGGTGGGCAATGCGGTCAAGTTCACCGATGAAGGGGGCGTCACCATACGCTGTCTCGCCCACGCCGCTGATGAACCGGGCAAGCTGGCGCTGCACTTCGAGGTGGAAGACACCGGGGTGGGCATTCCCCGTGCCCAGCAGGAGAAGATCTTCGCCATGTACTATCAGGTGCAGGGCAAGAAGCACGCCACCGGCACCGGCATCGGCCTTGCGGTCTCCCGCCAGCTGGTGCAGGCCATGGGCGGTCAACTCTATGTGGACAGCGACCCGGGCGAAGGCGCCTGCTTCACCGCCGAGCTGGAGGTGGACTGCGTCGAGCCCAGGGCCGCGGCCCCGGAGCCCGAGATGCCCTCCCTCGACATCCTGCTGGTGGAGGATGTGGAGCTCAACGTGACCGTGGCCTGCGCCCTGCTGAACAAGCTCGGCCATCAGGTCAAGGTGGCGCGGGATGGTGCAGAGGCGCTGGCCATGGCCAACCCGGATGATTTCGACTTGATCCTGCTCGACATCCAGCTGCCGGACATGACGGGGTTCGATGTGGCGGAGCAACTGCTCGCGCGCTACGGCGACAGCCTGCCCCCCATGGTGGCGCTCACCGCCAACGCAACCGGCGATCGCCAGTACTACCGGGATCACGGCATGCAGGATGTGATCAACAAGCCGCTGGGCTCCAAGGCGGTGCGGGAGGTGATAGGCCACCTGTTTGCGGATCTCGCCGGGGACGAGGCGGACGAGCAGGACGATGTCCACCATCAGGATGCCCTGCTGGATCTGCCCTTCCTCACCGATTACGCCAGCACGGTCGGCAAGCCGGTGCTGCTCTCCAGCGTCGAGCTGTTCGAGAAGATGATGCCGGATTACATGGCGGTGCTCGACTCCAACATGATTGCCAGGGATCAGGCCGGTGTGGTGGAAGAGGCCCACAAGATCAAGGGGGCGGCGGGCTCCATCGGCCTGCGCCGGTTGCAGCAGACGGCCCAGCTTATCCAGAGCCCGGAACACCCCGCCTGGTGGGAGAACGTGGAAGACTGGATTGAAACCCTGCGCCGGGAATACCCGGGTGACATCGCCCGCCTGCGGCGCTGGCTGCTCTCGTAGACACGACGCCTCAGGCAAGGAGCCGCGACATGTATGACCGTTTGATCCCCCCCGAGCGCATTCACCCCTGGGGAGACGAAGACCTGCTGGAGGCGACGGAGCAGGACCGCACCCGCATCGTGCAGGCGGCGCCGGTGCGCCGCCTGCAGCAGAAGACCCAGGTCTTCCCGCTCGATGTGAAAGCCTCGGTGCGCAGCCGCCTCACCCATTCGCTGGAGGTGCAGGAGACCGGTCGCCAGATCAGTCGCCGCATCCTGGCGGCGTTGCCAGCCGGAGTGGTGTGCGAGGGGGCCTTCATCAATCTGGTGGAGATGTCCTGCCTGTTGCACGATGTCGGCAACCCGCCGTTTGGCCATTTCGGCGAGCAGGTGATGAGTCAGTGGCTTGCCCAGGAGCTGGACGGCCTCTTCGCCCGTGCCCACGACCAGTTGCCGAGCCCCCAGTGGGCAACCCTTCGCCAGGATCTGCTGGTGTTTGACGGCAATGCCCAGAGCCTGCGACTGGTGCACAGCCTGCATGAGCTGAACCTCACCCTGGGGCAGCTGGCGGCGCTGTGCAAATACCCGCAGCAGCCCGTGCCGGGCCTGCACCATCCCCAGGGCTATGGTCAGCACCACGGCTGGACCAGCAAGCGCGGCATCTTCTTCAGCGAACAACCCCTCTATCGTGCCCTCGGCCAGAGCCTGGGGCTGGCCGAGGGGTGCCGTCATCCGCTGGTCTACATCATGGAGGCGGCGGACGACATCTCTTACTGCATCGCCGATCTCGAGGATGCGGTGGACAGGCGCATCCTCACCCAGATCGAGCTGCTGGCAGCTCTGCGCGAGGCGGACGAGGGCGGTTACATGGCCGACCTGCTCGATGAGGCGCTTGCCTCCGGTCGGGGGTTCTTCCCCCATTTTCGCCAGCATCTGACCCGGGATCTGGTGGCGCTGGCCGCCCATACCTATGTGGCCGAGCACGATCAGATCCTGAGCGGGGCCTATCCCCAGGCGCTGCTGCACGGTCAGGCTCCGGCAGCCCGGGTACTCGATACCCTCAAGCGGGTGGCTCGCGAGCTGGTGTTCATGCGCCCGGAGGTGGAGGCGCTGGAGCTGGAAGGCTATGCCGCCCTGCGCGGGGTGCTCTCCACCTACGCCTGCCTGCTGGCCCTGCCCGTCAGCCAGTTCGAGCGGCTGCTCGCAGGCAACGGCGGGAGCGAGCTCTTCTTTGCCCGGCGGCTGTTCCACCGCCTCTCTGCCCGCCACCTCAAGGCGTACCGGCTGGCGGTGGCGAGCCGGGATCCCCGTTTCGAAAAGGAGAGCGAGCAGGAGTGGTACTACCGGGTGCGGCTGCTGCTCGATTATGTGAGCGGCATGACGGATACCTATGCACTGGAGGAGTTCCGGCTGTTGTCAGGGATTTGACTGAACCTCTTTTTGGCCGCATTCCACCCATATGGGTGGGAGAGATATTGCGTAAAATTCGGTGTTTTTTTACACTGCGGCAACTTGTTCAACTTTCACACGGTAAGGAGACGACCATGCAACATTCCATGTTCAACGTTGCGTTCGATCGCTGCTCTGGCAGCGCGAAGACTCGTGCTCTTTATTTGCCGCGTGGAGGGGACAGGTAACACCTGCTTTTTTCATCACCCGCGGTTGTCCCGCAGGGTGATCACCTCTCTCCGGGGGAACCGCACGTTCAACTGGAGAATATTATGTCTATCGAACTCGCCCTGCTGCGCCACGTAGAGACCCTGGTTCAAAAAAGGATCACCCGGCTGGAGCGTCGCGTCAGCTACCTGTACCTTTCGCCTGTCCTGCTCAAAGACATCGGTCTGGAAGGGCAAAATGTGCAGATCGCCCACATCCGTGAGCGGGAGTTTCAAACCGGTTTCCGGCTCGGGAATCGAATAACCTGAGGGGAGGGGGCCTGGCCCCCGACCTGGTGGATGGCAGGCCTGGGCCTGCCATTTTTCTTTCCTGATGAGCATTGTCTCAATTTAGTTGTCGCACATTGCGCCAAACACTCTATGATCCCCCTCCGTTTCGTATGGGAGTTGATAATGTTCCGCCGCTGCTGTCGTCTCATCCTGCTATGTGGTCTGGCTTTCTGGAGCCTGATGGTTGCGGCCGCGCCGGCGCAACTGGACCAGAGCAACTTCACCCGGGACGAACTGCACTGGCTTGCCACCCATGATGAACTGGTCGTCGGCATGCCTTCGGCGGCCTGGCCACCCTATGTCTATACCGATGGGCGCGGCAACTTCACCGGCCCCCTGGATGAGTTCGCCTCTCAGATTGCAGCCAGGCTGGGGGTGAGCCTTCGCTACCGTGCCTATGCCAACAATGCGGCGGTCCAGCAGGCCTTGCTGGATGGCAAGGTCGACATGTTGATCGGGGTGGCACCGAGCCCGACCCGCACCCTGCAGATGCAATTTACCTCCGAGCTGATGGCACTGCCCCGGGCCGTGCTACTGACGGGGGGGCGGGAGAGCCTCTCCCTGGAGGAGGCCTATGGGGTGCGCTGGGTCTGCGTCTTCGGTGTCAGCGCCTGCGATGAGCTGCTGCGCCTGGGGATCTCGAACCTGATCACGGCCGACAGCCGGGACGAGGCGATCTTCATGCTCAAGGAGGGCAAGGCGGATGCCTACCTGGCCGAGCTGCCCATGCTGAACAGGCTGCAAGCCATGGCGGGCATGGCGCTGGCCAGGATCGACTGGATGAGGGATACCTCCCTCGCCATGGCCGTGGCGCCCAGGAATGATGTCTTGCAGGGATTGCTGGAGCGGGCCCTCGAGGATATCTCTCCCCTCGAGCGTCGCGCCATTCTGGAGGCGGGGGATATCCTCGACTATGCCCTGGTGAAAAGGAGCAGGGAGATCGTCTTCAATCCGCAGGAGCAGGCGTGGTTGCAAGCACATCCGGTCATCCGCTACGGGGTTGCCCCGGATTGGCCCGGGATGAGCGAGGTGGACGACAGGGGGCGGCTCAAGGGGCTCATTGCCGATCTGCTGACACTGATGAGCCAGCGTGCCGGGCTCCAGTTCACCCTGGTGCCGACCCGGAGCTGGGCCCAGAGCATGGCGCTCTTCCAGGATCGCAAGCTGGATCTCATCCCTGCCATGACTCCCACCGCGGAGCGTCAGCAGTTTGCCCGGTTTACCCCCAACTACGCGTCGATCAACCGGGTGGTCGTGGCGAGGCAGGGGATGGCCGAGCTCACCGCCGCCAGGGCACTGAAAGGGCACAGGGTGGGCATGGTAGGGGGCTCGGTGGAGCAGGTCTTGCTGAACGAGGTGGGGGCCATTGCCGTGCCGGTGGCCAGCGATGCCGAATTGCTGCCCCTGCTGGACCAGCAGAAGGTCGACTATGTGCTGATGAGCACTACCACCCTGGAGCAGTCGCTGCAAAAGGGATTCAGCGACCGCTACCAGGTGGTCTTCTCCGGCAGCGACCTGCGGGTACCCATCGCCATGGCGACCCAGTTGCAGGACCCCATGCTGCAGCAGATCCTCACCAAGGTGCTGATCGCCATTCCCCCCGACGAGCTCTCCGCCCTGGAGAAAAAGTGGCTCTCCCTGACCATACAGACGGGACTGGATCCGAAGACGGTGCTGCTCTGGTCCTCCCTCGGCGGCGGCATCTTCCTGCTCTGCCTCTTGCTGTTCATGGGCTGGAACCGGACGCTGCGCCGCCAGATCAGCCAGCGGCGGGAGGCCGAGCGGCGGCTCGAGGAGCAGCTGGTGTTTGTCCAGATGATGCTGGATGCCCTGCCCAACCAGGTGGTGCTGACCAACGAGCGCTATGAAGTGGCAATGACGAACCGGGCGTACCGGCAGATGTTCCTCGGCGGGGAGAACCTGACGGGCTCCTATGAGCGGTTGCTCCAGGATCGATTGCCCGAGTCGATCCGTGCCAGGGTGATGGAGGAGGATGCCAGCGTCTGGGAGAGCGGAGAGGAGCTCCATGGCCGGGGCGAGATCCGGTTTGATGACGATCGCCTGCACCAGATGATATACACCAAGCGGCTCTTTGCGGGGCCCGATGACAAGCGGCTCGGGATCCTGACTGTGCTGACCGACGTGACCGAGCTGGAGCAGGCGCGGTTTGCGGCCCAGGAGGCGCAGACCCGGCTGACCCAGATCACCGACAGCATGCCGGGTCTGGTCTATCAGTATCACTGGCTTGGGCCGGGCAAGGGGCACTTCCTCTACACCTCGCAAGGGGTCAGGGAGATGGTGGGGGTCGAAGAGGACCTGGTCGGCATGGCGGTCACCGGTGCCTCCATCCTGGGGCTGACAGGCAAGGCGCACCAGGACTTCGTGGCCACGGTGGATCGTCATGCCCTGAGCATGCAGCCGCTGGATCTCGAGGTGGAGATCCGGCGCCAGGGGGAGGCGGGCTATTTGCAGATCCGTGGTCACTTCGTTCACCAGGAGGGGCTTGAAGGGGTCATATTGAACGGCGTGGTGCAGGACATCACCAAGCTCAAGCGCCAGGAGCTGGAGCTGCGCCAGGCCAGGCGGGTGGCGGAGGAGGCGACCCAGGCGCGCAGCCGCTTCCTCGCCACCATGAGTCATGAGCTTCGCACTCCCATCTCCGGCATGCACGGCATGCTGGAGCTGCTGCAAATGAGCCCGCTGGATGACGATCAGCGCTACATGTTGCGCAATATCTCGACCTCCACCAACCACCTGCTCTATCTGGTGAACGACATCCTGGACTTCTCCAAGATGGAAGCCGGGCAGTTGCAACTGCATCCCCATCACTGCCGCCTGACCTCGGTGATTTGCGATGTCATCCGGGGACATGCGGCCCTGGCCTATGGCAAGGGACTCATTGTGACGCTGCGGTGGGGGAAGACGGTGCCGGATCTGGCCTGCATCGACGGGATCAGGGTGGGGCAGGTGATCTCCAATCTGTTGAACAACGCGGTGAAGTTCACCGAGGCGGGGGCGATCGCCATCCAGGTGGATTATGAAGACGACCGGCTGGCCTTCCGGGTCCGGGATACCGGGATAGGCATCGCCCTGGAGCAGCAGCGCACCCTCTTCATCCCGTTCAAGCAGGTGGAGTCCGACACCAACCGCCGGTTTGGCGGCACCGGGCTCGGGCTGGCCATCTGTCATCAACTCACCCAGAAAATGGGGGGGAGCCTGACCCTGGAAAGTACCCCCGGAATGGGCACCTGCGTGACCTTCACGCTGCCCCTGGCCGAGTGCCAGTGGGAAGCGCCGCCCCTGACCGGTCAGGTATGGTGGTGGTTTGGGGAGGATGAGGGGCTGGAATCGGTGATGGCCAGGCTGGGCGCCAGACTGGTACGCATGGAGGCACACCATTGGCAGCAGCCCCTCGAGGGGCATCTGCTGGCGCAGGAGAATCACCTGGAGCAGGCCCTTGGCAGTGACTGGCTGGCCTGTTTGCAGCGTTCGAACCTCAAGGGCATAGTACTCTCTCCCCATGAGGCCCTGCGGGGGCGCATGGGGGGCAACGCCTGGTGGCGACTGGGACAATCGCCCCTCTACCCCGATCTGTTGCTGGAAACCTGCCAGTCACTGTTCAACCAGCAGGCGAGCCAGTCGATGGGGATGGAGGGGGAGAAGCTCAGGGGGCGGGTGCTGGTGGCCGATGATCACCCCGTCAACCGGGCATTGCTGACGAGGCAGCTCGCTATCCTGGGGCTCGAGTCCGAGGTGGTGGAAGATGGCGAGGAGGCGCTGCGCGCCTGGCAGGGGCAGGACTTCGCCCTGCTGCTGACCGACTGCCACATGCCGGTGATGGATGGCTATGCCCTCACTCGAGCCTTGCGGGATGCCGGGGACAGTGCTCCCATTATCGGGGTGACGGCCGATACCTCTGAGGAGGCGAGCCAACAGATGCGTGATGCCGGCATGAACGACATGCTGTTCAAGCCCTACAGCCTGGATGCCCTGAGCCAGACCCTGGGACGCTGGTTGCCGACTCAGGAAGAACAGCTCGCCTCGGAGGCGCCCCGGCAAGCCAGGGTTCAGCTACCTGGCATAAGCTGGTTGACCCTGTTTGGGGATGAGGCGGTGGCACGCAGCATGGCCAGCGAATACCTGGAAGCCAACGAGCAGGATGGCGAGGACATGAGGCTGGCGCTGGCCAGCCAGGATACCCAGGCGCTGGTGGAGACGGCACATCGCATCAAGGGGGCCGCGCGCATGGTAGGACAGCAGGCATTGGCAGAGGAGGCGGCCCGGCTGGAGGCGGCGGCCAGATTGAAACAACTGGACAAGCTCGATGACCTGGCCAGGGCGGTACAGGCATTGATGGACTCTATCAGAGGTGAAACGGGGTTATGGCTCGATGAATAGCGCACGGCATGAGTTGGCGATCATGGTGGTGGAGGATCACAACTTCCAGCGCAAGGCCCTGATGCACCAGATCCGTGGACTGGGCTACGGCAACCTGCTGGAGGCGCAGGACGGGGAGGAGGCGCTGGCACAGTGCCAGCACCACAGGGTCGACATCCTGTTCTGCGATCTGCGCATGCCCGGCATGGATGGCATGGCGCTGCTGCGCCGCCTCTCCCTTGGCGGGTTCCGCGGCGGCATTGTGCTGTGCAGCGCCCTGGAGGATGACGTGGTCGATGCCGTGCTGCGCATGAGCCGGGCCTATGGCCTACAGGTGCTGGGGCGCATCGAGAAACCCGCGTCTCCCCAGCAGATCGCGCAGCTCATCGGTGCCTGGCGGCCCCAGCAGGTGCGCAGCCAGGAAGAGGATGGTTATCACCTGACCCTGGATGAGCTGCGCCGGGCGCTGGATCAGGACCAGTTACTGCCCTGGTATCAACCCAAGGTGGGTTTTCACAACGGGGAGTGGCTCGGCATGGAGGCGCTTGCCCGCTGGCAGCACCCCGAATATGGCCTTATCTCGCCGGCCCGTTTCATCCCGCTGGCGGAGCACAACGGGCTCATCGACCCGCTCACCGAGGTGATCATCGGCAAGGCGCTGCGGGACGGCCACCTGTGGGAGAAGACCGGGCTCTCCCTGAACCTGTCGATGAACCTCTCCACCACCTCCCTCATCGAGGGGGATCTGTGCAACACCCTGCTCAGCCACTGCCAGCGCTGGAGCATCAACCCCGAGCTCATCACCCTCGAAGTGACCGAGAGCGCCTTCGTCAAGGATCTCGGCAAGTCGCTGGAGGTGCTGACCCGCTTGCGGATGCACGGTTTTGGTCTCTCCATCGATGATTTCGGGACCGGCTACTCCTCCATGCAGCAGCTCGCCCTGCTCCCCTTTACCGAGTTGAAACTGGACAGATCCTTCGTGGATCGCTGCTATGAAGATCCCTCTCGCCTAGCCATCATCGAGTCCAGCATCGAGCTGGCTCGCAAGTTGGGCTTGAAATCGGTGGCCGAGGGGGTCGAAGATGAGGCGACCTGGCAATTGCTGGCGAAGCTGGGGTGCGATCAATGCCAGGGCTTCTTCTCCGCCCGTCCCATGCCCCGCGAGGAGCTGATGGGATGGCATCAGGGTTGGCAGGCTCGTTTGCCCGCGCTCATCAGACGCTAATCCCGGGCAGGATGCCCGACGAATTCCAAGGATGGCCATGAAAATATCAAGCAAGTTGTTGTTGAGCTTCTGTTTTATCAACCTGCTCATCATTCTCTCCTCCGCCCTTGTCTATCATCAGCTCGGCCGGATCGAAGGCTCGCAAGATGCCTTGCTGGCCCAGGCCCTGCCCGCCCTGCAGCGGGACGAGGCGAGCCAGAAAGCCCTGATTGCCACCGTTTCATCCCTGCGGGCTTATCTCATTCTCGGCAAGGATCCGGCACAGGGTGATCGCATCAAGCAGGAGTGGGAAGAGGCCTGGCACGCCATCGAGCGCCAGCGTTTCACCCCCGACCTGACCCGGGCACTCAAGGATTTCAAGGGGGCACAGTCACAGGTGTGGGCCCTGGCTCACACCGAAGAGAACCTGCCCGCCCACACCCTGATGCTGCTGGAGGCCGGCCCCCTGGCGGAGTCGGCCCTCGATCAGTTGCAGTCTTTTGCCAATGAAGAGGTGGCAACGCCCCAGGCGACGTTGCCCGGTGACAGGCGCCTGCTGCTCAAGCAGGTGGGGGATGCCTACAACAGCCTGGGCAATGCGCTCTCCGCCCTGCGGGATTTCCTCATCTCGGGGGAGAAGGAGTACCTGGACAAGTATCGGGACTACTACCAGTTCCACCAGCAGCGGGTGGCCGAGCTGAAACAGCAGGAGGCCAACTTCACCGAGGCACAAAAGGGGCTCTGGACGCTCTTTGAAGAGATGTCAGCCCCCTTTGCAGAGCTGGTCGGTCAGGTGATCGAGAAGCGCCAGGCCCCGGACTGGGACAGGGCTAACCACCTGATGGCCACCGAGATAGAGCCCGCCCTGACCCGGCTGGCGGATCAGCTGGCGACCCAGGTGACCCATACCCGTGCCGAGGTGGACAAGATGGCGGGGGAGATGGCGGCCGCCAGTCAGGCCATTCACCGCACCCTGCTGCTGGCCACCACCAGCGTCATCCTGCTGGGCACCCTGGTGGCCCTGCTGTTCAGCCGGCGCCTGACCCGGGACATCGCCAGCCTGGTGAAACGGGCGGGCCTGGTGGCCGATGGCCGCCTCCCCGTCACCCCCTTGCCCGTGCTTCGTCAGGATGAGCTGGGAGGGCTCACGGGCTCCATCAACCGGATGTCGGCACAGTTGCGCGAGCTGGTGGGGGAGATCCAGGGGGCGGTCGGTCAGGTGGAAGGGGCTGGCCGCGAGGTGGGCCAGACCACCAATGCCATCGTGGATGATCTGGCGAGCCAGAATCAACGGCTCGATGCGGTGGCTGCCGCCATCGAGCAGATGTCGGTCAGTACCCGGGATGTGGCGGGCAACATTGCGGACGCGGCGGGAGCGGCTCGCCAGACCGAGCAACAGGCAAGGGAGGGGGAGCAGGCCCTCGCCCGCATGGGGACCACCATGGCGCAGATTGGTGCCATGATTGCCCAGGCAAACCAGGCGATGACGCAGCTCAGCAGCCAGAGCGAGCAGGTGGGGAGGGTCACCGAAGTGATCGCCACCATCGCCGAGCAGACCAACCTGCTGGCACTCAATGCGGCCATCGAGGCGGCGCGGGCCGGTGAGCAGGGACGGGGATTTGCCGTGGTGGCCGATGAAGTGAGGCAGTTGGCCAGCCGCACCAGCGCATCGACCATGGAGATCAACCAGACCATTGCCAGCATCCAGCAGCAGACCCGGGAGACCGCGGATACCGTGGGCAGCGGTACCCTGCTGGTGGAGCAGGGGCGCGGCGCCGTGGCCTCGGTGACCGAGACCCTGGAGTCGATGGCGACGCTGGTGCAGGATCTCAGCGGCCAGCTTGCCGCCATCGCCACCGCCACCGAGCAGCAGTCAAGGGCGGCGCAGGAGGTGGCGGGCACGGTGGAGGAGATTGCCGGGCTCAGCCATCAGTCCAGCGAGCATGGCCAGCAGGGGGAGCAGATCGCCGCCCGCCTGACCCGGGAGACGGGGAGACTGACATCGGCCATCAGCCGCTTCGAACTGGATGCCTGACGCAAGGGAGAGAAAAACGGGGCAGACCTCTGGGTCTGCCCCGTTTTTTTCGGCCCGAAAACCTGGTGGTGGAAGGATGCACGACGCAGGTGCGGTCCTGACCGATCGGGAGCAGAGGAATGGTGTCTTGTGTACTGCCCTGTGGCTCTTTCTGCCGGCAGGACGGGTCACTCCAGGCGGCGGAAGGCCTGGTTTTCGAAGCTGCTGCAGGTCTCCTGGTTGAGCAGGTTGACCAGCAGGATGGCCCGCTTTTCGCCATCCGGCTCCAGATAGATGGCTTCAAACCCGGCGAGTGGGCCGGATTCGATAAGTACCTTGTCTCCCTGGGTCGGCAGACGGGCATAGCTGGCGCGCGCCTCGTCGCTGTCGTCCCGGCTCATGAGCCGGTAGATCAGCTGGCTGCTGACGGGGGTCCACTCCTTGCCGAAGTGGATGATGCGACTGATGCCCCGGGTCGATTTCAGGGTGACCGGGGTGACCTCTTCCAGATCCACGTAGATGAAGAGATAGTTGGGGAACATGGGCTCGCGCTGGGGCACGCGCTTGCCTCGCCGCAGTTTTTCAATCTCGACCATGGGGTAATAGGATTCAACGCCCTGGGCTGCCAGATGGGCGCGGGCGCGGGCCTCTTCCTTGGGTTTGCAGTAGGCCAGATACCATTTCTTCATTGTTGTTCTGTTTTTCGTGTTGCCGTGCTTCTGGCTATGATAACGGGGGTAAAAAAAAAGGCCACGCTTGACGTGGCCTTTTTTCCAGAGTGAGTGATTACCAACCTTTCACCAGACCGCCCTTGAACAGCTCGGTCCCCTTCTTGAAGACCTCGTCGGTCTGGAAGGACTGAACGAACTCCTTGACCTTCTCGTCGTCCTTGTTGTTCTCGCGAGCAACGATCAGGTTGACGTAGGGGGACTCCTTGTCTTCGACAAACAGGCCGTTCTCGGTCGGGGTCAGACCAATCTGACCGGCGAAGGTGTTGTTGATGATGGCCAGATCCACGTCTTCCAGGGAGCGCGGCAGTTGTGCGGCTTCCAGCTCGACGATCTTGAAGTTGCGCGGGTTGCTGGCGATGTCCAGTACGGTCGCTTCCAGACCGGCACCCTCTTTAAGCTTCAGCAGACCCTGCTTCTCCAGCAGGATCAGGGAGCGACCCAGGTTGGTCGGATCGTTCGGCACCGCGATCTGGGCACCGTCTTTCAGCTCGGACAGGGCCTTGACCTTCTTGGAGTAACCGGCGATCGGGTAGACGAAGGTGTTGCCGACCGGCACCAGCTTGAAGCCGCGATCACGGATCTGGGCATCCAGGTAGGGCTTGTGCTGGAAGGCGTTGACGTCGACGCTGCCGTCGTTCAGGGCCACGTTCGGGGTGACGTAGTCGGAGAAGGTGACCACTTCGACGGTCAGGCCGTATTTTTCCTTGGCCACCTTGGCCGCGGTCTCAACCAGCTCGGTCTCGGGACCGGCGATGGCGCCCACCTTCAGGGTCTTGTTCTCTTCCTTCTGGCCGCAGCCGACCAGTACCAGGGTTGCCAGCAGCGCAGCTGCTGCGGATTTGATGCCCAATTTCATAAAAACCTCCTGTCAGAAATCGACGATTAACGATGATCACATTGTTTGACCAGGCGCTCACCCGCGCTCTGGATGAGTTGAACCAGCACCACCAGAATGACCACGGTGACCAGCATGACGGTGGGATCGAAACGCTGGTAGCCGTAGCGAATACCCACATCACCGAGACCACCGCCTCCGATGGCACCTGCCATGGCGGAGTAGTTCACCAGGGTGACGAGGGTGATGATGACGCTGTTGAGGATCCCCGGCAGGGCCTCGGGCAGCAGCACCTTGGCGATGATTTGCAGGGGCTTGGCCCCCATGGCCTTGGCCGCTTCCAGCAGGCCGTCAGGCACCTCCATCAGGGCCCCTTCCACCAGGCGGGCGATGAAGGGAATGCAGCCCACGGTCAGCGGCACGATGGCGGCGATGGTGCCGATGCTGGTGCCGACGATGAAGCGGGTCAACGGAATGATGGCGACCAGCAGAATGATGAAGGGCACCGAGCGACCGACGTTGACGATGACGCCCAGGACCTTGTTGAGCAGCGGATTGGCCAGGATCTGGCCCGCCTTGGTCACGTGCAGCGCCACGCCGAGCGGCAGGCCGAGCAGGCAGCCGAACAGGGCGGAGGCAAACACCATGATGAGGGTGTCGCCCAGAGCCGAAATCAGCAGATTAATCATTGCTTCGGACATAACCCATTACCTCCAGCTGAATGTGGTTGTCGATGAGGAACTGTTGGGTGGCCTCGCACTGGGCCTCGTCCCCGAACAGTTCCGCCAGCAGGAAGCCGAACTTGACGCCACCGGCGTATTCGATGTCTGCGCTCAGGATGCTGATGTCGATGTTGAAACGGCGGCTCGCCTCGGAAATCAGCGGCGAATCCACCGTGGTCCCGGTAAAGCCGAGCTTCACCAAGGGATAGCTGCCGGGCACCCGGTCGCTACTCATCCGATCCTGATACTCCTGAGGCACTTCCAGGTGGATGGTGGAGTGGATGAAATCCCGGGCCAGCTGGGTCTTGGCATTGCTGAAGAACCAGGCCACTTCCCCCTGCTCGATGAGACGGCCGTCGCTGATGATGGCCACTTCGTCGCAGATCCCCTTCACCACGTCCATTTCGTGGGTGATGAGCAGTATGGTGAGCCCCAGCTTGACGTTGATCTCCTTGAGCAGGGTCAGGATCGAGCGGGTGGTCTGCGGGTCGAGGGCCGAGGTGGCCTCGTCACACAGCAGGACCTTGGGAGCCGGTGCCAGGGCGCGGGCGATGGCGACGCGCTGCTTCTGCCCGCCGGAGAGCTCGGACGGATAGGCGTGGGCACGGGCTTCCAGCCCGACCAGGGCCAGCAGTTCGCTGACCCGGCTCTGGATCTTGTCCTTGCTCCAGCCCGCCAGCTCCAGCGGGAAGGCGATGTTGGCGGAGACGGTGCGAGAGGCCAGCAGGTTGAAGTGCTGGAAGATCATGCCGATCTGGCGGCGAGCCTGAGTCAGATCCCGCTCGCTGAGGGCGACCAGGTCCTGGCCATCGACGATGACCTGCCCCTCGGTGGGGCGCTCCAGCAGGTTGACGCAGCGGATGAGGGTACTCTTGCCGGCACCGGAGGCACCGATCACCCCGAAGATCTTGCCTTGGGGCACATGCAGGCTCACGTCACGCAGGGCGTGCACGGCATCACTGCCTTTACCGTAGACTTTGTTGAGACCGATCAACTTAATCATGGATTCTTCCGTGCTAACAGCCTTAAAGCACAGGGCGCTACAGGCGGGTAAATTGGGCAGAGGTTTCACTGGGTAGCTCTGTCATCATGGAGGATGATGCTAAGATGTCCGGATGGCTGTGTCAACGCATGTTTTTACGTCTAGACGTCTAAAAAATGGATAAGGATTCCCGCCATTTGACTATGGTGTGGAGGTATAACCACCAGCATCAATATAAGATTCCGATTTGATGACATTGGTCCGAATATAAGCTGGTAAATATCTTTTATGTCGTCGATTTGATGTCTCCCCTTCGGACAAGGTGCCCGGTCGTCCGGGCAGCATCGCTGCCGGTTTCCCCTTCCTCCTGCCGTCTCTTTTTCTGTTTTCTTTTCCATCTCCTTGATGCAGAACAATAAATGACCAGTTCGTGGCCGTGTCGACATGCCAGCTCCCTATACTGGCTGCAGGTAGATGCCAGGAGGGAGGCGAGATGCGATTCCAACAGATCAAGGACCTGATGCTCTATCTCGAGGAGCTTCATCATCGGCAAGGGCACATTTACGGGCGCCAGATCCCCCGGGTGGATGCTGAGCGCAGCAGGATGTTGCTGGCCTATTTGCAAGGGCGGGAGGATGCCGCGGCGGCTCATCTGCACGATTATCGCGAGCAGATGGGAAGCGCGGTGAAGGAGACCTGGCTGGATCAGGGATTTGGCGAGGATCTGCTGGCCGAGGGGGATCGTCTGGCGCTGCCCGCCACAACCCAGCCCGCGGAGATAGTGGCCCTGGTGTCACGCCAGGAGGAGAGGCTCATCGGCGAGCTGGAACGTCTGGCCCGGGAGTGCCCCACGCCCGACACGGCGGCGCTGCTGAAAGCCCTGGCCTCCATGGCCCAATCCCGCCTGACCCGTCTGGTACACGGTGCTCATCGCCTCGACGATCTCTGAGCCCGGATGAGAGAGACCCGGCACGGGCCGGGTCTTCTGATGTTGCTGGCGGTCAGCCCCCTTGCCGGGCCGCGCCATAGAGGGCGGCGCCTATGATGCCGGCCTGGTTGAGGTTCGCGGCCGCCACCAGGGGAGCCCGGGTCTCAATCTTGTCGATGAACTTGTCGAGCTTGGCGGCGCTGCCGCCCCCCAGGATGAAGAGGTCGGGGGAGAACAGAAACTCCAGGCGAGCCAGGTATTTGTTGAAACGTTTGCCCCAGCGGCCCCAGGAAAGATCCTCGCGCTTGCGTACCGCATCGGAGCAATAGTGTTCGGCCACCATGCCTTCCAGCATCAGGTGACCCAGCTCGGTATTGGGCAGCAACTGGCCATTGACGAAGATGGCGGTACCGATGCCGGTGCCGACGGTGATGAGAATGATGACGCCCTGGCGATCCTGCCCGGTGCCAAAGCGCATCTCCGCCAGACCAGCCGCATCGGCGTCGTTCAGGACATGGCAGGGCAGGCCGGTCACATCGGCAAACAGGTGGGCGGCATCGGTCTCAATCCAGCTCTTGTCGATGTTGGAGGCATTCTTGGCGATGCCGTTGTGGATGGTGGCGGGAAAACCGCACCCCACGGGACCCTTCCATTCGAAGTGTTCGACCAGCGCCTTGAGGGTGTGTGCCACGGCGGCCGGGGTTGCCGGTTGCGGTGTGGCGATGCGGTGGCGTTCGCCAATCAGCTCCCCGGTTTCGGTGTCGACCAGGCAGCCCTTGATCCCGGACCCCCCAATATCTACTCCCAGCATCTGCATCAGAATCTTCCTTTTATTGTGCCGATGTTCAATGGTCGGCAGAGCATGAAAAAATGGCTGCGATCCGGCAAGGGCCAGATCACTTATGCGTGATCCGGCAGACCTTTTTCGATGCAGCGGATCAGCAATCGTGTCTTTTTATTCTCTTCCTGCTGACGCCTGGCCAGGGTCGCCAGCGCCCACTCGATATGCTCGGCCACCATGGGCCCGGCCTCAGGCAGCGCCTGTTGCAGGGCGGCCAGGACCTCGCTGCTGGCCGGTCCGTTGCCAAGGGCCACCGCCAGGTTGCGGCGCCAGCGCTGATAGCCGATGCGGCGGATGGGGCTGCCTTCCGTGTGCTTGAGAAATTCGGCCTCGCTCCAGCCCCACAAGGTCAAGAGGGGCGGGCGGTGCAGATTGGGGCGCGGGCTGAAGTCGGGCTCCGGGCTGGCATCGGCATAGCGGTTCCAGGGGCAGATGAGCTGGCAGTCGTCACAGCCATAGATGCGATTGCCCATGAGCGGCCTGAACTCCTCGGGAATGGGGCCGTCATTCTCGATGGTGAGATAGGAGATGCAGCGCCGCCCGTCTACCACATAGGGGGCGATGATGGCACCGGTGGGGCAGATGTTGATGCAGGCCACGCACTTGCCACACAGCTCCTTCTCCACCGGGGCATCCACGGGCAGCGGCAGGGCGATGAGCAATTCTCCCAGAAAGAAGAAGGAACCGGCGGACTCGTTGAGCAGCAGCGAGTGCTTGCCCACCCAGCCAAGGCCGGCCTTGGCCGCTAGCGGCCTTTCCAGAATAGGGGCCGAGTCGACGAAGGGGCGCCACTCGCCCAGGGTTTGTCCCGCAGCCTGCAACAGGGTTTCGCACCGCAGCTCGATGCGCTCCCCCAACTGTTTGAGCCGGTTGCGCAGCATCTTGTGGTAGTCGCGGCCGAGGGCATAGCGGCTGATGTAGCCGAGGGTGGGATCGCGCAGGGTGGCGGCAAAGCCCGCCTCGAACGGGAGGTAGTTCATCCGCACCGAGATGACCCGCAAGGTACCCGGCAACAGCTCGTGGGGGCGGGCCCTCATCATGCCGTGGCGCGCCATGTAGTCCATGGTGCCGTGATAACCGGCATCCAGCCAGGCCTGCAACCTCGGCTCTTCCAGGGTGAGATCGGTGTCGGCGATGCCGACCTGGTCAAATCCTAGCTCCCTTGCCCAGAGCTTGATATCGTGGGCCAGTTGCGCAAGTTCGGCAGCCGTCATGCAGCATCCCCCCTCTGCCTGCAGGAGTGTGGCAGGCGCAGGGCGGCAATATGGCGTGCCAGTTGCCGGGTCATGGGATGATGAAACGTGGGGGCCGTCATGGTAGAGGTGTTCGGGGACGCTATCCGCAAAAATGAGTGGGAGAGTCTAGCACAACCCCTGTGGCGGGCCGAGCAGATCCGCAGCATGGAACGGCGCTGGGCCGAGCAGGAGGGGCTTCCCCTCTATGTGCTGATGGAGCGGGCCGGGAGTGCGCTGTGCAACTATGCCTGTCACCACTGGCCCGACAGCCGCCAGTGGTGGATCTTCGTCGGCCCTGGCAACAACGGCGGTGACGGCTACGTGCTGGCCCGCCTTGCCCGGCGCATCGGCCTCGAGCCTTTGGTGATTGCCGCCCGGGCTCCCGGTCTGCTGAGGGGAGATGCCAGGCGGGCTGCCGAAGAGTGGCTCGCATCGGGGGGGAGCGTGACCATGGCCGAGGATCTGCTGCCCGCCACGCTGCCGCCGCCGGATCTGGTCATAGACGCACTGCTCGGTACCGGCGTCCAGCTTCCCCTCTCCTCGTCAATGACAAAGATCGTCGCAACAATCAATGGCTTGAACGCGCCCGTGCTGGCGGTGGATCTCCCCTCCGGTCTCAATGCCGACACCGGCCGCGCCATGGGCGCACTGGTGCGCGCCACCCGCACCCTCACTTTCATCGGCATCAAGCAGGGCATGCTCACCGCCGACGGGGTGGACGGAGTCGGCCACCTCGACCGGGATCCCCTGGGAGTGACGCCGGGGGAGGAACGGGTTCCCGCTGCCGAGCGGATCGATTATCCCAGCCTCAAGGGGTTGCTGACCCCGCGCAGGCGCTCGGCTCACAAGGGACACAGCGGCAAGGTACTGCTGACGGGGGGGAACCTCGGCATGCAGGGAGCGATCCTGCTGGCGGGTCAGGCCTGTCTGCGGGCGGGGGCGGGATTGGTACGCCTGCGCCAGCACCCAGATTGCCCGGCGGCCAGCCTGGTTCAACCCGAGCTGATGGGATGCCCGGCGGACATGGATGAAGGGTGGGCATCTGTGCAGGTACTGGGCCCCGGGCTCGGTCAGGATGAGTGGGGCCGGGCCCGGTTCGAACAGGGCATCGGAGCCGCCGTGCCACTGGTATTGGACGCCGATGGATTGAATTGGCTGGCGCAGGCCCCCCGTCATCAGGATAATTGGGTGCTCACGCCCCACCCCGGGGAGGCGGCTCGCCTGCTGGGCTGCACCATCGCCGAGATCGAGGGGGACAGGTTTGCGGCCGTCTCGCGACTGCAACAGCGCTACGGTGGTGTGGTGTTGCTCAAGGGGGCGGGGTCGCTCATCTGCGACGGCAGGCGCATTTCCCTGTGCGACGAGGGTAACCCCGGCATGGCCAGTGGCGGCATGGGTGACCTCTTGTCTGGTATAATCGCCGCCCTTCTGGCTCAGGGCTGGTCTGCGGGCATGGCCACCCGACTCGGGGCCGTGATCCACGCAGAGGCCGCCGATCTGGCCGCTGCCGAGGGTGAGAGGGGCATGCTGGCATCGGATCTGCTGCCCTGGATCCGTCGTCTGGTCAATCCGACACAGTAACAAGTAACAAGAAGAACATGGCAAAAACCTTGATGATGACACTGCCGGACGAGGCAGCAACAGTGGCACTGGGTGGCCGTCTGGCAAAGGCGTGCCAACAGGCCACCACGGTATTTCTGCACGGTGCCCTCGGGGCCGGCAAAACCACCCTGACCCGAGGCTGGGTGCAGGGACTGGGTCATGAGGGCAAGGTCAAGAGTCCGACCTATACCCTGGTGGAGCCCTATGAGCTTGCCCAGTGGCAGGTCTATCACTTCGATCTCTATCGACTGGCGGACCCGGAAGAGCTGGAGTTCATGGGCATTCGCGACTATTTCGCCGCCGATACCCTCTGCCTGGTGGAGTGGCCACAGAAGGGCGAGGGCTGGCTGCCAGCCCCGGATCTCGAGATCACCCTGAGTTATGCAAACGAGCAGCGCGAGGTGCAGATTGATGCCCGCACTGCTATCGGCGAAGCCATTCTGGAACGGTTGTCATCTCAGTGCGCGTGATCCTTGTCTTTGTTCTCTCCCTGATGGCGTTGCCCACCTGGGCCAATCAGCTCAAGAGTGTGCGGGTGTGGCCATCACCGGACAACACCCGGGTGGTGCTCGACATGAGCAGCGCCCCCAATTTCAACTACTTCACCCTGACCGGTCCGAACCGTCTGGTCATCGACCTGAAAGGGGCGAGCAACGCCACCAACCTGGCCCGCATCGAGAACAAGAGCGAGCTGGTGCGCAAGATCCGCGAGAGCACGCCGCTGGAGAAGGGCGGCCTGCGACTGGTGCTGGATCTCGGCTCTGCCATCAAGCCGGTGGTCTTCCCGCTGGCGCCAGCAGGTCCCTATGGCCACCGTCTTGTGATCGATCTTCCCTATGAAGAGAAGGGGAGCGCTGCGGCGCAGCCCGCTCCCGTCGGGGGGCACGGCAAGGCCATCGTCATCGCCATCGATCCTGGTCACGGCGGGGAAGACCCGGGCTCCATCGGCCCGCGCCGCACCTACGAGAAGCGGGTGACCCTGGCGGTCTCCCAGAAGCTGGCGGCCCTCATCGACCGGGAGCCCGGCATGCGAGCCGTGCTGACCCGCCGTGGCGACTACTTCGTCGATCTCAACAAACGCTCCGAAATCGCCCGCAAGGCCAAGGCAGACCTGCTGGTGTCGGTGCATGCCGACAGCTTCCACAACTCGACTCCTCGCGGTGCCTCCGTCTGGGTGCTGTCGACCAACCGCGCCAACCGCGAGATGGGTAGCTGGCTCGAGAAGCAGGAGAAGCAGGGGGAGCTGCTGGGGGGCGTTGGCAAGGTATTGGCCGAGTCTGATCCCAACCCCTATCTGGCGCAGACCTTCCTGGATCTCTCCATGGACAAGTCCAGGGCCGAAGGCTATGACGTCAGCCGCCAGATCCTACGCTCGCTCGGCCGGGTGGCCAGATTGCACAAGAAGGCGCCGGAACATGCGAGCCTGGCGGTGCTGAAGGCGCCGGACATACCCTCGGTACTGGTGGAGACGGGCTTTATCTCGAACCACGCCGAGGAGAAGCTGCTGGCCACCGCCAGCTATCAGGATCAGCTGGCCCGGGCCATCTTCGAGGGGATCCGCAACTATTACCGCAGCCATCCGACCAAGGGGCCCATGCTCACCGGCAAGGGCCAGGTTGCCGCCCCGCCGCGTCAGGCGCCTGCCAGCAAGCCGGTCGCCGTCAGCAAGCCGGTTGCCCAGCCAACGCAGCAGGTCGTGACCAACCGGATGCCGGCGAGCGAGCCCTATCGCGTTGGTGAGGGCGGCGCCCCGGTCAGCAGCGTCGGCAGCGCCTCCGGTGCCGGCGTGATCAAACCTTACAAGGTCGCAGCCCAGGAGCCGAGTGCGCCGGTAGCCAGCGTGCAGAGCAACGACAAGTCCAACATGATCCGCCACGTGGTCACCCGTGGCCAGAGTCTCTCCCGTCTCGCCGAGAAACATGGGGTGAGTCAGGCGCGACTGGTGGAGATCAACAAGCTCAAGTCACGGGACATCCAGATAGGGCAGGTGCTCTATATTCCGCGAAAATAGCGCGGGCTGAAGAACGCTGCCCTTCTCTGCCGATGGCAGGGAGGGGCGGTGAGCGTTGATGGCGCCAGGTCCACCTCTTCCCCTTTTTCATCTGCAGGAGCAAGCGATGCCAATCCGTATATTGCCGCCGATTCTGGCCAACCAGATTGCTGCCGGTGAGGTCGTGGAGCGGCCCTCCTCCGTGGTGAAGGAACTGGTGGAAAACAGCCTGGATGCGGGGGCTGACCGGGTCGAGATCGACATCGACAAGGGAGGCGCCAAGCTTATCCGCATTCGTGACAACGGCTGCGGTGTCGCCAGGGATGAGCTGGTGCTGGCGCTGTCGCGCCACGCCACCTCCAAGGTGGCGACCCTGGACGATCTGGAAGGGATCAACAGCCTGGGCTTTCGCGGGGAGGCGCTCGCCTCCATCAGCTCCGTCTCCCGCCTCACCTTCACCTCCCGCACGGCAGAGCAGAGCGAGGCCTGGCAGGCCCAGGCGGAAGGGCGTGAGATGAGCGTCACCGTCAAGCCGGCAGCCCACCCGGTGGGCACCACGGTGGAGGTGGTGGATCTCTTCTTCAACACCCCGGCGCGGCGCAAGTTCATGCGCAGCGAAAAGACCGAATTTGCCCACATCGACGAACTGGTGCGCCGCATCGCGCTCTCCCGCTTCGACGCTACCCTGATCCTGCGCCACAACGGCAAGGTGGTGCGCCAGTACAAGGCGGCCAACACGGTGGCGGAGCAGGAGCGCCGCCTCGCCGCCGTCTGCGGTTCCTCCTTCATGCACCATGCCCTGGCGGTATCGAGCGAACACAGCGACGTGCGGTTGTGGGGCTGGCTGGCCACCCCGGCAGGAGCCAGGCCGCAGAACGACCTGCAATACACCTATGTCAATGGCCGCATGATGCGGGACAAGCTCATCAATCATGCCATTCGCCAGGCCTATGACGAGCTGCTGTCCGCCGATCGCTTCGCGGCCTATGTGCTCTATATCGAGCTGGATCCCCGCCAGGTGGATGTCAACGTCCATCCGGCCAAGCACGAAGTGCGTTTCCATCAGGCGCGTCTCATCCACGATTTCATCTTCCAGGCGCTGTTTACCGCACTGCGCCAGGACGGGGCAGGGAGCGCCACCGATGCCCCCCTGGCCGAGACCCAGGTCGAGCTGCCGGGCAGCCCGGAGGTCACCTATCCGGGTCAGGCGCCGCGCACCGAGTGGTACGGTGCCGAACACGGCTATCGGGCTCCTGCCCCTGCGCGAGATGGCGACGGCGTGCGGGAAGGCAGTGGTGGCAGGGGAGGACACTACCAGCCTCCCGAACCCCCGAGCCGGGCCGCCATGCGAGGCATGGGCGCCTTGCTCACCACCCTGCCCGAGGTGGCGATGCCGGCATCCCGGCCCGTAGCCGAGAGCGGTGCCGTCGAGACGCCTGCCCGAACGGGGGTGTGGCGTGCCCTGAGCCTGGTCGAGCAGGCCTATCTGCTGATGGAGCGTCAGGGGCAACTGGCGCTGCTCTCCCTGGTACGTGCCGAGCGTCTGTTGTTGCGCCACTGGCTGCTGGATGCCTGGGGCCAGGGGCTGGCGGCCCAGCCTCTGTTGCTGCCGGTCTCCTTCAAGCTGCCGAAAAACCTGGTTGCCCTGGTGGAGGAGCGGGAACGTCTGCTCAAACGCATGGGGCTGGAGTTGAAAAGCGGGGGACGCGACACCATGATCCTGACTCGGGTGCCTGCCCTGCTGCGCCAGACCGATCTGGCCCGCCTCTTACCCGAATTGTTGCAGCTGGTCGAGAGCGGATCTGACAGTGATGCCGATGCGCAGGCTGGAGTACTATGCCAGTGGTTGGTGGAGCAAGGCATAAGTGCCGAAAAAATATACGATTTTGCCACTGCCACCCGGTTGTTGACGGAACTTGTTGCCGATTTCAGTGACCAACTGGCAGACGTTCGCATGGTGCGTCCGTTGCCGCTGGCGAACGTGCTGGCCGAGTTTGCCGATGGCAACTGACGGCGTCTCGTCGTCTGTTGCATCCATATGACCAGTTTTATGCCGGTTCGCCCGTGAAGGGGCGGCCGAAGGGAGTGTTTAACGTGGCTGACTTGCCGACTGCAATTTTTCTGATGGGGCCGACGGCCTCCGGCAAGACGGATCTCGCCATTGAACTGTGCCAGGCCCTGCCCTGCGACATCATCAGCGTGGACTCCGCGCTCATCTATCGCGGCATGGACATAGGCACCGCCAAGCCGACGCCAGCCGAGCTGGCGCAGGCCCCGCACCGGCTGATCGACATCCTGGATCCCGCCATGAGTTATTCGGCGGCGGATTTTTGCAAGGATGCCCTGCGGGAGATGAAAGAGATCGCCGACCGTGGTCGCATTCCGCTGCTGGTGGGCGGCACCATGCTCTATTTCAAGGCGCTGCTGGAGGGGCTTTCTCCGCTGCCTTCCGCCGATCCCGCCATTCGGGCCGGCATCGAGGAAGAGGCTGCCCGCCTCGGCTGGCAGGCGCTCCATGACGAACTGGTGCGCATCGACCCGGTGGCCGGTGCCCGCATCCACCCCAACGATCCCCAGCGCCTGTGCCGGGCGCTCGAGGTTTACCGCATCAGCGGCAAGACCCTCACCGAGCTGACCCAGGTACAGGGAGAGGGGCTGCCCTACCGGGCGCTGCAGTTTGCCATCGCGCCGAGGGATCGGGCCGTGCTGCACCAGCGCATCGAACAGCGGTTTGACAAGATGCTGGGCAGCGGCTTCGAGCAGGAGGTCAGGGCGCTTTACGAGCGGGGGGATCTCACCCCGGATCTTCCCTCCATTCGCTGCGTGGGATACCGCCAAATGTGGGACTACCTGGCGGGGGAAGTGGAGTATGATGAGATGCGTTATCGCGGCATTGTTGCCACCCGCCAGTTGGCCAAGCGTCAGATGACCTGGTTGCGCGGTTGGCCTGATGTGACCTGGTTGGAATCTGGTGAGTCTGGCAATCTGGCCAGGGTCGTCGCCCAAGCTGGTCCGGCTTGACACTCCTGTATAATCAGGTTGTTATATTGAATATCCGGTGTTTAAAAACAACAAACTATAAGGAAAAGAAAGATGGCTAAGGGGCAATCTCTCCAAGACCCGTTTTTGAATGCGCTGCGCCGTGAGCGTATTCCTGTTTCTATCTATTTGGTGAACGGCATCAAACTGCAGGGTCAGATCGAATCGTTTGACCAGTTTGTCATTCTGCTGAAGAACACCGTGAGCCAGATGGTCTACAAGCACGCCATTTCCACCGTGGTGCCGGCCCGTGCCGTCAACCATCACCAGCACGCCCCGGGCGCCGCCGGTGAAGAGCAGGGTGAAGCCGAGGCGTGATATCCTGCGGCGAGTTCACTCGCCAACTCAGATCCATCATGATACCTGTCAAGGAGCAAGCGCTTGTTTGACCGTTACGAAGCTGGTGAACAGGCCGTTCTGGTACATGTCAACTTCAGCGATGAGGGCGAGCGGGAGGATCTGGACGAGCTCAAGATGCTGGTGAGCTCGGCCGGGGTCAATGCACTGGGGGTGATCACCACCAGTCGCAGCGCACCCAGCGCCAAATTTTTTGTCGGCAGCGGCAAGGCGGAAGAGATCGCGTCCCAGGTCCAGATGCTGGACGCCGACGTGGTCATCTTCAACCATGCCCTGACCCCTGCCCAGGAGCGCAACCTGGAGCGTCTGTTCCAGTGCCGGGTCGTGGACAGGACTGGCCTTATCCTCGATATCTTCGCCCAGCGTGCCCGTACTCACGAAGGCAAGTTGCAGGTCGAACTTGCCCAGTTGCGCCATCTTTCCACTCGTCTGGTGCGAGGCTGGACCCACCTTGAGCGACAAAAGGGGGGGATCGGTCTGCGCGGCCCGGGTGAAACCCAGCTCGAAACCGACCGACGCCTGCTGCGTGAGCGCATCAAGGCCATTTTGCGCCGCCTCGACAAGGTGGCCAAGCAGCGGGAGCAGGGGCGCCGTGCCCGCAACCGCAACGAAGTGCCGACCGTTTCTCTGGTGGGGTATACCAACGCCGGAAAATCCACTTTGTTCAACCAACTTACAGATGCCAGCGTGTATGCTGCCGACCAATTGTTCGCAACCCTGGACCCCACCCTGCGTAAATTGGTGATCCAGGATGTGGGTGATGTGATCCTGGCGGATACAGTTGGATTTATTCGGCACTTGCCCCATGATCTGGTCGCGGCCTTCAAGGCGACGCTGCAGGAGACCCGCGAAGCGGATCTGCTGCTGCACGTGGTGGACTGCGCCGACGAACAGATGCAGGAGAATATCGACTCGGTCCAGCAAGTGCTGGCCGAGATCGAGGCGGATGATCGCCCCCAGCTGATGATCTGCAACAAGATCGACAAGCTGAGCGATCGTCCTGCCGGCCTGGAGCGTGACGAGGCGGGTCGCCCGGTGCGAGTCTGGCTGTCGGCCCAGACCGGTGAAGGCAGCGAATACCTCTTCCTGGCCCTGACCGAACTGCTGGCCGGTTCCATGGTCCATCACACCCTGCAGTTGCCGCCGTCGGCCGCCAGATTGCGCAGTGCGCTCTATCGGCTGAAGGGCATCGAGCAGGAAGGTTTCAGCGAGGAGGGGGATTTCGTCCTGGAAGTCCGCCTGCAACTGGCCGACTGGAACCGCCTCATGAAACAAGAAGGTGAGAGTTTACAACGCTTTATCAGGCATTGATTCGTCGATGACGATGAATGTTTACAGGTTTCATCGACGAGAGATGGCCCGATAGAGATGATATCCATCCGCATGTATTAATGGAGACGCTGATGGCTTGGAATGAGCCTGGTAACAATGGCAAAGACCGTGACCCCTGGGGGAACAACGGCAAGAATCAGGGCCCCCCTGATCTGGACGAGATGCTGCGCAAGGTGAGTCGTCGTTTCGGCGGTCTGCTCGGTGGAGGCAAATCCGGTGGTGGTGACGTGGGCAAGTTTGGCCTCTCCATCGCCCTGGTGGTGGCCGTGGTGGTGTGGGTCGTCAGCGGCTTCTACACCATTCGCGAAGCCGAGCGGGGCGTGGTGCTGCGCTTTGGCGAGTACTCCCACAACGTGGATCCGGGCCTGCGCTGGAAGCCGACCTTCATCGATCGGGTGATCCCGGTGGATGTGGAGTCCGTGCGCTCTCTGCCGGCCTCCGGCTTCATGCTGACCCAGGACGAGAACGTGGTGCGGGTCGAGATGGACGTGCAGTATCGCGTGGTCGATCCCGAGCAGTACCTGTTCAGCGTGACCAATGCCGACGAGAGCCTGAGCCAGGCGACCGACAGCGCCCTGCGCTATGTGGTGGGTCACACCAAGATGGACGACGTGCTGACCACGGGTCGTGAGAAGGTGCGCCAGGAGACCTGGCAGGTGATCGACAGCATCATCGAGCCCTACCACATGGGTCTGCAGATCGTGGACGTCAACTTCCTGCCGGCTCGTCCGCCGGAAGAGGTGAAGGATGCGTTTGATGACGCCATCTCCGCTCAGGAAGATGAACAGCGCTTCATTCGTGAGGCGGAAGCCTATGCCCGTGAAGTGGAGCCCAAGGCCCGCGGCCAGGTCAAGCGCCTGGAGCAGGAGGCCGAAGCCTACAAGTCCCAGATCGTGCTGAAGGCCAAGGGTGAGGTCGCTCGCTTCAACGAGCTGCTGCCCCAGTATCAGGCTGCCCCGGAGCTGACCCGCGATCGTATCTACCTGGAAACCATGGAAGAGCTCTATCAGCAGGCCAACAAGGTCCTGGTGGACATGCCGGCTGGCAACAACAGCATGATCTACCTGCCGCTCGACAAGCTCTCTGGCAAGGCGAATGCCGTGCAACCGGCACGTCCTGCGGGCACCCCGGCAGTCGAGGCGGCCCAGCCGTCCAACGAAGGGGCCAACTCCACTCCGACCCCGCTGCGTGGCGGTGATCGTTTCAGCACAGGGAGAAACTGATAGATGAAAAAGCTAGCTATTGGTGTCATCGCTGTGGCCGCCATGGTCTGCTTCTCTTCCATCTTCATCGTCGATGAAGGACAGAAGGGGATCGTGGTGCAGTTTGGCAAGGTGAAACGGGTCGACTCCGGTGAACCGCGCCTGTACGAGCCGGGTCTGCACTTCAAGGTGCCGCTCATCGACCAGGTACGCAAGATGGATGCCCGCATCCAGACTCTGGAAGGCCAGGCGGATCGCTTCGTTACGTCCGAGAAGAAGGACCTCATCATCGACTCCTACGTGAAGTGGAAGATCGAGGACTTCTCCAAGTACTACCTGGCGACCGGTGGTGGCAACAAGATCCAGGCTGAAGACCTGCTCAAGCGCAAGATCAACAACGGCCTGCGTTCCGAGATCGGTAACCGCACCATCAAGGACATCGTCTCCGGCGAGCGCAGTACCGTGATGGAAGATGCCCTGATGAAGATGGCGCGCTCCTCCGAGCTCGGCATCAAGGTGGTGGATGTGCGCATCAAGCAGATCAACCTGCCGGTGGAAGTTTCCAGTTCCATCTATCAGCGGATGCGTGCCGAGCGGACCGCGGTTGCCCGTGAACACCGTTCACAGGGCCGCGAGCAGGCCGAGATCCTGCGTGCCGACATCGACCGCAAGGTGACCGTGATGATCGCCGACGCCGAGAGTAATGCCCGTCAACTGCGTGGTGAAGGGGATGCCGAAGCCGCCAGGATCTATGCCGACAGCTACAAGAAGGACCCGGAGTTCTTCAGTTTCGTGCGCAGCATGGAGGCCTATCGCAAGAGCTTCGCCGGTGGCAACGACCTCATGGTCCTGAAACCGGACAGCGAGTTCTTCCGCTACCTCAAGTCGCCGCACGGCAACAAGCAGTAAACATGTGTTGATATGACCCAAGGGCCTGATGATTCAGGCCCTTTTGTTTGCCGGTCACAGACCGGCAGGGGAACAGGGATAGGGAGAGGTGATGCTGACATCCATGTTGATGGGGCTGGGGTTGCTGCTGCTCTTCGAAGGATTGGGGCCCTTGCTCGCTCCCAGGGCATGGCAGCAGATGCTGCGCCTGCTCGGGGAGTTGCCGCCGGAACAGCTGCGCCGCATCGGCGGCTGTCTGGTGGTGGCAGGTGGTGTCATCTTGTGGGCGTTGGCCCGTTAGAGCCTGTGTTGATACGACAGTGGCACGGGGAATTCGGACAATAAAAAAGAGGCCCTCTGGCCTCTTTTTTATTGTCCGCCGGCTGGCATCAGGCGCTGCGCTGCACCGCCATGTGGGCCAGGGTCTCCAGCGCTTGCTTGTGCCGGGAGTCCGGCAAGATGGCGAGGGCGGCGATGGCCTTGTCAGCCTCTTCCCGAGCCCGCTGGCGGGAGTATTCGAGAGCTCCGGTGCGATCCAGGATGCCCAGAATACGCTCCAGGTGATCCATACCGTTGCGGTGCTCTATGGCATCGCGCACCAGTTGACGCTCTTCCGGGGTACCCACTTCCATGGCACGCAACAGCGGCAGGGTCGGCTTGCCTTCGGCCAGATCGTCACCCACGTTCTTGCCCATCTCCTCGCTCTGGGAGCAGTAGTCCATCACGTCGTCGATGATCTGGAACGCGGTACCCAGGTACTTGCCGTAGTCGGTCATGGCCTGCTCGACGGGCTCGGGCTGATGGGTCAGCACGGCGGCGAGTCGGGTCGCGGCTTCAAACAGCTTGGCGGTCTTGCAGTAGATGACCGTCATGTAGCTCTCTTCCGTGGTATCCGGATCGTTGCAGTTCATCAGCTGCAGCACTTCTCCTTCGGCGATGGTGTTGGTGGCATCGGAGAGGATCTCCATCACCTTCAGGTTGGAGAGTTCGCTCATCATCTGGAAGGAGCGGCTATAGAGGTAGTCACCCACCAGAACGCTGGCGGCGTTGCCAAACAGGGCGTTGGCGGTTTCCCGGCCGCGGCGCAGGTCGGATTCGTCGACCACGTCGTCGTGCAGCAGGGTGGAGGTGTGAATGAACTCGATGATGGCGGCCAGTTTCAGGTGATCTTCACCCTCATAGCCCAGTGCGCGTGCGGCCATCACGGTCAGCATGGGGCGCATCCGTTTTCCGCCCGCACTGACAATATAGAAACCCAGCTGGTTGATCAGGCTGACATCGGACTGGAGTCTCGCCAGGATCAGTTCATTGACCGCCGTCATGTCGGCGGCACAGAGCGCACGGATAGTCTGTTGGTCCATAAGTCTCGTAACGTGACGGCAGCATTTACTGCGTTTTTAGCAATGGCGGGGATTCTACACGATTTCACAATGGGTTACAGTTAGGCGTTTATTCACGGGGGCAGATATGCGCACAAAATAAACTTTTTGCTAAATTGGCCTTGCCTCGGCAAATCGTTCTGCGTAGAATGCCCGCCCATTGTTATAGGTTTTTGTGCGTGTCTGGCCTTGAGCAAAAGACACGCCTTTACGGAGTTAATCAAATGTACGCGGTATTCCAAAGCGGCGGAAAACAACACCGTGTGGCCGAAGGTCAAATCGTTCGTCTGGAAAAGCTGAACGTTGAGACTGGCGCTACCATCGACTTCAACGAAGTGCTGATGGTTGCTGCAGGCGACACTTTCAAAGTAGGTGCTCCTTTCGTTGAAGGTGGCAAGGTTGTGGCTGAAGTTGTGGCTCACGGCCGTGGCGAGAAAGTGACTATCGTCAAGTTCCGTCGTCGTAAGCACCACCGTAAGCAAGCGGGCCACCGTCAGTGGTTCACTGAAGTCAAAATCACTGGCATCAGCGCTTAATTAGAGGAGTCCGATAGATGGCACACAAAAAAGCTGGCGGTTCATCCCGCAACGGTCGCGATTCTGAAGCTAAACGCCTGGGCGTGAAGCGTTTCGGCGGCGAAACAGTTCTGGCTGGCAGCATCATCGTTCGTCAGCGCGGCACCAAGTTCCACGCTGGTGAGAACGTTGGTCTGGGCAAGGACCACACTCTGTTCGCTACCGCGAACGGTAAAGTGCAGTTCGAAGTTAAAGGTCCGCAGAATCGTAAGTACGTCAGCATCGTTGCTGAGTAATTACGGACCGCAAGGATCCGAAGCCCCGCCAACCTGGCGGGGCTTTTGTTTTTCTGATGAGTTTGACGAAAAAACGGCACGCGGATGAGCCGGCGCTGACAGCCCTCATCGGCCAGATGCGCCTCGCCCGAAGGGGCCCGTATCACTATAATTGCGTATCGGTTTTTCGAATTAAGGTGACGGTTACCTATGAAGTTTGTTGATGAAGTCCAGATTCGAGTCGATGCCGGTGACGGTGGTAACGGTTGTGTGAGCTTCCGCCGCGAGAAGTACATCCCGAACGGCGGCCCGGACGGCGGTGACGGCGGTGATGGTGGCGACGTGTATCTGGTGGCCGATGAAAACCTGAACACCCTGATCGACTACCGTTTCGAGCGCTTCCACGCCGCCGAGCGTGGCGAGAACGGCCAGAGTGCCAACTGTACCGGTCGTCGCGGCAAGGACAAGATCCTGCGAGTACCGGTCGGCACCCGCGCCACCGATGAAGACACCGGCGAACTGCTGGGAGATTTGACCAGTCACGATCAGAAGCTGCTGGTTGCCAAGGGCGGCTTCCACGGCCTTGGCAACACCCGCTTCAAGAGCTCGGTCAACCGGGCGCCGCGCCAGAAGAGCAACGGCACCCCGGGTGAAGTGCGTACCCTGAGGCTGGAGCTGCTGCTGCTGGCGGATGTCGGCATGCTGGGTCTGCCCAACACAGGCAAGTCCACCTTCATTCGCGCCGTTTCTGCGGCCCGTCCGAAAGTGGCAGACTACCCCTTCACCACCCTGGTACCGAACCTGGGCGTGGTGCGTGGCGAGAACTCCCGCTCCTTCGTCATTGCCGACATTCCCGGCCTCATCGAAGGGGCTGCCGAGGGGGCAGGCCTGGGGATCCGCTTCCTCAAGCACCTGGAGCGTTGCCGCGTCCTGATCCACCTGGTGGATATCTGCCCGGTGGATGGCTCCGATCCTGCCGAGAACGCCGTGACCATCGTCCGGGAGCTGGAAAAATACAGCCCCGAGCTTGCGGGCAAGCCGCGCTGGCTGGTGTTCAACAAGATGGACCTGATCCTGGAAGAAGAGGCTCAGGAAGTGATGGACAGAGTCAAGGCAGCCCTCAACCACGAAGGTCCGGTCTACGCCATCACCGCCATCAGCAAGGAAGGCACCAAGAAGGTGTGCTACGACATCCTGGATCTGCTGGACACCATGCCCCGTCAGCTGGCGGAAGATGCCAGAGACGCCATCGAGAAGGTGGAGTTCAAGTGGGACGACTATCACAAGAACCAGCTTGCCAAGGCGGAAGCCGATGCCCTGGCGGCGTCCAAGGCCTTCGATGATGGCTTGGACGATGACGACTGGGACGATGAGGACGACGACGGCGTCGAAGTCATTTACGTTCGCGATTGAGCATCATGTTCGTGACAAGACCGGAGCCAGACAGGCTCCGGTTTTTTTATGGGAGGATCGACGGGGTCACCCTATAGATATATTTTTCATGTCTCTTATTGCCTGACAGTGGCTGCGGATTATACTGCGCACCTGAATGTAACCTGTATGAAACATTATGCTAACCATTCAAATTGAATCGATATGCATGACTGTTTTGGTTTGTTCTTATGGATGGTTCGCCTGATAAAATATTTATGCTTGAAATGATCAATTAACGGCTTGTTTGTGCAGTTTTTTGGGTTATTCTTGCGCCCGTTTTCCGGGCGAGGGCATGAGTATGCAGGCGGCCCGGCTGAAGGAAAAGTCACATTTAAGGCTGTTTATATGTTGGAAAAGACCCTGGAAGCACCGGCAATCCGTACTCGCCGCAACGTGCTGATGTTTTTGATCCCGTCACTGATCGGGATCCTGCTGTTCATGACCCCGGTCATCTATGACGGCAATGTCACCATTCCCGTCGCCGTGTTGGCGAAGCTGGTTCAAACGGTGTTTGCCGATCATCTGGTGGCCATGGTCAGCGCCATCATCACCACCACCATGCTGATGACCCTGATCGCCTGGCTGTTCAAACCGGCGATCCTGGTAAAACGGCCCTTCCTCAACAGCCTGTTCAACGTCTCCCCCTTCTGGGCGTGCGTGCGGGTGCTGGGCGGGGTCTTCGTGCTGTTGACCTTCTTTGAAGCCGGTCCCGAGGTGCTGCGCTCAGGGGCGACCGGCGGCCTGGTGCTGCATGATCTGTTGCCGGTACTGTTCTCCGTCTTCATCTTTGCGGGCCTGCTGCTGCCCTTGCTGCTGGATTTTGGTCTGCTGGAGTTTGTCGGTACCATGATGACCCGGATCATGCGTCCGGTGTTCCGTCTGCCGGGTCGTTCTGCGGTGGACTGCTTCGCCTCCTGGCTCGGTGATGGCAGCGTCGGGATCCTGCTGACCAGCAAGCAGTATGAAGGCAAGTTCTACACCCAGCGGGAAGCGGCCGTCATCGGTACCACCTTCTCCGCCGTCTCCATCACCTTCTGTCTGGTGGTGATCTCCCAGGTGAAGCTGGAGCACATGTTCGTCCCCTTCTACCTGACCGTCTGCCTGGCCGGTGTGGTGGCCGCCATCGTGGTACCGCGCCTGCCGCCGCTCTCCTGGAAGAAGGATGTCTACAGCGACGGTACTCCCCTGTGCCGCAAGCAGGAGGCCATCCCCCATCAGCACAGCGTACTGAGCTACGGCTACCATCGTGCCCTGACCAAGGCCGACAGCATGACGGATCTCGGCGCCGTGGCGCGTGAAGGGGTGAAAAACGCCCTGGACATGGTATTTGGCGTGCTGCCGGTGGTGATGGCCGTCGGGACCTGTGCCCTGATGCTGGCGGAGCACACCCCGGTGTTCAACTGGCTGGGGGCGCCCTTCGTGCCTTTGCTCGAGCTGCTGCAACTGCCGGAGGCGGAAGCCGCTTCCAAGACCATCATGGTGGGCTTCGCCGACATGTTCATCCCGGCGGTGCTGGCCTCCACTATCGAGAGCGACATCACCCGCTTCGTGATCGCCGCCATGTCGGTCACCCAGCTCATCTACATGTCGGAAGTGGGCGCTCTGTTGCTGGGCAGCAAGATCCCGGTCAAGTTGTGGGAGCTGTTCGTCATCTTCCTGCTGCGCACCCTGGTCACCCTGCCGGTGATTGCCGGTGTGGCGCACCTGCTGTTCTAAGGGGCGAAGTGGAACGAAAAACGGTCAACCCGGGTTGACCGTTTTTTTATGGGCGAGTGCCGGCGGAAGGTCAGTGTGATCCTGCCAGCAGGGCCTGACATTCGAGCTCGTCCAGCTGCTCGGGGGCGAGGAAGCGTCTGGCGTAGTCCCGCCAGATGCCGCTCTCGATGAAGAGGGCAAACAGGGCCGGGTCTATGTGCTGTTCCTGCACCATCTTCACCATGATGGTCAGGGACTGGGAGACCGTTTTGCCAGACTTGTAGGGGCGATCGCTCGCCGTCAGCGCCTCGAAGATGTCCGCAATGGCCATGATGCGGGCTGGAATGCTCATCTGCCCCCCTTGCAACTGGCGCGGATAGCCCGTGCCGTCCATCCGCTCGTGATGGCCCCCCGCAATCTCCGGCACCTTGCGCAAATGGCGGGGGAAAGGAAGCTTCTCCAGCATGCGTATGGTCTGGATGATGTGATCGTTGATCTTGTAGCGCTCCTCTTCGGTGAGGGTGCCGCGGCCGATGGCGAGGTTGTAGCGCTCCCCCCGGTTGTAGAGGTGGGTGGGCACCCGCACCTTGAAGCCCCATGGGTTGTGTCGGGCGAGATTGTCGTGCTCGGGGCGAGGGATGAGATGGACCGCCTTGTCGGCGAGCAGCGACTCGCGGCAGGGGAGGGGAGAGGGTGCCTCCTGGTGGCGCTTGCGCTCCTCCTGACTGATGCCGAGCCGATCGTCCAGAGTGCGCAACCAGGTGCGGCTGGCAATGGCATCCAGCCTGGCGAGCTTCTCCGGCGCCATCCACTCGCCCCCCAGATTGCACTCGGCCACGAAGGCGAACTCCTGATCCAGGGTGTGCCAGAGGGGGGTTACAGCCTCGAGGGCGGCCTGCTGCCCGGATGGGGGCAGCAGGCCGCAGAGCGCCTCGATGTGGGCATCCCGCTTGAGCACCTCGAAGCGGGTGCGGATCTCGTGGATCCTGTCGTAGATGGTCTCGAGCTTGGTCGCCTTGTCCACCACGAACTCCGGGGTAGTGACCTTGCCGCAGTCGTGCAGCCAGCTCGCGATATGGATGGCCTCCCACTCCTCTTCGTTGAGCCGGAAATCGGCAAAGGGCCCCGTCTGCTGTGAGCAGGCAGCCTGGGTCAGCATCCTGGCCAGTTCCGGCACCCGCTGGCAGTGGCCGCCGGTGTAGGGGCTCTTGGCATCGATGGCACCGGCGATGAGCTCGATGAAGGCTTCCAGCAGTTGCTTCTGCTCCTCCAGCAGGCGCTGGTTTTCGATGGCGGAGGAGGAGGTGCCCGCCAGTGCCTCGATGAGGCTGATGCGCGAGGCCAGTTCGCGGGCCGAGCAGTCTGGCAGGATCAGCAGCAGGCAGCCGATCAGCTCCTGACGGTGGTTGTGAAGGGGCTCGACCAGCAGTTGGCAGGCACCGGGGAAGGGGCCCCAGTCGGTGAGGTAGCGGGCCCACTGTGCCTCGTCGAGGGGCAGGCAGAGGCGCTCCGTGTGGTAGAGACCGCCGAGCAGCGCCGCCTGCCACTGTACCTGTTCGCACGCCAGCGGCTGCCCCTGCCAGATGGCGTGAACGGCCTGCATCTCGCTCTCCTGGGCCAGGAAGAGGCAGCCGCCCTCGGCCTGGGCAGCCGCCACCGTCTCGTGCAGGATGCGGCTGAGCAATGAATCGAAGCGATGCTCTGCCGCCAGCGCCCGGCCCATGTTCATGAAATTGCCGAGGGTCAGGCGCATGCTGGACATGGCGCGGGCGAGGTCGTCAATTTCGCGGATCGCCGAATCCGGCCCCGGGCTTTCGCCAAAGTCGAAGTGCTGGATCCGCTCAGCCTCCCCGGTCAATACCAGCAAAGGGGCGGCAGTGCGCCGGGCTGCCAGCCAGATGACGGGTAGCAGGAGCAGCAGACCGGCAAGGGCCCAGGCGAGATTGTGCAGCGCATCCTGGCGCGCCGGGGCGGTGAGCACCTCGGTGGGCACCAGGAGGGCGAGATAAAACGGGGATTCTTCCCCGAGGGAGGAGAGGTTGACCAGCCACTCATGACCCTGAACCGTTGCCAGGGTCAGCTCGGCGGGGTGATGCAGCAGGGCAGGCCGCGCAGCCATCTCCTGTTGCAGCCTGGAGAGAATGGGGTGATTGAGGGCCGACAGCATGGGCAGGCGGCTCAGTTGCTCGAAGCTTGGAAGGCGCTCGGGATCCGTGGCCAGCAGGGTCCCGACCTCGTCAAACAGCACCAGCTGGCTGTGACCGGGCAGGGGCAACTCGCCGATGAGGGAAGAGAGCCCCTCCACGCCCGCATCGAGCCCGATCACCGCCCGGCGATCGTCGCTCTCCACCGCCAGTGTCATGCCTGGCTCCCGGGTAGTGAAGAAGAGGTAGGGGTGGGTCACTATGATGCCCGTGCTCCAGCGCGCCTCCTTGTACCAGCCCCGATCTCGCGGATCGAAACGGTAGTCCGGCATGGGGCGCCGCTCCAGCAGCCGCAGCCGCTGGTCGAAATAGAGGAACTCTCCCTGTCCCTGATGCAGGCTCTGGACCAGCAGGCGGCTCTCGGGCGCAGGCGCCTCCAGCGCCCCTCTCGCCCGTTCGGTCAGCTTGCGTACCAGAAAGAAATCGCCGTCCTCGTAACCGGCATAGATGGCGCCGTAACTGGTACTGTTGGCCAGTACTTCCGCCAGCTGGGGCAGGAAGGCGAGCCGCGTCTCGAGGTCTGTCATGGCGGACAGCTGGCCGCTGCGCAGCAGATTCAGGGACATGCGGGCCGGTCGCTGGTTCAGCTTGATGGCGAGGGCAAGCTGCTCCCGGTATTGCTGGAAGCTCTGACGTTCGTGCTCCAGCCCCTGCTGCATGCCCTGCTGGAACTGCAGCACGATGAGGGCGCCCCCAGCAAGGAGAAGAGCAGGATGAAAAGGGTGGCAATGTGTACGTAAAAGGGTCTGCGACTGAGACTTGCGTTTGTCATGGACGGATCCTTGTCCCCTGGCGATCGCCGTATTGGTCACCTAACAGTGTGCTTGCTGGATGACAAAAAGCCTAGGACTCGATCTTGCGCTCTTCGGCCCGAAATCAACAGTCGGCCTCCGGGCTGCCCCCTTGCTCTGTGGTGAGATGATTCGTCCAGATATCTCGTGCTACATTGCTCCCCTGATAAACGCCCTGTGAACCAATGGAGTGTCCCATGTCTGTCGTCCCCTATTCCGTGCTGGATCTGGTGCCCGTTCCCGAAGGTGGTCTGCCGGCCGAGTCGTTTCGCCACTCGCTGGATCTGGCTCGCCATGCGGAGCGCTGGGGTTACCACCGCTACTGGCTGGCGGAGCACCACAACATGCCGGGCATTGCCAGCGCCGCCACAGCGGTGCTGATTGGCCACCTGGCCGGGGGCACCACGACGTTGCGGCTCGGAGCTGGCGGCATCATGTTGCCGAACCACTCCCCCCTGGTCATTGCGGAGCAGTTCGGCACGCTGAGTTCCCTCTATCCGGATCGCATCGATCTCGGCCTGGGCCGCGCCCCTGGCAGCGATCAGCGCACCATGCAGGCGCTGCGCCGCCAGCGCAGCGGCGAGGTGGATGACTTCCCGGCGGATGTACGCGAACTGTTGAGTTATTTCGGCGACGAGGTCGGTGCCGTGCAGGCGGTGCCGGGTCAGGGACTCCATGTGCCCATCTGGCTGCTGGGCTCCAGCCTCTACAGTGCCCAACTGGCTGCGGCCATGGGGTTGCCGTTCGGCTTTGCTTCCCACTTCGCTCCCGCCATGTTGCTGCAGGCGCTGGAGATCTACCGCACCCAATACCGCCCCTCTGCCCGCTGGCCCAAACCCCATGCGGTGGTGTGCGTGAATCTGATCGCCGCCGACACCGACCGTGAGGCCCGCTTCCTGTTCACCACCCTGCAGCAGCAGTTCCTGCGTCTCTACCGGGGGGATGCCGGCAAGCTGCCACTGCCGGTGCAGACGCTGGGGGATGAGTGGTCTCCCCGCGAATTGATGGCGATGGAGCAGACCCTGGCTCGCTCCCTGGTGGGGGAGCCGGATCGGGTACGCCACGGCCTCAAGGCTCTGCTGGCAGAGACCGGAGCGGACGAGCTGATGTTCAACGGCCCCATCGTCGATCATCAGGCGCGCCTGCGCTCCTTCGAGATTGGTGCCGAGCTGATGCAGGGGTTGTAACCCCCGCGACGCCTGGCCGCCAGCGGCACGCCAAGCCTGGCTGCCCGGGGCGCAAAAGCCACGATTGCGTGGTAGTAACTTTATGATTTTTAAAGGAAGTCAGGTGAGTGTCGGCCATCTGTCGTGTCGCCTCTCATCCCCTTCCCCTATGCTGGCCCTGTCAATCACCACAAGGAGCGCAAGATGATCGTCAGGAAGTTGAGATTGCAACGGGGATGGTCCCAAGAACAGCTGGCGACCCTCACTGGCCTGAGCGTTCGCACCATTCAGCGAATAGAGCAGGGCCAGCAACCCGGACTGGAATCCCTCAAGGCCCTGGCCGCCGTCTTCGAGCTCGATGTGACCCAACTGCAGGAGAGCGAGATGAAAGGGAATGAGGGCGAAGGTCGGGGACGCGTGCAGGTGGCGCGGGATGAGCGGGAGGCGATGAAGTTCGTGGAGGGGCTCAGGGGCTTCTACGGCCACCTCATGAGCTATGTGCTGGTGATAGGGGGGCTGTTCATCATCAACTACCTGAGCAACCCGGATTATATCTGGGCCTGGTGGCCCATGCTGGGCTGGGGGTTGGGGCTGGCTTCTCACGCCATCAACCTGTTCCAGCCCTTCAAGCTGTTTGGCCCGGAATGGGAGCGGCGTCAGGTCGAGAAACGGCTGGGGCGCAGGCTCTGATCCGCTCATCATGAAAAAACGGGCCCGGCATTGCCGGGCCCGTTCTGTTTTCAGCTCCATTTGGTGGTGGAGGGCATTGCTATCCTCTCAACGGCGGATCATTTCCTTGTTCCGCAGAGAGCCGCTCTACTTGGCATAGGCCGGGCAGGGGGTGGCGATCAGGGCGTCGTCCTCGTAGCGCCACAGGGTGAGGCTGTTGCCCCAGACACACCCGGTGTCGAGTCCCTTGATATCTGATTTGCCGGTGTTGCCCATCAGGGCCGCCCAGTGGCCGAAGACCAGGATGGGGTCATCCACATGGTGCTCGCGCTGCTCGAACCAGGGGCGCAGGCCCGGGGTCGATTCGGTGGGGCCCTTCTTGCATTTGAAGTCGAGGCGCCCGTCGAAGTAGCAAAAGCGCATCCGGGTGAAGCTGTTGATGATGTAGCGGTAACGCTCTATGCCCAGCAGGTTGTCGTTCCAGCTGTCGGGCTGATCGCCATACATGTTGTGCAGCAGCCAGCTGTACTGATCCCCGCGCAGCAGGCTCTCCACCTCCCGGGCGCAACTGCGGGCGGTGTGGGCGTCCCAGGCGGGGGAGAGGCCCGCATGCACCATCATGATGGGCAGGTCGGGGTGTTCTGCCAGCAGGGGACGGTGACGCAGCCACTCCAGCAGCTCGTCCCGATCCGGCGCCTCCATCAGCGCCTGCAGCTTGTCTTTCTTCTTGAGCGGGGCGACCCCGTGGGCTACCGCCAGCAGATGCAGGTCGTGGTTGCCGAGCACGGTGACGGCCTGCTGCCCCAGTGATTTGACGAAACGCAGGGTGTTGAGGGAGTCCGGCCCCCGGGCGACGAGATCGCCGCACAGCCAGAGCGTGTCGTTATCGAAGTCGAACTCGGCAAGATCCAGCAGACGGCGCAAATCGTCGTAGCAGCCCTGGATATCACCGACGAAACAGTTCGCCATGAAACCTCAGTTGATTATGTTGGGGACGGCCAGCGTGAAGGGGGCGATGGGGGCTTCGAATTGTTGCCCCGATTCATCCTGCAGGATGTAGCTGCCTTCCATCACGCCAAGCGGTGTGGCGAGGGGAACGCCACTCTGGTAGGAAAAGGTCTCGCCGGGGGCGATAAGGGGTTGTTCACCGACCACGCCGGGACCTTCCACTTCCAGCATCTTGCCATTGGCATCCGTAATGAGCCAGCGTCGATGCAGCAGTTGCACCGTGCCCGGACCCAGGTTCTCAATCTCGATGCGATAGAGAAAATGGTAGGGATCTGCGGTTCCCGCCACATAGCTGGGGTGGGGGCGGACCACTATCCGGGCTTGGGTCATGGGATCAGGCCTGTTGCTGGTCGGCCAGCCAGTTGGCGATCGTGACGAACTGCTCGAGGGAGAGATTCTCCGGGCGCAGGTTGCCATCGATGCCAAGCTCGGTCAGCTGGGCGTCGGTGATGAAGTTGGAGAAGCTGTTGCGAATGGTCTTGCGACGCTGGCCGAAGCCTTCGGTGCAGACCCGGTTCAGGCAACGAATGTCTTTGGCGACGATAGTCGGGTTCTTGTGCGGGATCAGACGCACCACGGCGGAATCCACCTTCGGCGCCGGCTTGAAGGCGCCCGGGCCCACTTCCAGCACCGGCACTACCTGACAGTAGTACTGGGTCATCACGCTCAGACGGCCATAGGCCTTGCTGCCCGGGCCGGCGGCCAGACGCAGCACCACTTCCTTTTGCAGCATGAAGTGCATGTCCTCCACCCGGTCGGCAAATTCGCACAGGTGGAAGATGAGGGGGGTGGAGATGTTGTAGGGCAGGTTGCCGAAGATGCGCAGTGGCCCCTTGCCTTCCCCCATCAGGGTGCTGAAGTCAAAGCGCATGGCATCGGCTTCGATGACGGTCAGCTTCTCTTTCAGGGTGGGGTGTTCGCGCAGACGTGCCGCCAGATCACGGTCCAGCTCGACCACGGTCATCTTGTCCATCTGGGCGGCGACCGGCTCGGTGAGCGCAGCCAGACCCGGGCCGATCTCCACCAGATTCTGACCCGGTTGCGGGTTGATGGCGGCCACTATCTGGTCGATCACATACCGGTCGTGCAAGAAGTTCTGACCGAAACGCTTACGGGCCGTGTGGCCCATGTGCACCTTACTGCTCATATCTTTTTTTCTCTACCATCTGGATGGCGTGGTTGATCGCGGTGGTGAGGCTGCCGGGGTCTGCCAGGTTCTTGCCTGCCAGATCCAGCGCTGTGCCGTGGTCCACCGAGGTACGGATGAAGGGAAGTCCGAGGGTGATGTTGACCGAGTTGCCAAAGCCCTTGTACTTGAGCACGGGCAGCCCCTGATCGTGGTACATGGCGAGTACCGCATCCGCATCCTTGAGGTATTTGTCCTGGAACAGGGTATCGGCCGGCAGCGGGCCGACCAGATCGATCCCTTCCTGGCGCAGGGCGGCCAGGGCGGGTTCGATGACATCGATCTCTTCACGGCCCAGATGACCCCCTTCCCCGGCATGGGGATTGAGGCCGCAGACATAGATCCTGGGGTGTTCGATGCCGAACTTGCGCTTGAGATCCGCATCCAGGATGCGGATCACCTTGCCAAGGCGATCCTCGGTGATGGCCTTGGCCACATAGGCAAGGGGAATATGGGTGGTCGCGAGGGCCACTCTCAGTCCTTCGGTGGCCAGCAGCATCACCACATCGGCGGTGTCGGACTGCTGGGCGAAGAACTCGGTGTGACCGCTGAACGAGACGCCCGCCTGGTTGATGATCCCCTTGTGCACCGGCCCGGTCACCACGGCGGCAAATTCGCCGCTCAGGTTGCCGTCGCAGGCGCGCTGCAAGGTGGCCAGCACATAGGCGCCGTTGCCCTCATCCAGCTTGCCTGGCACCACGGGGGCGCCGAGCGGCACGGGGCAGACGGTCAGAGTCCCCGCCCGCTGCGGACGGGTGGGGGCGCTTTCGTCATAGGGTTCAAGCTCGACGGGCAGCCCCAGCAGGGCGGCCCGTTCGCGCAACAGGGCGGGATCGGCGATCACCACCAGCTGGTGGGGCCAATCCTGCTGGGCAATCTGCAGTACCAGATCCGGGCCTATGCCAGCCGGTTCACCCGGGGTGATGGCAAGCCGGTGGCAGCTCAGCTGTGCCTCGGCGTGCCCTGGATGCGCCTTGTTCATCTGCTTGTCGCCCATCAATTGGGTTCGATCTGGATGTAGGCTTCGTCGCGCAGCTCATCCAGCCAGGCCTGGGACTCTTCGGCGAAGCGGCGGTTGAAGATGAGCTGGTAGGCGCGTTGCTCCTGGGCCTTACCGGTGGCGTCCTGGCTGCGGCGATCCTCGAGCTGCACGATGTGCCAGCCGTGGCTGGTGCGGAAGGGTTCGCTGATCTGGCCCGGTTGCAGGCGACCCAGCATGTCGCGGAATTCCGGTACATAGACGTTGGGATCAGACCAGCCCAGCTCGCCACCCTGCACCGCAGAGCCCGGATCCTCGGAGTATTTCTCTGCCATGCTGGCAAAGCTGGCCTTGCCGCTCTTGATGTCGTGCAGGATGCCGTCCAGGGTGCCCTTGGCCTTCTCCTCGCTCAGGATGATGGAGGGCTTGATCAGGATGTGGCGCGCCTTGACCTCGGTCTGCATGACCTGTTGCTGGCCCTTGGTGTCGAAGATCTTGATGATGTGCAGACCGGCGCCGGAGCGCAGCGGGCCGACGATGTCACCCTTGCCGGCCCCTTGCACGGCTTCCGCCATCAGGGTGGGCATCTCCTGCGGGCTCAACCAGCCCCAGTCACCCCCTTCCAGCGCCTTGGGACCGTTACTCTCGGCAATGGCCAGCTTGCGGAAGTCTGCCCCCTCTTTCAGGGACGTCAGAATGCGCTCGATCTTGGCCTTGGCAGCGTTGAGCTGCTCGGCATTCGGGTTGTCCGGCAGCGCGACCTGGATATGGCCGATATGATATGACGTCTGCTGCTGGCCCTGTTTGCTCAGGGCCTCGACCACCTGCTTAACCTCCTGATCGGAGATGTTGATGCGACGGCGGACCTGGCTGCGGCGCACCTCGTTCATCAGGATTTCGCGGCGCACCTCCTCACGGTACTGGGCGTAGGTCAGGCCTTCCCGCTCCAGCTGGGCGCGCAGTTGCTCCAGGTTCATCTTGTTGTCGGCGGCGATGCTCTGAATGGCCTGTTCCAGCTGGGTGTCACTGATCTTGAGCCCCTGGCGCTCCGCCAGTTGCAGTTGCAGGCTCTCCTGGATCAGGCGATCCAGCGCCTGCTTGCGCAGGGTGACGTCATCGGGCAGGGACTGGCCGCTCTCCTGGGCAGAGGCCTTGACCTTTTGCACCAGGGCCTCCTGCTGACTGGCCAGCACCACATCCTTGTTGACCACGGCCAGCACCTTGTCCATCAGCTCGGGGGCGGCGAGGGCACCCTGGCTCATGACTCCGAACAGGCCTGCGGTCAGCAGGGAAATCAACGTCTTCTTCATATCCATCTCTCAAGGCGTTTGCCAGACCGGTTACTGGTCTCGCAGGTTAAACGGACGAATGTAAGGCAGTGCTTCGGTGTCCAGGGAGGTGCCCTTGGAGCCGGTACCCACGCTACCCAATCCTTTCATTTCAAATTGAATGCCGAGGCTGCGCTCGGACGTCGGGGTCAGGTTCACGTTGTCTGGCGTGTTGACCCATTCCAGGTTGAAGTTGATGCTCCAGCAGCAGGAGTCGTATTTCAGACCCACCTTGCGGTCCACTTTGACGTTCTGGTTGAGCTCCTGATAGTAGCCGCCATAAAGGTGCCAGCGATCGTCCAGCGGGGTGGTCAGCAGCAGGCCGATCTGGTTGAGATCCGTCACCTGCCCCTTGTGGTCGAGGTCGTAGTTGGCATCCCGCACGAAGCGGTGGTTCAACTGGCTGATCAACTTCTCGTGACGGTATTCCAGGGCGCTGTTGGCAGAGCTTATCTGGCGCTGTTCCATATCATATTGTGCCCCCGCATGGGCATACCACTGCTCGTTGATCTTGGCGTCCCCCTCGAACGACAGCGGGGAGCGGGTATTGGTGCTCAGCTCATCGCTGCTGTAAAGCTTGACCCTGGGCGCAACGAAGTCGAAGGCTTGGGCAACGGCCAACCGGATTCGTTCATCCCCGGCCGGATCATAAATGCGGGTGGTGACCCCCAAGGAGAGCCGGTTGGAGTCACTGATGCGGTCCAGACCGGCGAAGCGACGATCGCTGAACAGGCTGTAGTAGTCCTGGCGCATGGTGGTGGAGTCATAGACACCGATGTTGTCCTGATCTTTGTAGGGCACATAGAGGTACTGGAATTCAGGCTCCAGTGTCTGGTTGGCTCCCTCGCCAAACCACTGCTGATCCCGCTCGAAGGTCATGCCGCCCTTGAGACGGAACGAGGGCAGTACCCGGGTGATGGTCCCCTCTTCCAGGGTGACGTCGCCGCCCTCTCTCGGGGTGAAACGATTGGTGAAGGTGCTGCTCATCTGGTCAGGCACCGTCTGGTCGTAACGGGTGTACATCAGCTTGTATTGGCTGTCGAGGAAGTAGCCTGCCTCGTCAACGAGGGGGATGGTCAGGGTGGGGGCCGTGTAGACCCGGGTGCCGGTGTAGGCTTCCCCCTTGTTCTGCTCGATGGCCTGATCGTTGTTGTAGCCGAAGTTGGTCAGCTCGGTATTCCATGCCAGATCGTACCAGTTGCCCTGCTGGTAGTAGTTGTGGTTGATGCGCGGCATCAGCTCGTGGGGTTGCTGGGCGCTGGCCAGCAGGATCTGGTAGGTCCGTACCTCGGCATCGAGGTTCCAGTTCTGCTGGTAGTAACCTGCCTTCAGGGATTGCTGCAACTGGTTGTCGACCTGGGTCCCCACCTTGGGGGTGAAGTCGTTGAAGTAGTTGTAGTCCTGGTCCCGTACCTTGGTGTAGTCCACCGACACCCGCATGGCGTTGTCGATGAACATGGAGGTGTGGCGGGCACTCAGCAGGTAGCGGTGACCGTCAGAGAGATGCTGATTGAGGCTGGCCGTCTCGTCGTACTGCTTGTCGTCTGCCAGGTTCTCGAAGTAGAGGCTCCCCACGTGGGCCGGGTCCGGCATGTAGCGGAACTCGACCTGTTCCATCAGGCCCCGTCTGTCCATGAAGCGTGAGGTGATGGTGGCATCGTAGTTGGGGGCTATGTTCCAGTAGAACGGCTGGGTGATGTCCATACCGTTCTTGGAGCTTTGGGTATAGCCCGGGTAGAGCAGACCGGTCTTGCGCTCATCCTTGATGGGGAAGTTGATATAGGGGAAGTAGAAGACCGGATAGTCATAGAGCCAGAGGCTGGCGTTCCAGGCCTCCCCAAATACCTCGGACTGATCGATGTCGATGCTGCCGGCCTTCAGGGTCCAGGCCTCCTGGCCCGGTGGGCAGGTGGTGTACTGGGCCCCTTCCAGAGTGATGTTCTGGTTGTTGTTGGTCATGGTCACCTTTTCGGCGAAGCCGCGCACCGGTGAGCCATGGACCTGATATTTGCCCTCTTCCAGCTCGGAGTTCTTGGTGTCCAGGTTGGATTTCAGGGTCTTGTCGCTGGTGACCGTGATCTGGCCATCGTTGTAATAGATGTTGCCGATGGCGATGACATCCCGGCTCTTCTGGTCGAGCTGGGCATAGTCGGAGTCGAACTTGCGCACGCCCTGGCGCACCTTGACGTCACCCTCGTAGACGGCGGTACCGCCCTGCTTGGCCTCCAGGCGATCGGCATCCACCTCGACGGGCTGGGCATTGGCGTCCTGGTCCGCACTGGGCTTCTCTATCTTGGGAACATAGTCATAGCAGAGGCTGTCGAGGATCCCGGTAGCGGGTGGCGCATTGAGTGGCGCTGCCTGGGCCATGAGCGGACTCAGGGCAGGAACAAGGCTGATGGTCAGGGCGATGGGACAGGAGTATCCCAGTGTCCATTTTGTCATGTGAAAGGCTCGCGCAATCCGTAGTAAAAACGGTGGATTCAGGGCATGCATTTTATGTCAGGATCCATCGAGTTGACATTGCATGTCATTGCTTTATGTTAGCCGGCAATGATAAAGCATTATTGCGGCCAGGGCTAACAGCCAAGTGCTGCTTTCCAATTTGGTTCCCGACTCATGCACGATCGCGCTTCCCTGCTTTTGCAATGGGCTCGCCGGATTTCCGGTGACGCCAACCTCTCGTTGACGCTTATTTCCGGTGACGCCAGTTTCCGCCGCTACTTCCGGGGTGGCGGTCTGGTGTGGGTGGATGCTAATCCGAAAACCGAAAAAAATCATGAATTCGTTCGCAATGCGGCCGCCCTGCACGATGCGGGGCTGCTGGCCCCCGAGGTAAAGGGGGTCGACTACGAGCAGGGATTGCTGGTGGTGACAGACCTGGGGGATACCCAGCTTATCGGCTGCCTCAACGAAGAGAGTGTACTGGCCTGGTATGGCAAGGCCATCGCCCTGCTGCCAAGGCTCGGCGCCGTGGCGCTCGAGCTCGAGCCCTTCGATGAGGCCTTCATGGCCCGGGAAAATGCCATCTTCCCCGAGTGGTTGCTGGGACATCACTTGCAACTGGCTCTGAGTGATGAAGAGCAGCAGTTGCTGGCGGAGACCTTCGCCTGCCTCACGGCGAGCAACCTGGCCCAGCCACAAGGAGTGATGCACCGGGACTTCCACAGCCGCAACCTGATGGTGTGCGGCGGGACGAACCCGAAGGAGAGCGACCTCGCCCTTATCGACTTCCAGGACATGGTCATCGGGCCGCTGAGCTATGACCTGGTCTCCCTGCTCAAAGATTGCTACGTGCGCTGGCCGGACGTGGTGATCGAGCAGGGCATGCGACTTGGCTTCGACACCCTGCAAGGGGCCGGTCTGCTCGGCAATCTGGACTATGCCGCGTTTCGTCGCGCAGCCGATCTCACCGGCATGCAGCGCCACCTCAAGGCGGCGGGGATCTTCACCCGCCTCTATCACCGCGATGGCAAGGCCGGCTACCTCAAGGACATTCCCCGTACCCTCGGCTACGTCGTTGATGTCTGTCGCAGCCATGGCGCCGCCTATCCGGTGCTGGCCCGCTTCGGCCAGTGGCTGGAGCAGGTGGTGCTGCCCGGATTGGCGCGCACCGGGGTGACACCATGAAGGCGATGATCCTGGCCGCCGGGCGCGGCGAGCGGATGCGTCCGCTCACCGATCTGCTGCCCAAGCCGCTGCTGGCGGCGGGGGGCAAGCCGCTCATCGTGCACCATATCGAAAAACTCAAGGCAGCCGGCGTGACCACACTTGTCATCAACCACGCCTGGCTCGGACACAAGCTGGTGGCGGCCCTCGGCGATGGCAGTGCGCTCGGGGTATCCATCCACTGGTCGGCCGAAGAGAGCGCGCTCGAGACCGCCGGCGGCATCGTGCAGGCGCTGCCTCTGCTGGGCAGCGAACCCTTTCTGGTGATCAACGGCGATACCTGGCTCGACCTGGATTATCGCGCTCTGGTGAACCAGCCGCTTGGGGACGATCTCGCCCACCTCTGGCTGGTGCCCAACCCTCCCCAGCATCCGCAAGGGGACTTCTCCCTGCAAGCGGGTCGGGTGCTGGACACCCCGGCCCTCACCTTCAGCGGCGTCGGCCTCTATCACCCCGCCGCCTTTGCCGGCTTGCCCTGCGGGGCGCGCAAGCTGGCCCCCCTGCTGCGCGACTGGATGGCGCTGGGACGGGTGGGTGGCAGCCTGCTGGCTGGCGAGTGGCGCGACATCGGCACAGTGGATCGGCTGCGCGAGCTGGACGAGCAACTGCTCGCCGGCACCCATTAACATCACGAGGTCTTGAACCATGCGTATTTGGGGCAAGGTGCTTGGCACCTTCTTCGGTTTTCTGCTCGGCAACATCTTCGGTGCCCTGCTGGGCCTGTGGATCGGCCATCGCTTCGATCGGGGCATGGGGATCCGCGGGGCCTTCCAGCGGGCACCCAGCCAGCAGCAACAGGCCGTCTTTTTCCATGCCACCTTCGCCGTCATGGGCCACATCGCCAAGGCGAGCGGCCAGGTCACCGAGCACGAAATACGGGTCGCGTCCAACCTGATGGACAGGATGCGTCTGGCCGGAGAGCAGCGGGTACGGGCCCAGGAGTCGTTCCGCCTTGGCAAGGAGGCGGACTTCCCCCTGCGCGAGACCCTGGCGGAGTTTCGCCAGGCGAGCCTGGGGCAGCGCGACATCCTGCGCTTCTTCCTCGAGGTCCAGCTGCAGGCCGCCTTCGCCGACGGTCAGGTGGAGGCGAACGAGCGGGCTATCCTGCAAACCATCGCCGACGAGCTGGGGTTCAGTCGCATCGAGCTGGCTCGCATTCTGGCAATGGCCGAGGCCCAGATGAACTTCTTCCACCGCCAGCAACAGCAGGGCAGTGGCCAGGGGCAGCAATACCGCCAGGAGGCCCCCTCCCGGGATCGCCTCAAGGATGCCTATCAGTTGCTCGGGGTGAACGAGAGCGACAGCGATCAGGAGATCAAGCGTGCCTATCGCAAGGAGATGAGCAAGCATCACCCTGACAAGCTGGCCGCCAAGGGATTGCCCCCCGAGATGATGGAGATGGCCAAGGAGAAGACCCAGGAGATCCAGCAGGCCTGGGAGTGGATCCGTGAGGCCCGCGGCATTCGCTGAGCCCTGTACCCGCCATAAAAAAATGCCCGTCGATGACGGGCATTTTTGTTTTCAGAGTCTGGTTTTCTTTCCATGGAAGAAAAATCAGTGGGCATCGACCCAGACAAACTTGAGGACGAAGAGCAGGGCCACCACCAGCACGCAGGGGTTGATCTCACGCCAGCGGCCGGTGCCCGCCTTCATCACGCAGTAGGAGATGAAGCCCACGGCGATCCCCTCGGTGATGGAGAAGCTGAACGGCATCATCACCGCGGTCATGAAGGCCGGCACCGCTTCGGTCAGGTCTTCCCACTTTACCCGGGTCAGCTCGGAGCACATCAGCACGCCCACGTAGATGAGAGCCCCCGCTGCGGCATACGCCGGTACCATGGCGGCGACCGGAGAGAAGAAGATGGCCAGCAGGAACAGGATGCCCACCACGATGGCGGTCAGGCCGGTGCGACCGCCGACGGCGACGCCGGAGCTGCTCTCGATGTAGGCCGTCACGGACGAGGTCCCCATGAAGGCGCCGCCGACGGAGCTGACGCTGTCCACCACCAGGGCCTGCTTCATGCGCGGGAAGTGCCCCTTGTCATCGGCCAGCTTGGCGCGGTTGGTCACGCCGATCAGGGTGCCGGAAGAGTCGAACAGGTTGACCAGCATGAAGGAGAAGATGATCCCGGCGAGGCTGATGTCCAGCGATCCCATCAGGTCCAGCTGGCCGAAGACCGGTGCAATGCTCGGCGGCACGGAGACGAAGCCCTTGAAGGTGACGTCGCCGAACAGCCAGCCCAGGGTGGTGGTCACCACGATGGCGATGAGCACGGCGGAGTGGACGCCGCGGGCGGAGAAGATGCAGATGAGGAAGAAGCCGAGCAGCCCCAGCAGGCAGGGCAGGGAGGTGAGGTTGCCCACGGTCACCATGGTGGCGGGGCTCGCGACCACGATGCCGGCATTGTGCAGGCCGAGCAGGGCGATGAGCAGACCGATGCCGGCGGTGATGCCGACCCGAAGTGTCAGAGGAATGTTGGCGATGAGCCAGTAGCGTACCCGCAGCAGGGTCAGGATCAGCAGGCCCAGCGCACCCCAGAAGATGGTGCCCATGCCCACTTGCCAGGAGTAGCCCATGCCGGCCACCACCACGAAGGCGAAGAAGGCGTTGAGGCCCATGGCGGGAGCCAGGGCGATGGGCAGGTTCGCCAGCAGACCCATCAGGATGCTGCCGATGCCGGCGATGAGGCAGGTGGTAACGAACACGGCCTGGGTATCCATGCCTGCCGCAGAGAGGATCTGCGGGTTGACGAAGACGATGTAGACCATGGTCAGGAAGGTGGTGATGCCGGCGATCACCTCGGTGCGGGCCGTGGTGCCATGACCGCGCAGGGCAAACAGGCGCTCGAGCAATCCCTGCCCGGCAGCCGGGCTGGCGGTCTGCCCGGTAGCGTGATGTGGTTGATTCATGTTGGATTCCAATGGGTGACGTGAAATAGGCAGCAGGGGGCCCGGCCCATCCATGCGGGGCGACGGATCCTGATTCTGGCGGTGAAGTGACCAGACTCGTCCTGATACCGTGACAGCGCGCACATTTTCACACAGGCGGCCAGGTTTACAAACCCCGGATGTGCGAGGCGGATCAATGAATAGAGTAAAAATTCAAACGTTTTCCCTCAGAGGCAGGGGAAAGGGGACCAATAGAGCCCCGTTTCCACATCGGGATCAACGGTTTTTCTGGTAGCGTTCGATAAGCTGGCTCAGCACGGCATCGCTCTGCTCCAGCAAGGGATCGAGGGCCAACCCCATGCGTTGCAGCAGCAGGGTGGCCTGGGTTTCACTCAAGGGGCGGCCATCAAGGAAGTAGGCCTGCTCGGCCAGTTGCTTGTCATGGCGGGGCAGCAGCACCCAGTGCACCCGTCGGGGTTCGATGGCGGCGAGGATCCGGTTGGCGGCCGCGCAGAAGGTATCGATGTGCTGCTTGCCATCCGGCCCCAGGCAGCCGGGTTCGAGCCGGATCTGGATGGTGAGTCTGGTGGTGGAGGCTTGGGTCATGGGTCGCTATCGCTGGGGTAGAGGTGGAGATTGTAAGTCAGAAGAGGCAAAAAAGGGGAGCCCCGGCTCCCCTTGTGACGTCATGCCTGGCGGCGCGGCTGTTGCCTCGCCTTACTTGGCAATGCGCTTGTACTTGGCGCGGCGCGGCTGGATAGCCTCGGCACCGTAGGTCTTCTTCTTCCACTCTTCGTATTCGGTGAAGTTGCCTTCAAAGAATTCGATCTTGCCCTCGTCCTGGTAGTCCAGGATGTGGGTGGCGATGCGGTCGAGGAACCAGCGGTCGTGGGAGATGACCATGGCGCAACCCGGGAACTCCAGCAGGGCGTTCTCGAGGGCGCGCAGGGTTTCGATGTCCAGATCGTTGGTCGGTTCATCCAGCAGCAGCACGTTGCCGCCGGTCTGCAGCAGCTTGGCCAGGTGCAGACGGCCACGTTCACCACCGGAGAGCTCGCCGACCCGCTTCTGCTGGTCGGAACCCTTGAAGTTGAAGCGGCCGATGTAGGCGCGGCTCGGGAACTCGTAGTTGCCGATGCGCAGGATGTCCTGGCCGTCGGCGACTTCCTCGAACACCGTCTTCTTGTCGTTCATGCTGTCGCGGAACTGATCCACGGAGGCCAGCACCACGGTGTCACCCAGGGTGATGGAACCGGAATCCGGCTGCTCCTGACCCGACATCATGCGGAACAGGGTCGATTTACCGGCACCGTTCGGACCGATGATGCCGACGATGGCACCCTTCGGAATGGAGAAGGAGAGATCGTCGATCAGCTGGCGGTCGCCATAGGACTTGCAGAGGTTGGCCACCTCCACCACCTTGTCGCCCAGGCGCGGTCCGGGCGGAATGAACAGCTCGTTGGTCTCGTTGCGCTTCTGGTAGTCGTTGGTGTTGAGCTCTTCGAAGCGAGCCATACGAGCCTTGGATTTGGCCTGACGGCCTTTCGGGTTCTGACGAACCCACTCCAGTTCCTTCTCGATGGACTTGCGACGGGCGGCCTCGGAACTCGCTTCCTGGGCCAGACGGGCATCTTTTTGCTCCAGCCAGGAGGAGTAGTTGCCTTCCCAGGGGATGCCTTCGCCGCGGTCCAGCTCCAGAATCCAGCCCGCCACGTTGTCGAGGAAGTAGCGGTCGTGGGTGATGGCCACGACGGTACCTTCGTAGTCGTGCAGGAAGCGCTCCAGCCAGGCCACGGATTCCGCATCCAGGTGGTTGGTCGGTTCGTCCAGCAGCAGCATGTCCGGCTTTTCCAGCAGCAGGCGGCACAGGGCCACGCGGCGGCGCTCACCACCGGAGAGGTGCTTGATCTGGGCATCCCAGGCCGGCAGGCGCAGGGCGTCGGCTGCGCGCTCCAGCTGGTTTTCCATGTTGTGGCCGCCCTGGGCGGCGATGATGGCTTCCAGCTCGCCCTGTTCGCGGGCCAGCTTGTCAAAATCCGCATCCGGGTCGGCGTAGGCTGCATAGACCTCGTCGAGGCGCGCCATGGCGCGTTTGACGTCGCCGACCGCCTCTTCGACCGCTTCGCGTACGGTCTGCTCCGGATCCAGCTTCGGCTCCTGGGGCAGGTAGCCAATCTTGATGCCGGGCTGCGGACGGGCTTCCCCTTCGATCTCGGTGTCGATGCCCGCCATGATGCGCAGCAGGGTCGATTTCCCGGCGCCGTTCAGACCCAGCACGCCTATTTTGGCCCCCGGGAAGAAGGAGAGGGAGATGTTCTTGAGAATATGACGCTTGGGTGGCACGACCTTGCCAACCCTGTTCATGGTGTAAATAAATTGAGCCATTGGCTAATTCTCTTTAATTTACAGGTTGTTATTGTGTTGCTGTGAAATCTTGGGGCTGTATTGGGGCCAAATCAGAAAAGCTGGCCCCAAGCCTGCCCCAAACCCTGTCCGCTTCGTCGCGGTCTTGTTCGGGGATCCATTTGCCATAGACTGTTCGCACCATGGTGCTGTCCTCGTGCCCAAGGTAAGACGCAACCCATTCAGGGTTTGCGCCCGCGGTTAGCATCCAGCAAGCAAATGTATGGCGCATATGGTATTGGGTTCGGCGGCGAATGCCAGCCCTCTTTATCAACCTGTCCCATTTGTCGCCCAAGGTGAAGGCTGTGTAGCAGATACTGAGCCCGGGCGTCTTGCTGGTGACGTCTGGACTAAATACAAACGTGACCTTCTCGTCGACCTGCCGGCGGTCCCTCAACGTCTTCTTGATGTAATGGGACTGGCGCATGGCTGTCATTGGCCGCATGCGCTTCAGCGCCTCGATTGCAGGGGGCAGGAGTACAATGGTTCGCTCATGTCCGGTCTTCGGTACCTTGAAGTTGCGGGCCTGGGTGATGTTGCGGCGGATTTGGAGCTCCCCGCGCTCCAGGTCAACATCCTCCCATGCTAGGGAGCAGAGCTCCCCAGTACGCATGCCTGTCCAGCATGCGAGCTGGATCCACATCGCATCCATATCGTGCCGAGCTGCTTCCTGCATGCGCCGGAACTCATCTTGATCAAAAGGGTCTGGTTTATCCCGGATCACTTCCACCTTGGTCAGCACTGAAGAAAGGTCCTGGTGGGTGTAGCCGTTCTGCTTGGCGAAGTTGAACAGCCCAGCGGCGACCATCATGTAGTAGTTGACCGATCTCGGAGCCAAGGGCTTGCTGGTTCTGTTCCGCGGCTCGGTCATCAGGTACCGGCGCCATTGTTGCAGGTCTTCGGTCCGGAAGGTGCTGACGATCCGGGTGTGGTCCAGGTCGGCGGCCATCATCCCCAGAATGGAGCGATAGCGACCACGGGCGTTATCGCCGATGTCCACATCCTTGATCTTCAGGTAGTGCTCCACTAGGTCACCTAGCGAAATGTCACGGCTTGCGGTCGTGCCAGCGAACCGGTGGGCGTTCTTGCTGTCTGGGAAGTGTTTGGCGTAGTCGAAGACACCGATGGCGATCTCGTGCAGGATGGCCCCCCGTTTTCGGGAGGCGTGCTTGATGTTGGCTTTAGTGGCCGGCATGTTGAGCGTTTCCCGGCACCGCTTGCCGTGGAATCGGAAGTCGATGCGAAGACTCTTGCCGTGCAGTTCGACACCTGGCGTTTCAGCAACGATGTCGATCAGTTCTTGGTTCCGGTCAGCCAATCCTCATATCTCCGCCAGTGATAGACATACTTCCCATCCGGGGCCAATTTGTAGTGGACCCCCTCAATAAGCTGGCCCTTCTTACGCTTCTCGCTGATGGCCTTCTCAGTGTACCCGAACATCTCCTCCAAAACTCGAGGCAGCACCCAGCTGGGACGTTCCATCACAACCACTTTCTGATGCATATTCATATCTCCTGTACGCCTCACGGCGAGAAGAGCGGCCCACGGGGCCACTGTCTTTCGTTGGCCTAGAATGGCAGATCGTCGTCGTACTCGATCGGTGGTTCGTTGCTGGCCGGCGCCTGCACCGGTTGTGGAGTTGGCCTTGGCTGGCTGCTTGCTCCTTGCTGTTTCCCTCCTCCATTCCCTCCCAACATCTGCATCACACCGGTGAAGTTGTCCACAAGCACCTCGGTGGTGTAACGCTCCTGTCCGCTCTGGTCCTGCCATTTGCGAGTCTGCAGTTTCCCCTCCACGTAGACCTGGGAACCCTTCTTCAGGTGCTTCCCTGCCACTTCAGCCAACATCCCAATGAACACGACTCTGTGCCATTCGGTGCGCTCCCTCTGCTCGCCGGTCTGCTTATCGCGCCAGGTGTCGGAGGTCGCCAAGGTGATGTTGGTGACAGCGTTCCCGCCGGGCATGTAGCGCACTTCCGGATCCTGACCCAGGTTGCCGATCAGGATGACCTTGTTGATACCGCGGCTGGCCATCAGCGATGCTCCTGGGCTTGATAGAGCTGCTGGAACTTGGTGTTGACCTGCTTCCATTGGGGGTCCTTCGCCTGCTTGAGGCAGTGGATGCGGCGAGCCATCGCGAACCTGGCCTTCTCCAGCATGTTGGCACTGGTGGCATGGTGCTGGGCTTTCTTGTAGGAGAGGGCTGCATCATGGTGGTTGCCGGCATGCTCCTGCAGGATGGCCTGTTTGAGATCATCCCGATAATTGCGCTGGTAAAGTTTGATATGCATCGTGTCCTCCCGGACAGTCGTGGTTCGTTACACCCAGGCCAGCATGACCGGGCATTCAATTCAGAGGTGATTCAATCTCCTGGTACTCCAGTTCGTTGAAGTTCAGATACTGAGCCGGGGCCCTGTCGATGGCGGCCAGCCGGATCTGTTGGTGGGTCATCGGGTGGTGCGCCTCGATGGTCCCGGTCAGGCGATCCGGTGTTGCCCCCAGTTCGGTGGCCGCATTCAGGGTGTAGCTATAGCGGTGCATTGGCCTGCTCCTTTGGTTGTGTCGATCTGCCAGCGGTAGCCGCCGTGTTGTTTCTGCTGGCCAGCAAGACAGCGGGTGATGCCTACCCTGACAAAGCCGCCCTTGGTCTCGGCATCCGTGACGCTGTCGAACCGCACGATCTGATCCCCATTGATGCCGACCACCGGGGTCTTGCGCCACTGTGGCGGTTTGACTGCGTCAACGAAGAGGCGGCGGGTATGGCGCCCGCGACCGTTATCCCCAACCATGCAGAAGTGTTCAATACGGGTGGTGAAGCGGGACTCTCTGTGGATCTGGCCCATCACTATGCTGGCCTCACTGACAGTGAGGGAGAACTCGGCGGACACCTCGGCACTGATGGCGCCGCCGGTTCGGGCATGAATCCACTCGGCAATGTCCTGTACAATGCTCATACGCTTCCCGCCTCGATTTGCGCCAGTACCAGCTCGGCTTCCTCCCGCACACCCAGCTCATCGCCGTCGAACGTCTTGATGTAGGCGTGGATCCCATGCCAACGTGAGCTGAGAGAGGCCTCGCTCACCTTGGCTATGGCGTCCAGCGCCAAGTGGTGTTTTTGTCCTTTGGTATCGGTGACCGTGATCATGCTGCGTCCCCCTTACATCAGTGCCAGCGCAATGAGCGCGGCCAGAGTGTTGAGCATCAGGATGGTGATCCCGGCGGCTTGCTGCTTGGTCATGCTGCCCTCCTAGCTTGCAGGTGCTTGTACGGGTTGTTGGCTCTGGCGATGGCCGCCATCGGCGGCGGGCTGACGCTGTTGCCGACCATCAGCACTTGATCGGTGATGGAGAGCGGGGTGCCGTCGTGACCGCGGTCATGGATGTAGTGGCGCGGCATGCCTTGGCAGCCATACAGCTCCTTCGGTACCAGCATGCGCAGGCCGATATCCACGATCACCCAGGTGTTGCCGCACCAGGTCACGGTCACCAGTGCCAGCCTGTCCTTGGTGGTGATGGTGTGCATCGGGTCGGTGACGGCCCCCCACTGCCCACCGCTCGAGTAGTAGCGCATCAGGAAGGCGCTGACCCGCAGGGCCCCGGCCTCTTGCTCCGGTGTCAGACCGAACTCACCCGGTCTCGCCATCACGGTCTGCACCATGGCGTGGTGCTGGCCCGCTGAAACGATGGTGGGCAGCTGGCTCTCCGGAGTGCTCGGCGGCAGGTTCTTGCGCAGGTGCACCATGAAGGCGGAGACCAGCTGTTGCTGGCTACCGCTCGAAGTGATGACGCTGCAAGGGTCACTCACGGATCTGGCTGGCACGGTGTTGAACCCGCCGTTGGCCTGCACCATCAAGGGGGCCGCCAGCATGGACTTGCCACCGCCGCCGGCCATGATGGCCGCAGCGGGTTCATCCACCCCGTGCTCGCCTCCTTTACCAAAGTGGCGCACCACCAGAGGGGCCAGACTCGGGTTGCAGATGGCAAACGCGCCACCCTTGGGCCAGCCAGTGATGGTGCGCAGCGGGGCATCAACCGAATCGACACCGCGCCCTGACCAGTTGGCCAGCTCGATGACGAAGGGCTTGGGGTTGGTCAGCACCTCGCGGATCACCCCGATAGCCACGCGCTCCAGGGTGGCATCGGCCAGCGGGCGTTTGACGTTCAGGCCCTGTGCCTTGGCTTCTTCCTTGGTGAGGAAGATGCTGGGGCAGGGGATAGACCAGTCGATGTGATCCGCCGTTACCCGATACGGCTTGAGGTGGCTGCCAGGTGCCGGGGCCTTGCAATGAGTCGGGGCGGGCCAGCAAACGGGTTCTCCGTCCCGGCGGGCAACGAGGTAGAGGCGCTGGCGACTGGTGGCCGCACCATAGTCCGCGGCGTTCAGGACAGTGTGGTCGACCACATATCCCAGACGTTTGATGCTGGCCAGAAAGCGGCGCCAAGTTTGGCCGACGCGCTTGGGATCCGGCACCAGATACTGTTGCTGGCGTGGCACTCGCTCCCCTGGCTCTGCGATATGGTGCTCAATCTTGGTTTTCTTGCCGCGCTGAACTTCGACCAGCTTGATCACCCGACCGGTGGCCTTGTCCCGCTTGGCGACGAGGGGCCCCCAGGTGCGCATCTGCTTGACGTTCTCCATGGAGAGCACTGCAGGTTTGCCTAACGCCAACCACTTGGTGATCACCCAGGCGAGGCTGCGGATCTCCTGCTTGCGCGGCTGTCCGCCAGCGGCTTGGGAGTGGTGGGTGCAATCCGGGCTGGCATGCAGCCAACCGACCGAGCGCCCCGCAAGTACAGCCGCTGGATCCACGGCCCAAACATCCTCAAGTAGGTGCAGGGCTTCCGGGTGGTTTGCCTGGTGCATTGAGAGTGCCTTGGGGTTGTGGTTGTTGGCGAGATGTACCGGGCGACTGAGCCCACGCTCGAGCCCGGTGCTGGCGCCACCGCCGCCAGCGAACAGATCCACGTTGATGGCAGACTCCAGGTTGAGCGGGGCCCCGGTCACCTTGGCCCTGACGGCGCGGGACCGGCGAAGTGATTTGCTCATGCCATCACCTCATTCACTCGGGTAATGGCGTTGATCATCACGCTCTTCTGCGTGACGGGGCTGAGGGTCGGCTCGTTATGCAGGGCGTTCAGTAAGGCGATGACGGCCTCCTGGCGATGCAGGTCGAGCATGGTGAAGGCCTCTGTGAAGTTGTATCCCTCAACCTGCTTCAGAGTGGAGACAGCCTTGCGCAGCAGCGCCTTGGTTTCCTCGTCCAGGGTGGTGTATTCGTCCATGAGCTGCTCGTCGCTGACCGAGATGGCGATAGCTACCTCCCGGGCGGTGTAGTGCTCCTTGGCGCCGTAGAGCACGGTCAACACGGCGACGAAGCACGACCACTCGGCGCCGCCAAGATTGAGCTCGTCGTTCTGGTAGTCGAAGGCCCAGTCTTCCAGGGGCTTGATGTTGGGGGCCTCGTCTTGTTGGTGGCTATCCGGTTCTGGCTCAGACAACAGCTCGAGCTGCAGTCCGCTCTGCACAGGTTCGGCACTCTGCGCCAACAGATCGGCGGCCTTGGCGGTGGCCTGTTCCAGCAAATTGCCGGGGGCGGTCAGGTTGTCGATGATCCAGGCGGCCAGCTCGGCGGTCTTGGCCGGGGTCAGGATGTCGGCATCGTCGATCTGGTAGATGACGCCCTTCACTGCGGGGTGGCGTTGCCAGTGGGGTAGGGTAGGGGAACGACTATCTTCTGCGATAAAGCCCTGATGGATAGGTTTGCCGGCCAGCAGGTTTGCGACGGCTAGATCGAGCCGATAGAAGATCTCGGAGAGTGGATAAGGCTCGTCCAGCCAACCCTGCACATAGCCCCTGGCCGTGGCCAGCTTTTCTTCGCCCAGGTCGGCACACTCGAGCTGTTTGCCCATGATGCTCTCGGCATCGGCATAGCCCTGTTCGGCCAGTTGGAGCTTCAGCGTCTGCGATTGTTCGCCCAGTTGCAAACTCTCGGATGACAACTGGTCTTTCGGCATGATCAGGCGGCTCCAAGACCAGCCGCACTTGGTGGCTTCGGTGAGGGCCTCTTCGGCAGAACTGCAACCACCAACCCCCGCCACTTCTTCGCCATGAATCCGGTATTTGGCTGCCCACTGGCCGGATTCTGTCTGGAAAATGTGGAGCTCGGAGGTAGCCTCGAGCTGGACAGGCTTCACCTGCTGGGCAACCAGGGTCAACTCCGTGGCCTGACGGTGGATCATGTCGAGGATGAGCTGGCCGGTGGTGATGAGGTCGTCCCGGCGCAGGCGTGCCTCGGGGCGGCGCTCACCCTGCCAGCTTGCATCGAAGATCGCCACGGCAGAGGCGAAGCCGCTGGCGCTTGGCTTGTCCTTCTTCGGGTCGCGGGGTACGTACCAGCTCGGTACCTCAAAGCCGATGCGGCCGCTGATGAACTGGATAAAGTCGGCATCCTCCGGCCACCAGGTTTCACTGGTGGCGGCCTTGATGAGCAGCATGATCTTGGCGCCTAGTGCCCGCTGCTCGCGGCAGTAGTTGAGGATGGCCTCCATCCCGGTGATGGGGTTGCCCTCGCTATCCGCGCAGGGGCGGGAGTAGGGCGGGTTGCCAAAGGCGGCGCCACCGAGGCGGCGCAGGTCGGCGGCCAGCTCCTGGGTGAGGGCGTTGTCTTCGGCGTCGTAGTAGTCCGGCACCAAGGCGTTGCAGTCATCGGCGAACATGTCGAGCACCACCGGCCCCAGGGTGGGGGCGAACTGGTGGAACAGGCCCCAAGCCAATGCCTTGGGGGTCTGCCACTGGTCGCCTATCTGCTTGAGTTCGTGGTCAGGATGGGCCTGCAGTTCGGCCAGCGCTTGGGCGTAGTGGTTCATGCTGCACTCTCCACACAAAACGCTTCTGAAAGGCGAACAACCGCCTTGCGCAAACCTGACGCTGCACCTGCGGCTCCACCTTTGAGGCGCGAGGTATTGGTTTCACTACTCAACTCATCCAGAACATCCGCTGTACTTTTGATGAACTCGATGAGAGCGGTCTGTTCTTCTTTAACCCGCTGCAGTTCATCGGTCAGCCCGATCCGGCCTTGAAGAATGGCCTCCTTGATGGTGTTGTACTCCCAGCAATGGGTCTGGGCATCGACATAGACTCGGATGCCTTTGCGGTAGTCATGCCGCTTGCGCTCGATGAACGCCTCAGCTGCATCCTTGGTGAAGTGGCTGTTTACGTGCTCCCACTTTTCGTCCCATCCCACAACGCTGTGGTCGTCAATCTCATCGAGCAGGTCCCATTGGTCGCTCTCATCAAGCCCAAGGAAATCGCACTCGTGCGATTGCTGAACCACCTGATTGAGCCGTGACTGCTGCTCGTCATCGAGGTCCTCCCAGTATTCCAGTGGGCTGAACCAGGTGGAGTCATCACAAATCACCGCTTGCTTGTCGGTGTAGGCGCGGTCTATCCCGTAAATAATCACGCGGGCCTCGACCTTGAAGATGGCATCAGCGGTGTAGTGGTCATGAACGCCTTTACCCACGCAGTCGTGGCGCAGTCTTGCCACGAAGTCAGACCATGAGTCGCTGCTCAGCGGTGCTCCGCGAGCAAGTGATGCCGGCAAATCCGCTTTCTGGCTTTCGTTGATCATGATTTTTCCCTCACTCGTTGCGACCCGCTCCCCGGATCAGGGCTTGGCCTTCTTTGCAACCCTGGCTACTGCACGGGCCGCCTTGAGGCATTCATCGAACACCTTCCCCTTGGCGAAGCTGGGCGTCCGGTCGAAGTAGGTGGTGGCCTCTCTCACCCCCAACGAGACCGCATGGGGGGGGGAATTCCTCCTTCTCCAGCGTTGCCTTGATGTGCTTGGCAATGAACTCGCGTGGGTGCATGGATGCTTCCGCTATTTCTGAAATTGGTCTCATCACACAAGCGACAGGCAATAGGAGGTCGTGACCCGCTGTTGGGCCGCTATCGCTTGTGGGATAAGGGCCCCGTTGCCGGGGCCAGGAGAGAACAACTCGGGCTGATTGGTCAGGGCCCGGAGCCCTGTGCCAGCGTGGGCGGTTGTGCTGCCCTTGATGGCGCCGTCAGGTGGGTGACGGCTGGTATTGCAAGTTGGTCAGCTGCCAGCCCGAGCAGCCAGATCAACATCAGGAGTAGTAACCACATGCGTTGCACCTGTGGTGGTGGCTTGAGCACTTCACAGTGAGTCAGCCGTTCTTGCTATCGGTACCGGTGCGCCCTCACGGGCAGACCTACCTATCGAAACTGTCGCCTCTCGGCGAGGGCCTGGGTGGCGCTTCACAGCGGGACCAGGCGACCGCGTAACCCTGCGGTGGGAGATATGATCACCTCCTTGGGGTGGTCAAATCGGTTTGCTGTGGCGGCCTACGATTGCACTTCCTATCGGCACCTCCCGGCTGCATGCAGCGGATGGGATGGCTGTCACCACAACTGGGGTTGCACTGGCCGCGCCCCAAGCCAATTTGCGCCATCACCGGGGTGGGATATTTGGCACCAATGCAACCTCAGTTGTGTCCCGGCCTTTCACCGGGTGGGTGGCTGGGGAGTCAGACCCGCCACTCGCTTCGTTCGCTATCACTTCAACTGCGCTGTCTTTCCAGCTGCCAGCCGGTCACTGATTTGAATTTCCGTTCACCTTGGTCGGCACGCATTCCAGCCTTGCCAAGGGAGCGCGGGGAGGTGAATCAGCCCGGTTGCCGGTGTTATGTCCCCAAGCGGTTTGTTACCACCGCTGCCAGTGTTGTGCTGGCCCTCCGGCTGGGGTCGTCTTTCGCAAATTGGTTTCTGTTTGTGATTTCATGGTAATCATGGGTTTCCTTGCGGTCAACCTGTGGTTTCTGTTTTTTTGTGTTTTTTTGTCATGTGCCAGGAACTGGTTGGTGGGGACGTGATGCGGCAGCCCGCTGTGGGGCTGGGATTAGTGGGGCGTAGAGCTTATTCGCTTCGAGGAGAGTGGGTAATGCTGAGCTGTTTGAATGGAAACTGGGGGAGGGGGGGAGTTGGCGTTGTGGGTTGCTAGCAGAACGCCGTTACATTGGACCATGAAGGCTGCAAGGGAAAAAGCAAGGCGCCAGAGGCGCCCTTACTCTTCTTGCACTGCGCAGCGAACTACGCCACAGATGACGACCTCTTCGGTCACCGGGATCATCCTGTACTGGGGGTTGAGCGGCTTCAGGTACCACTGGCCCGCATCGCGTACCAGCTCTTTGAAGGTGGTCTCGTCACCGATGCGTGCCACGACCCGTTTGCCAGCATCTGGATGAACATCCGGGTCTACAATCAGCACGGTGCCTTCCGGATAGGATCGGCCCCCATCGCGAGACACCATGGAATCACCTTTGACCCGAACGGCATAGGCTCGGCCGCCAACCCGGACCGGGCTGGGGATCCGCTCATCTACTTCCTCGGGGAGCGGAATGTCGCCGTTACTGCAAAACGCCCCTGCCTGCACCCAAGAAAGTATCGGCACCAGCCCAACCTGGTCAGAAAACTCCTCCACGTTACCGTCTTCACCGGTTAGCATCCATTGCACTGACTTGCCGATGATCTGGGAGATCTCGCCCAAGCGCTTCACTTCTGGCAGGTTCTCGCCCGAAAGCCATTTGCGTACGGCAACGATTGATGGCGCATCACGTAACATGCTCCTCAATTTGCCTGCTCGGCCACGTTCGCTAATCCCTTGAGCCTCTAAGGCTTCATTCAGGCGTTTGGCAAAAGCTATCTTGTCGGCCTCGTAGCGTGCCATGTCATTGTTTCTCTTCTGCATAACGAATTCCTTCTATTGTCCCTGCCTTCATTGGAAACTTTCAGTTGCCATAAAAAGAAATCCTCGGTTACCATTTGTCTGTGATAGATGGATAGGATGCTGCAATGAACGTATTACTCGAGCGATTCAAGAACAAAGCTGCGCTGGCAAAAGCGTTGCAAGTGAGCCCCCCTGCCGTAATGCGTGCATTCAAACGCAATGTTGTACCGGCCACCTGGGTACCGAAATTACTGAGGCAAGGCCTAAGCCAGCAGGAGATTGCTGCTTTACCCCTTGCGACAAGGGCAGCCGATATTCTGTCGGCTTTGCAGCCGCAGGATGGCCATGGAGCTGATCATGACGCAAATAACCGAAACCTCCACGTTAAGTAAACCAATGGTTTCGCGTCCGGATGTTTTGTGGTCAGCCTACTTGTTTGGCAAGCACCACAACATCAGCGAGCTGGCTCGTCTGTTGGGCAAGGGGCCGACTGTGCTGGCTAACAAGTTCAACCCGGAGTGCGATGCCCATCACCTGAACCTGGGTGAGGCTGTCGCGGTCACCGAACTGACCGGCGACAACCGTATCCTCGAGGCCTGGGCGGTTAGCCGCGGCAAGGTGCTGGTTGACCTGCCCGCTGGGGTGGTGAGCGATGACGACCTGGTTGAGCAGGTGCTGCTGGCGCAGGCGGTGTTCGGCAAGCTCATGCAGGCCATTCACGACGCCAGGGCGGACGGGGTCATAGACCGGATGGAGCAGGGGCAAATCGAGCGCATCGGCACCCAGGCCGCGGAGCATGTGCTGGGGCTGATCCGCAGCACCGGCGCGAACGTGCGAACTCTGCCCATGGCGCCATCCGGTGGTGCCCAGTGAGTTGAGCAAGCAGGGCATATCAACCTGGTGCCAGCAGTGTGTCTGGTGGAACTCGAAGGAGATCGTGATGAGTAAACAGGGTAGCGATGACAACCGGCAACAGCTGGAAGGGGAGCGCAAAGAGACCTATCGCAATCTGCGCCGGCGCCTTCAAGGCGCACTGGGTGTGCTGCAAGGGCGCGCTGACAACGTGGGGAATGCTTCGCTCTCACTGTGCCACCCCTTTACCCCCGGCTGCCAGCATCGGGTTGAACGGCTCGCCCAAGAACAGCTGCTGCTGGTGCTGACCAGCTTAATCAAGGCGGTTCCCCGTGCCGTGATGGACGAGATCATGGCGGACTCCGAGCACGTGCTGTGCGACACCCGGTTCGCGGTGATCCCAGGGCAAGAAGAGGCGGCCAAGCAGATGAGAGAGCGTGCCAGAGCCAATCTGGCACGCCTCAATGGCCTTCTCTGAAGGTTCGCACGTGGTGCACTCAGCGAGTGGTTTTCTGCCAGGCAATGATCGCCCCGAGGTCGGTATCTTCAAACCCTTCTGTCTCTGGGGGCATCAGCTCTGGCTCTGAGAAGAACAGGTCTGCAATGTCTTGGCCTTTGCCGGAGAGGTGCAACTTAGAGCCTGCTGGGGAATGGGTGATCAGGCGCACCAGATGGTACTCGCCCCCATCCACGAGCTGGATAACATCGCCGATTTGGAGGGGATGGTGAAACTGGACGGGGCCTTCAGGGATGAGTTCTGAGTCGTACTGGGTCAAAAACTGGATGTAGTAGTCGTAGGTCATGGCCTTCTCCTTGTGAGGTGGGACTCTTGCAAAGCCACTGTAGCACAAGGGGGAGGCCCCAAAAGGGCGGCCCCGCGCTGCGTCAACAGCCGGGGCCATGGTTCAGTCATCGTGCGGAGATGAGAACATGAAAAAGCATACGAAATCAGCAGGGGTAGGGCAAGTGCAGCGCATATGCCCGTGGCACATCACCGAGTGGAAACCTGTCGGTCACGCTGGATGGATGTCCCTGCAGGATTGTGGTCGTGCAGTGTGTTCACTGGAGTCGGCTATTGAGGGTGGCAGCAAGTTGCTCTTGACTCGTCAGGAAATGGGCCGAGGCCAGCAGCGTTTTGGCGAGGGTAATCGCTTGGTTCGCGGTCAACGCATAGCACGGGGCGAGAAAGAGATCCTCGATCGGCTGTTGAGGGGAAGTGCGGCAATCCAGCTGGACTGCAATGCGGTTGTTGCTGTGTGGGCTGATATACCAGCCACAGATGGGGATCAGCGTTTCGTCGTCTTTGTCCGTCATGCAAGTTCCTATGTCGGGTGTCAGTCACGAAATATAACCATAGCACCTGAAGAAAATATGACTCAGTCAGGTCGCAATCCGGCGTTAAGGGCACTGCTTTCATTTGCCAGTGAATTGACCTTGTTGGTAAACCAGAGTTATGCTGTGGGTGCTGCGGCAAAATCCGCAGCCGGGATTGGAACCCCGAGAACAACTTTGGAGCCGACCCACGCTCCCATCGCGTGGTTTTTTGTCGGCACTCGACCCCCATTTACTTGGGTGCTGATCGCCTACCCGGCAGCCGGCATCTACAGCGTTATGGTGGCTCGGGCGGGGCAGCCTTCGGGCTGGTCGGTTTCCAAGGTTGCCGATAGTTCCAACCCCGTTCGGGCTACCACCATGAGATTGGAACCTCAGGTTGGTAGTGACAATCTATCAACCTTGGAGGCTGCCATCATGGCTACTGTCCCCACCCCTCTTACACCCGTCGTTCGGGTGATCGACGGTCAGGCCGTTACCACGTCCCTTGATCTGGCCGAGTGCTTCGGTAAGCAGCACAAGAACGTTATTGCCAAGATCGAAAATCTCGAATGTTCCCTCGAATTCACTGAGCTCAATTTTAAGCTCAGTCGATATACCGACCCCACTGGCCGTTCTCTCCCCTGTTATCTACTGACCCGCGATGCCTTTGTGTTCGTGGCGATGGGCTTTACCGGGCGCCGTGCTGCCGAGTTCAAGGAGGCCTATATCGCGGCCTTCAATGCCATGGAGCAGCGGCTCCGCCTCCCTGACTACCTTGCCCAGCTCGACCATGCCCACCTGCGTGATGCGGTGTCGGCCACCCTGCAACATCTGGCGGTGATCCGGCAGGCGTGGGACGAGCAGCTTTATCCGGGGCTCAAGGCGCTGGGCTCGCCGCTGGCGGTCTCTTTGCACGACCGGGTGCACCTGGCTTGCTGGTCGTTACAAACGATTGCCAAGCACAGCGGCTGCGAGTTGACGATGAGTGAGGCGCTGGCGATGACCCGGCCACCGATGTTCCCCCGTGCCCAGGCGGGCGGCCTGCGTGCGGGCTCGGTGGGCGGCCGTGGCCGCCAAGGGGGGCGCGATGAATAAGCCCAAGGTGTTGCCCTACCTGAAGTGGGTGAACGGTTATCAGCTGGTGGTGATGGGGGTGGCCCTGCCCATCACGCCGGCACAGGCCAAGGCGGTCTTTTCCCAACTGCAGCGATTGGAGGTGGGTCATGGGTGAGGTGATCAGACTGGCGGCCCCGGTGGCCGCCCCAGCCCGAAAGAAGGTGTGCAACATGAGTGACAACCGTCGCAGCGGCTATGTGGTGTGCTGGCGCTCGTTGCTACAGGCAGAGTGGGCCCGCAATGCCACCAAGCTGGCGGCCTGGATGCGCTTGATCAGCATGGCGGCCTATGAGGCAGGGCCGGTGCGCTACAAGGGGCGTGACTGGCACCTGTTGCGGGGCCAGCTGGTGATCAGTGCCACCGAGCTGGGCCAGCAGCTTCGCGACGAGCGGGGCCGCGGGCTCGACAAGAAGGGAACAGAGCGCATGCTGGCCTGGTTCGCCAAGGAGGGGATGATTGAGCTGCATGGCACCCCCTGGGGGACCATCATCGAGATTTGCCACTACGACGACTATCAGGCCGCCGTGCAGCCGGTCACGAGCAATTGCGAATCGTTCGCAACAGAGCAGTTTGAGGGCGCGACAAACGGGGCGCCCATCGGGGTACCGACCGGGGCGCCGAGTGTCCCGCCCAATCCCTTGTCTGGCGCGGGTTTGAATGGGGGTGATGGGGCGCCCACTGTCCCGCCCATCGGGGCCCCGACCGTCGCGACAACAGAACAAGAAGTAAAAGAAAAGGAAACTACAGAAGATCTTAAACAGATCTCTTGTCCGGTTTCTGGCGAAACCGAACGCGACCGGAAGGGCACCGCCTCGCTGGCCGTCAGCATGGATGCCAAGACCGTGTTGGCACACTTCAACGCGGTCGCCGATCGCCGTTATCAGGCCAAGCCCACCGCCCTGCAGAACATCAACGCCCGGCTGGCCGACGGCTACTCGGTTGCCGACTTGCTGCTCGTGGTGGACTTCAAAACCGCGCACTGGGCTGGTGACCTCAAGATGAGCGAGTACCTGCGCCCGATGACGGTCTTCGCCCCGCAGAAGTTTGACGGGTATCTGGCTGCGGCCAAGCGATGGGATGCCATCGGCCGCCCGCGCTGCGTGAACGGGGAGTGGGAGGGCTTCGAGCGCAAGCGGCCCTTGTCCAATCTGGCGCAGGCTCAGCAGCAGGCCCAGGCCATCATGGCCGCCACGGGAGGGGTCGGCTATGACGATAACACCATCCTCTGACGTGGTTGTGCTGCATCAAGGTGAGCTGCCAGCCGCACAGCGCACTGCCGACCCGATCGCCTTGTTCCTAGCCAACGAGTTGTTCCCGATGATGATCGCGTTCTGGCCCGCCAGTGCCAATCAGTTGGATAGCAACGTCGCTGGCACAGCCAAGGCGTGGGCCCTGACCATCAAGGGCTTTCCTGTCGGTCTGGTGCGTGAAGCGGTGCTGCAGCTTGCGGATGACGTCGATCGTCAATTTGCTCCGCGCCCGGCCGAAGTGAAGGCCCTGGTGGTGCGCATGATGCAGGCAGCCCAGCCAGTCGCCCCGACCGGGCAAACCCTGTCGATTCGGGCCTGCGAGATGATCGCCGAGGTCAGGGTGTTGAAACGCGACGGCGCGGCACCGGCTGAACGGGTGGCAGCCGAGCTGGCCAGCCTGCAGGCCGAGCTGCGTCAGCGTGGCGTCACTGTGACAGGGAGGATGGTGTGATGGCCAGTCAGTTCAACGCGAACGCCGAGCGTGATGTGCGTGAGGCGCAGTTCTGCCGGGTGGCCATCTATCCGCCGGTGCGGGGTTGGGTGGGCGAGCGGGTGCACCTGGAGGTGTCGAACTCGCTGGATACCTTGGGCAAGACCGATGCGGCCACTGGCGCCGGGTATTACCTGGTGTGGGATGGGGCCGAGGAGGCGCGAGCAGAGGCGGCGCGGATCCGGGGCCAGGCGGTGGAGCTGGTGAGGGTAGTGGCATGATGCACTACTACGCCCAGCACACCCCGACCCGGGACTGGCAGGCTCCGCTGCTGGGCATCGAGGAGGTATTGCGAGCGCGTGATGCCGGGATCCCCATCTTTGTAGCGCTCTATCTGATTGGGGAGTCGGGATTTGATTCGGTGGCTGAGCAAGCTGCCTATGTTGTTGGGCATGCGCTGTCTCGCGCTGCCCGTTACACCACCACCGGGAGGGGGAGGAGCTGATGAGTCTTGGATGGTTGTTTGTGGGATTGGCGTTGGCCTGGTTCGCCATGCTGGGGCTGTGCGTGCTCACCTTGCGCCAGTGGATGGCAGAGGAAGTGGGGCCGGACCTGGAGGGTGATGGGGCCGAGGATGAGCCGCGGCTGGTGTCGGCGTGCCGTGAGCTCTCCGAGTTGGCGGCGAAGACCAAGGAGGCCAGCCATGGCTAAGGCCTTCTTCGTGCTGATGTACCTGTTCGTGGCGCTGTTTGTGCTGGCCATGGTGCCTTATGAGGGGGGTATGGGCTGGCAGATGCTGCAGGCGCCGGTGGTGTGGGTGATCCTCGCGGGCTGGGTGTTGGTGATGTTCCCGTGCCCTGTGGTGCGCCTGCTGCTGGCGCCGCTGCGGGCCATCCTGTTGCTGCTGGTGTGGTTGGGCACACTGCTGCTGGCGATCACCAAGGTGGCGCTGGTGGCGCTCAACCGTGTGAATCGCGATCTGGCCGGGGAGGCCCATCATGACCGTTGAACCGAAAGAACTGAATGAGCGTGGCCTGATCGACCTGGCCGGGGTGAAGGTGTATGTCGCGGGGCCGATGACAGGCCTACCGCAGTTAAACCGGCCCGCGTTCTTCGCCGCTGAGGCCTACCTGCAGGGGCAGGGGGCCAGGGTGATGAACCCCGCCGTGCTGCCGGATGGCTGGGAGCATGACGCCTATATGCGGATCGCCATCCCCATGCTGATGGAGTGCGAGGCGGTGGCGTTTCTGCCCGGCTGGCAGCAGAGCAAGGGGGCGCGGCAGGAGTTCACCCGGGCGCACGCCTTCGGCCTGGTGCTGCTGCAACTGGATTTTGCGGCTCTCGATTGCAGGGAGGTTGTCTGCCAACATCTGCCGTTGATGGTGTAGGTCATATCACGCCGTGAGAACCTAACGAACGGTGATTGATGGCTGTATAAATAAACAGTATCTTTTGGGGCTAAACCAAGGACATGACAATCGGGAGAGTGACATGGGGAATGGTGGTAATGCAGTGGTGATGTTCAGTAATGAGCAGTTCGGGTCAATCCGCATCGAACAAGAAGATGATGTTTTGTGGTTCATCGCGTCTGATGTGGCGCGTGCCTTGGGCTATTCCCAGACCAGCAACATGAACAAGCTGATCGATGACGAGGATAAGCGCAAGCGTACCATCCAAAATGGAGTAAACCATGTAAATCAGTCTCTTATCACCGAGGCTGGGCTGTATCAGGCCATCATGGCGAGTACCTTGCCAGCTGCCAAGGCATTCAAACGCTGGGTGATGAGTGAGGTGTTGCCTTCGATTCGCAAAACTGGCCAGTACCAGGTCGTTCCACGCCAGGCTGTGCATGTGGAGGCGGTGCAGGCTGAACTGCTGTTCGCCGAGACCGCGGCCCGCATGCTGAACGTGAGCAACTCCGGCAAGCTGGGCATGTTGCAGACCATCCAGCGCCAGCATGGCCTGCCAAACTTGCTGCCCTCTTACGCCGTCGATGCGCCGAGCGATGCCACCGATGGCAGTTCGCGGCCGACCTTCTCGGCCACCGAGGGGCTGAAGCAGCACGGGGTGAGCATGGGAGTGCGCTACTTCAACGCCCTGCTCGAGTCGAATGGGTTGCTGACCAAGATGCGCCGCCCCTCCACCAAGTCGCCTGGCAAGGAGAAGGAGTTCTGGGCGATCACGCCAAAAGGGTTGTTGTATGGCAAAAACATCGTGGATACGCGCTGCCAGCGCGAGACGCAGCCGCACTGGTACCAGAGCCGGTTCGCCGAGCTGCTCGCCAAGGTCGGGCTGGGGAAGGTGGCGGTATGACACTGACAATTCAACCGAGGAGTATGCAGTATGAGTAGTAACCCGAGCCTGGTCGCTGTCGTGGATATCGAGACCCTCGGCCAAGGCCAAGATGCTGTGATCGGCACCATCGGGATCGTCATTGTCGATGTGGCACAGCTGCGTACCGTGGATGAGTTCTACTGCCGGGTCGATCTGGCGCAGGGCCGCCAGCGTGACGACGACACCCTGGCGTTCTGGGAACGGCAGAAGGTGGAAAGCCCGGCCGCCTGGGAGGAAATGTTCGGCAATGCCGGCCGCCTGTTCCTGGTGGATGCGCTGCGGGCGTTGGCCAACTTCCTTGGTCGTCATTTCGAGAAGGTGGCGGCGGTCGAGTTGATGGGCAATGGCAGTGAATTCGACAACGTGCTGCTGACGCATGCCTATCAGCAGTGGGGAGTTGAGAAGCCCTGGTGGTTTCGTGGCAACCAGAGCCTTCGCACTGTGGTCTGGATGGGTCGGCAGCTGCTGGGCATTGACCCCAAGTATCAGCTGCCGTTCGAGGGTACCCGCCACCATGCGCTGCACGATGCCCGCCATGAAGCCGCATACCTGATCCACATACTGAACGCCTTCAAGCAGGGGCTGACAGGGGGAGTGAGCACTGGCCATGACATTCAATCTGGCGCTGCTACCTGATGAGGAGCGTCAGCGAATAGAGTTGGATAAGCAGGCGGCGTTTCTGGTTTGGCAGTGCCGCCGCAACCTGGCAACCCGAGAGGATGTTGCCAAGGCAATCATCAATCAGCCCGTGGAGAACCAGGCGTATTTCCGCGATCGGCTGAACCACTACCGTGAGGTAAAGGGGTCACATGAGCAAGTTTACTAGCCGCAGTGCGGCCAGAGTACAGCACCTGCAGCAGCAGGCCAGCAACCCGGCAGGGGCCGCCATCAATGCCAGTGCCGAGCTGTTCCGTTCCATTGACACCGCCTGCCCGGGCATGACCGCCGCCGAGGCCGCCCGCCGGGTCATTGCCTCTGAATCTCTCGCCCTGCGCCGCACCGCCAGCTATCAGTTGCTTGCCCGCCTGGGCCCGCTGCTCGACAAGCTCGAGATGGTGGAAAAGCTGGGATGATCCCGACCCATCCGGTCTTTGTGCCGGAGATGGGGATGGTGCTGCTGAAGGTGGGGGAGGGGCTGGCACAGCTTCGCACCTCCCTGGCCAACCGCCCGGCGGTACTGGTTCCTGCCCCAGATGGTGGCGACCTGCTGACCCAGTTCCCGGAGCTGGCCAGTGCTCTTCTCAACCCTGCCATCGTCAACGCCGCCGGCGGCGAGCTGGCCTTGCGCAACGTGGGCCAGTGCCTGATCGGCCATGGCTGTATCGGGGAGTCGGTCACCACCGAGATGGGGGGTCTGCCGCTCCCCCTGTGCTGGCACCATGACAACGCATACCGGGATGGCCAGCTGCCGTTCAACCAGGGAGAGCATGCAGCGGCGATCGCCCGGGCACTGTTGACCCGGGTAGCGGGTTGGTGCGGGGTTGCCCTGGCCCAGTTGCAGGCGCGGGATCTCTGCTGGTGGGCCAGCGTGTTCAAGGTGCAGCAGCATCTGCCGATCGCCGTGGTGCGCCACGCCTGTCGCTTGCCACCGCTGGAGCCAGAGCGGTTGCTGGTGCCAGGGCGCGGCTATCGCGAGACGGATGCCCGCTATCGGGTGAATCGCACCGAGCTGCTGGAGCAGGATCCGCTGGCCGAGCTGCGCGGCCGGCTGCGTATCAAGCCAGCGGTGAAGGCCATCGACCCGGAGCCGCCGATGTTGCATATCCCCCGCCCCAAGATGCGGCGCTGGGAGTCGGCCAACTATCTGGCGTTCGTCCGCCAGTTGCCGTGCGTAGTGACCGGCCAGACCGATGGCATCGAGGCGCACCACGTGGTGGGGCACGGGCTCAGCGTGATGGGCAGCAAGACCCATGACCTGATGACCTTTCCGCTCTGCCACCAGGCACACATGGAATTGCACAACAAGGGCTGGCAGCAGTGGGAGCAGACCCACGGCAGCCAGCTGGATCACGTCGTGATGACGTTGAACAAGGCTGCAGGCCTGGGAGTGTTTGGATGACGCCATATAGTGGAAGTGGGGTGAAGGCGCGGGCCCGCCCGCAGCCGGTACCGGGATCCATGAACAAGACCGAGGAGGCCTATGCCGCCCACCTGCGCACGCTGATGCTGGCGGGGGAGGTGCTGCACTACGAGTTTGAACCGCTCAAGCTGCGGTTGGCCGACAAGACCTTCTACACCCCGGACTTCATGGTGGTGCGCCGGGATGGGCTGATCGAGCTGCACGAGGTGAAGGGGTTCTGGGAGGATGACGCCAGGGTGAAGATCAAGGTGGCCGCCAAGCAGCACTGGATGTTCACCTTCGTCGGGGTTCAGCGCAAAGGCGCCCACTGGTCACTGGAGGCATTCTGATGCGACTCGAATATGCACTGTCGATAGGGCAACCCCGCTCGGCGATGATCCAGACCATCCAGTCCCGCTCTACCGGGCCTTCTCACCTGACGCAGGCCGATGTGCTGGGGGCGCTGGGGCTGGTGCAGAAATATGAAGGGGTGGGCTTGGCACTGATGATGGCCCGCTACACCAAGGACAAGGAGAGTCATCGCAAGGCGGTGATCGGGGTGATGGCAGAGTGCAGCAAGCTGGCGCCCAAGTATGTGGGGGCCATCAAGGAGCGCAGCCAGGGAATGGCCCTGAAGGCGATCGCTGCGCTGGCGGTGCAGCACTATAGCCGCACGGTGGACACTCCTGGGGCAGCCTGTCACCCGCAGTTCTGTCATGGGCGAGGGGTGATCCGCGATCTGGAGCTGAGTCGCCTGCACGGCAAGGCCGTCGACAAGGTATGCCTGCGCTGTGGCGGTACCGGACTGCGGCCCATCCCCGGCACCCTGGTGCGCCGCGCCATCGAGCCGCTGTTGGGCACCCTGACCCGTGGCGAGTGGGAGCGGCAGTGGTACCCGCTCTATCAAGCGGTGCTGGCCTGGTGCCATGTGCAGGAGAGCGAGGTGGCTGCGTTCTATAAGAAGGTGACGGCGGCTTGAGCCGCCTTGTGGTGTGTCTACTGCATGGTTTCCCTTCATTAGTCGAACATAATGGTGCAGTTGGGGGGACCTTAGATAAAGATGCGGCTACTGTCATTGATCCCAGTCTTCGGTTTTCTGAATCTCCTTTTGACGTTCTGCTGGTAGAACCGAGATTAAGTTAGAGAGGGCCACCTGGTGTGCCACTGCATGTGGTAAGGCATTAAGGAAGGGTTCAAACCCGAACATGTACTTGCTCAGGCTGCCAAAAGTACCGACGACATCGGAACCCAACATGAAACGGGTTGGGTAACGTGATACCAGATCGAGCCAAGCTGGATCCGGAATGCCCAACTCATCGACCAGATAAGGATGCAGCACACTCCAGGACAGATCGATGTAGAGATTAGGATATTTGCCAAGTAGCTGTTCAACCGTTGGCAACAGGAACGCCATCTTACCTTGAGTCCGATATATTTCCATGCTTGTGCCTGCGTGCGCCCAGATGAAACGCACATCAGGGTTGGTACGTAGGGCCTCTTCAAACTCATTGAGATAAAGCGGGTTGCGCTCTCGTTTGGAGGTGATATTGGAATGTAGCAGGATCGGGAGATCATACTCTGCGGCTACCCGATAAACCTTTGCCAGAGCCTTGCTGTTGGCGCGAGGTGCTTTGCCATAAATCAGTGCCGTCAGATAGTCATGGCGGGTGAACACTTCCCCAATTCCCTGCCATAGCCCGGGGTCACGGTTCAGCATGTCCTTGATCCGGGCTGCTGCGTTCATGTCGTTGGGATTGAAACCAGAAATGAATGGATGAAAGCGAGTTTTTGCCTCTGCCGGCAACTGCTTGTAGGCATGGGCGATCAGGGTGTCGGTGGCGCTGTACCAGTAGGCTTTAGCATCGTCTCCGGCGTAGTAACGGGGCTGTACGGGCTCGTTTTCATCCCATTCTTTCGCGACCGAAATACCAGTGAACACGGCATGCTCAATCTTGGCTGATGCAACCCCTTCGAGTAGCTTGGTGATGCCTGCACTTTCCTGAAAAAAATCTACGTAGTGCAGATGAATGTCGCTGTAACGGAAGTTATGGGCTCGTACACCGGTTGCCGGGAGGGCAATGAGTAGAGCCCAAAAGAGCATTTTGAAATACATCTGATGGCCTTTTCAGCGTAGCAACCCATGTCCCCAGAGTTCGATAGACCTAGAGGGTTTTTGAGGCGGGCGGGGTATTTCATTCTGAAAAGGCCGCCAAGTTGCGTGCTGCACAACATGGCGGCCATTGTGAGTGATTGGTAGCACGCTCACTTAGCAAAGGGCGTGCTCAAGATCAAATCACCCGTTTGATGCTGGCATAGTCACCCTGAGTTCGAAGGGTAACCGTGACCGGCTGATCGGTGCGGTTACGCCAGAACCAGCCGTGCTTGCCATCAAATGCAGCTTCCAGCACACCCGATTCTTCCGGTGTGGCGCGGCCCTTGCCGTAACCGTGGTAGAACCCTTTCGGTGCGTTGATGGGATCACCGTGAGTGTCGTAGTTCACCACGCCACCGTTGGCTGTCCAGAGGAAGTTAACCTTTGCACCTTGTTTCATTTCCAGCTTCACTTCAGCGCCCTGGTTGGGTTTGAGGGTGATGCTCATCTCATGCTGCTGGCCAGTGGCTTGAGGTGCTGCCGCTGTTTGTGGGGCTGGGGTTGGCACAGTTTTAGCGGGGGCAGGTTGAGCCGATACCACTGTTGGAGCAGGGGCTGTCGTAGGGGAGGGGATCACCGCTGCAGTCATGGCGGCGCTTTGAGCCGCGGCTTCATCAGCACGGGCTTCTTCCGCCAGCTGTAACTTGACCTCCCCCATCTGGGTCAGGCCGAGTGCGCGGCCGACACCGGTTGGGTCGACGGCGTATTCCGACGGCATGACGACGGTGACCAACAACACGGCTGCGGTGATCATGGCGAGCACTGTTGAGCGCAGCAGTTGAGCGGATGTCGGGAGGTCATTGAAGGTCGGGACATTGGTATTGAACATGATTGAAATCCTTACTGAGAAATGATGAGACCGGTGATCTGATAGCCCATGAGCAGGAAGCCTGCGCTCATCATGGCTACGTTGGCGGTATAGGCGTGGCGCCAGAAGCTGTTCGTGCGCCGCCAGTAACCCATCACTATGAGAATGGTGCCGAGGGCCAAGAGCTGGCCGAGTTCAACGCCGACATTGAAGGCGATCAGGTTGGGGATAAGACCGTCCGGGGAGATCTCGAATTCCTGGATCTTGGTGGCCAGGCCGAAGCCGTGCAGCAGGCCGAAAATCAAGGTGGCTGCGCGCGTATCCGGTTGGTGGCCAAACCAGCGTTGGAAAGCGCCGAGGTTATCGAGCGCCTTGTAGACCACCGAGAAACCGATGATCGCGTCGATGACGTAGGAGCTGATGCTGATGTTGCTCAATACCCCGAGCAGCAGGGTAACCGAGTGACCGACGGCGAAGAGGGTGACATAGAGCCCAACATCCTTCATCCGATAGAGGAAGAAGATGACGCCGAAGAGGAACAGCAGGTGGTCGTAGCCGGTGATCATGTGCTTGGCGCCCATGTAGATAAACGGCATCAACAGTACGCCAGTACTTTCCTGGATAAAGCCCTTGTCACCTTCTGGCACGCCATGGGCGAGTGCATCCGGTGCGATGGCCCACAGCACCATGACTGCGAGCAGAAGGAAAAACGATTGGCGCAGACGCGCAAGCAGTGCGTCTGCTCCGCTCAACGTGAGCGAGTGCATAGAAATACTCCTGGTTCAAAAGGTCTGGAGCCGCAATGCGGCAGGTGTCAGAACTAGAGCCAGAAACGGGGTGGGCGTTCGATGCGAGATACTGGGCCATTGGGCAGCACAGTGTCGGGATACAGAACGGGAGCAATGCGATCAGGTTGGAAAGTCAGTACGAGCTGGGCACTCGGGTGCGGGGGCTCATGTACATGGTCAGCAATGAAAGAGGTATGGAAGTGACCCGCGAATAACTGGGCAGCACCGGGATCCGGCGTCGCCTCATCGTCATGGGAATGAGAGTGTTCTGCACTGCTAGGGGTGTGCTGGTTGGTGGGTGTGAACAATGCGGACGTGTGCCCGACCCAGGCCATCAACATGGTCAGGAGCAATGCGAATACAACGTTGTTGATGACAGATCTGCTGAACATTCTGAACTACCAGCACACACCAATTAGGGATTTATTGATTTGACTGTATCCCCCCGGGGGGGATACGATTCTGGCTCGGATATTAACCTGAGCACTGAGTAATGAGCAAGCACGAACATGGCCACCACCATCAAAGTCATGCCGCAGTCAGTAAGAGATTGAAGCGAGCAGAGGGGCACCTGCGCAGCATTCTCACCATGATTGAAGAGGGCCGTACCTGTGTGGATATCGCCCAGCAACTTCACGCCGTGGAAAAAGCCGTGTGCCAGGCCAAACGCACCCTGATCCAGGATCACATCGATCATTGCTTGGAGCATGCCGTCGAGGGGCTCACCGGCGGCGATCATGATGCGCTGGAAGAATTCAAACAAATCACCAAATACCTCTGAGGTTTACAATGTCTAGCTTCGCTGAGTTGCTACAACAGGGGCCGGCCCACGCCTGGCTCTATTTCCCAAGCGCGATCCTCTTGGGAGCGCTACATGGCCTGGAGCCGGGTCACTCAAAAACGATGATGGCAGCCTTCATCGTGGCGGTACGCGGCACGGTGAAACAGGCGATCTTATTGGGCCTGGCTGCGACAGTGTCGCATACAGCAGTCGTCTGGTTGATCGCGCTGGGCGGTATGTACCTGGGGCAGGGGCTAGATGCCGAGACCACCGAGCCTTATTTCCAACTTGCTTCAGCGGCGATCATCATCGCCATTGCCTTGTGGATGCTGTGGCGAACTTGGCGTGGTGAACAGATGTGGCGCTTCGAGCAAGGCGATGATCATCACCATGATCATGGCCACCATCACGAGCACGATGAGCATCACCATGATGAGACCCGGCGCATCGATACCGGCCATGGTCGGGTTGAGCTGTCGATCTTCGAGGAAGGGGTCCCGCCACGTTGGCGTTTGCATCCCCTGAGCGGTCATGTTTGGGGGGCTGATGAGGTGGTATTACACACCACACGCGCAGATGGGCAGGTGCAGAGTTTCACCTTTGCACAACACGGTGGATATCTGGAGTCAGTGGATGAGATCCCCGAGCCCCATGAATTCAACGTGCGGTTGAGCTTGGGCCATGATCATCACAGCCACGATTACGATTTAGACTTCAGTGAGCATGGTCACTCCCACTCCGAGCTGGAGGGGTTGGAGCTGTCCGTTGATGGTTACCAAGATGCTCACGAGCGTGCTCATGCCAATGATATTCGCCGACGCTTTAGCAACCGGAACGTGACGACAGGGCAGATCATTCTCTTTGGTCTCACGGGGGGGTTGATCCCATGTCCAGCGGCAATCACCGTGCTGTTACTCTGTTTGCAGGTGCAAGAGGTGTCTCTGGGCGCCGTGTTGGTGCTGTGTTTCAGTATCGGTCTGGCAATAACGTTGGTCAGTGTCGGCGCCGCGGCGGCCATCGGTGCCCGGCAAGCTTCCAACCGTTGGCCCTGGCTGGGAACTGTGGCGCGCCGAGCCCCTTACTTGTCTAGTCTGCTGATCATCGGTGTGGGGATCTACGTCGGTATGCATGGCTGGATGGGTCTAAGCACGTAAGCTGTTTGGCATGGGGAAGTGTCTTCAAGCGGTGAGCGGGCTGCGTGGCAACATCACCCTTTTTGGCGTTGTTGTTGTTCTTGCCTTGCTCACCGTCCGCCACGCCGAGACCACCGGGCCCAAAAAAGATGTTCAGATCAGCGTCCAACGAGGGGACACCCGGCTCTTTGTGGTGATGTCCGGAAGTGAGCAGGTTGTCCTTGGTATCCCGACTGTGCAGCAAGATGATGCGAAGGCTCGCTGCGGCATTCGAAGCCTGAAGCTCACCAATAATGCCGCCAGTCGAGAGCGCTCGACGGAAGTCAGCCAATTGCAGCGCTATGCTGGTGAGTACAACCAGCTGATGCTGTCCCACTGCACCAAAAAGGCTATTGGGAAAGGCTGAGTTGCTCAATAAGTTCCTCCCAGCAAATGAACAATCAACCCCACAAGAGCACAGCTAAACAGAACCTGGATCACACTGCGTTTGAACCGGAACAGCGCAATCGCTGCCGCCAGGGCAATCAATGCTGAAGGCCAATCAAAATGACCGGTAAAGCCTTGTGGCCACAACACGTGATAGCTAAAGAACAAGGCCAAGTTGAGAACCACACCGACCACCGCAGCGGTAATGGCTGTCAAAGGCGCGGTGAATTTTAGCTCGTTATGGGTCGATTCGACCAAAGGCCCCCCGGCGAGAATAAACAAAAAGGAGGGCAAGAAAGTGAACCAGGTAACCAAACTGGCTGCGACTGCGCCGGCCAAGAATAGGTGCTCAGCGCCCAGCACTTGTTGCACATAAGCTCCAACAAATCCCACGAAAGCGACCACCATGATGAGTGGCCCTGGTGTCGTCTCACCCAGTGCCAGGCCGTCGATCATCTGGGTCGGGGTTAACCACCCATAGTGGCTGACTGCCCCTTGATATACATAAGGTAAAACTGCATAGGCGCCACCAAAGGTCAGCAATGCGGCTTTGGTGAAGAACCAGCCCATCTGAGTAAAAGTCCCATTCCAACCGAACATTAGGAACAAGATGCTCATGGGAAGCACCCAGAGCATGGTGCCGACCATCAGTAATAATGCCAGGCGTGACCAGCGGAAAGTTGCGTGCTCTGGTGTCGGGGTGTCATCGTCAATCAGGGCACGCCCATAAGATTGCTGTTTCGCATTATGGCCACCCCCTGTGACGAATCTGTCGGGGGCGAAACGCCCTCCCAGATAACCGAGGACAGCGGCACTCAGAACGATCAGTGGGAATGGAATATTGAGCGCGAAAATGGCAACGAACGCCGCAGCTGCAATTGTCCACAGCCAGCTGTTTTTCAAGGCTCGAGAACCGATACGGTGTGCTGCCTGTACGACGATAGCAGTGACGGCTGGCTTGATACCATAGAAGAGACCTGCAACCACAGGCATCTCACCAAATGCAATGTAGAGCCATGAGAGCATGATCAAGATGAATAGGGATGGCAGTACAAACAGAGCCCCCGCCACGATCCCTCCCCAGGTGCGATGCATTAACCAACCAATGTAAGTGGCTAGCTGTTGGGCTTCAGGGCCGGGCAACAACATGCAGTAATTGAGAGCATGCAGGAATCGCTTCTCGGAGAGCCAACGACGACGTTCAACCAACTCTTGGTGCATGATCGATATTTGCCCCGCCGGGCCACCGAAGCTGATAAACCCGAGTTTTAACCAGAACCAAAATGATTCGCGCAGACTAACGGGTTGGACATCTTGGCCACCACTCTCAGTCAGTTGTGGGGGTATTTTATTCATGAGGGTTCTCTTCTATGAATGCAGCCAGAAGTCCATCGAAGATGACGCTGGCTGCGGCCAGTAAGTGGTCATCATTTGGGATGTTTTCACGCAGACCTGCCAAGACTCGCTCTATCCCTGCCGCCTCAATTGGTTGGGTTCCGCCGACATCAAGGTAATGCACCTGTGCGGCTAAACGCTCCAACCCAGGTTTATTAATGGCAAAGCTCGCTTGTAGCGTTTCGAAGGTCACCAGATTGCCAATATGGCAGAATTGCGCTCCGTCGAAATCAAACCCGATGGCATCATCAGGGCAGTCATCGGGAGAGTTCAGCCACAGGATACGGGCTGAAGGATCGATAAATCGCAGAATGAGCCATGCACTTGCCAACCGATCAACCCAGGGACGGCGGCGAGTGGCCCAGATACGGCCCTGATAGTCACTGTGTTTGCACAAAGTGATGGGCTGGTTGTAGCTACTGGGTTCGTCAGCCGACAAGGCACGGTTCACCGCAGTCTCCAATCTTTGCAGATCTGCCTCTGTTTGCTGTCTGGCTATCTCAGGGAAAAAATCGATACCAGATAACTGCGCAAAACTCTTACGAAGCTTTCGAATCTGCCTGGTTGTAGCTAAGGCATTTTCGGTCGTCAGTTGAGCATGACACTCCGCAATCTCACTCCGTAATTTGGCGTACTCCTCGCCACGGTTGAACAACGGGATGAAGCGTTGGCCGTTTGGGTCGTGGATTGGTAGCAAGCAAGCCGTACCGTTGAGAGCCAGAATGTCTCTTTCGACCTCTTGGAGCGCGGTCTGGCAATCAGGATTGGCCGGGAGCAAGTAGGCTCCATCGCGTAGCACCGCAGCACCACTGGCCTTGAGAGCCCGCCAGGCACGCATACGGGCAGTAGCATTTGCAGTGGGTAAACCAATAATGAGCACCAACCATTTATTCATAGAGGTAGTTACATTTTAAGTAGACTTCTCTACATTATACGTGTTCCCGAATTTAAGAAAGCAGAATGTTATCTATCAGTTAACACACTGTGTGGTGATTCTTTTTGAGCAGGTATCGTCATCTAAATTAGTGTTTCAAATGAAGTGGTCCAGGGCGGGTTGAGGAGGGGGTTTACTCGAGCTGCAATTTTGTGTAGGCTGAATATCAATGATGGAGGACTGTACCCGAAAGGGTTCAGTCCTTTTTATTTTCTCTTCCAAACCCCGGCCTTGCCGGGGTTTTTCATTTCAGAGGCCCTGCGGGGTGGTGGGTATGAAGATGCCTGATAAAGACCTTGGCCTGTTGGCCTGGCTGTTGGCGTGGGCCGACACTCACTGGCCCGCACTATATGGTTTCATTCTGTCCGTGGTGATCTCCTGGCTGCGGGTGACTTACTCCGGCGGCGGTGTTAGACAGCGGCTACTCGAGTCGTTGTTGTGTGGCGCCATTTCCCTCTCAGTGATGTCTGGGATGGAGCTGTTCGGGATTGCGGCCACTGCATCCGGGTTTGTCGGCGGTTCGATCGGGTTCCTCGGGGTCGAGAAGATCCGTGAGTTTGCCGGTCGCGTGTTGGATAGGAGGTTTGGCAATGGTCCGAGTTGAGCGCACATCACCGCACGGCATCAGCCTTATGCACTACTTCGAGACCTGCAAGTTGAGGGCCTACCCAGACCCTGGCAGCAAGAATGGGGAGCCGTGGACTATCGGGTGGGGGCACACCGGGCCGGAGGTGAGGCCCGGGCTGGAGTGGACGCAACAACAGGCTGATAGCGTGTTCGTTGATGACCTTCGCCGCTTTGAGCGAGATGTGCTGTCGCTGGTCAAGGTACCACTGACTCAAGGCCAGTTCGATGCGCTGGTGTCGTTCGCCTACAACGTTGGGTCTGACATCGATGCTGACACTATTCCGGAAGGGTTGGGGGACTCGACGTTGCTGCGCAAGCTGAACGCCGGTGATTACGATGGCGCAGCCCGTGAGTTTCGGAAGTGGAACAAGAACGATGGCAAGGTGATGCGCGGGCTGACCCGCCGGCGTGTCGCAGAGGAATGCCTATTCAGGGGTATGGATGCCGCTGCGGCCATCAAAAATGGGGTAGCTGCAGCATGAGCCCCGTCAGGCAGTTCCTCGATGCGCATCCCGTGGTGTGGTTCTTCGCTCGCCTGACCGCGGTAGCGCTGCTGGTGTGGTGGATTCACCACTCAGGATACAGCTCCGGAGCTCATGACAAGGGGCTTGAGTGGTCAGCGAAATGGAACAAACAGGCGGCCGAACTGGCCTCTGCACGAGCTGATGCGGTAACCGCTGCGCGAGAGGTTGAACAGCGTCGTCAAGCGGACATAGAGAGGGTGAGACAGGATGCAGAACAAGAGATTGCCCGGGCTGAGAGTGACGCTGCTGCTGCCAGTGCTGTTGCTGCTGGGTTGCACGAGCAAGCCCGCCGCTTGGCAGCACGAGCAAATCAGTGCGCCAGCCATACCGGCGTTGCCCAGCCAAGCGAAACAGCCAGACAGCCCGCCGTGGTGCTTGCCGACCTGCTCAGCCGGGCTGATGCGCGAGCGGGAGAGTTGGCAAGAGCGTATGACCGAGCTCGAGCATCTGGTCTGGCCTGCGAAAGAGCCTACCACTCCCTAATTTCCCAGCAGTAACCGAATAGCCGCACCGGGTCACTCTCCCATCTGGCGGGTCGTCCCGCGTTAATGTGTGCCGGTGCGGCAACAACCAGGTAGCAGCCATGCCTCCACGAGTTCCCAAGGTGTGCAGAGAGCGCACCTGCCATCAGTTGACCACCGAGCGGCATGGCTACTGCCCAGCCCATGTACATCTGCTTGATGGGTGGAAGAAGGTCGCCAAGACCAGCGCCGATGACCGCGGGTATGACTGGGCGTGGCGCAAGCGGCGTAAGCGGATACTGGTGAGGGATAGCTACCTGTGCCAAGTGTGCCTTGCTCTTGGCATTGTGACACCAGCGACTCAAGTCGATCACATCGTCAACAAGGCCGCTGGCGGCACCGATGATGACGATAACTTGCAGAGTATCTGCGACCCTTGCCACGCCACAAAGACGCGGGCAGAGGCGCTGGCATCGCGCCGGGGGGGGCTGGTGAGGGGGTAGGGGGGATCAAATCCTCCCAGCTTTTCGACCTCACCACTGCTCCGCCCCGCGAAATTTTTATACCCGCGAAATTAAAAATTTAAATGGAGGGCGCGATGGGCGGTGCAGCTACCGTGCCCGGGCGCGGTAGGAAGCCCAAGCCGACCGCACTGAAGCGCTTGGGGGGCAATGCCGGCAAGCGGGCACTGAATAAAGACGAACCCACCTTCACCCCTTTGATCGGGGTCGCCTGCCCTGAGTGGTTGGCAGAGGATCCATGGGCCCCCACACTGTGGGATATGGTGATCAAAGAACTGTGCGCCGCTGAGGTGCTGTGCATCACCGACCTGCACAACCTGGAGGCGTTCTGCGCCGCTTACTCCCGCTGGCGCCGCGCTGAGAAAGAGATCTCGAAGCACGGCCTGGTGGTTGAAGGGGCCACGGGTGGTCCAGTCAAGAATCCGGCCTGTACCGTCGCCAACGAATCACTCAAGCAAATGACCACATACGGGGCCCTGCTCGGGCTGGACCCTTCCAGCCGCTCGCGCCTGATCGGCGGCAACAAGAAGAAGGGAGGAGGCAACCCGTTCGCTGCTTTGTAGGGATGGACTATGGCCGCACGCAAAAGCTATCCCTACGTCAACGTGGCCAATGGCTACGCCCGCGATGTGGTGCGTGGCAACATCCCAGCCTGCCGCTACGTGATCCAGGCATGCCAGCGTCATCTCGATGATCTGGCCAAAGAGAAGTCGGCCAAGTTCCGGTTTCGTTTCGACAAGGACAAAGCCGAGCGGGCTGCCAAGTTCGTTCAGCTCATGCCCCACACCAAGGGGGAATGGGCCTTCAAGCGCCAGACCCTGAACCTTGAGCCGTGGCAGCTGTTCATCATCTGCTGCGTGTTTGGCTGGGTGCGCAAAGGAAGCGGCCTGCGGCGCTTTCGCGAGGTTTACAACGAGATCCCCCGCAAGAACGGCAAGTCGGCGCTCTCCGCCCCGGTTGGCCTCTACTGCTTCGCGGCGGATAACGAATTTGGCGCCGAGGTTTACTCCGGCGCCACCACTGAAAAACAGGCGTGGGAGGTATTCCGCCCCGCCCGCTTGATGGCCAAGCGCACCCAGGACTTCCTCGACAATTACGGGGTTGAAGTCAACGCCAGCAACCTAAACATCCCTGCTGACGGCGCTCGCTTTGAGCCGCTGATTGGCAACCCGGGTGACGGCCAGTCGCCATCCTGCGCCATCGTGGACGAATACCACGAGCATGACAGCGACGACCTCTACACCACCATGATCACCGGTATGGGCGCCCGCCGCCAACCGCTGATGTGGGTCATCACCACCGCGGGCTACAACATCGACGGCCCCTGCTACGACAAGCGGCGGGAGGTGATCGAGATGTTGGCCGGCACGGTCCCGGACGACGAGCTGTTCGGGATCATCTACACCATTGACGAGGGTGATGACTGGGCGGATCCGGCAGTGCTGGCCAAGGCTAACCCCAATATGGGGGTTTCTGTTTACTCCGAGTATCTGCTGGCCAGGCAGGCCAAGGCCATCAAATCGGCCCGCTTTGCCAACATATTCAAGACAAAGCATCTCAACGTCTGGGTCTCGGCCAAGACGGCGTTCTACAACATGCAGCGCTGGGCGGCCTGTGAGGACAAGAGCCTCACCCTGGAGCAGTTTGCCGGTGACGAGTGCATTCTCGGCTTCGACCTAGCCCGCAAGCTCGACATGAACTCCATGGCCCGCCTGTTCTGGCGCGATATCGACGGCAAGCGCCACTACTACTCCGTAGCCCCCCGATTCTGGGTGCCGGAAGATACCGTGTTCGATAACGACAACCGACGTCTGGCGGAGCGATACCAGAAGTGGGTCAACCTGGGTGAGCTCAGTACCACCGACGGCGCGGAGATCGACTACCGCGAGATCTTCGAAGAGGCCAAAGAGGCCAACCTCGACAACAAGGTGCTGGAAACACCCCTCGACCCGGCGGGCGCCATCGCTCTCTCACATTCACTGGCGGACGAAGGGATGACCCCCATCACTATCACCCAGAACTATCAGAACATGTCCGGCGCCATGAAGGAGCTGGAGGCGGCCATCACGGCAGGCCGCTTCCACCACGACGGCAACAGCTTGATGACCTGGTGCATTGGCAACGTGATCGGCAAGTATCTGCCCGGTAACGATGACATGGTGCGCCCGGTCAAGGAGAGCGCCGATCAGAAGATAGACGGTGCAGTCGCGCTGATGATGGCCATCGGTCGGGCCATGGTGCCGGGCCGTGAAGATGAGCGCTCCATCTACGAAACCTCGGACGTTTTATGCTGAAACAACTTTCAATTTTCATCGTGGGTCTGCTGGGGGCTGCGGCACTGGCCTATGGCGCCAGTCTCTACTCACCGCCCCTTGGCTGGGTCGTCGGTGGCCTGCTCTGCCTCGCCTGGTCATTTCTGATGAGCCGGGCAGTGGCGGCCGCCGAGTTTGCCAAACGCAACAAGGGGGATAGCTGATGTTCCTGCCAATGATGTTCGGCAGCGGGCGCAAGGGCGGCAACTTCAGTCAGTGGATCAGCAGCATGGCCGGGAAGACGACCAAGGCTGGGGTGCTGGTGACGCCGGAGACTGCCTTGGCACAAGGCGTCGTGCGTGCCTGTGTCACCCTGCTGGCGGAGTCGGTGGCCCAGCTCCCTTGCGAGCTCTACCGCCGTGACGATGACAAGCGGCTTCGTGCCACCGACCACCCCCTTTACGACCTGATCCACAACCAGCCGAACCAGAAAGACACGGCGTTCGAGTATAACGAACAACGCATGGGCCACCTGGGCCTGCGGGGTAACAGCTACAGCCTGATCGACCGGGATGGGCGGGGTTTCATCACCGAACTCATTCCCATCAACCCGGACAAGGTAGCTGTGCTTAAGGGGCCGGATGGGTTGCCCTACTACCAGTTGTTGGATGGCAGCAACCAGATCCTGCCGATGCGGATGGTGCACCACGTCAAGGCGTTCAGTCTTGACGGCTACCTGGGATTGTCACCAATCCAGACCAACCCGGACACCATCGGACTTGCGATGGCGGTGGATGAGCATGCGGGACGGGTGTTTGCCAACGGCACCACGCTCTCCGGAGTCATCGAGAGCCCGAAGGATGGCGCCAAGTTCGACTCACAGGCCAAGGTGGATGCGTTCCTCGGCAAGTTTGTAGAGCGCCACTCCGGGCTGCGCAACGCCTTCTCGGTCGCATTACTGCAGGAGGGAATGCAGTACAAGCAGCTCGCCATGAATAACGAGCAGGCGCAGCTGCTGGAGTCCCGCAAGTATGGCGCCAACGAGATCTGCCGGCTCTACAAGGTGCCGCCGCACATGATCGGCGAACTGGAGCGGGCGACGAACAACAACATCGAGCACCAGGGGCTGCAGTTTGTCATCTACACCCTGCTGGCATGGGTCAAGCGGATCGAAGGCGCCATGATGCGCGACCTGCTGTTGCCAGCGGAGCGAAAGAACCTCTACATCGAGTTCAACGTCTCCGGGTTGCTACGGGCAGATCAGAAGTCCCGCTACGAGGCGTATGCCCTCGGCCGCCAATGGGGCTGGCTAAGCGTCAACGATATCCGCCGGTTGGAGAACCTGCCGCCGGTAGCAGGTGGAGAAATCTACCTGACCCCGCTCAACATGGTGAGCACCGGTTCCCTCCCGCCAGGCATTACCAAAGCCAGTGCCGAACAACTCAACGAGATCGAGGCCATCCTATGCCGAAGCTGATCAATTACCCCCATCTGGCCAGCATGGCGTTTGGCCAACCCCTCTATGCCACCCAGGATGTTCTGGCCGGGGTGAAGAGCCTGCTGCTGCCACGGATGCTAGGCAACCAGCGAGACATCATGGCCGCCGACGAGTTGCCGGACGGGTTAGAGCCTGCGCCGCTGGAGGCCAGGGGCGAGTTCAAGAACCGCATCGGCGGGTTGGCTGTGATCCCAGTGCACGGCATCCTGATGGCGCGGCGTGGTCACATCGATGCCACCTGCACCGAGCTGACCAGTTACGAGTGGGTGAGGATGCAGATCGCCACTGCGCTGACCGACGAGCGGGTCAAGGAGATCGTGCTCGACATCAACTCCGGCGGCGGCATGGCGGTGGGCTGCAAGGAGCTGGCGGAGTACATCTATTCCAAGCGCAGCGTCAAACAGATCACCGCCCTGGTCAACTTCGCCGCCTACTCGGCTGCCTACTTCATCGCGGCCGCTTGCACCAGGGTGGTGGTGAGCGAGACCGGCGGCTGCGGCTCGGTGGGCGTCATCATGGAGCACATGGAGGTGAGCAAGTGGGAGCAGGAAGTGGGTCTCACCTTCACCACCTTCTACCGCGGCGAGCGCAAGAAAGACGGCACTCCACACGAGCCCCTTTCCGAGGGGGCGATGGCCGCCATCGATCACCGGATGGATCAGGCCTACGAGCTGTTCGTGAGCTCCGTCGCCCGCTATCGCGACCTGCCGGTAGAGGAAGTGAAGGCCACCGAGGCAGCCCTCTTCAGCGGCAGTGAAGCCGTGGCCAATGGCCTGGCCGACGAGCTGGCCAATCCCCAGGATTATCTCAACGCCCTCGCCGCCAGCGTGGCCAACCAGGGTAAGCCCCAGCAGACCGTAGGCCTGCGGGCCAAAGCCATCGAATTGCAGAACCAGCTCTAGCCCTGCGGCGGAGCCCATCCCAATAAGCCCCATCAGGGGCTTTTTTTATACCCAAAGGAAACCACTCGATGAAAACTATCGAAACCCTCCGCCGCGAGCGTGGCGAAATCGTCGCCCAGATCACCGCCCTGGCTGACATTGAGAAACAGGGCGGGGCTCTGAGTGCCGAGCAGTTGGCCGAGTTCACTTCGCTCGAGAGCAAAGTCGCGGAAATCAGTGCCCAGATCACCCGCATGGAAACTGCAGAGCGGCTGGCTGCTCAGCAGGCAGTACCGGTTGTGGCTTCTGGCGCGATGACTGGCTCCCCTGCTGTTCATGTGAAACAAGAGCTCAAGCAGTACCCCGGTGCCGGCATGGCTCGCCTCGCCATGGCCGTTGCTGCCGGTCAGGGGGACATGAAGCTGGCAGAGCAGTTTGCCGCCAAAGAGATCGGCGATGCCGGGATCGCCATGGTGATCAGCACGGCTTCCGGCTCCGGTGGTGCGCTCATCCCCGAAAACCTGCACTCCGAGGTGATCGAGCTGCTGCGCCCGAGAACCATCGTGCGCAAACTCGGGGCTCGTCCGGTACCACTCCCCAACGGTAACCTGAGCATGCCGCGCATGTCCGGCGGGGCCACCTCCAGCTACGTGGGGGAAGGCGTTGATGCCAAGGCCACCGGTGGCAGCTTCGATGATGTGAAGCTGGCGGCCAAGACCATGATCACCCTGGTGCCGATGAGCAACCAGCTAATCGGGAGCGCCGGGTACAACGTTGAACAGCTGGTGCTGGGTGACATGCTCGCCGCCATGGGCGGTCGTGAAGACAAGGCGTTCCTGCGCGATGACGGCAGCAACAATACCCCGGTCGGCTTCAAGAAAGTGGCCACCGACGCGGGTCGCACTGTCGCCTGGACCGGCACGGCGGACCTGGCCACTATCGATGCCTACCTCGACTCGCTCATCCTGAAGCTGATGAGCTCCGACTCCCTGATGATCAACCCGGGTTGGGGCATGAGCCCGCGCTCCTGGATGAAGCTGTTTGGCCTGCGCGATGGCAACGGCAACAAGGTCTATCCGGAGATGGCCCAAGGCCTGCTGAAGGGCTACCCGGTCGCCCATACCAACACCATTCCGGTGAATCTGGGGGTCGGCACCAACCAGACCGAGATCTACTTCGCGGACTGGAACGACGTGGTGATCGGCGAGCAGGACAACATGACCATCGACTTCAGCCGCGAGGCCACCTATGTGGATGCCGCCGGCGAGCTGGTCAGCTCCTTCGCCCGCAACCAGTCCCTGATCCGTCTGGTCGGTAACCACGATGTGGGCTTCCGTCACGTAGAAGGGCTGGTGCTGGGCACCGAAGTGACCTGGTAATCCAGGGCAGGGGGCTACTGCGTGGCCCCTTCCATTTCACTATCAAGACCGTTCAGGAGAGCCATCATGGCCAAACCCGTAAAGGCGGACGAGTCCGCCCTGACCATTATCAAGGTCATCCGCCCCTTCAAGAACTACAGCCCCGGCGACATCACCGGTTTTGACGATGCCAGGGCGCAGGCCCTGATCGACGGCGGCGTAGCCGTGCTCTATTCCCCAACCGAAGGTGGCGAGTCGGTTGAAGGTAAGGAGTAAACATGTTGCTGATCACCGTGGTAGAGGCCAAGGCACAGTGCCGAATCGAACCGGAGATGACCGACGAAGATGCGTTGCTGGCCGGTTTGATTGAAGCGGCGATCAGCCACATCCAGTCCGACATCAACAAGCCGCTGGTGGCAGCAGGGGAGGAGGGGCAGCCTCTCACCCCTGCGCTCAAGCTGGCGGCCCTGCTGCTGATCGGCCACTGGTATACCAACCGGGAGGCCGTGGTGACAGGCACCATCGCCACGACTCTGCCGCTGGCGTATGACTCGCTGATCCACCCCTATCGTGACATCGTGGTGGGCTAGGAGGACGCATGCTTAAAAGTGGCGAACTCGACACCCGGCTGACGCGCTTTGGCGCCGCAACCGGCACGCCCCCGGAATGGCCGCTGCTTGGCAAACTGTGGGCGAAGATCATTGACCCGAAGGCGGCAGGGCGCGAGGCACAGGGCAGCATCTATGCAACCGGATCGACCCTGATCACGGTGCGAGCACGGGGCGATATCCTGCCCGGGCAGTTGCTGAAGGGGAATGCCTGCTGGTACTTGATCGAAGATACCGCCATCGAGCCTGGCGCCTTGCAGATCTCGGCCCGCAAACTCTCCGGCGAGCCCGCCACCTACACCCCGAAGCAGGGGGAGCCTTATCCGGTCACCGCCTTCTTGGCGGCTGAGAACGTGATGGTGGGGGCCCGCAGCGAACCGCGACACCAGATAGACCTGATCCTGCCTGAACTCGTCCCCCCCTTTGCACGCCAGGGTGACCAGATCACCTTGCGGGGACGGCAATACCGTATCGATGGGCTGATAGAGGGCAGTGACAACGGCACCACGCTCCGGGTGATGGTGGTCTGATGCCGGGCGGGCTAAGCCGAAAGCGCAGGGCCAGGGCGATCAACGTCACTGGCCTGAGCGAGAGCGTCGATGCATTCAAGGCGCTTCCTGCCACGATCCGCAAGCAGCTGGTGGCCGCAGTCAATGACGTGGCCACCGCCACTCGGAGTGACATGGTCAACCGGATTGCCGCCGATGGATTCAACACCGCCTCGGTGAGGGCGAGGATCCGACTCGACAAGGCGACCGCGACTAGCGACGTCGCCACCATCAGCCTGGACCTGAAGAAGATCCCGTTCAGCCGAGTCAAGTTTGCCAGTCAGCGCACCGATGGCACCGGCACCCGGGCCAGCGTCTGGGTGCTGCGGGGCGGCAAGCGCGCGCAGGTCTACGGCTTTATCAACCCCTACGGCAAGAAACGTCGACCGATGATCCGTTATGCGAAAGCCGGCAAGCCGCGACTGGTGATGGCGGGCGGTGTGGGCCTGCGGGGTTGGTGGAACGACATCATCACCGAGCAGTTCCTCGATGAGCTGCAAGCCAACCTTGCCAGCACCTTCACCAGGAGAGTGACATGACCGAAGCGACCGTCATCATCGATGCGCTGCTGGCCAAATTGCGCAGCGTGCCTTCACTGTCGCCAGAAGACAGGGTATGCGACAGCGACCCGCAGATCGACCAGCACACCCCGCTGCCGCTGGCCCATTTTCGGGAACTGACCGAGGGCAAACCGGAGCGGCGGGGGCGGGAGTGGAAGCGCACCCGCAACATTCAGGTGGATCTCTACCAGTCGGTGAGTGCCGGACGTGCCGGGCGTGACCAGCTGCTGTCAGAGGTGCTGGCGGCGCTGGTGCCCTCGACGGCGGGGATCCCCCTGCCGGGTACGACGCTGCTCGCTATCTCGGTGGGCACCATTAATCTGGAACCCGAAGAAATCGGCAGCGACACCCTGCTGACCTCCATCCAATTCAGCCTCACCTATACCGCCAGCCTCTAGGTTGGCACCACCATCTGGATACCATAGGAGCATCCAAGCATGTCATTTACCGACAAAGGCCTGCTGCTGGCCGGTGATGTCTACATCGCCGAAATCACCAATGGCGTGAAAGGGCCCCTGATTGGCCCCATCAACGTCAACGAGATCACCGTCACCCCGCCGACCACCGAGGAAAAGTCGCGCATCTCCAAGAAGCGCAGCACCTTCGGCCAGGCGCTGGACTCGGTTCAACTGCCGAAGGACCCGGCCAAGCTCTCCCTGAAGTGGGACTCCATGACCAAACAGCTGCTGGCCGATGCCATCGCCGGCAAGCAGGTGGCCTTCACCCAGGCCGAGGCCCCGGTGGTGGATGAGCTGGTCACGCTCAGCAAGCTGGGTTGGGTCGAGCTTGCCACCGCCTTTATCAAGCCGGGCACCATTACCGTCAAGCTCAGTGCTGGCGGTACCGCGCTGGTACTCGACACCGATTACCAGGTCAACGGCAACATGGTGATGGCCATCAGCGATCAGGCTGCTGCGGCCTGCAAAGTCAGCTACACCAAGGCGGCCGTGACCGGCACCACCTACACCGGCACCACCGAGACTCTCAAGCCTCGCTACTTCCTGATCGACGGCGAGAACCTGGCCAACCCCGGCCAGCGGGTGCGCGTCACCATCGACCAGGCCATGCTGGCCGCCCAGGGCGCCCTGGCGCTGATGAGTGGCGAGTTTATGGAAGGGGAGTTGGAAGGCTCACTGGTGACCCAGCCCGGCAAGTCTGAGCCGTATCGGATGGAAATTCTCAATTAACAAAGGTGTGCTATTCAGCCCAGCATTCCGGTGGGCTGAATAGCATCAGATAAAGAGTATTACAAGACTTGGGTCTGTGACTGTTCTACATCGCCCATATCATTTGTCTGAACACAGGCAAGGATTTCTTTGGTGTTGTCATCAACATGGGTTACTGCAAGCTCAATTAGGTCTAGTTGGCGGGATAGGTAATTAACTGCACTGAGCTTATCACCTAAGTTAAACTCTTTTCTTAGATGAACTAATTCATAGTGGATGTCTCGGAGCAATTTATTGGATTCATCCATCCGCATCTCGAGTTGAATCAGAATGTCCTGCATGATTGATTCAAGGCGTTCCGTGCTCATGACTTAACTCCATATAGAGACAGGCAAAACACAAACATAACTCACAGTTGTTAGACCTGTTCGAACCTGCATCACAAAAACCCGCTTCGGCGGGTTTTTTCATTTCTGAGGATTCCCCATGGCCAGCAATGACACCGATATCCAGCTGCGGATCCGCGCCGCCGTTGAGGGGCTGGCCGAGATCAGCAAGCTCATCACCGAGGTGGATACCCTGGGTGGGGAGACCGAGTCGAGCAGCGAGCAGGTCGGTTCCCTGGGGGATGAACTGCAGCGCCTGGGTGAGCAGAACGCCACCCTGACCCAGTTCGCCAACCTCAAGCGCAGCACCGCCGATCTGGGGGAGGGGCTGGAGGATGCTCGCTCCCGGGCCACCGGCATGGGCAAAGCACTGGCGGATGCCAAGAAAGAACTGACGGCGTCCAATGCTGCCTACAGCACCAGTCGGCAGGAGACCGAGCGGCTGGCGAGCGCTCATGCGGAAGCCAAGGCCAAGGTGGATCTGCTGCGCCAGGCCAACAGTGAGGCGACCAGCGTCACCAAGGAGCAGCGCCAGGCGCTCAAGGATGCGCGGGATCAGGTTCGTCTGCTGGGGGACCAGTACAAAGAGAGCGCGGGGCAAACCAATGCCCTCAAGAACGGACTGGATGCCAGCGAGAAGGCGCTGCGTCAGCAGGCCCGGGAGTTCAACGCTGCTCGCCGGGAAGTGCAATCCCTTGATAGCCAATATCAACGGCAGAACAGCACGCTCAATGGGCTGCGCCGCGCCCTGACCGAGGCTGGGGTCGACACCCGCAAGCTGGCCAGCGAGCAGAAGCGGATTGAAACGGCCAGCCAACAGGCCGGAACCCAGGTGGCTTATCTGAAGAGCCAGCTTGCTGGGCAGGCCACGCAATTGCGCTCGTCTGCCGCCGGGATGGAGGCATACAGCAAGAAGGCCAAGCAGGCCGAGCAGAACACTGACAGCCTGCACCAAAGCGTGCAGAGCGGGAGTGGGAGTTGGCGGGACTTTATCGGCCGCATCACTGGTGCGGCAGCGGCCTACCTCAGCTTTGATCAGCTGATTGCCCGCACCACCGGCATGATCCGCACCGCCGATGAGATGGAGCGCCTGGGCGTTTCGCTCAAGAGCGTGGAGGGGAGCGCCGCCGGCGGTGAAAAGGCACTGGCCTGGTTGCGGGAGTTCAATGAGAAGACCCCGTTCCAGCTCAACGAGATCACGACTGCTTTCATCAAGGCGAAGAACTTCGGGCTGGATCCCTATAACGGGGTGCTGCAGGCCGCCGCCGATTACACCGCCAAGACGGCCGGCACGTATCAGGATCTGGAAGGGGTCATCACCGCCCTCGGCCAGGCCTATACCAAGGGCAAGCTGCAAGCCGAGGAGATGAACCAGCTCAACGAACGCTCGGTACCGGCAGCTCAGCTTCTGGCGAAAGCCATGGGCAAGACCACTGACGAGATCATCGCCATGGCCTCGGCAGGCAAGCTGGGCCGAAATGAGATCGAGCTGTTGATCAAGGCGATGGGACAGGATGCGGCGGGTGCCTCTGAGGCCATGTCAAAGACCTTCAGCGGGATCTGGTCGAACTTTCTTGAGGAGCTGAATCGGGTCGAACTGGCCGTGGCAGATGCGGGCATTTTTGACTTCATCAAAGGTGAGTTGCAGAGCGTCACCAGCCAGATCAAGGCCGCTGCCGCCGACGGTAGTCTGGCCGCCTGGGCCCGCCAAGTATCGGATGGCCTGAAGGTGGCCGTGGTGGGACTGCGCGAATTTGTGGAGGGACTGGTTGAGTGGCGCGGTGCGATTGCGCTGGCCGTTAAAGCCTGGGCAACCATGAAGGTGGTGCAGTGGAGCACCGATCTACTCAAGTTCGCCGACATTCTGAAAACCCGCGTGACCCCGGATACCAAGAAAGCGGGCGAGTCCATGGAGGAGATGGCCAAGAAGGGGAACAAGGCCGGCGGCATGCTCAGCCGGATCGGGCTTGGCACTGCTGCCGCCTATGCTGCCTTGGCCACGTTGGCCTACGAGGGTGGCAAGGGGCTGGCCAAGCTGGCGGAGGACACCGGGATCTGGGCCGCCAGGATGGGAGAAGCAGGGGAGATTGAGCAGCGGGTGGCCGAGCAGTCTCGCGCCTTCTTCGCCCAACTGCAGCGCCAGGGCATGACCACCATGGCGCAGTTTGATGAGTTCAAGAATGTGCAGATCCTCACTGCACAGGAGGTCGCCAACCTCTCCGCCGTCGAGCGGGCAGCCTACGAGCAGCGGCTCAAAGGCCATCGCGAGTACCTGACGGGCCAGTTGCAGGTGCAAAAGGCGCTTGAAGCCTCCGGGCTCAAGGCCGAGTCCATGCAGTATCAGGCCGATGCTGCGCTGGCCAGCATGCGCCAGGGGTTTGCCAATCTGGCCGCCGCCTCAGATATGACCGCTCAGGTGATGGATGCCAAGAGTCGCCCTGCGGTACTGAACCTGATCAGCAGTTTTGATCAGCTCAAGGCCAAAGGCGGTGAAACGGCGACCACGATAAACACCCTGTTCAGTCAGCTGCAGATTGGCGATCCGACCTCATTGCAAAACCTTGGGCTGGCGTTCGAGACGCTCAAGGAACAGGGCAAAGTCACCCAGACCGAGATTGATGCAGGGCTGCGCAAGAGCCTGCAGGACATGAGCCTGCAGGATCTCGAGGTGTTGAAGGTCCAGTCAATGGCGGCTTTTGACACCATGAAAAATGGTGCCATCAGCACAGCCCAGATCACGGAGTCGGTACTGTCTGAAAAGCTGCGCCGCCTGGGTGTGGATTATCAAGCACTCCATACCGGCATTGATGCCGTGGGCCGCCAGACCATCGACACCTTCCGTGCTGTTGCTACCGATGTGAATGCCACCTCGCAGGATATTGCCGCCGCCATGAAGGCGGCCGTCAACAAGGCAGACACGGCGCAAGAGCTGGAGGAGCTGAGAAAGGTCTGGTTATCGGTAGGGCAGGCGGGAAAGGTCTCTGCACAGGAGCAAGGACGCGGGCTTACCTATCTGGATGATCATATCCGCCAAACCAAAGCGAAAGCAGCAGAGATTGGTGATGGCTTCAACACCGCGGCAGACAAGTCGAAGAGTGCGACCGACACCATGAGGGAAAACCTCAAAGGGGTGCAGGACGAGGCCAAAAAGACCAAAGCCGATGTGGAAGACGCCATCAGCAGTACTAGTGGTGGCAGCTCTGCCTTGTCGGGTACAGGGCGAGGGGATGTCACGCGCACCGTTGGCGCTGGCTCTTTCTTCTACAAGACGGTGGATATCAACCAGCTCCGCGGCAACGCCGATGCCCTGGCCAACACGCTCGCGGGCGTGGAAGAGGAGCTGGCTCGCTACAGCAAGAAGGTCAGGGACATCCCCGCCTACAGCGAGTGGAGCAAATACTACGGCGAGAAGTTCCAGAAGGAGATGGAGGCCATGCGTGCGCAGCTCCAGAGCGAGCTGAACAAGGCACAGCAGAAGGAAGCGGAGAAAGCGACGACTCAGCCGACTGTAGGGACCACGCCGCCACAACAACAGCAGAGTGCACCGACGCCATCAGGCAGCAATAAAACGGTCACCATCTATCTCAAATCCGCCACCGACACCGCAGTAGTCCAGTCCGATGAGGAAAACCTGGATGCATTGTTGCGAGTGTTGAAACAGCAAGGACTCAGAAGCTGATGATCACACTAGCCGGCATCGAGTTGCCAGATGACTTGGACTGGGAAGATGAGTTCGGGTGGGAGCCTGTCGGGCAGGTCATAACCCCAACGCTTTCCGGCGCCATTATCGTCGAAGAGTCCGTCCAATCCGAGGGGCGCCCCATCACTCTTCGCTCAGATGGTGAGGCATGGGTACGACGTTCAACCGTCTTGGCGTTGCAGGCGCTGGCCGCAGTGCCATCTGCTCGAATGCAGCTCCACCTCAACGGACGCATCTTCACGGTCATATGGCGGCGAGAGGGGGCGGGAGGACTTGAGGCCAAACAGCTCTATCGGATCGCGGATCCGGACGCCCAGACCCCTTATGAAATCACCCTTCGCCTTCTTGAGGTAACCCCATGACTATTCTTTCCGGCGACATCAAGCTGCTCGGCAGCCAGCGCCTGACGGACACCCCCGATGGCGGTGGCCGGGTGACCGGCCGCGAGATCGTGAGCGGCGAGCACAACAGCCTGTTTCCCGATGTGAGCGATCTCGACCGCGCCTATGGGGATGTCAGCCTGCGCAAGGCGTTCCTGACGGTGCAGACCGACAACACCGACACCTACTACGGCGCCAACACTACTGTGCTGCTGCCGCCGAGTGACCCCAGCGTGGGCCTGTGTCTGATGAGCACCGGGGATCACCACGACACCCGCGCCGAGGCCCGCGACGTGCTGGAGCGCTACCTGGCCAGGGGCCCGAAGTGGCGCGGCTTTCTGTACGACACCCAGTTGGAAGGGCAGCGGGCGATCCGCTTCTTCCAGCGCGTCGAGGTGCGCCTGCCGGAAGTGGGGGAGACCCTGGTGCTGGTCGGCAACGAGGGCAAGGCGGGGGAGTTCGAGCAGTACGTGCGGGTGCTGGAAGTGACCCAGCAGCTGGCCAAGTTCCAGGTGCCCAACGTGCCCGAGTTCACGCGCAACGTGGTGACCTGCAAGCTGGCGGACCCGCTGCGCTACACTTTCGAGGGGGAGCAACCGACCCCCTATGACGTGGTGACCAACCTAAAGACCGCCCTGCGCGAGACCGTGGTGGCCGATGCGGCCAACTACTTCGCCACCACCAAGCTGGCCGAGGCGGTGAACCTGGGGGCCATGCAGGTGCGGGCCAAGACCATCTTCACCCAGCTGGTGCCGGCGGCCCGCAGTGAAACCCCGGCGGTGGACCTGACCGCCGCCGGCGAGCTGGCCAGCCTGGTGGATTCCGGCAAGGGGCTGGTCACGTTCAATACCGTGGTCAGCATCGCCCCGAGCCGGGGCCTGTTCCTCGGCACCGGCGTGAAGCCCGGCACCCTGACCATCACCATCGGCGCCGCCGTTATCACCGACAAGGGCGGCGAACTGGTGGTGGCGGGGTCGGTGATCGGGTCCATCGACTACGGCCGGGGGCAGATGGAGTTCAACGCCCAGTGCCCGAACTACGGCGCCGCGAGCAAGGACGTCAGCTTCTGGCCGGCGGCCCGCCCGTCGCGCATCGCCGACACGGCGCAGATCGAGATCAAGGCCAACAACCGGGGCTATGCCTACACCATCACCCTGCAGCCGACCCCGGCACCGGGCACCCTGACGGTGTCGTACATGGCGCAAGGCAAATGGTACGACTTGAAAGACAACGGCCGTGGCGAGCTGTTCGGGGCGGATAGGTCCTACGGGTCCGGCGTCGTCAACCACGCCACCGGCTCGGTCATGCTGACCCTGGGGGCGCTGCCGGACGTGGACACGGCGATCCTGTTCAGCTGGGCCACCCCGGTCAACTACACCAACCGCAGCGGCCAGGCCATCAGCATCAGCAAGAGCGCCTGGCAGCTGCCCCACACCGGTATCACCCCCAAGAGCCTGATCCTGACCTGGGGCAGCGGCAAGACCGCCAACGATGCGGTGGGGGATGGGCGGATCCGGGGCGACATCACCGGCACCATCAACTACGCCGAGGGCATCATCGACCTGGAGCACATCACTCTGCCGGCGCTGGGCCAGGAGTACGTGGCTCAGTACCAGTACGGCGAGCCGGTGACCGAGCGCCACATCGAGCCGGGGCGCCTCTCTACCCCCGGCCAGGTGGGGCACCTCTCCATCACCCTGGACGGGGATGGCGGCGGCGCCCACAACCTCACCCCGGGGTCGGTGCGTGTCAAATTCAACGCGCTCTACGCCATCGTGGCAGCGTCTGAGCGGATCCTCTCCATCGAGAAGAAGGACCCCATCATCACGCTGCAGGACGATGGCCAGGGCAACCTGATGGACGCCAGCGGCAACGTGCTGGGGGCCATCGACTACAACGCCGGCACCCTGCATTTCATGCCGGACGGCACCGCCCTGCTGCCCGAACCCACCTATGCCTGGGTGCCGGCGGGCAGCCACCAGGATCCGGTGACAGGCACCTGGTATACCGACATGCGCTGGACCCTGACCGGGATCCAGTACGTCAACACCGCCTACACCTTCCCCGATGGCGAGGGGGGCTGGGTCGATGTGACCTACCGCAACAACAACAGCGCCCTGGCCCAGAATGCCACCCTGACCGCCCAGGCGCTGCGCATCGACGTGACCCCGGGATTCTCCGAGGCGATCCTGGAGGGATCGATGCGCTTCACCCTGGGCGGGTCCACCTACGTGGACCGGCAAGGGCTGCTCTACCGCGACCCGGATCCGGCGACCGGCGCCGGCATCCAGGCGGGCACCATCGACTACAGCAACGGGCTGGCGGTGCTGGCCGACTGGGCGGCGGGGCAGGGGGCCCAGCCGTCGCTGCAGTCCCTGGCCACCTCGTTCAATGTCCAGTCGGTGGATATGGTGACCTTCCGCACCCCGGGCGCCCCCGTGGCCCCGGGCAGCCTCTACCTCAGTGCCAACACCGCCACCGGTCGGCGCATCGAGGCGACGGCGGATGGGGACGGCTATTTCACCACCGCCGACATGGATGGCCGGGTGAACTACCAGACCGGCGTGGTGACGGCGCGCTTTGGCCGCAAGGTCACGGCCGCCGGCAACGAGGCCGAGCCATGGTATGACGCCGAACTGGTGGGGGAGGACGGCAAGATCTGGCGGCCGCTCAGCGTGGTGGCCGACACCATCCGGTTCAACTGCGTGGTGTTCAGCTATCTGCCGCTCAATGCCGATCTCATCGGGCTGGATCCGGTGCGGCTGCCGTCAGACGGCCGGGTGCCTTTCATCCGCAAGGGCTACATCGTGGTGATCCACAGTACCCGCAAGGCGGCGTTCCCCATGGGGGTGTCGGCGGGGCAGCAGCTCAACACCGGTCGGGTGCGGCTGGCCTACGCCCATGTGGAGGACAAGGACGGCAAGCAGCTGGCCACGTCGCTCTACAGCGTCAACCTCGACAGCGGCGTGGTGACGCTGGCCAACCCGCTGAGCCTGACCGGCTACGCTGAACCCCTCTACGTGGTGCATCGCATCGAGGACATGAGCCTGGTCACTGACGTGGAGATCTCGGGCCGCCTGCAGTTGGCCAGGCCCCTGTCCCACGACTACGACCCCGCCGACACCCTGGTGTCGAGCGCGCTCATCATCGGCGACTTGTGGGCGCGCTACACCAATTTGTTCGACCAGAAAACCTGGACCAACAAATGGCAGGACTACCGGGACGGCGACGAGTCCACGGCGCAGTACAACGACACCGACTACCCAGTCCAGGTCACCAACCGCGCCACCCTGCAGGAGCGCTGGGCCATCATCTTCTCTTCCAGTACCAACTTTGTGCTGGTCGGCGAGCATGTGGGCCAGATCGCGGTGGGGGACGTGAACACCGACTTGGCGCCCATCAACCCCAACAACGGCCAGCCCTATTTCCTGCTGGATCACCGGGGCTGGGGGGCGGGCTGGGCGAATGGCAACGTGCTGCGCTTCACCACCCAGGCGGCGGCCTATCCGCTCTGGGTGATCCGCACCATCCTGCAGTCGGTGGCGGCCCAGGAGACCGACAAGTTCGAGCTGCAGCTGCGCGGCAACGTCAACCGTTAACCGGGTGGGGCAATCTGCCCCACCCCAACCAATCAGGAGAACACCATGGCTTTTCCGGTGAAATGGTATGCGAGTCAGATGCAGGGTGCCCCGAGCCTGGGGGACACCACCGCCGGGGCCCTGACGGCCCTGCTCAAGGCGGTGCTGGTGACCGGGTTCGGCAACCTCACCCTCAACAGCCTGGTATGGGATGCCACCGAGGGGGCCGCCAAGGCCACCATCGCGGGTGGGCATGCCTACCTGCAGGACTCGGTGGTCGAGGTGAGCGGCGCCAGCCCGGCGGCCTATAACGGAGAGCACCGAGTCAAGAAGGTGAGCAGCACCGAGGTCTGGTTCGAGCTGGACGGCGGCAACCCGGGTTCGGCCGCCAGTGGCACCATGACCATGAAGGTGGCCCCCCTCGGCTGGACCCTGACTCATGAGAGCGGTGACGGCCAGGTGGCCATCTATCGCCCCACCAACGTCAGCGAGTCGGGCAACGTCTCCTTGCGTATCGACAACACCGCATTCAGCGGCTGGATGGGGGTCACCTATATAGCTCATTTAGCCAAGGTGGCCATGGTGGAAGATGTGGTGGATATAAACACCTATGCCACCATCTATGAACACCGCTGGCCTGCGACTGCCAGATATAGCGATAAGCGTTGGGATCTAATAGGGGATCCTCAGATGTTCTATTTTATGCCCGCTTATGCGGCATCCAGCTATCAGCATGTCTACAGCTTTGGCTATATCAACTCGATCCGCCCTGGTGACCGTTACCATGCGGTGTTGAATCATTATCCCACAATGGATGCCAGTGACGTAAACCGTCGATGGGCGAGCCCCGCAGGCGGGGCAGTCACGAACTGGGGAAATACTTTCAGCTCGTTTGACAACAGCGATCATCATGTCATTGCTAGATCTTACTCACAGATTTTCGGTGTGACGAGTTGGTGGTTGAAAGGTATCTTTTCCCGCTTTGGTACAGGGATGGCCGTACCAAATGGTCCTGACAACGCATTTTATATGGGCGCGGACCCCATAATGGTAATGGAGTCAGGTAACCATCTGCGAGGATATTTACCTGGTGTCATATGCCCCTTTGCGACCGTAGCTGCATGGGACCGCAAGAACTTTGCCAACCTGCCAGCATTGACGGGAAAAATCGTGCGTTTTGTTAGAGTGGGTTTCGCTGAGTCTCCTCTCGGTGGAGTTACGCTGATGGGTTTTGATCTGACTGGGCCATGGAGGTAAGCATGGCTGATGATCTGCCCTATGCGGCGGCAGTAGTTCGTATCACCGCCATTCCCGCAAACCAAGAATCCCGCAGTCAGTTTCAGCCGCAGGACGTGGCTTGGCGTGGAATCCCCGGCTATGTCTACCCAGGCCCCATTCCCAATTTGCCAACCAAGGCAATTTTGCTCTGCAGCGGTCATTCCATGCAGTGGATCCGCGACGGGGTGCAAAACGCCCTGCAGGGCTACATCGAGAGCACGGTCACCATCAACGGGGAGGGGGTGCGGCGCCGGGTGCTCTGCTTCGACCAGGCGGGCAACCTCGTCGGCGAGACCATGAGCCGCGCCAGCGATGGCAAATACCGGTTCGATCTCTTGTGGCTCAACCGCCGCTATATGCTGGTCGCCCAGGACGATCCCGCGTTCGGCCCCGCCGACTACAACGCGGTGGCAGCCGACTACCAGCTCCCCACCCCCTATGCCCCCGGTGAGGGGGTCGGCCTGGCCTGATAGGGCCGTACCAGGAGGTACTATGTTCGCGTATGCAGATGCACTGCGCACCAGCCGCGCCCAGCTGCTGGCGGCCGCCATCGACGAGGGCAGCGCGGGGCCCGCGACCCTCAAAATCTACACCGGTGGACGCCCCGCCCCGGGCGCTGCCGTTACCAGCCAGGTGCTCTTGGTGACGCTGCAGTTCACCCACCCTTGCGCCCAGAGCGTGACGGGCGGGGTGCTGACGCTCAAGCCCCTGGCCGAGCAGATGGTGATCGCCAACGGGGTCCAGTCCTGGGGGCGCATCGCCAACCGGGACGGGGGCTTTGTGGCGGATCTCGACGTGGGGCCACCGGAGAGCGGCGCCGACATCGAAATCCCCGCCAGTGAGCTGTTCACCGGCGCCATGGTGCGCATCAACGACGCCATCTTTACCGAACCCTAACCGCTCCCCGTGAGCCACGAGGTCAGCATGGCCAGAACCGACGCCCGGCTGGAGTTGCAGAAGGCCCGCAAGGCCAACGCCACCCTGGAGCTGAACCCGCTCCAGGTGCAGCGCTATGCGGCCGTGCTGCGGGGGACCAGCCTGCCGCCCAGCCTGACCTGCTCCCCGGGCCTGGTGCTGCCGAGCGCACTGCAGGGGGCGGGGCCCGCGACCCAGGCCAGCCTGGCGGTGATACCGGTTTACCCGGCTGCCCTGCTGGCCACGGCGCCGCAGCCGGTGGTCGAGATAGGCGCCGCCGTGGTCATCGAGGCGACCCTGGCCAGCACAGCCCGACCCCTGCTGCCTGCCATCGAGGCCGGCCACGACATCAACGTGTTCCGGGGACCGAGCCACACCAGCACCGATCATTTCGAGCGGGCCGCGCTGGTGACCCGGGCAGTGCAAAGCGACTGGCAGCAGCCAGCCCTCGTTCCCGCCCCCTGTCAGAATCATTGGCAGGAGGCCCGCCCCCTGCAGACCGAGTGGACCGGCCTGGCCGAACAGCTGCCCCGGGAGGATGGCACCGTGCGGGTGCCGTTCGACGAGGGGCAGGCCCTCGGCGCGAACAACGGCCATGGCTTCGACAGCCTGCCACCCGGCCATGCCGTGACCCGCTCGCTCTGGGTCGAGGGGGCGCCGGTGGGCCGCTGGCAGGTGAGCGGGTTTCGCAACCCCCCGCGCCAGGACAAGGAGTGGCAAGCCGACCGCTGGCAGGAGGCCACCCCGCTCGGCGTCACCCTGGGGGATCAGCGCTGGCAGCTCGGCCTGCAGCTGCACAAGGGCTGGCTGTCGCGCTGGGAGGAGGCAATGCAGCCCCCTTGGGGCATGTCACCGCCGCCCAAGCCGACGACGCCCCCGGTACGCCCGGACAAACGGACCAAGGTGCTGGCGTTCGGCCGGCCCCGGGGGGACGCCTCCCTGGAGTTCGTCTGGTTCGGACAGGCTCAGATTGTTATCCCAACCCGGAGGGTTTATCTGGTGAGCAACACAGCAAGCATTGTGCGGGTGAGGGATGGGGTCGATATCCCAACCACCTCGCTGAGCATCGAACTCGACACCGACTCCTGGGCCTGGCAGTTCACGGCCCAGATCCCGCGCATCGCGACGGCGGCCATGACGGACGATGAGGAGGTCAGCATCCACGTCAACGGCCAGCAGTGGGACTGCGTATGCGACGGCTGGCAGTCGAGCGAGAGCTTTGGCCGGCAGTCGGCGACCCTGACCGGTCGCTCTCGCACCGCTTATCTGTCGCCGACCCACGTACTGGCGCAAGCGGTGAGCGAGAGCGCGTTGGCTACCATGGCCCAGCTGGCGGAGGCGTTGCTGCCGTTTGGCTGGACCCTGGACTGGCAGGCACCGGACTGGCTGGTACCCGGCGGCTTCTTCAGTCTGGAGAGCCAGACCCCCATCGAGGCGATCAAGTACCTGGCAGAGGCGGCGGGCGGGTTCGTGCTGCCGCACCAGCGCGATCGGCACCTGGTCATCAAGCCGCGCTATCCGACCGTACCCTGGCAGCTCGACGGGGCGCTGGCAGACGTGGCCATCCCCCGCGCCATCATCACGACGCTGGGCAGCGACTTCCAGCCGGGTCAGGCGGCGAACGGCATCTATGTCAGCGGTGGCCATCAGGGCATCAATGCCCGGGTGCTGCGCCAAGGCACGGCAGGGGAGAAGCAGGCACCGACCATCACCCACCCGCTGGTGTGCGATGTGGTGGCAGCTCGCGCCCAAGGTGTGGTGGGGCTGGCCAAGACCATGCCGAGGCGCACCCAGACCATCGAACTGCCGCTCTCAAGCGACACCGGGCTCATCCTGCCCGGGGCGCTGCTGGCGGTCGATGGCTGGAAGGGCTTTAACCGAGGGGTCAGGGTCGCGGCTGGAATGCAGGGCCGAGCCATGACGGTGCGCCAGCAACTGAGTGTGGAGCGATTTGTATGAACCTGTTCAAGCAGTTCCAGGCACTGATACCCGGTGCCGACCCGTTGCTGGTCGGTACCGTCACCGCAACGACGGGCACCAGCACCACGCTGGAGACCCCAGGCGGGGGCGTGGTGATCGTGCGAGGGGGAGGGGTGGCCATCGGCCAGAAGGCGTTCTACCGCGGTGGAGAGCTGCTAGGGGAGGCTCCAGATCTACCAACCTTTGAGATAGAAGTTTGAGTCCATATCGGTGAGGTAGAACTACAATAGTTGCCTGTACTCGGCCAATAAACCACTGACAAGGATCAGCTATGAGACAATGGATGCTGCTGTGTTTGATCGCTCTTGTTCCCATTACATCCCAGGCAGGAGCCATGCGATGTAAAAGCGCATTAATCAGCGAAGGCGACTCATCCTTCAACGTGCAGAAGAAGTGCGGTCAACCTCAGATGAAAGAGGACATCATCGACGAGCGGCTTCTGGATGCCCCTAAGATCGGGGAGCGCTGGACCTATCAGGCTCGCGAAAGTGACATCCCTCAGGCCGTGACCATCATCAATGGCAAGGTTACCCAGATAGAAGACCTCACTCGCTGATATGACAATGGCCACGCAATGTGGCCATTCTTGCCTCTGAAAATTCAGCGAGCCGTTCACTCGCGGCACGCTTCATCTCCCCCTTTTCCATCTTGGCAACTGACAGATCTGACAGTTCTATTTCTCTTGGGGATTGGCGCCACTATCTCCAGCAACAAGGCTTCCAAAATTGGGGCCATCCTGGGGCCAAAAAATGCAGAACTGATGGGTTTGGGGCCAAAATGGGGCCACAAAAAGAGCTATGAAAAGCCGAGGTTAGCTGATGGGGAAAGAGCGTAAGATTATGAATTAGCCAGCTTTATGCGGCTCTTGGTAGCTCTATCTAGCTTTCGTTCTGCCTCAATGGTTCATCGTGTAAATAAATTGAGCCATTGGCTAATTCTCTTCCTTTCAGCAGTTTAATGTCTTGGCATTAACAAACTGATGTCGTGGTGGGGCCGGGTCGACGGGCCGTCAACCCGGTTCCAAAAAACCCGTCGATTGTAAACCAATGGGAGAGGGGCGGCAAAGCCGGGCGCCGCAGGCCGGGACGATCGACAGGCGCGAGGGAAGAGGGGCCGCCGGGCAAGCTCAGCGCGGTGAGCTGCGACGGGCAGGTTTGTCAGGATCCTGCCCCGAGTAGTAGAGCACCCGCTGCACATACTCCTGGGTTTCCTGATAGGGCGGCACACCGCCGTGGCGCAGCACGGCCTGCTCCCCGGCGTTGTAGGCGGCGCTGATCCTCACCCAGTCCGGACCGAACTGCTTCTCCAGCCACTTCAGGTAGATCATGGCACCACGGATGTTCTGCTGGGCATCGAACGGCCGGGTCACACCGAAGCGGGCCTGGGTTTCGGGAATGAGCTGCATGACGCCCTGAGCCTGCTTGGGGGAGACGGCGGTACTGTTCAGATTGGATTCGGCGATGGCGATAGCCAGGGCGAGTTGGGGGTCCACTTTGTGACGCTGGGCGGCCTGGCGGATCATGACGGCCAGCTTTTGCTTGGCCTGTGACTGTCTGGCCAGGTAGCGCTCCTGATCGAAGGGGGTACTGGGGCGCACCCAGGGGGCTCCGCCACCGCCTCCAATGCCGCAGGTACCCAGGGGCGCATTGCCGACCCGCTCGTTGTAGTAACGGGCGGCTTGCTGGTTGCCAAGGCGCATGGCCATGGCCAGGTAGGCGTTGGCGCTGCGGGCATTGCGGATCCCCTGGGGGCCGCGGGCCAGCAGGCGGCCGATGCGGTAATAGGCTTCCGGGTTGCCAAGGTTGGCGGCGGTGCAGTAGTGGGCGATGGCCTGCCGCGGGTTTCCCTGTTCCATGGCGGCGCCCTGGCGCAGTGCGCTCATGGCCTTGGGGGCCTGACGAAAGGGATCTGCGTGGGAAGTGGTGGCGAGCAGTATCAGGAGTCCCCAGCCCCAGAGTCGTTTTTTCATGGAAACCTCGTCGTTGGTATCCGCAACATATAGGCCCGATCCGGGGAGGGACGCCAGCCAGCAGATGGAACATCTGGTTATGTGGGTGAGCGGCAGAGATGAAAACGGTATGGAACTTTTGGTGCAGGGGAGAAGCGGCAGTCTCCCGGGTCAGTGACTGCTTTGATAGATTTGTTAATTGAAGTTCAATATGCTGACAGAGTTGTTTTCTAACGCCTTGTATTTGCATGATGTCAGCCAGGCCATCGATGCAATGTCGTCGGGTCTGCCGGGTGAATCGATAGCGCCTCTGATGAGGGCAGGATGTGCATATGGTCGAATCGGTCGATATCTCTGTCGTGGTGCCTGCCAAGGATGAGCGGGATAATCTGGCCCCGCTTGTCGGCGAAATAGATGCCGCCCTTGGGGGCAGGTTCGAGTACGAACTGATCTATGTGGACGATGGCAGTGTGGACGACAGCCATGTGGTACTGCGCGATTTGCAGACGCGTTTCACCAGGCTGAAGGTGCTACGTCATGTCCATGCCGTGGGCCAGAGCATGGCGGTGCTGAGCGGAGTGCGCCACGGGCGTGGCGACTGGCTGGTGGTACTCGACGGCGATGGTCAGAACGATCCCGCCGACATTCCCGCCATGCTGGAGGAGGCGATGCGCCGCTACCAGAGCGATCCATACCAGGTGGGCCTCATCGGCCACCGGGTCAACCGCCGTGACGACTGGGTCAAGCGCCTCTCTTCAAAGCTGGCCAACGGCTTTCGCGACCTGCTGCTGCGCGACGGTATTCCGGATACCGGCTGCGGGCTCAAGGTAGTGCGTCGTGACTGGTATCTGAAACTGCCCGCCTTCAATCACATGCACCGCTACATCCCCGCGCTGATCCAGGCACAAGGGGGGCGCATGGCGCCCTGGCCGGTCAACCACAGGCCACGCCAGGCGGGCATCTCCAAATACGGGGTCTGGAACCGGCTCTGGGTCGGGCTGGTGGACGTGGTCGGGGTCTGGTGGTTGCAGCGCCGATCCAAGGTGGTTGAAATCCGGGAGATGCTGGAGTGATGGACGCCTGGCTGTCTGCCCCCATCGACTGGCTGGACTGGACCGGGGTGCATGTCACCGGCTGGAAGCTGATTGGCTACACGGGGGCGCTGATGTTCGGCGGACGCTGGCTGGTGCAGTTTCTGGCGTCCAGGCGGGCGGGACGACCCGTCATCCCGCGCCTGTTCTGGTACATGAGCGTGATCGGCAGCCTGATGACGCTCAGCTACTTCACCTTCTCTCCCAAGCAGGACTCTGTCGGCGTGCTGCAAAACCTCTTCCCCACCTTCACCGCGCTCTACAGCCTCTATCTCGATATCCAGCATCGGGGCTGGCGGCGGGACAAGGCAGTGACCGGGGAGGCCCGTCATGGTGAGTGATCGCACCCTGCTCAATCAGACGTCCCTTGGCTGGTTGCTGCTGATCGCGCTGGTGGTGCTGGGGGCCGGGCTGGGTCTGCGGGATCCCTGGCCGGCGGACGAGCCGCGCTTCGCCCTGATCGCCCGGGAGATGGTGGAGAGTGGCCAGTGGCTCTTCCCCATGCGCGGCGGGGAGCTCTATCCGGACAAGCCTCCGCTGTTTATGTGGGGGATCGCGATCGGCTATGTGTTGACTGGCTCCATCAAGGTGGCCTTTCTGCTGCCCTCCCTGCTGTCTGGCTTGCTGACCATCTTGCTGGTGTGGGATCTGGGGCGCCGCCTGTGGGATCCGGCGACGGGATTTCTGGCGGGCTTGCTGCTGCTCTTTACCGTCCAGTTTACCCTGCAGGCCAAGACGGCGCAGATCGACGGCCTGGTCACCTTCTTCATCACCCTCGGTCTCTATGGTTTTCTGCGCTTCCTCCTCTGCGGTGGCGGGTGGCGCTGGTACTGGCTCGGCTGGTTTGCCGCGGGGCTTGGCGTCATCACCAAGGGGGTGGGAGTACTGGCCCTGCTGGTGCTGCTTCCCGCGCTCTGGACCCACAGGGCACAAATCCGCGCCGCGCCGTTGTCAGCCTGGCTGAAGGCCCTGCTCGGGCCGCTGGCCATGGCCCTGGCGATGGGTCTCTGGCTGGTCCCCATGCTGGAGGCCGTGACCCGAAGCGGGGATCCCCTCCTGCTGGCCTACAGAGACAACATACTGCTGCGCCAGACGGTGACTCGCTATACCAGCGCCTGGCACCACGTCAAACCCTTCTGGTACTACCTCACCTCGGTGATCCCGCCGTTCTGGCTGCCGCTCTCCCTGCTGCTGCCCTGGCTGGTGGTGGCCTGGCGGCGCGCCATCCGGGCGCAGGACAGGCGTATCCTGCTGCTGCTGGGTTATCTGGTGCTGGTGGTGCTGTTTTTCTCCTGCTCGCCGGGCAAGCGGGGCGTCTACATCACGCCCGGTACGCCCGCCCTGGCGCTCCTGGCCGCACCCTTCATCGGCACCCTGCTGGTCCGGGTCTGGCCGGGGCGACTGCTGGCCGGGCTCGGCTGGCTGCTGGGGGGGGCAGGGCTGGTGGGGGCTCTGGTGCTGGCATTTAGCGACAGAGTGGCCAGCCGTCTGGGGGAACTGGGGCCGGATCCCTGGCTTCCCCTGCTGGTGCTGGGGGGATCCTTGCTGCTGATCAATGCCTGGCTTCGCCGGGCGCCACTGACCGCCATTCTCAGCTCCCTGGCAGTGGGGTGGCTGATCTACTCCTGCTGGATCAGCGTGCGCCTCAACGAGGTGCGCACCCCTCAGGCAGTCATGGCATTGGCGGCGCAGAAGGTGCCTGCGGGGGATGAACTGCTGCTGGCGGGATTCAAGGAGCAGCATCTGCTGTTTAGCCTGCAACCAGTGAAACATTACCCTTATCTGATGGGAGACGGGGAGCAGGCTCGGGAAGCTGCCGCCTGGATAGGGGCTGCCCCCGGACGCTGGGTACTGGGGAGCGCCGACCTGATGGTGAGGTGTTTTGACCCCGCGAAGATGGAAAACCTCGGCAACCGTCACCGCACCGACTGGCTGCTGGCAGGCCCACAGGCCCTCAAACCCGCCTGTCGTGGGCTCTCCCCCACCATGGTGCCCTTCAGCTATATCCCTTCATCCTGAGCGCAGGGTCGCGAGCCAGGGGACCCTGCCACCTCGTTTGGCTCAGACCCGGTAGTAGTCCCGATACCAGCGGACAAAGCCGTCGACCCCTTCCTTGAGCCCGATACGGGGGCGATAGCCCGTTGCGTCGAACAACGAGCGGGTGTCGGCCCAGGTGGCGAGCACGTCGCCGGGCTGCATGGGCAGCATGTTGCGGATGGCCCGTTTGCCGAGGGCCGACTCGATGGCATCCACGAAGTCCAGCAGCCTGACCGGGCTGCCGTTGCCGATGTTGAAGAGGCGATAGGGGGCCGGGCTGGCGTCCGGGGCCCCCTGCCAGTGGGCATCGCCCGCGGGGGGGCTGTCTGAGATGCGCACTATCCCCTCGACGATGTCGTCGACATGGGTGAAATCCCGGCTGAGCTGGCCCTGGTTGTAGAGGTCGATGGGGTCGCCGTTCAGGATGGCGCGCACGAACTTGAACAGGGCCATGTCGGGCCGGCCCCAGGGGCCGTAGACGGTGAAAAAGCGCAGCCCGGTGGTGGGCAGGCCGTAGAGATGGGAGTAGGAGTGGGTCATCAGCTCCCCCGCCTTCTTGCTCGCCGCATAGAGGGAGACGGGATGATCCGCCCCATCGGACGGCTTGAACGGCATCTGTTCGTTCAGCCCGTAGACCGAGCTGGAGGAGGCATAGACCAGATGTTGCACCCGGGTCTGGCGACACCCCTCCAGCACGGTAAGGTGGCCGGTGAGGTTGCTGTCGGCGTAGGCGAAGGGGTTGTCCAGGGAGTAGCGCACCCCGGCCTGGGCCCCCAGATGGATCACCCGGTCAAACTGCTCGTGGGCAAAGAGCGAGGCCATGGCCGCGCGGTCCGCGAGATCGAGGTGTTCGAAGCGAAAGCCGGGTAGAGGCGTGAGCAGGGCGAGGCGCGCCTCCTTGAGACTCACCGCGTAGTAGTCGTTGAGGTTGTCTATCCCCACCACCTGATGGCCGTCGCCACAGAGCCTGCGCGCCACATGAAATCCGATAAACCCGGCGGCGCCGGTGACGAGGTACTTCATCGCTCCTCCTGATGAGCCAGGCTGTCGCCACGGCCGATGGCATAGTAGGTGAAACCGCGCTGGCGTAGACGGGCCGGATCATAGAGGTTGCGGCCGTCGAAGATGATGGCCTGCTTCAGGGTCTGGCGAAGCAGGTCGAAATCCGGTGCGCGGAACTGTTGCCACTCGGTGCAGACGAGCAGGGCATCGGCCCCCTGAAGGGCGGCTTCCTGGGTGTCGCACAGGAGCAAATCTGCCCGCTGGCTATAGAGGCGGGCGGCCTCGGTCATGGCCTCGGGGTCGAACGCCTGCACCTGGCCTCCTGCCGCCCAGATCGCCTCCATCAGCACCCTGCTCGGGGCTTCGCGCATGTCGTCGGTATTGGGCTTGAAGGCGAGTCCCCATAACGCGAAGGTGTGCCCCGACAGACTGGCACCAAAATGGTGGTGCAGCCGGGTCATGAGCCTGTGTTTCTGCGCCTCGTTGACCCGCTCCACCGAGCGCAGCAGGGGGGTCTCGCACCCCGCCTCCTTCGCGGTGTGGATCAGCGCCCTGACATCCTTGGGGAAGCAGGATCCGCCATAACCGCAGCCTGGGTAGATGAAGTGGTGGCCGATGCGCGGATCGGCACCGATACCCTTGCGCACCTCCTCGATGTCGGCGCCCAGGGCTTCGGCCAGGGTGGCCATCTCGTTCATGAAGGAGATGCGGGTCGCCAGCATGGCGTTGGCGGCGTACTTGGTCAGTTCGGCGCTGCGTGCATCCATCCGCAGGATGCGGTCTCGCTTGCGGTTGAAGGGGGCGTAGAGCTCCTCCAGCAGGGAGAAGGCGTGATCGGAGTCGGTGCCGATGATGATGCGATCCGGCCGCAGGCAGTCGGCGACGGCGGCGCCCTCCTTGAGAAATTCGGGGTTGGAGACCACGTCGAGCGGAAGGTCGAGACCACGGTCGGCGAGGCGCTCCGCAATGTGTCGCCGTACCCGGCTGGCGGTGCCGACAGGGACTGTGCTCTTGTTGACCACCACCTTGCCCCCTTGCATCAGGCGGCCTATGGTGTCCGCCACCGTCATCACCTGATGGAGGTCGGCAGACCCGTCCTCGTCCGGCGGCGTTCCGACCGCGATGAAGATAAGCTCGGCAAACTCCACTGCCCGGGCCGGGTCTGTGGTGAAGATCAGGCGACCGGCCTGATGGTTGCGCTGCACCAGGGGGGCGAGGCCGGGCTCGAAGAGGGGAATGTGCCCCTCTTTCAGGCCCGCGACCTTGTCGGCATCCACATCCACGCAGGCCACCTTGTGACCCATCTCCGCCAGTACGGCGGCCTGAACCAACCCGACATAACCTATTCCGAATACGGTGACTCTCATCCGCTGTTGTTCCGCTGGCAGTGACAAGCGACTCATTCTAGAACGATTCGGGCGCGGGGGCAGCGGCCCGTTTCAGGTTTTTCAGCATCATGCCGGCGGTGAGTGTGGGACATTTTGGTGCAAGGATTGTAACGCCTGGATGACGCGCACCATTTTGGCGCGTGAAGGGCGGGACTTGTGATCCATCTCACTCAAATTGGAGACTGTCTGCATAACGAAGCCCCGGTTCACGGGGCTCGCTCCGCCCGACGGGCGGCCAACACTCTCTTGCTTCGCGACTGGATACCTGGTTATGGACAACACTTCACGCTCTGCGCACCCGCTCTATGAGGATGTGCTCGCCTTGCTGACCGCAGCAGGCTTCGTTTCCCTCGGCATCTTCCTGTTCCATCAGGTCGGCCTGCTCACCGGTGGCACCGCCGGCCTGGCGCTGCTGCTGCAACAGGTGACCGGCATCAGCTTCGGCCTGCTGTTCTTCGCCATGAACCTGCCTTTCTATGCCCTGGCCTGGCTCAGAATGGGGCCGCGTTTCACCCTCAATACCTTTGCCGCCGTGGCCACCGTCTCCTTCATGACGGATCACCTCAACGCCGTGCTGCAAATCGGCAAGATCGAACCCGTCTATGCGGCGCTGATCGGCGGCACCCTGATCGGCATGGGGCTGCTCATCATGTTCCGCCACAAGGCGAGCCTGGGGGGCTTCAACATCCTGGCGCTCTTCATTCAGGACAGATGGGGTGTGCGGGCAGGCAAGCTGCAAATGGGGCTGGATTGCGCCATCGTGGTCGCCTCTTTCTTCGTGGTCTCCCCCTGGCTGCTGGCGCTTTCCGTGGTGGCCGCCATCATCTGTAATCTGGTGTTGACACTCAATCACAAGCCGGGGCGCTACCAGATAGCCTGATGTACCCGTGGGGATTGCCCTGCTGGTCAGCCCAGGGCTGGATACCGCAAAAAGACAGAGCGCCTGATGGCGCTCTGTTGCTATCTGCCCCTGGGGGTCACACCACCATGGGGACGCCGCTCTCGGGGTGGTGGATCACCTGTGCGGGGTAGTCGTAGAGTCGCGCGATGAGCGCCGGGGTCAGCACCTCGCCTGCGCTGCCGTCAGCCATCAGCCTGCCCTGCTCCAGCATCACCAGCCTATCGGCGTAGCGGGCTGCCAGATTGAGGTCGTGCAACACCACCAGCACGGCGGTGTTGCGACCGGCCAGCGCCCGGGCCATGGCGAGCAACTGGTGCTGGTATTTGAGATCCAGCGCCGAGGTGGGCTCGTCCAGCAGCAGCAGCCGCGCTTGCTGCGGTTCCTCCGGGGCCTGCCAGATCTGGGCCAGCACCCGGGCGAACTGCACCCGTTGACGCTCCCCGCCGGAGAGGCCGGGATAGAGGCGGTTCGCCAGATGGTCGACCCCGGCGTGGGTCATGGCGGCGCGGACAATCTCGTCGCGCCGGCTGGCAGGCTCGCTGTGGGGCAGCCGGCCCATGGCCACCACCTCTTCGCACAGGAAGGGGAAGCTCAAGGAGGAGCTTTGCGGCAGCACACCGACCCTGTGGGCCAGAGCGTTGTCGGCCCACCCCCTGCGGGTCTGGCCGAACAGGTGGATCTCCCCTTCATGTTCCAGCTCGCCGGTCAGGCACTTGAGCAGTGAGCTTTTGCCCGCCCCGTTGGGGCCGAGCAGGGCGGTCAGGCTGCCGGCATGCAGGTCGAGATCCAGGCTGTCCAGGATAAGCCGGTTGCCACGACTGAGGCGAAGACCCCGGCAACTGATCAGGGGGGAGGGGGATCCGGGCAAGGTGACGATCTCCTGTTACAGGGTTCGGCGGCTCTTGACCAAGAGCCAGATGAAGAAGGGGGCCCCCAGCAGGGCGGTGATGATGCCGACGGGCAGCTCGGCCGGAGCGAGCAGGGTGCGTGCCAGCATATCGGCCCCCAGCAGCAGGCCAGCCCCCAACAGGGCAGACAGCGGCAACAGGCGGACATGGTTGGGACCGGCCAGCAGCCGTACCAGATGGGGAACCACCAGGCCGACAAAGCCGATCATGCCCGCCACGGCCACCGCCACGCCGACACCGGCAGCGGTGAGCAGGATGAGGCGACGCTTCAGTGTCTGCACGTTCACCCCCAGGTGCCGTGCCTCTCCTTCTCCCAGCAGCAGGGCGTTGAGGGGATTGGCATCGCGCATGAACAGCAGCAGCAAAGCGGCCAGGGTCAGCAGCGCCAGCGTCACATCGACCGGCTTGCCTGCCGCCAGGGAGCCCATCTGCCACAGACTCAGGTTGCGCAGCATCTGATCGTCGGCGAGGTAGGTGAGCAGTCCGATGACGGCGCCGGAGAGCGCCGTGATGGCCACCCCGGCCAGCAGCATCACGGTGACCGAGGTGCCCCCTTCCCGGGTACCCAGCAGATAGACGAGGGTGGTGGTGAGGGCTCCGCCGAGAAAGGCGAGCAGGGGCAGCAACCCCAGGCCGAGCAGGCTCTGCAGGTGCGAACCCAACGGGGCGAGCAACACGATGGCCAGGGCCGCGCCGAGTGCCGCCCCGCCCGACACCCCTATGATGCCGGGGTCTGCCAGGGGGTTGCGAAACAGTCCCTGCATGACGGCGCCGCAGAGGCCGAGAATGCCCCCCACGGCGATGCAGAGCAGGGTTCGTGGCAGACGGATCTCCTGCACGATCAATAATTTGTGAGCCTCAATCCCGCTCTGTGGTCCGGCAAACAGGGCGCGCAGGCTCTCGCCAAGGGAGAGGGACATGGGGCCGGTCGCGAGGGACCCGACCAGCAGCAACGCCAGCGCGCAGCCGGTCAGGGCGAGCAGCCAGGGCAGAGGCAGGCGCATCAGGAACCCTGCTTGATCCACTGGGCGATCTGGTTCGCCTGTTGCAGGGAACGAAGGCTGAGCCCCCCTTGCAGGGCATGCCCGTCGATGGCGTGGATGGCCTTGTTCTTGCCTGCCGGGGTGGCTGACAGGGCGGGCACCTGGCTCAGGACGGCGTCGGGATCCTGATACTGCTGCCAGTCGCGGCCGCTCACCAGCACCAGATCAGGTTGCAGCTCGATGAGGGATTCGGTGGAGACGGGCTTGTAGTCGTGGAGCCCAGCCACCGGATTGACGCCGCCCGCCAGGGTGACGAGGGCGCTGGCGGTGGTGTTGCCACCGGCGATGCTGGTGGGCTGACCCTTGTGCAGCAGCAGGAAGGCGACCTTGAGGGGCTTGTTCTGCTTCGCCTGCGCCGCCAGGGTGTCGCTCTGGGCGGCAATTTCCTCCTTGAGCTTGCTCCCTGCCGCCTGGTCACCCAGGAGATGGGCCAGGGTATCGATGCGCTCGTTGAGGTTGGCCAGCGTAGGGGCTGTGGCCATGACCTCGACCTTGACGTTGGCACGGCGCAACTGATCAAGCGTGCTGTTCGGGCCCATCTCGTCGCTGCCGACCACCAGGGTCGGAGAGAGGCTCAGGATCCCTTCGGCGGCGAGGGCGCGGTGATAGCCGACCTTGGGCACGCCTCTGGGCTCCGGACTGCTGACATCGGTGGCGACCAGGCTCTGCTCGCCCCCCAGCGCCAGGATGAGTTCCGTGGTGGCCGGGCCTATGCTGACGATACGCTCCACCGCCATGGCGGATGGGGAAGAGAGGGAAAGGGCACAGCCGAGCAGGCTGAATGCGAGGGCAAAACGACGGCCCATGCGAACCTCCGAAGGGTGAATGAAATAGGGTTGCCGCCGAGAATATCAAGTCGTCCATCAAAATGCACTGAGAATGAAAGCGATTATCAATTGCGTTACTTGGGGCGCTTTATTACAGTATCCGCCGCGACACCGAGCACCATCGCCAGATCATCCAGGGAGAACCGATGAGCATTGCACAACGCATTCAGGCGCTGCTGGAGCAAGACCCCAGTGCCCACCCGTCCACTATCGCCACCGAGCTGGCCGTCAGCGAGTGGGAGGTGGTACGCCATCTGCCTGCCGCCCTGATGACGTCAGTGCCGGCCGGGGAGGCCGAAGCCCTGCTGGCGGACCTGTCCAGCTGGGGGCAGGTGACCACCATCGTCGAATCCGATGGCTCCATCTTCGAGGTGAAGGCTCCCTTCCCCAAGGGCAAGAACGCGCGCGGCTACTACAACCTGATGGGGCGGGACGGCGAACTGCACGGCCACCTCAAGCTCGACAACGTGGCGGGTATCGCTCTGGTCAGCAAGCTCTTCATGGGCAAGGAAGGGCACTCCTTCCAGTTCTTCGGCCACAGTGGCCGCTGCATTTTCAAGATCTACCTGGGCCGGGACGAGCAGCGTCAACTGCTGCCTGAGCAGGTGGAGCGTTTCATGGCCCTGCGCCGTCAGTATCAAGAGGAAGTGAAAGCATGAGTGAACGTCAGGAGCGCCTGCAAAACCGCCTGCAACCGGAGATCCGCGAGTTCCGCGACGGTTGCCGTACCCTGCAGCTCGCCACTGTGGATGGCGAAGGCAACCCCAATGCCAGCTATGCCCCCTTCGTGCTGCAGGAAGATGGATACTATGTGCTCATCTCCGAGATAGCTCGCCACGCCCGCAACCTGCAACAGGTGCCCAAGGTATCGCTGATGCTGATCGAGGACGAAACCGGTGCCCGCGAGCTGTTTGCCCGCAAGCGTCTGACCTTCGATGCGGTCGCCGAGGTGGTGGCGCGCGACGACGCACGCTGGGAGAAGGCCGTTGCGGCGCTGGAAGGGCGCTTCGGCGAAATCGTCAAAGGGCTCTCCAACCTCAAGGACTTCGTGCTGTTTAGGCTCAAGCCCGAGCAGGGGCTGTTCGTCAAAGGATTCGGTCAGGCGTTCCGTGTCTCCGGCGACGAGCTGGTGGACTTCGTTCACCTGGTGGAAGGGCACAAACGCATCGACAATGGCGCCGAGCTGACCAGCCCGGCGGATGAACCCGTTTGAGGGGACAATCAGCGAGATGAGAAACGGGCAGCCTGGGCTGCCCGTTTTGTTGTTATGTCCCGGGTTACTCCTGCCAGCCTGCCAGGTTGGGGAAGGCATCGCGATCGGCCTGGGTGGCGCTCTCGTTGCATTCCCCGCGGATCTTCCAGGAGGTCTGGCTGAGGACGATATAGCCGCTTCGGCAATACTTGCGTGTGGCCAGCATCTGGGTGAGCTGCTCGTCCTGCAGGGCTTCCCGGCGTTCCAGCAAACTCTTGTCGCGGCGGCTCAGCCGGTTGTCATCTCCCTCCTGCAACCGGGTGGGCAGGACGTCGAGAGGGGCGGCCTCAAAGGTGAAGCGCTTGCTCCCGTCGTCGCTGATATGGGTGTGGAACAGGGGGGCCGGGCCATCGGGTGCTGCCCCCGGCAATCCGGAGCAGGCGGTGAGCGCCGGTAACAGCAGCGTGAGGGCAACGGCAGAGAGTAGACGCACACAAGACTCCAATCGGGTGTTCACATCAGGACGGGCAGCTTAACACGCCCGCTCGGGTTAAATGGTGGCCAGCAGCTCATCCGTCGTGAGCAGGGTCACGCTTCTGCCTTGAGGCAGGCTCAGATGCTGCCACATGAAGTGGTGGTGCTGGATGATCTGCTCCGCACTCAGGTGCGGCCTGTCCGCCGTGGTATGGGCGTCGGTCACCGCAAAGGCGTCAAAGCCCCTGGCGGCGGCGCTGCGCAACGTGGTATCGACGCAAAAGTCGGTGGCACAGCCGCAGATAAGCAGTCTGTCTACCGACTGCTCTGCCAGCAGGAAGCCGAGCTCGGTATCGAGGAAGCTGTCACAGGCGGTCTTGCGCACCCGGCTGTCGTGGGGAGACGGGGCCAGATCGGCGTGCAGTTGCCAGCCCGCACTGCCAGGTTCCAGTTCGGAACCCGGTTCGTCGTGTTGCACATAGATGACCCGTCCGTGTTGGCCCCGCACGCGATCGGCCAGACGATTGATGTTGGCGATGACCTGGGCATCCTGATGGCGGGGGTTATCGAACAACCCCTGTTGCATGTCGATGACGAGTAACACATCCATATGAAATCCTTGGGCTATTTTGAGGGTTGCAACCATTGGCTGCAGTCACGGCTTCGGGATTGATGCAGTGCGCCCATATCTTGCTTCATTTCCTTTGCATTTAGCCAGCGTTCCGGCAGGGGAGCGATGCGGACCCTGACATCGGCGTCTCTCCCGGGGGCTGTCTCGTCACCGGTTTGCGGCACGATGAGTGCCACCTTGAGTGCCGGATTGCGGCTGGCGATGCGACTGGCGATCCCGAGTCCCCCCTCCACGTGGAAGTTGCCTGCGATATGCATGATGCGCCTGCCGGGATGCTTGCCCAGATAATCCACCATGCTTTCGGCCATGGTGTCGTCCCAGCTGGTCTGGGCGGCGAAGCGACGGGCGTTGCCGTCCGCATCCCCATGGTGCATGGAAGCCATGAACTTCTGGCGGTAGCCGTCATCCCCCAGAGTCAGCTCGCGGGCCAGCTGGCTGCGGCGATTGGCCGGCAGTTTGTCGAGCCAGGCCGGTCCCTCCTGACCGACGCAGCTCACCAGAGGTTTGGGGGCATTAGCGGCAATCACTGGCAGGTGCTGCGCCTTGGCGAACTCCATCAGAGGGCGGTAATCACTCTGGTAGTTGGGCCAGGCATGGCCATCTCGAATGAGGGCCGATTCGCCGATGCGTCCGGCCAGGTAGGCATCCAGCACCGGCTGATCGGCGCGGCTGAACTGCTCCATGGAGAGTACCAGGGCCCGGCCATCGGCTTGCGATATCTCGTCAAGCCCCGCCAGCAGACGGGCCTGCAACAGATGGATGGCCGGGTGAGTGTGAAGTTCCCCCACCAGCACGATGTCGGCATCCGCCACCCGGGCCACCGCCTGCTCGAAGGTCAGCGCCTGCCCCTGGGCCGTATCGAGCCGTGCGTCATAGAGGGTCTCGGGTGGGGTGTTCTGCGACGTGGTGGCGCAGGCGGCCAGCAGCAGCAGCAGGGGCAGGGCGAGCAGGGGGAGTCGTCGGATCATGGTTACTCACTCAAGAAACAGAGGATGGGAAAAGGCTGCACCATGGGATGGCGGCATGGCGAGCGAAAAAGTGGCGCCAGTGTAAGGGGGAATGATGACAAAGTGAAATGAGAATGATTCACTTTATTATTGATCTTTGTCTCTGGCGGGGTAATATGCCTTCCGCTTGATAATAATTCTCAATAAGGACTTTGCAGTGGCGCACAACAACACCCCCTCCCTGATAGCCCTCGCCGTGGCGGCCGGGCTGATCTCCCCCGCTTTCGCCGCAGACAAGAAAGCCGATGAAGTCATGGTCGTCAGCGGCTCCCGGATGGAACAGAAGCTGGAAGATGTTTCCGGTCCCATCGCCGTCATTACCTCGGAGCAGATTGAAGAGCAGGTCGTCAGCAACGTCGCCGATCTGTTCCGCTATGAGCCCGGGGTGAGCGTGCAGGGAGGCGCAGGAGATGCCCAGACCTTCACCATTCGCGGCATGAGCGAAAACCGGGTCAAGGTGGTGCAGGACGGTGTGCGCCAGAACGATGCCTACAAGAACGGCGGCGTGGGTCAGACCTACTTCGACACCGATATGATCAAGCAGGTGGAAGTGGCCAAAGGGCCGGCCTCCGCCGCTTACGGTTCCGATGCCCTGGGAGGCGTCATTGCCATCACCACCAAGGATGCTGGCGACTTCCTCAAGGGCCGCGACAGCTATCTGGATGCGACCACGGGTTATGCCTCCAGCAGCCACCAGAGAATGGCCGGCATCACGGGTGCGCTGCGCGCCGGGGATGTCGAGAACCTGCTGCGCTACACCTGGCGCGATGGCGGTGTCACCCAGAATTATGACGGCGACAAGAACGAGTTCGACATCGTCAGCCAGGCCGTGCTGTTCAAGAGCAAGTGGAATCTCTCCGATGATCAGTTCCTGAAACTGACGGTGGATTACTTCACCGAGGGGCAGGATCCGGATGCCATCGATCTGACCAAGGCGGGCTCCGTCTTCAACCAGCCCATTACCGACAAGGAGACCGACAACCTCTCCCTGGTACTGGATCATGGCCTCGCCCTGAACGCCCCCTGGGCGGATCGCGTGGACAGCAAGATCTACTACAGCCGCGCCAAGCAGACCCTGGATCAGTACGCTTCGTCCAAGTATCCGGTCATGCCGGGCAACCCCTATGTGACCAAGAACTCCCTGGATCACAACGGTTTCGAGCAGGAGAGCCTGGGCGCCCAGGTGAAGTTCAACAAGGCGCTCGCCAGCCAGCGTCTGGCCTGGGGCCTGGAATACGAGCACACCGACAACGAGCGCACCCGCTTCAAGGGGCCGACCGTTCCGGGTGACTTCGTCGGCTACAACGAGCTGAGCTTCCCCTCCACCACCAGCGAGCGCAGTGCGCTCTGGGCCTTTGACGAGATCAAGTTCGGCGAGCGCTGGGTGCTGACCCCGGGCGTGCGTTACGACTACTACAAGATGACCCCGGACGAGGATCCCGCCTACACGGGCGAGAACATGAAGAAGATCTCCGAAGGGGAGTTCTCTCCCAAGCTGGGGCTGGTGTTCAAGGCGCACGAGGCAGCGAACCTGTTCGCCCAGTACAGCCACGGCTTCAAGGTGCCCATGTATGACAACGCCTTCTCCACCCTGAACCACCAGGTGTATGGCTATCGCATCGAGCCCAACCCGAACCTCAAGCCAGAGAGCAGCGACGGCATCGATCTGGGGGTGCGCGGCAGCCGTGGCGGGTTCAGCTATGAAGTGGCCACCTTCTACAACAAGTTCGACGACTTCATCGAGCTGACGGCCGTGGGCACCGAAGGCCGTACCGCCCTCTATCAGTACCAGAACCTGGACAAGGCGACCACCAAGGGGGCCGAGGCCAAGGCAGACTACTGGTTGAACGAGCTGGTCAACGTCTGGGGCAACCTGGCCTACATCGAGGGCAAGGATGGCGAGGGCAACTACATCAACAGCCTGAGCCCCCTGAACGGCAGTGTCGGGGTGCGTCTGGAGCAGCCGAACTGGAACATCAACACCGCATTGCGCTTTGCCGACGACATGGACAAGGTGGGCAAGGATGCGCGAGGCAACGACAACATCAAGAGCGCAGGCTGGGGCGTGGTGGATCTCTATGCCCAGTTCAAGCCGGTGCAGGACCTGCAGCTCAACGTGGGGGTGTTCAACCTGTTTGACAAGGAGTACGTGAGCTACGAGAGCATCACCGGCCTTGCCGCCACCGCAGATACCAGCAAGCAGACCGAGCCTGGCCGCAACCTCAGTGCACGGGTCAAGTACGTGTTCTGATGGTCGTCGACCAGCATGAAGGAAAAGGGGCCCTCGGGCCCCTTTTGTCATGAAGGTCGGCGTCTGCAAAAAAGAAACCCGCCAGGGGCGGGTGGAAGGATTGCAACACTCATCAGGAAGCGGTGTTACCCAATAGACAGGGGGATGTGACAAAGGTTCAACTTTATTGATAATTATGGTTTTTATCTGTCATGCCGCCTGGGGATCCCCGCCCCGAAATCGGTTATCATTTGTGCCCCTTGTCATGCAGCCCGAGCCTCTATGCCCGCGTTCTCCTGGTTAGCCCTGTTTTTTGGCGCCTTCTACTTCGTTTATGGCGCCTATCTGCCGTTCTGGTCGCTCTGGCTGGAAGGCATCGGGGTGAGTACTGAACAGATAGGGCTGTTGCTGGGGGTGGGCATGGCCATCCGCTTTGCCGGCAACCTGATGGTGATGGGGCGAGTCAAGGGGGCCGGCCAGTTGCTGCCCGTCACCCGGCTGCTCTGTCTGCTGAGTCTGCTGGCCTTCCTCGGTTTCTATCTGGGCCACAGCCTCTGGTGGCTGGTGATGCTGACCCTGGCGGCCAACTTCATCTACCCGACCCTGATGCCCATGGGAGAGGCGCTTGCCACCCGCATGGTGGTTCAGACCCACCTCGACTACGGCAAGGTGCGGCTGTGCGGCTCCTTTGCTTTTATCGTCGCCTCCACCCTGGTGGGGGCCCTGGTGGGCAACTTTGGCAGCGACTGGGTGCTGCACACCATGGTGGCCGGGCTGCTGATCATGCTGGGGCTCAGCCTGCTGCCGCTGCGGCCCGCCCCCCGGGAGCTGCAAGGGGAGCGGGCCAAGGCCTCGCTGCTCGTCACGCTCAGGTCGGCCCCGGTGCGCCGCTTCCTGCTCATCACCGCCCTGCTGCAGGGGAGCCACGCGGCCTACTACGGTTTCAGCGCCATCTACTGGAAGAGCGCCGGCTACAGCGGCACCCTGATCGGGTATCTCTGGGCTCTGGGAGTGGTGGCGGAGATCGCCATGTTCGCCGCGGACAAGCGCTTCCTCCAGCGCTTCGGCGCCCAGACCCTGTTTCTGGTGGGAGCCCTTGGCTGCGTGGTGCGCTGGGTGCTGCTCGGCAGTTCTACCGACCTGGCGGTGCTGGTGCTCGGCCAGCTGCTGCACGGGGTCACCTTCTGCGTCAGTCACCTCGGCGCCATCCGCTTCATGACCCGCCAGTTGCCCGCGGAGCAGCAGATCCCCACCCAGGCGCTCTATGCGGCCCTGGGTCTTGGCATGACGGTGGCGGCCCTGATGGCGATCTGCGGCGTGCTGTTCGAGCCGCTGGGGGGCGGCATCTTCTTTATCATGGTGCTGGTAGTGCTGCCGGTCTTCGTGTTGCGGCTGCGTGAAGAGAGCCCTGAACAGGGCCGATGACACAGGTCTGCCGGTCTCTGGCGCGGCAGGCCTCCGACTTATCTGGACAAGGGAAGTAGATAGATGCACCAAGGATGGCTGCTGATCGGGTTGTCGCTCGCCTATCTGGGCTTGCTGTTCCTCATCGCCTATGTGGCGGACAAGAACAAGCGCCGTCGCCCCAAGGGGCAGCCTCTGCTCTACAGCCTGTCGCTGGCGGTCTATTGCACCTCCTGGACCTTCTTCGGCACCGTGGGCCAGGCCAGCGAATCCCCCTGGTCGCCGGTGCCCATCTACCTGGGCCCCATGCTGGTGTTCCTGTTTGGCTGGCGCCTGCTGGCCCGCCTCATCCTGGTGGCCAAGCGTGAGCACATCACCTCCATCGCCGATTTCATTGCCGCTCGTTATGGCAAGTCCCAGCGCCTGGCCATGGTGATCAGCCTCATCGCCGTCATGGGGATACTTCCCTACCTGGTGCTGCAGCTCAAGGCGATCGTCACCGGGCTCGATCTGCTGATGGCCAACAGCACGGGGGTCAGCCCCACCAGCAACATGGCGGAGCTGGCGCTGGGGGTCACCCTGCTGCTGGCCCTGTTCAGCATTCTGTTCGGCACCCGCAACCTGGATGCCACCGAGCACCACAGGGGCATGGTGGTGGCCATCGCCTTCGAGTCCGTGGTCAAGCTGCTCGCCTTCATGGCGGTGGGGGGCTTTGCGCTCTGGCTCATCATCGCCAGACCGAGCGAGGCGCGTACCCTGGTGGCGGGCGACTTCCTCGATGCGGTGGTGGCGGTGACGCCGGGCGGCCTGCTGGAGCTCGCCATCTACACCCTGATCGCCATGTGTGCCGTCATCTGCCTGCCGCGCCAGTTTCACGTGACCGTGGTGGAGAACAACCAGGGGCAGGATCTGCACTGGGCCCGCTGGATCTTCCCCCTCTATCTCTTCCTGATGGGGCTCTTCATCTGGCCGCTGGCGCTGGCAGGCAAGCAGTGGGTCGGGGCAGACATGGCCTCGGACACCTATGTGATCAGCCTCCCCATGTCCCTCGGATTCGACGGCATGGCGATGCTGGCCTTCCTCGGCGGCACCTCGGCGGCCACCGGCATGGTGATCGTCTGCACCATCGCCCTGGCCATCATGGTGAGCAACGATCTGGTGTTGCCGGTCCTGCTGCGCCGGGTCTGGCAACAGGGGCGGGACGAGCGCCTGATGCGGTTGCTGCTGCAGGTGCGTCGGGGCGCCATCTTGTTGATTTTGCTGGCGGCCTGGGCGCTCTATCTCTGGCTCGGGGATCTCACCAGTCTGTCGCGCATCGGCTATCTCTCGTTCGGGGCCGTGGCCCAGTTCGCACCGGCCCTGCTGCTCGGCCTGTACTGGCGTCATGGCAATCGCAAGGGGGTCTATCTCGGGCTCGCCCTCGGGGTCAGCCTCTGGTTCGTGACCCTGCTGGCGGAGAGCGGACTGCTGGCAGGCTCCCCCCTCGAAGCCCTGCTGGCGCCCCCAGACTGGCCGGCGGTGCGGGATCTGAGTCTGGGGGCCTGGTGCCTCTTCCTGAGTCTTCTGCTCAACCTCGCCGGCTATGTGGCGGGCTCCCTGCTGTCACGGGCGGCGGTGAGCGAGCGGCTGCAGGCCGCCAACTTCGTCGGCAAGACGAGCCGGGACACCTCGGCGCTTTATCATGCGCGGGTCTCGGTGAAGGAGCTGGAGATGCTGGCGGCCCGCTTCGTCGGTTCCAGCCGCGTCAAGCGGGCCTTCGGTCGCTTCGCCGGCGAGCGGGGAGGCACCCTGGCGCCCCAGATGCAGGCCTCCGCCGAGCTCATCGCCCACACGGAGCGACTGCTGGCGGGGGTATTCGGCACCTCGTCCGCCCGCCTGGTGCTGGCCTCTGCCCTGCAGGGACGCAACATGCAGCTCGAGGAGATCGCCACCATAGTGGACGAGGCCTCCGACATGTTCCGCTTCAACCGCGGCCTGTTGCAGGGGGCAATCGAACACATGGGGCAGGGGATCTCCGTGGTGGACAGGGAGCTCAGGCTGGTGGCCTGGAACCGACGCTACATCGAGCTGTTCTCCTATCCCCCCGGTCTCATTCAGGTGGGCCGTTCCATCGAGGAGATCATCCGCTACAACGCCGGACAGGGGTTGTGCGGTCAGGGAGACATCGAGGCCCAGGTGGCGCGGCGGGTTGCCTTCATGAAGCGTGGCAGCCCCCATGTCTCGGCGCGGGAGCGTCCCGATGGCCGGGTCATCGAGATGCAGGGCAACCCCATGCCTGCGGGGGGCTTTGTCATGACCTTCACCGATATCACCCCGTTCAGGGCGGCGGAGCGGGTGCTGCGGGAAGCGAACGAGCACCTGGAGGCGCGGGTGGCCGAGCGCACCCACGAGCTCTCCGAACTCAACCGCCAACTGCTGCTGGTAAACCAGCAGGTGGAGCGGGCCAACCAGTCCAAGAGCCGGTTCCTTGCGGCGGTGAGCCACGACCTGACCCAGCCGCTGAACGCGGCCAAGCTCTTTACCTCCTCCTTGCTGGAGATGCTGCCCCCGGAGGACGAACCGACCCGCATCGCTCGCCACATCGACGACGCCCTGGGGGCGACCGAGGATCTCATCACGGATCTGCTGGACATCTCGCGCCTCGAGGCGGGCAAGTTCAAGGCGAAGAAGCTCGATTTCGCCCTGAGCGATGTGCTGGACAATCTCAAGGCGGAATTCGGCGTGCTGGCCCAGGCCGGTGGGATCCAGTTCTCCGTGGTGGAGAGCCGCCTTGCGGTCTACAGCGATGTGCGCTTGCTGCGGCGGGTGTTGCAGAACTTCCTCACCAACGCATTTCGCTACAACCCCGGCGGTCGGGTGCTGCTCGGCTGTCGCCGCATGGGGGATAAGGTGCGCATCGAGGTGTGGGACAACGGCCCCGGCATCCCGGAGGGCAAGCAGGAGGCGATCTTCGACGAGTTTTCCCGCCTCGATCACTCCCGCACCGCCAGGGAGCAGGGGCTTGGCCTCGGGCTCGCCATCGCCCGCGGCATTTCGCTGGTGCTGGGTCATCAGCTCTCCCTGCGCAGCTGGCCCGGAGCGGGGTCCGTCTTTGCCATCACCCTGAACCTCGCGACCCGGCCCGTCATCCCCAGCCAGGTGACGACCCCGGCCCTGCGAGACAGTCAGCTGGAAGGGGTCAGGATCCTCTGCATCGACAACGAGGAGGATATCCTCATCGCCATGGCCTCGCTGCTGGGACGCTGGGGCTGCGAGGTGCGCTGTGCCCAGAGCCTGGAGCAGGCGGAAGAGATCATCGGCGGCGGCTTCCTGCCTGCGCTGGTGCTGTCGGATTATCACCTGGATGACGGCAAGACCGGGTTGCAGGCGCTGCACATGATCAGGCTGGCCCACGGCAACGGTATCGGCGGCATCATCATCAGTGCGGATCGCAAGAGCGAGTTGCAGGCACAGATCCGTGAGCACGGCTTCGGCTACGTGAGCAAACCGGTCAAACCTCTCAAGCTGCGCGCCCTGATGAACAGCCTGCTGATGCCGGTTCAGTGACTGGTCTCACAGAATCGAGCATTGGCTGAAAATTTATTGAATGCCATCCAGACGTCATGATCGCCGATGATGGCGCCACTTTCGTCGCCATTTTTCGTGATTGGTGATAATTGAGTCTTGTTGGGTGTCACTTTTGGCAGGTGGCACCCGGGCGACTCTCCTCTATAGTCATTCGGCGATTATTTTTGTCGCAAATCAAGTTGTGCAAAAAGGCAAACCGGATGAAAGTCCGGGACGCAAAGCTTCCGGTCTAAGGGTCTGCGTACCTAGGATAGCGGGGCCACCACAGGTTGTATCGTCCATGGGCCAAGCCATGGTTGCGATGTTGTCTGCGTTACCTGGCAGGTTGCGTTGCCTTTTTCGTTGTTAATTCCAATAACGAAATAAGGAAGTTCAAATATGTTAAGTCCAAAACTTTCCCTGCTGGCGCTTCTGGTCGGGGGGCTTTGCACTACCTCCGCCTTCGCCGCTGCCCCGGGCAAACCCACCATTGGCTCCGGCCCCACCAAGTTTGCCATCGTTGAAGTCAATCAGGCCGCTTCGGCCTACAACCAGCTGGTGACCGTCCACAAGGATGGCGCTCCCGTCAGCGTGACCTGGAACCTCTGGTCCGGTGACGTCGGACAGACCGCCAAGGTACTGCTCGATGGCAAGGAGGTGTGGTCAGGCCCGGCCTCCGCCGCGGGTACTGCCAACTTCAAGGTCACCAAGGGGGGGCGTTACCAGATGCAGGTGGCCCTGTGCAACGCCGACGGCTGCACCCTCTCCGACAAGAAGGAGCTGATGGTCGCCGATACCGACGGCAGCCACCTGGCGCCGCTCAATGCGCCCCTCAAGGAGAACAACAAGCCCTACGCCAACAAGTCCGGCAAGGTGGTGGGGGCCTACTACGTGGAGTGGGGTGTCTATGGTCGCAAGTTCACCGTGGACAAGATCCCGGCCCAGAACCTGACCCATATCCTCTACGGCTTCACCCCCATCTGCGGTGGCAACGGCATCAACGACAGCCTCAAAGAGATCTCCGGCAGCTTCGAGGCGTTGCAGCGCTCCTGTGCGGGCCGCGAAGACTTCAAGGTCTCCATCCATGATCCCTGGGCGGCGATCCAGATGTCTCAGGGCAACCTCAGCGCCTGGGATGAGCCCTACAAGGGCAACTTCGGCAACCTGATGGCCCTCAAACAGGCCCACCCGGACCTCAAGATCCTGCCGTCTGTCGGCGGATGGACCCTCTCCGATCCCTTCTATTTCCTGGGTGACAAGACCAAGCGCGATACCTTCGTCGCCTCGGTCAAAGAGTTCCTGCAGACCTGGAAATTCTTCGACGGCGTGGACATCGACTGGGAGTTCCCGGGCGGACAGGGGGCCAACCCCAGCCTGGGCGGCCCGAATGACGGCGCTACCTATGTGGTGCTGATGAAGGAGTTGCGAGCCATGCTCGATGAACTGGAAGCCGAGACCGGCCGCCAGTATGAGCTGACCTCGGCCATCAGCGCCGGCGGTGACAAGATTGCCAAGGTGGATTATCAGGCGGCCCAGCAGTACATGGACCACATCTTCCTGATGAGCTACGACTTCAGCGGCGCCTTCGACCTGACGAATCTGGCCCACCAGACCAACCTCTTTGCCTCCAGCTGGGATCCGGCCACCAAGTACACCACCGACAAGGGCGTCAAGGCGCTGCTGGGTCAGGGGGTGACACCGGGCAAGATAGTGGTGGGGGCGGCCATGTATGGCCGTGGCTGGACCGGAGTGAAGAACTACCAGGCCGGCAACCCCTTCACCGGCACCGCCACCGGACCGGTGAGCGGTACCTGGGAAAATGGCGTGGTGGATTACCGCGACATCGTCAACAACCGCATGGGCGCAGGCTGGGAGCAGGGCTATGACGAGTCGGCCGAGGCCCCCTATGTCTTCAAGGCCAGCAGTGGCGACCTCATCACCTTTGACAACGACCGCTCGGTCAAGGCCAAGGGGCAGTACGTGCTGGCGAACCAGCTCGGCGGTCTGTTCGCCTGGGAAATTGATGCGGACAACGGCGACATCCTCAACGCCATGCACGAGGGGCTGGGCCACGGCGAGGGTACGCTGCCGCCGGCCAACAAGCCGCCGGTTGCCAATGCCGGCAGCGATCTGAGTGCCACCGGCCCGGCCGAGGTGACCCTCAACGGCAGCGCCTCCCACGATCCGGAAAACGGGGCGCTGACCTACAGCTGGAAACAGGTCTCCGGACCCCAGGCCAGCCTGCTGGATGTTACCCAGGCCAAGGCCCGTGTGGTACTGGATGCCGTCAGCAGCGATATCAATCTGGTGTTCGAGCTGACCGTGACGGACGATCAGGGGCTCTCGGCCAAGGATCAGGTGGTGGTCACCAACAAGGCGCCGCAGCCGAACCTGCCCCCCGTGGTCAGCGTACCGGCCAGTGCGACCGTCGAGGCCGGCAAGCAGGTGAGCATCAAGGCCACCGCTTCCGACCCCAATGGTGATGCCTTGAGCTATCAGTGGACAGTGCCGGCCGGGCTCAGCGCCACCGGTCTGGACAGCGCGACCCTGGTGGTGACGGGCTCGAACGTGACCAGTGATACGGCCTACGATCTGACCCTGGTGGTCACCGACGGGGCGCTGGATGCCACAGCCGTTACCCGCCTGACCGTCAAGCCGGCCAGTACAGGTGGTGGCTGCGAGGCCAGCGATCCGGATGCGGCCAACCATCCGGCCTGGAGTGCAGGTACCGTCTACAACACCAATGACAAGGTGAGCCACAAGCAACTGGTGTGGCAGGCCAAGTATTGGACCCAGGGCAACGAGCCGAGCCGCACCGCCGATCAGTGGAAACTGGTGAGCCAGGTGCAACTGGGTTGGGATGCCGGAGTGGTCTACAACGGCGGTGATGTCACCAGCCACAACGGCCGCAAGTGGAAGGCCCAGTACTGGACCAAGGGCGATGAGCCCGGCAAGGCCGCCGTCTGGGTCGATCAGGGCGCGGCGAGCTGCAACTGATCTGCCGTGATGAAAAATGGGGCCGAGGGCCCCATTTTTTGTCTTACTGCGTGGTCGGGTGTCTCTTCCCTGTCAGGGGAAAGGCGCACTCGCTTTGTCAAAAAGGCCCGTCAGGGCTTTTTTTCATGGTATGTCACCGGTTCACAGCGGTTTTTGCCACAGGCTGAGCAGCAGATCCTGCTCGAGGGCGTCGGGCCCCTGGTGGGTGAAGGCGTGGCGCTGCTCGCCGCTGGCACGCCAGCCGAGGCGACTGGTCTCCAGAATGTGCTCGCGCAGGCCCTGATCCAGCGCCGTACTGAACTGGGCGCGTTGCTGGGCAACACTGACGAGCCCGGTGAAGGCGGGCCAGCTCAGGGGATGTTCCATGCTCACCGGATTGAGGCTGACGCGCAATTGCCACTGATGGCGAGGGCCTGGCTGCACGTGGAGCAGATAGCCGCCCGGCGCCAGCCAGCTGACCAGGAGTTCCGTCTTGACCTTGAGGTCGTTGACCAGTAGCACCTGGGCCGTGCCAGGCAGCAGCGGGGCGCGCGCCGGGTCGGCGATGACGAACTGGCCTTCCGGTTGCGCCTTGTTGGCGGCGAAGATGGCATTCTTGGCCAGATCGAAACCGCCGACCTGCCAGCCGGGCAGCCGCTCAGCCAGGGCGCGGCAGTAGTACCCCTCGCCACAGCCGAGGTGGACAAGCTCGCGCTCGCCAAGAGGAGCGAGCAGGTTCGCCATGGCGTCCACCAGAGGCAGCTGGTGGCCTTGTTCCAGGAAGCGGCGCTTGGCGCGCAGCAGGGCCCGGCTGTCGCTGTCCTTGGGGTTCTTCTTGCCGGGGATGAGGTCCAGATAGCCTTCCGGTGCGGGATCGAAATGGTGCTTGTTGTCGCAATAGACCCCGCGGGAGGCGGCATGAAGGTGCAGGGGGCTGCGGCAAAGGGGGCATTGAAGGTGCATAGGAGTTCTCTTGGCGAAGGCCATGACGGCGGGGCGTTCGGGATTATAGGGGAGAGGATCGGAAAAGGCTGCCATGGGCAGCCTTTTTATCCAACGGCGCTGTGCGGGCGCCGTCGGCGGAACCCGGTCAGCGGGTACCAAACACCACTATGGTCTTGCCGTGGGCGGAGATGAGCTCCTGCTCTTCCAGCATCTTGAGGATGCGGCCGACGGTTTCACGGGAGCAGCCGACGATCTGGCCGATCTCCTGGCGGGTGATCTTGATCTGCATGCCATCCGGGTGGGTCATGGCATCCGGCTGTTTGGCCAGGTTGAGCAGGGTCTGGGCAATGCGGCCGGTCACGTCCAGGAAGGCGAGGTTGCCGACCTTCTGGCTGGTGTGTTGCAGGCGCTTGGCCATTTGACCGGATAGACGCATCAGGATGTCCGGGTTGACCTGGATCAGCTGGCGGAACTTCTTGTAGGAGATCTCGGCGACTTCGCAGGCGCCTTTGGCACGTACCCAGGCGGAACGCTCCGGATTCTCGTTCTCTTCGAACATCCCCATCTCGCCCAGGAAATCCCCCTGATTCAGGTAGGAAAGGATCATCTCCTTGCCTTCGTCATCCTTGATCAGGACGGCGACGGTGCCCTTGACGATGTAGTAGAGGGTTTCCGCTTTTTCACCGGCGTGGATCAGGGTGCTCTTGGCGGGATACTTATGAATGTGGCAATGCGACAAGAACCACTCAAGGGTGGGATCGCTTTGCGGTTTGCCAATGATCATGAGACTTCCTCTGTAGTGTCATTTTTATGGACTGTGCGTCCAGGCAAGTTGCCAAGCTTGCCATTCCTTACTCTTTGGTCGCAGTAGAATAAGAGCCTTTGCCTGTGCTGACAAGGCTTTGGGGTTTTGCCGTCCACCGGTGAGCCGCCATCTGCTGCGTCGTCCGGGGCATTCTAGGCAAGAAGAGGAGGTCGGATGTTGATTTCGATCTATTTCCCTTTGGGTCGTCGTCCGTTTCGCAGGAGAGGCTGCTGTCGCCACAAACGGGGCTTTATCGTCGGGAACGGGCAAGATCCTGGCGCATGTGCCACTCGACCCCGGCTTGAGGTATGCTATGGGCGTTAGAACCGTTGTCATTGAGAGGAAAGTGAGAGATGAAAGCCAAGGTCAGCTGGGTGGAAGGCATGAAGTTTGTGGGGGAGAGCGAGTCCGGTCATCAGGTGACCCTGGATGGCGCCAACCCGGGTGAAGGTGCCAGCCCGATGGAGATGATCCTGCTGGCTGTCGGCGGTTGCAGCTCCATCGATGTGGTCTCCATTCTGGAGAAGGCCCGTCAGTCCGTGACCGCCTGCCATGTCGAACTGGAAGGGACCCGCGCCGATACCGTTCCCCGGGTATTTGAGCAGATCCACCTCAAGTTCGTGGTGACCGGCAAGGGGCTGGCGGAGAAGCAGGTCGCCCGTGCGGTGGATCTGTCCATGGAAAAATATTGTTCAGTTTCCCTGATGTTGGAAAAAGCGGTAGAAATTACCCATAGTTATCAAATCCTTGAGGGTTGACCGCTATAGTTTGTCCCGTCGATAACGCCATGACATAAGGAAAGTGCGATGAAAAAAATGATGATGTTGCTTCCCCTGTTCGGTCTGGCCGCCTGCAGCATGCCGCAGCCGACCCAGTATCAATACAGCCAGTATCAGTGCGGGGAAGAGTTGCTGGCCATCACCTATGATGCCCAGGCCGACATGGTGCAGTTCCCTTATGCCGGTGTCTATCACAAGCTGGGGCGCATCGAGTCGCCCAAAGAGACTGCCAGCTATTCCGACGGGGTGACTACCTTCTCCCGTCAGGACAAGCAGGCTACCCTGGTCAAGAGCGGTGTGACCCAGCTGACCTGCGAGTTGAAGTGACCCTGATGCCGTCACGGCGTGCATGGAAAACGGCCTGTGTGAAGCAGGCCGTTTTTGTTGAACGAGACATCAGTCTGACGGTATCGAGCCCAGCAGCTGGGCGGCCAGTTGCTGGCTAAGCTGGCCACGGGCTTCCTCTGCGACAGGCACATCGCTGGCGAGCTGGATGGCGCTGCTCCACACCGCTTTCTGGCTATGCCCGTCGAGCAGCACGACGGCCAGGGTCCCCTTGCGGGCATTGGTAGCGGCGTTCAGGCCCGGTGTCATGCCGAGGCGGGAGAAGATCTCGCCATCGCTCATGTCCTGGCTGCCAGCTACCCCGATGGCGACCCATACGTCGGCCTCATCCAGGGGAACGCTGCGCCAGCCTTTGCCGTCCAGTTGCCGGATGACGGCCTGCTGTACCGGCTCGAGCCAGGGCGCGGCGCTGTTGCCCGCATACTGGAATTGTTCGGCCAGCGCATAGCGTGGTGTCGCCCCGTAGGTCCAATGCTCCGCCGGGCGAACCACCATGGTGCCCGTTTCGACCGTGGGTGCGGCGGGGCCGGAGCTGCAACCGCCCAGCAGGGTTGCCAGCGTGAATGAGATAAGTGCAGCGCGCATCGTTAAGCTCCTTGGCTCAGGTGATCTTGCCCGTTTCGATCAGTTGCTGGATCAGGGGGCGCAGGATCAGTTCCATTGCGAAGCCCATCTTGCCACCCGGCACGACGATGGTGTTCATCCTGGACATGAAGGCGCCGTCTATCATCGACAGCAGGTAGGGGAAGTCCACCTGCTTGATGCCCCGAAACCTGATCACCAGCATACTCTCGTCCAGGCTGGGTATCACCTTGGCGCTAAAGGGGTTGGAAGTATCGACGGTCGGCACCCGCTGGAAGTTGATGTGGGTGCGGGAGAACTGCGGCGTGATGAAGTTGATGTAGTCATCCATGGAACGCACGATGGAGTCGGTCACCGCCTCGCGGGAGTGGCCGCGTTCCGAGGTGTCGCGAATGAGCTTCTGGATCCACTCCAGGTTGACGATGGGCACCACGCCGATGAGAAAGTCCACGTGCCGCGCCACGTTGTGCTCCCCCGTGACCACGCCGCCATGCAGTCCTTCGTAGAACAGCAGATCCGTCTCGCCGGGCAGATCCTGCCAGGGGGTGAAGGTGCCCGGCATCTGGTTGAAAGGCACCGCCTCGTCGAAGCTGTGCAGATAGCGCCGGTACTGGCCTGTGCCGCTCTGGCCATACTCCTGGAAAAAGGACTCCAGCAGACCGAAGTCGTTGGCCTCCGGGCCGAAGTAGCTGATATGCCGCCCCTGCTCCCGGGCCTTGCGGATAGCCACGTCCATCTCGGGCCTGGTGTAGCGGTGAAAACTGTCCCCCTCGACCACGGCCGCCTTGTATCCAAGCTGGTGGAACATGGAGCGAAAGGCGTTGGTGGAGGTGGAAGTACCGGCACCGGACGAACCGGTGACCGCGATGATGGGATGCTTGGCGGACATAGAATTCTCTCTTCCTTGGGAGTTCCGTTATAAGGGGTGGCCCAAAGTGCGGTCAAGTGCGCCGTCATCCTCCCGCTGCCCCCACGCTTCCCGGCAATAGCGGTGAACGAGGGCTGCCCTGTGCTCTGGGGACGCCGGAATAGGTGCTGCTGGGTGGCGAGCTGGCCATGCGGCCTGATGGTGCGAGTTGGATAGGGGGAGGGCGGGGTGAGCCGCCCGATAAGCCGTGACCGCGTTACGCTTGGGGGAAGTCGTCAGTGGGAGACTTGCCTAAATGAGTCTTTGGGACGACATTGACACTTTCGTGCAGCTCGCTGTAGACAAGCACGGCGCTACCTTGTAGCAATTGTTGCCTGACTGCTTCGACCTTGTCGGTCAGGCTGACATCCTGTTCACCGTATTCGGTGCCTTCTTGCAGCACAAAGTGTTCGAGCAGGTTGGTGAGGGTGTCCGGCTCCAGTTCTTGCCAGGGGATAATCATGATTTCATCTTCACGCAGTGGGTTGCGGATATTGTCGGTGTCTGGTCGGCAAGCGCAAGGGATTTGTCTCGTTTCGCACGAGGGGTGCCATGCCATCCATTGACGAACGCCGACCCTCCAGCCAATTCGAACAGCATCTGTTCGATGCCCGCCGCCGTGCCCTGAGTGCCGGTTTGCGCTGGTACTGGGTCATCAATCTCATCGCCCTCGTATTTCTGCTGACCCGCTTCTACATCTATCGGGATGCACACCTGGTACTGGTCGGCAACCTGCCCTGGTCCTACAAATGGCAGCTCTTTGCCATGATAGGTGTTGGCCTGCTGCTGCCGCTCGGGTGGGGCTGGCTCTCCCGTCAACCCCATGCCATCTGGCTGGTGTCCCTGTGCGTCTGTGCCCTGGCCTGGGGGCTGGCCTGGGCCATGGTGGGTTACACCATCTCGATCGTCGACTTGAAGGGAGGCTTCAGTTTCATTTTCAACATGGTCAGTCTGTTGCTGCTGACCGGTCTCGTCGCCGCGTATTGCGATGTGCGGCTGTTTTACGCACTGGTGTCGGTCCCCCTGCTGTTCTTGTTGGTGAGAGCCTCCTGGAGTCCTGAGCCCTTTGTTCTGGTCAACACCATAGTGGTCGGGGTCTTGCTAGTGGTGCTGGAGACGGGACGGCGCATGCTCAACGGCTGGTTCGAGCTTGCGGTGTCAAGGGAGCACGACAACCTGATGCTGGCAAACAAGATGAATGCCATGGCCAACCGGGATCCCCTGACCGGCATAGCCAACCGTCGCCACTTCGATCAGGCGTGCAAGCGTGCCATTGCGCAAGGCACCACCCAGGATGTACCGCTCACCGTGATCCTGCTCGATGTGGATTTCTTCAAGCGCTACAACGATCGCTATGGGCATCAGGCGGGGGATGAGTGCCTGATCTTGGTGGCCGAGTGCCTGGAGGAGAGTGTGCGGGAGCCCGGCGATCTGGTGGCGCGCTACGGGGGAGAGGAGTTCGTGGTGTTGCTGCAGGAGACGACGCTGGCCGGTGGCCAGGAGGTGGCGGAGCGCATTCGCGCCACTCTGGCGGCCAGGGCTCTGCCCCATGAGGATTCCGACGTAGCCCCCCACCTCACCCTGAGCCAGGGGATAGCCCAGTGGCGAGCCGGGGAGAGCCTCGTCATGCTGCTCGAGCGGGTCGATGGCGCCCTCTATCAGGCCAAGGAAGAGGGGCGCAACGGTTACCGGTTCGCGCCCTGAGTCTGTTGCCGCAACCACTGGCTGATGCGCTCATCCAGCCAGAAACGGGGGCGCCAGGGAGAGCCGTGCAGGAAGCCCACGTGGCCGCCCTGGCGGCTCAGCTCGTAGCGCACCAGAGGGGAGAGCTGCTCCGCCGCCGGAATGACGGCATCGGTCATGAAGGGATCGTCGGCGGCGTGAATGACGAGGGTCGGGATGGGAATGCGGGCCAGCAGGCTCAGGCCGGAGCAGGTCTGGTAGTAGTGATCGGCGCTTTCGAAACCATGGAGCGGTGCCGTCACCAGCTCGTCGAACTCCCTCAGTGTGGCGATGCGGGTGATCTGGGCCGGCTGCCAGCGCGCCCGTGCCGCGCTCTGGCGCCGGATCTTGCTTTGCAGGTTGGTTCGCATGGTGCGCAGCAGGTAGTTCTGATAGACCCGTGAGAAGCCCTGATTGACCCGATCGGCACAGCTTGCCAGTTGCAGCGGGGCCGACACTACCACCGCCGCCTTCAATGGTGCCGGGCAGGCCCGCGCCAGCAGATTGACCAGCATGTTGCCCCCCAGGGAATAGCCGATGGCGACCAGGGGACGGCCAGGAAAACGCCGCCCCAGCTCGGCAATCACCGCTTGGGCGTCCTCGATGGCGCCTGAGTGATAGGCCTGCAGCAGCCGATTCGGCTCGCCACTGCACCCCCGAAAGTGCATCAGCACCGCCTCGTTCCCTTGCCGCTGCAGGTGGGCAAAGAGCCCTTTGGCATAGTGGGAGTGAATGCTCCCCTCCAGTCCGTGGAACACCACCACCAGGGGTTGTTCATCCTGGCCGGGTTCGCCGCTCCAGGCCAGATCGACGAAATCGCCGTCCGGGAGTTCGAAGCGCTCCTGGATGAAGCGGGCAGGCGAGCGGCGCAGCCACTTGGGCAAAATGGTTTGCAGATGGGGGTTGCGGGCCCACCAGGGGGCGTGGAAGTGGCTTTCTGTCAACATGCAGCGACTCGGAAGAGCTGGGAGGAAAAGGGTGCGGCGAGCCCTTGGCTCGCCGCGACATCAGGCCAGCAGACGATCGTGGTGCTCGGCGCCGCGCAGCATGGCCTGGATCAGTTCGTTGGCTTCAAACTTGGTGAGCGCCTCGTGGGCGCCGACCTGATGGGCCCGCTCCACGCTGATCTCGCTGGAGAGGGAGGTGTGCAGGATGATGTAGGCTCCCGCCAGCTTGGCATCGCTCTGCACCTCGAAGGCCAGCTCGTAACCATCCAGCCCCGGCATCTCGATATCGCTCACCAGGATGTCGATCCGCGTGCCCTGGGAGACCCGGGTCTGCATCAGGGTGAGGGCGTCGCGTCCGTTGGTGCAGACCTCGTAGGGGATGTTGATGTAATCGAGCGCCGCCATGAGCTGGCGACGGGCGACGGAGGAGTCGTCCACCAGCAGGATCCGCATCGGCTTGAGCCGCTCGCGCTGCACGTCGGTCAGCACGGGGTAGAGATGGCTGGGATCGTCCGGATAGACCCGCGACAGGATGAGCTCCACATCCAGCAACTGGATCAACTGATCTCCCACCCGGGTCACGCCGGTGACGAAGACGTTCTGTCCCAAGGAGGGAGGGGGCGGCTCGATGTCACGCCAGTTGCACTCGGTGATCTTGTCGATGCCCCGCACCAGAAAGCCCACCAGGGTGCGGCGGCAATCGGTGATGATGATGAAGCAGTGGGGCATCTCCTCCCGGCTGATGGGGCGGTAGCCCACGGCCATTGCCATGTCGATCACCGGGATGGTGGTGCCGCGCATGCTGGCGGCCCCGAGCACGGTGGGATGGGATTGTGGCAGGGCGGTGAGCTGGGTGTAGGGCACGATCTCCTTCACCTTGAGGGTACCGATGGCGAAGGATTGTCTGGCAGAGAGGTGGAACAGCAACATGCCCTGGGATTGGTTGGCCTTGCTCGTCATGGCGGATGTCCTGTTGATCTAGTCGGTGACGGTCAATCGGGTGTTCAGCATAAAGGATGGTGACATGAATGACTCCTTTGTTGTTAGCGGCGGTGAGCCGCAAAACTGGATTTCTTTTGCCATCCTTTTATGCCTCTCTTATCGGGTCGCGGACGGCTGAGGGGAGAGGGGCGCCCCGAGCCATTGCAGATGAGCCTCGGCCAGCGCGCTTTCATCCCGATAACCCAGCCTGCTCACCACCTGTGACGGTGTGCTGCCGCTTCGCAGCAGGCGAATCCCCTGCAACAGTTGCCACTGATCCTGCAGTGCCCGGGCGTCCGGGCCCTCGAGACCGCGAGTGCCCAGCAGGGTCTGCCAGGCAGCCACGCTATCCGGCTGCGCTCTGGCCAGGGCTTGCCAGGCATCTTGCAGTGCCTGATCCCCCAGGGACGAGGTGGTGCAGCCGTGCAACTCATCCCCTATCACTTGCAGCCGCTGCCCATAGGGGCCTTGCCAGTCGCGGGGGCGTGACCAGGCCGCCAGGCTGTCCAGCAGTGCGTCCATCAACGGGCTTGCCTGCAACCAGCCAGCCTGGGCGGGCTGGGGCACCCGCACGGAGCAGGCCAGCAGATCATGCTGGCAGTCAGCCAGAGGGGTGAAGGCGGCGAGGGCATCTGCACAGAGCCAGAAGTGGCTGCCAGGTGTCAGCAGCAGCTCATGGGCACCCAATTTCAGCAGCGCCGCCCCCTGGGTGACGCGCAGCAATTGGCCCATGGGGGAGCGTTTGCGGGGGCCGACCTGAAGGGTGGAAGTGGAAAAATGCTGATATTCGATGGCGTGATGCATGTAAAAACCCTGATATGATGCTGCCTGGAGGTAACAAAAATGGAAACCAGACGTAAAAAACGCTTCATTGCCGGGGCGGTTTGCCCGGCGTGCGGCAAGATGGACACCATGATGCTGTATATGGAGCATGGAGTCGAGAAGGTGACCTGTGTCGAGTGCGGGGATACCCAGGTGCAGACCCAGGAGCAGGTGGACAAGGCCACGCGTGAGGCGGAGCAGGTGATAGGGGTGTTTCGTCCCGAGTGAGGGACATGCCTCAAGGTGATGGTACGCCGGTCAGGCGGGTCGCTGTTGATGACTTTTTCATCATACTGAAGCCGGGCCGACCATATGCTTGTCTGCCTTTTTGAGGTATTCTGAGCCCGTTTTTTTCTATCCGCAGGATCCCTGACATGAAAGTAGCTCCCCTGAGCGTGGTTACGCTGGAATACACGGTCACCGACGAACACGGTGAAGTCATCGACACCACTGTCGGTAAAGAGCCGCTGGTGTATCTGCACGGTACCCGTTACCTGGTCTCCGGCCTCGAAGCCGAGCTGGAAGGTCGCAGCGTGGGCGAGGCGTTCGACGTCACCCTGACGCCGAACCAGGCCTATGGCGAGTACGACGAGAATCTGGTGCAGGAAGTGCCCGGCGAGCTGTTCGACGGTATGGAAGTGTCTGAAGGGGATACTTTTGTGGCCGAGACCGACGATGGTCACCGCCCGGTGACCGTCATCGAGGTGTCCGAGGAGTTCATCAAGGTGGACGGCAACCATCCCCTGGCTGGCGTGACCCTGGGCTTCAAGGTCGAGATCAAGGACGTGCGTGCCGCGACCGCCGAAGAGCTGGCCCATGGCCATGTGCACGGCGCTGGTGGCTGCGGTCACGATCATGGTCATGACCATGATCACGGCCATGATCACGATCATGACCACGGTGGCTGCTGTGGCGGCCATGGTCACAACCATGCACACGATCACGGCGACGATCACGGTCACGGTGGTTGCTGCGGTGGTGGTGGTTGTGGCGGCAAGGGCCATCAGCACTGATCACGGCCTGGCCGATGATAAAAAAACCCGCGCATGGCGCGGGTTTTTTTATGGCTGGCACGCATCAGTAGTGCGGTGGCGGCGTCTCTTCGGCCATGCTGGCGATCTGGCTCGGCTGTACGCTCTGCAATTTATCCACCAGTAGATGGATCTGGTGTTTGAGCCGGTCCAGCTCGCGACCCTGGGTGGTGACCTCGTCGTTGAGCTGCTCCACCGTATATTCGGCAAAGGCGAGGCGGCTTTCCAGGGTTTCGAGGCGTTCGTTTAGTTGCTGACTCATGGGCCTTTTGGTCCTTACTTGATAGTCCAGATTTCAGCCAGGCCACTGGAGCTGGCACTGACGAGGTGGTCATTGTCGCGCAAAGCCACGCCATAGACCACAGCGCTAGGCGGTTTCACCTTGGGATGGGGCGAGACGCGCCAGCTCTGCAACGGCTGGCCGTCACTCACCTGCCACAGAGTGAGCTGGCGGGAGGGGGCGCCGGTGATGAGCCAGTTGCCGCCGTTGGCGAAGCGGGCGCTGGTGTAGACCTCGAAGCGGTGATCATATTGCAACCGGCTGTGCTCCTTGCCGGTTTTGAGATCCCAGATGCTGGCCTGGCGACTGTCTGCGGTGAAGGCGAAGCGTCCGGACGGATCCAGTCTCGCCATCACGACTCGCCCGGCGTGGTTGAAGCGCCACACCACCTGGCCCGTGCGGGTATCCCACAGATAGGCGCTGTAATCGTTGCCGCCGGTGAGGGCATAGCGACCATTGGGGGAGAGATCCACCGTGTTGACCTGTTCGGTGTGGCCGAGGAATTGCAGCCGGCGTCCGGTCTGGGTGTCGACCACTTCCGCCTTGCCGTCTTCACGGCCGATGAGCACCTGGCGGCCATCCGCCGAGATCGCCGCATCGCGCAGGCGGGATTCTGGCAGGGAGTAGTAGCCCTGGGAGCGGCCATCCTGCAAGCGCCAGATGGCGAAGGTGTGCTGGGTGGCGGTGATGGCATGGCTGTCATCGGGGGAGAAGCGGGTCAGGGTGACGAACTCCTCCTGGTCATCGCTCTGGCGCCAGCGCCAGCGCTCCTTGCCCTGTTCCAGATCCCACACCACAGTGCCCTGACCCAGGCTGGAGACCAGCGCGAGCTTGCCGGAACTGGCGAGATCCGCGCTCAGCAGACCCTGGTTGGCGAGGCGGATCTGCTGGCTGGGAAGTGAGCGTTGTTCGCACCCCGTCAGCATCAGGCAAATACCGATGAGATAAATGGCACTTTTGATCATTTTTCCTGTCTCATGCTTTCGTTACCTGCGATCACGGCGTTAGTATAAGGCGCTTATCACGATAAACCTCTCATTTCACGAAGGAACCGAGAGCGGTATTTAGAGTTTTGGAGAAACTGATGAACAATTTTCTGAAGGTGTCCCTGTTGGCTGCGGCGGTTGCCGTCGGTCTGACTGCTTGCCAAAAAGATGAGAAACCTGCTGCGACCAACACCGCAGAGGTCAAGGCAGAAGCCAGCAAGCCGGCAGAGGCCCCCAAGGCTGAGGCCAAGAGCTTTGAAGAGCAATCCGGCTATGCGATCGGCCTCTCCATGGGTCGTTATATCGCCAATACCCTGGAGCGCCAGCAGGAGCTCGGCATCAAGCTGGACAACACCGTGATCCTGAAGGGTGTCACCGACGGTCTGGGCAAAGAAGCCAAGATGACCGACGAGGAGATCCAGAAGGTTCTGCAGGAATACGACGCCAAGATCAACGAGCTGACCAAGGCGAAGGCCGACAAGGATGCCGTGGAAAACCTGAAGAAGGGTGAAGAGTTCTTGGCTGCCAACGCCAAGAAAGAGGGCGTGAAGAGCACTGAGTCCGGCCTGCAATATCAGGTCGAGAAGATGGGTGACGGCGCCAAGCCGAAGGCCACCGACATCGTCAAGGTACACTACACCGGTACCCTGACCGATGGCACCAAGTTTGACAGCTCCGTCGATCGCGGCGAGCCGGCTACCTTCCCGCTCAACCAGGTGATCCCGGGCTGGACCGAAGGGGTGCAACTGATGCCGGTCGGCTCCAAGTTCAAGTTCTTCCTGCCGTCCAAGCTGGCCTATGGCGAGCACGGTGCAGGTTCCATCCCGGCCAACGCCGTGCTGGTATTTGACGTAGAGCTGCTGGCCATCGAAAAACCGGCTGCCGATGGCGACAACGCCAAAAAATAAGCTCAAAGCACCATAAAAACGGCTCCCCAGGGAGCCGTTTTTGCTTGTGTATTGTCGCAATCCCCCGGATAAAGCGATGAGGCCGTCTTGAGTGTGTGGCGGCTAGCCCCCAGAATAGACAACAAAATCAAGCGCAAGGATGGATCTCGTGGCTGAAAGCAAACCCCGTGTCCTGTTGGTGGAAGATACCCGCAGTCTGGCGGTCGTCTATGAGCAGTATCTGGCCCAGGATGGCTACGAGGTGCAGCTGGCAGACTGTGGCCAGCAGGCTTTGGCACAATTGCTGGCAAGCCCGCCCCCCGTGGTGCTGCTCGACCTGGAGTTGCCCGACATGTCCGGCATGGACATCTTGCAGCAGATCACGGAGCGGCAACTGCCCTGCTCCGTGGTGGTGATCACCGCTCACGGCTCGGTGGATGTGGCGGTGGAGGCGATGCGGTTCGGGGCCTTCGATTTTCTCACCAAGCCGTTCGATGGCAAGCGCCTGTGCGCCACGGCGCGCAATGCCCTGAAGCACCAGCAGCTCAGCTCGCTGGTGGCCCAGTATCGGGAAAACTTCGAGCGCAGCTCCTTTGCCGGTTTCATCGGCGCCTCCATGGCGATGCAGGCGGTCTATCGCATCATCGAGAGCGCGGCGCCGAGCAAGGCCACCGTCTTCATCACCGGCGAGAGCGGCACCGGCAAGGAGGTGTGCGCCGAGGCCATTCACCAGTGCAGCCCGCGTCGGGATCAGCCTTTCATCGCCCTCAACTGCGCCGCCATTCCCCATGACCTGATGGAGAGCGAGATCTTCGGCCACGTGAAGGGGTCGTTTACCGGTGCCCAGGGGGATCGCAAGGGGGCGGCCAGTCTGGCGAACGGCGGCACCCTCTTCCTCGACGAGATCTGCGAGATGGATCTCGACCTGCAGAGCAAGCTGCTGCGTTTCATCCAGACCGGCACCCTGCAGCGGGTCGGCAGCGGCAAGCTGGAGACGGTGGATGTGCGCTTTGTCTGCGCCACCAACCGGGATCCCCTGGTGGAGGTCAAGGCCGGACGGTTTCGTGAAGACCTTTACTACCGCCTGCACGTGATCCCGCTGGCGCTGCCCCCCCTGAGGGAGCGGGGAGAGGACATCCTGCTGCTGGCCCGGGAGTTGCTGCTGCGTTATGCCGGTGAGGAGAACAAGCGATTCAGGGACTTTGATGCGGACGCAGTGCAGGTGCTGCTCGACTACCCCTGGCCCGGCAACGTGCGCGAGCTGCAAAACGTGGTGCGCAACATAGTGGTGCTCAACGATGGCGAGCTGGTGAGCCCGGATATCCTGCCACCTCCCCTCAACGGGGGGCGTACCCTGGCCCCGGAGCCTGCGGTCGGGATCGCGGATCCCCAGTCAGAACCCGTGGTCGTTCGCAGGCAGGTTCGTCCGCTCTGGCAGGTGGAAAAGGAGGCCATCGAACAGGCCATCGCCAGTTGTGATGGCAACATCCCCAAGGCGGCGGCCCTGCTGGAAATAAGCCCTTCCACGATTTATCGCAAGAAGCAGAGCTGGGAAGAGGCGAGTCCGGCCTGAGCCGTCACCTCTGCTCCCGGGCAGACATGCTGATGTGCGGGGCGGCCAATTGGTCGCCCCGCACGCTTATCAGAGTTTGGCGAGCTGCTTGAGCCTGGCCAGCCGTTCTGCCTCGTTGGCGGTGAACCAGCCATCCTGTGACAGCAGAAACCAGGCGCGGGCAAAGTACTCGGTCGCCGCGGGATCATTGAGCACGAGTGCATTCTCCCCCAGCTCCTCGAACACATAGCCATCCTCGGGGGTGCCGACGGCGGCCATGTCGTCGCGCAACTGTGCCAGTTCGGCCATGGCCTGTTCATGGCGCTCCTGGGCCCGGCTCAGGCGCGCCAGACTCCAGCGGGCGATAAAGGCTTTGCCCTGGTTGTTGTGCTGCTCGTGCCAAGCCAGGCACTTTTGCTGACAGGCGATGGCCTCGTCGAGGCGACCCAGCTCGAACAGGGTCCAGCCCTGATTGTTATAGAGGCTGGCGAGCCAGCCTCGCGTCCGCTTGTCGTGACTGCGCTCGGCCAGGGTCATCGCCAGCTGGTGCCAGTGGCTCTGCTCCTCCAAGGGGGCGGCGATGGCCACCATGTGGGCCGCATCGATGGCCAGATAGTGCTCTTCGTACTGCTCTCCCAGTTGCCAGGCCTGTTCAAACAGGGCTCTGGCGCTGGCCTTGTCACCGGCGGAGTTGAAGGTGCGGCCACGCTCCAGCAAGGCGCGCAGGCGGGCCCGTGGAGTCGCCTCGGTGAGGCGGGGTTCTATCTCGTCGAGCAGCTGGTGCGCCTGTGCAAACTGGCGTTGCAGCGAATGGGTGCGGGCTATCTGGGTGAGGAGCTCCAGCTCCCATTGCAGGTTGGCGGCACGCGCCTCGGGCAGCAGTGCTTGAAAACGCTGGGCGCTGGCAACGGGATCCTGATAATCCCACAGTGCCATGAAATCGGGCGGATTGTTCATCTGGCCTCCATGCCGGTTATCCGCCCACCAAGATGCCTGAAGGCCATTCTTTGTACAAGAAGGGGACTGGCGCCATCGTGACGCCAGCGCTTGCCGATCAGTAGACCATGGCAAGGCTCATCAGCATCAGACCCAGGGCAGCAAAGGCTCCCTCCTTGATAGCCAGGCGCGGTACCAGTGCCTTGGGCAGGGCAGGGAACAGGCTCAGGGCAAAGCCGAACCCCGGCATCAGCCAGTGGAAAGCAGGGCTTCTCAGGGCGGGATCCGCAGCGCCATTGATGACGATGAGCAGGATAAAGAGGGTGAAGGCGGGCAGGATAAACCAGCGGGCATGGCCGGCGGCAACCGCCCGCAGTGGCGAGATGCGATAGAGCACCAGGGTCACGAGGAAGAGGGCGAGGGGAGCCAGCAGATAGAGCGGGGCCGGGTTCATGATGAGTGTCTCCTGACAAGGGGGGCAGAGTGTAGGCAGTCCGGGTGGGGAATGACCAGTCCCCCGCGCCCGGGCTGTGAAGCGGATCGCAGGGCAAAGGTTTGCCTGGGCAGGATCAGCGGAACCAGAACCAGAGCACGGCAAATACCAGCCAGCTCAGCACCAGCAGGATCCAGGGCAGCGGGTGCTGGCGGGTGAGCTCGATGACCTCGGCTTCGCTCTCCTCTTCCGGCGTCTCTTGGGAAGAGTGCCTGGCTTTGGCTTGCAGTTTCTTCTGGCGGCTGGCCTCGCGGGCCTTCGCCTTCATCTGTTTCTTGTATTCGTCTATGCCCTTCTGGATCCCCTGGGCGATGAGCTGGGTTTGCTCCTTGGTCTGCCCCGGCTTCTGGTTGGCACGGGCGATCTTCATCGCCTCCTGCTGGGTTTCGGGGGAAATTTTGTCGTACTTGGCCATTCCAGGCACTCCTTGGCATTGATTGGCGGGCAGTATGCCATAACCGTTACCGGCGGGCTGCCATCATGGGGGAAATTGCTCTGCGAGTGGGGTGCCTCTGTTCCAAATAGGGGAAACAGGTTGCGTGGATGATCACATTTGGCGGAATTTGTGAGTCGCCGATGAAAAACCGTCACATGTTGTTTGTTATATTACCGCCCGATCCTGGATAGGGTCGTCCAATAACAAAATAACAAGGTGATATGGAAATGAATTATAAATTTGTCAAAGGAAGTATCGCACTGGCAGTGCTTGCCGCATTGAGCGGCTGCAATACCTCAAGCAACGACAGCGTCGCCCCCTGCACCGAAAATGTCTGCAAGCTGACCATTTTGCATACCAATGATACCCACGGTCGTTTCTGGCACAACGACAAGGGCGAATATGGCATGGCGGCCCAGAAGACCCTGGTCGAGCGGCTGCGTGCCGAGGCGAAAGCGGCGGGCAGCGAAGTGCTGGTGCTCTCCGGAGGTGACGTCAACACCGGGGTGCCAGAGTCGGATCTGCAGGATGCAGAGCCGGACTTCATGGCCATGAACAGCATCCGTTACGATGCCATGGCGGTGGGCAACCACGAGTTCGACAACCCCCTGACCATCCTCGAGAAACAGCGTCAGTGGGCCCAGTTCCCGATGATCTCCGCCAACATCTATGACAAGACGAGCGGCAAGCGCTACTTCGATCCCTACAAGGTGTTCAAGCTGGAGAGCGGCCTCAAGGTCGCCGTGCTGGGTCTGACCACAGAGGACACCGCCCAGCTGGTGGATCCCAACAACGTCCAGACCCTCGAGTTCCGCGATCCGACCACGGAAGCCGCCAATCTCGGCAAGCAGATCCGCGACAACAAAGAGGCGAACCTGGTTCTTGCCATCACCCACATGGGCCATTACGAGAATGGTCAGCACGGCAGCAACGCACCGGGTGACGTGGAGATGGCCCGTGCGCTGCCGGCAGGCACCCTGGACGCCATCATCGGTGGTCACTCCCAGAACCCGGTCTGCATGGAGCCGGGCACCCCGGACAAGTACGCCGACTTCAAGCCGGGCGACGACTGCCAGCCGGATCAGCAGAACGGCACCTGGATCATGCAGGCTCACGAGTGGGGCAAGTATGTGGGTCGTGCCCAGTTTGACTATCAGAATGGCAAGCTGACCCTGACCCAGTACGATCTGATCCCGGTCAACCTGAAGAATGCGGACGGTGATTTCATTCAGGAAGAGATCGTCAAGGATCCCGAACTCTACAACACCCTGCTCACCTATCAGGAGAAGGGACAGCAGGAGCTGGGTGTGGTTATCGGTGCCACCGATGGCGTACTGGACGGTGAGCGCGCCAACGTGCGCAACAAGCAGACCAACCTGGGTCGTCTCATCACCACCGCGACCGCCGAGAAGCTGAGCACCGACTTTGGCATCGTCAACTCCGGTGGGGTGCGTGCTTCCATCGCGGCAGGGGACATCAGCTACCGTGACGTGTTGACCGTGCATCCGTTCGGCAACACCGTCAACAAGGCGACCATGAGCGGCAACGAGCTGCTGACCTACCTGGGTCAGGTCGCGACCAAGACCGCCAATACCGGTGGCTATGCCCAGTTCGGCGGCATCAAGATGACGGTGGATTGCCAGGCCAAGAGCGTGGACATCGCCACCATCGGCGGCAAGGCCTTCGATCCGGCAGCAACCTACAGCTTCTCCATCCCGAGCTTCAGCGCGGCCGGTGGTGACGGTTATCCGAAGATCGACACCATCAATGCGGGTCTGGTGGATGCCGGTGTACTGAAGGATTATATCGCGGCGAAGAAGACCATTCAGGTCGCCGATTATCAGCCGGCCGGCGAGGTCAGCTATATCAACTCCACCTCGGTAGAGGGTTGCAAATAATCCCTGCACCCCGAGCCAATAAAAAAGAGAGGCAGCCATGGCTGCCTCTCTTTTTATTTTCAATATCATCAGCTGTGTCTTTCGGGAAATATATCCGGCCACGGGAAGCTGCCCCGAAATAGGGCATGACACGATCCGATGGCAATAAAAAGGCGACCCTGAGGTCGCCTTGATGAAATGGGTCGGTTGAGCCTTAGAGCTGCTCGATGCCGACGATATGCCAGGGGGCATTGTCCTTGGCGAGATCACGCTCGAGGTGCCACACCTCCTTGATGTCCTCCTCGACCTGCTCCTGACGGTCCATGTAGCGGCCGCTGAAGCGCACGCTCACCTGGGCCCAGTCGCTGCCGTAGTCGGCACGGACCAGCTGGGTGTCCACGTACATCACCTCGGTGTGCTGCTCACCGGAGAGCTCGGCGCGTTCGGCCTTGAGGTGCTCGAACAGCTCGGGGCTCACGTACTCGCGGATCTTCTCCAGGTCGTTCTTGTTCCAGGCCTCTTGCAGGGTGCGGTAGTGATCGCGGGCACCGGCCAGGAAGCCGTTCATGTCAAAGCCCGGGGGCAGACGGAAGGGCACGTCGCTGTCGGCAAAACCGGTGGCCTGCGGGGCGCTGTGGCTTTGCTCGAACTGCTGGGGGGCCGCGCTCTGGGGCGGTTGATAGCCCGCATAGGCCGTCTGTGGCTGGGCCGCTGCCGCCTTGTTCCTGCGCAGGGCTCGGAACAGGAAGACACCGCCCAGTGCCAGCAGGGCGATCAGCAGGAAGTCCATCCCTTGCAGACCTTCGAAGGCGCCGCTGCCCAGCAGGTAGGCGAACAGGCCGCCGGCCAGCAGACCACCCAGCAGGCCGCCCATCATGCCGCCTTTCTTGGGTGCCTGGGCGCCCACGGTCGGGTTCTTGGTGTCGACCGGCTTGGCCGCAGGTTGGGCCGGGGCCGTCTTGTAGCTCTTGCCAAAGGATTTGCCGCCACCAAGTTTCTTGGCCTCGGCGATGGGTGCCCCAAGGCCAATGGCCAGGATCAGGGCAAACAGGGTCAGCATCTTTTTCATTTTGACTCTTTCACTCTCATGTAGGTGGGGGCATGCTCTGCTTGTGCAAGCTCAGCGAGGCGCATGGCAGGCTGCCAGTCCCTTTTTGTGTTGCAGCTTGCGGGTATGATTATCACGGATGGCATGAATTATTCATGAACAGATTGAGTCGTCCGACAGGGGAGGCGCCCATGAGACACAGACGGCCGAGTCGCTCGGTGCGCAGGTTGCGCAACAAGCAAAGAGCAAGAACGAACGATCAGACCCTGGTCTGGCCCTTTCTCGTACTGTGAGGCAGGTCTGCGGCGCAGAAGTGGATGACGCTGACGAGGCCAGGGTCCCGTCTTGTCGCCGGATGCGATGACGGGACGTATTAGCACTCGCGATGGCGGGGTTTCTTTTGTAAAATTCCCGTCCCCTTCCCGCTGCGGTTTTTATGTGTATGGCAGAGCAAGTGACGGCGAAAAAAGACGCCAAGACACAACAGCTGAAAGTACCTCCCCACTCTTTTGAGGCCGAACAGTCCGTACTGGGCGGCCTGATGCTGGACAACGAGGCCTGGGATCGGGTCGCCGAACGGGTGATCGACAAGGATTTCTACAGCCGTCCGCACCGCCTGATCTTCCAGGCCATGACCCGCCTCTCCAATGCGGGCAACCCCATCGACCTTATCACTCTGCAGGAGGAGCTCGAGCGCTCCGAGCAACTGGAAGAGGCCGGTGGCTTCGCCTATCTGGTGGAGATCGCCAAGAACACCCCGAGTGCCGCCAACATCAGTGCCTACGCCGAGATCGTGCGTGAGCGGGCGGTGGTGCGGGAGATGATCTCGGTCGCCAACGAGATAGTCGAAGCGGGCTACGAGCCCCAGGGGCGTACCTCCAACGATCTGCTGGACCTGGCCGAGAGCAAGGTATTCCAGATCGCCGAGCAGCGCACCAGCGCCAACGAGGGCCCCCAGCCCCTGAAGCTCATCCTCGAGCAGACCGTCGACAAGATTGAAGAGCTGTTCAAGACCCCCCACAACGGGGTGACCGGCGTGTCGTCCGGCTACAACGATCTGGACAAGATGACCGCCGGCCTGCAGCGTTCGGATCTGGTCATCGTCGCCGCCCGTCCCTCCATGGGCAAGACCACCTTTGCCATGAACCTGTGCGAGCACGCGGCCCTCACCGCCGACAAGCCGGTGCTGATCTTCTCCCTCGAGATGCCCTCCGAGCAGATCATCATGCGTATGCTCGCCTCCGTGGGGCGCATCGACCAGACCAAGGTGCGGACCGGCCAGCTCGACGACGAGGATTGGGCGCGGCTCTCCTCCACCATGGGGCTGCTGCTGGAGAAGGGGAAGATGTACATCGACGACTCCTCCGGCCTCACCCCGACCGAAGTGCGCTCCCGTGCCCGCCGGGTGGCGCGGGACAACGGCGGCATCAGCATGATCATGGTGGACTACCTGCAACTGATGCGGGTACCGGCGCTGTCTGACAACCGAACTCTGGAAATCGGTGAAATCTCCCGCTCCCTCAAGGCGCTGGCGAAAGAGTTGCAGTGCCCCGTGGTGGCGCTCTCCCAGCTGAACCGAAGCCTGGAACAGCGTGCCGACAAGCGCCCGGTCAACTCGGATCTGCGGGAATCCGGCTCCATCGAGCAGGATGCGGACTTGATCATGTTCATCTACCGCGACGAGGTCTATCACGACGACAGCCCCGACAAGGGGATCGCCGAGATCATCATCGGCAAGCAGCGTAACGGCCCCATAGGACGAGTGCGGCTCACCTTCCAGGGTCAGTTCTCGCGCTTTGACAACTACGCGGGCCCGGCGTTTGATGATGACTACTAAGTAAGCCGGGAGCCTGCTCCCGGCATCCATAAACAGTTTTCCCGGTTCGACAATTCTGTCGGTCCGGCCTTAGACGATGAGATTTGAGGGCTGACACCACCCGGTGCCTGATTATCATGCCCTCGTAAGGGAAAACAGATGAAAGCGGCTATCGCCCAGATCAATACAGCGGCCCTGCGCCACAACCTCGCTGTGGTCAAACGCCACGCCCCCCAATGCAAGATCATTGCCGTGGTCAAGGCCAACGCCTATGGCCATGGGCTGCTGCCGGTCGCCCGCACCTTGGTGGATGCGGACGCCTACGCGGTGGCCCGCATCGAAGAGGCGCTGATGCTGCGCTCCTGCGCCGTGGTCAAGCCCATCGTACTGCTGGAAGGCTTCTTCAGCGCGGCCGACCTGCCAGTGTTGGCGGCCAACAACCTGCAGACCGCGGTGCACACTTGGGAGCAGCTCGAAGCGCTGGAGCAGGCGGATCTGCCTGTCCCCGTGGTGGCCTGGCTCAAACTCGACACCGGCATGCACCGCCTCGGCGTGCGGGCCGACGAGATGCCCGCCTTTATCGAGCGCCTCGGCAAGTGCAAGAACGTGGTTCAACCGTTCAACATCATGACTCACTTCAGCCGCTCAGATGAGCTGGAGCAGCCCACTACCCGCGAGCAAATCGACTTGTTCAGCAAGTTGACCGCGTCGCTTTTGGGCGAGCGGGCCATGGCCAACTCGGCGGGCATCCTGGCCTGGCCGGATTCCCACTGCGACTGGATCCGCCCCGGCGTCATCCTCTACGGCGTCTCCCCTTTCCCCAATACGGTGGCGGCCGATTACGACCTCCAGCCGGTGATGACCCTCAAGACACAACTGATTGCAGTGCGGGATCACAAGGCGGGCGAGCCGGTGGGCTATGGGGCCAACTGGGTGTCGGATCGCGATACCCGGCTTGGGGTGATTGCCATCGGTTATGGCGACGGTTATCCGCGCATGGCCCCCAACGGCACGCCGGTGCTGGTCAACGGCCGCATCGTGCCGCTGGTGGGGCGGGTCTCCATGGACATGACTACGGTGGATCTCGGCCCCGGCGCCACCGACAAGGCCGGCGACGAGGCGGTGCTGTGGGGTGAAGGGCTACCGGTAGAGCGGGTGGCCGACCAGATCGGTACCATCCCCTACGAGCTCATCACCAAGCTCACCTCCCGCGTCTTCATGGAGTACGTGTAGGCGAGTCGCCCCTCATCCCCAACCCTTCTCCCGCGAGGGGAGAGGGGAGAATAAAAAGGCCGCCCCGACAAGGGCGGCCTTTTTCATGGGCGTCTCCCAGAGACGAAAGAACAAGCCCCGCATCGGCGGGGCTTGAGTCTCCGTCACTATGCGGCGCTTAGCCTATGGTCATCAGGCTGGCGTTGCCACCGGCGGCGGCGGTGTTGACCGAGAGGGCGTGCTCGATGAGCAGGCGCTCCAGCGGGATGTCGGTCTCGCCGCGATGCAGGCCGTGCACACCGATGATGGCGCCGTTACGGGCTGCCTGGCGCGCGGCGGCGAGCTTGCTCACCTCCCGCAACTGATCCGAGTCGCCGTGGTGCAGCAGGGCATCGAAGTCCGTCTCCCCCGTGGCCCAGTCCGCCACCAGCGCGATGGGATCCCGCACTTCGGTCGGCAGGGAAGAGAGCAGGGAGCGTGTCTGGGCATCGTCCGGCAGCAGCACCTGGCTGCCGACCGCCAGACAGGCGGCCAGCTGGGCCAGCAGGTCGGCCTTCTCCTGGGCAAGGCAGAGCACCCGTTCCCGTGGCAGCAGGCTGTAGCTGTTGCGCTCGCCGGTGGGGCCGGTCAGCAACTGGGTACGGCCGCTCTGGGAGAGCGCAGCGTAGTGATCGCACAGGGCGGCGAGGGCCGGATCCTGCTTGCTCGCCCAGTCGCGCAGGGCCACGAGGGGGGCTTTCGCCTCGGCATGCAGGGCACCGGACTCCTGGTGCAGCTGGTTGGCCACCGCCTCCTGGGGACGGGCGCCGAGCAGGCGATACATGTAGAGCGGGCCGCCGGCCTTGGGACCGGTGCCGGAAAGCCCTTCCCCACCGAAGGGTTGCACCCCGACCACGGCGCCCACGATGTTGCGGTTGACGTAGAGGTTGCCCACCTTGGCCACATTCACCACCTGGGCGATGGTCTCGTCGATGCGGGTATGAACACCCAGGGTCAGGCCGTAGCCGCTGGCGTTGATCTGCTCGAGCAACTCCCCGAGCCGGGTGCGCGGGTAGCGGACCAGGTGCAGCACCGGGCCGAACACTTCGCGTCCTAGTTCGTCCAGGCTGTCGAGCTCGATCAGGGTCGGCAGCACGAAGGTGCCGCGGCTGCAGGCATCCCCCTGGGTGCGAGCGATCTGGTGCACCTTGCGCCCCTTGTCGCCCATGGCCTTGATGTGGCGTTCGATGTTGGTCTTGGCCTCGGCGTCGATGACGGGGCCGATGTCGGTGGAGAGGTGCTCGGGGCTGCCGACCTTGTACTCGGCCATGGCGCCCTTGAGCATCCGGATCACCCGATCCGCCACGTCATCCTGCACGCACAGCACTCGCAGGGCGGAGCAGCGCTGACCGGCGCTGTCGAACGCCGAGGAGATGACATCCATCACCACCTGTTCGGTCAAGGCAGAAGAGTCGACGATCATGGCGTTCTGGCCGCCGGTCTCGGCGATGAGGGGAATGGTGCGACCCTGGGCGTCGAGGCGACCGGCCAGGTTACGGGAGATGATGCCCGCCACCTCGGTGGAGCCGGTGAACATGACGCCGCGCACCCGTTCGTCCGCGATGAGCGCCGCACCCACGGTCTCACCACGGCCCGGCAGCAGCTGCACCGCACCGGCGGGAACCCCCGCTTCCAGCAGGATGCGCACCGCTTGTGCCGCGATGAGGGGGGTCTGCTCGGCAGGCTTGGCCAGCACCGTATTGCCGGCGGCCAGGGCCGCGCACACCTGGCCGCTGAAGATGGCCAGGGGGAAGTTCCAGGGGCTGATGCAGACCACGGGGCCGAGCGGCCTGTGGGTGTCGTTAGCGAAGTGGTTGCGCGCCTGGACGGCGTAGTAGCGCAGGAAGTCCACCGCCTCGCGCACCTCGGCGATGGCGTTGGCGAAGGTCTTGCCGGATTCGCGAACCAGCAGGCCCATCAGGGGTTGCAGTTCGGATTCCATCAGATCGGCGGCCCTGTCCAGCACGGCGGCCCGCTCGGCTGGCGGGGTGGACTGCCAGATCTGGCCGCTCGTGAGGGAGCAGGCGAGCGCCTTGTCCACCAGCGCTACCGTGGCTTCGCTCACCTGACCGACGACATCGCGGTGATCCGCCGGGTTGAGCACGGGCTGGAACTGGGTCGGCGCCTCGGTGTCGCAACCCAGCATGGGCACGGCCTGATAGGCGGTGTTGGTGCTGGCGAGCAGGGCGGCGGAGAGTGACCCCAGGCGGTGCTCGTTCGCGAGATCCAGACCTGCGGAGTTCGGGCGCGCCTCGCCGTAGAGATCCCGGGGCAGGGGGATGCGCGGATGGGGCAGACCCAGGGTCCCTTCACGGGCGGCCATCTGCTCGATCTGCTGCACCGGATCCTGCACCAGATCCGAGAGGGAGATGTTGTTGTCCGCGATGCGGTTGACGAAGGAGGTGTTGGCCCCGTTCTCCAGCAGGCGGCGCACCAGGTAGGCGAGCAGGGTCTCGTGGCTGCCTACCGGTGCATAGATGCGGCAGGGGCGACCCAGCTTGCCGTCGGCCACCTTGCCGACCACCTGTTCGTACAGGGGTTCACCCATGCCGTGCAGGCACTGGAACTCGTACTGGCCCGGGTAGTAGTTCTGACCGGCGAGCTGGTAAATCGCCGACAACGAATGGGCGTTGTGGGTGGCGAACTGGGGATAGATGGCCTCGGGCACCGCCAGCAGCTTGCGGGCGCAGGCGAGGTAGGAGACGTCCGTGTAGGGCTTGCGGGTATAGACCGGGTAGCCTTCCAGCCCTTCCTGCTGGGCGCGCTTGATCTCGCTGTCCCAGTAGGCGCCCTTCACCAGACGGATCATCAGGCGGTGACGGCTGCGCTTGGCGAGATCGATGACGTAGTCGATCACATAGGGGCAGCGCTTCTGGTAGGCCTGGATGACGAAACCGATGCCGTTCCAGTCGGCGAGGGACGGATCGAAGCAGAGCTTCTCCAGCAGATCGAGGGAGATCTCCAGGCGATCGGCCTCCTCGGCGTCGATGTTGATGCCGATGTCATACTGCCTGGCGAGCTGGGTCAGGCCCAGCAAGGTGGGGTAGAGCTCCTCCATGACGCGATCGTACTGGGCGCGGCTGTAGCGCGGATGCAGGGCGGAGAGTTTGATGGAGATACCCGGCCCCTCGTAGATGCCGCGACCGTGGGAGGCCTTGCCGATGGCGTGGATGGCCTGCTCGTAGGAGGCCAGATAGCGTTTGGCGTCCTCCTCGGTCAGGGCCGCTTCCCCCAGCATGTCGTAGGAGTAGCGGAACCCCTTGCTCTCCATGCCGCCTGCGTTCGCCAGCGCCTCGGCGATGGTCTCGCCGGTGACGAACTGTTCACCCATCAGGCGCATCGCCATGTCGACGCCCTTGCGGATGAGCGGCTCACCCCCCTTGCCGATGAGTCCCTTGAGGGAGCTGTTCATGCCCGCCTCGTTGTGGGTGGCCACCAGCTTGCCGGTGATGAGCAGACCCCAGGAGGCCGCATTGACGAACAATGAGGTGCTCTGACCCAGGTGCTGGCTCCAGTTGCCGCCGCTTATCTTGTCGCGGATGAGGGCATCCCGGGTCGCCTTGTCGGGGATGCGCAGGAGCGCCTCCGCCAGGCACATCAGGGCCACCCCTTCCTGGGAGGAGAGGGAGAACTCCTGAAGCAGCCCCTGGACCAGGCCCTGACGGCCGCTGGCGCTCTTCTGGTTGCGCAGCTTCTCGGCGATGCCCATGGCCAGCTTCTGGGTCGCGTCAGCCTTCTCCTTGGGCAGACGGGCCTGCTCCAGCAGCATGGGGACGGCTTCGGTCTCGGGGCGGCGATAAGCCCCCGTGATGGCGGCCCGCAGCACGGACTGGGGCAGAATGCTCTCGGCAAACTCGAGGAAGACCTGGATGCCCTGCTCGGTCAGGGTCTCGACGGCCTCTTCCCCGGCGGCGGCAGCCAGCCCGGAGTGCTCGGGCGGGGTCAGACCGCGATCCAGTTGCTCCAGATAGGTGAAGATGGCTTGCTTGATCAGCCAGTGGGGAGTGCGATCCAGGGTCTGCGCAGCCTGTTTGAGGCGGTCGCGGGTCGCTTCATCGAGTTTGACGCCGAGGGTGGTAGTGGCCATGGGACTTCCTGTGTCTAGAAGGTAACAATATTACCGGACGGTTAAATTTCGCCGATGATGGTGCAACCAGGTGCAACCTTCAAGCAAGAAATTTTAATGTATTGGTTACATTGTTGAATTCTTCCATGAATCCGGTCTCCATCAGGCTCCTTTCAAGCCCGCCGCTTGTCCGCTTTTCACAGCATTATTAATGGGTTGGCAATGCATCTTATGAATGCCTATATGAGGTGCAACCCACTGCGAATCGGGTTGCGCTTTTGCGTGTTCGACCGAGCCTGGGCTGTGAGCGCGGCTCCCCCGTGCGCAGAAGGGGGCGGAGCGCCACCTGACAGAGCCCCGTGCTCTTCTATGCTGTTAGCTGGCCACAGGGGCCAGCTATCGGTGACAAGGAGAAACCCATGGCGCGTGTCAGTACCTATCTCAATTTTGCCCGGGAGACGGAGGCTGCCTTCCTCTTCTATCGCGAAGTGTTCGGCGGTGACTTCAGCGGCCCCATCCACAGGTTCAAGGAGTCCCCGGGTTGCCCGGGCCAGCCCCCTTTGTCGGAGGAAGACGGGGAGCTGGTGATGCATGTGGCCCTGCCCATCCTTGGGGGTCACGTGCTGATGGGCACGGATGCTCCGGCCAGCATGGGGTTCACCCTGGTGCAGGGCAACAACAGCTACCTCAACCTGGAGCCGGACAGCCGGGGCGAGACCGATCGCCTGTTCGCAGCCCTGGCTGAGGGAGGTCAGGTGGAGATGCCGCTGGCGGAGATGTTCTGGGGTGACTATTTCGGATCCCTGGTGGACAAGTTCGGCACCCACTGGATGTTCAACTGCCAGAGCAAGACCTGACGGCAGATCTGCAATGAAAAGGGCGCCATGGCGCCCTTTTCATCTTTATTGCCCATCACTGTCCCTATTTGCTGCGCCTGCCACCTGCGCTGGTATGCCCCGGGCATGGGATTGCCGTGCAGTGCGTTGAGCTGCTTTATGGCGTGCGACCCACTCTGCCGACGGGGATCACCCGGGCTCGGATTATCGCGCAGCTGAACTGCGTTATGGCGTGCGACCCACCATGTCAGCGGGGATCACCCAGGCATCGAACTGCTCCGCGCTGAGGTGGCCCGAGGCAATGGCCGCCTCCCGCAGACTCAGCCCCTGATGGTGCGCCCGTTTGGCGATGTCGGCCGCTTTGTCATAGCCGATATGGGGGTTGAGGGCCGTCACCAGCATCAGGGAGCGGGAGAGCAGATCGTCGATCCTGGCCTGGTTCGGGGTGATGCCGACGGCGCAATGGTCGTGGAAGCTCTGCATGCCGTCCGCCAGCAGCCGCACGCTCTGCAGGACGTTGTAGGCGATCATCGGCCTGAACACGTTGAGCTCGAAGTTGCCGCTGGCGCCGCCGATGTTGATGGCCACATCGTTGCCCATCACCTGGGCGCAGAGCATGGTGAGCGCCTCGCTCTGGGTCGGGTTGACCTTGCCGGGCATGATGGAGGATCCGGGCTCGTTCTCGGGGATGAGCAGCTCCCCCAGCCCGCAGCGGGGGCCGCTCGCCAGCCAGCGCACGTCGTTGGCGATCTTCATGAGGGAGGCTGCCAGCGTCTTGAGGGCACCGTGGGCGTGAACCTGGGCGTCACTCGCCGCCAGGGCCTCGAACTTGTTGGGGGCGCTGATGAGCGGCAGGCCGGTCTGCTCGGCCAGGGTTCTGGCCACCGCCTCGGCAAAGCCGGGAGGGCAGTTGAGGCCGGTGCCCACGGCGGTGCCGCCGAGCGCCAGCTCGCACAAATGGGGCAGGGCGGCCCGTAGATGGCGCTCCCCCTGTTCAAGCTGGGCGACCCAGCCGGAGATCTCCTGGCCCAGGGTGAGGGGAGTGGCATCCTGCAAATGGGTGCGGCCAATCTTGACGATGTGGTCGAAGGCGGCGGCCTTGCCTGCCAGGGTCTGCTTCAGGGCAGCGAGGGCCGGCAGCAACCGCTGCGTGATGGCGGTGACCGCCGCCAGGTTCATGGCGCTCGGGAAGACATCGTTGCTGGACTGGCTCTTGTTTACCTCGTCGTTGGGATGCACCAGCCGCGCTTCCCCCCGGGGGCCGCCGAGCAGTTCGCTGGCCCGGTTTGCCAGCACCTCGTTGAGGTTCATGTTGGTTTGGGTGCCGGAGCCGGTCTGCCACACCATCAGGGGAAACTCGGCGTCGTGCAGGCCGCGCAGGATTTCGTCGGCGGCGGCCATGATGGCCTGGGCCTTGCGGGCGGGGAGTAGCCCCAGGGCGTGGTTGACCCGGGCGCAGGCGGACTTGATGCAGGCCAGGGCATGGATGATCTCCATGGGCTGGCGCTCCCCCGAGATGTTGAAGTGATGCAGGGAGCGCTGGGTCTGGGCCCCCCAGAGCCTGTCCGCCGGGACGGCTATCTCCCCCAGGCTGTCCCGCTCCATCCTGATATCCATGACGTGTCTCCTGCCGTTGAGGTGGTGGCACCCAGCATGAACCCAAACGGCGGCCGGGGCCAGCTTGCACATGGATACGCTTTGCATATAATAAGTAAAGCTTACTATATAGGTTGCATATCATGAACAAACAACCGGACACCCTTGGCTTTCTCATCGGCGACGTCCAGCGCCTGATGCGCCGCCAGTTCCAGCAGCAGCTGGAGGGAAGCTGCCTCACCCTGGCCCAGGCCAGAGCTCTGGTGCACATTGCACGCAGCGAAGGGATCCGCCAGGTGGATCTGGCGGAGCGGCTCGACATCCAGCCCATCACCCTGGCCCGTCAGCTCGATCAGCTGGCGGAGAGCGGCCTGGTGGAGCGGCGCAGCGACCCCCATGACAGGCGTGCCTATCAGCTCCATCTGACCGAAGGGGCCACCCCCTATCTGGCGATGATCAAACAGGCGTCCGATCTGGTGCATCAGAGGGCCATCGGCGAGCTGGGGGAGGAGGCGACCGAGGCGCTGTGCCGCTCCCTCAAGATCCTGCGTGCCAACCTCGGCCACCTCTGATGCTTTCCTGTGATGCCAACCAACGTGGAGCCATATCATGACCACTGATTCCCCCTCTTCCTCCCGTCCCGCCGCCAACCGGCGCCGCACCCGCCTGCTGTTGCTGGTGGTGGTGCCGGCACTGGCCCTGATCGGGGCGGGCGTTATCTACCTGCAGGGTGGGCGCTATGTGGAGACGGACAACGCCTATGTGAAGGCGGACAAGGTCCCCATCAGCACCGAGGTGCTGGGCCGGGTGGCCAAGGTGTTCGTCGAGGAAAACCAGCAGGTCCGGGCCGGCCAGCCGCTGTTCGAGCTGGATCAGGAGTCCTTCCGGGTCGCCGTGGCCAAGGCCGAGGCGGAACTTGCCAAGGTGCGCACCGATCTGGTGGCGCTGCAGACCAGTTATCGCGGCCAGCAGGCGGAGATCGCCGTGGCCCGCACCCGCCATGCCTATGCCCTGAAGGAGGAGCATCGCCAGGCGGATCTGGTGACCAGGCACTTCACCTCCACCGCCAATTACGACGATGCCCGCCAGCTCACCATACAGACCGCCCAGCAGCAGGTGGCGCTGGAGGAGGGGCTCAAGAAGATTGAAGCCTCCCTCAGCGGGGACGTGAACCTGCCGGTGGAGCAGCAGCCCGCCTATCAGGAGGCCGCGGCCGAGTTGGCCAAGGCCAGGCTGGATCTGGCTCGCACCACCATCTATGCCCCCGCCAACGGCATCGCCAGCCAGTTGCCCAAGCCCGGCCAGTACAATCTGGTGGGCATGACCGCCATGATGCTGGTGGAGACCGACAACCCCTGGGTGGAGGCGAACTTCACCGAGACGGAGCTGACCCATGTGCAACCTGGCCAGAAGGTGGACATCAGTGTGGATACCTACCCCGATGCGCGCTGGACCGGGGTGGTGGAGAGCCTGAGCCCGGCCACAGGCTCCGAGTTTTCGGTGATCCCGGCCCAGAACGCCACCGGCAACTGGGTCAAGATCGCCCAGCGGGTGGCAGTGCGGATCAAGCTGGATTCGGGAGCGGATCTGCCCACCCTGAGGGCGGGTCTGAGTGCCACCGCCGAGATAGACACCGGCCATCAGCGCACCCTGCCTGGCCTGTCAGGTCGAGGTTGATATGACGAGCGCAGCCACAGGGCAGGCAGACCAGGCTTCCCGTCGCACCTTCATCACCCTGTCGGTGATGGTGGCGACCATCATGCAGGCGCTGGACACCACCATCGCCAACGTCGCCCTCCCCCACATGCAGGGAGCCATGGGGGCGACCCAGGATCAGATCTCCTGGGTGCTCACCTCCTACATAGTGGCGGCCGCCATCTTCATGCCGCTGACCGGTTTCATCTCGGCAAGAATTGGCCGCAAAAGGCTGTTCATGTGGTCGGTGGCGGGCTTTACCGTTGCCTCCATGCTGTGCGGCGCGGCCCAGAGCCTGGAGCAGATAGTGCTGTTCCGCCTGCTTCAGGGGATCTTCGGTGCCAGCCTGGTGCCCCTCTCACAGGCGGTGCTGCTGGACACCTATCCGCCTGAGAAGCACGGCTCTGCCATGGCGCTCTGGGGGATAGGGGTCATGGTGGGCCCCATTCTGGGGCCGTCGCTGGGGGGCTGGCTCACCGAGTACTACAACTGGCGCTGGGTCTTCTACATCAACCTGCCGTTCGGCCTGCTGGCCTGGTTCGGACTTGCCGCCTTCATCGAGGAGACGAAGATCGATGCCAGCCGCCGCTTCGATCTGCTGGGGTTCGCCCTGCTGAGTCTCGGCATCGGGGCGTTGCAGATGGCGCTGGACAGGGGAGAGTCCCAGAACTGGTTCGCCAGCCGGGAGATCGTCATCGAGACCGCCCTGATGGTGATGGCGTGCTACCTCTTCGTGGTGCATATCTTCACCCACCCGCATCCTTACATAGAACCGGCCCTGTTCCGGGATCGCAACTTCAGCGTCGGTCTGCTCTTCATCTTCATCGTCGGCATCATCTTGCTGGCGACCATGACGCTGCTGCCTCCCTTCATGCAGGGGCTGATGGGTTACCCGGTGATCGACGTGGGTTACCTGCTCGCCCCGCGCGGGGTGGGCACCATGGTTGCCATGATGCTGGTGGGCAGGCTGTCGGACCGGGTGGACGCCCGTTACCTCATCCTGTCAGGGCTGCTGCTCACCAGCTTCTCCATGTGGGAGATGACCCTGTTCAACACGGACATCGGCAGCTGGGACATAGTGCGCACCGGCATCATCCAGGGGCTGGGGCTCGGCTTCATCTTCGTGCCCCTCTCCACCATCACCTTTGCGACCCTGGCGCCGCGCTATCGCAACGAGGGGACGGCGCTGTTCAGCCTGGTGCGCAACATCGGCAGCAGCATCGGCATCTCGGTGGTGATCACCTATCTGGCCCAGCGATCCCAGATGAACCACGAGGCGTTCGCCGCCTACATCACCCCGTTCAATGTCAACCTGCATCAGGGCGGGGGCATGGCGGAGCTGATGACGCCGAAGGGGCTGGCCATGATCAACGGCGAGGTGACCCGGCAGGCCAGCCTGCTCGCCTACCTGCAGGATTTTCGCCTGATGATGTGGGTCAGCCTGTGCGCCGTGCCGCTGGTGGTGTTGCTGAGGGCTCCCGGGCGCAGCGGCTCTCGGGAGGAGATGGCCATTCTGGAATGAATCACGAAGGGGCGAGCAACAAAGAAAGAGGGATGGCGCAGGCCATCCCTCTGTCGTTTGGCAGGATCAGCGTGCCGGCGTGAAGGGGGTGAGCGCTGCCAGAGGCGCAGCGTCCCCGTATTCCCGGACGGGTTCGCCGTGCTTGAAGATCTTGAAGGTCTCGCCCCGGGCACTCCAGTACTCGATGTGATTGCCGCCGATCTGCAACAGGCTCGCCTCGCGCAGGGCCACCACGGATTCGCTCGGGTTGATGGCGCAGAACTCGGCCAGACGCTCGTCCCGGGTCTCCCCCATGTGGCCGCTGATGCTGGCGTCCAGATAGTGAGGGTTGATCTGCACGGGGAAGAGCCCCAGCGCAGGCAGCACCACGGCGCTGCACACCGGCATGTCGTTGGTGGTGCGGATGCTGGGGGTGGCCACGTTGCAGCCGGCGCTCCAGCCCACATAGGGCACGCCCCGCTCGCGCACCGCACGCTGGATGGGGACCACCAGACCATACTCGTGCAGCCGCTGGTTCAGGAGCCAGGTATTGCCGCCGCTGATGAAGATGGCGTCGGCCCGGTTGATGGCATCCACCGGATCGTCGAAGTGATGGATGCTGATGGCGTCCACCCCCAGACTCTCGGTGAGCTCCCGGGCACGGGCATCCCAGTCGCTGCGGATCACCGCGTAGGGGATGAGCAGGATGCGCTTGACCTGGTTGCGAGCGAGCAGGGTTTGCACCCGGTCGCGGGCCCAGCCGAGCAGGCCGGGGTGTTCTGTGGTTTTACCGTTGCTGAGCAGAAGCAGTTCCATGATGTGTCCTCGAAACAAGGCGCAGGACCCGAGCGATCCTGGTGAAGAGAAGAGGGCACTCTACCGCCATCGAAGCGCCAAATGTGTGATCCCTGCCCGTTTTGTACGGTTGCAGGCCACTCAGGGGTGTTCGTTCACCTGCGCGTAGCGCAGCAGCATCTCGGCGAGGGAGTTCACCGCCAGGCGTTTCATCAGGCTGGCGCGGCACACCTCGACGGTGCGCACCGAAATGCAGAGATCCCACGCTATCTGCTGGTTCTTGTGGCCCCGGGCGATGAGCTGCAACAACTGGCGTTCGCGCGGGGTGAGGCGCTCAAAGGCGGCCAGCTGGGCGAGGCGGGTGGCCGCGCTCAGCGTCGCCTGCTCGGCCCGCTCGATAGCGGCGAGCAGGGGGGCCAGCTGCACCGGCTTTTGCAAGAAATCCACCGCCCCCAGCTTGAGGGACTCCACCGCCAGGGGCACCTCGCCGTGGCCGGTGAGAAACAGGATGGCGATGGGGCTCTGGGCCGCCTTCAGCCGCTGCTGCACCTCGGGGCCAGAGAGCCCCGGCATGCGGCAGTCGAGGATGAGGCAGGCGGGCTGGTGCAGATCGACCTCTGCCAGAAAGCGCTCGCCATCGGAAAAGCTGAACAGCTGCCGCTCGTCGCAGCTCTCCAGCATGAAGCGCAGGGAGTCGAGCACGGCCTCGTCGTCATCGACCAGATAGAGCGGGGGGCGGGCAGGGGTCGGCATCTCAGTTCCTTGGCATGTCGGTGGATGAAGGGAGGGTTTCGGGTGGCGGCACGGGCAGGATGACCCGGGCCAGGCAGCCGTGGGGGCTCAGGTTCTCCAGGCTGAACTGGCCGCGATGGCTCTCGACCACCTCCCGGCAGATGGCGAGCCCCAGCCCCATGCCATCGGGCTTGTCGCTGTAAAACGCCTGCTGAAGTTCGGTCGTGGGGACCCTCAGGCCGGCACCGTTGTCACGGATCTCCAGCAACAATCTCTGCGCCTCGAAGGCGATCAGCAGCTCAACCCGGGCAGGCTCCTGTGCCGCTGCTGGCGTAGGAAGGCGAGCCCTCTGCGCCGCACTCTCGGCGCCATTCTTGATGAGGTTGACCAGCAACTGCTCCATCCCGGTGCCGTCCAGAGGGAGCCGGCGCGGCTGGCCTCGCCAGTGCAGGGTGAAGGCGACGTCGAGCGGCGCCAGCATCTGCTCCAGCAGGGGGCACAGCTCCGCCACCAGGCTGGGCAGGTCGCAAGGCGCGAAGCGGGGAGGGCGCTTCTGCAGCCTGGCCCTGAGCCGGTTGACGGTCTGGGTGATGCGCTGGACCTGGCGCCCTATCTGCTCCAGGGCCTGACGCAGGGAGGCCTGGGCGGCAGCCTGGGCCGGATCCTGTGCTAGTTTGTCCAGTCGCAACAAGGCCCCCTGGCTGTAGTTGGCGATGGCGCTGAGGGGCTGATTGATCTCGTGGGCCACGTTGGCGCCCAGCTCGCCCAGTTCGGCGAGCCGTCTGGCCTGTGCCAGCTGGCGTCCCTTCTGCTCGAGCTGGTGGCGGGCTTTGAGCAGCCGGCGCTGGCTGCGGTTGAACAGGTATTGCAGCAGCAGGTGGTGGCCCCCCAGCAGCAGTACCAGCACCAGGGCACCCCAGCCCCACTGTTGATGCTGGCGCAGCCAGTGCCAGGCCGATTGCCACCAGGGGCCCTGCAGCGGGTGACGATCCAGCGCCTTGAGCAGGCGGTCGATGGCGAGCTCGCTGGTGGGCACGGTCCAGCCCGCCGAATCGGCGGCGATGGCCGCCTCGCTATCAGCGGGCAGATCGTACAGCGCGCGGGTCACCGCCAGCGCCAGCGCGGGGGAGGCCCGCTCTGTCTTGGCGAAGGACCAGTTGGGGTAGAGCCGGGTCGAGCTCTGGCAACCAAAGTCGGCCGGCGCCTGATCGTCCAGCACCCGAAACGCCCCCCTGGCGACCTTGCCCTCCCGCTCCATGCGCTCCAGCTGGCACACCGGCACGATGGCGGCGGCCACCTCCCCTGCCGCCAGCCGCTCGATGAGCCGGTCCAGCGGAAAGCCGGTGAACTGCACGGTGGAGAAGAAGCGCTCCAGCCTGACCCCCTGTTCGCCCGCCTCGAAGCGATAGGCGAGGTAGCCGCCGAAGGCGTTCTCCGAAACGGCTGCGACCGCTTGCCCCTCTAGGTCACGCCAGTGTCGGTAGGGGGCCTGGGCAGGCACCACCAGGGCGGCGCCGATGGCGAGGTTGTCTCCCCCGGCCGGGCTCTTGAGGGTGGCGAGCCAGGCCAGCGGATACTGGCGCGCCAGACTCACCGACTGGCCCGGGTTGGTGATGACGAAATCGAGGTGCTCGCGGGCGACGGCCTCGGCCAGTTCATCGAGCCCCAGCGGATGCAGCACGAAGCGATGGCCGTGCACGCGCTGTGCCAGCCAGCGCAGCAGCGGTTGCCACTGGGCTCTGGCCAGGGCAGGGCCGCGGGTTGCCAGCACGCCGATGCGTATCGGCTCGGCCAAGGCCTGCACCGGCGTGGCCTGGGATGGTGCGGATTCCTGTCGGGCCGGCGCTGGCGAAGAGGGGGTCGGGGCGGCCTGCACCCGCAGCGGCAGTGCTGACAGGGCGAGCCAGAGCAGCAGGCTGAGCAGGGGCAAGGGGACTGGGGCGTGCAGGGGGATCTCCTCTCTATGCAAAGGGGCAGTCTATCACCGGGACGTGCGCTTGCATGCGAACGGGGGCCGGGAGGGGCGGCAAACGCCGCCCCGGTCACAGTTCAGCAGGGCTGGGGCATTTTTTATTGCGCTGGATCAACCCGGCTCCCGGTATGTGGAAAACCACAATAGAGGCGACTTCCTGCGTTGAGGACAATCGGCCCAACCCCTTTCAAGCCAGCTCAGCAGAAGGAAAGATGCCATGGAGCCCAGCAAGCGCCGATTGTTATCCGGGATCGCCGCCCTCACCGCAGGGGCGGCCCTGATCCCCGTCACCCAGGCTCAGGCGCAGTCCGTTCCCGCTCCCCGCAACGGGCGGGCGGCCATCAGCCGGGGGGACGGGCGCAAGCGTTACGGCATGCTGATCGACCTGCGCCGCTGCGTCGGCTGTCAGGCCTGCACCGTGGCCTGCACCATCGAAAACCAGCCCCCCCTCGGCCAGTTTCGCACCACGGTGAGCCAGTACGAGGTGAGCGACGTGGCCGCCCTCAAGGCTCCCGCCTCCCTCTTGATGCTGCCGAGGCTGTGCAACCACTGTGCCGAACCCGCCTGCCTCGATGTCTGCCCCACCGGCGCCACCTTCCAGCGCGATGACGGCATCGTCGTGGTCAACAACGACTGGTGCGTCGGCTGCGGCTACTGCGTGCAGGCCTGCCCCTATGACGCCCGCTTCATCAACCACGAGACCAACACCGCCGACAAGTGCACCTTCTGCGCCCATCGGCTGGAGGCGGGGCTCTTGCCCGCCTGCGTCGAGAGCTGTGTCGGCGAGGCGCGCATCATAGGCGATTTGAACGACCCCAAGAGCCGGATAAGCCGCTTGCTGCGCGAACACGAGTCGGCCCTCAAGGTGCTCAAGCCCGAGGCCAATACCCAGCCACGGGTCTTTTATCTCGGCATGGACGAGGCCTTCGTCAGCAAGGTCGACGGCAACCCGGCCCTGCGCACCCTGCTCACCGACGATGGCAAGGAGATAGCCCATGGTCATTAACGAACTGCTGGCCCCGGCTCAGCCCATCACCTGGCTGCCCTGGGCGGTGCAATATTTCTTTCTCATCGGCCTCGCCTACGGGGCCCTCTGGCTCGGCGCGTTTGAGCTGTGGCGCAAGGCGCCGGATCCGCGGCTGCAGACCCTGGCGGCGGTGCTGATGGTGGCGGCCGGTCTGGTGGCCCCCATCGCCCTGACGGCAGACTTGCATCAGCCGGCCCGGGCCTGGCACTTCTACGCCCAGACGCGCTTTGGCTCCGTCATGTGGTATGGCGCCTATCTGCTGCCGCTGTTCAGCCTGCTCTCCATGCTGCTCGGCTGGCTGCTGCTAAGACCAGCCCTGGCCCGGCGCGGTGCAGAAGGGGACAAGATAGCCCGCCTTGCCAAGCTGCTCTGCCTGGGAAGCTGGTCGGGGCACGTCTGGCTGCGGCCCCTCTCCCTGCTGGCGGCCCTGAGCGGGCTCAGCATCGCCCTCTACACCGGGCTTGAGACCATGGCGGTGGCGGCGCGCCCGCTCTGGCATACCCCCTGGTTGCCCTGGCTGCTGACCCTGAGCGCCGTGCTGGGGGCCCAGAGTGCCCTGCTGCTGCTCAACCGCCTGCTGGCGGGCTGGGGTGCCCAGACCGAGTCGACCCTGCTGCGCCAGAGTGGTTGGACGTTAGGCCTGCTGGCGCTCTCCCTGCTGGGCTGGGCCCTGTTGGGCGGCGCCTCGGCGGCAGAGGCCGCAGCCCTCTATCGGCTCGACCCGAGCTGGCGGCTGGCGGCCCACTGGCTGCTGCTGACCCTGGGGCTGGCCAGCCTGCTGATGCTGCTGCGGCGAAGGATCTCTGCTCGCCTGGCACTCTGGGGGTTGGCGCTGCTGGGGCTGCACCTGGTGTGGGGCCTGCGCTGGCTGGTGCTGATCCAGGGGCAGCTCGCCCCCAAATACGGGGCCGGCGTCTATCTCTATGAAATTGCCTGGGGCCCGGCCGGTGTGCTCGGCATTCTCGGCACCTTCGGTCTGCTGCTGGCCCTGCTGGTGGCCCTTTCGGAGCTGGTGCGCCCCTCTGTTTCCCCCGCCATCAAGGCACCCACTTCTTTTGCACGCGAGGCACTCTGATGGATCACAGCAAACGCAAATTTCTCAAGGGCGCCGCCATCGCCGGCGGTACCGGATTGTTCGTCGCCGGTTACAGCGACACCCTCAAGCAGGTGGCGAGCGGCCTCACCACCGGCAGCTCGGGCCAGCCGACCCGGGATCCCATCCATGGCAACTCGCTGGCCGTGGAGTACCGGGTTGACGAGCGGGGGGAGTTGCACCCCAACCCGGCCCAGCGGGTTGCCAATACCATGTGCCTCGGCTGCTGGACCCTGTGCGGAGTGCGGGCCCGCATCGACAACGAGCGCGACCAGATAGTGCGGATCCTCGGCAACCCCTATCATCCCCTCTCCGCCCGCCATCACATCGACTTCAAGACCCCGGTCAAGCAGGCGCTGCTCGCAACCAGTGGCTACCAGGAAGGGGGGCTGGACGGGCGCTCCACCGCCTGCGCGCGGGGCAACGCCATGCTGGAGCAGCTCGACAGCCCGCAGCGGGTCACCCGCTGTCTCAAGCGGGTGGGGCCCCGTGGCAGCGGCCGCTGGCAGAGCATCCCCTTCGAGCAGCTGGTGGCCGAGGTGGTGGAGGGGGGCGATCTGTTTGGCGAGGGCCAGGTTGAGGGGCTGCGGGCCATTCGCAACCTCGCCGAGCCGCTCGACCCGGCCAACCCGGAGTACGGCCCCAAGGCCAACCAGCTGCTGGTGAGCAACGCCTCGGACGAGGGGCGAGATCACTTCATCAAGCGCTTCACCTTCAACAGCTTCGGCACCCGCAACTTCGCCAACCACGGCGCTTACTGCGGCCTGTCGTTCCGGGTCGGGGCCGGCGCCCTGCTGGACGATCTGGAGAAGAACGCCCACCTCAAACCGGACTGGGACGAGAGTGACTTCCTGCTGTTCATGGGCACCTCGCCCCAGCAATCGGGCAACCCCTTCAAGCGCCAGTCCCGCCAGCTGGCGGCGAACCGGGCGCGACCGGGCAAGCCGTTCTCCTACGTGGTGGTGGCCCCCAGCCTGCCCAACACGGTGAACATGCCGTCCGCCCCCGCCAACCGCTGGCTGCCCATCCGCCCTGCCACCGACTCGGCGCTGGCCCTGGCCATGCTGCGCTGGATCATCGACAACCAACGCTACGCCGAGCCCTTCCTGGCTGCCCCCAATGCCGAGGCCGCCGAGCGGGCCGGTTATCGCGGTTTTTGCAACGCCAGCCACCTGGTGCTCTGCGACGAGTCCCACCCGCGCTTCGGTCAGATGCTGCGGGCCAGCGATCTTGGCTTGCCCTTTGAGGGGGAAGCCTATGGGGAGGGGGACGCCATGCTGGTAGAGGAGGCGAGCAGCGGCGAGCCGAGACCTGCCGGTCAGTGTGAGCGGGCCAGCCTCTGGGTGGATCGCCCCATTCAGGGCCCCAAGGGGGAGTTCATGGTCAAGAGCAGCTTCCAGCTGCTGGCCGAGGCGTGCCGGGAACACTCCCTCGCGCAATACAGCGCAGAGTGCGCCGTGCCGGTGAGCGATATCGAGGCGCTGGCGCGGGAGTTCACCAGCCACGGTACCCGCGCGGCAGTGGTCTCCCACGGCGGTACCATGAGCGCCAATGGCTTCTACTCGGCCTGGGCCATCATGATGCTCAACGTCATGATTGGGAACCTCAACGCCCGGGGCGGCGCCGTGGCGAGTGGCGGCAAGTTCGATCCCTTCGGGGCGGGGCCGCGCTACGATCTGGCGAGCTTCCCCGGCATGGTCAAGCCCGCCGGGGTCTTCCTGTCGCGATCCAAGTTCCCTTACGAGAAGACCTCTGAGTATCGGCGCAAGCGCGAGGCGGGTCAGAACCCCTATCCGGCGCAAGAGCCCTGGTTCCCCATCTCCGGCCCCTTGCTCGGCGAACACCTGACCGCGGCGGTGAACGGTTACCCCTACCGGCTCAAGGCCTGGATCAATCACATGGGCAACCCCCTCTACGGTCAGGCCGGGCTCAGCAAGGCCATCGGCGAAGAGCTCAAGGATCCTGTCGTGCTGCCCCTTGTGGTCAGCATCGACAGCTTCATCAACGAGTCGTCGGCGCTGTCGGACTACCTGGTGCCGGATACCCTCACATACGAGTCCTGGGGTTGGGCCACCGCCTGGCACGGGGTGCTGACCAAGGTCTCCACCGGCCGCTGGCCCATCGTGGAGCCCCGTGTCGCCAAGACCGCCGAGGGAGACCCGGTCTGCATGGAGTCCTTCTTTATCGCGGTGGCCAAACGGCTGGGGCTGCCGGGCTTTGGCGAGGGGGCGCTCAAAGGGGCAGATGGCAAGCTGCATGCCCTGCATAAGGCGGCGGACTTCTCCCTCTACGGTGCGGCCAACGTCGCCTATCTCGGCGAGCCGGTGCCTCCTATCGGGCCTGAGGATCTTGCCTGGTCCGGGGTGGAACGGATCCTGCCGGTGTTGAACGCCACCCTGAGTACGGAGGAGGCGGGCCGCGCCGCCTATCTCTTCGCCCGCGGCGGGCGCTTCGAGCCGGCGGCCAAGGGGCGCGACGAAGCGGGTCAGCCGAGCAAGCGCTGGCCCAAGCCGTTGATGGTATGGAACCCCGAGGTGGGCAGCCGCCGTCACAGCCAGAGCGGGCAATACTTGAGCGGTACCCCGCGCTTCTTCCGCCCCCAGCTGGCGGACGGCACGCCGCTCAATGAGGCGTTCAAGCCGGCCCAGTGGCCGCTGCTGCTTACCAGCTACAAGTCCCACACCATGAGCTCCATGAGCATCGGCTCGGATCGTCTGCGCCAGGTGAACCCCAGCAACCGGGTGCGGCTCAATGAACAGACGGCGGCGCAGCTGGGGATCGAGAGCGGGGACAGGGTGCGGGTCAGCACACCGGATGGCAGCGTGATCGGGGTGGCCGAGTGCGTGGCCGGGGTGCAGGCCGATGCCATCGCCATCGAGCACGGCTTCGGCCACAAGGAGCTGGGGGCGCGGGAGCACTGGATAGACGGCCAGAAAGTGGTCGCCAATCCGCTGCGCGGAGCCGGGGTCAACCTCAACGATCTGGCGGTATTGGATCCCAGCCGCCATGGCCGCTACCCCCTGGTGGACTGGGCCATCGGCTCGTCGGCCCGCCAGGGGCTGCCGGCCCGGGTGGAGAAGCTGGTATGACAAACCAATGAAAACGGGGCCTGCGGGCCCCGTTGCTTGTCTGCTCTGCGTCACTGTCACAGTGTGACGTCGACCCACACCAGGCGGTGATCCGAACTGACGCCCTTGGCGATGCCGAGCTTGGGGTCATACACCAGGTGGTAGCCCGGCTCGAAGCTGGCCGGCCAGAACACGCCGGAGGCGACCGCGTTCAGGTTGGCGGAGGGCAGCACGTGGTCGAGCTGCAGGCCGCTGCTGCTGGTGATGCGCTCCGGGGTGGGGCGGTTGTTGTTGCGCTTGCACTGATCCGGCTGGCTGGCGAGGCACTCGGGGCCGCCCTGGCTGACCGGGATCAGGGCGCCGTTGGTGACGGCCTGGTTGACCAGCACATGGTTGTGCAGCGCCTGAATGGCGGTGAGATCCCCATCGCCAATCTGGGGATCGGCGTTGAGATCACCGGCGATGACGAACCTGGCGCCCTCGGCCAAGCCACCGGCCTTGCCGGCGTCATCCACCATGTAGCCAGCCCCTGCCACATAGTCCTGCCAGAAGGCTATCTCCGCACGGTTGCGTTTGACGTTGTGGCGCGCCGCGTTGCCGAAGATGGGCGGGGTCGGGTGGGAGATAAGGAAGTGGAGCACCTCCTCCCTGTCTCCCTGCCTGATGCGCACCGGTACGTCGGCGTGGTTCTTTGAGGAGAGGGGGAGCGCCTGCCAGGCGGCGTCGTCATACCAGGCATCGCCACACTGGCGGCCGCTCGGGATCGGTGCCCTGGGGTTGTGGCAGTCGTCGATGACGGGGTTCGCTTCGCCCGGCATCTCCTTCCACTTGAATGTCTGGAAGGTGCGGATCTGCCTGGTATCGATGGGATACCGGGACATCACGGCGAAGGCGTACTGGCCGTGATAGCTGCCAAAGCCCCAGGCGTCGTCCGGCCTGCTCACTCGGCCATCCAGGTTGAGGTCATGACCACTCATCAGGCCGGTGTTGGTGGCGAAGTTCTGCAGCACCGGATAGCTGATGGCGGTCACCTCGTCGTGCTGGGCATGGGCCAGGTAGTTGTCGTTGAAGGCTTTGAGGTCCGTGGTGTCGCTGCCCTTGCCGTCATTGTCGAATTCGCTTAGCAGCAACACGTCCGGCTGGGTGCGCTGGATGATTTCGGCGATGTTGCGGATCTGCTGCACGTCGAGGGCCTTGGTCTTCTCGGCGCCGCTCAAGGTTCCGTCGGCGAGGCGGGCCAGCAGGGCATCCTGCTCGGTGCGGGTCAGGGCGAGCTCTTCCCCCAGCATGCCGGGTGCAGTGCGATCGAAGGCGAGATTGAAGGTGGCAAAGCGAACCATGGCGGGCCTCGGCGTCAGTGTGGCCGGGACAGCCTGCCATCTTTGGCAGGAAAATGGCAGCACCCTGCCGAATTTCATGGGAACGGTGCCCGGGTTTCCCCCGTGACACGCAAGCGCTCGGCTCAGGCCCAGCGGGAGAGAGGGGAGGGAATGGCGTAGGCGTAGCCCTGCTGGTAGTCACAGCCCAGCCGGTTCGCCACCTCGATATGGGCCTGGGTCTCCACTCCCTCGCACACCACGGCCATTCCGAGTCGTTGCAGGTATTTCACCAGCCCCGTCAGCATGTTGAGGGCATGGGTGCTGCGTACAGCCTGGAGCAGCAGGGAACGATCCAGTTTCACGATCTCGTAGGGGAGCATCATCAGGCGCTGGAAGTTGCATGCCAGGGAGCCGAAGTCGTCACAGGCGATGTGGGCGCCATGGGCTCGCAACACCTCGATCATCTCCCTGTGCTGGTGCTTGATCCTGACGTGTTCCAGCACCTCGAACCAGATGGCGATCCCCAGCTTGCGGGCCTGGAGCAGCACCAGCAACAGCAGATTGCGGTAGGTGGGGCTGGAGAACGCCGGATTGAGGTTGATGGAGAGCGCATAGGGGCCTTTTTGGGCGAGCACGGGCAGATCGCGCATGATGGCCCTGAGCATGACGATATCCAGGTGCAGAGCGTCATTTTCGCCGAGGGCGGCAAAATCGATGCCCTGATAACCCTGGCTGCCGGCATCCCAGCGTCTGGCCAGCACCTCATACCCCTTGACCTGACGATCCTGGCCGATGATGGGCTGGTAAAAGGGGACGACGATATCCGCCATGCTGACCATGGCACTCACGGGATACTCTTCTTTGAACGCAAACATGGCTCTCACCTGACGGGAACATGGCTGCGCATCATACAGGGAGGGTCTAAAGGGAGGCTGTAGGAAGAGTCTGATAATGGGCGTGGGCAGGAAGGAGGGGGTCAGGGAAGGGCATGGCCCTGTGCAGGTGCGGCGCCAGCCAGGGGGGCTGCGTGCATGGCCTGGGCAAGCCAGGACCAGTCGAGCATGGGGGAGCCCGCCTTGAAGCGCTGATAGGCGCATCCCTGACGGATGGTCAGGAAGAGGGTGCTCGGCAGGCCGAGGCGGTTGAGGTAGCGCACCATCACGTCTCCCTGGTAATCCCGCAGCCGCAGTTGCAGCTCGGGCAGTGTCAGCCCGTGCTCGCGACCCGTTTCATCCCAGATTTCAAACATCTGTGTGCACTCCTTGCGACATGAGGCTCCACTGTTTCTAAAAAGTGCGGGGAGGGCAATTGTCAGATCTGACAGCGCCATGTGGATTCTATCCAGAAAAGCGAAAACCCGGCGCGAGGCCGGGTTGTCTGAAGGATGGTGGAGGGAGAAGGATTCGAACCTTCGAAGGCAGAGCCGTCAGATTTACAGTCTGATCCCTTTGGCCGCTCGGGAACCCCTCCACAGGGGCATTGCATATTGTGTTCAGGAAGATGGTGGAGGGAGAAGGATTCGAACCTTCGAAGGCAGAGCCGTCAGATTTACAGTCTGATCCCTTTGGCCGCTCGGGAACCCCTCCACGGGGTATTTTCCTGATTTTTACTTACTTGACGCACTTGAATGGTGGAGGGAGAAGGATTCGAACCTTCGAAGGCAGAGCCGTCAGATTTACAGTCTGATCCCTTTGGCCGCTCGGGAACCCCTCCCCAAGTGCGAGGCCGCATACTACCAGATCCGGTAAGGTTGTGAACCCCTTGGCCGCATTCTGACGACAAAAAAGTGTCAAGTGGTCATTTTTTGATATGTTTCGCTCAAAATTCACACTTTTCAATGACTTTTATGTCGCTGCCGAAACGGCGAGGGGACGTAGGGGGGGCTGGCTGCCAGGAGCCACGGGGCTCCTGGCGGATCATGGGGAGCGGGCGCTCGCTCAGGCGTCGGCGGGGCGGGCCTGCTGGCAACCCTGCACCGCATGGGCGATGAGTTCGAGGGCGCTCTGCTCGCAGGGGGGCAGCACCTCGTCGCAACTCGCGATCGGGGTGACGCGGTCTCCCCACTTGATGAGGGCGGCGCCCCAGGTCAGCCCGGCCCCGAAGGCGGCGGTCAGCAGGTAGCTGTTCGGCTTGACCCGACCCTGCTCCAGCGCCTCGCACAGGGCGATGGGCACGGTGGCGGCGGAGGTGTTGCCGTACTGCTCTATGTTGACCATCACCTTCTCCATGGGGGCGTTCATCCGCTTGGCCAGGGTCTCGATGATGCGCACGTTCGCCTGGTGCGGCACGATGAGGTCGATCTGCTCGGGGGCGATGCCGGCCTGGGCCAGTACGGTGCCGGTGGCTTCGCCCATGCCGCGCACGGCGCGCTTGAAGATCTCCTGCCCCTCGAAGTTGAAGGTGAAGAGGCCGTCAATGTCGGCGAAACGCACCCGATCCGTACCGAAGTTCGGCACGTGCAGTATCTCCCGCGCTTCGCTGTCACAACCGAGCTTGCTGGCAATCAGGCCGCTCTTCTGCTCGCTCGCCTCGATGATGACGGCGCCTGCGCCATCCCCGAACAGCACGGCGGTGTCGCGCTTGGCCCAGTCCAGCAACTGGGTCAGCCGCTCGGCACCGATCACCAGCACCTTTTGCATCATGCCGGTCTGCACCAGGGAGGTGGCGACCGAGAGGGCATAGACGAAGCCGGTGCAGGCGGCGTTGAGGTCGAACACCGCCGCCTTGTGGGCGCCGAGAGCCTGCTGCACGGCGGAGGCGCCATTGGGGACCAGTGTGCCCGGTGTGGCGGTCGCCAGGATGATGCCATCGAGGGTGGCGGCGTCCAGACCTGCGCACGCCAGGGCGCGACGGGCGGCCAGGGTGGCGAGCGCCTGGGTGCTGACATGGGAGACACGGCGGGCCTTGATGCCGGTGCGCGGGTAGATCCACTCGTCCGAGGTATCCATGATGGTGCCGAGGTCATCGTTGGTCAGCGAGGCGGGGGGCAGGCATTTTCCCCACCCGGTGATAGTGGCGTATGTCATCTTGTCGTCGCTTGTCGTGATGGCCGCCCTGGGGCGGAAAGTGGCGAAATTATGCCGCACGGGGCGTTCACTGTCATCCTGCGGTCCCCCCAGTGTAAGGGGAGTGGCGGGAGCAAGACCGTGATTTTGCTTAAATTTCCGCTTCTCCTTGCCGTAAGATGAAGGCCCGATCCCGGCGACCCCTTCCCGAGGTGACTCCTGTGCACAAAGCGAATCTCAATCTCTTGCCCACCCTCAAGGTGCTGCTGGAGACCCGCAACATCAGCCGGGCGGCGGAGCTGCTGAACCTGAGCCAGCCCTCCATCAGCAAGCAGCTCGGCCAGCTTCGCAGCGAGTTTGGCGACGAACTGCTGGTGCGGGAAGGGCAGCGCTGGCTGCTGACCCCGCGGGCCGAGGCCCTGGCGGCCCAGCTTGCCGATTCCCTCGGTGCCCTGGAGCGGCTCTACGAGGCGCCGGAATTTGCCCCCGAGCGCTGCGAGCGGGTGTTTCGGCTCGCCTCCTCCGACTACGTGGCCCAGCACATCTTGCCGGACATCTGTGCGGCCCTGGCGAGGGCCGCCCCCCGGGCGGCGCTGGAGTACAGCCTGTGGGACAAGCGCCAGTTGCCCCAGCTCTGGCAATCGGAGCTGGACATGGTCTCCACCATCACGGAGCTGGTGCCGGACCAGATCCGCGGCCTGCATCAGGGGGAGGACAGGCTGGTGGTGCTGATGGGGCGCCATCACCCGCTCTCTGGCATGGCGCCCAGTCTGGAGGATTACCTCGCCTGGCCTCACCTGCAGGTGAGCGGGGGCGGGGACAAGGACAGCCCGGTGGAGCAGGTGCTGGCCCCCCGCGGGCTCTCCCGCCGCTGGTTTGCCCGGGTGCCCTTCTTCCAGGCTGCGGTGGAGGTGCTGCTGCGCACAGACTGTCTGATGACCACCCCGGCCCATATCGCCTGGCAGCTCTCCCGGGAACATGCCCTGAGTTTTTGCGATCTCCCCTTCGCCACCCGGGTCCAGCAGTATCATCTGCTGTGGCACCAGCGCCACCACCTGGATCCGGCTCACCGCTGGTTTCGCGAGCTGGCCTATCCCTTCCTGCGGGATCACCTGCAATTCACCCTGGGGGAGAGTCGCAAGCAGTTGGCCCGAGGGCCGCAGGTGAGCCGCTGATGGCAGCGGGTTGTGCCACTCTATAGCCACTGGCTATGGGCTCTATTCATAACTTTCACTTCTGGCATAGCGAGCCACCCCCTACCCTGATCCAGGGTGACAACAATCGACACGAAGGAAGAGAAGGTATGGAGCTGACGAGTTGGCTGGCGCTGGCCGCCATTTGCGTGATGGGGGCCATCAGCCCGGGGCCAAGCCTGGCACTGATCATCCGCAATACGGTGCAGGGAGGGCAGGGCCACGGGGTTGCCACGGCGCTGGGACACGGCCTGGGAGTTGGCATCTATGCGCTGATCACGGCCCTCGGCCTCGCCATCCTGATCACCCAGACCCCCTTGCTGTTCGATCTCATCCGCTACGGCGGCGCGGCGTTTCTCGCCTGGCTCGGGATCAAGGCGTTGCTGGCCAGGCCCGCAGGGGGGGAGGCAGGCAAGGAGGAGGGGCACCGGCCACGGGGACGTCAAGGGGCGTTCGAGGGCTTTATGGTGGCCTTCTTGAACCCCCAGCTCGCCATCTTCTTTATCGCCCTGTTCAGCCAGTTCGTGCACGCCGACACCGGCTGGCGTGAGGGGGGCATCATGATGCTGACCGCAGGCGGCATCGATGCGCTCTGGTATGTGCTGGTGGCCCTGGTGCTCTCTCGCGGGCCCGTACTCGCCTGGCTCAAGGCCAAATCCACCGTGATCGACAAGGTGAGCGGCCTGGTGCTGCTGGGGCTGGCCCTCAAGGTCGTGATCTAGCTCCGCGTCGGGTGCCTGCGTAGTCGGCACTCTGTCAGGGCCGGGGGATGAGGGGCAGCCAGATGACCTTGTACCGGGTCAATCCTGCATTCTGCGGTGATCTTAAGCGGGATCAAGGCAGGGGGCGGGGAGTCTGGTTAGAGTGGCGGCCATTTGCAGCCCTTCGAACCGGACGTTATGCGCGATCAGAACCATCACAACCGCCTGGAGTTGCTGGCCCCGGCCAAGAACCTTGCCTATGGCATCGAGGCCATCAACCACGGCGCCGACGCCGTCTACATGGGGGGCCCCGCCTTCGGTGCCCGCAGCGCAGCAGGCAACAGCCTCGAGGACATCGAGGCGCTGGCGCGCCATGCCCACCGCTTCGGCGCCCAGGTCTTCGTCGCCTTCAATACCCTGCTGCACGACCACGAGCTGGAGCAGGCCCGGCGCCTGACCCATCAGATCTACGAGGCAGGGGCCGATGCGCTGATCGTGCAGGACATGGGGCTGCTGGCGCTCGATTTGCCCCCCATCGCGCTGCACGCCAGCACCCAGACCGACAACCGCACCCCGGAAAAGGTAAAGTTTCTGCAGGACGTGGGCTTCTCCCAGGTGGTGCTGGCCCGCGAGCTCTCCCTTGCGCAGATCCGCGAGATAAGCGCCGCCACGAGCGTGCAGCTGGAGTTCTTCATCCACGGCGCCCTGTGCGTCTCCTACAGCGGCCAGTGCAACATCAGCCACGCCCGCACCGGGCGCAGCGCGAACCGCGGCGAGTGCGCCCAGCTCTGTCGACTGCCCTGTTCCCTGCAAACGCCGGCGGGGGAGGTGCTGGTGGAAAACAGCCACCTGCTCTCCTTGAAAGACATGGATCAGACCGACAACCTGGAGGCGCTGATCGCCGCAGGGATCCGCTCCTTCAAGATTGAAGGGCGCCTCAAGGGGCTCGACTACGTCAAGAACGTCACCGCCTGGTATCGCCAGAAGCTGGACTCCATCCTGGAGCGCCGCCCCGACCTGGTGGCCGCTTCCGCCGGTCGTTGCAGCTACACCTTTACGCCGGATCCCAAGAAGAGTTTCAACCGGGGCAGCACCGACTACTTCCTCCATGGCCGACAGCCAGGCATCGACTCGCCGCGCAGCCCGAAATACGTCGGGGAGCCGCTCGGGCGCGTCACCAGCGTGACCCGCGATGGCATCGAGATCGACGGCCAGGCCGTTGCCCTCAACAACGGCGATGGCCTCGGCTTCTTCAAGCCGGGGGGCGAGCTGGTGGGGATGCGCCTCAATAAAGTGGAAGAGAAGGCACAGAGCAAGCGGTTACTCCTGTCGGAACCCATGCCCGGTCTCAAGGTGGGCACCGAGATCTTTCGCAACCACGATCAGGCCTTCAGCAAGCAGCTTGAAAAAGGGAGCGCGGATCGCCGCATCCGGGTCGATATGCGGCTATCGGAGTGCGACGAGGGACTGCGGCTCACGCTTACCGACGAGCAGGGCATTGGTGCCGCCGTTACGCTCCCCTGCGACCAGCAGTTGGCCGACAACCCGGAACGGGCGCTGCAACAGGCCAGGGATCAGCTCGGCAAACTCGGCAACACCCTGTTTGTGGCGCGCCAGATTGAGTTGGCATTCACTCGCCCGCTGTTTATTGCGGCTTCACAGCTTAACGGCTTGCGCCGGGAGGGGATCGCCGCCCTGGAGGCGGCCCGTCTGGCTGCCTACCGGCGACCCGAGCGGCGCATTCCCCTGCGAGGCGCCGTTTATCCCCAACATCGGCTCTCCTACCTCGGCAACGTGCTGAACAGCGCGGCGGAGCAGTTCTTTCGCGAGCACGGGGTAGGGAGCATCGCCCCCGCGTATGAGGCGAACAAGGAGGAGCGGGAAGTGGTGCTGATGACAACGAAGCACTGCATCCGCTACAGCCAGCAGCTCTGCCCCAAGGAGGTGCCCGGTCTCAAGGCCGAGCCCCTGGAGCTCAAGATGGGCAAGGAGAGTTTCCGCCTGCGCTTTGACTGCCATCGCTGCGAGATGCAGGTGATGGGAAGTTTGAAACTGTAATCAGGAAAACCGCCAGCTCATCTATGGCCCTCCACCCTCTCCCAATGGGGGCGGAGATAAACCCGATCTGGCTCCCCCCCACATGGTGTTGAATGTAGTAAAACCAGCAGGCCACTGGTCAGGGGGCGCGTTAAGCAAATGTTGGCTGCAGGAGATCTACCGCAATGACCCGAATACAATTTTTCTCTCTTGTCTTAACTACCGCAGCTACGGTCTCGTTTGCACATGCTGGAACCGACTATCGTTGCACCGTCGAGCGGATTTTCGATGCTGATGGCGATAATTCTCAACAGATAAATGGTCAGCGAAAGCTATATATCGGAAAAGAGTTCACTGTTGACCGCAGTTCGGGCGTCATGATGGGGGCGCTGAAAAATTCGTACATGACCAAACCTGTGGTGGTCGATAGAGGGTCAAAAGATAATTCATTCAAAGCGGTGACTACTATGCGTAGTGACCAAGGCGTTGGAGCTGGCTCAACTGTTTCCACTCTCGTAGTTAAGGAGTATGCGGAGTCCCCTCAAAAACCATTTGCGTTTATGTCTCACGACACAGTTTATTTCGGCCACTGTGTGCAGTTTTGATATGTGGTCTCACAAGCAATAATAGTGCTGTATGAGTTGTGAGGTTGTCCCCATATACCAAACACCGCATCCGCTACAGCCAGCAGCTCTGCCCCAAGGAGGTGCCCGGTCTCAAGGCCGAGCCCCTGGAGCTCAAGATGGGCAAGGAGAGTTTCCGCCTGCGCTTTGACTGCCATCGCTGCGAGATGCAGGTGATGGGCAGCCTGAAGAGGGGATGATTGCCCGTGTGGGCATGGGGCTGGAGCGGATTTGATGGCAGTATGGGACGCGGCCTAGTCACGGATATCCCGTGGTGAGGCGCCTTCCCCCAGCCTTCTTCTGACAAAGGATCCGTCATGAACATCAATGCACTGCCGTTTTGCACCACGAACTGGGCCGAGGTCCCGCCGACCGAACACAAGGGAGAGCGCGGCGTCGCCCGCTGGCACACCCGGCAGTTCGGGGATCTGCGGGTGCGAATGGTGGAGTACTCCCCCGGGTATCTGGCGGATCACTGGTGCAGCAAGGGCCATGTGCTGCTCTGCCTCGAAGGGGAGCTGCACACCGAGTTGCAGGATGGCCGCGTCTTCACCCTGACGCCGGGCATGAGCTACCAGGTGGCGGACAACGCCGAACCCCATCGCTCCTATACCGAACTGGGCGCTCGCCTCTTTATCGTCGACTGAGCCGCCCTCTTTCCCGCTTCCCCTTGTACATCAGGAACTTGCCATGCTTGAACTCAGACCCAACTGCGAGTGCTGTGACCGGGATCTGCCCGCCGACACGGCGACGGCCTACATCTGCTCCTTCGAGTGCACCTTCTGCGCCGAGTGCAACGATCAGTATCTGCACCTGACCTGCCCCAACTGTGGCGGCGAGCTGGTCAGGCGCCCGCGCCGCCCGGCGGCCAAGCTGGTGAACAACCCCGCCTCCCTCCAGCGCGTCTTCAATCCGGCCCTGAAAGCGGCGCTGGGCAAGGGGGGCTAGGGCCCTCCCTTCATGGGAAGGGCTGGGCTGGCAACTGGCTCGTCCCTGTGGCTCTTGACCTTCTCCCGGCGGCAGCCCCTATCAAGGGGGCTCACACCAAAGGAGCAAAAGATGACGGAGCGATTCGAAGGAGAAGGGGCGAAGGCCTATGACAGCCGCATCCCCCTGCTGGTGCCAGGCTACGAGCTGCTGCACCAGCTTTGTGCCTCCCGGCTGATGGCCGCGTTGGGCCAGCAGGCTAGGGTGCTGCTGGTAGGGGTGGGCACGGGCAGCGAGTTGCTGCTGCTTGGCCGTCTCTGCCCCCGCTGGACCTTTGTGGCCCAGGATATCTCGGCGGACATGCTGGCCCATGCCAGGATGCGGGCCGAGCAGGCGGGCATGGGGGAGAGGGTGTGCTGGCACCTGGGCGCATTGCCTGTGGTGGATAAGCCTTGCGATGGTGCACTCTGTCTGCTGGTTCTGCATTTTCTGGCGCAAGATGCCAAAGCCGCGCTATTGGGTGATATTTATCGCCAGCTCAATCCTGGTGCTCCCCTGCTGCTGGCGGATCTGATGGCGCCCACGGACCCGCTTGAGCGCAAGGCGATGGGGTTGCAAGCCGCCCTCGCCGGTTTGCCGCTTCCTGCCTGCGAGCAGATGGTGCGCCGCCTCGGGGAGGATTTCACCTCCCTGGACGAGGGACAGACCCGCCGCCTCTTGCAAGGGGCCGGTTTCGCGGCGGCGCACCGCTTCTTTCAGGCGCTGGGGTTTCACGGCTGGCTGGCGCAACGGCAGTGAGCCCTGGCCGGGCTGCGCCGGATCAACGAGAGGCCCTCTCCAGCGTCAGCAGTGCCTGCTTGATGGGCAGGCCTCCCGCATAGCCGGTGAGGCTGCCATTCTGGCCGATCACCCTGTGGCAGGGGATGATGATGGAGAGCGGATTGCGACCGTTCGCGGCACCCACCGCCCGCACCGCGTTTGGCTTGCCGATGGCGCGGGCGATGTCGCCGTAGCTGCGTGTCTCCCCGTAGGGGATGTCGCACAGCGCCAGCCACACCGCTTGCTGAAACGCCGTGCCCCGCGCCGCGAGCGGCAGGGTGAAGCGCTGCAACCGGCCCGCGAAGTAGTCCCGAAACTCGGCGAGGAAGGGGGCGAGCGCCTCGCCGTCCTGCTGCCAGTCCTGCATGTCGGGCAGCGGCCGCAGGCCGGCCAGGAAATCCACATGGACCAGGCCGCGCTCGTCGATGGCGACCAGCAGTTCGCCCTGGTCGGTGGGCATCATGTCATAGCGGATCATGGGCTCTTCTCCTCGTCTTGTGCCTGTGTTGGCCGGGTGAGCAGCGCCGGTTGTTCACTCATGGCGTGCCACAGCCAGCTCGCGGCATAGGCGCGCCACGGCTGCCAGGGGGCGCTGCGCGCTGTCACCTCTTTCACCGGCAGCTTGTCACCGCCCCCCAGCGCCTTTTGCAGCACGAGATCCGAGGCGGGGAAGGCATCCGTGTCCAGCCCGCAGCGCAGCCGCCAGTAAGCGACCGTCCAGGGACCTATGCCCGGCAGCGCGAGCAGTTGCTCGTCGCTTGCCGTGGCGAGGGTGAGTGCGCCGCTTGCGAGCGCCGAGGCCAGCCCTTGCAGGGTGCGGATGCGGCTGCCCGGCATGCCGATGCCGTCGAGATCCAGCTCGCACAGCTGGGTCGGGGTGGGCAGCTGCGCCGTGCCGAACTGCGCCAGGGTGCGCGCCACCAGGCGCCCCATGATGGTGATGGCACCCTTGACCGACACCTGCTGGCCGACGATGGCGCGCAGCATCACCTCGTATTCATCCCACCCCCCCGGCAGCCGCACCCCGGGCCATCGTCCCTGGATGCCGGCGAGCAGCGGATCCTGCCCCAGGTGTTCGCCGATGCGGTTCATGTCGGCGTCGAGATCCCACATGCGGCGCACGCGGTACAGGATGTCCGGCAGCGCACCCGGCGGCAGATCCCGCACCGTGAGTCTGAGCCTCTCCCCCTCGACGGGCTCGATGCGGATGATCCCCTCCTGCTCGCCGACCCGGTGACGGCGCTCGTAACCGTGCTCATCCACCCGCTCCAGCCCCGGAATGGCGCGCAACCGGTAGAACGCGAGCATGGCCTGGACGTCGAACGGCGGGCGATACAGCAGGTGCAGTTGCAGGCTAGATTGCGGCGTCTCCTGCGGCGCACCCCCTTCCTGCTTGCGCAGGGCGCCCGGCGTCATGCCATACGCCTGCAGCCAGGCGTCGTTGAAGCGACGAATGCTCGCAAAGCCTGCGGCAAACGCCACGTCCGTGATGGGCAGGCGCGTCTCCGTCAGCAGCCGTTTCGCAAGCAGCAGGCGGCGCGTCTGCTCCACCTGTTTCGGCGAGGCGCCGAGATGTTGCTCGAACTGGCGCCTCAGGGTGCGCTCCGTGATCCCGGCCTGCGTTGCAAGGGAGCCCAGGCTGTGCTCCGCCAGCTCGCCGCGCTCGATGCGCGCCAGCACCTGGGCGACGAGCGGTGGCAGATCGCCGCTCTGGGCCGGTGCGAGCTCGGGGCGACAGCGCAGGCAGGGGCGCAGCCCGTGCTGCTCTGCCGCCGCCGCGAAGCGAAAATAGCGCACATTGTGCTCGTGCGGTGCCCGCGCCGGACACACGGGGCGGCAATAGATGCCGGTGGAGAGCACCCCGGTGAAGAAGCGGCCATCGAAACGCGCGTCTCGCGCGAGGCGTGCGGCGTGGCACTGCTCCCGGGTGAGACCCGGGATGATCTCGTCCCGTTGGGATGAATGCGGGGGTTCTGTGGTCATGGCATGGCTCGGGTTGCTGTGGGCATGTCCCAGAGACTAAGCGGGGGCGAGAGGGGTGACTAGCCAAAAACGGACAGGGATAGCAAAAATAGTCGGGCAGGGGAAAAACGGGCGCGACGAGAGGCGCGCCCGGGAGCGGTTATTTCAGATAGCGCTGTTCGAGGTGTTTGCGCAGCCACTGGGGATTGAGCGCCTCACCGGTCGCGCGGCGAATGAGCTCGTCCGTGCCGTGCAGGCTGCCCTGGGACCAGATATGGCGACCGAGCCAGCCAAAGATCTCCGGCAGGCGGCCGGACTCTACGAGCGTGCCCATGTCGCCGAGCTCACGCTCGAGTGCAAAACGCAGCTGCGCCGCGTACATGGCGCCGAGCGTGTAGCTCGGGAAGTAGCCAAACGAGCCGTCCGTCCAGTGGATGTCCTGCATGCAGCCGTTCTGGTAATTGCCCTTCGTGGACAAGCCGAGCCACTGCTGCATCTTCGCGTCCCACAGCTCGGGGATGTCCGCGACCTCGATGCGCCCTTCCATCAGGTCCCGCTCCAGCTCGTAGCGCAGGATGACGTGGGCCGGGTAGGTGACTTCGTCCGCATCGACGCGGATAAAGCCGGGCTCGACCCTGTTGTACAGCTTCTCGAGGTTCGCGGGTGCGAGCGCGGCCTGCTCGCCGAAGTGTGCGCGGATGCGCGGTGCAATCAGCGTGAGGAACGCGGGGTGATGGCCGAGTTGCATCTCGCAGAACAGGCTCTGGCTCTCGTGAATGCCCATGGAGCGCGCCTCGGCCACCGGCTGGCCGAGCAGTGCGCGCGGCAGGCCCTGCTCGTAGCGTGCGTGGCCCGTCTCGTGGACGATGCCCATCAGGCTGGAGACGAACTCCTGCTCGTTATAGCGCGTGGTGATGCGCACGTCCGTCGGCACGCCGCCGCAGAACGGGTGGCTGCTCACGTCTAGCCTGCCGTGCGCAAAATCAAAGCCGAGCAGCCCCATCACCTCCTGGCCGAGCGCCTGCTGCGTCGCAACCGGGAACGGGCCTTGCGGGGTGAGGAGGGTGTCGCTCTTCTGCCGCTCGCTCACGGTCTGGATGAGGCCGGGCAGCCAGCTCGTCAGATCGCCGAAGATCTGATCCAGCCTCGCGCTCGTCATGCCGGGCTCGTACAGCGCCAGCATGGCGTCATAGGGGCGCACTCCGAGCGCGTCGGCGCGCAGGCGAGCCACCTCCCGCGACAGGCGCACCACCTCCTCGAGGTTCGGGGCAAAACCTGCCCAGTCGTTCTCCTTGCGCTGGCGACGCCAGGCGTGCTCGCATTTGCTGCCGGCGAGCGACAGCGCCTCCACCAGCGCCCCCGGCAGCAGGCTTGCATCCTGCCACTGGCGCTTGATCTCCCGCAGGTTCGCACGCTGGTCCTCGTCCAGCGGTTCACTCTCTGCCTTGGCAATCCACTCCCCAAGCTCGGGGGCGGTGCGCTTGCCGTGGATCAGCACGCCGAGCTCCGCCATCGCCTCGGCGCGGGCCTCGTTGCCCCCCTCCGGCATCATGGCGGCCTGATCCCAGCCGCAGATGGCGGAGAGGTGGGAGAGGCGGTGCAGTTGTTGCTGATGTTGTTCGAGTTTCTGGTATGACATGGGATTGTCCTTGTTATCGTCCCTGATGGTATGCACCCCGTACCTGGCATGATCGGGGCCGCCCGATGCTAGCACTGCCATCCACCCTGGTGCCACCCTCAGGCAGTCAGCCGAGGCGCTTCTGGTGCCGTTCGCGGTTTTCCGCCTTCTTGCGCTCGCTCTTGCGCAGCAATACGTAGAGCGCACCGCTGCCGCCGTGGCGGCGCTCGGCGCTGTGCATGGCCATCACCGAAGGCAACTGTGGCAGCCAGGCGCTGACATGGCTCTTGAGCAGGGCACGCGGGGTGCTGCGCTCCCCCTTGCCGTGCAGGATCAGCAGGCAGCGGATATCCCGCACTTCGCATTCGGCAATGAACTGCACCAGGGCGATACGGGCCTCGTTGAGCGTCTTGTGGTGCAGGTCGAGGGAGCCTTGCAGCTCGTACTTGCCAAGGCGCAGCTTCTTGTAGACCCCCTCCTGCACGCCGTCACGCTTGAAGCCGACGATGGCGTGGGGGTCCAGCATCTCGACTGCTTCCGTGCCGAGGTGATCCAGGGTGAGTTGTTCGGCGGTGGCGGCTTCCCGGCGCGCGAGTTGCGCCTCGGTGGGCTGGCTGTTGCCCGCAACGGGGGCGATATGGTCGCTGCGAAGGGGCCGCACGTCGGCCACTTCCTGCAGGAACAGTGAGAGTTCGTCGTTATGAGACACGGCAGGCTCCCCGCATGAAAATGAGGGAGCCAGTATAGCGGGCCTTGGTGGGCCTTAGAATGGCAACGCTCGCGGGCCCCGGCCCTGCCGGGGAGGGCGGTCTGAGCGAGCCTGGTTATTGCCCCTCTTTGGGCGGCTCTGCGTGCATCACCTTGTAGATGAAATAGACCGCATAGGCGCTGATGAGCAGGAAGGTGCCGAAAATCACCAGCATGGACATCAGCCCCACGCTGTTGCCGAACATCAGGTTCATCCAGAATTCCATCTCGTTCACTCCTGTCACTGGGCGGTGACAGGCATGATAGATACCTCTTCAGGAGGGAGGGGATGATCTCGATCAACTCCCTCTCTGGTTATTTAATCGGCAGCAAATTCTGTGAGCCGACGCGCATCCGGCGCGTCAGGTCGCCGGACTGGACGCTATTTTGCTTTCTCCAGGGTCGGTTCGGTGAGGGGCGTGATGCGCCAGCCCTGCTGCTCCAGCAGGGCGAGCAGCCCGTGCTCGCCGTAAAGATGCAGGGCCCCTACCACGATAAAGCTCTCGTTCGGCAGGCTGGGCCACTTCTTGACCCAGTTGCGGTTGCGCTCTGCCAGCAGGGTCTGTTCCAGCCAGGCTTGCAGCTTGGGCGGCGCCATCTCCTCCCTGAGCAGATTGATGAGGGTGGCCTCGTCCCCGTTCTGCCAGGCGGTCATCACGGCGTCGAACCCCTGCTGGATGTCGGGCAGCTCGTCCAGGGTACTCTCCAGCATCAAGGTCTGGTTGTCGCCGACGCTCGCGAGATAGCCGAGCTGCTCCAGCAGGGTCTCCAGCCCGACGATGGGCTTGCCGCCGTCGTTCGCCCGCTTGGCGAAGTGCTGGTCGACACCGTATTCACCGCGATAGCCGGTGCGCTCCAGGGCCGCCTGGGTCAGGGTAATGGCCGCAAACCAGGGACGCAGCGGGGCCAGCATGCTCTCGTTCAGACCATTCTGGCCCGCGGCGATGAGGGTGCGACGGTAGAGGTCGATGGGCAGGTGATCCTTGAGGGTCTTGCCGTCGACGAGCCGGGTGATGGCGCCCATCTCCTGCCACTGCTCCTGGCTGATGTGGGTCATGTCCACCTCCATCACCAGGGCGCTGCTCTGCTGCCAGGCGCGCTCCACCGGGTCCGGCAGGGGATAGAGAGAGGGTTTGCCCGCGTGGATGGACCCCAGCAGCCAGTGCTGTTCGTTGCCCTTGTTGATGCGGTAAAAGGCCGGATCGGCCATGGCATGGAGCGGCAGCAGCAGGCAGAGCAGGAAGGAGAGCAGCGTGGGATGGAATCTCATGAGGCACCTTATGTGAGCGGGATGAGTGCTCTATGATAAGTCCTCATTTGTCACAGCCAAGAGGTTTCCCATGCCCCACCTTCGTTTTCGGGCAGTTTCTGTCGACACCCTGCAGCGGATAAGCGCCCCCCTGATGGCGGACCTCTGCGCCCTGACCGGTGGCAAGCCGGAGTTCGTCACCCTGGAGTGCGTGCCGAGCCAGTGGGTACGAGATGGCCAGCCTGAAGCCGGTTTCCCCTTCGTGGAGCTGGTCTGGTTCGAGCGACCGCAGGAGATGCAGGATGCCGCCGCCGCCCTCATCACCCGCCACCTGAAAGGGGTGCTGGGGGAGCAGACCTATGTGGTGGTGCAGGTGCTGCCCATCGTCAAGAGTCACTACTACAGCAACGGCCAGCACTATTGAGCGGGCATCGTTGCTAAGACAGGTGCATGTCAAGAGGAGGGCCCGCCGAGGGCACCTTTATCAGGCGGATTTGATCAGCAGCTTGTCCAGCCAGCGGCTTGGCAGCAGGCGGCGCAGCACGGTAAACAATTTGGTCGGGAAGGTGACCGGGTAGCGGTGCTTGGGACGCTTGCTCGTGAGCGCATGCAGTAACGGCGGGATGCAGGCCTCGCTTGGCAGGGTGTAGCCCCGGGCACCCCCTTCGCGCTCCAGCCTGGCCAGCGTCTGGGCATAGGCGTCCTGATGGCGGCTGGTGGCGGGGTCTATGTGGCGCAGGAAGGCCTCCCGGGCATTGGCGCGAAACCGGGTGTCGATGGGGCCAGGTTCGATCAGGCTGATGTGCACGCCGCTGCCCGCGAGTTCCAGGCGCAGGGTATCGGTATAGCCTTCCAGCGCGAACTTGCTGGCGTTGTAGGCGCCACGATACTTCATGGCCACCAGGCCAAGCACCGAGCTGTTCTGCACGATGCGCCCCTCGCCTGCCGCCAGCATGGGAGGCAATATCTGGCGAATGAGGTGATGCCAGCCAAAGAGGTTGGTCTCGAACTGCTCGCGCAGCGCCTCGGTGGGCAGATCTTCCAGCGCACCGGGCTGGCCGTAGGCGCCGTTGTTGAAGAGGCCGTAGAGGCGCCCTTCTGCCAGGGCCAGCGCCTCTGCCGCCCCTCGCTCTATGCTGGCGCTGTCCGCCAGATCCAGTTGCACCGCCAACAGACCCTGCTGCTGCAGCAGGGCCACATCCTCGGCCTTGCGGGCGGAAGCGATGACGGTGAAGCCCCGGGCGCCGAGCTTTCTTGCGGCGGCGAGGCCGATGCCGCTGGAGCAGCCGGTGACGAGCACGAAGGGATGGGGCATGAGCATGGTCCTGATTGACGGCCGGCAGGTGGCCCGAAGCTGGCATGGTAGCGTGGTGCCACCAAAAACAAAACCGGGCCAGAGGCCCGGTTTTCGGTCACGTCAGATGCCTGATTACATGATGGTGAACGGCATGATGATGTGGAACTTGACGTCATGCTCGGAGCTGAACATGTTCGGGTAGTACCAGCTGCCCTTGTCGTCCTGTTCGTTGTTGTAGTCGGTGTAGTGCAGCTTGAACAGGGTGCCCTTCAGCTTGCCGTCCTGCACTGTGTACATGACGTCGAAGTTGGCTGCCCACTCTTTGCCGCCTTCCAGGGACTTGTCGCCGTTGTTGGCATCCCAGCCGTAGGCACCGGAGACACCCACGCCCCAGCCCGGTGCACCCACCAGATCATCCAGGGAACGAGTCACGCCGAAGAACAGGGCCTTCTCGTCGTTGTGGTTCCAGTCGGAGCGGGAATCCCACCAGATTTCGTTCGCGCCCTGGGAGTTGCCGTAGCCGCGGGTCAGACGGGGCAGGTAGTTGCCCAGATCCCCTTCAGCCTTGGTCCACAGGCCTTCCAGACGGAAGCCATAGGGGCCGGCTGCCCAGCTGGCGGTCAGGGCTTGTTGCCAGGCCAGGCCGTCATAGTCGCTGTTCTCGGTGTCGGAACCGTAGAACTGGTAGCTGGTGTTCAGGCCACCCAGTACGTCGAACTTGTGGGCCAGCTTGAAGTGGTAGCTGTCCATGTAGCCTTCGGACTGACCGAAGCCGGCGGTGACGGCAGTGCCGTTCTCGAAGGTGTAGCGAGCGGCCAGACCGTGGATGTAGTCGATCTTGTTCGCATCGGTGAAGGGATCGCTGGCATAGGGGCTGCTCTTGGAGAAGCCGGTGGTGTTCTTGAACCAGGGAGCCTTGTACTCGTCGGCGATGGCGTAGGTCAGGTAGAGGCCGCCGAAGGTGCCTTCGATCTGGCCACCACGGTAGGTACCGGGTTGATAGGACCAGTTGACGCCGAGGATGCCGGGTACATAGAGCTGGGTGTAACCACCCTTGGCGGTGACGGCGTCACCGAACTTGAATTTCAGGGCGGCGTTGGAGAGGCTGAAGCCGTTCTCGGGAACGCCGTCACCACCTGAACCCCACTTGTCGCCCCAGAAGGAGAACTCGTTCTCTTCGTTGACGCCATTGCTCTCGTCAACGGCCAGGTCGTAGGCACCGAAGCCGCCCACGTCGACGCCGACCACACCCCATGCATAGCCGGAGTTGAAGTTCAGGGCTGCCTGGGTGGTGGCATGGCTCAGGTTGGAGTGGTATTTGCCATCCTGACCCGGACCGGCCTGGACGCGATCACGCTCACGCTGGAAGTAGAACAGGCCACCGGTGAGCTTGCCTTCGTCGATGAAGGCGCTGTAGGACTTGCCGTATTCCGGGCTCATCATGTCTTGAGCGGCGAACGCCATGCCGGGTGCGACCAGTGCCGCGACCACGGCAGCACTCAACGCGGCGCGCTTGAAGATCACTTTTTCCATTTGTTATTGCTCCTGATTTTATGGACTTAGCTTTTTTATCCGGCAGCCGGGTAGGCACCCGCCGCTCGGTATTGGCATTGCAATCAACACCCCGAAGGGCAAAAAAATGGTTCTCTGTCGTGCCCTTGTGCCTGATGCCTTGGCGCATCGGTCGGGGCTATCTGCATCGTTACAGTCGTTATTTTTTGGCTGTCGATCCTTGGCGATCTGACATCACCAAGAGTACGTTCGCGGTGCGAAATATCAATGTAAAGTTCCCGGCAAGTTTCAAAAATATGACCGAGTGCAAATAATCATGATTCTTGGTGTGGGCACTCCCAGGCCACTCATGTCGGCGATGACAACGCTTTCATGGTGATTTCACCGTTCTCCTGCGCAGATCTTGCCGTCAAGGCAGAACTTTCTTTGTTAACCCGGTGGCAACATATAATTTTGTATCACAAAAAAAGATGGGCCCGGCCGGATGCCCACTGTCATGAGCGTGAGCCGTCGCCCGACAGACAGGGGGACCAGGGATGTGAAAGGGGTGAGGGAGCCTGTGACTGAATGGATGAGGCAACCCGTCATTGGCCGTGAGGACATGACGGGAGCATCAAGAGAAGGGTTGCGGCAAGGCCGTACCGCGGGGAGATTGACAGGGAACGCGCCCCGGGTCTGGTGCGAACCAGACCCGGGGGTTATCAGGCCTGGCTCAGGATCCGGGGGATCTGCTGGGCCTGGTGGTGTATGTGCTCCGAGACCTGTACCGAGAGGCGGCTGCCCTGGCGGGCGTGCTGGCTGATGCGACCGATGAGGGCGGCGAAGCTCGCCAGCCTGTGCTCCTGGCTCTTGGCATTGTCGGCGCCCTGCAGGGCGATGACGGCTGTGCTGCGCGCCATCTCCCGCACCGTCAGGGTGGTCTGGCGCAGCTGCTCCGCCTGCTGGCGCTGCTCGGCGGCCTCTGCGGTGATGCGGGCCAGCACGGTGGCGAGCTGATCCCCCGCCTGGGTGAGGCTGGCCAGGATCTCGGTGATCTGGCCGAGGGAGCGCTGGGTGTCGGCGGAGAGGTGGCGCACCTCGTCGGCTACCACCGCGAAGCCGCGTCCCTGCTCCCCGGCCCTGGCCGCCTCGATGGCGGCGTTGAGGGCCAGCAGGTTGGTCTGCTGGGAGATATGGCCGATGACGTCGACGATGGCGGTCACGTCCTCCACCGAGCGGGTCAGCTGGGCCAGGGCGCCGCTGCTCTCGTCGATGGCGAGCCCGGTCTGGGCGGTAGCCGTCAGCATGCCCCCGACCAGCCGCTCGCTCTGGCTCATGGAGTGTTCATTGTGCTGGGCGTGCTGGGCGATTTCGGCGGCGACCTGGTGCACCTCGCTGGCGAGCTGGTTGAGCTCCTGCATCATGGTGTCGCTCTCATCCACCGCCTGCTCCGTGGTGCGGGTGCTGTGATGGATCTCCTGCACCTGCTCCACCATCTCCTGCAGGCTGGAAGAGACGCTGGAGAGCTGCCCCGCCTTCTGCTGCTGATCCTGTTGCAGGCGCTGTATCAGGCGGTTGTAGCTCGCGACGATGTCCGCCAGCTCGTTGCGCTCGCGCCCCGGGGTCAGCAGCTGGGCCTGACCCGTGGCGTCGAGCTGCAGGAAGGCTGCCCGCAGTTGCAGCAGGGGCCTGACCAGCCAGCGACGCTGCACCAGGGCGAACAGCAGGGCTACCACGACCAGGCAGAGCGCCAGCACGCCGAGCACGGTGGCCAGCTCCCGGTTCATGGTCTGACGGGCGGCGGCGAGTTGCTCACCCAATTGCTCCCCCGCTTGCAGCAGCTGGGTGATGTCCTGCTGCACCATCTGACGAGCGGCCTGCTGCTGTTGCAGCGCCTTGCGGCTGTTTTCCAGCTCCTGGGGATAGCGCTTGAGCAGGGAGGTCAACTCGGCTTTGGGCTGATCCCCGAGCTCCTTGCGCATCGGCTCTCCCAGGGTGAATTCGTCGGCCGGTGCCTCCTCGAAAAGTGCCAGGCTCGGCAGGGCGGCCAGGGAGTCGGCCTGCTTTTGCAGGGCAGCCAGCTCGAATTGCAGCCCTTCGAGACGCTTGGCACTCGCCTGCTCCATGTAGTTCTGGCGCTGGTGGGCGAGGGAGGGGAGGGCGGTCAGGATGTCGGCCGCCCCCTGGCGATACTGCTCGGCAAGGGCCGGATCCCGCCCGGCGGCTGCTCCCTGCTGGCCGTAACGGAGCAAGGCTTTGGCCTGGGTGGTCAACTCGTTCTCGGCATTTTGCAGCAACCACTGGCTGTTGCCGGAGAGCTTGCCCGCCGCCAGATAGTCGCCGTCAATGCGGGTTTTCATCTGCTCAAGCCGGGCGTTTAGCGGCTGGGTCTGGGGATCCTCCAGGCGGGACAACAGCGCCAGCGCCTGCTGGCGCACCCCCTGTGCCTGGGCCAGCAACAGGGGATCCCCGCTGCCGAGATAGTCGCGAAGCGCCCCCTGCAACGGACCGCTCAGTTGCTGTTGCAGGCGCTCCTGCAGACGCTGGGCCTGGGCCGAGTGGTTGAATTGTTGCCAGCCATGATAGAGCGCGGTGACCTGGACACCGGCCACCAGCAGCAAGACGAGGGAAGAGAGGGAGGCAAAATGGGCAATTTTCACATCAGATTCCTGCTTGAATCACGCAATGGGCGCGAGCTTAATCAGGTCTGATGGCGTTTTTATGACAGTGGCCGTGCCAGCTCCCGTTGACTTGGGCTCTTCACCAGCAGGCCGAGCAGCGCGCCGCCCATGATGAGCCCCCCCGCCAGCAGATGGCGCAGGGTGAGCGCCTCGCCGTTGAGCCAGACCAGCAGCAGGGTGCTCAGCAAGGGAGTGAGGTAGGCGAGCGCGCCGATGCGGCGCGGATCCCCGTCCCGCAGCGCCAGATACCAGGTGACGAAGGCCGCCCCCATGGGGCCGAGGGCGAGCCCGGCGATGAGCAGCCAGTCCCCCTGGGGGATCCGGGCGAATGGCAAGGGGCCTTCCAGCATCCATGCCAGCAGCAGGGCCAGGAGCCCTGCGGGCAGGCAGGCGGCGGCCGTGACCACGGCAGGAGCGGGAGGCAGGCGGCGGGAGAGCACGGAATAGGCGCCCCAGACGATGGCGGCGCCGAGGGCCAGCAGGTAGCCGGGCAGATGGGCCTGTTGCAGTTGCAGGTGACCATCGACCATCACCAGCACCGATCCCGCGAGACCCAGGGCCCCGGCCAGCAGATGGTGCAGGCTCAGGGGATGGCCCGGCAGCAGCAAGGGGGTGAACAGGATGATGCACAGCGGCCACAGGTAGTTGATGAGGTTTGCCTCCAGCACGGGGGCGTGGCGAAAGCTTGTGAACAGCAGCAGGTGATAGAGCAGCAGGGCGGTGATGGTCACCAGCCAGGTGAGGGGGCTGGCGCGCCACTGGCGCCAGAATGGCAGGGTGCCCGCCCCGCAGAACAGCAGCACCAGCCCGACCAGCACCAGCGGCGAGACGCTGGTGATCCGGGAAGTGAGCGCGGCGAGGGAGGCCCACAACAAGATGGTGAGCAGGGCAAAACCGGTGGACTTGTCCCACCAGGAAGACGCAGGCATCCAACACTCCTTTGCAAGATGAATGAACGAAAAAGAGGGCCAGTCTAGCAGACTGGCCCTCGTCACACAGCGTTGCCGTGACGGTGCGGGTTATGACTCCCGGCTCGGGACGGCCCCTGCCGCCGGAGCCAGGGACTGCCCCTTGACGTACCAGACGATGAGGGCCAGCACCAGCAGCGGCAGCACGGGGTCGAACCAGGTGCCGCCGGAGCCGAACAGCAGGTTCAGCAGGGCGACGCCGGTACCGCCGATGGCCCAGGCGATGGTGGTCGGGATGGACCAGACGATCATCTGCTGCTTGACGTCGGAGATCCCCATCATGCGGTTGACCACCCAGAACAGGCTGTCGTTGAAGTAGCCGAAGAAGAGCGACCCCATGGTGGCGGCCTGGGCGGCCAGCAGCATGTTGACCCCGGGGATCTGCGCCAGGATGGGGGCGGAGATGGAGGCCGCCGTCACCATGGCCACGGTGCCGGATCCCTGGATGAGGCGCACCAGGGTCGCCACGATGAAGGGGATCAGGATGGGGGAGATGGGCAATTGGGCTATCTGCTCGGCCAGTTGCTGACCCGCACCGCTGTCGCGCAGCACGGCCCCCAGCGCCCCGCCGGCACCGGTCACCAGCAAGATGATGCCGGCGGATTGCAGCCCCTCTTCCAGGCGGGCGGCGGTTGCGTGCCTGTCCATGTGCGGGACCAGGGTATAGACCGCCAGCAGCACGCTGATGGCCAGCGCGATGATGGGGGTGCCGATGAAGTTGATGCCCTGCACCAGGGGGTTCGCCATCAGGCCGTCCATGCCCTCCAGGGTGGCCAGAGTGGTGAAGATGGCCTTGACGAAGATGAGCACGATGGGCACCAGGATCGGCAGCAGCGACAGGGTCAGGCTCGGCAGGGTCTTGCCCTCCTTCTCCTTGAGGTACTGCTCATAGGTGGCTTGCAGCTCGTCCGGGGTCTGGGCGGCCTGGGCACCGAACTCGGGGTACTTCTTGTCGAGCCACTGGGCGTAGAAGACGATGCCGAGCACGCAGGGGATGGCCAGGGCCATGCCGGTCAGCAGCATGGCGCCGATGTCCACGCCAAACAGGCCGGCAACCCCCAGCGGGCCCGGGGTCGGCGGCACGGTATGGTGGGTTACCACCAGGCCGCCCGCGAGTGCCACCCCCAGGGTGAGCAGGGAGCGCTTGCCGCTTTTCGCCAGCGCCTTGGCCACCGGATAGAGGATGACGAAGGCGGAATCCACGAAGATGGGGATGCTGACGATGTAGCCCGTGATGGCCAGGGCCCACTCCTCGCGGCGCTTGCCGAGCCACTTGATGAAGCTGTAGGCGATCTGTTCGGCGGCGCCGGAGACCTCAAGCAGGCGACCCATCATGACCCCGAGGCCGATGACGATGCCGATGCTGCCGAGGGTGGAGCCAAAGCCCTGGGTGATCACGGTGAGGGTCTTGTCGATGCTCATGCCGCCGGTGATCCCGGCGATGCAGGCCGCCGCCAGCATGGCGATCAGGGCGTGCACCCGGGTACGGATGACCAGGAACACCAGCACGAAGACCGCGATGATGAGACCGATGATGGGGGTTGGGATGTCGCTCATGATGCCTCCTGCATGTCATGGGTGATGAAACTGTCGATGATGTCGGCAAACGTCCTGTCTGCCGCGAAACCGAGGGCGCTGGCCCGCTGGTTGTCGATGCGTCCCGGCCAGCTCGCCACGATGCGCTCGATGGCCGGATCGGCGGCAAACTGCACCCGATCCCGGGCCACCTGGCCACCGACCCGTGCGAGGGCCTCCAGCATCTCGCCGACGGTCACGCTGATGCCGGGCAGGTTGATGCTGCGGGCGTCACCGGTGGCGGGAAGTCTGGCCGCCAGCAGGAAGTTCGCGACCACGGTGGCGGGGCTGGAGAGCCAGAGGCGCAGATCCGGGCTCACCGGGCAGATGGCGCTCTCCCCTTGCAGCGGCTCGCGGATGATGCTGCTGACAAAGGAGGAGGCGGCGCGGTTCGGCTTGCCCGGCCGCACGCAGATGGTGGGCAGGCGCAATACCAGACCGTCGACGAAGCCCTTGCGGCTGTAGTCGTTGACCAGCAGTTCCCCCATGGCCTTCTGGGCGCCGTAGGAGGAGGTGGGGGTCAAGGCGGTACCGTCATTCACCAGCTCCGGCAGCGGGCCGCCATAGACGGCGAGCGAACTGGTGAAGACGAAGCGGATGCCGGACCGGGCATGGCGGCACGCCTCCAGCAGGGTGCGGGTGGTGTCCAGGTTGACCTGCCAGCCCAGATCGAAGTCCTGCTCCGCGTGGCTGCTGACGATGGCGGCCAGGTGGTAGACCACGGCGGTCCGCTCGCTGATGAGGGACTCGGCGACACCGGGTTCGGTGAGGTCGGCCCGCAGACAGCGAACCCTGGGGTCCGGTAGGGGGGATTGCGGCTGCTGGATGTCCACCAGCAGCAGCTCGGTGAAGGGGTGGGGGCCTTGCAGCAGGGCCCGGGCCAGTTTCTGGCCCAGGAAGCCACCGCCGCCGGTGATGATGATCTGCATCTTGTTATCCTCAGACTCGTTCATGTTCAGGGTCGTTATTGTTGTGTCAACCAGCCCAGCCCTTCCCGGGTGCCGGCTCTGGGGTTGTACTCGCAGCCAATCCAGTCGTGGTAGCCCGCCTGCGCCAGCGCCTTGAACAGGTGGGGGTAGGCGATCTCCCCCTCGTCCGGCTCGTGGCGATCCGGTACCGAGGCGATCTGGACGTGGCCGATGGCCGGGCCCAGCTTGCCGATGAGACGGGTGAGATCCCCGTCCATGATCTGGGCGTGATAGAGGTCGAGCTGCACCCCCACGTTGGGTCTGTCTATCTCCTGCACCAGGGCCAGGGCATCGAGCTGGTGGGCCAGGAAGTAGCCGGGTACATCCCGATCGTTGAGTGGCTCGAGCAGTACCTTGATGCCGTCTTCGGCCAGGAAGTCGGCGGCGAAGCGGATGTTGTCGATCAGGGTCTGGCGGTGGGCCGAGAGGCTATGAGCAGGGTCCACGATGCCGCTCATGGCGTGTACCTTGGTGCAGCCGAGCGCCAGGGCATAGTCACGCACGCTTGGCAGGTGGCCGCGAAACTCCGCTTCCCGACCCGGGATGGCGGCCATGCCGCGCTCCCCTGCCGCCCAGTTGCCCGGCGGCATGTTGAACAGGGCCTGGGAGAGCCCCTGCTCGCGCAAGCGGCGGCCCAGATCTGCGGCCGGCCACTCGTAGGGGAAGAGGAACTCCACCGCCTCGAAGCCTGCGTCGCGGGCGGCGGCGAAGCGCTCCAGGAACGGCACCTCGGTAAACAGCATGGTGAGATTGGCGGCAAACTTGCTCATGGTTTCATCCTCCTCAATTCATCAATTTCGGGTTCGCTCAGGTAGCGGATGGAGTGGCCATGAAGCATCAGTGCCAGGCGCGCCGTCTCCTCCAGCTCTTCCATGTTGTTGACCGCATCCACCAGATCCTTGCCCGTCACCACGGGGCCGTGGTTGGCCAGCAGGAAGGCGTTGCCTTCGGGGGCGCGGCGCCCCAGCTCCTCGGCGATGCGGGCATCCCCCGGTTTGTAGTAGGGGATGAGCGGCAACTGGCCGACCCGCATCACGTAGTAGGGGGTGAAGGGGCGGATGACGTTGGCCGGGTCCAGCCCCTCCAGACAGGAGAGGGCGGTCAGGTGGGTGCAGTGCAGGTGCACCACGGCCCGGCAGTCCGGATTGTTGTGGTAGATGGCGAGGTGGAAGGCCACCTCCTTGGAGGGGCGATCTCCCCCCAGGTGTTCCCCCTGCAGGTTGACGTGAGAGAGCCTGTCGGCGCTGAGCCGTCCCAGACAGGAGCCGGTCGGGGTGGCGATCAGGGTACCGTCCTGCAGCAGGGCGGAGAGGTTGCCGGCGCCCCCGGTGGCATAACCGCGCTGGAAGAGGGAGGCCCCCAGCATCACCATGGTGTCGCGCAGTGCCTGTTCAGTCATGGAAGTACTCCTGAGCCTTGTCGAAGAAGTCGTCGCTCCCGAAATTGCCGGACTTGAGGGCCAGCGACAGGGGGGCGTCGATGGCCCGCACCCAGGGCACACCGGGGGCGATCTGCGGGCCTATGTGGAACGCCTTGACGCCGAGAGCCTGGGTGACCCGGCTCGAGGTCTCGCCACCGGCGATGATGAAGCGGTCCACGCCGGCGCCTTGCAGCAGTTGGGCGAGGCGGGCAAAGCAGTGTTCCACCGCGTCGCTGGCCGCCTGCTGGCCGTGGGTTTCCTGAATGCGGGCCAGCTCCGCCGGGCTGGTGGTGGCGTAGACCAGCGGCGCCGGGGTGAGGGGCTGGTCCAGTACCCAGCGCGCCAGCTCGGCCGGGTAGTCGGCCTCTTCGAGGCAGCGCACCACATCCAGCGCCAGGGCAGGGGCGTGCTGGCGATAGCGGGCCACCTGACGGTTGGTCATCTCTGAGCAGGAGCCCGACAGCACCGCGGCGCGGGTGCCTCTGGGCCAGCCCGCTTCGCGGGCACCCTGCAGATCGCCGCTGCCAAGCTGACGGGCCAGGCCGATGGCGAGGCCGGATCCGCCGGTCACCAGGGGCATGTCGAGGGCGGCGGTGGCGATGTCCAGCAGGTGCTGCTCGGTCAGGGTGTCGACCACGGCGTAGCGCACACCAGATTGCGTTAGCTGCTCAAAGGCGTCGGCAATGGCGCCGGGACCCTGTGCGATGGTATTGAACGGCACCAGACCGGCACGGCCCTGGGCTTGTCCCTCCATCAGCCGCAGCAGGTTGCTGTCGGTCATGGGGGTGATGGGGTGATGGCGCATGCCGGACTCGGCGAGCGGCTGGGTGCCGACGAAGAGGTTGCCCTGATAGACGGTGCGACCGTTCACCGGCAGGGCCGGGCAGATCAGGGTGAACGTGCTCTCCAGCGCCGCCAGCAGGGCGTCGGTGACGGGACCGATGTTGCCCGCCGCCGTGCTGTCGAAGGTGGAGCAGTATTTCTGGTAGATGCGCGGGCAGCCGCGGGCCTTGAGCCAGTCTAGGGCCGCCAGGGAGTCGCGCACCGCTTCGTCCGCGGGGCAGGAGCGGCTCTTGAGGCTGATCACCACGGCATCGACCGGGGGCAGATCCCCGTCATGCTCCGGCACGCCGGCGAGTTGCAGGGTGGAGAGGCCGTTCTCCACCAGGAAACCGGCGATGTCGGTAGCGCCGGTGAAGTCGTCTGCGATGACACCGAGTTTCATGCTTGCTCCTCCTGACCCGGCAGGGTGATGCCTGAGAAGATCTTGATGACGGCGCTGTCATCTTCCTGGCCGTGCCCTGCGTTGCTGGCGCCGAGGAACATGTTCAGCGCCGTGCTCGCGAGCGGCAGCGGGAAGCGCAGCGCCTTGGCGGTGTCGGCCACCAGGGTGAGATCCTTGACGAAGATGTCCACTGCGGAGCGGGCCTGGTAGTCACCGGCCAGCACCCGGGGCATGCGGTTTTCAAACATCCAGGAGTTGCCGGCGGCATGGGTCACCACGTCATACATGAGATCCAGGGACACGCCGGCCCGGCTGGCCAGGGCCATGGCCTCGGCGGCCACCGCGATGTGCACCCCGGCCAGCAGCTGGTGGATGATCTTCACCGTGCTGCCCTGGCCCGGCTCGCTGCCGACCCGGTAGACCTTGCCGGCCACCGCATCCAGCACCGGGGCCAGCTTGTCGAAGGCGGCGTCGGAGCCTGCGGCCATCACCGTCATTTCGCCGGCATCGGCCTTGATGGCACCACCGGAAACCGGCGCATCCAGCATCGGCAGTCCCATCTGCGCCAGCTCGGCGGCCAGGGCGCTCGCCTCTTCGGCCGCTATGGTGGAAGAGACCATGATGGCGGTGCCCGGTTTGAGGTGGCGAGCCAGCCCCGCTTCGCCGAGCAGGATGCGGCGCACCTGGGTGGCGTTGACCACCAGCAACAGCACGGCATCGAGCGTCTCGGCCAGGGGTCTGGCATCGGCCATGACGGCGGCGGCACCGGCCTGCTGCAACTGGCCGCGAGCCTGCTCGCTGAGGTCGATGCCATAGGTGGTGAGTCCGGCCCGCAGGCAGGAACGGGCGGCGCCCATGCCCATGGCGCCCAGGCCGATGACCGCAACATGATAGGGAGTGCTCATCTCGTGATTCCTCGATTACGACTGATGAGCTGATAGTAGAGGCTTGCGGCGATGAAATATCAGGCAGTTGTCACAAAAAATAACTTAACTGGTGTTAATTTTTGTTATTTGTGCGGGTTAAGATTCTTCTGAGTCAAATTTTGGCGTTTTTATTGTGAATAAATGTGATTTGTGAGCCCGTTTCAGGTTATTTATCATTTTTTCCCAGGTCGCTGGGGTAGAATGGCACCTTCCTTTTCCCGAGGCGCGAGGCAAGATGATTCCCGTAGAGCGACAGCAACGTATCCTGCAACTGCTGGCAGAGCGCGGCGTGGTCAGCATAGTGGAGCTGACCGACTGGCTGCAGGTCTCCCACATGACCATCAGGCGCGACATCCAGAAGCTGGAGGAGCAGGGGAGGGTACTCTCTGTCTCCGGCGGGGTCAGCCTCTCCCAGCGGATCAAGAGCGAGCCCTCACACGCCGCCAAGCGCAGCCTGATGCAGGGGGCCAAGCTGGCCATTGCGCGGCTCGCCGCCGCCCATGTGAGCGAGGGGAGCACCGTCTATCTGGATGCCGGTACCACCTCCCTGGAGCTGGCCCGGGAGCTGGCGCTTCGGGAAGACTTGATGATAGTGACCAACGACTTCATGGTCTGCGCCTACCTCATCGAGCACGGCCGCTGCCGCCTCTATCACACCGGGGGGCAGGTCATTCGCGAGAACCAGTCCTGTGCCGGGGAGGCCACCGCCCACTTCCTGCGCAACCTCCATCTGGACATCGCCTTCCTGTCAGCCTCCTCCTGGGACAGTCAGGGGATCTCCACCCCGAGCGAACAGAAGGTGCCGGTGAAGCGGGCCGTGGTGGAGTCGGCGGCGACGCGCATCCTCATCTGCGATTCGTCCAAATATGGCAAGGTGGGGACCTTCAACGTGGTGAGCTGGGATGCGATCGATCAGGTGATCACTGACGAGCAACTGCCCCAGAGCGCCCGCGAGGCATTGGCACAGCACGGGGTCAGGGTGACCATGGCGCCGCTGGCCAGTCTGGTGGCCAGCGCCGAACAGGGGTAAGGAAAGGGGCGACAGGCGGCGAACCACAGCGCCACCCGGCCGGGATCAGCGACCCTCTGCGGCCGGTGCATCCGTCAGCTTGGCGGAGCCCTGGATCACCTCCCCCGCCTTCTCGATGTCCCGTCCCATCCCGTGGATGGTGTTGCAGCCCAGCAACCAGAGGCTGGTGCAGAGCACCAGCAGCATGCGATTCGTCTTCATCCTTGCTCCTTTCATGCTATGGGGTCAGTTTGAGCAGGCGCCCCTGGCCTGAATCCGTCAACAGGTAGAGGGCGCCGTCGGGGCCCTCCTTGACGGTACGGATCCGCTCCCCCAGATCGGTCAGCAGCCGCTCTGCCGACACTATCTTGTCTCCGTCGAGGTGCAGGCGCAACAAGGCCTGACCACGCAGGGCGCCGACGAACAGATCCCCCTGCCACTCCCTGAACAGGTCCCCCTGATAAAAGGTCATGCCCGAGGGGGCGATGGAGGGCACCCAGATCCAGCGTGGCGCCGTCATGCCCGGCGCGCTCTGGCCCACGCCAATCTTGCCGCCCCCGTACTCCTCGCCAAAGGTCACTCTGGGCCAGCCGTAGTTGTGGCCTGGCAGGATGAGGTTGACCTCGTCCCCGCCCTGGGGACCGTGCTCGTGAGCCCAGAACTGCTGGCTGCCCGGGCGCAGGGCCGCCCCCTGCATGTTGCGATGGCCCAGGCTCCAGATCTCCGGCAGGGCCCCCGGCGTCTTGACGAAGGGGTTGTCGGCGGGGACCCGGCCATCCTTGTGCAGACGCACCGTCTTGCCGAGGTGGTTGTCCAGCGTCTGGGCCCGCTCCCGCTCGCTGTAGCGATCCCCCAGGGTGATGAAGAGGTGGTCCTCCGTCAGCACCAGGCGGGAGCCAAAATGGGCGCCGCCGGCCACCTTGGGCTCTTGGCGAAACAGCAGTTGCCAGTCGACGAGGGCGTCTTTTTGCAGTCGGGCCCGGGCCACGGTGGTGCCGGCGCCTCCGTCCCCCGGCTCGCTGTAGCTGAGATAGAGCCAGCCATCGCCGTCCAGGGCGAGATCGAGCAGACCCCCCTGACCCGTGGCGGCGAGGGGCGGCAGGCCGGAGACCACATGGCGGTTGCCACCCGCGTCGATGCGCAGCAGGCGCCCAGGGCGCTCGCTGACGAGGTAGCTGCCATCCGGCAGGAAGGCGAGCCCCCAGGGGTGGCGCAGCTCCCCCGCCACCGGGGTCAGGGTCAGCGCCCACACCGGGAGCACCAGGCAGACAAGCAGCAGGGCAAACAGTCGCAACATGGGGGCCTCCTTGCTCGGCCAGACCTGAATGTCGCTGAAGTATAGGGGAGGCAAACGGGAAAACGTGAACAACAACAAGCTATTGGGTGATACCGGCGGCGCCTGCTGTCCCTTGGGGCAGGAAGGGAAAGGGGGTGAGCCAGGGCTCACCCCCCTCTGGCTAGAAGAGGGCTGGCACGATGCGAAGCGGGTGATCCGTTGGTTTGACTTTGCCTATCTTGCGCTTGGGCAGCTTCACCGGCTCCGCCGGCAGCGCCTCGTAGGAGATGTGCGCCAGCAGGTGGGAGATGATGTTGAGGCGCACCCGTTTCTTGTCCTCGGAGTGGGCCACGAACCAGGGGGCCCAGGCGGTGTCGGTGGCGATGAACATGGCATCCCGCGCCCGGGTGTACTCATCCCAGCGATCGAAGGACTTGATGTCCATGGGGGAGAGCTTCCAGATCTTGCGGCCATCGTCGATGCGATCACGCAGCCGCCGCTCCTGCTCTTGTGGGGTCACCTCCAGCCAGTACTTCAGCAGAATGATGCCAGAGTCCACCAGGGCTTTTTCCACCATGGGGGTGCCAGCCAGGAATTTGTCGCTCGCCTCCTCGCTGCAAAAGCCCATGATGCGCTCCACCCCGGCCCGGTTGTACCAGCTGCGATCGAAGATGACGATCTCCCCCGCCGCCGGCAGATGGGGGATGTAGCGCTGGAAGTAGAGCTGGCTCTTCTCCCGCTCCGTGGGGGCGGGCAGTGCGACGACCCGAAAGACCCGGGGGCTGACCCGCTCGGTGATCGCCTTGATGGTGCCCCCCTTGCCGGCCCCGTCGCGCCCCTCGAAGACGATGCAGACCTTGAGCCCCTTGTGCACCACCCACTGCTGCAGCCTGACCAGTTCCACGTGCAAGAGGCGCAGCGCCTTTTCGTATGCCTTGTTGCCAAGGGGCTTTTGCGCCTCGGCCACGACCGGTTCTTCCGTTCTGGATTTTCGTTTGCTGCCCATGATGTCCTTCTCTGTGTCTCGGCGAATGGAAGGCCGTCCTGCCGGACGGCGCCCTTCAAGGGTAGATGACGGTGTGCCGCCACCGGGAGTGGCAACTACAGGGGGATGTTAGACATCAGGTCCAGGGGAGGGTGCTGCTCCAAAGGTATGGCAAGAGGGGGTGTTACCGCCATAAGACTCTATTTTTATGTGGTTTTTGGCATATACCCCAGGTTGGATTGAGCCGTAGCGGGCCGGTCAGTGTCAGCTATCTTCGACTGCAACTTGTCTGCTAGTATCGACTCCGTCGCCTTTTGTCGCAGGCCGTCATTCCTAATAAATATATCATTTAAATACAAGTGGATAGGGAGATCTACATGGCTTCAAAAACAGGCGTTAAACAGTCATTGCAACTTGTAGAGCGCCTTGCTGACGGCTCACTGCGGCAAATACCTCTTACCGATGCTGTCATCATTCCGGCTCAATCTGGCGCCAAGTACGCGTTAATCGACACCTCGACCGGCAAATCCCCAGATGGCTTGTTCGTCAAACGCAAGGGCGGCTCGCTGATCATCGAATCCAGTGACGATGGCGTTCTGGTGGAACTCACCGATTTTTATGATGAACCAGATACTGCGTTTATTCCCCAGGCGGAGCTGGATGGCTCGGCCTTGAACGGTGCCGCGGTGACGAGTGAGAGCCCGGTAATAGAGACGGCTGCCAATGGTGAGCAACTCATCTGGCAGGGGAGTTCTGATAGTGATTTCTTCACCCCCATCACGGTCGGGCTGGGGGCACTTGGTCTTGGCGGGATCGCGCTGGCTGCTGGCAGTAGTGGAGGCAGTGATAGTGATGGTGGTACCGATGCCGGTGTCGTCAACAGAGTTGCGGGGACCATAGTGGGCGGCCCGGTTGTCGCTGGCAATGATCTGCGGGTCGAGGTTTACCAGGCTGACGGTGTCACTTTGCTGGGAGAGGCGCAGGTCAATCCGGATGGCACCTTCTCAATCGCGGTTGGCAGCTATCTTGGCGTGGTCATCGCCCGGGTCGTTAACACCGGCTCCAGTGCCGACTATCTCGATGAGGCGACCCAAGCAGGCAAAGACCTGAATGCAGAGCTGTTTGCGATGGAAGTGGTGTCGCAGCCTAATTCTACCGTTACCGTCAATCTCAACGTCCTGAGCACCCTGGCTTATCACAAGGTGCAAGATGCGGCTGCCGGTAGTTTGCCCGCCGAATCCATGGTCAACGACATCAACAATGCCGTGGCCGACCTGTTTGGTCTGCCGAGTTTGCATGGCACCACGGTAGTGCCGACCAATGGCGGCGCCTTTGATAGCGCCAACGGCCTGAGCGCAGGCGAAATATATGGAGCCGTACTGGCAGCACTATCGGGTGCCGATAGTCAGAACGGTGGCAATAGCCAGAAAACCATCGAGGATCTGCTTGCCGGGTTGCAGGTTAGCAACGGCAAGGCGACGTTGACAGAAAGTGCGCAGGGGATTGTCGTCCAGGGCGGGGAATATACGTCAGCGCAAACGGGGCAGAATTTGACGGATGCCGTTGCAGGGGTGGTTGATACCTTCGCACCCAAATTCAGCTCAAGCGCGACGGCTGCTGCCATTTTGGAAAATAGCGGTGCTTTGCAGAGCGTGTATACCGCTGTCGCAAGCGATGCGGGCGATGTCACTTACAGCCTCAAGGTGGTGGGTGATCACGCAGCCTTCAGCATCAACCCCGTGACGGGGGTTGTGACCCTGATTGGCAATCCTGATTATGAAGTCAAGGGGAGCTACAGCTTCACCGTGGTGGCCACCGATGCGGCGGGCAACGTCAGCGAGCAGGTGGTTACCTTGGGGGTCAATAACCTGGATGACACAGCCCCGACCATCACCTCGGGGACCACGGCCAGCGCCATCGATGAGAACAGCGGTGCCGGGCAGGTGGTTTACACCGTGACCAGCACTGACAGCGGCGACATCTCGACCGGTAGCACCAGCTACAGCCTGAAGGCGGGAGCGGACGCGGCGCTGTTCAGCATCAATGCCGCCACGGGCGCGGTGACCCTGATTGGCAATCCGGACTACGAGACCAAGGGAAGCTACAGCTTCACCGTGGTGGCCACCGATGCGGCGGGCAATGCCAGCGAGCAGGTAGTCACCTTGGGGGTCAACAACCTGGACGAAGTGGCGCCGACCATCACCTCGGGGGCGACGGCCAGTGCCATCAATGAAAACAGCGGTGCCGGGCAGGTGGTTTACACCGTCACCAGCACCGACAGCGGCGACATCGCGACTGGCAGTACCAGCTACAGCCTGAAGGCGGGAGCGGACGCGGCGCTGTTCAGCATCAATGCCGCCACAGGTGCCGTGACCCTGATTGGCAATCCGGACTCCGAGACCAAGGAAAGCTACAGCTTCACCGTGGTGGCCACCGATGCGGCGGGCAATGCCAGCGAGCAGGTGGTCACCTTGGGGGTCAACAACCTGGACGAAGTGGCCCCGGCCATCACGTCGGGAACCACGGCCAGCGCCATCGATGAAAACAGCGGCGCCGGGCAGGTGGTTTACACCGTGACCAGCACAGACAGCGGCGACATCTCGACCGGCACCACCAGTTACAGCCTGAAGGCGGGAGCGGACGCGGCACTGTTCAGCATCAATGCCACCACAGGTGCCGTGACCCTGACGGGCAACCCGGACTACGAGACCAAGGCCAGCTACAGCTTCACCGTGGTGGCCACCGATGCGGCGGGCAATGCCAGCGAGCAGGTGGTCACCTTGGGCATCAACAACCTGGATGACACAGCCCCGACCATTACCTCCGCTGCTACCGCAACAGCTATCAGCGAGAACAGTGGAGCAGGCCAAGTCGTTTACACCGTCACCAGCACCGACAGCGGCGACGTCTCGACCGGTAGCACCAGCTACAGCCTGAAGGCGGGAGCGGATGCGGCGCTGTTCAGCATCAATGCCGCCACGGGCGCTGTGACCCTGACGGGCAACCCGGACTACGAGACCAAGGCCAGCTACAGCTTCACCGTGGTGGCCACCGATGCGGCGGGCAATGCCAGCGAGCAGGTGGTCACCTTGGGGATCAACAACCTGGATGACACAGCCCCGACCATTACCTCCGCTGCTACCGCAACAGCTATCAGCGAGAACAGTGGAGCAGGCCAAGTCGTTTACACCGTGACCAGCACCGACAGCGGCGACGTAGTGACCGGCACCACCAGTTACAGTCTGAAGGCGGGAGCGGACGCTGCGCTGTTCAGCATCAATGCCGCCACGGGCGCGGTGACCCTGACGGGCAACCCGGACTACGAGACCAAGGCCAGCTACAGCTTCACCGTGGTGGCGACCGATGCGGCGGGCAACGCCAGCGAGCAGGTGGTCACCTTGGGCATCAACAACCTGGACGAAGTGGCCCCGACCATTACCTCCGCTGCTACCGCAACAGCTATCAGCGAGAACAGTGGGGCAGGCCAAGTCGTTTACACCGTGACCAGCACAGACAGCGGCGACGTAGTGACCGGCACCACCAGTTACAGCCTGAAGGCGGGAGCGGACGCAGCGCTGTTCAGCATCAATGCCGCCACGGGCGCGGTGACCCTGACGGGCAACCCGGACTACGAGACCAAGGGAAGCTACAGCTTCACCGTGGTGGCGACCGATGCGGCGGGCAATGCCAGCGAGCAGGTGATCACCTTGGGGGTCAACAACCTGGACGAAGTGGCGCCGACCATCACGTCGGGAACCACGGCCAGCGCCATCGATGAGAACAGCGGTGCCGGGCAGGTGGTTTACACCGTGACCAGCACCGACAGCGGCGACATCTCGACCGGTAGCACCAGCTACAGCCTGAAGGCGGGAGCGGACGCGGCGCTGTTCAGCATCAATGCCACCACAGGTGCCGTGACCCTGACGGGCAACCCGGACTACGAGACCAAGGCCAGCTACAGCTTCACCGTGGTGGCGACCGATGCGGCGGGCAATGCCAGCGAGCAGGTGGTCACACTCAACATCAACAACCTGGACGAAGTGGCGCCGACCATCACCTCCGGGACCACGGTCAGCGCCATCGATGAAAACAGCGGCGCCGGGCAGGTGGTTTACACCGTGACCAGCACAGACAGCGGCGACATCGCGACCGGCAGCACCAGCTACAGCCTGAAGGCGGGAGCGGACGCAGCGCTGTTCAGCATCAATGCCACCACAGGTGCGGTGACCCTGACGGGCAACCCGGACTACGAGACCAAGGGAAGCTACAGCTTCACCGTGGTGGCCACCGATGCGGCGGGCAATGCCAGCGAGCAGGTGGTCACCTTGGGCATCGACAACCTGGACGAAGTGGCGCCGACCATCACCTCGGGGACCACGGCCAGTGCCATCAATGAAAACAGCGGTGCCGGGCAGGTGGTTTACACCGTCACCAGCACCGACAGCGGCGACGTCTCGACCGGCAGCACCAGCTACAGCCTGAAGGCGGGGGCGGACGCTGCGCTGTTCAGCATCAATGCCGCCACAGGTGCCGTGACCCTGACGGGCAACCCGGACTACGAAACCAAGGGAAGTTACAGCTTCACCGTGGTGGCGACCGATGCGGCGGGCAATGCCAGCGAGCAGGTGGTCACCTTGGGCATCAACAACCTGGACGAAGTGGCGCCGACCATCACCTCCGGGACCACGGCCAGCGCCATCGATGAAAACAGCGGCGCCGGGCAGGTGGTTTACACCGTGACCAGCACCGACAGCGGCGACATCGCGACCGGCAGCACCAGCTACAGCCTGAAGGCGGGAGCGGACGCGGCGCTGTTCAGCATCGATGCCGCCACGGGCGCTGTGACCCTGACGGGCAACCCGGACTACGAGACCAAGACCAGCTACAGCTTCACCGTGGTGGCCACCGATGCGGCGGGCAATGCCAGCGAGCAGGTGGTCACCTTGGGAGTCAACAATCTGGATGACACAGCGCCGACCATTACCTCCGCTGCTACCGCAACAGCTATCAGCGAGAACAGTGGGGCAGGCCAAGTCGTTTACACCGTCACCAGCACTGACACCGACGACGTCGTGACCAGCAGTACCAGCTACAGCATCAAGCCCGGTGCGGATGCGGCGCAGTTCAGCATCAATGCCGCCACAGGTGCAGTGACCCTGACGGGCAACCCGGACTACGAGACCAAGGCCAGCTACAGCTTCACCGTGGTGGCCACCGATGCGGCGGGCAATGCCAGCGAGCAAACCGTCACCCTGGCTATCAACGATTTGGTGGATGAAACCGCACCGACAGTCAGCAGCATCGCCATCAGTGGGGCAAGCGGTGCACAGAACAGCACCCTGAATGCCGGTGACGTGGTCAGCGTCACCGTGACCATGGATGAAGCCACAGTGGTCGATACCACGGGCGGCACACCTCGTGTGGCGCTGAATGTCGGTGGCAGCACCGTCTACGCCGATTACGTCTCGGGCAGTGGCACGGCCTCCTTGCTGTTCCAATACACCATTCTGGCGGGCCAGACCGATGCCAACGGCATCAGTCTGGATGCCGATGCACTGCAAGCAAACGGCGGCACATTGCGTGATGCAGCGGGCAATGCCGCCAATCTGGCTCATGGCGTGGTGGCGGATAACGCCGGCTACCTGGTGGACACCACGGCCCCAGCTGTCAGCAGTGTGGGTATCACGGGGGCCAGCGGTGTGCAGAGCAGCACCCTGAATGCCGGTGACGTGGTCAGCGTCACCGTGACCATGAATGAAGCGACTGTGGTCGATACCTCAGGTGGCACACCCCGTGTGGCGCTGAATATCGGGGGCAGCACCGTCTACGCCAATTATGTCTCGGGCAGTGGCACGGCCTCATTGCTGTTCCAATACACCATTCTGGCGGGTCAGACCGATGCCAACGGCATCTCGATCGTTGCCAATGGCCTGGAGGCCCACGGTGGCACCCTGAGCGATGCCGCGGGTAATGATGCAAACCTGAGTCATTCCCTGGTGGCCGACAACGCCAGCTACCTGGTGGATACCACGGCGCCTGTGGTGAGCGGGGTCAGCAGCACCACGGCGGCGGGCACCTACGGTGTCGGGAGTGTGATCAGCATCCAGGTCAGTTTCAGCGAGGCGGTCACCGTCTCGGGCACGCCGCAACTGACTCTGGAAACCGGTGCCACGGATCGGACCATCAATTACGTCAGTGGTTCAGGCTCCAATACCCTGACCTTCAACTACACGGTGCAGGCGGGGGACACCAGCGCCGATCTGGATTACCTGAGCGCGGGGGCACTCGGCCTCAATGGCGGCACCATCCTCGACGCCGCTGGCAACAACGCCACGCTGACCTTGCCGACCCCGGGCGGGGCCGGTTCACTCGGGGCAAATGAAGCCATTGTGATCGATACATCCGGGCCTGTGGCCGACACCAGCATAGTGGTGTTTGACCTGGTGCAGGGGGTCAGTTCGGACCACAGCAGCCGTACTTTCGATGCAAATACCAGTTACACCATTTATATCCGTGTGGAGAGCCAGAAGGCCGAGATGAGCACCGCAGGTAATGGACCTGGAACCTGGGGGATGTGGTCGGGGGCCAATAATCTGGGGGCGGATGACAAGGTGGTGTTTGTGGGAACGGGACAGGGGGTCATGGCCAAGAGCGGCTCGCAATGGCGCGTTGTAGGAAGAGCGGAGGCAGGCCGTAATGGTTCGAACACACAGGATTACTATGCGATATATACGATGTCGTCATTCCTTGGTATGACGGTTTATGCCAAAGGAACTGTCTATCGTGGCATAGCATGGAGCACCGGACAGGTTCCGGGGACTCTCTATGGGAACGGCGATTTGTGGAACGGCACCTGGGCCAACATCAATGCGGGAAAAGCATTCAATGATGCACATATGCTCCAGATGCCAAACGGTGTCCTGACCTCTCAAGGGCTGGTCTGACCCGGCTCTAATTATCCACCCTTATCGCCCCTCATTGAGGGGCGATCCAGTCCCAGGATCCCGCGGTTCCCATGAGTTCACTCTCCCTATTGCGCACGCTGGCCTTGCAGCAACAATTTGTGCTGTTGCAGGAGGCCTGCTGCGCCCCACAAAACCCCGCCGAACAAGTATTGCTGGCGCTGGCCTGTGCCCAGCTTGGCGAGCTGGATGCCGCACGCCACGCGCTGGCAGGGCTGGATCTTGCCGCTCTTGATGTCGACGGACGTGTCGACCTGGCTGCTGTCCAACTGCTCTTGGGTGAGCTTGATATGGCGCAGGCGCTGCTCGAAGCAGCCCGGCATGACGCACCGGATCATGCGCTGCTGCTGGCGCGGCTGGCGACCTGTCAGCTCAGGCGCCAGCAAACGACGGTTGCGCGGCCACTGTATGAACGCAGCCTTGCCCTTGCGCCCAATATCCTGATCTATCAGCAACTGCTGCGCCTCTATTTGCAGGACGGGGCCATCGCATTGGGCGAGCAACTGCTGACTCGGGCCGAGGCCTTCTGGGAGGGTGAGCGGGAGCACTGGCCCGAGCCACAGGCGTCTTTGCATAGCCAGCAATTGCGAGGTCTGCGTCTGGAGTTGTGGCTGGCGGCAGAGGAATATGCCGCCGCCGATGCCTGGCTGGACGAGCAGCAACGCTTGCTGGACGAAGAGGATTATTGCGGCCTGATCAGGGGATACGCCCAGCGGCTGGCCGAGCAAGGTCGCCATGCCCAGGCCGAGGATGCCCTGTGCCGGGGAGGAAGAGAGTATCCCGACCATCCCGGCTTGCATCAGCATCGCGCCGAGCTGGCTGAGCTGCAAGGACGCACATCCCAGGCCATCGCCTTGCTGCGCCGGGCCATCCATCTGGCGGGCCAGCAGCAACAGCCCGTGCTGGCATTGCGCCTCAAGCTGGTTGCCGTCGCGACCCAGGGGCAGACGGGGCTGGCCAGAGAGATGGCCACTCAGGCCCTCGAAGAGGCGCAGGCATTGCCGCCGTCAGAGCGTCTCGACGGGGCTCCCCGATCCCACTGGCTGGCCGAAGCACAGGTGGCGCTGGCCGGGGTCGAGGCGCAGGAGCAGCAGTATGACGAAGCCGACGCGCGCTACAGCCAGGTGCTGCAAGTGCATCCGCAACAGGTGCCGGCCTTGCTGGGGCTGGGGCAGTTGTACCTGCAACTGGGACGAATTGAGGAGGCGGTGGCGCTGTTTGAACGGGTCAAGGAGCTCGACCCGGTGCGCGGATATGCCTCGCTTATCAATGCGCGGCGCTTCCCGGAGGATGACGCCACCCTGCACCATCTGGAGGTGCTGGCCCGCCGCCCCGGTCCAGAGGGGCTGGTGAAACCCGGTCTGCTGTTGCAGTTGGCGGCCTCCTGGGAGAAGCGCCAGGACTATGCCAAGGCCTTTGCCCTGGCCGATGAGGCCAATCGTGCCAGCCGCACCTTGCTCGGCTATGACCCGGCGGCGCACCGGCAAGCTTGCGCGCGCATCCGTCATGCCTTCAGCAGATCGCTCTATGAACATCGCCGGGGTATTGGCAATGAGTCGACGCTGCCGGTGTTCGTGCTGGGCATGCCGCGCTCCGGCACCACGTTGATCGAGCAGATGCTGGCCAGCCACAGCCAGGTCCACGGTGCGGGCGAGCTGGGGCTCATCCCCGGCGTGATTGCGGGCCTTGAACGGTGGGAGCGCCGGGTCGGTTCCGGCCGACATTACCCCGACTGTGTGGACGATCTGGACGCCAAGGTGATCGCGGGCATCACGGGCAATCTTCTCAAAGAGCTGCAGGAGTATGCTCCCGGGGCGCGGCATGTGGTGGACAAGCTGCCCCACAACTTCGAGAACATCGGCCTCATCAAGCTGCTCTTCCCCCATGCGCGGATCATCTCGGTGCGGCGGGATCCCCGCGATATCGCCATCTCCAACTACTTTACCGATTACGCGGCCAAACACGGCGGCATGGGCTTTGCCTATGACCTGACCTGGATAGGGGAACAGCTCGCCGACCATAACCTGCTGATGCACCACTGGAACCAGCTCTTCTCCGGGGAGATCCTGGAGGTGAGCTACGAGGATGTGCTGGCGGACCCCGAACGCGAGGCGCGGCGCATGCTGGATTACGTCGGGGTGGCCTGGGAGCCTCAGGTCCTCAATTTCAGCGAGTTGCAACGGCCGGTGAAAACAGCCAGCGTCTGGCAGGTGCGCCAGCCGCTGTACAAGAGCTCCATGGCCAGATGGGCGCGTTACGAGGCCCATCTTGCCCCGCTGCTGCGTGGCACCAATGCGCGCATCCAATGGCAGCCGATCGACGACATGGTGGCGCTACCCGTGCCCGGCTTGCTGGAAACGGGCGTGGCGCGCTACCGGGAAGAGAAGCTGGACGAAGCCGAGCACTGCTTCAAGCAGTTGCTGCATCACCTGCCCGAGCACGCTGCCGCCACCTTCATGGTGGGGCTTGTCTATGTGCGCAAGGGCTATCTGGCCGAGGGTATCGCCCTGATGCACAAGGCCCACGAACAGTGCCCCTGGCATGGGCAATGGCGCGAGGATCTGGCGCAGGCATATACGCTATCGGGCGAGCCGGAAAAGGCGGCGCAGCTGATGCGCAAGGTGCCGCCTGTGGCACAGACAGCCTTGCCCCACAACGAACAGGAAATCGACGAAGAATGTTCATGGTAACTAGCTTGCCGCGGCTGAGGCGGCATGGCCTGCTGCTCCTGAGCCTGGCCGTGTTGACCCTGCCCGCGAATGCACAACAGGCCGATGGCTTGCAGGCGGCGTTGCAGGCGGCCCTGAGCCAGCACCCTGCCGTGAGTGGCAAACGGGCACAGATCGAGGCAAGGGAATACTCTGCCGATGCAGCCCGCAGTCAGCGCTACCCCAGCGTGACTGCCCAGGTGCAGCAGTATTCAGAATCGAGTCGGGATACTGCGACCGGAGAGGACCTCTCCACGCCGGTGACGTTGCGCGCTCGCCAACCTTTGTGGGCATTCGGGCGCATCGACAACAGCATTGCGTTTGCCGATGCCGACACAGAGGTCGAGCGTGTCGACCTGCTGCGAGTGCGGCGCCAGTTGCTGGAGCAGACCGCCGTGGCCTACTCCAATGTCCTTGGCAGCCGTCAGCGCCTGGAGGTGGTTCAAGCCAGTCTGGCTGCCCATCAGTCGCTGTTCGAGCAGATCAGCCGCCGGGAGCAGGGTCAGCTGGCGTCGACGGCGGATGTTCGCCTGGCGGCCACTCGCCTCGCGCAAGCCAGGGCGAGGGTGGAGCGATACGAAGGGGAGCTGGCCATTGCGAGAAGCGATCTGCTGGCCCTGACCCAGACGCCCGTACCGGCCCGACAACCGGTGACACCGGATCTGCTGCAGGTCAGCGAGGGCGAGGCATTGCGCCAGGCCGCCCTGCAGGGCAGCGCCGAAGTGCGTTACAAGAAGCAGGAGATCGAGCGGGCCAGGGCGAGTGTGGAGCAGGTCAGAACAGCCTCCATGCCCACGCTCTACCTGCAAGCAGAGCAGGATTACGATCAGCCATCCTACCGGGATGATACCCGGGTCAGTTTGGTGCTGGAGGGCACGCTGGAGGGGATGGGCTTTGCGACCCGTGGCAGGACAGACGCGGCGGTGGCGCAGCAGAGCGCGGCCGAAGATGACCTGGCCTACGCCGTCAGCGAGCTGGAGCGTAGCGTGCGTCGCCTGCAACGCAGCCGTGAGCTGCAGGCCGGGCTGGTGCGGGTACAGACTGAGTCGCTGGCGGAGTTGGGGGCCGTGCTGGGATCCTATCAACGCCAGTATGTGGCAGGGACCAAGAGCTGGCTCGATGTGCTGAATATCCAGCGCGAATTCAGTGAACAGCAGTTGCAACTGGTTCAGGCAAAGAGTGACTGGGAGATTTACTCCTTGCAATTGGCTGCCCTGACAGGGGGGCTGGATCCCCTGGTGACCTTGAACGGTGAGGAGTTACAACCCCATGGATAGGCAAACCGCCGAGCAGGTGCCGCACGGCATGTCATCTGCGTTGGTGACACACTTGTTGGCTACGTTACAGATCCCGTTCGACCGCGATGCACTGACACAGGCGTGGGAGCAAGCGGCGCCAGCCACTGCCACCCTCGGGCCCGCGCAGTGGTTGAGGCAGGTACTGATCCAGGCCGGATTGAAGAACCTTGCACCCGTGCAACTCGCCTGGCGTCGTCTTGATCAGCGCCGCTTGCCGGCACTGGTCTGTGCCCAGGGGGAGTGGGCGCTGGCGGAGCGGGATGCCACGGGCCGCCTGACCCTGCTCGATGGGGCAGGGATGCGCCGTGAGGCCGATGAGAGCGAGCTGCAGGATGCCCTGGTGGTCTGGCTGCGGGCACCGGTGAGCAGACGTGCCGATGCCGACAGTGTCTTCTCCGGCAACCTGGCGTCTCGCCTGGTGTGGCGAGAACTCTTTCGAGAGCGGGGCTGGCTGTGGAAAGTCATCGTGGCCACCGTGCTGGTGAACCTGCTGGCCGTCGGCACGTCCATTTTCGCCATGCAGGTCTATGACCGTGTGGTGCCGACCCTGGCCTATTCGACCCTGACCACTCTGGTAACCGGCATGGGATTGATCATCCTGCTGGACTGGATGCTGAAGATCACCCGGGCCAGGATCCTGGACAGCCTCTCCTGTGCCGTCGACAAGCGGGTTTCGCAGCAGGTCTTCGAGCATGTACTGCATCTGCGCCTGGATCAGCAGCCGCGCAGCCTGGGCACTCTGGCGGCCCAGGTTGGCGGGCTGGATGCCGTGCGTCAGTTCTTCAGTGCCGGCGTGGTGTTTGCACTGGTGGATCTGCCCTTTGCCGCCCTGTTTCTGGCATTTATCGCCATCATCGGCGGCGCGGTGGGCTGGGTGTACACCCTGCTGCTGCCAGTGGCATTGCTGCTGGGATATGTCAGCCAGTGGCGCCTTCGCGCCTTGCTGTCACAGCAGATGCTGCGCAGCAACGAGCGCCAGGGGTTGCTGGTCGACACGATACGGGGCGCAGAGACGATTCGCGCCAACAATGCCGGCTGGCGTTTTGCACAGGAGTGGCAAGACGTGACGGCGACCATCGATGGCTACAACATCCAGCAGAAGGCGGTCAGCAGTTTCTCCAGCGTCAGCACCAGCAGCCTGTCAACCCTGGCCTATGTGGCCGCTGTGGTTGTCGGGGTATGGCAGATCGAGGCTGGCCTCCTGACGATGGGGGGGATGATCGCGTGCAGCATCCTGGGGGGGCGGGTGATCGCCCCCATCGCCCAGAGCGTCCAGTATCTTGCGCAGTGGCAGCAAGTCAGACAGGCGTTGCAGATGGTGCACCAGGTCTTGTCCCTGTCGCGGGATCGGCGCCCGGAGCAGCAACTGCTGCTGCCGGACGAACTCCCCAGGGAAGTGGCCCTGGAGCGCGTGCGTTTCGCTTATCCCGAATCGCCCATCTGCCAGCTCGACATCGAGCGCCTGCAGTTCAAATCCGGTGAGCGGGTATTGCTGGTCGGGCCGATCGGGTGTGGCAAGTCGACGCTGCTCAAGATGCTGGCCGGCCTGTATTGCCCCAGCGAAGGCCGCATCCGTCTGGGAGACGCCGATCTGTGGGAAATCGATCCCCAACTGGTGGCAAGCCAGGTGGGGTATCTGCCGCAAGCCGTACAGCTGTTCAAGGGCACCCTGCGCAGCAATCTGGCCCTGACCGGCGTGACCAGCGACTCTCGCCTGCTGCAGATCACCCGCGAGCTTGGCATCGACGGCATTGCGGCATCCAGCCCTCAGGGGATGGATCTCGTGATCAGCGAGGGAGGAGAGGGGCTCTCTGGCGGCCAGAGGCAGCTGGTTGCGCTTGCTCGCGTCCTGATCAACCAGCCCAGGGTATGGCTGCTGGACGAACCGACGGCGGCCCTTGACGGCGAATCCGAGCAGCGTGTCTGGACGGCCTTGCAAGGGGCGATACAGCCCGAGGATATCGTGATCGTGGCGACCCACAGGCCCATGGCGGCCGCCCGGCTGGCGACGAGGGTCATCGCCATGCAACAGGGGCGGGTGGTAAAAGATGGCACGCCGGATCGGGTGCTGACACAGATGCTCGCCCGACCGGCGGCATCTTCGCACCCTGGCAAAGGAGGAATGCTTGATGTGGTCTGATCGTTTCCTGCAAGACGATGATGCGCGTACCCTGGCTCGGATCCGCAAGTTGCAGAACTCTCACCGGGGCCGTCAGGGCTGGTTGTGGATGACGGCGCTCCTGATGGCGATCTTTGTTGCCTGGGCCTCATGGTTTCGGGTGGACGAAGTCGCCCGTGCCACGGGCGAGGTCATTGCCAGCAGCCGGGTGCAGATCATCCAGTCGGTGGATGGCGGCGTGCTGGAGCAGTTGCTGGTCAAGGAGGGGGACAGGGTGGCCCCCGGTCAGTTGCTCGCCCGTCTGGAGCAGACCAGAGTGGGGGCGTCGGTCGGAGAAGTGGAGGCCCGCCTGTTTGCGCTGGAGGCGAGGGCCACCCGGCTGCGGGCGGAAGTCATCGGTGAACCGCGACTCACCTTCTCACCTGACCTGCTGGCACGCTCTCCCGAGACGGCCCGTGTCGAGGAGGCGCTGTTCAAGCAGCGCCAGACCGGCCTCAGGGAAGAGCTGAGAACCATGCGAGTGGCGGTGTCACTGGCCCAGAAGGAGCTGCGTCTGGTGGAGCAGCTCTATGCTGATGGCGATGCCAGCGGCTCCGAACTGCTGCGGGTGCAGCGTGGGCTCAATGAGGCCGAGGCCCGGCTGGTGAACCGGCGCAACCAGTTCCTTGAGGAGGCCAGACTGGAGCTGGCCAAGGCGGAGGATGACATGGCGCAGGGCGCGCAGACCCTGACCCTGCGCAAGCAGGAGCAGCAGGACAGCATGTTTACCGCCATGGTGCCTGGCATCGTCAAGAACATCCGGGTCACCACGGTGGGCGGTGTGCTCAGGGCCGGGGAGGAGCTGATGCAGATCATCCCGGTCGACGACGATCTGATGATTGAGGCCAAGGTGAGCACCGCGGACATTGCCCGTGTGGTGCCGGGTCTGGAAGCGACGATCCGTTTCGACACCTTTGACTACACCATCTTTGGCGGCGTGAAGGGGGAGGTGGCCTATGTCAGTGCTGACAGCCTCAAGGAAGAGACCAGTCGCGGCATGGACATCTATTATCGCGTGCGGATCAAGCCTGCCAGCTACCCCGTGACCTCCACGACGGGCAGGGAGATCGACGTGTTGCCGGGGATGACGGCCCAGGTGGATATCCGCACCGGTGATCGTACCGTGATGGACTACCTGCTCAAGCCCCTGCGCAAGACCCTGAGCGAGTCATTCGGAGAGCGCTAGATGGGATTGAGGGGACCTGACCTCGTCCCCGAGCTGATGCCTGCCTGATCTGGCGGGCATGGCGCACAGGCCGTGGCGAGGGTCATCGCTCCCCGAGGCCCGCCATGTGGCGCCCGGGATGAGGGGGAAATGGCGCAGAAACGCACAAGGGGCTGGCATCATGACGATGCCAGCCCCTTGCTGTGTATGGTGTTCCCGACTGGAGTCGAACCAGTGGCCTGTCCCTTAGGAGGGGACCGCTCTATCCTGCTGAGCTACGGGAACCTTGTGGCGGGCATTATACAAGAAGCATTGTGCTTTTAAACCCTTGATTCCTATTCCAATACGGCCAGGTCACCGATTTGGACATTGAACGGCGAATATTTGTTCTGACTGCTGATGATGGCGCCATCCTCAAACACCTGCACCACCTCGAACAGACCGTCTGCGGGGTTGCGCATCACCCTGGACTTGCCATAGGGGTCGACGAAGTCGGCGCTGTGCTGGACCCGGAACTGGTCCCCGAGCTTGACCCCGTTGCGACGGCCCAGGTTGATGTGGGGGCCGCGCTCGTGCTGGGCCACGATCCGGGCGGTGACGGGGGCACAGGCGAGTTCGGCGGCGATGTCCTGGGCCGCCTCCTTCAACTGGTAGCCCACCTCCTGGCCAAAGCTCGACTGCCAGAACTGGCCGCCGCTGCTGCCCACCTGTTCCCGCTTGGAGAAGGTCCAATTGGCGCGGCCCTTGTACTCCTTGCGGCCGAGCAGGCTGCCGTTGATGCCGTCGAACAGGTAGAGCTGCATGGAGAAATTGCGCACGGGATCCTCATACCAGCTGGTGAGGGCGTTGCCCTGGGGCTCGAGGGAGAGGTCGTCGATGCTGCCGAGCACCAGATACTGGCTGTCGGTGCGCAGGCTCAGGGCCTTGATCTCCTCGAGGGCGCTGCGATCCCCCTGTTGCAGATGGAGAGGGTCGATGCGCAGGTTCTCGTCCAGCCACTGGCGTGCGACCACCTGGGGCGTCGTCGCCAGGGTTTCAAACAGCCGGCGGGAGAGATCGGCGGGCATGTCGTCCAGGGCACCGGTGCTCGCCTGGTCCGGGTAGCGCATGCGCAGACGCACCAGCGTCAAATCCTTGGCGTAGTGCTGGGTCTGGCAGATCTGCCGCTCCGCCTGGATGTCGGCCACGAGGGTGATGTACATGCGGCCGTTGCGCACCTCTTCGCGCTTGAGGCGGTACTGGCGGATGTCGCCGCCGGAGCGGATCTGGATCTGCTCGGAGCGCAGGCTGCCGTTTTCCAGGCGCTGGATGCTGGAGACGGAGGCACCGCTGGTCAGCAGCGCCTGGCGCAGGGCATCCCGGGTCGCCTGCTCGCGGGCGTAGACCTCGTCGCCCCCCAGAATGGCGGCACTGCCCTGGGCCTCGATAAGTTCGGCCCTGGCCGACAGGCTGGCCAGCAGCAGGGTGAACAGCAGCGAAACTTTCATAACAAACACCTTGAGTGGGCGACCCCGCTGCCGCCGGTGGGGCGGGTCAGGGATCCTGGACACAGATCCGGTCTGCACCGGAGCGGGTGACCAAATAAAAGCAAGAACCATGCCTTCTTCCCTGGCCGGAGCCCGCGCGGTGGGCTCCGGTGGCACAGTGCGCGCCTTTGCCCGGGGATCATCGAGGATCCTGCGCGCATTCCCGCCTCAAGTGTTGGCGGTTGCGACCGATAACAGGTCAGGTGCAGATACAGGAAAGGTATCCATGAAGAGAGTTATCACGGTGCTGGCGGTGGCGCTGGCATTGGTCGGTTGCGGGTCGGCCGACCCCATCAATCGGGAGCTGGGAGACCCTCGCCAGGCGGCGAAGGGGATGGAGCTCAACTGGCTGGTGGCCCGCATGACGGATCAGCTGATGGAGCGCAAGTCCCTCACCACCCTGACCGAGCCCATTGCGGTCGCCTCCTTTGTCGATCTCGACACCCTGAAGGACACCAACTGGATGGGGCAGCAAATCGAGGAGAGCTTCATCTACGAGCTGAACCGGCGCGGTGAGGTGGTGGTGGACTTCAAGACCACGGGCAACATCCAGGTGACCCCGCAGGGGGACTTCGTGATGAGCCGCAACTACAAGGATCTCTCGTCCCGGCTGCCCATCTCCCGCATCCTGACCGGCACCTTCAGCCGCAATCAGCAGGGGATCCTGGTCAACGCCCGCATCATCGATCTGCGCACCAAGATGGTGGAGACCACGGCCCAGAGCCTGATCCCGAAACAATATTTGTCCGGTGCCAGCAACTCCTTTGGCCGGGCCTCCATCAATCGCGGTTACCTGATGCGGGGGGGCCAGAGCCCGTCCGGTCATCTGGTCAACCTGACCCCTTGAGGTGGCGCGTCATGAAGCGTGAAGCGGGCTGGCTGACATTGAGCCGTGACACATCGGGTGTGGTGAACAGGAAAACGGGGAAACAGCGATGAAAATCTTGTTGGGTTGCCTGATGGCCATGTTGCTGACGGCGTGCAGTGGCAACCGGGTGGTGAACTATGACGTGGGCGAGAAGCCCGATGACTTCCCGGTGCTCAAGGCGGTGGGGTATGCGGTGATCGACATCCAGCCCGGTCCCTCCCAGTCCGAGAAGATGTTGCAGGCGATCCGCGCCTCCAAGATGGACGCCTACCGGGAGCTGGCGGAGCAGCTCAATGGCCAGCAGGTGCGCGGCCAGAGCAGCTACAAGGACCTGACCCAGACCTCCAACTCCCTGGATGTGTCGGTGGCGGGCATGGTGCGCGGTGCCCGGGTGGTGGCGACCTATCCCCGTGGCAACACCTATGCCACCGAGCTGGAGCTCGACACCCGCAACCTCTATCACCTGAACCAGCTGATGGCGGGCCAGTTCTAGGGCGGGTCCGGGGGGCGCCGGCATGAGCCTGGCGATGATCACGGTACAGACAAAGGCGAGCGCAGGCTCGCCTTTTTGTTTGGTCGGGAAAGGGCTCGGATCTACGGGGAATAACCGGGGTTGGCGCCTTGGACGGCATAGGGCCAGCGGTGAGGGTAACCGGGGTTGGCGTCTTGGGAGGAGCTGGTCTTCGGCAGGAGAAACGGGGTTGAGGTGCCGGGCGGGATCCGGCCTGTAGCGAGGAAAAAGGGGGCTGAAGTAGAACAAGAGGTGCCCGGGCGCCGGAATGGCGGCCTTTTTTGTTTAGGGAAATCTAACGATGCTGCCATGTCGTTAAATAAATTCAAACGATAGAAAGGCCCGGCAGGCGGCAAAAGGGGGCCGCAACGGGAGGAAGATGGCCTGATGGTGAGTGGAAAGACAGCAGCGCCAGGATCCCGGGTCCACGAGGAAGGCGGTGGAGGGCGGTTTAACGCCGGAAGGGAAGGGCGGGACTGGGCCGCGTCTCACGGGGAGGGCGCAGAGAGCACAAAGGCGAGCCGGGGCTCGCCTTTGTGCGGCAGGGGCGGGATCCGCTCCCCATCAGCTTCCCATCAAGACGGGCGGCACGGCGGTCGGCTTGACGTCTTCGCTCGGGTAGCAGCCCAGCACCTTGATGTAGCGGGTGATCTTGGTCAGCTCCAGCAGGGCGGCCTGCATGGCCGGGGTCTGCAGGTTGGCGGAGACATCCAGGTAGAACATCTCCTCCCAGGGGTTGCCCTGCACCGGACGGGATTCCAGCTTGGTCATGTTGATCTCGTGGCTGCGCAGCACCAGCAGCGCCTCCACCAGGGAGCCCGGCTTCTGGGAGGTGGACATGATGAGGGTGGTCTTGGCCGGGATCTGGGGCGCCACGTCGATGGGCTTGCGCGCCACCACGATGAAGCGGCTGTAGTTCTCCTTCTGGTTGGCGAGCTGCTCGGCCAGCACGTCGAGGCCATAGAGCTCGCCGCCGGCGGCGCTGCCGATGGCCGCCGCTTCCGGGCTTGCCAGCTCCTTCACCTTCATCATGGCGCTGGAGGAGGAGTCGCAGATCTCGTGGCGCGCCCCTTCCAGCTTGCTGAGGTAATGGGAGCACTGCTGGAACACCTGGGGATGGGCGTAGAAGGTCTTGATGCGTTCGAGCTCGGTGGGCACGGCGGTGAGGATGCAGTGCTCGATGGGATAGGTGAGTTCACCCACGATGGAGAGGGTGGTGTGCTGCATCACGTCGTACACCTCGTTGATGGAGCCCGAGCTGGTGTTCTCGATGGGCAGCACCCCGAAGGCGGCACGGCCCGACTCCACGGTGTCCAGCACCTCGCGGAAGTTCTGGCAGTTCACCTCGATCACCTGATCCTTGTAGCGGGCCAGGTACTTGCGGGCGGCCAGGCTCGAGTAGGAGCCGCGTGGTCCCAGGTAGGCGACGCTGGTCATGGGCTCCTGCTGCTGGGGGTTGAGCAGGCTCTGCAGGTAGGCCTGCTGGGAGAGCACGGAGTCTTCGATGATGGTGTGGTAGATGCGGGTGATGTACTGGGCATCCAGTCCGAGGGCGCGCCCTTTCTGGATCAGGGCGACCAGCAAGTCCTGCTCGCGCTGGTGGTCACGGATGGGACGGGGATTGGCCTGCTTGGCGCGGGCGACCTCGATGCTGAGGGTCTTGCGTTTGGCCAGCAGGGCGAGCAGCTCCTGATCCAACTGGGTGATGTCGTGTCTGATCTCGTCGAGCGTTGCCATGGTGGTTCCCTATCCAGTGATTCTGTGGTGTGTGGTGCAAAAAAAAGCCTCCGCTGGGGAGGCTCGATTCGTCTTTGGTTTCTGTTTACGCGAATGGTTCACGTGACGACGGGCCTTCCCTCATGTGGGCCGGGTAAACGAGAAAACAAAGAAGAATGGTGTGTTCATGGGCGTGTCCTGAATGTAACGCCATAACCATTAAGGGATTTGGCGGTGCGATGCAAGTAAAACTTGCCCGGGGGCGTTGAACGGGGCAGGGTGGTGGCTCGGGTTGCCGAGGGGGAGTGAGCGTCGTTCTGGTCCCTGTTTGTGGCAACCGCCGTGACCACATCCGTGGCAACAACACATAGAGGGGACGAGACGATGGCGGTGATCTTCGATCTGGGCAGGGTGGTGGTGCGCTGGGATCCGGTGGCCATAGTGAGTGGGGTGCGCGGACCCGAGGGGGCGACTGCGATCGCGGAGCAGCTGTTCAACCACCCGGACTGGCTGGAGGTGGACAGGGGGACCCTCTCCCTGCACACCATGGCCCGTCAGGCGCAGGGGCGCACCGGCCTGTCGATGGCGGAGAATCTGGCCATCTTGCAGGCGGTGCCGTCCTCCCTTGTGCCGGATCCCGCCATGGTGGCGCTCATCGAAGAATTGCACGGTGCAGGCCACCCCCTCTATGCCCTCTCCAACATGGGGCACGCCAGCATCGACTGGCTGGAGCAGCATCAGTCCTTCTGGCGCTTCTTCAGCGGCAAGGTGGTGTCGGCCCGGGTGCGAATGCTCAAACCCGAGCCCGACATCTACCGCTATCTGCTGGTGTCGTTCGACCTCAAGGCTGGGGAGTGCCTCTTTATCGACGACAGCCCGGCCAACGTGGCGGCGGCCGAGGCGCTCGGTCTGCGGGGGCTGATCTTCACCGATCCGGCCCGGTGCCGGGCGCATCTGATCGCTCAGGGGTTGTTGCCTGCCTGAGGAGAGCCAGTTTCGCTTCGCAGCGAAAAAAGTGGGCAAAACCTTGATTGAGGGCAAATAACGTACAGCTTTATCCATGCTCTTTAAGTGTATATTCAGCTTGGTGCGGGCAAAATGGTATCCAGTTCATCATCCGGAGTTGTTGTTATGGATGCCAATGTCGTTGCGCTGCATCGGGGATACGATCAGACCTTTCAAGCCAGGGAACAGAGGCTCATCAACACCCTGGCCGGTTACAGCGAACTGCTTGTCTCCTTCTCCGGCCGACTGGAATCTTGCTACAGCATGGATCTGTGCCGGGCCAGCGGGGTGCGATTTCGCGCCATCACCCTGGACAACCCCACCCTCAGCCGCCAGTCGGTGGCCAGGGCACAGCGCTACTGCCGGCACTACGGCATCCCCCATCAGGTGCTCAAGACCGACGAGATGATCTTCAGCGCGCACCTGGGCCACCTCGCCGAGGTGACTGACCCGGTGCGCTACCTCTGCCAGCAGCTCGAACATGAAGAGGGCCCGCCGCTGCTGATGTCGGCCTCGGTGGAGGAGAAGCGGGAGTACCTGCGCCGATTCCACAGCCTGCCCGCCAACACCCTCTGGATCTTTGCCGAGCAGGGGATGACCAACCGGGATTTTCGCTACGGCTTTCACAAGCGGCAACTGGCGCTCTGGGGAGACGTGGGGGAGGCCTGCCTGAGCCGGCGGTTTGTCGATATGACCTCCCTGGACAGGCGGCACCTGCGGATGGTCGACATGGCCGAGCAGATGCTGGTGGACATGGGGCTGGGGGGAGCCCAGGTCTTCTTCCATACCCTGGGTGACAGGGTCACCACCCTTGCGAGGATCCGGGTGCCCGAACGGCTGCGGGCCCTGGTGTTCGACATGCAGCCCACCATCCAGAAGGCCCTCAGGAGTGCCCAGTTCGATCTGGTGACCCTGGATCTGGCCACGCTGGAGGATCCCCACCCCCTGGTCATCTGAGCCGGGGCGTAACGTGAGGGGGGTCATAGGCAAGGAGGGCGCGACTCTTTATACTGCCCCCTTCGCATCCTTTATCGAGTGCCTGCCCATGAAACCCCTCTCCCGACTGCTGGTCGCCCTCTGTCTGTGCCCTCTGCTGGCCGAGGCGGCTCCCCTGCACCAGATCACCTTGCCGGATGGTCGCCAGGTGCAACTCAATGACGATTTCACCTGGGAATACCTGCTGGTCAAGCCGGCAGCCACGGTAGCCGGTCAGGCAGTGACGGCGAGTGTCGCGGCCCCGGTGCTGACCGAGCAGGCCATGGCCCATCCCGACTTGCTCTCCCAGGCGACCCGGGACGGCATCACGGTGAAGCTGGACCAGGTGGCGGGGGACGATCCCCTCAGCCTGCAGTTCGTGGTGAGCAACACCGGCAGTCGCAACGTGGTGCGCGTCAACGGCAGCCTGACCCTGTTCAGCGCCGACGGGGTGCAGCTCTCGACCGAGCCCGTGCGCTTCTGGGTCGGGGAGAACCGCCTGCCTGACTCCTACCTGCGCAAGGGGGAGGCTCGCGCCTCCCGGGCCATCGAGCTGGCACGACCCGCCGGCCTCACCGGCAAGCCGCTGGTGCGGGTGCAGATCGACGAGGTGGAGTTCCGCTAGGATGACGGCGGGGGAGCCCTCGCTCCCCCGCAGAGTGTTGCACCGGTAACTGCCAGCAATATCCGCTTACATCTGACATGGTTTGGCAACAGCTTGCTCCTCGGCGTTGCCCCCTTTGCCCGTCACAATGGCTCCATTCCAGTTAGGTCCGCCTAACTCAACCCATGGAGTCAACAAAATGCAAAAGATCGCACTGTCTGTTCTGGTTCTGGCCGGTCTCTCTTCCACCTCCGTCCTGGCGCAAGATGCCTTCAGCTATGCCAAGGGCTCTGCCACCTGGGCCCACACCAAGTCTGACTACATCGGTGGCAAGGATGGGGAGAACCGCGACTTCGGCGGCCTGAGCCTGGATCTCTCCAAGAGCTTCACCAGCAATGTCTATGGCCGGATCGGCAGCGAATACACCTCCCGCAGCAGCGGCAACGACAGCATGGCCATCTCCAGTCTGGGGATGGGTGTCTACACCCCCCTCAGCACCGGCCTGAACCTCTACGGTGAAACCGGCCTGATGGGCTACAGCCTGGAACGGGAGCTGGCCTCCGACGTGAACCATTCCGGTTGGGATACCCTGGCCCGCAAGAAGAGCGGCAGCCTCTACGGAGAAGTGGGCCTGCGCTACGACATCGGCGCCGTCGAGCTCTCCACCGGCTATCGCTACGCCAACATGACCGATGACATGCACGACTTCAAGGCGGGGGCGGCCTACAAGCTGACCCAGAACCTGGCCCTCACCGCCGACTACACCTATCGCAACTGGGATCTGCAAAAAGGCTCCATCTCCAGCCTGGGTGTGAAATACAGCTTCTGATCATCCTTCCTGCAGGGTCTTCACCTTTACCCATGACTTCGGTCATGGGTTTTTTTTATGGGGGCTGATCCGCCCGCCGCCCCCTGGCCGTATCAGTTCGCAATAGTTATACAGCTTCCAATCTTTTGTATAACTGCTATAACTTACTCAAGGCTTATACAAGGGGCTTCATCATGTACAAGATAAAGGTCGGTATCAGTGCCTGTCTGCTCGGTCAGGAAGTGCGCTTCGACGGGGGCCACAAGCGCTCCAGTTTCTGCGAACGGGATCTGGGCGCCCATTTCGACTATCACCCCGTCTGCCCCGAGATGGCCATTGGCCTGGGGGCTCCCCGCGCCGCCATCCGGCTGGTGAAGCGCCAGGGCGAGGTGCGGGCCGAGGCAAGCAACGGCAGCTTCGACGTCACCGACAAGCTGATTGCCTTCAGCGAGCAGAAGGCACGCCAACTCGACTTCCTCTCCGGCTACATCCTCTGCGCCAAGTCCCCCAGCTGCGGCATGGAGCGGGTGCGCATCTATGGCGCCAACAACGAGGGGAGCGCCAAGGAGGGGGTCGGCCTCTTTGCCAAGGCGCTGATGGAGGCCAACCCCCTGCTGCCGGTGGAGGAAGATGGCCGCCTGTGCGACCCCATCCTGCGGGAGAACTTCGTGCTGCGGGTCTTCGCCTACCACGACTGGCAGCAGCTTTGCGCCCGGGGGATCACCGCCTCAGCCCTGATCCGCTTCCATTCACGCTACAAGTACCTGGTGCTCTCCCACGCCACCACCCACTACCGGGCGCTGGGGCGCCTGCTCGCCAACCTTGGCAAGGCCAACTTGCAGGAGGTGGCCGACAGCTACATCCAGGGGTTGATGGCGGCGCTGACCCTGCGGGCCAACCGCCGCAGCCACACCAATGTGCTGATGCACCTGCAGGGCTACTTCAAGCGGGTGCTGACCCCGGCCCAGAAGCAGGAGCTGTGCGACACCATCGACAAGTACCGCACCGGCGTCTTCCCGTTGCTGGTGCCCCTTACCCTGATCCGCCACTACCTGCGCGAGTACCCGAACCCCTATCTCGCCGAGCAGGTGTACCTCAATCCCCATCCCGACACGCTGAAATTGCGTTACGGGCTGTGAAGGTGTGGCTGGATTTGGCCGATCAGGCCTACCTCGACCTTCATCCCGACACGCTCAAGCTGCGCTACGGGCTCTGAACCCTCTGTGCAGGCCCCGGCGGATGACCGGGGCCTCTTCCCAACGTTTGATGGACTCTCTCATGTCTGATGAATCACAAGCAGCCGCGCCTCTCCCCGACGAGGGCGTCTACCCCATTCGCGAGGTCTCCCGCCTCACCGGCGTCAACGCCGTCACCCTGCGCGCCTGGCAGCGCCGCTACGGGCTGGTGCAACCGGCCCGAACCGAGAAGGGCCATCGCCTCTACAGCGAGCAGGATATCCGCCAGATAGGCGAGATCCTGAGCTGGCTGGAGCGGGGGGTGAGCATAGGTCAGGTGAAGGGGCTGCTGAGCGAGCCCCAGAGTGCGCCGGTGAGCGACCACTGGCAGCAGACCCTGGAGCAGTTCAGCCAGGCGCTGCTCGCCTTCAACCAGCGCAAGGCGGAGGCCGAGCTTGGCGATCTGCTGGCGAGCTACCCCTTCGAGCTGGTGCGCAGCCGGGTGCTGCAGCCCCTGGTGGAGCGGCTGCTGGGGCTGTGGCGCGAGCGCCCCGATGGCGAGCTGCTGCAACAGGTGTGGCTCGGCTGGCTGCATACCCGCTTCGCCCGCCACCTCATCGAGCAGGAGAAGGGCGTGCCCGTCACCCTGGCAAGCTGGGGGCAGGTGGGGCCGCTGGATCTGGTCTGGGCTGCGTATGAGCTCATCGGTCAGGGATATGAGGTGCAACTGCTGGGGGCGGTGGAGCCCCGCCATGCCACCCTGCTGGAGGGGCGCGCCACCCCCCCCTGGCTGATCCTGCTGGGGGCCGGGCTCGGCAAGCAGGACCAGGCCGCCGAATGGCCTGCGGGTACCCGCTTCTTTGGCGAGCTGGGACGCCTCTACGATGAGCCGTGGCGGCGTGCCCGCAACTGGCACGCCACCCTGGCAGAGGTCAGTGCGACGCCCCGCACTGCCAAGGCGAAGGGCAAGGGCGGGAGAACACCGTCATGAGGCTGGTCTGGTTTCGCAACGATCTGCGTCTGGCCGACAACCCGGCCCTGCGCCACGCCTGCGCCGGAGATGAACCGGTCGCCGCACTCTTCATCGTCTCGCCGACCCAGTGGCAGGCGCACAAGCTGGCCCCGGTCCGCCAGCGCTTCATGCTGGCACAGGTGGATGCCATGGGCCGCGAGCTGGCGGCCCTCGGCATTCCGCTTCATCTGCTGCGGGTCGAGACCTTTGCCGAGGTGCCGACGGCGCTGACGGCGCTCTGCCGGGAGCTCGGGGTGAGCCAGCTCTACGCCAACCAGGCCATCGAGATTGACGAGCTGCGCCGCGACCACGCTGTCAGCGCCGCGCTGGGGGAGCAGGGCCTGACCAGCCACTGGTTCAACGGCTGCTGCGTGCTGCCGCCCGGTCGGGTGCTGACCGGGTCGGGGGAGATGTTCAAGGTCTTCACCCCCTTCAGCCGCGCCTGGCTCAAGGCTCTCGAGGAGGATGGCTTCGTCATTCACCGTGCCCCCGCACCACGCGGCGAGCCGTTGCCGTGGCTGCCCCTGGCCGAGCGGGAGTGGGTGGACGACGGGCTGGGGGAGCTGACGGCGGACACCCGCTGGCCGGTGGGGGAGGCCGAGGCGAGCCGCCGGTTGCACGCTTTTCTGGATCAGGCGGTGCTCGATTACGGCGAGACCCGGGACTTTCCGGCGCTGGCGGGCACCTCCGTGCTCTCCCCCTATCTGGCGGCGGGCATCATCAGTGCCCGCCAGTGCGTGGGGGCGCTGCAGCAGCGTCTCGGCTACCGGCCCCAGTCGAAGGCCCAACCCGGTTTCGTCTGGCTCAACGAGCTCATCTGGCGCGAGTTCTACCGCCACTTGCTGGTGCTGATCCCGAGCCTCTCCATGAACCGCCCCTTCAAGCCGGAGACGGCGGCCCTGCCGTGGAGCTGGGATCCGGATGCCTTCGCCGCCTGGTGCGAGGGGCGCACCGGCTACCCCGTGGTCGATGCGGCCATGCGTTGCCTCAACGCCACCGGCTGGATGCACAACCGGCTGCGAATGATAGTGGCGAGCTTCCTCACCAAGGATCTCCACATCCACTGGCGGCTTGGGGAGGACTACTTCATGAGTCGGCTCATCGACGGGGATCTGGCGGCCAACAATGGCGGCTGGCAGTGGGCGGCGGGGACCGGGGCCGATGCGGCGCCCTATTTCCGGGTCTTCAACCCCACCACCCAGGGGCAACGATTTGATCCACAAGGGGAGTTCATTCGTACCTGGGTCACTGAGCTGGCGGATGTGCCTGCTGCCTATCTCCACGAGCCCCACGACTGGTTGCGGCTCAAGGGGCGGCAGAATTATCCGGCCCCCATGGTGGATCATGCCGTTGCACGGGTGAGTGCCATCGAGATGTTCCGCGAACTGGAGAAAAACTAGCATGAATGACGCGCTGGCCCGCTTTGTCATCCTCTACCTGCAATTGGACAAGCATCAGTTGCACCGCTTGCCGGAGGTCTATGCCGATGAGGTGCTCTTCATCGATCCTGCGCACCGGATAGAGGGGCTGGCCGCGCTCACCCGCTACTTTTCCTCCCTTTATGAGCGCCTTGCCCAGTGCAGCTTCGAGATAACGAGTCAGCAGCAGTCGGGCAACGAAGCCTGGCTCGCCTGGGTCATGACCTTCTCCCACCCCAGGATTGCCGGTGGCCGGGCTGTCAGGGTCGAGGGTGCCACCCGGCTGACGTTCGACTCCTGGGGCAAGGTGTGCCTGCACCGGGACTACTTCGATCTCGGGGCCATGCTCTACGAGCAGTTGCCGCTGCTGGGGCCCGTGGTACGTGCCATCAAGGGGAGGCTGGGGACATGAGCGGCCGGGTGCTGATCACCGGGGCCACCTCGGGCATCGGCCGCCAGCTGGCGCTGGATTATCGGCGCGTCGGCTGGCAGGTGTGGGGTTGTGGCCGGGACGAGGTGCGCTTGCAGGCACTGGCCGACCTGGGGATCACCCCTTTGCGATTTGATGCGCGCGACAGCGCCGCCATGGCCGGGGTGGCCGCGAGTCTGCCCGCCCTCGACCTGCTCATTCTCAATGCGGGCAACTGTGAATACATGGATCCGGCAGAAGGCTTTGACGGCGCCCTGTTTGCCCGGGTCATCGAGACCAACCTCATTGCCACCGGCAACGCCCTGGCCGCCTTGCTGCCGCGGCTGGGGGCGGGTGGACGGCTTGCCATCGTCAGCTCCTCGGTGAGCTGGCTGCCCCTGCCACGGGCGGAGGCCTATGGCGCCTCCAAGGCGGCCCTCGATTATCTGGCGGATACGTTGCGCCTGGATCTGGCCAGCAAGGGCATCGGGGTGACCCTGATCCGCCCGGGCTTCGTGCAGACGCCGCTCACCGACAAGAATGATTTTCCCATGCCCTGCCTGGTGACGGTGGAAGAGGCTTCCCGCGCCATCATGACGGGGCTTGCCGCCGGTCGCCACCAGATCCACTTTCCCCGTCGCTTCATTTGGCTGCTGCGCCTGCTCGGCGCCCTGCCGACAGGGCTCTGGCTGCGCCTTGGCCGCACACTCGTTTCGAAAGGACGCCCTTCATGAAGAAAAAGATCGCCATCGTCGGCTCCGGTATCTCCGGTCTCACCGCCGGTTTTCTGCTCCACAAGCTGCATGACATCACCCTGTTCGAGGCGGCGCCGACCCTGGGAGGCCACACCGCCACCGTGGAGGTGGAACAGGCTGGGCGCCACTATGCCATCGACACCGGCTTCATCGTCTTCAATGACCGCACCTATCCCAACTTCCTCAAATTGCTGGAGCGCATCGGGGTGGGGCGCCAACCCGCCGAGATGAGCTTCTCGGTCAAGAGTCCCGAGGGGATGGAGTACAACGGTCACAACCTCGATACCCTGTTCGCCCGGCGCCGCAATCTGCTGAGCCCGCGCTTCTATCGCTTCGTCGCCGAGATCCTGCGCTTCAACCGGGAGGCGCGGGCCTGGCTGGCCGCGCATCGCCAGCGGGAGCTGACCCCCGAGCTGACCCTGGGGGACTTCCTGCAGGCGGGGAAATTCAGCGACTATTTCGCCCGCCACTACATCCTGCCCATGGGAGCGGCCATCTGGTCCTCCACCCTGGCGGACATGCGTGCCTTCCCCTTGAGCTTCTTCCTGCGGTTTTTCGCCAACCACGGGCTGCTGGAGGTGGCGAACCGGCCCCAGTGGTATGTGATCCCGGGAGGCTCGCGAGAGTACATAGGGCCGCTCACGGCGGGCTGGCAGTCGCGCATCCGCCTTGCTACCCCGGTGGAGGCGGTGCGCCGGGTGGCGGATGGCGTCGTGGTCACCAGCCAGGGGCAGGAGGCCCATTTTGACGAGGTGATCTTCGCCTGTCACAGCGATCAGGCCCTGGCCCTGCTGGCGGATGCGAGCGACGGAGAGAGGGCCATCCTCGGGAACATGCCCTATCAGGCCAACGACGTCTGGCTGCACACCGACGCCTCTTGTCTGCCGATGCGCCGCAAGGCGTGGGCGAGCTGGAACTACCAGCTCGGTGAGGATGACGGGGCGCGCCCCCTGGTGAGCTACAACATGAACATCCTGCAGGGGGTAAGCTCCTCCGCGCCCTTCTGCGTCAGCCTCAATCCCCGTGGACGGGTGGACGAGAGCAAGGTGTTGCGCCGTTTCGTCTATCATCATCCGGTATTCAATCAGGGCTCCATCGCCGCCCAGCAGCGACGGGGCGAGATCTGTGGCCATCAGCATACCCACTTCTGCGGGGCTTACTGGTACAACGGTTTTCACGAGGACGGGGTGCGCAGCGCCCTGGACGTGGCCAGACGCTTCGGGGCCGAGCTATGAGCGGCGCCGCGGCCTTGACGCAGGGGGACGAGGGAATGGGGGAGGGGATCAGCGCCATCTGGCAAGGCTCGGTGCGCCATCGCCGCTTCGCCCCCAGGGCCCACGCTTTTTCATACAGCCTCTTCATGCTGGGGCTGGATCTGGACGAACTGCCCGGGCTTGAGCAGGGGCGCTGGTTTGCCGTGGAGCGGGCCGGACTGCTCTCGTTTCGCCGCGAGGACTATCTGCGGGGCAGCGAAGGGCCCCTCAAGCAGGCGGTCTGGGACAAGGTGGCGGCCCTTGGGGGGGATGCGGAGCCCGGCGGGCGGGTGCTGCTCCTTGGCAACGTGCGCTGCCTCGGGTTTTATTTCAGCCCGGTCAATTTCTACTTCTGCGATCGGGCGGGGGAGACCCGCTACCTGCTGGCGGAGGTCTCCAATACCCCCTGGAACGAGCGCCACTACTACCTGCTGGATCTGGCGGCGCTCTCCCCCCATGACAAGGATTTTCATGTCTCCCCCTTCATGGGGCTGGGGATGCGCTACCACTGGCGCATCCGGGCGCCGAAAGAGGAGGCGCTGATCCATATCGAGAGCCACCCCGTATCCGGTGAGAGCAAGCTGTTTGACGCCACCCTGGCCCTGCGCCGCGCGCCGCTGTCGCGCAAGGGGCTGGCGGCGCTGCTGGCTCGCTGGCCCTGGATGACCCTGAAGGTGCTGCTCGGGATCTACTGGCAGGCCCTGCGCCTTTTTATCAAACGCACCCCCGTCTTCACCCATCCGGAGAGCCGCCCGTGACGCTGACACACCCGTTTAATTCCGCTTCCTGGTGTTGTCAGCAGCCCATGGTGCGGGTTCATCCCAACCGAACGACCCCACTCTTGACCCATTCGGAGAGCCGCTAATGGAACTTGCTCAATCAACCCTCTCTGCCTCTTTCATCGACAAGGGGGCCAAGCAACTGCTGCTCAAATTGCTGGCGCGCCTTGAGCAGGGCCAGCTGGTGCTCCACGACGGCAGCGAGTGCCACCGTTTCGGCAAGGCGGGCAGCGACCTGCATGCCGAGCTGGTGGTGCAGGATCCGGTGTTTTATCGCCGCCTGCTGCTGGGGGGCAGTATCGCCGCAGGAGAGACCTGGGTGGAGGGTCTCTGGACCAGCCCGGATCCGGTGGCGCTGGTGCGCTTGCTGGCCCGCAATCTGCTGTTGCTCGACGCCCTGGAACGGCGCCTCGGCTGGCTCAGTTTCCCGTTCAACAAGGTGCGCCACTGGTTCAATCGCAATACCCTGACCGGTTCGCGCGCCAACATCGCCGCCCACTATGACCTTGGCAACACCCTCTATCAGGGCTTTCTCGACGATCACATGCAGTATTCGAGCGCCATCTATCCCCACCCGGACGCCACCCTGGAGGAGGGGCAGCAGGCCAAGCTGCGCACCATCTGTGAGCGGCTTGAGCTGGGGCCGGACGACCACCTGCTGGAGATAGGCACCGGCTGGGGCGGTCTCGCCGTCTATGCGGCCCGTCACTACGGCTGCCGGGTCACCACCACTACCATCTCCCGGGCCCAGCACGACTATGCCAAGGCGTGGATCGAGCGGGAGGGGCTGGGGGATCGCATCACCTTGCTGCTGGAGGATTACCGCAAGCTGGAGGGACGCTATGACAAGCTGGTCTCCATCGAGATGATCGAGGCGGTGGGGCACGCCTTCCTGCCCGACTATTTCCGCCAGTTGTCGCGCCTGCTCAAGCCCGGCGGACGCCTGCTGATCCAGGCCATCACCATCGCCGATCAGCGCCACGCCCAGTATCTGCGCGGGGTGGACTTCATCCAGCGCTACATCTTCCCGGGAGGCTGCCTGCCCTGCGTCTCCCAGATGGCGGGTCTGCTGGCGCGGGAGACCGACATGCAGCTGGTACGGCTGCACGATCACGGCCACCACTATGCCCGTACCCTGGCCCACTGGTGCGAACGCTTCCTGGCGCTGGCCCCGGAGCTGCCCAAGCTCGGTTACAGCCAGGATTTCATCCGGCTCTGGCACTTCTACTTCGCCTACTGTGAAGGGGGGTTCTGGGAGCGGGCCATCAGCCTGGTGCAACTGGAGGCTGCCAAGCCGGGGCCCCATGGCTGGTCCGGGGACTTGCCGGCAAGCGGTCGCTGATCATGTGGCAGTGGGCCCACCTGCTGGGATTCAACCTCTACTGGTTGCTGGCGGTGACATGGCAGCAACCGGGCCCGCTGCTCGGGATGCTGCTGCTCCATTTCATCTTCTCCCCCCGCCGCGGGCAGGACTGGCGCCTCATCCCGGTCGCCCTGGCAGGCTGCCTGCTCGACATCCTGCTCTGGCGCCTCGGCCTGTTTCACTTTCCGTCCGGTTTTCCGCTCTGGCTGTTGCTGCTCTGGTGCGGTTTCTCCCTGACCCTCTCCCACGGCCTTCGCTGGCTTCGCCCCTTGCCGCGCTGGCAACAGGGGCTGTTCGGCATGGTGGGGGGCGCCTCCTCCTATATGGCGGGGGCCGCCATGGGGGCAGTAAACTTACCCTGGGGCATCTGGACAAGCGCAGTGCTGCTGGCGGTGATCTGGATGTGGTGGTTACCCGTACTCCTGTGGGTAACGGTCAAGCTGGAGGGTGAGACGAGATGAACACCTTTTCGACCGACACCTTGTTGTTTTCCAAGTGGACCAGGGATGGCCAGTGCGAGCTGGCCGAGCGTTTCTACCTGGTGGTGGCCTGCCAGCGCGATGCCCAGGGGCATCTGGCGAGCGTGGTGATGCAGGATATCAACACCCTGCAGGAACAGGAGATGGACTGGCATGAACTGGAGGATCCCGCCCGTTGGCACATGGGGTGGAACTAGCCTGCTGCTGGCGGCCTTGAGCCTGCCACTGTTTGCGACCGCCCAGAGCGTTGCCGCCCCCTGGCAGGGGCTGCGCACCGTGGGACAGGGGGAGATGCGCTGGCTCTGGTTCAAGCTCTATGACGCCACCTTCTACAGCGAGAGCGGCCGCTATCAGCCGGGGCGCTACCCGCAGGCCCTCAGCATTACCTACGCGAGGGCCATCGAGCGCCAGGATTTGCTGGAGGCGACCGCCGCCGAGTGGCAGCGGCTCGGCCTTGGCAGCGAGAGTGAGCGCCAACGCTGGCTGGCTCGACTGGCCACGCTCTGGCCGGATGTCGCCCCCGGCGACAAGCTGGTTTTTTATGTGGACGAGCAGGGAGCGGGCCACTTCTGGTTGCGAGATCGCCTCCTTGGCTCTCTCGATGATCCCGCCTTCGCCCCCGCGTTTCTTGCCATCTGGCTGACTGACGACAGCCGGGATCCCGCCCTGACACGCCGCCTGCGCGGCCAATCCTGATGGAGTATTCCATGAAGTTCTCTTCCTGGTGGCGTCTTGCCTGGTTGCTACCCCTGCTGTGGCTCTCTGGTTGCGGCGCGGGTCTTGACGATTATCGCGGCTCCCGGCCGGGTTGGGATCTCGCCCGTTTCTTCAATGGCAAGCTGGTGGCCCACGGCCTGGTGACGGACCGCAGCGGCGAAGTGACCAGTCGCTTTCGGGTCGAGATGCAGGGGCACTGGCGAGAGGGCAAGGGAGAGCTGTTCGAGCAGTTTTACTTCGATGATGGCCGTCGGCAGACCCGCACCTGGTTTTTGAGCAAGGGAGCGGATGGCCACTGGCGCGGCACGGCTTCAGACGTGGTGGGGGAGGCGGTAGGCAAGACAGAGGGCTTTGCCCTCAACTGGCGTTATCAACTCGATCTGGCTCTGCCGGATGAGAGCGTGGTGAGGGTGAGCTTTGATGACTGGATGTATCTGCTGGACGACGATCGCCTGATCAACCGCGCGAAGATCAGCAAGTTCGGCATTCATCTCGGCGAGGTGATCCTCTATATCGAACGGCTTGAGCAATGAAAGCCGGTGCATTTTTTGCCGACGATAGCCATTGGCTATGGATCGGCAAGGCACAGACGATTGTCCTTTGAGTCTGCTTCTGGATAAGCTGTCTCCGTTCCCGATAATGCTTACCACCTGGAGGTGAATCATGAAGAGCCCCATTGGTCTTGATACCGTTCAATCACAAGCCCTGGCCGCCGAGCTCAACAAGCTGCTGGCCAGCTACCAGATCCTCTACATGAACGTCCGTGGCTTCCACTGGAACATCCGCGGCAACCAGTTCTTCGAGCTGCACCTGAAATTCGAAGAGATCTACAACGACCTGCTGCTGAAAGTCGATGCCCTGGCCGAACGCATTCTGACCCTGGATGGTGTGCCCTTGCACAGCTTCAGCGACTACATCCAGGTGTCTGCCATCCCCGAGCAGAAGGGGCTGCATGACGGTCGTGCCTGCGTGGAATCCCTGCTGGCGAGCTTCCGCGAACTGCTGGTCGCCCAGCGTCGCATCCTGGGTCAGGCCGCCGATGCCGGTGATGAAGGGACTGCGTCCATCCTCTCCGACTATGTGCAGCAGCAGGAGAAACTGGTCTGGATGCTGCGCGCCTATCTGGCCTGATGAATCTGGGGCCGGCTGCCCATGCTCCGGCCCGTATCATTGCCCCTGTTGTTGCAAACCCGAGTTGTCTCTCCTTGATTTCCCACCCGCTTGCCGCCCGATTTGGGCGGCTTTTTTCTATTTGATCTGCATCAATGAAATGTTAATTGGTAAATTGAATGCCTATTAAGTTTTCCAGGAGGGGAATAGAATCGCCACAAAACAGATAACTGAAATGTCCAATTAGGAGAGACATGATGTTTTGTGTGCAATGTGAACAGACAATTCGTACCCCGGCAGGCAACGGCTGCGCCTATGCACAAGGCATGTGCGGCAAGACGGCTGAAACTTCTGATCTGCAGGATGTGCTGATCTATACCCTGCAAGGGCTCAGCGCCTGGGCCCTGGCGGCCCGCGAGCACGGCATCGTCGACAGCGAAATAGACGCTTTCGTGCCCAAGGCGTTCTTTGCCACCCTCACCAACGTCAACTTCGACTCCGCTCGCATCGTCGCCTACGTCAACCAGGCGCTGGCCTATCGCCAGCAACTGGCCGCCAAGCTGGCACCGCTGGCGGTACAGGCCGATGCACTGCCCGCTGCCGCCCGCTTCGAGCCGGGTGCCGATCTGCTGGCCCAGCTTGCCCAAGCGCCGCAGACCGCGGTCAACCGGGGCAAGAACGAGGTCAACGAAGACATCATGGGGCTGCGCCTGCTCTGCCTCTACGGCCTCAAGGGCGCCGCCGCCTACATGGAACACGCCCGGGTGCTGGATCAGCAGGATGCCGGGGTCGCCGCCGAATTCCATCGCATCATGAGCTGGCTCGGCACGGATCCCTGCGATCTGGATCCCCTGTTCAAGTGCGCCATGGAGATCGGCCTGCTGAACTTCAAGATCATGGAGATGCTGGATCTCGGTGAAACCACCGCCTTCGGCCACCCCGAGCCGACCCAGGTACGCGTCACTCCGGTACCGGGCAAGTGCATTCTGGTCTCCGGTCACGACATGGTGGATCTTAAGCTCATCCTGGAGCAGACCCGGGGCACTGGCATCAAGGTCTACACCCACGGCGAGATGCTGCCGGCCCTGGCCTACCCCTTCTTCAAGCAGTACCCGCACCTGGTGGGCAACTACGGCTCTGCCTGGCAGAACCAGCAGAAGGAGTTTGCCAACTTCCCGGGCGCCGTGGTGATGACCTCCAACTGCATCATCGACCCGAACGTGGGCAACTACTCGGATCGCATCTTCACTCGCTCCATCGTCGGCTGGCCGGGCGTGACTCATCTGGAAGGGGAAGATTTCTCTGCCGTTATCGCCAAGGCACAAGCGCTGGAAGGCTTCAAGCACGTTGAGCTCGAGCACTTCATCACCATCGGTTTTGCCCGCAACGCCCTGATGCAGGCCGCTCCCGCAGTGATCGACAAGGTCAAGGCTGGCGAAATCAGCCACTTCTTCCTGGTGGGGGGATGTGACGGTGACCGTGCCGAGCGCGCCTACTACACCGAGTTTGCCAAGGCGATCCCGCAGGACAGCCTGCTGCTGACCCTGGGCTGCGGCAAGTACAAGTTCAACAAGCTCGATTTCGGCGATATCGGCGGCATTCCGCGCCTGCTGGACGTGGGTCAGTGCAATGATGCCTACTCCGCCATCCAGCTGGCCCTGGCGCTCGCCGACGCGTTCGAGTGCGGCGTCAACGATCTGCCCCTGACCCTGGTGCTCTCCTGGTTCGAGCAAAAAGCCATCGTCATTTTGCTCACCCTGCTGGCGCTCGGTGTGAAGGACATCCGCACCGGCCCGACCGCCCCGGCCTTCCTCACCCCGGCCCTGCTCAAGGTGCTGGAGGAGCAGTTCGGCCTGAAAGGAACCACCACGGCAGACGCGGATCTCGCCGAGATCCTGGCGGCCTGAGCAAAGATACAGCCTTACACGCTCAGCATGTTGTAAGCCTTTGGCGAGCCTGATGGCTCGCCTTTTTTCAACGCTATTTCCGAGCAAGAGGAGCCTTGCGATGACCTCCACCTCTTTGAGCCTGCGCTGTATAGCCCGCCGGGCAGAGACCCACGACGTGGCGAGCTGGCAATTTGAACCCCTGGCTGGCGACCTGCCCTCCGTGCTGGCCGGCCAGTGCGTCACCCTGCACACGATGATTGACGGCCAGCCCCACTGCCGCGCCTACACCCTCTCCTCCAGCCCGCAGGATCCTTTCTGGCAGGTCACCATCAAGGATGTGGGGCTGGTCTCTCACCATCTGCACCAGAGCTTGCAAGTGGGGGACGAGATCCGGGTAGACGGCCCCTTCGGCGATTTCCACCTGACCGCGCTCCCCTGCGAGCGGCCGCTGCTGCTCAGCGCCGGCTCCGGCATAACCCCCATGTGGGCCATGCTGCGCGACAAGCTGGCCAAACGGCCGGATGCAGACATTCGCTTTATTCACAGCGCCAGAACCCCCGGGGATGTGATCTTCGCAAGGGAACTGGCTTCGCTGGCCGAGGCTCATGCCGGTGTGCGCCATGCTTTAGTGCTGGAGAAAGTAGGGGAAGAGGCGCCAACGGCTCATCCCTGGGTTGGCCGGCTCACACCGGGGATGCTCAAGGAATTGGCGCCGGATCTCTTGAGCCGCCATGTCTATCTGTGCGGGCCTGCCCCCTACATGACCGCAGTCTGCACCATGCTGGCGGAGCTGGGACTGCCGGCAGCGCAGTTGCACCAGGAGTCGTTCGGCCTGCCTGCTGTTACATCGGGCGCGGCGCCAGTTGCGGCCGATAGCGACCACTTCTGGCTGACCCTCAAAAAGAGCGGCAAGAAAGTGAAGATACTGCCGGGTCAGACCCTGCTGGCGGCACTGGAGGGGGCGGGGGAGACCATGATGGCCGCTTGCCGCGCCGGGGTGTGCGGCGCCTGTCGCTGCACCACGGAAGGCGAAATCGAGCGACAGAGCGTGATGACCCTGAGCGCGCAGGACCTCGAGCACGGGGTGGCGCTGGCCTGTTCCTGCACCGCCAGAGGGGATGTGAGCCTGGAGTATTGACGGGCGTCATTGGTATCCCGAGCTTTTCCCGGGCGGGTCGTGCGGGTAGACTCAACCCCAGTTTCAGCAAAGTACGGGATAAAAAATGACAATTCTGGTGACGGGGGGAGCCGGTTACATCGGTTCCCACACCCTGGTCGAGCTGCTTAGTACCGGGCAGCAGGTCGTAGTACTGGACAACCTCTCCAACGCCTCCCCCGAGTCTCTCAAGCGGGTCGAGCGGATCACCGGCAAGCCGGTCACCTTCGTGGAAGGGGACATTCTGGACAGAGCCTGCCTGCAACGGCTGTTTGCCGAACACAGGATAGCATCCGTGATCCACTTCGCCGGCCTCAAGGCGGTGGGGGAATCCGGCCAGATCCCGCTCACCTACTATCAGAACAACGTGACCGGCACCCTGGTGCTGTGCGAAGAGATGGCCAGGGCCGGCGTGTTCCGGCTGGTGTTCAGCTCCTCGGCCACCGTCTATGGGGATCCGGCCTCGGTCCCCCTGCGGGAAGATTTTCCCACCAGCGCCACCAACCCCTATGGCCGCTCCAAGCTGATGGTCGAAGAGATCCTGCGTGACCTCTCCAAATCCGATCCTCGCTGGGCCATTGTGTTGCTGCGCTACTTCAACCCGGTGGGGGCTCACGAGAGCGGCCTCATCGGTGAAGATCCCAACGGCATCCCCAACAACCTGCTGCCTTACATCAGTCAGGTCGGCGTGGGCAAGCTCAAGGAGCTGGGGGTCTTTGGCAACGACTATCCGACCCCGGACGGCACCGGGGTGCGCGACTATATCCACGTGGTGGATCTCGCCATCGGTCACCTCAAAGCGTTGGCCCGCATCAAGAGTGATACCGGCGTCTTCACCTATAACCTCGGCACCGGTCAGGGCTATTCCGTGTTGGAGATGGTCAAGGCGTTCGAGGCAGCCAGTGGCCGTGCCATTCCCTACCAGATCAAGCCCCGTCGCCCCGGCGACATTGCCGAGTGCTGGGCTGAACCGGCCCTGGCCCGTGACGAGCTGGGCTGGCAGGCCGAGCGGGGTCTGGAGCAGATGATGATCGATACCTGGCGCTGGCAAAGCCAGAACCCGAACGGTTATGGCCCTGCTGCGAAGCCGTGATCAAGGGTCATGGGCTGCTCGGGAACCTCATTTATTCATATAGACTCGGGTCCCAGCGCTGCTCTTCGCCTTGCTGACAGCGTCTCGCGACGGCCCATCAGGCCTGATGGTTTGCAGCCTGAACAGCAAAACGCCCCGGCATGCCGGGGCGTTTTTTCATGAACAACGCGCGGGTTACTGAATGCTCTTGCCGGCGCGGACATCCTTGATGATGGCCTTGAGGCTGGCCAGATCCCGCGGTGCGCCGCGCAGGATCTGATCGCCGATGATGAAGGCTGGGGTGCCGGAAATGGCCATGGCTTCGGCCAGCGCCCGGTTGGTACCCAGATTCTGATCGATGCTGCCGTCCTTGATCTTCGCCTCGACCTTGCTCCAGTCCACGCCGGCGGCTCTGGCGACGTCTTTCACCTGGGCTTCGTCGGAGAGGGGTCCCTGATGGGCGTACAGCTTGTCGTGGAAGGCCTGGTATTTGTCGGGCTGGCCGAGCTTCACCGCCAGCGCCGCGCGGGCGGCGTAGTAGGAGGTTTCGCTCAGGATGGGGAACTGCTTGTAGATGTAGCGGATCTCCTTGTCCTCAGAGAGCAGTTGCTGAATGAGGGGATGAGCGCGCTTGCAGTAGCCGCAGTTGTAGTCGAAGAACTCCACCACCGTCAGGCTGCCCTTGGGATTGCCGCTCTCGGGATCCTGGTTGGCGAAGAGCTGCTTGGCATGGGCTTCTATCAGCGTCTTGTCGTTCTCGGCCTGCTGGCTCTCCTGCTTGGCACGCAGGGCGTTGGACATCTCGACCAGGATCTCCGGATTCTTGACCAGATAGTCGCGCACGATCTGCTCGACATCGCTCTTGGTCAGCTCGCTCGCCTGCACGGGCGCCGCAAGCAGGGTCGCGCCGGTCAGGGCGGCGAACAGGGCATGTTTGATTCTCATAAGTCCATCTTGCTGGGGATGTGGTAGTGGCCCCTATAGTGGGTGAGTCTGTTTTCAAGTCAAGCCATCCGCTTGAAAAAGCACGGTTTGCAGCGGTTTTGCCGGTTTTGTGCGCCAGATAGCCCAATAAATGGGCAAACAAACGGAGTGGGGATTTACAAGGGCTGGGGGCATGGGTAATATGCGTCGCACTGCTGCGGAGGGGTGGCAGAGCGGCTGAATGCACCGGTCTTGAAAACCGGCGATGGGCGACCATCCGTGGGTTCAAATCCCACCTCCTCCGCCATCTATATAGCCCAACTGATTTATTCAGTTGGGCTTTTTTGTGTCTTCGGTTTTGGGTATGCCGCCGTGTGCCCGGATTTAGTTGACCATCGCGATCACTCCCAGGGCGTCACATTGGCGTACTTGTATTTGGCGTAGACGGGCTGGCCGTTGTAGGAACTGGGCGGGAAGCTCGGGTTGGCGCTGATCCAGTTATTCACAAACGTCTGCATCCAGCTGGTGACGGGGCGGCTCTCGCGGCGCACGCTCACCCATTTGTTCTGGGTGCGGCTGAAGACCTGCCAGGTGACTCCCGCCTCGTCGATGTTGAAGGCGTAGCGCTCCATGTTCCAGATGGAGATACCGTACTTGCCCAGGTCGATGTCCTGGGGATACTGACGCCCCTGGATCCAGACGTTGGTATGGAGCAGGTTGGTGCCCCCCATCAGCTCGATGTCGACTTCATAGTGAGAGCTGGTGCCTGCATCTCCGGTATAGGTAAAGAAGGAGCTGATGGTGCCGGGCACCGATCCTGCCTGCATCTGCACCTCATAACGACCCTTGCGGGTGTAGTTGTAGGTTCGCAGCTCAGCACAGCTCTTGTTCCCTTTGTCGGATTTCGCATGGAGGATGGCCGTGCCGGACTCCATCCAGACGTTGGCGGCGCGCCAGGTGCAGTCGAATTCTGACCCGCCATTGCGCCAACCATCAGAGACCTGCCAATCCTGATTGCTCCACCACCATGCCGATGCCTGAGTGGAATATAATCCTCCCGCCATCAGCAATACTGACATCAGTCCAAGTTTACGCATATTATCCACATTCCTGTGTGTTTATTAATGAGTGTTTTATTGATGACTACAAGCAGCATCAGAATAGCCATAAACAGATATTGAAACTTATACTGGTATCGCGTCATGACAGTTTCATATTTTTGAAATTGCCTGAGAAAGGTATGAAATACATGACGGCTGGCTGGTATAACCAGAATAAAAAAAGCCACCGTATATAACGGTGGCAAAAGCACGGACTCCCGATCCGATGAGTTAAAGTCAGCTGGCTTGGCGGCGATAGATCTCGACCAGTTCGGTGGCCAGTTCGCGGCACAGAATGGAGGTCATCAGGTGATCCTGGGCATGTACCATGACCAGTGTCATCTTGGTCTTGCCTTCGCCCTCATCGGCTTCAATCAGTTTGGTTTGTACGGCATGGGCAGCCTTCCCCGCGTCGGTGGCCTGGAGCAGCAAGGCATCCGCTTCGCTGAACTGGCCAGCACGAGCCTGACGCAGGGCTTCGAAACAGAGACTGCGAGATTGGCCGGCATTGACGATGATGCCCATGACTGCTTCTTCAAGATCCATCATTTATGACTCCTTAAAATCCATTATTACGAGAGACGTTGGCGAACCATTCACCACTTTTCTTGACGGTGCGCTGCTGGCTTTCCAAATCAAGGCTGATGAATCCATAACGGTTCTTGTAGGCATTCATCCAGGACCAGTTGTCAATAAAGGTCCACAGGTGATAACCACGGCAATTACTTCCTTCGGCAATGGCGGTATGAATCCACTGGAGGTGGCCGCGAATGAAGTCGATACGATAATCGTCTTTTACCTGACCATCTTCACCAATGAATCTGTGCTCCCCTTCGACACCCATACCATTTTCGGAGATATAGCTTGGGATATTTCCATAGTTATCTCGCAGGTTGATCAATATGTCATAAATACCGCGCTCATATATTTCCCAGCCGCGATAAGGGTTCATTTTGCGGCCTGGCATCTCGTAATTCTCGAAGAACCAGTCAGGCAGGAAAGGGGAGTCCGGGTTGATGGCCGTCATGCGTGCCTTCACTCGCCGCGGCTGGTAGTAGTTGATGCCGAGCAGATCGATCTTGCCGGCGGCCAGCAGTTCGCAGTCGCCGCTTTGCACCACGGGCATCTGATCGTGCTCGCGCAGGATATCGATCAGCTCCTGGGGATAAACCCCCTTCACCGCAGGATCGAGGAAGGCACGGTTGAAGAACAGGTCGGCAATGAACGAGGCCTTCAAGTCTGCCGGGTTTGAAGAGCGCGGATAGGAGGGGGTCAGGTTCAGGACGATGCCGATCTGGCCGGGCAGGGAGAGTGTGCGATAACGCTTCACCGCCAGACTGTGGGCCAGCATCATGTGATAGGCCACCTGGGCTGCCCGTTTGAAGTCCATCTGGTTCGGGTAATGGAAGTCATACAGATACCCTCCTTCCACTACTACAACGGGTTCATTGAAGGTCATCCAGCAGGCGACGCGATCACCGAACAGTTTGAAGCAGAGCGCTGCGTACTCGGCATAAGCCGCCACGGTTTCGCGGCTCTCCCAGCCCCCCTGCTCCTGCCAGTACATCGGCATGTCGAAGTGGAACAGGCCGATGAAGGGTTTGATCCCCTTGGCCAGCAGCTCATCGATAACCTTGTTGTAGAAGTCGACGGCCTCCTGGTTGACGGTGTGGCCATCCGGCAGCAACCGGGCCCAGGAGATGGATGTGCGGAAGCTGTTGTGGCCAATCTGTTCCATCAATGCGATGTCTTCACGATAACGATCGTAGAAGGTGGAGGTGTTGGCCGGGCCAACCTGACCATGGAAACGGTGTGGCTCCGTCTCGAACCAGTGATCCCAGATGGTTGGTGCCTTGCCGCCCACATTGGCAGCCCCTTCCGATTGTGCGGCCGACGAGGCGCTACCCCACCAGAAGCCTTCGGGGAATGTATATTGCATTGCAGTTTCCTCTTGATGACCGGCGTGCAGGCGGAGTGGCGCCCGCACGCCTGGCGCTTACGCCTGACTCTGAATCGGTGTGATTGTGTCTGCTTTTTCTGATCTGGCAGCTTCTTCCGCTTCAGCCGTCTCGGCTTCCTGCTTGAGCAGGGTGCGTTCGTAAGCCCGCACGAAGGGGTAATACATCAGGGCGGAGATCCCCATGCAGATGAAGCACATGATGACCGGACTGAAGGCCCAGTTGGTCGCCCAGGAGGCGCCGATGGGGGCCGGCGTGGTCCATGCGGTCAGCATCACGACCTTCTCAACCAGACCCAGATCCACCGCGAACCAGGCCAGGATGGCGTTGATCACCGGCACCAGGATGAAGGGCAGGAAGAAGACCGGGTTCATGATGATGGGAGCACCAAACAGGATCGGCTCGTTGATGTTGAAGAACCCGGGGACCACGCCCATTCGCCCTATGGTGCGCAGGTGCACGGCGCGGCTGCGCATCAGCAGGAATGCCAGTGGCAAGGTGGAGCCCACGCCGCCGATAAAGAGGAAATGATCCCAGAAACCGGGCAGGAAGGTGTGGGGAATGGCTTGGCCGGCGGCCAATGCGGCCTGGTTGCTGGCCAGGTTTGCCATCCAGAAGGGGTTCATGATGCCGGTGACGATCATGGTGCCGTGGATGCCGGCAAACCAGAGGATCTGGCACAACAGCACAGCCAGCAAGACGGCAGGCAGGCTGTCGGAAGCCGCCACCAGCGGTTTGAGCATGGACATGATCGCCTCGGGCAGGATCATGCCAGTGGTTTCCTGCAGCAGCATGTTGAAGGGGTGCAGGGTCAGGATAATCGCCAGGACCGGGATCAGCACCTCGAAGGAGCGCGCCACTCCCATCGGCACCTGCTCGGGCAGACGGATGGTGATGTTGTTGCGCTTGAGCCAGGCGTAGACCTCGGTCGAATAGATGGCACAAATGAGTGCGGTAAAGATGCCCTGACCTGAGAAATACTGGGTGGAGATGGTGCCGTCTTTGTATTGGGCCGCCACCAGCATGAACGACATCAGCGACAGCAGGCCCGTGGTGATGGGGTCCAGGGAGTACTGCTTGGCCAGGCTGGATGCGACGCCCACCGAGATGAAGACTGTCATCAGCCCCATGCTCATGTTGAAGGGCAACATGAGTTCGGCACGATAGGTGTTGGAAAAATCGAGCCAGGCTCTGGCAAAGCCCCAGGTGGTTTCGCTGGAGATGGGTGGGAAGATGAAGACCAGCATGAAGCTGCCGACGATCATGAACGGCAGCGCGGCAATAAAACCGTCACGGATGGCCAGAACATAGCGTTGCTGGCCCAGTTTTCCTGCCAATGGGCCGATCCGTTGTTCGATCAACTTGACCAGCATCCCATAGAGTGAACTCATAGTGTGTGTCCTTCCTTGTGAGCACGCTTAACCAATCAGGGACAGGGCGTAGTCCAGCACCTTGTCGCCGCGCTGCATGCCGTAATCCATCATGTCGATAGGTTGTACCTTGATGCCGTGAGCCGCCGCCTTGGCTTGCAACTCCGGTTGCATGTACTTGATCTGCGGTCCCAGCAAGACCACCTGGTAATGGGGCATCTGGTCATCGAACTCCGATGCGCCAAAAGCCTTGATCTCGGCAGCCAGGCCCCGTTTTTCGGCTTCTACCAGCATTTTTTTCACCAGCAGGCTGGTGGACATCCCGGCAGAGCAGCACAACATGATTTTTTTCATGATCATTCCTCAGTTATTAAGCTGGGCTCACTATAGATCGATGCAACAATGTGGGAAATCGATTTCACGAATCGGGTTTTGTAATTGTGATCTCGATCACTTGATGGATATCTGGTATAAGGTTGAAAAAATAAAATATCGTTATTTATCAGTTAATTGTAATTGTTTTTATAATGTGGTTTGCGCCATGTTTATTCGACTTGGTATTTTGAAATATCGATTTCAAATCTGTCGTGGTTTTCATGCTGCCCCTGCCCCTGCCCCTGCCCCTGCCCCTGCCCCTGCCCCCTGCATGATGCAGGGGGCGCTTTCTGCATGGTGCCGATCCGGCGCCCATGCCAGCAATCCTGGATAACCGAGCCCATCGCCGTGCTCCTTCACCCCCTGGTGGCAGGGGGTCATGGTGGCGGCTAAGGGGCTCTGTACAGTGTCTTGCTCAGATGGCGGGCTCAGCCTGGGGTTGCCTTGTGGTTCTCGCTGAGGGTCACGAAACCCGATTCAGGAGCCGGGTATCCTGCTTTCCCGCCTTCTTCGCGCGGGGGGCACTGTAGAAGAGGCTGGGAGCAGGTGATGCCCAGATGGCGTCAGCAAATCTGATGGCAAATGAGGGATCAAGTGGATGCGCAAATAAGGTGGCCAAGAGACGGACATGTAAAAGGCAGGGTTGCGAAGGTGCGGTCAGATGCAATGAAATGATCGATAAGAGAGGGTTCTGCTGCCGTCAGCCTCTGAATGATGACGGAAAAGGGAAAAGGGAAAAGGGAAACGTAAAGCGGAGGGTGGCGACCGGTGCGGGAGCTGTCCTGGGCAAGGTCGGCAGGGGAGTAAAACAATGCTCCGTCACGGGGACGGAGCATTGGAAGGGTGATCAGCGGGTCAATCCACCTTCATCCAGTACGCTGACCGTCCAGAAGAAGGGGGCATTCCAGTTGACGGTGACCTCGTTCAGCGTCCAGGCACCAATCTCATCTTTCCAGCAGGTCTGGCCGGTACACTTGCCCTTGAGGGTGGAGGCAACGGGATCGCTGAAGTTGATGGAGTTCGGTCCGCCCGAGAGTACACCTGGCGGAACCAGGGGAGACGCGGGGTCGATGGGGTGAGCCCAGAACCTGTGGTGCGGATTCTTCAGCGGACGGCTGCCGTAGCCCGACACATAGGACTGGTCGAGGGGGTTGCGGCCGAGCACATAGTCCATGGCATCGGACATGGCCTGCAGGTATTTGCGCTCTCCCGTGAAGTCATGGGCCAACCCGAGGAAGATGCTGCGGTTCATCAGGTTGGAGTTGGAGCCCCAGGGGTATTCGGTCGCCTGATAGGGGATAAGGTAACCCTCCGTCACCACGCTCTTCTGGTAGCCGTCAGCTGCGGCGATGATAGCGGCGCGCGCCTTCTCCACTTCCTGTTTGCCCAGTTTGTTAGGCACCATGGCCAGCGTGATGGTCCCTGCGCTGCTTAGATCCTGCCAGTAGAGATCACCGCTTGCGCTACGATCCCCCTTGGGGGCGGCCAGATAGAGAGGGGACTGCTGGACGGCCTGCTTGTACTCGGCTTTGCCGGTGGTGGCAAACAGCTCGGCGGCAGCCCAGTAGAATTCGTCCTTCAGGTTGGTGTCATCATAGGGACCGGATCCCACAAAGTTGTCATAGGCATAGACGTCCGGATGGCGGTTGGCCGCCTTCCAGGCTCGTTCCGCTGCCTGCAGGCTGCGCTGTGCGAAGGCCGGATCCAGATCCTTCCATACGCGAGCGGACTGGGCGGCGGTGGCCGCCAGGTTCAGAGTCGCAGCCGTGCTGGGGTGGCTCAGGAAACGGGGTTGTGGATCCTTGTGGGGCGGGAGCGGCATCCCGGTCCAGGCTTCGTCGGCGACCTTGTGGAAGACCATGCCGGAGGCATCGATCTCGGTCAGTTTCAGGCTGTCGAGCTGCTTGGACTGATCGCCTACCGGCACCCAGGCCTTCTTGCCTTCGGGCACCTGCATGGCGAGGAAGAACTCCATCATCCAGCGGGACTCGTCCAGCAGATCGTTGTAGCCGTTGTGCTGTTCCGGGATCTTGACCTTGCCGTCGGCAAAGGCGCTCTTGTCACCCTCTTTCGCCAGCTGCTCCCGTTCATAAAGGTTCATCAAGGTCCATACCGAGATCCCCCCGTTGACCACGTACTTGCCCTGATCGCCAGCGTCGTACCAGCCGCCGGTCACATCCAGCGTGAAGTCACAGCCAGGCCACTGGTTGCCCTTGGCGTCCTGCTTGTTGAAGCAGGTTACGTTCTCGGGCTTGTGTCCTGCCGGGCGAGCAAGGTCGGGGCGCTGGACATATTTGGCTTCGATGTCGATGCCGCTACGCTGCTGATAGAAGAAGGAGAGGGCATCGAATTTCATGGTGTGATAGATGTCATCGCCGATGCTGAATGGATGACTCTTCTGGCCGGCGACCTCCAGTACCAGGCCTGTGCCCGGGGTGGTGACCTGACTGAAGTCGGCAATCTGCACGTTCTCGCCGGATGCGGCATTCAGGCCAAAGGGCGTGGTCTTGCCTTCCGCGATGGTCTCACCCTGGGCATTGCGCAGGGTCCAGGGGAGCGAGTCCTTGCTGTCGGTGGCGATGGTCGCCCGTTTCAGAGCCTTGCTCAGATAGCCGACCTGGTTGACGCGCACGCTGCCCAGCTCCGATTTCTTGATCAAGGAGGGGCCCGATAGCGTGGCTTCACCGATACAGACAGTGGTCGGTGTCTGGGTGCCCATCTGAAGTTGGAACTGGGTCTTCTCGTCAGTGGCAGAAGGTGTGAACTGGATATCGAACGGTTTGGGCGTGCTGCCGAGGGCGAGGTCCTGCACCATGTAGTTGGTGTAGGGGGCGCCATCATGCTGGATCAGGGCCTTGACGTTGATGTCGCTCTTGGCCATGGCAGTGAAATGGAGTTTGTAGGTTTGCCCCTGCACCAGGCCGAGATTGGACTGACCCAGGATGACATCCCAAGGATTGGAGCCCGACTCGGTGAAGGTGATACAGCCCATCTGGTTCTCGGCGTTCAGGGTCCCCCCGGCCGTCCACCATCCATCGGTTCCCTGGAAGCCCCCATTGGTCAGCAATTCACCCACAGGCCCGGCAGATGCCGAGGAGGTACCTGAACCAGATGCCCCTGCGCTGGGCAGGGAGCAGCCATGCAAGCCAATGACGCAAGACATGGCAAGCGTCAGGGCACTAAGCCGAGATGTTTTCATTGTTACCCCTTTGATCACAGACGGAAATAATGGCGTCGATTTTCGCACTCACGCAGAAAATGACCGAGTCATCCTGCGGCCCGCATTTCACTGTCAAGATTCACACACAATTCCTGATTGGAAATCGATTTCACGATTCAGGTAACAGTAAATTTTTTGGCAGATCAAGTTTGCTTTTATGAAATGTGATGGAGACGGCAAATTTTCGTTTATTGATATATTCATGCACTTGAATTGAATTCCACTGAATCCTTTCAACATTCCTCTGACTCCCCGGCCGTTTGGCCATATCGGTGTCGTTCCAGGCAGATCATGCGGCAAATCAATGTGGTGGATTGCATTTAAATTATTGTTTTAATTTTATTTTGTTGATCTTTCTGACATGGGCCTACCCGTTCTCTCTGTTCCTTCCTGGGTATTCTGCTGATGATGCACGCCCCCGAGTTTGTGAGTTGCATCACTATTTTCTCTTTCAGCGGGATCTTTGTCATGGCATGACAAAGATACTGCTGGAATGACGAAGAGATTTCTGTTTACCATTTAATATTCTTGCAATCGATTTCAAATTTGACTGTTTTTCAAGACGACTCGCCATGAACGATGAGTCCAGGCGATGAACGAGAACATCCGGAGAGTCATAAGGAAAATGCGTAAAACTACAGGTCTCACCAGGTCTATGACCTGCCTATTCGTGGGGTGCGGCATCTGGAGTGCCGGGATGGCGGATGAGTTGTCGACCATGCCCTATTTTTCCACCTGGCCGCAGATCCACAGCGCCATTGCCAGGGACGAGGGGATGGAGCGCCAGATCCAGGCTCTGCTCTCCCGGATGACCCTGGAGGAGAAGGTTGGCCAGATGATCCAGCCCGACTTTCGTGAAGTGACACCTGAGGAGGTGACGCGCTACAAGATTGGCTCCGTCCTCAACGGGGGAGGGGGCTGGCCCGGCAACAACAAACACGCGTCGGCCCAGGACTGGGCACACCAGGCCGACACCTATTGGCAGGCGGCGGAAGCGGGCTTTGAGGGCAGGGGGTATCGCATCCCCTTCATGTGGGCGACCGATGCGGTGCACGGCCACAACAACGTCTTCGCGGCGACCCTGTTCCCGCACAATATCGGCCTGGGGGCGGCGCGGGATCCGGATCTCATCTACCGTATCGGCCAGGTGACGGCGCGGGAAGTGGCCGCCACCGGGCTGGATTGGACCTTCGCCCCGACGGTGGCGGTGCCGAGGGATGATCGCTGGGGCCGGACCTATGAGGGCTATTCCGAAGATCCCGCCATCGTCTATCACTATGCCGGAGAGATGGTGCGTGGCCTGCAAGGTTCCGCGACGGATCTGCGCGGCCAGCGCCATGTCATCTCGAACGTGAAACACTTCGTGGGGGACGGCGGTACCCTGAACGGGGTCGACCGGGGTCAGAACTTCTATTCGGAAGAGGACCTGCGCAACCTGCACGCGGTGGGCTACTTCTCGGGGCTGGATGCCGGTGCCCAGGTGGTGATGGCTTCGTTCAATAGCTGGCACAACGAGCTCAACCGCGACGTGCTGCCAGAAGACGGGGTTGAGTACAACGGCAAGCTGCACGGCAGCCGCTATCTGCTGACCGACGTGCTCAAGGGCAAGATGGGCTTTGATGGCCTTGTCGTCTCTGATTGGAACGGTCACAGCGAGATCGCCGGTTGCACCATGGGGAGCTGCCTGTCTGCGGTGCTGGCCGGGGTCGACATCTTCATGGTCACGGCGCGCAAGGACTGGATGGAGTTTCGCCAGAGCCTGCTCGATGGCGTGGCGAGCCGGCAGATCCCGATAAGCCGGATCGACGATGCCGTGACGCGTATCCTGCGGGTCAAGATGCGGGCCGGGCTGTGGGAGAAACCCATGCCGTCGGCCCGTGAGCTGGCGGGCAAGCAGGGTGAACTTGGTGCCGTGACGCACAAGGCGCTGGCCCGGGAGGCGGTACGCAAGTCGCTGGTGCTGCTCAAGAACGAGGGCAGGATCCTGCCCCTGAGCCGGCAGAGCCGGGTGCTGGTGGCTGGGAGCGCCGCCAACGATCTGGGCAAGCAGGTGGGGGGCTGGAGCCTGACCTGGCAAGGCAGCGAGAACGGGCGCGGTGATTTCCCCGGTGCCCAGAGCGTGCTGGATGCGGTGACCGCCACCGTCGGTGCGGATCATGTGCAGGTGAGCACGGGATCCGGTGAGTTTGCGGGAGCCAAGCCCGATGTCGCCATCCTGGTCATGGGGGAGGATCCCTATGCCGAGTGGTTCGGCGACATTCCTGACAACAAGACCCTTGCCTATGGGGATCTCAAGAGCAGCTATCACGAGGACCTGTTGACCCTCAAGCGGCTGAAGGCGGCCGGCATCCCCGTGGTGACCGTGCTTTTCTCCGGACGTCCGCTCTACGTCAATGAGGAGCTCAATCTCTCTTCCGCCTTTGTCGCCGCCTGGCTGCCGGGCACCGAGGGGGAGGGGATCACCGATCTGCTGTTCAGGGATGCCAAGGGCAAGGTGGCCCATGACTTCCAGGGACGCCTCTCCTTCTCGTGGCCCTTCAGCAAGTGCGCCACCACCATCAATCGCACGCCCACCCATATCCCGGGCTGGCAGCGTCCAGCCTTCGAGCAGGATCCAGCGGGTGAGTACGCACCGCTCTTCCCCTATGGCTACGGGCTCAGCTACGGCAAGCCTTCCCCTGTGGCGGCCCGGGTCAGCAACCTCAATACCCTGACCCTGGATAATCGTACCTTCGGCTGCAACGAGAGCGACCCCGCCAAACTGAGCGCCGCTGACAAGGTGCTCGAGCTGTTCGGGCCAAAGGCGGGTGAAGAACACCGTCTGCGCATGGGGGATGCCAGCAACTGGACGGGGACTGAAGTCTCCGGCAACAGCGTGACCGAGATGACCTTCATCAAGGTTCAGCCCATCGACTACCTGCGCCAGCAGGATGCGCGAGCGGTCACCTTCCTCGGGGCGGACAAGCCGGGTGTCGACTCCGGAGCCACGATCCAGTTGCAGACCACCCAGGTCAAGGGGGCGGATCGTCGCACCTACCTGAAGGGAGAGAGCGAGCTGCAGGTGACGCTGCGGGTGCAGCAGGCGCCAGCGGGGGACATGACGCTGGGGCTGCAGTGTGGCTGGCCCTGCGGCAAGTCCATCGAGATTGCTCCGACCTTGCGCCAGTTGCCCCCGCAGAAGTGGGTGACCCTGAGTCTGCCCCTGCGCTGCCTCGAAGAGGGCATGGACTTCGCGAAGGTCAATACCCCCTTCATCCTGGGCACCAGTGGACAGGCACGCATCGACATGGCGACCGTACGCTGGGTACCGGCTTCTCTGCTGGGGGCCTCAGGGGAAGTGGTCAGGCTCGATTGCCAGGGCAGGTTGAGTCGATAAGCCGTCAGCCAGATGCACCAGGATGCCTGTCGGGCTCCTGGTGCCTTGATAACCGGCTCCGCCCCGATGCGGAGGGAGAGGTGGGAGAGAAGGATGTCGATCGTACAGCGGATCAGATTGGGCTTTACGCTGCTGCTGGTCCTGTTGCTATTGCTCGGGGCCATCAGTTACCTGAAGACGACCTCCATTCACGGTCGTTTCCAGCAGGTGACCGAGGAGGCGACGCCTCAGGCCCTGACCGCCAGCCGGCTGCGCGCCGCGTTGCTGATGGCTGACAGGGACAGCCTGGCGCATCTCGCCATCCGGGAGACGTCGGCGTTCCCCGAGTCCCGTCAGCGTGTTGCCCATGACAAGGTCCGCTATGAGCAGCACATCAAGGCATTCGCGGCCCTGACACTCGATACCGAGAGTGAGCGGCAACTCGCCCGGGTCACCGACCAGGCCCCCCGGCTGTTTACCATCTCTGAGCAGTTGATGAGCCTGCACGAAGAGTCGGTCGAGCTGGAACGGGTGCTCGCACGGATGCGGAGCGAGCTGCTGCACCTGGACGACAACTACCGTTCGGCGGCAGACCTGCTGGTGCGTTACACGGCAGGGCGGCGCTCTTTGCAGAACAAGGCGGAGCTCATCACCAGCGGTATTGCACGGGATCTCAAGCTGATCCTGCGTGCCGACGGCAACACGGATCTGGTGGCGCTACAGGGGGTGCTGGCCAAAGACATCGACATTGCGAACCAGCGTCTGGAGCGGATTGTTGTCCCCGATGACGTCAAGGCCAGGTTCACCCGCCATGTGGCGCGCATTCCCCAACTTGTATTTGGCGACAAGGGGCTGATTGCCACCCTGGTGCGCCGTCAGCAAATCAGCCAGCAACTCCATGGCTTGCGTGAACAGCAGGAGGCGCAGAGCCAGCAACTGGGGGAGGTCCTGGACAGGCTTATCGCCATCAGCAACCAGAGCATGCAGGAGGACAGGCTGAGTGCCGACGTCGCGGTTGACAGCGCCCGCACCTGGATCGTGATGGTGGCCCTGTGTTCCGTGCTCATCGCTCTCATTGTTGCCTGGAGTACGGCCCGCAGCATCCAGGTGCCGCTGGTGCGGATCAATCGGGTTCTCGGTTTGATGGCACAAGGGGACATGACGCTGCGGGTGCGCTACCCCGCCAGGAACGAGCTTGGTGAGGTCGCGAACTCCATCGACCAGCTGGCCCACCACACCAAGACGCTCCTGATGGAGGTCCAGACCGGCTCTGAGTATCTGGTGAGTGAGACGCGCAAGACCGCGGAGATCGGCGAGCAGGTGATGTCGCAGGTGCAGGCGCAGAAGGCCCAGACCGATCAGGTGGCGGCCGCCATCTTCGAGCTGGAGACCAGTGCGACCGAAGTGGCGCGCTCGAGCGATCATGTTCGTCGGGAGGTGGGGGAGGCCAATGACGAGAGCCGGCGCGGACGTCATCTGATGCAGGCCAATCGGGATGGCATCGAGCAACTGGCGACCGACATCGCCGGGGCCATGGCGATCACCCGCAAGCTCGAAGGCTACAGCAGCAACATTGGCAACATTCTCGAGGTGATCCGTGGCATGGCTGAACAGACCAACCTGCTGGCCCTCAATGCGGCCATCGAAGCGGCCCGTGCCGGGGAGGCCGGGCGGGGCTTTGCCGTGGTGGCCGAGGAGGTGCGGGCGCTGGCTACCCGTTCACAAGGGGCGACCCAGGAGATCCAGGTGATGATCGACAACCTGCAGGGATGCGCCCGCGATGTGGCGAGCGTGATGGCCCAGAGCCATGAGCAGACCCAGCAGAGTGTGCAGCAGACCCGGGATGTCGAAAGTGCCCTGGGGGGGATCGCCTCGCGCATGGAGGCCATCAAGGAGATTGCGGATCACATGGCTTATGCCGCAGCGGAGCAGATTTCGGTGAGTCAGGGAGTGGCCCAGCACGTGGCGGCCATCGCAGACGTGGCTCACGAGACCGAGCAGGCGTCCCGGGTATCGGCGAGCAGTGGTGAGGTGTTGTCGGGGCTGGCCAGCCAGCAGCAGAGTCTGGTGGCCCGTTTCAAGGTGTAGGAGAGAGGCGATGTGGAAATCTGTGAGAGCCCTGCTGGTCTGGGGGCTGAGTACGGCGGCGGTATCCCAGGAGCTGGTGCTGGAAACCTGGCGCGTGGATGACGAGGCGCTCTGGAAGGAGCAGTTTCTGCCCCGTTTTCAGGCGATCCATCCCGAGATCACCCTTAAGCTGCATTCGCAGCGCTCGGCGGATTACGATCGGGAGCTTGCCGAGCGGCTGGCGGCGGGGAAGGCAGGGGATCTCATCACTTGCCGTCCTTATGATCAGTCCCTGCGGCTGTTCCAGCAGGGGCATCTGCTGGATCTGACGGACCTGCCCGGGATGGAGAACTTCCCGAGCTTTGCCAAGGCCGCCTGGCAGACCGACTCCGGGGCCCAGACCTTCTGCCTGCCCATTGCCTCCGTGATCCAGGGTTTCTACTTCAATGTCGATATCTTCAACGCCCTTGGGCTGACACCGCCGCGAACCCGTGCCGACTTCTTCGCCGTGCTGGAGAAGGTGAAGCAGGATGGCCGCTATCTGCCGCTGGCACTGGCGGCTCACGACAGCTGGGTGGTCTCCGAGCTTGGTTATCAGAACATCGGTCCCAATTACTGGCATGGGGAAGATGGCCGCCTGGCGCTGATCAACGGTCAGGCGCGAGTGACCGATGCCCCTTATGTGGCGGCGTTTCGTGAGCTGGCGAGCTGGCGGCCCTACATAGGGGACCATCCTGCCGATGCCACCGAAGCACAGGCGGTGGATGCCTTTGCTGCGGGCAAGGCCGCCATGATAGTGGCGGGCTCCTGGTCGCTGGCCCAGTTCACCGGCAAGGTCAATTTTGGTGCCTTCCCGCCCCCCGTCGCGCGGGAGGGGGACACCTGCTATTTCACCGATCACACCGACATGGGGATCGGCATCAATGCCGCCAGCCCGAACAAGGAGGCCGCCCTGAAACTGGTGGAGTGGATGGCAAGCGCCGACTTTGCCGAGCGTTTCTCCAATTCGGTGCCCGGTTTTTTCTCCCTCTCCAACCACTTCTTCGAGCTCAAGGATCCGGTGGCGAGCACCATGATGGGCTGGCGGGATACCTGCGATTCCACCTTGCGTCTGGGGGCGCAGTTCCTCACCCGGGGTGAGCCATCGCTTACCACAGAGCTTGCGGAGGTATCGCAATCCGTGGTGCTTGGCACCATGACGCCGGAAGCGGCCGCCGCGCGCATCCAGCAGGGGTTGGCAAGCTGGTATCCCCCCCAGAAGGCGGCCACGAGAAGAGCCCGTCAGTGTGAAGCGGACGAGCCTCTCCCCACGCTGGCAACCAGCGCGGCCACCGGGACGGAATCCCCCTTCGCAGCGCCTTGACGGTGGCCCTGCTCCCGCAGGGATCTGCACACTCCCCAAGGCGCCTTCAGGCGCCTTGTTTCATTCAGGTCGACCGGGTCCATCGGGTTGTGATTGCCAGGCTTTGGCTGGTGTCATGGGGCCAGGCCGGATTGGGGCCGGCAGAAGAGGGACGCCAGGTTGTGTGTGGTCTCTGTGCTATGTCAGAGAGTCAAGGTGGAAGTGGCGGCAGGGACTCGTCGCTCGCTGGACAGGTGGCTGACAAAAGAAAAGCGGCCCGAAGGCCGCTTTGCGCTGATGCTGTGCAGGGATCTGATGCTGCGCAGGGAACTGCCCCGGTCTGTGTTCACCCCTTGTACGGCAGTGTGGTATCACGCACCACAATGCTCAGCTCGGGCAGTTCGTCCGAGTTCAGCTCCGTGTTCTCAATCAAACCCAACAGAGTCTTGACCATCTTGACACCCATCTCGTAGATGGGCTGGCGTACCGTGGTCAATGGCGGGTTGGAAAAGGTGGAGAAGGGCAGGTCGTCAAAACCGATGAGCGAGACATCCTCAGGCACCCGCAAGCCGCACTGCTTGAGCCCCAGAATGGCCCCGTAACAGGTCTGATCGTTGGCGCAGAAGATGGCGGAGAATTTCCGGCCGCTCTCCACCAGCTTCTTGACGGCATTGAGCCCGCCGACTTCGGCGAAATCCCCCTGGATGACCAGGGAGGGGTCATATTCAATACCTGCGCTCACCAGGGCCTGGCGATAGCCATGATGACGCTCGATGGCATCGTTATGATCCGGCAAACCGACGATATGGGCGATGTCACGATGACCCAGATCCAATAAATAGCGAGTCGCCATGTAGCCACCCAGCCGGTTATTGATGCTGAAGGAGTGTACCCGCTCGGTCATGATATTGTGACCTGTTGCCACAATCGGTATTTGCTGGGAAAACTCGAGCAGTGTTTGCTGATTGACGTGGCCGGTCAAAATAATAAGGCCATCAACCCGCCGGGCCACCAGCAGGCGCAACCGCTCAACTTCTTCTTCCGCATTCCAGTGACCGCTGACAATCAGCGGCACATACTCCATGCCCTGAAGAGTGTGTTCAACACCCCGCAACATTTCGTTGGAAAATGGACTCTCCACATGTTGGGTCAAAACACCCAGGGTCATGGACTGACCCGTTTTCAAATATTGCGCCATCAGGTTGGGACGAAAATTCAATTCCTGAATGGCATCTTCCACCGCCTGACGTTTATCTGCGGCCACTTTGGCCGAGCCGTTCAATATCCGGGATACAGTGCTTGCCGAGACACCGGCTCGGCGGGCGATATCATAGACAGTGGCTTTTTTCTCCTGAGCTGACTTCGACATCCCCCCTCCGTACTCGACTGTGAAAACCCCTGGTCATGGCCAGTGTTATATGAATATCTTCTTAATAAATCAGCAAGTTAGGATACCCGTTTCCCCTGGTGGTGACAAGCGATGATGCGCCTTGCCAGGGGAGGGAACGCTACTGCTGGGCGGCAAAAAAGACCTCTTTTGCCTTGGTAAAACCGGCTTGCTCGGCGGCTTTGACCCAGGCGAGCGCCTGCTCATAGTTTTTGCTCTGAACGGCAGTGCGAATATGCTGATAATAATCCAGTTCACCCAACGATTTATCGGGTGAGACCATCACGGGCGATATGGTTTTTGCGATCTGCGTCGCATTTGCAGCGGGCTCTGCGTCCAGCGTCAAATATAGGCGTCCGGTAGCAGAGTGAGGCACTTCCACATTGATGAGGCGGGCGACATCCGTGGTGCGATCATATTGCATGGCGCGCTGGAGATCGTCCGGGTTGAGCCGGGTACTGCCCTGCATGTCCTTCGCCGTGGAATAGATCACCATATAGGCGGCCCGAGCGCTGCCGATGGGGGCTGGAATGGTGAATTCCCCCTGAATGTTCTGCCCTGAAATTAACGAACGACCGTCATAACTGAATGTGGAACCGGGAATGGTTTGAACGGCGTTGTATTGCTCGTCCAGCAACAGGATGCTGGGCAGGAAGACGGTATAGTCGACCGGAATGGTTATTTTGACGCGAGTCGCCTGGCTGACTTCGGGCAGCGAGAAGGCCATGACATAGCTTTTGCCTGAATCAAATGCATAGACCTGGCTGTCGGTGCTCACATCGACCCAGCGGCTCTCCTGCCCGAGGGACTGGAAGCGAAGTTCCTTGAACGACTCGACCGCCACCTTGTTCGACAATTGTTCCCGACCTTGTTCAACCTGTTGCTGCAGGGCGGAGACTGCCGATCCTGGCGAATGCTCCGGGCCCATGCCGGCGCATCCGGCCATCAGCAGACTGACCAGGAAAGGCAGACACTGCTTCGTTCCCTTCATCGTGTTTCCTCGTATGCAATGCGGGTCCCTCAAGGGACCCGAGATTATAGTGCAGATAAGTATTGCGACCTAACCTACCACCACATGTCCGCCTGTACACCGACCAGGAAATCTTCCCGGTCTTCCTGCCAGGGGGTCTCGTTGTTGTGATCGACATAGGTCGTCAGAATGCGGATCTCCGGTGAGGGCCCCATGCCGGTATTGACGGTGAAGGTCGGCACTATGCTGACCTTGTGAGAGGTGCCACCCCGTTCGACGTTGTCGATGATCAGGTTGTTTTTCACATATCCGACTTCCGTCTGGATGGAGAAGAACTCATTGATCGGGAATACCGGGCGCAGAGATGCGGCATACCAGGAGTCATGGCCACCCAGCTCGTAGTCGTTGTACTGGTAGGAGAGGGTCGGCAGCAGATGAATATTGGCGCCATACCAGCCACCCCAGAGGAAGAGGCGGTAGGATTGATCGCCTTCCATCACCTTGGACTGGTAGGGTTTATAGCCATCCGCCTTGTCCTGCAGTGTCTTCTGATACAGAGAGCCCTTGCGATACATGGCGGTATTGGTCAGGTTGGCACCCAGCAAGTCCCCTGAACCCAGCCCACGTCCTGCCTGGGCGATGAACTTGGAGAAGCCGCCCGGCATGAAGAAGAAGTCGTCGCGGGAATAGATGACGGTTCCTTCTGCCCCCTTGGTCGCATATTGCTTGTTGTCGCCGGTGAACTCGTTGCTGGGCATCTGCTTGAGTGCGATCTCCATGTCCCAGGCACCGTAGAGGGCGCTGGTGTGGAGGGTGTGCATGGTGGCTTCAGTGCCATTGGCGCGGTCGGAGTGGCTGGTGTCGTTGCTGTTGATATAGGCAAAGTCCCACTTGCCACCCGCCATCTCCATGGCTTTGATGCCGACGCCGGTTCCCGAGTAGTCCGTGTAGAAATAGTCGGTGGTCCAGATGTAGTTCTCGCGGTCGTAATAGCGCAGGCCGCCCCACATGGTCCCGGTCGGGGTGATGCCACCCAGCTCCACATAGGTTTCTGACACACCGCTTTCGCGAGGCGCGGCACGGGTTTGCAGGCCGTCGGCATCGGACTCCACCTTGAAGTGGATGTTGACCGACTTGTTGCTGCCCAGATCCCACAACTTGTTCAGGCCCGCTTCCCAGCTGTTGTCCAGCTCGGAGCCCAGGCGCCCCATGGTCTTGTCCATCTCATATTCGTACCCCGCCTTGGCGAAGTTGTCCTTGGCGTCAAACATCGAGCCGGCACGAATGTAACCGTGGAAGCCAAAACTCTCGGCGGCATTCGATACTGCGGGCATTGCCAGCCCGCAACATGCCCCGACAAACAAGGCGAGTGACTTCAATTTCATCTTATTGCTCCAATCCGTAGAAAATTATTTTCAATCGATTTCTCGAAGATTCAATGCCTTGTCACTTGATCTGCTGGCAGGGCTGATTGCTGTCAAAGTCTGCCGGGATGGCTGTTTTCAGGGCCACGTTGGTGAAGGCGAAGCGCAGACCGGCCATGGAGTCCCAGGCCCCGCTCAGGTAGAGCGCCTTTTGCACCGAGCCTGTGTTGGCAGCCGGAATGAGAGAGGCGACCGGCAGGATGCAGCGGTACCAGGTGTCGTCATCGGGCACGATGTTGCTGTCCATGGTGAAGAAGGTGCCAAAGTCCGGGCCTGCGGTACCGTCCATGCGGATCTGGATGTTGGGGGAGTCACCATAGCTGGAGACTTTCAGGTCGAGCAGCATGGCGCCGTCCTGATAGGCGGAGAGATCCCCATTGGCGCTGTCGGTCCCGAGGAAGGCGGCGCCATTGCCTGGCAGGTCCATGGTGATGACCTGGTTTTCATCGGTCAGGGTGCCGCCGAAGCTGGCTGCCGGGTAATCGGCGCTGCGGTCCAAGGCCTGGCTCTTGTCACCGGAGTAGTAGAGTGCGGCATCGGTGGCCACCAGCGCGGGGGCATTGTTGACGCCGGAGCCTGTGTCCGGATTGGTACCTGGATCGGTGCCAGGATCGGTACCGGGATCGGTTCCCGGGTCGGTGCCTGGGTCTGTGCCCGGGTCGGTAGCGCCGCCAGGCGCTTCACAGGTGACCGGGTCGACAACGGGCTTGGCCGAGGTGGTGAGCAGGTACTTGATGTTGGTGATTTCGTAGTTGAAGGCTTCTTTGGTGGCCAGGTGGAACGGTGTGCCCACAGTGGCGAGGTTGATGGCCGTGGCACCGGGGAAGGGCTTCATGCAGTTGATGGGCAGCGTGAGCGTTTCCCAGTCGCCGGAACCGGTCAGGGCGCTGGCAATGGGCAGGCTGCTGCGGTTGGGATATTCGTTGTCGATGGAGGCATTGAGCACTTCCGGCACCTTGCTCTTGGTCCGCAACTGGAACTCGATGAAACCGGAGGCGTATTTGCTCAGGTTCAGAGGGGTGGCGGATTTGAGCATGAAGGTGCCATCTCCGTCACCGGCTACCTGCACATCGGCGGTGTCATCGGTACCGGCATTGTTGATGAGCACGGCGCTGATGCTGGTCATGGCGACGGGAGAAGCGGTGACCGGTTGCAAGCTCCAGTTGTCCTTCTCTGACTGGATGCTGGGGGTTGTACCCCCATTGGCACCGACCCCGAACAGGATCAGGGTGCTGTCGCCAGGGGGCGTGGTGCCACCGTTGTCGCCACCGTTATTACCACCGGTGTTGCCACTATTCGAGTCGATATTATCGGCCCCACCACACCCGCCAAGCAGGGCAGCGGCGATCAACGACGCCAAAAGTCCTTTTTTTGATGCATTCATACTGACCACTCCAATCAATGGGAAAAATATCCACCGCGATGAACCGTCAAGACTCAAACAGACGCTATGCAATCGATGCCAAGACAAATCATGCTGACTTCATTTTCTTGAAATCGATTTCCAATGCAATGCTTATCCCCTGTGATGATCAAAGTTTGTGTTTCAAATCACAGAAAACGTGTCCTGATGACCAGCTGATGGGATGTGCAAGAAAGAGTTATCTTTAAATAAAAAGAGCTCATGATGTTGTTTTTAATGGTTTATTTTATTTTTATCTTGAGACTGACGATCAGAGGGAAATTATCGGAGTAGATCTGCAATGTATCGGAGGTGATTGCGATGTGTCGATTTCTGAGTAACACTTAAATTGACTTCGATTTCATGGTGTATTGAATGAGACTCAGGCTGTCATCAACCTTGCGGGGGCCTCTCCAGCGGTTCAGGCACCAGGAGTGTCCAGCCTTGACTGGTGATGGCAGACAGCATGCAGTCGATGAGGCCAAGGGAGTCGGTCGTCAGAGCGATGCTGAGGCCGGGTTCCTGCTGGGTCGGCACCGACCCGGGATGGTGCAAGCCCCCTGTGCCAGATAGCAGATCGCCATCTTGGAGAAGACCAAGGATGCACCGGTGACGGAGGGCTGGTCACAAATCCTGGAGAGGCAACCCGCGATAGGGTCGCCCCGCAGCATCGACCATGAACCACAGGCCCGGCACCATGGCGCGCTCATCCTCTTCGAAGGAACGCAAAATGGTGCCAGGCATGCATTGCATGATCATCGCCTCCCCAGGGCCAGCAAACCCGCGCAGCGGTCAGCATGATCGGTGCTGTGCTCGCTGTGCCCGCCAGGCCTGAATGCGCGCCTGGGTGCCGATGACGAAGACAAAAAAGACCGGCACGAAGAAGATGGCCAGCAGGGTGCCGCTGATCATGCCGCCGAACACGCCGGTGCCGATGGCATGCTGGGTCTCCGCGCTGGCACCACTGGCAAGCATCAGCGGCACCACGCCGAGGGTGAAGGCGAGCGACGTCATCAGGATGGGGCGCAGACGCAGGCGTGCGGCGGTCACCGCAGCGTCAAGCAGCGAGCGTCCTTCGCCGTGCAACAGGCGGGCAAACTCCACGATGAGGATGGCGTTCTTGGCCGACAGCCCGATGATGGTGATCATGCCCACCTTGAAGAAGACGTCGTTGGGCATGCCGCGCAGCATTACCGCCGCCACGGCGCCGAGCAGGCCCAGGGGGACCACCAGCATCACGGAGAGCGGAATGGACCAGCTCTCGTAGAGCGCGGCCAACACCAGGAAGACCACCAGCGCCGACAGCAGCATCAGCAGGGGGGCCTCGGCCGCCGACTGGCGCTCCTGCAGCGACTGTCCCGTCCAGGCCAGGGCGAAGCCTGGCGGCAATTGCGCCACCAGGCGATCCATTTCCGCCATCGCGGCGCCACTGGAAACCCCGGGGGCGGCACTCCCGGAGAGACGCACGGCGGGGAAGCCCTCGAAGCGCATCATCTGTTGCGGCGACTGGCGCCAGGTCGGCGTCACCACCTCCCGCAGGGGCACCATGCCGCCGCTGGCATTGCGCACCCGCAGGCCGAGCACGTCATCGAGCTGCATGCGCGCCTTGGCGTCGGCCTGCAGAATGACCTGCTGCATGTGCCCGCCGTTGGGGAAGTCGTTGATGTAGAGCGATCCCATCGCCGCCGACAGGGTGCTGCTCACGCTGGTGAACGAGAGTCCCATGGCCTCGGCTTTCTGCCGGTTGATCTCGAGGTGAATGCTCTCGCCGGGGGGCAGGCTGTCGGGATAGACATCGCTCACCAGCTCGCTTTGGGCGGCCAGTGCCAGCAGCTGCGCCTGGGCGGCCTGCAGCGCGGCTTCCCCCTGGTTGGCCCTGTCTTGCAGGAAGAGCGTGAAACCCGAAGAGGTGCCCAGTTCGTCGATGGCGGGCGGCAACAGGCTCATCACAGTGCCTTCCTTGCTGTTGGCCATGGCGGCCTGTGCCAGCTCCGCCTCTTCGGCAGCCGTGGCACCATGGCGCTGATCCCACTCTTTGAGCATGGTGAAGGCCATGGCCGCATTGGGGCCGGCGCCGGAGAAGCTGAAGCCCTGCACCACCAGATTGGTGTCGAGCGCCTCGCGAGAGGCCACATGGGCCTCGAACTCCTTGATGACGGCCAGGGTGCGCTCGCTGGTGGCGCCGGTCGGCAGCTGGATGGAAGTCATGAAGTAGCCCTGATCCTCGTCCGGCAGGAAAGAGGAGGGCAGCTGGGTGGCGGCGATGGCCAGCACGGCGCAGAGGGCGGCGAAGGTGACCATCATGCGTCCGCTGCGCCCGACCAGCCGGGTGACCCGAACGCCGTAGCCTGCGGTGAGTCGCTCGACGCCCCGGTTGAAGGCGCCGAAGAAGCCGCGCTTCTCATGGTGATCCGGGCTGACCGGACGCAGCAAGGTGGCGCAGAGCGCCGGCGTCAGGGTCAGGGCGAGGAAGGCGGAAATCAGGATCGACACTGCCATCGACAGGGTGAACTGCTGGTAGATGACCCCCACGGAGCCGCTGCCGAACGCCATGGGGATGAACACCGCCGTGAGCACCAGGGTGATGCCGATCACCGCCCCGGTGATCTCCTTCATGGCCCGCGATGTCGCCTCCCTGGGCGATAGCCCCTGGGTGGCCATCAGGCGCTCGACGTTCTCCACCACCACGATGGCGTCGTCGACGATGATGCCGATGGCCAGCACCATGCCGAACATGGTGAGGGAGTTGATCGAAAAACCGGCCAGCAGCATCACCGCGAAGGTGCCAAGCAGGGCGATGGGGGCGACGATGGCCGGGATCAGGGTGTAGCGCAGGTTCTGCAGGAAGAGAAACATCACCAGGAACACCAGCACCATGGCTTCCAGCAGGGTGTGGATCACCTTGTCGATGGAGACCTTGACGAAGGGGGCCGAGTCAAAGGGGATCGAATAGGCCATGCCCGCCGGCAGGGTTGGCGAGAGCTGGGCAAGGCGAGTGCGCACCGCATCGGCGGTGCGCACGGCGTTGGCGCCGGGGGAGAGCTGGATGGCGGCGCTGGTGGCAGCCACCCCGTTCTCGCGGTTGGAAAAGGCGTAGGATTGCGCCCCCAGCTCGACCCGGGCCACGTCACCCAGCACCAGCTTGGCTCCATCACTACCGGCCCGCAGCACGATGGCGGCGAACGCCTCGGGAGTGGTCAGCTGCCCCTGTACCGTGAGGGGAACCGTCAGTCGCTGGCCAGGCAGGGCGGGTTCGTCGCCGAGGCGCCCCGGTGCAATCTGCACGTTCTGCTGCTCGATGGCCTGCGCCACCTCGCTGATGGTCAACCCGTAGGCGGCGAGTTTGCCCGGATCCACCCAGATGCGCATGGCCTGCTCGGCGCCGAACAGCTGCACTCGCCCCACGCCGTCGATGCGGCGCAGCTCCTGCACGATATTGCGCGCCATGTAGTCGTTCAGCGCGACCTCATCGAAGCGGCCATCCGGTGAAGTCATGCCGACCATCATCAGAAAGCCGGACGAGGCGGACTCCACCTGCAGGCCGGTTTGCCGCACCGCCTGTGGCAAGCGAGGCTCGACCGCCTTGATGCGGTTTTGCACGTCCATCTGGGCCAGCTCCGGATCGGTGCCCGGCTTGAAGGTAGCGGTGATCTGCGCGCTGCCGGAGGCATCTACCGATGACTCGAAGTAGAGCAGGTTCTTGACCCCCGACTGCTCGCGCTCGATAAGGCTCACCACCGCATCGTTCAGGGTCTGCGGCGTTGCGCCCGGATAGGTGGCATAGAGGGTCACCGACACCGGCGCCACCGAGGGATAGCGGGAGATGGGCAGCTTGGGGATGGCGATGACCCCCGCCAGCACGATGAAGAGGGCGATCACCCAGGCAAACACCGGGCGATGAATGAAAAACTGCGGCATGAAATGTCTCCGATTCAACGGTTACCGGCGTCAGCCTGCTGGCTGACTGCGGGGGATTGCCAGGGATGGGCAATGACTTGCGTCCCCGGGGTCAGGCGGTCGATCCCCTCGATCACCACCCGCTGTCCGGCGTTGAGCCCGGACGTGATGCGGTACTGGCTATTCACCAGTTCAGCGGTGTTGACCGGAACCAGTTGTGCCTGCCCCTGGCCATCCAGCACCCACACGCTGGTCTGGCCCGATGTGCGCACCACCGCCTGTTGAGGCACGCTCAGGGCGTTGGCATAGCGGGCACGGGGAATACGCGCCTGTACGTAGAGGCCGGGCAAGAGACGCCGCTCCGGGTTGTCCACCAGCACCCGCAGCAGCACGTCGCCGGTCCCGGCATCCACCTCGATGCCGGAGAAGAGGATGTGCCCCTGCATGCCGAGCGGCTTGCCGTCGCTGCCGAGGATCTCCACCGCCAGTTCCGGTGCCGTCGAGCCAGCCTGCTGGCGCAGGGTGTCCAGCACAGAGGCTGGTTGACGCACATCGACGTAGACCTGATCGATCTGCTGGATCCTGGCCATGGGGGTGGTATCGGTGGGGGACACCAGGGCCCCTTCACTCACCAGGGCCTGATCGATGCGCCCGGCGATGGGGGCCTCCACGCTGGCAAATTGCAGGTTCAGCTTGTGCCGTGCCAGGGTCGCCCTGGCCTGGGCCACGTCGGCGGCCGCCTGATCCCGCTGGGAGACCGCATCGTCATAGGTCTGGCGGCTGATGGCCTCGGTGCGCAGCAGCGGCACCAGACGGTCAATCTGGATACGGGCGCGGGCCAGCACGGCCTCCGCCCGCTGCAATGCTGCGGTGGCGCTGTCGACATCCGCCTTGAAGGGGGCCGGATTTATCTGGAACAGCACGGTGCCTGCGCCGATTTCGGCGCCCTGCTCGAACAGGCGGCGCTGCACGATGCCGCTGATCTGGGCCCGAATTTCGGCGCTGCGCAGCGCGGCCACCCGGGCGGGCAGATCCTCGCTGATGACCAGGTCCTGACCTGCCAGCGTCATCACCGACACCTGAGGAAGGACCGGCGCATCTTGCGCTTGCGACGCCCCATCGCAACCCGCCAACCCGAATACGGCAATGACGGCGAGCAGGGCGCCCGCATACCGCTGTTTGACAAACATCATACTCACCTCGTTAAACCGTCTCCCTGGCATGGTGTTGCCGCGAGAGCACATCGAGCGGGCATTATGGAGAGGGGCTATTGCGAATGATTCGAGGCTTTGTGGAGAATCCATGGAGGCGGTGATAAAGTTCAAGCCCCCCATTTTCGAGTCCGACCATGTCGTATCTTCCTGCTTCCGCCAACCCGGCGGCCCAGTCACTGGTACTGATTGCAGAGGATGAAGCCGAGATAGCCGACATCCTCGCCGCTTACCTGCAACGCCACGGATTGCGCACCCTGCATGCCGCCGATGGCCGCGAAGCCCTGGCCATGCACCAGACATGCAAACCCGATCTCCTGCTGCTGGATGTGCAGATGCCGCAGCTCGATGGCTGGCAGGTGCTCAGCGAGATCCGGGCCCGTGGCGACACGCCGGTGATCATGTTGACCGCTCTGGATCAGGACCTCGACAAGCTGATGGGGCTGCGCATGGGGGCGGATGACTATGTGGTCAAACCCTTCAACCCGGCCGAAGTGGTGGCTCGGGTACAGGCGGTGCTCAGACGCAGCCAGGCTGCGAAGCAGAGCACGGCCCGGGTGCTGCGGGTCGGCCCCTTCCAGATCGATCTGGAGAGCCACGAGGCCAGCATTTGCCGCGATGAGGGGCAGCAGGTGCTGGAGCTGACCCTGACCGAGTTCAAGTTGCTCTCCTCTCTGATGCGGGCACCCAAGCGGGTGTTCAGCCGCGCCGAACTGCTGACCCACTGCCTGCCGGAGGGGGATACCCAGGAGCGCACGGTGGACAGCCACATCAGCAAGCTGCGCAAGAAGCTGGAGGCACACGGCATCCAGGGGGTGCCCGCCAGTGTCTGGGGCGTCGGCTATCGCTTCGGGGGCGATGCGTGACATCTGCACCCGGTCTGCGCAGGCAAATCATCCGCTCCCTGGGGCTGATGGCGCTCGGCATCATCTGCCTCGCGGTGATCGGCACCTATGTGTTCTACGCCATTGCCGTGACCTATGTGCCTGGCAGCATCTCCGAGAGCTGGATGCCCTCCAGGGTCGAGATGACCTGGATTGGCTCGACCATTCTCATTGCATTGGGGATGGCGCTGTACGTGGCGGTGCGCCTCTCTCGGCGCATCCTGACCCCGCTCAACTCGGTGGCAACCAGCCTGCGAGAGGTGGCAGAGGGCAAACTCGATGCGCGCGTGCCGCTGGATGAACAGGCGATCGGGGAGACGGCGCAACTGGTGCGGGACTTCAACACCATGGCCGAACGGCTGCAGAGCATGACCCGTGAGCGGGAGTTCTGGAATGCCGCCATCGCCCACGAATTGCGCACCCCGGTGGCCATCTTGCGTGGCCGCTTGCAGGGGCTAGCCGAAGGGGTATTTCCGCCAGAGCGTGCGCTCTTTGAAGGCTTGCTGCGTCAGGTGGAGGGATTGACCCACCTGATCGAAGACTTGCGGGTACTCAGTCTCAACGACAGCGGCCACCTGGAGCTGCAACGAGAGGAGATCAGGCTGGCCGACGAGCTGGCTGTGGTGCTTGAGGTGTTTGCCACCCCTCTGGCCGCGAGCGGTTTCACCCTCAAGCGGGAGCTCGATGCCGAGCTCTGGGTCTGTTGCGATGCACTTCGCATCCGTCAGGCCATGATGGCGCTGCTGGAAAATGCCCAGAAGCACGCGGTGCCGGGCATGCTGACCGTGCGCCTGCATCGTTCTGGCACCCAGTGCATCCTGAGCGTGGAAGACGAAGGGCCCGGCATCAGCGAGGAGGTCGCCGCCCATATCTTCGAGGCGTTTCGCCGGGGGGATCCGTCACGCTCGCGCAAGAGTGGCGGCAGCGGGCTCGGGCTGGCGGTGGTCAAGGCGATTGCCGAGGCCCACGGCGGCAGTGCGGTCTGCCAATCCGGCGGGCGGGGCGGCACCCTGTTCCTGCTTTCCTGGCCCCTCTTGCACCCTGACGGCAGGTCATGACCCCGCGTTGCCGCATCGGCTCGGGATGGGCGCGCCGAGGCGCGTGTGTTGACTGTGATCCAACAGCCCAAAAAAAGCCCATCTCATGGGGAGAGACGGGCTTTTTTATGGCTTGCAGGCAGCGCCCTCATGGGGCGCCGGGATCAATGCTCGGCCAGCAGGGGCTCTCCCTCCTGGCGTTTGTCGTGGATGGCAAAGCGATCGACCAGGGTGGCACTGGCGTCGTTCAGGCCGATGACCGCCACCTCTTTCCCCTCACGGCGGAACTTGATGACCACCTTGTCGAGGGCCGTGATGGCGGTGATGTCCCAGAAGTGGGCGTGCGTCAGGTCGATGACCACCTTCTCCACTTCCTCCCTGAAATCGAAACCGGCCAGGAACTGCTCGGCGCTGGCAAAGAAGACCTGGCCCCGCACCAGATAGGTACGCACGGCGCCGCTGCGCTCGCTGTCGCTCTTGACCACCATGACGCGGGCAACCTTGTGGGCGAAGAAGAGGGAGGCGAGCAGCACCCCCACGAAGACCCCGAGTGCCAGGTTGTGGGTCGCGACCACCACGGCGACGGTGGTCACCATCACCAGGTTGGTGGAGAGGGGGTGGCTCTTCAGGTTGCGTACCGACTCCCAGGAAAACGTGCCGATGGAGACCATGATCATCACGGCCACCAGGGCTGCCATGGGGATCTGACGGATCCACTCATCCATGAAGACCACCATCAGGATGAGCAGGGTCCCCGCCACGAAGGTGGAGAGGCGGCCGCGGCCACCGGATTTGATGTTGATGACGGACTGGCCAATCATGGCGCACCCCGCCATGCCTCCCAGCAGACCGGCGCCTATGTTGGCGATCCCCTGACCCTTGCACTCGCGGTTGCGATCGCTTGGGGTGTCGGTCATCTCGTCGACGATGGCTGCCGTCATCATGGACTCGAGCAGTCCCACCACCGCCAGCCCCGCTGAGTAGGGGAAGATGATGGCCAGGGTCTCAAGATTGAGGGGAACGTCGGGCCAGAGGAAGACCGGCAGGGTATCGGGCAGCTCGCCCATGTCGCCCACGGTACGGATGTCGATGCCCAGGGTGATGGCCACCGCCGTCAGGATGACGATGCACAGCAGGGGGGAGGGGAGCAGTTTGCCCACCACGGGAACGAGCGGGAACAGATAGATGATGCCAAGCCCGGCTGCGGTCATGGCGTAGACCTGCCAGGTGACGTTGGTGAGCTCGGGCAGCTGGGTCATGAAGATAAGGATGGCCAGGGCGTTGACGAAGCCGGTCACCACGGAGCGGGAGACGAATCGCATCAGGCTGCCGAGCCTGAGGTAGCCCGCCGCTATCTGGAAGAGGCCGGTGAGCAGGGTGGCTGCCAGCAGATACTGCAGGCCATGTTCCTTGACCAGGGTCACCATCAGGAGCGCCATGGCGCCGGTGGCGGCAGAAATCATGCCGGGACGACCGCCGACGAAGGCGATGACCACGGCGATGCAGAAGGAGGCATAGAGGCCGACCTTGGGGTCGACGCCCGCAATGATGGAGAAGGCGATGGCCTCCGGGATCAGCGCCAGGGCGACGACGATGCCCGACAGCAGATCGCCCCGTATGTTGGAGAACCACTCTTGTCTTGTACGTTCCAGCATGGGGATTTTCTCGCTCGATGAGGATCCATGGCCACAGGCCCGCAAATCAGGGGGAATGGCGGGGATCACAGGATTGGATTGGCTGTTGATGGCCGGTAAACCGGCCGGTCGGCATAACCGGAGTCAGGTGGCAGAGGCCGCACAGGGCAGGGTCAGGGCGGCGTGACGGCCACCCCAGAGCACATAACAGGCATAAGGGGTGCATGTTAACAGCCGGTGCCAGGCCGGGGAAGCCCGAAAGGGCCAGAAACGGGGAGATGGGACACAAAACGATTGGCCTGTCAGTGATCAAGGTCTCATCTGGAAAGTTTATTATCCCTTCCCCGCCGAGTGCTGTTATATGATTGCGATGTTTTTTGCAAAAACTCGTGATTTTAATGCAGTTAAGTTCTGGTTATTGGTATTTCGCTCTGCGCCATGCCCTCCATCCCGCCGAGAGCGAGCCCCCGAGGCTCGTGGCGGGCCCTGAGATCAGGGTTTCACGGGTTCCGTTTCTATTTGTTGGCACGTGATTCAGCTCCCATTGGGTTTCATGAAAAACAATGCCGACACCATTTGAAAACAATTCGACAACATGGATACAAGCTACGCGTTAGATCTCATCTCCCGGTTCGAACAGGCCGACGATGAGCACACCATAGTGGCGTTGCTGCGCCAGTTGACGACACAGGCGGGATTTGACTACTTCAGATTGGCCCTGATGTCTCCCAGCACCATACAGCGACCGGATGTCACCATCTTCAATGGTTGTCCTCAGGAGTGGGTTGACGCCTATACCCAGGCCAACTTCTTTGCCATCGATCCCGTCGTCCAGCGCGGCATGGAGCAGAGCACCCCCATCCTGTGGGCGGATCTCATGGTGCAGGGGGTCTGTGACGATGAGCGCCTTGCTGTGATGCTGCTCGCGCAGCAGGCGGGATTGCGCGACGGCATTACGTTTCCCTGGCACGGGGCCAACGGTCATGTGGGCCTGCTCTCCCTGATCACCAGCACACCTCGCACCAGAGCGCAGTGGCTCTCTGCGGTGCCTTTTCTCAGCTGGTTATCCATGCATATCTTCGAGGCGGTGGTGAGGGTCTGCCTGGTAGGGGAGTCCTCTCATGATGCCCTGAGCCTGCGCGAGCTGGAGGTATGCCGCTGGGCGGCGGAAGGGAAGCAGACGAGCGATATTGCGCAGATCCTGGGGATCACCCCGCGCACGGTGACCTTTCATCTGAACAATGTGGTCACCAAGCTGGGGGCCAGCAGCAAGTGCCAGGCGATCTCCTGGGCGTTGAAACAGGGGGTGGTGAGGTTGAACGTAGAGCTGGCCGCCGTTGCCAATGTGGATGAGCAGTAGTGTTCCCGTCGGATTGGCGCAAAAAATTGCGCACATACCAGAAGATTGAACTGCCAGTGCAATGACTGATGGTCAAACGTGTTGAAAAGTACAACTTATTGCGCCAAGCGTACTGCCTTATGGGGGTGTTTTTTATAACTGATTGAAATGTAATGGGTAAAAAGAGTGGCATGGACGCTGCTAACGGATTCGGGCGAGTGTCATAACCGTTCAACCATCAGGAGCAATTCCATGCCAACCCCATGTTATATCAGCATCGAAGGTAAAACCCAGGGCAACATCACTGCCGGTGCTTTCACCTCCGATTCCGTCGGCAACATCTTCGTGCAGGGCCATGAAGACGAGATGCTGGTACAAGAGTTCCAGCACGTCGTCACCGTGCCGACCGATCCGCAATCCGGTCAGCCGGCGGGTCAGCGTGTCCACAAGCCGTTCAAGTTCACCGTTGCCCTGAACAAGGCCGTGCCGCTGATGTACAACTCCCTGGCCTCCGGCGAGATGCTGCCGAAAGTGACCCTGAAGTGGTATCGCACCTCCGTCGAGGGCAAGCAGGAGCACTTCTTCAGCACTGTGCTGACCGATGCCACCATCGTTGACATCGACTGCCAGATGCCCCACTGCCAGGACCCGGCGAAGTCCGACTTCACCCAGCTGATCCAGGTCTCCATGGCCTACCGCAAGATCGACTGGGAGCACACCGTTGCCGGTACCTCTGGTGCGGATGACTGGCGCGCGCCGATCGAGGCCTGATCACCGATTTATTGATTGCCGTTGTTCCTTGTAGTGCACCCCAGGGCCTGATGACTGCCGTGTCAGCCGTCACCAGACCCGTGCAAGCTTTCTCCGACCCATTCAACCGGATGTGGTCGGAGCTTTTGTGTTTTGCCATCCGGCTGCATGGCGGCTGGATGGCAAAACACAACGAAGGCCGGTCGCACCATCTCCCACGATTGCCTTGTCAGATGAAAGCGGCGCTTCTCAGTTTGCACCGTGCCTTCCCTCGCGATGCTGATGGCGATGGTGACCCATCTTGCGACGCGCCTGATCTCAGACGTCATCCGTGCAGCTCCCGGGGCTGCGAACTGGCAGGTTAAGGAGCCCTCATGGCAGACAGCACAGGATTACAATTTACCGTCAAGGTGGGGGCCCTGCCCGAGAGCACCTTTGTGGTGGCCGAATTTGCGCTGGATGAAGCGCTCAACCGGCCGTTCAACCTGCGCCTTGAGCTGGCCAGTGCCCAGCCCGACATCGACGTTGGCGCCGTGCTGGACCAGCCCTGCGAGCTGCTGGTCTGGTACAACGGCGAGCCGCAGCGCCGGGTGTGCGGGGTGGTCAGTGATTTTGCACAGGGTGACAGCGGCTTTCGCCGCACCCGCTATCAGCTCATGGTGCAGCCGGCCCTGTGGCGGCTGTCACTTCACCACAACTCCCGCATCTTCCAGGCACAAAAGCCCGATGAAATCCTCAGCATTCTTTTGCAAGAGCACGGCATCACCGATTACGCCTTTGCCCTGAAAAACGAGCACGCCAAGCGGGAATACTGCGTTCAGTACCGGGAAACCGACCTCGACTTTGTGAACCGCCTCGCCGCCGAAGAGGGGATGTTCTACTTCCACGAGTTTGAAGCGGGCAAGCATCGCATCGTCTTTGCCGACGACGCAGCCGCATTGACTCAAGGCCCCGAGCTCTTCTTCAACCTCGGCAATCGTTCCCTTGAGCAAGGCCCCTATGTGCGGCAGTTCCACTATCGGGAGGCGGTGCGCCCGTCGGATGTGGAGCTCAAGGACTACAGCTTCAAGACCCCGGCTTATGGCCTCTCCCACAAAAAGGTGGGGGCGGAGCTGACCCACCAGCGCGACACCTACCAGCACTTCGACTATCCGGGTCGCTACAAAGCGGACCAGAGCGGCAAGGCGTTTGCCCAGCACCGGCTGGATGCGCTGCGCAATGACGCAGTGGCGGGCCAGGCTAAGTCCAACTGCGCCGCCTTGCAGCCGGGGCAGAGCTTCTCGCTCACTGAACATCCCAACGGTAGCCTCAACACCGACTGGCAAATCGTGCGTATCCAGCACACCGGCTTGCAGCCACAGGCGCTGGAAGAGGAGGGGGGCAGCGGCCCCACCGTCTACCACAACGAGTTCGGGGTGGTGAAAGCCAGCACCACCTGGCGGGCGCGTATCGGCAGCCCCGAGGCACCCCACAAGCCCATGGTGGATGGCCCCCAGATTGCTATCGTGGTGGGCCCCGAGGGAGAGGAAATTTACTGCGACGAGCACGGCCGGGTGAAACTGCAATTCCCGTGGGACAGATATGGCAGCTCCAACGACCAGAGTTCCTGCTGGGTGCGAGTCTCGCAAGGCTGGGCCGGGGGGCAGTACGGCATGATGGCCATCCCGCGCATCGGCCATGAGGTCATCGTGAGCTTTTTGGAAGGGGACCCCGACCAGCCCATCGTGACCGGTCGCACCTATCACGCCACCAATCGGCCGCCCTACGAGTTGCCTGCCAACAAGACCCGCACCGTGCTGCGCACCGAAACTCACCAGGGTGAGGGCTTTAACGAGCTGCGCTTTGAAGACCAGGCGGGCAAGGAAGAGATTTACATCCACGGTCAGAAAGACCTGAACGTGCTTATCGAGAACGATGCCACCTGGCACATCAAGCACGACGAACACAGGGACATCGACAATGAGCGGGTGACCCGCATCAAGGCCAATGATCACCTCACTGTGAACGGTGAAAAACGGGATCACATCAAGGCCGACTATTCCCTGACCGTGGATGCCAGCCTGCACCAGAAGCTCGGCCAATCCCTGCTGGTGGAAGCGGGAAGCGAGGTACACCACAAGGCGGGCATGAAGATCGTAATGGAGGCGGGTGCCGAGCTGACCCTCAAGGTGGGGGGGAGTTTTGTCAAAATCGACCCGAGCGGTGTCACCCTCTCGGGCGGCTCCATCAAGATGAACTCAGGCGGCAGCCCGGGGTCTGGCTCTGGCTGGGGTGGCCAGATGCCGATCCAGCCCGGAGCGGTTGAGGTGGTGGCGCCACCGCCTCCCATGGACCCCGCACGTCAGATTGCGACGCTCAAGTCTGCCGAACCTGTGTGCGAGATCTGTGAGCAACTGGCCAGACAGGAGGGTGGTGGCTGATGGCCATGGCTTTCGTCGCAGAGCGTCCCGACATCGAGCTGAACAGCGGTGAGCAACTCTATCTGTTGCTCGATGGGGCGCGCATTCCCGCGCTGGAGCGCGCGTTGTTCGAGCAGGACCCATCGCCTTCCTATCAGCCTGTTTACCTTCACGCCCCCTGGGACAGCTTGCGAGAAGTGAGCCCCTGTCTGGTCTGTGCAACGCCCAATTTGCTGGATTGGTTTATGCAAAACCGCGATGCATCATGGGGTTACCTGTTATCGTCCCCTCTTTCTCTGTTGCCGTTGGCCGAGCGACTGCGTGGGTTTATCGAGGTGGAGAGTCCCTATGGCAGCAGGATTTTGCTCAAGCTGGCCATGCCGGAGACTATGTGGCGGCTGTTTATGGATGATGAACCCTGGCTCTGGCAGGGGGTGGCTCAAGTCTGGATCCCGACCCGGCAGGGGGAGGAGCTGGTGTGGCAGCACAAGGTTGCCGCGCCTGGAATGGGGTCCCCCATGGGGGATCGCCTGCGACTTTCCGATGCGCAGTGGCGCCGTCTGGGAGAGGTGAGCTGGTTGCACACCCTCGATGGGATAAGAGCGCACATGCACACCTGGTTTGGGGCTCGCATGCTGACGCTGCCAGAACCCATGGCCTGGATTGCCTATTGGGCTGATTACGCCTATGCCCAGGGATTCGAGAGCGAGCGGGATCTGCTGCTGTTTTTCAATGTGATGGGGTATCTCGGCAGTGACTGGTTTGATGAAGATGAGCATCCCCGGATCAAGGCGTTGATTACCCAGCGTTCGCCCCAGACCCCTTCGCAACGTATCGAGCAGGCCGCCGAGCTTGCTGCCGTATTGAGCAACAAGGATCAAGACGCATGAGTACGCCCAATCAAGCCGCCCAGTGTGCAAACACGACCGACAGCAAGAGCCCGGCAGGAGTCTGTCCGCTCAAGAACAAGAAGATTGCCATCATCCCGGTGCGTTATGCCCTGGATGAGCCGTTCTCCCCGCCACAAAAGCAGTCTCACCCAGTCCCCGCCGGAGCAGGCTTTGTGGTGCCTCTCAAGTTGAAAGAGAGCGGTTATGCCTTGCGCCAACTGCGTGATGGCTGGCTCTATGTGTATGACGAAAAGACCAAGACATTTGATGAGTACGAGATAAAGGGAGCGACCTTCATCAGCCAGAGCAAGGGAAGCAAGGGGCATCTGCTCTACCCTGCGAGCCATACCCTCTCCCTCGCTTATTCTCCCCAGCGCTGGACGGGGCGCATCAAGCATGAGATGGAAAAGAGCGGCGGTTTGCGCACCACCTGGATGCGGCAGGTGAAACTGGGCAGTTTTGCCAGCACCATGAAGGCCCCTCATTGCGGTCTGCCAGATGTGCTCGACAAGGTTGCGGACCTGGGGATGTCCAACAAGGGATTTGTGCTCTCTTCTACCCCCCTTGCCAAGCCTGCCGAAGAGGACAAGCAGGGGATCAAGTTGCTGGCTCACAAACCTGCGAGTTCGCCGACTGCCTACAAGGCGGGCATACCGGATCCCAAGAGCGCCATGGTGGTCGCTCTGGAGGACCCGCTGGCCGACCTTGCCGACCTTTCCATGAAGGTCAATCAACTGCTCGCCAAGCGCGAAGCACTGCTGGGGAAAGATGATGCCACCATGAAGGTCAACAGCCACAAGCTGATGATGGCGGAGGTCACGCGCAACCTGGCCAGGGTGAGGCTCGACGAGAAGGAGTTGCCCGCCTCCGTCAGGGGAAATGTCGCCAGGACCCAGGCCTTTGAAGAGGCGCTGGATGATTATCTTGGGGATCGCTACCTCGCCGACATGGAGAGCATGACGGCAGAGCCCGGGATGGTGCGGTTCAACTCCCCCATGGAGAAACGGGCTGATGAGAAGCTGAAAATCTTGCGGGAACAATATGGTTTCAATCCATCCCAAAAACAGGTTTCCCAATGGAAAGAGCGCGCAGCTTTCCAGGATGAGGTCAACTGGAGCGGGCTCAATGCGTTTATCAAGCAGTACCAGGTGCCACTCAATGAGCTGGAGCTGGCCCTGACGCGGGCTCATGAAGACCTGTTCAACGGTGTGACCCGCCTCAAGGCCGATCCGCTGCCCTTTGGTCTGGACAACAGAACACCCAAGGGACAAGCCTATCTGCAGACCCTGTTTGCCGAGGCCGGGCCGGTTCTCTCTCTTAGCTGCCGCACGGAGGAGAGGAAGAAAGCGCTGGAGAAACTGCTGGGCGAAAAGAGCCGCGACAACTTGCTGGCGCTTGCCCCTTATGGCTTTGATGCCGCGTTGCACAAGGGACTGAGCGAGCTGACGGTAGACAATGCCTGGCTCAGTACCTCCTCTGGGGATATGACGGCCCTCTTTGGCAGAACGGCTGATCTGGAGACGTTACTGGGGGACGAGAGATTCAAGCAAAAGTCCTGGTTCCAGACGATCGAAGCCGTCATTGAAGCCATGAAAATGGCTGGAAAGTCCATGGCCAAGGGGGCTCACGCCCAGATCATGGCGGCCATCTTGCCCCATGCCTGGAAGAACAGCCTGGCGGGCAACCTCAGACTGGTACTGCTGGAATCCCTGCTCGGCGACCAGCCGCTGCAGGTCAACCGAGACTATCGGATGCTCCACAACCGCTTCCAGCAGAAGGTCTGGATCATAGTCAAGGAGATGTCGGCCATCAGCTCCCCCCCTCCCGGGCGCAGCACCACGGTGAAGGCCATCAACGGTCAGCTAAAAACCTTGCAGCAACAGCTTGATACCCTGATTGCCAGCGAAATGCCCCTGCTGGTGAAACTGAAAGGCGATCTCTACCAGCAACAAGCCAGACAATATGTTGGTGACTATCTGGCGAGCGTACGTAGCGGCGTGAATCAACGCATCACGGCCATGAACGAGAGAATTCCCAATCTGGCGACCTTTGGCGGGCTGGTTGCCCTGCTCAACCTCTGGAATCTGACAGTGGTCATCGCAGGGACGGCGCAAAACGCCCAGTCCATCGGCCGGGAACGGGCAAATATGCAGTTGGGCTCGGCCTTCGCCTGGACGGGTAATGCCATCGCCGCGCTCTATCAGGGGGCGGCATGGGATAAGCTAAAACCTCTAGTAATTAACGGTAAAACACTGACATCATTGCCTATTAGTGATGTGCTGGGAAGTGAGAGTGGAGCTTTGATTAAGTCATTCTCTATGCGGATGTTAGCTTTTGCTGGATTGGGAATGGTGGCTGCCGGGGCAGAGATGTGGGACACCTTCCAGGCCAGCAAGGATCCCCTGATAAGTGATATGGAAAAGACGCTCTTGCAGATGAAAGCAGGAGTATTGCTGGGGCAAGGAATCATCTTTGGCGCACAGCTCTTCTATCTGCTGGGGAATGGATTGGGTTTCTCATCAATCGCAGCGATCTTTGCGCCCTGGATGCTGGTTGGACTCTTTGTGCTAGGTGCCGCTTATCTGGTGTTGACCGTGCTGCTCAATATTTTTAAACGCTCGGATCTGGAGAAGTGGTTATTACAATCTACCTGGGGTAAGCAGCCTGCCAATTGGTCCTCGGAAGACGAACTGGCTCGCTTTGAAATGCTGGTCAATAAGCCTGGAGCTAGCCTGACTGTGGTTCGCTCCAGGCCTCAGGGCTGGATGGATACCGGTCGCCCCCAGTGGCAGTTGCAACTCTCGCTCCCCGCCCATTTGCGAGGACAAACAATAGGGTTAAATGTCACTTCTCAACCACTTGCCAGAGCTGGCCAGATGGTGCCGGTACGCTCCAAAGAGGATCTGGCGCGCTATCAGGCTGCGATGCAGCCAAAGACGCTGGAAACACAACGAGGCCGCTGGGATGACATGGTCTATACCCTACCTTTGGGTATCGCTACCAATAGTGCCATCAAGTTGGAACTGGGATATATGGGCGGTATGGTCCAGCGGGAAATTATCTTCAAGGGCAGCGGAAATAACAACGGCCCCATCACATTGGATACAAGTAGTGGTGAACTGGAAAAAATGCCGGCTTTGGTAGTTGGCAACCAAGGAAATAAATAATGAATAAGGTGAATGCAATGGCTGAGGTAAGTGAGCAGGAAACCCCTCTTCATCAACTATCGCAGGAAGAGCAGCATGAAATCAACACTAACAATCAGAAAAGAGTACGCGAGGCACCGACGATACATGAATGGGAAATAAGGGTTAGAGAGTCTTTTGTTCCTGTTTTTATATTTTTGTTGATCGGTGCACCTATACTTATCGGTGCGGGAATGTTATGGAATAGTTCATCCAATGGCTGGGTTTTTATTATAGTGGGGGTGATTATGTTCCCCTATTTTCGCTATTTGGTTATGGCTGATAAGCATTACCATTATCGGCTGACGACAGAAGGCTTAATCGTCACTTATCATGATGCCATTCCTGAAGTGGCCTACACCATAGTGCGTGGCTTGGCTTGGCTTGGGGTGGTGGTTTGCGTGATGGCTATGGCTGTATTGGGACCGTTAGCACTGGTTGGTGCAGGTGGCATGGCACTTTTTGCTGTTTTTTTTACTAACTTCGAAAAGAAAGTATCAGTTGAATACACGGTTTTTAATAAAGATAAAAAATATGTTGTGAAAGTTGTGAAAAATAGAAGCCTTATTCGCTTTGATATCATTCCATTCAGTTGGTTTGAGTTCTCTTATTTATATTGCAATGAAGGTGAACTATATAGGGTTTTATCAAGTTTAATGAAAGAACTTGGGTGTGATGAATATAGAGAGTTTAAAAGTGAATTATCTCTTCGCAGAGCTCCCGTTGGTGTATTGGATGTTGGCACGCCAAGAAGGCTGGATGAGATCAATAAGTAAATCCTTCGAGTAATACTTTTGTCAGATGTGACAGTTATAGAGAAATTATTGGTGTCAAAAAAGTGGTAATTTCAATCAACTCTGGTGCAATCAGTCTATCGTAGATGATCTGGTTCCTTTTGAAATGCTGGTCAATAAGCCAGGGGGCAGTTTGACTGTGGTACGCACCGCACCTTAGGGCTGGATGGACACAGGTCGTTCCTAGTGACAGTGGCAACTCTCACTCCCTGCGCACTTGCGAGGGCAGACCATAGGCCTGAAGGTCATCGGCCAGCCAATTGCGAGAGCTGGTCAGATGGTAGCGGTGCGCACCAAGGAGGAGCTGGCGCGCTATCAAGCTGCGATGCAACCCAAGATGATAGAGACGCTACGAGGGCGCTGAGATGACATGGTCTATTCCCTGCCGCTGGGAGTGGATACCAATTCGGCTATCAAACTGGAACTGGGCTATCTCGGGGGCATGATTCAGCGGGAGTTTATTTTCAAGGGCGCAGTAGCAGTAGCGGCCTTGTCACATTGAATAGCAGTAGCGGTGATCTGGGTACCATGCCCGCGTTGGTGGTCGGCAAGCAAGGGAATAAATAATGGATAAGGTAAACGAGGTAGTTGAAGCGTGCGAGCAGGAGACCCCTTTTCATCTGTTACCGCAGGAAGAACATCAGCGCATTCTCGATGCTAATCAGAAGAAAGTGCGTGAAGCCCCTACGCTACATGAGTGGAATATTAGGGTAGAAACACCTTTTGTTTGGCTAGTCATTTCAATCCCCGTTGGTATTATGATGTCTATTGGTATATGGCTAGTGTATAGCGATAATGATGCTGGTTGGGCTCCTATTATCATGGGGGCAATAGTTGCGGCCTTTACTCGTTACTTGTGGTTGGCAGATAAAAACTATCATTACCGGCTCACAACGGAAGGTGTTATCGTCACCTATCAGGATGCTATTCCAGAGGCAGCCTACACCATAGTGCGTGGCTTGGCTTGGCTTGGTGTGGTGGTTTGTGTGATGGCAGTGGCTGTATTGGGGCCATTAGCCCTGGTTGGTGCAGGTGGCATGGCGCTCTTTGCGGTGTTTTTCACTGACTTTAAGAGTGAAGTTTCAGAGCATGAAACCATGTTTAGAAAAGACTGGCCCTACACGCTTTCTATTTCTAATAGAAAGAAGGCACTGAGATTTGAATCCACCCCCTTTAAAGTCGCATATAGCGACAATTTATATTGTAAGTCTGAGGATTTTGAATGTGTTATTGAAATGATTAAGAATCAAATCAGGTGTGTCGATATAAAAAATATAAAAGGTCATCCAATTATTTGACTCTAATGTCTCGACTGCCATTGAGAAATAACTGTTATTGCTATTCACTAGGAGGCCAGTTTGTTCGGTGGACAAGCTGGCTTACTATCCGGTGATCTTCTTGAGCCTCAATACGGAAGTTTAGGTGGCATGGTCTATACCCTGCTGCTGGGGATTGATACCAATTCGGCTATCAAACTGGAGTTAGTTTATTTCGAGGGGATGATTCTGCGGGAGTATATTTTCAATGGTGGTAGTAGCAGTGGCGGTACTGTCATATTGAATAGTAGCAGCGGCGATCTGGGTTAAATGCCCGCGTTGGTGGTCGGTAAGTTGGGGAATAACTGATGGACAAGGTGAATGAGGCAATCGAGGTGAGCGAGCAGGAAATCCCTTTTCATCTGCTACCGCAGGAAGAGCAACAGCGCATTATCGATGCCAATCAGAAGAGAGTGCGTGAGGCACCGACTCTCCATGAATGGGATATCAGGGTTCCCACGCCATTAGCCTGGATTATCATTATGATAACGAGCCTCTTTTCGATACTATTTCTTGGGGGGGGGCTGTTATTGACTGCAGGTGAGGATTGGAGCGTTGTTTATATTATGTTGGGCGTTACTGCTGTAATGATACCTTATTTTCGTTATTTGGTGATGGCGGATAAAAATTACAAATACCGACTCACTACGGAAGGTCTAATTGTGACTTATCAGGATGCCATCCCGGAGATTGCATACACCGTAGTCCGTGGTCTTGCTTGGTTGGGTGTACTTGTATGTATTATGGCAGTAGCCATATTAGGGCCGCTATCCTTGGTCGGTGCTGGTGGTATGGCTCTTTTTGCAATTTTCTTCACTGATTTCAAAAAGGAAGAACATATAGAATATACATTGTTCAATAAAAATAAAACCAATGTGATTAAGGTTGTCAATAACGCAGCCTTCGTTCAATTCGAAACCATCCCGTTTGGTTATTCAGGCTTTGCAAATTTTCACTGCTATAAAAACGAATTGAAAAAAATATTGGCATCCTTGTTACCAATATTAAATTGCCAGGAGTATAGGGAATTTAAAACTATATTTTCATTAAATATAGCTCCTCACAGTTCTCTGGATGTAGGCGTACCAAGAACACTGGATGAGCTAAAATAATCATTCTGAGAAACTTTCATGTTTATTGCTCTTGGCTCAACCTTAGTATCGGTCCTGTTACATTGGTTCGCCGCCATGGTGTTTTTGACGCTGGTAATCGGAAAGCAAGGGAATAAATAATGGAAAAGAAAAACGAAGTTATTGAGGGTAGTGAACAGGAGACTCCTTTCCATCAGCTACCACAGGAAGAGCAACAACGCATAATCGATGCCAATCAGAAAAGGGTGCGTGAGGCACAAACTCTCCATGAATGGAGTATTCAGGTTCCAACAGTATTTGCTTGGTTTGGAATACTATTTCTGATCGGGATCCCTGCTTTGATTGGCGGTGTCATGATATGGAATGACTCACCTAATGGTTGGGTATTTATTATAGTGGGGGCAATTATGCTCCCCTATCTTCGATATTTAGTAATGGCTGATAAAGTTTACTATTATTGGTTAACCACAGAGGGTTTAGTCATCACATATCATGACGCTATTCCGGAAGTTGCCTATACTATAGTGCGTGGTTTGGCTTGGCTTGGTGTGGTGGTATGTGTCGTAGCGGTTGCCATATTGGGGCCACTAGCCTTGGTTGGCGCTGGGGGTATGGCGCTCTTTGCTGTATTTTTCACTGACTTTAAGAGTGAAGTCTGTGAGGAATTCACTCTATTTAACAAAAAATGGCCACACGTCTTTACCATCTCGAAGAGATATAGAGCTTTGCGGTTTGAATCTGTACCGTTTAAGTCTGCGTTCAGTCGTACACTTTATTGTAGAGTCGAGGATATAGACGTTATTCTCAATTTAATAAAGTCTCATATTCTTGTTGAGAGTGTGAAATATATCAAAGGTCACCCTGGGATTTAACCAAACAAATTAAGTTTTTTATTCGATCAGCTATGTTAAATAGAGCAGGTCGTCAATTTTACGTAGTGAAATTTCTACCGTTGTAATCCATCAAGATCAAGCCATCTTTCTGGTTGATAAAAGTTAAACACTTGGTGGCTAACCTCTTACGGGGGTTGACCATTGGGCTAAGCGTTATCGGCCAACCTCTGGCTCTGGTCGGTCAAATGGTGCCGGTACACACTAAAGAGGACTTGGCCAGCTATCAGACCGCCATGCAACCCAGAACGCTGGAGACATATCGCGGGAGCTGGGAGGACATGGTCTATTCCCTGCCGCTGGGTGTGGATACCAATTCGGCCATCAAGCTGGAACTGGGCTATCTCGGGGGCATGATTCAGCGGGAGTTTATTTTCAAGGGCTGCTGTAGCAGTAGCGGTCCTGTTACATTAAATGGCTACAACGGCGAACTAGACACAATGTCTGCGTTGGTTGTTGGCAATAGGGAAAATAAATAATGGACAAGGTGAACGAGGCAATCGAGGTGGGTGAACAGGAAACCCCTTTCCATCTTCTAGCGCATGAGAAGCAACAACGTATTATCGATGCTAATCAAAAAAGGGTACGTGAGGCTCCTACGCTACATGAGTGGAATATTAGAGTTAGAAATCCCCACACTTGGCTGATCATATCAATACCAATAGGGATTTTGATCTTGATTGGCGCTTGGTTAGCGTTCGGAGATAACATGGCCTCTATAGGCTGGGGGTTTATTATTATGGGGGTGGGGTTAGCCCTCTATTTTCGTTATTTGGTAATGGCTGATAAAGATTATCATTACCGCCTTACTAGCGAAGGTCTTATTGCTATTTATCAAGATTCCATTCCCAATATAGCTTATAAAACAGTCAGGGGTTTGGCTTGGTTGGGTGTACTTGTATGTATTATGGCAGTAGCCATATTAGGGCCGCTATCCTTGGTCGGTGCTGGTGGCATGGCTATTTTTGCAATTTTCTTCACTGATTTCAAAAAGGAAGAACATATAGAATATACATTGTTCAATAAAAATAAAACCAATGTGATTAAGGTTGTCAATAACGCAGCCTTCGTTCAATTCGAGACCATCCCGTTTGGTTATTCAGGCTTTGCAAATTTTTACTGCTATAAAAACGAATTGAAAAAAATATTGGCATCCTTGTTGCCAATATTAAATTGCCGGGAGTATAGGGAATTTAAAACTATATTGTCATTAAATAGAGCTCCTCACAGTTCTCTGGATGTAGGCGTACCAAGAACGCTGGATGAGCTAAAAGAATCATTTTGAGAGACTTTCATGTTTATTGCTCTTGGCTCAACCTTAGTATCGGTCCTGTCACATTGGATCGCCGCCATGGTGTTTTTGGCGCGGGTAATCGGCAAGTAAGGGAATAAATGATGGAAAAGAAAAACGAAGTTATTGAGGGCAATGAGCAGGAGACTCCTTTCCAGCAGCTACCGCAGGAAGAGCAACAATGCATAATAGATGCCAATCAGAAAAGGGTTCGTGAGGCACAAACTCTTCATGAATGGGATATCCGGGTATCTACAGCATTTGCATGGCCAATGATATTAATAGTCGTTGGCTCTATGATGCTATTTGGAGGTGCAGCGGTATGGTTTGCTGGGGATAATGATTGGACTTTTGTTTATATGATGGTCGGAATGTCGATAGTGATGACGCTCTATTTACGTTACTTGGTGATGGCGGATAGAAACTACCATTACCGGATGACGACAGAAGGCTTAATAGTCACTTATCATGATGCCATTCCTGAAGTGGCCTATACCATAGTGCGTGGCGTGGCGTGGCGTGGCGTGGCGTGGCGTGGCTTGGCTTGGTTTGGGGTGGTGGTTTGCGTGATGGCGGTGGCTGTATTGGGGCCATTAGCACTGGTTGGTGCAGGTGGCATGGCTCTCTTTGCTGTATTTTTCACTGACTTTAAGAGTGAAGTCTGTGAGGAATTCACTCTATTTAACAAAAAATGGCCACACGTCTTTACCATCTCGAAGAGACATAGAGCTTTGCGGTTTGAATCTGTACCGTTTAAGTCAGCGTTCAGTCGTATAGTTTATTGTAGAGTCGAGGATATGGAACTTATTACTAACTTAATAAGATCTCAGATTTTCATTGAGAGCGTGAAGTATATAAAAGGTCACCCTGGCATTTAACGAAACAACCTCAGTGACTTATTTTTTGTTCTGTTAAATAGAGCGGGTCGTCAATTTTTACGTAATGAAATTTCTACCGTTGTAATCCATCAGGGGCAAGCCATCTTTCTGGTTGATAAAAGTTCAACACTTGGTGGCTAACCTCTTACGGGGGTTGACCATTGGGCTAAGCGTTATCGGCCAACCTCTGGCTCTGGTCGGTCAAACGGTGCCGGTACACACTAAATAGGACTTGGCCAGCTATCAGACCGCCATGCAACCCAGAACGCTGGAGACATATCGCGGGAGCTGGGAGGACATGGTCTATTCCCTGCCGCTGGGAGTGGATACCAATTCGGCCATCAAACTGGAACTGGGGTATCTCGGGGGCATGGTTCAGCGGGAGTTTATTTTCAAGGGCAACAGTAGTAGTGGCGGCCCTGTGACATTGAATAGCTGCAGCGGCGATCTGGGTACAATGCCCGCGTTGGTGGTCGGCAAGCAAGGGAATAAATAATGGATAAGTCAAACGAGGAAGTTGATGTGAATGAGCAGGAGATTCCTTTTCGTCTATTACCACAGGAAGAGCAACAACGTATTCTCGATGCCAATCAAAAAAAAGTGCGTGAGGCCCCAATTCTTCAGGAGTGGAATATTCGGGTTTCTACACCATTTGCTTGGCTTATTATTTTTCTAGTCACTGCAGTTATGACGTTATTTGCTGTAGGTTGTGTATTACTTACAGGTGATGTTGATTGGGGGTTTGCTTATCTAGCATTCGGTGTTGCTATAGCAATGATCCCTTATTTTCGTTATTTAGTGATGGCAGATAAAAACTATCATTACCGTCTTACAACAGAAGGCGTTATTGTCACTTATCAGGATGTTATTCCAGAAGTAGCTTATACGATAGTCCGTGGTTTGGTTTGGCTTGGCTTGGCGTGGTGGTCTGTGTATTTGCAGTGGCTGTATTGGGACCATTTTCTCTGGTGGGGGCTGGTGGGATGGCACTCCTTGCGATATTTTTCACTGACTTTAAAAGTGAAGTAACAGAGCATGAAACCATGTTTAAAAAAGATTGGGACTATACGTTAATCATCTCCAATAAAAAGAAAGCATTAAGGTTTGAATCAACGCCATTTAAAATTTCATATAGCGATAATTTATATTGTAAATCTGAAGATTTTGAAAAAATTGTTGAACTGATAAAAGGGCAGATTCGATGTGCCGAAATAAAGCATATTAAAGGTCATCCAATGACCTGACTTTTATAGTCTACCTGTCACGTGAGGACCAGCTCCATGCCGTCTGAGCCTCCAAAACAGAGCCCCCTTGCCACTGGCAAGGGGGCTCTGTCGCTTTCATCGGAGTGCCCGATGTGGTTATGGCGATAGCGAGGGGGGCAACACCATGGGACCGGCCACCGTACGGGCGGCCTCGTCACCTCGCAGTACCCGTATTATCTCGAGAGCGAACTCGATGGCGGTACCCGGGCCCTGGCTGGTGATCAGGCGATGGGCTTCATCGGTCACTACCCTTGCCGTGCTCAATTGTGTCGCGGGCAGAAGGGCCTGAAAGCCCGGGTGGCAGGTGATGCTCGCATCCCCCAGCAAGCCGTGATGGTGCAGTACCACGGCGGGTGCGGCACAGATGGCGGCGCGCCAGCGGCCGAGGCCTGCCTGCTCCCGTAGCAGGTCGATGGCGAGGGGAGTGTCGCGGATCACTTCGCTGCCGGGCAGACCGCCCGGTACGACCATGGCATCGAAGTCACGGGTAGTCAGCTCGTCGAGATGGCAATCCGCCACCAGTTGCACCCCGCGAGAGGCGCGGATCTGGCGCGCTCCAGTGGGGCAGCAGGAGGCCAGCACCACATCGATGCCACCCCGAACCAGGGTATCGACGATGGCAACCGTCTCTATCTCTTCCGACCCGGGGGCCACCAATACCAGTACGCTCATCTAGCACTCCTTGCTTGCCAGCTGCTCTGCTCAGCGCTTCTCTTTGACGGCCTGATAGAGGCCCTGATTGACCGGCACCGCGATACCGTGAAGGGCGGCCTTGTTCAGCAGGAAGCCGGTGATGGCTTCGATCTCGGTCTCGCGGCCCTGTTCCATGTCCTGATACATGGAAGAGTAATTGTCGGCGGTGAGCTCCACCACCATCATGACACGGCGCAACAGCTCTTCGCTGCCGGTAGGCTGACCTTCGGCCCGCATGACGTCAGCCACTTCCACGCAGATTTGCTGCAGGGCATCGGCAAAACGCGGACCGGCCAATTCGCCGTTCTTGAGCTTGTAGAGCGCGGTGAGGGGATTGATGGCGCAGTTGACGGCGAGTTTCTGCCACTGGCGTGTCAGGATCTGCTCATCCCAGCCGGCCTGACCTAGGGCGCTGGCCAGCTCGTCGGCGAGGTGGGCATGGGCACGGGCCGCTTCGTTGACAGGGCCCAGCCAGGTCTCCCCCTTGCCGGTGTGGCGGAACACGAAGTGGCCGCTCTGCATGGCGCCATGGCTGGTGACGCCGGCGATCACGGGGTTGTCTGGGAAGAGTGCGACCACCTGATCGGCGATCCCCATGCCGTTGTGCAGCAGCACGATGGGCACCCCTGCCGCCAGTTGCCCGACCAGGGGAGTGAGGGCCGATATCACCTGCCCCGCCTTGGTCATGACCAGCAGGCGTTTGATGCTGCCCGGCTTGTCGATGAAGGCGCGTTCGATGGCCAGGAGCTGGGTATGCCCCTCAAGGGAGGTAAAGTCGACGCCGGGGTGCAAGGTGGCACGATGGCGCTCGCGCAGCAGGAGGCGGGTTGCTTGGCCGCTTTGGGTCAACAGGGAGGCGAAGACGCCGCCCAGGGCGCCGCAGCCCAGCAAGGTCCACTCGGGAGAGACAGGGTGACGGCGTGTTTTCAGGTTGTTGTCGCGTAATCCGCTTGGCATGAAGAGGCTCGATCATGGGAAGGGCTGCCATCCTGTCAACCGCCAACCCGGGATAAGGGAAGATGTCGCTTGGTGAATACCTGGAACCGGTGCATGAGCTGGCTGTCGGGTCGTACTCAAGGCTCATGCGCAGCCAGGGAGCCTCATGTATGCATGACCATACGGGTTCCTGGGCTGCACTTCACCGAGTGTCGGACCTCTCGCGACCGCTCCTGGACGGGTTCTAACGGGTCTCACCATTCCTGTGCGCAGGGGATTCTAGCAGAGCAATCCCATCGAAATCAGCAAATTTGCCCGTTTTCTGGTAGATTTGCCCACCTGTCAGCACAACCTGAAGTACAGCATGAGGAGCCCGGCTATGCCGTCATTCGATATTGTCTCTGAAGTCAAAATGAACGAGGTGTTGAACGCCGTTGATAACGCCAACCGTGAACTGGCGACCCGTTTCGATTTTCGTGGTGTGGAAGCCAGCTTCGAATTGAACAAGGAAGAAGTAAAGCTGGAAGCCGACGCCGATTTCCAGCTCAAGCAGATGGTCGAGATCCTGCGCGGCGCCCTGCTCAAGCGCCAGATCGAGAACAGTTCCATGGACGTGGGTGACAGCGTCCACTCCGGCAAGCGTTTCCACCTGACCGTGAAGTTCAAGCAGGGGATCGACAAGGAAGTGGCCAAGAAGCTGGTGAAGCTCATCAAGGATTCCAAGATCAAGGTGCAGGCCGCCATCCAGGGCGACGAGGTGCGGGTCACCGGCAAGAAGCGCGACGATCTGCAAGAGACCATGGCTCTGGTGCGTGGCGCCGAACTGGGCCAGCCGATGCAGTTCCAGAACTTCCGCGATTGATGGCGAACGGGGAGGGCGCGGCTCTCCCCCCACTGCCAGCATGAGGGCATAAAAAAACCGGAGCAGCTGCTCCGGTTTTTTTGTGTCCGTGTGACGAGTTCGATTAGAACTTGTAGGTCACGGAGAAGTAGTGGCCGAAACCAGTGGTCTTCAGACCGTAGGAACCGTTCTGGATGCCGTAGATGTCGTTGAAGTACTTCAGACCGTAACCGACGGCGTAGCGGTCGGAGTGCCAGTACAGGCCGTTGAACATGGCGGTACCGTCGGTGGAAGTGTCCTTGGCATCAAACAGGTGATCCAGGTAACCCTGATAGGCTACGAAGCTGCCGTTGGAGAAGGTGTAGAAAGGCTTGAACCAGTTCATGGAGAACTGATAGCCGTTCCAGCCCTGCTCGCCACCGCCTTCATTGACGTGACGGGCATACAGGTTCATGCCCATTTTGCCGAACCAGGGCACCATGACGTCTGCACCCAGACCGGTCATGGCTTCAAACAGACCATCCGGACCACCGACGTTGATCAGGTTGGCGATGTAGACTTCCTGCACCGGGCCGAAGGAGAGATCTTTGCCGGTCATGGCATCGATGGAGATGCGCGGTGCAAATTTGATGAACAGGTTGTCCTGGTTGTGCTTGTCGTCGTGACGGTTCTGGAAGATGTCGAATACGTCGACGTAACCGTACAGATCGAAGATACCGGAACGGCCACCAAACTCCATTTCGAAGTAGGTATCGTTGTAACCACCTTCGGACTCAGCGTAGGGCAGCTGGTCGATGGTGTGCATCACGTTGAACTGGAACCACTTGTAGTCGTTCTTGTGGATGTCGCCGCTGTAGTCGGCAGCGATGGCCGGAGTGGCGGAGGCAGCCAGCAGACCGGCAGCGATCAGAGTCTTGGTAAATTTGGCCATTTTATTGGTCTCTTGTGCGTTAGTTGAGGTTTTCCGTAGCCTGCCCACAAGGAGCGGGAGGGATTCTAGCCAAATAAATTCAGCGGATAAACAAGCACCAGGGAACTTTGTCAGGATTTGTGAATCTAATCACCCCCTAAAATGCGCAAACGCTTGCTATTTGTGCGTTTGTGGTGACAAGGTGCTGCCTCGTTTGGCAACCATGATGATCAGGATCATCACCGGAATGCCGAGCAGACTGGTGCCGATGAAGAAGTGGCTGTAGCCGATCTGCTCCACCACGCGACCGGAAAACCCCGCCAGCAACTTGGGCAGCAATAGCATGATGGAGCTGAACAGGGCGTACTGGGTGGCGGAGAAGGCGACGTTGGTGAGGCTCGATAGATAGGTTACAAACGCAGCCGTGGCGATGCCGGCGCTGAGGTTGTCCAGCGAGATGATCAGAGTCAGCAGCTCCAGGTTGTGGCCCACTTCGTTGAGGAGAGCGAACAGCAGGTTGGTGCTGGCGGTCAGCACGGCGCCGAGGAACAGGATGCGCAGGGTGCCAAAGCGCATCACCAGCACGCCCCCGAGCGCGGCTCCCACCAGCGTCATGATGACGCCATAGACCTTGGTGATGGTGGCCACTTCCGTCTTGCTGAACTGCAGATCCACATAGAAGCTGTTGGACATCACCCCCATCACCACGTCCGAGATGCGATAGCAGGCGATAAGCCCCAGGATCAGCAGGGCCGAGGAGCCATAGCGGCGGAAGAAGTCGGCGAAGGGACACCAGATGGCCTCGTAGGTCCAGGCCCCCAGCCCGGCCAACGTGGGTGACCAACCCCGTGCCAGCAGGGTGGCCTTGCGCGCCATCTGCTGCTCGTCCTGACTCTTGAGATCGATCTGCGGCTCGTGACTCATCAGGGTGGTGAGGATGCCAAGAGACATCAGCCCTCCCATCAGCAGATAGGTGAGCTGCCAGCCGCGATAGTCATAGCCGCTGTTGCTGCCGAGCCAGGCCGCCAGCGCAAGCGCCCCCGCTCCCGCCATGATCATGGCGAGTCGATACCCCGTCATATAGGACGCGGCCATGGCCGCCTGCAGCCGCTCGGGAGCGGATTCGATGCGATAGGCGTCGATGACGATGTCCTGGGTGGCAGAGGAGAAGGCCACCAGCAGGGCGAAGAGGGCCAGCTGGGCGAGCTGGGTCTTGGGATCGCAATAGGCCATCCCCACCAGGGAGAGGGCGATCAGCACCTGGGAGAACAGCATCCAGCTGCGTCGTCGCCCAAGCAGCCGTGACAGCAGGGGCAGGGGCAGCCGATCCACCAGGGGCGACCATAGCCACTTGAAACCGTAGGCCAGCGCTACCCAGCTCATGTAGCCGATGTCGGTCAGGCTGACATCCGCCTCGCGCAGCCAGAACGAGAGGGTGCCAAAGACCAGCAGCAAGGGCAGGCCGGAGGAGAATCCCATGGCGAACAGGATGAGTACCCGCGCTTCCAGATAGACGGCGAGGGCATCTCGCCAGCGGGTGGCGCGGCCCGGTGTGTGGCTGGGCGGGCGGAGATTGTTCAACAGCCTGACTCCTCTGGGAAAAGGGGGCCATTTTGTCAGGTTCGGCAGGCGTAGCCAAGGCAAGCCGAGTGGCGGGCGGCAGGTTTCAGGGGCGCGAGCCGATGCAGTGGTGCGGGCAGGGGCCCTCGTCGGCGAGAAAATTGGCGCAGGCCATGAGTTGCAGACGCAGCGCGTCATCACAGAGGAGGTGCTGCTCATCCCACAGGTGCAGGCTGTGAAGCAGATGCCAGAACACTCCTTCCTGTGCGTTGGCGGGGGTTTTGTCCATGGGGATCACGCAGAGCGCCTGCCAATGGGAGAGGAGCTGCCAGCTCAAGTCTTCCAGCTGCTGATAGGGCATTTTGCGTGCCAGAAAATGGCGAACCGCCTGGGCCAGCGGGCCGGCGTGTTGGGTTATGTAATCATGACAGGTCACCGGCTCCTCCTTCTGGTTCTGCTCCCCGATGCGTGGCACACATCGGGGAGCAGAGTATAGAAAAAGAGACCGGTGACCCGTTCAGGGACGCGGTGGAATGTGATCCGGGCCGCGTTATTTGTCCGCCAGCAGCACCACTTTCTTCAGGATGATGGGGCTGGTGGGGACGTCGTTGGCACGCAGGATGGAGCTGTAGCCGGTCTGGACCTGGGCCAGTTTGTCCAGCACCTCCATCCCCTTCACGACCTGGCCGAACACGGTGTAACCGGCGCCGGCATTGGCGTTGAGGTTGTCGTTGTCCACCAGATTGAAATAGAACTGGCGAGTGGCGCTGTCGACCGCCTGGGTGCGGGCCATGGCGATGGTACCGCGCTTGTTGGGCAGGCCGCCTCTGGACTCGTTGATCACGGGATCGAAGGTCGGCAGGGGCTGGAACTGCTGGTTGTAGCCCCCACCCTGCACCACGAAGTTCTGGATCACCCGGTGGAACAGGCTGCCGTCATAGCTGCCGTCTGCCACGTAGCGCAGGAAGTTCTTCACGGTCTGGGGTGCCTGTTTGGGGGCCAGCTCCACGACGATGGTGCCATGGTTGGTCTCCATCTGGACTTTTTGACCGGCAAAAGCCAGGGGGGCGATCAGGGTGACCAGTAACCAGAGTTTCTTCATTTATATGTCCTCGCTCAGCTCGGCTGGCCCTTGAGATAACCGCGCAGCGCCTCGTCGGCCATGATCTGCTGCAGCACGCTGCCCAGTTGCTGGTTCAGGGTGGATTCCAGATCGGCCATGCTCGGCTCGCCCGGGCTCTCTTTGCTGGAGGACATGTTGAACTGCTTGGTCAGCTTGCTGCCCTGGAAGTCGGCAATCACCTGCAGGCTGACGCGGGACTTGGTGACATAGGTGAAGGTCTTCTCTTCCACGGTGACGGCGGCAGTGGAGATGGCCAGCGTCAGGTTGGTGGTGCCGCTGTTGCCCACTTCCAGGCCCTGGCTGCGCAGCCCTTCCGCCAGTTTTTCAGCCAGCAGGCTGTTGAGAGGCTGACTGCTGTTCACCAGCACAGGGGCCTTCTCTTTCTTCTTGATGGAGAAGACATAGGCGGCTTCACGCTTGTCCACCCCTTCCATGGTGATGCGGTTGCCGGAGTAGTACTGCTGGTTGGAGGGGATGACTTGCGGGTTGAGCAGGGCGCTCTCGGGCCAGTGAGTAGCACAACCGCCCAATACCAGAGCGGCCAGCAGCAAGAGTGACTTTTTCATCATGGGTTTCCTTTAGCTTTATCTTTAGCGTTTGATGGCTTTCAAAATAACGAATTTGCTGTTCGACGCAACGACTTGTGCGTTGCCAAACAGGCGCTTGAGTTTGTTGTGATAGTCCAGATGACGGTTGCCTACTATCCAGAGTTCGCCCCCCTGAGGCAACACCCGGTGGGCATCGCTGAACATCTGCCAGGCGATGTGATCGGTGATCGCCTGCAGCTGATGGAAGGGGGGATTGCAGAGGATCCTGTCCGCTGCCCCGACGGGAACGTCATCGAGACAGTTGTTGACCATGAAGTGGGCACGGGGCAGGGCATCGGGCAGGTTGTGCTCGACGTTGAGCCGTGCGGACGCTACCGCCATCCGGGATTCGTCGATGAAGGTCACCTCCACCTCGCTGTCTCGTGCCAGCAGGGAGAGCCCGAGCACGCCGTTGCCACATCCCAGATCGATCACCCTGCGGGCACTGTGGATGGGCAGGTTGTCCAGCATGAAGCGGGCGCCGATATCCAGGCTCGTGCGCGAGAACACGTTGGCATGGTTGTGGATGAGCATGTCGGTGCCTTCCAGCGGCCAGACGGTCGGGAAGGGACTGGTCAGGAACGGGCGCTCGGCGGCCGGGGTGCAATGAATGAGGCGCGCCTTCTTCCAGGCGAGCGAGGTGCGGGTCTCCCCCAGATACTTCTCGAACAGCTTGAGGGTGGAGGTGTGGATGTCCTTGGCCTTGCCGGCAGCAATGATGCGGGTCGCAGGGGTGACGACCCCGCGCAGGGCAAGCAGTTGCTGCTCCAGCAGCGCCTGATACTTGGAGACCTTGATCACCACCAGGGCGGGGGCATCGGGCAGGGGGGCCAGGGCATCCTGCAGGGTGATGGCGTGGGGATCCAGCCCGTTTTCCGCCAGATTGGCCAGGGTGGCCCGCTCGCTGATGTGGGAGTCGGTCACGCAGACGGGGGCGTGGGCATGCAGATAGCCGGCCAGGGCGCCGAAGCCGTCGTTCATGATGATGACGGGGCCGTCAGGTGCCTGCTGCGATTCGGCAAGGTGGCTTATCAGATACTCGTCCGCCGCATCCCAGGCCTGCAGGGGATCCTGGCTCTGCCGCGGGTAACGATACAGGGTCAGGCGGCAGTGGGCCGTGTCGAGCAGGGTTTGCATAGGCAAGAGTCCAACGTGTGATTGATGAATGGCGACCGTCTGCCCCGTGTTGCCAGGCAGCGGTGAAAGTGGCGCTATTCTAGCGGCGGCGGAGAAATTCACCAGTCCGGTACGGCGAGAGCGAGCGGATCCTTCGTACCTGATGCATCGGGTGCACAACCCTGGCTACAATGGCCGGATATTCAACGAGGAGTCCTTACCGTGAGCATGCAACAACAGATAGAGGCCAAGCTGGCCGCCGCGCTCTCCCCGAGCCACCTGGAAGTGATCAATGAAAGCTACATGCACAGGGTGGCACCGGGCTCCGAAAGCCACTTCAAGGTAGTCGTGGTGAGCCAGGCGTTTGAGGGACAGCGTTTGCTGGGGCGCCATCGTCAGGTGAACGGGGTGCTGGCCGACGAGTTGGCGGGAGCCATTCATGCATTGGCGCTGCATACCTATACCGAATCCGAGTGGCAGGTCCGGGAGCAGGCGCCAAAGACGCCGGGTTGCGTCAGCAAATCCCCCTTTGCGTGAGCCGTTGTACCTTCTGATGGCGCCTTCCTCGGGCCATTAACAGCGCTATCACGAATGGTGTGCCGCCAGGGATGAGGGGGGTAGCATTATTTTTTCTAATCCTTTTCCTTGCGTCTGAAAAATACCTCTATATGGTTAGTTTTGCGAAAAGTCCTTTAAAACCACGGTTTGCAAGGACGTGCGCGAAATATTCAGTGAAGGTTAATTTTGTGATAGGGCGGGGATTTTCCCCATTTGGCGTGGCGGCTAACTCGCCTAAGGTGGTAAACTCAGGCGCTTTTGAATGATCCTGTATGTTGCTGATTTGTTTATTTCTTCGACAGCTTTCCGCGATGTTGACGGGCTCATTCAACAACTCGTCGTGATGTATTTCTCGGCGCTAACCAACCTGTCTTCCCTTAACGGTAGTGCAAGTGAGTATGATTACAATTAAAAGAGGACTGGACATCCCCGTGCTGGGTGCTCCGGAGCAAGTAATCTACGATGGCCCGGCCATCACCCGTGTTGCTACACTCGGCGAAGAGTTCGTGGGGATGCGTCCTACTATGTTTGTCAAAGTAGGTGATCGCGTCATTAAAGGTCAGGAGCTCTTCGAAGATAAGAAGAATCCCGGCGTTAAATTCACGGCCCCTGCCACCGGTGTGGTTTCTGAGATCAACCGTGGTGCCAAGCGTGTTCTCCAGTCCGTCGTCATCGACATCGATGGGTCCGACGAGCAGGTGACCTTTGAGCATTTTGCCTCCGCCGAGCTGGCACAGCTCGAGCGTAGCAAGGTGCAGGAGATCCTGGTCGCATCAGGCCAATGGACCGCGCTGCGTACCCGCCCGTTCAGCAAGGTGCCGGCCGTGGGTTCCACCCCGCGCGCCATCTTCGTCACCGCCATGGACACCAACCCGCTGGCCGCCAGTGCGGAGCTGATCATCAAGGAACAGGCCCAGGCCTTCCTCGACGGTCTGGCCGTGCTGACCCGCCTGACCGATGGTACCGTCCACGTCTGCAAGGGCGAAGCCAGCCTGCCGCACTCCTCCCTGGCCCAGGTCAAGGAAGCCGTGTTCGTCGGTCCGCATCCCGCCGGTCTGCCGGGCACCCACATCCACTTCCTGGATCCGGTCGGTGCCAACAAGGTGCAGTGGCACATCAACTATCAGGACGTGATCGCTTACGGCAAGCTGTTCACCACCGGCCAGATCTTCACCGACAAGGTGATCTCCCTGGCTGGCCCGAACGTCATCAAGCCGCGTCTGCTGCGTACCCGTCTGGGTGCCAGCCTCAGCCAGCTGACCAACAACGAGCTGCGTGCGGACGAAAACCGCATCATCTCCGGTTCCCTGCTGAGCGGTGCCAAGGCCGAAGGGGTTCATGACTACCTGGGTCGTTTCCACAACCAGGTGAGCGTGCTGGGCGAAGGCCGTGAGAAAGAGTTCATGGGCTGGGTCAAACCCAGTGCCAACAAGTTCTCCATCACCCGTACCACCCTCTCTCACCTGATGAAGGGCAAACTCATCAACTTCACTACCACCACCAACGGTAGTGATCGCTCCATGGTGCCTATCGGCAACTATGAGCGTGTGATGCCGCTCGACATCCTGCCGACCCTGCTGCTGCGGGATCTGATCTCCGGTGATACCGACAGCGCGCAGGCGCTCGGCTGCCTGGAGCTGGATGAGGAAGATTTGGCGCTCTGTACCTTCGTCTGCCCCGGCAAGACAGAGTACGGCCCCGTCTTGCGTGAGTGCCTGACCAAGATCGAACTGGAAGGTTAAGCGATGAGTTTCAAGCAACTTCTTGAAAATATGGAACATCACTTCGAGCCGGGTGGCAAGTACGCAAAGTACTATGCCTTGTTCGAAGCGGCGTACACCCTGTTTTATACCCCGGGTTCCGTGACCCGCAATGCCGCCCATGTCCGTGATGCGATCGATCTGAAGCGCATGATGATCATGGTGTGGCTGGCTGTGTTCCCGGCCATGTTCTGGGGCATGTACAACGTCGGCAACCAGTCTATCGCCGCCATCGCCCACATGGGCAGCGCGGCCGGTGCCGATTCCTGGCAATACGCCCTGGCCACCCTGTTCGGTGCCTCGCTGGATCCGGCCGTCGCCGGCATCGGCAGCAAGATGCTGATCGGTGCGGCGCACTTCTTCCCGATCTACATCACCGTCTTCATCGTCGGTGGTTTCTGGGAAGTGTTGTTCGCCATGGTGCGCAAGCACGAGATCAACGAAGGCTTCTTCGTGACCTCCATCCTGTTCGCCCTGATCGTGCCGCCCGAGCTGCCCCTGTGGCAAGCTGCCCTGGGTATCACCTTCGGTGTGGTGCTGGCCAAGGAAGTGTTCGGTGGTACCGGCAAAAACTTCCTGAACCCGGCGTTGGCGGGTCGTGCCTTCCTGTTCTTCGCCTACCCGGGTCAAATCTCCGGTGATGCGGTCTGGGTTGCCGTTGACGGCTTCTCCGGCGCAACCGCACTGAGCCAGTGGGCCCAGGGCGGCCAGATGGCGCTGATCAACGGTGCCACCGGTGAAGCCATCAGCTGGATGGATGCCTTCCTTGGCAACCTGCCCGGTTCCATCGGTGAAGTTTCCACCCTGATGATCCTCATCGGCGCAGCCATGATCGTCTACATGCGCATCGCCTCCTGGCGCATCATCGCCGGCGTCATGGTCGGCATGGTCGCGACCTCCCTGCTGTTCAACGTCATCGGTTCCGATACCAACCCCATGTTCAGCATGCCGTGGCACTGGCACCTGGTGTTGGGTGGCTTCGCGTTCGGCATGGCCTTCATGGCGACCGACCCCGTTTCCGCTGCCTTCACCAACAAGGGCAAGTGGTGGTATGGCGCCCTGATCGGCGTGATGGTGGTGCTGATCCGGGTAGTGAACCCTGCATTCCCGGAAGGCATGATGCTGGCCATTCTGTTCGCCAACCTGTTTGCCCCCTTGTTTGACCATTTCGTGGCACAGGCGAACATCAAGCGGAGGATCGCACGTGGCGTTTAATAAAGACTCTACTACCGGCACTCTCGCCGTAGTGACCGGTCTGTGTCTGGTCTGCTCCATCGTGGTCTCCGTGGCCGCCGTGGGTCTGCGTCCGGCCCAGCTGGAAAACAAGGCGCTGGACAAGCAAAGCAACATCCTGTCCGTCGCCGGCGTCGACATCAGCGCCGTGGCCAAGCGTGACCTGGCCCAGCTCTATGGCGACAAGATTGAAGCGCGTCTGGTGGATCTGACCACTGGTGAGTTCGTTGACGGCGATGCCGACAACTTCGACACCAAGGTTGCCGCCAAGGACCCGGCCAAGAGCATCCGTCTGGCCCCGGCCGACGACAAGGCCGGCCTGCGTCAGATCTCCAAGCTGGTTCCCGTGTTCTTCGCGAAAGATGCCGAAGGCAAGGTGGACAACATCATCCTGCCGATCTACGGCCAGGGTCTGTGGTCCACCATGTATGCCTTCGTAGCGGTCGCGGCCGACGGTCAGACCATCAAGGGCATCACCTACTATGACCACGGTGAAACCCCGGGTCTGGGTGGCGAGATCGAGAACCCGGCCTGGCGCGAGCTGTTCGTCGGCAAGAAGCTGTTCGACCAGAACGGTCAGCCTGCGCTGCGGGTGATCAAGGGCCATGCTCCGGCTGGTTCCGAGCATGAAATCGACGGCCTGTCTGGTGCAACCCTGACCGGTAATGGTGTACAGCACACCTTCGACTTCTGGATGGGCCCCAAGGGCTTCGGTCCCTTCCTGGCCAAGGTACGTGCAGGAGAAATCAACAATGGCTGACAAGAGCGAAATGAAAAAGTTGCTGTTGACGCCTGTGCTCGGCAACAACCCCATCGCACTGCAGGTGCTGGGTGTCTGTTCCGCGCTGGCCGTTACCAGCCAGATGAAGACGGCGTTCGTGATGACGCTGGCCGTTACCGCGGTCACCGCCTTCTCCAACCTGTTCATCTCCCTGATCCGCAACCAGATCCCGAACAGCGTGCGGATCATCGCCCAGATGGCGGTGATTGCCTCGCTGGTTATCGTGGTTGACCAGGTGCTCAAGGCCTATGCCTATGACATCTCCAAGCAACTGTCGGTGTTCGTCGGCCTCATCATCACCAACTGTATCGTGATGGGTCGTGCCGAAGCCTACGCCATGAAGAGTGCCCCGCTGCCCTCCTTCCTGGACGGTATCGGCAACGGTCTGGGTTATGGCGCCGTGCTGCTGACCGTGGCCACCGTGCGCGAGATCCTGGGTTCCGGCACCTGGTTCGGCATCGAACTGCTGCCGCTGGTGAACAATGGTGGCTGGTATGTGCCCAACGGCCTGCTGCTGCTGCCGCCGAGTGCGTTCTTCATCATTGGTCTGATCATCTGGGGCGTGCGCACCAAGGATCCCAAGCAGGTGGAGGCGAAGGATTAAGGTATGGAACACTATATCAGTCTGTTGATTCGCTCGATCTTCATCGAGAACCTGGCGCTCTCCTTCTTCCTGGGGATGTGTACCTTCCTGGCGGTGTCCAAGAAGGTCAAGACCGCCATGGGGCTGGGGATTGCCGTTATCGTGGTTCAGACCGTGGCCGTCCCGGCCAACAACCTGATCTACAACTACGTGCTCAAAGACGGTGCCCTGGTATCCGGTCTGGATCTGAGCTTCCTGAGCTTCATCACCTTCATCGGGGTGATCGCGGCCCTGGTACAGATCCTGGAGATGGCGCTGGACAAGTACTTCCCGGCCCTCTACAACGCCCTCGGTATCTTCCTGCCGCTCATCACCGTGAACTGCGCCATCTTCGGTGGCGTCTCCTTCATGGTGCAGCGTGACTACAACTTCGTTGAGTCCGTGGTCTATGGCGTGGGTTCGGGTGCAGGCTGGATGCTGGCCATCGTCGCGATGGCAGGGATCCGCGAGAAGATGAAATATTCCGATGTTCCGGAAGGCCTGCGCGGCCTCGGCATCACCTTCATCACCGCGGGTCTGATGGCGCTGGGCTTCATGTCCTTCTCTGGTATTTCCCTGTAATCGGAAAGGAAATATAGATGGAAATTATTCTGGGTGTGGTCATGTTCACCGTGATCCTGCTGGCCTTGGTGGCAGTCATTCTGTTCGCCAAGTCCAAGCTGGTGACCGCCGGTGACGTGACAATCAGCATCAACGGCGACCCGGCCAAGGCTGTGACCAGCCCGGCGGGTGGCAAGCTGCTTGGCGTGCTCGCCGGCAGTGGTATCTTCGTCTCCTCCGCCTGTGGCGGCGGTGGCTCCTGTGGTCAGTGCAAGGTGCGTGTGAAATCCGGCGGCGGCGACATCCTGCCGACCGAGCTGGATCACATCAGCAAGGGCGAAGCCCGTCATGGCGAGCGTCTGGCCTGCCAGGTCACCGTGCGTTCCGACATGGACATCGAGCTGCCGGAAGAGATCTTCGGCGTGAAGAAGTGGGACTGTACCGTCATCTCCAATGACAACAAGGCCACCTTCATCAAGGAGCTCAAGCTGCAGATCCCCGATGGCGAGAGCGTGCCGTTCCGCGCCGGTGGTTATATCCAGATCGAAGCGCCTGCCCACCACGTGCAGTACAAGAACTTCGATATTCCCGAGGAGTATCGTGGCGACTGGGATCGCTTCAAGATCTTCGAGCTGGAGTCCAAGGTCAACGAGCCGATCATCCGTGCCTACTCCATGGCGAACTATCCGGAAGAGTTCGGCATCATCATGCTGAACGTGCGGATCGCAACTCCGCCGCCCAGCAACTGGACTGCCCCTCCCGGCCAGATGTCTTCCTACATCTTCAGCCTGAAGGCCGGTGACAAGGTGACCATCTCCGGTCCGTTCGGCGAGTTCTTCGCCAAGGACACCGACGCCGAAATGGTGTTCGTCGGTGGTGGTGCGGGTATGGCGCCGATGCGCTCCCACATCTTCGACCAGCTGCGCCGTCTGAAGACCAAGCGCAAGATGAGCTTCTGGTACGGTGCCCGTTCCAAGCGCGAGATGTTCTATGTCGAAGACTTCGACATGCTGCAGGCCGAGAACGACAACTTCCAGTGGCACGTCGCCCTGTCCGATCCGCAACCGGAAGACAACTGGGATGGCTACACCGGCTTCATCCACAACGTGTTGTTCGAGAACTACCTCAAGAACCACGAGGCGCCTGAGGATTGCGAGTTCTACATGTGCGGGCCTCCCGTGATGAACGCCGCCGTCATCAACATGCTGAAGAACCTCGGTGTTGAAGACGAGAACATCCTGCTGGATGACTTCGGTGGTTAATCCATGCACAGCGTTGTAAAGACCTGGCTAGCCTTCGGGCTAGCCTTTTTCTTGACTGGGTGCGGTCAGGAAACGGTCCAATCGAAGCCGGAGATCCACATCACCGGCAGCACCATGGGTACCTACTACTCCATCAAGGTGGCAGATAGCGCCGTTCAGGATGCCGCCAGGCTGCAAGCCGAGGTCGACGTCTTGCTGGAGCGGGTCAACGATCAGATGTCGACCTATCGCCCGGATTCCGAGCTGTCACGCTTCAACCAGCACAAGAGCAATACCCCTGTGGTGGTTTCCCGCGATACCGCGCGGGTGGTGACCGAGGCCATTCACATTGGCCGCGAGAGCCGCGGGGCGCTGGACGTCACCGTCGGTCCTCTGGTCAATCTGTGGGGCTTTGGGCCGGATGCCAGACCGACCAAGGTGCCGTCCGACGAGCTGATCGCCCAGACCCGGCAGAAGACGGGCCTTGGCAATCTGCATGTGATAACCTCTGCCGATGCCGATACCCTGCAAAAGGACATCCCGGACCTCTACGTGGATCTCTCCGCCATTGCCAAGGGGTTTGGCGTAGACAAGGTGGCCGAGTACCTGGAGTCCCAGGGGGCGCGCAACTATCTGGTGGAGATAGGCGGCGAGCTGCGCATCAACGGTGTCAACGGCAAGGGGCATCCCTGGCGTGTCGCCATCGAGAAGCCGACCGTCAATGCCGGTTCAGTACAGGAGGTGATCCTGCCCGGTGACAACGGGGTGGCCACCTCGGGCGAGTACCGCAACTATTACGAGCTGGACGGCAAGCGCTTCTCCCACACCATGGATCCGCTGACGGGCAAGCCCATCCAGCACCGCCTGGTGTCGGTGACCGTCATCCACCCCTCCTGCATGACTGCAGACGGGTTGGCGACCGTGTTCATGGTCATGGGGCCGGAGAAGAGCCTGGCCTATGCCAAGGAACGGGGGCTGGCCATCTTCACCATCACCAAGACGGATGACGGGTTCGAAGAGGCTTATTCGGATGCCTTCAAACCATATCTGGTCAAGAAGTAAGGGGTAACTACATGCAGATCTTTCTGATCACCTTCGGGGTGTTTCTGATGGTCGTGGTGGCCATGGCCATCGGCTACATTTTCCAGCGCAAGTCCATCTCCGGCTCCTGTGGCGGCCTGGGTTCCATCGGGATCGAGAAGGAGTGCGACTGCCCCGAGCCTTGCGACAACCGCAAGAAGAAGATGGCCAAGGAAGAGGCCCGTCGCAAGATGCTGGTGGACAACCGCATCATCTAACGGCGGATATCGCTCTGAAGGCAGCCTTGCAACGAAGCGAGCCGACCCCTGGGTCGGCTCGTTTTTTATGTGGCATGGGGTCAGTAGTCATATTGGCTGCATGCCTTTGCCTTGAACTCTTTCTTTCGCTTTGCCAGCTCCTCCCTGGTGCCCAGTTTATCCCCTTGCTGTATGGCTTTTTCCAAGGCGGCGATGCGCTGATAGAGCCAGTTGCACTCCGCAGTCGGGTGATCCTTGCTCGTGCCCGTCAGCGGCAGCAGCAGGCCCAGCAGCGGCCAGAATCTTCTCATCCTGCACCTCCCAGCCCCCGCAAATGGGAGCCCTGAGAGTCTATGCCCTAGCCCGCGCTGGCGCGCTGGCAGAAATGACAGGCTTGGGGTAGCATGGAACGTTCAACTGGTTATCCATACAGTATTTTTGTCGTTCGACACGCCTCCTCGCCGGATGCCCAGGGTCTATCCCTATGATCTGTTCGGGAGGCTGTCGACACAGCAACAGACACGGCCATGCGCAAGATCATTCACATCGACATGGACTGCTTCTTCGCCGCGGTGGAGATGCGGGACAACCCGGCCCTCAGGGAGGTGCCGCTCGCCATCGGTGGCGCCGCCGACCGACGCGGGGTCATCTCCACCTGCAACTACGTGGCGCGCCGCTTCGGGGTGCGCTCTGCCATGCCGAGCGCCCTGGCCAGAAAGCTCTGTCCGCCATTGGTGCTGATCCCCGGGCGGATGGCCGTCTACAAAGAAACTTCGCGCCAGTTGCGCGCCATCTTCCTGCGCTACACCGAGCAGGTGGAGCCGCTCTCCCTCGATGAAGCCTATCTCGACGTGACCCAGAGTCCCCGCTGCGGTGGCAGCGCCACCCTGATGGCGGCGGAGATCCGCGCCGCCATCAGCGCCGAGCTTGGGCTGACGGCCTCGGCCGGTGTGGCGCCGAACAAGTTTCTGGCCAAGCTCGCCTCCGAGCAGCGCAAGCCTGACGGCCTGTTCGTCATCCGCCCCCAGGAGGTGGACGAGTTCGTGCGCCAGCTCCCCCTTGGCAAGCTGCCCGGCATTGGCCGCAAGACGGCAGAGCGGCTGGAGTCCCTCGGGCTCTACTCCTGCGAAGATGCCCGCCAGCTCGGCAACGAGGAGCTGATCGCCCGTTTCGGCAAGCTCGGGGAGATGCTGGCCGGCCGCATCTGGGGACATGATGATCAGCCGGTGCAGGCCCGGCGGGTACGCAAGAGCATCGGCGTAGAGACGACGCTCGCCAGCGATGTGCTGGACGAGGACGCCTGCTGGCAGGTGCTCAGCCGGCTCATTCCCGAGCTGGAGCAGCGTTTTGCCAAGGCCTGCCCTGCGGAGATGCTGATGGGGCAGGGGATCAAGCTGAAGTTTGCCGATTTTCACCAGACCACCGTCTATCGCAAGGGGAGTTATCAGGCGGCACGTTTCCACGATCTGCTGCACGAGGGACTGCAACGGGCTCAAGGAAAGCCCATTCGCCTGCTCGGTCTGGTCGTTGGTTTGCCCGGAGCGGGTGAAATCAATCAATTAAGCCTGGATCTCTGCTGATTTAGTTAAGTTTTTGTATCCAAAACCGATACAGTGTTCACATCTGTAGACGTTAGGAAATAGTGGCATGAGTTCTCTTTCTGTTCAGGGACGGATCACCCTGATCGCCGGTTGCTGTCTGCTGGTCAGTGCCGTCGCGCTGGTGGCTTCTTCTCTTTTCAACGCGGCCCGCATGCAGGAGCAGGTGCTCACCTCCACCACCCTGGAGGGGCAGCACGCGGCAGAAAACTGGATGCAGGCCATGGGGGCGACCCAGGCAGCCCGGGTGACCAGCTACCTCGATGAGGCTTACTTCAGGGCTACCCTGCTTGCCGAGGGCATCTTGTTCCAGCGCAAGAACGCGGCCGACAACTTCGTTCACTCCGAGGCGCTGCGCAATGCCGTCAACCAGCAGTTGCAGGATGCGGCGGAGTCGTCAGCGAACCTGCTCGGTGTCTATGCGGTATTCGAACCCAACCAGCTCGACGGGGAGGATGACAACTATCAGGGGTCGACGGCGCTCGGCGCCAACGACAAGGGGCGTTTTTCCAGCTATTGGGCCAGGGTCGACGGCAAGGTCAGCCTGGAGGTGATGGACGAGGCGATGCTGGCCAACGACAAGCCCTCCGGACACGGCGGCCTTGAGAACGACTGGTACAGTTGCAGCATCCGCAGCAAGGCGCTCTGTCTGCTCGAACCCTATGTGGACGAGGTGGGGACCCAGCAGGTGTTGATGACCTCGGTAACCGTGCCGCTGCTGGACCAGGGCTCCCTGCTTGGCATGGTGGGGGTCGACATCTCCCTGGGGACCCTGCAGAGCCTGGTGGAAGAGATGGGCCGGACCCTCTACAAGGGGCAGGGCAAGGTGCTTCTGCTCAGCAGTGAAGGGCGGGTGGCCGGCGTGGAAGGGGTCCCGGTCGCCCTTGGCAATCTGCTGGAGCAGCAAGGGCTGGCGCAAGATCTCAAGGGGTGGCTGACCAAGGGAGATGTGGTGACGCGCTGGAGCCCGGATGGCGCACTGTTGCAGACCTTCGTACCGGTCAGCATGCGCGGTACGGATCGCAAGTGGGGCATCTATATCGAGCTGCCCCGCGCCGTGGTGCTCGCCTCGGCCCTGCAACTGCAAGGGGAGCTTGAGGATCAGGCCCAGCGCAGCGTGGCAACCCAGCTCACGATAGGTGGCGGGATTTCGGCGCTCGCCCTGCTCTGCATCTGGCTGATGGCCCAGCGCATCGTGGCGCCCATCCGCGCCGTGGTGGCACGCCTCAAGGACATCGCCAGCGGGGAGGGGGATCTCACCCAGCGCATCGATCTGCGCAGGGATGACGAGATAGGCGAGCTGGCCAAGTGGTTCAACAAGTTCCTGGACAAGCTGCAATCCACCATCAGCCAGGTGATCGACACCGTTGCGGGCACTCGGGCCAGTGCGGCCCTGGCGGCGCAAGGGGCAGCCCGTACCAGCGCCGGCATGCAGTCCCAGTATCAGGAGGTGGATCTGGTGGCGACCGCGTTTGAAGAGTTGAGCGCTACCGCCCTGCAGGTCGCCGGCAATGCCAATGCGGCGGTGGCGGCGGCCGATGAGGCCGACACGGCGGCCCAGGAGGGCAAGTCCGTGGTGGCGCAGACCCAGGAGGCCATGTCCAGACTGATGACGGTGATAAGCGATGCCAAACCAGTGGTGGAGCACCTCTCCGCCAACAGCGACAACATCAACGACATCCTGGTGGTGATCCAGGGGATTGCCGAGCAGACCAACCTGCTGGCCTTGAACGCGGCCATCGAGGCGGCCCGAGCCGGTGAGCAGGGGCGCGGTTTTGCGGTGGTCGCCGACGAGGTGCGCAACCTGGCGGGCAGAACCCAGAACGCCATCGTCGAGATCCAGAACCTCATCGGCCAGTTGCAGTCGGGGACGGAGGCGGTGGTGAAGGCGATCCTGACCGGCCATCACCAGGCGGATCTGACCCTCACCAAGGTGGAACTATCGGTCAGCGTGCTGGAGCAGATCATCCAGGCTGTCGGCACCATCCACCAGATGAACGAGCAGATCGCGAGGGCCGCGCAGGAGCAGAGCGGAGTGGCGGACGAGATCAATCGCAACGTCAGCAACATTCGCGATGTGAGCCATACCATTCGGGCGGAAGCGGCGACCTCCGCCGACAACGGGCGCGAGCTGTCGCAACTGGCGGACAAGCAGCAGCAACTAGTGGGCCAGTTCCGGGTGTAGGGGAGGATAAGAAAAAAGGCGCCATCCAACCGGAGGCGCCAAACACATTCAGATGACAGACTGGGTTAAATCGACCTGATTTAGCCCTTCTTCCCGCAGAGGAAGAAACACAACACCACAATCACTGTCGACTCACTCACAAAAACCACATGTAAACCAACATGGAAGAGAAGGTGTGAGCCATATGACAACGAATTGCGTGGCGAATTATGTTTATTCACTGGTCGACCCGCAACCGACAATTTATAATGCGCCCCATTAGAAAAATTCATCGTCGGCCGATTCCATGTCTCGTCGTTTACCTCCGCTCAATGCACTGAAAGCGTTTGAAGCCGCGGCTCGTCACTTGAGCTTTACCCGCGCAGCAGAAGAGCTGTTCGTGACCCAGGCAGCCATCAGCCACCAGATCAAGGCGCTGGAGGAGTATCTCGGCATCAAGCTCTTTCGCCGCAAGAATCGCTCCCTGCTACTGACCGAGGAGGGGCAGAGCTACTTCCTCGACATCAAGGACATCTTTGCCTCCATCTCCGAGGCGACCGACAAGCTGCTGGCCCGCAGCGCCAAGGGGGCGCTCACCGTCTCCCTGCAGCCGAGCTTCGCCATCCAGTGGCTGGTGCCCCGCCTGGTCAAGTTCAGCGAACGCCACCCGGACATCGATGTGCGGATCAAGGCGGTGGACATGGACGAGGGGTCGCTGACCGACGATGTGGACGTGGCCATCTACTACGGCCGCGGCAACTGGCCGGGTCTTCGTTCGGACAAGCTGCACACCGAATATCTGATCCCGGTCTGCTCGCCCCTGTTGCTGACCGGCCCCAAGCCCCTGCGCACCCCGGACGATCTGACCCGCCACACCCTGCTGCACGACACCTCCCGGCGCGACTGGAAGGCCTGGTTCCGCCAGCTCGACATCGACGCGCCCAACGTCAACCAGGGACCCATCTTCAGCCACTCCACCATGGTGATCCAGGCGGCGATCCACGGTCAGGGAGTGGCGCTCGGCCACAGCGTGCTGGCCCAGCCGGAGATCGAGGCGGGTCGTCTCATCTGCCCGTTCGAACAGGTGCTGGTGAGCAAGAACGCTTTCTATCTGGTGTGTCAGGAGCAGCAGTCCGATCAGGGCAAGATAGTGGCTTTTCGCGACTGGATGCTGGAACTGGTGGAGCAGGAAGAGGCCCGCAGGCGTGCCCGCCTTGCCGATGCCTGAGGAGTTGACCTGGTGACTGACCTGACAAGAGAGGGGGCGAGTGACGCCCCCGTTCGCATTCTGCTGGCCCACGGCGCGGGGGCGGGCATGGAGCACAGCTTCCTGGCCGAGTTGTCGCGACTGCTGGCGGGGCCGGATATCGAGGTGGTGCGCTTCAACTTCCCCTATATGACCAAACGGGCTCAGGACGGCAAACGCAGGCCGCCGGACAGACAACCCGTGCTGCTGGCTCACTGGCGCGAGATGGTGCGTCAGTTTGCCCATCCCCGGCTGTTTCTGGCGGGCAAGTCCATGGGGGGGAGGATGGCGGCCGAGCTGTTTTGCGAGGGGGATGACGAGATGGATGCTGCAGGATTGATCGTTCTCGGGTATCCTTTCCACCCCCCGGCCAAGCCCGACGCATGGCGGGGCGAGGTGCTCAAGCTGATCACGACGCCCACGCTGCTGCTGCAGGGGGAGCGCGATACCTTCGGTTCCCGCGCCGAGCTGGCCGATTTCCCCTTCTCACCCGCCGTATCGGTCCACTGGCTGACCGACGGGGATCATGGTTTCAAACCGAGAAAGGCGAGCGGCATGAGCGAGCAGGAGAACCTGCGACTGGCTGCGGAGCGGATCAAGGATTTTATCGCGGCGGTGGGCCGCTCCTGACGATCTCGAGCGGGTCGAGAGAAGAAGCGTGCAAGGAGAGAAGATGCAGATCCAACGACATTGGCTGGTGCTGGCGGGCTTCTTCGGCCTGACGGCCACCATGCTCGGGGCCTACGGCGCTCATGGGCTGGCGGCGACCGGCATTGCTCCTTCGTTGCTGGCGGCGTTCAACACCGCCGTGCAATACCAGTTTTTCCACGCCCTGGCCCTGCTGGTGCTGGGGCTGTGCGGCGTGCGCGGCAAGGTGATCACCTTCGCGGGCGCCGTCTTTGTGCTGGGGATCCTGGGATTCTCCGGCAGTATTTACGCCATGGTGCTGCTTGGCAGCAAGGGGCTGGGGCTCATCACCCCGGCCGGTGGCCTCTGTTTTATGTTGGGATGGGCGGCTCTGATGTGGGCCGGCTGTCGTCTTGGAGGAAAGAATGAATAATCTGCTGCTTTATTGCCGCCCGGGTTTTGAGAAAGAGGCGGCGGCAGAGATCACCGAGCGTGCCGGCAACATGCAGTGCTACGGCTTTGCCCGGGTCAAGGACGACAGCGGCTATGTGATCTTCGAGTTGTATGACGAGGAGCAGGCCGATCTGCTGGCGCGCAAGCTGCCGTTCCGCGAGCTCATCTTCATTCGCCAGATGCTGGTGGTGACCCACGAGCTGAAAGATCTGGAAATAAGCGATCGGGTCTCTCCCATCCTGGAGGCGGCGAGCGGTTACGCCATTTGCGGTGATCTGCGGGTGGAGACGGCCGATACCAACGAGGCGAAGGAGCTCTCCGCCTTCTGCCGCAAGTTCACCGTGCCGCTTCGCCAGGCGCTGCGCAGCAACGAGATCCTGACCAAGAAGGAGACCCCGAACCGTCCCGTGTTCCACGCCTTCTTCCTGGCCAATGACCACCTGATGCTGGGGTACTCCTACTCCTTCAACAACTCTGCCTTCCACATGGGGATCCCGCGCCTGCGCTTCCCGGCCGATGCCCCGAGCCGCTCCAGCCTCAAGCTGGAAGAGGCGTTCTACGTCTTCGTGCCGAAGGAAGAGTGGGACTTGCGCCTGTGCTCCGGCCTGAAGGCCGTGGATCTTGGCGCCTGCCCGGGTGGCTGGACCTATCAGCTGGTGCGTCGTGGCATGATGGTGACGGCGGTGGACAACGGCATGATGGCCCAATCCCTGATGGACACAGGCCAGGTGAAGCACATCCGTGACGATGGTTTCGTGTGGCGGCCGAGCAAGAAGAATACCTACTGGCTGGTGTGCGACATGGTGGACAAGCCGGCGCGAGTGACCCACATGGTGGCCGACTGGTTCAGGGAGAACGACTGTCAGGAAGCCATGTTCAACCTCAAGCTGCCGATGAAGAAGCGCTACGCCGAGGCGGTACACAACATCGAGGTGCTGCGCGGACTGCTGGCAGAGATCGATGGCGGTTTCATCATTCAGGCCAAACAGCTCTATCACGATCGCGAAGAGATCACGGTGCACGTCTACAACAAGTTCTGGGTCTCCAAGCTGTCCCCCAAGTCCTGAAGCAGCATCGGGAACAGGGCATGAAAAAACCGGACGGTGACGTCCGGTTTTTTTGTGTCTGGGCCATCAGAAGCGGTAGTCCAGACGCATCATGGACTCGTCGTCGGTGATCTTCAGCTCAATTTGCAGGGGAATGGTCTTGTCACTGGGGTTGAACTGCATCTTGACGCCATCCCCGCGAAGCTTGACCGAGGTGTTGATGCCGCCAGCGTTGAACTTGATTCTGGGCTTTTGCTTTTCGAAGGAGAGGCTGACGCTCTTCTCTGCCGTGAGGTTCAGTTTCTGATAGGGGGTGATCTGCCGATTACCGTTGCTGTCGGTGGTGATATCCACCCCCAGGGAGAGCGGCTTGGGCTGTTTGAGCAGATCGTTGGTATCCAGGGTGGATTGCCAGGTCTGCTTGGCTGGCGCCTCGTGCTGGGGGGGCGGCGTCAACCAGGCATTGTCGACTGGCCTGTCTAATGCCGTGGCACTGCTGCTGACAATCAGCAAGATGAAAGTAGCACGCATGGTGGATCTCCTTATCCCTCATATCAACATAGTATTCATCTGGCGAGGGAGGTAGGGAGGCGTTGGCATAAAACAAAGGGAGCCGAAGCTCCCTTTTAAAATCATATGGTTGGATTCTATTTATAGACGGTCGATGATGGCCTGGGTGAATTCGCTGGTGGACGCTGTGCCCCCCAGGTCACGGGTCACCCGATCACCGGACTCGATGGTCGCCCGCACGGCCTCGCGAATGCGCTCCGCCTTGTCCTGCATGCCGAGATATTCCAGCATCTGGATGGAGGCGAGGATCACCGAGGTGGGGTTGGCGATGTTCTTGCCGGCGATGTCCGGCGCAGAGCCGTGTACCGCTTCGAAGATGGCGGCCCCTTCACCGATGTTGGCGCCCGGCGCCATGCCCAGCCCCCCCACCAGACCGGCACAGAGATCCGAGAGAATGTCGCCGAACAGGTTGGTGGTGACCATCACATCGAAGCGCTCCGGGTACATCACCAGGTTCATGCAGGCGGCGTCGACGATCATCTCCTCGTTCTGGATGTCCGGGTAGCGGGCCGCGACCTGACGGGCCACTTCCAGGAACAGGCCGGAGGTGGACTTGAGGATGTTGGCCTTGTGGATGATGGTGACCTTCTTGCGTCCTTCCTGGCGCGCCAGCTCGAAGGCGAAGGTGACGATGCGCTCGGCCCCTTCCCGGGTGATGATGCTCATCGCCTCGGCGCTCTGGTTGTCATCGCTGCGCTTCTGGCCGGCACCGGAGTACATGCCTTCGGTGTTCTCGCGCACCGTGATGATGTCGATGTTGTCGTAACGGCTCTTGGTGCCCTTGAAGGAGAGGACGGGGCGCACGTTGGCGTAGAGATTGAACTTCTTGCGCAGGGAGACGTTGATGGAGGTGAAGCCGCCGCCGACCGGAGTGGTGAGCGGGCCTTTCAGGCTGACCTTGTTCTTCTCGATCAGGTCGAGGGTGGCCTGGGGCAGCAGCTCGCCATGTTTTTCCAGGGCTACCAGACCGGCGTCTGCGTATTCGTAGTCGAAGTCACAACCCGCGTGGGTCAGGATCTGGATGGCGGATTCGATGATGCTGGGGCCGATGCCGTCGCCCGGGATGACGGTAATCTTTCTTTTTGACATGAGGCGTATCCACTTCTAGGGAACAGAGGGGGAGGATTCGTCGGCTTTATACCATTTTTGCACCACACCCTCCATGTTTCTTTACATTTTACCCATTTATGTCAACAGGTACGGCCTGTCTTGGGAAATGGTGTGCTGGGGATCACGCCCCGGCATCAGGGACGGGAGGGTAGCGGATCTCCCGCAGGTTGAACCCGAGCGGGATATCGTGCTGCAGCCGGACCAGGCGTTGGGCCAGCAGGGCCTCTTCCCGGTGCTGGCGCAGCTTGAGCAGGGGCCTGGTGGCCTCCTCCCGCTCACAGGCCTCCAGCATGGCAGCCAGGTCCCCGTATTGCTGCAGCAACTGGGTGGCGGTCTTGGGGCCGATGCCGGGCACCCCCTTGATGTTGGAGCCGCCGATACCGGTCAGGGCCCAGAAGTCCACAAGCTGGGCCGGTGTAACGCCGTACTGCTGCTGGACGAAGGCGGCATCCAGCCAGCGTTTGTTGAAGTAATCCCGCACCCGGATCTGCGGGCAGATGAGCTGGCAGAACCCCTTGTCGGTGGAGATGATGGTGGCGCTGGCGCCGTGCTGGGCAATGCCGCTTGCCAGGGTGGCGATGAGATCGTCCGCCTCGTCGGTCTGGGAGAGCAGGGCATCCACACCGCACTCCCAGAAGGCGTCCTGCAGGTCGGCAAGCCCTTCCCTCAGCTCATCCGGCATGGGGGTGCGGCCCTCCTTGTAGGGGGGATAGAGCGTCTTGCGCCAGCTGTGGACCTCACCGTCAAAGACCGCGATGGCGTGGGTCGGCTCGCTGGCTGCCAGGAGCTGCTTGCAGGTGTTGATGAGGTTGGCTCGGGTGGCGAGCAGGGCCTGGGCCGGGGTCAGTCCCTGCTGGCTCTGCACCGCGTGCAGTCGGCGGATGAGGTTGAGGGCATCGATGATGAGCAGGTGTGGCATGGGGCACTCCGGGCGTCGGGGAGTGCCATTGTAACAATGGTGGCGTCTCCTGCTAACCCCGTAGAAGACCAGTCAATGAAAGAGGGGCCCATGGGCCCCTCCGGTGCATTGTGGTGTCCCGGCTATTTGACTATCTCATAGCAGGGAACGTACTGGCTGCCCGGCAGCTTCATGCGCTGCTGCTTGACGAAGCTCTCCAGCAACCTGTCCATCAGGTGCATCAGCTCCTTGTCGCCGTGCAGCTTGAAGGGACCCTTCTTCTCGATGGCCCTGATGCCCCCTTCCTTGACGTTGCCTGCGACGATACCTGAGAAGGCGCGGCGCAGGTTGGCTGCCAGCAGCTGGGGCGGCTGGTTGCGATGCAGATCCAGGCTGGCCATGCTGGCGTGATCCGGCTCGAACGGCAGCTGGAACTCGGGCTCGATCCGCAGGGACCAGTTGAAGGAGTAGGCATCTCCCACCGACTTGCGGTATTCGCGGATCTTCGGCATCGCCTCCTTCATCACGCGGGCCACCTCGGGCGCATCGCCGATGATGATCCGGTAGAGACTGGTGGCGGCTTCCCCCAGGGTCGCCTTGACGAAGTCGTCGATGGCGCGGAAGTAGTCGGCGCTCTCTTTCGGGCCGGTCAGCACGATGGGGATGGGTTGGCGATCGTTGGCCGGGTGCATCATGATGCCGAGCAGGTAGAGCAGCTCCTCGGCAGTTCCGACCCCGCCCGGGAAGATGATGATGCCGTGACCCAGGCGCACGAAGGCTTCCAGCCGCTTCTCGATGTCCGGCAGGATCACCAGCTCGTTGACGATGGGGTTCGGCGGTTCGGCGGCGATGATGGAAGGCTCGGTGAGACCGATGTAACGGCCGTTGCGCACCCGCTGCTTGGCGTGGCCGACGGCGGCCCCTTTCATGGGGCCCTCCATGGCACCCGGACCGCAGCCGGTACAGATGTTGAGCTCGCGCAGACCCAGCTCGCTACCCACTGCCCGGGTGTACTGGTATTCCACCTCGTTGATGGAGTGGCCGCCCCAGCAGACCACCAGGTTGGGGTCGGCGCCGGGCAGGATCGCCTTGGCGTTGCGCAGGATGGCGAACACCACGTTGGAGATATGGGTGGAGCTGGTCAGGTTGACCAGACGATTGGACTCGAGCTGGGTCGACACATAGAGAATGTCTCGCAGCACGGAGAACAGGTGCTCCTGGATGCCGCGGATGATCTCGCCGTCGACGAAGGCGTGCTCGGGGGCGTTGAACAGCTCGAGCTTGACCCCGCGCTCGCGCCGGATCACGTGAATATCGAAGGATTTGAAACGTTCCAGTATCTCTTTGGAACTGTCGGTATGGCTGCCGGAGTTGAGGACCGCCAGCGAGCAGTTGCGAAACAGTTGATAGATATCGCTGGAGGCCGTCTGCTTGAGGCGATCCACCTCGAGCTGGGACAGCAGGTCCATGCTGCCCACGGGATTGATGTGTGTAATCATAATTTCCCCTTTCACTCGCTTGTTATCGTTGTGCTTTCCCTGGGGAGAAAACGGGATGCTTTGGCATCCCTCGGGTTCGATAGTAGAGGCAAGGGGGTGGGCAGGGGAATAGGGGGACTGTGCGTTTGCCGCTTTTTTAGCCGCCCCTCAAAGCGGATTCAGGCGAGATTGACCTGATCCCGGCCGGAGTGCTTGGAACTGTAAAGCGCCTTGTCGGCACGCTCGAACGCATCCGTGGTATGGTCGCCGGTCCGAAACAGGGTGGCACCGATGGAGATGGTGATCTCGACCCTGGCATCGCGAAAGCGGAACGGGATGCTCTTGATGGTCTGACGCAGGTTCTCCAGCGGCTTCTGGTACTTGTCCGGATTGATGTTCGGCAGCAAGACCACGAACTCCTCACCGCCAAAGCGGGCGATGAAGTCGGTGTCGCGCAAGGCGTTCTGCAGGGCCTTGGCAACCACCTTCAATGCCTTGTCGCCGGCCATGTGGCCGTAGTTGTCATTGATGTGCTTGAAGTGGTCGATGTCGATGATGGCCAGGCACAGGGGGGTGCCATAGCGTAACCAGCGTTTGTATTCGAGCTCGAGCCGCTCGTCCAGGGCCGCCCGGTTGTGTACCTGGGTCAGGCTGTCGAGGAAGAGCTTGTGTTTCTGGATGGTGAGCCGCTTCTTGTACTCGGCGGTCTCGTCCTTCATCAACCTGAGCTTGGCTTCCATGTTGGAGAGGTGGGTGAGCAGGTGGCGCTCGCGGTTGGCCATCTCCTCCCGCTCCTGCTGCAGCCGGCGGATAGTGTCCAGATGCCCAGAAATGGCGCCCCTGAGTATCTGTGGCGAGTCATGGGCTGCCATGGCGCGATCGATGGCGGCGAGTTCCCGCTCCAGCGCCTGTCCGCTGAGATGGGCGGCATTTTGCAGCGCCCGCCCTTCATCCAGGGATTCGGTAAAGCTGTAATGGACCGAGGAGAGGCTCTCGTTCAGGGTGCTGAGAAACGCCTGGGAGGCTTTGCGCTCTTCCCGGGTACCCTCGATGATGAGTTCGATGATCTGCAGGCAGACTTCGGCCAGCAGGGCAGGGGTGATGCCCCCGAGCAACTGGCGGCGGATGTCTGCGAGGCTCTCGCCCACGGCGCCGGCAAAGTCGAGCTCGGTGATGAGACGCTGCAACTCGTCTGAAATCTGGGCATGTGCCTTGATGTCAAAGGAGTCGGTAGGGGCCGGGCTGGAGAGCTCGGTGGGGATCTCCACCGAAGGGGGGATCAGCGGCTTGCGCGGCAGCAGCTGGATCTTGATCGCCTGCTGGTAGAACTCCAGCAGCCGGATCACCTTTTTCTGGTGATCGCCGATGCCATAACTCTCCGGGCTGGCGAGAAACTCCTTGAGGGCGCGGCGGGTATCTTCCGGAAACCCCTTGATGGTTTTGAGCTGTTTGCTGCCGAGATCGATGGCTGCCCGGGTCAGGCTGATGGACTCTTCCATGGTGTGGCTGTGCTGTTGCAACAGCTTCTCGATGGCGTTCAGATCGGTATCGATGGAGGTAAGAGGAGGGTTGCCTTCAAGTTTCTGCTTGAGCTTGGCGAGCCGGTTGTCGAGCTCGCGATCGTGGCCGCGACAGGCTTGCATCAACTTGCCGATGAACTGGATACTGCGGGTGCGTTCGGCATCGGAGAAGCTCGCCATGCCGTCAAGCTCCTGCTGTTTCTGCTGGAGGGATTCCCTGAGTCTTGCCAGTTGTCCTGTTACGGCAGCCATATCATTCATTCTTCAGGTCGCCCTGTTGTCATTATCGTTTTTGTTTCGTCCAGCAACAGAAAGCCAATCAAAGACCCCGTTGAGTACCTTTTTGTCACGGATTGTCCGCAACCTTCGTCCGTGAAAGCGCAAGCCAGTTAACCCATTGCTTTTCATGAGAAGAATTTACTTTTACCAGTCCCTTGTCAATTGCCATCAAGCAGCATTGCCACACATCTCCGTTAAAAAATGCGGCCTGCTGGCAATCGATGGCGGCCAGCTCAAGCCAGACGCTCTGCTGGCATTTTTCGCTGAGCTGAATGGCACCCGAGAGGGCCAGGTAGCAGAGATCGAACAGGCCGTGGTGATCGAGGGCCATGGCCGCCTTGGGCAGGAAAGGATGGCTGACGATGCCGAGGCTGATGCGCCTGTCCAGCGGGTGCTCGCAGGGGAAGGCTGCCAGGGTGTCGAGCAGGGTCTGGGCCAGCTGATGCAACTGGGCCACGTGGCGCTGGGGCACCACATAGAGCAGGTGGCCTTCGCGCAGGTCGTAGATGCGGCCATCCTGCGGAGTCAGTTCGTTGACGTAACGGCCGAAGGCCTGCTCTATCTCGCGGCTGACCTGATAGCCGTGCTGCTCCAGGCTGTTGATCAGGAAGGGAACCCGGAACAGCAGGTAGTGCAGCTTGTCGTCAAATTCGCTGGTGGGGCGTTCGCTCAGGTACCAGCGCTCGGATTTTTGCTGGCGCTTGGCCATCTCCCGAGGCCAGCGGCTCATCAGTCGCTGCCAGTTGGCCAGGCCGCTGCGCGGCTCTACCAGCAGGGCCTCTCCAAGCTGTTTGGCATGAAGGCGCGCGACCCGCAGTTTCAGCCAGAGGGTGAAGAACAAATAGATGAAGAGTGCCAGCAGCAGCCCGGTGCTGACGCTGGTCCAGAGGTATCGCTCCTGCTGGTGCTGGCTGACGTCGAGTTGCTGTTCCAGCTCCTTGACCTGTTGCACACGCTCCACCTGGGCGTAGTTGTCGCGCACCGCCTCCTGCTCCAGCGCCAGCTGTTGCTGGCGCACCAGTTCGCTGCGCTGGTGGTAATTCTTGTAGCTCTCCAGGGCCTGCTGGAGGTAACCCTTCTGCTCATAGGCGACGGAGAGCAGGCGGAAGATCTCGAATTGGCGCCGGATGTCCCCAATCCGGTTGGCCAGGGTGAGAGCGTTCTCCAACTGCAGGATGGCGATGCCCGCCTCCTGCTGCTTGAGGTGCAGCTCTCCCAGCAACAGAAGGGTGTCGATGAGCGACTCCTTGTCATCCCCCAGCTCATGGGACTGGCGTGCGGCGTTCAGGTAGTTTCGCGCCAGGTTGAGATTGCCGGTCTGCAGGTAGGTCTTGCCTATCTCGAACTTGAGATGGGCGATGCGGGTACGGTTGCTGCTCTCGTCCAGCAGGTCGAGGGCATTGAAGAAATAGACCAGCGCCATGTTCATCTCGCCCTGATCCCGGTTGAGACGGGCGAGCACGATCAGGGCGTCGCTCAGCATGGAGGAATTGCCGAGGGCATGAAAATAGTTGGCCGCCTCGCTGGCGTATTGCAGCGCTTTTTGTGGCTCCTGCTCTTCCTGATAGAGGCTGACCATCTGGTTCGAGAGCAGGCCGAGGAAGAGGGGATCCTGCAGGGGCTTGGCTTGCTGTTGTGCTTCGATGTACTCCCCCAGTGCAAGCTGGGGCTGACCCAGAGCCTGATAGAGATCCCCGCCCACGGCGCTGGTCCAGGCCCTGGCCAGAGGCTGTTTGGCGTGATCCGCCCATTTGCGGGTCTCGGCCAGCTGCTGTTTGGCGAGATCGAATTGCCGTTCCTCTATGCTGGCGTTGACGCGCAGCAAGCGGCTGTAGACCTGCAACTGGCTCTCCTTGAGGTCGGGATTGGCCAGCAGTTTGTCGAGTTTGTCGAGCAGGGGGGCCGCGGCGCCATGGGTATGCTGTTGCAGGTTGCGGCTTCTAACCAGTAGATAGAGCCCATGGGCCTGCAGCTCGAACTGCTGCTCTTTCTCGGCCATGGCGATGCCCTGCTCAAAGGACTCCTGTGCCTGGGCGAACTGCCCTAGCTGCTGCAGACACTCCCCCTTGAGCAGATAGGCGCCCGTGGTCTGGGTGGCGGTACCGTAGTTCAGCATCGGCTCGCGATAGCCGTATTCCTGACGGTTGCTGATGATCTGCTTGGGATTGTTGGCCGTGCGTTCGAGGAAGGAGGTGGCAATCTGGGCACATCTGGCGGGATCGGTCAGCACCAGGGTCTGGGCCTGCTGCAGGTCGATGGACAACTGCTCCTTGGCCAGATCCAGATCAGGAGCCGACAGGGAGGACATCATCATTGCCAGAAAAAACAGTTGATTCATTGGATTAAGAACGGCACGGAGGTGCAGGCATGTTATCCAAGCCCACCCCCGCCCGTCCAGAGTTTACTGAGGTGATGCGCAGCGGGCCGCAGCCCGCAGGATGGCGGCGCCGGTGATTACTGACGAATGAGGCGCAGGTTCGCCGGAACCGGCTCCCAGTCGCTGCGGAAGGGGTTGATGTCCAGGCCGCCGCGGCGAGTGTAACGGGCATGGACGGTCAGTTGCTCCGGGGCGCAGAAGTGCTTGAGATCGGTAAAGATGCGCTCGATGCACTGCTCGTGGAACTCGTTGTGCTGGCGGAACGAGATGAGGTAGCGCAACAGCTTCTCCCGGTCGAGACGCGGGCCGCGATAATGGATCACCACGGATCCCCAGTCCGGCTGGCTGGTCACCAGGCAGTTGGACTTGAGCAGGTGGCTGTGCAGGGTCTCCTCCACGATCTCGCGACCGGCGGCCCCTTGCAGCAGGGTCTCGTCAAACTCGTAGCCGTCCACCTCGATATCCAGGCTGTCGATGCACTCACCGGGCAGCTGGGCTATCTGGTGGGGGGCCTGGTCGAGGGTGAAGAGGGTGACGCTCACCGGGGCACCAGCGCAGCCACTCAGGTCCTGAACCAGCAGCGCTTGCACTGCCTCCAGGGAGTCGCAGCGGGTCTGGTTGAAGGAGTTCAGGTAAAGCTTGAACGACTTGGACTCGATGAGATTCGGGCTGGTAGCAGGCACAAAGACCTCCCCGATGGCAACCACGGGCTTGCCTTTGGCATTGAGCCAGGAGAGTTCATACAGGGTCCAGACGTCGCACCCCTGGAACGGCAGTTCACCTCTCAGGCCAAGATCGTCGCGGTTCAGGCTGCGTGGCACGGGCTGCAGCAGACTCGGGGTGTACTGGCTGATGTAGGCGGACTGCTGCCCCAGGCTCAGGCCTTGCAGCGCACTGGCGCCGGCGTATCTCTCTTGTTTGCTCATGCTGGTTTGCTCACGCTTGTCTGATAAGGGGTTTGATGGTGCAATGGCCCGATTTTTCGATCAGGTACTTGCGGCCATCAGAGGCCGCTATTGTGGGGAATATCGATGTCGGATCAAGTCCTGTCTGCCCTGGAGCAGTTCTTTTTACGCTGGCAGCGCGATGGCGAAGGAAGGCGGGGGCTGCCCCTGTGCGACTGGGAGGCCGACTGGCGCTCTCCTTGCGAGCTGGATGAACCCAGGGAGGAGCGGGTAGCCTGGCGTCCGTTCCAGCGGGAGCAGGCAGCCGACTTCACGGCCATGGCGAACGCCCTGGAGCTGACCCTGCATCCCAGCGCCATCGCCCTGTTTGGCCACTGGTTCAGCCGCCCTCTGCCCTGCTCTTTCAAGGGGCTGCGCATCGAACTCATCCTGCCGTGGAACGATGCCGATCTGGATCTGCTCAAGGAGAACCTCATCGGCCACCTGCTGATGCTGCGCAAGTTGAAGCGATCCCCTTCACTCTTCATTGCCACTACCCGCAACGAGATGACGCTGGTGTCCCTCGATAACGAGAGCGGCCAGGTGTGGCTGGAGTGGCTGGACTCCGGGCGGCGCCTGACGCTGGCCTCCTCGTTGCCGGCCTTTCTGGCGCGACTGGAAACCTTGCCCCAGTGATGCTCCAAAAGAGAGGGCCTTGCCACCTGGTAAGGCCCTATCTTTTTAATGCGCCATTGTGCGCGGTGGGCACCTACTCCTTGAAGTCCCAGGAGAGGTTGGAGACCAGCCTGCAAGGCTCGCACCTGAAGTCGAAGATCTCGTGCAGGGGGGCTGCCAGCGCCCATGGGCCACCACAGCCAGGGCAGGGGCGAGCCCGCTCTTCGGTTGCGCTCAGGCCACCTACCCGGTAGAGATAGTAATAGGTGGGGATGCCGCTCAGGACCTCCAGCCGTCTGGCGAGATCGCTGCCCCGGCGATGAAGGCGGCTGCCCACCTCGCCGATTTCGTGCAGGGCGGCGTGTTCGGCGATGGAGCCGTTCATCTGCAACTGATCGCAGGCTTCCCAATCTTCCTGCCACTTGATGATCTGCTTGTGGTCACCGTTGGCGACGGCGGGCAGCCGATAGAGCGGGATGGGAGCGAAGTGGTCGCCGCAGCGCAGGGGAGAGCAACTGTGCAGGAAGCTGGTGTAGAGCAGCATCCAGCTGGGGCGCTCTCCCTGCTCTGCGCACGGGTCCGTACTGTCCGAGAGCAGATCCGCCCCTTGCAGGTGGAGTTTGGGGGCGAGCAGGCCCGCCTGGTGCAGACCTTGCTCGGCAAGGGTGACCAGCTCGCTCTGGTTGTCAGGGTGCAGGCTATCCTGCTCCGGGCAGACCACCCGGCTGACGAAATAGCCTTCGTGCATGCTGGTGGGAAACTCCCGCCCCAGGATCTGACCCTGATAGCGCAGCATGTCGAGGTAGTGGACGATGGCCCGTTCGGCCTCCCCGAGGGAGGTATCGCGGTAGCACTCAAAGGTGAGTTCGAGGATATACATGGCGATGGGTCAATCCGGCTTCTGGTTGAGCAGCAGGTCGGTGAGGTGATCGACCTTCTGCTCCAGCCGGGCGAGCTGTTCGCTCAGTTGCTGAAGAGTGACGCTTTCCGTGGCCAAGGGGGATGCCTCGGGGGCACTGGCGGGGGCGGGCGCTGTCGACGCGGGCTGGGGTTGTTGTTTCCACTGGCTCAACACCTTGAGCAGCTCTGCCATGGGCACGGGATGGCTGAGGCGGGCCTTGACCATGGCGGTAGAGGGGGTGATCCCCCTGGCACTGAGTTCGTTGGCTATCTGGATGATCTCTTGGGCTGACATCTTGGCTCCTGCACGGCCGTCTTGCTGCGGGTGGATAGTGGCACAGAGCTTAATCAAAGCCTGTCCATCAGGAAAGCGGAGCGAAGGGCGTGGGTGGCGAGAGGGAGGGGATTGGCGGCTCCGCGTCTACCCAACGCTGGCCGCCGGGAGTGCGGGGATCAGGTCCCCTGGCGCAGCATCACGTCCAGTTGGTCGATGGCTTCCGCCCAGTCGGCGTCGTGGCTGAGGGCATCGCGCAGAAAGCCTGCCTGGGAAGGAGTCCAGAACGGCGCGTCGGGCAACTGGGTATGGCGATCGATGGGATGGTCGCGGATAAAACGCTGCTGGCTGATGTCGTCACTGGCCAGCCCCAGCTGGGCAAACAGGGCGGCCATGTCATGGGTGAGCAATTCCATGTCGGTACTCCTTGGAAGGGGGCTGTGGAAGAGTATAGCCAGCCCCCGTGCTCTCAAATCTAGGAGGGGAGACGATGGGGTGGCAGTTCGACACCGGCGACATGCAGCCCCTGCATGCAGAGCTGCCCCTGATAATGGCTCTCTCCGTCGCTGGAGAACTCGAACTGGTAGTAGGTGAGCAGGCGCAGGGGCTTGTGCCCCAGGGCACGGTGTGTCCGCGCCAGCGACAGCAGTTGCAGGTCGTGGTGCTGGCAGTAGCGGCGCATGTATTGCCAAGCCAACTCCGCCTGGCGGCGCTGTTGCCAGAAGGCCCAGCCAACGAGGCCGAGCAGCAAGATCCCAAGCATTTCTCCCATCAGCGGGTTCCTTCTGTGATGTGTGTGGGGCCCTGTTCACCTCAGGCAACAGGGCCGTTGTGTCGGGCCTAGGTGGCAGCGAACAGGCGACCGATGGCCAGACCCAGGGCCTCGCTGCGTTCGGGGTCACGCAGTTTTGCCAGCATATCATTGCGCAATGCCGGTAGCGTGACGAGCTCGGCAAATACCTGGTGGAAGAACTGGGTGGGTTGCAGGGCGAGCTGCTCCAGAAACAGGCCGAGCAGTTCGGGGTGTTTCAGATCGGGCCAGAGGCGGCCAGCGATGGCGAGGAGCAGGGAGGGGCTTGGCCGGGTTTGCAGCAGGGTCAGCAGCTTGTTGGTGCGCAGTCCGTTGCCCGGGCAGGAGGCCAGTGCCCGGCACAGATAGGCCAGGGTTTCGGGGTCTGGCTCGGCGCACTCCTGCTCCTTGCCGATGCGCTCCAGCAATGCGCCTTGCAGGGCAGGAGGCAGGGGGGCGTTCTCCAGGCTCTGGCACAGGGCGTAAAGGGGGGCCTGCGGCAGCACGGGCAAGGCCTTGCAGACCAGTGCCAGGTTGTGTTCAACCTGCAGCCGCTCAGCGAGATCTGCAAACCCTTGCAGTCCCAGGGCCTGCCACCCCTCTTCCCCCGGCGCCGCCAGATAGTGGCAAAGGGCCTCGTAGTAAGCGGAAGGGGCTTGTTCCAGCTGGCGGGCCAGCTTGGCGTGCACACTGGCCATCTTGGCCTCGGCCGGGCGGAAGGTGTAGGGGTTGTCCGCCAGACGCTGGGCCTTCTCTTCGTCCAGTTCACCGGTGAGCTTGTAGCCCAGAGTCTCTACCACCTGATCCATGAAATGCTTGGGGCCGCTGGAGATGAGCAGGCCGCGTTCATCGAGGGCGAACTTGAGGAACCAGAGGTAGTGCCTGGATTCGGTCGGCTGGAAGAAGTGCACGCCGAGCCAGGCGTGCTGCTGCAACGGCCAGGGGTAGGGCTCCTGCTGCTGCTCGATGCGCACGAAGAGGTCGCTGGGGAGCGGGCGCACCTGGCGGCCCAGATCGAACAGCTGGAACTGGGTATCGGCCTGGGTCAGAAACTCGGTCAGGGTGTTGATGGAAGACATGAAGAGATCCCGCTTGAAGATAATGCGGGCGATTATAAGGGGGCTGCACCAGATAGCCAGAGGCGGTGATGCAGGGTATGAAGGTGACGGCAACATGGCAGCCATTGCGGGGTCGGTGTATAGTAGCGCCCCTTTTTGATGGCCGTATTGAGTGGGGCCCCGTCGCAGACCGGGCCCGCGATGAGGAAGTGAGCGAGATGAATCAATATCTGCTGGTTGCCGGTCTGCTGGGAGAGCTGACTGCCGAGTTGCAACGTCTGGAACGCTGGCAAGCCGATCATCCGGGGAGCGAGGCGCTGGCAAGCGAGCTGCCGTTCTGTGTCGATACCCTGAGTTTCGATCAATGGCTGCAGTTCGTGCTGATCCCGCGCATGGAGCAGCTAGTGGTGCAGCAGGCTCCGCTGCCGACCAGCGTCTCCCTCTATCCCATGGCGAGTGAGGTCTATAAAGAGGAGCTGGTGGAGGTCGAGGCCCTGCTTCGTCTGATCGCCCGTTTCGATCTGCTGCTCTCCGGCAAAGTGGTCGAACAATGATGGACGAGCAGACCCGGACAGCGGATGCCTTGCAGCCGACTCTGCTCTATCAGGATGACTGGCTGGTGGCGGTGAACAAACCGTCCGGTCTCCTGGTGCACCGCAGTTGGCTCGACAAGGCCGAGACCCGTTTCGCCATGCAGATGACCCGGGATCTGATCGGGGGTCGTCATGTCTACCCCGTGCACCGACTGGACAGGCCCACTTCGGGTGTGCTGCTGTTTGCTCTCGATCCTGCCGTGGCCCGTACCCTGACCGAGGCCTTTGCTGCCCGTCAGGTCCACAAGGAGTACCTGGCACTGGTGCGGGGATGGGCCCCCGAAGAGGGGCTCATCGACTATCCGCTCAAGGAGCAGCTGGACAAGATTGCCGATGCCTTCAGCGACCCGGATCGCCCCGCCCAGGAGGCGGTGACCGCGTTTCGTCGTCTGCATCAGGTCGAGCTGCCCTTCGCCGTCTCCAAGAAGCATCCCACCAGTCGCTACAGCCTGGTCCGCCTCTTTCCCAAGACGGGGCGCAAGCACCAGCTGCGCCGCCATCTGGATCACCTGTTCCACCCCATCGTCGGTGATACCACCCACGGGGATGGTCGGCACAACCGCTTCTTTCGCGAGCACTACGGGTGCGACCGCCTGCTGTTGATCGCGCACCGTCTGAGCTTCGAGCATCCGGTGCTCAAGGTGCCGATGCGGATCCAGGCGCCCCTGGGCCCCGAGGTGCTGGGTCTGTTCGCCCGTCTGGGCTGGCCTGCCAGCGAGCAAGACTACGGCGCCTGAGCCTCTTTCCATCTGTTGCCTCTGACCGGGCTGTGGCATGCTGTAGCCCAGGTTCGTCAGAGGAATGACTTATGGCTCAACGAGATATCGCCTGCGCAATCGCGTGCCCCCCGCCCGTTCAGGGGGGCTCTTCCTACCCATCCCGGTCTTGCCGGGCCCATTGTTTGTCCCTGAGGAGTCGCTGATGGCCGAGATCGATATCCTGGTCGGCACCGTCTACGGCTCTGCCATGCTGGTGGCCGAGACCCTCTGTGACCACCTGCAAGCCAATGGCCATGTCTGCCAGATCTTCGATGACGCGGCGCTGACCGACATCGATGCCTCCCGCTTTCTGCTCATCGTGACCGCCACCACGGGGCAGGGGGATATACCGCCCAATTTGCAGCCCTTTGCCAGTGCCCTGGCCGATCGTGCTCCTTATATGAAGGGATGGCGCTATGCCCTCATCGCCATGGGAGACAGCAGCTATGAACACTTCTGCGGAGCGGGGCGAACGCTGGATGCCCTGTTGCAGGAGCTGGCTGCCGAGCCACTGGTTGTGCACCTGGAAATCGATGCGACGGTAGAAGATGAGCCTGAAGTGGCAGCGCTGGCCTGGTTGAAAACCTGGGAAAATAGACTGTAGCCAGACCCTTCTCCCCGAGAATAAATTCACCTCCGTGAGTGTGCTGACGGGGGTGTTTTATTTTTGGGGCGTCACGCCTCAGCCCCCAAATATATCCTCTCTTTCGTCTAGTTATTTTTCTCGCCAATGATGATAACCGGTTGGCCATATTCATCATCACCCACGACAAATTGAAAAATTAAAAGTTCCGCATTGAAAGCGATTTCAGTCATGTTTTTGCTACTGCGACATGGATTTATCACTTAACTCTCGTCGCAAATTAATGTTTGAGAGCGCTTTCTTTGGTTATTGTTTTTCTTTTTTGTGCTTGCTTTGGGTGGTTGGTGCCAAAAAATGAAAATTTATTGAACTTTTGTTGCTGTAGCTGCCGGTGGCGTGCGATTTGTCATCGTTTTGTGAATCAGCTCATGTTTGCAGGGAATTTGGGTACCTATAATCGACCCCGGTTATCACCAAAACGTTTTTCCGGTGATAAGAACTTGAATATCAGGATCACACTCCTCTCAGCGGGAATAAGGAAAATGAAAATGAAAGCAAAGTGGCTCCCGATCGCTGCAGCAGTAACCGCAGCCCTGGCTTCTCAAGCCGCCTTCGCCGTTGATTTCCACGGCTACTTCCGTTCAGGTGTCGGTGTTTCCGGTGACGGGGACATGGTCAAATACAACGTCAACAAGGTTGGTCGTCTGGGTAACGAAAATGATACCTACGGCGAAGTCCAGCTGGGTCAGGAAGTCTTCAACAAAGATGGCAAGACTTTCTACGTAGACTCCATGTTCGCCATGGCGTCCAACGGCTCCAACGACTGGGAAGGTACCGGCACCGTCTGTAACTTCGATGCCAAGCAGTGCAACGGCGACTCCGACTTCGCCCTGCGTCAGTTCAACGTGCAAGCCAAGGGGCTGCTGGGCTTCGCGCCGGAAGCCACTCTGTGGGCCGGTAAGCGTTACTACCAACGTCACGACATCCACATCTCTGACTTCTACTACTGGAACATCTCCGGTGCCGGTGCCGGTATCGAAGGCATCCAGGCTGGTCCTGGCAAGCTCTCCCTGGCCTGGGTCCGCAACGACCGCAGCGCGGGTGATGTCTTCGGTCAGTACACCCAGACCGGTGTAGATGGCAACGGTGATCCGGTTTACCAGAAGAACGAAGATCTGAACGTCAACACCCTGGACGTGCGTTATGCCGGCATCCCGCTGTGGCAGGACGGCTCTCTGGAAGTGGGCGCCATGTATGCCCTGGTCAATGAGACCGACGCCCAGAAAGATCTGAAGAACGACAACATGAAGAACGGCGTCATGCTGACCGCCGAACTGACCCAAGGCATCTTCGGTGGCTTCAACAAGACCGTGCTGCAGTACGGTACCGAAGGCTACTCCAAGACCATGGCCTTCTACGGTGACGGCTCCTGGTACGGTGCCGAAGCCAAAGCCGGTGCCGATGGCTACCGTATCATCAACTGGGGCGTCATCCCGATGGGCAACTCCTGGGAGATGGGTCACCAGCTGGTCTACGGTGTAGGCAACGAGATGTGGAACGGCAACGACAAGTACGAAACCATGTCTGTCGTCGCTCGCCCGATGTACAAGTGGGATGACTTCAACAAGACCATCTTCGAAGGCGGCTACTTCCAGGACAAGAACAAGTCCACTTCCGGTACCACCGACAAAGATGGCGCTTACAAGCTGACCCTGGCTCAGGCCTGGTCTGCCGGCTCCAGCTTCTGGGCCCGTCCGGAAATCCGCGTGTTCGCCACCTATCTGAAGAACACCGAAGACCAGAATGCCTTTGAAGGCAACACCTCCAAAGACACCTATCAGGTTGGCGTACAAGCAGAAGCCTGGTGGTAAGCAATATCTTCAGTTAAGTTAGTCACTGCCCCCTTATGGGGGCAGTTTTGTTTCGCATGATGTGGCAACCGGGTTATGGAGATAAGAAGAATGAAACTGGTAAAGATGTCTATCGCGGCCATGGTTACCGCGCTGCTGGCCGGTTGTTCCGGTAGCATGGTGGTGCCCGTGCAGGAGCACGCCTCCATTCTGAGTAATGCCGATCAGGCCAAGCAGGCGCTCTCCCAGGCAACCAGTTGTTGCACAGGGTTCAACGAATTCAATTATGTCTCCCTGCCGGAAGGCGAGACGCTGCTGGCCATCGACGGCAAGCAGCCCAGTTATCAGTTTGACGAGGGCATGAGCTATTTTGCCGCCTATCGTCTGCCGGCCAATACCGGCAATCTGGCCATCACCCTGGCCTCCCAGGTCAGCAAGACGGTCCTGGTTCCCAAGGTGATCATGCTGGATGCCCAGTTCAAGGTGACTCGCGTGCTGGGTGAGTCGGTCTTTGCCTATCAACCTGCCCACCTGCTCGACAACGACAGGATTGAGGGGCGTGTGTTCGTGGACCGCAGCATGCCGGGCAATCCCGCCACTGAAACCTATATGGTGGTCTATGCGCCGGCCAACGAGACGGCGGGCAGCACCACCATCTTGCACCCCGCGAAGGCCTTTGCCCGTGCCAACGGCACGGTCGAGCCGGATATCAAGGACCCCGTGATCCCCCATTCGCCCTGGGGTCTGGTACAGATAAAGGTCACGGACATGGCCAAGGGACAAGGCCTGGAAGCTGTGTTCAAGCCTGAATACGCCGACAAGGTGGCGATGAGCCAGGCCAAGCCTGCTACCACTGCGGTGGCTGCGACGGCGGCCACCACGGCAGCCGTTGCCGCAGCGCCGAGCAAACCGGCTCCCGCCATGCTGAGCGAGACCGAGAGCTTCTACAACGCCCAGATCGAGAAAGCGGTGAAGGCCGGTGACATCGACAAGGCGATGCAACTCGTGAATGAAGCCGAGCGTGCCGGTTCAACCAAGGCGAAATCGGTCTTTATTGATGCAGTTAAACGTTCACAGAAGAACTAAATATCTCGGTTTATTAAAATCGATATTTATTGGAGGCCTCCCTTGTTGGAGGCCTTTTTAATCGGTAGACTGGATAATATAAATCCGCAATAAGTTACATTCAGTTACAGTGGGTATCGTTAAGTATTATTTGGTTTCTTTGTGATTTATTTTGAAGTGGTTTATTTCTTTTTGCGGCGAAGCTATAACAATACGAAATAATATTCAAGACAGTCCCCTCTCTGCTTATTTATTATCTTGTGATCTCTCCTCCAAATTTATTATTCCCTTGTTTCCGACAGAGGCATTTCCACCCCCGCTGGGTTATATTCTGCTGGTCAAAATAAGCAACCCGGAAAACGCACTTGGCGCAGTGACGGATGAAGCACATCGTCATCAATAAACTGCCCTGAGTCGTTGTCGGAAAAAAATCCATTCAGGAGCGCACACATGTTAAAAAATGCTTTCTCTAATCTGCAAAAGGTCGGTAAGGCGCTGATGCTGCCCGTATCGGTCTTGCCCGTTGCAGGTATTCTGCTGGGGGTGGGTGCTGCCCACTTCAGCTGGTTGCCGGAAATCGTCTCCCAACTGATGGAGCAGGCCGGTGGTTCCGTATTCGGCCAGATGGCTCTGCTGTTCGCCGTGGGCGTCGCCCTTGGCTTCACCAATAACGACGGTGTTTCCGGCCTGTCCGCCATCGTCGGCTACGGCATCATGACCGCCACCCTGACTGTGATGGCGCCTGTGATGGGTGTCGAGAAGATCGATACCGGTGTGCTGGGTGGTATCCTCGCCGGTGGCGTGGCTGCCTGGGCGTTCAACCGCTTCTACAAGATCCAGCTGCCAGAGTACCTCGGCTTCTTCGCTGGCAAGCGCGCCGTGCCCATCATCACCGGTTTTGTTTCCATCGGTCTGGGTGTCGTGCTCTCCTTCATCTGGCCGCCGATTGGTGGTGCCATCGGTGCCTTCTCCGACTGGGCTGCCAACCAGAACCCGGTCCTGGCCTTCGGTATCTACGGCGTGGTTGAGCGCTCCCTGATCCCGTTCGGTCTGCACCACATCTGGAACGTGCCGTTCTTCTATCAGGCTGGTACCTGCGTCAACGCCGCCGGTGAAACCGTACACGGCATCATGACCTGCTTCCTGACTGCTGATGACGCTTCCCGTGCTGCCGGTAACGGCTTCGGTCAACTGGCGGGTGGCTACCTGTTCAAGATGTTCGGTCTGCCTGCTGCCGCGTTTGCCATTGCGCACTCCGCCAAGCCGGAAAACCGCGCCAAGATCGTAGGTATCATGGCTTCTGCTGCCCTGACCTCCTTCCTGACCGGTATCACCGAGCCTATCGAATTCTCCTTCCTGTTCGTGGCCCCGGTACTCTACGCCATCCACGCCCTGCTGGCCGGTCTGGCCTATGTCCTGACCAACATGCTGGGTGTCGTTCACGGTCACACCTTCTCCAACGGCTTCATCGACTTCGTGGTGCAATCCCCACGTGCCGACAATATGCTGCTGCTGGTGGGTCTGGGTCTGGTCTACGCGGTCATCTACTACGTGGTCTTCACCGTGGTCATCCGTGCCATGAACCTGAAAACTCCGGGTCGTGAAGACGAAGCCGCTCAAGAGTCCTCTGCCAGTCAAAGCAAGGACGAGATGTCTGCTGCACTGGTCTCCGCCTTCGGTGGCAAAGAGAACATCGCCTCTCTGGACGCCTGCATCACCCGTCTGCGTGTCGGTGTGAAGGATGTGGCCAAGGTTGACCAGGCTGGTCTGAAGAAGCTGGGTGCCGCCGGTGTGGTGGTGGCTGGTTCCGGTGTACAAGCTATCTTCGGCACCAAGTCCGACAACCTGAAAACTGAAATGGACATCTGGATGAAGAGCAACTGATTGTCGCTCCGATATCCGAGTTCCGAAAAGGGAGGCGCAAGCCTCCCTTTTTGCTGGGTTGCATTTGGTGGCGGGACATGTGCGGGGACTTTCCTGACGGCGCCAGCATGGTGTTATCCAATGAAAAAGGCGCCCCTGGGCGCCTTTGCTGCATCAGACCGGCTTAAAGCTTTTCGAGATCCCGTTCTATCTCGCTGATCTTGTTCTGCACCACCTTTTCCAGATGACGCAAGTCGCGCAGTATCTTCTGCTTGATGTCCGGATCGGCGGAAGGCTGGCCGCCCTGGGTCAGATTGTCCAGCTCATCCACCACGTATTTGAGGTTGGCGTTGATCTCGGTGACATCCTTGTACTCATGGGTCCCCGAGTCGACCAGCATGGTCTTGCGCTGGCGAGGGTATTTGAATTTGACGCTTTTGGCGAAGAATTCACCCTTCTGCTTCTTGAAATAGATCTTGAGGATGTCGTGGTTGGCTTCCTGGCGCAGGGTGTAGCTGTCCACCGAGGTGGGTTCCTGGATCCCCAGGCTCTTGAGATTCTCGTACATCGGGCTTCCTTGGTTTGAAACGATCCTGACCCCTCTATCTTACCCGAGTCCGGACGCCTTGCCTGTGACAGGCGCGCCAAATTCAAATTGGTGTCAAAAAGGTCTTTTTTAATCAACGAGCCAAGGGGGAGGGGTGAACGCCTTGTCAGCCCTGCCATAAGCGGTATCGTCTCATGGGGGGCAGTGATGGTGGGGCAGGGGAGTTGGCGCCCGCCCATGAGAGCGGGCATGAAAAAGGGCACCAGAGAGGTGCCCTTGATGACATCGGCGTGGATTACTCGTCGATGGAGCGCAGCAGGGCGTTGATGCCGACCTTGGCGCGGGTCTTGGCATCCACCTTCTTGACGATGACGGCGGCGTAGAGGCTGTACTTGCCGCACTTGGAGGGCAGGGAGCCTGAAACGACCACGGAGCCGGCCGGGACGCGGCCGTAGTGGATTTCGCCGGTTTCGCGGTCATAGATGCGGGTGGACTGGCCGATGAAGACCCCCATGGAGATGACGGAGCCTTCCTCGACGATCACCCCTTCCACCACTTCGGAACGGGCACCGATGAAGCAGTTGTCTTCGATGATGGTCGGGTTGGCCTGCAGTGGCTCCAGTACGCCGCCGATGCCGACGCCGCCGGAGAGGTGCACGTTCTTGCCGATCTGGGCGCAGGAGCCCACGGTGGCCCAGGTGTCGACCATGGTGCCTTCATCGACGAAGGCGCCGATGTTGACGTAGGAGGGCATCAGCACTGTGTTCGGGGCGATGAAGGAGCCTTTGCGCGCAGTCGCGGGCGGCACGACGCGTACACCGGCAGCCTTGAACTGCTCTTCGGTGTAGTTGGAGAACTTCAGGGGAACCTTGTCGTAGTACTGGGCATCGTCGCCCTTGATGATGCCGTTGTCGTTGATGCGGAAGGAGAGCAGCACGGCCTTCTTCAGCCACTGGTGGACGACCCACTCGCCGGCAATCTTCTCGGCAACCCGGGCTTTGCCGGAGTCCAGCAGGTCGATGGCTTCCAGAATGGCGGCCTTGGTGGCGGCATCGACGGAGCCGGGGGTGATGGAGTCACGGCGCTCGAAGGCCGCTTCGATGGTCTGTTGCAACTGGGTCATGACAGGTTTCCTTTATAAAATTCTGTTTGTTGTATCACACTTTTCCAATCGTTTTTAAGGGCTCTCGCCGATTTCTTCAGAATCAGGGCGATTTATTGTACTTGAGTGGTCCAACCATTTGTTCTGATTGAGGAATCAATGCGTCAAAAAGCCTCTTTCGAGGCTTCATCCGAGCGTGTCAGGCACTCTCACCAACCGGTTCCTGGGGGTTGAGCTGATTGACCAGCCTCTCCTCGAGGGCTTGCTGCTCCTCCGGGTTCAGCGGCTCTCCGGCCAGGGTGGTGAGGCTGAAGAAGTCCTCCACCCGCTCACCGATGGTGGTGATCTTGGCGGCATGGAGGGAGAGGCCGCACTGCTGGAACACGGCACCGATACGGGCCAATAGGCCCGGAGTGTCCAGGGCCGTCAGCTCCAGCAGGGTGTGGCGGTTTTCCCCCTTGTGGGGCAGGAAGACCACCCTGGTCGGCACGCTGAACTGGCGGTGGCGTCTGGACAGGGGCTTGCTGCGCAGTACCAGTTTGCCCGGCTCCTGAAGGGCTTTCTCCAGTGCCTTCTTGATGGTGGCGGTACGGTTGGGGCTGATGGGCTCGCCGTTTGGCTCCAGCACGATGAAGGTATCAAGCACGTAGTCGTTGCGCGAATTCATGATCTGGGCGTCGTGGATGCTGAGGTTCTTCTGATCCAGCGCCGAGGCCACGGTGGCAAAGAGGTTGGGAGTATCGCGACAATAGATGAACACCTCGCTACCGCCCCGTATGGGGTGCTTGCCGATGAGCACCAGGGGGGCCGGGTTGTCACCGTGGGCGATGATCTTGCGGCAGTGCCAGGCGATCTGCTCCGGGCTGTGGCGCAGGAAGTAATCGGCCTTGAAGTCGTTCCAGAGGGCGGTGACCGCCTCCTGTGGCACCTCGCGCTGGGTCAGGATCTGCCTGGCCTGGCGCTGGTTTTCACGGATCTTGAGGCGCATGTCCGGCGGGTTTTCCAACCCCTGGCGCAGGGCCTTCTGGGTGGCGAAGTAGAGTTCGCGCAGCAGGGTGCCCTTCCAGTCGTTCCACAGACTGTCGTTCGTGGCACAGATGTCGGCCACGGTCAGGCAATAGAGCAGGTCGAGGTGCAATTCATCCCGAACCTTCTGGGCGAAGTCGGTGACCACGTCCGGGTCGTAGATGTCGCGGCGCTGGGCGGTGACCGACATCAGCAGATGGTGGCGCACCAGCCAGGCGACCAGTCGGCTCTCGTAGCGATCCAGCCCGTGCAACTGGCAGAACTCCAGCGCATCCACGGCCCCGAGTTCGGAATGATCGCCGCGCCTGCCCTTGGCGATGTCGTGGAAGAGGGCGGCGATGCTGAGCAGCTCGGGCTTGCGCAACTGGGTGAACACCTCGTGGCAGAGCGGGTGAGTCTGGCGGCTGGCCGGATTCGGAAAGCGATGGATGTTCTGCAGCAGCCTGTGGGTATGTTCGTCCACCGTGTAGGCGTGGAACATGTCGAACTGCATCTGACCGACGATGAGGTTCCACTGGGGCAGGTAGGCCGCGAGGATCCCGTACTTGTGCATCAGGGTGAGCGGCTGGCCGATGCCGTTGGGGTGGCGCAGGAGCGCCATGAAGAGACGGCGGCACTCGGGTAGATCTTGCAGCCAGCAGTTGAGGGTGCGTCTGGCCTCGCGCAACTGGCGCAAGGTGGCGGAGTGGATGCCGGCAATCTCCGGGTGCTGGGCTATCTGGTAGAAGAGTCGCAGGATGGCGGCAGGATCCCGGCCGAACAGCTCGGAGTCCACCGCATCGATGAGGCGGCCGCGCAGCTGGAATTCGTCGCTGATGCGGCGCACGTCCATGGCGGTGTTGCCGAGAATGGCCTCGTCAAACAGTTGCAGCAGCATCTCGTTGAGTTCGGCCACCCGTCGCACCGTCTGGTAGAAGCGCTTCATCATCTGCTCGACCGGGCCGTTGCCTTCCCCCTCGAACCCCAGCATCTGGGCCACGGTACGCTGGCGGTCGAACAAGAGGCGGTTGTCCCCCTTGTTGATGGCCATGTGCAGGGCGAAGCGCACCTTCCACAGGAAGTTCTGGCAGTCGAGCAGCTCCCGGTACTCGGCCCGGTTGAGAAAACCGTGGCTGGTCATCTCGAACAGGGTGGTGGCGCCGAAGTGGCGGCGGGCGACCCAGGCCAGGGTCTGGATGTCGCGAAGGCCCCCGGGATTGTTCTTGAGATCCGGCTCCAGCTTGTAGGCGGTGCCGAGAAACTGCTGGTGGCGCAGGGCCTGCTCTTCGCGTTTGGCACGAAAGAAGGCTTCGCTCGGCCAGAAGTGCTGGGGCTGGGTGGCCGCCTGCAACTGCTCGAATCCCGCCAGGCGACCCGTGATGTAACGGGCCTCGATGAGGTTGGTGGCAACCGTGATGTCGTTGCGACCCTGCTCGATGCACTCGGCCACGTTGCGCACCGACTGCCCCACCTCCAGCTTGAGATCCCACAAGAGGGTGATGAACTCGCCGATGCGCAGCCCCAGCACCTCGTCCAGCTCGTCCCCTTCATAGAGGATAAGCAGATCGATGTCGGAGTGGGGGTGCAGCTCGCCGCGGCCATAGCCCCCCACCGCGATCAGGGTGAGCTCGGTCCTGTCGAAGCCGAACTTGTGCCAGAGCCTGGTCAGCAGCGCGTCCATGTATTCGGAGCGGGTGGCCACCAGTTCGATGATGTTGTCACCGGCGTCGAAGCGCTCATGCAGCCAGGCGAGAAAGCGGCTCAGGTACTCCTTGCAGTTGTCACGGGTGAGCTGATCGTCTGGGAGCAGATGGGGAGAAAGCAGGCTGGCATCCATGGCATGTCACACTCTCGGTCGGGCCGGGTAAAGAGCAACCCCGGCGCGCGGCCGGGGTTGAATGTCAAACGTGGCGGATAAAACGCTCGATAGTGTCGTCGGGGCGCAGGGTCAGGACCTCGCAGCCATCCTCGGTCACCAGCAGGGTGTGCTCCCACTGGGCGGAGTCGCCGCCGTCCTTGGTGGTCACGGTCCAGCCATCCTTCGGATTGACCTTGCAGTGGTACTTCTTGCTGTTGACCATGGGCTCGATGGTGAAGCACATGCCCGCTTTCAGCTCCAGCTTGCCGCCGTTGCGGTAGTGCAGGATCTGCGGCTCTTCGTGGAACTCGGCACCGATGCCATGGCCGCAGTAGTCGCGTACCACGGAGAAGCCGGCCTGCTCGACGATGGGCTGGATGACGGCGCCGATCTCGGTGATGCACATGCCCGGGCGCACCCGCTTGATGGCGGCATAGAGGCTATCCTGGGCCACCTTGCAGAGCTGGCGACGCAGGGGGGTGGTCTGGCCCACGATGAACATGGCGGAGGTATCGCCGTGATAACCATCCTTGATGACGGTGATATCCAGATTGATGATGTCCCCTTCCCGCAGTTTCTTGTGGTTCGGGATGCCATGGCAGATGACATCGTTCACCGAAGTACAGATGGACTTGGGGAAGCCGTGGTAATTGAGCGGCGCGGGGATGGCCTGCTGCACGTCGACGATGTAGTCGTGGCAGAGGGTATTCAGTTCGTCTGTGGTGACGCCCGCCTTGACGTGGGGGGCGATCATGACCAGCACGTCGGCGGCCAGCTGGCCGGCGACACGCATTTTTTCAATCTCTTCCGGTGTCTTGATTTTAATGGACATGGGATCTCTCTTGGGGCCTGATTGCGCATCCTGCCGATGCCCAACAACCAGGTAATGAAAAATAGATGCGTTTGCAATCAGGGCGAAATTTTATCCCCAACCCCCGTTTACTTCCAGTGTGATCGTCATCGCAACGTCATCAGGCGGTCGCACCATGGTCCGGGATCCATTTTTAGCACCCGGGCTGGTGGTGTCATGACCAAAGTTATGGTATAAAGCGCGCCGGAATGGGGAACTCGTGTCCTCATGCCATCACCCTTACTCAACAACACACACACATCGACACATATGCCGGGGTGCCTTAACGGGTCGGTTATATGGGATGTGTGGAGGCCTAACCCCAATACAGAGGTATAAAATGGCTAAAGTTTCTATGCGCGACATGCTGCAAGCCGGCGTTCACTTCGGTCACCAGACTCGTTACTGGAACCCGAAAATGAAGTCCTACATCTTCGGCGCCCGCAGCAAAGTTCACATCATCAACCTGGAAAAAACCGTTCCGATGTTTGACGATGCCATGAACTTCATCAGCTCCGTAGCTGCCAAGAAAGGCAAGGTACTGTTCGTAGGTACCAAGCGTGCCGCGTCTGAAGCCGTCAAAGAAGCCGCTGAGCGTTGCGACCAGTTCTATGTTAACCACCGCTGGCTGGGCGGCATGCTGACCAACTGGAAAACCGTTCGTCAGTCCATCAAGCGCCTGAAAGATCTGGAAACCCAGAGCGAAGACGGTACCTTCGACAAGCTGACCAAGAAAGAGGCGCTGATGCGTACTCGCGAAATGGAAAAGCTGGAGAAGAGCCTGGGTGGTATCAAGAACATGGGCGGCCTGCCTGACGTTCTGTTCGTTGTCGATGCCGACCACGAGCACATCGCTATCAAAGAAGCCAACAACCTGGGTATCCCGGTAGTTTCCATCGTTGATACCAACTCCAACCCGGACGGCGTTGACTATGTCATCCCGGGTAACGACGACGCTATCCGTGCCGTACAGCTGTACCTGAACGCTGCTGCTGACACCGTTCTGGAAGCCCGTGAGCAGGACATCGTTGTTCAAGCCGAACAAGATGGCTTCGTTGAAGCTGAGTAATTGATAAGGACTGAAAAGCCCTTATTAACCAAGCTGATGTAATTGGTTAGCAGGGGCCCTTGTGGCCCCTGTTTCTTGTCAATTCAAGACCGAGGATACTGGACATGGCAAACATTTCTGCCGCCCTGGTAAAAGAACTGCGCGAGCGCACCGCCGCTGGCATGATGGATTGCAAAAAAGCGCTGGAAGAAGCCAACGGTGATATCGAGCTGGCTATCGAGAACATGCGTAAATCCGGTCAGGCCAAGGCCGCCAAGAAAGCTGGCCGTATCGCCGCTGAAGGTGTGATCTTCGCCCGTACCGAAGGCAACGTTGCCGTCATGATCGAGCTGAACTGCGAGACTGACTTCGTTTCCAAGGATGCCGGTTTCCTGGCCATGGGTCAGAAGATCGTCGAGATCGCTGCTACCCAGAAAATCGCTGACGTTGACGCGCTGAAAGCCGCCGACTTCGGCAACGGCGAGTCCGTCGAGCTGACCATCACCAACCTGATCGCCAAGATCGGTGAGAACATGAACCTGCGTCGCGTGATGCTGGTTGAAGGTGACAACCTGGGCACCTACGTTCACGGCTCCCGCATCGGTGTTATCACCAAGCTGGTTGGCGGTACCGACGAGCTGGCCAAAGATCTGGCCATGCACGTTGCTGCCAACAGCCCGCAATTCGTCAAACCGGAAGACGTGTCTGCCGAAGTCGTTGCCAAAGAGCGCGAAATCCAGATCGACATCGCCATCAACTCCGGCAAGCCGAAAGAGATCGCCGAGAAGATGGTTGAAGGCCGCATGAAGAAGTTCACCGGTGAGGTTTCCCTGACTGGTCAACCGTTCGTGAAAGATCCTTCCATGACCGTTGCCGAGCTGCTGAAGAAAGAAGGCGCTGACGTTGTTTCCTTCACCCGTTTCGAAGTGGGCGAAGGCATCGAGAAGCAAGAGACCGACTTCGCTGCTGAAGTAGCAGCCCAGATCGCGGCCGCTCAGAAGGCCTAATCGAACCGGTTTTTCCGTTTCCCCAGACCGCGACTTATGTCGCGGTCTTTATATGACCAGGAATCAGTGACATGAGTACCAATCCCAAGCCTGCATACAGACGTGTTCTTCTGAAGTTGAGTGGTGAAGCCCTGCAAGGATCCGAGGGTTTCGGCATTGATCCGGCGGTGCTGGAACGGATGGCCCAAGAGATCAAAGAGCTGGTTGAGCTGGGTGTTCAGGTCGGTCTGGTCATCGGTGGCGGCAACCTGTTCCGTGGTGCCGGCCTTGCCAAGGCAGGCATGAATCGCGTGGTGGGTGACCACATGGGCATGCTGGCGACCGTCATGAACGGCCTGGCCATGCGTGATGCCCTGCATCGTGCTTATGTGAATGCCCGCCTGATGTCGGCCATCTCCCTGCAAGGGGTCTGCGACTCCTACAGCTGGGCCGAAGCCATCAGCCAGCTGCGCGCCGGCAAGGTGGTGATCTTCTCTGCCGGTACCGGCAACCCCTTCTTTACCACCGACTCGGCAGCCTGCCTGCGCGGTATCGAGATCGAAGCCGACGTCGTGCTGAAAGCCACCAAGGTCGATGGCGTGTTCACCGATGACCCGGTCAAGAACCCGGATGCCGTGCTCTATCAGGAACTGAGTTATGATGAAGTTCTTGAAAAAGAACTCAAAGTGATGGATCTTGCTGCTTTTACCCTGGCCCGCGACCACGATCTGCCGATCCGGGTGTTCAACATGAACAAACCGGGCGCGCTGCGCCGCGTGATCATGGGTGAGCCGGAAGGTACCCTGATCCACCAGGCCAGCAAGTAAGGCAAGTGTGAGCCCCAGGCTCGCTTGTCCATTACGCCAGTCAACAAGATAGATACGAGCCGCCTGTCGGCTCGTTCGCCAAAAGGAAAACCACTGTGATCAACGAGATTAAAAACGACGCCAAGGACCGCATGGGCAAAAGCGTAGAGTCGCTGAAGACCCAGATGTCCAAGATCCGTACCGGCCGTGCTCACCCGAGCCTGCTCGACGGCATCCAGGTGGAGTATTACGGTGCTGCCACTCCTCTGAAGCAGTTGGCCAACGTGGTGGCAGAAGATGCCCGTACTCTCTCCATCTCCATCTTCGATCGCTCCATGATCCAGGCGGTGGAAAAAGCCATCCTGACCTCCGATCTGGGCCTGAACCCGTCCAGCAACGGCCAGACTCTGCGCGTGCCGCTGCCGCCGCTGACCGAAGAGCGTCGCCGTGATCTGACCAAGATCGTCCGTGCCGAAGCCGAAGGTGCCCGGGTTGCCATTCGCAACATCCGTCGCGATGCCAACGCCGACCTGAAAGCCCTGCTGAAAGAGAAAGAGATCTCCGAAGACGACGACCGTCGCGCCCAGGAAGAGATCCAGAAGCTGACCGATACCTTCATCAAGCTGGTGGATGACGCCCTGGTTGTGAAGGAAAAGGAGCTAATGGAAATCTAAGCCTCCGACAGGTATATTACGAGCGCCGTGTAGTGCCCCTGCACGGCGCTTTTGTCTTTGTGGGAGAAATGAATGTCGCTTTTGGCAGCGCTAGGCGATAGCGCCAGCTCGTCCTTGCCCCGTCACGTCGCCATCATCATGGATGGCAATGGTCGCTGGGCCCAGAACCGCGGCAAGATGCGGGTTTCCGGGCACAAGGCGGGCGTGAAATCCGTGCGTGAGGCCGTGGCCTTTGCCGCCCGTGCCAAGATGGAGGCGCTGACCCTGTTTGCGTTTTCCAGCGAGAACTGGCGCCGTCCGGAAGGGGAAGTCAACGCCCTGATGGAATTGTTCATGACGGTGCTGGGTCGCGAGGTGAGCAAGTTGCACAGCAACGGCATTCGCCTTCGGGTGATTGGCGACACTGCCCGCTTCAGCGAGCGGCTGCAGGCCAAAATCGCCAAGGCCGAGGCCCTGACCGCCAACAATCAGGGATTGACCCTCAATATCGCCGCCAACTATGGCGGTCAGTGGGACATCGCCCAGGCGGCCCGGACCCTGGCACGCGCCGTGGCGGCGGGTGAACTCGATGCCGAGGCGGTCGATGAGGCGGCATTGGGTCGTCATGTCTGCATGGCTGATCTGCCCCCCGTGGATCTGTTGATCCGCACTGGCGGGGATCATCGCATCAGCAACTTTGTCCTGTGGCAGCTCGCCTATGCCGAACTCTATTTTACCCCGGTCCTGTGGCCCGATTTTGACGAGGCCGAGTTCAGTGGGGCAGTTGCCTCCTTCGTTGCTCGCGAGCGTCGCTTCGGGTGTACGGGTGAACAGATCCGGGAATTGATCGCCGCGCAACAGACCGGCTAAACCCCGCTCCCAAGAGAGAGGTTTCTTTTGCTAAAACAACGAATTATTACCGCATTACTGTTAGTTCCCCTGGTGTTGGGGGCGCTGTTTTTTCTGCCGTTGAAATTCTTTGCCCTGCTCGCCGCCCTGGTCTTTCTGCTGGCCAGCCGTGAGTGGAGTGCCTTCGTCACTGCCCAGCCGCAACAGTGGTTGCCGCTGGTGTTCTGTCTGCTGCTGGGGGCCAGCCTGTTCTGGGTGCCCGTGGAGCAACTCTGGATCCCCCAACTGCATCCGCTGGTGATGGGCGTGCTCTGGACCGCCGTCAGCTGGTGGCTGCTGGGGCTGGTGCTGGTGCTGCGCTACCCGCAAAGCGCCAGGCTGTGGCGTGAATCCATCTGGCTCAAATCCCTGTTCGGTCTGGTGACCCTGGTTCCCTTCTTCTGGTCCCTGGTGGCCATTCGCGGTTACAACTTCTACCACGACCCCATGATGGGGGCCTGGATCCTGCTGTTCGTGATGGGGCTGGTCTGGGCGGCAGATTCTGGCGCGTATTTTTTCGGCAAGGCGTTCGGCAAACACAAGCTGGCGCCGGCCGTGAGCCCGGGTAAAACCATCGAAGGCATGCTGGGCGGCCTCTTTACCGCCAGCCTGCTGGCCATCGGCGTGACCTGGTTCATGGGCTTCGTGCCTGCCAAGATGGGCACCGTGCTGCTCTGTTCCCTGCTGGCGGTGCTGGCCTCCGTGCTTGGCGATCTGGCCGAGAGCATGTTCAAGCGGGAAGCCGGCATCAAGGATTCCGGCACCCTGTTGCCGGGCCATGGGGGCATTCTCGATCGCATCGACAGCCTGACGGCGGCGCTGCCCGTCTTCCTGCTCAGCTACCTGTTGCTCGGTCCGGAGTTTTGATGTTTCGCGCACTGATGATCCCGGGAGCGTCCCGCTCCATCAGTCTGTTACCCAATCAGGAGTCTTGATGCAAAACCTGGTGATCCTGGGAGCGTCAGGCTCCATCGGTCAGAGCACCCTCAAGGTACTGCGCCACAACCCCGGGCGCTGGCAGGTGCTGGCGCTGACCGCTGCCCGCAGCGTGGACGCCATGCTGCGCGACTGTCTCGAATTCTCCCCCCGGTTCGCCGTCATGGTGGACGAAGGCGCCGCCAGCGATCTGGCGGGTCGGCTCAAGGCTCACGGCAGCACCACCCGGGTGTTGTCCGGTCAGGCAGCCCTGTGCGACGTGGCTGCTCACCCCGATGCCCACAGCGTGATGGCGGCCATTGTCGGTGCGGCGGGTCTGGCACCCACCATGGCTGCCGTGCGCGCCGGCAAGCGCATTCTGCTGGCCAACAAGGAGGCGCTGGTGATGTCCGGAGCCTTCTTCATGGAGGCGGTGCGCGCGCACGGCGCCGAGCTGCTGCCCATCGACAGCGAACACAACGCCATCTTCCAGTGCCTGCCGGTCGACGTGCAGCGCCAGCCCGGTTTCTGCGATCTGGCCGGGGCGGGGATCAGCAAGATCCTGCTGACCGGCTCCGGTGGGCCTTTCCGCTATGCCGATGTGGGCGAACTGCACCATGTCACCCCGGCGCAAGCCATTGCCCATCCCAACTGGTCCATGGGGGCCAAGATCTCGGTGGACTCCGCCACCATGATGAACAAGGGGCTGGAGTACATCGAGGCGCGCTGGCTCTTCAATGCGGCCCCCGAGCAGATCCAGGTGGTGATCCACCCCCAGTCCGTCATTCACTCCATGGTGCAGTACAAGGATGGCTCCGTGCTGGCCCAGCTCGGCAACCCGGACATGTGCACCCCCATTGCCCACGCTCTGGCCTATCCGGAACGGATCGAGTCCGGTGTGGAACCTTTGGATTTCTTCAGTGTCGGAGAGTTCAGCTTTATCCGGCCCGACTATGAGCGCTATCCCTGTCTGGCGCTGGCCATGAGCGCGTGCCAGCAGGGGCAGGGGGCGACCACCTCCCTCAATGCCGCCAACGAGGAGGCCGTCGCGGCTTTTCTTGCAGAGCGGATCGGATTTATGGATATTGCCAGAGTCAACGAATCCGTCATGGCCGAGCTGGGCAGCAGTGCTGCCGGCTCTCTGGCGGATCTCATCGCCCTGGACGGTACGGCCCGAGCCCGTGCCCAGCAACTGATAAAGGAGCTTGCCGTATGAACGGACTGTGGTGGCAGCCAGCCCCTCTCCATGCTCTCGAGCGCAGGACTGGACATGACCGCGAGGTACGCGGCTGATGGGCGGGGTTCTGTGGAATATCGGCGCCTTCATCGTGGCCCTCGGGCTGCTGGTGGCGGTGCATGAATTTGGCCACTTCTGGGTGGCTCGTCGTTGCGGCGTCAAGGTGGAGCGCTTCTCCATCGGCTTTGGCAAGGCCATCTGGCGTCGCCTTGGCAAGGATGGCACCGAATACGTGCTGGCCCTGATCCCCCTTGGCGGTTACGTCAAGATGCTGGATGGCCGGGTCGACGAACTCAAGCCGGGGGAGGAGGCGCAGGCCTTCAACCACAAGAGCGTCTGGGCCCGGATGGCCATCGTCGCGGCCGGCCCCATGGCGAACTTCGTGTTCGCCCTGTTCGCCTTCTGGCTGATGTTCATGATAGGGGTGCCTAGCGTCAAACCCGTGGTGGGCGAGGTGCGTCCCGCCTCCATCGTGGCAGAGGCCGGCATCCTGCCAGGCATGGAGATCGTCGGCGTCGGCGGCGAGGAGACCGGTGACTGGGAGAGCGTCACCTACGCCCTCATCAGCCACCTTGGCGATGACTCGGTCCAGCTCAAGCTCAAGGCGGCCAACACCAGCTATGCAGTGGACAAGACCCTGCAGCTGGCCGGCTGGAAATTCGATCCGGACAAAGAGTCACCCATCGGGAGCCTCGGGATCGTGCCCCTCGGTGGCAAGGTGCTGCCCGTGGTGGAGGCCGTGGTACCGTCGAGCGCCAGCGAGAAGGCCGGCCTTCAGATAGGGGATCGCATCAAGGGGGTCGATGGAGAGGCCATCACCGAATGGGCCCAGTTTGTCGAGCGTGTCCAGCAGTCACCGGCGCAGCCGCTGCAGGTGACGGTGGAGCGCGGGGGCAGCGAGATGACCCTGACCCTGACCCCGGACGGGAAGAAAGTGAAGGGCCAGCTGGTCGGTTTTGTGGGCTTGTCACCGCAACTGGTTCCATTACCGGATGAGTATCGAACTCTGTTACAGTATGGGCCTTTGCAAGCCCTGTGGCATGGGGTCCAGAAGACCTGGAGCCTGATCACCCTGACCTTCGACATGATAGGCAAGCTGATCGGTGGCATCGTCTCTTTGGACAACCTGAGCGGCCCCATCTCCATCGCCAAGGGGGCCGGCAGCAGCGCCGATTACGGGTTGGTCTATTTCCTCGGATTCCTGGCGCTCATCAGCGTCAACCTGGGGATCATCAACCTGTTCCCCCTGCCGGTGCTCGATGGTGGCCATCTGGTCTATTTCCTCATCGAGGCGATCACCGGCAAGCCGGTATCGGAAAAAATTCAGGAAGTTGGGTTCAGGATAGGCGCCGCCATTCTGATGTTACTGATGGGCATTGCGCTGTTTAATGATTTCGCTCGCCTCTGAGGCCAGAGCATCAACAAGGACACATAAGAACAAAATGGCTGTTAAAAAAGCATTGGTGTTGAGTTGCCTGCTGGGGGCCAGCTTCCTGGCTCAGGCTGCCCCGGCCTCTTTTGTGGTGCAAGACATTCAGGTCGAGGGCCTGCAGCGGGTGACCCTGGGTGCCGCCCTGTTGAATCTGCCGGTGCGGGTCGGTGATTCCGTCGATTCCGTGACGCTGGCGAACGCCATCAAGAAGCTCTATGCCTCCGGCAACTTCGAGGACGTCAAGGTCTATCGCGACGGTCAGGTGCTGCAAGTGGTGGTCAAGGAGCGCCCGACCATCTCCAGCATCGAGTTCTCCGGCAACAAGGACATCAAGGAAGAGCAACTGACCCAGAGCCTGGAATCCTCCGGGATCCGCGTGGGTGATCCGCTGGATCGCACCGTGCTGAGCTCCCTCGAGAAAGGGCTGGAAGATTTCTACTACGGTGTGGGCAAGTACTCCGCCAAGGTCAAGGCCATCGTCACCCCGCTGCCGCGCAACCGGGTCGACCTCAAGTTCACCTTCGTGGAAGGGGAAGCGGCCAAGATCCAGCAGATCAACATCGTCGGCAACAACGTCTTCCCGGAAGAGAAGCTGCTGGCCCAGCTCTCCCTCAAGGACGACGTGCCCTGGTGGAACTTCACCGGTGATCAGCGCTACCAGAAGCAGAAGCTGGCCGGTGACATCGAAGTGCTGCGCTCCTACTACATGGACCGCGGCTACATCCGCTTCACCCAGGAGTCCACCCAGGTCTCCATGACCCCGGACAAGAAGGGGGTCTATGTCACCCTCAACGTCAAGGAAGGGGAGCAGTACAAGGTTTCCGGCATCCAGCTCAAGGGCGACCTCATCGACCGCGGCGGCGAGATGAAGGGCCTCATCCCCATCGAGGCGGGCAGCGTCTACTCCGCCAGTCAGGTGACCCATACCGAAGAGGTGCTCTCCAAGTTCCTCGGCCGTTACGGCTACGCCTATCCGAAAGTGGTCACCTTCCCCCAGATCAACGACCAGACCAAGGAAGTGGAGCTCATCGTCAACGTGGAGCCGGGTCCCCGGGTCTATGTGCGCAACATCAACTTCAGCGGCAACGTCACCACCAAGGACGAAGTGCTGCGTCGCGAGATGCGCCAGATGGAGGGCACCTGGCTCTCCTCCGACAACGTCGAGCAGTCCAAGACCCGTCTCAACCGCCTAGGCTTCTTCGAGACCGCGGAAGTGGACACCAAGCGGGTGCCGGGCAGCGATGACCAGGTCGATCTGGACTTCAAGGTCAAGGAGCAGCCGGCGGGGTCCATCAACGCCGGTATCGGCTACGGTACCGAGTCGGGTCTGAGCCTGCAGGCGGGTCTGCAGCAGGACAACTTCATGGGGACCGGCAAGAAGATCGGCATCAACGCCAGCACCAACGACTACTCCAAGAGCGTCGACCTGAGCTATAACGACCCCTACTTCACCGTGGACGGGGTGAGCCTGGGCGGCCGTCTCTACTACAACAAGTTCAGTGCGGCCGACGCCAACATCGTGGACTACGAGAACACCACCGTCGGTTTCCGTCTCTCCAGCGGCTTCCCGGTCAACGAGAACAACCGTCTCGACTTCAGCCTGGGCTACGAGAACAACAAGCTCTCCCAGCCCAACCCCTATGTACAGGTGGACGAGTTCTGGAAGGTCTACAACGGCAATCTGGATGGCGACAATCGCATGGTGTTCAACACCGTGGACGTCACCGCCGGCTGGACCCGCTCCACCCTCAACAAGGGTCAGTTCCCGACCTCCGGTGACCGCCAGCGGGTGAACGCCAAGGTGACGGTGCCCGGCATGGATCTGCAGTACTTCAAGCTCAACGCAGAAGATGCCCACTACTTCCCGTTTGATGCCGATCACAAATGGGTCATGCTGGCCAAGGCCCGTGCCTCCTACGGCGATGGCTACGGCACCAATGGCGATTACGAGCACGTCCTGCCGTTCTTCGAGAACTACTACGCCGGTGGCTTCGACACCCTGCGTGGTTTCAAGAGCAACACGGTCGGTCCGAAGGCGCTCTACTACTACAACCTAGGCGGCAACGACGTCATCCAGGGCACTGACAGCTCGGTCGGGGGCAACGCCCTGGCGGTGGCCTCGCTGGAAATGATCGTGCCGACGCCCTTTGCCTCCGAGACCTATCAGCCCCAGCTGCGGACCAGCTTCTTCATCGACGCCGGTTCCGTGTGGGATACCCACTTCGACTACAGCCAGTATCAGAACCGTTGCTTCAGTGGTTGCAACTATCTGATGGACTACTCCGACCCGAGCAACATCCGGATGTCGACCGGCCTGTCGCTGCAGTGGCTCTCTCCCATGGGCCCGCTGGTGTTCGTGCTGGCAAGACCAATCAAGAAATACGAAGGGGACGACACCGAAGTCTTCTCCTTCAACATCGGCCGTACCTTCTAAGGGGAGCGGACGCCCCCCCGCCATGGCGGGGGAAGCATGATGGGTCGCGCGTTTGCGTGCCTCACCAGGTAACAAGACGATCTCGTGGATCGCTTGCACAATCAGGTAAATCAGGTAGCCCTCGACCGAGGGACCAAGGAGTAAGTGTGAATAAAGCGTTGAAAGTAGCTGGTTTGAGCTTTGCACTGATGGCTGCCGGCATGGGTTCTGCCTTCGCTGAGACCAAGATTGCCGTGGTCGACATGGGCGAAGTCTTCCAAAAGCTGCCCCAGCGTGAAGCCGTTGCCAAGAAGCTGAAGGGCGAGTTCGAGCCGCGCATGCGTGAACTGCAGAAGCTGGAGTCCGACGGTCAGGCACTGGTCGAGAAGTTCAAGAAGGACGAAGCCTTCATGAGCGCCGAGCAGAAAAAGCAGAGCCAGGAGAAGCTGGCCAAGCTGCAGATGGAATTCAACCAGAAGCGTCAGGCGTTTGAACAGGACAACGGTCGCCGTCAGTCCGAAGAGCGCAACAAGATCCTGACCAAGGTGCAGGCTGCCATCGACGCCATCGCCAAGAGCAATGGCTACGATCTGGTGCTGGAGCGCAACGCCGCCCCTTATGCAGCCAGCAAGCTGGACATCTCCGGCCAGGTTATTTCTCAGGTTAGCAAGAGCAACTAATTGATGGCATTCACTCTCGCACAGCTGGCCCAGCAACTGGGGGCCGAGGTCCATGGGGATGGGACCCGGGAAATTCGCAAGGTCGCGACACTGGAAAAAGCCGGGGAGGGGGAGATAGCCTTCCTGTCCAACAAGAAGTACCGGCATTTTCTGGAGCAGAGCAAGGCCACTGCCGTGCTCATCACCGAGGCAGACCTGCCGTTTTGCCCCACCAACGCCCTGGTGCTCAAGGACCCCTACGTGGGCTTTGCACGGGTTGCCCAACTGCTGGACACCACCCCGCAGCCGGCCATGGATATCCATCCGAGCGCCGTCATCGCGGCGGACGTGCAACTGGGCGAGAGAGTGGCCATCGGTGCCAATGCGGTGATCGAATCCGGCGTCGTGCTGGGTGACGATGTGCGCATCGGCCCGGGCTGTTTCGTTGGCAAGGATACCCGACTGGGAGCGCGCTCCCGGTTGTGGGCCAACGTCACCCTCTATCACAACGTGACCCTGGGCACGGACTGTCTGGTACAGGCCGGCACCGTGATCGGGGCGGACGGTTTCGGTTATGCCAACGAGCGCGGCGAGTGGATCAAGATCCCCCAGCTCGGTGGCGTGACCATCGGCAACCGGGTCGAGATCGGTGCCTGCACCACCATCGACCGCGGTGCGCTGGAAGATACCCGCATCGCTGACAACGTCATCATCGACAACCAGTGCCAGATCGCCCACAACGTCGAGATCGGCTACGGCACTGCCGTGGCGGGCTCCACCGTGATGGCCGGTAGTCTCAAGGTCGGCAAATACTGTATCATTGGTGGTGCTTCCGTCTTTAACGGGCACATGGAGATCTGCGACCAGGCCACCGTCACCGGCATGGCCATGGTGATGCGTCCCATCACCGAGCCCGGTATCTACTCTTCCGGCATCCCCCTGCAAACCAATAAAGAGTGGCGCAAGACCGCCGCCCGGGTGATGCGTATCGAAGAGATGCACAAGCGGTTGAGCAAGCTTGAGAAAAAGCTGGATCAAGAATAATCACGATTGGTATAGGGTACTGTTTTGACTACTGAAAAGAAGAGCCTGGGCATCCAGGAAATCATGGATCTGCTGCCCCACCGTTATCCGTTCCTGATGGTGGACAAGGTGGAAAACTACGAGATCAGCGATGAGCGCAAGACCCTGCGCGCCATCAAGAACGTCTCGTTCAACGAGCCGATCTTCCAGGGCCACTTCCCGGCCAAGCCGGTCTTCCCCGGCGTGCTGATCCTGGAAGCCATGGCCCAGGCCACCGGTATCCTGGCCTTCACCATGGTGGGCAAGCCGTCCCCCAACGAGCTCTATTACTTTGCCTCCATCGACAATGCCCGCTTCAAGCGCCCGGTGGGTCCCGGCGATCAGCTGGTGCTGGATGTGGAGTTCCTGAAGGAGCGTCGCGGCATCGCCAAGTTCACCGGTGTCGCCACCGTCGACGGTGAAGTGGTCTGTACTGCCGAACTGATGTGCGCCAAGCGCGAGGTATAACCGTGATCGATCAGACTGCCATCATCCACGACACCGCCATCGTCCATGAGTCTGCCGTCATCGGCAAAGGGGTTGAAATCGGCCCCTTCACCGTCATCGGCGCCGAGGTGGAAATCGGTGACAACACCTGGGTGAGCTCCCACGTGGTGATCAAGGGCCCGACCAAGATCGGTCGCGGCAACAAGATCTTCCAGCACACCTCCATCGGTGAGGATTGCCAGGACAAGAAGTACGCCGGCGAGCGCACCTTCCTCGAGATCGGCGACAACAACGTGTTTCGCGAGAACTGCACCGTGCACCGCGGCACCACCCAGGACCAGAGCCTGACCAAGGTGGGTAGCGGCAACCTGTTCATGGTCAACGTTCACGTGGCCCACGACTGCATCATCGGTGACAACTGCATCTTCGCCAACAACGCCACCCTGGCGGGCCATGTGCACATCGGTGACTTCGTGATCTTCGGCGGTCTGTCTGCCATTCACCAGTTCGGCCGCGTCGGCTCCCACGCCTTCGTCGGCGGCTGCGCTGCCCTGAACAAGGACGTGCCGCCCTACGTGATGGCCGCCGGCAACTACGCCAAGCCGTTCGGGGTCAACTCCGAAGGCCTGCGTCGTCGTGGCTTCAGCGCCGAGGCGATCTCCGCCGTCAAGCGCGCCTACAAGGAGATCTTCCGCTCCGGCAAGACCATTGAAGAGGTGTTGCCCGTGCTGAGCGAGATGGCCCAGAGCGAACCGGCCATCCAGCTCTATGTGGATTTCCTCAAGGACAACGAGCGCGGGATCATTCGTGCCTGATCCCATTCGCATCGGCATCGTTGCCGGAGAGACCTCCGGCGACATTCTGGCCGCAGGGCTGGTGCGCGAACTGCAAGCCCGCTACCCGGATGCGCAGTTCGAAGGGATCGCCGGGCCGCGGATGCAGGCTCTCGGCGTGAAGGCGCTGTTCGAGATGGAGGAGCTCTCCGTCATGGGCATCACCGAGGTGCTGGGCCGTCTGCCCCGCATCCTCCAGGTGCGCCGCGAACTGCTGCGCCACTTCATCGCCAATCCCCCCGACATCTTCGTCGGTGTGGATGCACCGGATTTCAATATCGGGGTGGAGCTGAAACTGCGCCGCGCCGGTATCAAGACGGTCCACTATGTCAGCCCCTCCGTCTGGGCCTGGCGTCAGGGCCGCATTCACAAGATCAAGGCGGCCACCGACATGGTGCTCGCCTTCCTGCCGTTCGAGAAAGCCTTCTACGACCGTTTCGATGCCCCCTGTCGCTTCGTCGGCCACACCATGGCGGACGACATCCCGCTGGTGCCGGATCAAGGGGCGGTGCGCGAGGCCCTCGGCATCGATCCCGCCCGTCGCTGGCTGGCGGTACTGCCGGGGAGTCGCACGGCGGAAGTGGGCTTCATGGCGCCGGTCTTTCTCGAGGCGTGCAAGCACCTGACGGTGCACAACCCGGATCTCGGTTTCATCGTGCCTCTGGTCAACCAGAAACGGCGCGAGCAGTTCCTCGCCATCAAGGCCGAGGTGGCCCCGGAGCTCGACATGGTGCTGCTGGACGGCCAGGGCCGCGAGGCCATGATTGCCGCCGATGTGGTGATGCTCGCCTCCGGCACCGCGGCCCTCGAGGCCATGCTGGTGAAAAAGCCCATGGTGGTGGGTTACAAGCTCAAACCCTTCAGCTACTTGCTGGCCCAGTGGCTGGTGAAGACGGACTATGTCTCCCTGCCGAACCTGCTGGCGGACAAGATGCTGGTGCCCGAGCTCATCCAGCACGAGTGCACCCCGGCCAACCTGGTGGAAGAGGTGAGCAAGCTGCTGGACCATGACAACAGCGAGCTCATCGCCACCTTCACCCGGTTGCACGAGAAGATCCGCTGCAATGCGGATGTGCAGGCAGCGGAAGCGGTTGCCGCGCTGCTGGAACGCTAGTGGGCTCTGCCTGTGTGTCAGGCGTGATGTTGTGCTGATACTGGCCCTGCGGGGCCGGTTTTGATTCAAGGCTATGAGATGACGATCGATATTCCCGAAGACAAGCTGATTGCCGGGGTGGACGAAGTGGGTCGCGGCCCCCTGGTGGGTGATGTGGTCACCGCCGCGGTGATCCTGGATCCTGCCAATCCCATCCTTGGCCTCGCCGATTCCAAGAAGCTCTCCGAGAAGAAGCGGCTCGCCCTGTTTGGCGAGATCAAAGAGAAGGCGCTGGCCTATGCCATCGGCCGCGCCAGCCCGGCGGAAATCGACGAGCTCAACATCCTGCACGCCACCATGCTGGCGATGCAGCGCGCCGTGGCGGGGCTCAAGGTGACGCCCGAGCTGGTCTTCATCGACGGCAACCGCTGCCCCAGATTGCCGATGGAGGCCCGCGCCGTGGTCAAGGGTGACAGCCTGGTGGCCGCCATCAGCGCCGCCTCCATCCTCGCCAAGGTGACCCGGGACGCCGAGATGACCGAGCTGGACAGCCGCCATCCCGAGTACGGTTTCGCCCGCCACAAGGGCTACCCGACGGCGGAGCACCTCGCCATTCTGGCCGAACGGGGCCCGCTGCCCGAATACCGTCAGAGCTTCAAGCCGGTGCGCCGCGCCCTGGGGATCGAATAACCGATGCCGATCTGTCTGAACGATTTCTGCTTGCGCAATGAGAGGGCGTGACCATGGCTGATCCCCGTTTCATCCACCTGAGGGTGCACTCCGACTTCTCCATGGTCGACGGCCTGCAGAAGATCGGTCCCATCGTCTCCGCAGCCGCCGCCAACAACATGCCGGCCCTGGCCCTGACGGACCAGATGAACATGTGCGGCCTGGTGCGCTTCTACGGCTCTGCCCACGGCAAGGGGATCAAGCCCCTGGTCGGGGCGGATTTCTGGGTGCAGAGCGACGAGCTTGGGGACGAGCAGTTTCGCCTCACCCTGCTCGCCATGGACAACGACGGCTACCAGAACATCACCCTGCTCATCTCCCGCGGCTATCAGCGCGGTCATGTGCAGGGGCGCCCCGTCATCGACAAGGCCTGGCTTGGCGAACATGCCAAGGGGGTGATCGTCCTCTCCGGCGGGCGCGAGGGGGATGTGGGCAAGTTCCTGCTCAAGGGCAACCGCCAGATGGTGGAGCATTGCCTCGCCTTCTACCAGACCCACTTCCCGGATGCCTACTACCTGGAGCTGCTGCGTACCGGCCGCCCGGACGAGGAGGTCTACCTCCACATGGCGGTGGCCATTGCCACCGAGTTCGAACTGCCGGTAGTGGCCACCAACGAGGTGGTGTTCCTCACCGCCGATGACTTCGATGCCCACGAGATCCGGGTCGCCATCCACGACGGCTACACCCTGATGGACAAGCGCCGACCGCGCCGCTACAGCCCCCAGCAGTATCTGCGCAGTCAGGAGGAGATGGCGGAGCTGTTTGCCGACATCCCGGAAGCCCTGGAAAATACGGTGGAGATCGCCAAGCGCTGCAACGTGACGGTGCGCCTTGGCGAGTATTTCCTGCCCAATTTTCCCACCGGCGACATGACCACCGAGGACTTCCTGGTCATGAAGTCGAAGGAAGGGCTGGAGGAGCGGCTGGAGTTCCTGTTCCCGGATCCGGCGGTGCGGGCCGAGCGTCGTCCCGAGTATGACGAGCGTCTCGACATCGAGCTCAAAGTGATCAACCAGATGGGCTTCCCGGGTTACTTCCTCATCGTGATGGAGTTTATCCAGTGGTCCAAGGACAACGGCATCCCGGTCGGTCCGGGCCGGGGCTCGGGGGCGGGGTCGCTGGTGGCCTACGCCCTCAAGATCACCGACCTGGATCCGCTGGAATTTGACCTGCTGTTCGAACGTTTCCTGAACCCCGAGCGGGTCTCCATGCCCGACTTCGACGTCGACTTCTGTATGGACCGGCGCGACGAGGTGATCGATCACGTCTCCGAGATGTACGGCCGGGAGGCGGTGTCCCAGATCATCACCTTCGGCAGCATGGCGGCCAAGGCGGTGGTGCGGGACGTCGGCCGTGTGCTGGGCCACGCCTACGGTTTTGTGGATCGCATCTCCAAGCTGATCCCGCCGGATCCGGGCATGACCCTCGCCAAGGCGTTCGAAGCCGAGCCCAAGTTGCCGGAGCTCTACGAGCAGGACGAGGAGGTCAAGGACCTCATCGACATGGCCCGCCGCCTGGAAGGGGTGGTGCGCAACGCCGGCAAGCACGCCGGCGGCGTGGTGATCGCACCTACCAAGATCACCGACTTCGCGCCGCTCTATTGCGACGACGAGGGGCATCACCCGGTCACCCAGTTCGACAAGAACGACGTGGAGTATGCCGGGCTCGTGAAGTTCGACTTCCTGGGTCTGCGCACGCTCACCATCATCGATTGGGCCCTTGGCATGATAAACCCCCGTCTTGCCAAAGAGGGCAAGCCGCCGGTGGACATCGCCGCCATCCCCATCGACGACAAGAAGTCGTTCGCCCTCTTGCAGCGTTTCGAGACCACGGCGGTGTTCCAGCTCGAATCCCGCGGCATGAAGGACCTCATCAAGCGGCTGCAGCCCGACTGCTTCGAAGACATGATCGCGCTGGTGGCCCTGTTCCGCCCGGGCCCGCTCCAGTCGGGCATGGTGGACAACTTCATCGAGCGCAAGCACGGCAAGGAGGCCATCTCCTACCCGGACGAGAAGTGGCAGCACGAAAGCCTCAAACCCATACTCGAGCCCACCTACGGCATCATCCTCTACCAGGAGCAGGTGATGCAGATCGCCCAGACCCTGGCGGGGTATACCCTGGGTGGCGCGGACATGCTGCGTCGGGCCATGGGCAAGAAAAAACCCGAAGAGATGGCCAAGCAGCGGGCGGGCTTCGAGGAGGGGGCGGTCAAGAACGGCGTCGACGGCGAACTGGCGATGAAGATCTTCGATCTGGTGGAGAAGTTTGCGGGCTACGGCTTCAACAAGTCCCACTCCGCTGCCTATGCGCTGGTCTCCTACCAGACCCTCTGGCTCAAGACCCACTTCCCGGCGGAGTTCATGGCGGCGGTGATGACCGCCGACATGGACAACACCGACAAGATAGTGACCCTGGTGGACGAGTGTCAGCGCATGGGGCTGACCGTGATCCCGCCGGACGTCAACACCGGTCGCTACCGCTTCAGCGTCAACGAGGACGGCCACATCGTCTACGGTATCGGCGCGGTGAAGGGGGTAGGGGAAGGGCCCATCGAGGCGATCCTGGACGCGCGGGATCGGGACGGTCCGTTTCGCGACCTGTTCGACTTCTGCAACCGGGTCGACATCAAGAAGCTCAACAAGCGGGTGATGGAGAAGCTCATCCTCTCCGGCGCCATGGACAGGCTCGGCCCCCACCGCGCCGCCCTGATGGCGACCCTGGAGGAGGCGATGCGCGCCGCCGAGCAGCACGCCAAGGCCCAGGCGGTGGGGCAGGTCGACATGTTCGGCGTGCTCACGGAGGAGATCGACGACGTCAAGAAGGCGTTCGCCAACGTGCCGCACTGGCCCGACAAGGTGTGGCTGGAAGGGGAGCGGGAGACCCTCGGGCTCTACCTCACCGGTCACCCCATCAACCAGTACAGCAGCGAGCTGCGGCGCTACACCTCGGGCCGACTGTGCGATCTGCATCCCACCTCCCGGGATACGGTGACCACGGCGGCGGGGTTGGTGATCGCGGCGCGCAGCATGGTGACCAAGCGCGGCAACAAGATGGGGATCTTCACCCTGGACGACAGATCCGGCCGTCTGGATGTGACCCTTTTCAGTGAAGCGCTGGAAAAATACGAAGAATTGATGCAAAAAGACCGTATTTTAGTGGTTTCTGGACAGGTCAGCTTTGATGACTTCTCCGGTGGCCTTAAAATGTCGGCCCGCGAGTTGCTGGATATCAACGATGCGAGGGAGCGTTTTGCCAGGGCAATCCGCATCTCCCTCGATGAACAACGCATTGACGAGCGCTTTTTCCCGCGTTTGTGCGAGATTTTGGAGCCCGCCCGTGCCGGAGTCTGTCCGGTTCAGGTAAACTATCGTCGCCCCGGTTCCCGGGTGCGATTGACGCTCGGTACCGAGTGGCGGGTGACGCCCACCGATCAACTGATAGATGACTTGCGAGTCCTGCTTGGACGAGAGCGGGTTGAATTGGTTTTTGATTAGAGGATCTATTGTCCCTATGAGTCTTTTTCTGGATTTTGAACAGCCGATCGCCGAGTTGCAGGCACAGATCGATGAACTGCGCCATGTGAGCGAGCACAACAGTGCCGTGGATCTCAGCGAAGACATTCGCCGGCTGGAGAAGAAAAACGAAGAGCTGACCAAGAAGATCTTCGGCGATCTGGGTGCCTGGCAGGTATCCCAGATGGCACGTCATCCCCAGCGCCCCTACACCCTCGACTACATCGAGCAGATCTTCACCGATTTCGACGAGCTGGCCGGAGATCGCGCCTATGCCGATGACAAGGCCATTGTCGGCGGCATCGCCCGTCTCGACGGCGAGCCCGTGATGATCATCGGTCACCAGAAGGGTCGCGAGACCAAGGAGAAGATCAAGCGAAACTTCGGCATGCCGCGCCCGGAAGGGTACCGCAAGGCCCTGCGCCTGATGGAGATGGCCGAGCGCTTCAAGATGCCGATCATCACCTTCATCGACACCCCGGGTGCCTACCCCGGCGTGGGTGCCGAGGAGCGTGGCCAGTCCGAAGCCATCGCCCGCAACCTGAAAGTCATGGCCGGCCTGACCGTGCCGGTGGTCTGCACCGTGATCGGTGAAGGCGGCTCCGGCGGCGCTCTCGCCATCGGCGTGGGTGATCGGGTCAACATGCTGCAGTACTCCACCTACTCCGTCATCTCCCCGGAAGGGTGCGCCTCCATCCTCTGGAAGAGCGCCGAGAAGGCCTCGGTGGCGGCGGATGCCATGGGTATCACCGCCCAGCGCCTGAAGGAGCTGAAGCTCATCGACAACATCGTCGAGGAGCCCCTCGGCGGTGCCCACCGCGACGTGGAGAAGATGGCCAAGCACCTGAAAGCGCGCATCAAGCAGGATCTGGATGCCCTGCGCCCCCTCGACAGCGAGCAACTGCTGGAGCAGCGCTACCAGCGTCTGCTGGGTTACGGCTACTGCTGATCTGCCGCTTCCAATAAAAAGTCCCCGCATGCGGGGACTTTTTTATGGGCGACGTTTGTGGGGGGACGCCGGGGCGGGCCTCAGGGGGCGGTCAGCGCCCGTTGCATACGGACGGAAGTACGCCCTCCGGCAGGGCTCAGGGCCCGCCACTCACGCCACAGCAGCCAGCACAGGGGGGGCGTCAGCAGCAGCACGGTGGCGGGCTGTGCCATCAAGACTCCGTCGCGCCCCCACCAGAGGGGCAGCAGGAAGATGAGGGGCAGCAGCAGCACCGTCTTGGCCACGGAGATGACGAGGGCCTGGCGGGTGCGGGCCATGGCCTGCAACAGCACGATGCCGAACATGACGATCCCCTCCAGGGGCAGGGCAGCGAGGTTGAGGGTCAGGCTGCTGATGGCGGCGGCGAGCAGCTCTGCATCCTGATCCCCGGTGTAGAGCATGGCGACCGGCTGCGGCAGCAGCTGGACAATCAGCCAGACCCCCAGGCCATAGACCAGGGTGATCTTGAGCCCCATCGCCATCAGGAACTGGAGGTCGCGATGGCGCCCGGCCCCGGCTGCCTGGCTCACCAGGGGCTGGATGCCAAACGCCAGTCCCTGCAGGATGACGATGAAGACCGCCTCCGTGTACCCCGCCACGGTGAAGCCCGCCAGATCCTTGACCGTGCCGTGCACCATCAGCTGGCTGTTGTGCAGCAGCAACAGCAGCCCCAGATTGAACTGGGCGATGAGGCTCGGCAGCCCGGTGAAGAGCAGGCCGGGCATGGCCGGGAAGCGTGGCACCAGCTGGCGCCAGGTCAGCCGCAACCGGGCGTGGCGGGTGAAGAAGTACCCCAGGCCGAGCAGGCTGACCATGGCCTCCGAGAGGAGGGTGGCCTGGGCCGTGCCGGTGAGGCCGAGCCCGAGCCGGCCCACCATGATGTAGTTGAGCAGGATGTTGAGGAGGGCGCCGCCGCTCACCAGTACCATGGCGAGGCGAGGGCGGCCGTCGTTGCGAAGCAGGTAGGGCACCGCCAGGTTGCTGGCGAGCAGCAGGGTGCCACCGCCAATCCAGGTTAGGTAGTCGCTGGCCTGCTGCCAGGTGTCGGTGCCGGGGGCCATTCCCAGGGCCTGCAGGATATCGGTGTGCCAGTGGTGCAGCAGCAGCGGCGCTACCGTGCCCAGGATCAGCAGCAGCCAGAGGGCGCTGACCAGAGCCTGGCGGGCCAGAGCGAGGTTCCTGGCGCCCTGCTGGAAGGAGATGGCGGTGGCGGCCCCCATGGCGATCATGGCGGCAAGGCCGATGAGCACCATGATGACCGGATAGACCAGGTTGATGCCGGCAAGGCCGGCGGCCCCCACGTAGTGGCCGACGAAGATGCCGTCCACCAGGTAGTAGGCGCCGGAGACCAGCATGGCCATGACGGAGGGGAGGGCATAGCCCCAGAAACGGTGGGCCATGGCCCGTTGACGCAGGCGGAAGTAGGCGGACATATCTGTACTCGGGAAAAGGGCCGGAATCGAGCAGACAGTCTAGTTTCTTATGGTTTAATTGATAATCAGGCTTTCATTTTATGAATTGCTGAATAAAGCTCATCAATCAACGGATCCTGTGATACTCCTTCAGCATGTCGATCAGGGCTCGCAGCCCTTGCCCCAGCTGGTGCCGGCCCGGATAGAAGAGGTTGAACCCGGCAAAGCTGGGGCTCCAGTCATCCAGCACGCTTACCAGCCGCCCCGATGCCAGGGCGTCGAACACCTCCCCTTCATGGCAGTAGGCGAGCCCGAGCCCCGCCTCGGCCGCCCCCAGGTAGAGCGCGGGCGTGCTGGTGGTGAGCGGGCCCGTCACTTCGATCTCCAGCAGTTCCCCCTCGGCGGCAAAGGCCCAGCGATAGTGGTGATGGGGCGTGAGCCGGTAGCCGATGCAGTCGTGCTGGCGCAGATCCGAGGGGTGGCGAGGGGTGCCATGCCGTGCCAGATAGTCGGGGGAGCCCACCACCAGATAGCGCTGCTGCGGGCCCAGGGGAACCGAGATCATCTCCTGGGGCAGCAGGTCGCCGTAGAAGAGGGCGGCGTCGTAGCCATCCTCGATGAGGCGGGGCATCAGCTCCAGCTCCTCCACCTCCACCTGCATGCGCGGGTAGCGCACCAGATAGTCGATGAGTACCGGGGCCAGCACCTCCTGGATGGCGGCTCGGGGGGCACAGAGCCTGAGCCTGCCCACGGGTTCGCCCGCGTGGCGCGTCAGCTCCGCCAGCGCCGCCTCCAGCTGCCCCAGGGTTGGCAGCACCTGGGCCAGCAGCCGTTCGCCCGCTTCGGTCGGCACCACGGCCCGGGTGCTGCGATTGAGCAGCCTGACGGCCAGGCGACTCTCCAGCCCTTTGAGGGCATGACTCAGGGCCGAGGCGGAGACCCCGAGCTCGAGGGCGGCCTTGCTGAAACTGCGGTGACGGGCGACGGCGGCAAACACGGCCAGCTCGGCGAGATCGGTGCGGGAGAGGGTCATGGTCGGTACGCAGAAAAGGGGCGGACACAAAGGGTACGCCATGGGGCGACGGGAGACAATCGGGGGCAACGAGGGGGTTGTGACGAAATTGTTGCGCGTTTCAAGGGTGAGGTGGATCACACCAAAAAGTTTATATGTTAAAAAAAAATCGCAATATGGCGATTCAAGTGTGATCTGAAGCGACGGAAAGGCGATTCCAATCAAACTTTGGTTGATTAATTCAAAAAAACGCTGTGATTAATAGGGCCTTTTAACTAGAGTCATCTCATCGGATGAGGTGAACGTTATCCCGTTGTTAACGAGCGAGCACGATCCCCTCTGTATTACGACTCCCCGCCCGTGTTTGTTGCAATCAGGTTGCCACAGGGAGTGGCGGCCGGATGGCCGGGGCGGAGGAACAAACAGGACGAATAGCTGGAGTTCCAGGGAAAGGAACCGGGCCCAGGCCCACTGACAAGTTAAGATCCCACTTTCCTTGATGACAGGAACACCCCTATGTCTGACATGAACATTGCAGTTGAAGGCAGCTTGAGCAAAGCCTCCTCCCGTGGCATCAACAAGGCCGACGTGGTCTGGATGCTGGGTCTGTACGGTACCGCCATCGGCGCCGGTGTCCTCTTCCTGCCGATCAATGCCGGTGTCGGTGGCCTCTGGCCGCTGGTCGCCATGCTGATCCTGGCCCTGCCGCTGACCTTCTTCGCCCACCGTGGCCTGACCCGCTTCGTGCTGTCCGGCTCCACCCGTGACGGCGACATCACCGAGGTGGTGGAAGAGCACTTCGGCAAGACCGCAGGCAAGTTCATCACCCTGCTCTACTTCTTCGCCATCTATCCCATCCTGCTGATGTACTCCGTGGCCATCACCAACACCGTCGAGAGCCTGATGGTGCACCAGCTGGGCATGACGGCACCTCCCCGTGCCATCCTCTCCCTGGTGCTGATCCTGGGTCTGATGGCGATCGTTCGTCTGGGCGGCCAGGTCATCGTCAAGGCGATGAGCGTGCTGGTCTTCCCGTTCGTGGTCACCCTGATGGGCCTGGCGCTCTACCTGATCCCGCACTGGAACGGTGCCATCATCACCGAAGCCCCTGCGCTGGGTGAGGCCTTCAACGGCGACTTCATCAAGACCCTGTGGCTGGCCATCCCGGTGATGGTGTTCTCCTTCAACCACTCCCCGATCATCTCCTCCTTCGCGGTGGACAACAAAGGCCGCTACGGCGCCAACGCCGAGAAGAAGTGCAGCAACATCCTGCTGGGCGCCCACGTCATGATGGTGATGACGGTGATGTTCTTCGTGTTCAGCTGCGTGCTGAGCCTCTCCCCGGCTGACCTGGCGGCAGCCAAGGAGCAGAACATCTCCATCCTCTCCTACCTGGCCAACCACTTCGACAACCCGGTGATCGCCACCGTGGCACCGCTCATCGCCATGGTTGCCATCAGCAAGTCCTTCCTGGGTCACTACCTGGGTGCGCAAGAGGGCATGAACGGCCTGATGGCCAAGTCCCTGCGCGAGAAGGGCAAGAACGTCGACGTCAAGCAGCTGAACAAGGTGACCGCGGTCTTCATGATCCTGACCACCTGGGCCGTGGCCACCATCAACCCGAGCATCCTCGGCATGATCGAAGATCTGGGCGGCCCCATCATCGCCATGCTGCTCTTCCTGATGCCGATGTACGCCATCGCCAAGGTACCGGCCATGCGCAAATATGCCGGCAACCTCAGCAACGGCTTCGTCACCCTCATCGGCCTCATCGCCATGTCCGGCATCATCTACAAGCTGATTGCCTGATGACAGCGTTCATCCCTGTGAGAAAGCCGCCCCCCGGGGCGGTTTTTTTATGGGCACAAATGCTTAACAAAGCGGTGGTGGCGGCCTAACATGGCGGGATGTTTTTCTAGACGGGACAACAGGATATGTCTGGGTTGAAAAAGGATCTCGGGCTCTGGCAGGGGATGGGGCTGCTCGCCACCTCCCTGCTCGGTACCGGGATCTTCGTGGTACCGGCCACCGCCGCCTCGCTGGCGGGAGGGGCGTCGCTGTGGGCCTGGTTGCTGCTGATTGCCCTGGTGCTGCCCATCGCCTTTACCTTCGCCCGCCTCGGGCGGCGTTATCCCCACGCGGGTGGCGCGCCCCATCTGATTGGCCTCGCCTTTGGCAACGGCGCCGAGCGCTTCTCTGCTTTCCTCTTTCTGGCGGTGCTGCCGGTGGGCCTGCCTGCCGCCCTCACCATCGCCGCCGGTTTCTGGCACGCCCTGTTCGACATGGGGGAGTGGACCCTCTGGGGCATCCAGCTGCTCACCCTGCTCGGGGTCTTTCTGCTGGGGCTGCGGGGGGCGCGCTCCTCCGGCAACCTGCAACTGCTGATCGCCCTGGCCATTCTGGGGCTCACCCTGCTCATCTGGTTCAAGGGGGATCTCAGCTGGCGCGATGCCGCCCAGCCTCTGCCAACGGCGAGCGAGTGGCCCGCCATGGGATCGGCGCTGGCGGTGATGTTCTGGTGTTTCGTGGGGCTCGAGGCCTTCGCCCACATGGGGGAGGAGTTCAAGCGGCCGGAGCGGGACTACCCCCTTGCCCTGCTGGGGGGCGTGCTGCTGGCGGGGCTCATTTACTGGGTGCACTCGCTGGTGGTGCTCAAATATGACCTCTACGGGGACGAGGCGACCAATGCCACCGCCATTCCGGCCCTGCTCTCCCTGCTGTTCGGCCCCACCGCCAAGTGGCTGGTGGCGGTGCTGGGCTATCTCTCCTGCTTCGCCAGCATCAACATCTACCTGCAAGGTTTTGCGCGCCTTATCTGGAGCATGGCGCGGGAGGGCAAACTGCCGGTCTCCCTCTCTCGCCTCTCGGCCCGGGGCGCTCCCCTGCATGCCCTTGCCTGGGTGCTCGCCATCTGTTTCGTCTCCATCACCCTGATCCTCTGGCTGCGTCTGCCCCTCGATGCGCTGATCCGCTACGCCAACGGCAACTTCGTGCTGGTCTATCTGCTCTGCATGGCGGCCGGCTGGCGCTTGCTGTCGGGGACCGGCAAGGGGCTGGCGGGCCTCAGCGTGCTGCTCTGCACCCTGGTGCTGCTGGCCCTCGCCACCCAGGTGCTCTATGCCGTCGTGCTCAGTCTGGGGTATGGCGGCTTCTCCCTGTGGCGGCGCAGACGCCGCCGCTCGGCGTCCGATGAGGGTGTCTGCGCCATCAAGTAACTCCCGAAAAAAAGCCCCGCAGTGCGGGGCTTTTTGTTGCTGGTCACAGGCTGGCGGGCAGGTCGCTGCGCAAGATGGCGTAGTGGCGCAGGGAGATGAAGCCATCCCCCTTGCGCTCGCACTCCCGCGCCGTGCCCTCGTAGTGAAAACCGGCCCGCTCCAGCAGGCGGGCGGAGGGGAGGTTGGGCTCCTCCACCACTGCCAGCAGCCGGTGCAGGTCGGTGGTGCGGTAAGTGAGCGGCAGCCAGAGTTGCAGCGCCGCACTCATCACCCCCTTGCCCCAGTGTTCGGGATAGAGCCAGTAGCCCAGCTCGGCACACCGGTGAGTCGGGTCGGCATCGTTGTAGCCGATGGCCCCCAGCGGTTCGCCCGTGTGCCGGTCGCGAATGAGGTGCCAGGCGCCACGGCCGGTGCGGGTCAGCTCGGCATACCAATCCATCTGTGCCCGGCATGCCGCCAGGCTGTCGTAGCTGACGCCGTAGTAGGCGACGACCCGGGGATCGGAGAGGCCGCGATAGATGTGAGGCAGGTCGGTGTCGGTGACGGGATCCAGCCTGATGTGGGGTGGTGCTGATGTCATGATGACTCCTTGCGGCCAGCCGTGGCTGGCCGCGTGTGTTGCGTAACAAGAGATGGATGATCCGGGCTGGCGTCAGGCAAACCCGAGCCGCTCGGCAAGGCGCGCCAGCTCGTCACGCCACTGCTGCTGCAGGCGCGGGGTCTGGTGCCTGGGCTTGCGGGCCAGATCGGCGGCGAGCAGGGCATCGAGCTCATACCAGCGCGCCAGCAGCGCCTCTTCGTCATCCCCCGTGGCGGCCGCGGTCTGCGGGTCACCTGATCGAGCCGGGCTGCCCGCCTGCGGCAAGGGGGCATCTCCCAGCAGCTCGGCATAGGCCCGCGCGGCACTGTGAGCCTCCTGGATGCGCCCGTCCTTTATCAGCCAGAAGCGGTTGCAACTGCGCTCGATCAGCTCCCGGTCGTGGGAGACCAGCAGCACCCCCCCCGGGAAGGCGGCAATCGCCTCGGCCAGCTCCTCCTTGCCCGCCAGATCCAGGTGGTTGGTGGGTTCGTCGAGCCAGATCATGTGGTGGCTGCCGAGGGACAGGGCGAGAAACAGCAGCCGTGCCCGCTCGCCCCCGCTCAGGGTGTGCACCTGCTGGCCGTGGCGGGCATAGGGGAAGCCCGCCCGGATCAGCGCCTGTCGCCGCGTCACCTCAGGCAGAGGGGCCAGGGGGGACAGCGCGTCGCTCAGGGTGGCGTCGTCAGCGAGCTGCTGCAGGGACTGATCGTAATAGGCGATGCTGGCGCCGGGGTGGCAGTACCAGCCCGCCTGCGGACTCAGGTCAGTCAGTTCGCGCCAGCACTGGCGCAGCAGGGAGGACTTGCCGGTGCCGTTGGCACCGAGCAGGGCAACCCTGCCCCCCGCTCGCAGCCAGAGCCCCTCGGCACGCAGCAGCGGCGGCAGTGCCGGTGCCGGCGATACGTCGAGGGCTTCCAGTCGCAGCAGGGTGTCGGCAGGCAGGCTCACTCCGCGCAGCTCGAGCCGCCAGGGGGCCAGCGCCGCCACCTGGCTCTGCTCCTCCTGCAGGCGGGCGATGCGCTTTTCCATGGACTTGGCCTGGCGCACCAGCTTCTCGTTGTCATGCTCCCGCCCCCAGATGGCGAGGCGCTTGCTGCTGGCGCTCAGGCGGTCTATCTCCTTTTGCTCATCGGCCCGGCGCAGGCGGGCCTGCTCATCCTCGGCAGCCAGTGCCGCCCTGGCCTGGCTGCAGGGCTGGGCGAAGCGGTGCAACTGGCCGTCTCGCAGGATCAGGGTCTGATCCGTGACGCTGTCCAGCAGGCGAGCGTCGTGGGAGACCAGCACGAAGGCGCCGCGCCAGCCCAGCAGAAACTGCTCGAGCCAGAGCAGGGCGGGCAAGTCCAGGTGGTTGCTGGGCTCATCGAGCAGCAGCAGGTTGGGTTGGCGCAGCAGGGCGCGGCCTATCTGCAGCCGGCTGTGCTGGCCACCGCTCAGTGCACTGACCGGCAACGTGGCCTGGGCCTCCAGCTGCAGTTCGGCCAGCAGCTTGTCCACCTGCCATTCGGCGGCGGGGTCATTGCCCAGTGCATCCAGCAGCACGGCGCGGGTGCTGAGGGTGGAAAGCCCGGCGGGCAGTTGCTGGGCCACGAACTCGCAGCGGCAGGCGGCGGCCTGCACGACCCGGCCGGCCTGGGGCGTGCGCTCGCCCGCCAGCAGCGCGAGCAATGTGCTCTTGCCGCAGCCGTTGGCGCCAATCAGGCCGAGCCGGTCGCCCGCGCGAATGCCGAGTTCGAGGTGATCAAATAAGGGAAGGTGCCCCGCACTCATCTGCAGGGAATGGGTACTCATCAGGGTTGTCATGCTCTTGCTCTCTTAAATCGCGGGATAGGAAATCCCTGTCATCAGGAGCGCTGGCGACAACGGCAGAGTCGAGAAAGGTCTCGGTATGGAAGGGAGTCGGCTTTGCTCGAACCCGCTATCGCAGCGCGATGGTATGCAGGCAAGAGCACTTGAATGTGCCGAACAGGCGAGCCGAGAACATCGGACACGCTTGGATAACCATTTTTTACCTCCTTGTGTTTCGTTATGGCAGGGTGCGGCGATTATAGGCACAGAAAAAAACAGTCGTCCATCCGCCCTGTGGGGGGCCGTGGGCACCGCATCGATAGGTGCGGGGTAAAAAACGCCCCGTGATACGGGGCGTGGGGGTTGTCAGTCGCGGGGGGTCTTGAGGGCCTCAATCACATCGTCACTGGGGGCCAGTCCCTCCACGTGGTTGAAGCTCTCCAGCCCCTCCTGGGGATTGATGGTGAGGGCGTCGGCGCTCAGGTAGCTGCCGCTGCCGGCGCTCTCCATCACGACGATGACTTCAGGCTGCTTGTCGCCGTTGAGATCCAGCAACTGGATCTCCTTGATACTGCCATCGCGCGGCAGCACCTTGCCGTCGATGAACTGATCCAGCGGAAACTGGGGGTTGGCACCGGAGTAGAGGCGCACGTCGTAGCTGCCGGTGGAGGCGGGCTCGCCGCGCCCTTCGCTGACGGTCACCACCTGGCCGGAGGGGAGCGTCAGCTGTTTGAAGAAGCCGTCCGCCGCCTGGCTGGCGAGGGGCAGGGTGAGCAGGCCGAGAGTAAGGAATAAGGCTTTCATGGAGAGGACCCTTGTTGCTGCTTGTGTGTCTGTGACGGGCAGGGGACGCTTCCCTGCCACGTCGGAAGCGGGCAGGGGGCCGCTGGTCGGCCGCCCCCTGCCCGGGTTGTCATCACCATATCTTGACCCGTTTGGCCGGGTCCAGATAGAGCTTGTCGCCGGGCTGGATGTTGAACGCCTCGTAGAAGGCGGGGATGTTCGGTACCACGCCGTTGACCCGGTATTCCGGCGGCGAGTGGGGATCCGAGGCGAGCAGCATCTGCATCAGCTCGGGGCGATACATGCCCTTCCACACCTGGGCCCAGCCGAGGAAGAAGCGCTGCTCGCCGGTAAAACCGTCCAGCACCGGGGCCTCCTTGCCATCCAGGGAGAGCAGGTAGGCCTTGTGGGCGATGGTGAGGCCGCCGAGATCGCCGATGTTCTCCCCCAGGGTAAACTGGCCGTTGACGTACTGGCCCTTGATGGGCTCGAAGCGGTTGTACTGGGCCACCAGCCGGCTGGTGCGGAAGCGAAACTCCTTGAGATCCGCCGGCGTCCACCAGTCGCGCATCACGCCGTCACCGTCGGATTTGGCCCCCTGATCATCAAAACCGTGGCCCATCTCGTGGCCGATCACCCCGCCGATGGCGCCGTAGTTGACTGCATCGTCCGCCGTCATGTCGAAGAAGGGGGGTTGCAAGATGGCGGCCGGGAAGACGATCTCGTTGTTGCTCGGGTTGTAGTAGGCGTTCACCGTCTGGGGCGACATGTGCCACTCGTCCCGATCGACCGGCTTGCCGAGGCGAGCCAGGTTGTCGGCGTATTCGAAGGCGCGGGCCCGCTGCAGGTTGCCCACCAGATCGTCGGGGCGAATGGTGATGGCGCTGTAGTCCTTCCACTTGTCCGGGTAGCCGATCTTGGGTCTGAACTTGGCGAGCTTCTCGAGGGCCTGGGTCTTGGTGGCCGGGGACATCCAGTCCAGCTCCTGGATGCTCTGGCCGTAGGCGGTGCGCAGGTTCTCCACCAGCTGCTCCATACGGGCCTTGGCCGCTGGCGGGAAGTAGCGCTCGACATAGAGCTTGCCCACCGCCTCCCCAAGATTGTTGTCCAGCACCCCGAGGGCCCGCTCCCAGGGGGCGCGCTGCTTGGGCGTGCCGCTCAGGGCGGTGCCGAAGAAGGCAAAATTCTGGGCATCGGTCTGGCTGTCGAGGTAGGGGGCGTAATCGGTGATGAGCTGCCACTTGAGGTAGGCCTGCCAGTCAGCGACCGGGGTCTGCTGCATCACCTCGTTCAGGGCCGAGAGGTAGGTGGGCTGGCCGATGACCAGGCTCTGCTGCCCCGCAAGGCCGGCCTGGGCCAGGTAGGTGTCCCAGTCGATGGCGGGGGCGAGGCGCCCCAGCTCGCTCACCGGTCCCTTGTTGTAGTTCTTCTCTCTGTCTCGCAGGGCCACGTTGTCCCACTGGATCTGGGCGAGCCTGGTCTCGAGGGCCAGGATGCGTTTCGCCTTGGCCTGGGCATCCGTCTCACCGAAGCGGGTCAGCATGGCGGCGATATGCTGCTCGTACTTGTGCAGCAGCGCCTGGCTGCTGGGGTCGCGCTTGAGGTAGTAGTCCCGATCCGGCAGGCCGAGGCCGGCCTGGTAGAGGTAGACGGCATAGCTGTCAGGGGCCTTGGCGTCGGCGTCAATCCAGAAACCGAAGGGGGAGCCACCACCGGTGCGGGCGCTCTGGGCGAAGGCGCGGGCGAGATCCTGCGGTGTGCTGATCTGCTCGATCTCGCTCAGCATCGGCAGCAGGGGCGTGGTGCCCTTGGCGTTGCGGGCGGCCTGATCCAGATAGCTCTGGTAGAGGTCGTGGATCTGCTGGGCAGGGGTGCCGGCGGCGGCCTTGCCATCCAGCCCCTCCACCAGCACCCGCACGTCCGCCAGGGATTTGTCCCGCAGCAGGTAGAAGGCGCCGTCGGCGGGCCTGTCATCGGGGATCTTGGCGGTGGCGAGCCAGTGGCCGTTCACGTAGCGGAAGAAGTCGTCACCAGGCTTGACGCTGGTGTCCATGTTGGCCAGCGCAAGGCCGGAGTGTTTGTCCGGTTGGCTCGGTGCCTGACTGCAACCGGCCAGCAGGGCCAGCCCGACGAGGGTGGCCAGGATGTGTTTCTTGTTGTTCATTATGGTTTTATTCCAATTCGGGTTATATGGCTTCCTTGCCCACGCAGGGAGCGATTCACTCTAGCAGCCGGGTTAGCGCTTGATAAGCCCGACTCTGCTAAGATCGGCCTGGTCGTATTGGGGAAGCCTATGATTTCTCGTATTTATTCTCGTTTTTGTCAGACCCTGCCCGCGCCGGAAGGTTCCCGCGGTCTGCTGGTGGCTTTCAGCGGCGGGCTCGACTCCACCGTCTTGCTGGTGCTGGCGGCCCGTTTTGCCCGCGCCCACGGCCTCGCCCTGAACGCCCTGCACGTTCATCACGGCCTGAGCCCACATGCCGACCACTGGGTGGCTCACTGCGAAGGGGTGTGCCAGCAACTGGCGGTGCCCCTCATCGTGGAGCGGGTGCAGCTCTGTCGGGGCAACGGGGAGAGCCTGGAGGCCCAGGCGCGGGCGGTGCGTTATGAGCGACTCGCCGCCCACCTGGGGGAAGGGGAGTGGCTGCTCACCGCTCACCATCAGGATGATCAGCTGGAGACCCTGCTGCTGGCGCTCAAGCGGGGTACCGGTCTGCGCGGACTGGCGGGCATGGTGGCGAGCCAGCCTTTTGCCGCAGGCCATCTGTTGCGCCCCTTGCTCGACATGAGCCGGGCCGAGCTGGCGGAAGCCGCGCAGTCACTTCCTTATGGCTGGGTTGAGGATGAGAGCAACGAGGACCCGAGCTATGACCGCAACTTCCTGCGCCAGCAGATCATCCCCCTGCTCAAGGACCGCTGGCCCGCCATGGCCCGGACGACGGCGCGCACCATGGCCCTGTGCGCCGAGCAGGAGGCGCTCATCAGCGAGCTGGCCGAGGCGGACTGGCAGGCGGTGGGTGAGGGAGAAGGGCTGCGCATTGACGGACTCCTCTCCCTCTCCCCCGTGCGGCGCAACAACCTGCTGCGCCACTGGATCCGCCGCCAGGGGGGAGAGATGCCTTCCCGCGAGCTGCTGGGCCTGCTGTGGCAGGAGGTGGCGCTGGCGCGCGATGACGCCAACCCCAGGCTGAGCCTGCAAGGGTTGGCGTGTCGCCGCTATCAGGGGCGTTTGTACCTGGTGGCGCCGGATCTCGCCCCCCGCGAGGAGGTGCTGCCCATCCGGATGGAAGAGACGCTCACTCTGCCGGACGGGCTCGGGCAGTTCAGGCTCTGGAGAACGGATGGCGAAGGGTTGCGGACACCGAGGGGGGACGAGCCGCTCTCGGTGCGTTTTCAGGTCGCCCCCGGCGTCATGCTGAAACCGGTGGGGCGGGTGGGCAGCCGGCGGCTCAAGAAGCTGCTGCAAGAGTACGGGGTGCCCTCCTGGCAGCGGGGGCGCATTCCCATCCTCTACTACGGTGAACAGGTGGCACTGGTGGCCGGGCTCTTTGTCTGCGACGGATTTCTGGCGCCAGAAGAGGGGGTGGCGTGGGAGTGGCGGCCCCCCGTCCCCCAGGATGCGGATTGACATCGCAGAGTGACAGGGGGCCGGGAGGGGAAGGGGGATGCCCTATTCGGGCAGGCCGGAGCCCCCGGCTTTCTTGCGGGCGTAGAGATGGGTATCGGCCGTCTCGTAGAGGCGCTGCACATCCATGCCAGACTGCCAGCTGGCGGCTCCCAGGCTGCACCCCACAGAGAAGGCGCTGAGCTCCTTGTGGCTGTGGAGCACATGTTGCAACCGCAGCCAGACCGGGCGCCAGGCCTCGGGGTCTGCGGGTTGCAGCAGCAGGGCAAACTCGTCACCGCCGAGGCGAAACGCCTGATCCGTCCCGCGAATGCACCCCTGCAGCAACTGGGCGAAGCGGCTTAGCACCAGGTCGCCCACCGGGTGGCCCCAGGTGTCATTGACCTGCTTGAATCTGTCGAGATCCAGCAGCACCAGCACCAGGCCGTGGGGTTCCCGGCTGTGTTGCTCCACCGCCCGGCCAATGGCCTCGTCGAAGTAGGCGCGATTGCCAAGCCCGGTCAGGTGGTCGAGCCGCACCTGCTGCTCCAGCCGATCCAGCCGCAGATAGAGGGGCAGGGGGAGGCTGAACAGCTGATGATATTGCTCAAGCAACCGCCTCTGGCCGTCGCTCAGAGGGTGCTCCAGCTCGTAGTGCAACTGGCCGAGCAACTGCTCGTGTCGTACCCGCAGCTCGAAGCGATAGGCATGCAGGGTCAGCCTGGCCTGGGGCGGGTGCGAGATGAGGGGATGGGGCTGGCCACAGTCGAACTGGAGCGAGTGGATCCGGACAATGTTTGCCACCCGCTCGGCAAAGATTGCCAGCAGGGCGTCAAGATCCCGTTGCCCCAGCAACTGCTCTATCTGCTGATAGCGGTCCTGCCCGGTCAACGGCGCAAGCCGCTCCATCTGCTGTACCCACTGCTCTATGCCATGTCCGAAGCCGTTCAATGACGATGTGTTTTCCACGTTACAGCCCTTACACCTCTCCATTCATTGCGCAGGCTCTTGCAAGCCCTGTGCCTAAAATATGTCCGATGAAAAACAAGGGGGCTGGCTAGGCTTAACGGGATGAAACGGGAGGGGAAATCCCTGCCGCTGAGCGAGTGGCGTGCCATATGGGGAGCGGGCGCTGTGCTTGCAGGGAAGAGGGTGCCGGGCAAATGAAGGAGAGGGATGGGTGTACGCCGATGTGTTGATCCTGCTGATCTTCGCCGTTGTGCTGGTGGCCATTTTCCGGCGCCTCGGCCAGCCGGTGATCCTTGCCTATCTGTTTGCCGGCATGCTGCTCGGCCCCCATGGCGTGGCCATCGTCACGGGTCAGGCCATGATGCAGACCATAGGGGAGCTTGGCATCGTGTTCCTGATGTTCTCCCTCGGGCTCGAGTTCTCCCTGCCGCGTCTGCTCGCCATGCGCAAGCTGGTACTGGGGGTCGGCAGCCTGCAGGTGCTGCTCACCTCACTGCTGTTTTTCGGGCTCGGCTGGTGGTGGGGGCTGAGCCTGGCCCAGGCGCTGGTGGTGTCAGGCACCCTGGCGCTCTCCTCCACCGCCGTGGTGATCAAGCAGCTCGGCGAGCTCAAGCAGCTCCATACCCGGCGAGCCCAGCTCGGGGTGAGCGTGCTGCTGTTCCAGGATCTTGCCGTGGTGCCCCTGCTGGTGATGATCCCCATCCTGGCCCAGCCCGAGGTGCAGGGCAGCGCCCTGCTGGCGGAGGTCGCCTGGGCCTCCCTCAAGGGGTTGTTTGCGCTCTCCGTGCTGCTGGCGGTGGGGAAGTGGCTGCTGCCCATGCTGTTTTTCGAGGTGGCGCGCGCACGTTCAGATGAACTCTTCGTACTGAGTGCCCTGCTGGTGGCATTGCTGGCGGCCTCCCTGACCCAGTGGATGGGGCTCTCCATGGCGCTCGGTGCCTTTCTGGCGGGCATGATGCTGGGGGAGTCCCACTATCGTCATCAGCTCGAAGTGGACATCAAGCCGTTTCGCGACGTGTTGATGGGGCTCTTCTTCATTACCATCGGCATGACCATGGACTGGGCGCTGGTGGCGGGCGCCTGGTGGCAGGTGTTGGCCTGTGTGACGGGGCTCATCCTGTGCAAGTCGCTGCTGATATTGCTGGCGGGCCGCCTGATGGGGGAGCGCAAGCGCGACGCCATGGCCGCTGGCATCATGTTGAGCCAGGTCGGGGAGTTCGGTTTTGTGCTGCTGGCGCTGGCGAGTCATCACGGCTTGCTGGATCACCAGCTGGTCTCTCTGCTCATCGGCATCGGTGTCATCTCCATCGCCCTCACCCCCTGGCTGGTGTTGCGGGCGCTGGGGCTTGCCCACTCCCTCACCGACAGTGCCCTGCTCTCTCGCGCCGAGGTGGCCCAGTCGGGCCTGAGCAAACACCAGCACGTCATCATCGCCGGGTTCGGACGCACCGGCCAAACCTGTGCCCGCTTTCTCAAGCTCGAAGAGATACCTTTCCTGGCCCTGGATCTCGATCCCGAGCGGGTGAGTGAGGCGAAGCTCGCGGGGGAGCAGGTGGCGTTCGGCGATGCCAGCCGGCGCGACATCCTGCTGGCGGCCGGTCTGTTGCGGGCGCGGCTGGTGATCATCACCTTCGACGATCGCAAGCGGGTCGATGCCATGCTGACGCTGATCCGGGAGCTGGCGGGGGAGATCAAGGTGCTGGTACGCACCCGGGATGACAGCTTCCTCGAACACTACAAGCAGGCCGGCGCCTTCGAGGTGATCCCCGAATCCCAGGAGGGAGCCCTGATGCTGGTCTCCCACCTGCTGCTCAACTGCGACATTCCCATCGGCCGGGTGATCCGGCGCATGGAGCACGAGCGCAGCAGCCAGTATCGCTTTTTGCACGGTTTCTACTGGGGCGGCAAGAGTGCGGGCAATCTGGAGACGGATCAACTGCTCGAGCGGCTGCATCCCGTGCTGCTGCACAACCAGGCCTGGGCGGTGGGACACAGGGTACGGGATCTCGCCCTGGGAGAGGTGCGCATCAAGGCGATTCATCGCGGGGAGCGCAGCCTGGATCCCAGGCGCGAGCTGGTGCTGGCGGCGGGAGATACCCTGGTGCTCTTCGGCACGGCCGTGGCCATGGAACAGGCCGAGCAGCGCCTGCTGGAGGGACGCTAGGATCTCCTTCCCATGAGATAAGGCCCCTCAGGCCTCTTCGCGAAATTGCTCCTGCCTCCCGCTGCCCGGCAGGTCGAGGAAGGCCTCGATGCGCTGGCGGTGATCCAGCGCGTCCTGGTATCCCAGCTTGATGAGCCGCTGGCAATAGCCGGGGTCAAACATCAGGAAGCTGGCCAGGCTGCTGCTCTCTTCGCCGTTGACCCCGAGCACCCGCAGCAGACGGCGCAGCTGGGTCGGCAACCGTGGGAGGTATTCGAGGGCGATGAGGTCGAGATCCTGGCTGGGGCGGATCACGCAGGTCTCCACCTGGCGCAGTTTCAGCCGACTGCGCTCCCGTGCCGGAATGAGGGAAAGGGTCTGGTTGATGCGCCCGAGTCGCTCCAGATCCGAATTGAGGGTGTCGGAGAAGACGGTGTTGAGCAGATGGCTCGCGATGTTGGAGCTGGTCAGGTGCCCCTGGCGGGGAGTCGGGTTCTCCCTGTGAGGGGAGTCCAGGGTCACCAGCAGGATCCGCTCCGCCCCCAGGTGGATGGCGGGACTGAGCGGGCTCAGCTGGTGGATGGAGCCATCCCCGTAGACGCGATCGCCGATGGGGGTGGCGGGAAAGACAAAGGGCAACGCCGACGAGGCCAACAGATGATCCGAGGTGAGCAGGGTACGCAGGCCACGTCGTCTGGCGCGCTCCCAGGGCTGATGTTCGGCCCGCCCCTGGAAGAAGGTGGTGGAGAGGCCGTCATCGTAGTCGGAGGCCGTGATGGCGATGGCCTCCAGGCTGCCGTAGAGGATGTTGTCATCGATTCGGTGATAGTCGATGAGCTGATCCAGCAGACGGCGCAGGGGGGCGTTGTCAAACAGGTGAAAGGCTCGGTTGCTCTGGGGGGTGATGAGGCCGGCCGAGCCCTGATAGAGGGTGCGCCACAGCAGTTGGCAAGGGTGGAAGTCGAAGATGTGGTGGGTCTCGAATCGTCGCCAGACCCACTCCAGCTTGCGCACCCCCAGATGGAAACAGGAGGCGTAGCACGCCAGCGCCGTGATGTTGAGAGCCCCCGCCGAGGTGCCGCACAAAATGGGGAAGGGGATGCCGATGTTGCGGGGGTAGAGTTCGGCCACCGCCTTGAGTGCGCCGACCTGATAGGCGGCGCGGGCACCACCACCAGTCAGCAGAAGAGCAGTATTGGGTCTGGCCATGAGGGTGCGCCTTATCGTGATCGCCAGGGCGGGTTGCCACCGCGCAATTCAACTATAAGACGTTGTATACCGGATAAAAATGGGCCGCACGCTCAATTTTTGCGGCCCGTTTCATTTTCAGTTTGCCAAGGGCGTCTGGCTCAGTTGATCGAAGGCGGCGAAGGCTGGAGGGCTTGCCAGAATACGGCCATGGCCGAGCCCCCGGGTGCTCACCAGTCGGGTTCTGCCATCCTGGGCCGCGCGTAGGGAGTCCCGGTGGGGGGCGAAGCGGTCTTCCTCATCGTGAACGATGAGGGCGGCGCCGCTGCGCCGGGCGAGCCGGCCAAGGGGGTCAACCGTGCTGAGCGGGTGCTGGTATTCGTGTTCTATCTCCTTGACCACCGCATCGAACAGCCGGATGGAGTAGCCGGAGCGCGCCACCATGCCGTAGAGCTGGGGCACGTAGTCGAGCACCGGGGAGATGAGCAGCAGCGGCAGCGCATCGATTGCCGGGTGACGGCTGCTGAGGGTGACGGCGCCCCCCATGCTGTGGGTGACGACGCCCTGGACGGGGCCGACCCGCTCGAGGATCTCGTCGAAAGCGCGCACGAAGCGGGGCAGGTGGCCCCTGTTCCCTTCACTCCGGCCGTGGGCGGGGTGATCGTAGGCGAGGGCCGTATAGCCCTGGGCGGCGATATGGCTCATCAGCGGATAGAACTGGCTGGCACTGCCTGACCAGCCGTGCATCAGCAGCCAGACCGGCCCCTGCCCGAGCCGGTAGCTCATCAGGGTCCCTTCACTGGTGTGGATGGCCTGCTCGACCAGGCCGGCCGGGGCTTCGACGTCCCGGGTCGCCCGCTGCGGGGTGAGCAGCAGCTTGCTGGCGGTGCGCTTGGCGTGGGTGGGCGCGAGCACGTGATGCAGGCGGGTGCCGAGGCCCAGCAGCAACTTGCTCGGGCTGAAGCGGCGTGTGTTGAAGTAGATCTTGCTGCTCATGGTCATCCTGTGTTTTTTGTGTGCGAACGGTCGTGCTTTTTTGCGAGTTTTTAAAAGGAAGAGCCCGTCGGGTCAGCGCCAGCTGGTCAGCAATTGTTCCACCTCGGGCCAGAAGTGGCGGGCCGGATCCTCGCTGAGCGCCAGGGCATGGAACACCTGATCCCCGAGATAGAGGCCATAGAGGCGATAGACGGCGCGCCAGGGGTCGAGATCGCTGCGCCACTCCCCTCTGGCCTGCCCCTGCACTACCTGGCGTGCCAGGTAGTCGAGCCAGAAACGGACCAGCTCGCGTGCCGCCTGCTGGACCTCACCCTCCTGGGCGGAGGTCCAGGCATCGAGGAACATGCAGCGGCCGGCAAAACTCTGGTTCCAGGCCAGCCAGGCCTGCAACAGGGCGAGCAGTTTCTCCTGCTGGGTGGCGTGTCCCTGTTGGCGCACCGGCTGGATCACCCGCTCCCGAAATACCTCGGCGGAATGGGTGAGCACGGCGATCTGGAGGTTGTCGCGAGACTGGAAGTGGGCGAACAGACCGCTTTTTGACATCTCGCAGGCCGTTGCGAGGGAACCTATGGTGAGGCTCTCAAGCCCCTGCTGGCTCGCCTGCTCGAATGCAGTCTGCAAAATGGTGTCGCGGGTCAGACGTCCCTTGCTCATCCGGCTCTCCTCTCTCTGGGCTGGCAGCATAAAGTACGACCGTGCTAATTGTCGAGCCGCAAATGGTGCAGGGAGGCCGTTTCCGGCTGCCGCGGGGGGCCAGAGAGTCTGCTGGGGGCGGTTGTGGCTGGCTCGATACAAGCCAGCCGGGGACGAGCTCAGTCGTCCTTGATGCCCATTTGCTGCAGGGCTATGACTGCCTGGGTGCGGTTCTTGACCCCGAGTTTGCGGAAAATCGCGGTGATATGGGCCTTGATGGTCGCCTCGGAGACGTTGAGCTCCCAGGCGATCTGTTTGTTGAGGCTGCCATCCCGCAACATGATGAGCACCTTGTATTGCTGGGGGGTGAGGCTGGCCAGCTTGGTGGCGAAATCGGGCCCTTCGCTGGGCTCGGGATGGAGGGAGATGCCTTCCGGCACCCAGTTGTCCCCCCCGATCACCGTATTGAGGGCGCTGACCAGCTCTTTCATGGGGACGGACTTGGGAATGAAGCCGAGCGCGCCCAGGCGCAGCACCTGCTGGATGATGGCGGGATCCTCGGAGGCCGAGACCACGACGATGGGGAGATCCGGGTGATGTCCGCGCAGATAGGCCAGCCCCTCGAAGCCGTTGGCCCCCGGCATCTTGAGATCCAGCAGCAGCAGGTCGACGTCGGGATGTTCATCGAGCAGGTGGCTCAGGCTGTCGATGGAGTCAGCCTCCAGCAATCTGGCGTCGTCGATGGCCATGTGCACCGCTTGATAGAGGGCGCCCCGAAACAGGGGGTGGTCATCTGCGATGACGATGGTAAATTGGCTGTCCATAGCTCACATTGTTGCTAACCGATTGTTTTGAAAAATCAAACTAGCACTGCTACCCAAGTGGGTCAAACCCGCCAGTACGCAAATGTGAGATGGTCATCGGATGCCGTGCCACGGGGCCGGCGGGATGGCCAGTAAACAACCCATGCAGGAGGCAATCGATGGGATCCCTGGTTTTGACGGTGGGCACGGGCTCCACCTGGGCAATGAGAACGGCGCTGGTGCTGGCCATGAGCGGGCTCAAGTGGCAGGAGCAGGTCTTCGATCTGGAAGATGCCAAGGAGCTGCAACGGCTCAAGCGCACGGCCCCCGCCGGCCTGGTGCCCTGGCTCGACGACGGTGAGCTGCGTATTCACGACTCTCTGGCCATCGCCGAATATCTCCACGAGTGTTGCCCGGAGCGTCACCTTTATCCGGTGGACAAGGCCGAACGGGCACTGGCCCGCAGCCTGTGCGCCGAGCTGCACGCCGGTTTTCGCCAGATCCGCACCCTGCTGCCCTTCTTCCTGGGGGCGCCCACCCAGAGTGAACCGCCGGTGGAGGTCATTGACGAGCTGGCCCGGTTGCAGACCCTCTGGTCCCAGGCGCGGGGGCCCTTCTATTTCGACGAGGCGAGCATTCTGGATGCCTTCTATGCGGTGATGGCCTATCGACTGGCAAGCTATGGCATTTCGCTGCCCGGTCAGGCTGGCGCCTATCAGCAGGCCTTGCTGGCCTGGCCCCTGTGGCAGGAAACCCTGCTCAGGGCGAGGTTGCAGTGGCCAAAGGCGGCCCGCCAGCCTGATTGATGCGGGCGTCGGCAAGACAAAAAAGGGGAGCCATCGGCTCCCCCTTTTTATTCAGGCCAGGTCGCTATTTCTGCCGACCCGCGAAGACCACGACCACCTTGTCTTCTCCTTTCTCCCGCACGAAGCCGTAGGGGACATCGGAAATCTTCTTGTGGCTGCCCGCCGCGATGGCAGGGTGGGCGGCACGGAACTGGCCGAGCCGTTGCCAGTGCTTGACCAGCTCTGCCTTCTCGCCACTCGCCAGCTCCTGCCAGTTCATGTCCGAGCGCACGCTCTGATCGAACACGCCGCCATCCTTGGCCAGTCCCCGGCCGGACTCGTCGCCATAGTAGATCTGGATACCCCCCGGCAGCAGCATGAAGCTGTTGGCCACCCGCCGTTGCAGCGCCACGTCCTGGTAGTCGCCGAAGAAGAGCTTGGTGTCGTGGGAGCTGATGTAGCTCAGCACGTTGAACTCGGGATCCTGGTTGATGCGGCTGGCATAGCTCGCATAGGTGGGCTCTGCCCCTGCCATGCACTGGGCCTGGGGCAGGGCGAATTCACGCTGGTAGTCGAAGTTGATCAGGGAATCGAAGCCGTGCTGGTACCAGAAGTCCTTGGCGACCCCGTGATCCCACACCTCGCCCACCATGTAGAAGGGAAGGTCATCGAGGGCCTTGCCCGGGTTGGCGGCCTTCCACTCCTTGAGCGCGTCGGTGCCCGCCTGCTTGAGCCTGGCCCAGACCGCGGGCTCCAGGTGCTTGACGGTGTCGGCACGGAAGCCGTCGATGCCGAAGCGGCGCACCCAGTCGGTGTGCCAGGTAATGAGGTAGTCGCTCACGGTGGCGTTGGGCAGGGCCTCGGCCCTGGTGTCTTTTTTGGCAGCGAGCAGCGGTGGCAGCCCCACCGATCTGGTGGATTCGGTCAGGAAGTCCGGCAGTCCCGCCACCGAGCCGGTGACGTCGTCGGTGCCGGGTTGCGGGTAGCCAGGCAGGCCTGCACGCACCCAGTCAGGGCCCCACCACTTGTCCCAGTGGGATGACTGGTAGTCGATGAACTGGTTGTAGCCATGCCAGTTGAGGCCGCCGCTCGGGCGCCATTCGTTCCAGCGACTCGGCAGCTTGCCAGTGTTCTGGGTGAGATCGGTGAGCCCCAGATCCTGCAAGTCGGCGAGGGTGGCGTAGCCTGCGTGGTTCATCACCACGTCGAGGATGATCCGCATGCCGCGCTTGTGGGCCTCGTCCACCAGGGTTTTCAGGCTCTCTTCGTCGCCGTAGTTGGGGTCGATTTTGGTGAAGTCGAGCGCCCAGTAGCCGTGGTAGGCGTAGAAGGGGAAGTTCCCCTGTTCGCCACCGCCGATGAAGCCGTGGACCTGTTCCACCATGGGGGTGATCCAGATGGCGTTGATGCCGAGTTGCTTGATGTAGTCGAGCTTCTCGGTCAGCCCCTTGAAGTCACCGCCATGCCAGGTGGCCACTTCGTCCTGACCATCCTTCTGACGACCGAAGCTGTGATCATTGGCGGGATCGCCGTTGTGGAAGCGGTCGGTCAGCAGAAAATAGACGCTCGCCTGATCCCAGCTGAAGGGAGTAGGCTTGGCGGCCTTGACCGGCTCGAGCAGCAGCAGGCCGCCGCTCTCCTTGCTCGGTGTCAGGGTGATCTTGCCGCCCTTGACCACGGCTTCCTGTCCCGAGTAGGCATCCCGCAACCGGGTGCCGTCGGGCCAGACGCCCTTGAGTGATGTCGTGACCGGGCCGCCATCCCAGCTGATGCAGGGCTCTTCCGGGGGCTGGCGTTTGAACTCGCTCTTTTTGGTTGCCCGCAACACCTTGAGGCTGGGGGTATCGGGATTGAAGGTGAACTCGTAGTCCCCCGCCAGCATCACCCTCAGATTGAAGTCTGTCCCCTTGCTGCACTTGTCCATGGGCTGGGCGGTGCCGAAGGGAAGGGGCTTGGCCTCGGTTGGCCCGAAGCTGGTGCCGCAGCTGTTGCCCGCATCGCTGATGCGGATCTGGTGGCTCCCCTTGTCCAGTCTGTGGGTCAGGGTGACGGTGCCCTTGTCCAGCGTCAGCGCCTCGGCCACCGGTTTGCCATCCACATGGAGATAGACCTCGGGGGCGGCCATCGCCTGACCGATGAACAGCGGTGTGGCGAGCACGGCCAGCCACAGGGGTGATGGGCGAAGAGCGGGGCGCGAAGAGAGACGCATAAGCCATTCCTTGAGCAGAGTGTGAGGAGCAGGGTCCGTTGAGGCACTCATTCTAGGGGGCGCTGGGGCAGGCTTGGACCGGTAAAATACCGATTTGTGACGTCAGTTCAAATGGTTACGTTTTCAAGAATGGAAAAGTGTGAACCGGGTGTCGCGGCCATGAAAAAAGCCGGTCAGTTGACCGGCTTGTAGGCATTCGGGGTGGCGTCAGACGGTGAAGAACTTGAAGTTGACGAAGGCCACCGCGATGAAGGAGGCAACCATGCCGCTGATGCAGAGCACCGCAGGGCGGATGGCAGGCCAGCGATGGGCCAGCAGCACGATGGCCAGCAGGGTCGGATAGAGGCCGAACATGTAGCGGGGCATGGCGTTGAGTCCGGTCATCAGGGGGATGGTGCAGCAGATGAACATCAGGGTCGCTTCGGCCCAGCGTTTCTGGCTGAACAGGTAGCCATTCAGGCACCAGCCGAAGATCACCATGATGGAGAGATAGGCCTTGCGCCCCCCCAGCTCGAAGCCGCTCAGCCACCAGTCCAGGGGGCTGTCCATATAGCGGCCCCAGGCCACCTGGATGTGCTTGAAGGCCAGGGCATCCCCGGTGAGGTGATAGAGATAGACCATGTAGGAGAAGAGGCCGAGGGGAATGAGCCAGAGGGTGAACACCACCTTGAAGGCCCGCTCGGTGAAGCGGAAGAACTCGCGCCAGCCGTAGGCCTGCAGGGCCAGGATCAGCACCGGGAACACCATCATCACCCCCAGGTTGCGGGTGGCGGAGATGAAGATGCCGAGGAAGGCGACCATAAGCCACTGTTCGCGGTAGGCGAACAGGAACATTCCCAGCATCAAGGCCATGAACATGGGCTCGGTATAGCCGGAGACGAAATAGGCGGAGAAGGGGGAGAAGGCCAGCAGCCAGACCCCGAAGCGGGCGGTGTCGTCCCCCAGCTTGAGCTGGCGCAGCACCAGCAGCATCAGGGGCAAGCTGATGAAGAAGGCGATGTTGGCCACCAGCATCAGACCGATGAGGCTCTCCATGTCAAACAGGCTGGAGAGACCGCCGGCCAGCATGGGATAGAGGGGCATGAAGGCCCAGTTCGCCGCATTGCCCTTGCTCAACCAGCGCGGATAGAGGTCGTAACCATTCTCGATGATGCGCTGGAACCAGACGCAGTCGAACTGGCAGTAGGCTTGCAGGGGCCCGATGTCGGTGGCGCCATAGAGCTGGACGCCGAAATAGCCCATGCCATAGAGCGCCACCCGGCTCAGCACGAAGGCGGCGACGATCATCAGCCAGTCGCGGCCGCTGATGCGCAGTGACGGGCGATAGGGGAGTGCAGCCCCGGTTGACGGGGCGGTATTGGTCATATCATTCATCAGGCAAAAACCCAGATACGGGAGAGAACGTAGGTGAGCACGGTGACGGTCAGGGTGGCGATCACCACCGGCAACAGGCCGGAGAGACCGGCAAACAGCAAACCGCTCAGGATGAGATTACGCACCGCCAGAGAGAAGAGGGCAACCAGCAGGAACTTGCTGGCGGCACCTTGTTTCTGGAAGGTGATGTAGCGATGGCCGAAGAACGAGAACCAGAACGCCACGGCAAAGGCCAGGGTCGTGACCAGGTGCTCGGAGATGGCCGGCCAGGTATGAAACAGGGCGATGGAGGTGCCCAGATCGACGAGGGTGGCCCCCCCGCCGACAAAACCGAAGCGAACCAGCCGCCAGAATTCCTCGCGGGAGATCATTGAGACGCCTGCTCCTGCTGATCATCAGCGGCTTTCGCGGCGGCCTTCTTGCCAGCGCTCTTCTTGCTGGTGGTGGGCACTTCCTGCTTCTGCTCTTCATCCTGCTTGGCGTACTGGCCGTAGACCCCTTCGATGAGGTAGACGGGGCGCTGTTTCACCTCGACGAACATGCGGCCGATGTACTCGCCGATGATGCCCAGCGACAGCAGCTGGATGCCGCCGAGGAACAGCATGACCGACATCAGGGAGGCGTAACCGGGCACGTCGATGCCGAAGAAGAGCACCTGGGTGATGATCTTGAGGATATAGAGGAAGGCGATGAAGGAGACACCGACCCCGATGTAGCTCCACACCCGCAGCGGCCAGCTGGAGAAGCTCATCAGGCCGTCAAGGGCGAAGTTCCACAGCTTCCAGTAGTTGAACTTGGTTTCGCCGGCATGGCGGGCCGGGCGCTCGTAGGGAACGCCGACGGCGCGAAAACCGGCCCAGGCGAACAACCCCTTCATGAAGCGGTTGCGCTCCGGCAACTGCTTGATGGCCTCGACCACCTTGCGATCGATGAGGCGGAAGTCACCGGCGTTCTCCGGCAGCTTGGTGCTGGTGGAGAGGGCGTTGAAGAAGCGGTAGAAGCCACCGGCGGTCAGGCGTTTCATCGGGGTGTCGGCGCTGCGATCCACCCGGATGCCGTAGACGGTGTCATAGTCGCCGGTCTGCCACAGCTTGACGAACTCCAGAATGAGAGAGGGGGGATCCTGCAGGTCCACGTCCATGGGGACGATGGCGTCGCCCTTGGCCTGGTGCAGGCCGGCGGTCATGGCCGCTTCCTTGCCGAAGTTACGGGCCAGGTTGACCAGGGTCACACGGGGATCCCGGGCGATGGCCTGCTCGACCACCTCACGGGTGCGGTCACGGCTGCCATCGTTGACGAACACGATTTCAAGCTGGTCTTTGAGCGGGGCCAGTTCGGTATCTATCGCGCTGATGAAGGCGTCTATGCTCTCTTCCTCGTTGTAAACGGGAACGACCAGAGAGAGTCGAAAATCGGCACGGGACATGGGAACTTCCTTATTGAAAGAATTATTTTACGGAACAGATACTTGGGGCATTCCGCTTCACTGAGCCACGGTCAGTCGCACGGACTGGACGTTGAGCGGTGTCGGGGCGGAGAGCGCCAGGAAGTTGGGACGCTTGGGATCGGCGGTCAGGGAGTCGCCCGGCAGGCTGAGGCGGATCTCGTTGATGCCCGCCTTGGCCAGCTTGACCGTGGTGGTGAAATCATGACCCAGCGCCACCTTGAGCAGGGCGCCAGCCTGGGGGCTGTTGATCCTGGCCTGGATGGTGAGCTGCTCCGGCTGGGCCTGCTGCTTGGGCAGCACGAAATAGAGACCGCCCTGACCGCTCAGCTCGGTGCCTTGCTCGCTGGGCTTCTTGGCCCAGCCTTCGCTTGAGAGGAAGCGGCTCGGCTTGGTCAGGTTGAGTTCGTTGCCGGGCTGGTAGGTCATGCTGGAGTTGTGCTCCCAGAAACGGGTCTTGCCTTCCAGGTAATAGAGCTTGTAAGCCAGGCTCACGTTGGGGTGAGCGGCCAGATAGAGGGTATAAAGGTAGAAACCGCTCAGTGCCAGGATGGCAGCCAGAAAACCGAACTTTTTGTAGGTCATATTACTCACTCGACGCCCGACAGATTGATAGGCAGATTTCGCGCATATGCTAATCCAATTGCAAAAAAAGCATAGTGGATCACAAAAATATATTTGCTCACATATTAACCCTCAATCACCCTGCTTACCAAGGGGCTTTGGGGTCGTTTGCTTCCTCTTCTTGATTGTGGCTTTTTCGGCGCCAACCTGTCTGCCGCCACCTGGGGCGCATCAGGCAAACGGCTGATATTGTGCTTTGTTGTGGCAGGATCTGTCGCCATTTCACCCGGGCAGAATTAAGATGGCCTGTCCCGTCGTCAAGGATGACCCATGAGACTCTTCTCTCTGTGTGTGCTCTGCTGTCTGCCCCTCCAACCGTTGTGGGCGCAATCGTTCTGCTCCTCCCCCCTTCGCGTCGGTTTCGATGACTGGCCCCCATACCACTATTACCAGCAAGAGGGAGCACGTCGGGAACTGCGTGGATTTGCGGTCGACTACCTCAATGCCGTGTCGAATCGGCTGGGTTGTCGTCTGGTCTATGTGGAGCGTCCCTGGAAGCGGGGGTTGCACGATCTTGAGCGGGGTCGGCTGGACATCGTGATGGAGGCGTATTTTGCTGATGAGAGGGCGCGTTATGCCTGGTTCTCCATCCCCTACAACCCGGGCCGGACATCGCTCTGGGTACGCAAATCCGGTACCGGTGAGGAGTCGGATCTGGCGAGCTGGCTGGCCCACGGGCATCGCCTCGGTGTGACCAGGGACTACTATTACGGCCCGGAAATCACCAAGGTTCTGCAGCGATACCGCAACCAGGTGAGCGAGGTCAACGATGTGCAAAACTATCGCAAGCTGCTGCTTGGGCGGATAGACGGTTTTCTCGGGGATAGTCTGGCCACGCCCTGGGGTCTGAAGAGAGAGGGGCTGTCGGATGCGGTCGTCCCCCACACCATGGCGATCCATGAGACGCCCACCTTTTTCATGTTGAGCAAGAAGACCCTGTCCGGGGAATTCGTAGCGCGGTTCAACGAGGCGATAGTGGCCGTCGGCGACAGCGGGGAGCAGGAACTCATCTGGCGTCGTTACACCTCCGTCCGCTAGCAAAGTCGCCAGCATTCACGCATCATGGGGACCTGACCGTCGCGCCTGACAGGCCGAAATGAACCGATTTGAGGCAAGCGTGGTAAGAAGCATGGGTAAGAAGTATTGGTTGGCATTGGCGAATCTCATCTGGCTGGGCTGCTGGCCGGCCAGCATGGTTCATGCCAGCACGGAACAGGCGGTAGTGGCCAGTCCCAGCATTCAGCATGACTGGTATCAGAACGAGGTGGCCGAGCAGGCTCGTCATGAGCTTGAACAGCAGTTGCAGGAAGCGGTGCTGGCCCAGCTGCATCCGGATTTCTACCGCCTCTGGCAGCAGTTGCAAAAGACCCCGGCGGATCGACGCGGTGCCCTCTACGATGAGGCCTTTGGCAAGCTGGCCCGGTTCCAGCAGGCCTGGCGAGGGATGGATCTGGTCGCGCGCGAACAGATGCAGACCCTCAAGCTGGATCTGAACCGCCCCCTGGCCCATGCCCCCCAGGGAGACAATCTGCTGGAGCAGGTCAGGCAACTCAGGCCACAGGTGGCGGAATACGACGCCGTGCGCGACGAAGTGCGCAAGCTGCTGGCCATGCCCATGGCCAAGCACTGGCCCACCCTCTCCATGCCGACCCTGCGGGCCGGGGAGAGCTCGACCGAGCTCGGCCAGATCCGCTCCATCCTGAACGAACTGGGGGACAGTGCCCCGACTCACCAGGACAGCCTCTACGATCCCGAGACCGAACAGGCCATCAAGCAGTTCCAGCGCCGCCACGGCCTGACCGCCGACGGCATCATCGGCCGTCAGACCCGCAGCTGGCTCAATACCGGCCCCGAGGTGCGCGCCAGCCTGCTGGTACGCAACCTGTGGCGCCGTGATCTGGTGGATCACCTTGCCGGTCGCTATGTGCTGGTCAACATTCCGGACTACCGCCTGAGCGTGGTGGAGTCTGGCAGCGAGGTCTTCACCAGTCGGGTCATCGTCGGCAAGGAGCAGCGGGCCACCCCCATCCTCGCCAGCGAGATCCGCTCCATCGTGCTGAACCCGGCCTGGCACGTGCCGCGCTCCATCCTGAGCAAGGACATTCTGCCCAAGCTCGGGCGCGATCCTGCCTACCTGGATCGCGAACAGTTCGAGGTGATCGACGGCGAGGGCAATCCGGTGCAGTTCAGCGAAGATGGCTGGCACCATGCGCTGGCCTCCGGTTTCCCTTACCGGTTGCGGCAAAAGCCGGGGGATCACAATGCCCTGGGTCGCTACAAGTTCTATCTGCCCAACAACGATGCCATCTATCTCCACTCCACCCCGCGCAAGGCGCTGTTCGAGCAGGGGGCCCGTGCCTTCAGCTCGGGTTGCATCCGGGTGGAACACGCCGACGATCTGGCGGAGCTGCTGCTGGCGGACTCCCGCTATCAGCCGGACAAGGTGGCCAGCATCCTGAAAGAGACCCAGACCAAGTGGCTGCCCCTGAGCAACCCTATCCCGGTGTTTACCGTCTACTGGAGCAGCTGGATTGATGAAGAGGGACGCCAGCAATTGCGCAACGATATCTACGGATTCGACAGAGTCAGCTATCAAAGCCGCTTGCTGTGATCCTCGCCACAGAGTGAAAAGCCCGGCCCGTGCCGGGCTTTTTCATGGGTGAATGGGGTTTGACAGCGCTTTTTCTGGCAGGTAGTTTCGGCCCTTGTATCAAATTCATTCACCTGTGTGACTTCACCATGAGATGGACGGACAACGGATGCTGGGACAAGAGATAAGCCGACGCCGTCTGCTGCTGGGGGCGGGTTGCCTGATGGGGACCAGCCTGCTGTCGTTCCCTGCGCTGGCGAGCCGCAGCACTTCGGGACGGGAACTGAGTTTCTTCAACCTCAATACCGGCGAGCGGGTACGCGCCAGTTATTGGGAAGATGGCCACTATCTGAGCGACGGGCTGGCGGAGCTCAACCATATTTTCCGTGACTACCGTCGCAACGAAGTGTTCAACATCGACAGAAAGCTGTTCGATCAGCTCTTTCTGCTGCAACACAAGTTGGGACGCCACGGCGAAATCCAGCTCATCTCGGGTTATCGCTCCCCGGCCACCAATCAGCAGAAGCGGCGCAAGAGTCGCGGCGTCGCCAAGCACAGCTACCACACCCTGGGGCAGGCGGTTGACGTGCGCATCCCCGGCGTGCAGCTGGCGCACCTGCGCAAGGCCGCCCTGAACCTCAAGGTGGGCGGTGTGGGTTTTTACCCTTCCGACAACTTCGTGCACCTGGATACAGGCCCCGTTCGCAGCTGGTGAGTCGGGATTTCCTCAAGGGTTGAGTGCCGATTGTATCTTGTTGCCGCTGGCATTGAGGGGAACCAAGCTGCTAGGCTCTGGACTCCAGCCAGAGGAGAGAAAGATGAAGCAGATTGTGATCGGGGGGCTCATCGCCCTGTTGTTGACTGGTTGCGGCAAGCTCAACCGCGAGAGCTACGACAAGCTGAAAGTCGGGATGAGCTATGCCGAAGCGAGTGCCATCCTCGGCAAGGCCGAGCGTTGCGACGATGCTCTCGGCACCACGAGCTGTGTCTGGGGAGGGGAAGGCAAGAATATCAAGGTGCGTTTCATCGCCGACAAGGCGACCTTCTTCAGCTCGGAAGGGATCAACTGACCCTTTCCTCTCTTGCCGATGCCCAACAAAAAAGCGCCGTATGGCGCTTTTTTGTTGCTCGTTATCCGTGCGATATGGCCAGGAACTGGCGTGTTCAATGGGTGGCGTACTGATAGTTGAAGGTGGGCAGTCCCCACTTGAAGCGTACCGCCAGGAGGCGCAGCACGAAGCCGATGCCGATGGCACCGAAAGCGGCCCAGTCGTTGGGCAGCCCATGGTGCAGCGCAAAGCAGTAGAGCGCGGCGGTGATCAGCGAGACGGCGGCATAGAGCTCGCGCTTGAACACCAGCGGGATACGCTGGCACAGCAAGTCCCGCAGCACCCCCCCGAACACGCCGGTCACCACGGCCATGATGCAGGCGATGCCAGCCCCGTGGCCCATCTCGAGCGCCCGGGCAGCCCCGAAGATGGAGAAGACCACGAGCCCCAGGGCATCGAGCGCCAGGAACAGCTTGCCAAGGTAGCGCATCAGCGGTGCCGAGATGACCCCGGCCATGGCGGCGCCCGCCACCAGCAGCACGTATTCGGGGTGCTCGACCCAGAGCAGGGGATAGTGGCCCAGCAGCACATCCCGAATGGTACCGCCACCGATGGCCGTCGCCGAGGCGATGATCACGACGCCAAACAGATCCATCCGTCGCCGACCCGCTGCCAGCGCGCCAGTCATCCCTTCGGCCACCAGGCCGAGCAAGAAGAGTGCATGTAACATGAGATATCCCAGGGTGCGAGAAAGGCCCGCATCCTAACAACCCTACGCTGGGGCGACAAGCTATCTTGGTTATGCATTAGATTAAGTAATGAAAAGGGGGCTTTCGCCCCCTCTTTTGATCATGATGACGCGGTTCAGCGTCCAAGTTGCTCGCTGCGGTATTGGTCCACCCACATGGCGGTGGCGCCACAGATGGCCACCGGCATCACGAAGAGATTCACCACCGGGATGGCGGAGAAGAGGGTCACCAGGGCGCCGAAGCTCAGGCACTTTCCACGACGCTGCTTGAGGGCGTCGCGCATGGTGATGAAGCCGATCTTGTGGTTGTCGAACGGATAATCGACATACTGGATCGCCATCATCCAGGCGCTGAGCAGGAACCAGAGCACGGGTGCCAGGGTCTGGCCCACTACCGGGATCAGGAAGAGGATCAGGCAGCCGATGGCCTTGGGCAGATAGTATTTCAGCTTGGTCCATTCGCGGCCGAAGGTACGGGGCACATCTTTCACCACATCCAGCATGCCGGTGTCATTCATGGCTTCACCGGTGAGGATCTGTTCCACCTTCTCTGCCAGCAGGCCGTTGAAAGGGGCAGCTATCCAGTTGGCCACCGAGCTGAAGATGAAGGAGAAGACCACCAGTATGGTGATGAGGGCGATGGGCCAGAGCAGGTAATCAAGCCAGGAGAGCCAGCTCGGGATCTGCTGGTGCAGCCAGGCGAACAGGCCGTCCAGTTGTAGCAACAGGGCGTAGAAGGCACCGGCAAAAAGCACGAAGTTGACCAGCAGGGGGATCAGCACGAAGGTGCGGATGCCGGGCTGGCGGATGAGCGAGAAGCCGCGCAGGAAGTAGTCTGCACCGCTGACCGAATCTTTGACCATGTGGGGTGATTGGCTCATGTGAGCTCCATCAGTGAATGGGGAAAGTGCCAGCATATTACAAACAAGCCTTTGATTTGGTAAAGTCGCCTGCCCGCCTCCTCTTTATTTCGTTACCCACATAGGCCGCCATGCGTCTGAAATTGATCAAACTCGCCGGTTTCAAGTCGTTTGTCGAGCCGACCCGCATCGAACTCAACGCCGACATGACCGCCGTGGTGGGCCCCAACGGCTGCGGCAAATCCAACGTCATCGACGCCGTGCGCTGGGTGCTGGGGGAGAGCTCCGCCCGCCATCTGCGCGGCGAGAACATGACCGACGTCATCTTCAACGGCTCCATCAACCGCAGCGCCCATGGCCGCGCCTCGGTGGAACTGGTGTTCGACAATCCCCACAACCGGGTACCCGGCGAATTCGGCCGCTTTACCGAGATCTCGGTGCGTCGCGAAGTGCTACGCGACGGCTCCAACCACTACCAGATCAACGGCCAGAAGTGCCGCCGCAAGGACGTGACCGACCTCTTCCTCGGCACCGGCCTTGGGCCCCGCAGTTACGCCATCATCGAACAGGGCACCGTCAGCCGGCTGGTGGAGTCCCGCCCCGCCGATCTCAAGCTGTTCATGGAAGAGGCCGCCGGGGTCTCCCGCTACAAGGAGCGGCGCCGCGAGACCGAGCAGCGTATCCGCCATACCCAGGAGAACCTGGAGCGCCTTGGCGATATCCGCGGCGAACTGGGCTCACGCCTCGAGCATCTCAAGGCCCAGGCCGAGACCGCCGAGCGCTACAAGCAGCTCAAGAGTCGATCACGTGCCGCTCGTGCGGAGCTGATCGGCTCGGAACTGTGGGCGCTGGAGACACGTCTTGGCGAAGCCAAGACCGAACTGGCCCAGACCGAGCAGGCGCTGGCGGCACTCGATGCCAAGCGCACCGCCGACGAGGGGCGTCACGTCACTCTGTCGGTGGCCCGCCAGGAGGCGCAGGCCGAGCAGGCGAGCCGCCAGCAGCAGATTTTCCTCGGCGGGCAAGCCATCGCCCGCCTCGAGCAGCAGCAACTGCACCAGAGCGAGCTGGGCCGCGACTGGCAGGCGAGGCGGCAGTCCCTCGGCGAGCGTATCGACGGCCTCAAGGCCCAGCTGGCCGGCCAACTGGAACAGCTGAGCGACAGCACGTTGCAGGGGGAGGTGGCGTCGGCGCGCCTCGAGCAGTGTGAGCAGTTGCTTACCGACCAGCAGAGCGTGCGGGCGGCAGCGGGCGATCGGCTCGAGCAGGCGCGCCAGCGTCAGCAGCAGTGGCAGCAGCAGCTGGGCCAGTTGCAGGGGCGGCTCAACCAGACCCGCGCCGAGGTGAACGGCCTGCAGGAGCTGCAGGCCAAGACCCGGCTGGCCCGCCTCAAGCTGGAAGACGAACAGGCCGGGCCCCTTGGCGGGGAGGGGGAGAACCTGCAACCGGCCCTCGATGCCCTGGCGGCGGAACTCTCGCTCTCCCGCGCCCGCCATGAGGAAGCCGATGCGGCGTGGCAGGCCGGCGTGGCCCGCCATGAAGCACTCAAGGCAGAGCAGGGTCGCCAGCAGGGCCTGCTGCGCGAGCTGGAGGCGCGCCTCGCCACCCTGGATCAGATCCTGGGGGAGCAGATGGCGGGCGCGACCCTGGCGGATCGGTTGCAGGTGCCCCCCGAGTGGGCCCGGGGGCTGGACAAGGTGCTCGGCCGCTGGCTCACCGCAATCCCGGCGGACGAGTGCAACCTGGCGCAACCTGGACTCTGGATTGGCCCGGCCCAGCCAGCCAGGGCCGATACCCTGGCGGCGCAACTGGGGGGCGAGTACATTCCGGCTTTCCTCAATGCCATCTGGCTGGCAGAGAGCAGGGAGGAGGCGCTGTCCCGCCTGCACAGCCTCTCTGCCGGTGAGTCGCTGCTCACTCCCGCCGGCGACTGGTTCGGCCCCAACTGGGCGGATCTGGGGGAGGGCATGGCCCTCGGTACCCTGGCGCTGCTCGGTGAGCGTGAGCGGCTGCACACCGAGCTAGCCGCGGGCCGGGAGGCGCTGCACAGACTCGACGAGCAGCTTGTCGCCGCCGATGCAGCGCGGGCCCAGCAGCATGGAGCGCATGAGCTGGCTCAGCGCACCCTGCGCGAGCAGGAGCAGCGGTGGCAACAACTGCGCGAAGCCTGGAGTCTGCGCGAGGGGCAGCGCCAGGAGCGCTTGCAGCGCCTGGGCCAGCTGGGGGAAGAGCTGGCCCGGCTCGATAAAGAGCAGGCTGAGGAGGCGCAGCGGCTGGCGTCGGCCGGGGAGCGGCTTGAGCAGGATGAAGCGGCCCTTGGCGAGCTGCAGGAGCAGGGGGAGGTACTCGCCGAGGCGCTGCTGCTTGCCCAGGAGCAGGTAAGCGGGGCGGAGCGGGCGCTGGAAGAGGCGCGCCTTCGCCGGGAGCAGCAGCAGGCGGCCTGCCAGCGGTTGCAACTGGAGCAGCAGAACCAGCGCCAGCTCATCACGCTGCGCGAGCAGGAGCTGGCCCGTATCGGCCTGGAGCTGGCGGAACTCAAGGAGCCAGGGGCCGCTCCGAGTCAGGATCTGTCGCCCCTGCTGGTCGAACAGCGTAATCTTGAGGCGCAGCAACTGGCCTGTCACCAGCGGCTCGCAGAGCTGGATCGTCAGCTGACCGAGCTGGAGCAGGCCAGAAGCGCCGCTCACAAGCAGCTAGTGAAAATTCAGGAGAAACTGGCGACTCTGCGGCTCGAGCGCGAGCGCAACCTGACGCGCAGGCAGGGACTGCACGAGCAGTTCGAAGAGCTGGGCGTTCGCCTGGTGGACCTCGATCAGGCTGTGCTGATTGCCGCTGATCGCGGCAAGCTGCGCCAGGAGATCCAGACGCTGGAGGCGCAGGTGGAGGCGCTTGGCGCCATCAACCTGGCGGCGCTGGAGGAGTACGAAGAGGCGAAAACCCGTTCAAGCTACCTGGAAAATCAGTGCCAGGATCTGGAGCTGGCCCTCGACACCTTGAGCCAAGCCATTAAAAGAATTGATAAAGAAACACAAATACGCTTCCGCGACACTTTCGATAAGGTCAATGAAGATTTAAAATCCCTGTTCCCAAAAGTGTTCGGGGGGGGCAGTGCCTGGCTTGAGCTGACCTCGGATGATCTTTTGGAGGCCGGAGTGAGCATCATGGCAAGACCTCCGGGCAAGAAGAATGCTACCATTGCCCTGCTTTCCGGGGGGGAGAAGGCGCTAACCGCCCTTGCGCTGGTTTTTGCCATCTTCAGACTCAATCCAGCACCATTTTGTCTGCTGGATGAGGTGGATGCACCGCTCGATGAAGTGAACGTCGGTCGCTTCTGTTCTCTTGTCAAAGAGATGTCGAGCACAGTACAGTTCGTTTACATCAGTCATAATAAGGTCTCCATGGAGATGGCCGAGCAGCTGGTTGGCGTCACGATGCAAGAGCCCGGGGTTTCGCGCATAGTGTCGGTCGATATCGGTGAAGCCGTCGCTTTGGCTGAGCAAAACTAGAAAGAGAAGCAGCTAATGCAGGAATTGCGTTACATCTTGGTTGCCCTGGGCGGTATTGCCATCGCGGCATTGCTCATTCACGGGTTGTGGAGCAACAGAAAGAATCGTCAGGCACCGATCAAGGAGAAACCCCTGGGTCGGATGGAGTCCAAGTCCCGTGAGCGTGACAACGACGCCTTCGACAGCGATGGCATCGGTCAGGTGCGTGTGGTGAGCGGTGGCCGTCGTGCCGAGCCCAAACTGCGCAGCGACGAGGCCCGTCAGCCCGAACCCCGCCGTGTCGCCCCCGTTCCCGCCTTCGATGATGAAGATGACGACGCCGATCTGCCGCCTCCCGTGGTGCGCAAGCCTGCCGCTCGCCCTGTCCCCCCTCAGCCTGTGTATGAGGAAGAAGAGGACTATGACGAGCCGGTTGCCGCCCCTGTTGAAGAGGCCCCTGCCGCGCCGGTGCGCAAACCTGCCCAGGTGATCCGCCGTACCCCGGTACACCGTTCCCGTCCGCAGCGCGAGCCCATGATGCAGCCGCTGGACGAAGAGCCGCTGGTGGAGCCGGCCTATGCCCAGGCGCCGACCTTCGGTGCACGCGAGCCGGCACCGGTTGCCCAGCAGGCTCCCCGCTACGCCCAGCCGGCTTATGAAGAGCCCGCTTACGATGACGAGCCAGCCTATGAAGAGCCGGTTCACACAGCCGAGCCAGAACCCGCTCCGGCCCCGGTCGAGAAGATCTGGCAGGATGTCTATGTCATCAACCTGATGGCCCGTCCCGGCCACGATCTGCAAGGGGCGACCCTGCTCTCTTCCCTGCTGGCGCTGGGCTTCAAGTTTGGCGAGATGGACATCTTCCACCGTCACGAAGATCTGGGCGGCAAGGGGGAGGTGCTCTTCTCCATGATCAACATGGTCAAGCCGGGTACCTTCAACCCCTATCGCATGGAGCAGTTCAGCACCCCGGGTGTGTCCCTCTTCATGCAACTGCCCCTTCGCAGCAATGCCGCCTTCGCCTTCGAGCACATGTTGCAGGCCGCGGATCAGCTGGCGAGCGATCTCGATGCCATGCTGACCGATGCCTCGCGCAGTCCCCTCAGCGACGACGACATCGCCCGCTACCGTCACGAGCTGGCGGCCTACGAGGCCAGCCGCGACTGATGCGCCATGGGGCTTAAACAATGAAAAGTGCGGTACCCCGGTGCCGCATTTTTGTTTCTGCCCCAGACTGAATGTTCCATCACACTTCGAGACTTTTTCATGAGCGATATCCTCTCCCGCCACCGTCAACTGTGTGAGCTGCTGACCGAGTACGGCCATCAGTACTATGTGCTGGACAACCCCACGGTGCCGGACGCCGAATACGATCGCCTGATGCGCGAGCTGATCGCGCTGGAGGCCGAGCATCCCGAGCTCAAAACCCCGGCCTCGCCGAGCGTGCGGGTGGGGGGCCAGCCGCTGACCGCCTTCAAGCAGGTACGCCACGAGATCCCCATGCTGAGTCTGGACAACGTCTTCAGCAGCGAGGAGTTGCAGGCGTTCGAGCAACGCATGAGTGATCGCCTCAAGCGGGAGGTGACTTTCACCTTCTGTTGCGAACCCAAGCTCGACGGTCTGGCGGTGAGCCTGCTCTACGTGGATGGCCAGCTGGTACAGGCCGCCACTCGCGGGGACGGTACCACGGGGGAGGAGATCACCGAGAACGTGCGCACCATCAAGGCCATTCCCCTGACCCTGCGCGGCCAGGGGTGGCCGGCGCGGCTGGAGGTGCGTGGGGAGGTCTTCATGCCCAAGGCCGGGTTCGAGGCGATGAACCGCGATGCGCTGGCGGCGGGGGAGAAGGTGTTCGTCAACCCGCGCAACGCCGCTGCCGGCAGCCTGCGCCAGCTCGATTCACGCATCACCGCCAGCCGCCCCCTCAGCTTCTATGCCTACGGCGTGGGAGTCGGTGGCGACGAGCTGGGGGATTCCCACTTCGGTCGCCTCAATCAGCTCAAGGCCTGGGGTCTGCCGCTCAGCCCCGAGGTGAAGCTCAAAGAGGGTGCCGCCGGCTGCCAGGCGTTTCACGATGATATCCTGGCGCGTCGCGGGGATCTCCCCTACGAGATCGACGGCGTGGTCTACAAGGTGGATGACATCGCCCTGCAAGGGGAGCTCGGTTTCGTTGCCCGCGCGCCGCGCTGGGCTACCGCCCACAAGTTCCCGGCAGAAGAGGAGATGACCCTGCTGGAGAATGTTGAGTTCCAGGTGGGCCGCACCGGTGCCATCACCCCGGTGGCCAAGCTCAAGCCGGTGTTTGTCGGCGGCGTCACCGTCTCCAACGCCACCTTGCATAATGCGGACGAGATCGCGCGCCTTGGCGTGATGATCGGCGACACCGTGATCGTGCGCCGGGCGGGGGACGTGATCCCTCAGGTCGTGGCTGTGGTGGAGGCGCAGCGCCCGGCGGATGCCCGCGCGATCCTCTTCCCGACCGAGTGCCCGGTGTGCGGCTCGGCGGTGGAGCGGCTGGAAGGGGAGGCCGTGGCCCGCTGTTCCGGCGGTCTCTTCTGCGAGGCCCAGCGGGCGGCCGCCATCAAGCACTTCGCGGCGCGTCGCGCCATGGATGTGGATGGCCTTGGCGACAAGATAGTGGAGCAACTGGTGGACAAGGGGCTGGTGAAGACCCCGGCAGACTTGTTCAGCCTCAACGCCATCCAGCTGGCCGGGCTTGAGCGGATGGGGCAAAAATCGGCCCTCAACCTGGTGGCCGCCATCGATGCCGCCCGCAGCACCACCCTGCCCCGCTTCCTATTTGCCCTGGGGATCCGCGAAGTAGGAGAGGCGACCGCCTTGAACCTCGCCAACCACTTCCTCACCCTGGATGCCCTGCGCGCCGCCTCGGTGGAGCAGTTGCTGGAGGTGCCTGACGTGGGAGACATAGTGGCCAAGCACGTCTACTACTTCCTGCGCCAGCCCCACAACATCGAGGTGCTCGACGCCCTGCTGGCCGCCGGTATCCACTGGCCGGCCATCGAGAAGAAAGAGATAAGCGATCAGCCCTTTGCCGGCAAGACCTTCGTGCTGACCGGCACCCTCACCGCCTTGTCCCGCAACGACGCCAAGGCGGCGCTGCAGGCCCTGGGGGCCAAGGTGGCGGGCTCCGTGTCGGCCAAGACCGACGTGCTGGTGGCGGGGGAGGCGGCAGGCTCCAAGCTCGCCAAGGCCCAGGAGCTGGGGATCACCATCTGGACCGAAGCCGAGTTGCAGGCGGCCATTCAGCCCTGAGGATGCACGTTTGAGCAGACAAACCCGGCCCATTGGCCGGGTTTGTCGTTGGTGGGCTCACTCGACGTAACTCACCTTGTCCTGCCAGGCATCGGGAGCCGTCAGGTGCCAGCGTGCCAGTTCGCTCTTGCTGAACAGATATTCCCCGCGGGATGCGGCGCGGGGGGAGAGGGCGCCGGGCGCCGTGCCCGAGAGGATGGCATTGGCCAGTTCGGCGGCTCTCTCTCCCTGACTGTGGCCGTCGAGCACCAGGCCGCCGATGGCGGCTCCCCTGCCCACCGCAAAGGCCCAGAAGCAGAACAGTGGCACCGGGCTGTTGGCGCTGGTCCATGCCAGCACTTGCTGCTCGCTCACATGCTGGCCCTGCGCGTCGGTGAGGGTGTGGTAGAGGCCGAGGAAGAGCGCCTGATAGCCATTTTCCCGGCTGGCGAGCACTGCCTCCTGCCAGCGTCCGTAGTCGGTGAACTGGCGGCTGCTGACCCGGGTCTGGCCGATCGTCAGCTCGCCTCGCCCCTTGAACTCGTGGGCGACGGCGGTGCGGGACACCTCGCTTTCGTCAAACAGCACCAGGGCGCGCTCCAGTCCTCCCATCAACTGACTCATCTCGCTGATGCTGCGCTTGAGCAGGGGGCGTTCCAGTACGCCGGTGATCAGGGGGTGGCCGACCAGCCCCTTGGGGCGCGGATTCTCATTCATCCCGAGAAACACCACGGGCGTTCCCCGGGCGGCGATGGGTCGGGCGAGGGCGTTGATGGCGTTGTCATCCCCCAGGATCACCAGCGCCGGCTGGTGGGCCCGGTAGGCGGCCATTCCCTTGGCGAGCAGTTCGTCACGGGTCTGGCCGGGCTGGCGCTTGGTGTCCAGATAGAGATAGCCGAGGTGATGCGCCTGCTTGAGGTGCTGCTCGAGGCCGGCACTGTAGCTCTGATCCCACTGGTTGCTCTGGTGATAGCTGCTGATCACCAGGATCTCGGCGGCCAGCAGCGGGAGGGAGAGGAGAGAGAGCAGGAGCAAGACCTTGGTCACGTGTGTTTTCCGCAAGGGACAGACTGTTCCCCAGTATGTGCTCTCCCGCTCTCTGGCGCCTCGGTCAATTGTTGTCGGAAGGCGTGCCCCTCTCTTTTTATCCCCTGCCGGGCGGGAGCCCGCATCCCGTCTGGGGTGAGCAAAAAGAGCGCCTTTTGGCGCTGGTCGTGAACTGCCCCACTCCTTCCAAAACCTGTTCTGGATCAAGAAACAGGGTACCGCTTTGGTGCCTAATAGACCCCACATATAGGGGTAAGCATAAAAAAAACACCCATATATAGTGTCATAAAGCTGTGCATAAGTGGTCGCCCTCTCAGTGTCAGCCCAGGTGTTTCAAGCCTTGGCTGACCTTGTTTGCGCCGGGGACGGGCGTGGAGAAGGGGACTCAACGAGGGTGAGCCGAGGGTGGCCACCAGGTCTTTCAATACGGGGAAAATCGATGAAACCGGTAGTGATCAAACGCGATGGATGTCGTGCACCATTCAATGGCCAACTGATCCGCGATGCGGTCAGCCGGGCGGCGGCCGCGGTCAATCAGGCCAGTCCGGCGCTGGCAGAGCGCATTGCCGCCGCTGTCAGCCAGGAGCTGGAGGGACGAGGGGAGGTAGACATCCACGAGATCCAGAACCGGGTCGAGAACCACCTGATGGCCTCCGACGACAAGGCCATCGCCCGTGCCTACATCGAATACCGTCACGACCGGGATCAGGCCCGAGAGGCCCGGGGTCGCCTGGCCCAGGAGATCCGCGGCCTGGTGGAGCAGACCAACGCGGCCCTGCTCAACGAGAACGCCAACAAGGACTCCAAGGTGATCCCGACCCAGCGTGACCTGCTGGCGGGCATTGTCGCCAAGCATTACGCCATCAGTCACATGCTGCCCCGTGACGTGGTGCAGGCCCACGAGAGCGGCGACCTGCACTTCCACGATCTCGACTACTCCCCCTTCTTCCCCATGTTCAACTGCATGCTGATCGATCTGCAGGGGATGCTGACCCACGGCTTCAAGATGGGCAACGCGGAGATAGACACTCCCAAATCCATCAGCACCGCCACCGCGGTGACCGCCCAGATCATCGCCCAGGTGGCGAGCCATATCTATGGCGGCACCACCATCAACCGCATCGACGAGGTGCTGGCACCCTATGTGACCATCAGCTGGCACAAGCACCGGGAGGTGGCCGAGGAGTGGGGGATCAGGGACGTGGATGCCTATGCCATGGCCCGCACCGAGAAGGAGTGCCACGACGCCTTCCAGTCCCTCGAATACGAGGTCAATACCCTGCACACCGCCAACGGTCAGACGCCGTTCGTCACCTTCGGCTTTGGCCTGGGGGACAGCTGGGAATCGCGCCTCATCCAGCGCGCCATCCTTGGCAACCGCATCGCCGGCCTTGGCAAGAACAGGAAGACCGCCGTCTTCCCGAAACTGGTGTTCGCCATCAAGGATGGCCTGAACCACAAGCAGGGGGATCCCAACTACGACATCAAGCAGCTGGCGCTGGAGTGCGCCTCCAAGCGGATGTACCCGGACATCCTCAACCACGACCAGGTGGTCAAGGTGACCGGCTCCTTCAAGACCCCCATGGGGTGCCGCTCCTTCCTCGGTGCTTACGAGGAGAATGGCGAGCTGGTCCACGAGGGGCGCAACAACTTGGGGGTCGTGAGCCTCAACCTGCCGCGCATTGCCCTGAAATCCCGCGATGAAGCGGACTTCTGGGACAAGCTGGACGCCGCCCTGCGGGTGGCCAAGACAGCGCTCATGTACCGCATCGAGCGCCTGGATGGGGTCAAGGCCCGGGTCGCCCCCATCCTCTACATGGAGGGGGCCTGCGGGGTGCGCCTCAAGGCCGATGACAACATCAGCGAGATCTTCAAACATGGCCGCGCCTCCATTTCGCTGGGTTACATCGGGGTACACGAGACCATCAACGCCCTCTATGGCACCGACGTCCACCTGTTCGACAGCGAGACCCTGCGCCAGAAGGCCATCGCCATCATCGCGCGGCTCAAGGCTGCCACCGACGAGTGGAAGGAGGAGACCGGCTACGGCTTCAGCCTCTACTCCACCCCGAGCGAGAACCTCTGCACCCGTTTCTGCCGCATCGATGCCAAGGAGTTTGGCGTGGTGGCCGGGGTGACCGACAAGGGCTACTACACCAACAGTTTCCACCTGGACGTGGAGAAGCAGGTGAACCCCTACGACAAGCTGGACTTCGAGGCGCCCTATCCGCCCATCGCCAGCGGCGGCTTCATCTGCTACGGCGAGTACCCCAACATCCAGCACAACCTGGAGGCGCTGGAGAATGTCTGGGACTACAGCTATGACAAGGTGCCCTATTACGGCACCAACACTCCCATCGACGAGTGTTACGACTGCGGCTTCACCGGCGAGTTCGAGTGCACCTCCAAGGGCTTCACCTGCCCGCGTTGCGGCAACCACGACCCGGCCAAGGTGTCGGTGACCCGCCGGGTGTGCGGCTATCTCGGCAGCCCGGATGCGCGCCCCTTCAACGCGGGCAAGCAGGAAGAGGTGAAGCGCCGCGTCAAGCATATGTAAGCGAGCAGACCCCACCCCAGCCCTCCCCTTGGCAGGGGAGGGGGCAAAGAAGCTCCTCCCCCTTTCGAAGGGGGAGGTTGGGAGGGGGTTGGCCGTTAACCCAGAGAACTCGAATGCACTACCACCAGTACTACCCGGTCGATGTGATCAACGGCCCCGGCACCCGCGCCACCCTGTTCGTGTCGGGTTGCGAGCACCAGTGCCCCGGTTGCTACAACCAGAGCACCTGGCGGCTCGATGGGGGCAAGCCGTTCGATGAGGCGATGAGCGATCGCATCATTCACGATCTCAACGACAGCCGCATCAAGCGGCGCGGACTGTCGCTCTCCGGCGGCGATCCGCTCCACCCCGCCAACGTGCCGCATGTGCTGGCGCTGGTGAAGCGGGTGCGAACCGAGTGCCCCGGCAAGGACATCTGGTGCTGGACCGGCTATCTGCTGGCCGATCTCAGCCCGGCCCAGCGGGAACTGGTGGCCTTGCTGGACGTGCTGGTGGATGGCAGGTTCGAGAAGGCCCTGGCGGATCCCGGTCTGCTCTGGCGTGGCAGCCGCAATCAGATGGTTCACGACCTCAACGCCTGGCGGGGAGGAGGAGAGCGGATCCCCTGTCTGGTTTGCAGTTGAGGCCTTGGGTGTTTATGGTTAGGCCAACCCCAAGCGCTGTTTACACGAGGAATCCCGATGAACAATCTGCTCAAGATCCTGCTGGCCATCTTTCTCCCCCCGGTCTGCGCCTTTATCCAGGTAGGCTTCAGCCTCCATTTCCTCATCAACATAGTGCTGACCCTGCTGGGCGGTCTGCCCGGCATGGTCCATGCCCTCTGGCTGGTGGTAAGCGACAAGCGCGCCTGAGCCGTGAGAGATCACAAGGCCAGCCCTCCGGGGTTGGCTTTTTTTTTTGCCTGCCAGATGGGGGCTTCCCGGATGAGCCCCTTTGCCTGACACTGGCGCGTCGCTCATGGAGTCGAGCGATACAACGAAGAGGGAATGTCAGTGCGTGTGAAAGGGTTGTTGCTGTGGGCCGCCCTGGCCCTGCTCGGGGGCTGTGCCACCACCGCCAAGCTGAATCGGCCTCCGGTGGATGTCACCTGGGAAACGCTGCCCGAATACTGGGTGTTGGTGGGGGATGCCATCAGGTTTAACCCGGTCGGGGGGCTGCCGGCGCAGAGGCCGGTCAAGGGGTATGTGACCCTTCGCTACCTCATCGATTCCAATGGCACGTTGTTCAGCCCAGAGGTACTGGAGTCCCAGCCCCCCGGCGTGCTGGATCTCATCGCCATCTCCGGGCTGGCGCAGCTGCGCTACCGGCCATCGGAGCAGAATCAGCAAGCCATTCCGGCTCGGGTTGTGGCCCGATTCGAAGTGGAAGTGAAATGACAAACACCCCGGCCAGGCCGGGGTGTTTCGTGTGGGCTCTGTGCCATGACGGCGCGGATCACTGCTCCTTGCAGTCGTTGTAGCGGCTCTGCCACTCCCCGGCGTCATCGCGCATCTCGACGAACCCCTCCTTGCCCTTGTTCCACCAGACCACCTCGTGATCGTCGGTATAGCGGGCGCCGGAGGCGGAAACCGCCTGGGGCAGGGTGTAATCCTTGCCATCGGGGAGGGAGAGCTTGACGAAGTTCAGGCTCTCGTCCGAGAGAGAGAAGTAGCGAACCTGCACTTTCTGGTTCTGTTCACACAGATAGGTGACGGGATCGCCGCCGGTCACTCCCAGCTTGCCGCTGCCCAGATCGCAGCCGCCGAGCAGGGTGATGGCGCCCGCCCCCAGTAGAAAGAGCTTGGCGTGTTTCATGTTTGATCCTCACAACGGTGTCATATGGCCTTGAGCCTAACAGGATGAGGCACAACTGCAACCTCGTGGCGGGAGCCCTGCGTCGGGATGCGTCCGTCTCCCTCTGGTCCGTGGGGCAGGAAAAAAAACGCCCCGGCAGGCAAGCGGGGCGAAAGGGAGCCGTCCAATGGCTGCAGAAAAGGGTCAGTGGCCGAACCGTGTCGCCTCGAAGCGATTGAGCAGCCGGTGGATGAGGTAGCAGGCGAGCAGGGTGACCACGATGGCAAAGAGGATGCTGCTCACCCGATAGAGGGCGCTGAACACCAGGTCGTTACCCGGGGTCAGGTACTGGCCGAACAGGATGCCGAGGGTGGTGAGGGCACCGAAGCCGACTCCGGAGCCGCTCGCCTCCTTCACATGGGCATAGCTGAACAGCATGGCGCCGAGCCAGAGCACCGGGGTCACCAGCAGCAGCAAGCCGGACCAGTCATAGAGCACCAGCTGCCCCAGGATGCCGAAACTCACCCCCAGCAGGGTGCCCATGGCCCGCTTGCGGGCATAGTCCAGGGCGCCGTTCCAGTGCATGGGGAAGAGCAGCAGCAGGGTGGTGGCCTGGGCGGACATGGAGTCGCGCAGATCGAAGATCTGGAACACCAGGAACGAGAGGGTCGCGATGGACGCCCCCAGCAGGGCTTCGTGTCGCATCCGGTGCGGCGCCTTGGGGGAGGGGGCCGGCCTGGGGCGCTCCTCCACGTCCGGAATGAGGGCCGTCATCAGATAGGCGATGAGCACCGACAGGACGCTGGCCCAGAGGTTGCTGAAGATGAGGTCGTTCAGATCAATCCCGGGGTAGCTGGCAAAGTGCAGCATGATGCTGAGGCTGAGCACGCCGTTGGCACCGAACAGGAACAGGCTGCCCCGGGACATGGCGGCGAAACGGTAGAGGAAGAGCAAAAAGACCAGGGGGGTCATGAGCCCCGGGTGGCCGCCGAACAGGCCGCCGAGCAGCCCCACTTCCAGACCGCACATGGCGGCGGAGGCGATGAGCTGGCGGGCGGCGTGACCGTTCATCACCGGCACCAGGCCGAGCAGCAGCACCGGGGTGACGGTGAAGAAGACCCCGTTGCTCCAGCCGAAGATCTTGCACAGCACAAACCCCAGGGTGCAGCCAAAGGCGATGCGCAGACACTGGCGCAGTTCGTTGGGGGTGAGGGGTCTGTGCCACAGGTTCATGGTCGTCATCTCAATAGATGTAGTGCAGCAGGCTGAGCAGACGGATCTGGCCGCGGGCCAGCAGCCCGGTCAGGGTGTTGTCCGGCAGCAGTTGCACCGTGGCGCGGGCCCCGGCCGGCAGGTGGGCGGGCAGTTGCTCCAGGGTCAGGTGCAGGCGCAGGCGCTGGGCATCGCGTACCCAGCGATCGGACTCGACGGGGTTCGCAAGCTGGCCGTTGGCGTCAAACTGACCGGCGCTGACCCCGGCATCCAGACTGGCGACGCGGGCAGGATAGAGACGACCGGGCTCGCCGTCGAAGGCGACGAGGGCCTGACTGCCGGCGCTGACGTGGCGCAGGCTCTTCTCGCGAAAATCGGCGATCACGTCCACCTGCTCGGAGACCAGGGCCAGCAGGGGGGAGCCCGCATTGGCCACGCTGCCAGGCTTGAGCTGCAGGTTGGTGATGATGCCGTCCTGGCTCGCATGAACCCGGCTGTAGGCGAGGTTGAGCTCGGCCTGGGCGAGGCGGTTGCGGGCCTGGCGCAGCAGCAGGTTGTCTTCCCCTGGCAAGCCGCGGTTGACGCGGGCCTGCTCTACTCGGGCCTGGCTGCCGAGCAGGTTGGCACGGGCGGTGCGGGCGGCGCTGTCGGCGTCATCTTTCTGCTGTTCAGAGACCATGTGACGGCGGTAGAGGGCGTCGATGCGCGCCGCTTCCCGCTGTTTCTGGTCGGCCTGGGTGCGCAGCGAGCTGTACTCCGCCTCGTAGGCGGTCAGGGTTGCGTCCAGCTGGCGGTTCTGCTGCCTGGCCTGATCCAGGGCGAGCCTGGCCTGATCCACGGCGAGCTGGAAGGGTTCCGGGTCGAGGGCGAACAGCAGATCCCCCTGCTTGACGTGCTGGTTGTTGGCGACGGCGACTTCGACCACCTTGCCGCTGACCTGGGGGGCCATCCGGGTGACGACCCGGGTGGCCATGGCCTGGGGGGTCAGGGGCATCTTGATGTCGGCCAGCAGAAAGTAGCCAAACACCAGGACGAAGCAGACGATGGCCCACTTTATCCAGCGCTTGAATTGTTGATCCGGTGTCATCTTATTCTCTCTCTTCATGCTGTGCGGCTATCTTGCCGAGGGCGTTGGCGGAGATGCGGTGCACAATGTCTTCAAACTGGGCCAGCTCCTGCTGGCTGATGCCGGTGAGCAGCTCCCGGCGCACGGCGATGATGCGGCCCTCGATCTGATCGAGCAGCGCCTTGCCCGCCGGGGTCAGGGTGACGATGCGGGCCCGCTTGTCCTGGCTGCAGCAGTGGCGCTCGATCAGCCCCTGCTCCTCGAGCTGACCCAGGGTCCGCATCAGGGAGGGGAGCTCTATCTCCAGGGCCTCGGCCAGGGTCTTCTGGCTGAGGTGGCCGCCGAGGCGGCTGAGTTTCCACAGGGCGGTCCAGCGGGGATGGGTGAGCCCCAGAGGTGCCAGCTCGAGATCGGCCACGGTGCGCCAGAGCCGGTGCAATCGCCCCAGCTGCTCGGCGAGGGAGAGTTCTCGCAACATCTCCAGATCCTTTTTCATGACGGGCACCTCAATTACTTAGCTTGCGAAGCATTATATTTGTTTCGCAGGCTAAGTAAATAGTGTGATACAGCTCACGTTCAGGTTTTTTGCCCGGGCCGTGGTGTTTAAGTTTTTATATGGCTTTGCGGGCCAGCTAACCGACAACGGCCGGGGGAGGCGCTAGAGTGGCCACCTTTGAGGTGCGCCAGGCTGGCCATTGACCCGGCCGGGGGACACCCTCACCCTGGGCTTTCCCGTCCGCTGCAAGGTTGAACGATGAAACTGCGCCACCAGCTAGTCACCCTCTCGCTTGGCTTGTCACTGCTGCTGATCCTGATCCTGGGCTGTCTGCTCGCCCTCTTCATGCGCCACCTGCTGGAGAACAACCTGAAGGAGAAGGGGAGCGATCTGGCCCGGGTGCTGGCGGCGGACAGCCGGGTGGTCCGGGCCCTGGAGAAGGGGAGCGATCCCGGGCTGCGGGATTATGTGCAGGGGATCTGCAGCCGCACCGACGCCGCCTACATGGTGGTGACCGACGAACATGCCAGGCGTCTGAGCCACCCCTCCCCCGAGCTGGTGGGCCAGACCTTCCGGGGGGAGGACATCTGGCCTGCGCTCCAGTCGCGCGAGAGCTACTGCTCCCGGGACGTGGGCACCCTGGGTCCCGCCATCCGCTGCTTCGCTCCCGTGGTGGGGCCCGATGGCCAGGCCATCGGTGCGGTGGCGGTGGGTTATCTGATGCGCACCGTGGAGGGCACCTATCAGGAGCGGATCGCCCTGCTGGTCGGCGCCATCGCGGCGGTGCTGGGGTGCGGCCTGCTGCTGGCGCTCTGGGTGCAGCACCTGCTGCGCCGCACCCTGCTGGATCTGGAGCCGGAGACCATCGCCAATCGCTTCGCCCAGCAGGATCTGGTGCTGGAGGGGATCTCGGAGGGGATAGTGGCCCTGGACAACCAGCACAGGATCACCATGCTCAACAGCGCCGCCTTCTATCAGTTGCGACTGCCCGGCACCGGGCGCCACGCCCTGCTGGGCCGCTCCCTGGCGGAGCTGGCCCCCGGCCTCGTGCCCACGTTGCAGCAAGGGGGAGCGGTCAGGTTCACCGTGCAGGGGGATGACTTCGTCGGCCACTGGCAGGAGCTCAGCGGTCGCGAGCCGGGGCGCATGCTTATCTTCAGCCGGCCAGACGGCACCGGCAGCCTGGGCATGCAGGTGACCCACCTGCGCCAGTACGGCGAGATGCTGCGCATCCAGACCCATGAATTCGCCAACAAGCTCAGCAGCCTCTCCGGCCTGCTCCAGCTCGGCCACGTGGAGCAGGCGGTAGACCTCATCCAGCAGGAGAACGAAGCCTGCCAGAACATGTTGCAGGATCTGCTGCGGGTCATCGAGAACAAGCCGGTGGCCGGGCTCATCCTCGGCAAGTTCAGCCGGGCGCGGGAGCTGGGGGTGGAGCTGGTGCTGGATGCGGGGTCGGCCCTCGGGGAGTATCCGGCCGAGGTGTCGGCGGATCTCATCACCTGCATCGGCAACCTGCTGGACAACGGCATTCGCGCCGCCTGGGGGAACCGCGAGCACGCCGCGCCCAGGGTGCTGCTCTCCCTCGATGATCTGGGGCGGCGGCTGGTGATCGAGGTGGAGGACAGTGGCGAGGGGGTGGACGAGGCGCTGGCGGATCACCTGTTCGACTACGGTGTCAGCCGCCAGACCGGGGATCACGGGGTCGGCCTCTTCCTGGTCAAGAAGACGGTGGCCAGGCGGGGGGGCGTGATAGAATGGCGCCGCACCGCCGAGCAGACGACCCTGTTCGGTATCTATTTGAATAAAAACCAATTGGTGTAAGTCATGAAGCCAATCTTCACGCTGATTATCGAGGATGACGAGCGGATAGGCGCCATGTTGGGGGAGCTGGTCTCCTCCACGGCCGGGTTCTCCCTGATGGGGCGGGCCGGCACCCTGGCCGAGGCGGATCGCCTGATGGCGGGGAGCGAGCCCCGCTTGCTGATGGTCGACATCTCCCTGCCAGATGGCTCGGGCCTGGAGTGGGTGAGCCGGCTGCGCAGCCACAACCGGGAGGTGATGGTGATGATGGTGACCGCCTCCTGCGACGTGGAGACCATACAGCAGGCCCTCAACCTGGGAGTCCAGGATTACGTCATCAAGCCGCTGCGGCTGTTTCGCATCCAGCAGAGCCTGGAGGAGATCCTGGTCCTCCATCGCCGCCTGTGCGAGCCGGGGGAGTTGGCCCAGAGCGATCTGGACCGCCTGATGGGCAAGGCGCGCAACCAGGGGCGGGAGGCGCGGGAAACCCCCAAGGGGATCGACGCCATCACCCTGCGCCAGGTGCTGGATCTGCTGGCGGGGGAGCCGGACAACACCTTCTCCACCGACACCGTGGCCCTGCGCCTCTCCCTGAGTCGCACTACGGCCCGCCGTTACCTGGAGTTTCTGGAGTCAGAAGATCGGCTGGACGTGGAGCTCAACTACGGCCAGCGTGGCCGCCCGGAGCGGCGCTACCACTGGCGCCGGGAGTCGTGACCCCGCCGCGGGCACAACGCCGAAGAGGCCGCGCACACCATGCTGCGCAGATAAAAGGGAGCCTTTGAGCTCCCTTTTGTTTTGCCCCGATGCGAGCCGGCCCCTCTATCTGGGGTCGCCCGAGAAGGGGTGCAGGGCGGTACGGGCGCGCTCGAACAGGGCGATGAGGTGATCCGCCACGGCCCGCACCCGCCGGGAGTGGGCGAGATCGCTGTGGAGCACCAGCCAGATGGGCTGATCCACCCCGAGCTCCGGCAGCAGGCAGACCAGATCCGTCTGGCGGGCCAGGTAGTGGGGCAGCACCGCGAGCCCCAGACCGGCCTGGGCGGCGGCGAGCTGGGCCGCCAGGGTGCCGGTCTCCACCCGGCAGGGGCGGCCGCGCAGCATGCGGGTCATCCATCTGGCGGCGGGCAGGTGGCTCTGGGTTTCGTTCCAGCCGATGAAGTCATCCTGATCGAAGCTGGCGGCATCCACCCCGGGGCTGCGGGCATCCAGGTAGGCGCCGGTCCCGTAGAGGCCAAAGCCCAGGGTGCCCAGACGCAGCAGGGTGAGGTGGCCGGCATCGGGCTTGACCATGCGCACCGCGAGATCGGCATCGCGCCGGTGCAGGTTCACCGTCTGCACCCCGGTGACCAGCTCCACCCTCAGCTCGGGGTGCTGGGCAAAGAGCGTCGGCAGGGAGGGGATGATGAGGGGATTGGCCAGGTTTTCGGCGGTGGCGAGGCGCACTGTGCCGGCCACCTGTCCCTGCAACTGTCCCGCCTCGCCAAAGGCCAGCCCCGCATGTTCCAGCGCTTCGGCTCGCTCAAGCAGGGCCTCCCCGTCGTCGGTCAGGCGATAGCCCTGCTGGTGGCGGCTGAACAGGGGCAGGCCGAGGGCCGCCTCCAGCCGGTCCAGGCGCCGGGAGACGGTGGCCACCCCCATGCGAAGGGCGTGGGCGGCACCGCTCAGGGTGCCGCTGCGGGCGATGGCCAGGAAGACGCGGGCGTCGTCCCAGAGCAGGGGATCGTGCATAGTGTTTCCATAATCGGAAAATAGGTTGCCAGTTATCTCTATATCTCATTCATTTTCGGAAGGCCATACTCCCCTGCAACTTGTCAGGGAGAAAATGCGATGCAACGACGAACACTGGGAGCCAACCTGCAGGTCTCTGCCCTGGGGCTGGGCTGCATGGGGATGAGCGAATTCTACGGGCCGCGGGACGATGAGACGTCCTTGCGAGTGCTGGCGGAGGCGGTGGAGCGGGGCATCGACCTGCTCGACACCGCCGACATGTACGGCCCCCACCACAACGAGGCGCTGATCGGGCGTTTTCTCGCGACCCGGCGGGGGCAGGTGAAGGTCGCCACCAAGTTTGGCATCGTGCGCCAGCACGGGGAGTACAGGCGTACTCTCGACAACAGCGCCCGCTATGCGCGCCAGAGCTGCGAGGGCTCCCTGCGCCGCCTCGGCATCGAGCAGATCGATCTCTACTATGTGCACCGCCTCGATCCGGCCCATCCCGTCGAGGAGACCATGGCCGGGCTGGCGCAGCTGGTGCAGGAGGGCAAGATAGCCCGCATCGGTCTGTGCGAGGTGAGCGAGGCCACCCTGAGGCGCGCCCATGCCGTGCACCCGGTGGCGGCGGTGCAGACCGAATACTCCCTCTGGACGCGGGAGGTGGAGGCGGCGGTGCTGCCCGCCTGCCGGGAGTTGGGGATTGGTCTGGTGGCCTACTCCCCCCTGGGGCGCGGGTTTCTGACCGGGCGCTACCAGCAGGAGGCGGTGTTCGAGGAGGGGGATTTTCGGGCCGGTCTGCCGCGGTTTCAGGAGGACAACCTCGCCACCAACCGCACCCTGGTGCAGGCGGTCATGGCCCTGGCGCAGCAGAAGGGATGCTCGGCGGCGCAGATAGCCCTGGCCTGGCTGCTGGCGCAGTGGGAGGGGATAGTGCCCATCCCCGGCACCCGGCGCCTGACCCACCTTGAGGATAACCTCGGCGCCCTCTCGGTGCGCCTCTCCCCAGCGGAGCTCGGGGCCCTGGGACAGGCCATCCGGACCCTGCCGGTGGCGGGGGAGCGCTATACCGCCGAGGGGATGAAGGGGGTGAACGCATGAGCGGCTCGCACACGGATCGCCGTGAACGGGCGTTCGCGCTGCTGGCCCGGCTCGATCCCCTGGCGCCCACGCGGGTCGCCGCCAGCCTGGATGCCCTGTCACCCGAGCTTGCCGAGCTGGTGCTGGGGTTTGCCTTTGCCGATGTGCTCGCCCGTCCCGGCATCGATCTCTGCACCCGCGAGATGCTCACGGTGGCGACCCTGATGGGAATGGGCACGGCGCCCGGACAGCTCGAGTTCCATATCCGGGCCGCCCTCAATGTGGGGGTCAGCCGGGAGACCATCATCGAGATCCTGCTCCAGGTCGCCGTCTATGCCGGAGTGCCCGCCTGCATGAATGGCATCAGTGCGGCCCGCAGCGCCTTCGCCGCCCATGACAAGGGGCGGGGGGGCAGGGATTAAGGAGGAGACGCCACCCTGACGAAAAGGTCAGGTGTGCCCTGACGAGGGCAGCAAGAAGGGAGCCGAGGCTCCCTTCTTTCATGGTGCTGGCCGGCTCAAGCACCTTCCGGCAGAGGACGGCGTACCCTCGGCTTGAGCTGGGAGAGCATGACCCCGGTCAGGATGAGGCCGCCCCCCAGCAGGTGATAGCCGTGGATGGGCTCCCCCAGGGTGATGACGGCGATGAGGGCCGTGCACAGGGGCATCAGGTTCATGAAGACCGAAGTGCGCTCCGCCCCCAGGGTGGCGAGGCCGCGCATCCAGCAGTAGGCGGCGAAGATGGAGGAGGCGAGGCCGGCGAACAGTACCATGCTCCAGCCCTGGGCGGGAATGGCCAGGGAGTCGGCAGAGAGGGCCACCGGGATGAGCAGCAGCACCGCCAGCAGGATCTGCAGGTAGAGGTTGAGCCAGGGGCCGAACGGCAGTTGCCAGCGGCGGATCAAGAGGCCATAGAGGGCATAGCTGGCTGCCCCCAGCAGCATCATGCCGTCGCCGGGGTTGATGCCGCTGTGCAGCAGTGCCAGGGGGTTGCCCTGACCCAGCAGCCAGAGCACCCCGAACAGGGAGAGGCTCATGCCGAGCAGCGCCTGCTTGCCCGGCTTCTGGCCAAAGCAGCAGGCCCCGATGAGCAGGGTGATCAGGGGCAGCAGGGAGCCGATGACCCCCATGTTGGTGGCCGAGGTGCTGTGGGCGGCGTAGTAGGCGAGGCACTGGTAGAGCACCATGCCGAGCAGGGAGAGCACCAGCAGCTTGCCGAGCCAGGGGCGGATGTCGGCCCGGCGGCGCCAGAGCTGCGGCAGGCAGAAGGGGGAGAGCGCGAGGGCGGCGATCACCCAGCGATAGAAGGAGATGGCGGCGGGATCCAGCACGCCGGCGGCGGCCTTGGAGACCACGGTATTGGCGGCCCAGATCAGGATGGCGAGCAGGGGGAAGAGAAAAGGCATAGGCACTCCTTGGTACGATGGGGAGAGTCTAGCCTTGTCTTGAACGAGGTAAGTAGCGTAAATAAGACATGTCATAACCGCTTTGGGACAATCTGCATGGGCACCCTCACCCTGGCCGAGCAGGATCGCCTGCTGGCCGACCCCAACCCCCTCTACTTTCGCTACAGCCAGATCCAGGGGGGCAACGCCTGCGCCGAGCACGCCCACCCCTGGGGTCAGCTCAGCCTCATCAGCCTGGGGGTCATGGTGGTGGAGGTGGGGGGAGAGCGGCTGGTGGCGCCCCCGGACTACCTCATCTGGGTGCCGGCGGACCTGCCCCACACCGCCTTCAACGAGCAGACCCTGGATTACACCTCCATCTACGTGAGCCACGCCTTGGCGCCGCGCCTGCCACGGGAACCCCAACTGCTGGCGCTCACCCCCTTGCTTCGAGCCCTGCTGGAGGATTTCACCCAGCGCCGGGTCGGCCACATGGAGGATGAGTGGGATGCCCGTCAGGGTGAGCTCTTCATCGAGAAGCTGGCCCGCACCCGTTGCCAGCCGAGCTACCTGCCCCAGAGCCGGGATCGCCTGCTGGCCCCCTTGCTGGCGGCATTGCAGGCGGCGCCGGAGGACAACCGCACGCTGGTGGAGTGGGCCAGGGCGCTGCACACCACGGAGCGCACCCTGGCGCGGCGCTGCCAGAAGGAGCTTGGCATGAGCCTCGGCCAGTGGCGCACCCGGCTGCGGCTGGTGAAGGCGCTGGACTGGCTGCGGGGCGAGATGCCGGTGCAGGAGATCGCCTGGCGTCTCGGTTACGCCTCCACCTCGGCTTTCATCGCCATGTTTCAGCGGGAACAGGGTTGCGCCCCCCAGCGCTATCGCCAGCAACTGGGCCAACCCGTGGCCTGAACCGCATGAAAAAGGGCGCCCGCAGGCGCCCTTGTGGATCACGGGATGGGCTTAGAAGAAGCCGAGGGGGTTGATGTCGTGGCTCACCAGCAGGTTCTTGGTGTTCTGGTAGTGGTCCAGCATCATCTTGTGGGTCTCGCGACCGATCCCCGACTTCTTGTAGCCGCCGAAGGCCGCATGGGCCGGGTAGGCGTGGTAGCAGTTGACCCAGACCCGGCCGGCCTGGATGCCGCGCCCCATGCGCCAGGCCAGATTGCTGTCCCGGGTCCACAGGCCGGCCCCCAGCCCGTACTGGGTGTCGTTGGCAATGGCCAGCGCATCCGCCTCGTCCTTGAAGGTAGTGACCCCGAGCGCCGGCCCGAAGATCTCCTCCTGGAACACCCGCATCTTGTTCTGGCCCGAGAAGATGGTGGGCTGGATGTAGAAGCCCCCCTCCAGCCCGCTCACCTTGGCCGGGCCGCCGCCCAGCAGCATTTTTGCCCCTTCGCCGCGGCCGATCTCCATGTAGCTCAGGATCTTGTCGAACTGCTCGCGGGACGCCTGGGCCCCCACCTGGGTGGCAGTGTCGAGAGGGTTGCCCTGCACTATGGTGCGGGCGCGGGCCAGCACCCGGTCCATGAAGTCGTCATAGATGCTGGCCTGCACCAGGGCGCGGGAGGGGCAGGTACACACCTCCCCCTGGTTGAAGAAGGTCATCAGCATCCCTTCCACCGCCTTGTCGATGTAGCTGCTCTCGTGCTGCATCACGTCGGCGAAGTAGATGTTGGGGGACTTGCCACCGAGTTCCACGGTGGAGGGGATCAGCTTGTCGGCGGCGCAGCGCAGGATATGGGCGCCCACCTCGGTGGAGCCGGTAAACGCCAGCTTCTGGATCCGGTTGCTGGTGGCGAGCGCCTGGCCCGCCTCGGCGCCGAAGCCGTTGACCACGTTGACCACGCCGGGGGGCAGGATGTCCTTGATGAGATCCATCATCAGCATGATGGTGACCGGGGTCTGCTCGGCGGGCTTGAGCACGCTGCAGCAGCCGGCCGCCAGTACCGGGGCCAGCTTCCAGGCGGCCATCAGCAGGGGGAAGTTCCACGGGATGATCTGGCCGACCACGCCGATGGGCTCCTTGAAGTGGTAGCTGACGGTGTTCTGGTCCAGCTCGGCGGCGGAGCCCTCCTGGGCGCGGATGCAGCCGGCGAAGTAGCGGAAGTGATCCACCACCAGGGGCAGGTCGGCGGCCAGGGTCTCGCGCACCGCCTTGCCGTTCTCCCAGGTCTCGGCGACGGCAAGCCGCTCAATGTTCTGTTCGATGCGATCGGCGATGCGCAGCAGCAGGTTGCTGCGCTCGGTGACGCTGGTCTTGCTCCAGCTGGCGAACGCCTTGTGGGCCGCGTCCAGGGCGAGCTCGATGTCGGCGGCGTCGGAGCGGGCCACCTCGCAGAACACCCGGCCATCCACCGGCGAGATGTTCTCGAAATAGCGGCCGGCGCGCGGCGCCACCCAGTCGCCACCGATGAAGTTGTCATAACGGGATTTGAAGCTGACCAGGGCACCTGCCTGACCGGGAGCGGTATAAATCATCTCATCATCCTTATGTGTGTGTGGTCCTGACCGGCCTGGCGGGCAGTCCGGTTGCTTCCTGTCATCGCAAGGGGCGTGCCAGCGGGTGGCGCTTTACACAAAAAGGTTGCAAAAACGTTATCAAACGGGGTGTCAAGGGGTATCTTGGTTAACCAGTGCCCCCCAGGATGGCCCCCGAACTGTGCCGTTTCGGAACACCGGGTGTGACACTGTGCCGTTTGTGAACAGGAGACGTGATGAAGGCGCTCCCCCAAGGCGGCCCTATTCGCGAGTGTGTAGAAGGAGGAGTGATGAGCGAGTTGCCTCAATCCGGTGCCAGCCCAATCCAGCGCTCCTGGGAGCGCTGCCTGCATCAGGGGCTGAGCCGCCAGCAGAGCGCCGAGCTGGACTTGCTGCCCCAGGGGGAGCTGTCGGCTCGCCAGGAGCAGCACAGGACGCTCATCGCCTGCTTCCAGCGCTTCGTGCTGCCGCTCTTTGGCCAGTTGCTGGCGGGCAGACCCTGTCGTCTGCTGCTGTGTGACGGCGAGGGGGCCATCCTCGCGGTGAGCGGAGACGACCGGTTTGCCCGCCATGCCGAGCGGATCTTCCTGCGCAGCGGCGCCCGCTGGGGGGAGGCGAGCAAGGGCACCAACGCCATCGGCACCGCGCTGGCCGAGCAGAGCGAGGTGCAGGTGCTGGGGGCGCAGCACTTCTTCGCCCAGCACAGCTTTCTCAGTTGCAGCGCCTGCCCCCTGCTCGGGCCGGACGGGCAACTGCTCGGCGTGCTCGACATCTCCACCGATGCGGCCCACCACGGCGGCGACATGCTGGGCACCGTGCGCCTCCTGGCCATGACCCTGGAAAACGCCCTGCTGGCCCGCCAGCCGGGCTGGCTGGTGGATCTCGATCCCCAGAGTCTCTGGTCTGCCCGCCTGCTGCTGGGGGAGGGGGGCGAGCTGCTCGGGGCCAACCGGGCCGGTCGGCTCTGGCTCGGCCAGCACCCCTTCGACGGTCAGCAGTTGCTGCGCGAGCGCCGCGGCCTGCGGCTGGTGCCGGAGGCGGGGGAGCGCGCCGCCAGGCTCCCCCTGCCGAGCGCGGTTGAGGAGGGGGGATCGCAGGCGCAGCAGGTGCCGCTCAAGATGCTGGAGCGGGGCATCTCATTGCTCATCGAGGGGGAGACCGGCAGCGGCAAGGAGCACCTGGTGCGCACCCTGCACGCCAGATCGAGCCGTCGGGAGCGGCCTCTGGTGTGCGTCAACTGCGGCGCCCTGCCGGCGGAGCTGGTGGAGGCCGAGCTGTTCGGCTACGTGGGGGGGGCCTTCAGCGGTGCCCGCAGCCAGGGCAGCCAGGGCTATCTGCGCGCCGCCCACGGCGGCATCCTGATGCTGGATGAAATTGGCGAGCTGCCGCTCCAGGCCCAGACCCGGCTGCTGCGGGTGTTGCAGGAGCGCGTCGTCACCCCGGTGGGCAGCCACAGACCCGAGGCGGTGGATTTCTGGCTGGTCAGCGCCAGCCATCGGGATCTGGCGGCCATGGTGGCGGCCAGCACCTTTCGCGAAGATCTCTACTACCGCATCTGCGGCTGGCGCCAGCAACTGGCACCCCTGCGGGCCTGGTCGGTGCCCGAGCGTCAGGGGTTGATCCTGAACCTGCTCGCCCAGATGGACCCGGCGCTACAACTGAGCCGGGAGGCGGAGCAGCGGTTGCTGGCCCACCCGCTGCCCGGCAACGTGCGCCAGCTCAAACAGGCGCTGGAGGTGGCCTGTGTACTGGCAGAGGGGCAGGGCTGGATTGAACCTGCCCATCTGCATCTGCCCGCCGTGGCGGGGGGAGCGAGCTCACCTTTGGGAGGGAATACCCTGCGCGAGCAGAGCCGGCAGCGGGTGCAGCAGACCCTGGCAGAGTGCGGCGGCAACGTGAGCGAGGCGGCGCGCCGTCTTGGCATCAGTCGCACCACCCTCTATCGGGCGCTGCGGGAGGAGGGGTGAAGGGTGTCGCGCCGTCCAGCGCTTGTGTAGACTGCGAAGGCAAGGACGTTTTTTCGTTATGTTTCCATCGCAGGGAGTGCGCAATGACCCATCTCACCACCGACGAGGCCCCCCGCCTCTCTCCCGGCTGCTGGCCGATGCCGCTTGCGCCCCATGGGGCCCGTGCCGGTTAGTCGGCACCCGTCTGCGCCCGGTGCGGCGCGTGTAATAACCTTGGATCTGGATCAGCGCGGTCCGGCGCTTCAAGGTGTAGGGTAAAAGCCCTTTTTCAGGTGTGATGCCGATGATCCCTTCCTATTCCCGCATGACGACGCTGTTGTTCTGGTGCCTGCTGGCGGCGAGCCTGCTGGCCATGGTGTTATTCGAATTCGGACCCGAGCGGCGGCTCGACATCCTGAGCCAGGCCGGTTTGTCCGTGCGTGCCCAGGATGACAGGGCCCACAAGGGCTCCTCCGTCGCCACCCTGAGTCAGAGGGGCGACAGACCCGCCATCCAGTGCACCCTGCGAAGCCAATATGCCTATCCTTTCTGCGAGCTGGTTCTGACCCTGACCAACCCCGAGCAGGGGCTGGATCTTTCCGGCTTCACCGGGGTGCGGGTGAGGCTGGATGTAGAAGGGCAGGGGGAACAGGCCTGGCGCCTTTATCTGCGCAACTACGATCCCGTCTATTCGACGCGGGAAGACGAGAGTTCCCACAAGTTCAATGAAGTGCTCTTCACCGCCAGGGATTTTGGCCGTGAGCAGGATGTCCCCCTGAACGTCTTTGCCCCCAGCTCCTGGTGGGTGCAGCAGTACGACATTCCGCTGGTCCAGCAGGGGCCGGATCTGCACCATGTCTATGCCATCGAGATCGCCTCCGATGACAAGATGCTGCCGGGGGAGTACCGGTTGCGGCTCGAGCGGCTGGAGTTCTATGGCCGCTGGTGCAAGCCGGGGGACTTCTATCGCTATCTGCTGTTGGGGTGGCTTGTCTACGGCGTGCTGCTCTTCCTGGTCCAGAACCTGATGTTTGGCGATCGGCTGCGCAAGGCCAGGGAGGCGCGCCTCGCGGCTGAAGCCCTGAGTGCGAGCCTGTGCGAGCAGAACCGGCGCACCGAGGAGGAGGCCCGCTACGATCCCCTGACCGGGGCCCTCAACCGGCTCGGCGGCGAAAAGCTGCTCGGAGAGCTCGGCGAGATGCCGCTCTCCTTCATCTATATCGACATCGATCACTTCAAGGGGGTCAACGACGGTCACGGCCACCCGGTGGGGGACGAGGTGCTCAAGCACATGGTGAGCGAGCTGCTGCGCCATTGCGACAGCCTGTGCCGGCTGGTGCGCTGGGGTGGGGAGGAGTTCGTGCTGGTCTGCCTCCATTACGACGAGGGACGGGCCGCCGCCCTGGCGGAGCGGCTGAGAGGGGCGCTGGAGGGGTACAGGCACTGGCCGCTGGGGCTCGGTATCACCGCCTCCTTCGGGGTGGCCGAGCGGCGCAAGGATAGCCTGGAGCAGGCGCTCAAACGGGCCGACGAGGCGCTCTATCAGGCCAAGCAGAATGGTCGCAACCGGGTGGAGGTGGCGCCCGACTGATCCGGCGCTGGAGCCCATGGCCGGGCGGGGCTATCATGCGCCCCATCATTTATCTGAGGAGAGATGCCATGGCACAACACATTGGCGCCCTGACGCTGCTGGTGGCGGATTACGACGAGGCCATCGCCTTCTTCACCCGGGGAATGGGCTTCGAGCTACTGGAAGACACCCCCCTCGACGAGCCGGGCAAACCGGGCAAACGCTGGGTGCGGGTCACTCCCAAGGGGGCTCCCGGCTCCGCCCTGCTGCTGGCCCGCGCGGCCAACGAGGAGCAGCGCGCCGCCATCGGTCGCCAGGGGGGCGGTCGGGTCTTCCTGTTCCTTGAGACCGACGACTTCTGGGGCGATTACGAGCGGATGCAGGCCTATGGTGTTCATTTTTGTGAACAGCCGCGCTTCGAACCCTACGGCACCGTGGTGGTGTTCGAGGACATCAGTGGCAATCGCTGGGACCTGCTGCAACTCGCTGCTGCCAACTGAATCTGAAAACGTTTATCATCCCGCCCGTCATAAAGTCATAAAAGTGTCACAGAAAGTTCTAATAATTGGCGCACCCATCTTCACAGAGGAGAGAGAAGGGATATGAAACAGTAGAAGCAGAAGATTACGCCGATGGACTGGCAAAGGTGCGCGAACCCTACCCCGAACTCATCGTGCTGGATTGGATGATGCCAGGTGGCAGTGGTATCCAGTTCCTCAAGCAGCTCAAGCAGGATGAGATGACTCGCCAGATCCCGGTGGTGATGCTGACCGCCCGGGGCGAGGAAGAGGACAAGGTGCGCGGGCTCGAGGCCGGTGCCGACGACTACATCACCAAGCCCTTCTCCCCCAAGGAGCTCACCGCCCGCCTGCACGCCGTGATGCGCCGCGTCTCTCCCACCTCGGTGGACGAGGTGATCGAGGTGCAGGGGCTCAAGCTGGATCCCGTTTCCCACCGGGTCAGTGCCGAGGAGAAGGCCCTCGACATGGGGCCGACCGAATTCAAGCTGCTGCACTTCTTCATGACCCACCCCGAGCGGGTCTACAGCCGCGAGCAGTTGCTCAACAACGTCTGGGGTACCAACGTGTATGTCGAGGACAGGACGGTGGACGTGCACATTCGCCGCCTGCGCAAGGCCATCGAAGAGACGGGGCACGACAGATTGATCCAGACGGTGCGCGGGGCCGGCTACCGCTTCTCGACCCGTCTCTAGGTCAGGGCCAGTGCCGCCAGCACCTGCCGGCGGGCATTGGACCCGGCTCTTTGCTGTCTCTAGGAGATCTTAATGTTGCAACCTTACGCCTGGCGGCGACAGTTGTGGCGAATGGCGTTCTTCTACAGCCCCTTCGTCTTGGTAGGTTGGTTAATCGATCATCTCGTTCTCTGCCTGCTGGTGGCCACTGTGGTGCACCTGGTCTGGCACTACCGCTTCCAGAAGCGGCTGTCGGACTGGCTGTGGCACGATCGCAGCCTGGTGCCGCCCCACGGCAGCGGCAGCTGGGAGCACATCTTCAACGGCATCTACAAGTTGCAGCAGCGTCACCGGGCCCGGCGCCGGGAGCTGGCGGGCCTCATCCGCCGTTTTCGGGAAGGGGCGGAGGCGCTGCCCGATGCGGCCGTGGTGTTTCGCACCGACGGCAGCATCCTCTGGTGCAACCGGCTGGCGGAGCAACTGCTCGGCTTTCGCTGGCCCGAGGATGCCGGCCAGCACATCGGCAACCTGATCCGTCACCCCGCCTTCGTCGCCTATCTGGGCAAGGGGCAGTATGACGAGCCGTTCGAGATGCACTCCCCCATCAACGAGGAGAAGTTCCTCGAATTTCGCATCATGCCCTATGCGGAGGACCAGGCCATGCTGGTGGTGCGGGACGTGACCCGGCTGCGCAGCCTGGAGAAGACGCGCAAGCACTTCGTCTCCAACGTCTCTCATGAGCTGCGCACCCCCCTCACCGTGCTCAAGGGGTATCTGGAGATGACCGAGGAGCCGCCGCCCCCCGCCATGTGGGCCAAGGCGCACAAGGTGATGATGGAGCAGACGATCCGCATGGACAATCTGGTCAACCAGCTGCTCACCCTGTCGCGCATCGAGGCGGCGCCCACCGTGGATCTCTCCCATCTGGTGGACATGCCCGCCATGCTGGGGCTGCTGGAGCAGGAGGCGCGGGCGCTCTCCGGTGAGCGGGCCCACGAGATCGTCTTCATGGTTCAGCCCAATCTGCTGGTGCGCGGGGATCAGGATCAACTGCGCAGCGCCGTCTCCAACCTGGTCTACAACGCCATCCACTACACCCCGGCGGGGCGCAAGATCACCGTGGAGTGGCGCAAGCAGGGGAGCATGGCGCTGTTTGCGGTGCAGGATGAGGGGGAGGGGATCCCCCCCGAGCATCTGGCGCGGCTCACCGAGCGGTTCTATCGGGTCGACAAGGCCCGCTCGCGCCACACCGGAGGGTCCGGGCTCGGCCTTGCCATCGTCAAGCATGCCCTGAGTCATCACGATGCCCATCTCGATATCGAGAGCCGGGTCGGTGCGGGCAGCCGCTTCAGCTTTCTTATTCCCGCCCGCATGGTGCTGGTGAAATAATATTTTGTGTCAATGTGTTAGCAACGAGAGAAGGGCTGCATCGCAGCCCTTTTTTCATCCGGGCCACTCTCGGCCCATGTCATCAAAGTGTCATATAAATTCCATAAATTTGTCACTGCCAGGCCAGATACTGGCGCCGTCTTAAAGAACGGACCTTCTGTAACACTGGAGAAGGAGTGGTGCTGGCCCACGGATCATTGCGATCGGGTGTCAACCACGTTTAGACGTCAACCTGACGATTGCCTTCTGCAACCTTGGACTTGGAGAGATTGGATGAAACTCAACAAACTGGCTGGTGTCATCGGATTCACCGCAGCAACCCTGTTTTCTGTCAGCGCTCTGGCTGCCGGTGTGGATAAAGACCTGCCGGAATACACACCGACCAGCGGCATCTCGGGCAACCTGTCCTCTGTCGGCTCGGACACCCTGGCCAACATGATGACCCTGTGGGCCGAAGAATTTAAGCGCATGTATCCCAACGTCAACGTGCAGATCCAGGCCGCCGGTTCTTCCACCGCACCGACTGCCCTGACCGAGGGCGTCGCCCAGTTTGGCCCCATGAGCCGTGCCATGAAGGCTGGTGAAGAGGAGGCATTCGAGAAGCGCTACGGCTACAAGCCGACCGCCATCCGCGTCGCTGTCGATGCCCTGGCCGTGTTCGTCAACAAGGACAACCCCATCAAGGGGCTGACCATGTCGCAGATCGACGCCATCTTCTCCAGCACCCTCAAGTGCGGCGAAGCCAAGGCGGCCACCAAGTGGTCTGATCTGGGTCTGGACGGCAGCTGGTCCGGCAAGGATCTGCAACTGTTCGGTCGCAACTCCGTGTCCGGTACCTACGGTTACTTCAAAGAGCATGCCCTGTGCAACGGTGACTTCAAGAGCGGCGTGAACGAGCAGCCGGGCTCCGCCTCCGTGGTACAGTCCGTCTCCTCCTCCCTGAACGGCATCGGCTACTCCGGTATCGGCTACGTCACCTCCGGCGTGCGCGCCGTTCCGCTCTCCAAGGATGGCAAGACCTTCATCGAGGCGAGCTCCGACAACGCCATCACCGGCAAGTACCCGCTGTCGCGCTTCCTGTACGTCTACGTGAACAAGCATCCGAACAAGCCGCTCTCCCCGATGGAGCAGGAGTTTGTGAAGATGATGCTCTCCAAGGCGGGCCAGACCATCGTTGCCAAGGACGGCTATGTGCCGGTCCCGGCCAAGGTGGTTCAGGCCGACCTGAAGAAGCTGGGCATCATGTAACAGAACGAGCCCTTGCAGAAAAACGAGCCCCATGCGGGCTCGTTTTCATTGGTGCGCCCCAGGATCTTTTTGGTCGCAGGGCGCAGCGCCCGGCTTGCGCCGGGCGGCGGCATTTCCGAGAATAGGGCAACTTCACGGCAAAGGACCCTCTCATGCGCGCATCTTCCCTCTCCAGACTGGCCCTGACGGCCTTGTGCAGCGCCCTGCTGGCCGGCTGCGCCCAGTCACCGACCGGTCGCAACCAGATGCTGCTTTTCTCCCCCCAGCAGATGAACCAGCTGGGCGCCGACTCCTTCACCCAGATGAAGCAGCAGGAGAAGGTGAGCACGGATGCCAGGATGAATGCCTATGTGGGCTGCGTGGCCAAGGCGGTGACCGCTCAGGTGCCTGCCAGCTATGGCATCACCAGCTGGGAGGTGGTGGTGTTCGACTCCAAGGAGATCAACGCCTTCGCCCTGCCCGGCGGCAAGATAGGCGTGTACAGCGGCCTGCTGAAAGTCGCCAAGAATCAGGACCAGCTCGCCACCGTCATCGGTCACGAGCTGACCCACGTGCTGGCTCAGCACTCCAATGAGCGCCTCTCCCGGGATCAGCTGACCGGTATCGGGCTGGCGGTGGCGGACGCTGCCATCGGCAGCAGCGACAGCCTCGGGGGCGCTGCCACCATGGCCGCCCTGGGCCTCGGGGTCCAGGTGGGGATAGCCCTGCCTTATGGCAGAACCCAGGAGAGCGAAGCGGACCGGCTCGGTCTCGAGCTGATGGCCCGCGCCGGGTTCAACCCGGCCGAAGCCGTCACCCTGTGGCAGAACATGAGCGCCGCCTCCGGTGGCAAGGCACCGCCCCAGTTGCTCTCCACCCACCCCAGCGACCAGAGCCGGATCGCCAACCTGCAGGCCCAGCAGGCCGAAGTGCAGCCCCTGTACCAGCAGGCGAAAGCATCAGGGCTGGTTCCCCAGTGCAAGGCGTAAGCCTGCGCCTGGCGCGTCCCGCCGATGCCGCCGCCATGACGGTGATGCAGCGGGCGAGCTGGCTGGCGGCCTACGGGGAGGTGCTGGGGGCCGACATGCTGGCCCAGCTGGCGGTGACCGACCACCTGCAGATCTGGCGACATCGGCTCGCCGAGCCCGGCCCCGTTCCCATGCTGGTCTGCCAGGACGACGTGGTCATCGGCCTGCTCTACTGGCAGCCCTCCCTGGAGGAAGGCTTGATGACGGCGCGGATCCGGGCGCTCTACCTTCATCCCGATTACTGGCGTCAGGGTCATGGCAAACGGCTGTGGCAGGCGGTGGCGGTGCAGATGCGCCGGGCCGGTTGCGAGTGCGTCAGGCTCTGGCTGCTGGATGGCAATCACATCGGCGAGGGATTCTACCTGCGCCGCGGCTTCATGTTCGACGGTCAGGAGCGCACCCTGATGAGCCTCGGACAACCTTGCCAACAGCGACAAATGTTCCGTTTGCTTTGAGCTGGCTCCCGTTTTTCGCCCCCGGTCACTTTATTTTTTTTGCGAATTAATACAATGTGCCCCATCTGGACAGACTGAGGTGGCCGGGTCCACCGCAAGGGAGTGTGGCATGTACTACGGATTTGACATTGGCGGCACCAAGATAGCGTTCGCTGTGTATGACGGCGCCTTGAATCTCTGTCACGAGGAGCGCATGAGCACTCCCGGCAATGATTACGAAGGGTTGCAGCAGCTGATCCGCGAGCGGGTCGAGGCGGCGGATGCGCGCTTCGGGGTGAAAGGGGCCGTCGGTATCGGGTTTCCGGGGATCCTCAATCGCCTCGACGGGAGCATAGTGGCGGCCAACCTGCCCGCCATCCATGGCCGCCATCTGGGGGCGGATCTGGCCGAGCTGCTGGGCCGACCGGTCAAGGTCGACAATGACGCCAACTGTTTTCTCTGGTCGGAAGTGCATCAGGGGGCCGCAGACGGTGCTGGCAGCGCCCTCGGCGTCACCATAGGCACCGGCATCGGCGGCGCCGTCTACCTGGCGGGCAAGCTCATCCAGGGGCGCAACTGGCTGGCGGGGGAGATAGGTCACTACCCGCTGCCCGCCACCATCCTGATGAAATACCCGGATTTGCCCCGTCCCCGCTGTGGCTGCGGGCGCCTGGTCTGTTTCGAAACCTATGCGTCGGGCACGGGCCTGGAGCGGCTATACCACCATGTTCATGGGGAACGGGTGAGCGGCCACCAGATCGTCGCCCGTGCCGATGCCCGTGAGGCGGCGGCCCTCTCGACCATCGACTGCTGGCTCGAGATCATCGCCGCTGGCCTCGCCACCGCCATCTCGGTGATTGATCCCGATGTGGTGGTGCTGGGGGGCGGCTTGAGCGCCCTGCCAGCCCTCTATGAGGAGCTGCCCAAACGTCTGCCCGGCCACCTGCTGCCCGGTGTCGCCCTGCCGGCGATCCGCGAGGCCCGATTCGGTTGTGCCGGCGGTGTGCGCGGTGCAGCCCTGCTCAATCTGTGAGATCGGACAGAGGGTCTGATCTCCCCGAACAAGGAGTCATCATGACCCGTCTTGAAATCTGTATCGACAACCTCGAATCCCTGTTCACCGCCCAGGCGGCCGGCGCCGATCGCATCGAGCTCTGCTCTGCGCTGGGGCTGGGTGGCCTAACTCCCTCCTATGGTTTCATGCAGCAGGTGGCGCGCCACGCCACCATCCCCGTCTACGCCATGATCCGGCCCCGTGCCGGGGATTTCTGTTTTGGCGAGGGGGAGTTCGACATCATGTTGCAGGATATCGCCGCCGCCCGTGCCGCCGGCCTGCAAGGGGTGGTGGTCGGTCTGCTGGATGAAGATGGACGGGTACCCGAAGGCAAGCTCCGGCAACTGGTCGAGACGGCGGGGCCGCTCGGCGTCACCTTCCACCGGGCCATCGATCTCTCCTCCGACTGGCGGCTGGATCTCGAGACGATCGTCGCGGCGGGTTGCGAGCGCATTCTGAGCTCCGGCCATGCGCCGACCGCGCTGGCGGGGCTCGAAACCCTGCAGGCCATGCACCAGGCGCTGGCGGGACGGGCCAGCCTGATGCCGGGGGCCGGGGTCAACGCCGACAACGTGCGCACCATCATCGAGTTCACCGGCGTCAATGAAGTGCACATGTCCGGCATGGGCTGGCGCGGCGGCATGGTGCCCCATGGTGTGAACATGGGCACCTCGGACGATGGCCGGGTCAACATCACCGACGGCGCCAAGGTCGCAGCGGTGCGGGCGTTGCTGGACAGGGCCTGATGCGGGCCGTGCGGCGATATGGTGCCTCTCTCTGTGACATCAACATGGGCACCTCTGACGACGGCCGGGTCAACATCACCGACGGCGCCAAGGTCGCGGCGGTGCGGGCTCTGTTGGACAGGGCCTGATACAGACCGTGCGGCGCCATGGTGCCTCTCTCTGTGACGTCAACATGGGCACCTCTGACGACGGCCGGGTCAACATCACCGACGGCGCCAAGGTCGCGGCGGTGCGGGCTCTGCTGGACAGGGCCTGATACAGGCCGTGCGGCGCCATGGTGCCTCTCTCTGTGACATCAACATGGGCACCTCTGACGACGGCCGGGTCAACATCACCGACGGCGCCAAGGTCGCAGCGGTGCGGGCGTTGCTGGACAGGGCCTGATACAGGCCGTGCGGCGGCATGGTGCTCTGTTTTGCTCCCTTCTCCCCTTGCGGGAGAAGGGGTGGGGATGAGGGGGCCGATGTGAGGCGTCTCCCACCGGCGGGCAATTGAGGGGCGTCTTGGCAGCACGGTGCAAAAAAGTCTGTTATCATCCCGTCTCTTTTACCATCAGGACCCGGAGCAACCTCTCAATGTCCCAATACGACTCTATCGAACAGAAGGCCAGCTACGGCATCGGCCGCAACATGGGCGACCAACTGGCTCAGCAAGCCTTCGCCGGTCTGGATATCCCGGCCCTGCAACAAGGTCTGGCAGATGCCCTGAACGGCCTGGAGTTCGCGGTCAGCCGTGACGATATCAACGATGCCTTCCAGGTCATCACCGCCCGCATGCAGGAAGAGCAGGAAGCTGCCGCCAAGGCCGCTGCCGCCGAAGGCGAAGCCTTCCTGGCCGACAACGCCAAGCGCGCCGAAGTGAAGACCACCGACTCCGGTCTGCAATATGAAGTCATGGTCGAAGGCAATGGCGCCGTGCCGGTTGCCGGTCAGTCCGTGCGCGTGCACTACCACGGTACCTTCACCCACGGTGGCGTGTTCGACAGCTCCGTTGCGCGCGGCCAACCGGCCGAGTTCCCGGTGACCGGCGTGATCGCCGGTTGGGTGGAAGCGCTGCAGATGATGCCGGTTGGCTCCAAGTGGAAGCTCTACATTCCGCAGGATCTGGCCTACGGTGCCCGTGGCGCCGGCTCCATCCCGCCGTACTCCGCTCTGGTCTTCGAAGTGGAGCTGCTGGACATCCTGTGATCCGGCTGGCGTGATGCAAACGGCGACCCTGGGGTCGCCGTTTGTTTTTGGGCCGCCCAAACGGGCCATGTGCCTTCGGCGGGGATTTGGATATAGTCAGAGCGTCGTCCATTCCGGCCATGTGAGGGAGACACGCCATGGCAGCCATCATCGAGGTCGTCGATCTCGTCAAGCACTTCCCCGGCGTCAAGGCGGTGGACGGGCTCAGTTTTGCCATTCCCGCCGGCAGCTGTTTCGGCCTGCTCGGCCCGAACGGGGCGGGCAAGACCACGACCATCGAGCTGCTGGAGGGGATCCTCACTCCGGACAGCGGCCGGATCCTGTTTCACGGCGCCCCGCGCGGCCCGGATTATCGCTCCCGCATCGGCATCCAGTTCCAGCACACGGCGCTACAGGATTTCCTGACGGTGCGCGATACCCTGCGCCTGTTCGCCAGCCTCTACCCCAATCCCTTGCCACGGGAGCTGCTCATCGATCTGTGCGCCTTGGGCGAGTTCATCGACAGGGACAGTCGCAAGCTCTCGGGGGGCCAGCGTCAGCGCCTGCTGCTGGCCCTGGCCCTGCTCGGGGATCCCGAACTGCTGTTTCTGGATGAGCCCACCACAGGACTGGATCCCCAGGCGCGCCACCACTTCTGGCAGCGAATAGAGGCGATCAAAGCCCAGGGCAAGACGGTGGTGCTCACCACCCACTACATGGACGAAGCGCAGCAGCTGTGCGATCTGATTGCCATCGTCGATCACGGCCACCTGCTCAGTCTGGATACGCCGGCTGCCTTGCTGGCGCAACACTTCGACGGCGTACTGGTGCGCCTTGGGGGTCACCCGGCCCTGGCTGGGCTCGGTTATCCCCTGCGTCCGGTCGGCGATCAGGTGGAGCTCTGTTGCCCCGACGTGGCGACCCTGTTGCCAGCCTTGCTGGATCTTGGTGTGCCGCTCACCGGCATGCAGGTGCGTTCCCCCAATCTGGAGGATCTCTTCCTGAACCTGACCGGCCACAGCCTGCGGAGCGGCGCATGAGAGGGATGACCGAGTTCTGTCTGACCGTGGCCCCCGTGCTGCGGTACGCCTTGCCGACATCCAATCCCGGGAGTGGACGATGAAGGGATCCCTCAAGCGCATCGGGGCGCTCTTCTATGCCCGCACCCTCGAGTTCGTACGCGATCGCGCGGCCCTGGTGTGGAACCTGCTTTTCCCGCTCCTGCTGGTCATCGGCTTCTCCCTCATCTTCTCCGGCCCGCCCAAACCGCTGGTGCAGATCGGGGTGGTGGGGGAACTACCCGCAACCTATGCCCCGCTGCGCGCCGTGCCGCTGCTCAAGATCATCCCCTATGACGAGGCGTCAAGAGGCCAGCTCAAGGTCCGTCACCATCAGCTAGACCTGCTGCTCTCACCCGCCGGGGGGCGTTACTGGATAAACCCGGACGCTCCTCAGGGGGCCATGGCCGAGTATCTGCTGCGCCAGGCGGTGCAGGTGCCCTTGCAAAGAGAGACCCTGAGCGGGCGCGCCATCCGCTACGGCGACTGGCTGCTGCCCGGGGTGATCGGCATGAACCTGATGTTCTCCGGCCTGTTCGGGGTCGGGTTTGTCATCGTGCGTTATCGCAAGAACGGGGTGCTGAAACGGCTGCGAGCCACGCCGCTCGGCGCGCTGGAGTTTCTCTTCGCCCAGTTGCTGTCACGGGTGCTGATCACCCTGGTGGTGAGCCTGCTGGTCTTCTGCGCGGCCTACTGGCTGCTGGATGTGCCCCTCATCGGGTCGGGGTGGCTGCTGCTGGTGATCGCCCTGGCGGGAGGAACGGCCATGGCCTCCCTTGGCCTGCTCATCGCCGCTCGCCTGCAGAACGAGGAGCTGGCGAGCGGTTTGCTCAATCTCATCAGCTTGCCCATGATGTTTTTATCCGGTGTCTGGTTCTCGCTGGAAGGCGCGCCCGCCTGGCTGCAGCAGCTTGCGGCCAGGCTGCCCCTCAGCCAGATCATCGAAGCAGCCCGCGCCGTGATGCTGGAAGGGGCGGGATGGCAGGAGGTGGCAGGCCCTCTGGGCCAGGTCATGGTGTTCGCCCTGGTGTGCATCTCGCTGGGAACCATGCTGTTCAAATGGAGTGCAAAATGAAACCTGTTCTGTGGTTGTTGCTGGTGGCCGCCTTGCCTGTGCAGGCAGGTACCCTGCGTTGCAAGAACGCCTTGCTGACCGAGGGAGACACCACGGCAGAGCTGCTGGTTCGCTGCGGCCAGCCGATGCTCAAGGAAGATCTCACCCGCTTCGAGGAGAACGGCTTCGGGGCGAGAGTGACGGTCAAGTATGCCGAGCGCTGGACCTACAACTTCGGCAAGCGGGAATTCATGCAGTTTGTCACCGTCGAAAACGGCGTCATCACCGACATTGCGGATGGTCCACGGGGAGGATGACCTCCTGGTTTTCTGAAGCCCAGCCTGCGGGAGATGAGGTCGCCATTTCCCCGCCTTTTAGCTCCTGTTTATTTGCTTTTCCCTGCCTGTTCTCGCCATTTTTCCATATGGGGTCATGCTGCCTCACTCTGGTGCTTTTGGCATAAAACCGAATCTGATGAGTCAGTTGTCAGCAGAAATGGCTGCCCCAATGCGGTGCAGCCGATTTATTTTCGAAAAATAATCCTCATGCCAAGAAGGGTTTTAAGCAGCAGGCTATTTGGCAAATAAGGGTCTACTTTTGATTCTGAGAGTGCATATTCCCCCGTTCAGATATTTTGTTCTGTTGCACCATGGTTGGGCCGGATTGCACCGATTGACAGGTTTTTCTGCGGCTGGATAAGCTGCCAAAAAGCAGGGAAACGATGGCATCTCGCTAGATTTTGATGCCTGTTCGAATCAAACCACAGGGAAGAGTGACATGAAGCAGATACACAAGGCAGGTATGGTGATGGCGCTGTCGCTGATGGCAGCCAATGCGTGGGCGGACGGTACGCTGGATGCCGTCAAGAAGAAGGGATTCGTGCAGTGCGGGGTCGGTGACGGCCTGCCCGGGTTCTCCAACCCGGATGCCAAGGGAACCTGGACCGGGCTCGACGTGGACGTGTGCCGCGCCGTGGCCGCCGCCGTGCTGGGGGACGCCAGCAAGGTCAAGTATGTCTCCCTCACCGCCAAGGAGCGCTTTACCGCCCTGCAGTCCGGGGAGGTGGATCTGCTCTCGCGCAACACCACCTGGACCCTGACCCGGGATGGGTCGCTGGGCCTCACGTTCGCCGGGGTGAACTACTACGACGGGCAGGGGTTCCTGGTCAAGCAGTCCCTCGGGGTAAAGAGCGCCAAGGAGCTTGACGGTGCCGCCGTCTGCATCCAGTCCGGCACCACTACCGAGCTCAACCTGGCCGACTATTTCCGCGCCAATGGCGGCATGAAGTACACCCCAGTGGTGTTCGATACCTCGGATCAGACCGTCAAGGGCTTCGAAGCTGGCCGCTGTGACGTGCTGACCTCGGATCAGTCCCAGCTCTATGCCCTCAAGATCAAGCTCACCAAGCCAGAGGAAGCCGTGGTGCTGCCGGAGGTCATCTCCAAGGAGCCGCTGGGCCCAGCTGTGCGTCAGGGTGACGATCAGTGGTTCAAGGTGGTGCGCTGGAGCCTCAACGCCATGCTCAATGCCGAGGAGGCCGGGGTCACCAGTGCCAACGTGGACGAGATGCTCAAGTCCACCAACCCTGACATCCGTCGCCTGCTGGGGCTGGAAGAGCCCAAAGGGACTGTGCTGGGGCTGGATGACAAATGGGCCTACAACATCGTCAAACAGGTCGGCAACTACGGTGAATCCTTCGATCGCAACGTCGGTGCCGGCTCCCCCCTCAAGATTGATCGCGGCATCAATGCCCTCTGGAACAAGGGCGGTCTGATGTACGCGCCACCCATCCGCTGAGTCGACAGTCACCGGGGGGCCTGGCCCCCCATGTTATCCCTGGCTTTGTCGGAGTCATCCTCATGGCGTTACACGCATCAAACCATAGGAAAGAACAGGGCCGCTGGTGGTATGACGCCAAGGTGCGGGCGCTGCTCTTCCAGTGCCTGGCCATCGCGGCGGTTATCGGGTTTCTGTTCTACATCGTCAACAATGCCCTGACCAATCTGGCCACCCGTGGTATCACCACAGGCTTTGATTTTCTGGGCAACACGGCCGGTTTCGGCATCTTGCAGAGCCTCATCCCCTACGACGAGACCTATACCTTCGGTCGCACCTTCGTGGTGGGTCTGCTCAACACCCTGCTGGTCTCCGTGCTCGGCATCCTGTTTGCCACCCTGCTCGGGTTCGCACTCGGGGTCGCGCGCCTGTCGCGCAACTGGCTGGTGGCCAAGATAGCGGCCGTCTACATAGAGACGTTTCGCAACATCCCGCTGCTGCTGCAGATCTTCTTCTGGTACTTCTCGGTGCTGCGTACCCTGCCTTCCCCGCGTCAGAGCGTGGATATAGGCGGGCTCGCCTTCCTCAACGTGCGGGGCTTCTATCTGCCCAAGCCCCTGTTCGAAGAGGGATTCGGCTACGTGCTCTGGGCACTGGTGCTCGCGGTGCTGCTGAGCTGGGGGCTGGGCCGCTGGGCTCGCCGCCGTCAGGCCCTGACCGGCAGGATCTTCCCGTTCTGGCGCTGTGTGGCCGCCCTGGTCATGCTGCTCCCGGGCATCACCTTCCTGCTGGCGGGCAGCCCGCTCAGCTGGAGCGTGCCTGCGCTGCAGGGGTTCAACTTCCGGGGCGGGCTGACGGTGCTGCCGGAGCTCGCGGCCCTCTTGCTGGCGCTCACCATCTATACGGCGGCCTTCATCGCCGAGATAGTGCGATCCGGCATCCTGGCCATCAGCAAGGGGCAGACGGAGGCGGCTTCCGCCCTCGGGCTCTCGCCCACCAAGACGCTGCGGCTGGTGATCATTCCCCAGGCCATGCGGGTCATCATTCCTCCCTTGACCAGCCAGTATCTGAACCTCACCAAGAACTCCTCCCTGGCGACCGCCATCGGCTACCCGGATCTGGTCTCGGTGTTCATGGGGACGACTCTCAACCAGACAGGGCAGGCCATCGAGGTCATCGCCATGACCATGGGGGTCTATCTCGTCATCAGTATCACCACCTCGGTGCTGATGAACATCTACAACCGCAGAATGACGCTGGTTGAGCGCTAGGGAGCTGTCATGTTCGTGAATGAATTGCAGGAGGCGCTGCCGCCTCCCAACCACCGTCGGGGGCCGCTCGCCTGGATCAGGCAGAACCTCTTCCCCAACTGGTGGAACGGCCTGCTGACCCTGGTGCTGGCCTATCTGTTGCTGCCACTCATCTGGTCTGCACTGGACTGGGCGCTGTTCTCGGCCACCTGGCAGGGGAGCAGCCGCGAGGCCTGCGTCCAGGGCGGTGCCTGCTGGATCTTCATCGAGAGCCGGCTGGGGCAGTATCTCTATGGCTTCTACCCGGCTGATCAGTACTGGCGCATCAACCTGACCTTCGCCGGTCTGGCGGCGCTGCTGGCCCTGCTCATCTGGCCAAAGACCCCGCGCAAGGGGTGGCTGGCGCTCTTCACCCTGCTGGTGTTCCCTGTCATCGCCTTCTTCCTCATCCATGGGGGAGCGGGGCTGGAGGTGGTGGAAACGAACCGCTGGGGCGGGCTGATGCTCACCCTGGTGCTGGCGGTGGTGGGCATAGTCGTAGCACTGCCGTTCGGCATCCTGCTGGCACTGGGGCGTCGCTCCCACATGCCGGTCATCTCCAGCCTCTGTACCGTCTACATCGAGTTCTGGCGGGCGGTGCCGCTCATTACTGTGCTCTTCATGGCGTCCGTCATGCTGCCACTGTTCATGAGTACCGAGGTGGAGCTCGACAAGCTGCTGCGGGCGCTCATCGGCATCATCCTGTTCCAGGCGGCCTATGTGGCCGAGGTGGTGAGAGGGGGGCTGCAGGCGATCCCCAAGGGGCAATATGAGGCGGGGGATGCCCTCGGGCTCTCCTACTGGAAGGTGATGGGCCTCATCATCATGCCCCAGGCCCTCAAGATCACCATTCCTTCCCTGGTGAACACCTTTATTTCCCTGTTCAAGGACACCAGCCTGGTGCTGATCATCGGGCTGTTCGATCTGCTGGCCATCTCCAAGGTGGCCCTGGCGGATCCGGCCTGGCTGGGGTATTCCACCGAAGCTTATGTCTTTATCGCCATGATCTTCTGGATGTTCTGTTTTGGCATGTCCCGCTACTCCATCTATCTGGAGCGCAAACTCAACACGGGCCACAAGCATTAGGAGTCGTTCTGATATGAAAACGGACGCAGTTGTCGAACTGAAAGAGGTCAACAAGTGGTACGGTGAGTTTCACGTGCTGCGCAACATCAACCTGCAGGTGGGCAGAGGGGAGAAGATCGTCATCTGCGGACCATCGGGGTCGGGCAAGTCCACCATGATCCGCTGCATCAACCGGCTGGAAGAGCACCAGAGCGGAGACATCCTGGTCAAGGGCACGGCCCTGACCTCGGATCTCAAGAACATCGAGACGGTGCGCCGGGAGGTGGGCATGGTGTTCCAGCACTTCAACCTCTTCCCCCATCTGACCGTGCTGGAGAACTGTTGCCTGGCGCCCATCTGGGTCAAGCAGTTGCCGCGCAAGGAGGCCGAGGAGATCGCCATGAACTTCCTGCGCCGGGTGCGGATCCCCGAACAGGCGCTCAAGTATCCGGGGCAGCTCTCCGGTGGCCAGCAGCAGCGGGTCGCCATCGCCCGCAGTCTGTGCATGAATCCCCAGGTCATGCTGTTTGACGAGCCGACGTCTGCGCTGGATCCCGAGATGGTGCGGGAGGTGCTGGATGTGATGGTGGAGCTGGCCCACGAGGGGATGACCATGCTCTGCGTCACCCACGAGATGGGGTTTGCCAAGCAGGTGGCGGACAGGGTGATCTTCATGGACCGGGGGCAAATCATCGAAGAGAACGTGCCGGATCAGTTCTTTGACAACCCCCAGTCCGATCGGACCAAGCTCTTCCTCTCCCAGATCCTGCAGCACTGAGGCAGGGCACAACCTTCAGAAAAACAGCCCGCACGCTCGAATGAGCGGCGGGCAAATGTGTACATGGAAGTCGACGACAGACAGAAAGGAGTATGTCAGCCCGGCAACAGGGTGGTGGTGCGCAGATCGCGCACGGCCAGGTTGATCTGCCGGGCCAGGCTCAGCGCCTGATGACAGCTCAACGGCTTCACATCGATGATCCCCCCTTGAAACTCAAACCGCCCCAGTGCTTCAACCATGAAACTTCCATGATGGAAGCTCTTGATATATCGAGCAATTCGACGGGGAGACCACTGCTTGAACACCTTCATGGCAAGAGACCCTGTTGTTTGGACAGAGCACACTATGCCGACGGACCGTGACACTGATGTGACACTTGATAAAGATTTGTATGAATCTGTCTTGTGATCGACTGGCGTGCAGCCCCGGCGTTGAAAAAGTAGTGAGAGTCCGGGTCCGGGGCCCGATATACTGCGGCCATTGCAGAGATGACAAAGGTGCCGCACGTGGAGTGGGTGGACATAGTAGACGAGCAGGACAGGGTGATCGGGGTGGCCAAGCGCGCCAGGGTGCGTCAGGAAAACCTGCGCCATCGTGCCAGCTACATCCTGGTGCTGGATGAGGCTGAGCGCATCCTGGTGCAGCGGCGTACCCCGAGCAAGGATTTTTGCCCCGGCATGCTGGATGCCTGCGCCGGTGGCGTGGTGACCACGGGGGAGGCCATGGCCCTTTCCGCCCGGCGTGAGCTGGCCGAGGAGCTGGGGATCCGCGACGTGCCCCTGCAGGATTACGGCACCTTCTATGCCGAAGGGGAGGCGAGCGGCAGCCGCTACCGGGTCTGGGGCGGCCTGTTCAGTTGTCACTATCAGGGGCCGCTGCAACTGCAGGCCGAAGAGGTGAGCGAGGTGCACTGGATGAGCCTGGGCGAGATAGCCGATCGGGCGGGCGAGTTCACGCCCGACTCCCTGCTCGCCATCGCCACCTGGCAGGCAAGGCGCCTGCCAGGTGGCCAGAAATAGGGGCGACAGGCGTTCGCTCCCCGATCGCTTTGTTGCTGCTCGATGGACCCCTTCGCCTTCTGGTGGAATGGGGTAGACTGGGCCTCTTTGAACCACAGAAGGATGCGTCATCATGATCACGGTCGGTCAATCCCTGCCCGCAGGGGAATTTACCTTTATCACCGCCGAGGGCAAGCAGGTGAAGGATACCCGGGCCCTGTTTGCCGACAAGCGGGTGGTGCTCTTTGCGGTGCCCGGCGCCTTCACCCCCACCTGCTCCAACGCTCACCTGCCGGGCTACGTGGTGCTGGCCGATCAGTTCAGGGCCAAGGGGGTGGAACTGTGCTGTCTGTCGGTCAACGACGCCTTCGTGATGAAGGCGTGGCAAGAGGCCCAGAACGCCTCTGCCATCACCATGCTGGCGGACGGCGACGGCAGCTGGACTCGGGCACTGGGTCTGGCCAAGGAGACCGGGGCCTTCGGCGGCGTGCGGGCCCAGCGTTTTGCCCTCATCGCCAACGATGGTGTGGTGGAGCGGCTCTTCGTGGAGGCGCCGGGCAAGTTCGAGGTGTCGGATGCCCAGAGCCTGCTGGCGGCGCTGTGAAAGATTAATCGGTGTTTGATTACACCTTGAAATAGCAAGCGGCCCCGTTACACTGAGGCCGCGTTTGGATGGAGCCAGGCAACTTGCCTGGCTCTCGTGTTTGCCGTGGATGAGATAGAACAATATGACCCTGGCTTTTGTTGCCCTGATTGCCGGACTGGCGTTGCTGGTCTGGAGTGCCGACAAGTTCGTGGACGGCGCCGCCGCCACCGCCCGTTACGCCGGTATGCCGCCGCTGCTGATCGGCATGGTGATCATCGGTTTTGGTACCTCGGCCCCCGAGATGGTGGTCTCCGCGCTGGCGGCCTCCCAGGGCAATCCCGGGCTCGCGCTCGGCAATGCCTATGGCTCCAACATCACCAATATTGCCCTGATCCTGGGTCTGACCGCCCTGATCAGCCCCATCGCCGTCGCCTCCCAGGTGGTGCGCAAGGAGATCCCCATCCTGCTCGGCATCACCCTGCTCTCCGGCGCCCTGCTCATCGACGGCAATCTGGGCCGGATGGATGCCGCCATTCTGGGGGCCGTGTTCGCAGTGCTGATGGGCTGGTCCATCTGGGCCGGCATGAACGGCAAGGGGGATGCGCTGGATACGGATACCGAGGAGGACATCGTCTCCGAGGGTATGTCTCTCAAGAGCGCCATCCTCTGGCTCATCGTCGGCCTGGTGCTGCTGATCGGGGCTTCCCGTCTGCTGGTGTGGGGGGCGGTGACCATCGCCCAGGGCTTTGGCATCAGCGATCTGGTGATTGGCCTGACCATAGTCGCGGTGGGGACCTCCCTGCCGGAGCTGGCATCGTCCCTCATCGCCATCCGCAAGAACGAGCACGATCTGGCCCTTGGCAACGTGCTGGGTTCCAACCTGTTCAACACCCTGGCCGTGGTGGGCATCGCCGCCGGCATCCACCCGCTCGAGGTGGCGCCCGAAGTGCTTTCCCGCGACTGGAGCATCATGATGGGGCTGACCCTGTTGCTGCTGGTGATGTGTCTGGGCCGCAAGGGGCAGGGGCGCATCAACCGGCTGGAGGGGGGCGTGCTGCTCGCCTGCTTCGTCGCCTACACCGGCTGGCTGCTGACGAGCCAGTTCATCTAGTCTGACGATGAAATGAAAGAGGGGACGCCGCGGCGTCCCCTCTTTTTTGTGCGCGGGGCCTGGTCTCAGGCCACGGCAACCAGCTTCTGCTTCTGGGCGCTGTCCAGGATCAGGATGCTCGCCTTGGGGAAGAAGTTGAAGGTGGACGCGGAGGCCCAGGTGTAGGCCCCCATCACCCGACCCACCACCAGCTCGCCGATCTCGAGATCCGGCAGCATGATGCTGTCGCGGATGACGTCCACGCTGTCGCAGGTGGGGCCGGAGAGCACCGCATTGTGCAGTTCGCCGTGGGCATAGGGCGTGCTCACCGGGTAGGTGACGTGGTCGTAGAGCTGGCCGTTGTAGCTGCCGTAGAGACCGTCATCCAGGTAGTACCAGATCTTGTCGCCGCGGTGGGCCTTGCCCATCACGCTGGAGACCGAGGTCATGGCCGGCGCGCTGATGAAGCGGCCCGGCTCGGCAATCTTCTGTACCGTGGCGGGCAGCTTGGCCAGGGCCTCGCGGATCGGGGCGCAGAAACCGTCGATGTCGAACTCGCCGCCGTCATAGTCCACCGGAAAGCCGCCGCCGATGTCCAGCACCCAGGGCTTGAGCCCGAGCTCCCAGGCCTGCTCCATGATCTCGCGGCAGGCGTCGATGGCCTGCACGTGGCGGCGGGCGTGGGGCACCTGGGAGCCGACGTGGAACGACAGCCCCATCACCTTGATCCCCTTGGCCTGGGCCAGTTGCAGCAACGGCAGTGCCTGCTCCGGGGTGCAGCCGAACTTCTTGGAAAGATCGACCTTGGTCTCGGGGTTCGGGAAGCTGACCCGCAGCAGCAGTTTCACTTCATCCTTGTAGGGCAGGAACTTTTCCAGCTCCAGCGGGTTGTCATAGACAAACACGGTGCAGCCGAATTCCAGGGCATAACGGATGTCGCTGTCACGCTTGATGGGATGGGTATGGATGCAGCGTCCCGGGCGAACCCCTTGGCTGCGCACCAGATCCACTTCGCCATTGGTGGCCAGATCGAAACAGGCCCCCTCTTCCTTCAAGACAGAGACCACCGCCTCGTGGGGCAGGGGCTTGAGTGCATAATGCAAGCGCACATCGGGCAGGGCGGCCGCCAGGGCCCGATACTGTTTGCGGACGGCTGCCTTGTCGAGCAGCAGCAGGGGGGAGCCGAATTGTTCAACCAACTGACGGTAATCTTGTGCGACCAGGGTCTCGTTCATTCTCTTTTGATAGTCCTTAGGGGGCGTGATATGCCCAAGCCATATGCGATTGAACCGGCGACGGCCGGCTCAGGCGAGCGGTCCGGAGGGACCCACCAGGCACATTGCATAACTCCCTTGCAAAGTGCTTAGTTATGCGCGGGATTATCGGCTTATTGAGTTTGTGTGCAAGCATTTTGATTGGATATGTCGGCAAGTTTTTCTGGTCGAGACGAAACAGGCTCTTGATACGGGGAGCGATCAGGGCCGTGATGGGGAGCTCCTCCGAAGGGAGCTTGATAAGCTGTTGATAGTTAACGAACTAATAACATCAGGCCCGGGGGTTGCGGCCAGGTAAAAAGGGGGCGCCGGGGCCAGGGAGTGCGAGACAGCTCACATTTTTTGGATTACCATGCCCGCTTCCTGATCCAAACTAGTTCGGATGAAGGTAGCAGGAGAGCGATGGGCAACCATCCACCGAAGAAGTGAATCTTTCAGGTACCGGGCAACCGGTGTGGACTGCTACTGGACGATACTCTGGAGAGACCCGTTGAATCGGGCGCCGAAGGAGCAAGGTACCGTGATTGCATCGCAATCTGGCGCCGGAAACTCTCAGGCAAAAGGACAGAGGGGATGGGATGGTTGTACCTGGGCTTGGCCCGCATCCGATCGCCTCTGGCCGATCGCGACACCTATGGGAAGATCATCCTTCTCCTCCTTAATCGTTGTTTTTTAAGGAGGATGCATGTCATCAATTCAATCGGCGCTCGCCGCCATCGATAGCTTTATCTGGGGTCCCCCCCTGCTGATCCTGCTGGTCGGGACCGGTATCTATCTCACCTGGCGATTGGGTCTGCTTCAGATCGTGCGTTTGCCGCTGGCCCTCAAGCTGGTCTTTGGCCGCGATCAGGGGCAGGGCAAGCAAGGGGATGTCTCCAGCTTTGGTGCCCTGTGCACCGCCCTCTCCGCCACCATCGGCACCGGCAACATCGTCGGGGTCGCCACCGCCATCAAGCTCGGCGGCCCGGGCGCCCTGTTCTGGATGTGGATGGCCGCCCTGTTCGGCATGGCCACCAAGTACGCCGAGTGCCTGCTGGCGGTGAAATATCGCCAGCAGGACGCCAACGGCCAGATGGCGGGTGGCCCCATGTACTATCTGGAGAAGGGGCTCGGCTCCAGGCCGCTCGCCAAGCTGTTTGCCCTGTTCGGCATCGGCGTCGCCTTCTTCGGCATCGGCACCTTCCCCCAGGTCAACGCCATCTCGGATGCCATGAGCCTCTCCTTCTCGGTGCCCCGTGAAGTGACCGCCGTGGTGCTGACCCTGATCGTGGCGCTGGTGACCCTGGGGGGTATCCAGTCCATCTCCAGTGTGTCCAGCAAGGTGGTGCCCTTCATGGCCATCTTCTACATCGTCGCCTGTGCCGGGGTGCTGGTGAACAATGCAGGCGCCCTGCCCGATGCGGTCATGCTGGTGATCGGGAGCGCCTTCACCGGCCATGCGGCCACCGGCGGTTTCGTCGGCGCCGGCATCATGCTGGCGATCCAGTCCGGGGTGGCGCGCGGGGTCTTCTCCAACGAGTCGGGCCTGGGTTCGGCCCCCATCGCGGCGGCGGCGGCCAAGACCGATTCCTGCGTGGAGCAGGGGCTGGTCTCCATGACCGGTACCTTCATCGACACCCTCATCATCTGCACCATGACCGGCCTGACGCTGGTGGTGACCGGGGTGTGGAGCGGCGATGCAAGCGGTGCGGCCATGACCAGTCTGGCCTTTGCCCAGGGGCTGGATGCCCATGTGGGCCAGTATCTGGTGAGCATCGGCCTCTTGTTCTTCGCCTTTACCACCATCCTTGGCTGGAACTACTACGGCGAGCGCTGCACCGAGTACCTGTTCGGGGTGAAGGCGATCAAACCCTACCGCCTCATCTATCTGGTGCTGGTGGCGAGCGGTGCCTTCCTCCATCTGGACCTGATCTGGCTCTTGGCCGACATCGTCAACGGCCTGATGGCGGTGCCCAACCTCATCGGCCTCATCGGCCTGCGCCACGTGGTGATTGCCGAGACCCGCGCCTACTTCAGCCGGGACCGGGATACGGAGTCCGAGCCCGAGCCGCAGACGGCCTGATGAGAAGCGGGCCTGCGGGAAGTCCTGTCACCGGGCTCCTGTCCATGGTGTCAACCGGGATCCGGGCTGGGATGGCAAAACCCGGGGCTTGATCCCGGCTCCTCTGACAATATCTGTGCGAAATGCGCAAAAGCCACGACGCTCATCGTGGCTTTTTTGCATTTTACGCAATGAATGGCGGCGCTTGTTGCCCCCAGGGGTCAGGGGGAGGGAATATCTCCGGTGAGCCGCTGCGCCAGCGCTTTGCTCACCCGGCTCACCAGGGCCGCCTCCTCCCCCTGCCAGCCAATGGCGTGGGCCAGGGTGGTGGAGGTGCCCGGAGCAAAGCGCAGCTTGCCCCCGGCCAGTTCGTAGAAGCGGCTCGCCATCCGGGTGCCCTCGTCCACATCCCCCGCCACCAGCAGCATGGCCTGGGCCAGCACGGCGCCGTCGTGATCCCGGCCCGGCGCCAGCCAGCGCTGGGCGGTGCCGGTCACCTTGCGCCCCCCGATCACCAGGTTGTACTGGCCGTCGCAAAACGAGCCGGGCACGAAGTCGTAGCTGCCCGCAAGACCGTACTCCTCCAGCAGGGCGAGCAGGGGCGCCCCCAGCAGTCGGTAGTAGTGGGCCAGATCCGTGGTGGTGCGGGGCAGCATGAGGGAGAGGTTGAGGATGCCGGCGCCGTGGGGCACGGCGGTGCCGCCGCTGTCGCGCACGAACACCGGCCAGCCCTCGGCGGCAAGCTGCTCGCAGGCGGCCTGGTAGCGGGGCAAACGGGTGTCCTTGCGGGTGACGATGAGGCATTGGGGGCCCTGCCAGAGGAGGGCTCTGAGCTCGCCGTCACCGGCGCACTCCCGCAGCCAGCGCTGCTCCTCGGCCAGGATCTGGTCGGGTGTCTGGTGGGCGAGCGGCGGGGGCAGCAGGGTATAAGGCATGAAAGGCATCCTTTGGCAGAGGCTGCCAAGCACAGTACGCGCGGGGGCAAACAAGGTAAAGCCCCGCGTGGCGGGGCTTTGGTGCAAGGATGGCGGAGTGTCAGGCCTGTGCGGCGGCGCGCCTGGGCAGCAGCAGATTGAGCAGGATGGCGGTGAGGCCGCCGGTGGCGACGCCGTAGGAGAGCACGCTCCTGGCCAGCTCCGGCAGGTGTTGCAGCACCTCGGGCACCTGGGCCACTCCGAGACCCATGGCGAGCGACACCGCCAGGATCATCAGGGCGCGGCGGTCCAGCTCCTCGCGGGAGATGATGCGCACCCCGGCGGCGGCGATGGTGCCGAACATGACGATGGTGGCGCCGCCGAGCACGGGTTCAGGTATTTGTTGCACCAGGCTCGCCACCGCCGGGAACAGGCCGAGCAGGGCCAGCATGGCGGCGATGAAGAGGCCGACGTGGCGGCTGGCCACCCCGGTCAGCTGGATGACGCCGTTGTTCTGGGCGAAGGTGGACATGGGGAAGGTGGAGAAGACCGCCGCCAGCATGGAGTTGGCGCCATCGGCCAGCACGCCCCCCTTGATCCGCGCCATGTAGACCGGCCCTTCCAGCGGCTCGCAGGAGATGTCGGAGGTGGCGGTCATGTCGCCGATGGCTTCCAGCGCCGTCACCACGAAGATGATGGCGAGCGGCACGAACAACTGCCAGTCAAAGCCGAGCCCGTAGTGCAGCGGAACAGGGACCATCATCAGGGGGCCGTCGAAGGTGGGAGCAGCCACCTTGCCCAGCAGCAGTGCCACCGCATAGCCCGCCAGCATGGCGATCATGATGGCGGAGAGGCGCAGCCAGGGGTTGCGACTGCGCTGCATCAGCACGATGAGGCCGAGCACCAGCAGGGAGAGAAAGAGGTTGGTGTGACTGGCGAAGCTGCCGTCCGCCAGGGCGCCGTAGCCGCCCCCCATGCTGATGAGCCCTACCTTGATGAGGGTCAGGCCGATGAGCAATACCACGATGCCGGTCACCAGCGGGGTGATGATCCGTTTGACCAGGTGAAGGAAGCGGCTCATGACGACGATGGTGAGGGCCGCTGCCAGCATGGTGCCGAACAGGGTGCCCAGCAGATCGTCGGTGGGCATGGCCGCCTGCTTGAGGGCGAGGCCGGAGGCGATGATGGGACCGAGGAAGTTGAAGCTGGTGCCCTGTACCGAGAGCAGGCCGGAACCGAGGGGGCCGAAACGGCGGGTCTGAACGAAGGAAGCGATGCCGGACATGACCAGGGACATGGAGACGATGTAGCGGGTGTCGTCGGCGGGGAGGCCGAGGGCATTGGCGATGATGAGGGGCGGGGTGATGATGGCGACAAACATGGCGAGCATATGCTGCAGGGCGGCGAACAGGGTCTGGGGCAAGGGTGGGACATCCTCGATGCCGTAGACCAGTTCGCTGTGGGCTCGCCTGGGGGGATGGGCCTCTCGGATGGCGCTTGGGGCGGCAGCCTGTTCCATAAATACCTCGAATGTGTGGGGGGAGGGGAGAAAATTGGGCGCTATTTTAGTGATTGGCATCGCGCTTTCCAGCGCTAATTGAGCGCAAACTCGTTTATTTCCTGATGGGTTGAAACGTTTTCCTGTGGCGATTAAGATCCGCCGGTTTGTGTGAGACCGATCCCTCACAAAGGGGAGGGAGGCTGATGCATCAGGATGGGGACGGTGTAGAATGAGCCCTCGGTTCGAAGATGGAGACTCTGGATGCTGAAGCTGTCGGAGTTCTGGAGTGCCCGCGCCCACTCCGAAGATTTTACCCTGACCCGGATGGGCTTCATGACGGTGCGGCTGCGGCTGCTCACCTGTCTGCTGATGGCGGGGCTCCCGAGCTGGGCCCTGGTGGACTGGCTGACCCTGCCAGCCATCCAGTTCGAGGCGCTGTTCCAGGTCAGGATCTTCTGCCTGCTGGCCCTCTCGCCCCTCATCCCCCTCTCCTATCTCATCCACTTCAAGCGCGAGCGCATGAAGCTGGCGCTGGGCTACCTGATGGCGGTGATGATGCTCTTCTCCCTCATCTGCCTGCACAGCTTCGGCGCGGATCAGGAGATGCAGGCGGGCTACATGGCCTTCCCCTATCTGCTCATCAGCCTGTTCGCCATCTTCCCCATTCCCCTCTCCCTCAGCCTGCAACTGGCGGGGGGCATTCTGGCCACCATGCTGGCGGGCAACTGGTTGCTGGTGGGCCAGCCTCTTTGGAGCGTGCAGACCCTCAATCAGGTCTGGCTGCTGGGGCTCTTTGCCATCGCCAGCGCCTGGGTGCAGTGCGGCCAGCTCAACATGCTGCTGCAACTCTATCGGGAATCCACCACGGACGAGCTGACCGGCATGATGAACCGCCGCCTGCTGATGAAGCAGCTCGAGAAGGCGAGGGCCGCCATGATCCGCAAACAGGCTCCCTTCGCGGTGCTGCTGCTGGATCTGGACCGCTTCAAGCGCATCAACGACACCTTCGGCCATCTGGCGGGGGATGCGGTGCTCAAGGAGGTGGCGGCCACCCTGTCGGAACAACTGGAGCCCGGCATGGTGCTCGGGCGTTACGGCGGGGAGGAGTTTGCCATCCTGTTGCCCGGTTGCACGGATCTGGCACAAGCCAAGCGGGTGGCGGAGCGGCTGCGGGTCGCGGTGGAGGCGAGGTTGGTGAAAAGCCCCACCTCCGACGAGCTGCTGGAGGTGACGGTGAGCATCGGTCTGACCCTGGCCCAGCGTGGCGAGGGGGTGGAGGATCTGCTCAACCGGGCGGACGAGTGCCTCTACATGGCCAAGATGGCGGGTCGCAACTGCGTGGTGGCCGAGGCCGGCAAACCCGCGGGCGATGCAGGGCGCACAAAAACGGATGCCGCCTGAGGGCGGCATCCGGTGATGACGGGGCTGGCGTCAGGCAAGGGTGTATTTGCCGGAGAGCTGCTGGGCCAGCAGCTTGAACATGTTGAACACCGCCATGGTCTTGCCGGTCGGGGTGCCGTCTTCAGCCAGGAAGAACTCCCCCTTGAACACCAGAATGTCCCCCTTCTGCTCCACCGAGTCGGCGCGCATGCCGTGGATGAAGTCCTCGTGTTCACGAATGATCTTGTTGGCCATCTCCAGCAGGGCAGTCTCGGTGATCCGCTCTTTTTGTGGTTGCATGCTCGTCTCCTTAAACGACTACTGGGCAGGGGCACAAGGGGCGGCATGGCCGGCGCACCCCGCCTCTGATTGAAGAGGGGGCCAGCATACTGCAAAGCGGGATTTTCTGTCATTGATATGACCCCGCATTTTCCCGCTTTGCGCTCTTCCCTTATCCCAGCACCAGATTGCGCAGCCAGCGCCGCTGGCGAATGCGGCGCTGCACCAGCAGCACTTTTGAAAGCTCCTCCAGCAGGACCACCGCCACCACCCAGGAGAGGGGCCAGCCCAGCAGGCTGACCGCCACCCAGGCCAGCGGCAGGCCGATGCACCACATGCCGACGATGTCGATGAAGATGCTGTAGTTGACGTCCCCCCCCGAGCGCAGTACCCCGACGATCCCCACCATGTTGAACACCTTGAGCAGCATGCCCAGACACATGATGGCGAGCACCTGGCCGGCCTCAGTCATCAGCTCGCCCGGCAGGTTGCCGACCCATTGCAGCAGGCTGCCCTGCATCAGCCAGACGGCGGTCCCCACCAGCAGGGCGCCGACGGGGGCCAGCAGCAGGAAGAGCTGGGAGTGCTGCCAGGCCTCGTCATACTCCTCTGCCCCGAGCCGGTGACCGAGCAGGGTGGAGCAGGCCACCGCCAGCCCGAAGAAGAGGGAGATGAGGATGCTCTCCAGCGTGCCGAGGGTGGTCATGATGGCCAGGGCGTCGGTGCCGAGGTGCGCGTAGAGGAAGCCGTAGAGCAGCATGCCGAAGGCCCAGAGCCCGTCGTGCAGCAACAGCGGCAGGGCGATCAGGGTGAAGCGCACCACCTCCTTGCGCCTGAAGGCGGCGAGCCAGTCTTGCTTGCGCGGGATGAGACGGGGCTCGGCACGCCACACATAGGCAAGCAGCAGCGCGGTCTGCAGCAGACGCGACAGGGTGGTGCCCCAGGCGGAACCGGCTACTCCCATGGCCTCGGCGCCGAAATGGCCGAAGATGAGGGCATAGTTGAGGATGACGTTGGCGATGATGGCGATGATGCCGATACGGGTCGGCGCCGCGGCATTGCCCACCGAGCGCAGGGCCGACTCCAGGGGCACCACCACGGCGGTGCAGAGGATGGTGGCGCCGGTGATCATCAGGAACTCGTCGGCCAGCTCGCGCAGCGCGGGCTCCTGGCTGGCAAACCCGAGCACGCTGCCCGGTGAGAACACATAGACGAGGGCAAAGGGCAGGCTCACCGCCAGGGCGCCCACCAGGGCCAGGGCCAGGGAGCGGCGCACCCCGGCCATCTCGCCACGGCCGAAATATTGTGCCGCCAACACCGAGACCCCGCCCGAGAGCCCCGCTATCACCAGCAGATTGAAGAAGAAGACCCGGTTGCCCAAGCCGACCGCCGCCACAGCCGTGGTGCCGAGCTGGCTCACCATCATGATGTCGATGAGGCCGAGCAGGGAGAACATCATGGATTGCAGCGAAACCGGCAGGGCCAGTCGCCACAGTCGCGTCATGAACTCGCGATCGGTGGTTTGTTTTAAAATCGCTTGCCAATAATTCATTTATGTTAACCGGGTTGGTAAAAATCAGGGTTTGTCGTGGGTATGATAGGGGTGATATCGGGAGGCTTCACTGTGAGCCTCTCTCGGCTTTCTTGTGCAAAACTATCCTGTTGAGGTGCTATGCCATTTATCAGCGAGTGTCTGGAAATCGCCCCGACCTGCGAAGAGCGGATGCTGGGACGCGAAGGGCTGCCCCTGCTTGGGGAGGCGGGCGTCTTCCTGACCGGCCTCTCGACGATACGGGAGCACTACCTTATCCGCCGCAACCGACCGGAGTTTCACATCCTGATGGTGAGCCATGACGAGGGGGGCGCCCTGCTCACCGATGGCGGGGTGCAGCCCATCCCGGCGGGAGCCCTGGTCTTTCTCCCGGCCGCCGTGCCGGGGGGCCTCAGGCTGGTGGGGGAAGCCTGGCATACCAGTTGGATCCTGCTGGACGACGTGCCGCGCTGGCAGCATCTGCACCGGCTTGGCCATCGCATCTGGCAGGGGGAGGAGGGGGAGCAGCTCTACCACCTGCTCAGCCTGATGCAGGGGGAGGGAATACGTTCGCCGCTCCAGCCCCAGCTGCTGAGCCTGCTGCTGGCGCTCTTGGAGCGGACCCTGCAGGGGGAGGTGCGCGGCACGCCGGAGTTGCGGCTACAGGCGCTGTTTCGGCGGGTGGAGGCACGTCTGGACGAGCCCTGGAGCGTGGCCCTGCTGGCCGACCAGATGGCCTGCTCGGTGCCCCATCTGCACCGGCTCTGCCAGCAGGTGTTCGGCATGGGCCCCATGGCCTGGCTCACCGGACTTCGCATGAACAAGGCGCGCCAGTTGCTGCTCTACACCAACTGGCCGCTGGCCGAGCTGGCGGCCCGGGTCGGATACAGCGACGGCGCCAACTTTGCCAACCGTTTTCGGCGTCTGACGGGTCAGACTCCGGGGGCCTTTCGTCGACTGGGTCGCAAACCTTTCGCAAGGGAGGTGCAAACCCTTTGAAATTGTTGGCTCAAGCCCATAGGATCGACGGGCCACACAGTCAAGGTACAGATCCATGTTTGAAGATAATAATCAGAAACGTCCCCTCTACATTCCCTACGCAGGTCCAGCCCTGCTGGAGACGCCGTTGCTCAACAAGGGCAGCGCCTTCACCAGCGAAGAACGCAGCAGCTTCAACCTGGAAGGTCTGCTGCCCCAGAACATCGAAACCATCGAAGAGCAGGCAGAGCGTGCCTATCGCCAGTTCATGGCGTTTGGCAACGACATGGACAAGCACATCTATTTGCGCAACATCCAGGATACCAACGAAACGCTCTTCTACCGCCTGCTGAACAACCACCTCACCGAAATGCTGCCGGTCATCTACACCCCGACGGTCGGCAAGGCGTGTGAGGAGTTCTCCAACATCTATCGTCGTGCTCGCGGCCTCTTCATCTCCTATCCGGACAAGGACAGGATCGATGACATGCTGCAAAATGCCACCAAGCAGAACGTCAAGGTGATCGTGGTCACCGACGGCGAACGCATCCTGGGCCTCGGGGATCAGGGCATCGGCGGCATGGGCATTCCCATCGGCAAGCTCTCCCTCTACACCGCCTGTGGCGGCATCTCCCCGGCCTACTGCCTGCCGGTGGTGCTGGACGTGGGCACCAACAACCAGCAGCTGCTGAACGACCCCTTCTACATGGGGTGGCGCCATCCGCGCATCTCCGGCGAAGAGTACGACGAGTTCGTCGATGCCTTCATCCAGGCGGTCAAGCGCCGCTGGCCGGATATCCTGCTGCAGTTCGAGGATTTCGCCCAGGGCAATGCCACCCCGCTGCTCAACCGCTACAAGGATGAGCTGTGCTGCTTCAACGATGACATTCAGGGGACCGCCGCGGTGACCCTGGGCAGCCTCATCGCCGCCTGCAAGGCCTCCGGTGCCAAGCTCTCCGAGAAGCGGGTCGCCTTCCTCGGGGCGGGCAGTGCCGGGTGCGGCATCGCCGAGCAGATCGTGGCGCAGATGAAGGCCGAAGGGCTGACCGACGCCGAGGCGCGGGGCCGGGTCTTCATGGTGGACCGATTCGGTCTCATCACCGACAAGATCCCCAACCAGCTCGACTTCCAGCGCAAGCTCTCCCAGCCGGTCGAGCGGATCAAGGAGTGGCCGGTGGGGGACAACATCTCCCTGCTGGAGGTGATGGAGCACGGTCGCCCGGACATCCTGATCGGGGTCTCCGGCCAGCCGGGTCTGTTTACCGAAGAGGTGGTCAAGACCATGCACAAGCACTGTGCCCGTCCCATCATCTTCCCGCTCTCCAACCCCACTTCCCGGGTGGAAGCCACCCCGGCGGATCTCATTCGCTGGACCGACGGCCAGGTGCTGGTCGCCACCGGCAGCCCGTTCGCACCGGTGGAGTACAAGGGCAAGCGCTACGTCATCGCCCAGTGCAACAACTCCTTCATCTTCCCGGGTATCGGCCTTGGGGTGATCGCCTCCGGTGCCAACCGGGTGACCGATGCCATGCTGATGTCGGCCAGCCGTGCCCTGGCGGATTGTTCACCCCTGGTGAAGGGGGAAGAGGGCTCCTTGCTGCCGGATCTGGCGGACATCCATCAGGTCTCCCGCTACATCGCCAAGATGGTGGCCAAGACCGCCATGTTGCAGGGCAAGGCGGTGCAGACCCCCGATGATGTGATCGATCAGGCCATCGAGGCGAACTTCTGGCGCCCCGAGTACCGCCGCTATCGTCGTACTTCCTTCTGATCCCAAGGGGACAGACATGCAGAAGGGATGCCTCGGCATCCCTTTTTTGTGCACGGCTGTGAAGGAAGAGGAGGTTATTGTGCCGGTTGCTCGGCGGGGGCGGGCTCGGCGGGATTGCTGACACCGGTGACCCGGATTTCGACCCGGCGATCCGGGGCCAGGCAGTCGATGAGGGCAGCCCTGGCCTTGATGGCATCACACTGGGTGCCGGTGACCGGGTTGCTCTCGCCATTGCCCTGGATGCTCACCTTGTCTGCGGGCAGCCCCTTGCCAATCAGGAAGTTGGCGACCGTGCTTGCACGGGCCTCCGACAGTGCCTGGTTGTTGGCATCCGAGCCGATGCGGTCGGTGTAGCCCATCACCATGGCGTTGCCATCCTTGGGTTTGACGTCGACGATCTGCTGGTAGAGGGCGTCGAGTGCCTGCATCCCCTCCGGTTTGAGCTCCGCCTTGCCAAAGGCAAACAGCACATCCGAACTCAGGTTGAAGGTCTGATCCACCGGCTCGGGAGTCGGGGGCGGCGGTGCCACGACCAGAGGCGCGGCCAACGGCACTGCGGCGACGGTGCGATTGGGGTGAAGCACCAGCTCGATGGTGGCGGTACTGATGTCGCTGACCCAGCGTTTGGTACCGCTGCCCACCTTGTCGTTGTCAGGATCGTCCCCGACTCGCACCATGTAGCGGTAGCGGGTCTGGATGTCTACCCAGTCGCTCAGTCTGGCGGTCAGTCCCAGACCCGCCAGGGGAGCCAGGTTGTCATCCCCCCCGTTGACGGAGTCGACGTGATAGAGATAACCGCCTCCTTCGGCAAAGACAGAGAAGATGTCCCCCAGGGGCAAACGGCCAATGACCGACAGGGTGGCCCCTTTGCTGTTGAAGTCCTGGCCGGCGATATCCCAGTCACCGGTGGAGAGGTAACCGAGTTCGGTCCCCAGGTTCTCGTTGTAGTTGTAGCCGACAAAGGCGTTGATGGCGGTCGCGTCCTTGCCGACACCCTGGCTGAAATCATCGATGTCATGGGCAAAGGCCCAGCCACCCCCAGCCCCCACATACCAGTCGTGAACAGGTGCCGCCTGGGCGGCACTCGTCGCCAGTGCCAATGCAATCCACACAGGTTTCAGTCTTATGTTCATCGCGTATCCTCGTCGATGTTGGGTGTTATAGGGCTCCCAGCCCTTTGCTATGTATAGCCAACATTATGTATAGGCGATGTGAGCGCTTTAACCATTTAAGTGACGCATCTGTATGGAGAATCGGTGGGGCAGGCAGGTGGGCGGCCCGCGTTGGTGGTGCCGTGCGGGCATTAAAAAAGGGGCCGGAATGGCCCCTTTTTGCAACAGGTGGTCAACCTCTTATTGCTGCACTTCCTGTACGCCGGTGACGCGCACTTCGACGCGGCGATCCGGTGCCAGGCAGGCGATCAGCTGAGCCTTGGCCTTGATGCCGTCACACTGGGTACCGGTGACCGGGTTGGCTTCACCACGACCTTCGATGGATACCTTGCCAGCCGGCAGACCCTTGCCAACCAGGAAGTCGGCCACGGTGCGGGCACGGGCTTCAGACAGCTTCAGGTTGTAGGCATCGGAGCCGATGCGGTCGGTGTAACCGACCACCACGGCGCTGCCATCTTTCGGCTGGACGTCGACGATCTGCTGATACAGGGTGTTGAGCGCAGCAGCCCCTTCCGGCTTCAGGGTGGATTTGCCGAAGGCAAACAGCACGTCCGAGCTCAGGGAGAAGTTCTTGTCGACCATGACGGGCTCGGGAACCGGCTCGGGAGCCGGTGCCGGGGCCGGTGCCACATAGGTGGTGCGGTTCGGGTGCATCACCAGTTCCAGGGTGGCGACGCTCATGTCGGTTTTCCAGGTTTTCTGATCGTCACCCAGATCCCACATGTAGCGGTAGCGGGCCTGCAGGTCGATAAGGTCGGAGAGCTTGGCAGTCAGACCCAGACCCGCCAGCGGCGAGGTGCCGTTGTCGCTCTGGCCGTTGCCGTTGACGTGGTTGAAGTAGGCACCCCCTTCGGCGAAGACGGAGAAGATGTCATTCATGGGCAGGCGTGCGATACCGGACAGGGTGGCACCCTGGGTCTTGAAGTCGACGCCATCGACGCCGGCCTTGCCGGCATAGAGATAGCCGAGCTCGGCGGCAAAGTTCTCGGTGAAGTTGTAACCGCCGAACAGGGAGAGCGCGGTGGCGTCCTTGTCAGCATCCTGGCCGAAGGTATCCAGGTCGTGGCCATAGGCCCAACCTGCACCCATACCCGTGTACCAGTCGTCGGCCGCCTGAGCGGTGGTGGTTCCCATGGCTGCAATGGCCAGAGCAATCAGGGTTGGTGCCATTTTCATTTTCATCGTTTTATCCTCGTTGAGTTGCCGTGCTATGGGCGTACTGCGCACTCTTTGTTATACCGGTCGCAGATGACACTTCATGTGCGACACCGTGAGCGGATCACGGACGGCTTGAATAAAAAATGGATGGAAACCTGGATTCTCATGAAGCTGTTTCTCCATGGACAACTAACCGGGCACTGAGCACTTTTAATAGTTCATCCAATGTCTTACAAGCGTTGCTACTGTATTCTTTTGAATCAGCGTGATCAAGTTTCTGCACAGATATGCAGCGCCGACACCGGTGTCGCGGGGCCGCAATAGGGGAGCAAAGGGGAGAAAAGGTGAGACAGATAGTGTCGCTGTGGGGAGGAGAGAGACAGCAAAAGGGGATGCCGTGGCATCCCCTTTTTTACGTTACCTGAGCGAAGTCAGATTACTTTTGAACTTCTTGTACGCCGGATACGCGAACTTCTACGCGACGGTCCGGAGCCAGGCAGGAGATCAGCTGAGCCTTGGCCTTGACGCCGTCACACTTGGTGCCGGTGACCGGGTTGGCTTCGCCGCGACCTTCGATGGCAACCTTGCTGGCAGCCATACCCTTGCTGACCAGGAAGTTGGCAACGGTGCGGGCACGAGCTTCAGACAGCTTCTGGTTGTAAGCGTCGGAACCGATACGGTCGGTGTAACCAACAACAACGGCGTTGCCGTCTTTCGGCTGGAACTCAACGATTTGCTGGTACAGAGCGTTCAGGGCTTGCACACCTTCGGCCTTCAGGCTGTCTTTGCCAAAGGCGAACAGCACGTCGGAGTTCAGGGCGAAGTTCTTCTCAACGATTTGCGGAGCCGGGGCCGGTGCTTCTTCAACAACCGGGGCCGGAGCAGGCGCTACGTAGGAAGTACGGAACGGGTGGTAAACGGCTTCCAGGGTCGCAACGCTCTGGTTGGACTTGTAGCGTACGTTGTCGGCGTGCAGGTCAGCCACGTCCCACATGTAGCGGTAGCGAGCTTGCAGATCCAGCGCGTCGTTGACCTTGTAGGTCACACCGGCACCGGCCAGCGGGGATACTTTGGTATCGCTGGTGCCCAGACCGTCGGTGTGGCCCCAGTAGGCGCCAGCTTCACCGAACAGGGAGAAATCGTTGCCCAGCGGCAGACGAGCGATACCGGACAGGGTGGCACCCTGGCTCTCGTAACGGTTGCCGTCGGTGTTGCCACGGCCGGTGTACTGGTAGCCCAGCTCGGAACCGAAGTATTCGTTGAAGTTGTAACCAACGAAGGCATTGGCAGCAGCCGCATCTTCTTCGCCAACGTTCACGCCTTCGATCTTGTTCAGACCGTTGAAGTGAGTTGCACCAACACCGGCGCCGAAGTAGATGTCGTCAGCGGCGTGAGCTGCAGTTGCACCCATGGTGGCCATAGCGATGGCGATCAGGGAAGGAGCCATTTTCATCATAAAATAATCCTCGTTGAGATGGCACGTTGTTCACGTGCTTCGCACTTTGTAATTTATGTAAGCTGCTGGCTCTGTCGACCAACGACGTTGGTGCGAACAGGGATCCTAGATCCATCCAGGAGGCACGTATCTGGGTGCACAAGTGCGCGGGTTGCACTGTCGACAATGCATACTCCGCCACGAACAGCCGACGTCATTCCGATGACGTGGCGCACTTTATGCCCATTTCAAAACATGATCAAGCTCACAGATAAGGGATGGGGCAAATTGTGTCGTAGGGATAACTGGCTGTTTCTTGGGATTTATTAGTGATCCAAGTAGGCGCGATGCAGTTTCTTCTCAAGCTTCATATAAGCCTCAGCCCAAGCGTGCCGCGGGGTGGCGTCACCCGCCCTGACCGAGAGGACAGCAAGATAGTCTGCCTCAGTTGCTTCGCACAGCAAGGGTGTGAAACTGAGCAAGAAGTGACGGGCGAGGTAGGGATCGAGAGGCCAGATGTTGAGGATGGCCCGCGCCACGGGCTGGACGGCGGTGGAGCAGATGAAGTGCCGATGACCTGCTTCCAGCCATTGGGCCATCTCGGCGAGGCTTTCTTCCGGCACGATGCCGCCATCGCCTTTCTCCCTGGCCAGCGTCATCGTGTGACCATTGCCCAGTGCCAGGGTGCCGTTTTCTGCCACGACGCCGTCGTGGCTGCGCAGGGGAAGCGTCGCCTGGCCTTCAAGATAGAGGCTGCAGCTGTCCGGGAGGGCCGCCAGCACGGTGGTGGCGTCCCCCTGCATGGCCATGGGCAACCAGAACGCCTCGGCCCGGGTCTGCAGACCCTGGGCGAGCTGACGGGGGAGGGAGTTCGGGTCGGAATGAAGACGGGAAATGATGCCGGGAAATGCCATGTTGATGACTCTCTTGGAAATAACCGGCGAATTATACGAGGGATGGCCGGGCAACAAGAAAGGTTTCTTTTCGAGACTGTTTACCTGAGGCGACGCAGCGATTACCATCCCCGAGGTTTGTGAAGGGTTGTCGTCGAAAGACGCTGATTATAGATAGAGGCTCGACCATAACGAGTCCGTTCAAAACTGATACACTTGACTACGAGTCGTCGCGAAAAATAAAGGTGGAGTCAATCCGCCGAACGGAGTATGGAACACATGAATTCAAATATCGTAACTGTTGGCAAGAAGATCCGTCAGATCCGCGAAGCGGTAGGCCTGAGCCGTCCCAAGTTTGCCGATCTGCTGGGCGTCCCCCCAACCACCCTGAAGAACTATGAACTGGGTTACCGTGAAGTCGGAGGCGCCTTCTTGGTTGCCCTGGCCCACCACCCCGATCTGCACAAGTTCACCCTCTGGCTGCTGGCTGACAAGAAAGTCGCCGAAATCGGCCAGATCGGTCCGGACGATATTGCCAAGGCTTGATTCAGTTCAACCTTGATAAAAATGCCGCCCTCGAGGCGGCATTTTTTATTTATCAAAATGGATGATTATTTAATTAAATAATGCGTTGTGTGCGGCCAGCGGCGATTTTCACTAAATCATCTTGTCGGGCTGGATTAATCCACGGAACACTCCGACCCTTTTAATTCAGGCGGTGATCCACACAGCGAGACAACGATGAGCCAACCCATTACCAAAGCCAGAGATGGGTTTACCAGCACCTTTGGCGTGCTGGCCGCGACCCTGGGGTCTGCCGTCGGGCTCGGCAATATCTGGAAGTTTCCCTATCTGACCGGTGAGAACGGTGGCGCCGGTTTTCTGCTGGTCTATGTCATCGCCACCCTGCTGGTGGGATTGCCGGTGATGATCTCCGAGATCATGCTGGGGCGCGAGGCCAGGACGGATGCGGTCAGCGGGCTCATCAAGCTGGCTCCGAAGGGGCAACCCTGGTGGCTGATCGCCGCCATGGGGGTGAGCGCGGCCTTCCTCATCATGTCGTTCTACTCCGAGGTGGCGGCCTGGGTGTTTGCCTACATCTTCAAGGCGGCCAGCGGCGAGATCCTCTCCACCGATCCCGCCGTCACGGGGGCTGCCTTCAATTCACTCATCACGGATCCCTTGCAGAGTCTGCTCTGGCAGTGGCTGGTGCTGGCCCTGATGGGGGGGATCTTGCTGATGGGGGTCTCCAGGGGGATCGAAGCGGTCACCAAGCGGTTGATGCCACTGCTCTTCATCCTGCTGCTGGTGATAGGCGTGCGCAGCCTGACTCTGCCCGGAGCGAGCGAAGGACTGCATTTCCTGTTCTCGCCGGATTTCTCCAAGGTGACCGCAGGCGTCGTGCTGACGGCCATGGGGCTGGCGTTCTTCAAGCTCTCCATCGGGATGGGCTGCATGATGACCTATGGCAGCTATTTTCGCGATGATCAGCACATCCCTCTCACCACGGTACGGGTGATGTGCGCGGATCTCTTCGTCTCCATGCTGGCGGGGATCGCCATCTTCCCGGCGGTGTTTGCCTTTGGCTTCGAGCCGAGCGCAGGCCCCTCCCTGCTGTTCATCACCATACCCGCGGTGTTTGCCAGCATCCCCTTCGGACACCTCTTCATGGTGCTCTTCTTCGTGCTCTCCGCCATCGCAGCCACCGGGGCCATGCTCTCCATTCTGGAGGTGCCGGTCTCGGTGCTCTCCGAGCGCTTTCACATGAGCCGCACAAGGGCGACCCTGATCAACCTGCTGGTGCTGGGGGCGGTCGGCTCGACCTGTGCGCTCTCGAGCAGCACGCTGGCGGATGTGCAGGTTGGCGGGAAAACCTTCTTCGATCTGTTCGACTTCGTCTCTTCCAACGTGCTGATGCCCCTTGGCGGCATCTTCCTCTGCCTCTTTGTGGGCTGGGTATGGGGATTCGAGCGGATGACGACGGCGCTGACCAATGGAGGCAAGCTGGCGCTGCCCATCCTCAGCCCCCTGTTTTTCATCATCCGCTATGTGTCGCCGCTGCTGATCCTGGTGGTGATGCTCAAGGGGCTGGGGCTGTTCTGAGCCGCGTAACCCGAAAAAAAAGCGCCTATTGGCGCTCTTTTTGTCTTTTACCCCGATATGCCTTCATATCAGGCAGAGTCGTGACAGCTCCTCCTTGAGCTGCTCCAGGTTGCGCTCGACACAGGCTTCCCCCTCGTTGATGGCGTCGCTCGCGCGGTGGAAATCCATGATGGAGAGGTTGCCAAGGCGCGGGCAGAGCTGGATCTCGGGGGGATCCCCGGCCATCCGGGCACGGGTGATGCGCTCCTGCATGATGTTGATGGAGCCCGTCATCACCCCCCACATGCCGGGGGTACTGGGCTCGCGCTCGCCCCGGTTCAACCACTGGCTGAGCAGCCCCCCCTGCACGGGCTCGTCCGGTTCGTCGGTCCAGGGCTGGTGCATATCGGTGTTGAGGTTGACGGCGATCACCACCTCGGCTCCCATGGCGCGGGCCAGGGAGATGGGGACCGGGTTGACCACGGCCCCGTCTACCAGCCAGCGATCCTCCACCCGGGTCGGGGTGAGCAGGCCGGGCATGCCGCAGGAGGCGCGCACACACTGGCGAAGCGGCCCTTCCTGCAACCAGATCTCGCGACCGGTATCAAGTTCGGTGGCGACGCAGGCAAAGGGCAGCGGCAGGCTTTCGATGGCGGGATCCCCCAGATGGCCGGCGGCGATGCCAAATACCTTGTCACCGCGAAACAGGCCGCCGGAGAGGGCGGGATCGAGCAGTCCCATCACTTGCAGGCGGCTGAAGCCGCGCACCCAGCTCTCCAGCTTGTCCAGTTCACCAGCGGCATAGGCGGCGCCGACAAAGCTGCCGATGGAGCAGCCAGCCACCAGATCTGGCTTGACGCCCAGTCGCTCCAGGGCACGGATGATGCCGATGTGGGCCCATCCTCGGGCCGCACCGCTGCCCAGGGCCAATCCCAGACGGGGTTTTCGTGACACAGTTGCGTCTCCTGACATGAAGTGGGAGTTCAGCTTACTCCGGCTTCTCCTGTCCGTCATCCCGCCACGCTTCGCTGCGATTGCGGCCGTTGGCCTTGGCCTGATAGAGGGCGATATCGGCGCGGCGGATCACCTCCTGCAAGGAGATGGCTGGTGATTGACGACAGTGGCCCATGCTGACGGTCACCTTCAGCTCGGCCGCGATGGCGCTCCAGGGATGCTCTGCTATGCACAGGCGAAGCCGCTCGGCCAAGGGGGCCAGAGGGATCGCTTCATCGGCGACGAGCAGCAGGAACTCCTCGCCGCCCCAGCGGATCAGGTGGCACTCCCGGGTCAGCAGGGATTGGCAGAGCTGCACCAGACGGATGAGGACCTGATCGCCCACCCCGTGGCCGAAACGGTCGTTGACCTGTTTGAAGTGATCGCAGTCAAACATGATGGCGCCGATGCGTTGGCGGCCTGCCAGGGCCTGGCGGTGTTCGAAGGCATCGAAGTAGTGGCGGTTGAAGGCGCCGGTCAGGGCATCGTGGTGCGACAGGTAGTTGAGGCGCCGGTTGAGGCGCTGGGCACGCAGGCTGGAGACGGTCGCCACCACCAGACAGAGAATGGTGATGAGCGCCGTTGCCGATTGCCACAACAGCGTCTGCAGCAGAGGCAGCAGCGGGATGCGATGGATGAGGGAGAGCGGAGTCTCCGGGATGGGATAGACGAGCTGCAAGGCGCCCTGTTGCCACTCATATTCCGCTGACTGCGCCGTCCTGACCGGGGGCGGCGCTGTACCGGACTGGCTGCTGGCGAGGATCTGCTGATGGGCGTTGAGCAGGAACAGGGTGCCAATCCGGGGGGCGAGGCGGTGCAGGGTCTGCGCCAGCGTGACGGTCTGGATGTCGATGCTGAGCAGGCCAATGATCTGGCCGCCCTGGGTAATGGGCTGGGAGAGGGTGATCATCTGCCCCCGTCCGGCAAAATCCTGGTAGGGGCGCGAGAGCATGGCGTGCTCCAGGTGGGGATGCCTGGCCATCGCCTCCTGCCAGTAGGCCTTGCTGTAAATCACGGGATCGAAGCGAAACTGGCTGGATGGCACCCAGGGATAGAGGTAGATGAAATTGTCCGTACCGGTGAAGTAGATCCAGGCCACGTCCCTGTCCAGCAGCTTGCTGGCCGTGGCGAGCAGGGGGGAGAGGCTGAGGGCGAGATGTATTCTGGCTTGCCGCTCGCTGCCGTCGTGGGGCAGCGGGCCCTGCCCGGTCAGGTTGCCGATGAGGGCGGGGGGCAGATCGACGGAGATGCGATCCAGGTTGATGCCGTGCTCCCCGTCGGATTGCAGCGCCTGATAGAGCTGGCGAGAGAGCACGGACTGGGGATTGCTGCGCAGGCGCTCCTCCGCCTGGCCGCGCATGGCCTCAAGGAAGGTCTCCATCCGCTGGTGCTGGCTGCTGAGCTGGGTCGCGGCGTTGATGGTGTCACGCTTGTTGATCTCGGTAACCTGGCGAAACGCATGTTGCAGGGCGAGCAACAGCAGCAGCAGGCCGAGGCCCAGCAGCAGCCACTGCAATCGGTATCTGGCAAAGGCGGGGGAGGGAATGGACATGGGCGTACCGGAAGATGGCGAGAGTCGGCATCAGTGTAAGGCAGAACCCTGACGCGCGTGCCGACAAGATGCGTTTTTGATGATCTTCTCACCGGACTGTTACGTTTTGTCACATTTATACATAGTCACGGCATAGTCAGGGGGTAACATGGTGCCATCCTTGATGAAGCTATCTCTTCTTCCTCTCTCTTTGACTGCATGGATCTTGTGATGAAAACGCGCGTGTGGCTGTGGCTTTTCCCTCTTCTTCTATTGCTGGCGGCGGGCGCCTGGCATCTGCGGCAGGCTGAACCCGCCAGCAAGCCAGCACCAAGAGAGATCAACATCAGGGCCGAAACCGTCAGGCAGAGTCTGGCCGAGCCCTCCATCAAGCTGGTGAGCAAGCTTGCGGCCAATCGCTCCGTGGCCATCAGCCCCGAGGTGACCGGCCGCATTGCCACCATCGCGGTGAGCTCCGGCCAGCAGGTCAAACAGGGGCAGACCCTGATCGCCCTGGATGCGGGCAAGCAGCAGGCGGAGCTGGCCGAGCAGAGCGCCAGCGTGCGCGACGAGGCCCGCAAGCTGCGGGACATGCGCAAGCTGGTGGCGCGAGGCGCCGTCACCACCTCGGAGCTGGAGGGGCAAGAGGCGACTGTTGCCCAGGCCCAGGCCCGGGTCGATGCGGCTCGTTACGAGCTCTCCCTGCGCACCCTGGCCGCCCCCTTCGACGGCACCGTCAGCCTCATCGATCTCAGCGAAGGAGCCCTGGTCAACAGCGGCGACGTGCTCTTGCATCTGGACGAGCTGGCAAAACTGCGGCTCGATCTGGCGGTGCCCGAGCGCTACCTCTCCCTGCTGCGCCCCGGCATGGCGGTGACGGCAACCAGCTCGGCCTGGCCGGATCAATCCTTTTCCGGCGTGCTGGAGACCCTCGACAGCCGGATCTCCAGCGACACCCAGAACATCAAGGCCCGCGTCATCCTGCCCAACACCGGCGGCCAGCTGCGCCCCGGCATGCTGATGAACGTGGATCTCTCTCTGCCACCCCAGAAGATGACCCTGATCCCCGCCCAGTCGGTGGAGTACGCCGGCGAGCAGCGCTTCGTTTATCGCCTGGAGGCGGACGGACGGGTGAAGCGCGTGCCGGTGGAGCTTGGCGACACCCATGGCGAGGCCGTCTGGGTGCTCAAGGGGCTCAGCGTCGGCGATCGCATCGCGGTGGAGGGGCTGGTCAATCTGCGCGACGGCGCCCAGGTACGTGATCTGGGCGAGGTGAAAGGCTGATGTGGCTCTCCGATATCTCAGTACGCCGTCCCCTGGTGGCGGTGGTCATCAGTGCCCTGCTCACCGTGTTCGGCCTGGTGGCCTTCAGCAAACTCACCGTGCGGGAGATGCCGGATGTGCAGACTCCGTCCGTCTCCATCACCACCACCTATGAGGGGGCGGCCCCCGAGGTGATGGAGAGCCAGGTCACCAAGCCCATCGAGGATCAGCTCTCCGGCATCAGCGGCATCAAGAACATCAACTCGGTGACCCGCAAGGGGCGCTCCTCCATCACGGTGGAGTTCAAGCTCGGCTGGAACATGCTGGAGGGCACCTCCGACGTGCGTGACGCCATCTCCCGGGCCAGACCCAAGCTGCCAGACGGGGCGGACGAGCCCATGGTGACCAAGGACAACGGCAACGGGGATGTGGCCATCTGGCTCAATTTCAGCAGCACCCAGATGGATCGTACCGCCATGACGGATTACGCCAATCGCATGCTGGTGGACCCTTTGAGCCTGGTGGACGGGGTGAGCGAGGTGTCCCTCTCCGGGGACCTGACCCAGGTGATGTACGTGCGGCTGCGCCCCGCCGACATGGCGGCCCGCGGCATCACGGTGGCCGACGTGCAGGATGCCCTCAAGCGGGAGAACATCGAGCTGCCGGGCGGGGAGATCCGCAACAACACCATGACCATGGCGGTGCAGATCGCACGGCTCTATCACAGTGCGGAAGATTTTCGCACCCTGCCGGTCAAAACCGCCACCAATGGTCAGAGCATCTATCTGGCGGACATTGCGGATGTGGAGGTGGGGGCCAAGAACGAAGACAGCGCCTATCAGCGCAACGGCCGCGAGAGCCTGGGGATTGGCATCGTCGCCCAGTCCACCGCCAATCCCCTGGCGGTGGCCCAGGGCATCGAGAAGAAGCTCGTGGAGATGCAGCGCTTCCTGCCGGAAGGGGCAACCCTTGAGGTCGACTACGACTCCACCATCTTCATCAAGCAGGCCATCGACGAGGTATACGAGACACTCGCCATCTGCGCCCTGCTGGTGGTCGCCGTGCTCTATCTCTTCCTCGGGCAGGGGCGCACCACCCTCATCCCCGCCATCACGGTACCCGTCTCCCTGATTTCGGCCTTCATCGGTGCCTGGTATCTGGGCTTTTCCATCAACCTCATTACCTTGCTGGCCCTCATCCTCGCCATCGGCCTGGTGGTAGATGACGCCATCGTGGTGGTAGAGAACATCCACCACCACCTGCAACGGGGCGAGTCCCCCTTGATGGCGGCCTGGCACGGCACCCGGGAGGTGGGCTTTGCCGTCATCGCCACCACCGCCGTGCTGGTGATGGTGTTCGTGCCCATCGCCTTCATGGACGGCATGGTGGGGCGCCTCTTCACCGAGTTCGCCATCCTGCTCTCCCTGGCCGTGCTCTTCTCCTCCCTGGTGGCGCTCACCCTGACCCCGGCCATGGGCTCCTGGCTGATGCGTGCCGTGGACAAACCCAACGCCCTGACCGCCACCCTGGACAAGGGACTTGGCTGGGTGGAGGAGCGTTATCGCCGCGTGCTGGGGGCCGTGCTGCGCCGCGCCGTCTGGATGCCCCTGGTGTTGCTGCTCTGCCTTGGCGGCATTGGCGTCCTCTTTGGCAAGCTGCCCGCGAGCCTCACTCCGACCGAGGACAGGGGCGTGCTCTATGTGTTCGTGAAAGGGGCGGAGGGCACCAGCATCGAGCGGATGAAGCGCAACATGCAGCAGGTGGAGGCCGCCATCCTGCCGCTGCTCGGCAAGGGGGTGGTGCAGGCCATGAGCTTCAGCACCCCGGCCTTCGGGCGCGGCGGCGATCAGACCGGCATGGCCATCATCCAGCTCAGTGACTGGGCGGTGCGCGACGAAACGGCCACCGAGTTTGGCCGCTCCCTGAGCGGTCGCCTCGCCGGCATCCCCGACGTGATGATCCGCACCTTCCAGCCGGGGTTCAGAGGCGGCTCCACCGCGGCGGTGCAGTTCGTGCTGCAAGGCTCCGATTACGGCGAGCTCAACCAGCAGGGGCTGGCGCTCAAGGAGGCGGCGGCCCAGAGCGGGCTGATGCAGAGCCCGGATCTCGACTATGCCGAGAAGACCCCGGAGCTGCAGGTGACCATAGAGCGGGAGCGAGCCACCCAGCTCGGCATTCCGGTCTCCACCATCGCAAGCTCCCTTCAGGCCCTGCTCGGCGGCGTCAGCCAGACCACCTATGTGGACAGGGGCGAAGAGTATGATGTCTATCTGCGCGCCAACCAGACCCAGTTCAACGGCATTTCGGATGTGAGCCGCATCTATCTCAAGGCCGCGAGCGGCGAGATGGTGAGCCTCTCCACCCTGGCGACCGTCACCCAGGTGGCGAGCCCCCAGCGCCTCAACCACTACCAGCGCCAGAAGGCGGTCACCCTCACCGCGGACGTGGCCCCCGGTCACACCCTGGGGGAGGCGCTCGACTTCCTGGATGGCTGGGCCGCAGATCACCTGCCCACCGGCATGTCGGTGGATTATGCCGGCGAGTCCAAGGACTATCGCGACAACCAGGGGGAGATGGCACTGGTGTTCGGCCTGGCCCTGCTGGTGGTCTATCTGGTGCTGGTGGCCCAGTTCGAGAGCCTGCTGACCCCGGCGGTGGTGATGATGACGGTGCCGCTCGGCATCTTCGGCGGCCTGCTCGGCCTCTGGCTCACGGGGCAGGAGCTCAGCATCTACAGCCAGATAGGCATGATCATGCTCATCGGCATGGTGACCAAGAACGGCATCCTCATCGTGGAGTTCATCAACCAGCTGCGCCAGCGGGGTGAAGGGTTCGAGGAGGCGATCATCAAGGGGTCGGTGCGCCGCTTGCGCCCCATCTTGATGACCTCGCTCACCGCCATCATCGGCGCCGTGCCCCTGATGCTCTCCATGGGGGCGGGGTACGAGAGCCGGATGGCCGTGGGGACCGTGGTTTTCTTCGGCTTGTCCTTGGCGACCCTGGTGACCCTGCTGGTGGTGCCCGCCATCTATCACCTGATCGCCAGGCGCGCGGGGATGACGGGGGCACGGGACCGACTGGTGGACGAGGTACTGGCCACGGTAACCCCGGCCAGTCCCTCCCCGGTGCCGGGGGCGGTGGCCCCCGAGGGGCGTGACAAACCGGCGGCCTAGCGTGCCGACCCGGATGACAGCAAACAGGGCGCCAATGGGCGCCCTGTTTGTTGATGAGATCGGAGTCTGTCACGCCGACCTGTCGCGCTCGCTCGAAGACGCCCCTTCCCCTCGCGTTCTGTAGGGGCAAAAAGCCGTCGCCCCCGCCTTGCTCTGCCGGTATAATGCGCGACCCGAATTGTTCCAGGTGGTCAAAATGCAGCCGGTTACCAACCTCTTCTCCTATCCCCGTTACTGGGCCGAGTGCTACGGCACGGCGCCCTTCCTGCCCATGTCCCGCGCGGAGATGGACAAGCTCGGCTGGGACAGCTGCGACATCGTGCTGGTGACCGGCGACGCCTACGTGGATCACCCGAGCTTCGGCATGGCGGTGATCGGCCGCATGCTCGAATCCCAGGGCTTTCGGGTCGGCATCATCGCCCAGCCGGACTGGTCATCGAAGGATGACTTCATGCGCCTGGGCAAGCCGAACCTCTTCTACGGGGTGACGGCGGGCAACATGGACTCCATGATCAACCGCTACACCGCCGACAAAAAATTGCGCCACGACGATGCCTACACCCCGGGGGACGTGGGCGGCAAGCGGCCGGATCGCGCCACCCTGGTCTATACCCAGCGCTGCAAAGAGGCCTATAAAGAGGTGCCTGTGGTCATCGGCGGCATAGAGGCATCCCTGCGCCGCATCGCCCATTACGACTACTGGTCCGAGACCATCCGTCGCTCCATCCTGATCGACGCCAAGGCCGACATCCTCATCTATGGCAACGCCGAGCGGCCGCTGATCGAGGTGGCGCACCGCATCGCAGGCGGCGAGACCATCGACACCATGCAGGACATTCGTGGCACTGCTGTCATTCGCAAGGAGCCGCTGCCGGGCTGGCGCGGGGTGGATTCGAGCAAGCTCGACCAGATTGGCCGCATCGATCCCATCCCCAACCCCTATATGGAAGGGGCCCCCTGCGCAGACGACGAAAGCACTGCGCCGGCTGCGCAGGAGGCCAAGCCCATCCTGGTGCAGCCGCCCAAGCAGAAGCCGTGGGAGCAGACCTACGTCAAGCTGCCGGCGTTCGAGCGGGTGAAGGAAGACAAGGTACTCTACGCCCATGCGTCCCGCATCCTGCACCACGAGACCAACCCGGGCTGCGCCCGCGCGCTCTCACAGGCCCATGGCGATCGCATCATCTGGGTCAACCCGCCCGCCTTCCCGCTCGAAACCGACGAGATGGACGGGGTATTCGGCCTGCCTTACCAGCGGGTGCCGCACCCGGCCTATGGCAACGCGAAGATCCCGGCCTACGACATGATCAAGACCTCGGTCAACATCATGCGCGGCTGCTTTGGCGGCTGCTCCTTCTGCTCCATCACCGAGCACGAGGGGCGCATCATCCAGAGCCGCTCGGAAGAGTCGATCTTGAAAGAAATCGAAGAGATCCGCGACAAGGTGCCGGGCTTTACCGGCGTCATCTCGGATCTGGGCGGCCCCACCGCCAACATGTACAAGTTGCGCTGCAAGAGCCCCAAGGCCGAGCAGACCTGTCGCCGCGCCTCCTGCGTCTGGCCGACCATCTGCCCGCACATGGACACCGATCACAGCCCGACCATCAACCTCTATCGCAAGGCGCGCGACCTCAAGGGCATCAAGAAGATCCTGATCGCCTCCGGCGTGCGCTACGACATCGCGGTGGAAGATCCGCGCTATATCAAGGAGCTGGCCAAGTACCACGTCGGCGGTTACCTCAAGATCGCGCCGGAGCACACCGAGGAGGGTCCGCTCTCCAAGATGATGAAGCCGGGCATGGGCAGCTACTACAGCTTCAAGGAGCTGTTTGACAAGTACTCCAAAGAGGCGGGCAAGCAGCAGTACCTGATCCCCTACTTCATCTCCGCCCACCCGGGCACCACGGATGAAGACATGGTGAACATGGCGCTCTGGATCAAGTCCAACCGCTTCAAGCTCGATCAGGTGCAGAACTTCTACCCGTCGCCGCTCGCCAACGCCACCACCATGTATTACACCGAGAAAAACCCGCTCAACAAGGTGAGCCGCCAGGGTGGGGACGTGTTCGTGGTGAAGGGGGAGCGTCGCCGTCGCCTGCACAAGGCGCTGCTGCGCTACCACGATCCGGCCGGCTGGCCGATGATCCGCGAAGCTCTGCTGGAGATGGGCAAGGGTCACCTGATCGGCAACGGCCCCGACTGCCTGGTGCCGCCGGAAGGCCGTGGCGAAGCCAAGGCCGAGCGCAGCCGCAGCAAGGGCCTGAAACCTGCCTTGACCCGCCACAGTGCCATCACCCATCAGCGCAGCAACGGGGCTGGCAACAAGGCCGCCCGCAGCGAGGCCGGTGCAGCCAATGCCCCAGCAGCCAGCAGAAATGGCGGCAAGGTGGGCAATGGCAAACCGGTGGGCTCCCAGCTCCAGAAAGGGGCGGGCAACGGCAAGTCCGTCGCGCAGGGTGCAAGTCAGGGTAAATCGGCAGGGCAGGGGAAACCCGCTGACAAAGGCAAGGCGCCCACTCGCGCCGGCTCTGCCAAGCCGGGTGCCAAACCTGCCACTCAGGGCGGCAAGCTTGCGGCCAAAGGAAATGGATCCAAGCGACCGGCACGGTGAGTTTCCTGACTGTAAAGCGATAGAAATAAAAAAGGCGACCAGATGGTCGCCTTTTTTATTTAAGGTAATCGTATGTATGGAGATGGTATTCATCTTCCCGGGCTGGTCTTGTGGACAAGTTCGGCAATCCAGTCAGCAAATGCACGCACGGCAGGAGACAGAAAACGCTGATGGGGATAAAGCAATGTGACTGGCACCGATGGCGGTTGCCAATCTGCTAGCACCTCGATGAGCCTTCCTGCCTGCAGGTGCTCCAGTACAACATTCTCGGCAAGCTGGATGAGGCCAAAGCCATCGAGGCACATCTTGATATAAAGCCCCGTGTCATTGACGGCTGCGGTGCCGCTCACAGTAACCGATAGAGTCTCTTTACCGCGGACAAAGCGCATTTCGTTTGCATGCCTGGCGAGGCCCGAAAAGTAGTGGACCGCCTGGTGCACAGACAGTTCTTCAGGGGACTGGGGAACACCGTTTTCGTGAAGGTATTCAGGCGAGGCGCAGGTTACCCACCGAAACCGGCCAAGGGGACGAGCAACAAGGGTGGAGTTATTCAGCTCTCCTGTTCTGATCACGCAGTCCACACCTTCCTGAACAAGATCAACCTGCCGGTCACTCACACCTATCATCAGGTAGATATCTGGATAACGTTGGTGAAAGTCTCTGAGATTCGGCATGACGATGGAGTGTGCTATCCCGCTCGGCATATCAACCCGCAAACGCCCCTGTGGCCGCTTGATAGCCTCCGTCAGGCTGGACTCGGCATGTTCAATCAATGAGAGTATTTCCCTGCACTGGCCAAGATACTGCAGGCCTTCAGGGGTGAGGTTCACCCGCCTCGTTGTTCTGTTCAGCAGGCGCACCTGCAGGTATTTTTCGAGGTTTTTAATCGTACTGCTGACTGTCGAGGAAGGCAGTGAGAGGGTCTCTGCTGCCTGCACGAAGCTTCCGGTCTCAGCAACCCGCATAAAGATCTGCATAGCCTGAATACGATCCACAGCCCTTCTCCCTTGAGACGATAACTCTACCGATAGTTCCCATGATTATTCGAAAATCATGAATTATGAAAACAGTTTGGTCATCTTTTTCAGGGTAATAGAGTGCCGTATCTTTTTGCCATTGGCTAGAAAAGAGGCTCTTGAAATGACCGGATACGTTAGAAATATTGTTAATAATCAAGATGTAATACCAGATTCAATCTTGATCAAGGGGGCCACGATCCTCAGCATGGATGAGAGCGTGGGTAACATTGAACGTGGAGACATTCTGATCAGTGGATCAACCATTACGGCCATAGGCGAGAATCTGGAGGCGAATGGTGCCCGTATCATCAATGCTACGAACATGATCGCCATGCCGGGGATGGTGGATTCTCATCGCCACTCCTGGGAGGGACAACTGCGCCGCATCAATCCGAATGCCACTTGTCTGGAAGACTACAGCAACGCCACGCACTTCTCTTTCGCCAAGTACTATCGCCCTGCCGATATGTATATCGGCAACCTGCTGACGGCACTGGGCTGCATTGATGCAGGCATCACCACCGTCATTGACAATTCCCATAACAGCCGCACCGCAGCCCATTCGGACGCCGCCGTCGAGGCCCTGCTGGATGCAGGGATCCGTGCCATACACGCCTCCGGCGCACCGGTATCGGGGGAATGGGACAAGGCTCATTGGCCGGGTAACTGGCAACGCCTGCAAGAGAAATATTTCAAGGACAACCCAGAGAGCCTGGTTTCCCTTGCTGTCATGGCCCAGCTGGAGCCTGCATTGTGGGCCGAGGCTCGCAGGCTGGGACTGCCGATCGTCACTGAATTCTTTGGTTCTTTTATGGCGTCTGAGCTGGAGTCACTGCATCGGCGCGGTCTGCTCGGCCCGGACAATATTTTCAATCACTGTACGTCACTGCCAGATGAGGGATGGAAGATCCTGCGAGAAGCCGGTGTCCGGGTGAATGTCTGCCCGCGCTCCGATGCGCACTATGGCATCGAGGACGGTATGTTTGCCATCCAGGCGGCGCAGCGTCATGGCATCAACCCTGGCCTCAGCGTCGACAATGAAACCTCTTACAGCACTGATATGTTTATGGAAATGCGCGTGGCATTTTACCTGCAACGGGTGATGGGCATGCATCAGCAGCACTGCTGCGGCTCCGACCACTCGCTGACCACGCTGCCGGCTGCCCAACTTCTCAAATCGGCGACTGTCGATGGTGCTGCCTGTGCAGGGCTGCTGGACAAGGTAGGGAGCCTGACGCCAGGAAAACAGGCGGATCTCATTCTGATCAATGTTGGCGATATCAACCTCTACCCGTCCGGCAATGCCTTTGGCACCGTGGTGCATGCGACAGAGCGCAGCAACATTGATACCGTCATTATTGGCGGGCGCATCGTCAAGCAGCATGGCAAGGTGCTTGGCGTAGACAGCACGCGCCTTCGCGCCGCCATTGATGAGTCCCGTGAGCATCTGTTTGCCGCCGCCGGGTATGAGCCTGACATTTTTGCTGACGCCTTCCTGCCGCTGGCACAGGCACACTGACAGGTATGCAACCCATGAGCACACTGTATTACGTCATCGCTTTTGCCGCAGGTCTCGGGATCACGCTGCAGACAACTCTGAATAGCCAGCTGGCACGAGGACTCGGGGGCGATTCGGTCACCGCCGCATTGTTCTCCTTCGCGGCCGGTGCATTCAGCCTCGGGGTCTTCTCGCTGCTGCGTGGCGGATTATTCACCTCGCTTGCGGCCATTCCATCACAGCCTCTGTGGAGTCTGGCTGGCGGCCTGATCGGTGCTTGCGCGCTGTTCAGCTACGTCGTGCTCGCACCGAAAATCGGGTTGTCAGCCCTGCTTGGGTTGGCCATCGTCGGACAGTTGCTCTCATCCCAGGTCATCGACCATTTCGGTCTGCTTGGCACCATCCAGCGTCCGGTATCTTTGATAAAGCTGGGTGGAATGTTGGTCATGCTGACCGGGCTCGTCATCATGTTGTTCGGTGATCGGTTAGCTGAGCGCCTTATGCACTGATGAAGCGGCCTTCTGATGTTTTGACCTTCACGAACGTCTGCCCCGGGGCAGGCGTTCTGCTGATGGGGTTTGCATTCCGGCTCAGTTCCATGACCTGAATAGGGGGACACAAAGAGGCTCGCCTGACCTGGTCAGGCGAGCCGGCTCATATCGCGTCAGTTATCACCCCTGGACATTTACCAGGATCCGGCCGCGGACCTGGCCTGCCAGGAAGGCATCCCCCAGGGTCACTGATATCTGGGACACCCACCTTTTTGACAGCGGCGTAGCCCTGTACTTGGCTTGAGGTGTCACAGCCCAGGGGGTGAGCCATGACCATTGCCCGTTCACGTCAAATCAGTTTGCAGGATACGCCTTACTATCATGTGGTCAGTCGCTGTGTGCGGCGGGCGTTTCTGTGCGGGGAAGATGCCCACTCCGGCCAAAGTTACGAGCATCGGCGTCAGTGGGTAGTGGACAAGTTGGGCCAATTGTCGCGACTGTTTGCCATCGGTGTGTGTGCCTATGCAGTGATGAGCAATCACTATCACCTGGTGCTCAAGGTCGAGCCGGATACCGCTGCCAATTGGAGCGAGCGGGAGGTGGCCGAGCGTTGGGCGGCGCTATTCCAGTGGCCGCTGCTGGTACGACGCTGGTATCAGGGGGAATCCCTGATTGAGCCTGAACTCGCTGTGGTTCAACAACTGATAGGGCAGTGGCGGGAGCGGTTACATTCCATCAGCTGGTTTGTGCGGTTGCTCAACGAAAACCTGGCTCGGCAGTCCAATCGGGAAGATGGTTGCAAGGGCCATTTCTGGGAAGGGCGCTTCAAGAGCCAGGCCTTGCTCACCGAGCCAGCCCTGCTGGCCTGCATGGCCTATGTTGATCTCAATCCGATACGAGCGGGATTGTCCGACCGGCCTGAACAGAGCGATTACACCAGCCTCAAGCAGCGTCTCGATGGCGAGCCGTCCGCCGCCCCATTGCCGCCGTTGCTGTTGCCATTCGCGCACGACGCGCGACCCGATAGCCTGCCATATGCCTTTGCGGATTACCTGATGCTGGTGGACTGGACAGGTCGCGCCATCCGAGTGGACAAACGGGGTCATATCCCGGCTTCTCTTGCCCCCATCCTGGTGCGGCTGGGGTTGGACGAGGTGCGCTGGCTCAAGCAAGTGACGCTGTTTCGGCGCCAGGGTATCAGAGTGGTGGGTGACAAAGAGCATTGTCAGCAGTTTGCCTGGCACTGTGGCCAGCGACGGTGTTATCAACCATCCCTTTGAGTGATGAATACTTGTGTCATAGCAACGTCCGGTATCGCGCCAGCACCCCGCCTGTGTGATCGCATCTGAATTGGCGTCATCGATGCCAAGACATTCTCTTTAATCCCCCGAGTTTCACAAATGCCATCGCAAATGCTGGATGACGAGTTGTGCTGGGCGCTGGATGAAGGCTTTCTCCAAAAGGTGGCTGTCCTGATAAGGCGCCATGAATTGGCGTCATCGATGCCAAGACATTCTCTTTAATCCCCCCGAGTTCCACAAATACCATCGCAAATGCTGGATGACGAGTTGTGCTGGGCGCTGGATGAGAGCTTTCTCTAAAAGATGGCTGTCTTGATAACTCTTTCTCCAAAAGATGGCTGTCCTGGTAAGGCGGGTTGGGGAATAGGGGCTATCGGCCCTTTGTTATCAGGCCGTTTTTTCACAACGCTGCGACACCGTGGGTGTTGCTTGAGCAGGTGATTTTTGCATCAGTGAAACAGAGTGGGTGATATGGTTCCTCCAATGGAACAATCCGTACACAAAGATGGCTGTCCCAAATAAAAAGGGAGCTTATCTTGCTCGGTCCATGGAGAAGGGGGGAGATGACGACGCCCCTTGGGGATCTTTTACAAGAGTCGGCAAATATGGAGATCCACCTTTGGCTCACATGACCAAACCTGATGCCAAGGGGCGGGTTGGCCGATATCTCGAATGGGGGCCGCGTTGGCAAAATAACAAGGGCGACCAGTTGGTCGCCCTTGTGTGATGGGCAGAAGCGCGGGCTCTGCCTGTGAACGCGACGGTTATTGCAAATCCGTGCTCAGGCTGGGGGCGCCGAAGTTCACCAGGGTGGCATGGGAGTGCTCGAAGTACTGTGACCAGAAGTCACCGAGTGCATCCATGGTCTTGCCGGAACGATAGGCGTGTTTCACCGCGTCGGTCACCAGCCCGGCGCCCGTGACGTAGACGCGAGCGCCTTGCAGATCGGCAAACAGCCCCTTGCTCTTGGCCTGCTTGAGCTCGTCACCGACATTGAGCTGCTTGATCTTGTTGGTGGCATAGAAGCTGGTGTAATCGGAGTGCTCCAGCATGTCCGAAATGAGGAACACGACGCGGTCATTGACGCCTTGCTCGGCCTTCATATCTTCACCCACCTTGCGCAGCGAGTTCATGATCTCGCTCTTGGGGATGTCCTGGCGGGCATCACGCAGTGCTTTCACGAACTGTTTGCCAAAGCCGTTACGAAAGACCTTGGTCTGCGTCGTCAGGCAGGTGTCCAGGCCGCGCAATTTGCGCATGCTGACATCGTCCCGGATCTCCCCTTCCAGCGGCATATCCAGTTGCCCCGCGTAGGCGAGGCGAAGGTATTCGCCAGGCAAGAAGGCGGAGAAGGTATAGAGCTTGACGCGATCGCCAGCCTGCACGAAGCGCTCGATCTGCCCCCAACTGCTGCGTTGCAGATCGTCAGGCATCGGAATGGTCTGGTCGATGATGACCACCAGTTCGCGACCGGTGCCCGCAGGCTTGATGTCGGTCAGGCCATTGCGCTCATAGCAGCTCTGTATGTCGTTACGCTCGGCCGCCAACGCTGCACAAGGCAGCGTCAACGCCAGTAGCAATACCTGGGTGATCTTCACGATTAGGCACTCTGCTTGGTGGGAAAGAGGCCCAGGGTCTTGAGGGCCATCTGCTGTTCACGGATATCACGCAACTGCGCTTCGTCCACCCCCAGTGCGCGGCTGGCTGCTGCCAGACTCTCTTCGGGCAGGCCAGTGACATCATGGAAATCGGCGGCCTTGACGGCAGCGCCGGTCTGGCCGGGGGCGTCAGTGGTGGGCGGGAGAGCCGCCTCTGCCTGCGCAACAGCCGGTTGTACGGCGGGTGCCGGCTCGGCTTGCGCTGCCGGTGCGACCTGGGGGGCCGCCTGAGGGGCCGGCTTGGGCGGCACGGTGCCTGCCTTGTACTCGATAAAGGCCAGGAAATTGCGATGGGCGGATTTCTCCCCTTCCAGCGCCCCCAGCACACCCGAGTTGGTATGGTCACGGCTCGACAACAGGGTCTGCAAGCGGCGGAGCTTGTCATCGGCATGGCTGGCAATGGCGGTGCGTTGCTGGTCCATCGCGTCCAGCATCTCTTCGGCGGTCGCGTATTCGTGTGTCAGACGCCAGGCTGTTTTGGAATGGGTGCCCGCAAAGTGGTATTTGCTGGCAAGCCAGATGCTGATCCCCTGGATGGCGATGTAGATGAGCGACAGCATGACGTAGGTGGTCAGGCTGGCCTCACGGATGGCCTGCATCTTGTCTTCGATGGTGGCCTCTTCCGCCTCGTTGTTGATGGCTTGAGACTCTTCCGGCAGATCAAACGGCGACCCCATGCTGCTGTCACTCTGTGCCGTTGTTTCGGCGCGCATGTTGTTGACCATCTCGGTTTCGATGCTGTCGAGGGTGGCTGAACGCACCACGAAGGCGCCCACGGCCATGCAGGCAACAAACGAAGCACAGACAATCAGCCAGACAAACTTGCGGCTGACACCTGAATTCACGTCTTTCAGGCGTGCCAGCAACTGCTCGTAGTCAGGTTTGTCAGAGTCCGAGAAGGAGTCTTCCAGATTGATGGCCTTGTTTGCCTTGAGGGTACGGGAGCGTTTTGAGGGCTCTTCCCCTTGCCACCAGTGACGCGCCCGGGCGATCAGGCTGTTGTGATGCAGGGAGTGTCCGGCCACTTCAGCCAGGAATGCGGATGCGACGGCGAGCAGCAGAGCCGTTGCGGCTGCCAGCAGGTGACGGTCATTGGTGGAGGCATCCATGTTCATCCAGCCTGCCAGCACGTAGGCAAAGCCCATTGCCTCGACCAGCACCAGCACCAGCACCAGAGCAAGCACCCACGCCGGGCGCGGGGAGCGGCCGGCCTCTCCTGCCTTGGCAAGGTAGTCGAGGGAGGCGTTGTAGGCATCTGTTCCCTTTAAATGCTTCTTGTATTCGCGGTAGTACACATTCGACAGGGTCACTTCATGGTTGATCCAGCCATCGCCATCGACCGAGGCCGGCTTGCGGGCGAGACGGGCCACTGTGCCGATCAGCGGCAGGCTGTGCCATACCCGGATCAGGAAGTAGGAGACATGCTCCCAATGCCGCCACACCACCACGGCGCTGACGAGGAATGAAACAATGCCAACGGTCAGCATCTGGTTGGCGAGGATCAGCGTCTTGAGCGCTGCCAAAGAAAAGTCTTCCACTAAGTTTCTCCGTTTTCTTATTTGGAATGGGTGGCGGGAATGGGCAGGTACGAAGCCACATAAGCCTCGGAACCTGCCGGATAGAACAGGGCTCCCTGGCTTACCTTGGCGTTGCCTTTGCTGAACACGAGGTCCATGCAGGACACCGACGCCTTGGGATCGCTGGTGAAGACGCGGTATAGCACCTCACTCTCGCCCTCATAGGTGTTGGCCACCGCCTTGAGGGTCTGGGGCTTCTTCTGATTCGAGGATTTGTAACCCTGAACGACTTGCAGGATCGGTTGACGATCGACCTGGGCGTTGTCACGCAAGATGGAAACCGGAGAGACAGTCACCAGGTGGCCGTTGACGGTATTGGCCCAGACGCGATTGTTATAGCCGGGCATGTACTCCTTGGTGGCATGGCGCGGGAGAGGCTTGTCGTCTGCCATGCTCAGCACCTGGCCTGCACTGCGTGGCTTATCTGCCTCACAGCTCGACATCGGCATGTCGCTTGCGTATGCGCTGCTGATCAGTGCAAAACCACTCGCCTTGGGTTTGATGTTCTGAGCCATGTTCCATTGATAGGTGCCGGCAGGCTTGCCGCCGAAGTCCACTGCGGCCTTGGCATCGGGCAGGGCCTTGGCCGTGCTGGTGTTTGAGGCGCTCTGCTTGGCGGCGGGTTGGCGAGGGGCGGTTTGCGACGTGGCCGCCACCTTGCTTGAACCGCTTGCGGACTGAGCCGCCGGTTTGGTGGCAGCCACACGCGGTTTGGCGGTATCGGAAGCGCCATAACGCAGATAGCGGGTGTTGTTCTCTTCGGATTGGGCCCGCATGACCAGAGCCTGCTCGTTCGCCAGTTCTACAATTTCGACCCGGCGATTCTGACCGCGAAGCAAGGGGTCGCTGTTGTCTGCGATGGGACGCGACGAACCCGCGCCTTGATAGTAAATGGAAGAGGCCGGGATCCCCGATGCGACCAGGACCTTGCCGACGGCTCGCGCACGTTGCTCGGAGAGTCGCAGGTTGAGTTCTGCAGGGCCGGTGGCGTCACTGTGGCCGACGAGGAGGATACGGCGCTGATCCGAGGCGTCTGCGGCTGCGGGTTTGGCATAGAGCTGGGCCAGTTTAGTGACCACGCGCAGGCCGCTTTCTGTAAGCTGGGCAGAACCACTCGAGAACATGCCGGAATCGGGGATCTGGGCCACAAGGCCGGCGTCCTGAGGGACACCGGTCACTGCGGCTGGCTCGGCAACGGTCAGTTTCTCGGTAGCGATGTTGAGATTCTCTTCCTTTGCTATCCGGTCAAGCTCTTGTAGCCTGGACTGCCACATATAGCCTGCCGCGCAGCCCAGCGCCCCACCGAGGGCAACCCCCGCGACAGCCCCTTTTTTCCCGTTGATGGCGTAGCCAGCAGCCCCTCCTGCAATCATGCCAGCCCCACAAAGTACCGGCATGCCGTAATCCTTGCCGATATCATTGACCGTGGATTTGAAATTTTGCATCTGCTGGGAGCTGCAACCCACGGCGGCAATCAATACACAGCTGAGAGGTGCAAGACGAAACGATTTATCCATAGCGATTCCTTGCCATTTATATTTAATAGCGAGATTCAGACATGCCAGTGAGGCCAGAGAAAAGCGTCTTCGGGTGGAGTGAAATATCGACACCTGCTGATATAAAAGATATTAACGCGGGCTGATGTTTAATATCGGCGCCAGGCGTGCTCATTCTCGCAAGCGGCTGTGTCTGATATGTCCTGAGTGTCAGAAGAGGCAATTATCTATGCGGTTCAATAGGTATCGAGTGGCTATGATAAGCCAAACGAGCCTGATCATGCGAGTGGAAAAGTGATGCAACCATAGGAAAAACATCAACTTTCCAATATCTTTGCCCATCTCCCCGACGCTGAACACAAAGAGGGTTATTGTGACGCTCTTGTGATTTGTGAAAGGCGCAGGCCGATTATCGCTATTGAGGATGAGGGCTGTTGGGGGAAGTATGTGGTTGCCCCCACTGACAGTGCTGGCGAAATAATGTTCATGGGCAGAATAACGTCTGGCAGCCCGTTTATATAATGGATTAATTGTCGATAAATATGTCTGACAACAGTTTATAGAGTGGGGCACAGGCAGTGCGAAGCATTGCAAGACCTCTGTTGAACGCATTGCTTGATAATATTGTCGAAAGGGTTTGGTCAGGAGCAATCAGATGGCGATAACAACGCGATCCCGAAGAGAGAAGGTAGGCAGCGGGCTCGGGCTGGTGATGGGGCTCATCGCCTTTAACCTGATCGTGCCCCTGCTTCCGGTTGCAACAGAGATGTCGGATATGACCCGGATGATAGGTGCCATGGTCAGCGCCATGCTTTGCGCCGAGCTGGGCGCCAGGATTGGCAAGTGGCGGGATGCCAAAGAGCAGGCCAGGTCGGCAGAGTAACTCGACGTGAGAAGAGCGCCAATCGCCCGAGTGCGGCGGTGTGTGCGGGTGTAACAGGCAGGGCGACAGTTGTCGCCCTGCCTGTTTTGCTATCGCGGTTTGCCGCTCAAGCGCCGCGCTGCCGGGGGGCGCTTCGATGGAGGAAGGTGGCCAGGGTGTCGCGGGGCGATGCCGCATTGCATCAGAAGGCACCTGGAGCGAGATGGCGCCAAGGCTGGATCTGCGAGGGAAATCCTGAGATCGTGCAGGCAGTTATCTGGTTATCCCCTTGAGAGGAGTGCCCATGCGCATTGCCCTGATTGGCCTTGGCGATATCGCCCGGAAGGCCTATCTGCCGCTGCTGGCAAACGACGAGCGAGTCACCCCGCTGCTCTGTACCCGGAGTCCCTCGGTGCTCGGCAAACTGGCGCGCCAGTACCGGATTGGCGAGTGTTTTACCGAGGTCGATGCGCTGCTGGCGAGCCGACCTGATGCGGTGATGATCCACGCTGCCACCGCCGTGCACGGCAAACTGGCGGAGCTGTGCCTGCGTGCCGGCATTCCCACCTTTGTGGACAAGCCGCTGTGTGACAACGCAGGAGAGGTGGATGCGCTCGCCAATCTCGCCATCGCCAGGGACTGCCCGCTGTTTGTGGGCTTCAACCGTCGCTATCTGCCCGCCATGGCCGCCGCACGCGGCCAGCCGCTGACCGAGCTCCATTGGCAAAAGCACAGGCACGCCCTGCCGGGGGCGCCTCGCCAGTTCCTGTTCGACGACTGTATCCATGTGCTCGACAGCCTCTGCTGTTATGGCGGCGAGCCGGACGGGGAGCTGCATGCGGTGCTGCGACGCAGCAGTGAGCAGCCCGAGTTGCTGGCCGGGGTGAGCGTCGCCTGGCAGAGCGGGCAGATGGCAGTGAGCGGCAGCATGAATCGCAGCGCCGGCATGACCGAGGAGCGCATCGATGCCTATGGCGACAACCTCTCATTGCATATCGAGAACTGCACCCGTGGCCTGCTTGCGCGAGACAACACAGTGCAGACCTTGGCACCGGGCGACTGGCAGCCCGTGCTGGCGAGCCGAGGCTTTGTCGCCATGCTCGAGCACTGGTATGGGCAGATTGACGCCGGGCGGGCAGACGGGGCGCTGGTCGAAAGCTACCTGAAAAGCCATCGACTGGCAGAGCGCCTCGTCGCCCTGGCAAAGGGATGACCCGGAGGCAAGGGGCTGGTGACGCCGGCAGGCATCACTTGCCAGAGAAGCGGCAGAGCACTGTATGAGATGGTGGCTCCTTGCGCAGTCAGCCGGGAAAGGTGCCAGCGAGCGAGCCAAGCGAAGGCGGGTTTGTTATCTTGGCGGCCATCAAGAGCAGCAGGGCAAGAGATCGCAATGAAGAAGGTGTCGAAGATGAGATGGCTGACCGCAGTGGGCGGGGTATTCCGTTCATGAGCATCATTCTGGGGATCGATCCCGGTTCGCGCATCACCGGCTACGGGGTCATTCGCATCGTCGCGGGCAAGGCGGAATACCTGGGATCGGGCTGCATCCGCACCGATCTGGGGGAGCTGCCGTCTCGCCTGAAGCAGGTCTATGACGGGGTGAGCGAGATCATCACCCAGTTCAAGCCGGACGAGTTCGCCATCGAGCGGGTCTTCATGGCGCGCAACGCGGACTCGGCCCTGAAGCTCGGCCAGGCCCGTGGCAGCGCCATCGTCGCGGCGGTCAACGCCCTGCTGCCGGTGAGCGAGTACTCTGCCACCCAGATCAAGCAGGCGGTGGTGGGCACCGGTGGCGCCGCCAAGGAGCAGGTGCAGCACATGGTGACCCATCTGCTCAAACTCTCTGCCACCCCCCAGGCGGATGCGGCGGATGCCCTCGGGGTGGCGCTCTGCCACTTCCACACCCGTCAGAGCCTCATTCGCATGGCCGGGCGGGCCAGCGGATCGGTGCGCGGCCGTTATCGCTGATCCCTGGAGGAGGGCTATCCGGTGTTGTCAGGAGAGCGCCGGGTGCCGGAGCTGCTGGCAAAATCGCTGGTCGGGTCACAATCTGTCGCGTCCCTCCATAGGACTCCCGTGGAGAAGCGCACCGGGCGGGGGGATATCTTTCTACTTTATCAATAACTTGTGACCTTCATCACATATCCGCGATGAGCCGGGTCGGTTTCGTCTTGCTCCGCCACACTCCCATAATATGGCGCCTGTTCAATAACAGTGTCCGTATGAGCCTTTCTGGCTCTCGTGTTAATCATCATGGGAGAGACAAGAGTGAAACCTTTCGCTGCTGAATTTATGGGAACCTTCTGGCTGGTACTGGGAGGCTGCGGGAGCGCCGTGCTGGCTGCCGCCTTCCCCAATGTGGGGATCGGCCTGCTGGGCGTCGCCCTGGCGTTTGGTCTGACCGTGCTGACCATGGCCTATGCCATCGGTCATATCTCGGGTTGCCACCTTAACCCGGCCGTGACCGTCGGGCTCTGGGCCGGTGGCCGCTTCCCGGCCTCCAACGTGCTGCCCTACATCGTGGCCCAGGTGCTTGGCGGGATCGTGGCAGGTGGCGTGCTCTATGTCATTGCCAGCGGACAGGCGGGTTTTGATGTGAGCGCCGGCTTTGCTTCCAACGGCTATGGCGAGCATTCCCCCGGTGGTTACAGCCTGCTGGCCGCACTGGTGTGTGAAGTGGTGATGACCGGTTTCTTCCTGTTTGTCATCATGGGTGCCACCGACAGCCGTGCGCCGGCCGGGTTTGCTCCCATCGCCATCGGTCTGTGCCTGACCCTCATCCACCTCATCAGCATTCCGGTGACCAACACCTCGGTCAACCCGGCGCGCAGCACTGGCGTGGCGCTTTTTGTCGGTGACTGGGCCGTGGGCCAGCTCTGGCTGTTCTGGGTTGCCCCCATTGTCGGTGCCATTCTGGGTGCATTGGCCTATCGTGTGATCGCCACGAAAGAGTGATGTGTTGCTAGTTAACGTGTGGTATCGACACGCCCCCGGGCGTGTTTTTTTATGCCTGAAGGAATACCGGGCAGGGCGCCATGCTGACGATAGGGTGCGGCATGATCACAGTCCCTTGGCGCTCAGCATCTCTTTGTAGCGCTGATGCAGCAGCTTGACCCGTTCCACATAGGCCCGGGTTTCGGCATAGGGCGGTATGCCGCCGTGTTTTTGCACCGCACCGGCGCCTGCATTGTAGGCGGCGGTGGCCAGGGCCACATTGCCGTCATACTGCTTGAGCAGACCCGCCAGGTATTTCACCCCGCCAAAGATGTTCTGCTCCGCCAGCAGGGCGTTGCCGACCCCGAGCTCGCGCGCCGTGGCGGGCATCAGCTGGGTCAGTCCCATGGCGCCCTTGCGGGAGACGGCCAGAGGATTGAAAGCGGACTCGGCATGGATAAGTGCCCGGATGAGGGCAGGCTCGACCTGATAAGCCTTGGCTGCCGCCTGTATGGTGCTGGCGTAGTCATAGAGGAAGAGGCCTGTCGTGCGCCAGTTGACCTTGGACGCCGGATCGCAGGCATAGCAGTCGTTGAACAACAGCAGTTCGTAGTGACCCTGCTCCGGCATCATGTCGGAATAGCGTATGACCCCGTTCTTTTGTACCGACTTGTAGACCTGGATCTGACGGCTTGCAGGCTTAGCGGGTTCAGGGGAGGGGAGCGGCGCCGTGGTGAGTGCCACGGTACGCGGCGTGGGAACCAGGGAGGAGACAGCCGTCTCCGGGGTCAGGATCACCACCTCTGCCGGTGGCGGTATCTGAGCCGGGGCTGCGTGGGAAAACAGCGGCATCATGCCCAGCAACATCCATGCTTTCAACGGCTTGCTCCTTAAGCCTCGTTAGCCACGTTGAGTAAAGCATTCGGGATGGCGCAGAACAAGTGCCCGTGAACAGGGGAGGCTGGAAATGTGATGGCAGAGGGACGTCCCGCCTGTGTGCTCACTCAGGACAAGGGGCGCGGCTCATGGCGTCAAGGGGCGGATGATCGCAACCTCGTCTTTTCCATCGAGTTATTGGCTTTTTTGTAAGTTAAAGCCGTGTTATCTTGCTGTTGCTCCACTCTGGTCTGATCTCTTCGTGGAGCCAGCGAGCGAGCAGGAGAGGGCCGGTATGGCCAGAGCGAAATGGGCATGACAAGCAGGCGAGCGATGGAGCTCAGATTCGAAGAATACTGTGATGCGGATCTTTCCCTCATCAGAGACTATTACGAGACGACGTTTTCCCACTATGTGCCGGATTTGGCAGAACGGATTTTTGTGGTCCGTGACGCGCACTGGCTGGTGGGGGCGGTGCGCTTGCGCGATGAACAGGATTATTACCACTTGTGCGGCTTTCGTCTGCTCCCGCACTACCAGTCCCTGGGGCTGGGGTCCCGCCTGCTGCAGCATGCCTGCCGCGATCTTTCCGACAAGCCCGTGATCTGTCACGCCCTGCCGTTCGAGAAACCCTTCTACCTCAAGGCGGGATTTGACCACCTTCCCCTGCATGAACTCGACGGGCCCCTTCACTCCCTCTATCACCAGCAGCACGAACAGGGTTACCAGATCGAGCTGCTGGTGCGCCAGGCGAAGGCGCCTGTTTTCAACTGAGATCTTATTGGGGTTTGGTCAGCAGGTGGATCTTGCCTGGTGACAGCTCCAGCCCCAGCAGATTTTCCTTGAGCCAGGCCTGATTGGGGTCCTTGTCATCCAGCTTGTAGACAGGCTGGGTCTCCAGCCGTTTCTCCATGCTCTGCAGCAGCATCCTCAGCATGAAACCAAACTTCTGTTCCGCCGCGGCAGGCTCCAGCTTGTAATCGATGAGCTTCATGTTGTCGAGGAAGAGCGCACTCCTGGCCTTGTCGTAGCGGGGCCTCGCCTCATAGGTCATGTTGAGGCGCGCGTCGTACTCGGTCTGATCCGGGAGCGCGATTTTCAACTTGCCTTTGCCAAACACCCTGGCGGTATCCGGGCTCTGGCGACCAATCTGCACATCGCTCTGCTCGAGTTGCACATGGGCCTTGATGATGCCGGGCAACTCCAGCTGTTTGTCCACTTGCACCTGGGACTGCAGGTACTGATTTATCTGCTGCTCATTGATGTCATATGAGCCTTGACCTAGCATGGCCAGACTCAGCAGCATAGATTGCAGGATCATGCTAACGACCTGATAGAATGGGTGTGCCCCATAGCATACCATCCCGACCCTGTGGGGTCTGCCCGTGCCATCTGTCCAATACACCAAGGAGTCGCCTTGCTCGACGGTCTGGAATACGACATTCAGTTGCTGTTTTCCCGCTTTCTCGGCTGGTTGTTGCTGTTGTTTCACACCGTGATCGTGGCTGGGATCTCCCTGCGGGTGGTGATGAAGCGACGTCCCATCGGGGTATCCCTCGCCTGGTTGGCCCTCATCTATGCCATCCCCTTCGCCGGGGTCGGTTTCTACGTGCTGTTTGGCGAGATTCGTCTCGGTCGCAAGCGGGCGGAGCGGGCCCAGGCCATGTACCGTCCTTACGCCATCTGGATCCGCCAGCTCGCGCGCCTCTTCCCCCAGCACTGCTGTGAGGTGGGCAGCAAGGCACGCCCGCTCCACGATCTGATCCAGGGGCGCTTGGCCATGCCCATGCTCTCGGGCAACCGGATGACCCTGCTGCACAAGCCCAAGAGCATCGTAGAGGAGATAGTGCGCGACATCCGGGGCTCCTCCCAATCCTGTTATCTGGAGTTCTACATCTGGCACCCCGGCGGGGATGTGGACGAGGTGTGCGAGGCGTTGATGGAGGTGGCGGCACGCGGCGTGGATTGTCGTGTCTTGCTCGACTCCATCGGCAGCAAGACCTTCTTCCGCTCCTCCTGGCCCAAAACCTTGCGCGCCGCCGGCGTCAAAGTCGTGGAAGTGTTGCCGGTCGGCGCCTGGCGAATCCCCTTCCAGCGCCAGGACTTGCGCATGCACCGCAAGCTGGTGGTGATCGATGACAAGGTTGGTTATACCGGCTCCATGAACATGGTGGATCCGCGTTTCTTCAAGCAGGATGCCGGGGTCGGCCAGTGGGTCGACATCATGATCCGGGTGCAGGGCCCCGTGGTGCCGTTGATGTGGTCCACCTTCGTCTGGGACTGGGAGATGGAGACCGGCGAACGGCTGCTCGACAGTCTGCAACATGAGCCGGAAGCCTGGCCACAGACCAACTATCGGGCCCAGCTCATTCCCTCAGGCCCCTTCGTCGGCGGTGACTGCATCCAGCAGAGCCTGCTGCTCGCCATCTACCAGGCTCGTCACCATCTGGTGCTGACCACCCCCTATTTCGTGCCGGACGATCCGCTGGCTGCGGCCCTCTCTTCGGCGGCGGCCCGCGGCGTGCTGGTGCAGTTAGTTCTGCCTGCGCGCAACGACTCCCTGATGGCCAACCACGCCAGCAACTCCTTCATGGAGGATCTGCTGGCGGCAGGAGTGGAGATATACCGCTATGATGCCGGACTGCTGCACACCAAGAGCGTGCTGGTGGACGATGATTTCGCCCTGGTGGGCACGGTCAACCTCGACCGGCGCAGTCTCTGGCTCAATTTCGAGATCACCCTGCTCATCGACAACCCGGTGTTTGTCGCCGAGATGAACCAGCTGGTGCAGGGCTACATGCTGGAGGCGACCCCCATGTCACTGACCAGGTGGCGTGCCCGCCCCTGGTACAAAAAATTGCTTGAGAACATCTTCTACCTGTTCAGCCCCCTGCTGTGACAGCCAGAGCGTGGGCCCCAAGCCGTTGTCTGGCTTGTGTTGATGCCCATCCTCCCCGTAGAGTGCGCCCATGCACCCGCCATTGAACGATTGTGGAGAAACAGAACTGATGAAGAAAAAAGTGGCCTTGGCCGTCGGAGCCGTGTTGGTGGTGGGAGGGCTTGGCGCCTGCTGGTACACGGGCAATACGTTCGACCGGATCCTGGCCGAGCAGATCGCCAGGGCGCAGCAGGAGAGCGGGATCGAAGTCACCTGGAGCCCAGAGACGGAGAATCTGTTTACCCGCGACGGCGTACTCAAGGTGGTGGTGCCGCCCCAGACGCTGGCGAGTTTTGATCCCCAACTGGCGGGAAGCGAACCCATCGAGATGCAGTTCGCGTTCAACAGCCGCCTGTTGCCGCTCTATATCAAGAGTCACCTCCAGCTTGATACCGCACAGGGCACGCTGGCGCCCATCCTGACCACCCTGGGGATGCAGCAGTGGCAACTGGGGGCAGAATCGGCGAGCAGCCTCTGGACCATGAGCAACAGCTCCCGCTTCTGGGTGAGTGACTTCAAGGTCAAGGAGGGGCTCAACGAGTTCACCTTCCTGCCCTTGAACGGCGACTATCGCGGGGATCTCGACGGCAATGGCCATCTCACCGCCCACTGGTTGGGGATGACTGTCCACGATGCCCAGAGCAAGACAGATCTGGCCTTGGCGGATCTCAAGGGCAGTGCCGACATGGCCGAGATCAGCGGACTCTGGCTCTCTCCCCGCAGCGATGCGACCCTCACGGCTTTCTCCCTGACCCAGCCGGGGAACGTCAAGATCACGCTGGAGGGGCTGACCACGGCCACCGAGCTGGTGGGGGACGATCTTCAGACGCTCTCCACTCGCTATCAGATGAAGGTGGCGACCCTCAACATGGAGAGCGAGGAAGACCGGCTCGCGCTGACCCAGGGAAATCTGGATCTCTCCCTCAAGGGGCTGGATCTCGAGGGGTATCAGACGCTGCAAGAGGCCAGCAGCAAACGGGTGGACGAAGCGGCCATCCAGGAAGCGCTGGACAAGATGCTCCAGAGAGGGGCCACGCTGGAACTGGCGGATCTGAGTGCGCGATTGAACGGTGAGCCTGTCAGTCTGCAAGGGGAGGCCAAGCTGGCGCCCACCACCCTGGCACAGTTGATGGGCAGCGAGGAGGGGATGCAGGCACTCTCCGGTCTGCTGCATGCCCACCTTGGGGAGAAGCTGGGCCAGGCCGTTCCCCAGTTGGCCCCCATGCTGGAGCAATTCACTGCCATGGGATATCTGAAGGCGCAGGAGTCACAGCTTCAGGCCGAGCTCAAGCTCGACAAAGGGGCCGTGACCGTCAATGGTCTGCCGCTGCACCCGTGAGTGCCGCGCAATGAAAAGGCTCCCTCGGGAGCCTTTTTTCTGGGGGCGCGCAGCCGCTTATTTGAACACGACGGTCTTGTTGCCGTAGACGAAGACCCGCTCGTTCAGCACCAGTTCCAGCGCCCGGCTCAGCACGGATTTCTCCACGTCGCGTCCGGCCTTGGCCATGTCATCGGCACTGAAGGTGTGATCAACGTGGATCACGTCCTGCTCGACGATGGGGCCTTCATCCAGATCGTCGGTGACGAAGTGGGCGGTGGCACCAATCAGCTTGACCCCGCGGTCGAAGGCCTGACGATAGGGGCGGGCACCGATGAAGGCAGGCAGGAAGGAGTGGTGGATATTGATGATCTTGCGCGGATAGGCTTCCACGAAGCTTGGGGTCAGCACACGCATGTATTTGGCCAGGATGACGTAATCCGGCTGGTAGCCATCGATGAGCGTGCGCACTTGCTCCTCATGCTCGGTGCGGCTGAGATCCTCGTGGCTCACGCAGTGGAAGGGGATGTCGAACTTGCCGGTCAGCTCGGCGAGGGTGTCGTAGTTGCCGATGACCGCGACGATGTCCATGTCCAGGGCGCCGGCATAGTTTTTCATCAGGATGTCGCCGAGGCAGTGAGTCTCCTTGGTCACCAGGATGACGATGCGCTTCTTGCCCGCCTTGACGAGACGACGTTGGGCGCCGGCAGGCAGGGCATCATCGAGGTCGGCCAGCAGGGTCTCGTCGTTGAAGCGCCCTTCCAGCTCGGTGCGCATGAAGAAGCGGCCATTTTCGTGATCCACGAACTCGTCGTTCTTGTTGATGTTGAGCTGGTGCTTGTAGCAGATGTTGGTGATCTTGGCGATGAGACCCTTGGCGTCGGGGCAATCGGTCAGCAGTATTTTCTTTTCCATCTCTGTCATGATTCCGTTTGTGATGTTGGCACCCGGTCTGCGCGGGCGCGCGCGTTTTTGCTGGCACTATGCCACAAACGAAATCAGAAAGGACAGCGCGCCGTGTATCGGGTGGTGCTCGCGCGAAAATTGCCGTGCAGCCAGCACCCGGTTTGTCTTTGATGGGTTTTTGGCTGGCATCCTGCGTCTTTTTTCTTTAGGCTGTCTGCGCTTATTCTCAGGGCGGGGCGAAATTCCCCACCGGCGGTATCCCGATGTGACTCGGGGAGCCCGCGAGCGCCCGACCCGGCATTCATCCGGGACGGGGTCAGCAGATCCGGTGAGATGCCGGAGCCGACGGTCATAGTCCGGATGAAAGAGGATAAGACAGATATTGCTGGCCAGACCCTGCCGGGTTGGCTGCCGCATGGCTACTTCTGTCTGCCTTTCCATGCCCTGATTCTGGTCCTTGTCTTTTTTAGGAGTCTTACCATGAATCAGTCTCTACTCAGTGAATTCGGTGATCCCATTGCTCGCGTCGAAGCCGCGCTGGCCGCCCTGCGTGCCGGTCAGGGTGTGCTGGTGGCCGATGATGAAGATCGCGAGAACGAAGGCGATCTCATCTTTGCCGCAGAAACCATGACCAACGAGCAGATGGCCATGATGATCCGCGAGTGCTCCGGCATCGTCTGCCTCTGTCTGACCGACGAGCGGGTTCGCCAGCTCGAGCTGCCGATGATGGTGGAGGCCAACTCCAGCCACTATCAGACTGCCTTCACTGTGACCATCGAAGCGGCGCAGGGGGTGACCACCGGGGTGTCCGCCGCCGATCGCATCACCACCATCCGTGCGGCCATCGCCGACGGTGCCCGGCCCTCCGATCTGCATCGACCCGGCCATGTCTTCCCGCTGCGCGCCCGCACGGGTGGGGTGCTGACCCGCCGTGGTCACACCGAAGCGACCGTCGATCTGATGCAGCTCGCCGGGCTCAAACCTTACGGAGTATTGTGCGAGTTGACCAAGGAAGATGGCTCCATGGCCAGGTTGCCGGACCTGGTGGCCTTCGGTCGCCAGCACCGGATGCCGGTCCTGACCATCGAAGATCTGGTGCAATATCGTCAATTGCTGTCAGAACGTTCAGCCTGAGCCTCATACGAAATTGTAATAAGCCCAAATTTTGGTTACGCTTTGTGCGAACCTCATCCAGGGACACTCATTTTTGCTTAAAGTTTGTACGGAAAGTGTGCAACTAAAAAAAAATGAGGGTTTTAACGCATTTATCTGTGATGAGGCCTATCCAAACTATGATTTTTTTGTGCCATAATCACGCCGCTTGCTAAACGTCTGGCGAGTTAAAGGGAGCTTTTAAAAATGAAAAAAATGTTGTTGGTAGGTGTTGTTGGTCTGTCCGCTCTGCTGGGCGGTTGTGCAAACACCAGCGAACTGGAAACTTCCGTTCAGAATCTGTCTAACAAAGTTGACCAACTGGCTCAAGATGTTAGCGCTGTTCGTGCTGATCAGTCCAAGATCGCTGCTGATGTTGCAGAAGCCAAGCAAGAAGCTATGCGTGCTAACCAGCGCATCGACAACATGGCTACTTCCTACAAGAAGTAATCCATGCGAAAAAATGGCGCATTTCAATGCGCCATTTTTTTTGCCTGAAATTCATCAAATTACCGCGTTTCCCCGCTGAAACCCGCCTGACAAGGCAATGCCGACGAATCGGCATCCCCTCTTCTGATTTTCCTGTCGCTCAATAGAGCAGGCTGTAGAGCTTGCGACGATAACTCTGCGCCGCCGGGTGCGCGCCCATGGTTGCCAGCACATCGAGATAGATCTTCTTGGCATCGCCAAAGGCGAGATCACGTTTGAGGATGGTGAACAACAGAGCCAATGCCTCCTCTTGTCTACCAACCTGGCTGTAGAGCACCGCCAGCTCCTGGGCGAGGGCATGGTCATCCGGCTGTTCAGCGTGGCGCAGCTCCAGGGCGCGCAGCTCAGGACTGTCGCTGGCCTGCAGCGCCAGCGAGAGGCGGGAGCTCAGGGTCTGGTAATGGTCATCCTGTGCCACCATGGGGATGGTCGAAAGCAGGCTCTGCGCCTCGTCAAGGAGATTGAGATCCAGCGAGGCCTGTATCAGCCAGAGCGTGATGTCGTGACGCTCGGGGGCGAGGCGATGGGCCTGGCCAAGATGGGTGTGCGCCACATCGGCTTGCCCGTTCTCCAGCGCCTGCTTTGCCTGATCGAGCAGCAACTCCTCCTCTTTGGGGGCAAAGACGGCGAAATACTGGCGCAATGTGGCTTCATCCTGCGGCCCTTCCAGAATGGCCTGCTCATCCGGGCGCCCCTGATGGAACAGCACCAGCGCGGGCAGTGCGCGCAAGGCAAGCTGGCTGGCCAGAGGCTGCAACTGGGGGTCGTTCATGTCGACTTTGGCCAGGGTCACCGCCGCATTGGCCGGGCCGACCAGCGCTTCCACTTGCGGGGTCATGGCCTGGCACTCCGGCATCTGGGGGGCGTGGAAATAGATGACGACCGGCTTTTTCATGGACGCATCGAGCAATTCTGCGTGGAAGTTCTGGGGAGTGATGTCGACGATCATGAGGCTGACTCTCGAAAAATGGTGTGGATCAACATGGGGTCCAGCGGGGTGGAATTCAAGCGCGCATCCAGCAGATGGGCATCGACCCGGCGAGTCGGGGCAGCCAGGCTGAGCCATCCGCTGCCCGCGGGCCAGTCACGGATTTCATAGTGGCGATTGTCGAGATGATTATTGAGCTGCCATGCCTGCTCCGGAAGGAAGCAGATCTTGTCGAGCCCGGCGGAAATACCATCGCCATGCGCCTTGAGCACAGCTTCCTTGCGAGACCATAGCCGATAGAAGGCCGAATGTTGCTCCTCTAGGGGCTGGGCGCTCAACCATTGGTATTCGCTTGGCGCATAGAAGCGTTTGGCCAACGACAGTATGGGGCGGTCACGCAAGCCCATCTCGATGTCCACGCCAAGGGGGCCCTCCTCACAGAGGGCGATCACCAGCCACTCTCCGCTGTGGCTGAGGTTGAACTGCCAGCAATGACTGAGCAGTGTCGGCTTGCCATGCGCACCGATGCCAAAAGTCAGGGCATCGGCCCGGCAATGGAGTCGCTCGGCCAGCAGGCGGCGCAGCAGCACCCGGCCGAGCAGGTACTCATGCTGGCGACCCGCCTGGTGGATCTCGTGCCAGTGACGGCGTTCATCCGGGGCGAGTTCGGATGCCAGCCTGATCACCAGGTCTGCATCAACGCTTGCCGTATTTAACAAATAGAGATCCGCAGATAGCATAATATTTCACTTAAAAATGGGGGTGAAATAGCGATAACAGTCCGTTTGATGCGCTCAAAACCGATGCTTTCAAGATTGTATATTGTTTGGGCATGATCACATAAATTGCGCTAAACAGAGCATTTCCTTGCAAAAATGTGAGGTCGATTGGGATTTTCGCTTGCCTCGATAGAATTCTTGGATATAGTCGGGTGCTGTTGCCTTATAAATTGCCCTTTCGGGCTGCATTTTAACAAGTTTCACTCTTTTTGCGGGGATAAAGGATTGCGCCACCTGATGCTACTGCTGGTCGCGCTCGGAATGGTGGGTTGTGCATCGGCACCCCAACCCGAGGTCGCGAGCAAGATCGAGGTTTCCATGATGGAACCCGTGATTGAACCCGAAGTTTCACCAACCCCTGACGTCAACGAAATCCTGACCGTATACAAAGAGTGGCGCGGCGTTCCTTACCGGATGGGAGGCAGCAGCCAGCGAGGCATCGATTGCTCCGCCTTCGCCCGTGAAGTGTTCCGCAATGCCGTCGGCATCGAATTACCCCGTGATACCCGCTCCCAGGTCCATGAAGGCACCCGGGTTTCCAAACAGGATCTGGTCGAAGGAGACCTGGTCTTCTTCAAGATCAACCGCCGCCTCAATCACGTGGGCATCTATGTCGGCAATGGCGAATTCATCCATGCCTCCACCCGCGCCGGGGTGACACGCTCCAAGCTCGACAGCAGTTACTGGCGCAGCAAATTCTGGCAGGCACGCCGGATAGACATCTGAGTCAGGCTGGACAAACGGCTCGCAGTACGGACTGTTTTTCCAACCTCACTTGAACCGGGCCCTCAGGGCCCGGTTTTTTTATGACCCTCGTTTAGACTTTCCCTGGTCGACTCTCTATAGTGTGGCCCCCTTGATCCTCGGCAGGTCCAGCATGACACCCCAGCAGAAAACCGGATTGCACCCGCGCAATCGCCATCAGGCACCCTACGACTTCGACGCGCTCTGCCAGCGTACCCCGGCGTTGACGCCTTTCGTGTTCACCAACGAGCACGGCACCCGAACCCTGGACTTTGCCGATCCGGCTGCCGTCAAGACGCTCAACCGGGCATTGCTGGCACTGCACTATGGCATTGCGCATTGGGATCTGCCCCCCGGCTATCTCTGCCCGCCCATTCCGGGCCGGGTAGACTACCTGCATCGAGCCGCGGATCTGCTGGCCGAGAGCGCGGGATGCGTACCGACGGGCAAGCAGGTTCGAGTGCTGGATGTCGGTGTCGGGGCCAACTGCATCTATCCCTTGCTGGGCGCCCGGGAGTATGGCTGGCGCTTCGTGGGCTCAGACATCGATCCTGTGTCGGTGAAGGCGGCGACCCTGCTGGCCACCAGCAATGGATTGGGCAACCAGATCACATGCCGTCATCAGGGTAACCCCAAGCATGTCTTTCGCGGGATCCTGGGGCCGAAGGAGCACTTTGCCCTGACTCTGTGCAACCCGCCGTTTCATGCTTCTCTGGCGGAAGCGAGCAAGGGGACGGAGCGCAAGCTGCGCAACCTGGGCAAGGGCCAGGCAGTGGCCGGGGCGCCCGTGCTCAATTTCGGCGGTCAGAAGGCTGAGCTCTGGTGCGAGGGGGGCGAGGCGGCGTTTCTGGCGGCCATGATAGAGCAGAGCAAGGAGTTTGCCAGCCAATGCCTCTGGTTCAGCTCGCTGGTGTCGAAAAAGGAAAATCTGCCTGCCGCACGAAAGGCGCTGGCTCGGGTGGGGGCGCGGGAGGTTCGCGTGCTCGACATGGCGCAAGGCAATAAGGTGAGCCGGATCCTCGCCTGGAGTTTCCTGGACGATGGGCAGCGCAAGAGCTGGTGGACCGCCCAGGGGAGATGATCGAGGACGGGGCTCAGTGGCGACACGGGCCCCGTCTCTTTTTCAGATCAGATGTTGATTCGTTTGCAGCCTTTCATTCAATCGTTTTCCTGCCCGTGTTTGCTCGCATGTTAGTGACCACTCTCGCGCCTGGTACAGGTGTACGCCGAGATTTTTTTGTACTTGCTGATGAAACTTTCATAAAATAGGACTGGTTAGACCTCTTTACAGGCTTTGAATCGAATAGGGATCGGTAAATGAAAGTTGTCGATTTTCTGAAGCACAAGCGCGAAATTCTGGCGCAACACCCCTTTGAGCTCAAGGATTGGCTCTCTCCGGCGATCCGCGACTACTGGCGTGAGTTTCAGCAAAAGGCACACCTTCACCCCTTGCTGGGAAGAGTGCTGGATCTGCAGGGGGAGTCCCAGGATGCCCGCCAGCAAGAGGCTGCCAGAGTCACCCAGGTAGCCAATGGCCAGCCTGCCCTGGCGCAGGATCCCGTGGTGGAGCTCGAAGGCGAAGCGGCGGCACTCTATGCCGAGTTGCAGACCCGCATCGGTGAAGAGACCCATGTGGGCGAGTGGCTGCAGGTCACCCAGGCGTTGATCAACCAGTTCGCGACCGTGACCGGCGATCATCAGTGGATCCACACCGATCCCGAGCGTGCAGCAGCCGAGTCTCCCTTCAAGACCACCATTGCCCACGGCTTCCTGACTCTGGCCCTGCTGCCCCAGTTGACCGGTTCGGTGGACGAGAGCACGCCGGAGTTCCCGACCGCTCGCATGGTGGTGAATTTCGGCCTGGAGCAGGTCCGCTTCCCTTACCCCATCAAGGTGGACAGCAACATCCGCGCCCGTACCAAGCTGTCGCGTGTCACGCCCATCAAGGGTGGCATCGAGCTCCTCAAGGAGATCAAGATAGAGATCGAGGGGATCCGCCGCCCTGGCTGCGTCATCGAGTCGGTCACCCGGATCTATTTCTGACGCGCTCGTCTTGCGTCCATGAACACAGGCCCACTTCGGTGGGCCTGTGTCGTTTCTGGCGGGTCAAAAACTCGCCCCCAGGGTGATGAGGTGACGCCACTCCTTCTCGCTCACATCCATGTTCAGGCCATGGTAGTCGAGCCAGGCATCGTCCCAATCCAGCTCGCTTGACCAGGAGAGACGCAAATGATCGCTGAAGTAATACCTGAGGCCCAGGCTGCCGCTGACGGACTGCTTTCTGGTCAGATAGGGGGATGGTTGGTCGACGAACCTTTCATAACTGCCCTTGCCAAACAGCTCGAACTTCTCTTCCCAGAGTGCCAAGGGCTGCCGGTAGTCCCAACCCAGGCTGACGAAGGGATAATTGATGATTCTGTCGTCAAACAGGTCTGAGTTGCTCCACACCTCCGGCCTGAAATAGGCCCGCTCCAGGCCGAGCTGGCTGATGATCTCCAGCCGGCGTTGTCTGTCATTCCAGAAGCGGTATCCGGGACCGGAGGCATAGTCAATCTCCAGATAGCCTGCCTCGATCATGTTGTAATCGATGTCGACGGAAGATCGCAGGAACCAGTGATCGTCGAAGAAGAAGTCGAGCTTGGGTTTGAGCTTGTACTCGTGGCTGTCGGTGATGTTGTTCGCCGTTTCGTAGATGTACTCGCCATCCAGGCTGTAACGCCAGTCCAGATTGGCAAACTCGGTGGAGACCTTGAGATTGACGTTGTTGGTCTTCTTGGTGTTCTCCTTGAGCTTGATGTTGAGATCCCCGTTCCCCGTCAGCAGCCAGGCATTGGCCTCGTCAGGAGAGTCCAGTAGGGGGATCCCCGTCTTGGTGAGCGGCTTGGGTTTCTCCTGCTTGTCCAGACGCCAGCGTTTGATGGCGTGGCGCGGGACCGTCATGGCCTGGCTGTAGGCGGGCTTGATACGGATCTGCTCGTCCGTGATCTCCTCTATGGTCCCGCTCAGACGATCGCCGTTGCGCATCCAGAGGATGTCCGCCATCGCCGCGGAGCCAGGCAGCAGAAACAACAGGCAAACCACATGACTGATTCTGTTCATGGTGGTCAGGCCTTCAGCCGCTCACGGGCTTGGGCAGCCCGCTCTTGTGCTCGAGCAGGGCGGTCACCCGGGCACTGTCGATGTCGGGGGCAGCGATGAACTGCTCGGCTTCGGGGGAGAGCACCAGCGGCGCCCCCTGTGCCATCTCCGCTTCGGTGCGGGAGAGGGGAGAGTGCACCTCCAGCCAGCGACGACCGTCGGGTTCCACCGCCATCTTGACCGGCTGGTTGATGACACGGACCGGGGTGCCGACGGGAACAAGACCAAACAGGGTTTCGATGTCATCCGGGCGCAGCCGGATACAACCCGCGCTGACTCGCAGACCGACCCCGAAATCCTTGTTGGTGCCGTGGATGAGGTAGTCCTTGTTGCCATAGCCAAGACGCATGGCGAACTTGCCGAGGGGGTTGTCGGGGCCAGGGGGGACCACGGCGGGCAGATCGATCCCCTTCTGCTCCAGCCAGGACTTGCGGACCATGGGGCCGGGCACCCAGGTCGGGTTGGGATTTTTCGCGATGACGGTGGTGGTCATCTCCGGCGTCTCGCGGCCGATGTCACCGATCCCGATGGGCAGCACCATCACCTCCTGCTTGCCCTTGGGGAAGTAGTAGAGGCGAAGTTCAGGCAGGTTGATGACGATGCCTTCTCGCGGCACGTCGGGCAGCAGCATCTGGGTCGGCAGAGTGAGCCGGGTGCCCGGGGTGGGCAGATAGGGGTCTACGCCGGGATTGGCTTCGAGCAGTGCCAGAAAGCCTGTCCGGGTATGCTTGCCGACCAGTTCCAGATGATCGCCAGGTTGTACGATGTAATCTTCCAGGGCGCCGATGAGACGGCTGTCCGCTGGCGGCAGGGGATAGGTGTTGGACCAGACAGGTGCGGCCCAGAGGCTGGCGGCGGCCAGCAACAGTGAGACGATACGAGTGTTGAGCATGGTTGTTCCTATCGGCTGGGGCGAGGGACGGGTTCCCTTCCAAAAAATGAGCAGAGATTGTCAACGAATCCCGCGGGGATTACCAGTCCGGCACCATGACTGCCGGGAGGGCGGTGGCGAGCGCGTCAGAGGGTGTCACTGGCCCATCAGGCTCGCCGTATTCATCCGCCCGGAACCGGGTACAGGGTGGAGACAGTGAGCGAGGAGGCGCTGCCGGGTGAAAGTCACTGGTGTCGGGAGGGGTGGGATCGCCGGATGGCGGTTTTATCGCCAGTCGTCTGATCTGCAACGAGATTTACATTGATTTCCCGGCTAGGGTTGGGTCAATATGAGTGCCCGTGGAGAGATGCCGGAGTGGCCGAACGGGATTGACTCGAAATCAATTGTGGCAGCAATGCCACCCAGGGTTCGAATCCCTGTCTCTCCGCCATTTATTCCCCTCAAGCCCGCGTCCGTCGCGGGTTTTTCATTTCTACCCCCGGCTCAGGCATCTCCCAATGTCTTTCCCGATTTGGGGCCTGTGGTCACGGGGTTGCGAAGTCTCACCCCATTCTCTCGAATGTCTATGTCACCTGATTAGCCACTTGCCGGCCCAGACAGGTCTCCCGGGGTCATCACCAACATGGTGATGGGGAATGGGCCCGCACCTGCAGGGTCATCTGGCCGACCCCGCGAGCTCAGCCATCGCGATCCCCCTGATAGGCGCAGAAAGCCTGCGAGTCGATGTGTCCAGAGCTGGCCATTGGTGCTTGGTTTTCTATCCCGCAGCCATCATCAGAGCAACGTGGCTGCGAGTTGGAGACTCATGCCTTGCGGCTGGCGAGCTGGCGAAGGCGCTGGGTGCACTGGTGCAGACTCTGGTGCTGCACCTCGTTCAGGGCGCAGTGCTTGAGCACGTACTCGGCGCTGGCCACCACCGTCTTCCAGCGCGGTGCCTTGGGCAGGGTGTCGAGGTTCAGGTACTTGTCGAGGGTGCGGGTCTGGGGACTGGAGCGGTCCATGTAGACCCGCCACAGCTTGCTCTTCTCCGCCAGCACTATCTTGCCCTTGCCGGTGCTCTGCTGCCAGGTCTCCAGGGTGAGACGCATGGTGTCCACCAGGGCGCGGCGCAGAGGTTCGTCATCCTGCTGGCGAATGAGATCGTCCGCCAGCGACCTGAACTCCCCTCCCAGCCGGCTCAGTTCCCCCAGCAACTGGCCATCCTCGATGATGGCCTGGCGAGAGAGGCTCTTGAGGGCGTTTTCCAGTGCAGCCATGCGATTGTCGTCCTGGCGCGGTTCGGTGCCAAGGGTCAGCGCATAGGCGTGCTGCCCCCCCAGGTTGATGGGCAGGGCGCGGGCGTTGAGGGTGTCTCGCTGACCCGCCACCAGGAAGTCCAGCTCCCGCTCCGGCTGCGCGGTCATGTCGGGCCACTGGCTTGCCAGCGGGGCGGCCAGCCACTCGTCCAGCATCTGCCCCTCCATGGCTTCCGGCTCCTGACCCAGCAGGCGTGCCAGGGCCCGGGAAGCAAACAGCACCCCTCCTTGCTCATCGAGGAAGACCATGGGGTCGGCCCCCTCGCCAAGCAGGGCGAGGAGCCGCTCCTGATCCTGGTGCAGTTGCTCCTGGAGCATCAGACGGTGCTCTATCTCCTGTTTGAGCAGGCGGTTCTCCACCAGGGAGGCGCGCCCGGCGCTGGCCTCCAGCAGGGCTCTCACCCGGGCGAACAGCTCCTCCTTGCAGAAGGGTTTCACCAGATAGTCGTTGGCCCCGGCGTTGAAACCCTCTTCAATCTCCTTGGGCTGGTTGAGGGCGGTGAGCAGCAGCACCGGCAGCTTCTCCTTGGGGTGCTGCTGGCGCAGACGGCGGCAGACGTCGAAGCCAGAGAGGGTGGGCATCATCACGTCAAGCAGGATGAGATCCACCGGCTCCTGAGCCAGCTTGGTCAGGGCGTCGTGGCCGTCGCTGCTGGGCAGGATGCGATAACCGCAGGGCTGCAGCAGGTGGCGCAGTATGTGCAAATTGATGGGCTCGTCATCCACCACCAGGATGACGGGGGCATCTTGCGGCGGGGGCGGCAGATCCTCGCTCTCCCAGTCCGGCAGGATGACGGGCTGCTGGCGCACCAGCTGGTGCTCTATCTGGCGGCTGTCGAGGGTCAGACTGCCCGCCTTGCCGCTGGCCAGCGGCAGGGTGAAGGCGAAGGTGGAGCCGACGCTCGGCTCGCTCTCCACGAACAGCTCCCCCCCCATCAGGTGTACCAGCTGGCGGGTGATGGAGAGACCGAGGCCCGCTCCCTGCTTGCTCACTTCCGGGCTCATCTGCACCAGGGGCTCGAAGATGTGCTCCAGGTGGTCCCTGGCGATACCGATGCCGGTGTCGGTCACCTTGATGCGCAGGAAGTTGCCCTCTACCAGGGCGCTCAGCACCACCTTGCCTTGGGGGGTGTACTTGATGGCGTTGCCCACCAGGTTGTAGAGCACCTGTTCGAGGCGCTGCTCGTCCGCCAGCACAGGGGGCAGTTCGGCGGGGCTCTTGTCTACCAGGGTGAGGGGCTTGGCCTGCACGAGGTGCTGACAGAGATCCAGCACCAGCCGGATGACCCCCTTGGAGGAGACCGGCTGTGGGTGGATCTCCAGCTGGCCGTAGCGCATCTGGTGGTAGTCGAGCAAGTCGTCCACGAGGCGCGCCAGACCGTCGGCGCTCTTGATGATGAGGCCGAGCTGCTTCTGCTGCCCTTCGGTCAGGTCCTGCTGGCTGGCGAGCATGGACTCGGCCATCCCCTTGATGCCGTGGATGGGGGTGCGCAGCTCGTGGGAGGTGTTGGCCAGGAGCTCGTCTTTGAGCTTGTCCGCCTGTTGCAGGCTGAGGTTCTGCTTGTGGGTCAGCTTGACCTGCTGTTGCAGCTCCTGGGTCTGGCGTTCGATGAGCTCGATCTTGTCCTTCACCGAACGCTGCATGTGGCGAAACGCCTGGGCCAGCCGGTCGATGTCATCGTCGGTGCGGGGGATGGTGATGGGGTGATCCAGGGCGCCGTCCGCCACCTGTTCGGCGGCGGCGGTGAGGGATCGCAGGGGCGCCGTGATGGAGTGGGAGAGCCAGCGGGAGAAGAGGATCAGCAGCAGCAGTGAGCCTGCCCCCAGCAGGATCACCAGCGTCTCGAGCTGGCGGATGGGGGCATAGGCCTCGCTGGTGGAGATCTCGGCGATGAAGGCCCACTCGGTATCGAACACCTTCACCTGGGTATAGGCGGCCAGCACCTCGTCATCGTGGTAGGAGAGGAAGGGGCCGACCCCCTGCTCCCCGGAGAGGGCCTTGATGATGAGGGGGGTCTGCAGCGGCCGGAAGTCGGGGCTGAAGCTGTTCTCCACGCTGAATTCGGGGGCGAGCCAGGCGTTGGCGCGCATCCGCTTGTCCGGGCCGATGAGAATGGTCTCGCCGGTTGCGCCGAGCCCCTCCCGCTCCGCCATGATCTGGTTGAGCTTGTCCGGCAGCAGCTCGAAGATGACCACGCCGCGCACATAGTCGTACTGCATCACGGGAGCGGCGAGGTAGGCGACCACCTGGCCGGTCAGCTCGTTGCGGCCAAAATCGGTGAACTCGAAGATCTGCTGGGGCTTCTGGCCGCCATCGAGGCGGCGCTTGATCTTGGCGAAGGTGTTGCCAAGACCGCTGGACTGGTAGGGTCCCGAGAGCAGGTTGGTGGCGAAGTTGGCCTGCTTGGTGACCGAGTAGACCACGTCACCGTTGAGGTCGACCAGGAAGATGTCGCTGTAGTTGGACTTGCGCACCATGTCGGCGTACCCGCGATGGAAGCGCTGGTGGACGCGGCCATACATCTCGTCCGCCAGGATGAGGGCACTGATGGAGGGCTCTATCTCCACCTGACTGTCGGGCTGTTGCAGCTTGTCCCAGGAGCCCGGCACATAGCGGGCCTGGGCGCGGGCGCGGGCCTCCTGCGGCGTGGTGCCGAGCTTCTCGAAGGCACCGGTGAAACCGTAGAAGCGACCGATACTGTTGCCGGCAAAGTCCTGCTGGGAGAAGTTGATGATCTGCTCCTTGAGGTTGCCGAAGTAGTCTTGCAGCTGGTTTTTCTTGATGTTGCGCACCGAGACCAGATGGTTGGAGGTCTGGGTGGTGAGATCCTTGCCGTGGCTATAGAGGAAAAACAGGGTGACGACCAGGAAGGGCACCAGGCCCAACATGAAAAAAGCCAGCATCAGCTGCGGTCTGAGCCCCCGAGGCCTGAAGTTCCATTTCATCGCATGATTTTCAATTGAGAATCCAGTTACTAAGCGCGATGAGTTTCTGACTAAAGGCTAACTATTTCAATGGCTTTATCTTAAATTCGCTCGTCGGGTCACAGGGAGCGGGGGGATTTTCGACCAAGGCGTCTAAAGGGTGAGCAAACAGCACGGGAAAGGGCTCAAAGTGAGAAAAAAGGGTTGTGCCCGGGCTCGGGGTACGTATAATGCGCCTCGTTGTCAGGCAACTGGCACGCAAGCAGTCATGCGGGAATAGCTCAGTTGGTAGAGCACGACCTTGCCAAGGTCGGGGTCGCGAGTTCGAGTCTCGTTTCCCGCTCCAATATTCCATGGCACCAACCATGGACATCACTCTCAAGGCAATGCCTTGTCAGCATGGCGCGTTAGCAAAGCGGTTATGCAGCGGATTGCAAATCCGTTTAGTCCGGTTCGACTCCGGAACGTGCCTCCATTTTCTCCCTGTTTTCCATATCCCTGACGTTGTCCATCCGCCCTGGCGGCCCAGGATGATGCTTCATTGCATGTCAGTCAGCCGTGAACAACCTTCCCGTTGCCACGTTTTGTGCAGATGTAGATCCATCTCGGCCAATGCCTCGCCCCTGGATCCGGACCTCTCTTCGCCCCCCTGTTCTGCCAGCGCGGCCATCTCCTTTATCAGCAAACCGCATTGCCACAGGCTGGCGGTGGGGACCCCGTGATAGGGGATGTCGATGGCATCGTCACGATTGAGCCGCCACTCCTGCCACTGGCTCCAGGCGAGCACGCCCAATGCCCCCAGCAGCACTGCATCCACAAGTTTCATCCTGTGTTCTCCCGTTCTGGTCCAGTCCTCGTTAACTCTGGAACAGGGGCCGCGTTTTGCCACCTTTGTTGTTTTTTAGTTAAAGAATGTAACCCGGTTTCATTTTTAGGCTTTTAGACCCATTTTTTATCAAAAAATGGCGCTGTCGGTGTAGTAATCCTACAATGATTGGCGTAATCTTTGTTCAGTGGTCTTACCAGTGAGGCGTTACATCATGTTTCATCCCTTCTCCCTGACTCAGATAATCCTTCGCCGCATCTTCGTCCTGATGGCGGGTCTGCTCGCCTTCCCGGTGATGCTGTTTCGCCGGGATCGCGCCCGTTTCTACAGCTACCTGCACCGCATCTGGAGCAAGACCAGCACCAAGCCGGTCTGGCTCAAGATGAGCGAGCGAGGGGAGCGGATCTTCTACTGATCCTCCCCGTGACGCCCGTTTCACCCGGCGCCAGACTGGCGTGACAGGCAGGGCGCACCTCCCGATATAAAAAAACCGACACCCTGGTGTCGGTTTTTTTAGGCTATGTCCCAATTACGTGTTGCATCGGGTGCCCTAGCGCCTCATGCAAACACATCTTGGTATTTACCTCCCTGCCGTAACGTTCCAGCATCCTGCGCCAGCCCAGATAATTCCTCAGGTAGTGGGTTGCGACTCCATGGAATCGTTCCATCCACTCCTTCAACCGCCGGTGATATCCGTTCACATGCTGGATGTGGTATGCCCCAATGACTCGCTCACCTCGACGGTTGTACACCACCTGATGTGTTATGCCCCGAGCTTGGCTGAAACTGGCATACACCCCTGCACCATCACTGCAGAGCACTGCATCGGGCGCGATGAGTGGCTGCAACACCGCTTTCACCGTCTGCGCATCCAGCCTTTCCAGCTGAAAGTCGGCTTGATGGCCCGCCCTGTCCTGCACCACCATCACCGGGATGTAATCCCGCCCGGTCCCCCGGGTACGCCCTTTCCCGCCACGATGTCTTGCCGGACGAGGCAACCCTCGCTGCCCCTTGAACGATTCGAGGAAGAAGGTTTCATCCACTTCCACAATGCCTTCTTCCCATGTTGCCTGGTGGTTTGCCATCGCCTTCAGGAAGCGGTGACGCCACAAGAAGGCGGTGTTCTTGCAAACACCGCAGCGGACGGCGGCCTGGCGGACAGTGAGCCCGTCGATGAGAGCCTGGGCGTAGTCCTCCCAATGCTCAGCCTTACGTAATCTGGCCAAAGGCGTCTTGGTGAGGAGGGAGCTGGTTCGCCGACACTGCTTACAACGGTAACGACGCAGCCCACGGCTCCAGCCCCAGGGGGCCAGCTGGGTGGCATCCGCCTGGCAGTGGGGACAGCCGCAGCATGTGGGTAACTGGGCATGGAGGGACGTAATCGGGTGTGGAGCGGCGAGCTCATGCTGAGCGACACGGCGCTGACGCAGAGTAAGTAATGGAAAGAGGGACAACAGGTGTTGGAAGGCTGGCGTATCCATGATGAAGGTCCTCGCGGTGATGACCTACTTCCAGATTAGCCTTCCAACACATAATTGGGACAGCGCCTTTTTTTATGGGGCTCGAACCGCCACCGGCCTTGTATCCATGGCCGGTCCACGTTGTCTCTTGTCCCTGTGGGCGACCCTTTATGCCGCACTCTCAGCCACATTCTCAGTTGCGCCCGTGCGACATGACGGGAGGAGGGACTGGCGGTACTCAGGGCGCTGGCCCCAGGGTGGCCAGCGCCGCGCGCAGACGGGCGAGGCCGATGGGCTTGAACAGGCAGTCGTTCATGCCGGCGGCGAGGCAAAGCTCCCGCTCGCGAGGCTGGGCATGGGCGGTGAAGCCCCAGACGGGCAGGTCATGGCCAAGGGCACGCAGGCTGCGGGTCAGCTCGAAGCCGTCCATCACCGGCATCTGGCAGTCGGTGATGACCAGATCGAAGGGGTGGCTGGCGAGGGCGCGCAGGGCCTCCAGGCCATTGCTGCGCACACTGACGTCGTGTCCCAGGTGCTTGAGCTGCTGGCGCAGCAGGATCTGGTTGGCGTGATTGTCATCGACCACCAGGATATGCAGCCGATGGGGGAGGGGTTGAGCCTGGTGGGGCTGGGGCGCCGGCATTGCCGTGATCGGGGCGGGGGGTTGCTGAGCGAGCGTGAGGGGCAGCCTTATCTCGAGCCGGGTGCCTTCGCCGACCTGGCTGTGAACGGCTATCTCCCCCCCCATCATCTGGCACAGGATGCGGGCGATGTTGAGGCCCAGCCCGCTGCCGGGGAACTGGCCCTGGCCGTGGGCGCGATAGAAGGGGGTGAAGAGCCGGGGCAGCTTGTCCGCGGGAATGCCGGCTCCGGTGTCGGTGATGGTGAGGTGCAGCACAGGAGGCTGCTCGCCCCCGGTCAGGGTGGCGGTAATGGCGACCCGGCCCTGCTCGGTGAACTTGATGGCGTTGCCGATGAGATTGAAGAGGATCTGGCGCAGGCGAAGGGGATCGATCAGCACCCTTGGCATGGGGGTGTCGGGCAGCCTGACCTCATAGAGCAGCCCCTTCTGCTCGGCCATGCCCGCAAAGACCCGGGTGACGGACGAGAGCAGGGGAGCGAGATCGCAGGGGGTGGGAGTCAGGGTCATCTGGCCCGCCTCTATGGAGGCGATATCCAGGCTGTCCCCCAGCAGATCCAGCAGGCCGTTGGCGGAGCGAGCACCTCCATCGCTTCTGCGGCACTCTCCACCTGGGTGATGCGGCTGCCCTCCAGTCTCTGTGCGAGGGGCACATGGTGCGTCATCGCCACCGTCTTGCCCGCCAGACGCCGGAGGGTGTCGATCCCTTGTTCCTCCTGGCGGGTGAGGATCACATAGATGTTGTCGGTGGCGTAGGGCACCGAGGTGCGCAGCCCGTAGTGTTCAGCCACCTGCTGGGAGATGGCGCCGATGAGGTCGATGGCGCCTGACTGCATGGCTTTTGCCAGTTGACGCTCGGAGTCTGCCCGCACGAACTCGAAGGTGAGGCCGGTGCGTGTGCGGATCTTGTCCAGCATGTCCACCGTCATGCCGACCAGCTGGCCGTCATGATCCAGGGCGCCATAGGGGTAGAGGTTGTCCATCAGCCACACCCTGATGGGGGGCGCTTGCCGCATCCAGGCCCGCTCGGCGGCATCATAGAGATCGGCGCTTCGCTCGCTCATGTCGCGGATGGGCCCGTTCCACTGGGTGAAGAGGGTATTGCGCGCCCGGTCGTCGATGGCCGCCAGCCCCCGGTTGACCAGGCTGAGCAGGGCGGGCTCGGTGGCCGGGACGGCAAAGCGGAACTCGGCAGGCGCCAGATCGGGCGGGGCCTCGCCCCGCTGGCGAAGGTTGTCGAAGCGCTCGCTGTTGAGGTAGTGGGTGGCGTGGGCATCCCCCAGCAGGATGTCGTCGCGGCCGAAGAAGACCGCATCGAACGCCTCCATGTTGGAGGGATAGGTCACCAGGGTGAGGGTGGGGTAGTAGCGGCCAAAGCGCGCCCTGTCTATCTGATCCCGGACGGCGGCCACCCGCTGTCCCGGTGTGAGCAGTGCCCCCCGATAACGTCTGGGCACGGAGAAGACGAGGGGGCTGCTGAAATAGGGGTTGCTCAGGCGGATGGCCCGGGTGTCACTGTCCGCCAGGGTGAGATTGCCGAGGCTGGCGAGGTGTATCTCCCCCCGTGCCAGGGCACGGAGCAGGTGCGCCTTGTCGGGGAAGGCGCTCAGGGCAACGGGTTTGTCCAGCATCCGGGCCAGCAGGTCGATGTAGTCGGCACTGAGCCCCTCGACGCGCTGGCGAGCGATCATGGTGAAGGGGCGGTAGTCCTCTTGCAGGATGCCGACCCGCAGTTGGGACTGCTGGCGCAGCCATCCGAGCTCCGCCTCCGACCAGCGGGGAGGCAGCGGGGCGGGATCGTAGCGGCTGTGCAGGGTCAGGGCCTGCACAGGTTGAAGGCAGAGCAGACAGAGCAGGATCAGTGTTCGATATAGGTTCATCTAGCCACCCGACGCGACAGCCATCCCTGCCAAGCCTCATCCAATGGCGGCCATTCTACCGGAAAATGGCTATAACGAGTCCGCTATTTCTCCACGCGCGTCGGCGAGAGCACGTCAAGCAGGGCGGCCTGGCCGCCCGCCCTCAACCGAACTGGTAGGCCCCCATGTAGAGGCTGCCGTAATCCCAGCTGTCGTGCAGCTTTCGGGGTCTGTCGGCCCCCGCCGCGCCGAGCGCCACAAACAGGGGGCGCAGGTGATCGTCGTGGGGATGGGATTCCACCGCGCCCGGCGCCCGGGCCCGGTAATCTTCCAGCGCCCCCCTGTCTCCCTCTGCCATGGTCTGCTCCAGCCAGCGGGCAAACTGACTGGCCCACTGGGGAACCGGCGAGCCGTCCGGCCCGAGGGCACGCAGGTTGTGGGTGATGGCGCCGGAGGCGAGGATGCCGATCCCTTGCTCGCGCAGCCCCTGCAATGCCTCCCCCAGTTGCCACAGCTGGGCCGGGGTGAAGCTGGCCGGGATGGCGATCTGCACCAGGGGGAGTTCACTGTCCGGATCCATCAGGGAGAGGGGGGACCAGACCCCGTGATCCAGCTCGCGGCGCACCGGGGTGGTGGGCAGGCCGGCCAGCAGCAGCTGATCGCTCACCGCTTCCTGCAACCATTGCGGGCTCGTCGCGGGCCAGCGGATCTGGTAGAGGGGCTCGGGGAAGCCGTAGAAGTCGTACATCAGGGCCGGGCTGGGCTCGACGTTGATCTGCAGCTCGCTTCGGCTGAACCAGTGGGCCGAGATCACCACCAGCCCTCTGGCACCCTCGAGGCGCAGTTGCTTCAGGAACCGGGTCGCGGGCTGATCGCGCAGGACCAGATCCGGGGCGCCGTGGGAGATGAACCAGACAGGGGCGATAGACATGACAGACTCCATATGCGTTGTGCCGATGCGCGCGGCGCACCGACAACCCGAGGCCAGGGCGACATGCCGCTGACGATGTGGTCATTATCTGCCCCTATTGATGGGTTAACAATCAGGCTTTAAGGATAAGCACTCTTCACTTTTGGTTGATAGTCTGGCATCAGGGCGAGGGAGACCGGGGCAGAAACGACAACGCCGGCGCAGTGCGCCGGCGTTGTGATCAGGGTCCGTCGGACGTGGCCTCTGAGGGGATGCCCCGCAGCGCCGCCTCCAAGATCAACGCAGGCCCCTAGCGGGTTTATTGAATGCCCAGCAGCTCCACGTCGAAGATGAGGACTGAGCCCGGCGGGATCTTGCCGGCGGCGCGATCGCCATAGGCCAGGTTGGCGGGGATGTAGAAGCGGGTCTTCTCCCCTTCCACCATCAGTTGCACCCCTTCGGTCCAGCCCTTGATCACCTGGTTGAGGCCGAACTCGATGGGTTCGCCACGGGCGACGGAGCTGTCGAACACGGTGCCGTCCAGCAGCTTGCCCTCGTAGTGCACCTTCACCTTGCTGGTGGCGGTGGGGTGAACGGTACCGGTGCCCGGGGTCAGCACTTCGTACTGCAGGCCGGAGGCGGTGGTGGTCACCAGGGGTTTTTCCTGGTTGCTGGCGAGGAACTCGGCCCCCTTGCGCACGTTCTCTTCCGCCAGCTTCCGGTTGTTGCTGCTGGAGTAGAAGTAGTAGGCGGCGCCGGCGATAAGAAGGGCTATCAGAATGAATTTCATCGGTTTTTCCTGTTCCTTGAAATCAGAGTGCAATGAAGGGGCATCTTATCCCAGCCGGGGAGGGAGGGCGAGGGGGGATGCCGGAGGATGTGACCGGACGGGCAAGGCACCGGGGGCATGATGCCCCCGGTTCGGATTTACTTGACGGCCACCATCATCAGGGCGGGCAGGGCGAAGAAGAGCCCGGCCACGTAACCCAGCGCCAGCAGCTTGTTCTCGCTGCCGACCCGGGCCAGGGCTTCGGCGGCCTTGATGGGCAGCTCCCGCAGGAAGGGCACCCCGTAGATGAGCACCACGGCGAAGAGGTTGAACAGCACGTGGACCAGGGCGATGGTCAGGGCGAGCTGGGCACCGGCACCGCTGATGGCGGTGGCGGCCAGCAGGGCGGTGATGGTGGTGCCGATGTTGGCCCCCAGGGTGAAGGGGTAGAGCTGGCGGGTGCTGAACACGCCGCCTCCCGCCAGGGGGATCATCAGGCTGGTGGTGGTGGAGGAGGACTGCACCATCACGGTGACCAGGGTGCCGGAGGCGATGCCGGTGAGCGGGCCACGGCCCAGGGCCTTGTGCAGCAGCTCCTTGGCACGGCCCACCATGACCTGTTGCAGCACCTTGCCAAGGGCGGTGACGCAGAACAGGATGAGCAGAATCCCGATGAGAATGGTGGCGATGGCGCCCCCCTTGCCCGGCAGGAAGGCGACGGCACCGTCGATGAGATCCAGGGACGGGGAGATGAGGGGCTTCATGAAATCCATCCCCTTCATCGACATGTCGGCGGAGCCCAGCAGCAGGCTGGCAATCCCTTCCGCACTCTTTTGCAGCAGACCGAACATCAGCTCCAGGGGCAGGAAGATGAAGACCGCCAGCAGGTTGAAGAAGTCGTGCACGGTGGCGGCGGCGAAGGCGCGGCGAAACTCGCCTCGGTCCCGGATGTGCCCCAGGGAGACGATGGTGTTGGTGATGGTGGTGCCGAGGTTGGCCCCCATCACCATGGGGATGGCCATGGCCATGGGCAGGCCCCCTGCCACCAGACCGACGATCACCGAGGTGACGGTGCTGGAGGATTGCACCAGGGCGGTGGCCAGGATGCCGAGCAGCAGCGCGACGAAGGGGTTGTTGGCGAAGGCGAAGATCTGGGCCGCGCCCTCGGCGCCGCCGGAGAAGCCCTTGAAGCCGTGGGAGACGGCGCCAACGGCGACCAGGATCAGGTAGATCAGCGTGATCACCGCGAGCCAGTTGAACAGGGGGCCGGGACGACGGATCTGCTGGGGTGCGGAAGATGCGGTGCTGTGCATATGGCCTCTTGGGGTCGTTCTGCGTTGAAAATGGACGGGCGCATTACAACAAGGCTCCATGACAGAAATATGACAACGTGACACTTTTATGATGCTTTGGTGACAGGGCGGCAGGGGGCGTCGCAGACAAAAGGTGTCGGAGCAAACGCCGATATGACGCCATCCGGCTCATCACCGGCCCCCGCCCTTGCACTGGGATCCCAGGGTTATATGCTGCCGGACTTTCCTGTCTTGAAACTGAGGAAGTGATGATGCGTGCATGGGTTTTGTGCCTCTCCCTGGGTCTGCTGTCTGCCGGTGCGCAGGCCAGCGTGTTCAAGTCCGAGTGCAACCTCGACAAGGCGGTCAGGAACGAGGCGATGAACGCCACCCTGGGGGTCAAGGGCAACTGCGATGCCGACAAGCTGGTGCGCAAGCAGAAGGAGAAGGCCAATGCCGAGGTGAAGAAACACACCACGGACGTGCTGGACAAGAAGACGGCGGGACTGAAAGAGACCAGGCAGCACACCAATGCGGCCCTGAACAAGCAGAGTGCCGGTGTGAAGCAGGCGCAGGACAAGGTCAACCAGACCCGCAAGGATGTCAACGCCGTGACCAGGGATCCGGTCAAGGCGGCCGCCACGGCCGTGCTCAATCAGGGGTGAGGGTCCGCGCACCGGACGTCTGAATGCAAGAAGGGGAGCCATGGGCTCCCCTTCTGTTTGGGCGTGTGTGCCGCCTTACTGGCCGTCGGCCGCTTCCTCGTACTGACGGAAGGGGATGCGGAACACGGCGAGGCGCAGGAAGAGGTAGGTGACCCCGATCCCCGCCCAGATGAGGCCAAGCTCCAGGGAGCTCTGCTCCAGGTTGATCCAGAGGGCGCCGATGGTGGCGGCCCCCAGCAGCGGCAGCACCAGGAACAGCAGGTGTTCCTTGAGGCTCTTGTTGCGCTTCTCGCGCACCCAGAACTGGCCGATCACCGAGAGGTTGACGAAGGTGAAGGCCACCAGGGCGCCGAAGTTCACCAGGGCCAGGGCCATGTCCAGATCGAAGGAGACCGCGGAGAGGGCCAGGGCCCCCACCAGCAGCACGTTGATGGCCGGGGTGCGCCAGGTGGGGTGGATATAGCCGAACACCCGCTCCGGGATCATGCGATCGCGCCCCATCACGTAGAGGATGCGCGACACGCCGGCGTGGGCCGCCATGCCGGAGGCGAGCACGGCCGCGGTGGTGCACACCAGCACCACGCTCTGGAACAGGGTGCCACCCACGTAGAGGGCGATCTCCGGCAGCACGGCGTCCGGCTCCTTGAAGCGGGCCAGATCCGGGAAGAACAGCTGCAGGCTGTAGGAGACGGTGACGAAGATGATGCCGCCGATGAGGGCCGTCAGCACGATGGCACGGGGGATCACCTTGCCGGCATTCGGGGTCTCTTCGGAGAGAGAGCTCAGGCCGTCGAAGCCCAGGAACGAGAAGCAGAGGATGGTGGCGCCGGTGAACAGCGGCAGCATGCTGGCAGACTCCACATGGAACGGACGGCTGCTCATCAGGGTGCCGGCCCCTTCACCGTGACTCAGGCCCCAGGCGATGAGGCCGAGGAAGGTGACGATGATGGCGATCTGGATGAAGACGATGAAGCCGTTGAGGTTCGCCACCAGCTTGATGCCGCGCAGGTTCAGGAAGGTCATCACGGTCACCAGACCGAAGATGAAGATCCAGGGCTCCACGGTGGGGAACATGGCGGTCAGGTAGATCTTGGCCAGCAGAATGTTGATCATCGGCATGAACATGTAGTCCAGCAGGGAAGACCAGCCCACCATGAAGCCCACATAGGGGTGGAACACCTTCTGGGCATAGGTGTAGGCGGAGCCTGCGGACGGGAAGCGGCGCACCAGGTGGCCGTAGCTGAACGCGGTCAGCAGGATGCCGCCGAGCGCCAGCAGGTAGGCGGTGGCCACGCGACCATCCGTGATGTCACCGACGATGGCGAAGGTATCGAATACCGCCATGGGCGTGAGGTAAGCCAGACCCATCACCACGACCTGGAACAGGGTGAGGGTCTTGAGCAGCTTGGCACCGGCCATCACGCTTTCTCCTCTGCACAGGCCCCGTGGGCGAGATGGGACGGGATCAGGGACGCGGGAACGCGTCGCTGGACACAGGGGGCGCCCATCTGTGGCACAGATGCGTGGCGCACGCCGGCGGGGACCGGCAGGAAAGCAGTGAAATGCCCCATGTTTTTCCTCACAACGTCGGGAGATTGCTTGGCAATCTGGGTATCAATTCCGGCACATGGCCGGCCTCTTGGTGAATGGTGGTGTGCCCCAGAAAAGCAAAGAACCGATGTTGTTGAAACATCGGCTCTCAAGGGGCGCCGTATTGTGCCCTCAGGGGGGGGAGGAGACAAGCGAAAAAGGCCGCCAGCGGGGAATTTGTTCCCCCCGTGAGCGATCACTTCGCCACCGCTGCCGGAAAGTCGATGACAACCTTGTCATCAGACGGGGTCCTGCTTTGCGACCATGCGAAACCGGCGCCCTGGGGGCGCCGGTTTCGCTCAGGAGGCGTCCTGCTCGGGGCGGCCGAGGCGGACCCGGAACACGGTGAGGCGCAGCAGCAGGTAGATGGCGCCGAGGGCGGCCCAGATCAGCCCCAGCTCGAAGGAGGCGGGCTCCAGGTTGAGCCAGAGCACCCCGATGCAGGCGGCGCCGCACAGGGGCAGGGCGAGGAACAGCAGGTGATCCTTCAGGGTCTTGTTGTGACCCAGCCTGAGATAGAAGTGGGCAATCACCGCCAGGTTGACGAAGGTGAAGGCCACCAGGGCGCCGAAGTTGATGAGCGCCAGCGCCATCTCCAGATCGAAGGCCACCGCCGAGAGGGCCAGCATGCCCACCAGCAGCACGTTGAGAGCCGGGGTCTGCCAGGTGGGGTGGATGTAGCCGAAGACGCGGCTCGGCAGGGCGCGATCCCGGCCCATCACGTAGAGCAGGCGCGACACCCCGGCGTGGGAGGCGAGCCCCGAGGCGAGCACCGCCACCGTGGTGCAGACCAGCACCACCGCCTGGAACAGCTTGCCACCCACATAGAGGGCGATCTCCGGCAGCACCGCATCCGGCTGCTGGAAGCGGGAGATGTCCGGGAAGAAGAGCTGCAGGAAGTAAGAGACCGAGATGAAGAGCACGCCGCCGATGAGGGCGGTGAGCACGATGGCGCGGGGGATCACCCGATCCGCGTTCGGGGTCTCCTCCGACAGGGTGGTGATGGCGTCAAACCCGAGGAACGACAGGCAGAGGATGGAGGCGCCGGTCAGCAGGGGATTGATGTGCATCTGCTCGGAGAAGAAGGGACGGCTGCTCGCCACCGTGCCGAGCCCCTCGCCGTGGCTCACGCCCCAGGCGATGAGGCCGATGAAGACGGCGATGATGCTGAACTGCATGATGACGATCAGGCTGTTGAAGTTCGCCACCAGCTTGATGCCCCGCAGGTTCAGGAAGGTCATGACGGCGGCCAGGGCCAGGATGTAGGTCCAGGGGGCCACGCCGGGGAAGAGGGCCTCCATGTAGATCTTGGCCAGCAGCATGTTGATCATGGGCATGAACATGTAGTCGAGCAGGGAGACCCAACCCACCATGAAGCCCACATAGGGGTGGAACACCTTCTGGGCATAGGTGTAGGCGGAGCCTGCCGAGGGGAACTTGCGCACCAGGTGGCCGTAGCTCATGGCGGTGAACAGCATGCCGATGAGGGCGAGCAGGTAGGCGGTCGGCACATGGCCTTCGGTGATCTCGGTGACGATGCCGAAGGTGTCGAACACCGCCATGGGGGTGAGATAGGCCAGCCCCATAATGACCACGTGCCAGAGTTTCAGGCTTTTTTTCAGACCGGCGGGGTGCGGGTGCATCAGGCGATCCCCCGCAGGCTGGCTGACGGGATCAGGCTGACGGTGAGGTCATCCTGCACGGTGGGGGCGCCAGTCCGGGATGCGGACGGATGGCGCAGACCGGCGCGGGCCGGCAGGAAAGCGATGATATGCCCCATGGAGTTCCTCACTAAGAAGCGGGTGTCGTGAGATGGCGTGCCACCTCGTTATCATTTCCGGTCTGTTCCGGCCTCGTTATGGATTTGTTTGGCGCAAAAAAAGAACCGGGCTCCGATGAGCGGACGGTCCTTGAATACGGCGGCGCATTGTGCATTCGTGATGCCCCCTTGACAAGCATATCAAGGGAGCAAAAACGCATTTTTTTGCACGTGGGCGAACGCGGTCTTCCGGATCAGGCCAGGGAGGCGGACAGGGCCTGCTCCAGCAGGTCGAGTCCCTCGTCGATGATGGCCACCGGGGCGGTCAGGGGGGCGAGGAAACGGATCACGTTGCCACGCACGCCGCAGGCCAGCAGCACCAGCCCCCGCTTGCCCGCCTCGGCCACCAGCCGCTTGGTGAGATCCGGGTCCGGTCTGGCGGCATCTCCCTCCTTCACCAGCTCCATGGCCACCATGGCGCCGGGGCCACGGATGTTGCCGATGCAGTCAAACCGTGTCGCCAGCTGGTGCAGGCGTGCCTTGATCTGCTCCCCCTGGGCCAGGGCCTTCTGGTTCAGGCGCTCCTCCTCGATCACCTCCAGCACCGCCAGGGCGGCGGCGCAGGCGATGGGGGAGCCCGCATAGGTGCCCCCCAGGCCACCGGGCTTGGCGGCATTCATCACCTCGCTCTTGCCCACCACGGCAGAGAGCGGGAAGCCGCCGGCCAGGCTCTTGGCGAGGGTCATGATGTCGGGTTCGACACCGCTGTATTCGGTGGCGAAGGTCTTGCCGGTGCGACAGAAACCGGTCTGGATCTCGTCGCAGATGAGCAGGATGCCGTGCTGGTCGCACACCTGGCGCAGGCGCTGCATGAAGCTGGCGGAGGCGGGGTAGAAGCCCCCTTCCCCCTGCACCGGCTCGATGATGATGGCGGCCACCCGGGTGGGTTCGATGTCGGCGCTGAAGCAGAGATCCAGCGCGGCCAGGGCATCGTCTTCACTCACACCCAGGTAATCGGCGGGGAAGGGGAGGTGATAGACCTCCCCCGGGAAGGGGCCGAAGCCGGTCTTGTAGGGCACCACCTTGCCGGTGAGGGCCATGCCCATCATGGTGCGGCCGTGGAAGCCCCCCTTGAAGGCGATGGTGCCGCTGCGACCGGTGTGGGCGCGGGCGATCTTGATGGCGTTCTCCACCGCCTCGGCGCCGGTGGAGAGGAAGAGGGTGCGCTTGGGGGTGGGGCCGGGCACCAGGGCGTTGAGCTTCTCCGCCAGCTCGATATAGCCGGAGTAGGGGGTGACCTGGAAGCAGGTGTGGCTGAACTTCTCGAGCTGCTCGCGCACCGCCGCCACCACCTTGGGGTGGTTGTGGCCGGTGTTGAGCACGGCGATGCCGGAGGCAAAGTCGATGTAGCGGTTGCCCTCCACGTCCCACAGCTCGGCGTTGTGCGCCCGGTCGATGAAGACCGGCAGCAGGGTGCCGACCCCCTGGACCACGGCCGCTTCGCGGCGGGCCTGCCACTGCTGGTTGTTGCTTGAATGACTCATCTTTCCTCCCTGAGGGGCATGGGCCCCCGCTGTTCCTGTGCCATCTGGCCATATGTGTGCCGCCAACTGCCTTCGGGCAGGGCGGCCTGTTCGCAAAAGGGGGCCCCGGGCGTGCCCTCAGGGCCCACAAGGCGCTCGGTCGTGACCGGCGACCCCCTCTTTCTATCTGTAAAAGCGATGGGCTGTGTCATAACGCATCTGTTTTAACGATGCGATTGCCCTTTCATTTCCCTCAGCGAATGCCGCCAAAGCAGAGGTATTTGGTCTCCAGGTACTCCTCCAGCCCTTCGGCCGCCCCTTCCCGGCCCAGTCCCGACTCCTTGATCCCGCCAAAGGGGGCCAGTTCGGTGGAGATGATCCCCTCGTTGATCCCCACCATGCCGTATTCGAGCCCCTCGGCCACCCGCCACACCCGGGCGATGTCGCGGCCATAGAAGTAGGCGGCCAGGCCATAGGGGGTGTCGTTGGCAAGCGCAATGGCCTCGGCTTCCGTCTCGAAGCGCACCAGAGGGGCGACGGGCCCGAAGATCTCCTCGTCCAGAATGGGGTTGCCCCGGGTGACCCCGGTCAGGATGGTGGGGTGATAGAAGAGGGGACCGGCGGGGTGGGCGTCGCCCCCCACCAGCACCCGGGCACCGGCGGCGACCGATTGCTGCACCAGCTCGGCCACCTTGCTGGCGGCGGCCGGGTTGATGAGGGGCCCGATCTGGACGCCCTCGCCCATGCCGTCTCCCACCTTGAAGGCCTTGACTGCGGCGGCGAGCTTCTCGGCGAAGGCGTCATAGACGCTGGCCTGCACCAGGATGCGGTTGGCGCAGACGCAGGTCTGGCCGGCGTTGCGGTATTTGGACGCCAGGGCCCCGGCCACGGCGGCGTCGAGGTCGGCGTCGTCAAAGACGATGAAGGGGGCGTTGCCGCCAAGCTCCAGGGAGAGGCGCTTCATGGTGTCGGCGCACTGGCGCATCAGCAGTTTGCCGATGCGGGTGGAGCCGGTGAAGGAGAGCTTGCGCACCACGGGGTTGCTGCACAGCTCGTTGCCCACCGCGCTCGCCTGATGGGAGGTGACGATGTTGATGACCCCGGCGGGAATGCCCGCCTGCTCCGCCAGTACCGCCAGCGCCAGGGCGCAGAGGGGCGTTTCGGCGGCGGGCTTGATGACGATAGTACAACCGGCGGCCAGCGCCGGACCCGCCTTGCGGGTGATCATGGCGATGGGGAAGTTCCAGGGGGTGATGGCGGCCACGACCCCCACCGGCTGCTTGATGGTGGCCAGGCGCCGATCGGCGGAGAAGCCGGGGATGGTGCGGCCATAGGCACGCTTGCCCTCTTCCGCGAACCACTGGATGAAGCTGGCGCCGTAAGCCACCTCTCCTTTGGCTTCCGCCAGCGGCTTGCCCTGCTCGCAGGTCATGATACGGGCGAGCTCCTCCTGGTTGGCCATGATGCGCTCGAACCAGGCGTAGAGTTTGCTGCTGCGCTCCTTGGCGGTGAGGGCCGCCCAGGCGGGTTGCGCCGCGTGGGCGGCCGCGATGGCGAGGCGGGTATCCTCCCCGTCCATGTCGGGCACCTGGGTAATGACCTGGCCGGTGGCCGGGTTCAGGACCTCGAACCGGCGCCCGCCCAGGGACTCGCACCAGCGGCCGTCGACATAGGCCAGGGATTTGATCAGGGAGAGAGCAGGTTGTGATGCTGACATAAGTAAGGGGCCTCGATAGTGGGTCTGGGTGGCGCGTTTATGTGGGCACCGCCGTATAGAATAATAAGCACGTAACGACCATAAAATGAGCCGAAATGTTTTTCAAGTGTTAAATATATTTGAGTGAACTGGGCGTCACATGCTAGAAATGGGGCTGTTAGCGCGATTGTAGCGGTTTTCATTGCGCAGGGTGTGCAAAATAATGAACGCTCTGGGTTGTGCAGGATAGTGAACGGGGCTGACGTTCCTGACTCACTATATTGACCAGTCGGCCCCAGGTATTCGAATGACCATGGAAGGAGGTGGGCGATGGAGCAATCCCGTGGCGAGGTCCGGTGGCGGACCATGACGGACAACCCCCTGGCGGAGCACGAGAGAAACATGGGGGAGCGGCTTGCCCGGATCCGCAGGGAGCTCGGGCTCTCCCAGCGCCGGGTGGCGGAGCTGAGCGGCCTGACCCACGGCGCCATCTGCATGATAGAGCAGAACAAGGTGAGCCCCTCGGTGGCCTCCCTGCAAAAGCTGCTGAGCGTCTATGAGCTGCCGTTGTCGCGCTTCTTCGCCGAAGAGGAGGTGGCGAGCACGCCCAGCGTGGTGATCAAGGCGGAGCAGCTCATCGAGCTCGGCAGCCAGGGGGTCTCCATGAAGCTGGTGCACAACGGCAACAATCGGCGCCAGCTCGGCTTCATGCTGGAGACCTATGCCCCCGGCACCGACACCGGCGGCGTGGTGAAGCATCAGGGGGAAGAGGTGGGCACCGTGCTGGAAGGGTCGGTGCTGCTGACCCTGGCCGGCCAGACCTATGAACTGTGCGCCGGGGACAGCTATGTCATCGACACCGGCGAGCCCCACAGTTTCAGCAATCCCTCGGGGCAGGTCTGCCGCATCGTCAGCGCCCACACCCCGGCCAGCTTTTAATGTGAACAACCCGTTGTGTTGGAAACGAACCGGTAAGGAAACAGGGATCATGACCGAACATGTAAAGAGTTACTACGCAGCCAGTGCCAACAAACACGCGCCCTATCCCACGCTCACCGAGCAGCTGGAGTGCGACGTCTGCGTCATAGGCGCAGGCTACACCGGCCTCTCCAGTGCGCTGCATCTGGTGGAGAAGGGGTACAAGGTGGTGGTGCTGGAGGCGGCCAGGGTCGGCTTTGGCGCCAGCGGCCGCAACGGCGGCCAGATCGTCAACTCCTACAGCCGCGACATCGACACCATCGAAGCGAACTGCCCGCCGGATCAGGCCAGGCTGCTCGGCTCCATGTTGTTTGAGGGGGGCCAGATCATCCGCGAGCGGATCAAACGCTACAACATCCAGTGCGATCTGCAGGAGGGCGGGGTCTTTGCCGCCGAGACCGAGAAGCAGCTTCACGAACTCAAGGCGCAGAAGGCGCGCTGGGAGAAGTGGGGCAACGACCAGCTGGAGCTGCTCGATGCCGACGGGGTGCGCCAGGTGGTCGCGAGCGATCGTTACGTCGGCGCCCTGCTGGACAAGAGCGGCGGCCATATCCATCCCCTCAACCTGGCGCTGGGGGAGGCGGAAGCCATCCGCATGCAGGGGGGGCTTATCTTCGAGCAGTCCGCCGTCACCAGCATTACTCCGGGTCAGCCGGCGTTGGTCAAGACCGCCAAAGGGGCGGTGAAGGCACGCTTTATCGTGGTGGCCGGCAACGCCTACCTTGGCAATCTGGTGCCGGAACTGGCCAGCAAGAGCATGCCTTGCGGCACCCAGGTGATCGCCACCGAAGTGCTGGGAGAGGAGCGGGCCCGTTCACTCTTGCCACAGAACTACTGTCTGGAGGATTGCAACTACCTGCTCGACTACTACCGTACCTCCGGCGATCACCGGCTCATCTATGGCGGCGGCGTGGTCTACGGGGCGCGGGATCCGGCGGACATCGAGCGGCTGATCATCCCCAAGATGCTCAAGACTTTCCCGCAGCTGGCCGACGTCAAGGTGGAGTACACCTGGACCGGCAACTTCCTGCTCACCCTGTCGCGCCTGCCGCAGTTTGGCCGCATCGGTCACAACATCTACTACATGCAGGGCTACAGCGGCCACGGCGTCACCTGTACCCATCTGGCGGGCAAGCTGCTCTCCGAGGTGCTGAGCGGTCAGGCGGAGCGCTTCGATGCGTTCGCCAGGCTGCCGCACTACCCCTTCCCGGGTGGCCGCCTGCTGCGCATCCCCTTCACCGCCGCCGGCGCCGCCTGGTACACCCTGCGCGATCGCCTGGGGGTGTGATGTCACCGATGGCCCGCCAGGCTGGCTGGCGACAACAAGCAGAGGGAGGCGTTATGCCTCCCTCGTTTTTTGCCGTCAACCTGCCGGGGCCCTGACGGGGCTAGAAGCGGTAGGGGAAGCGGATCCCGATGGTGTAGTCCGGTGCATCCGTGGTGAGCCCGGCAGACCAGTTGACCGCCATGGAGAGGTTGTCGGTGATGGCCCAGGTCGACCCCATGCCAAAGCTGGCGGCGTTGGCATCGGAGCCGGTGACCTTCTCCATGGCAAAGCCTTCGGACCCCTGCTCGGACTCCATGGTGACGCGCTGGTTGATGTTGAAGGAGAGGCTGAAGCGTTCGTTGAGGGCGAATGCGACCCCCAGGCCATATTCATACCAGTCCCCCAGCTGGATGCTGCCGGGCTGGTTGCCGGGCTGGTAGGAGATATCGTCAAAGTCCTGCTTGAGGCTGTGACCATAGTTGAGGCTGGCAAACAGGATGGCGGGATCCATGGTCTTGACCAGGGAGAAGCCGGTGGAGAGCTGCCAGAGCCCGTTGCCGGTGGCGAGCTCCTTGGGGGTCACCAGGTTGCCCGATTCCGAGGTGTTGATCTCGATGCCGTAAGGATCCTTGCCGGTCGGCGCCTTGGCCCGGAAGTTCCACACCAGATCCGGCCAATCCTCGCTCTCGGCCATGACCCTGTAGTAGATGGCGAGGCTGAGATCCCCCAGACCGCCATCGCTGACGCTCTGCTCCTCGAAGTCGCGGCTGGAGTTCTCCTTGCCGGTGCTCTGGTAGTTGGTGTTGCGGAACATGTAGGGGAGGGCCAGCTCCAGTTGCCAGCGATCGTTGAGGGTGTAGCGGGTGATGACATCCGCCGTCCACTGATCGGAGCGCACCCGATCCAGGTTGATTTCGCCAAGGAAGATGGCGTCCAGGGCGAGGAAGCCGCGCAGGGCGAGATCCTTGCGGTTGTAGTGCTGATAGGAGAGGCCCACATCGACGGTCAGGGCGCGGTCGAACACATTGTGCTGTTCGATCATCAGGTCTTCGGTACTGCGGCCGACTTCCGGCGTGCGCCGTGAGGCGTCCTGCTGGGTGGAGGCGACGGCGGCCCCGGCTCCGACTCCGACCCCGGCGGTTGCCGTCGTGGCACCGGCGGCCTTGACGGCCTCCAGGCGGGCCTGGAGCTGATGAAGGGCCTGATTTTGCTGGATCAGTTGCTGGCGCAGGAGATCCAGCTGTTGTTGCAGGGCCTCCTCCTCGGCCGTGGCCCCCCAGCAGGCGAAGGGGGCGAGGGCAATCAACAGCATGCGAGACTGTTTCATCGGGATACGTCCTTGTTGTTTATCATCCTTTCTGATGGTTCAGCCCCCGGGCTCACCGGTGCTCAGCGCGAAAACCAGATGCGGGTCTGATTGAGCGTCTGCAAACCGTCCCCTCTGACCTTGTTGAACTGCAGCAGCCCCCGGCTGAAGTCGGTACCGCGCAGGCTCTGCTCCAGCAGGACCCGGCCGTCGGAAGAGTGTAGTTGCAAGCCGGCATAATTCCCCGAGACCCGATAAGTGGCGGTGCCAAGATCGCCCTGGTGCTCGTAGCTGCCCGCCTGAACCAGGTGTCCCGTCATGGTCGGAGTGGTCAGTTCAATACCGGTCTGGTTGACCGAGCTGTTGCCGCTCCCCTCCAGTTGAACGACCTGCACCAGCCCGGCCCCCTGCACCTGGGCCTCCTTGGCGGGCGTGGCCGCGGGCTTGACCTCATCCTTGACGCGCACATCCAGCTTGGGTTTGTTTTGCACAATGCTCAGCGCCAGGTTCATGGCCGCCGTCTGCTGGGCCTGGGCCGTGGTCAGTGACGAGATGAACTCGATGCCGAAGTAGCTGATGCCATGGCTGCTGACATAGCGGCCGCGCAGGTGGGCCAGCTCCCCGTCCGCCAGTTCGGGCGCAAAGTGGTCTGACAGATGGGCCAGCGGGTCCGGTGCTGCCAGCAGCGGAGAGGCGATGCCACCCAGGCTGCAGAGGAGGCATAGGGCGGGTCGGGTATTCATGATGACCTCACATTAGCTCTTTGTGCTGAAAACCGAATTCCAGCAGGGATGTTTCATTGACCGGGGCGAAGAGCCCATCCTTGCCTCTGACAGAGAGCGGGGGAGAGGGGTTGGCAAGGGGGGCATCGGGACGATAGCCCGCGCCGATGACGGCGAGGAGGATGCCGTTCCAGCTCTCCTTGAACTCCTTGAACGTGATCACCCGGTTGCCGAGGGCCGGGTCTGCCAGATAGACGCGATCGTGGCGATCGATGGCCCGCAGCACGGCAAAGTGCTGATAGCCGCGAATGTTGAGCAGGACGATGGTGGGCACCCTCACCTGGCGCAGTTTTTCATCGCCCAGTCGATACCCTCTGACCCGCATGCCGAGCATTTGCAGGTACTGCTTCATGTCGAGCATGGAGAAGCCGTAGTGCTTGACCTGCTCCGGGTCTGCCATGGCAAGCATGCCATCCATGACCCAGCGTTCATTGGTTGCATGGCCGTAGGCGTAGCGCAAGATGGTGGCGACGGCGGCGGCCCCGCAACTGAAATCCGTATGTTGGCGCTCGATGTTGGCGTACCGGCGCTCCAGAATGCTCTGTACCGGTTTGTTGAGATCCCCCAGCGCCGGGAGATGCTCCCCCAGTGGCACCGAGCCTGCCCAGACGGCAGGACAGCACAGCAACAGCAACAGCCAGCGCATTCAGACCTCCAGTGTCAGGGAAAAAGGGGGCACTGGGCCCCCTCGCATCGACTTACTTGGCAAACCCTGTGGCCAGCGAGAGATTGTTCGCTTGCAGGTTGTTGGTCCCCGAGGAGACGTTCACCCCGATGTTGCCCACGGCACCGTTGAAGGCGCCGCCATCGATGGTTGCCCGGTTGAAGGTTTCGCGGCTGGTGTAGGTGTTGACCACGGGAATATACCCGACGGCGTACCCACTGAGCTTGATGTCACCCTCTTCCTTGAACTCGAACTTGCCATCATCTTTCGGGTTGTTGTTGCCGTACCTGTCGTTGTCATTGTCGTGGCCATGTCCTTTCTTGACATCATGACCGGTACCGCCCCCCTCGTAATCGCCCCAAGCCTTGAGACCGAGGAACACACCCGCCTTGTCAACCGTCTTGGTTGCACTCAGGCTTTGGTTTTCGGTCATGTTCTTGGAGACGCTCTGGCTGTTGGCCACAGTGGCCACGGCCATGTTGCCGGTGGACACGGACGCTGCCATGTTGTTGGCCTGGACGTTACCCGAGCCCGAGGTCACGTTGACCCCGATGTTGCCTGCGGCATCCTTGAAGGCCCCATCGCCCACACCGGCCTTGTTCTGATGGCCGTGATTGGTCGTCCAGTTGTTGCTGGCGCTCTGGGTGGAGAAGACCTCGGCATCCGACGATCCGCCAGGGGCGCCATGTTGTTGTTGACCACGACCCATGATGAACTCGGCATCGACCTCGTCATAGGCGGCCAGGGAAGCGCTGTTGCCCTGTACGTTGGAGTCACCGGCTGCGACGTTGGCGCCGATGTTACCGGATGCACCCTTGAACGAGCCGTCGATCTTGCTCGTGTTCTCCGTTCTTGTATTGGCGGTGCCTATCATGGAACTGGATTGCTGGTTGTCCACGACGGCCATGCCGAGTTTGTTGACGTTGATGTAGCCGCCGACATTGACCCTGCCTTCGTATTCCACATCTACCTCTGCCTTGACCTTCTTGGTCAAGGTTGCCCCTGTCTCATCTCTGTCACCGCGGTAATCGGCGGATGCAGTGCCCGACATGGCCATGATGACCGCGGCGGCTAATGAGCTATAAATAAGTCCACGCATAATGAGTCTCTCCATTGAACTTTCAGCGGAAGATATGCCCATCGGCTGATACCCCCGGGCCTGGCTTCCTATCCCTGCGGCATCATGGGGATGCCGTTACTGCGCCAGCCAGGGGCAGGGAAACCATGTTGACTGACTGGTTTCCCTGTCCCGTGACCTGGTTCACCTGAATGACCCCCTTGCTGCCCGTGAGGGCGGTGTCATCCAGATAGATGCTGGTAGTGGTGTTGGCGGGGGGCTTTCCCCCTGGGGTCTTCGCGACGCTGGAGCTGAGATTGATGTCGGTCACGACACCCAGGCCGCTGTCATCGAGGGACAGGGCGAAGGCGTTCAGTTGCTGGTTGCCCTCACCCGCCCCCTGATTGATGCCGACCAGTCCCCGGTTCTGGCTCAGGGCCGAGCCCAGGATGGCGACGCTCTGGCTGCCGTTCAGATTGGTGGTGGATTGATTCAGCTGACCAAATTGAATGACGGCCGGACCCGAAATGGCGATGGCTGCAAGATTGCCTTGTTGGTTGTTATTGCCGGCAACCATATTGACGCCCATGGAACCACGAATATTGCTCAATGCCTGAGTACCGAGATCGACCCGGTTTTGTGCCATTGAGGGGGTGGCAAATGCCAGAAAAGGAAATGCTGCCAATGCAATATATATTTTCATGTTCTGTCTCCATATGCCAGGAGGGCTTATTGGAGAGAGCAACGACCATGCCAATTTACAACTATATGATTTTTAGTTGTTTTTTATTTGATATAATTGTTTTTACGTCTCAATATTGAGAGCGACATATTATGTCGTGAAGTAAGCGCTTATTTATCAATGGATTTATTTTTTCTCACTGATAATTTGGCTGTCTCAATATTGTGGTGCCATCAATCTAAAGGCGGGATGGTTTATAGTTATCATCGTCTGGCCATATTAAATGGCGCCATTTGATGATAAAGGGAGTTATCTGGACAAGTCGTCAGACTCCTTCGTGCAGTGGCGATAACAAGGAGTTGTCCCTATGACAGAAACGGCATTGTTGCTCATCAATTCATGTGCCGTACTGGAAAGCCTGCTGGAACAAGGCGAGTGGCAGGTGGAGCAGGCAAGCTCCCTGGTGGTGGCAGAGAAAAAACTGCAGGAAAAGGACTATCCCCTGGTGCTGGTGGTGATCGAGCATCAGCAGCACGAAGCCCTCTACAACCTGATTGCGCAGCACTCCGGCGCCTTGTGGATCGGCCTCATCCAGCGGGACTGTCTCGCCAGCGAAGCCCTTCGCAATTTGCTGGCAGCCTGTTTTCATGATTTTCACACCTTTCCCCTGGACAGAGACAGGCTCTCCCACAGCCTGGGACATGCCCTGGGGATGGCGCGCCTCATCCGGCGACACCGCCCCCGACTGCAACCCCAGCTTCGTTTCATCCAGGGGGAGAGCGCCCCCATCCGCCAGTTGCGCGACCAGATCGTGCGGTTGCAGCATTGCCGCCTGCCCGTACTGGTGACGGGACCGAGCGGCACGGGCAAGGAGCTGGTGGCCCGGGAGCTGCACTACAGCACGTTCGGGGAGGAGAGCCCTTTCGTGGCGGTCAATTGCGGGGCCATGCCCCATCAGCTCATCCAGTCCGAGCTGTTCGGCCACGTCAAGGGGGCCTTCACCGGGGCACAGCACCACAAGATAGGCAAGATAGAGGCCGCCGATGGCGGCACCCTGTTTCTCGACGAGATAGGGGAGTTGCCACTGGAGGATCAGGCAACCCTGCTGCGCTTCTTGCAGGAGCAGTGCATAGAGGCGGTGGGCAGCCACCTGACGCGTCGTGTGGATGTGCGGATCATCGCGGCCACCAATATCGATGTGGAGCAGGCGGTGGCCAGCGGCGGATTTCGCATGGATCTCTACTACCGGCTCAACGTGGTGCGCCTGCGCACCCCGGCCTTGTGCGAGCGGGCGGAAGACATCCAGCTCCTTGCCGATGACATTCTGGCGGAAGTGCGGGGCGGGCGGGTGCTCAGCTTCACCCGCAAGGCGCGCCAGGCCATGCAGTCCTATGGCTGGCCGGGGAATGTGAGGGAGCTGCGCAACCGGGTTCAGCGGGCGGTGGTCATGTGCAGCGGCCCCTTCATCGAAGCCGATGACATGGAGCTGACCAACATGGACAGCCTGCTGCTCGACGGCTCGCTCAAGGCGGTGCGCGAAGCGGCGGAGCGTCAGGCCTTGCAACGGACGCTGGCCCGCTTCCCCGATCAGCTCGAGGAGGTGGCCCGCACGCTCGATATCTCCCGGGCCACCCTCTATCGCCTGCTGGACAAGCACGATCTGCTGTGAGGGGACGGCAGTATCGCCCCGTCATGCAAAAAGCCCGGGCAGCAGGCCCGGGCTTTTTGTCTGGCCCCGTCGTGGGGACTCGTTACTTCCGATGAGCTTCAGGCCATCTCCATGGCGAGGTGACAGAGTCGCCGCGCAGCCTCCTCCTCGCTCTTGACCACCTGATGCACGCCGCGCACGCGCAGATGATGCACCTCCTCGTGCTGGTGGGCACAGGCGGCGATGCGCATCAGGGCGCCGTATTCCTGCGCCCTGATGGCTATCTCACCGGCCAGCAGGCTGTCATCCAGCGTGATCAGCAGCCAGCTGGCGTTGGGCAGCGCCGCCGTCAGCAGATCCTGCTGGATGGGATGGCCCGCCAGACAGGTGATCCCCATGGCGCGCCAGGGGGCCAGCAGTCGCTCGTCGGTGTCGATCACCACCATCTCCCTGCCTTGTTCATGCAACTGCCGGATGAGGTGCTGACCTATCTCGTCGGCGCCCACTACCACCACATGGCCCTGCAAGGGGCAGAGGTGAGGTGACCCATCGGTGCGTGGTTCGGGATGGCGCCTCAGCCAGCGCTCCACCTGGTTGAAGACCAGCGGATTGAGCACGATGGAGAAACAGGCGCCGACCAGCACCAGATCCCGGGCGACCCCGGGGACCAGCTCGAGCATGACCCCGAGACCCATCAGGATGAAGGAGAACTCCCCCACCTGTGCCAGGCTGGCGGAGATGGTCAGCGCCGTGCGCTGGCTGTGGCCAAAGAGCCGCACGATGGCGAAGGCGGCCACCGATTTGCCGATCACGATGACGAACAGGGTGGCCAGCACGGCCAGGGGCTCGCGCAGCAGGATGACGGGGTCGAACAGCATGCCCACGGAGACGAAGAAGAGCACGGCGAAGGCGTCCTGCAGGGGCAGGGTGTCGTTGGCCGCCTTGTGGCTCAGATGGGAGCTGTTCATCACGACGCCGGCGAAGAAGGCGCCGAGGGCAAAGGAGACGCCAAACAGCTTGACGGCGCCAAAAGCGATACCCAGGGAACAGGAGAGGACGGCCAGGGTGAACAGCTCGCGGGAGCCGGTGGCGGCGGTGCGGGCCAGCAGCCAGGGGATGAGGCGTCGCCCTCCGATGACCATCAGGGCGATGAAGGCAGCCACCTTGGCCAGGGTCAGGCCGATATCCGCCATCACCTGGGCCGGGGTCAGTGCCTCGCCCCCCTGCTGCAGGTTGGCGAGGATGGGGAGCAGTACCAGGGCCAGCACCATCACCAGATCCTCCACGATGAGCCAGCCGATGGCGATGCGTCCCTCGTTGGTGTCGAGCTGGCCGCGGCTCTCCAGGGCGCGCAGCAGCACCACGGTACTGGCGGTGGAGAGGGCCAGGCCAAACACCAGGCCGGCGGTCACGGTCCAGTCGAGCAGTTGGGAGAGGCCAAGGCCGAGCAGGGTCGCAAGGGTTATCTGGACGATGGCTCCCGGGATGGCGATGTGTTTCACCGACAGCAGGTCTTTCACGGAAAAGTGCAGGCCGACCCCAAACATCAGCAGGATGACGCCGATTTCGGCCAGCTCGGGGGCGAGCCGCAGGTCGGCGACATAGCCCGGCGTAAAGGGGCCGCATACCACGCCGGCCGCGAGGTAGCCCACCATGGGGGAGATGCGCAGGCGGCTTGCCAGCATGCCGAAGAGGTAGGCCAGCACGAGGCCGCCTACCAGGGTGGTGATAAGGGGGAGTGAGTGGTCCATGTCGTCACCTCGCTAATGGCAGTCAGGGGCTACCAGATCACCCGAAGGTGAAGAGGGCAGCTGTCAATGAGCAGGGGGCGAAAGAGACAGAAGTTGGCCGTATCAAGGGGAAATCTTGAGGGCAACAGATGCCGTTTCTATTGAAAAGTAATGCATTTATATGCCATGAGCAACACTGTTCCAGTTTTTGCGTTGGTTTTGATGAAAAGCATCTTTAATGCATTGTGATTGGGTGAAAAGAGTGTGCGGTTAAAGAAAAATTGGCAGGAATAATCAATCGATGATGATATTGGGAGGCAAGGGAGAACACCTATGAGCACACGGCATGGAGGAGGCTGGCCTCCTCCATGGTGAACGAGGGTGCTGAAGGGGCATCACTCCCCCCTGGCGACCCCCTCACGTCTGGGGTCTGCGGCCCCCAGCCAGCCGCCGGCATGGCGCTGGACGCCCTGCAGCCCGGAGGTCTGCTCGTTAAGCAGGACCTCGTGCCCTCTGGCTTTGAGCCCCTGAACCACGGCGTCGGGCGTGCGCCCCTGCTCCAGCTCGGTGGGGCCGTTGCGACTGCCGAAATTGGGCAGGTTGATGGCCTGCTGCAGGTCGAGCCCCCAATCCTGGGTGCCGAGCAGCGCCTTGCCCACGTAGTTGATGATGGCCGAGCCTCCCGGGGAGCCCAGGCTCATCTCCAGCTCGCCGCTTGCCTTGTTAAACACCAGCAGGGGAGACATGGAGGAGCGGGGGCGCTTGCCGGGCTCCACCCGGTTGGCCACCGGCAGGCCGACGGCGTCCACCGAGGTGAAGGAGAAGTCGGTGAGCTGGTTGTTCAGCAGGTAGCCGTTGACCATCAGCCGCGAGCCGAAGCCATCCTCGATGGAGCTGGTCATGGCCACCGCCATACCGCTCTTGTCCACGATGGAGATGTGGCTGGTGGAGGGCAGCTCCGGGGTGGCGTCCCGGCCCCTGGCCAGCGCCCGTGGCGGGTTGCCGGGCTGGGCGACGCCCATGGAGCGGTTGCCGATAAGGTGCCCCCGCTGCGCCAGATAGCCCTTGTCCAGCAGGCCTGTCACCGGCACGTCGACGACGTCGCCGTCGGCCACGTACTGGTTGCGATCGGCGAAGGCGAGGCGTGCCGCCTAGCTGTAGAGGTGAATGGCCTCGCTGGAGGCGGCCAGTTGGCCCTGCTCCCCCTGTACCGGTTTGAGGGCGGCCATGTCCCGGCTTTCCAGCATGCCGAAGATCTGGCCAAGGGCCAGGGTGCCGGAGGAGGGGGTCGGGAAGCCGCAGATCTCGCTCTGGCGATAGTCAAAGCAGAGCCCGTCCCGCAGCTTGGCCCGGTAGCTGGCGAGATCGGCGGCGCTCAGTACCCCGGGGTTGGTCGGGTGGGCGTGCACCTTGGCCACCATGGCCTCGGCCAGCGGGCCGCGATAGAAGGCGTCGGGGCCGTCGCTTGCCAGGGTACGCAGCACCCTGGCCAGGGCCGGGTTGGTGAGCCGGGTACCTGCCGTCTTGGGAGTGCCATCCGCCTGATAGAAGTAGGCGCGGGCGTCCGGATCCCCGGCCAGATAGGGATCTTTTGCCAGCAGGGTGGCGAGGCGGGGGCTTATCACGAACCCTTGCTCCGCGAGGGTGATGGCGGGTTCGAACAGCGTGGCCCAGGGCAGCTTGCCATAGCGCTCGTGCGCCAGGGCCAGGGCACGCACCGTGCCGGGGGCGCCGACGGAGCGCCCGCCCACCACCCCCTCATAGAAGGCCATGGGTTTGCCCTCCTTCATGAAGAGCTGATCGGTGGCAGCGGCGGGGGCTGTTTCCCGGCCATCCACCGCCGCCACCTGCTTGCCGTCCCACACCAGCATGAGGGAGCCGCCGCCGATGCCCGAGGATTGAGGCTCCACCAGGGTCAATACCAGCTGGACGGCGATGGCTGCATCGACGGCGCTGCCCCCCGCCTTGATGATCTGGTAGCCCGCGTCCACCGCCAGCGGGTTGGCCGCCGCCACCATGAAGTCACGGCCCTGCCAGCCCGGTTTGTCAATCCAGCCGCTGGCCGCCTCCGGGGCGATCAGGGTCTGGGGAGGAGGGACATAGTGAAAGCCATCCTGGGAGGCGCAGCCGCCAAGCAGGCCGAGGGCGACCAGCAGGCCGAGGGGTTTGAGGGACATGACAGGCTCCTTGTCGGTTTCTTGTTCACCTGCCGAAATGTGTCACACTTGGAGCTTGATTAAAAGTTTGTCTTAATACTCATATGGTTACAAAACTATCAAGGAGGCGCTCATGACACACCGGGGGACGCTGGCGAAACCTTGCATGGCGGGGCTGCTCTGCCTGTTGCTGACGGCCTGCGAGGAGCCGACCTTCAGACCGCTGGCCCAGGGGGAGACCCTGCTCGCCTTCGGGGACAGTCTGACCGAGGGGCGCGGGGTGAGCCCGTCCCAAAGCTACCCCAGCGTGCTGGCGAACCTGAGCGGCCATCCCGTGGTCAATGGCGGGGTGTCCGGAGAGCTGAGCCAGGCCGGCAGGGCCCGCCTGCCCGGGTTGCTGGCCCGGCACAGACCCGCTCTGGTCATCCTGCTGGAGGGGGGCAACGACATCCTGCGTGGCAGCGGGGAGGCGGCCCTCAAGGCCAATCTCGCCGCCATGATAGAGGCGGTGCAGGGGAGCGGGGCCCAGATCCTGCTTGTCGGGGTGCCCCGAAAATCCCTGTTTGCCGATGGCGCTCCCCTCTACGAGGAGCTGGCAGAGCAGTACGGGCTGGTGCTGGACAACGACAGCATCGGCGAGTTGCTGCGAGACCCGGCCCTGAAGTCCGATACGGTGCATTTCAATGCCGAGGGTTACCGCACCCTGGCGCAGCGACTTCATCGACTGTTGCAGGAAAGGGGGGCACTCTAGCGAGGTGTCATGCTGCCGTGGCAGTGCGCCATGCTGCTAAAGCCTATGGGGTCAGGAGATTGCGCGGCGGGAGGGCGACGGCGCTACTCCAGAGGCGTCCAGCCCGTGGCGACAATGCCCGAAGACATGAAAAAACCGCCGTGAAGGCGGTTTTTTGCAATCAGGCTGAGCCAATTTGCTTAGATGGACTGCTCTTCACCACCCAGGGCGGCAAACAGGGCCGGGATGAACTGGGAGAGCTCGGCGGTGACCAGGGCGAAGTCGGCGTCCAGGCGGGCGGCGGGATCTTCACTGGTGACGTCGTCGTTCTGCTCGCGCAGCTCTTCGCTGAACTTGAGGCGCTTGATGGAGAGATCGTCCCCCAGCACGAAGCTCAGGGTTTCGCCCCAGTTGAGGGCCAGCTTGGTCACCAGCTTGTCGTTGGCCAGGTGATTCTTGATCTCCTCGCTCATCAGATCCTGCTGCTTGCAGCGGATGATGCCGCCGTGCTCCATGGCGCTGCGCAGCTCGGCTTCGTCCTCCAGGGTGAAGGCGGCGGGCAGGTTGCCCTCATTGAGCCACTCGGTCATGGTGATCTCGGGCGGGTTCTTGAGGGCCACCGGCACTACCGGCAGGGAGCCGATGGATTTGCGCAAGAGCGCCAGCAGATCGTCCGCCTTCTTGGCGGAGCCTGCATCCACCACCATCAGGTTGTCGGCAGGGTTTATCCAGGCGAAGGTCTGGCTGGTGCGGCTGAAGGCGCGGGGCAGCAGGGTGTGCATGATCTCCTCTTTCAGCGCCTCCTTCTCTTTCTTCTTGAGGGCACGGCCCTGCTCGAATTCAATGGCCTCTACCTTCTCCGCCAGCATCTCCTTGACCACGGTACCGGGCAGCATCTTCTCTTCCTTGCGAGCGCACAGCAGGATGTGGCCAGAGGCGGCGTGGGTCAGGGTGGAGCCGAATTTGCCAAGGGGCTTGACCCACCCGAACCGGGAGATGTCCTGGCTGCCGCACGGGGTGAAGGCGCAGGCTTCCAGCTGGGTTTCCAGCTGCTCAACGGTCAGGTCGAAGGGGCGGGTAAAGCGGTAAATCTGCAGGTTTTTAAACCACATGGCGTCCTCGGTCTCTAGATTGTCCGGCGGGCATTGTACTAGAGAGGCGCTTTGTGATCAGCCAATCATTCTCGCTAAATAAAGGGCGATCGACCTCACAGGGCCCCATCTTGATCCCCCGGGAGCGGGCCCAACTCCCCTAGACTGCGAGTGTTCACATTGCTGACAAGGAGGCGACCATGTTGAGACAGAGTCGGCCGGAAGACATGGAAGAGATCGTCGAAATCTGGCTCCTGGCCTCCCTGCAGGCCCACGATTTCGTCGATGCCTCCTGCTGGTGGCAGGCTCAGGAGGAGCTGCGTACCCGCTACCTCGATCACGCCCGCATCTGGGTGTTCGAGGAGCGAGGGGATCTGCTCGGCTTCATGGCACTGGTGGATGATTACCTGGCTGCACTCTTCGTGCGCCCCGATAGGCAGGGGCGGGGGGTGGGGCACGCCCTGTTGCAGGAAGCCAGATCCAGATGTGCCGAGCTGCATACCCGGGTCTTCGTGGAGAACGAGCCAGCGGTGCGTTTCTACCGCCGCCACGGCTTTGAAATCGGGGGGGAGGTGCCCGATCCCCTCACCGGCCATCTTCAGTACCAGATGCATTACCAAGCCGTCTGAATCTGACGTCTGGGGCTGCCCCGGTTGAAAACGGGGGGCACCATCCTCATCTTGTCTCCATCCCGGGGCGCCTTCGCCCCCGCTCTCTTCTCCTTATCGAGCCGTTTTCCATGAAGATCCTGCACACCGCCGACTGGCACCTCGGTCATCAGCTTCACGGCCACGACCGCCGCTTCGAACACGACGCCTTCCTCGACTGGCTGGCCGACACCATCAAGACCCGCGACATCGACGCCCTGCTGGTGGCGGGCGATCTGTTCGACACCGCCAACCCTCCCGCCAGTGCCTGGCAGCAGCTCTACCGCTTCCTGGCGCGGCTGCGCGCCGAGCACCCGGCACTGGAGATGGTGCTCATCGGCGGCAACCACGACTCTCCCTCCAAGCTGGATGCCCCCCACGAGCTGCTGCGCGCTTTCGACCTCCATCTGGTGGGCAGCATCAGCCGGGACGACGAGGGGCGCCTCGAGACCGAGCGCCTGCTGGTGCCGCTGCGAGGCAAGAACGGCGAGGTGGCCGCCTGGTGCGCCGCCGTGCCGTTTCTGCGCAGCAGCGATCTGCGCCCCGACGGGATCAGTGAAGGGCAGGACAGACTCATCGAAGGGGTACGCCAGGTCTATGAGGCGGTGCTGAGCGAGGGGCGTGCGCGCTGCAATCCGGATCAGGCCCTCATCGCCATGGGCCACGCCTATCTGGCGACGGGCCAGCTCTCCGAGCTTTCCGAGCGGCGGGTGCTCGGCGGCAACCAGCATGCCCTGCCTGCCGAGCTGTTTGCCGCCGCCGACTACACGGCGCTAGGTCACCTGCACCTGGCCCAGAGTCCGGCCGAGGGGGTGCACTACAGCGGCTCGCCGCTGCCGCTCTCGCTGGCCGAGGCGAACTACAACCATCAGGTGCTGGAGGTGACGTTTGAGGGGGGCAAACTGGCCCGCCTTGAGCGGATCCCGGTGCCCCGCACGGTGGAGATGATCCGGCTGCCCCAGAGCGGCCTTGACGAGGCGCTCCAGGCCATCGAGGCGCTGGCGCTGCCCGCTTGCCCGCAGCAGGCCCAGCCCTTCCTCGAGGTGCGGCTGCTGCTGCCCAAACCCGAGGCCCGCATCCGCGAGCGCGTGCTGGCCGCCATCGGCGACAAGCCGGTGCGCCTTGCCCGTATCACGACCAGTTATCAGGGCTCGGGCCTGGGGCTGGCGGATGGTGCCGGCCAGCGCAGGCTCGATGAGCTCTCCCCCACCGAGGTGTTTCGCCTCTGCTATCAGCGTCAGTTCGACGGGGAGCCGGAGGCCGAGCTGGTGGCGTCGTTTGAAGAGATCCTGGAGCAGGTGAAGGAGTCCAGCCAATGAAAATCTTGTCGCTGTCAGGGGAGAATCTGGCCAGCCTGACCGGTCAATTCACCATCGATTTTGCCGGTGGCGCCCTGGGGGCCGCCGGTCTGTTTGCCATCACCGGCAATACCGGCGCGGGCAAGAGCACCCTGCTCGATGCCATCTGTCTGGCACTCTACGACGAGATGCCGCGCTTTATCGCCAATCGCAAGAACGTGGCCGAAGTGGGCCGCATGGATGACGAGGAGAAGCTCAAGGCCAACGACGTGCGCGGCATCCTCAGCCGCGGCCATGCCAGCGGTTTTGCCGAGGTGCAGTTTCGCGGCTGTGACGGCCGCATCTGGCTGGCCCGCTGGGCGGTGCGCCGGGCCCGCAACCGCGCCGAGGGGCGCTTTCAGGCCCAGGAGCGCAGCCTGACCGACGTGGCGTCGGGCCAGGTGTTCAGTGGCAGCAAGCGGGAGCTGCAGGATCGCATCGATGAGCTGGTGGGGCTCTCCTGGGAGCAGTTTCGCCGCGCCGTCATCCTGCCGCAGGGGGAGTTTGCCGCCTTCCTCAAGTCGAGCGCCGACGAGCGTTCGGCCCTGCTCGAACGGATGACCGGCACCGAGCTCTACTCCGCTATTTCGGTCCAGACCCATGAGCGGGCGCGGGAGGAGCAGCAGAAACTGGCTGCCATCAGCCAGCGGTTCGGTGACGTGGCGCTGATGGACGAGGCGACCCGCGAGCAGTGGGTGAGCCAGCAGGTCAGCCTCGCCACCAGCCTCAAGCACGAGCAGCAGCAACAGCAGCTGATGCAGGACTTGCGCGATCTCAACGGCCGTATCGCTGCCCAGTTGCAGGCCTGTCAGGAGGGAGAGGAGGCCCTTGCCGCGGCCGAGGCGGCCCACGCTGCGGCCGCCCCCGAGCGCGAGGAGTTCGTCCGCGCTGAGCAGGCCCAGGTGGCCCGCGCGGATCACGACGAGCTGGCCCGCCTCACCCTGGAGGTGCAGCAGCAGGAGAAGGCGCTGGCCGAGCTTGGCCCTGAACTTGGCAAGCTGGAGGAGAAGACCCAGCAGAGCGCCCTCACCGAACAGCAACTGCTGGCGGAGAAGATCGCCGCCGAGCGCGAGTGGGGCGCCCTGCAGCCTGAACTCAAACGGGCGCAGGAGCTCGACACCCGCATTCGGGAAAAGCAGCAGCAACTGCAGAAGATCCAGCAGGAGGGGGCGCAGGAGCGGGAGGTGCAGCTCACCCTGGAGCAGGGCTGGCGCCAGCAGTGCCAGCAGGTGGAGCAGCTCAAGGGCCAGCACCAGCAGTGGGGTGCCTGGCTTGAGGAGCACAAGGAGCTGGCGCCGGTGGCCCGCCAGTGGCAGCCCCTGCTCACCGCCATGCAGGATTGGGCCGAGGATGCCGACAGGCTGCAGCAGCTTCTCACCCTGCGCGAACACAAGCTGCGCGCCCTCAGGCAACTGCAACACCAGCTGGAGCAGGGGCAGCAGGAGCGCGACTACTGGCAGCGCGAGCAGGCGCGGCTGCTGCAACAGCAGCACGAGCTGCAGGAGCAGCAGTGGGAGGGGCGCCTGGCCAAGGCGCAGGAGCAGTGGCAAGGGCAGACCGAGCAGCTCGGCCAGCTGCGCCAGTTGCTGGAGCTGGCCGACTATGGCCGCAATCACGGTGAGCAGCATGGTCGCCTGCAGCAGGAGATCGCCCAGCTGGAGCAGGCGCTCGGCAAGCTGGCCATCCTCGGCGACGAGCTGACGCCGGCCCGTGAGCGGCTCGCCCTGCAACGGGACGAGGCACGCCACGCGCTGGAGCAGTCCCGTGCCATCGCCAGTTTCGAGCAGCATCGCCACATCCTGCGCGACGGTGAACCTTGCCCGCTCTGCGGCGCCGAGGAGCACCCCTATCACCAGAGCCAGCCACAGGTGGCGGGCATTCTGGGGCAACTGGCGGAGCGCGTCCGCAGCCTCGAGCTCGAGTGGGAGCGGCACAATCACCAATACATTCAGTGCGAGAGTGAACGCCAGGAGCTGGCCCGCCAGCTGGCGGTGCGTCAGCAACATCTACCTGAGCTGGAGACGCGCGCCGAGCAGCTGACCCAGCGCTGGCAGCAGCTCGGCGGTGCCGAGCTGCTGGGCCATCCGTTGCCGCTACGTCAGAGCCCGATCGAGTGGAACGAATTGATGAGTACCCTGCTCGGTCGCGGCCAGAGTCTGGAGCAGGGGCTGGTCCGCAGCCAGCAGCAACTGCGCGAGGCCCAGCAGGGGCAGCAGCAGTTGCAGGCCGTGCGCCAGCAGCTGAGTCAGCTGGCCAGCCAGCACCAGCAGTTCGAGCAGCAGTGGCAGGAGGCCGACCGCCAGCGCATCGCCCTGGAAGGGGAGGTGAAGGCAATGGGCGAGCAGGAAACGACCCTGCGCCAGCGCCTTGAGCAGGGAGGTAGCCGGCTCGATGAGCAGATGGGAGGCCAGCCCTGGCGCCAGTGGCTGGGCAGCCAGCAGTGGCACGAGTGGCAGCGGGCCTGCGAGGCCTGGCTGCACGGCCAGAGCGAGTGGGAGCGGCTGACCTGCGAGATTGCCAGCCTCACCCCGGCCCTGAGCGCCCAGGAGGCGCGTCTGCAGACCCAGCGCGAGCTGCTGCACAAGCTCGAGCGTGACTACAAGGAGCATGAACAGCAACGACAGGGGCTGGTCACCAGCCGCGCGGCCTGTCTGGGGGGCGAGGAGATTGCCCTGGTCGAGAGCCGCTGGCAGCAGCGGCTGCAGCAGCTGGCCAGCGAGCTGGAGACGATGCAGGGGGCGGCCCACGCCCTGCGCGAGCGTCAGACCGAGCTCAAGACCCGTCTCAGCCATCTGGAGCAGGAAAAGCAGGTGAGCAGCCGGCGGCGACGGGAGGTGCTGGGGCGCTGGGCTGCCCACGCCAGCAGCCTCGGCATCGCCGAATATGATCTGCGCCGCCTGCTGGCCATGAGCCCGGATGAGCTCAAGGGGCGCCGCGCCGCCTTGCAGGCGCTGGAGGATGCCCGCGCCGAGGCGCGTACCCGTTTGACCGAGCGGCAGCGGGCGCTGGCACTGGAGGAGAGCAAGCGGGATCGTTACCGCGAGCATCACCCCGAGCTGGCCGCGTTGGCGCCACAGGAGCTCGACAGCCGGCTGACGGCGCTGGAGGCGCACTGCCGCGCCCTCGACGAGCAGCTGTTCCAGTGCAAGAGCACGCTGGCACAGGCGGAGGCGGCGGCCCTCAAGGCGGGTACCTTGCAGGAGGAGCTGGCCGCCCAGCAGGCGGTGGCGGATCACTGGCAGCGTCTCTGTGACCTTATCGGCTCGGCCAGCGGCGCCAAGCTGCGTACCTTCGCCCAGAGCCTCACGCTGGAGCGGCTGCTGCTGGAGGCCAACGCCCAGCTCGCCGAGCTCTCCCCCCGCTATCGGCTGGAGCGGGTGCCCGGTACCGATCTGGCGCTGCAGGTGGTGGATCTCGACATGGGGGACGAGGTGCGCTCGGTGGACTCCCTCTCCGGCGGCGAGAGCTTCCTGGTGTCGCTGGCGCTGGCGCTGGCCCTCTCCAGCCTGTCATCACGCCAGACCCAGGTCGAGTCGCTGTTTATCGACGAAGGGTTTGGCACCCTGGATCCCGACAGCCTGGATCTGGCGCTCGCCAGCCTCGACTCCCTGCAGGCGGCCGGTCGCCAGATCGGGGTCATCTCCCACGTGCAGACCCTGGTGGAGCGGATCGGCGTGCAGGTGCGGGTGGAGGCCCTCGGCGGCGGCGAAAGCCGGGTGGTGTTGCCCTGCTGACGACGTGTCGCCCATGACCCTCCATGAACAAAAAGGCCCCTGTCACAGGGGCCTTTTTGTTGGCGTGCAACTCGTTGCTGGTTATTTGCGCTCGGGCAGCATATTGGTCAGGGTGTTGTCCTTGAGCACATGGTGGTGGTAGATGGCTGCCGCCGCGTGCAGGGCAATCAGGGTATAGCCAATGTTGGCCAGCGTCTCGTGCAGCTCCTTGATGGTACCCTTCAGGCCGTCATCGGGGGCGATGAGGGCTGGGAGCGCCAGGCCGAAGAAGGGGATGGGCTTGCCGCCCGCACTCAGCAGCAGCCAGCCCAGCAGCGGAGTGAGGATCAAGAAGCCATAGAGCGCCAGGTGGGCGAGCTTGGCCAGCGTGAGCATCAGGGGGGAGAGATCGGGCACGATACGCGGTGAAGGGCTACCCACGCGCACCAGCAGGCGCACGACCACCAGCGCCAGGATCAGCAGACCCACCATGAAGTGAAACTCCTTCATCAGGTCGCGGCCGGCCGACCCTTTGGGGAAGATGTCCCTGAACTCCATCAGCGCATAGACGGCGATCATCAGCAGCAGGGTCAACCAGTGCAGCCCTATGCTCAGGCTGCCATAACGTTGTTCGGTATTTCTCAGCATCGTTGTCTCCTCGCCACTTAAGCGGCTTATCTCTTTTCATCCCGTCTCGTATCGAGCCAAAGGACCCGCAGGTATCCCTCTTGAGGGTACTCGGCTTGCTTATGCCCGTGTTGATCTCGATAACATTTCTGCCTGTTTGCCATCATGCTGACCTGTGCGGGAGCCCATGGAGTATCAGGAGATGGAAGGGGCAAAAAAAAACCGAAGCACCAGGCTTCGGTTTTTGGCGGTCGCTGGCGTCAGGCCAGGGCGCATTATTTCTTGATGCGGATCACCGGGGTTTCGCCCACGGTCACGGCGCCAGTCATTTTCACCAGCTCTTTGATCTCGTCCATGTTGGAGATGACCACAGGCGTCAGGGTAGACTTGGCTTTGGCTTCCAGAACGGCCAGATCGAACTCGATGATGGTGTCACCGCGCTTGACCTGTTGACCTTCCTGAGCGATACGGGTGAAACCTTCACCCTTCAGCTCGACGGTGTCGATACCGAAGTGAACGAACAGCTCGATACCAGAGTCGGACTCCAGAGAGAACGCGTGGTTGGTCTCGAAGATTTTGCCGATGGTGCCGTCGCACGGAGCAACCATCTTGTTGCCGGCCGGCTTGATGGCGATGCCGTCGCCGACGATCTTCTCGGCGAAGACGACGTCAGGCACATCTTCGATGGGGACGATTTCGCCGGACAGCGGAGCAAAGATTTCGATGCCGCCAGTGTCAGAACTGTCGTCGGAAACCAGTTTCTTCAGTTTGTCGAACAGACCCATAGTAAAAGCTCCTAGAGATGATTGTCGCTGTTTGCAGCCGATCTTAGCAGACTGCCTTCTGCTTAATAAAGTTATCTACGCACGCTTCGATTTCGGCGGCGGTGGCAAAGCTCAGCGCCTGGTCGGCCATGGCCTTCACATCTTCGAAGTTGGTGTTGCGGATAAGCTTCTTGATACGCGGTACAGAGATGGCGCTCATGGAGAACTCATCCAGACCCATACCCAGCAGCAGCAGGGTGGCGCGTTCGTCACCAGCCAGTTCACCGCACATACCGGTCCACTTGCCATTGTCATGGGAAGCGTCGATCACCATCTTGATCAGGGTCAGGACGGAGGGTGACAGCGGGTTGTACATGGCGGAAATCATCTCGTTACCACGGTCGACAGCCAGGGTGTACTGGGTCAGGTCGTTGGTACCGATACTGAAGAAATCCACTTCCTTGGCCAGATGATGAGCCATCACGGCCGCGGCCGGGGTCTCGATCATGATACCCACTTCGATGGATTCATCAAAGGCTTTGCCTTCGGCACGCAGTTCGGCTTTCAGCGTCTCCACGGTAGCCTTCAGGCTGCGGAACTCTTCGACGGAGATGATCATCGGGAACATGATGCGCAGTTTGCCGAAGGCAGACGCACGCAGGATGGCCCGCAGCTGGGCGTGCATGATGTCGGTGCGATCGAAGAAGATACGCACGGCACGCCAGCCCAGGAAGGGGTTCATCTCTTTCGGGAAATTCATGTAGGGCAGTTCTTTGTCGCCGCCGATGTCCATGGTACGGACAATGATCGGTTGATCCGGCATGGCTTCGGCCACTTCCTTGTAAGCCTTGAACTGCTCGTCTTCGGTCGGCAGCGCGTCACGGTCCATGAACAGGAATTCGGTACGGTACAGACCCACGCCTTCGGCGCCGTTGCGGATGGCACCTTCGGTATCCTTGACGGTCCCGATGTTGGCGCACACTTCGACCTGGTGGCCATCCAGAGTGATGGCAGGCAGGTCTTTGAGCTTGGCCAGCTCGTCCTTCTCTGCCTGGAACTGGGCCTGGAACTTCTTGGCTTCGTTCAACTGGTCGGCGGTCGGGTTGATGATGACCTGGTTGTTGATCGCATCCAGCACCAGCATGTCACCGTTCTTGACGCGCTCGGTGATGTCGTTGGTGCCCACGACGGCCGGCAGCTCCAGGGAGCGGGCCATGATGGAGGTGTGGGAGGTACGGCCACCGATGTCGGTGACGAAACCCAGCACGTATTTCAGGTTGATCTGAGCGGTTTCAGACGGGGTCAGGTCTTTGGCGACCAGGATGACCTCTTCGTCGATGGTGCTCAGGTTGACAACGGCGATGCCCAGTACGTTCTTGACCAGACGGGTGCCGATGTCACGGAAGTCGGTGGCGCGCTCACGCAGATAGGGGTCATCCAGATCGGCCATCATCTTGGCGTACTGTTCGATCACCTCGTGAACGGCTCTGTCGGCAGAGGCTTTGTGTTCTTTGATGAAGGATCTGATATCCCCTTCCAGCTCTTCATCTTCGAGCAGCATGATGTGGCCTTCGAAGATGGCCTCTTTTTCTTCACCGAAGGTGCGACCGGCCATCTCTTTGATGGCTTCCAGCTGTGCGGCTGACTTGGTGCGGGCTTCGAGGAAGCGGTTGATCTCGGCATCAATCTGTTCGGCGGGAATCTTGCCCTGATTGATAACGATTTCATCTTCTTTCAGAAGAAGCGCCTTGCCGAATGCGATACCGGGGGACGCAAGAATGCCAGATATCATAATCCTTCCTATTAAAACGACTGTGGGGGAGGAATAAAGCTGGATTACTCCAGCTCGTCCATCAGGGCAACCAGCTTCTCAACGGCTTTCTGAGCGTCCGGGCCGTCAGCCTGGATGGTCACGTTGGTGCCTTTGGTCAGACCCAGGGTCTGGAGCTTGAACAGGCTCTTGGCGCTGGCGGATTTGCCACCGGAGACCACAGTGATCTCGCTTTGGAATTCTTTGGCTTCTTTCACGAACTGAGCTGCAGGACGGGTGTGCAGGCCGTTTTCAGCAGTAATAACAACAGACTTCTCGTACATGGTTTCACCCCATATTATTGATATTGTTTGGAGAGATGGTCGCTAATGAGGCTTCCTGTCTCACCGTGTCAGTATGGATATGTTGTAAAGTAACGAAATCAGACCTGCAATGGTTTAATCCAGGTCAATTTTCTGTGCAGTATTCGGCGTCGTGGCCAGGTATTTTTTCGCTATCAGGCTGTAAGCCGCGTCAGGACTGGCCTGAAATTATTTTATAACGAAAAATAACACTTTGTTACCTTGTGATACCTTGCCAGCAAACACCTCGTGACGCCGCACAGGATATGAGATTTATCACAGAATGTCTGCTTTTTTTGTCATATCCAATTTTGTTATTTTACCCCAAAAAATAAGGGGCCGAGTGGCACTGGTGGCTAGAGAGTTTAGCGCATAATGAAAACGGCGCTCCGAGGAGCGCCGTCGTTTTGGTGTTGGCTGATCAACTACTGCTGCAATTCCTGCTCGCTGAACACACCGGCGAAGAGGGCGCTGGAGAGGTAACGCTCGGCGGCGCTCGGCAGGATGACGACAATCGTTTTCCCTTCGAACTCCGGCTGCTCGGCCAGACGGTTGGCAGCGACCACGGCAGCGCCGGAGCTGATACCGGCCAGGATCCCTTCCTCTTCCATCAGGCGGCGGGCCATCTCGATGGCTTCGTCACTGCTCACCTGCTCGACGCGGTCCAGCAGGCTCAAATCCAGGTTGCCCGGGATGAAGCCGGCGCCGATGCCCTGGATCTTGTGGGGACCGGGCTTTATCTCTTCACCCGCCAGTTTCTGGCTGATGACGGGGGATTCGCTGGGCTCGACCGCCACGGAGACGATGGCCTTGCCTTTGGTCTTCTTGATGTAGCGGGAGACCCCGGTGATGGTGCCGCCGGTGCCGACGCCCGCCACGAACACATCCACCTCGCCATCGGTGGCGTCCCAGATCTCGGGTCCAGTGGTCTGCTCGTGGATTTCCGGGTTGGCCGGGTTTTCAAACTGTTGCAGCAGCACGTACTTGCCCGGCTCGGATTCGAGGATCTCGTTGGCCTTGGCGATGGCGCCCTTCATGCCGAGGGGACCTTCGGTCAGCACCAGGTTGGCACCCAGGGCCTTGAGCAGCTTGCGGCGCTCCAGGCTCATGGTGGCCGGCATGGTCAGGGTGATGGGATAGCCGCGGGCCGCAGCCACGAATGCCAGGGCAATGCCCGTGTTGCCGCTGGTGGGCTCGATGATCTCCTTGCCCTTGGTCAGCACGCCGCGTTTCTCGGCATCCCAGATGAGGTTGGCACCGATCCGGCACTTGACGCTGAAGCTTGGGTTGCGGCTCTCGATCTTGGCCAGCACGCGGCCCTTGGTAACACGGTTGAGACGAACAAGCGGGGTGTTGCCTATGGTCTGGCTGTTGTCCTCAAAAATTTTGCTCATGGTGCTATCCCTGTGTTTGTTAAGGCGATGAAACAAGATTACCCTGTGGTTTCTGAATGAGAAGTGACGAATCGTTATAACAATATGTTATTACAACATATAGAACTTATTCTCTCTTGCCGAGGGGGCTCCCGCTGCCTGGGCATCCAATGGAAGGGATCTCATGGGATTTGCAGGAAGCGACCGCTATCTCGCATCACAGGCACTGAAGATGGCCGTCGATGCCGCCATCGTGCTGGAGAAGCCGCTGCTCATCAAGGGTGAGCCCGGTACGGGCAAGACAGTGCTGGCGGAGGCGGTGGCCGAATCCCTGGGCGCCGAGCTCATCAGCTGGCACATCAAGTCCACCACCAAGGCCCAGCAGGGGCTCTACGAATATGATGCCGTCGCCCGGCTGCGAGACTCCCAGCTTGGCGACCCCAGGGTAGGGGAGATAGGCCACTACATCCGCCGGGGTAAGCTGTGGCAGGCCTTCAGGGCAGAGCAGCGGCCAGTGCTGCTCATCGATGAAATCGACAAGGCGGACATCGAGTTTCCCAACGATCTGCTGCTGGAGCTGGATCGGATGGAGTTCGATGTCTACGAGACCGGCGAGCGAGTCAAGGCCCGCCAGCGGCCGGTGGTCATCATCACCTCCAACAACGAAAAAGAGCTGCCGGATGCCTTCCTGCGCCGCTGCTTCTTCCACTACATCCGCTTCCCCGACAAGGCCGAGATGCAGACCATCGTCAAGCTCCACTACCCAAACCTCAAGGAGAGCCTGCTTGGTGAGGCGATGGAGCTCTTCTTCGAGCTGCGCGAGGTAGAGGGGCTGCGCAAGAAGCCGTCCACCTCGGAGCTGCTGGACTGGATCCGGCTGTTGTTGGCCGACGACATCGCCCCCGAAGCCCTGCGCACCCGCGAGCCGGGCAAACTGGTGCCTGCCCTCTACGGCGCCCTGCTCAAGACCGAGCAGGACCTGCATCTGTTCGAGAAGCTCGCTTTTCTGGCCAGACGCGGCGGCTGAATGCTCATCGACTTCTTCCTTCACCTGCGCCGCCACAAGCTTCCTTGCAGCCTGCGGGAGCTGCTCGACCTGCACGCGGCGCTGGCAGCCAGACTGGCCAGCCTCGACATGGACGAGTTCTACCAGCTATCCCGCTGCCTGCTGGTGAAAGACGAGGCGCACTACGATCGCTTCGATCGCGCCTTCGCCGAGTATTACGAGGGGTTGGCCGCCATCCCCCTGTTGCCGGAGAGCCTGCCCGAGGAGTGGCTGCGCAAGGAGTTCGAGCGACTGTTAAGCCCCGAGGAGAAGGCGTTGCTCCAATCCCTTGGCGGGTTGGACAAGCTGCTGGAGACCCTCAATCAGCGGCTAAGCGAGCAGAAGGAGCGTCACGCCGGCGGCAACAAGTGGGTCGGCACCGGGGGCAGCAGCCCGTTCGGTCACGGCGGCTATCACCCGGAAGGGATCCGCATGGGGGGAGAGGGCCAGCACGGGCGGGCGACCAAGGTGTGGGAAGCGCGCCACTTTCGCAACTTCAGTGACGACTCGCCCCTGGGGCAGCGCGCCATCCAGCTCGCCCTGCGCAAGCTCAGACGCTGGGTGCGCCGGGGCAATCCCGACGAGCTGGATCTCGACGACACCATCCAAAGCTCGGCCAGGCAAGGCTGGCTCGATGTGAAGCTGCGGCCCGAGCGCCACAACGGGGTCAAACTGCTGGTCTTCTTCGACGTAGGGGGCTCCATGGATGCCCATGTGGCCGAGGTGCAGCGCCTCTTTTCGGCCCTGCGCCACGAGTTCAAGCACCTGGTGTTCTTCTATTTTCACAACTGCCTCTACGACTTCGTCTGGCAGGACAATGCCAGGCGCCTTGATGATCGGTTCGATACCCTGCGGCTGCTGCGCACCTACGGCAGCGACTACAGGGTGATGGTGGTGGGGGATGCGAAGATGGGCCCCTATGAAATCACCTGGCCAGGTGGCAGCGTAGAGTACTGGAACGAGGAGCCCGGCCAGGTGTGGCTCGGGCGCCTGCAACAACATTTCCCCAAGATGGTGTGGGTCAATCCGCTGCCAAGGCAGGAGTGGCTGTGGCACCCCTCCATCAAGTTGATGAACGAATTGATCGGCGGGCGGATGCACCCGCTGACCCTGGCGGGTCTGGCTGCGGCCATCGACCAGCTGTGACCCTCTGAACCCTAAAAAACAGACAAGCCGGGATTGCACCCGGCCAGGAGCAAAGATGACCTCTATCGTAATCAGTGGCTCAGGCCTCTATACCCCTCCCTTTGCCGTCAGCAATGAAGCGCTGGTGGCGGCCTTCAACCAGTACGTGGATCTCTACAACGAGGAGAACGCCTCCGCCATCGATGCAGGGCAGCTGCCTGCCAAGCAGCACTCGAGCTGCGAGTTCATCGAGAAGGCCTCCGGCATCAAGAGCCGCTATCTGGTGAGCAGCGAGGGGGTGCTGGATCCCGACATCATGCAACCGCTCATGGCGGAGCGCCCGGACGATCAGCCCTCCATCATGGTGGAGATGGCGGTGGCGGCCGCCGAGCAGGCGCTGATCGCCGCCGGTCGTGAACCGGGGGAGATCGATCTTGTCATCGTCGCCGCCTCCAACATGCCGCGCCCCTACCCGGCGCTGGCCATTGAATTGCAGCACTATCTCGGCGCCAGCGGCCTGGCATTCGACATGAACGTGGCCTGCTCTTCCGCCACCTTCGGGATCAAGACCGCCGCAGACATGCTGGCGGCAGGCACCGCCCGGCTGGCGCTGGTGGTCAATCCGGAGATCTGCTCGGGTCACCTCAACTTCCGCGATCGGGACAGTCACTTCATCTTCGGTGACGCCTGTACCGCCGTGCTGCTGGAGCGGGAGACCGATTGCCAGGTGGCCAACCCCTGGCAACTGGTGGCCAGCAAGCTTGTGACCCAGTATTCCAACAACATCCGCAACAACTTCGGCTTCCTGAACCGGCTCAGCCCGCGCACCCGCTACGGCGACGACAAGCTGTTTCGCCAGCAGGGGCGCAAGGTGTTCAAGGAGGTGCTGCCTCTGGTGTGCGAGCAGATAGCCTCCCAGCTGGCGGAGCAGGGATGGGCGGCCGATGGCTTGAGCCGGCTCTGGCTCCATCAGGCCAACCTCACCATGAACCAGTTCATCGGCCGCAAGTTGCTGGGCCATGACGCCAGCCAGCAGGAGGCGCCTGTCATCCTCGATCGCTACGGCAACACCAGCTCGGCGGGTTCCATCATCGCCTTCCACCTCTTCAACCAGGATCTGCCGAGCGGGGCTCGCGGGGTGCTCTGCTCCTTTGGGGCCGGTTACTCCATCGGCAGCCTGCTGCTGCAGCGGCGCTGAGCACCCTGTTTTGCCCATAAAAAAGCCACCCGGGAGGGTGGCATTTTTCAAGCAGGTTCGATGGTCAGCACCTGACATTGCGGTTCTTTTATCTGAAATCGCACGTTCACATCGAACAATCTGACACCGTACACCTTGTCATCCGGCTTGCCCTTCTTGTAAGCAGGGCGGGGATCCTGAGCCAGCACCTCCCTCACCAGTTCACGCAGCTCCGGGTGGGCCTTGAGCCAGGGGGCGAGCTGCTGCTCGGCCTGGGCGCTGAAGCTCACCGCCAGCGGCGGGGTGGGGGCATCGGGGGCGAAACCGCCACGGGCGTGGGGCAGGCTGTCGGCATAGGGGACATAGGGCTTGATGTCGACGACGGGGGTGCCGTCGAGCAAGTCCACGGCGCCCAGCTCGAGCCAGAGCTTGCCGCGCTCACGTCCCACCCCGTGCAGCTCGACCACGGAGAGGCCAAGGGGGTTGGGGCGGAAGGTGGAGCGGGTGGCAAAGACCCCGACCCTCTCGTTGCCGCCGAGGCGCGGCGGGCGCACCGTCGGGTGCCAGCCCTGATCCATGGTCTGGTGAAACACGAAGCTGATCCAGAGATGGGAGAATTGCTCGATGCCGCGCAGCACATCGGGCTGATCATAGGGAGGAAGCAGTTCGAGGCGAGCGCGAGCCGCGCTGACCAGGCCTGGCTGGCGGGGTATGGCGAACTTCTCCTTGTAGGGAGAGCGGATGATCCCTAGGGTATCGATATCGAACTTCATGGCGGATCCTGGCTGAAAACCCGGGCAATGTAGCACAGGCACGCCGAAAACGCAGGGGGAGTACCAGGACGCAGCCCCTGTGATCCCGATCCCAGACCCGGTGCCCGGGGGCTGTGTCCTGGTGCCAACTTGCGTAGGGTGGGGCGGCAAAAGGGGTGGCGGGGGAGCGGACAAGGAATCTGCTGCCCGCACCATGACGATATGCCTGGCGGCATCAGGGCGTGTGCTCACCATGCCAGGCCATGGCCGTTTCGGCTGCCCGTGGAGGGGCTGCAAGGAGAGGGCGCCATAGAGGAGAGACAGGGATGAAATTGTTGATTATCGGCGGCACCGGCTTTCTGGGTCGCCACCTGACCACGCTGGCCCTGGATTGGGGGCACGAGGTGACGCTGTTCAATCGCGGCCACCGCCAGCACCCGGATTGGCGGGAGCTGACCCAGCTTCACGGGGACAGAGACGGGGACCTGGCCCCCTTGCGGGGCGAGGGGCGGCACTGGGATCTGGTCATCGACACCTGCTGCTATCGCCCCGAACAGGCTGAAGGACTCTCTGACGCCCTGCTGGGGCGCTGCGATCGGCTCATCTTCATCTCCACCATCAGTGTCTATCGCGATTTTTCCCAACCCGGCATGGATGAGTCGGCCCCCTTGCACGAGATGGCAGGAACGCCCACCGACTACGGCCCCCTCAAGGTGCTGTGCGAGTCGGTGTATCGCGCCCGCTGGGGAGATCGCCTGTGCACCCTGCGCCCCGGCGTGCTCTGCGGCCCCTTTGACCCGACCGCTCGTCTTGCCTGGTGGGTGAGGCGGGTGCAGCGGGGCGGGCCCTGGCTCTTGCCGGGGCTGGGGGAAGACAGGCTGCAATACCTGGATGTACGCGACTGTGCCGAGTTCGTGCTGCGGGCTGCCGAGCAGCGACTCGCTGGGTGCTTCAACCTGATCAAGCCCGGCATCGCACTGAACGACTGGGTGGAGCGCCTCGCTGCCCGGCTGACGCCAGCGACCCCCTTGCAGCTCGAGTGGGCTCCCTGGCGTGACCTGATGGCGGCAGGGGTGGCGCCCTGGCAAAGCTATCCCACGCTGCTGCCAAACGAGCTGCCCGAGTATGCTGGGTATGGCACCATCAGCGCCGAGGCCGCCATCGTTCATGGGCTGAACTTTCGCCCCCTGGAGGAGACGGTTGACGATCTGGTGGTATGGCTTGCCAGCAACCCCCTGGGGCAGCTGCCGGGCATGACCCATGACGAGGAACAGGCCTTGCGACGACGAGTGGAGGTTTCCTTGTCATCGAATGCGTACTAGCCGACATCATAAAGAAGAGGGCTCCCCGGGGTGCCCTCTTCTCATGTGGGGTGTTCATCCATGACGGGCGCTCAGCGCAGCAATGCACCCGCGTCGGCCAGCAGGGTCCTCAGCACACTGCGATGACAGCGGGACTCCTGTTCGCAGTAGCATCCCACCGAGAAATGGGTGGTGTGGGAGAGGGCGGCCAGCAGGGCCAGATCGTGCCTCGCGGCCGGGGCGGCCATCTCGGCCTTGTACTGCTTGCAGAAGGCGGTCCACCGGGCCGGGGTGTCGGCAGTCTGACCGAGTTTCATGGTCTCGGCGCTGGGGGCCAGATTGGGGAACCAGACGTCGTACCAATCCTGGCTGGCGAACGCCGCTTTGGGCACGCCGCGAGGGGGGCGACGCACGGTACCGATGCGAAGCCCCTCATCCTCGAGGCGGGGGCTGCCGAGTCGCACGATGGCGATCGCCATGGCAGGACTTACTTCTCTTCGGCCACTTTCAGCGCCTGACCGTAGCAGATCACCTGCTTCAGGCAGCCGGGCACGTCGCTGAACTCGGCGCACTTGTCGAAGCTGACGCCGTTGCCCCCCATGTCCGCCACGCGGCGGCGGGCCAGGGTGCGGGCTTCACCGGCATTGGGCACCGCCTGATTGGCATCGCTCTGGCAGGATTCCCCCTCGACGGTGCCGAGATAGAGGTAGTTGAGGTCGGCGAGCTCGCTCTGCTCGTAGATCCGCACGCTCCCCGGCTTGAAGTACTCGTCGAAGTTTTCCTTGTCCAGATTGCTGTTGAAGGCGAAGTCGGCGCAACCGGAGGCAATCAGGGGCATCATCAGGATCAGGCGTTTCATATCGGCATCTTGTTGGGTGGCGAGTGGGCCATTATAGGGGGCAGTCGCCGATGGCGACCAGCCCCATTTTTAGCCATATCAATGGATTGTAGCGAGACGACCCCGGATCAGGCGGGGGCCAGTCGCCGGTGCAGGCTGCGGTAGTGATCATCTTCCAGCAGCTCCTGGTGGGGGGCACACAGACGGATGCGACCCTCTTCCATCAGGGCTACCCTGTCCATCCGTTCCAGCCCCAGCAGGCGGTGGGAGATGAGCAGCAGGGTGCGATCCGCCCCCAGGGTCAGCAGCAGATCCATGATCTCCCGTTCGGTCTGGGTATCGAGCCCTTCGGTGGGCTCGTCCAGCAGCCAGAGCGGTGCATCGTGGAGCAGGGCGCGGGCGATGCCGATGCGGCGGCGCTCCCCGCCGGAGAGCGGACGCCCGCCATCCCCGAGCCAGGCATCCAGTCCCTGTTCGGCCTGCTCACCCTCATCGCGCAGCAGAGTTCCGAGCCCCACCTGGGTGAGTACCTCGATGAGCCGTTCGTCGCTGGCTCCGGGGGCGGCCAGGGTGAGGTTGCCACGCAGGGTATCGGCAAACAGGTGGACCCGCTGGCTCACCACGGAGCAGGAGGCGCGCAGCGCCTCTTCGCTGTAATCGGTGAGGGGCTTGCCATCGAGCAGGATCTCCCCCGATAGGGCCGTCCATTCCCGAGTCAGCAACCCCATCAGGGTGGACTTGCCACAGCCGGTCTGCCCCAGCAGCGCCAGCTTCTCCCCGGCATGCAGTTGCAGGGTGCACCCTTGCAGCACGGGAGCATCCTGGCCTGGATAGGTGAAATGCAGGTCGCTTATCTGCACGGCACCCCGGGCAGCGGGGGCTTGCTGTGCTCCCCACTCCGGCGCCTTGGCCTCTTGCAGGATCTCGTTGAGACGGCGGGCGGAGGTGAGGCTGGTGGAGAGGTGCTGGAAGGCACCGGCCAGCGGCAGCAGCGCCTCGAAGCTCGCCAGGGTAGCGAACACCATGAGTGCCGTGATGGGGTCAGGGGCACTGCCACCGACGCCGTGACCGGCCAGCCAGAGCATCAGGGTCAGAGTCCAGCCGCTCAGCAACTGCACCGAGAAGGCGGCCAGGCCGCTGACGCGGGCCATGCGGGCCTGGGCCCGGATCAGGGCCTGCTCCGCCTGCTGCAATCCGGTGAGTGCCTCGGGAGCGGCGGCGAACATCTGCAGTTCGGCCTGGCCGTCCAGATAGTCCACCATGCGGGTGCGCAGGTTGGACTTCTCGGCGATGAGCTGGCGGCCCGGCGCGCGCCCGGCAAAATAGAAGACCAGGGGCAAGGCCAGCATGCCAAAGAGCAGAATGGCTCCCAGCGTCAGCGCCAGGCGACCATCGAAGAAGGAGAGGAAGAAGACCAGCCCGGCGCAGCTCAGCAGGGCCGCCCCAATGGGGGTGATGAGGCGCAGATAGACGTGATCCATGGCATCGATGTCGGCCACCAGACGGTTGAGCAGGTCAGCCTGGCGAAAACCCGCAAGGGAGCCGGGGGAGAGAGGGGAGAGCTTTTGCCAGAACCAGACCCGCAGCCGGGTCAGCACCCGGAAGGTGGCGTCGTGGCTCACGACCCGCTCGCCCCAGCGACTGGCGGTGCGCACGATGGAGAAGAAACGCACGCCCCCCGCAGGGGTCATGTAGTTGAAGGTGTCTCGGGTGGCGACCGCCAGCCCGGCGACGGCGGCGGCGGAGAGGAACCAGCCGGAGAGGGAGAGCAGGCCCATGCCGGCCACCAGGGTGACCAGGGCCAGCAGCAGGCCGATGGAGAGGCTGAGCCAGTGCTGGCGATAAAGGCGCAGGAACGGCAATAGATCAGTCATCGAGAGAGTCTCCGAAACCTTGGGATTGCGACAGGAGGCGGGCGAAGGGGCCCTGGGCCTCGCCGAGTGCGGCAAAACGTCCCTGCTCCACCAGCTTGCCGTGCGCCAGCACCAGGATGTTGTCCATCTGGCTGAGCTGATCGAGGCGGTGGGTGATCATCAGCAGGGTCTGACCTTGTGCGGCCTGTTCGAGGGCGCTCATGACGGCTCGCTCAGAATGGCGATCCAGGCTGGCAGTGGGTTCATCCAGCACCATCATCTGGGTTGTCTTGAGCAGGGTACGGGCAAGGGCGATGCGCTGGGCCTGGCCGACGGAGAGACCGCCCGCCTGATCCCCGACCCGATAGTCCAGCCCTTTCTCGTTGACGAACTCCCAGGCCTGGGCGCGCTTGAGCGCGGATTCCAGCTCGGCGTCGCTGGCGGATGGTCTGGCCAGAAGCAGGTTGTCCCGCAGGGAGCTGTGGAAGAGTTGGGGATTCTGGGAGAGCCAGCCTAGCTGCTGGCGCCACTGGCTGATGTCCAGGGTACGAAGTTCCACTCCGTTGACGCACAGGGAACCGCGATAGGGGGCAAAACCGAGCAGGGCATTGACCAGGGAGCTCTTGCCCGCGCCGCTGATGCCGACCAGGGCGGTGCGCGTGCCGGCTTCCAGCGTGAAATCGAGGGGACCGACCAGCACCTTGCCCTCGGCGCTCAGCACTTCCAGGCTGCGGGCTTCTACCTTGACGGGGCCATCCGCATGGAAGGGGAGCGTCCCGGAGGCGGGTTCGCTCACGTCGGCCTCGAGAAATTCCAGCAGTTGTTCGGCGGCGCCAATGGCCTGTGCCTTGGCGTGATAGTGGGCACCGAGTTCCCGCAGCGGCGCGTAGAACTCGGGGGCGAGGAAGAGCACGAACAGGCCGGTAAAGAGGGTGACCTTGACGCCATAGCTGCCAAAGTTGAGGTGATCGATGTAGGAGAAACCGAAGTAGACGGCCACCAGGGCCACCGCGATGGCGGCGAAGAACTCCAGCACGGCCGTGCTCAGGAAGGCGAGGCGCAGCACCTCCATGGTGCGCTCGCGAAAATCTTCCGATGCATCGCGGATGGCCTCCCCTTCCGCCCGGGTACGCATGAAAAGCTGCAGGGTGCGCAGCCCCTTCAGGCGATCGAGGAAGTGGCCTGAGAGGCGCGCCAGCGACTGGAAGTTGCGGCGGTTGGCATCGGCGGCACCCACCCCCACCAGGATCATGAAGAGAGGAATGAGGGGGGCCGTGCCGAGCAGAATGAGGCCCGCCGCCCAGTTGACCGGGAACACGGAGACCAGGATCACCAGGGGAATAAAGACGGCGATGGCCATCTGGGGCAGATAGCGGGAGAAGAAGTCCTGCATCTCTTCGATCTGCTCGAGCAGCAGGCTGGCCCAGCTACCGGCGGGACGACGCTGGATATAAGCAGGGCCGAGCCTGGCGAGGCGGGTGAGCACCAGCTCGCGGATGGCCTGGCGCACCGCACTGCCCGCCTTGAAACTCGCCACCTCGCGGCCATAGGCCAGGGCCGCCTTGGTCAGGGTCACCAGCAACAGACTGATGAAGAGGGGGGCGGAGTGCTTCGGCGTGGAGCCTTCGATGATGAAACCGTGAAGCAGGGTCGCCAGCAACCAGGCCTGCATCACCATCAGGACGCCCTGACCCAGCCCGAAGGCGATGGAGATGCCGATCCAGCGCCGACCATGGCCCGATTGTTTGCGCAACCAGCCATAGAGATGTTTCTGTCTGTTCTTGTCCATTACCACCCTCCTCAAACGAGTGGCGCAAGACTATCGTCGCCCCCACGGCTTGGCAACCTTGCAGAACCGGGCGGAGGAACATCATTGTGTGAAAAATCGGCTTCATGCTCATTAGTTGGCCGAACAGCTTGATTTATGGCAAAAAATGCGAGGTCGGTGATTGCGCTCGGCGGCAAAATGCATATAGTAGAGGCCACTGACGCGGGTGTAGTTCAATGGTAGAACGGTAGCTTCCCAAGCTGCATACGTGGGTTCGATTCCCATCACCCGCTCCACATTCCAGATAGCGGCACGCGCCGTTGTCCATATCAGCCAGATGGCTGTCTGTCGTGGGGATTCCCCATCACACCAAGCAAGTTTTGATGCCTAGCGGGCATCGTATAATGGCTATTACCTCAGCCTTCCAAGCTGATGATGCGGGTTCGATTCCCGCTGCCCGCTCCAGTCTTCACACAAAAAGCCCACTCCTGCGAGTGGGCTTTTTGTTGTCTGTTTTTTGATGCCGGCGAGAGTGCCAGAGCGGCCAAGCTGAAAGGCGCAGACATGGAAAAGGCGCCACAGGGCGCCTTTTCAACTCGGGAGTGGGGAGGATTACTCCTGCTCCAGCTCGCCGCAGAAGCGATAGCCTTCGCCATGGATGGTGGCGATGATCTCCGGGGTGTCGCCCACGCTCTCGAAGTGCTTGCGAATACGGCGGATGGTCACGTCCACGGTGCGGTCGTGGGGCTTGAGTTCGCGGCCCGTCATCTTCTTGAGCAGCTCGGCACGGGTCTGGATCTGGCCCGGGTTCTCGCAGAAATGCAGCATGGCGCGGAACTCGGAGCGGGGCAGCTTGAACATGTCGCCAGCCGGGCTGACCAGGGCGCGGCTGTTGATGTCCAGGGCCCAGCCATTGAACAGATAACGTTCCACCAGCTTCTTCTCTTCGCCACCGGCGGCCACGTTCATGGTGCGGCTCAGCAGGTTGCGGGCACGGATGGTCAGTTCACGGGGATTGAACGGCTTGGTGATGTAGTCATCTGCGCCGATCTCCAGCCCCAGGATCTTGTCCACTTCGTTGTCGCGACCGGTCAGGAACATCAGGGCGATGTTGTCATCTTCACGCAACTCGCGCGCCAGCAGCAGGCCGTTCTTGCCCGGCAGGTTGATGTCCATGATCACCAGGTTGATGGTGTGGCTGGTCAGGGCCTGGTGCATCTCGTCACCGTTGTTGGCTTCCAGCACGATGTAGCCTTCGGCTTCGAAGATGCTCTTGAGGGTGTTGCGGGTGACCAGCTCGTCTTCGACGATCAGAATATGTGGTGTTTGCATGAGTATTCCCAGATTCTTATCAGTTAATTATCGAAATTTTAACACTCTTTGGCGTTATCCGACCGGTCCTGAAAATTTATTACGTCATCCTGGGTATGAATATCAGGTCGAATCATCGCGAATTTGGTAACTATGTCGGCAAGCATCCCTGTGCCGTACATGGGCTCTCAACAAGTCTGAACAAGAGAAGCCCGGAGAGGTAGTCCATTACAAAAGTTGCTGCATTTTATCAGTTAACAGGCGCATAACAACACTCTTTGCCGTCAGATAGCAACTTTTTAACTCAGCTTTGATATAAGTCAATCCCCGAGTTCGCTGCATCATACTTGGGCTGACCCGCTTTTTCGCCCTTAATAAATGTAATGGGATGTAACATGTGGTTGACATGACTTTGTGGGAAAACTACAGAAAAGTGTGCTTCATCGCCCCCTTTGCGCCCCCCCACTGCCCAGCCTATGCCATTATCACGGCCTGGAACCCGGCCAGCCAGTGGGTGGGGCTGCGTCGCAATGCCCGTCGCCAGCGAGCCCTTGTCCGGCAAGTGGGCGAGTGTCCCGTCATGGGAGAGGTCTGGGGGAGCGATGAGGATGAGCGCTGGCAGGAGGCGTCGCTGTTGTTGCCGCTTTCGCAGCCAGAGGCGATCCGGCTGGCCGCCCGATTTGGCCAGAATGCCCTCTATTGGGTGCGTGAAGGAGAGCTCTGGCTGGTGCCCGTGTTGCTGGAAGGGATGCCCTGTCATCTGGGGACGCTTGCGTCCCGCTGGCGGTTCAGGCTTTCGGGCTGACATGGCCCCCGCCATCCGGACAGGGCACCCGGCCGGTGGATTGTCAGCGCCCCGACATGATGAAAGAATGAGCGGACACATTTCACTCCATGGAAGGATGATGATCATGCTGGACCTGCTGCCCGACCTTTGCGATGAACATGGCGATGCCCTTAGGATCGCTGACCCCCTGTTTCAGGACTATGGTGGCAAGGCGCTGTTTTACGGCGAGGCCGTGACCCTCTCCTGCTTTGAAGACAACAGCCTGGTGCGTGATCTGGTCAATCGTCCCGGCCATGGCAAGGTGATGGTGATCGACGGGGGCGGCTCCCTGCGTCGGGCGCTGCTCGGGGATCAGCTGGCCATCAAGGCGGTGGAGCAGGGGTGGGAGGGGATCCTCATCAATGGTGCCGTGCGGGATGTGGGGACGCTGGCGACCCTGGCGCTGGGGGTCAAGGCCCTGGCCCCCTGCCCGGTCAAGACCGAAAAACGGGGCCTGGGCACGCTGGATGCCGTGGTCTCTTTTGCCGGTGTGACCATAGCGCCCGGCGACTATGTCTACGCCGACCTCAACGGTGTGCTGGTGAGCGGCGCCAGGCTCCTCTGAACCTCAGAAGTTGAAGCCCACTCCCAGAGTGAGAAAGTGTTCCGTACTGAAGGCGCTGAGTCCGTAATTGGCGGTGATGGCCAGGGAAGGGGTCACCAGCAGGCTGCTGTTGAGCTCAACCAGGGTGCTGGCCTTGATCACCTCCAGTTGCTTGAGCTGGCTGCCGATGTTGAGTGACGGGGAGAGGCGATAGCGCACCCCAGAGCTGATATTGAACCCGGCCTGCCCACTTTGGGGGCCGATGGCGGGGCCGGCCTCCATGTAGAGGCTGATGTCATCCTGAAGCGGGTATTGATAGCCGGTATTGATGAGCCAGAGGTCGAAGTTGTCGCCCAGGTGGCTCTGGTTGCCGAGCAATACGCCGGAATAGCTTTTGACGTAGAGCGGGTTGTCCGATTCGGTCTGGAGAAAACTCCAGTCGGCGGCCTGAGCCGAAAAGACGAGGCTGGATGCCATGGCGATGACGAGAGACTTGACCATTCGTTTCCCCTCCCTGGGTCCGAACAGGACTACAAGCATGGCACATGCCAGCGGGGAGTAAAGGGAACCCCGATCACAATAAAAGAGTTTTGATTGACGCTGCAGTCATGGTACACAGGCCCCTCACTCCGTGTCGTTACGACACGCTCCATCACGAGGTGAACTGATGAACAACAAACTGATCCTGCTGGCCGCTCTGGCCCTGGGAGGCTGCGCCATGACTACGGGTTCCACGCTGGCACAATTGCAGGCATCGACCTGGCAACTGCAAGGGGCGAGCGGTGACACCTTCACCCTGCAGGTCGCCGGTGACAAGGTGGCGGGCAAGGGCGGCTGCAACCGCTACTTTGGCGGCATCACAGAGCAGGATGACGGCGTGTTGACGCTGGGCGCCATGGGTTCGACGCGCATGATGTGTGCGGGGGATCTGGCCGGCAAGGAGATGAACTACCTGCAGACCCTGGAGAAGGTGGCGAGCTTCCAGATCAGCGGCAAACAGCTGGTGCTAAAGGATGCCGACAAGGCCACCTTGCTGACCTTTGACGCCGTGAAATAAGCCGGAATCTCGTCAAAGGCTGTCGCAGGCGACCCCTGCGCCAGCGTGCAGAAGAATGTGAAAGGGGGCTCAATGGAGTCCCTTTTTGTGCCTGATGTCGGGTCATCCCCCTCGCTGGAAGCGAAACCGCTTCTTGCGCCGGTAGGGATAGACATCCTCGAACATCCCCTCCTTGATGTTGCTCTGCAGCATCTTCCAGTAGTTGGCGTCGAAGAGCTCCTTGTGCAACTGCATCATGATCTCCCGCACCTGGGGTTTTTGCAGCAGGAAGGTGGCGAACTCCTCCGGGAAGATGTCGTTGGGTGCCACCGAATACCAGGGTTCGGCGCTCCACTCGTCCTCCGGGTAGCGTGGCGGCGGGATCTGGCGGAAGTTGCACTCCGTCATATAGCAGATCTCGTCGTAGTCATAGAAGACCACCCGGCCGTGGCGAGTCACCCCGAAGTTCTTGAACAGCATGTCGCCGGGGAAGATGTTGGCCGCCGCGAGCTGGCGGATGGCGTTGCCGTACTCCTCCAGGGCGAGGCGGGTCTGCTGTTCGTCCGCCTGATCCAGATAGAGGTTCAGGGGGATCATCTTGCGCTCGGTGTAGAGGTGTTTGATCACCAGCTTGTCGGCGGTGAGGGTAAGCGCAGAGGGCGCCACCGCCTTGAGCTCGGTCAACAGCTCCGGCGAGATGCGATCGAGGGGAAACTCGAAGTTGGTGAACTCCTGGGTATCTGCCATGCGGCCCACTCTATCGTGCTGTTTTACCAGCCGGTATTTCTCCTTCACCTGCTCGTGGCTCACCTCCTTGGGCGGGGTGAACTCGTCTTTTATCACCTTGAACACCACATCGTAGGAGGGGAGGGTGAACACGCTCATCACCATCCCCTTGATGCCGGGCGCGATGACGAACTGCTCCCGGCTCTGGGCCAGGTGCTGCTGGTAGTGACGATAGAGCTCGGTCTTGCCGTGTTTCTGGCAGCCGATGGCGTTGTAGATTTCATAGTCCGGCTTGCGGGGCATGATCTGGCGAAGGAAGGCCACAAAGAGCGCCGGCACCGGGGCATAGACCATGAAGTAGGCGCGGGCGAAGCCGAACACGATGGAAGCCAGCTCCGGCTCGAAGATGACGGTGTCCACATAGATGCTCTGACCGGTGCTGAGCAAGGGCAGGATGAAGGGATAGACTTCGCCCTTCACCCGGATGAGCCCCACCAGATAGGCTCCCTTGTTGCGATAGAACACCTCCCTGAGCAGCTCGATGGCGAAGGGCTCCTCGTGCAGGATGGCCGGGCCGCTCTCTGCCAGATGGCGGTGGATATCCATGATGTCCCGCTGCTTGTCTTCGAAAGGGAGGGTGAAGCTGTAATCCCCGAGCAGCTGGCTCAGGGTCTGGGGCAGGTGGGAGAGATCGGTGCGATAGATACGCAGCAAGGATCCCAGGTCAGGCTTGTCGCCCCGGCTCACGAAGGGGTGGATATAAAGGTTTTCGTCGCGGATGTTGCGATGGCGGAAGATGCGGCGATAGACGGAGTTGAAGAAGGACTCCGCCACCTCGAAGTTCTCGCAGCGGGGCAGGAGATCGCTGAAGGCGCCTTTCACCTGCTTGAGCAGGGCCTGGGTCGGCAGCAGCTCCCCCATCATCTGTTTGATCTGCGCCGTGGTGGCGCCGACATGGTGATCATAGAGGCGGATGCGCTCTCGACCGGCGAGCTGCACTCCCAGCCAGTCGCTGTTCTCGAAACGGCTCTTGCTGCCCTGGGTTATCTCGAGAAAGCGGCTGTAAAACGACTCAAAACGTTGCAGGATCGTCTCGGCGACCGCCTGCTCCAATGGCTGCTGCATCTCTCTCTTCCTTGTGATCTGTCGGGCCCATGGCGTCAGTGCCCTGAGGCGGCGGACTCGCGTCCAAGGCCACTATGGCAACATCCAAACATCTGTTCAAGTGGCAATATTTCGGGATAAACGGTAGATTGCGCCCCTGTTTTGCCGACGGTTCGCCGCAGTTCGCGGCGTCGGCCCCATCCTGGAGAGAACCCGATGAAACTCTATTTTGTGCTGGTGTCGCCCGCCCGTGCCGCCAACGTGGGGGCTGCTGCTCGCGCCATGAAGACCATGGGCTTCGATGCCATGCGACTGGTGGGGAGCCGGGTGCACGAAGAGGAGGAGGCGAGCTGGGTTGCCCACGGGGCGCAGGAGATCCTGACGGATGCGCAAGCCTTCGACACCCTGGAAGAGGCCCTGGCGGACATGGATCTGGTGGTCGCCACCACCGCCCGGCAGCGCGGCCGCTACCAGCACTACCTCACCCCGGCGGACATTCGCGACCAGATCCGGGCCAAGCCCTCCCTCGAGAAGGTGGCCATCGTGTTTGGCTGCGAGGAGTCCGGACTCTCCAACGAACAGCTCGCCCAGGTGGATCTCATCAGCTACCTGCCTCTCAAGGTCTCATACCCGTCCCTGAACCTGGGTCAGGCGATCATGCTGTATGCCTATGAGCTGAGTCCGCTGCTCGATGACCAGAAAGTGAGCGACGAGCAGGACGTAGCAGAAAATTTCGAGAGTGCCGGGCAGGTTCGCGTGCTGAAATCAAAAACAGCAGAATTGCTTGGTGAACTCGGAGTTTCGCAGGATGAAAAACTGCATCAATGGGTGATGGACCGAGTGCCCATGCTGCCGCAGCGGGATCTCAATATGCTCCATCTGCTCTGCAAAGACCTTGCCCGCAAGTTTGGCAAGGAGGTTTAGGTTGACAGCCCCTCGCCGGGCGCGGTATTGCTAACAACCAGATTCGTTCAAGAGTGTTCGTCATGCAGCTATTCACCAACGTCATCACCACCACCATTATTACCGGTACCACCACAGGTGGCACTGGGGCCGGTTGATGCGCTGACGAACAAGCACAGAAATCAGAAAAAGGCCCGTACCCACCCAGTACGGGCTTTTTTGTTGGATTGTTTTTAGACCAATTAGCAGATCAATTTGCAGGGAATACAGGGAGATAGCGATGAGAGTGTTGAAATTTGGCGGGTCGTCACTGGCCGACGCAGAGCGTTTCTTGCGGGTTGCCGATATCGCGGTGAATACCCATGGCCAATCCCAGGTGGCCCTGGTGCTGTCGGCACCGGCCAAGGTGACCAATCACCTGGTCGCCCTGGTGGAACAGACCAGTCGCGGCATGGATGCAAGCAGTACCCTGTTCGAGATCAACGGTATCTTCTCCCGTCTGCTGGCCGGCTTGAAGGCCGCCTATCCCGCGCTGGATGACAAGGCGCTGCAGGCCCGTCTCACCGCCGAGCTGGATCAGGTCGAGCGGCTGATGCAGGGTATCCGTCTGCTGGGGCTGTGCCCGGACAACGTCCAGGCCCGCATCCTGAGCCGTGGCGAGAACCTCTCCATCGCCTTCATGCACGAGCTCTTGCGGGTGCGCGGCCTCGAGCTGGATCTCATCGTGCCCGAGCAGTTGCTGGTCACCGATGGCGGCTACCTCGAAGCCCATGTGGACATCGAAGCCTCCCGGGTGCGCTTCGCCGCCAAGGGCCTGCGCTCTGATTGTCTCTACCTGATGCCGGGCTTCACCGGTGGCAGCGACAAGGGCGAGACCGTGCTGCTGGGCCGCAACGGCTCCGACTATTCCGCCGCCGTCTTGGCCGCCTGCGTCGATGCCGAGTGCTGCGAGATCTGGACCGACGTGGAGGGCTGCTACAACTGCGACCCGCGCCTGGTACCGGACGCCTACCTGCTCAAAACCCTCTCCTATAAAGAGGCGATGGAACTCTCCTACTTCGGTGCCAAGGTGCTGCACCCGAAGACCATCGCCCCCGTGGCCCAGTTCCACATCCCCTGCCTCATCAAGAACAGCTTCAACCCTCAGGGTCCGGGTACCCTCATCGGGGTCGATCAGGGGGATGACGATCTGAAGGTGAAGGCCATCTCGGATCTCTCCGGCATGTGCATGTTCAACGTCTCCGGTCCCGGCATGAAGGGCATGGTGGGCATGGCCGGTCGCATCTTCTCCGCCGTCTCCCGCGCCGGGGTCAGCATCGTGCTGATCACCCAGTCGTCCTCCGAGTACAGCGTCAGCTTCTGTATTCACAGCTACGACAGCGACAAGACCCGCAAGGTGCTGGAGCGCGAGTTCGAGCTGGAGTTCAAGAACCAGTTGCTGGACCCGCTCGAGATCATGACCGATCTGGCCATCATCTCCCTCATCGGTGACGGCATGCGTACCTCCAAGGGGATGGCGGCGCGCTTCTTCACCTCCCTGGCCCAGGCCTCCATCAACATCGTCGCCATCGCACAAGGGTCGAGCGAGCGCTCCATCTCCGCAGTCGTGCGCTCCGGCAAGGTGGCGGAAGCCATCAAGGCGTGCCACCAGAACTTCTTTGGCAGCCAGCAGTTCATCGATCTCTTCGTGGTCGGGGTGGGCGGCGTCGGTGCAGCCCTGGTGGATCAGATTGCCCGCCAGCAGCCGGTACTGGCCGAGCAGGGCACCGGCCTGCGAGTAGTGGGCATCGCCAACAGCCGCCAGATGGCGGTCAACAAGGATGGTCTGGCCCTCGCCAACTGGCGTGAACAGCTGGTGGAAGCACAAGGCAGTTTCAGCCTGGAGGCGGTGAAGAAGCTGGTGGAAGAGAGCCACCTCATCAACCCGGTGATCGTGGATTGCACCTCCAGCGAGGCCGTGGCCGTCCAGTACGCCGACTTCCTCGGGGCAGGTTTCCACGTGGTCACCCCGAACAAGAAGGCCAACACCGGGTCGCTCGATTACTACAAGGCGCTGCGTCGCACCGCTCGCCAGACCCGTCGCAAGTTCCTGTACGAGACCAACGTGGGCGCGGGCCTGCCGGTCATCGAGAACCTGCAAAACCTCATCAAGGCCGGTGACAAGCTGCGCGCCTTCGACGGCATCCTGTCCGGGTCGCTCTCCTTCATCTTCGGCAAGCTGGATGAGGGGATGGCCTTCTCTGAGGCTACCCAAATCGCCCGCGGCAACGGCTTCACCGAGCCGGATCCCCGCGATGACCTGAACGGCATGGACGTGGCTCGCAAGCTCCTGATCCTGGCCCGCGAGGCCGGCATGGCGCTGGAGCTCTCCGATGTGGAGGTGGAGCAGGCACTGCCGCCGGGCTTTGACGTGAGCGGCGACGTGGAAGCCTTCATGGCCCGCCTGCCCGAGGCCGACGGCTGGTTCCGCGACCAGTTCGCGGCGGCCCAGCGTGAAGGCAAGGTGCTGCGTTACGTCGGCTCCATCGAGGGTGGCAAGTGCAAGGTGGCCATCAAGGCGGTGGGTGGCGACGAGCCCCTGTTCAAGGTAAAAGACGGGGAGAACGCGCTTGCCTTCTTCTCCACCTATTACCAGCCCATCCCCCTGGTACTGCGCGGCTATGGCGCAGGGACCGAAGTGACCGCCGCCGGTGTCTTCGCCGATGTGCTGCGCACCCAGAACTGGAAGCAGGAGCTGTAACATGAGTTCAGAGATGAACCCGAATGTAGAAATCGGCGGCAGCGTGGTGGCCTATGCCCCGGCCTCCAGCGCCAACCTGAGTGTGGGCTTTGACGTCCTGGGGGCGGCGCTCGCCCCCGTGGATGGCTCCCTGCTGGGTGACCGCGTCCAGGTCAAATCGGCAGAGGTGCCTTTCGCTCTCTCTTCCGTGGGCCGTTACGCCCACAAGTTGCCGGACGACCCGAAAAAGAACATCCTCCACGACTGCTGGGTCGCCTATGGCGAGGCGCTTGAGAAGCGCGGCCTTGGTCTCAAGCCGCTGGAAATGGTGCTGGAGAAGAACCTGCCGGTGGGCTCGGGCCTGGGATCGAGCGCCTGCAGCGTGGTGGCGGCGCTGGAAGGGCTCAACGCCTTCCACGGTGCGCCCCTGAATGAACACGACCTGCTGCTGTTGATGGGGGAGATGGAAGGGAAGATCTCCGGCTCCGTCCATTACGACAACGTGGCGCCCTGTTATCTGGGCGGCATGCAGCTGGTGCTGGAGGAGGGGGGCGTCATCAGCCAGGGCATCCCGGTGTTTGACGAGTGGTACTGGGTGGTCTGCTACCCGGGCACCGTGGTCTCCACCGCCGCCGCCCGCGCCATCCTGCCAGCCCAGTATCGCCGCCAGGACTGCCTCACCTATGGCCGCCGGCTTGCCGCCTTCGTGCATGCCAGCTACAGCCGCCAGGAAGGGCTGGCCGCCAGCGTCCTGAAAGACGTGATCGCCGAGCCTTATCGCGCGGCCCTGATTGAAGGCTTCAACGAGGTGCGGGCCCAGGGGGCCCAGAACGGGGCGCTCGCCACCGGCATCTCGGGGTCCGGTCCCACCGTGTTCGTGGTGATGAAGGATCTGGCCCAGGCCGAACGCATGAAAGAGTGGATGGAAGCGCACTTCGTGCGCAATGAAGATGGATTTGCCCGGGTCTGCAAACTGGACATGGCCGGGGCACGGGTAACAGGAAGCGAGCTATGAATCTTTACAACATCAAGGACAAGAGTGAACAGGTGAGCTTCGCGCAGGCGGTGCGTCAGGGTCTGGGCCGAGAGCAGGGGCTCTTCTTCCCAGAGACCCTGGAGCCGCTGGCCGACGTGGATGCCCTGCTGGATCTGCCGCTGGCCGAGCGCTCGGCCCGCATCCTGAGCCACCTGCTGGGTGACGAAGTACCGGCTGCCAAGGTGAGCGAGCTTATCGACGCTGCTTTCACCTTCCCGGCGCCCCTGGTGAAGCTGAAAGACGGCACCTATGCCCTCGAGCTGTTCCACGGCCCGACCCTGGCGTTCAAGGATTTCGGCGGCCGCTTCATGGCCCAGTGTCTGGCTGCGTTCAGAACCAATGACAAGATCACCATCCTCACCGCCACCTCCGGCGACACCGGCGCCGCCGTGGCCCACGCCTTCTACGGCCTGGAGGGGATTGAAGTGGTGATCCTCTACCCCAAGGGCAAGATAAGCCCCTTGCAGGAGGCGCTCTTCTGCACCCTCGGCGGCAACATCCGCACCCTCGCCATCGACGGCGACTTCGATGCCTGTCAGGCGCTGGTCAAGGATGCCTTCGACGATGAAGGGCTCAAGACCGCCATCGGCCTCAACTCCGCCAACTCCATCAACATCAGCCGCCTGCTGGCCCAGGTTTGCTACTACTTCGAAGCCGTGGCCCAGTTGCCGAAAGCTGATCGCGCCAAGGCGGTCATCAGCGTGCCGTCCGGCAACTTCGGCAACCTCACCGCGGGTCTCATCGCCAAGGCGCTGGGGCTGCCGGTGAAGCGCTTTATCGCCGCCACCAACGCCAACGACACCGTGCCGCGCTACCTGAAAACCGGCCAGTGGGAGCCGCACCAGACGGTCGCGACCCTGTCGAACGCCATGGACGTGAGCCGCCCCAACAACTGGCCGCGGGTGGAAGAGCTGTGCCGTCGCAAGGGCTGGGCGCTGGAAACCTTGGGCTCAGGGATGCGTGACGATGCCCAGACCCGGGATGCACTCAAACGCCTGCATCAGCTGGATTACCTGTGCGAGCCCCACGGGGCGATTGCCTGGGATCTGCTGAACGAGCAGCTTGGGCAAGACGAGGTCGGTGTGTTCCTCTGCACCGCCCATCCGGCCAAGTTCAAGGAGTCGGTGGACGAGATCCTGAATCTGGATGTGCCGCTGCCGGGCCCGCTCGCCAAGCACGCCGCGCTGCCGCTCCTGTCCCACGATCTGCCCGCTGACTTTGGCCGCCTCAAGGCCTTCCTGCTCGGTTAAGCCGTCATGAGACGCTGACGATCCCCCGCTTTTTCGCGAAAGCGGGGGATTTTTTATGTCCGGTATAGGGCGGGTAGCCCGCCCTGATCCCCCTGAAACAAGGAGCACGGCATGAGCCCGCATCCCCTTCGCACCCTGATCGAGACCTGTGACGCAGCCATCTCCCGGGGCGACTTCGACGCCCTGATGACCTTCTATGCCGAGGACGCCGCCCTGGTGGTCAAACCCGGCATGGTGGTGCGTGGCATTCCCGCCATCCGCCGCGCCTTCACGGCCATCTCCGATTACTTTGACGGTCAGCTTGAGGTGACCCAGGGTGCCATGGAGGTGATCGAGGGGGCCGACAATGCCCTGGTGATCATGGAGACCCGGCTGCGCTACCCGGACGGGGAGGGGTGGATCGACGAGACCCGGCGCGCCACCTATGTGTTTCGCAAAGAGCCCGGCGGGCAGTGGCGCTGCACGGTGGACAACTCCTACGGCACCACGCTGCTGGGGGCGCAGCAGCCCGGCGATCGGCCTGCAACCGACTAGCGCAGTCACACTGACTCGGTGCAGCCAGAGTGCGTGTATAGCGTGCGTAATCAAGGCTCACCATCAAGGCCGTGCAGCCAGACCGGTTAGTCAGATTGAGTAGCCAGATTGAATAGCAAGAGCCAAGCCATTCAGGCCGGGGAACCCGAGCCGCACGCAGGGCGCCGCTCTGCCTGGGAGGGGCATCACAGCGCAGCCCACGGCGCAACTCCCCGTTTTGGTTGTGCCTCACAACCTGCTGGCAGAAAGTGTGCTGGCAGTGATTGCTGCGACGTTTTTACGAATCTGGTTTGCACTCTCGTTGTTATGTTCGCCCCTGGCAGCACAACCCTGTCTGTGGGTCATTTCCGGCCCCCCGTGGCCCGTTGACCCGGTCTGCCGTGGCTGCTAATCAGGGGACTGCTTGACACCCTTCATGGACGAGCAGAGCCGCAGATGCCTCGACGGCGCGGCTTATCGACAACAACAACACCACAGTGCAGGGAGCAAACCATCATGTGGCCGTACCGAAAAATAGTGACCCAGTCCCTCAAGACCCCCCTGATGATCGCCAGGATCATCTTTTACTTCGCCCTGATATTACTGTTGCCGCTGCCTTTTATGGTGTCTGCAGACACCGTCCTGGCAGAAATCGGGCGCACTTATTACGCCCTGTTCTCATTGCCCATCGCCATGGTGCTGATGCTGATATCGAGCCTGATGGCCATCCTCATTGCCATGGTGGAGTCGCGCAACCAGCAGCCACCCCAAGGGCGGTGGTAAGAAGGTCCCTGCCTTTCAAGCAATCCAATAAAAAACCATCCCGGACGGGATGGTTTTTGGACTTCCAAATTGGGACTCCCACCTTTTTGCCAGCAATTCGCCCGGCACTGTGGTCAGCGGCGATGCCATCAGCCACCTTGTTAATCCGATAGATCCCGTTTTACTCCCTTGGCATTTGTTTGGTGTCAGGCATTGCCATGTCTGAACACGCGACCCCACCGGGTAAATGTCGCTGGTGTACAAGATATTTATCGGGTTCCAGGAAGATCAGTGTGTGATGAGAGATATAGCCAGCCAGGTAACGGCTGGCTCAAAAAGGTAGGGATCCTAGATTACAGGTTAAACAAGACACCGGTTGAGGCCGGTGTCAGGTGATAACTAGAACTGTACAAATAGACCGGTATAAATAGTTATTGTAATTTATCGTAACCGATCATTTTTGAAACTTTCCCATAGTTTACCCCAGCAATATGACAAATTTGCTGAGAGTCTTTCTCTGTCCTTTCAAACATGTATAAGTAATTTACTACAATGGATTTCATCAATCTATCGCTGAGATGGTTTTTATCCATGTCATTAATTAATCGTTTGATTTGATCTACAGGTATTGCATTGCCTAACTCAAGCATGGTTGATAGTTTTATGAGTTTACCTGCATTAGATTTCATGTCATCACATACATTATCAATTACTTGTTGCAAATTAACACTACCTATAGAAGATGATATCTTTGTAATAAAGAAAAATGATAGGCTTACTATCATTTCGAACAATAGTCGTCTAGCAACCTCTTTTATTTTACTGTTAGTTACTGCATCCAGCTTCCCTTGGAATTTTTCTTTTAATTTTTTTTCTATGATATCTATAGCATGTTCTGATGAGTTGTCTATAAGAGAAAAGAAATATTCCAGAGATCTAAGGGGGGCCTGTATAGCCTCTTCTAGTAATTTTTGTTTCTGATGTACTTTTAAAGACCCATAATAATTTCTTGATAATTGACCAAGGATTTCTAAAGACTTAAAGGTAAGATTCATATCTTTTAAGAAATCATTTGCAACATCTTCTTCTTTTGCCTTAACAAAGGACGAGTCATCGTCTTCATCATTCAGTAATGAGTCAAAATCTTTTTCATTTCCCTCTTCCACCTCATCTTTTTTAGATTCAATTTTTCTTCTGTAATCGAATCTATTTTGATTTTGAAATGTTACAGGGAAATCAGGCATTTTGTCTATAATGGCATTAATAAAATCAGTATCAACATCAAGCTTGGCTGGTTCCAATTTATTGAAGAATTTTTTTGTATGACTTACCACCTTATCTAATATTGAATCATCCCTAGAATGATGAGTGAGGAATGTCAGAATACTCATGCTTCTACGACGACTTAATGTTGAAATAAGAGAATCAATTATTTGAACAGTGTCTTCGTTTCTTATTGTGTCAGATAAGTACTTTGCAATAAAGAAGTAGTATACATAAGGGTACTTGAACTTATAATATCTACCATCTTTTTGCTCTAATATTTTAGCTTTGACAAGTTGTTTAAATCGTCCTTCAAAATCGATTCTTACACCATACTCGCGGCATAGTTTGTTGTTAAAGTCCCATAAATTATCACTAGATTCTTCTTTTATATTATTAGTAAAGTAGTAATACGATAGTTCTTTTACATAGTTGAAAAATGCATCTAGCTCTTCTTTTTTTACTGAGGCATTCCCAAGATTTTGAGTTATTAAGTATTCATAGTAATACCCGTAAGTATTTGCGCTTACATCAAGAGCATTTCCATTTTCCATTGATTGGAGTAATGTTAATAAAAAGAATGGGGTAGAGGGAATGTAGTTTTTCCCTAATACCTTAGTGATAGTTTTTACTGCATGATCATTTTTATATAAGAGGCGCCCACTTTCATTGTTGCACTCTTCCTTAAGTGAGTTCCATTTATTTACAAGTTCGTATCTAAGTCTGTGACCTAATTTTAGTATTTCATATTTTTCAAAGCCATCATCAAAATAACTCTCACCTAAAAGTTCACTTCCACCAAAGTCAAAAGTGTCACTTACAGTGATTATTATCTTGTCAAAAATGCTATATGACTTCTCTAAAAAAACATTTATAGACTTTCTATCACCCTTAATTAACTCGAAACCATCCAGTAATAAAACCTTATATGTAGTTGTTGTCACAAATTCTGTGAGTGTAAGGTTTGAGTATTGCTTTGATATTTGCTTTAATATTATTTTATCATAATCAACACCCCCACTTCTAATAGATGCCCCCTCAACTAAAAGTGGCAAAAATGTTTTTCCTATTGAGTCTATGAAAAATTTCTTCAATAGCGTTGACTTTCCACAGTATTCATCCCCTATAAGAAGTATTTTTTTACTATCAAGGCTAAGGATTTTTTCTGAAGACATTTTTTTCATTTGTAATTTATCTTCATCCCGAAGAAATTTTATGGTGGGATAGACAAAAACATCGTTTAGATCAATAGTGTCCTTATCGGGATGCAAATATGTAACTCCGATATCTAGGAGACTCTTATAAAAATCGTAGTTTACATGATGACTATTTGTTGAGATGGAGCATTTTCTCATCACATCGCTTTTATTTAATGTTTCTTGATGCAAGAAATCATTATTTCTCCATAGATAGCTTTTTATATCTATATCGTTTTCATGAATTTCAATAGTGATAAAGCCATTCTCTTGTATCGAAGGATCATCAAAAGGAATAGCTTCGATCATTAAACATGATGCTGTCTCTCCAATTATTTTAAAACTATCGCCTAGATGTTCGTGACCCGTTAATATGATCGAATAATCTTCCCGCAGCCTATTTCTTATCTCTTTTTGGTTGTTTACTTCTAGCCATGATAAAGGGTGGTGGAAGAAAATTAAATTTCTCTCGTTTTTCTTAACATCAGGAAGGTATTTTTCCGGAAACGTTATATCACCGCCACACTCTTTTATTTGAGAGCACCATGCTGTATTCAAAGTAGATATGAATATCTTTCCTTTATCGTCATCTAGTTCATACGTCTTGGATAATGGAGTATGTAAGATTGGTTGAATAGCAGAAAAATTACTCTCAAACTTATAGTAGGCATTCATTCCTGATGTCGCGACTTTGATAGTTTCTTCATCATGCAAAGAAGGATCAATTTTTAGTATTTGATTCCTTAAAATCGTAGATGTGTAGCTGGAAAAATCATGGTCATGATTACCTGGACACATGATTAAATCATATGATGTCGCAAGCTCTTCAAAAGCTTTATCTAAAAGATGATATTCGTCTATCCTGCCACTAAATGCAATGTCACCGGAAACTAGTATTATAATTTTACTGTAATTACCTACCTTCTTGATTGCATTTAGGTTTAATATAAATTTTTCTAGCTTGTGATTGATTTCGTTCTTATTTGATTCTTTTATATGAATATCACTTAAATTAACAAAAAGAGTCTTATTTGAGAGAGTGTCCATAATTTACATCCATGTGATAAATGTATTTCAAAATTATCTTTGATCGAAAAGGTTCATATAAGGGTAAGGCTCACGCTACCGCCCCTGGATTACAGCTTCCAATGCGCTCCATTAACCAGCGGGCGGGGCCCGAATGGTTCAGTAGGCGCCGAATGGCCAGCATATCCTCAAGCCTCATACGCAAACCAGTCAAAAATTGACGCAACCGCAAGGACGCGCTGGATTTTTGCGCCAGCTCAACAATTGAAGTGAAGGCGCGGGTGGCCGGAGGGAGGGACTGTGGTGAGGTTGTCGAGAAGGAAGGGGCATTTTGTTGTCACGGGGCAGGGGGACTATAGTGCAGCGAGGCAAGGGTGCCTCGTTTGGCCCGCGTGAGTGGGGGCTAACCACAATGGATAGAACAATGGGAGTGTGACATATGAAGCGGATCCTGATGGTGTTGAGTCTGTGTGTGACGGTCATGGGCATGGGAATGGGGGTAGCCCAGAGCGCGACCTCTGGCGCGCAGCAAGAGTGCGAGGCCCAGGCGGCGGTGAAGAAGCTGGCGGGCGCCGCCAAGACCAGCTTTGTGGGCAAGTGTGTCAAGGATGCCTCCGCCAGTGCCAAGGCAAGCCAGTGTGAGAAAGCGGCCGCCGACAAGAAGCTGGCCGGGGCTGCCAAGAACAGCTTTATCCAGAAGTGCGTGAAGACGGACGGGGCCGCCGACAAGGCGACCCAGTGCGAGAAGGCGGCGGCGGACAAGAAGCTCGCCGGGGCGGCCAAGAACAGCTTTATCCAGAAGTGCGTGAAAACCGCCTGAGCCGGTGAGGCTCTGACACCAACGCAGGTTGAGGCAGTGACGAGAAAGGGGCCCTGGGGCCCCTTTCTCTGTTGTGATGGGTGGTGGGGGCAGCCCTCGCCGCCAGTGTGCCCGGCCATAAGCTGTGAGCGGGGAGCTGGCTTGATCCCTGCCTGGTCATCACTCTCCCTGGGTTGGCTGGGTATGTTCGGGGGCGCTGCTCAGCAGATCCTGCCCCTCGTCCTGGCTCAGCACCAGATAGCGCTCGTACTGGCGCAAGACGTCGGCACTCAGCTCGTCCCGGGTCAGGTACTGGATGTCGTAACCGGCACGGCCATCGGCAAAATAGGTGATGGGCTCGAAGATGCGGGCCTCGGGATCGTGGTTGTGGGCCGCCTCCAGAGGGTTGAAGGCGGGGGCGGGGCGGGCCTCGATGCGCACCCCGTAGCAGAAGTCCCGGCGACCCTGCTGGGGCACCAGCAGATGGCACTGATCCGGCCCATCCTCTTCGACCCGGCTGGTGATGCCCCGGGCAGCGAACTCCTGACTCAGGGCCGTCAGGGCGGGCAGGGCGACCTTGTCCACAAAGGCGCGGGCCTCCTGCTCGGTGGAGGGGCGCAGCAGGTGATCCATCCGGGTGCGCCACTGCTTGCCGTTCCAGAAGTCAGTGGCGGGGGAGAGGCGCCTGGCCGAGTGCTCCTTGTCTGCGACAAGGCCGCGGCAGAGTCCGAGGCAGAGCAGCACCATGATGAAGGCAAACGGCAGGGCGGCGATGAGGGTCATGGACTGGAGTGCCGCCAGCCCCCCTGTGCTCATCAGGGTACCCGCGGTGACCCCGAGCAGCAGAGCCCAGAACAGGCGCTGCCAGACCGGTGAGCCCTCCTTGCCCTGGGTAGCGATGTTGTCGATGACGAAGGCGCCCGAGTCGGCGGAGGTGACGAAGAAGACGCTGATGAGGATCACCGCGAGGGCCGAGGTGATGTCCGCTCCCGGCAAGAGGTCAAAGAAGTTGAACAGCAGGGTGTCGATGTTGCCGACCGAGTCGATGAGGCTTGTGCCCCCCTCATGCTGGCTGGCCCAGATGGCGGCGTTGCCGAACACCGTCATCCAGAGCAGGTTGAAGGCGGTGGGCACGAACAGGACGCCGAGGATGAATTCGCGCAGGGTGCGTCCGCGGGAGATGCGGGCGATGAAGAGGCCGACGAAGGGGGACCAGGAGATCCACCAGGCCCAGTAGAGCAGGGTCCAGTTGCCGAACCAGCCCGCCTGGCGGGTCTCGCTGTAGGTGAAGGTGCGGAAGGTGAGCTGGCTCAAAGAGGAGACATAGTTGCCAATGTTCTCCGAGAGGGCTCCCAGCAGGTATTGGGTGGGGCCGGCCACCAGCACGAACAGCAGGAGCACGATGGCGAGAAAGAGGTTGAGCTCGGAGAGGCGCTTCACTCCCTTGTCGAGACCGGTGACCGCCGAGATGCCGGCGAGGGTGATAACGACCCCGATGAGGCCGAAGCGAAACAGCTCCCCCGAGGTGTCCATGCCGGTGAGGCGGGTGATCCCCGCCGAGAGTTGCATCACGCCATAGCCCAGGGTGGTGGCGATGCCGAAGATGGTGCCCACCAGGGCGAAGACATCCACCGCGTGGCCGAGCGGCCCGTGGATCTTCTCCTTGAAGATGGGATAGAGGCCGGAGCGGATGGTCAGGGGCAGGTTGTAGCGAAAGCCGAAGTAGGCCAGCACCAGGCCGACGATGGCGTAGATGGCCCAGGCGTGAAAGCCCCAGTGGAAGAAGGTGGTGACCATGGCCTCGCGGGCGGCCACCTGGGTCAGGGGCGTCGCCTGGGGCGGGGAGACGAAGTGACTCATGGGCTCGCCCACCCCGAAATACATGAGCCCTATCCCCATGCCGGCGGCGAACAGCATGGCGAGCCAGGAGGTGAAGCTGAACTCCGGGCGGGCATCGTCCGGCCCGAGGCGAATGTTGCCAAAGTGGCTGAAGGCGATCACCAGCAGCAGGATCAGGAACATGCCGACCACCAGCACATAGAACCAGCTGAAGTGCTGGGCTATCCAGCTCTGGCCGCTGCCAAAGAAGCGGGCGGCGGCCTCCGGGGCTAGGGAGCAGATGGCCAGCAGCGCCAGGATGAAGAGCAGACCCGGGATGAAGATGGGCAGCGACAGGGTGCATCTGGGGGGACGGGGAGCATTCATGGGACACCTTTGGGTGGAAGGACTCAAGACACTATAGGCCCCTCGGGTGCAAAGCAGACAAGGGGTGGATGGCGAGTGACGGGGTCAATGGCCATGAACACCGTGGGGGAGGCACTCGTCGCCCTGTTTTTTTATCGTAATTTATTCCATTAAATCATATGGTTACCGCTGCCTTGTTTGTTAATAGCAAGTTAATGCCGTTTTTTGGGAAATCTTTTCCCCCCTCGTCCGGTTCTATTGAACGTAGCCGGATGAGATGCGCCGGAGACATCACTCTCGACAACAAGGAATAGAGACATGAACGTGAAAAAGAGTACTGCCATCGCCTCTGCCATGACGGGTCTGCTGGCCCTGGGTGCCCAGTTCATCGCCGCGCCGGCCATGGCTGCGGATGACAAGGAGAAGTGCTACGGCGTGGTCAAGGCGGGCAAGAACGATTGCGCCACCAAGGGCGGATCCTGCGCCGGCACCGCCAAGATGGATGCCCAGGGTGATGCCTTCGTGGTAGTGCCCAAGGGGCTGTGCGAGAAGCTCGCTGGCGGGTCCCTGCAACCCAAGTAAGCCGCATGCCATGGTGTGGCGTCCGCCACATCATGGCCCTATCTATTGAGAGCCCAGCCATGAACCCCTTGATCGGTATCGGTTTACGCCCCCCGCACTACGACGAGATCCGCCACACCCTGCCCGGAGTGGGCTGGCTTGAGGTACACAGCGAAAACTACTTCGAGCGCCACAGCCAGGGCTTCGAGGTGCTGGCGGATCTTGCGAGGCACTACCCCGTGAGCCTTCACGGAGTCGGCATGTCGCTGGGCTCCGCCGATCCTCTCGATGCCGGGCACCTGCGCCAGCTGGCAGCCCTGGTGGCGGCCATCTCGCCGGTGCGGGTGTCGGAGCACCTGAGCTGGGGCAGCATCGGCGGGCGCTATTTCAACGATCTGCTGCCCATGCCCTACACCCGTGCCGCTCTTTTGCACATGAGCGACAAGATAGATCGGGTGCAGCAGACACTGGGCAGACAACTGCTTGTCGAGAATCCCTCCTCCTACCTGCAACTGGCGGGGGAGATGGGGGAGGCCGAGTTTCTGGCCGAGCTGGCTGAGCGCAGTGGCTGCGGCGTCCTGCTCGATCTCAACAACCTCCATGTGAGCGCGGTCAATCACGGCCTGGAGGTGGACGACTATCTGGCGACTATCGACCTCGACACGGTCGGCGAAATTCACCTGGCCGGTTTTACCGAGAAGCACCTGCCCCAGGGGCCCCTTTATATCGATACCCACAGCACCCCCGTGGCCGAGCCCGTCTGGGTGCTCTACGAGCAGGTCTGCCAGCAGCGTGCCATCCCCACCCTGATTGAATGGGATCTGGCGATCCCCCCGCTGCCGGTGCTGCTGGGAGAGGCGCAGCGTGCCAGCGAGATCCTGAGCGCGGCACAGCAAACATCCAGGGAGGCCGCCCATGTCTGAGCGTGTTTCCCCGCAAGGTGCTTTTGCGAGTGGGCTGCTCGGGGAGGCCGCCCATGTGTGAGCTTGCTTCCCTGCAACGCGCTTTTGCGAGCGGTCTGCTCGGCCAGGATGATGCCATCCTCGGGCACATCCAGCCGGGACGCTTTGCCCCCGACGCCCTGTTGCAGATCTATCGCAACAACTTCATCCTCGGCCTCACCGAGGTGCTCGCCAGCAGCTACCCCGCGGTACGCGCCATGGTTGGCGAGACCTTCTTTGAGGCGGCGGCACGAGGGTTCGTGCTGGCGGCACCTCTGGAGGAGGGGAGCGTCATGGACTACGGGGAGGGCTTTGGCGACTGGCTGGCACGCTTGCCCACCACGGCCGCGTTGCCCTGGCTCGGGGATCTGGCCCGCTTCGAGTGGCGGCTGGAGCGGGTCTCGCTGCTTGCACCAGAGACGCGGCACTGGCCCGCCGAGCGGCTTGCCGCCATGACCCCTGAGCACTGGGAGCGGCTGGTGCTGCATCCTGCCTGCGATCTGCTGCTCCTGGAGAGCCCCCATCCGGTGCTGGCGCTCTGGCAGATGGCCCTGCATGGCGGTGAGACGGTCAGGGAGCTGGATGCTGTCTGCTCCCTGGCACTCAAGAAACGCCCCGGACACCGGGTCGACCCCATTCCCCTGGATGCCGCCGCCTGGCGTCTGCTGCAAGGCTGCCTGCAGGGCAGGCCGCTGGCCAGCCTGCTGGCTCAGGATCCCGCCATGGCCGAACACCTGGCCCCCCTCATCACCCTCGACCTGCTGGTCGATCTGGAGCTTGCCCCATGACAACGCAAACCCTTGCCAGGCCCCTTGGCCCCCTTGTTGAACGCATCTTGCCCTGGTGCAGCGGTGGCCTGTTGCTGCTTGCCAGGCTCTGGGTCGCCACCATTTTTCTGCGATCCGGATGGCTCAAGTTCACGGCCTGGGACAGCACCCTCTATCTGTTCGAGTTCGAATATCAGGTGCCTCTGCTGCCCTGGCAGTGGGCGGCCTATGCGGGCACGGCGACCGAGCTGTTGCTGCCCCTCTTCCTGCTGGCGGGCCTCTTCACCCGTCCGGTCGCCTTGCTGCTGTTTGGCTTCAACGCCATGGCGGTCATCTCCTACCCGGCCCTCTGGGCGGGGGGCTTTCACGATCACCAGTTGTGGGGCTGGATGCTGCTGACCCTGGCCGTGTGGGGGGCGGGCCCCCTGGGGCTCGACAGCTGGCGCCTTGCCCGTCGCTCGCCTCCGGCGTAAGGTGGCCGCACACGAGCCCTGCCTGACTGACGGGTGGGAAAGGAATGCAAAGGAGAAGAGATGAAGGTTCGCGAGGCCCTGGCGGCCGATATTCCTGCCCTGACGACACTGCGCATGGCGCTCTTTTGCGAGGTGGGGGCACTTGCCCAGCCCGATGAGGATCCGGTCCTCAGGGAGGCGACGCAGGCCTACTTCATTCAGGCGCAGGAAGAGGGCAGCGCCCGTAGCTGGGTGGTGGAAGAGGAGGGCGAAGTGGTGGCGTGCGCCACCCTGGCACTCTTCATGCGCCCGCCCTACCCGGGCAATCTGGCGGGGCGGGAAGGGTACCTGCTCAACATCTACACCCGGCCGGCCTGGCGCAGACGGGGAATGGCGAATGCCCTGCTGGTGGCCATGGTGGCGTATGCCCGCGAGCAGCAACTGGGCAAGCTGTGGCTCCATGCCAGCAGTGATGGGCGCGCTATCTACGAACGGTTCGGCTTTGCCGGCAATCCCGCCTGCCTCGAGTGCGTACCTGCCCGTTAGCCTCCTCTTTTTCTGCACCGGGCTGATCCTCTTTCACAAGGGCTGCGTACTGTGAGCCCTTGGCGGCATCGCCGCTTTTCTATACACTGCGCGCCCCATTCGTTTCAGTCGTCCGACCACTTATGTCGGCGCTGGCGGTGCCGATACCCTCTGTGGGTCAGGCGGTGGTGCCCATGGGGATGGTCAACGAGGTAGAAGCGTCATGTTCAATCACAAACTCAAAGCGCAGTTGCAGGCATGTCAGACCCGGCTCGACGAGGAGCAGGGCATCATAGAGGCGATCAAGGCGGGTGCCGCCACCGTCATCTTCAGCCCGGAGGGGATCATCCAGGAGGTGAGCACCCCTTTCCTGGCCCTGATGGGATATGGTGCCGCCGAACTGATTGGGCAGCCCCACAGCCAGCTCTGTCCGAGGGCCTGGGGGGAGTCCGGTGACTATCGCCAGTTCTGGCGCCGCCTGGCGCAGGGGGAGGTGCAGTCAGGCACCTTCGAGCGTGTGAACCGGCAGGGGGAGACGCGCTGGCTGGAGGCGACCTATTTCCCGGTGAAGCACCAGGGCCGGGTGACCCGGGTATTCAAGATTGCCAGCGACGTCACCGAACAGCACCAGCGGCTGGAGCGACTCGAGGCGCTGACCGAGGCGTTGGACCGCTCCCGGGCCATGATCGAGTTCACCCCGAACGGCGACATCATTCATGCCAATGCCAACTTCCTGAGCGTCATGGGTTACACCTTGGGGGAGATCGCGGGCAGGCACCACAGGATCTTCTGTGACGAAACCTTCCTGCGCGAGCAGCCCCGCTTCTGGGAGGAGCTGGCCCGGGGCCAGTTCAAGTCCGGCCTCTTCATGCGCCACAACAGCCGGGGGCAGGCCGTCTGGCTGGAGGCGACCTACAACCCCATCCGGGATGGCAGCGGCAAGGTGGTGCGGGTGGTGAAGTTCGCCAGCGACATCACCGCGCGCATCGAGCAGAACCACGCCACCCGGGAGGCGGCCCGCCTGGCCCACAGCACCGCCCAGGAGACCCTGCACAGCGCAGAGGAGGGGGCGGGCTTGCTGCGCGCCGTGGTGCAGACCTCTTCCCTCATCGCCTCCCAGGTGGATGAGGCCATCGCCCTCATCGGCCAGCTCAACGAGCAGTCCAGAAGCATCGAGGCCATCGTCTCGACCATCAGCGCCATCGCCGATCAGACCAATCTGCTGGCCCTGAACGCCGCCATCGAGGCGGCGCGGGCGGGGGAGCAGGGGCGCGGGTTTGCGGTGGTGGCGGACGAGGTGCGCCAGCTGGCCGCCCGCACGTCGCTCTCTACCGACGAGATCGCCAAGGTGGTGCAGAAGAACCGCGAGCTGACCGCCAGGGTGACCGACGACATGGCCGGGGTGGCGGGCAGCGCCGAACTCGGCAAGCAGCAGATCGCCAGCGTGGACAAGCTGATGAGCGAGATCCACCAGGAGGCGGACAGGGTCTCCCAGACGGTGTCGGCCCTCTCCATCTGAGGGGCTGACTGCAAGATTGCCAACAGAGTGAGCGATCGGACGGCCAGGCTGAACCCTGGCTGTATGAGGCCCCCCTTCCTCATTGTGCCGCCCGGCCCCCTTGTTTAGGCTGCCGCCTCCTTTTTATTGAGCAGGTAGACAACAATGGCAGTACGACAGAGAGGCAGGGCACTGGCCCTGCTGCTGGGAATGGGGGCGAGCCTGGGGCTCGGTGGTTGCATGGGTCAGATGGGCCTCTCTTCCATGGTGACCAAGGGCAACCTCAGCGTGGTGGACAACCGCTACGGCCGTGCCGGCGTCTTCGTGCTGCTCTCCCCCGTCTATGGCCTGGCGGCCACGGCGGATCTCTTCGTGTTCAACACCATCGAATTCTGGTCCGGCAAGAACCCCATTACCGGCAAGGCGCCTGCCCTGGTGGATCAGAAGAGCGATGCGATCATCAAGGTGAACCAGCACCTGGATCCTGCCCTCAACCAGGTGCCGCTGGCCCTGCTGCCCCAAGGGGTGCGCGAGGTACAAGTGAGCTACCCGGACGAGCGCACCGCCCAGATGGAGATCCACTACATCGACGGTCAGCGCAGCCTGATGCGGGGAGAGATGCGCGGGGAGCGGCTGGATCTCTATCTGGATGACAAACTGGTCTCGACCCTGAGCCGCGAGCAGCGCGATGCGGCGGCAAGCCGGGGAGCGGTGCAGGCATAATTTGTCGCGCCCCTGATCCTTTACTCCCGACAAATGCTATACATGCCTGCGGGCAAGTACGCCCCGATGTAGAGGGAGTGGGCTATGACGGTAAATGGATTGCGTTTGGCAGAGCTGATTGGTTCTCTCAGCCATGCTCTGGACATGACGGAAGGGCAGCCGAGAGGCCACTGCATCCGCTGCTGCTGGATAGGCTCTCGTCTGGGGGAGCAACTGGGACTGGATGCCCGGCAGCGCCACGACCTCTACTACACCCTGTTGCTCAAGGATCTGGGGTGCAGCAGCAATGCCGCCCGCATCTGCGAGCTCTATCTCACCGACGATCTTCACTTCAAGCGCGACTTCAAGCTGGTGGATGGCTCCCTCTCCGAGGTGGTCAACTTCGTGCTGGGCCACACCGGCTTGCAGGCGGATCTGCTGGGCCGTTTTCGCAGCCTGTTCCACATCTTTCGCAACGGGGATCAGATAGCCAACGAGCTGATCCTGACCCGCTGCCACCGGGGGGCGGACATCGCCCGCCAGTTGCGTTTCAGCGACGAGGTGGCCCAGGGGATCCTCTCCCTGGATGAGTACTGGAGCGGCAAAGGGCGGCCGCAACAACTGGCGGGGGAGGCCATCCCGCTCTTCTCCCGCATCGCCCTGCTCTGTCAGGTGGTGGACGTGTTTCACGCCGCCGCCGGGCCGGACGCGGCGATGAGGGAGCTGCGCGAGCGCAGTGGAAACTGGTTTGATCCCGCCTTGGTCAATGCCTTCGAGGCGCTGGCCGATGACGCCTTCTGGCAAGGGCTGGCGGATCCCGCGTTGGCGGAGCGGGTCTTCGGCCACCCGGCGGGGCAGGGGGAGGTGGCGCTGGATGAGGATTATCTGGACGAGATAGCGGCGGCCTTCGGCCAGGTGGTGGACTCCAAGAGCCCCTATACCGCGGGGCACAGCGGCAGGGTGGCGCTCTATACCGACATCCTCGCCGCCCAGATGGGGCTGTCCGAGGCGCGGCGGCGCTGGCTCAAGCGGGGTGCCCTGCTTCACGACGTGGGCAAGCTCGGGGTGAGCAACGCCATCCTCGACAAGCCGGGCAAGCTTGACGAGCAGGAGTGGGCGGCGGTGCAGATGCATGCCGCCTACACCGAGGAGATCCTGGGCCGCATCGGCGCCTTCGAGGAGCTGGCCCTGGTGGCTGGTGCCCACCATGAGCGACTCGACGGCAAGGGCTACCCCAAGGGGCTCAAGGGGGAGGCGATCACCCTGGAGACGCGCATCATCACCACCGCCGACATCTTCGATGCCATCACCGCCAAGCGTCCCTATCGGGATGCCATCCCGGTGCCGCGTGCCCTGGAGATGATGGCGGAAAACCTGGGCACGGCCATCGACCCCGACTGCTTTGCCGCCCTGAAGGCGGGGATAGAGGACTTCTCCCTCTACCTCACTCCGGAGCAGCCCCTGGCTCGTGCAAGCTAAGGCGCGAGCCCGAGACAAGCAAGCCCCGCAACGGCGGGGCTTTTTTGTGGGCGGTTGCAGGCGGCGCGATCAGGGGCGGGCCGAGGGCTTGGCATAGGGTTGCAGCACCAGCCCCAGCAGGCGATGGAGGTGGGTGAGCTGCTCGATGAGATGGAGATTGAGCCAGAGGTAGCCGCCAAGGGTGGGGTCGTGTCCCTGGCCTGGCGCCTGGCTTGCGTCCCCATCGAGCCTGGCGGCGGCCTCTTGCAGGCGGCCGATGGCCTGGTCGGCCGCCGTGGTATCGCCGCTCTTGAGCATGAGGGCGAGTTCGGTGAGCACCGACTCCGTCGCCTGCTGGCAGGCGCGAAGCCCGGGGTGGCTCTGCATCAGAAAGTGGCTCTGGCGATCCCGCCAATAGGTGTTGGCCAGCATCTCCAGGGTGCAGACGCTGTTGCGAAGGGTGGTCTGGGTCGCTTCGAACAGCGGGCTGCCAAGGCGGGTCTCCTTGACCGCCGGGGCCAGCAGGGGGCGCAGGCTGACTATTTTGGCGAGCAGGCGGGCATGGCTTCGGGTGAGCTTGGGGCGCTCCAGCACGTTGGGGGAGAGGTGGGTGTGGTAGAGCCGCCCGGCCTGCTGCAGGGTGTCGTGCATCTGCAGACGCCAGTGGGTATAGGCCCGCTGGGGGTAGATGCTGCAAAACAGCAGGGCCAGCACCGACCCCAGGATGACGTCGCCGCTGCGCCAGAGCGCGGTCTCGATGTCCCCGGGCACCCCGCCGACGATGACCCCCAGGGTGATGCCGATGAGCAGCCCCACATAGGGGCGCTTGCCGAGCGCCAGGTAGCCGCACAGGAACATGATGGCGCAGCACCAGGCCAGCATCAGGGGCAGGGAGTAGAGCTCCAGATAGAGGGCCACCACCCCGCAGGCGGCGCCAAAGACGGTGCCCACCACCCGTTGCAGGGCGCGCGACAGCACGTTGCCCCAGAACGAGATGGGGCCCATCACCACCACCAGGGTGATGAGGGGCCAGGTGCTCTCCGGCAGCTTGAGCTCCCGGGTCAGCAGGAAGGTGAGGGTGAAGGCCAGGGCGATGCGCAGGCCGTGGACCAGGCGGTAGCGGCCATAGATGAGCAGATCGAAGCGGGAGAGTGGGGCATTGAGGCGCAAGGGCGTTCTCTTATCTCGGGTCAGGGTTGTGAGGATAGCAAGGGGGACGGCATTTGCCTTGACCTGCGTCGTTTCTCCGGTTCATGGGGGCGCACCTGTCGGCAGGCGCACCATGACCCGCTCGCCGGGGGGAAGGGCCGCGCTACCCGGCGCCCGTTCGATGTGGCAGTTGGCACTGTTGTGGCCCCCATCCACCGGGCGCACCAGCAGGGTGCCCGCCTCGTCCTGACTGAGCAAGCCGGGCACAACGCCCTGCTCTGCCGATGGGGGCAGGGCCGCCAGCAGCCGGGCGCAGAGGCGAAGAGGCGGCGGGGCCTGACGGGGGGCGTGCGGGGGCAACCGGGCGCAGATGAAGTCGGCGATGGCCTCCAGATCCTCGAAGGGGAATCGGGGCAGGGTCGTGGCCTGGGGAGCGTCGCTCACGAGGGCGACGATGTCAGGATCATCGGGGAAGAGCAGGGGCCGGCCGATGGCGGCGCGATACAGCTCCACTTTGGGAAAGCGCCTGTGCTTGAACCCCTCGACCAACAGCAGATCCAGGGCGCTCGTATCGAAGCGGGCCAGCAGCGCCTCGAAGGGGGGCTCCCCCTCCGGGGTCTCCCGAATCAGGGCGTGGCGCCGGTCGGAGGCCGCCATCACCTGGGTGGCGCCCGCCTGGCGCAGGCGGTGGCTGTCCTTGCCGGGTTGGTCCATGTCAAAGGCGTGGTGGGTGTGCTTGAGCACCCCGAGGCGCAGACCGCGCGCCACCAGGCGCGGGATGAGGCGCTCCAGCAGGGTGGTCTTGCCGGTGCCGCTCCAGGCGACGAAGCCGAGCAGGGGCAGGGGGCTCATGGCGCGCCCCCTTCCCGCAGCCTTGCCTCCCAGGCGGCGAGTTCGGCCGGGCTGTTGAGGTTGACGAAGGCGTCGGGCAGATCGGCAAAGGGCACCACCGCCATCCGGTGGCGGGCAAACCAGGCCCCGGTCTTGCGCTCCCCGTCCGCCAGCGCCTGGCTCAGGGAGGGGCGCAGGGCGCGGCGCAGCAGGGCGACCACGGGCTGGAGGTGCTCCCCGTCGTGGGCCACCACCAGATCGGTGTCCGGGGTGATGGCGGCGCGAAAGCGGGTCATCAGATCAAGGGGCAGGGCGGGGCCGTCACAGGGGACGAACAGCACCCAGTCGTGACGGGCCGCCGTCAGCCCCGCCAGCATGCCGGCCAGCGGCCCCTGGAAGTCGGCCTGCGCGTCCCCGATGACGGGGGCAAGCTGCCGGTAGCGAGCCTGGCTGCGGTTGGCGTTGATCAGCACCTCGTCCACCTGGGGGCGCAGGCGGGTCAGCACGTGTTCGATCAGGGGAGTGCCCGCGAGGGGCACCCAGCCCTTGTCATCGCCCCCCATGCGGGTGGCGCGACCGCCCGCGAGGATGACGCCGCTGACGAGAAAAGCGGGGGAAGAGGAAGGGGTCATGGTGCTCCGTTGCTCGCAAAGGGATGCCCACAGGGGCGTGTCGGGATCTTGCGCCAAGCCGGGCGCGGGAGCAACCTTCGGCTGCCCCGGCAAAGGCGCCTTTGGCCGCAGGGTTTGTCCAAGCTCACAAAACCGGATCGGCAAACGTCATATGATCCCCAGCATTCTGAGTCTTGCTCTCCTGCCTGATGGCAACTTCATGTAAATCAAAGAGAATGACTATGGCTACCGGACAATATCTGCTGTGGAAAGATGCACAGGGTCACGATTTTCGCCCCGTTGCGCTGACGGGCACCAATCTGCTCAACGATCGCAACCTCAACAAGGGCACCGCCTTTACCGAACAGGAGCGGGCCGATTTTGAGCTGGGCGGCCTCTTGCCGCCCCAGGTGCAGACTTTCGAAGCCCAGCTGGAGCGGGTCTATGAGGCCTTCCTGAGCGCCTGCAGCGACATAGAGAAGTACCAGAACCTGCGAGCCTTGCAGGATCGCAACGAAACCCTGTTCTACGCCCTCCTGTCCCGCCACGTGGAGGAGATGACTCCCTACATCTACACCCCGACCGTGGGCAAGGCGTGCCAGGAGTTCAGCCACCGCTTCCAGAAGCCGCGCGGCCTCTACATCACCCCGAAGAACGTCGATGACATGGGCTCCCTCGCCCGCCACATGGATGCCAAGGCGGTGCGCATCATCGTCGTGACCGACAGCCAGGGGATCCTCGGCATCGGCGATCAGGGGGTGGGGGGTATGGGCATTCCCATCGGCAAGCTCGCCCTCTATACCCTGGGGGCGGGCATCCACCCCGCCTGCTGCCTGCCCATCGCGCTGGACGTGGGCACCGACAACCAGGCGCTGCTGGATGACCCCATGTACCTGGGGCAGCCCCACAGGCGCATTCGCGGCAAGGAGTACGACGACTTCATCGACAAGTTCGTGGCCGGGGTCAAGCGCCACTTCCCCAACGCCGTGTTGCAGTGGGAGGACTTCAGCAAGTCCAACGCCTTCAACAACCTGGCCCGCTACCAGCAGGCGCTGCCGTCGTTCAACGACGACATCCAGGGCACCGGGGCCGTGGTGCTGGCGGGCATCATTGGGGCTGTCAAATCCAAGGGGGAAACCCTGGGCCAGCAGCACTACCTGGTCTACGGGGCCGGAGCCGGCGGGGTCGGGGTGGCGGATCAGATCTGCGCGGGGATGATCCGCGAGGGGCTTGACCCGCAGGCGGCGCGGGATCGCATCTACATCCTGAATACCCAGGGGCTGGTGTGTGACAACCGCGAGGGGCTGGATGAGTACAAGCGCCGCTACGCCAAGCCGGGCCTCTTGCTGGCCCAGTGGGATCTGCAGGGCAAGGCGGGGCTGACCGAGGTGCTGCGCCACGTGCCCATCACAGTGCTGCTCGGCACCAGCGGCGCCGGTGGCGCCTTCCAGGAGGAGCACATCCAGCTGATGCTGACCCACTGCGAGCGCCCCATGGTGTTCCCCCTCTCCAACCCCACCGCCAACTGCGAGGCCCTGCCGGAAGACATCTTCCGCTGGAGCCAGGGGCGCGCCATCGTCGCCACCGGCAGCCCGTTCAAGGACGTGCACCATGAGGGGCAGGATTATCGCATCGGTCAGGGCAACAACGTCTTCATCTTCCCCGGCGTGGGGCTGGCGGCCATCGTCAGCCAGATCCGCGAGATAAGCCCGGACATCTTCACTACCGCCGCCTTTGCGCTCGCGGAGTGCGTGAGCGAGGCGGATCTCGCCCGGGGCACCGTCTACCCGAGGATCAGCGAGCTGCGCAACATCTCGGTGCACGTGGCGACCGCGGTGCTCAAGGACATCGTGCGCCGGGATCCCTCCCATCCGCTCATCGGTCAGGATCTGCAAGAGCACATCCTGAGCCATATGTGGGAGCCGGTCTACCTGCCCTATCGCCGGGTCTGAGGTGCGACCTGCCCGCATGTGTCGCGGGCATGACGATGCCATAGAAAAAGAGAAGGTGGCCCAGGCCACCCTCTCTGTTTTCCGCCCTGCTGTGTGTGCGGGGCAGGACGCTGCCACCTATTGAGCGGGCGGGGGCACCAGGCGGTCATCGACGCTGCCGTCGCCCCGAAGCTTGTTGCCATTGGCGTCGACGGCGTCCACGCCGTTGTCGTCGACGCTGCCGTCGCCCCGAAGCTTGTTGCCATTGGCGTCGACGGCGTCCACGCCGTTGTCGTCCACGCCGTTGTCGTCCACGCTGCCATCGCCCCGAAGCTTGTTGCCATTGGCGTCGGCGGCGTCCACACCGTTGTCGTCCACGCTGCCATCACCTCGAAGCTTGTTGCCATTGGCGTCGACGGCGTCCACACCGTTGTCGTCCACGCTGCCATCGCCCCGAAGCTTGTTGCCATTGGCGTCGACGGCGTCCACACCGTTGTCGTCCACCCGGCCACCGGCATGACGCTCCCCGCCTGCATGCTTGTCGCCACCGCCGTGGCGATCGCCGCCAGCGTGCTGGTCGCCACCGGCATGTTCGCCCTGACCACGGTCATCGCCGCCGTGGCCGCTGTCGTCCCCGCCATTGTTTCCATTATGGCTACTATCGCCTCCATTTCCGCTATTGTTTCCACTGTGGCTACTATTGCCCCCACCGCTGCTGTTGCTGCCTCCGCCGCCGCTGTTGCCGCCTCCGCTACCACTGTTGCCGCCGCCATCCCCCCCTTTGTTGTGCACGATCAGCCCATTGGCCACATAGCTGTGGCTGCCATCGAGGATCAGGTTGAACAGCGCCGTGGCGGGCGGGGCATCAACCCAGGAGAGGGAGGCCACCGGCAGTTCGACAGGGTGCGGCGCCAGCGCCAGGTTGCCCGCGCTGCCCCCCTCTGACCAACCCAGCAGGTGCATGCCGGTAAAGAGCGGCAGCACGGCGAGGGCCGGGTTTTCGGTGCGGGTCATGGCCGGTGCGATGGCCGCCCAGCCCCGGGTGGTGAGGAAGGGGTGCTCGGCGGTAAAGAAGGGGGGCAGATGATTGAGCCCGTAGAGCCTGCGCGCCCCCAGCGCCACCCGCTCGATGGCCTGGATTCGGTTGCTCTGCCCGTGCCTGTCCCGCACCCGATCGCCGACCCGCAGGGTCTCGATGGGGCGTTCGCAGCCATCGGCCATCAGGATGCGGGTACCGGCAATGAAACAGGATTTGGCATGGGCCTGGTTTACCTGCCACTGGTGGTGGTCGAAGTCATAGCTCAGCGGGGTGGCGAACAGGGCCAGGGCGATGGCCGAGCCCAGCAGCAGCCGGCGCTGGCTGGGTTTGAACGAGGGCAGTGACATGGGGAACTCCTTGTCGGTGTGGGGTCACGCCTTCGAGTATAGAGAGGGGGTTGGGGCGATATCTGCGTCGACCAGTTGAAAGCCTTGTCATGTCAACTCGCCGGAAAAACGATTGGCGTTGGCCATAAAAGTGCGTAAAATCGCATCCTCGATGCTTGTAGCAGCGAATCCCGCCTAAAAAGCCAGTTTCATGCCCTCCCCAAGCAGTGAAAGGCAACAAATGACGCCATTTGGTCCGTTGGCTGCCTTGAAAACGTCTTGTGATGACTGAAAAGTGTCAAATATCCCTGTCAGTTATCAAAAAATTAAGGATACCCATGTTTTCCTTGGTCAAGCAAAGCGTCGCCGGGCTGCAAATTCTGTTTGTCGCCTTCGGTGCCATGGTGCTGGTGCCCCTGCTCACCGGTCTGAACCCCTCCATGGCCCTGCTTGGCGCCGGTGTAGGCACCCTGCTGTTCCAGCTCTGCACCCGTCGTCAGGTGCCGATCTTCCTCGGCTCCAGCTTCGCCTTCATCGCCCCCATCATCTATGCCACCCAGACCTGGGGCCTGCCCTCCACCATGTTCGGTCTGTTTGCCGCGGGCTTCATGTATTTCATCCTGGCGGCCATCATCCGCGCTCGTGGCATGGGCTTCGTGCACAAGCTGCTGCCCCCCGTGGTCATCGGTCCCGTCATCATGGTGATCGGCCTGTCGGTGGCTCAGGTAGCCTGCAACATGGCCATGGGCCGTGCCGGCGGTGAGCAGGTTGTGCCTGCCACCACGGCGCTGACTTTGGCGGGGATCTCGCTGGCGGTCACCCTGATTGCCGCCGTGTTCTGCAAGGGCTGGATCAAGCTCATCCCCATCCTGTGCGGTGTCATCGCCGGTTATGTCTCTGCCGTGCTGATGGGCCAGGTGAGTTTCGACGGCATGGTCAACGCCCCCTGGCTGGCGCTGCCCCACTTCGAAACCCCGGAGATCAACTGGGCCGCGGCCCTCTTCATGCTGCCGGTGGCCATCGCCCCCTGCATCGAGCACATCGGCGGCGTGCTGGCCATCGGCGGCGTGACCGGCAAGGACTACACCAAGGATCCCGGCCTGCACCGCACCCTGGCCGGTGACGGCATCGGCGTCTGCTTCGCCGGTTTCATCGGTGGTCCCCCCGTCACCACCTATGCGGAAGTGACCGGCGCCGTGATGATCACCCGCAACTTCAACCCGGTCACCATGACCTGGGCCGCGGTGTTCGCCATCATTCTGGCCTTCTTCGGCAAGTTCAACGCCCTGCTCACCTCCATCCCCATGCCGGTGATGGGCGGCATCATGCTGCTGCTGTTCGGATCCATCGCCGCCATCGGTCTCAAGACCCTGGTGGAGTCCAAGGTGGATCTGGGGCTGTCCCGCAACATCGCCATCGTGGCGGTGACCCTGACCGTGGGTGTCGGCGCCCTGGAGATGAAGATCGGCGACTTCGCCCTGGCGGGCGTGGGGCTGGCCTCGGTGGCGGCGATCCTGCTGAACCTCATCCTGCCCCAGCACTCCGAAACGGGTGCCATGGAGAGCGCCAAGGATTAAGCGCCTGGCTTGCTGTACGTTGAGATGATGAAAAAGAGGCCACCTTCGGGTGGCCTCTCTTTTTTTACCTGTGTACCACTGAACCCGGGCTCCCCATGTCAAGCGGCTACACTCAGGGGCACCATTGACGGGAGAGGACGAAAGGATGAAGAGGGCATGGATCCTGGCCCTGCTGGGGCTGATGGGGAGCGGCGCGGCCGAGGCCGGTGCGGTGCGCTACGAGGTCGAAGGCAAGCCGTTCGAGGGCTATTACCTGGCGGGTGCCGACAAGGATGCCCCCCTGGTGGTGCTGGTGCACGACTGGGACGGGCTCAACGGTTACGAGATCAAGCGGGCCGAGATGCTGGTGGCCCTGGGCTACAGTGTCTTTGCCGTAGATTTGTTCGGTGCCGGGGTCAGGCCGAGCACGGTGGAAGACAAGAAGCGCCTCACCGGGGCCCTCTATCAGGACAGGACCAGGATGCGCACCCTGCTGCAAGGGGGATTGGCGGAGGCGGGCAGGCAGGGGGGGCGGCTCGACAATGCGGTGGCCCTCGGTTACTGCTTCGGCGGCGCCGCCGTGCTGGAGCTGGCCCGCAGCGGGGCGGATCTCAAAGGGGTGGTGAGCGTACACGGCGGGCTGGAGACCCCGGCCGGGCAGGACTACAAAGAGGTGAAGGGACAGTTGCTTGTCCAGCACGGCAGCGCCGACGAGGCGGTCTCTCTGGGTCAATTTGCGGCGCTGGTGGCCGAGCTGGAGAGCGCCGGGGTGAAGCATGAGGCGACCAGCTACAGCGGTGCTCCCCACGCGTTCAGCGTCTTTGGCTCGGACAACTACCGCGCCGATGCCGATGCCAAGTCCTGGCAGCGTTTCACCGGTTTCCTGAAGGAGGTGACCGGCTCCTGAGGGGGCCGGTTCACACAGGCCATGGCAGTGCCATGGCTTTTTTATGCCCGTTTTTCGCCAGCTCAGGGGAGGACGAGCACCCTCACCCACATGGCCCCCTTGCCCACCTCGCTCCGTGGGCCCGGGGTGAGCTGGCCGCTTTCGGGGTCGATGGCATGCAGCGCCACCTCATGGGATTGCTGCCCGGTCGCGATGAGCCAGTGGCCGCTGTGGTCGATGGCAAAGCCCCGGGGACAGGCCTCGGTCGGGAAGTGGCCGAGGGGGGTGAGGGCGCCATCTTGGGGGGAGACGCCGAACAGGGTGAGCAGGCTGCTGGCCCGTTCGCTGGTGTAGAGAAAACGTCCATCCGGGGTCAGGTGCAGGTCGGCGCCCCAGCGCTCCCCTTCATAGCCTGGGGGCAGCATGTCCAGGCTCTCGCGCGCCACTATCTGTCCGTCCGCCTCCCTGTGGTAGCGACTGAGGGTGGCGTCGAGTTCGTTGAGGCAATAGAGATCGCCGTTGTCCGGGTGCAGTGCCAGATGGCGGGGCCCGGCGCCGGGGGCAGTGTGAATGTCCCCCAAGGGATGGGGAACCAGCCTCTCGTCCACCAGGGCAAAGCGGCGCACCCTGTCCTCTTTCAGGCAGGCCACCAGCAGATCCTGCTCCCCGTTTTGCCCCGGGAGCCAGGTGACCGAGTGGGCCGCCATCAGGTGGTCGAGACGCTGGTGAGGGGGCTGCATCCGGCCCGCCTGATCCTGGCGGGAGACGGTGACGTGGTTGAAGGCGTAGGAGGCGGCAAAGAAAAGGCGGCCGCTCCCATCGGTGCAGGTGTGGGAGGCGCTGCCGAGCAGTGGCGCCGAGGTCGGGGCCCCGAGCCGCCCATCGGCGGCGATGGGGAAGCTCAGCACCCGAAAATCGGGACGCACCCCCGCATGGAGCCAGCGCCGGTCCGGGCTGATGACCAGGGGCTGCACCTCGCCGCCGGTCTGCACTTCCTGCAGCGGGGCGAGGGTGCCTGCTTCGAGGCGAAACACATGGATCAACCCGCTCACCGGGTTGGCCACATAGACCACTTGTTGCATTGCATCTCCTTTGCGACGGCCATCCGTCGGGTCAAGGGAAAGGGGAGTCCCGGCGTCTCAGGCGGGGATCAGGATCTCGCGAATGACGGGCACCACTGACAGTGCCAGCAGGGCCGCCATCACCTGGTTGAAGCGGCGACGGGCAAGATCGTTTGCCAGCCAGCGCTTGAGCAGGGAACCGCACAGGAGCCAGAGTCCGACGCAGGGGAAAGAGACGATGAAGAAGGTCAGGGCGATGACGAGGTGCTGCTCAAAGGGGTCGCTCCCCGCGCTGGTGAAGGCGGCGATGGCGCCGGTGGCAACCACCCAGGCCTTGGCATTGACCCACTGGAACAGGGCACCCTTGAAAAAGCCGAACGGGCGGGCCCCGTTGCTGTCAGCCATCCCGTCCGTCGGGCGGGCGATGAGCCAGGCAAGATAGAGCAGATAGAGGGTGCCCGCGCACCTGATGAACATGTGGAGTTCGGGGAAGCGGGTAAAGAGCTGGCCAAAGCCCAGCCCCACCAGCAACAGCATCAGGGTAAAGCCGACGCAGATCCCCATGAGCAGGGGCAGGCTCTTGCGTATCCCGACGCTGGCGCCGGCGCTCATCACCATGATGTTGTTGGGGCCGGGGGTGACCGATGCCGAGATGGCAAAGAGCACCACGGCGTAGAGCGAGTCCATTGGGTTCCTCGTGCAGACAGTCCGTTGTCTTCCCTATATTGGGGGCGATCTGCGCTTTCCAAGGCGGGGGGCGGGCAGAAAAAAACAGGCCCCGTGAAGGGGCCTGTGAAGCGGGCGGGATCAGACGGGCTGGTTCCCTGCCGGCGGCAGCGCCGGGCGGGATTCCACCTTCTGTTCGTCTCCCTGCATGTTCTTGATGTAGACGTCCATCTGGTTGAACGCGATCTCGATGCCATGCTCGCGGAACAGCACGTCGATGCGGCGGTTCAGCTCGTCGATGGCCGGGTTGCGATCCCCCAGCTCGCTCACGAAGAAGCGCAGCTCGTGATCCAGGGTGCTGGGCCCGAAGGTGAGGAAGTAGACGATGGGGGCCGGGTCTTTCAGCACCCGGCTGTTCTCCATGGCGGCCTGCATCAACAGCTTGCGGGTCAGATCCAGATCCGAGCCATAGGCCACCCCGACCCGGGCGATGACCCGGGTGACGGTGTCGGACAGGGACCAGTTGATGAGCCGCTCTATCATCAGCTGCTGGTTCGGGATGATCACCTCCTTGCGGTCGAAGTCGGTGAGGGTGGTGGAGCGGATCCTGATCTTGTTGACCGTGCCCGAGATGGTGCCGATGGTGACGGTGTCGCCGATCCGCACCGGGCGCTCGAACAGGATGATGATGCCTGAGATGAAGTTGGAGACGATCTGCTGCATGCCGAAACCGATACCGACCGAGAGACCGGCGGCCAGCCACTGCAGCTTCTCCCACTGGACCCCCAGCATGGCCAGCGCCGTCAGGCTGCCCACCCCGATCAGGGCGTAGTTGAGCATGGTGGTGAAGGCGTAGGCCGTGCCTTGAGCAAGGCGCAGCTTGGAGAGCACCAGCACCTCCAGCAGGCCCGGCAGGTTGCGGGCCAGCGACAGAGCCGCACCAAACACGAAGAGGCCGGTCAGCACGTCGCTCAGGCTGATGGGATAGAGCACGGCGTTGGCCCCGGTCCCCTCGCTCTTGTGCCACAGCACCACACTGTCGAGGTAGGTGAAGACCGCCACCAGATCAGACCAGAGCCAGTAGAAGGCGACGCCGAACACCAGCAGCAGCATGATGCGGGTCAGACGCAGGGACTGCTGGCTGACCTCTTCCAGATCCATGGGCTGCTCTTCGATGGCTTCGCCCCCTTCCGCATCCTCCTGGGTCTTGTGTTCCCGCTTGGCGACCGCGCGGCGATAGGCCAGACGACGGGCCGCCAGCTCAAGACCGCGCAGGGCGGTGCGATAGACCAGACCCCAGATGATGATGAGGTAGAAGGACTCGATGAGCCTGCCGGTGAGTTTCAGGGCCGTGTAGTAGTAGCCAAGGGCTGCCAGCACCATCAGGGCCACCGGCGCCAGCGCCAGGGCGACGGCGGTCAGGGTCTGCAACATGCTCGCCTCGCCCTTGATGCGGGCGCGGGAGATGGGCAGCACCAGGTAGGCGGTCAGCCCCAGCAGCAGCATGGTCATGCCCTGGCCGATGACGTCGTTGCCAAGGGAGGAGGGCTCCACCACCGCCTTGGTCGACAGCATGATGAGGGGCAGCAGGGGCAGCCAGAGGTAGCGCATGCTGTTGCGCTTGGCCTGCAGCTCGTCCCGCGGCATGCGGAAGTGGGTCTCGCCGATGCCCCCCGGTCGCATCACCGACAGGTAGACACTGAACACCAGGTAGCCGAGGGCCAGGTTCAGGGTGATCTGGAAGATGAGTCTCGGGCTCAGCAGGCCGCAATAGGCGAGCAGCAGGCCGGCGGCCAGGATGAAGAGGGTGCCCGGCAGGCGTTGCAGCACGGTGAACAGCAGGGCACGGGGGGTGTGCCACTGGCTGTCCTGACGAAAACGTCCCAGATCCTTGACGATCTTCTTCTGGCGCTCGAGCAGGGTGCCGCGCTTCCACAGCAGCAGGCCGCCCACCAGCAGCAGTGGCAGGGAGAGCAGGGAGACCGCCAGCAGCATGTCGCCCCAGCCGCTCCAGTCCGGTTTCAGCACCCAGTCGGAGGCCTGCTTGAAGGCCTGGGCCGGCCAGGTGATGAACCACTTGGCATCGATGGGCTTGTTGCTGCTCACCCAGAAGATGTGCTGCTGCAGGGTGAACTCGATGGAGGCATAGACCCGGGTCAGCTGCTGCTGGGTCAGTTGCAGGCTGATGGCGTTGGTGAGCTGGGCATCCATCTGGCGGTTGAGCTGATCCAGCAGGCCGATGCGGGTGTCGATGAGCTTGGCAAGGCTGGCCCTGTCTTCGTCGCTCACCGTCTCGCCGCTGCTGGCGATGAGGTTGTCCAGATACTGGTTCTTCTGGAACAGCTGGTCACGCTGCTGGCTCAGTTCGAACTGGGCCAGATGCAGGTCGGCGATCTGCTCCTCCAGGTTCTTCACCAGGGTGGAGGGGGCCGCTTCCAGTTGCTGGTAGAGCTGATAGAGGATGCGCGAGAGCAGCAGGTTGCCCTTGAGCATCTGCACCTGTTCGTTGAGGTTGCGCTCGGTCTGGGTGCCGCGCTCCAGCATGCTCTTCGCCTGCAGGTTCTTCTGGGCCAGGGTGTTGAGGCTGTTGGTGGAGCTGATGAGTTGCTGGCTGAGCTGGTAGTTGAGCTCCTGCTCTTTTTGCACCAGGGGGTTGTCTTCGGCGGCCACCAGTTCGCCGGTCTCTTCGGCGGTCTTCTCGGTATCCCCCAGGCGCTTGGCGCTGCTCTGCTCCTGCAATGCCTGCAGTTTCTGCTCTTCACTGGCGAGACGGGCACTCTGGTAGTCCCGTTGCTTGACCACCAGATCCTGCATGCTGGTGCGGTTGTCCAGCTCCTTTTGCAGGTTGGCCAGTTGCAGATCCAGCAGGGCCAGTTCGGCATTAAGCTTCATTTTCTCGGCGCTGCTCACCCCGTCCCCGGCGTTGAGGCGGGTGCGGATCTCCTGGCTGCGCTGATAGGCGCGGCTCATGCTGGCCTGGGCCCGCTCCGGCAGGGTCTGCAGGTTGGTGATCTGGCTACCGATGGTGCCAAGGGCCTCCTGGGCCGCCTGCATGTTGGCCATGATCTCGGGTTGGCGGGCATCGAGCTCCGCCAGGCTCATGGTGGCGTATTCGCTCTTGAGCTGCTCCGGGCTCTTGCCCTGGGTCAGGGCGTCTAGCTTGGCGCCGATCTCCTTGAGCTCTGTCGGCAGGGTGCGCAGGCGTTCGCTCTGGGTTTTGGCCTTGCTCTTCTCCTTGTCGATGCTGTCGAGGAGGGAGAGGGTGTCAGTCAGGAACTTCTGGTCCGCCTGCTGGCTGGCCGTGGGGGTGTCCGATTTGCCGAGGGCGTCGAGCGCCCGCTGCACGGTGGCGCGCTGGGGCAGATCCTGCGCCAGGGTGCTCGGGGTCCAGAAGGTGATGAGTAAACAGAGCAGCGGCAGCAGGGTGGCCGAGGCTCTTTTGAAGCGTGTTGAGAGCATAAAGCGTCCGGGTGATTATGCGATGTTCGGGGGATTTTCCACCAGGGTAAAATCCGCGTGGATTCTAGCACCGGCGCAAGAGGGGCAGCAGGGGGAGAGATAAAAAAAAACGGCGCCCGCAGGCGCCGCTTTCATCGGTTCAGGACTGATTACAGTACGTGAACGGAGGCGGTGTTGGTGGTACCGCTCGGTACCAGGGCACCGGAGACCATGACAACCACGTCACCCTTCACGCCCATGCCGATTTCCAGCGCGGCTTCTTTGCCGATGCGATAGAAGTCGTCGGTGGAGGCGATGGAGTCAACCACGTGAGCAACCACACCCTTGGTCAGCACCAGCTGGGCAGCGGTCTTCTTGTTGGTGGTGATGGCCAGGATCCAGGCTTTCGGGAAGTACTTGCGGATGGCCTTGGCAGACTTGCCGCCTTCGGTGGCAACCACGATCAGCGGGGCGTCCAGCTTCTCGGAGGTCTCGACCGCGCCTTTGCAGACCGCTTCGGTGATGCGCAGCTTGTTGCTGTCGTTGGCAGCAGACAGGTTGGACGGCATCACGGCATCGGTACGCTCGCAGATGGTGGCCATGATGGTCACGGCTTCCAGCGGGTACTTGCCCTTGGCGGACTCACCGGACAGCATGACTGCGTCGGTACCGTCCAGGATGGCGTTGGCCACGTCGCCAGCTTCGGCGCGGGTCGGACGCGGGTTCTTGATCATGGAGTCCAGCATCTGGGTGGCGGTGATGACCACTTTGCGGGCTTTGTTGCACTTCTCGATGATCATCTTCTGGGCGAAGATCACTTCTTCTACCGGGATCTCGACACCCATGTCGCCACGGGCAACCATGATGCCGTCGGAGACAGCCAGGATCTCGTCGAAGTTGTCCAGGCCTTCCTGGTTTTCGATCTTGGAGATGATCTGGATGTTCTCGCCGCCGTGGGCTTTCAGGTGCTCACGGATTTCCAGCACGTCTTCTTTCTTGCGAATGAAGGAGGCGGCAACGAAATCAACGCCTTGCTCGCAACCGAAGATGAGGTCGCGCTTGTCTTTCTCGGCCAGGGCCGGCAGCTTGATGGAGACGCCCGGCAGGTTGATGCCCTTGTTCTCGCCCAGGTCACCGTTGTTGAGCACTTTACAGATCACTTCGCGCTCGGTGATTTCGATGACGTCCAAGCCAATCAGGCCGTCGTCAACCAGGATGCGGTTGCCGACGCGCAGGTCGCTGGCAAAGCCGGCATAGGTGACGGCGACTTTGTTTTTGTTGCCCACCACGGTCTGGTCGGTGGTGAAGGTGAAGGTCTGGCCGGCGACCAGGGAGACGTCGTTGCCGCCTTCGAGCTTGATGGTGCGGATTTCCGGACCCTTGGTGTCCAGCAGGATGGCTGCGTGCTTGCCGGTTTCGGCCATGACAGCGCGCAGGTTGCTGATGCGACCACCGTGTTCGGCGTAGTCGCCGTGGGAGAAGTTCAGGCGCATGACGTTCATGCCGGCATCCAGCATCTTGCCCAGCATTTCTTTGGATTCGGTCTTGGGACCGATGGTGCAGACGATTTTGGTCTTTTTCATGTCAGTCTTCATGGTTAAGGAATTTCCGCCGTGCAATATACACCAGTTTTTGGATACTTTTTATGATCCAGAAACAACGTTTTGAGCGAAAACGGCCTCAATTTGAAAGATAACGTTTTCGCTCACAGCTCATTTTAGGGGCTAAAATAATTGATTTTCCGCAACTGAGGCCATTTGGTTCCCATTTCTGGCCCCGCATCCTGCCCGAGCCCATGTTGTTAAATGACAAACAACAGGGCCCCCTTGCCGGGGCGATCCGGCCCGATGCCGTTGGCCGTCATCCAGTGTAGTCACTCCCTCCCGCGGCGTCAGGGCGAAGCAGTGCAAGGCTGGAGCCGGTTGGCCTACAGCGGAAAAAACGCCGCCCCTCCCGGCACGCCGGGAGGGGCGGCAGCCCTCAGGATCAGCCGAAGAACCAGTAGCCGCGGTTGACCAGCCGGGTCAGCAATTGCAGGAAGCCCGCCTGATCGGCCAGTTCCACCAGCGCGTCCTGGGTGATGATGTCCTTGTCGCACAGGAGCGCGATGGCGGCCGGATCCTCGCTTGGCAGGGTCCAGGCTTCGCCGTCGATGTAGCAGGTGCGGCTCTCGCCGCTGAACCAGACGCTGCGCAACCCCGGCACCTTGATGGCGGGCTCCCCCTGGCTCAGCAGGTCGGCCACCTCGTCGGCGCTGTAGTCCGGCTCCACCGGATTGACGTCCAGATCGTGCTTGGCCTCGGAGATCATGGTGCCGAACCACTCCTTGAACAGGGTCTCGTCGTCGAGGGCCTGTTGCATCAGCTCCCGCAGGCGGTGCAGCTCATGGGGCTGGATTTCCCCGTGGCGGGCGCGGGGCTGGAGGTCCGGGTCGCCGTAACGGTCGGTGCGGATCTCGTTGTCGATCAGGTGATCGGCAAAGGAGGAGACAAGGGCCTTGGCGTCCGGCGCGCGGAAACCCACCGAGAAGTTCAGGGAGGGCTCGATGGCGTAGCCCTCGTGGGGGAATCCGGGCGGGATGTAGAGGATGTCGCCCGGCTCCATGATGACGTCGATGATCGCCTCGAACGGCTCGCAGTGCAGCAGGGCCGCGTGGGCGGCGAACTCGTTCAAGGGCTTGGCATCGCCGACCCGCCAGTGGCGCTTGCCCTGACCCTGGGTGATGAAGACGTCGTAGTTGTCGATGTGGGGGCCGACACCGCCGTGAGGGGTGGAGAAGCTCACCATCACATCGTCAAAGCGCCAGCCCGGAATGAACTGGAAGGGCACCGCCAGCTCGTGCACCTCGGGTACCCAGTGGTTGCACGCCTGCACCAGCACGGTCCAGTTCTCTTCCCCCAGGTGATCGTAGGATTCGAAGGGGCCGTGGGCCGCCTCCCACTTGTTGTTGAAGCGGGTGACCAGGCGCGATTCGATCACCTCTTCCATGGCCAGACCCGCCAGCTCGTCCGGGCTGATGGGATCCTGAAAGTCGGTGAAACCGCCCTTGATGAGGAGCGGGCGCTTCTGCCAGTAGTGCTCGAGGAAGTGAGCGATATCCAGATTGAGTTGGTACATGGTGCTTCTCGTATCTTGTGAGAGGGCTTGCCCAAGGCGGGCTTGGGCAAGGGCTCTGAAATGGCCCGATGGCGAGTGATCATATCAAATGGGCCAAAATCAACGGGGGCCCTGCCGTCATGACAGAGCCCCCGCCGGTTCGGTTACATCACTTATTTCAGCAGATCGACCAGACGCTGGGCGTCGCCGATGTAGTTGGCCGGGGTCAGCTTCTTGAGCTCGACCTTGACCGCTTCCGGCAGTGCCAGGGTGTCGATGAAGGTGCGCATCCCTTCGGCGTCGACGCGGCGACCACGGGTCAGCTCTTTGAGCTTCTCGTAGGGCTTCTCGATGCCGTAGCGGCGCATCACGGTCTGGATGGGCTCCGCCAGCACTTCCCAGTTGGCGTCCAGATCGGCGGCCATGGCGTCCGCGTTGGCTTCCAGCTTGGAGATGCCCTTCAGGGTCGCCTGATAGGCAATCAGGGAGTAACCCACCGCCACACCCAGGTTGCGCAGCACGGTCGAGTCGGTGAGATCACGCTGCCAGCGGGAGATGGGCAGTTTGCTCGCCAGGTGCTGGAACACGGCGTTGGCCAGACCCAGGTTGCCTTCGGAGTTCTCGAAGTCGATGGGGTTGACCTTGTGGGGCATGGTGGAGGAGCCGATTTCGCCGGCGATGGTGCGCTGCTTGAAGTGGCCCAGGGAGATGTAACCCCAGACGTCACGGTCAAAGTCGATCAGGATGGTGTTGAAGCGGGCCAGGGCGTCGAACAGCTCGGCGATGTAGTCGTGGGGCTCGATCTGGGTGGTGTAGGGGTTCCAGGTCAGGCCCAGGGAGGTGACGAACTCCTCGGAGAACTGGTGCCAGTCCACATCCGGGTAGGCGCTGATGTGAGCGTTGTAGTTGCCCACGGCACCGTTGATCTTGCCCAGCAGCTCCACCGCCATGATCTGCTTGAGCTGGCGCTCCAGACGGTAGGCGACGTTGGCCATCTCCTTGCCCATGGTGCTCGGGGTCGCCGGCTGACCGTGGGTACGGGAGAGCAGCGGCATGTCGCGGTACTCGACGGCCAGGCGCTTGATCTCGCTGATGAGCTTTTCGCAATAAGGCTTGATCACCTCTTCCCGGGCGGTCTTCAGCATCAGGCCGTGGGAGTTGTTGTTGATGTCTTCCGAGGTGCAGGCGAAGTGAATGAATTCGCTGACGGCGGCCAGCTCCGGGTTCACTTCCACCTTCTCTTTCAGGAAGTACTCCACCGCTTTCACATCATGGTTGGTGGTGCGCTCGATCTGTTTGATGCGGGCGGCATCCTGCTCGTTGAAGTTGCTGACGATGCCGTCAAGCACGGCATTGGCTGCCTCGCTCAGGGCAGGGACTTCCGGGATCCCGGCGTGGCTGGCCAGTTTTTGCAACCAGCGCACCTCGACTTCGACGCGAAAACGCAGCAGACCGAATTCGGAGAAGATAGGGCGCAGGGCATCGGCCTTGTCGCCATAACGACCGTCAATCGGGGAAACGGCAGTCAGCGCGGACAGCTCCATGGGGTGAACTCCTGATGATTGGTGTGGGGGTTAAAATCGTTTGGCCAGTTCCACCATCTTCTTGCGGGCGAAGATGATCTGGGTACGGCTGCCGCCGAGCTGGCGCCACAGCACCACGGCGCGGATGCCTGCGAGCAGCAGGGCGCGCACCTTGTGCTGCACCAGGGGCTGCTGCAGGAAGAGCGGGGTGCCCGCCACCTGGATGCGCGGCCCGATGGGGCTGATAAGGTCGCTGTAGATGCTCGCCATGTTGGCCAGGATCTGCTCGTCGAGCAGATCGAAATGCTGTTGCTGGCGGCCGATCTGGCTGATCCGCTCCCCCAGCATGTTGAGGATGTCCTTGCGCTTGGCGAGCTTGCGCTCCAGCGCGATCAGGCTCACCACGTAGCGGGTCAGCTCGGCATTCTTCTGGCTGCCGTCGGCCCCCAGCTGTTCCACCAGGGCGCGATAGCCGTCGCGAATGGCCAGGTGGCTGCCGAACACTTCCAGCGGCTGCGTGGGGTTGGTGACCAGAATGCTTTGCAGGCTCTCGCGCAGGGAGGCTTCGTCGCAGGAGCCGTCACGGGCCACTTTCTGCACCAGATAGGCGGCCTGGCAGATGCCTGCGAAGGCCATGGTTCTGTCTTGGAATTTGTCGCTCATATCTTCACGGCCCTGTTCTGTTCTTTCACCGGCCGATGCCATGATCCGGCCTGGACGTTGCCAATCATGTATCGCTGCCTGGTACTGTTTTTCTTTGTCCCCTCTCCCTCAGGGAGAGGGTCAGAGTGAGGGTGGTTACCCCCTCATCCCCAACCCTTCTCCCGCGAGGGGAGAAGGGAGTACAGCGCGGACGCTCGTGAGCGCCCAGCCCTTAGACCGGATGGCTGAAACGTTGTTCGATGATGCCGCCGCCCAGACACACTTCCCCGTCGTAGAAGACGGCGGACTGGCCCGGGGTCACCGCAGCCTGCTTCTCGTCGAAGATGACCCGGATGGTCTCATCGTCGATGGGCTGGATCAGGCAGGGGATATCTTCCTGACGGTAACGGGTCTTGACGGTGCAGCGGCGCGGCGCCCGAATGGGGGTGCGATCCACCCAGTGCAGCTGGCTCGCGACCAGGCCGTCGGAGTAGAGGCGGGGGTGTTCCCCTTGTGCCACCACGAGCGTGTTGCGCTCCACCTCTTTGTCCACCACGTACCAGGCCTCTTCGGTGGCATCTTTGCGACCGCCGATGCCAAGCCCCTTGCGCTGGCCCAGGGTGTGGTACATCAGCCCCTGATGCTCGCCGATGATCTTGCCGTCCACGGTTTCGATGGGGCCGGGCTGGGCGGGCAGGAACTTGGCCAGGAAGTCCTTGAACTTGCGCTCACCGATGAAGCAGATGCCGGTGGAGTCTTTCTTCTTGGCGGTGATGAGATCCAGCTGCTCGGCGATGCGGCGCACCTCGGGTTTTTCCAGATCCCCGACCGGGAACAGGCTCTGACCCACCTGGGCTTCGCTCAGGGTATAGAGGAAGTAGCTCTGATCCTTGTTGGTATCGAGGCCGCGCAGCAGGCGAGGGCGGCCGGTGCTGTCGTCACGGCGCACATAGTGGCCGGTGGCGATGTAGGTGGCCCCCAGCTCTTCGGCGGCAAACTCCAGGAACGCCTTGAACTTGATCTCCTTGTTGCACAGGATGTCCGGGTTCGGGGTGCGACCCGCCTTGTACTCTTCCAGGAAGTGTTCGAAGACGTTGTCCCAGTATTCGGCGGCGAAGTTGATGGTGTGGAGTTTCATCCCCAGCTTGTCGCAGACGGCCTTGGCATCAGCCAAATCCTGGGCGGCAGAGCAGTACTCGTCCGTGTCGTCTTCTTCCCAGTTCTTCATGAACAAGCCTTCGACCTGATAGCCCTGCTGCTGGAGCAGGTAGGCCGAGACGGAAGAATCCACGCCGCCGGACATGCCGACGATCACCTTGATTTGGCTGTTGTCTGTCATTAGTCGAAGTTACCAGTTCGTTTAAACGGGGCGTATTCTACCAGAGTTTTGCGCCCCCGGTCACATCTCCCTGCCGCTGTTCCCCTTGGGAGCCCGGTGGCGGGAAATCGTTTTTCTTGTCTCGGCCCCATCGCGTCAAAAAGAGCGTCCAATGGCGCTTAGATAAAGGCCTTGAGGGCCGACAGCGGCAGGCGGGTGCCTGCCAGATAGTCCTGGATGCACTGCCACACCAGGGGGCTTCGCAGGGCGGGCTTGCACTCGGCAATCTCCTCCAGGCTGAGCCAGTGACAGGCCAGTACGTCACCGTCGGGATCCTCTGGATGGTGCTGACCGGGCGACTTTTCAAGGTCGAAGATGACGGCTGTGCGCACAAAGGTGGCCTCGCTGTCCGCCGGTTTGAAGAGGTAGACCCCAAGCCAGCCGGTGGGCGCGGCGGTGAGTCCGGTCTCCTCCTTCAGCTCGCGGCAGGCTGCCTGGATGAGATCTTCTCCCGGCTCCACGTGGCCGGCGGGCTGATTGAAGCGGCGCTTGCCCGCAATCTCCTCTTCCACCAGCAAGAAACGCCCCTGCCAGTGCACCAGGGCGGCCACGGTGAGGCGGGTGGGCAGCGGTGGGTGATCGCTCATAAGGACTCCTTGTCTTGTTGGCTGTGCCCCGGCAGGGGCGCTCGATGCAGATCCGCTGTCGCCTTCATTCAGAGGGCTTGGTGCGAGCCGGACGGCGGGCGGTGGTGCGCCCGCCGCTGCGATTGGCCGGGCGCGGGTCTGCCCCGCGGCGCTCCCGCCCCTGGGGTGGAGCCTGATCTGTTGGCCGGGCGGTGCGGGGGGCACTGCGGCCAGTGCCCCCGGCTGTGGCGGATGCCCGTGGTTTGCCTCGTGTGGCGGCTGGTCGTGGCGCGGGGGCCAGCTCGGGGGCGGGCAGGGCGCGGCTCTCTCCCGGCGCCAGACCATCGAGGGTCCACTCCCCGATGGCGTAGCGGATGAGGCGCAAGGTGGGGTGGCCGATGTGGGCGGTCATGCGCCGCACCTGGCGGTTGCGCCCCTCCACGATTGTTATCTCGAGCCAGCAGGTGGGGATCTCCCTGCGCTCGCGTATGGGCGGATTGCGTGGCCACACGGCAGGGTCATCCATGATGCGCGCCCCGGCGGGCAGGGTCATGCCGTCGTTGAGTTCCACACCGGCGCGAAGGGCGGCCAGTTTCTCCTCGCTCGGGATGCCTTCCACCTGCACCCAGTAGGTCTTGGGGGTCTTCTCTCCCGGCTGGGTGAGGCGTGCCTGCAACTTGCCGTCGTTGGTGAGCAGCAAGAGCCCTTCGCTGTCTCGATCCAGCCTGCCCGCGGCATAGATGCCGGGCTCTTTGATGTAATCCTTGAGGGTCTCGCGGCCCGCCTCGTCGGTGAACTGGCAGAGCACCATGTAGGGCTTGTTCAAGAGCAGCAGCTTGCGATCCACCGGAGCGGGGGCCGGTTTGCGCTCGTTGACGCTCCCTGTGTGCCGGGCCTCCCGGCGTTGGGATGGGCGCGCCGTGGTGGGCCCGCTGGCCTTGCGGCCTGCGTCAGGGCGGGCGGAGAGGGAGAGACGGGGACGGGCTGATTTCATCGCATGCCTACCAAAAACAGGGGATGGCGGAGTGTACCACAGGGGGCGGCCATCAGGGGGAGAGCGGGGCTTCCCTCTCGGGTCAGGGGGAGGCGGTGTCCGGCGCCAGTGCGAGGGAGAGGCGCAGCATGTCCTTGTGCTGGATGCCGTGCTCCATCAGGGGCTCGGGATAGTGGATGAGGAAGTGATCCTTCACGACGGCATGGACGCGAAAGCCGTGGCGCTGGTAATAGGCGAGCTGGTGGCCGAAGCTGCCGGTACCGAGCTCGACGCGGCCTATCCCCTTCCCGGCCAGGTTCTCCAGCACGAAGCGCAGCAGGCCGGAGCCGATGCCCTGCTGCTGGCGGCTGGGGGCAACGGCGATGTTGAAGATCTCGGCGGTTTGCTCCCCCACCAGGCCCGCCACGCAGGCCCCCACGACCTCGTTGTTCGCCAGGGCGGCAAAGCCCCAGGCCCCGGGCAGGTAGGCGGCGATGCGCGACGCGGCGGGATCGGCCTCCAGCAGCAGGGCCAGCGGCAGGTGGGCGGGGTTCATCTCGACAAACGTCATCCTTGTTTCTCTCCCTGTTTGTGGCGCCCCGATAGGGTTCACCCGCGTCTCAGTGGGCGTCATGCCGGGGAACAGGGGCGCTGGTCCCCGGGATCGGCGCCGGGCGGTTGAGCAGGAAGACCACCTCGCCCCGGTAGTGGGGGGAGGCGGCCAGTGTTGTCTGCCAGGCGGGATCCCACTCCCCATCCTGCACCAGCCCGACCTTGAACGGGATGGTCAGGTGCGCCATGGCGGGCAGATAGGCCTGATATCCCGGCACCGTGCGCGTGCCCTGATAGGTCTGGATCACCAGCTCGTCCACGGGCAGGCGATTGAGCTCTGCCACGTCCCCCGTTTTCGCCCAGTCGAGCAGCCCCGTCACGCTGAGCTTGCACCCGGGAGGCAGGGCGCGCCGCAGTTGTTGCAGGGCGTTGCCATAGCGATCGAGCTGGCGGGTCGCCGCATCGAAGTCGATCTGGATGCCCGCCACCCTGGCCCCGGCCGCGCGCCACCCCTCGTAGAGGCGCACCAGCACCTGCTCGTGGGCGGGGGAGAGGGGGAGGGCGTTGACACGCACCACCAGCCAGACCTGCCCGGCCTTGAGGGGGGAGGGAACCCGCCCCAGCTTGACGAAGCGGGAGCCGCCGGGCCTGTCCAGGATCTCCCCCTGATGCAGATAGAGGGTGCTGGCCTGTTCCAGTACCGGCTGGTGGCGGGTGGCGGACCAGAGCCAGAACCCGTGATAGGCGCTGGCATCGACACTGGCCTCAAGGGGGGTGGCCAGGGCCGTCAGCAGCAGCGCCAGCAGGGCGCGTTCAGGGGGGCTGCTCATGGCTCACCAGTAGTATTTGAGGGATCTGGCCCACACCGAGTTGCCATAGCGCTGCTTGAGGGTGTTGAACCAGGCCTGCCGGGTGCGTTTGGGGATCTCCTGGCTGTCGCAGCTGTTGTAGCCGGAGGGGGCATAGCACTGGATGGCGCGATAGAGGGCATAGCTCTTGTCTTCGGGCTCCGCCTTGGGGTTGGCCATCACGGCCTGATAGAGGGCGAGGCGACTCGGGAATGTGGGACGCTCGTCTTGCGCCAGCCCCCAGATCATCTCGCGATCCTGCCACAGGTCGATATGGGGATCCCGGCTGCGCAGGTACTCCCCGAAGCAGTTGAGGGCATGACCATCGTCGGGGCGCTGCACCAGGGTGCCAAGGGTCTGGGCCAGATCCCGGCAGTGGTAGCCCTGGGGCGTCCCCTCTCCGCGCCACTGGAACGCCGAGAGGCGCACATCCCCGTTGGGCACGGGCTCCCAGGGCGCGTCGGCGGGAGGGGTCGCCTCCTTGTAATCGGCGGGGATGAGGGCCACATCCTGCAAGAAGGTGGCCGGGTCGCTGGCGATGAGATCCCGCACCAGCAGGGTATGGAGCGCAATCTGCCGCTCCGCCGCGCTCGGGCCCTGACTGGCTTGCTGGCGCAACAGGGCGGGTTCGGCCTCCTGCTTGAGCACGGCCGCGCGGATGCGCAGCTGGGTGATGGGGCTGCCCGGCTGGAAGATGGCGGCCGTGTTGCCGGTGCGCACCCAGTGATCCGCCAGCACGTTCTCCACGAACGCCTGCTGGGCCTGACCCAGGGGAGAGGCCACCAGCGCCATCAGGGCCTGCTCGGCCTTGTCGAAGGCCTTCATTCCCTGCCAGGCCCAGATGCGCAGCATCTGGTGGCTGAATGCCAGGGTGGCGTCCTCCTGCCCCAGGGAGGGCAGGGCCAGCACCTGCTCGAACTGCTTGTCCAAAAAGAGGGCGTAGGCCTTGAGATAGGCCGCCTGCGCCTGGTGACCGGTTTTTTGCAGGTGCGCGATGGCGTCGTCCAGCTGGGCATCTTGCCAGTCCCGCGGCCGCTCATAGGTCGGTCTGAGACCCCGCAGGGCATTGACGAACAGCAGCGCCGGCTGGGCCGAGTCCTGATAGGCCGCCTGATGGCGATAGGCATCGCCACTGAGCAGGGTGAGATCGATCTCGTTGACCAGGGCCTCCAGCGCCGGCAAGGGCTGGCGGGTTGCCATGGCCTCGTCATAGGCATCCCGCAGGGCGCCGAGATCACCGGCCATCCACTGGATGCGTCTGAACAGTCCTCTGGTCGAGCTGGCGTAGCGCCCTTGCGGGTAGGCCGCCAGATAGGCCTGACCCTGGGCCATGGCGCGGCGAAGGGCCTCCTTGTCGCTCCTGGTCACGTCCTGATCGCCGTATTCGTCCTTCGCCTCCTTCATCGCGAGGTTGATCTCCGTGCGCATCACCATGTAGGTCGCGCTCTCGGCCACCCAGGGGGCCTTGGCCTGCTGCAAGGCGGCAAAGCCTGCGCGGGCCTCCTCGAAGCGGCTCTCGTAGAAGTGCCGGGCGGCCTGCAGATACCCCTGCCACTCCAGGGCAGCATCGCTCATTTCGGTAGCGGGGGCCGGGCTCTCCTGCTGCCCCAGGATCAGCAGACGGCTTCGCAGCAGCGACGTGCGCTCCGGGGCGGGCACCTCGCTCTGCTCGAGGGCGTCCAGAAACGCGCTGACCGAGGAGAGGGAGTTGGAGATGGCGTGGCCGTAGAGGGAGTCGTGGCCCGCGTAGTGCTCGAGCAGCGGTGGGAGGGACGGGTCGTAGGCGGCCAGCCGGCTGCCGAGCTGCTCGCGCAGCGCCGGGTCCTCCACCTCCTCCGGCTGGGGGAGGCGGGTGAGGTAGAACAGCGGCTGGCTGCGCTCGTTCAGCGGATCTGCCGGCAGGGTGAAGGGGAGGGGGTGATGCTGGGCATCCCCCAGCAGCATCAGCAGGTTGCCCCGGGTGTCGTTCTCGTTGAGATAGAGCGGATAGGTGGGGAGAGGGCAGTCGGTGAGCCAGAAGCCGCACCCGTCACCGTCACCGGAGGCGAGGGCGGGCAGTGCAACCAGCGTCATTGCCAGCACCGAGCAGTGGGTCAGAGATGTCATGGGATCGCTATCCGTTTGTGGGCCCGCGCCGTGCATGACGCCCGGGCCGGAAAAGGGGGTTCGCAGTGGCGGGCAATAGTACGAAACAGGGTCACAAACGACAACCCATTCTGACCTGGTCGGCGCTCTCTCTGTCAGGACGCCTGCGCCATACCGTCTATTTCGGGGCGGCCTTGTCAGGCTGGTAGCGGGTTTCGGTTATCTGGTCGAGGCGCAGGATCAGGGTGTCACCCCCCTTGAGGCGATAGGCGCAGTGGGCGGTGTTGCAGCCGATGCGGATATGGGGTTCATCCCCCAGCAGAGGGGACTGGCTATGGGCCTTACTCTCTGGCCAGTTGCCTTGTTCGAGGAGGGTGATCTGCTTGTTAGCCTCTTTCTCCCCCATGGGTCTGGTGTATTCAGATGCCCAGATGACCAACAGGATAGGAAGCATGAAAAGTGCAAATTTCAAATAGGTATTCTTTAACCAAATCAGACAGCTAAATGTAAATGGAGCGGGATAGGTGCGGGCAATTTTCCCACCCTTCATCACGATGGGAAGCAGAACAAAAAAGCGGACCACCCACCATGAGAGAGTCAAGCGCCACCTCACCTTGAAAAACAGGCATGAGAGCGTGGCAAAGAGCACTCCAACTGTCATGACGAGAGGGAACACGTAAGGCAAGAGCAGCTGTAGCAGCAGCAGGAATCCGTGAAAAAGAGTGACATCCGCGGGTTGGGAGAACTCGGTGTATTCAAGACCGAAGCGGTCAAGGTAGCCGTGGTAATATCGCATCCCGACCAAATAGATAGCCGCTGTCAGCAAGGGGAGCAGGGCGCACAGGATGCCGACAAACCCTGGCATGCCTACTTTTTCTTCTTCCTCGTCTTTTGCTGCCCGTAGCGCTTGCAGATGCTTCTTGAGCCACTTGCGCTTCAGTGCGGTTAAATCCTTTTCCATCTGAGATGTCTCCCTGTCCCGAGCGCGTGCTCTTTGTTGCTTCGCGGGTGTCAGCATCTGCCATCGCCATACATCGCCATACAAAAAGGGCGAATGTGGATGCTTATATCGGGGGTTCTTCGGTGCGAAAGAGCGCCTTGCCGCAGGCGAGGCAGGTGTGGCGAAAGCGATGATCAGGCCAGCCGGTCTGGGGGTGGCCCAGCACCTTGTCGGAGCCGCAGGCGCAGCAGCGCGCCCCCAGTTCATCGTCGATGGCGCATTCGGGATGCTGGTGCAGGTAGTCGGCGCGGGTAGGCAGGCGCAGCCAGTCGGGCTGGGCATGGCGCTGGTTCCAGAAATAGCACCCATAGAAGGTGCCTGCGGCGACGGGCAGGGCAAACCACCAGAAGAGATCCATGTCATGACTCCGACGAGAGGGGATGAGGGCGGCAACAACCCGCTCAGCAGGCGCGGTGCGGCCCCATTTTATCGGGGCGGGAGTGGGGCGGGATATGCCCGGATGGGTAACAAGCGAACCTGCTGATGGTCGGGTTGGCAAGCCGTAGGGCCGGGGTTGGGGATTATCTATCCATTAAAGAGATGGGTTGCGTCATAACCTATCGTGTTCTTGGATGGACAAGGGGGCCTTTCCGGTCGCAAAACCCGGAGAGCGGGGAGTTTTTGTGAAAAAAAATGTGCATACACTCGTCATGCCGATCTCAAGGGAGTCATTGAGCGAATCATAAATATCAAGGTATTGATATAAATGGTAAAAATAGTGTTTTTATCAGGCGTTTACAGGGAGGGTGATGGGGCTTCATAAGGAGCTTTAACCCATTTTCTAGATTAGTTTTTGCATAATCAATCGTTTATTTTGTTGGACAATTGGGGAAAACCTGGTGTCCAATCGGGTGAGCAGGTTGGCCAAACAGTGCCGTCAGCCAGTGTGTAACCCGAGATGTAAGGAGACATCCTGATGGAAAAACTTGACCAAAAAATCGACACCATGCGCCAGGAATTCGAGTCCCAGGGGCAAAAACAGGCCCAGGACAGATGGCAGGCCAGGGTCGATGAACTGCAACGGGAGCGCAGCGAAGCGCCCCAGCCGGAAGCGGCAGAACACTAGCCCCTGGCGGCCTTGTGGCCACCAAGTGAGCGCATAATGAAAAACCACCGCCCTGTTCGGGGCGGTGGTTTTTTTGCGCAGTGGCTAGAGGCGATAGAGGTTCTGGGCCGCATCGAACAGCTCCGCGCTCTCGCCGGTGCCGCCGTTGAAGACGGTGTGGAAGAAGCGCAGCACCTTCTCGTTGGCGAGGGCATCCCCTTCGAAGTAGGCGTGAGAGTCCCCCACATGGGGCTGATTGGTCACGTCCACATAGGTGGCCGTTCTGGCGTCCAGCCGCCGGGTGTAGTGGCCGAGCCTCGCCTTTTGCTGCTCCCCCATCTTCATGCGCGATGCCATCAGGGCACCATCGCGCTCATTGATGGTGATGTAGAGGCGGTTGCGACACTGGATGCGGTCGACCCACTGGGCGTGAAGCTCGTTGTTGGTGTCGGCGGCGGCCATGATGATGTTGTCGAACAGCAGCTGGTTGGCGTGGTAGGTCGTGCTGCCCAGCAGGTGCTTGAACAGGTAGTTGCCCATGCTGTGCAGCAGCAGGTTGATGGTGAAGGGGCAGCGCTTGTTCACCTCCTTGGCAAAGTAGCGATCCCAGGCCTCGCCGTTGTCGGCGAACTTCTTCTGGGCCTTCTCTTCCAGCTGCGTCACATACTGGCCGTTGAACTCGTCGAGCAGCCCCTTCATCTTCTCCAGCACCCGGTCAAGGGCACCGGCCGAGGCCAGGGCATCGCGCTTGTCGCTCTTGTAGCTCAGCACGCCCCGGGCGCCGCCGCCATTGGCGGGCCAGCTGAAGCAGAGCACCTCGACGCCGTACCGGGCCTCGAGCCCCGCGGCCCGTTCCAGCACATCGTCAAGATCGTTGTTGAAGCCGTGTACGAACAGCAGCAGGTGTTTGCCGGTCTTGAGCTTCTGCTTGGCCGTGCTGCCGGTCCCGGCGCAGCGCTCCAGCAGCTTGCGCGCCACATAGGCGCTGGCCGGGTGGGGGAGGTCGGGGTCAAGGCCGACGCTGGCGGCCATCTCGGCGGTGATCTGATCCGGCAGCAGGTCCAGCTGCCACTGTTTGCCCTGACGCCGGGCCTCGGCGAGGCGCAGTTCGTTGGGGCCCTCTGCGGGTTTTTCGCCAAAGATCTCGCTGGGGGTTTTGCCCTGCTCGTTGACCATCCGGTTGGTGACGATAAACATGGTGTTCTCCTTGTTGTCGTGCTCTCTTCATGATCGGCCACGCCCCGGGCGCCCCGATCACTGGCAAAGAGCCTAGTCCGGATCCGGCTGCCTGTCCCCCGGCGCGCCTTGCCTCGCCAAAGGGGTTAGGACGATGTAAAGGCGAACGGGATTTGGGGGAATGGCGCCTTCGGGGCGGCGAGGGCAGGAAGACGCTGTCATCACTAGAGGAAGAGGCCCGGATGGACGGGGCCTGCGCCTCGTCAGGACCAGAGGGCAGCGAGGGAGTAGGGGATCCTCAGGCGCACTGTGATCCACTCCCCGACTATGGTCTGACATGCACGCCCGCTATTTGATTATGCAAATGGATGGGCTTAAGATGGCCGCGCGCAACGATCAGATTGATAACAAACGGAAGTTAGGAGATGCCGATGGAAAGCAAAGTAGTTATCCCGACCCAGGGCCAGAAAATCACAGTCGATGCCAGCGGCAAGCTGCAGGTTCCCCACAATCCCATCATTCCGTTTATCGAAGGGGATGGTATCGGTGTGGACGTGACCCCGGCCATGTTGAATGTGGTGAATGCTGCGGTCGAGAAAGCCTACAAAGGCGAGCGCAAGATCGCCTGGATGGAGATCTATACCGGCGAGAAATCGACTCATGTCTATGGCGAAGGTGCCTGGCTGCCGGCCGAAACCCTGGATTTCATTCGTGAATACTGCGTGGCCATCAAGGGCCCGCTGACCACCCCGGTCGGCGGCGGTATTCGCTCCCTCAACGTGGCCCTGCGCCAGGAGCTGGACCTCTACGTCTGCCTGCGCCCGGTCCGTTACTACGAAGGGACCCCGAGCCCGGTCAAGCACCCCGAGCTGACCGACATGGTGATCTTCCGCGAGAACGCCGAAGACATCTACGCCGGCATCGAGTGGAAGGCAGACAGCGATGAAGCCAAGAAGGTGATCGCTTTCCTGCAAAACGAGATGGGCGTGAAGAAAATTCGCTTCCCCGAGTCCTGCGGCATCGGCATCAAGCCCATGTCCAAGGCCGGTACCGAGCGTCTGGTCCGTGCCGCCATCGAGTACGCCATCGACAACGATCGCGACTCCGTGACCCTGGTGCACAAGGGCAACATCATGAAGTTCACCGAAGGTGCCTTCAAGGATTGGGGCTATGCCCTGGCCCAGAAAGAGTACGATGCCCAGCTCATCGACGGCGGCCCCTGGTGCTCCTTCAAGAACCCGAAAACCGGCAAGACCATCGTCGTCAAGGACGTCATCGCCGATGCCTTCCTGCAACAGATCCTGCTGCGCCCGGCCGAGTATGACGTCATCGCCTGTATGAACCTCAACGGCGACTACATCTCTGACGCGCTGGCGGCCCAGGTCGGCGGCATCGGCATCGCGCCGGGCGCCAACATCGGCGACGGCGTTGCCCTGTTCGAAGCCACCCACGGCACCGCGCCGAAATACGCTGGCCAGGACAAGGTCAACCCGGGCTCCCTCATCCTCTCTGCCGAGATGATGCTGCGCCACCTGGGCTGGACCGAGGCGGCTGACCTCATCGTCAAGGGGATGGAAGCGGCCATCGCCAACAAGACCGTCACCTATGACTTCGAGCGTCTGATGGAAGGGGCCACCCTGCGTTCCTGCTCCCAGTTCGCCCAGGACATGATCGACCAGATGTGATCCGGGTCGTTGAAATGCAAAACCGGCGCCATGAGCGCCGGTTTTTTTATGGAGGAGAGCAGGTCGTCAGGTGGTTTTTTCCACGTGCTGCTCGTAGATCTGCTGCCATTTGCTGGTCTCGGCCTCATCTCCACGGGCCTGCCAGAATTCGCAGATGGAGCTGGCGAGCTCGGATGCCATGGCGTGGTCTCCGTCACGGCGGCTCATCAGATATTGTCCCAACCAGCTTTGATATTGTTTCATCGCCCGATCTCCTTATCTAAGGTGCCCAGAGGGGAGTGCTCCAGGCGTCAAGGTCGCGCAGGAGCGATTCGAACTGGGCACATGTTGTGCTGCGCCCGGCAGGTGTTGGTCGCCGGAACCGGTGGTTATCTCACCGGAAAAAGGGGACAACGGGGCGCAGATGTCAAAAAACGGTCTCTATCGTATCACAAAATAACCAGTCGGTGGGGCTGGATGCCAAATCAGGCTGTCCAGCAGTCTGGCCGTCTGTGTCATGGGGGCGAGGGCTGAGGTGCCATCTTGCTGATCTCGCAGCAGAAAAACCCGCCAGGTCGGCGGGTCACGGGGGCGAAAAAAAGATCAGATCCGGGCGCAGGCCAGGTATTTTTCCATCTCCTCGGCGGGCACCATGCCGCCGCCGGTGGCCCACACCAGGTGGGTGGCACCGGCCATCTTGGCTGCATCCAGTCCCTGCCCACTCTGCCACTCAAGGTTGGCGGCCACTCGCCAGGGGCCTGCCATGCCCGCCAGTGCCGAGGGCTCGAGCCGGATCTCTTCATCCCGGGCCAGGAGCCCCAGCAGGTCGTACATCTCCTGATCGCTCAGGGTGTAGAAGCCCGCAAGCAGGCGTTCCATGGCGCGGCCGACAAAACCGGAGGCGCGTCCCACCGCGAGGCCGTCGGCGGCGGTGAGGTTGTCGATGCCAAGGTCTTGCACCGCAATGGCATCGTGCAACCCGGTGTGGACCCCGAGCAGCATGCAGGGGGAGTGGGTAGGTTCGGCGAACAGGCAGTGCACGTTGTCCCCGAACGCCAGCTTGAGACCAAAGGCCACTCCGCCGGGGCCACCGCCGACGCCGCAAGGCAGGTAGACGAAGAGCGGATGGTCGGCGTCCACCCTGATGCCCATCTCGTCGAACTGCTTTTTCACCCGCTCACCGGCCACCGCGTAGCCGAGGAACAGGGTGCGGGAGTGCTCGTCGTCGATGAAGAAACAGTTGGGGTCGCGCTCGGCCTCCTTGCGTCCCTGCTCCACCGCCACCCCGTAATCCTCGGCGTATTCCACCACGATGGCGCCATGTTCGCGCAACTTTTTCTTTTTCCACTCCCGCGCATCGGCGGACATGTGGACGGTGACGCGAAAGCCGAGGCGGGCGCTCATGATGCCGATGGAGAGGCCGAGGTTGCCGGTCGACCCCACCGCGATGCTGTACTGGCTGAAGAAGTGGCGGAACTCGTCCGAGAACAGCGTGCGATAGTCATCCGTCTCGCGCAGCAGCCCAGCCTGGATGGCCAGGTGTTCGGCATGGGCCAGCACCTCGTGGATGCCGCCGCGCGCCTTGATGGAGCCGGAGATGGGCAGGTGGCTGTCTTGTTTGAGCAGCAACCTGCCGGTGAGTTTGACGCCGTAGCGCGCATTGAGGGTCCCCTGCAGGGTCGGGATGGCGGCGATCCCGGACTCGATGATGCCGTGGCTGGCGCGGGTTTCGGGGAAGGCCTCGCACAGGTAGGGGGCGAAGCGGGCGAGCCGGGCGGAGGCGGTGGCCACATCGTGCCGGGTGAGCCCCACATGGGGCAATCCTTCCGCGAGGGAGGTGGCCCCCGGATTGAACCAGGTCACAGGGGTGAGGGCGATCAGCGGCTCGAGCAGGGGAAAGCGGGTGATGAGCCCGGCAATGTCGGTGTGTGTCATGAAAGCCTCTCGGGGTGGTGACGGAATCATCCCATTGAATGGCACCAGCGTTGCCGTGACAAATGATAAAACGCGTCGCTTGGATGAGCCCAGTTGATGCAAATGGTCATCTACCCTGCTGTCTCTTCGAATACGGGTGAGTTGAGTCTTCCTGGTGAATGCAAACCTCGCCCTTCTGGTATCATCCGCCAGATAAAAGAGAGGGAGGCCCAACCATGCAACGCGATGAGCACCCGGGGGTGAGGAGCAAGCTGCTCAGCAGTCATCAGCTCGCCAGGCTCCACACCTTCGAGGCGGCGGCCCGCCACGGCTCCTTTGCGCTCGCCGCCGACGAGCTCTCCTTGAGCCCAAGCGCGGTGAGCCACCGCATCTCGGCCCTGGAAGAGGCACTCGGGTTTTTGCTGTTCCAGCGCTTTCACCGCAAGGTAGCCTTGACCACGGAGGGGCAGCGCATCTTCTGGGCGCTCACCTCCTCCCTGGAGTTCATCAATCAGGAGGTGCTGGAGATCAGGGAGCAGGCGCTGTCGGGCTCCCTGACGCTGCACTCGCGCCCCTCCATCGCCCAGTGCTGGCTGGTGCCAAGGCTCGCCGATTTTTCCCGTCTGCATCCTCACATCGAGCTCAACCTGCTGACGGGCAACGAGCACATAAACCTGCACGGCTACGGCATCGATCTGACCCTCAACTTCGATGCCAGAACCCCGACGGGCCTGGCCATCCACCCCCTGATGGATGAATACATGGTGCCGGTGTGCAGCCCGCAATACGCCAGCGACCACGGTCTGATGGGGGAGGTGGGGAATCTGCAGCAGTGCCGCCTGCTCCATGACAGGCAGGCCTGGGGCCTGGACACCGACAGCGACGAGTGGCGCACCTGGGGGAGCCACTGGCATCTCTCCCTGGAGGCCTGCTCGTCACACATGGGATTTGATCGAGCGGATCTGGCGATCCTTGCCGCCACCCACCACGCCGGTGTCGCCATGGGGCGCAGGCAGCTGGCAAGCCAGGCGCTGGCGAGCGGAGCGCTGGTGATGCCCTTCCCGGATATGGCGGTGCGCTGCGAGCCGCGTTATTACCTGGCGACCCTCCCTCATCGCCAGTGTCCCAAGATCCAGGCATTCATCCGCTGGATACAGGATCAGGCGCAAGGGGCATCCTGAAACGGGACCTGGTTTATTGTCCGCGAAGGTCATGGCCATGAGCGCACTATTTGTACAATAAGTGCCGGCACTGCTGCTAAATGACCTGGCGCAGAGCGACGCGGGTAAGAGATAACACCGTGTGCAACGGATGAGGTGAGCCTGAGATTAACCGGGGAAAATAGGAAATAAAGTCTGTGAGAGTATTCCCAATAAGTATCAGGCAGGGAATTAACCACGGTGAATAATGTCCATATGGTGTCAGCGCTTTGCCGGATGGTATAAAAACATTATGTTGTTATCCAATGGGCATGCTATTCTCAAATCGTGTTATCCCTGTGACATACAAAAATAATTCTGTGAGGAAGTAATGAACGAGTTTCTGAAGGTTCTGCTGAACATTCGCAGCTTGCGCGCTGCCATTCGTGAACTGCCGTTTGAGCAACTGCAAGAAGCGAAAGAAAAGTTTGACCTGGTATATAACGAGCGTGCCGAGTCCGTTGAACAGGAACGTGCCGAACAGGAAGAGCGTCAGCGCAAACTGAATGAATTCACCGAAATGCTGCAACAGGCTGGTATCGATCCCCGTGAGCTGATCGGCAGCGTGGCGGCTCCGGCTGCGGCGGGCACCACCAAGAGCAAGCGTGCTCCCCGTCCTGCGAAATACAAGTACCAGGAAGACGGTCAGGAGAAGACCTGGACCGGTCAGGGTCGTATGCCCAAGGCCATCGCCGAGCAAGTTGCGCTGGGCAAGGATCTGAACGATTTCCTGATCTGATCGCCGGATCCGGTTTTCGATAATGCCGCCTGCAGGGCGGCATTATTATTTTCAGGGTTCAGATGATGTCGCAGTAAAACCCAATTGCGCAGGTTACTCCGGTTAATTGGAGAGCCTCGTCTGGAATAGCCATAACCATCATGTGCCCAATAAAGTTGGCGCATCATCTTCCATGCCACTTCGCCACTTATACGCACTGAGGACTCATACAGCCCGTGTTTCTTCGTCCCTTGCGAGAAGTGATCATGGATACCTGCTGTGACAGAATGAAATAGCGGCGGTGGATCCTCATCTGTATGCCTGAGCGGCCCGTCTCTTTTTCATGCTGATGCATGACGCCCACCGCCTATTAATTTATCCCCTCTATTTATGGTCTGTTTGACACCGCTCTTCTGCAATATATCCGCACGATGCCGGACAATGTGCGGATGAGGCAGACACGGATTGGTGGCAAACAAATAAACCGAATGCTAGATGACGGGTTGTCCGAGTTCAGACTGAACGGCGTGTGTGTATTTTCTCCGGGTGCGGCGACGGGCCTGGACCGCCTCTGCCAGCATGGCAAGCAGGTGTTCACTCTCTTCCCAGCAGAGGCAGGCATCGGTCACTGACAGACCGTATTGCAGTTCACCCAGAGGAGCCGGTTTCTGGTTTCCTCCCAGCAAGAAGCTCTCGACCATGACGGCGGCGACGGCTTGGCTCCCTTCGCTCAGCTGGCGACAGAGCTCTTTGGCGACCTTCAGCTGGTTCGTGTGCAGCTTCTGGCTGTTGCCATGGCTGCAATCCACCATCAGGCGAGGGGGGAGTCCCTGGCGGGTGAGGCGGTCTGCTGCCTCCGCCACATCGCTCTGGTGGTAGTTGGGCAGGGTGCCGCCACGCAGAATGATATGGCCGTCGGGATTGCCTTCGCTCTTGATCACTACCATGCCGCCCTGGCTGCCGGGGGCGGTGAAGAGATGGGAGGCGGTACTGGCCTGGATGGCATCGATGGCGACCCGGATATTGCCGTCCGTACCGTTCTTGAATCCCACGGGGCAGGGCAGTGCGGAGGCCAATTGCCGGTGGACCTGAGACTCCGTGGTGCGTGCCCCGATGGCGCCCCAGCTGACGAGATCGGCGAGATAGAGAAAGCTGGTGGTGTCGAGGAATTCGGTGGCGGTGGCGAGCCCCAGTCCATTGATGTCGAGCAGCACCTGGCGTGCCAGATGCAATCCCCGATTGATGTCGTTGCTGCCGTCCAGGTGCGGATCGAAGACCAGCCCCTTCCAGCCCACCGTGGTGCGCGGCTTTTCAAAATAGGCGCGCATGACTATCTGAAGGCTGTCTTCATAGGCGGTGGCGAGTCGTGCCAGCCGTCCGGCATAGTCCAGGGCCGCGACGGGATCATGGATGGAGCAGGGGCCAATCACGACCAGCAGGCGATCGTCTTCACCTGCCAGGATCCGGCGTGCCTGATGGCGCTGGTTGTCGATGTGCCGGGCCATGTCGGCCGGACAGGGGTGCTGCGCCAGCAGCTCGGCAGGGGTGGGTAGCGCCTCTATGGCGAAGGCGCGCATGACCGAATTCAAAACTGCCATCTGGAGTTACCTTGCTGTGCATGTGTGCGATGGGGAACCCGTATGCGGCATCCTGTTGGGAGCAGACAGATTCACGGCTCATCGCAGTTGTTGAGAATGATTGTCATTATCTTGGTGTTTGTCTCAAATGCAAGTGCAATGAAATCGCCAGGCGAAGATGGGGGGAGAGAGAACGATGGCGGGGGAACCGCAGCAAAAGCAGGCCGCTTCCCCGAGGGAAGAAGCCCGCCAGTCACAAGATAAAGAGGGGATCAGCTGTCCATCACGGCGTGCCTGTCCTGATGGTAGGCGTCTTCATCCTTGCCGCTGCGCCAGTAGGGGACTGCGTAGACCCGCTGGCGCTCGGCATCCAGGGCGCGTCTGACGTGGCGGCGCAGCGGCACGACCAAGCTCTCTTCCCCGCCAAACCAGAAATAGCTCCCCTCGGCGACCATAGGCTGGGCGGTGAAATGCGCCACCAGAGTCGCGGCCTGCTCCGGATTGCCCACGAACCAGCGCAGGTCGACGCCGGCCGGCAGCGACAGATCCTGCACGTCGTCCTGATGGGGGACCAGCAGGGCGATATGGCCGCGGGCATGGGCTGGCATCACTTCCACCATGGCGCTGATGGCGGGCAGGGCGGTGAGATCCCCCGCCATGTAATAGTGCTCGGCCGTTTGCAGCATGGGGTCGGGACCGCCCGGGCCCGAGATGGCGAGCCTGTCACCCGGTTTGGCGTGCAGGGCGAAACGACTGGCGGGGCCGGCCTCGCCGTGCAGGGCGAAGTCGATGTCGAGCTCCAGCGCCTCCCGGCGAAACGCGCGTATGGTGAAGGTGCGAATGACGGGTTTCTGGGCGGGATCGAGCCAGCGAGGCCCCTTGTCGGTGGGGGTGGGCAACACTATCTCGCGCTGACCCGGTCGGGGCAGCATGATCTTGACATGAGCACCGCCACAGCTGAAGGGGTAGTCCACAAGCTCGGGGCTGGTCAGGCAGATTCGGCGCAGATGCGGGCTCACATCCTGAACATGCTTGACGGTGAGCAGGCGGGGGCGATTGGCCGGGGCGGGTTGAGACATGGGCATACTCCTGGCTGATGATGGCGCCCATTCTTGATGAAATGAAAACTATTATCAATTGGTTTGTGGGCAGAATGGGTCGCGATTGACCTCCTCGGGATGTCCATCGCGATCCCACACTCTCTGCCTGGGTCAGGTTCGATCGCTTCCCCCCAGCGCCCGATAGATGCCTGCCATGTTGTTGAGCTGGGCCTGCTGCTGTGCCAGCAGGGCGAGCTCGGCATCCCACAGGCGGTTCTGCTCATCCAGCCAGGGTTGCACCCCGGTGGCTCCGGCCAGGAAACGGGCGCCTGCCAGCCTCTCGGCCTCCCGGGCATAGGCCCTCTGCTGCTCCAGATAGCGCAGCCGCTGATCCCCTTGCTGACGGGCGGCCAGGCCATCCTCCACTTCCAGCAGCGCGGTATAGAGCTGCTTGCGAAATTCGGTTTCGGCAATCTGGTAGTCGATGTCGGCGCTGGCGATGGAGAGCCGGGTCTTGTTGTACTCGAGGAAAGGGAGCGCCAGCGTGGCGCCCAGGGTGCCGACTGGATTTTGCAGCACCTGGGTCAGGGTATCCGAGGTGGTGCTGGCACCGCCGGTCAGGCTCAGGGTGGGATAAAAGCCGGTGCGGATCTCGTCTCCCCTCGCAAGGGTCTTGCGCAGCCTGAGTTCGGCGGCGCGCACATCGGGCCGCCGGGCCAGCACATCGGCGGGAATGCCGGCCGCCAGGGACGGGATCGGGCCCATGATCAGGGCGTCGGGAGCGTCAGCGAGCGGCCCGCTGCTGCGGCCCAGCAGCAGGCGAAGAGCATTGCCCGCCTGTGCCCGCTGCTGGGTGAGGGTGGCGAGCTCCGCCTGCTTGCCTGCCTTCTGCTGGCTGGCCTGTACCAGATCGAGTCGGGTCACGGCGCCCGCCTCGTATTTGGCGCGGGTCAGGCGTTCAATGCGCTCCAGATTGGCCAGTTGCTGGGTGCCCAGGGTAATGGCCGAGCCGAGGTAGGCCAGTTGCCAGTATTGCTCCAGGGTCTTGCCGATGAGCAGCAACCGGGTGGCGGCCAGATCCTGTTCGCTGGCTTGTGCCTCCCAGCTCGCCTGATCCCTTGCCGCGGCCAGTCTGCCCCAGAGATCCACCTCGTAGCTGAGGTTGAGGGAGGGGCCCAGGTTGCTGCTGGCGCTGCCATCTTTCATGTTCTTGGTGCCGCTGGCCCCGAGATTGGCGCTGACCGAGGGGGTGAGGTTGGTGTCAGCCAGGTCGGCGCCGAGCAGGGCATTCTTGAGCTTGAGCCCGGCCACCCGCATGTCCGGGTTGGCGGCCAGCACCGCCTCGACCAGGCGATCGAGCGCAGGATCCTGGAATCCCTGCCACCAGGGGCCTGCCTGCTGCACGGTGAGACCCCGGCTCTCCTGCTGCCATGCTGGCGCCACGTCGAGATCGGGTCTGTGATAGGTGCTCTGCTGGCTGCAGGCACCGAGGCTGGCGGTGAGCATCAGGCTTAGCCCGAGCCTTGATAGGTTGTGCATCATCATTCCCTCGCCAGTGCCTCCACCGGATCGAGCCTGGCCGCATTGCGGGCGGGCAGGTAACCAAACAGGATCCCGATGAGGGAGGAGCACCCGAAGGCCATCAGGATGGAGAAAAGCGAGAAGCGCATCTGGAAGCTTTCCACGAGCAGGGAGAAGAGAGCGCCGATGAGCAGGGCGAGGCCGATACCGAGCAGCCCCCCCAGCAGGCTGACCATCACCGCCTCGATGAGGAACTGTTGCAATATGTCGGACTGGCGGGCGCCGACGGCGATGCGGATCCCTATCTCCCGGGTACGCTCCACCACCGAGACCAGCATGATGTTCATCACTCCGACGCCGCCGACGATGAGGGAGATCACCGCGATGGCGGAGACCAGCAGTGTCAGGGTGGCGGTGGTCTTCTCCACCGATTTGACGATGCTGTCGCTGCTGAAGGTGAAGAAGTCCTTCACGCCGTGGCGCTGGGTCAGCAGGGCGACTGCCGCCTGCTCGGCCAGGGCGGGCTGGACGCCGTCCTTGACCCGGATGGTGATCTGGGTGAAGTGCTGCTGGGAGAGGAGACGGCTCATGACGGCGCTGTAGGGGAGCCAGACATTGACCGACTGGCTGCTGCGGCCAAAGCCGGTCTCCTGGGTGACCACCCCCACGATGCGCACCGGCAGGGTGCCGACCAGCACCACCTGGCCGACCGGGTCCACCTTGCCGAGCAGGCTCTCTATGGTCTTGCCATCCACCACGGCGACTGCCGTCCGGTTGCGAATGTCCCGCTCATCGAGCAGGCGCCCCTGGGTGAGCGTCATCCCCTTGACCCGGAAAAAGTCGTTGCCGACCCCGATCACGCTGCCGCTGCTGGTTTTGTTGCGATAGCGAAGCTGGCCGGATGTCGCAATCTGGGGGCTGGCCCCCTCCAGATAGGGCTGGCCGAGCAGCGCGTCGAGATCCCGCTCGTTCAGGGTCTGGATGCTGGCGGCCTTCTCGTCTCCCCAGTCCTTGCCGGGGAAGATGTCGATGGTGTTGGTGCCCATGGCGTTGATGTCGTCGATCACCTTGGCGCGCGCCCCCTGACCCAGCGCCACCACGCTGACCACGGCGGCGATGCCGATGATGATGCCGAGCATGGTGAGGAAGGTGCGCATGCGATGGGCCAGCATGGCGTGCAGGGCCATGCGCCCCGCCTCCCGGTAGCGATCCCAGCCCCGGCTTGCGGTGCGGACGGCGGCGCCTGTGCCCTGTGCATCTTGCCCGACAGAGGGAGCGGCCAGCTGGCTGCCGTCACCTGGCAGCGGGTGGGCTGGCGCCCCGGATGGGGAGGCTGCGTTGTCATCGGTCGCCCGATGGCCGCTGTCCTCCACCACCCGCCCGTCACGCAGGGTGATGATGCGATCCGCATGGCTTGCCACCGCCATGTCGTGGGTCACCAGAATGATGGTGTGGCCCTGGGCGTGCAGCTCCTTGAGGATGGCCATCACCTCCTTGCCGCTTTGGCTGTCGAGAGCGCCGGTGGGTTCGTCCGCCAGGATCACCTCGCCGCCGTTGGCGAGCGCCCGGGCAATACTGACCCGCTGCTGCTGACCGCCGGAGAGCTGGCCGGGTCTGTGGTGGCTGCGATCCTGCAGTCCCAGGCGGGTCAACAAGGTGCGGGCTCGGGCCTGGCGATCAAGGCGGGCAGTGCCGGCATAAATGGCGGGGATCTCCACGTTGGCGGCCGCATCCAGATGGGGCAGCAGGTGATAGCGCTGGAAGATGAAGCCGAAGTGGTGGCAGCGCAGCCGTGCCAGGGAGAGGGCATCCAAGGTCGCGGTATCCTGGCCGCGAAACAGATACTGGCCGCCGCTCGGGCGATCGAGGCAGCCCAGCAGGTTCATCAGGGTCGATTTGCCGGAGCCGGAGGCGCCGACGATGGCCACCATCTCCCCGGCATCGATGGCGAGATCCAGCGGGTGCAGCACGGTCACTTCGTGCTCTCCGCTCTGGTAGCGCCGCTCGATGCCCTTGAGACGGATCAGGGGCTCGCTCACGGCTCCATCTCCCCTTCATCGTGCAGGGCCGGCTTGCCCTGCTCCAGGATCACCTTCTCATGCTCGGTCAGGCCGCTCACCACCTCAATCTTGATGTCATCCTTCATGCCGGTCTTGATGCGGCGGGTCTCTCTCTGATCCCCCTCCTTGAGCAGGCTGACCTCGTACTCGTTGTCGCCAGTCTTCTTGCCGAGGGCGGTCTGGGGAATGGCCAGTACCTGCTTGCGCTCGCCGAGCACGATGGTGACCTGGGTCGTCATGGCGACCCTCAACTGATGGCCGGGGTTGGGCACATCGAACAGGGCATAGTAGTAGATGGCCGCATTGCTGGTGGCCGTGGTGCTGGCCGTCTGCTCATTGATGTTGGTGGGGGCCAGCTCGACCGTGCGCAGGGTACCGTGGTAGCGAGTATCCGGATCCCCTATCAGGGTGAAATAGACCGGCATGCCCGCCTTGACACGGGTGACGTCCGCTTCGGAGATCTGGGCCTTGACCGTCATGGTGTCGAGATTGGCGAGCTTGAGCAGGGTCGGTACCGTCTGGCTGGCGGCCAGGGTCTGCCCCTGCCGGGTGACGATGGAGACGACGGTACCATCCATGGGGGCCTGAATGCGGTTGTAGCCGAGCTCCGTCTTGGCGCGCTCCACCTTGATGATGGCGTTGTCGATGTCGGCCTGGGCGCTTTGCAGCTCGGCCCGGGTGACGGCAAGCTGGGCTTCGGCGCTCTCCAGATCCGCACGAGAGCTCGCTTCCTGCCGAAACATCTGCTGCTGGCGGCGCCAGGCAAGCTCGTTCTGTTTGAGCTGTGCCTGCTTGATCTTGAGCTGGGCGCGGCGGCTGGCCAGCTCCGCTTCGGCGGTCTTGAGGTTGTTCTGGGCGATCAGGGGATCGATCTCCGCCAGCAGCTCTCCTTGTTTGACCTGTTGACCCGCTTCCACCGCGAGATAGGTGACCTGACCCGAGACCTGGGCCCCCACATCCACCTGCTCGATTGCCTGCAGTACGCCACTGGCGAGCACCGTCTGCTCCACATCCTGGCGGGTTACCGTTGCGGTCAGTACCGGGTCCGGTGTGTTGCCTGGCCAGGCCAGCCAGGTGACGAGAGGGATCAGCACAAGGGCGAGCAGGGCGAGCTTGCCGGGTTTTCGAAGAGCTTTCATTTATCACCTGAACGAAACGAGCGAAGGCGTGCAAGGGCCATATCGTGCAGCAAATGGCCCTCAAAAAGAAGCGAGCAATGTGTAAGAAATCGTGTGGTTCTGGCGGTGACGCACTGGAGGAGGCCAAGCTGGGGGAGGATGACGGCGGGCGTCAGAAACAAGAAGACCCGCTCAGGGAGCGGGTCTTGTGGCATCAACCGACGGCTTTGAGCAAGGCGGCGTGAGGCTCGTGGCAGATCTGGATATCGAGGGGCAGTTTGTAGAGGAGCAGGCGGGCCAGCGAGCCCTCCATCCAGTGATGACGGCTGCCGACCAGCAAGAGATCGGCGGGGTGGGCGGCCAGCCAGTGCTGGAGATCCGGCACCACGTCATCCACCACCAGACACTGGTAATCCACCGGATGAGACAGCTGGGTGATGAGTTCACTGATGATCGCCTTGGCATCCAGGGTACCCTGGGCGCTGCGCTCCTCTTGTGACAGGGACAGACTATTGCGACGGGTCTTGCTGCTGTGGGTCAGGTGCAACAAGGTCAGGTTGGCGCCCAGCCCTTGTGCCAGACGGCTCGCCTTGGCCAGTGTCTCCTGCTCGTAATCCTTGCCTTCCAGCAACAGCACAATATTGGTCGGGCTCATAAGCAGTTCTCCTTGGCAGGTGCGGGTCAGACGGCGGAAGCGCGCTCCCATCCTCCCTTCCCGCGAAATGTCAGCTCAAACGAACCCGGTGTGTTTGCATCAAGCGTCACCTTCTGTCGATGGAAACTGAAGGTACCGAGTCCGTTTACATCATCATAACAGACTGAGTTGAATGGAAAATGAAGGAGTGGGTCCGTTCGAAATGTGAATGAGTGCAACGAAGATGAGTGGCGTCCTGACCATGGCGATGGAAGCCCGACTGGGTGATGACCAGGCTGGCAGGCTCAGACTGAGCATCAAGACACGTGCCGCGGATTAGCCAGGGCCGCCCCTCGTTCTTGCTTGCGGTTCACGGCATCGGTCAACCAAGCCCGCGCCGTCGGCAAGAGGCTTCAACTGGCCACCGCGATGATGACTCGGTCAATCTGAAAGGGCCGACATGGACGGGAGGATGTCCCGTCCGCCCCGTGGTCAGCTTGCGAGCAACTCACGGGCGTTGGCCAGGGTGTTGTCGGTGATCTGATCGCCCCCCAACAGGCGGGCCAGTTCGTTGAGCCGGGCGCCCTGGGTGAGCGCCTGCATATGGGTTTCCGTTGTCTTGCCGTCGGTGTGTTTGCTCACCACCATGTGCTGGTGACCCTTGCCTGCCACCTGGGGCAGGTGGGTGACCACCATCACCTGGGTGGATTCGCCGAGCTGGCGCAACAGGCGGCCCACCACGGCGGCGGTCGGGCCGCTGATCCCCACATCCACTTCGTCGAAGATAAGGGTCGGGGTTGAGATCTTGCGTGCACTGATCACCACGATGGCGAGGCTGATACGCGACAGCTCGCCGCCGGAAGCCACCTTGCCAAGGGGTTGGATGGGCTGACCCGGGTTGGTGGTGACCATGAACTCCACCCGATCGATGCCAAGGGGCGAGAGGCTGCTCTGGGCATCGGGTCGCACCTCGATGGCGAAGCGGCCATCGGGCATCGCCAGTTCGTGCATGCTGGCGCTTACCTTCGCGCCCAGCTCCTCGGCATAGCGCTGGCGACTCTGGCTCAGGGCCTCGGCGGCCTGCACGAAGGCCTGGCGGGCCGAGGCCAGCTCGTCCTCCATCCCCTCGAGTCGCTCTTCGTCGGAGTTGAGGCGGGCCAGATCGGCGGCCAGCTCCTGATGGTAGTGGGCCAGCTCCGCCGGTTTGACATGGTGCTTGCGTGCCAGGTTGATGGCCTTGGAGAGGCGGCTCTCCAGCTCGTTGAAGCGCTCTGGATCCAGTTCCAGCCGGTCGAGATAGCTGCGCAGCTCGCTGTGGCTCTCCTGTACGCCGATCAGGGCTTCGTTGAGCATGCCGAGCACGTTGCCAAGCCGGCTGTCCATGCCGACCAGGGTCTCGGCTCTGTCCACCGCCGTCTGCAGCAGACCGGCGATGGTGGTCTCTTCATTGTCATAGAGCAGATCGAGGCAATACCCGCACTCCTGCATCAGCTCGGTGCCATTGGCGAGCCGCTGATGCTCCTCTTCAATCTCTTCAAACTCCCCCGGCTGAAGGGCAAATTCGTCCAGCTCCTGCACCTGGTATTCGATGAGTTGACGGCGGGCTTCCCGCTGCTGCTGCTCGGCCTTGAGCCGATTGAGCTCGTTTTGCAACTGGCGCCACTGCTGGTAGTGACGGCGAACATCGTCGAGGAGCAGATGATGACCGGCGTAGCCGTCCAGCAGGGCGAGCTGGTAATCGGGTTTGAGCAGCATCTGGTGAGCGTGCTGACCGTGGACGTTGACCAGCAGTTGACCCAGGTTCCTGAGCTGGGCGAGGGGGACGGGAACCCCGTTGATATAGCTGCGAGAGCGCCCCTCGGCGGACAGTACCCGCCGGACGATGCACTCACCGTCATTTTCAAGCTCGTTGGTGGCGAGCCAGGCCCGGGCGGCAGGATTTCCCTCCAGCAGGAAGCGGGCACTCACCTCGGTCTTGTCGCTGCCCGGGCGCACCATGCTGGCTTCGGCGCGCTCCCCCAGGCACAGCCCCAGAGCATCGATGGCGATGGATTTGCCCGCGCCGGTCTCCCCGGTGATGCAGGTCATCCCCGGTTGCAGATCGAGCTCGAGAAACTTGACGATGGCGAAGTTGTTGACGGTCAGCTGGGTCAGCATGGTCTCATCCTGTATGGGCCAACATTACTGTGTATGCATCCAGTATATACTGGTCTTATATACAGTAAAGTGGGCAGGGAGGATTTTTGCGAAACAGGGGGAGGGCAAGGATGTCAAGGCCGCGGCATGGGTGTGAAGCCGATCAGATGGCCTGCAAAATCAACCTGCGTACCTGGCATGGGCTGACGCGATGCGAGAAGCCACCTTGAGGCGCTCTCTTGTGGTGAGTGGCTGCCTGAGACACACTCGAACCAGTCCTGGTTGAGCCTGGGCTGTGCACAGACCTCTTCGCAAGGATGCGTCACGATGATCCATACCCCGACCCTGCTGCTGATCTCCCTGGCAATCAACCTGATGTCGGGGCTGATCATGCTGTTCATCCACTCCCTGAAGCCGGGTCGAGGCAACTTTCTGTACTGGTCCCTCTCCGCTTTTCTCTTCTCCCTCTCCATCCTGCTGCTCAGTCTGGGGGTATTGGGAGGGTATCCGGCGCTGGGCATCCGGGTCGGCGGCCTGGTCTCGCTCATGAGCATCCTGCTGTTGCTCGCCGGTTTTTGTGCGCTTTACGAGCGCGCATGGCATCCCCGTGCCGTGAGGGGAGGCGTGGCGGTGTTGCTGCTGCTCTATCTGGGATTGTCCAGCCTCGCCCCCGTGCGCATTGTGCTGGCTCTGATGGAGTCGATGTTGTACCTGTGGTGCGCCTGCCTCATCGTCTCTCTCGGCCGGCACCAGAAGCGGGTGCTCCATGCGGTGGCGCTCATTTACCTGCTGCATTTCACCATCCTGCTGAGCCAGGGGGGGCTGCTCTTGCTGGGAGTCGAAGAGCGGATGGGGGACGGAGGTTGGCTCGATCTCATCTTCTTCATGCACATGGTGCTGACCATCGGCTCGGTGTTGTTGCTGCCTCTGGTGGCCTATGTGGAGACGGAGGAGGCATTGCTGGCGCTCTCGGAGCGGGATCCCCTCACCGGGGTGCTCAATCGGCGCGGCCTCTTCAGGCACGGAGAGGGTACTACGCCTGGCCAGACGCGCTGCGTGGTGGTCCTGGACATCGATCACTTCAAGCGGGTCAACGACCAGTTTGGTCACGGCTGCGGGGATGAGGTCATTCGCTATGTGGCCGGGGTGCTGGTGGCCGAGGTACGCAAGGATGATCTGGTGGGGCGCATCGGTGGCGAGGAGTTCGCCATCATCATGGGGGGCGTGAGCGGCCAGATGGCCCGCGACATCTGTGACCGGATCCGCCGCCAGATAGAGACGGGCTCCCGGCAGGGGGCCTGCCTGCCGTGCGAGGGGGTTACGGTGAGCATGGGGGTCGTGTGCGCCAGTGCCGAGGCTGACCTGGCACTGATGCTGACCAAAGCCGATGCTGCCATGTACCGGGTGAAGGAAGCGGGGAGAAACGGGGTGCATCTGGCATTCGAGCCGGCATTGCCTCGGCTGGTCGAAAGCAGCGAGGGATAGACCCTCGCCACCGGTGTTGCCTGGCTAGAAGAGCTTGCTGCCCCAACCGAGCTTGTTGCGCAGCACGTGGAAGTAGCTGTAATCCAGCGGATGCACCAGATGCAGCTTGTGGCTGCTCTTCTTGATGAGGATCTCGTCCCCCGGGTGGACCGCCAGGGTGACCTGGCCGTCGCAGCTCACCTGCATGGCGTCGTCCTGGTTGTCCGGCGAGACCAGCAGCCGCACTTCGCTGTCTGCATCCAGCACGATGGGGCGGCTGCTCAGGGTGTGCGGGAACATGGGCACCAGCGTGATGGCGTTGAGTTTGGGGGTGAGAATGGCGCCCCCTGCCGACAGGGAGTAGGCGGTGGAGCCGGTGGGTGTCGCCACTATGATGCCGTCCGAGCGCTGGCTGTACATGAAGCTGCCGTCGATGTAGACCTCGAACTCGATCATGTGGGCGATCTTGCCCGGGTGAAGCACCGCCTCGTTGACCGCGAGGTTGCTCGACTTGCGCTCCCCGTGGCGATAGACGGCGGCCTCCAGCAGGAAGCGATGCTCGCTCTTGAAGTGACCCGAGAGCACCTGCTCCAGGGGCAGCAGATAATCCTGGGGCGAGAGATCGGTCAGGAAGCCGAGGTTGCCCCGGTTCACCCCGATCACCGCCACATCGAACCGTGACAGCACCCGGGCGGCCCCCAGCATGTTGCCGTCACCGCCGACGACGATGGCGAGATCCGCCTGCTCGCCGAGCTGCACCAGATCCATCACGTTCTCCCCGAGCAGCCCCAGGGTATGGGCCACCCGGCTCTCCAGCAGCACGCGAAAGCCACGGCTGGTCAGGTACTGATACAGGCCGGTCAGGGTCTGGTTGGCCCCCTCGTGATGGGGCTTGCCGATGAGGGCAACGGTTTTGAACGGAGAATCCATAGGTTATCGGGTCTGGGAGAGTCTTGGGGGGAGTATACCGCGCTTTGCCGGGGATTTGTCTGCCTCCGTGGCGGTTGGTGCAATCGGCCCCGAAAAGGGGCTGCCTGGCACGCGGATGGGCGCCATTGTGCCCGATCTGCCCTTTTCCCCTTGAAAGCCGGGGCTGTGTCCCCATAATAGCGCCAACACAGGGTCTGCTGGCGCGTGTCGCTTGTCTGAACGCCAGCCACCCTCACACGCAACCCCTGAATATTGGAGATGTCATGAGCCACGAAGAACAAAAGGTTGAAGCGATGGAGCAAGTGGAAGCCCAGCCAGTCGAGCCGACCGATGTAGACAGTGAAGTGACAGCCGAGCAGGCCCGCATCGCCGAGCTGGAGGCCCAGCTGGAGGCGGCCCAGCAGGCTTCCCTGGAAGAGCGCGAGCGCGCCATTCGCGCCGTCGCCGAGATGGAGAACCTGCGTCGCCGTGCCGCTCAGGACGTGGAGAAAGCCCACAAGTTTGCACTGGAGAAGTTCGCCGCAGAGCTCTTGCCGGTGCTGGACAACCTGGAGCGCGCCATCGAGCTGGCGGACAAGGAGAACGACACCCTCAAGCCGATGATTGAAGGGGTCGAACTGACCCTGAAATCCATGCAGAGCGGCGTGGCCAAGTTCGGCCTGGTGGCGCTGGACCCGACCAACCAGCCGTTCGACCCCAATGCCCACCAGGCCATGAGCATGGTGCCCAGTGCCGACGTGGCGCCGAACACCGTGATCGCCGTGATGCAGAAGGGCTACGAGCTCAACGGCCGCGTCATCCGCCCGGCCATGGTGATGGTGTCCAAGTCCGCTGACTGATCACGCTGTTCTCACCAAGCCCGCCGCTTGGCGGGCTTTTTGTTGGATGTGGCGCCAAAAAAACGTGTCTGGCGTCATTTGGCTGTCAGGTGGTCTGTATGCAGGTTTTTTCAGGGCCGGACTTGAAGCGCCGACTTGAGACCCCATATAGGTTACAAGGCCACGGCGGCACAAAAAATTTGATGCCGGGAGCTTGAAAGCCACAGTGGCAGGCCCCACCTAGCCGTTAACGTATCAAGGCGAGCCCCTCGCCAGTTTATTCAAAGTATTTGGAGATTCGTCAAATGGGTAAAATCATCGGTATTGACCTGGGTACTACCAACTCCTGCGTCGCTATTCTGGATGGCGACCATGCTCGCGTGATCGAGAACGCGGAAGGCGACCGTACTACACCGTCCATCATTGCCTATGCCGATGACGGCGAAATCCTGGTTGGTCAGCCGGCCAAGCGCCAAGCCATCACCAACCCGAAGAACACGCTGTTCGCCATCAAGCGTCTGATCGGCCGTCGTTTCGAAGATGACGAAGTACAACGTGACCTGAAAATCATGCCGTACGCCATCGCCAAGGCCGACAACGGTGACGCCTGGGTTGAAGTGAAAGGCAAGAAGATGGCACCGCCGCAGATCTCTGCCGAAGTGCTGAAAAAGATGAAGAAGACCGCCGAGGACTACCTGGGCGAGCCGGTGACCGAAGCCGTCATCACCGTACCGGCCTACTTCAACGACGCCCAGCGTCAGGCCACCAAGGATGCCGGTCGTATCGCCGGTCTGGATGTCAAACGCATCATCAACGAACCGACTGCCGCGGCTTTCGCCTACGGCGTCAACAAGGTCAAGGGTGAGCGCAAGGTTGCCGTATACGACCTGGGTGGCGGTACCTTCGATATCTCCATCATCGAGATCGACGAAGTCGAAGGGGAAACCACCTTCGAAGTGCTGGCAACCAACGGTAACACCCACCTGGGTGGTGAAGACTTCGACAACCGCGTCATCAACTACCTGGTTGACGAGTTCAAGCGCGAGCAGGGCATTGACCTGCGCAACGACCAGCTGGCCCTGCAGCGTCTGAAAGATGCCGCCGAGAAAGCCAAGATCGAGCTCTCTTCTGCCCAGCAGACCGACGTCAACCTGCCGTACATCACAGCAGATGCCACCGGTCCGAAGCACATGAACATCAAGGTGACCCGCGCCAAGCTGGAATCCCTGGTGGAAGACATGGTGAAAGACTCCCTGGAGCCGGTTCGTGTCGCCCTGAAAGACTCCGGTCTGGCGGTTGGCGAGATCGACGACGTCATCCTGGTGGGCGGTCAGACCCGTATGCCGCTGGTTCAGAAGACCGTGGCCGACTTCTTCGGCAAAGAGCCGCGCAAAGACGTCAACCCGGACGAAGCCGTGGCCATGGGTGCTGCCATCCAGGGTGCCGTACTGTCCGGTGACAAGACCGACGTACTGCTGCTGGACGTGACTCCGCTCTCCCTGGGGATCGAGACCATGGGCAGCGTGATGACCGCGCTCATCGAGAAGAACACCACCATTCCGACCAAGAAGTCCCAGGTGTTCTCCACCGCCGAAGACAACCAGTCTGCCGTGACCATTCACGTGCTGCAGGGTGAGCGCAAGCGCGCCAGCGACAACAAGTCCCTGGGCCAGTTCAACCTGGAAGGCATCCGTCCGGCACCGCGCGGTCTGCCGCAGATCGAAGTGACCTTCGACATCGACGCCAACGGCATCCTGCACGTCTCCGCCAAAGACAAGGAGACCAACAAGGAGCAGAAGATCACCATCCAGGCCTCTTCCGGTCTGTCTGATGACGAGATCGAACGCATGGTACGCGAAGCCGAAGCCAACGCGGCCGAGGACAAAAAGTTCGAAGAGCTGGTGCAGGCCCGCAACCAGGCTGACGGTCTGGTCCACTCCGTGCGCAAGCAGGTCACCGAAGCCGGTGAAGCCCTGCCTGCCGACGAGAAGACCAAGATCGAGACTGCCCTGAGCGAGCTGGAATCCGCCATCAAGGGTGACGACAAGGCTGCCATCGAAGCCAAGCAGCAAGCGCTGCTGGAAGCGTCCCAGAAGCTGATGGAAATTGCCCAGCAGCAGGCTCAGGCGCAAGGCGCCGCCGGTGCTGACGCCGGTCAGTCCTCCTCTTCTGCCAAGGCTGACGACGACGTGGTCGACGCCGAGTTCGAAGAAGTGAAAGACGACAAGAAGTAAGCCCGACCCGGATGGGCGAAGTCCGCTTCGCCCATCGGCTCAGAATCTGTTCACGGTCTGTCGCGAGAGGCCGTCAGCAAGGTAAAGAGCAGCGCAAGAACCGGAGTGTATGTGAATACATGAGCACTCTTGGTTACAAACAAGCGAGCTGCACATGAGCCTTGATCACGGCTTCGTAGTAAGAGTGTGAGCAGATTCGTCAATGAATTTACGGGCGTTGGGTAACCAACGCCCGTCTGCGTAACTGCTGATATAGCAACAGGATGAGTATGTCGAAGCGCGATTTCTACGAAGTGCTCGGGGTATCGAAAGGTGCCGACGAGCGCGAGATCAAGAAGGCGTACAAGCGTCTGGCCATGAAGTATCACCCGGATCGCAACCAGGGTGATGCCGGGGCTGAAGAGAAGTTCAAAGAGGTCAAGGAAGCCTACGAGGTCCTGACCGACGAGAACCTGCGTGCCCGTTATGACCAGTACGGTCATGCCGGGGTGGATCCGAGCCAGGGTGGCGGCCACGGCGGCTTTGGCGGTGGTGCCGATTTCGGCGACATCTTCGGCGACGTGTTTGGCGACATCTTCGGTGGTCGCGGGGGCGGTCGTCGCGGCCCGGCCCGTGGCGCCGATCTGCGCTACAACATGGAGCTGACGCTGGAAGAGGCGGTGCGCGGGGTCTCCAAGGAGATCAAGATCCCGACCCAGGTCCACTGCGAAGTCTGCAACGGCTCCGGTGCCCATACCGGCAGCCAGGCCCAGACCTGCCCCACCTGCCACGGCTCCGGCCAGGTGCAGATGCGCCAGGGCTTCTTCGCGGTGCAGCAGCCTTGCCCCCACTGTCACGGTCGCGGCAAGATCATCAAGGATCCGTGCCGCAAGTGCCATGGGGAAGGGCGCTACCAGAAGACCAAGACCCTGTCGGTCAAGATCCCGGCCGGGGTCGATACCGGGGATCGCATCCGTCTCTCCGGCGAAGGGGAAGCGGGGGAAACCGGCGCATCGGCGGGGGATCTGTACGTACAGGTTCACGTGCGCGAGCACGAGATCTTCGTCCGTGACGGCAACGACCTCTACTGCGAAGTGCCCATCAGCTTCACCACGGCGGCGCTCGGCGGCGAGATTGAAGTGCCGACCCTGGATGGCCGGGTCAAGCTCAAGGTGACCCCGGAGACCCAGACCGGCAAGCTGTTCCGCCTGCGGGGCAAGGGCGTCAAGTCCGTGCGCTCCGGCCAGGTGGGGGATCTGATGTGCAAGGTGGTGATCGAGACTCCGGTCAAGCTGACCGAGACCCAGAAAGATCTGCTGCGCCAGCTGGACGACTCCTTCAGCGGCGCCGCTGCCAAGACTCACAAGCCGAAATCCGAAGGCTTCTTCGAAGGGGTGAAACGCTTCTTCGACGACCTGACCAAATAAACGCGACCCGCGTTACCCAAGCCGGCACGGATGTGCCGGCTTTTTTTTTGCCCGCCATCTGGCCTGGATCCCCCCTTATTGAGTGGATCCCGATGAGGGATCCTCCTCACAACTTCCACCAATTCCTCCTGTACAAATGTTATCCCGCTCACACTCCTGCTGAAACGGTTTAGCTGGCATATTGAGTCAGCTAAAGCGGTTTAGCTATCCTCTGCTCGTCAACAACAACAGAGCCCGGACGGGCGACAGAAGACAGGTGAGGACGATGACGATGTTCAAGAGCAAGTTGGCGCTGGCCGTGGCGCTGGGATTGGGAATGAGCAGCCCGCTGTGGGCGGCGGATGGTGGTATCGAAGCCAGGCTGGCGGCGCTGGAGGCGCGGGTGCAGGCAGCCGAGGCGCGCGCCACCGCTGCCGAAGCGCGGGCCGACGAGGCCCAGAGCAAGGCAAACGAAGCCCGCGAGACGGCCGTGGTGGCCAAGGCTCAGAGCGAGAAGGTGGACAAGCAGACCGCCGGGGCCCAGGGCTTCGAGTTCCACGGCTATGCCCGCTCGGGCCTGCTGGTGAACGGCAACGGCAATGGTGGCCGCGGCGGCCCCTACATCACCCCGGCCGGCTCGGTGGGCGGCGCCGTGGGTCGCCTTGGCAACGAGGATGACACCTACATGGAGGCCAACCTGCTGAAGACCCAGACCTTCGACGATGGCAGCTGGGCCCGCTACAAGCTGATGCTGGCGGACGGGGTGGAGACCAGCAACGACTGGACCGCCAGCGATTCCAGCCTCAATACCCGCCAGGTGTTTGCCGAAATCGGCGATCTGGCGAGCTTCAGCGGTCCTTTCCAGCACTCGGTGCTCTGGGCGGGCAAGCGCTTTGACCGGGACAACTTCGACATCCACTGGCTCGACTCGGACGTGGTCTTCCTGGCCGGTACCGGCGGCGGCGTCTACGACGTGCAGCTGGCCGACAGCTGGAAGGCGAACTTCTCCCTCTACGGGCGCGACTACGGCGACATCAGCGCGAGCGGTCTCTCCGACATCGAGAGCTACATCCTCACCATGAACAACCGCGTTGGCAACTGGCAGTGGATGCTGAACGGCCTCTCCGCCAAGGATAACGAGGCGCGCATCAACGACGGCGGCGCGGGCAGCGAAGCGGCGAACAAGGGTGCCCACACCCTGGTGGCCTACCACGCCGACAGCTTCTTTGGCATCAACCCCGGTTTCTCCAAGGCGGCGGTGCTGTATGGCCACGGTCTGGGTGCCGAGCTCAAGGGGCTGGGCTCCGACAGCGAGCTGCTGCCGGATGCCGATGCGGTGCGGGTCGCCGTGTTTGGCGCCACCGATCTTGCGCCCCGCTGGCGTGTGGCCCCGGCCCTGCTGGCCGAGCACAGCCAGGATCGTTACGTGAAAGGGGACGAGTACCGCTGGGTGACCCTCAATGGCCGCCTGGCCCAGGTGCTGAGCCAGAACGTCGAGCTGGTTTACGAGGCTACCTGGCAGTACATGGACCTCGATCCCAAGGGCTACAAGGGTCGTCAGGCGGTGAGCGGCGATTTCACCAAGCTCACCTTCGCGCCGACCTTCAAGGCGCAGACCGCCGGCTTCTTCGAGCGGCCCGAGCTTCGGGTGTTCGCCACCTGGATGGACTGGTCCTCCGAGCTCGACAACTACGCCAGCTCCGATGCCATGGGCCAGAGCAACTTCACCGCCGGGGGCGAGTGGAACTTTGGCGTGCAGATGGAAACCTGGTTCTAGTTCGTTATCCCGATCACAAAAATGGCAGGCGGCCCCGGGATCTGTTGGTTAGCTAAAACGGTTTAGCTGATAATGTGGACCCAGAACCCGGGGCTGACCCCGGCAAATCCTGTGCAGCAGTGGAGTAGCAACAAGGTGACGAATCGTGTGTGGGTAATGGGGGATGCGGTAGTGGACTTGATCCCGGAAGGGGAGCAGCACTACCTCAAGTGTCCGGGTGGCGCACCGGCCAATGTGGCGGTGGGCGTTGCCCGGCTCGGCGGGGAGTCGGCCTTCATTGGCCGGGTCGGCGCGGATCCCTTCGGCCGCTTCATGGGGGAGACCCTGGCCAGGGAGGGGGTCGACATTCGCCACCTGATCCAGGATCCGGCCCATCGCACCAGCACGGTGCTGGTGGATCTCGATGAAGCGGGGGAGCGCAGTTTCACCTTCATGGTGCGCCCGAGCGCCGATCAGTTCCTGAGCCACGCCGATCTGCCGGTCTTCCAGGCCGGGCAGTGGCTGCTGACCTGCTCCATTGCGCTCGCCAACGAGCCGGTGCGCAGCAGTTGCCTGCAAGCCATGGCGACCATCCGGGCCGTCGGGGGGCGGGTCTGCTTCGACCCCAACCTGAGGCCAGAGGTGTGGGGCAACCCTGCCGAGATGCTGCCCGTGGTGCGCGAGGCCATGGCCCTCGCAGACGTGCTCAAGCTCTCGGTGGAGGAGCTGCAACTGCTGAGCGGTCTGGACGATCTGGCCGCGGGGCTTGCCACTCTTTCAGGCCCGGCACTGGTGCTGGTGACACGGGGGGCGGGGGGCGTGGTGGCCCGTCTGGGTGGCGAGTTGCTGGAGTGGGTGGGGCCCAAAGTGACGCCACTCGATACCACGGGGGCGGGGGACGCCTTCGTCGCCGGGCTGCTGGCGGCCTTGGCCGAACGGACCTCGCTGCCGATGCTGGCCGAGCTGCCCGCCATTCTGGCTCAGGCCCACGGCTGCGGGGCGCTCGCCACCACCGCCAAGGGGGCGATGACGGCACTGCCCACCCGCACCCGGCTGGATGAATTTTTGCGATCAGGCGCAGACGGCTGTTGATCTGCGGCTAGAAGCCCGGCTCGACAGCCCCTACTCTCATGTGACAAGGGCCCGCCAGCGTGGCGGGTCATAAGAGGAAGAATATGAATATCAGTGCGATAGCCCAGGATCTGGTGCCCCTGCTCGGGGGCAAGGAGAACATCGTCAGCGCCGCCCACTGCGCCACCCGGCTGCGGCTGGTGCTGGCGGACGACAGCAAGGTGAACAAGGCCGCCATCGACAAGCTGGAGGGGGTCAAGGGGTGCTTCAGCAACGCCGGCCAGATCCAGGTCATTTTCGGCACCGGCCTGGTCAACAAGGTCTATGCGGAGTTCGTCACCCTGACCGGGACCGGCACCGCCAGCAAGGCGGAGCTGACCGACATGGCGACGGCCAAGCTCAACGTGGCCCAGCGTCTGGCGCGGACCCTCTCCAACATCTTCGTGCCCATCATTCCGGCCATCGTCGCCTCCGGCCTGCTGATGGGGCTGCTCGGCATGGTGCGCACCTACGGCTGGGTCAACGCCGACAGCGCCCTGTTTGTGATGCTCGACATGTTCAGCTCGGCAGCCTTCATCATCCTGCCGATCCTCATCGGCTTTACGGCGGCGCGGGAGTTTGGCGGCAATCCGTACCTCGGGGCGACCCTTGGCGGCATCCTCACCCACCCGGCCCTGACCAACGCCTGGGGCGTGGCCGGGGGCTTCAAGACCATGGACTTCTTCGGCCTGGATGTCGCCATGATCGGCTACCAGGGCACTGTCTTCCCGGTGCTCTTGGCGGTCTGGTTCATGTCCCACCTGGAGAAGCAGCTGCGCAAGAGCATCCCTGACGCCCTGGATCTGATCCTCACCCCGTTTTTGACCGTCATCATCACCGGCTTCGTGGCGCTGCTTTTCATCGGCCCCGCCGGGCGGGTGCTGGGGGATGGCATCTCGTTCGGTCTGAGCGCCCTCTATGAGCAGGCAGGCTGGCTGGCGGGTCTGGTGTTTGGCGGGACTTATTCCCTTATCGTCATCACCGGCATCCACCACAGCTTCCACGCCATCGAGGCGGGGCTGCTGGCCAACCCTGCCATCGGCGTCAACTTCCTGCTGCCCATCTGGGCCATGGCCAACGTGGCCCAGGGTGGGGCTTGCCTCGCGGTCTACTTCAAGACCCGCGATGTGAAGATCAAGGCCATCACGGTGCCGGCGGCCATGTCCTGCCTGCTCGGCATCACCGAGGCGGCGATCTTCGGGGTCAACCTGCGCTACATCAAGCCCTTCCTGGCCGGTCTGTTCGGCGGGGCCTGCGGCGGCGCCTACGTGGTGGCGGCCAAGGTCGGCATGACGGCGGTGGGCCTGACCGGCATCCCGGGCATGGCCATCGTCCAGCCCATGAGCCTCATCCACTACGTCATCGGTCTGGTGATCGCCTTTGGTGCCGCTTTCACCGCCTCCTACCTGCTCAAGTACAAGGTGGAGTGATGAAGGAAAGCCATCTCCTGAACCTGGTTGTCCGGTCCCTGCTGGCCGGACAGCTCAAGGCGGCGGTCGATCCCCATCGGCCCCGCTGGCATCTGGCAGCCCCGGTGGGGCTGCTCAACGATCCCAACGGCTTCATTGAGCACGACGGGCGCTACCATCTTTTCTACCAGTGGAACCCGCTCGGTTGCGAGCACCGCAACAAGGGCTGGGGGCATGTCACCTCCACCGATCTGCTGCACTGGCAGCACGAGCCGGTGGCGCTGCTGCCCACCGAGGCCTATGAGAGCCACGGCTGCTATTCGGGCTCGGCGGTGAGCGATGAGCAGGGGCGTCTGACCCTTATCTACACCGGGAACGTCAAATACCCGGACGGCAGCCGCACCGCCTACCAGTGTCTGGCCCGCGCCGACGGTGCGGGGGGCTTCGAGAAGCTGGGCCCTGTGCTGGATCTACCCGAAGGCTACAGCGGCCATGTGCGCGACCCCAAGGTGTGGCACGACGGTCGGCAGTGGCTGATGGTGCTGGGGGCTCGTACCCTGGACGATCGGGGTGAGGTGCTGCTCTATCGCGGTGACACCCTGGATGTCTGGACTCTGGTGGGGCCCATCGCCGGCAGCGGGCGCGGCGGTCTCGGGGAGTTTGGCTACATGTGGGAGTGTCCGGACCTCTTCCCCCTGGGAGATCGCCATGTGCTGATCAGCTGCCCGCAGGGGATTGCCCCGCAGGGAGAGGATTATCGCAACCTCTACCAGTGCGGCTGGCTGGCGGGTGACTTCGACGGGACGCACTTCGCCCACGGGGCCTTCCATGAACTGGACCGGGGATTCGAGTTCTATGCCCCCCAGACTACCCAGGACAGTCAGGGGAGGCGCCTCTTGTTCGGCTGGCTGGGCTTGCCGGAGGAGAACGAGATGAGCCAGCCCACTCTCGATCACGGCTGGATCCACCAGATGAGCTGCCCGCGGGAGCTGTTCTGGCAGGATGAGTGGCTCTGCCAGCGGCCGGTGGCAGAGCTGGGCGCCCTGAAAGGGGTGCAGACCCGCTTCGAGGGGGCGCCGGATGAGCTGCCTGCCCTGGCCATCGACTCGGCCTGGCTCGATCTGGCGCTGTGCGGTGAAGGGCGCCTCGGGTTCGGGGCCGTGGTCGAGCTGTGCTGGCAGCCGGGGCGTCTTGTGCTGCGTCGCCAGAACTGGCAGAGCGGGGAGTGGGAGGAGCGAAGCGCCCCCTGGCTTGGGGGCAAGATCACCGTCTTGTGTGACCGCTCCAGCCTGGAGTGCTTCGTCGATGGCGGGCGCCAGAGCTTGTCGACCCGTTACTTCCCCGGCGAAAACCCAGTACTTTCCGCACGTTGTGACGGTGATGGCAGCAAAATTTGCCTCGATCACTGGCCGCTGGCGACCTGCCTAGTACAATAGCCCGGTCTCAGTGTGCCGGGAGGTCAGGTGGAGAAGAAGAAACGGATCACGATTGCCCAGATAGCCACGCTTGCGGGGGTCTCCAAGGCCACCGCCAGTCTGGTTCTCAACGGCAAGAGTGCGGAATACCGCATCGCCGACGATACCCGCAAGCGGATCCAGGCGGTGGCGGACGAGTGCCACTATCAGCCGAGCATCCACGCCCGCTCCCTGCGGGAGGTGCGCAGCTACACCTGGGGGCTGGTGATCCCCGATCTCACCAACTTCGGCTTCGCCAGCATCGCCCGTGCCCTGGAGGCCCGCTGTCGGGAGGCGGGGATCCAGCTGCTCATCACCTGCTCCGAGGATGACCCCACACTGGAGCAGCGGGTGGTGGACAACCTCATCAGCCGCCAGGTGGATGGCCTCATCGTCGCCTCCAGCGGCCACAGTGACGATATCTATGCCCGCATCCACGACCGCTTGCCGGTGGTGCAGCTCGACCGCCACATCGGTGAGTCGCGCCTGCCCATGGTGATCTCGGACGCCTGCAAGGCTACCGCCGAGCTGGTGCAGGATATGGCCGAGGATTGCGGGGAGGAGATCTACTACTTCGGCGGTCTGCTGGATCTCTCCCCCAGCCGCCACCGGCTGGCGGGTTACGAGCTCGGATTGCACCGGGCCGGGCTGGAGGCCACTTCAGACCGGGTCCGCCACCGTGACTACCAGCCGAGCTCGGGTTATCAGCTGATGTCTGAGCTGGTGGACGAACTCGGGGCACCACCGAAGGGGCTTTTTACCGCCTCTTTCACCCTGCTGGAGGGGGTGCTGCGCTACCTCAACGAGGCGGAACTGATGGAGACCGGCATGCGCCTGTGTACGTTCGACGATCACGATCTGCTCGACTGCATCCCCATGCGCATCGATTCCGTGGCCCAGGATTGCCCGGCCCTGGCCCGGGCCGCCTTCGAGATGATGCAGCAACTCATCGCGGGCAATCCCCCAGCCCAGACCGCCCAGGTCATTAACCCCAGGGTGCGCTGGCGCAGCCGCCGCTAGGCACACGGCTTCCCTTTCCTGTGAAAAAGCCCCGCCGGATCCGGCGGGGCTTTTTGTGCTGCGTCTGGTATGAGGGCGTCAATCGGTGATGCTGGCCCGCCAGAAGATCTGCTTGATGTGAGGGTGCTCCCCGAGCGTGTTCATCAGGGCATCGAGCTTGGTGCCATCGATGGCGGTGGCGAGCAGCGCCGCCGAGATCTCGAGATCCTGATCACCGAAGGGGGTGATGTCGAGCTCGCTCAGGGGGTAGTGGGCCTGCTCCAGCATCTGCTCGAGCCAGGGCAGTACCTCCTTCTGGTGAGCGCGACCGATGAGAGCGGTCACGTGATAGGTCACTTCGGTGTCCATGTTGTCCACCGGGTCGCGGTTTATCTGGTTGACCAGGGGGCGCAGCAGGGTGTTGGCAGCCAGCACGAAGAGGGCGCCGAGGATGGCCTCCAGGGCGAACCCGGCGCCGCAGGCGGCCCCGACAGCGGCCACGCCCCACAGGGTGGCCGCAGTGTTGATGCCCCGGATGTTGCCGGATTCCCGCATGATGACGCCAGCGCCGAGAAAACCGATGCCGGAGACGATGTAGGCCACCACGTGGACGACCCCGTAACTGCCACCATGCAGGTCATAGATGCGCTGGGCCAGGTTGACGAACAGGGCCGCCCCCACGGCAACCAGCACGTTGGTGCGAAGGCCGGCGGTGCGCTGTCGGTACTGGCGCTCCAGGCCGACCAGGCTGCCCAGCACGAAGGCGAGCAGCAGGCTGGCCAGGGTGTCGAGCAGGGCGAGAAAATCGAGTTGTTGCCACATTCTCATGAAGGGTCTCCTCCTGGGGATGCCGACCAGCCTGCTCCCCCGGGTTGTGTGAGAGATGGGGGGCAAGGTCGACATCGTGGTGAATGCAAGGGCGCGACCCGCCTCCTGACGGGGCGGGATGGCGCAGAACAGGGTACAGGCCCTTCACGGTTGCCCGGGAAGGACCTCGCCTCATTCGAGGGTCAATGCCTGGTGGCGTCGCCCCCGGCGCGGGGGCGCAGTTCCCAGCGTACCGGGTGGACAGCCCCGACCTGGTGGATGAACTGCACCAGATAGCGGCGCTGGGGCGGCGTGCAGTAGAGGCTCAGCACCAGCACGCGGCCTTCACCGCGCCCGGGCTGCATGGACTGCATAGGCCTGAGTCCGGCCGGTTGCAGGGTGTGGCTCACTGCCGCCAGCACCTGCTCCATGTCGGCTCTGTCTTCGCAGCGGATGTGCAGCCGATAGAGGTGCTGACGCCGTCTGCCACGTTGCCAGAGTGGTCGCAGGCCCCGTCCCAGTCTGCTCAGCAGGGAAGGGGATTTGTCAGCGACAGGGTTGTTTGAAATCAAGCGCATAGCAGCCTCCTTTTGGGAAGCAGAAACTATGCAGGCAAGGTGTCGGGGGATGAGTCCGCGTCACCTGACGTCAAGTGTGAAAAGCGGGGAAAAGAGGGATCCACTTCTCGCAGGGTGGCGAGTCGCGGCAGAGAATAACCTGCGGCTAGCTCGCGACCAGGGGGCCGACGACGAGGGCCGGCGTGCGTCTGTCACTTGATGAGTTGCCCACCGATGGTCTCCGCTAGTGATAAAGAGGCAACATGGTAGCCGATACGGCAGCCTGGGTAAACCCCGAGCCCTTGATAGCAACATATTGAAACATAATAAAAAAGAGATGAAAGCGCCGGTGAAGGGAGCCCTCTTCCCTTCACCGGCGGGCCCTTGGGGGGTTACCGGGTCTTGTCGATGCCCAGGTATTTGAGCATCAGTTTTTCATAGACGGGTTCGGTGTCGCCCACCTGCATCTTGTGCAGGAAATACTTCTCGAACGCTATCTTGGCCAGGTGGACCCACTTCCCTTTCTTGAACCAGGCGACGTTGCGCGGCGGGATCTGCGGCATGGCCACGAAGGCGGCCCCTGTGTCCCCCATGTCCGCCAGACAGATGGCATTCCACACCGCCCGGGTGACCGGGGGCTGGCCGTCCAGCTCCGCCTTGATGTTGTGGCTTAAGGTGCGCACCATGGCCTCGATCATGTAGCCGGTCTTGGGCACCCCGGTCGGGACCGGCGTCTTGTGCTGGGGCGGGATGGCGATGCAGACCCCGGCGGCGTAAATCTGCGGGAAGACAGGGTTGCGCTGGTGTTCGTCGACGATGACGAACCCGCGGGGATTGACCAGCCCCTCGAGGCCCCGCAGGGGGCTGATGCCGGCGAAGGCGGGCAGCATCATGGCATGCTTGTAGGGGAGGCTGTGGGTGCGCTTGACGTTGCCATCTTCATCCAGCTCCTCCACCGTCATCACCCCATCCCTGGCCGCCACGGTGCGGGCATTGCATATCCATTGCATGTCGCGCATGCGCAGCTCGCTCTCCAGCATGCCCTTGGAATCCCCCACGCCGTTGAGGCCGAGGTGACCGATGTAGGGTTCGCTGGTGACGAAGGTCATGGGCACGTCCTTTCTCACCTTCTTGTCGCGCAGGTGGCGATCGAGGATGAAGGCGTATTCGTAGGCCGGGCCGAAGCAGGAGGCGCCGGGCATGGCACCGACGATCACCGGACCCGGTTCGTCGAGCAGCCCGTTGACACTGTGCAGGCACTCCTCTGCGTGGGAGAGGGTGCAGACGCTGGCGGTGCCGCCCGCCGTCGGGCCTGCTCCCTGCACCTCTTCAAAGGCGAGTGCGGGGCCGGTGCAGAGCACCAGAAAGTCGTAGTGCAGGTGCTGGCCATCGGAGAGGCGGATCTGCTGTTCGAGGGGTTGCAACCCGGTCAGGGCGGCGTGGATGAAGCGGATCCCCTTCTTCTTCACATGAGGCTCTATGGGGAGGGAGATATCCTTGCGCTCTCGCCACCGGACCGCAATCCACGGGTTCGAAGGGTTGAATTCAAAGTCGGGTTTGTCGTTCACCAGGATGACGTCGTGCTGCTTGCCGAGTTCGGCCTTGAGCTCGTAGGCGGCCGACATGCCCCCCAACCCTGCCCCGATGATGATGATGGTTGCCATAATGAGCCTCCGCTCTATTACACGGCTCCTGTGAGCCAATATGTCCGCCTGCCTATTTGAGCCCCATTCGCCTGAGCACGGCGGCGGCGGGACAGACCCCGGTGAACGCGCTCTGGATCAGGTTGACCCCGACAAAGACGCTCAACCAGACAAAGCCCGGGTGGACCCAGGCCGTGAGCAGCAGCGACAGCAGCAACATGCCACCCGCGACCACTCTGACTCCGTTATCGACGGTCATTTCTCGTCTCCTTTTGTTTAGTGATTGCTAATTTAGAGTTGTTTTATACAATAGAACAAATATCAGCAATTGCTAATTTAATCTTATGAGCCACTTCGACGAGATGAACCGACATGCGACAGCCGCCGCCGGCCTGCTCAAGGCGCTGGCTCATCCCGAACGCCTGATGGTGCTCTGCCAGCTGGTGGAAGGGGAGAAGGGGGTCGGGGAGCTGCTGGCCCACAGCCAGCTCGGGCAGTCGGCCTTCTCCCAGCAACTGTCGGTATTGAAGCGCCAGGGCCTTATCCGCTCGCGCAAAGTCTCCCAGCAGATCTACTACTCCCTGGTGAGCGAGGCGGCGGCCGATGTGCTGGCGGCGCTGCAAACCCATTTTTGTCACTCAGATGAGGAAATTCGATGATGGAAAGCCAATGGCTGCTCTCGTTGGGGGGCGGCATGCTGGCGGGGCTCTCGGCCCTGATCCTGATGTTGTTCAACGGCCGGGTGGCCGGGATCAGCGGCATTCTGGCCGGTGCAATGCAGTACAAGACCCCCTGGCGGGTGCTGTTTCTGCTGGGATTGGGACTGGGGGCCTGGCTGGCGCTGACCCTGGGTTGGGCCACCATGCCCGCCTTTGATGCCTTGCCCGGCTGGCCCGTGGTGCTGCTGGCCGGCCTGCTGGTGGGCATCGGCACCCGCCTTGGCAATGGCTGCACCAGCGGTCACGGCATCTGCGGCATGGGGCGGCTGTCGACGCGCTCCGTGGTGGCGACGCTCACCTTTATGGGGATGGGCGTGGCGACCGTGTTCTTTACTCACCACATGTTTTGACGGGTTGATTGCCATGAAATTGCTGACAAGTGTGTTTGCGGGTCTGTTGTTCGGGCTGGGAATGGCCCTCTCCGGGATGATGGATCCGGCGCGGGTCACCGGGTTTCTCGATCTGGCCGGTGCCTGGGATCCCAGCCTGGCCTTCGTGATGGGAGGGGCCCTGGCTGTCTTCATGCCGGGCTACTTCCTGCTGGTGAAACCCCGTCGTCTGAGCCTGCTGGGGGAGCCCATGGCCCGGGTTCCCGCTCCCGTGCTGGATCGCCGCCTGATTGGCGGGGCCGCACTGTTCGGGATCGGTTGGGGCCTGGTGGGCATCTGCCCAGGGCCTGCCTTGAGTCTCATTTCCAGCGGACAGCCCATGATATTGTTGTTCATCGGGGCCATGGCGGCCGGGATCCTGCTGGTGGACAAGGTCTGGAACAGGGTGCTGGAGAAGGCTCGCCAGCACCGTATTGCCTGAGTTTTCAAGGTGCCCATGAGCCAGGGAAGGAGAATCATGATGAACACAATCCGGTTGCTGGTGACCACCCTGCTGGTCATGACATCCACCCTGGTGGCGGCCGAGGAGGCCAAGGGGTCGCTGACGCTCACCCCGCAGCGCGTCACCGACTGGCTCACCCTGAGCGGTACCGTGAGCGCCATTCATCAGGGGACGGTCGCGGCCCAGACCAGTGGCCGGGTCTCCCGCATGTTGGTGGATGTGAACGACGAGGTACAGGCCGGGCAACCCTTGCTCGAGATAAGCGGCAAGGAGCAGTCTGCCGCCGTGACCGGCGCCGAGGCGCGGGTGGCCAGGGCCCAGGCCCAGCAGGTGGAGGCCGAGCGCCAGCTCACCCGTTATCAGGCCCTCATCGCCAAGGGGGTGATCACCCGGGCCCAGCTCGACAACGCCCAGGCAACGGATCGGGCCGCCCGCGCCGAGGTCAATGCCGCCGAGGCCGCCCTCATCCAGGCCCGGGAAGCCTACGGCTATACCCGTATCCTCGCCCCCTACGCCGGGGTGGTGACCAGGCGGCTGGTGGAGCTGGGGGAGACGGTGGCCCCCGGTACGCCGCTGCTATCCGGTTTCTCCCTGGGCGAGCTGAGGGTGGAGCTGGAGCTGCCCCAGTCCGCGCTGGCTCTCGCCGGCCAGCCGTCGGATGTGCAGGTGCTGCTGCCTGGTGGCAAGGCCGTGACTCCCGTCAAGCTGACCCGCTTCAACTACGCCGACAGCCAGAGCCACAGTTTCCGGCTGCGCCTCGATCTGCCGCCGAACACGGCAGGGGTGCTGCCCGGCATGTGGCTCAAGGTGCAGCTCAAACAGGGTGAGCGTCAGGTGTTGCAAGTGCCGGAGCCCGCCCTGCTGCGGCAGGGGGAGTTCAACGGCGTCTACCTCAAAGAGGGGGAGGGCTGGGCCCTGACCCCGGTGCGGGTCGGCCACTGCGAGGCTGGGCTGTGCGAGGTCTTGGCGGGTCTCAAGGGCGGTGACACCCTGGCCCCCGATGCCTGGACCCGTCAACAGGAGGTGTCCCATGAGTAGCGAGCTGAACGGCAACCATGGCCACCTGGGGCCGGCGGGTCGGCTGGCGGCCCTGTTTCAGGGCTCGGCCATCACCCCGCTGCTGGCGCTGGTGTGGCTCTTGCTCGGCCTCTTTGCCGTGCTGGTGACCCCCAAGGAGGAGGAGCCCCAGATCGATGTCACCTTCGCCGACGTCTACATTCCCTTCCCGGGAGCCAGCCCGGCAGAGGTGGAGTCCCTCGTCACCACCCCTGCCGAGCAGGTGGTCTCCCAGATAAAGGGGATAGATACCCTCTACTCCTTCTCCCAACCCGATGGCGCCCTGCTGGTGGTGGTGTTCAAGGTAGGCGTGAGCCGGGAGCAGGCCATCGTGGATCTCAACAACCAGCTCGACTCCAACCGCGACTGGTTGCCACAGGGGATCGGAGTCGGTCAGCCACTGGTAAAACCCCGGGGGATCGATGATGTTCCCATCGTCAGTCTGACCCTCTGGAGCAAGCAGCTGGGGGCCTCCGATCTGACCCGGGTCGCCCACGAGCTGGAGACCGAACTCAAGCGCATTCCCGGTACCCGCGATATCTACACGCTGGGCAGCCAGCGCGCCGTGCTGCGGGTGATGCCGGATCCGGCGGCCCTCAGCGCCCATGGCATCAGCTGGGGCGAGCTGAGCCAGCGACTTGCGGCCGCCAACCGGGTGGGCAGCGAGCAGGCCATGGTGCAGGATAACCGGGAAATCAAGGTGCAGGTGGGGCAGTTCCTGCAAAGCGAGCAGGAGGCCCGCGAGCTGGTGGTAGGGTTGCAGGGCGGCAAGCCCGTCTACCTCGGTGAGGTGGCCCGGGTGGCGCTTGGGGAAGAGACCCCGGTCCAGCGCAGCTGGATGGGGCAGGGGCAAGCCAGCTACCCGGCGGTGACCCTGGCCATCGGCAAGCAGCCGGGGCAGAACGCGGTGGAGGTGGCCAAGCGGGTGGAGGCACGGGTGGAGAGCCTCAGGAACCGGCTCATCCCGGCTGGCGTCGAAGTGACGGTGACCCGTGACTACGGCGTCACCGCCGAGACCAAATCCAACACCCTCATCGGCAAGCTCATCTTTGCCACCACGGCGGTGGTATTGCTGGTGCTGGTGAGCATGGGGTGGCGCGAGGCGCTGGTGGTGGGGGTCGCCATCGTCATCACCCTGGCGCTGACCCTGTTCGCCTCCTGGGCATGGGGCTTTACCCTCAACCGGGTGTCCCTCTTTGCCCTTATCTTCTCCATCGGCATCCTGGTGGATGACGCCATCGTCGTGGTGGAGAACATCCACCGCCATCGCGGCCTGGGCAAGGGGTCGCTCAAGGATCTCATTCCGGGCGCGGTGGACGAGGTGGGGGGGCCGACCATACTGGCGACCCTGACCGTCATCGCGGCCCTGCTGCCCATGGCCTTCGTCAGCGGCCTGATGGGCCCCTACATGAGCCCCATCCCCATCAATGCCAGCATGGGGATGCTTATCTCCCTGCTGGTGGCCTTCATCTTCTCCCCCTGGCTGGCCAATCACCTGCTCAAGCGCGAGGGGCATGTCGCCCACGGTGAGGCTAAGGCAGGTCTCTTTCACCGGCTGATGACTCCTTTCCTGATCGGTGATGGCGCCAAGCGCGCCAGACGCAAGCTCTGGCTGGTGGTGTTGCTGCTGGTCGGGGCTGCCGCCGCCATGCCCATGGTGCAGTGGGTAGTGCTCAAGATGCTCCCCTTCGACAACAAGTCGGAATTCCAGCTGGTGCTCGACATGCCGGAGGGGGCGACCCTGGAGCAGACCGAGCGCACCCTGCTGGCGGTGGGTCGGGAGCTTGCCAGGGTGCCCGAGGTGAAGGATTACCAGATCTACGCCGGCACCGCCGCCCCCATCAACTTCAACGGGCTGGTGCGCCACTACTTCATCCGCAGCGGCGCCAACGTGGGTGACATCCAGGTCAATCTGGTGGACAAGCATGAACGGGATCGCAGCAGTCACGAGATTGCCCGGTCGGTGCGTGCGCCCTTGCAGGCCATCGCCAGAGCGGCAGGGGGCAATCTCAAGGTGGTGGAGGTGCCCCCGGGACCGCCTGTCTGGTCACCCATCGTCGCGGAAGTGTATGGCCCGACGCAGGCCGCCCGTGAAGCCGCTGCCCGCGCCGTACAGGCCCGCTTTGTGGCCACGGCGGATCTGGTGGACGTGGACATCTATCTGACCGACCCCCAGCCCAAGTGGCGGCTGGTGGTGGATCGCGCCCAGGCGGCCCTGCTCGGGGTCGATCTCGGGGATCTGGTGGCGACCCTCAACGGGGGCGTGGGTTATCAGGATGCCAGCTGGCTGCAGGGGCACGGCGCCAAGTATCCGGTGCCGATCCGCATCGAGCTCGCCCCCGGTGACAAGCGGGATCTGACCGGCATCCTGGCCCTCAAGGTGCGCAGCCAGAGCGGCCAGCTGGTGCGGGTCTCCGAGCTGGTGAGCCGTCGTGACGAGGTCGCCCCCAGCTACCTCATGCACAAGAACATGCAGCCCATGGTGATGGTGGTGGCTGACATGGGCGGCCATGCCGACAGCCCGCTCTACGGCATGTTTGCCGCCGGTGCCGACATCTCGCTGCCACAGTATTACGTGCATCAGCCCGACAAGCTGGGGGAGGTAGCGCTCTTGTGGGACGGGGAGTGGAAGATAACCTACGAGACCTTCCGCGACATGGGGCTGGCCTACGGGGTGGGGATGATCCTCATCTACCTGCTGGTGGTGGCCCAGTTCCGCTCCTATCTGGTGCCGCTCATCATCATGGCCCCCATTCCGCTCACCCTCATCGGGGTGATGCCGGGTCACGCCCTGCTGGGGGCCCAGTTCACCGCCACCTCGATGATCGGGATGATCGCGCTGGCCGGGATCATCGTGCGCAACAGCATCCTGCTGGTGGATTTCATCGAGCAGCTGCGGGCGAGTGGCGTGGCGTTCGAGCAGGCGGTGATCGAGGCGGCGCAGGTGCGAGCCAAACCCATCATGCTGACGGCGCTGGCGGCCATGATAGGGGCGCTTTTCATCCTGGATGACCCCATCTTCAATGGCCTCGCCATCAGCCTGATCTTCGGGATCCTGGTCTCCACCCTGCTCACCCTGGTGGTGATCCCGCTGCTCTACTACAGCCTGCTCGTTAGCCGAAGTCAGAGGTAAATACAGGGGGCACGTGCCCCCTGTTTTCTGGTATCACACCGCCTCGCGGGTATCGCAGGTTTTCATCAGGGGGAAATAACGGCGATCCGCCTGGCTCATGTGGCCCACGACCAGCTCCTGGATGATGAAGTTGAGCAGGGCGTCGTTGCCAAGGGTGCCCGCCTGTGCGGCCGCCATTAGCTGACCGGCTTTTTTCAGCAGATGCTGGTGCTCCTGGCGATGGGGCGCCAGCTCCTCATAGCCGTATTGCGCGAGGACCTGCTCTTCGAAGAGGAAGTGCTGGCGCGCCATCTCGAATATCTGCGCCATGTCTGCCAGCAAGGCATCCGGATGGATGCCGGGATCCTGCATGTGCTCGAGCAAGCGGTTGGCCAGCAAGAAGAGCTGGCGATGTTCCTCATCGATGCGGGGGTGGCCGCATGCGTGGGCGGGCTGCCATTGCAGGGTGCCGGGGAGGGGCTCCTGCCCGGAGGAAAACAGGCAGACTCTGCCCCGGCCATGGTGCTTGGCCTGATACATGGCCTGATCGGCGTGGTGCATCAGGGTCTTGGGATCGGCGCCGTGATCCGGGTAGAGGGCGACCCCTATGCTGCCGGAGATACGCAGCGCCTGTTGTTCAAGCTGGAAGGGGTGATGCAGGCAGCGGTGCAGCTTGTCGGCGACCGCGAGGCCTGAGGCATCCGTATCGGGCAGCATGATCACGAACTCGTCCCCCCCAAGGCGTGCCACCAGGTCTTCTTCCCTGACGCACTCCCCCATGCGCTCGGCCACCAGCTTGAGCAGCAGGTCGCCGGTTTCGTGGCCGAAGGTGTCATTGATGGGCTTGAAGTGGTCGAGATCGATGAAGACCAGGGCCAGGGGCTGCTGTGGAGCCTGCTCCAGGGTCTCCTTGAGCCGCTGTTGCAGCAGGCGGCGGTTGGCCAGGCCGGTGAGGGGGTCATAGAAGGCGAGGCGGCGCATCATCTCCTCCCGGGCCGAACGTTCGGTGACATCCCGGGTCACCCCCAAAATGGCGTCCGGTCTTGTGCTGGTGCTGCCGTGCAAGGTGGTGACCGTCTCTATGGTCACCAGATGACCCTGCTTGTGGCGCAGCTGGGAGTGGATGACGCACCGGGTCTGCCCATGATCCCCCCGTTGCCAGGCCTCGAGGGAGACGGTGATGCCGTCGCGAAGCTGTTTCCAGGACTCATCGGGGAGCAGCTGGCGCAGGGAGAGGGCAAAGAGTTCGGCGGGTTCATAGCCGCTCAGGGATGCGATGGCGGGGCTGATGTAACGAAAACGCAGGCTATTGGTATCCATGGTCCAGATCACGTCGCCGCTGTTCTCCGCCACGAAGCGGTAGTGCTGCTCGCGCTGGGCCAGTTCCCGGGTGAGCCGCTGTCGGTCACTGGCCTCTTCCCGCAGACGCAGATAGAGGTGGAGGAAGACGCCGAGCAGGGCCAGCAGGGAGAAAGAGATCAGCATGGCGATGGCCACGCTCCTGTCGAGCAGTTGGCGCTGCTGACGAAGGCTCGCCTGGGTACTGTTGTAGAGGAAGGAGGTGAGGTTGGGCACCGCCTTGATCATCCCGGCCTCCTGGTAGGTGCGGGCGATCTGCTGCCAGCGATCCTGCTGCATGTAACCGGGCTCGATGATGTCGGGCTGCATCAGGGTCCGGGTTTCACGGGCCTCGAAGGCGAGCGCCTCGCGCCCGGCCCCGCTGGGGTAGTGCTCCAGGATCAGGTTGATCATCTCCTCGGGATGATCCATGGCATAGCGCCACCCCTTGAGGCTGGCCTGCAAGAAGCGCTGGACCCGCTCCTGCTGATTGATGACCTCACTCTCCGAGGTGAAGAGGTTGTCTCCGTAGAAGTCGTAACCGATGTCGCGGGGGCTGAACACCCGGAAGGGAATGCCCAGTTGCTGCAGGGTGAAGGGCTCGGTTGTGCTGTAGGCGCTGATGACGTCCGCCTGGCCCCTCAGCAGTGCCTGGACCCCCCGCTCGTAGGGCAGGGTCTCCCACTGCCGGCTGCGGGTGTAGCGATGCAGGTAGGTGAGCAGCTCGTTGGAGCCGGGTTCGAGCATCAGCCGCTTGTTGGCCAGATCGCCCGGGGTTTGGATATCCGGCCGCTCCAGGGTGATGAGCATCAGGGGGGAGTGCTGCAACATGGCGGCGAGCACCACCACAGGGCGGCCTGCTGCCCGGGCCAGCAGCAGATCGCTGCCGCGGATGCCGAACTGGGCGCGACCCGTGGTGACTTCATTGATGACGTCGGTGCCCGGCCCCGCCTCCCGCAGGGTGACCTGCAGGCCGGCCTCCCGGTAGAACCCCTTGGCGATGGCGGCGTAGTAACCGGCAAACTGGAACTGGTGCTGCCAGGGAAGTTGCAGGATGACGCGCTCATCCGCCCTGAGGTGAGCCGTGGTCAGGGTGGCAATCATCACCCAGAAGGGCAGAAGCCAGCGTACAGGCTGGCGAGATGCATCGGACTCCGTCATACCGCTGTTCTCTCGGGAGGTGCTCTTCTGGCTAGAGTCAAACAATTTCCTGTTATTCGCAAGGGGAGCAAGCCCCAATAAGATGGGGCGCGGGAGGCATTAAAAGTCATTTTTGTGTCATTCATCACGTCAATGGGCGTCACGGCTCATTTTGAAACCTTGTTGACTCGTCACCGGCCCGGTGAAAAGGGCATTAGGTGTCATTCCAGGAGGGATGGCTGCCGCCTCTATTCTCGCCTGTTAATGACAAACTGCGTGTTTTCGGCAATTCCCTCTTATCTTCTCCTGTCGTATCAGAAGTTGATGCTCTTGTCCGTATCGGGTGTCGACCTGTGGCGGTCGGGGGACGCCTTCCTTCGTTCAGGGTGGTATGGTAGTCATCCGTTTCCTGTTTCCCGAGAAGGTCCTGTCATGTCTTCCTTGCGCCTGCTGCTCTCCGACTCCCACGATCCCCTGTTCAACCTCGCGGTGGAGGAGTGCATCTTTCGCCAGATGGACCCGGCCCAGCGGGTGCTGTTCCTGTGGCGCAACGACAATACGGTGGTGATAGGCCGGGCCCAGAACCCCTGGAAGGAGTGCAACACCCGCCGCATGGAAGAGGACGGGGTGACCCTGGCCCGGCGCAGCAGCGGGGGCGGCGCCGTGTTCCACGACCTTGGCAACAGCTGTTTCACCTTCATGGCGGGCAAGCCCGGCTATGAGAAGAGCGTCTCCACCGCCATCGTCATTGATGCCCTCGCCAGGCTCGGTGTGAGTGCTTTTGCCTCCGGGCGCAACGACCTGCTGGTGGCGACCCCGGACGGGGATCGCAAGGTGTCGGGTTCGGCCTACCGGGAGACCCATGATCGCGGCTTTCACCACGGTACCCTGCTGCTGGACGCCGATCTCGGCCGCCTCGCCCACTACCTCAATCCCGACCCCAAGAAGCTGGCGGCCAAGGGTATCAGCTCGGTGAGAAGCAGGGTGGCGAACCTTGGCGAGCTGTTGCCTGGCCTGGGTCATGAGCAGGTGGTGCAGGCCCTGTGCGACGCCTTCTTTGCCCATCACGGTGAGGTGGTGCAGCCCGAGCATATCTCCCCCGAGCGGATGCCCGACCTGCCCGGCTTTGCCGAGATCTTTGCCCGCCAACGCAGCTGGGAGTGGAACTTCGGCCATGCTCCCGCCTTCAGCCACCTGCTGGAGGAGCGCTTCCCCTGGGGCGGGGTCGAGCTGCATTTCGATGTGGAGAAGGGGGTGATAGGGCGGGCACAGATCTTCAGTGACACCCTGGACCCTGCGCCCCTGGATGACCTGGCCGCACGCCTGCCCGGGGTGGCCTATCGTCCCGAGGCCATCGACGAGTTGCTGCGTCAGTGGCGGGCGACGTTTTCGGCCAACCCCGAGCTGGAAGGGTTTTCGGCATGGCTGCTGACCGCCCTGCGCTGACCTTGCCCATGACCAGGATCACAAGATGAACAGGGGAAAAGAGGGAAGAGGGGGCGCGGCGCCCGTCAGGGCGCCAACATGACAAAAAGTAGGGCAGACCATTAGTTATTGTCTCTGTTGATAGAGGTGTCACTGGAGTATAAAAACCGCACCTCAGCAGTATCAATGGTATAAAAATGAATCACTTGGTCTATCTGAAAGATGAGGGCGTCAACGCCGTCTCCCCCGAATTCGCCCGCCGTTTTGCCACCGTCAAAGCCCATTTCTTCTCCCGCAATCCCGATCTCTGGCCGGTCTTTCGCGAGCCCGGCTTTGCCACCCTCAACGAGTTTCGCGCCCGTGGACTGGCGCCGGATGCGCGGCTCAATGCCTGGCCCGATGGTCGCGCCCGTCTGGCGGATCTCTGCGAAACCATGCCGGTGCCAGCCACCATGCGCACGCCGGGGGAGCCCATGGCGGAGCTGCTGTTTGCCGGCGCCTTGTCAAAGGATTGGGAGAACCCCTCCAGCGTCGAGAACGTCATCACCATGTCGGCGGATCCCGCCATCTATGGCGCCCAGATGGGTATTCTGGCCAATCCCAACCTGGTCTACTCCGAATACGCCGGGGTGGCCGAGGAGCTGGAGAAGAAGGTGGTGCGCCAGATAGCGCTGCTGGCGGGTTACGACCCGGCCCGCGCCACCGGCATCTTCACCCAGGGGGGGACCTTCTGTAACCTCTACGGCTACCTGCTCGGCATCCGCAAGAGCCTGCCACAGGCCAAGCACAAGGGGCTGGGCCACTATCAGGATTACCGCATCATCAACTCTCAGGGCGGCCACTACTCCAACATCACCAACCTCTCCCTGCTCGGGGTGGACATAGAGAACAAGACCATCCGCATCCAGGTGGGTGAGAACAACGACATCGATCTCGACCACCTCGAGCGTACCCTGACCGCCTGCTTCGCCCTTCATCACGTGGTGCCCACCATCATGCTCACCATGGGCACCACCGACACCTTCGGGGTGGATAGGGTCAAACCCGTGGTCGAGCTGCGGGATCGCCTCTGCGAGCGGTTCGAGGTGGCGGTCAGGCCCCACATCCACGTCGACGCCGCCATCGGCTGGTCGATGATCTTCTTCCTGGACTACGACTTTGCCGCCAACCCGCTGGCCATCAACGCCGCCACCCTGGCGGGGATCGAGCGCAACGTGAGCCGCTTCGCCGAGCTCAGATATGCCGACTCCTTCACCGTCGACTTCCAGAAGTGGGGCTATGTGCCCTACACCTCCAGCCTGGTGATGATCAAGGAGCAGAGCGATCTCAAGGCGATGGAGAACGACCCGGAGAACTTCTCCTACTTTGAGCGGGACATTCAGGGTCAGACCCACCTGCAGTCCACCATCGAGTGTTCCCGGGGGGCGAGCGGCCTGTTCGGTGCCTATGCGGCCCTCAACTACCTGGGGGTGGAGGGCTATCGCACCGTGCTGGCCCACTGCCTGCAAAACGCCAACTACTTCCGCTTCCGGTTAAGCCAGCTCGGCAACGTCAAGCTGGTGGCCCAGGAGAACCAGGGGCCCAGTGTCGGCTTCAAGATCTACAACCCCGAGTGGGTACAGGACCCCGAGGCGGAGTTCGCCTTCGAGCTGGCCCGCAGCCCGGATGCGGCCTACAAGGCGCGGCTGGCCCGCAACACCGAGTATCACCGCAGCCTGTTCAAGGGACGCGGCAAGGTGGGGCTCTACACCAACTGGGTGGAGGCGGTGGCGCACTCGGAATACGACGAGCGCGGCAAGTATTCCTACATCGCCGGCGAGAAGGCGGTCTTTATGAACCCCGCCTGCGGCCGCGAACAGATCGACGCCTTTATCGCGCATATTCGTGGCTGAAATAGCCACATGTTGTGATGTCATAAATAAAGACGGCGGGATGATCCCGCCGTCTTTTATTGAAATGACTCCGCTTACTGTTTCTGGATGGCGGTCACGGTGAGCTTGCCGGCCGGATTCTCGGCATGAAAGCGCACCGTATCCCCCACCTTCAGATCCTTGAGCAGGGCCGGATCGGCCACTCGAAACACCATGGTCATGGGGGGCATCTTGAGGTTGGTGATCGCTTCGTGCCTGATCCCCAGCTTGCCATTCGCGGCATCAAGGTGGGTGATGGTCCCCTTGATCAGGGTCTGCTCGGTTTGCATGGCGGCCATGCCGTGGCCCTCATGGTTCATCCCCTCCATTTGCGCCATGTCGTGCCCCTGGTGGTTCATCATCTCCTCTGCCTGCAGGCTGGTGTGGGTGGCAAGGCCGAGCAGCAATGTCAGGGTCAACGTCTTGTAATTCATGATCTTTTCCTCGTCGTTTATTCAAAGTCGGTGGTGAAGTTGGGTCAATCGGCTTGCCGGGTTTCGGTCTTGCCAAGGCTGCGGCTGCGCCACAGGTAGTAGGCGGCGGGCAGTACCAAGAGGGTCAGACCTAAGGCGCTCACCATGCCGCCAATCATGGGGGCGGCGATACGCTGCATCACCTCGGAGCCGGTGCCTTGGCTCCACATGATGGGCAAAAGGCCGGCAATGATGGTGACCACCGTCATCATTTTGGGGCGCAGGCGCAGGGCGGCGCCGTGGATCACCGCCCGGTGCAGGCCCGCCTGGTCCGGCTTGCCGCTGGCAACGAGCTCGTCCCAGGCGTGGTTGAGGTAGACCAGCATCAGGACGCCGGTCTCCACCGCCACCCCGGCCAGGGCGATAAAGCCCACTCCCACCGCCACCGAGAGGTTGAAGTCGAGCAGCCAGAGGGTCCAGATCCCGCCCACTACCGCCAGCGGCAGGGTGGTGAGAATGAGCAACACCTCCTGGAAGCGGCGAAACGCCAGATAGAGCAGCAGCACTATGATGGCGACGGTGAGCGGCACCACGTAGGCGAGGCGCGCCTTGGCCCGCTCCATGTACTCATATTGGCCGGACCAGGTGAGGGCGTAGCCCGCCGGCAGCACCAGCTGCTTGTCCACCTCGGTCTTGGCCTCTGCCACAAAAGAGCCGATGTCGCGGCCGCGAATGTCCACGTAGACCCAGCCGTTGAGGCGCGCGTTTTCACTGCGCAGCATGGGCGCCTCATCGCTGATGTAGACCCGGGCCACGTCCGCCAGCGCGATACGAGCGCCACTCGGAGTGACCACCGGCAACAGCTCGAGGCTCGCCACCGAGTCGCGATAGCTCTGGGGGTAGCGCAGGTTGATGGGGTAACGCTCGCGCCCCTCGATGGTCTGGCCCACCTCCATGCCGCCCACTGCGGTGGCGAGCACCGCCTGCACGTCGGCGATATTGAGGCCGTAGCGGGCCGCCTTGAGCCGGTCTATGTCCACCTTCACATAGCGGCCGCCCGCTACCCGCTCGGCGTAGACCGATGAGGCGCCCTCCACCTTGCCGATGATCTGTTCCAGCTGCTGGCCGAGCTGCTGGATCACCTTGAGATCGGGCCCCGCTATCTTGATGCCGACCGGGGTCTTGATGCCGGTGGCCAGCATGTCGATGCGGGTCTTGATGGGGGGCACCCAGGCGTTGGTGAGACCGGGGAAGCGGATGAGGGAGTCTAGCTCCTCCTTGAGCTTTTCCGGGGTCATGCCGGGGCGCCATTGGTCGCGTGGCTTGAGCTGGATGCTGGTCTCCATCATCACCAGGTCTGCAGGGTCTGTGGCCGATTCGGCGCGCCCCGCCTTGCCGAACACGTTCTGCACCTCGGGCACGGTGCGAATGAGCTTGTCGGTCTGCTGCAAAATCTCCCGCGCCTTGCCCACCGAGATATTGGCCGCTGTGGTGGGCATATACATGATATCCCCCTCATCGAGCGGCGGTATGAACTCAGAGCCCAGGTACTTGAGCGGCCAGAAGCCCGCCACCGTCACCACGGCGGCGATGGCCAGGGTGGTTTTCGGGCGGGCCAGGACGGCCTTGAGCAAAGGCACATAGCCCTGGCTCAGCCAGCGGTTGAGCGGGTTGGCCTGCTCCGCCAGCACCTTGCCACGGATGAAGTAACCCATGATCACCGGTACCAGCGTGATGGCGAGCCCGGCCGCCGCCGCCATGGCATAGGTCTTGGTGTAGGCGAGGGGGTGGAACATCCGCCCCTCCTGCGCCTCCAGCGCGAACACCGGCAGGAAGCTGATGGTGATGATCAGCAGGGAGAAGAAGATGGCGGGCCCCACCTCTATGCTCGCCGCGGTGATGATGCGCCAGCGGTTCTTGTCGGTGAGCGCCTCTCGCTCCATGTGTTTGTGGACGTTCTCGATCATCACGATGGCGCCATCCACCATGGCGCCGATGGCGATAGCGATGCCGCCGAGCGACATGATGTTGGCGTTGATCCCCTGCAGGTGCATCACGATAAAGGCGGTCAGGATGGCGATGGGCAAGGAGATGACCACCACCAGCGACGAGCGCAGGTGGAACAGGAAGGCGAGGCAGACCAGCACCACCACCGCGAACTCCTCCACCAGCTTGCCGGAGAGGTTGTCGATGGCGCGCTGGATAAGGTCGGAGCGGTCGTAGACGGTGATCACCTCCACCCCCTCCGGCAGGCTGCTTTTCAGCTCCGCCAGCCGTGCCTTGACCCCGTCGATGGTGTGCTGGGCATTCTCGCCATAGCGCATGACGATAATGCCGCCCACCACTTCCCCCTCACCGTTGAGCTCGGCCAGACCGCGCCGGCTCTGGGGGCCGGTGACTACATCCGCCACGTCACCCAGCAGCAGTGGGGCGCCGCGCACATTGGTACCGAGCGGGATCTGCTTCAGATCCTCGACGCTCTTGAGATAGCCGTTGGAACGCACCATGTACTCGGCTTCCGCCATCTCGATGACGGACGCGCCGATCTCCTGGTTGCCCTGCTTGATGGCGGTCTCGATTAGGGAGAGCGGGATGCCGTAGGCGCGCAGCTTGTCCGGGTCGACCCGCACCTGATACTGGCGCACCATGCCGCCGACGGTGGCGACCTCGGAGACCCCCTCCACCGTCTGCAGCTCGTACTTGAGGAACCAGTTCTGCAGGGAGGTGAGCTCGCTGAGGTCATGCTTGCCGGTTCTGTCCACCAGCGCGTACTGATAGACCCAGCCCACCCCGGTGGCATCGGGGCCGAGCTGGGGGCGGGCGGAGGCGGGCAGGTTGGGGGCAACCTGGCTCAAATACTCCAGCACCCGGGCGCGGGCCCAGTAGAGGTCGGTGTTGTCGTCAAACAGCACATAGACGAAGGAGTCTCCGAAGAAGGAGTAGCCGCGCACCGTGGTGGCCCCCGGCACCGCCAGCATGGCGGTGGTGAGCGGGTAGGTCACCTGATCCTCCACCACCTGGGGTGCCTGGCCCGGATAGGCCGTCTTGATGATCACCTGCACGTCGGAGAGATCCGGCAGGGCATCCACCGGAGTTTGCTTGACCGACCAGAGCCCCCAGGCGGTGAGCATGAGGGTCAATAGCAGCACCAGAAAGCGGTTGCCCACTGACCAGCGAATAATTGACGGGATCATGATTGGGCTCCTTGCTCATTGGGTGCAGAGAGCTGAGCCGGTTTGTCGGCAAGGTAGCAAATGATGGCAGGGATCATGGCTTGGCTCCCATATCGTGCTGGCTATGGTCCATGCCTTCCATCTTCTCCATCTCATCCGTTGCGGGCTTGGCGGTGTCGCCAGTTGCCGGCGCTTGCTCCTGATGGATGGTGGTGATGCGGTACTCATCCCCCTCCTGCATTACTTGCAGGTGCAGGGTCTGTCCCTCGGCCAGCTTGCTGATATCGACTCCGTCGGCGACGGTGAACTCCATCTCCATGGCGGGCCACTGCCACTCGGGGATGGGCTGGTGGGAGACCATCAGGGTGCGGTTGGCCAGATCGACGCTTTCAACCTCGCCCTGGGTCCACACCTGGGCGGGGCGTACCGCCGTCATGCGCTGAAAGTCCGAATCGATGGCCGATTCGGAGTCGAGCAGAAACTGGGCCGAGCTGACGATGTTATCCCCCGCTTCCACCCCCGCCTTGATGGCGACCTTGTCGCCAAACTGGGGGCCGAGAGTGACGGCGACCGACTTGAAGTTGCCATTCCCCAGCGCCAGCACCAGCCGGTCTTGGCTGCCGGTGCGGATCACCGCTTCGCTCGGTACCACCAACCGGGGTTCTCCCTGCCCAGTGCGAATGCTCACCTTGGCGAACATATTGGGTTTCAGAAACTCGTCCGGGTTGGCAAAGCGCAGCCGCACCTTGAGGGTGCGGGTGGCGGCATCCAGGGTCGGGTAGAGGTAATCGACCCGGCCCTGCCAGTGGCGGCCGGGGGCATAGTCGAGGGTCATGGTGACCGGATCGCCCACCTTCAGCTGGGCCGCCTGGCGCTCGAACACCTCGGCACTGACCCACACCTGCTTGAGGGTACTGATGTTAAAGAGCGCTGCTGCGGGCTCCACATACTGGCCTTCGCGCACCTTCAGCTCGGAGACATAACCGCTGCTGGGGGCGTAAATGCTGATGGTTTCGCGCACCTGACGGGTGCGCTTGAGGGCTGAGATTTGATCTGCCGGCACCTGCAGGGACTTGAGCTTGCCCTCGGCGGCGCGCAGCAGCAGTGGGTTGGCGGTGTTGAGAGCGAGCAGGTATTCGTGCTGGGCGTTGACCAGATCCGGCGCGTAGAGCTCGTAAATCAGGCTTCCCTTGCTCACCTGCTGCCCCTCGCTCTTGATGGCGAGGGTGCGGATCCAGCCAGCCATGCGGGCGTTGACCGCCTCCAGCCTGTCCTCATCATAGCCGACGTATCCCACTGTCTCGATCTGCTGGTGGATGGGGAGCTTCTCCACCTTGGCGAGCCGCACCCCCAGGTTCTGCTGGATCTCGGGGCTGATAGTGACAGTGCCCGGCGAGCCGCCCTGTTTTTCCTCATAGACGGGGATGAAGTCCATCCCCATGTTGTCCTTGGCGGGAGCATCGCGCTTGTCGCGGGGATCCATGGGGTTGACCCAGTAGAGCGGCGTCTTCTCCTTGGCCGCAGTGCCAGTGGGGGTCTGTTTGGCGGCCCAGTAGCCGCCACCGGCGCCGAGGGCGAGCAGCAGGGCGGACATCAACAACGTCTTGTTCATGACAAGCCTCCGACGCACGGGAGGCGAAGGCAGGGCTGGCACGGCTGCGTGCAGGCAGATCGGGTAACGGGGGTGGATGACATGATATCTCTTCTCTTCTGTCAGGCCGCCAGTGTGGTGGTGTGCGCGGGAAGGGCATCACCACGAGGCGGCAAACGGGGCGCAGCTGTGTCAGCGCGCACGGCTCCCTGCGAGCGGGCCGGCTTGGCCGGGGCGCAGGGTCAGGCAAGGCGGCAGAAAACGGGCAAGCGAGGCTTGCCGCTGCCGCGAGAGAAGCGCTTTCTAGTGGCGCAGCACCGACAACATCAGGTGTCGGCGCGGCCAGGAGGGAGGGTGGGTACCGCGGGATCGCAGGAAGGGATCCCGCAACCAGTTGTCCAGCAGGGGGGCGAGGCGCCACGAAGGGAACAGCAGCAGGGGAAGCAGCAGTGACAGCAGCAGGCCGAGCAGGGGCGGCGCACTGGTGGCGCCGAAGACGCCGCTCTGCATCTGGCACTCCTCCCCGGGCGGGGCCGCCTCACTCTGGGGGCCGCCGTGGCAGGAGAGAGAGGCTGTGTCGGCCTGGTGCATGGCGGAGTGCTGCACAGGCTCGCTCTGGTGCAGCCCATGAGACAGGGGGGACTGCGCCGGAGTCAGGATGGATGCGGATGCGTCGCTTGGCAGGGCGGTGGCCGCCCCATGCCAGCCGATGCACAGGGTGAGATTGCAGACGAGCATCAGCCCCAGCAACAGCCGGGCGATGAACGTGGTGGGCAATCTCGATGAGAGCATGGGTGGCTTCCCTGTGACGGATGGGCCGAATCTAAACCTTGCCGAAAGGAGAAGGTCAAGGCCTGGCAAGCGCCGTCTGCCTGGGAATTGATATGGATTAAGAAAGGGCGGGGCAGTGAACAAAAAAAGCCCCCGCATGGGCGGGGGCAGGTTCTTTTGGCGAGGGCTAGCCTGACGTGGGGATCAGGCGAAGCAGGTCCAGATTGGGGCGTGATCCGAGGGCTTGTCGATGCCGCGCAGCTCGTAGTCGATGCCGGTCTCGGTCACTTTGTCCTTGAGGGCGTCGGAGGCCATGATGAGGTCGATGCGCAGGCCCCGGTTCTCGTCAAAGCCCCTGGAGCGGTAGTCGAACCAGGAGAAGCGCTCGCACTCGGTGGGGTTGGCGGCGCGGAAGGTGTCGGTCAACCCGAAGCCTTTCAGGCGCTCCATCCATTCCCGCTCGATGGGCAGGAAGGAGCACTTGCCATCCCGCAGCCAGCGCTTGCGGTTCGCCTCACCGATGCCGATGTCGAGATCCGTGGGGGAGATGTTCATATCCCCGATCAGCGCAATCTGGTCGTCCGGGGTGTGGTGGGTCTCGAGGTAGTGCTGCAGGTCTTCATAGAACTTCTGCTTGGCCGGGAACTTGGTCTCGTGATCCTGGCTCTCCCCCTGGGGGAAGTAGCCGTTCATCACCTTGATGACGGAGCCGTCTTCCCGCTTGAAGCTGGCCATGATCATGCGGCGCTGGGCATCTTCCGGATCGGTGGGGAAGCCCTTTTGCACCTCGATGGGAGCCTGCTTGCTCATGATGGCGACCCCGTAGTGCCCCTTCTGGCCGTGGAAGACCACGTGGTAACCCATGGCCTCCACATCCGCGACCGGGAAGGCTTCGTCGTGCACCTTGATCTCCTGCAGGCCGATCACGTCCGGCTGGTGCTTGTCGATAAGGGCTTGCAACTGATGAAGACGGGCGCGCAGGCCATTGATATTGAAAGAGATGATCTTCATGTTCGGGGTGCTCATGTCGTTTTTGTTCGTCGCTTATTGGACTAGGAATCCGCGATGGATGCAAGTTCGGGGACTGTGACTGGCGCAGCGGCTCGGGAATCTGTTCACGATCTGTCGCGTGAGGCTGTCAGCAAGGTGACGCGCAGCAGAGGAACCTGAGTGTATATGTATACATGAGAGCGCCTGGCGACACATAAGCGAGCAGCACATGAGCCTTGGAAGCGGCTTCCCAGCAAGATCGTGGACAGGTTTCTAGCGGGTCATCTTCTTGACAAACACCACCACGAACAGTGCCAGCGTGAAGCTGCCGGTAAAGGCTTCGAAGGCGGCGAAGATCCGCGACAACCCCACCGGGGTGAAGTCCCCATACCCCAGCGTGGTGAAGGTCACCACGCTGTAGTAGAGGCACTCCATCAGGAAGATGGCGTTCTGCTCCAGAGGAGCGTCCGGGCGATAGATGAGGTGGGTGCCCGCGAAGTTGAGGCCGCAGAAGAAGTAAAAAATGCTGCAGATGACAATGAGCAGCAGGGAGAAGAGCACCACCCGCATGGGGGCCTCGCCGTAGCCGCAGAAGAGATCCACTATCCAGGAGGCGAAGCGGCGGTAGGACCAGAACGGCATCTGCAGGCGGCGCATGGTGAGCTCCTGCTGGATGTAGCGACCGGACATGGTGAAGATGCCCTGGGCCTCCGAGGCCTTGCGCAGATCCCGGTAGGTCTCCTCCGCCTCCTTGAACCAGACGCGGGCCTGCGCCGGGTCCCGCTCGCGGCGCCCCTTTCTGTCCTGCATCAGCCGCTTGCCCGTCTCCAGGTTGTCGAGGCGGGTGTTCTTCCAGCGGATGCCGAGCAGGTTGACGTCGTCGAGGGTGGCGCAATGGAGGTTCGCTTCGCTCAGATCGGCCTTCATCAGGCTGCCGCCCTTGATGCGAATGCCATAGAGGTGTGCCCCTCGCAGGTTGGCGCGATAGAGGTTGCACTGCTCCAGCAAGAATCCCTCCGGACCCTGCCTGTTCACCAGGTTGAGATCCGCCAGCTCGGCGCGGGCCAGTTGCAGGCCGTGGCACAGGCCTCCCTGGCGCACATAGCGCTCCAGCGCCTCGGCGGTATCAGGGGTGTTGTGGGCCGCAGCGGGGTCGTGCCAGCGGCAGAGATCATGATCCCCTGCCTCTTCGGTGCAGTGGCGGCCATCGGCCACCAGGTATCGGCACATTGCCATGGTGTTGCCCCTCCCTTCCCTGAGTCAGTATCAGCATAGGTGAGGGGAGGAGGGGGGATATCAGCTGTGCTGATGATATTCCTGGCGCAGCTTGCGAAAACGTTCCTGCTGGGCGGGGTTGAGGGGGATGCCCTCCAGCACCTCCAGGGTCTCCTTGCACTCGGCGCCAAACTCCGGGCTCTTGCGGTTCTTCTGCATGAGTTGCAGCAGCACCTGGATCTTGTTGAGGGCGGCGCCGGTATTGGCGGGCGCCCGGCGCAGGGCCTCGCGAAAGTGGCCGAGGGCCTGCTCCAGCTCTCCGGCCTGATAGGCCTTGATGCCCAGATCGTTGAGCTGCTGATAGCGCTGGCGCCGCTCCTGCACCGTCTTGTCATCCCGGGTCACCTGGATGCAGGTGGTGAGCAGCCGATCCTCATCCTCCGCCAGCAGGGGTTGCAGGCTCTCGGCGTACTCGAACTCCCCGAGCTGATAGAGGGCGAGTATGGTCTCGCCAAGGAGAGCCGGAGGCATGGTGGCGGGCTCGTCCAGCCAGTTCTGGTTGGCGCGATAGAGCATCTTCTTGCCCTTGAGCAGCTCCCCCAGGGCGATGCGCACCCGGGCCTGGCAGATCTGCTCGAACACCGGGTAGTTGAACTCCGACATCATCAGGGAGTCGCGGATGCGCGACAGGGCGGAGTTCACCTGCTTTTGCAGGTTGGCGATGTGGTAGCCGTCGTTGCTGTTGAGGGCGTACAAGGTGAGGGTCTGGATATAGGCCCCGAGATAATGCGGCGTGCGGTGGATCGAGTTGCGCGACAAGTCGATGAGGGCGAGCAGCACGTCCTTGGCCTGGGCGTAGTCGTGCCGTTGCAGGCACACCTCCGCCAGACGGCGGGAGAGCTGCACCGACTGGGGAGAGATGTCCACCGCCCGGCGCAGCTCCTGCTGGGCCTGCTCGTCATTGCCCAGCGCCAGCAGGGACTCCGCGAGCCAGAGGTAAGCCTCCACCATCAGGGGGGTGTGTTTCAGGGTGGCTTGCAGGTGGCTCACCGCCTCCTCGTGCAGACCCAGGGTATGGCACGCCTTGCCCAGGGTGAGGCGAGCCCAGCTGTTCTCCTGCCCCGCCAGCAGCTGGCGCATCAGGCTGCGGGCCTCCTTGGCCTGGCCCAGCTTGAGCTGGGTGTCGGCCTGCAGGCAGCGGCAGAAGTTGGCAAAGCGAGGCACCGCGTCCGCCTGTTTGGCACAGGCCTCCACCAGGGCGGGCAGATCGTCCCGGGTAAGGGCGCTGAAGACGCTCTCCAGCGCCTGGCGCCGGGCGAGGGCGCGTTTGAGGCGAAACGAGAACTGCTCCTGGGAGAAGGGCTTCATCAGGTATTCGTCGGGCTCGGCTTCCAGCGCGCTCAGCACCATGGCGCGGGAGCCGTCGCTGCTGACCATGATCACCACGCTCTGGGGCGGAATGAGTTGCTGATCCCGCAGGCTTTCCAGCAACTGGCGGCCGTTCTCGCCCGCCCCCAGCTCATAGTCGAGCAGATAGATGTCGAAGTTCTCTTTCTGGCAGCGGCGGCGCGCCTCGTCGGCGGAGTTGGTGTAGGTGATGCGGTTGATGCCGATGTTGATCAGCATCGCCTTCATCATCATCTGGAAGGAACGCTGTTCGTTGACCAGCAGGATGCGCTTGGGCTTGGGCTGGGGTTTCTTCTCGGGTACGGAGTCCGGTGTCTGCATCTGTCTGGCATCAAGGCGCTACGGGCTGGTGGGAGAAGTGTGCCACCAAAGTCCGCAGGCAGGCAATTGCACATGGGGAGGGGCCCCGGTTTTTCCCGCAGACCTTGGGTGAAAAAAGGGTGTCTTGCCTTTGATCCCGGTCAAGGGAAGGTGAGTTGGCACTGGCAGGCGCTGTCCCGGTTTTTAGACTTGAAGAGCGTCAGCATGCGGGAGGCGGCAGGGGGCAGGGTGCCCGTCTGCTCCCTTGCCCGCTCACAAGGAGGGATCAGATGAGTTTGCTACCGAGTCGCACCAGCCTGTTTGATGACCTGTTCCACGACATGGCCTCCGGCTTCTACATCCGCCCCCTGCACGGGGACCCGTTGCCCGGCCAGATCAAGCTGGATCTGCGGGAGAGCGGGGATGACTACCTGCTGCAGGCGGAATTGCCCGGGGTGGCGAAGGAGGACATCCACGTGGACGTGCACGGCAAGCTGGTGACCCTGAAGGCGGAGATCCGCCAGTTTGACAGCCAGAACAATGATGAACGGGCCCTGCGCAGCGAGCGCTACTATGGCAGCGTGTCGCGCAGCGTCGAGCTGCCGGTGGAGGTGTCGCCAGAGCAGGTGAGCGCCCGCTTTGACAACGGCATCCTCACCCTGCGCCTGCCCAAGCAGGCGGCCAGCCCCGCGCCCCACCGCATCCCCATCGAATAGGCGGTCAGTGAACGAGGCCCCGCACTGCGGGGCCTCGTCATTCAGGGCTGCTTGCGCACCAGATAGGGGGCAAACTCGGGGGTGTGGCTGGCGGCAAAGCCCGTGGTGGTCTTCTCGATGAGATAGACCGCCAGCTTGTGCTCCCTGGCAAAGGCCATCGCCCGCTCGGGGCCCATCACCATGAGGGCGGTGTCGAGGGCATCGGCCTCCAGGGCCGTGGGGGTGATGACGGTGGCGGAGACCAGCTTGTGGGTCACGGGCTCGCCGGTGGCAGGATCGATGATGTGGGAGTAGCGCTTGCCGTCGAGCTCGTAATAGTTGCGATAGCTGCCGGCGGTGCTCACCGCCATGCCGCTCGGGGTCACCACGTCCTCGATGGCGCCCGGTCTGTCCGAGGGCTCGACGATGGCCACCCGCCAGGGATTGCCCTTGTCGTTGTGCCCCTTGCTGCGCACCGCTCCCGCCACCTCGATGAGGTAGTTGTGGACCCCTTTTTGCTCCAGCAGCCCGGCTATCTCGTCGGAGGCCGCCCCCTCGCCCAGGGTGGAGAGATCCAGATAGAGGTCTGGGATGGCCTTGCCGAGCAGGAAGTGATCCCCCTCGGGGGTCAGGGTGAGCTTGTCGATGCCGACCCGCTCCCGCGCCTTGGCGATCTGCTCTGCGCCGGGCCGCCTGACCGGGCGCTTGTCCGGCCCGAATCCCCACAGATTGACCAGGGGGCCCACGGTGACATCGAGAACCCCCCGGGTGAGGTGCCCGGCGTCAATGCCCTGTTGCACAATCTTCGCCATGGTGGCCGGGATGACCTGGGGGGGCTGCCCCGTTCCCTGATTGAAGCGGGAGATGAGGGAGCCCGGATCATAGGTGGAGATCTCCTTGTTCAGGCGTGCCAGCAGCGCCTCCACCTCCTGATGCAGTGCCCCCTGTCCGCCGGGGAAGGGGTCGCTCAGGGTCACCGCATAATAGGTGCCCATGGTATTGCCCTGGATGCGGGTCTGGGTCGGGGCCGGCTGGCAGGCGCCAAGCAGCAGGATCAGGGAGAGCAGCAGGGTGCGCGTCAGCGCAGGCGCAAAGGGGAACTTCATCTCTCATTCTCGCGGGAGTCATCGACGGGGGAGCAGCTTAGCCAACGGCTGCGGTGTTGGCGAGTGGCCGTGGGCGGGAAGGCCGCAAATAATTAAGCCAGACGGGGATGTGAGCAACCCGCTTTGGGCCCGGGGTCGGGAGAAAAGAAGTGACCGGGCCCTCAGGCTGGCCCAAAAGCCATCGTCCTTCGGCGACATTTGAATACAATGAAGATCGATCCTGACAGCATCTTTGCGGGTCGCGCCCACGGGGGCGAGATGCCTGTGCTGTCATCCTTCGTCAATCAAAGGAGAAAATGATGAAAAAGGTGTTAACCCTGCTGCTTCTTGGCTCCCTCGCCACCCCGGTCCTGGCCGACGAGTGCGCACTGGTGATCGAAGGCAATGACGCCATGCAGTACAACCAGACCGCGATGAGCGTGCCGGCCACCTGCAAGGAGGTGACGGTGACCCTCAATCACACGGGCAAGCTGCCGGTGGCCAACATGGGCCACAACTGGGTGCTGGCCAACACCGCCGACTATCAGGCCATCGCCACCGCCGGCATGAGCGCCGGGGTCGATCACGACTACCTGCCCAAGGATGACCCCAGGATCCTGGCCCACACCAAGCTGGTGGGGGGCGGCGAGAGCACCAGCGTCACCTTCAAGACCGACGGCCTGGCGGGCAAGGATCTCACCTTCTTCTGCTCCTTCCCGGGCCACTTCGCCCTGATGAAGGGCAGCTTCAAGGTGGGGTAGTGCCAAGGACTGTGTCGCCGCCAGCACAAACAAAAGCCGGGAGGGTCCCGGCTTTTTTGTCTTCGCTTGCGCTGCGTCGCGGTGCTTTCATGATCTGGTCTGGGGTGGCCAGGAGATGAGCGGCGTAGAATAGGCCGCAAATGGGCCAGTGGTCCGCCTACGCCCCTTCGGAAAAGAGAGCATGGACGCAGTGAAATGGATGCTTGGCTGTTGCCTGATGCTGTTGTGTGCCATCGCGCTGGCCGCCGAGCCCCCGGTCAAGAAGAGCCGGAGCGGCATCTGCCACCCCAAGGGCGGCACCTACTACAGCCGCACCAGGCACTATACCCCCTATGACACCATGCAGGCCTGCCTCGACAGCGGGGGCCGTGCCCCCCGGCGTTAAACGGCGGCTGGCTTGGGCTGCAGGGTAAAGAAGGCGAGGGTGGTCTTCTTGCCACACTCGAAGCGTATGCTCTCCTCCCCCTGCACCACCAGGGTCTCGCCCGGTGCGACCTGCTGTCCCTGCACGGTGAGCTGGCCCTCCAGCAGGTGGCAGAGGTAGCACTTGTCCGCCTCCAGGGTGAGGCTGAGGGGGAAGGGCAGGTTCAGCACCCGCACGTTGGCGCTGATGCGCGCCGGGTGGTAGATGAGCCCGAGATCCGTCACCTCTTTTTTCAGCAGCTCGCAGCGGGTCTCGTCATCCCCGCTGAAGTGGGCCGCCTCGAAGGTGGTGTAGGGGTGGCCGTTGAGCACGAAACCGGCACCGCTGACGGGCAGCAGGATGCGCTGGTAGCCGGGAAAGCGGGAGAAACTCCCCGCTTCCTTGATGGGGGCCGAGCTCAGCCGGTAGTCAAAGTCGAGCTTGTCCAGGGTCGAACCAGGGGGGGAGATCAGGATCTGGGCCGTGGTGCCCTGCCTGTTCTTCCAGGGCATTTTCAACTGGTCGGACTCTTTAATCAGGGTGATCACGATGGCGCCTCGGCGGGAAGGGGAGAGTGGGGCCAGTGATACCATCTCCGGGAGTGGCTCACAAGGCGCCGCCAGCGCAGGCCGCGCTGGTTGGCCACAAATCAGGCAGCGGGCCCCTGACGCTGACCCTAATCGGTCGACTCAAGCCCTTTTTCTATCTTGTCCAGCAGTTGCTGCAACTGCGCTATCTCCGCCGGCGTCAGCAGGGAACACAGCCGTTCGTCGAGCCGTGCGGCCTCCTGCTCCCCCTGGTTGACCCGCTCGCAGGCCAGCGGGGTCAAGGCCAGACAGATGCTGCGTCTGTCAGTGGGATGGGGCCTCTTCTCGATGAGCCCCTGTTTCTCCATCTCCTGCAGCAGGCGCGTCACCTGCGCCTTGTCGCGGCCCGACCGCTGCGCAATGAGCTGCGGCGTGGCGGGATCCAGCGCATGGATCAGTTGCAGCACCTTGTAATGGAGGGGGCTAAGGGCGATCTGCTGTGCCCGGAAATGCTGCGTCATGGCGATTTTGTACTGATCGAGGATCCGGAAGAGGCGGTTTGACAACTTCATGGTTGATAAAGTCAACTTAAAAGGGTTTAATTGATTTTATCAACCATGTGGGCAAAAGCCCAGCCCGAGAGGAGATGAAAGATGCCACACACCTATCGTGTACAGGTCCAGGCGCTGGACCGCGAGGTGCCCCCGTTGCAGTTCGACTGCCAGAATCACGACGACATCTTTGCCATCCTGGCGCTCAGCAAGGGGAAGCTGCCCATGTCGGAGCAGGAACATCAGGCGTTTATCGTCGGGTTGAAGCTGTTTGGCGAAGTCATGATGCAGCATCGCAAAGAGGAGCTGTTCAAGGGGTTTCTCCCCCATTTCAAGCAATTCATGGGGCAACTGAAACGCACCGCCAGGGGAGAGGAGGCCGTGGTCGCCCCTTCCGAGTGACCCTGCCCTGAGCCCAGGGGCGAGTGGTCCCGCCAGCATGCCTGATGCAAAGGAAACCCCGAGGTTGTGATCCCGGTGCTGTCAAAGCGGCGACGGCCCGCTACACTGGCCTCTCGTTTCACGGAGGACCCATGACCCACAAGATCATTCTGGATACCGATCCCGGCATCGACGATGCCATGGCCATTCTGTTTGCCGAGGCGCACCCCGCCATTGACCTGCTCGCCATCACCACTGTGTTTGGCAATGCCACCATCGAAAACGGCACCCGCAACGCCCTCTGGCTCAAGCAAAAATATGGCATGAAGGCGGACGTGGCCCGGGGCGCCGCCGCGCCGCTGCTGCGCGAGCCCGTGGGGCCGACGACGGTGGTGCACGGCCCGAGCGGCTTTGGCGACGTCCAGGCGGGGGAGGTGACCCTCATCCCGGATCCCCGCCCGGCCTGGCAATACATCGTCGAGACGGTGAAGGCCCACCCCGGCGAGATCACGCTAGTGACCATCGGGCCCCTCACCAACCTGGCGCTGGCGCTCGAGGCGGCCCCCGAGGTAGCCGCCCTGGTGAAAGAAGTGGTCGTGATGGGCGGCGCCTTTGGCGTCAACGGCCATCGCGGCAACGTGACCCCCTATGCCGAGGCCAATATCCACGACGATCCCGATGCGGCGGACCGGGTCTTCACCGCCCCCTGGCCCCTGGTGATCATCGGGCTCGACGTCACCCAGCAGAGCATCTTCACCGCCGACTATCTGGATGCCCTGCGGGACGATGCGGGGGAGCCGGGCCGCTTCCTGTGGGATGTCAGCCGCTTCTACCTGCGCTTCTATTCCGAGCGCATCGGCATGGCGGGGTGCCATGTGCACGATCCCTCCGCCATCGCCTATGTGATCGATCCTGCGCTGTTCACCCTGCGCAAGGGGCCGGTGCGGGTCATCACCGAGGGGCCCGCCATCGGCCATACCCTGCAAAAATTTGACGACACCCGCCATCCCCATGACGAGTGGGCCCACTGCCCGGCCCAGCAGGTCGGGGTCGCGGTGCGGGATCAGGCCCTGCTCGCCCTCTATCGGGATACCCTGGTGGCCTGGGGCAAGGGGCGCCGATAAGGCCCGGCAGTGAGTGAAAGCGTGATGGCGGCCGGGTCATGATGAGGCGCCCCCGGTTATACTGGCGAACATCGGGTTGACGGGAGGAAGACGCAATGGCCTGGTTGTCTCTGTTGGTGGCGATAGCCCTGATCGGGTGGTTGATGACGCTGGGGCGCGGCGCCCTGTTCGAGGTCCGGCTCGCGCCGGGCAAGGTGGTGGTGAAGCGGGGCTCGGTGCCGCCGCGCTTTGTGACCCAGGCGACCCAGATCCTGCACCATGAGCCGGTGCGCGGGCGCATCCTGGGTCTGCGGGACGGCAACGGGGTGAGGCTGGTCTTCTCCCGCTCCATCCCCGAGCCCGTGGCCCAGCGCCTGCGCAACATCTTCCCCTACGGGGATTACCGGGGGCTCTCCCCGAGCCCTGACGGGCGAAAATCACGCTGAGCGGTCGCCGTGGCGACCCTCATTTCCAGACGCCGGGCCCTGTGCCCGGCGTCTGCGTTTTCAGCGTTTCGCCAGGAGGCCCTGTTGCGGTCAGCGCGGCCCTTGCAGGGGCCTGATCGCCTCGACCAGAAAGTCGATGAAGGCGCGGGTCTGGGGTTTGAGGAAGCGGCCGCCACGAAACACCGCGTGGATCTCGTCCTGGCGATCCTCGTAGGGGGAGGCGAGCCACTCTGGCAGCAGCGGCAGCAGGGTGCCCTCGTCGATGCTTTGCTGCACCATCCAGCTCGACAGCAGCAGCACGCCGCATCCCGCGAGGGCGGCGCAGAGCAGGGGCGTGCCCCCGACCGAGGCGAGGTTGCCCTGCACCGCCACCTTCTCGCGCTCCGTGCCCTGCTGGAAGTACCAGTGCTGGCGCTGGCGCCCATGGCCGCGAATGAGGCAGTTGTGGTGGGCCAGCTCGGCGGGATGGGCTGGTTCGCCATGGCGGGCCAGATAGGCGGGGGAGGCGACCAGCAGCGAGCGGTTGGTGAGCAGATGGCGCGTGTGCAGGCTGCTGTCGGCGGGCTTGCCGATGCGCACCGCCACGTCCACGTTCTCGGCATCGAGATCCACCATGCGGTTGTCCAGCGCAACCTCCAGGCGTACCCCGGGGTAGCGGGCGAGGAAGTCGGGCAGGCGGGGAGAGAGCCAGGACGCGCCGAAGCTCTCGAACACCGAGACCCGCAGCGGCCCCTCTGGCGCCACCGAGAGGGGTTGCAGGGATTGCACCAGCTGATCCGCCTCCTCCAGCAGGGGCAGGGAGCGGGCGAGAAAATAGGCGCCCTGCTCGGTCAGCACCAGTTGGCGGGTGCTGCGCTTGAAGAGCGGGATCCCGAGCTGCTGCTCCAGGGCGTCGATGGCACGGGTCACGGAGGAGGGGGCCTGGTTGAGGGCGCGGGAGGCACGGGAGAAACTGCCCGATTCCACCACCTGGGCCAGGATGCGGATGCGATCCAGCATGGATTCACCTTTGCGATAAACGCAAAACTGTTGCAGGTTATGACGATATTCTAATCAACAATGAAAGAGTGAACAATCAGCTCACCGCCCCATCCGGGGTCCATCACAGGAGTCTCGCCATGTCACACCGTATCCAGCTCGCCAACCAGGTGCCCGCCGCCGTCTCGGCCATGATGGGCCTCGAGTCCTACCTCGGGGGCACCGACATTCCCCTGTCGCTCAAGGAGCTCATCAAGTTGCGCGCCTCCATGATCAACGGCTGCGCCTACTGCATCGAGATGCACGCCGACGTGGCGATGAAGCACGGGGAGAGCGCCCAGCGTCTGCTGGCGCTGGCCGCCTGGCAGGAGTCGCCGCTGTTCGACGCCCGGGAGCGGGCGGTGCTGGCCCTGACCGACGAGGTGACCCTGATCGCCGACAAGGGGCTCACGACGCAGACCTATGAGGCGGCGCTGGCCCAACTGGGGGAAACCCTGCTGGCCCAGTGTCTGGTGCAGGTGGTCACCATCAACGCCTGGAACCGGATCGCCGTGGCGACCCGGATGGAACACGATCACTCCTGACTCCGACTCCGAGGGAGGGAGAGAAAACGATTATCAACGGGCCCGCACAAGGGCCCGTTTTGTTACGAAGTGTGCCCTCTGGTGCCAGGGGTTGCGACCGTTGTCGGGGGGCGGGAAGTTAATCATACATTCGTTTGATTAATTATTTTTTTTATCTTCCCCGAAAAATACCCATCCAGATCAAGGTGTGGAAAAATGACCTGTGAGTCGAAAAGGGGCTGTATGGCTCTTTTTTGATCGCAATGGCGGGTTAAAAACAGACCAGATGGATCTTTTTGGTTAATTGGTGGTCACTTTTGGTGGCGCGAGAGATTAACGGAAGATGAATTGCCGCGGTGTAACTTGAATAAATTGGTCATTGTCAAGGGATTAACATCTGATACCGCTTTCCATCACCTTTTGAACATTTTTGGGATTAATTTTTCATGTTGTTCACATGCCGGTCTGATGCAATAAAATGCTGCATTTTTTTATACCAATAAGCCTTCAAAAGATGAGGACATTGCATGAGACTCTTTGATGTGAAGAGGGGCTTGGGCGCTTTGCTGCTGCTCGCGACCGCCAGCTTGCTGAGTGGCTGCGACATGGCACTGATGAGCCCCAAGGGGCAGGTCGGTATGGAGCAGAAGTCACTGATACTCACCGCACTCGGCTTGATGCTGATCGTGGTGGTGCCCGTGATTGTCATGGCGGTGGCGTTCGCCTACAAATACCGGGCGTCCAACACCAGTGCCACCTATGCGCCGGACTGGGCCCACTCCAACAAGATTGAGGCAGTCGTCTGGACTGTACCCGTCATCATCATCGTCATCCTGGCGGTGATCACCTGGAAAACTTCCCACTCCCTCGACCCCTACAAGCCGCTGGAATCGGACGTCAAACCGGTTCAGGTGGATGTCATTTCCCTGGACTGGAAGTGGTTGTTCGTCTATCCGGAGCTGGGCATTGCGTCGGTCAACGAGCTGGCCTTCCCGGTCAACACCCCGGTCAACTTCCGGGTGACCTCCGACACCGTGATGAACTCCTTCTTCATCCCGCAACTGGGCGGCCAGATCTACGCCATGGCCGGCATGCAGACCAAGCTGCACCTGATTGCCAACGAAGCGGGTGAGTACAAGGGCATCTCCGGCGGTTACAGTGGTGCCGGTTTCTCCGGCATGAAGTTCAAGGCCATCGCGACCCAGGATCAAGCCGGTTTCGACGCCTGGGTAGCCAAGGTGAAGGCCTCTTCCAAGGCCCTGAGCACCATGGATGAGTTCAATGCCCTGGCCAAGAAGAGCGAAAACCACCCGGTGGAGTACTTCGCCAGCGCCGATCCCAAGCTGTTCGTCAACATCATCAACAAGTTCATGGGCGGCATGTCCCATGGTGGTCACGCCACCCCGGCTGCGGGCTCCGCGGATCACGAGGGCATGAACCACGAGGCCATGAACCATGACGCCGCCCCGAAAGCGGGTGCCATGGACCACGAAGGGATGAACCATGAGGCCTCGCAAGAGGACGCCATGGAGAACCAGGCCATGAACCATGACGCCCATGCCGGACACATGGCCATGTCGGCCGACAAGAGTGTGAAAGCAGGATCCGAGGAATAATCGATGTTTGGAAAATTGACACTCGAGGCTATTCCGTACCATGAACCCATCATCATGGTCACGATAGCCGGTATCATTTTGGGGGGCCTGGCCATCGCCGGTCTCATCACTTACTACGGCAAGTGGCAATATCTGTGGAAAGAGTGGCTGACCTCGGTCGACCACAAACGCCTCGGTATCATGTATCTCATTCTGGGCATGGTCATGCTGCTGCGTGGCTTTGCCGACGCCGTGCTGATGCGTGGCCAGCAGGTCATCGCCTCCGGGGGTGGCGAAGGCTACCTGAACGCCCATCACTACGACCAGATTTTCACCGCCCACGGCGTCATCATGATCTTCTTCGTGGCCATGCCGCTGGTGATCGGTCTGATGAACATCGTGGTGCCGCTGCAAATCGGTGCCCGTGACGTGGCCTTCCCCTTCCTGAACAACCTGAGCTTCTGGTTCACCGCCGCGGCCGTGGTGCTGATCAACGTCTCCCTCGGGGTCGGTGAATTCGCCCAGACCGGCTGGCTGGCCTATCCGCCCTTGTCGGGGCTGGAGTTCAGTCCCGGGGTCGGGGTCGATTACTGGATATGGAGTCTGCAGATTTCGGGTCTGGGGACCCTGCTGACCGGCGTGAACTTCTTCGCCACCATCATCCGCATGCGTGCCCCTGGCATGACCATGATGCGCCTGCCGGTCTTCACCTGGACCGCCCTGTGTGCCAACATCCTGATCATCGCCTCCTTCCCGATCCTGACCGTCACCATCGCCCTGCTCACCGCAGACCGCTACCTGGGTACCCATTTCTTTACCAATGACATGGGTGGCAACATGATGATGTACATCAACCTGATCTGGGCCTGGGGTCACCCCGAGGTGTACATCCTGGTGCTGCCGGTGTTCGGGATCTTCTCCGAAGTGGTGGCGACCTTCTGCAAGAAGAAGCTGTTCGGTTACACCTCCCTGGTGTGGGCGACCGTGGCGATCACCGTGCTGTCGTTCATCGTCTGGCTGCACCACTTCTTCACCATGGGGTCCGGCGCCAACGTGAATGCCTTCTTCGGCATCACCACCATGATCATCTCCATCCCGACCGGGGTGAAGATCTTCAACTGGCTGTTCACCATGTACCGCGGTCGCATCGAGTTCACCTCGCCCATGCTGTGGACCGTCGGCTTCATCATCACCTTCACCGTGGGTGGCATGACCGGGGTACTGCTCTCCGTGCCGGCCGCCAACTTCGTGCTGCACAACAGCCTGTTCCTCATCGCCCACTTCCACAACGTCATCATCGGCGGCGTGGTGTTCGGCTGCTTCGCCGGTATCACCTACTGGTTCCCGAAAGCGTTCGGCTTCAAGCTGGATGACGTCTGGGGCAAGCGTGCCTTCTGGTGCTGGATCACCGGCTTCTTCGTGGCCTTCATGCCGCTCTACGTGCTGGGCTTCATGGGCATGACCCGTCGTGTCAGCCAGAACATCGATCCCGAGTTCCACGGCTGGCTGGTGGTCGCCGCCTGCGGCGCCGGCCTGATTGCCCTGGGCGTGCTGTGCCAGGTCATCCAGATCGTGGTCAGCATCCGCGACCGCGAGAAGAACCGCGACCTGACCGGCGATCCCTGGGGTGGCCGTACCCTGGAGTGGGCGACGTCCTCTCCGCCGCCGTTCTACAACTTCGCCATCGAGCCGAAGGTCACCGGTCTGGACGCCTTCTGGGAAGCCAAGGCTGACGGCAGCGCTTACAAGAAGCCTGCCCAGTATGCCCCCATCCACATGCCGAAGAACTCCGGTGCCGGTGTCATCATCGCCGCCTTCAGCGTGGTGTTCGGCTTTGCCATGATCTGGCACATCTGGTGGATGGCCATCGCCGGCTTCATCGGCATGATCGCCACCTGGATCATCCACAGCTTCAACGACGATGTGGACTACTACGTACAGGTTGACGAGATCGAGCGCATCGAAGGTCAGCATTTCGACAACATCAACAAGGTGGCTTAATTCCATGGCGACTGACGTACTACATCACTCTCACGGTGCCCATGAGGATGGGCACCACGATGCCGGTGCCACCAAGGTATTCGGTTTCTGGATCTACCTGATGAGTGACTGCATCCTGTTCGCGACCCTGTTCGCGACCTATGCGGTCCTGGTCAACGGCACTGCTGGCGGCCCCACCGGCAAGGACATCTTCGAACTGCCGTTCGTGTTCGCCGAAACCATGCTGCTGCTGCTGAGCTCCATCACCTTCGGGTTCGGCATGCTGGCCATGAACAAGAACAAGGTCGCGGCAGTCAACACCTGGCTGTTCGTCACCTTCCTGCTGGGTGCCGGCTTCATCGCGATGGAAATCTACGAGTTCCATCACCTGATCGTGCACGAGGCGGGCCCGGATCGCAGCGGCTTCCTCTCTGCCTTCTTCACCCTGGTGGGGACCCACGGTATCCACGTGACCAGCGGCCTGGTCTGGATCATCGTGATGATGGTGTCGATCACCAAGAAGGGGCTGACCGAGCGCAACCGCACTCGCCTGATGTGCCTGAGCCTGTTCTGGCACTTCCTCGACGTGGTATGGATCTGCGTCTTCACCGTGGTCTATCTGATGGGGGTCATGTAAATGAGTCATTCCGTTGACAATCACGGCGCCAGCCACGGCAGCGTCAAGTCCTACATGATCGGTTTCGTGCTGTCACTCATCCTGACCGCCGTGCCGTTCTGGATGGTGATGGACGGCTCCGCCTCCCACGCCGTGGTGCTCGGCACCGTGGTGGCCATGGCGGTGGTGCAGATCTTCGTACACCTGGTCTACTTCCTGCACATGAACACCTCCTCCGAGGAGCGCTGGAACCTGGTGGCACTGGTCTTTACCGTGCTCATCATCGCCATCGTGGTCGTGGGTTCCCTGTGGATCATGTACAACCTCAACATCAACATGATGGTTCACTGAGCGGGTTGATGATGATGAAGCAATACCTGCAAGTGACCAAGCCGGGCATCATCTTCGGCAACCTCATCTCGGTTATCGGGGGATTCCTGCTGGCCTCGAAGGGGAGCCTGGATGTGCCCCTGTTCATCCTGACCATGGTGGGGGTGTCACTGGTGGTGGCCTCCGGTTGCGTGTTCAACAACTACATCGACCGGGACATCGACTGCATCATGGAGCGCACCAAGAACCGCGCCCTGGTGCGGGGGCTCATCGCCCCCGGTGTCTCCCTCTGGTATGCGACGGCGCTGGGCGTTGCGGGCATTGCACTGCTCTACTTTGCGGCCAATCCGTTGGCCGCCTTGCTGGCGGTGCTGGGCTTCCTGGTTTATGTGGGGGTCTACAGCCTCTACATGAAGCGCCACTCGGTCTATGGCACCCTGGTCGGCAGCCTCTCCGGCGCCGCGCCGCCGGTCATCGGCTACTGCGCGGTGAGCGGGCAGTTCGACTCGGGGGCCCTGATCCTGCTGGCGATCTTCAGCCTGTGGCAGATGCCGCACTCCTATGCGATCGCCATCTTCCGCTTCAAGGACTACCAGGCCGCCAACATCCCGGTGCTGCCGGTGGTGAAGGGGATCCCGGTGGCCAAGCTCCACATCACCCTCTACATCCTGGCGTTCATGGTGCCGACCCTGATGCTGTTCCTCGGCGGCTACGCCGGGTACAAGTATCTGGTGGTGGCCACCGCGGTGAGCGTCTGGTGGCTGGGGATGGCGCTGTCGGGCTACAAGGCGGCGGTGGACGACTCCCTCTGGGCGCGCAAGCTGTTCATGTTCTCCATCGTCACCATTACTTGCCTGAGCGTGATGATGTCGGTGGACTTCCAGCCGGACGCAGCGCCGGTGCTGGTGAGCATGCTGCCCTGATAGTGTGAACTGCACCCCTGAAATGCATGAAATCCAGAGCCGGGAATCTTCCCGGCTCTGCTATTATGGGCGCCGCCCTGCGAGGGGCATCGCCGATTTTTCGGGGGCGGCCGGGCGCCTGTCACCCCTTTCTTTTCCTCTTCTTTTTGACTCATCGAGGCCCTCATGAATGATTTCACCATGACGAGGGGCGAGCGACGCGCGACCTGGGCGCTCGGCTCCGTCTTCTCGCTGCGCATGCTCGGCATGTTTATGGTGCTGCCGGTGCTGACCACCTACGGCATGTCCCTGGCGGGCGCCTCCGAGGCGCTCATCGGGCTTGCCATCGGCATCTACGGCATGACCCAGGCCCTGTTCCAGATCCCCTTCGGCCTGCTCTCCGACAAGGTGGGGCGCAAGCCCCTCATCGTTGGCGGCCTGCTGATGTTTGCCCTTGGCAGCGTCATCGCCGCCCTGAGCGACGCCATCTGGGGGGTCATCGTCGGGCGCGCCCTGCAAGGGAGCGGCGCCATCTCCGCCGCCGTCATGGCGCTCCTGTCGGATCTCACCCGGGAGCAGAATCGCACCAAGGCCATGGCCTTCATCGGGGTTAGCTTTGGCATCACCTTCGCCATCGCCATGGTGACCGGCCCCCTCATCACCCATGCCCTGGGCTTGTCCGGCCTCTTCTGGCTCATCGCCCTGCTGGCCCTGGCCGCCATCGCCATGGTGCTCTGGGTGGTGCCGACCCCGGCGGCCCACCTGCAAAATCGCGAGTCCGCCATGGTGCGAGGCAGCTTTCGTACCGTGCTCACCAACCCTCGCCTGCTCAAGCTCAACCTCGGCATCCTCTGCGTCCACACCCTGCTGATGTCGAGCTTCGTGGCCCTGCCGCCCTTGCTGGAGCGTGCGGGCCTACCCCGTGACAGCCAGTGGCAGGCCTATCTGGTTACCATGCTGATCGCCTTCGTGAGCGTGGTGCCCTTCATCATCTATGCCGAGAAGCACCGCCAGATGAAGCGGGTCTTCATCGGGTGCGTGGTGGTGATGCTGGCCGCCGAGCTGGTGCTCTGGCAGAGCGGCCAGCAGCTGTGGGGTCTGCTCGCCGGGTTGCAGCTCTTCTTCATCGGCTTCAACGTGATGGAGGCACTGCTGCCGTCTCTCATCAGCAAGGAGTCCCCGCCGGGCTACAAGGGCACCGCCATGGGGGTCTACTCCACCAGTCAGTTCCTCGGGGTTGCCATCGGCGGCAGTCTCGGCGGCCTGCTCTACAGCCTGGGGGGTGGCCCCCTGGTGTTTGGCGGTTGCGCCGCCCTGGCCCTCGCCTGGCTCGGGGTGAGTCTCACCATGGCCGAGCCCCCCTATGTGAGCAGCCTGCGCATCGTGCTGCCGGAAGGGGTCGAGGCCACCCCGGCCCTGGAGCAGCGGATCCGCGCCTGCGAGGGGGTAAGCGACGTGCTGCTGGTGCGCGAGGAACACTCCCTCTACGTGAAGGTGGACAGCAAGCGCCTGACCCGCAGCGATCTGGAGCGGCTGGTCTCGTTGTGATGGCTGGCTGCGCGGGGCGGCGCAGAGCGCGGGCTGAAGGGCGGCTGCTATGCTGAGATCCTCACTCACTGGAGGAACCTCTGATGTCATACGTGGACGGATTCGTGCTCGCCGTGCCGACGGCCAACAAGCAGGCCCTGATCGATCATGCGGGGCAGTTTGACCCCATCTTCCTCGAATACGGCGCCACCCGGGTGCTGGAGTGCTGGGGGGACGACGTGCCTCACGGCAAGCAGACCGACTTTTACCGGGCGGTGGCGGCCAGGGAGGATGAAACCGTGGTCTTCTCCTGGGTGGAGTGGCCGAGCAAGGCGGTGCGGGACGACGCCATGGGCAAGATGATGCAGGACCCCAGGATGGACCCCGCCAATCCCCTGCACCAGACCATGCCGTTTGACGGCGCCCGCATGATTTTCGGAGGCTTCACCACCGTGCTGGAGCTCAAGGGCTGAGACCTGCCATCGGGGCTTCACCCTGGTGGCCGGAGCGCAAGGGCCGATAGCAACACCCAGGCCCGTCAGATGATGAAAAAGCCCGCCAGCCGGCGGGCTTTTTGCTGGGCGTTATCTCATGGTCGCTCTCCATGGGGGACGTTCAGCCCGGGCGCCAGAAGGGCTTGTCCCCGAGAATGGTGGCCCTGTGCATCACCCGGCGGGCCGGCAGGTAGTCGGCATTGGCATAGTGCTGGGTCACCCTGTTGTCCCAGATGGCGATGTCGTTCTCCTGCCAGCGCCAGCGCACCTGAAACTCGGGGCGGGTGATGTGCTCGAACAGAAAGCCGAGCAGGGCCTCGCTCTCTTTGGGGGGCAGTCCGGGCAGCCGGGTGGTGAACCCCTCGTTGACGAACAGGGCCTGACGGCCGCTCACCGGATGGGTGCGGATCACCGGGTGGCGCAGGGGCGGGTGACGGGCCACGGCCGCCTGCCAGCGCTGGCGCGCCTCCTCGCTGTCATCATGGCGATGGGCCGGGAAGGACTTGGTGAAGTCGTGCTCGGCTTCCAGCCCTGCCAGCAGGGTTTGCAGGGGCGGGGAGAGGGCCGCCAGTGCCGCGATGCCGCTGGCCCAGAGGGTGTCCCCCCCGGTGGGGGGCAACTGCTTGGCGGCCAGAATGGCCAGTGCCGGGGGCGTCTCGATAAAGGTCACGTCGGTGTGCCAGTTGTCGTTGTCCGGCGGATTGTCATCGTGGGTATCGAGCACGATGATCTCCTCGGCCTCCTCCGTGTGGGGGTAGACGGGGTGGATGTGCAGATCCCCGAAGCGGTTCGCCAGCGCCCGCTGGGCTCGCGGGGTGATGGGCTGGTTGCGAAAGAACAGCACCTGGTATTTGAGCAGGGCGCGATGGAGCTGCTCGAACTGCCCCTGGCTCAGGGGCTCGGCCAGATTGACGCCAGCGATGACGGCGCCGATGTGGGGGCCGAGGGGGGTAATGGTCAACTTGTCGGTCATGGTCTTGCTCCATGTCTGGGGGCGTGAAGGCCCGATACCAATAGGAAAGGGATGCGAAGGAAAGAGGTCAGCCTGTGGCTCATTGTCCTTCTCCATGCCAGGGGGTGAGCCTGCGCTGCAGGGCGCGCAGGCCCAGTTCCAGTACGAAGGCGATCAGGGCGATCACCAGGATGCCCGCCAGCACCACGTCGGTGGCGAGAAACTCGCCGGCGGATTGCACCATGAAGCCCACCCCCCTGGTGGCGGCGATAAGCTCGGCCGCCACCAGGGTGGACCAGCCCACCCCGAGCCCGATGCGCAGCCCGGTCAGGATGTCCGGCAGGGCCCCTGGCAGGATCACGTGCCAGAGCACCTGGGACCGGGATGCGCCCAGCGCCTGGGCTGCCCGCACTCGCACCGCGTTGGCGCTCTGCACCCCCGCCAGGGTCGCCAGGGCCACGGGGGCGAAGATGGCCAGATAGATGAGCAGTACCTTCGATGTTTCACCGATGCCAAACCAGATCACCATGAGTGGCAGGTAGGCGAGCGGCGGCACCGGGCGGTAGAGCTCGATGAGGGGATCCAGCACGCCGCGCACCGTGGGGGAGAGCCCCATGGCGATGCCCACCGTGATGCCAAAGCACGCCGCGGCAGCGAGCGCCACCAGGATGCGCCCCAGGCTGGCCCCCAGGTGTTGCCACAGGGTGGCATCCATAAAGCCCGTTGGGCCTGCGATGGTGATGAGCTGTGCCAGCACCCGCTGTGGGGGCGGCAGGAACAGGGGATCGACCCAGCCGAAGTGGGCCACCAGCCACCACAGGGCCAGCAGCACGATCAGGGTGGCGAGGCTCAGGGTCAGACGGCGGGGCAGGGGCCAGCCCGCTGCCCGTGTGTGGGTGACATCCCGTTGCCGGGCGAGGGCGAGAGTCATGCAAAGGCCTCCCGCTCTGCGAACACCCGTTCCAGCACGTATTCACGGCGCTCGATGAAGGCCGGATCGGACTTGATGCTGCGGCAGGGCTCCCCGGCGGCGAAGCGGCGACCGAAATCCAGGGTCAGCCGCTCCGTCACCCGCCCGGGGGAGGGGGAGAGCAGCACCAGATCGGTGGCCATGAAGATGGCCTCCTCGATGTCGTGGGTGATGAGCAGCACCTGACGCCGGTGCTCGTGCCACAGGCGCAGCAGCAGAGTCTGCATCTGCTCCCGGGTGAAGGCGTCCAGGGCGCCGAAGGGCTCGTCCAGCAGGAGCAGGCGGGGTTGGGTGGCCAGGGCCCGGGCGATGTCGACCCGCTGGCGCTGGCCGCCGGAGAGCTGCCAGATGGCGCGATCGCCGGCCCCCTCCAGCCCCACCTGACGCAGCAGTGCCCGGGCCTGTTCGGTGCGCTCGGCACTGGGCACACCCGCCAGCTGCAGGCCGAGTGCCACGTTGTCTCGCACGTTGCGCCAGGGCAGCAGCCCCTCGCTCTGGAACACCACGCCGCGCTCGGTGCCGGGGCCGGTGACCGGCTTGCCCTCAAGGCTTATCTGGCCGTGGTGGCAAGGCTCGAAGCCCGCCACCAGGTTGAGGAGGGTCGTCTTGCCCGAGCCCGAGGGCCCCAGCACCACCATCAGCTCCCCCTCGGACAGGGAGAGGTTGATGTTGTCGAGCACCCGCCTGCCGGCGTACTCGGCGGACACATGAGAGAGCTGCAGCATGGTCGTCTCCTTGGATTTACTAGGCCACGGCTTTCACGAAGCGATCGGTCACGAACTGGCGGTAGTCCGAGGCGGCGTTCGCGACCTTGCCCTGGCTCTCGAGGAAGCGGGCGGTGTCGATGATGGTCTGGTTGACGAGGCGCCCGAGCTCGGCACTCTGGGCCTTCGCATCGAGGTAGGTGTTGCCCTTCACCAGCGCGGGAACGTCCGCCTCGGGAACGCCGCTCAGTTTGGCCAGCTTGGCGAGGTTGTCCGGCTTGGTGAGCCAGCCGTCGGGGTTGGCCAGGTAGTCGCGCTGGGCGGCCAGGGTGCTGTTCACGAAGGCCTGCACCACTTCGGGGTGGGCCTTGGCAAAGTCCTTGCGCACCACCCAGACGTCCAGGGTCGGCGCCCCCCAGTCACCCACCTGGGCGGAGTCGGTCAGCACCTTGCCCTCCTTGGTGAGCTGGTTGAGGGCGGGGGCCCAGACATAGGCGCCGTCGATGTCGCCCCGCTGCCAGGCGGCGATGATGGCCGGTGGTTGCAGATTGACGATCTGCAGCGTCGCGGGGTCGACGTTCCAGTGCTTGAGGGCCGCCAGCAGGCTGTAGTGGGTGGTGGAGGTATAGGGCACGGCGATGCGCTTGCCCGCGAGATCCTCGGGTTTTGCGAGCCCCTGCTTCACCACCAGGGCCTCGGACTCCCCGAGCTTGGAGGCGAGCAGGAACACCTCGATGGGCAGGTTCTGGCTCGCCGCCACTGCCAGGGGGCTGGAGCCGATGTTGCCTATCTGCACGTCGCCGGAGGCGAGCGCCCGTACCACGCTGGCGCCGCTGTCAAACTTGCGCCAATCCACGGTGGCGCCGCTCTCCCTGGCGAAGCTGTTGTCGGCCTGGGCTACCTTGGCGGGTTCGGCGGAGGTCTGGTAGGCCACGGTGACGTCGAGGGCCTGGGCGGACTGGCCGAGCAGCATGGAGGCCGCGAGCCACAGAGAGATGCCTTTTGCTGTCATGATGCACTTCCTTGTTGGGGGGGTTGGAAGCCACATCTTTATCTGAACATCCCCGGGGGCGAAGGAACGAGAAGGGTGCTCTCATGCCGTTTGGTTCTTAGAAAAAGAACGGTAAATCAATGATCTGATTGAGATATGCCAGAAAGTGGATAGCTTGCTCACCCGCCGTCTATCGGGTGGCTGACGCAAGGGGCCAGCAGGTGCGTGCAGGGGCCAGCCACCAGGGGGCGCAGTGACTGGCAGGGGGAAGAGAGGAAAAGGCCCCGCCAGGGTGGCGGGGCCGGGGGATCAGCGCTCAACCAGCGGGGCCGAGCGGTAGCTCCACAGGCCATAGGTGCGCAGGGCGTCCCGGTAGATGCCAAGCAGCTCCTCCGGGCTCGCCTTGGCCAGGGCCGAGAGGGGCTTGTCCGGGTAGGCGACGCTGTCGATGCGGATGTTCGCCGGGCCGCTCTGCCAGCAGGCGATTTCCAGCAGGGTCTGGCCCCGGCGCACATGGCTCGCCGAGCTCACCAGGGTGGCGAACTCAATCTCGTGGCGGGCGAGGGCATAGCCGCTGTAGAGGGCGTTCTCCACCGTGCTGGTGGCGTAGTTCTCCTCGATGATGCGGGAGCGGTCGATGCCCTTTTTCGCCAGCCAGTCCGCCATCAGCTTGCCCTCGGTCTGGCGGTTCTGGGGCACGCCGCCGGTGAGGATGACGAGGGCCGCCGGATCAGCCTGGGCCAGGGCGCGGGTGGTCTCGAGGCGTCCCAGCAGGATCTCGTGCATGGAGCCATCGGGATTGAGGGCATAGCCCAGGGTGACGATGGCGCGGCGCCCCTTCTTCTCGCCCCGTCCCTGACGCTCCTTGAGGGGGGTGGCGACCACCCTGTCCACGGTGGCGAACAGCCGCTGCAGATCGGCGGCACGACCGGCATTGAGCTCGCCGACCCGCTTGAGGTAGCCATCGGATTTGGCCTGGTTGCCCTTGAAGCGCTGCCAGGTGGCCAGATAGGTGTTGATGTCCAGATCGTCCGGGGCGGCGGTGAGGGCCTGCTCGAACAGGGCGATGGCCCTGTCCACGTTGCCGTTGTAGATCTGGGCGTTGGCCGCCGAGATGAGCAGATCGGTGCGATAGGGCTCGAGCTGGTGGGCCTCCAGCAGCAGGGTGGTCACCTGCTCCATGTTGCTCGGCATCTTGGCGGTAAAGCCCGCATCGGAGACCCGGGCGGGGGAGTGGAAGATGCGGGCGGCGTCTGCCAGCAGCTGATCCACCACCTGGCGCTTGCTGATGAACTGCTCGTAATTCTGCTCCTTTTGCAGGGAGCGTACCGGGGCGGCCCAGGCATCGGATGAGACAACGAGCGGCAGCGTCAGCAGGCTGGTGAGGGTCAGGGCAATCGCGGTTTTCTTCATCATGGGGCTCCCTGTGGGGTGCGGGGCGCGATGCCGTGGCTCGTCCCCTGAATGCTTTTCCAATAAAAACAGATGCTTGGTTTGCTGCCTACTCTACTCCCTTCCCGATGAAAAAAACGTGAACCGTTCCGGTTATCCCGATGCCCCCCTCAGCGCAGCCCCAGACGTTCCTGCAGGAAGGCCAGCCAGGCCTCCACCTTGGCGGGCAGGTGGCGGCGCTTGGGATAGACGCACCAGATGCCGTGCTCGGGCAGGGCATGGTCTGGCAGGACGGGCACCAGCCGCCCGATGGCGAGATCCCGCGCCACGATGAAGTCCGGCATGTTGCCGATGCCAAGCCCCGCCAGCAGCGCGGTGTGGATGGCATCGCTGTTGTTGACCTCGAAATTGCCCTTGGGGGTGATGGCCACCTCTCCTTCGGGCCCGTGCAGCCGCCACTGGGTGCCGCCGCGAAACAGGGAGTAGAAGAGGCAGTTGTGGCGCTCGAGATCCGCCGGGGTGCGGGGCGTGCCGGCCTGCGCCAGGTAGGCGGGGGCGGCGCACAGGGTGCTGAGACAGGGGGCGAGGCGGCGGGCGACCAGGCTCGAATCCTCCAGCTCGCCGATGCGCACCGCCACGTCGAACCCCTCGGCCACCAGATCCTGCCGGGCGTCGCTCATCTCCAACTGCAACTGCACCTCGGGGTGAAGGGCGAGAAACTCGGGGACAAGGGGGGCGATGTGGCGCCGGCCATAGACCATGGGCACCGTCACCCGCAGCAGGCCGCGGGGGACCGATTGCAGGGCGCCGATGGCATCTTCCCCGTCGTTGGCCAGGCGCACTGCATGTCGCACCGTCTCGAAGTAGCGCTCCCCCGCCTCGGTGAGGGTGAGGGAGCGGGTGGTGCGATAGAGGAGCTGGCAGCCGAGGGCCTGCTCGAGCTGGCTCACCTTCTTGCTCAGCACCGACTTGCTGAGGCCGAGCTGACGGGCGGCGCCGGAGAAGGTGCCCGACTCCACCACGGCGACGAAGGCCGGGAGCAGGGCGAAGGCTTCCTGGTTCATGTTGTTCTCGATATGGAAACAATGTTGTTCCAGAAGGGTAGATTATCCTCAAATCAAAAACAATTTACCCTGCTCGTCAGTTCAACCAAGGAGCAACCCCATGATCCCCCCGCTTGTTGACCGCGGCCCCGGCCGCCCCGCCCTCGGACAGACACTTGGCCAGACCCTGGGCGCCCTGGCCGCCTTCGCTGCCGGCCTGCTGCTGGCGCTGATGATCGCCCAGAACGGCGCCCTGTCCCGCGCCACCGACCCCTGGCTCGCGAGCTGGCTGGCCCACGGGGTCGGCAGCCTGGTGGCCGGGCTCCTGTGGTGGCTCTCCCCAAGGCCCCCGACGCCGGAGGCGGCCCCGCCCTGGGCCTGGCTCGGCGGTCTGCCGGGGGCGCTCACCGTGGTGCTGGCAGCCCTGTGCCTCAACTCGCCCCTCGGCATGGCGGGCACCCTGGCCCTGCTGCTGCTCGGCCAGCTGCTGTTTGGTGCCCTGTGCGATGGCCTCGGCTGGCTCGGACTGGCTCGCCGCCGCCCCTCGGGGAAGGACGCGCTCGCCGCCCTGCTGGTGATGGCTGGCGCCCTGCTTATCGTGCTGCATTAGGAGAGACACCATGACCCTCTTGATCCTGCTGGGACTGCTGAACGGCGTGGCGGTGAGCCTGTCGCGCACCCTCAATGGCCGCCTCGCCAGCGCCCGGGGCGCCATGACGGCCTCCCTTGCCAACCACCTGCTCGGCTTCGGGCTGCTCGGCGCCCTGCTCATCCTCAAAGGGGCACCCTGGGAGCGGCTAGCCGGGCTCGATCCCTGGCTGCTGCTCGGCGGGGTGCTGGGGGCGCTGTTCGTCGCCATCAGCAGTTGGGCCATCGGTCGGATCGGCGCCCTGGCCTGCGCCCTGCTCATCGTCACGGGCCAGCTGGCAGGGGGCGCCCTGCTCGATGCCCTGGCCGGACGGCTGGCCGCGAGCGATCTGCTCGGCATCCTGCTGGTGCTGGCGGGGGCTGCGCTGCAACGCTGGCAGGGCGGCAAGTCGTGCTCCCGAGGGTGAGTGATGCTGTGATGGCCTGGGTAAACCGGCAGGGATGACAAGAGTGTCGCCCTGCCTGGATGCCAAAGGCGGCTCGCCTGTCGGATCAGGGCCCAGATGAAAAGGAAAAGGCGAAAGAAAGGGAGGGAAAGGAAGAAACAGGAAGGCAACAGAGAGCAAAGAAAGAGAGGCGCCTGTCACCCTGGGCCGCCCTCAACAGCAGAACACCGGCGCAAGGCCGGTGTTCTGAACAGCATGGCGGCGGGCCCGGCGGGGCGCGCGGTCAGGGCCGCTTAGGCGTAGAAAGCCTCGACGGTGCCCTTGACGGTGATCAGCATGGGGTTGCCGTAGCGATCCTTGGCCTTGGGGGAGGGGATCTTCACCCAACCTTCGCTGATGCAGTACTCCTCGACATTGGTGCGCTCCTTGCCGTTCACGCGAATGCCGATCTCGTGCTCGAAGCACTCTGCCACATGGTGCGGGCTGCGCGGGTTGGCCGCCAGACGGTCGGGCAGTGCAGGTTTGTTGTCGCTCATTTTATAGACCTGAGTGTGATAAAAAGTGGGTCATTGTAGGCAATGCCCGTCATGGGCTCAAGGCCGGGCTGCGTCCCATGGGGGTGGACAAGGTCCGGCTACAGTTGCTGCCCTGGTAGCGGCTATAACCGGCTCAGAAAGACGGGGGTTGCCATGTTCTTACTGATTTTCAGGTAGCTTCGGTACCAAAGCCAATATCAAGGTTGTAACAGGACCTAAGAATAATGAAATGAAGAACCAGACTAAACCGCTACGGTTCTTCCCTTGGGCGAGGACAGCATTGATTAACATCAATGTTCCCCACCCAACAGAAAACTGTTTGCTTAACTCAATATATTCAGAGCTCACAAGAATTCCCTTTTCATTTTATATGATGACATTCGGTTATAGAGCGATGTCGGAAGCCACATTTTTGTGGGCAGGCCATGCGACCAAACCTTAAAAAATAACAGTATTTATATGTCTATACAATGCTTTCTGACTTTACATGCATGGTGCCAATAAGAACTATTGCATTGCAAACATTGCCTTTGCTACTGATGACATCACGACTGGACTCAAATATTGCATAGAAGGCACAGTTGTATGACCTTATCAACGCCCTAAGTGACAGCATATCTTGTGAACCATCATAATTTTTTCGCCAATATGGAGCGATAAAGGAAAGTCCTATGCCGAGGTGATAGGCGCTGGGGCCTAGGCTATGTTCTATATCATTCTTTGCCTTTCCCACCACCGAGTTTATTTTTTCATCTAGGTCTGATTTAGCTCGTTCACCAAAATAAAGCCATTCCATCTTTGCTTCAGCAATAGCGATATTAGTTTGCTTTGAAAAATATAGATCAACACGGCCGTTAACCGTGTTATCTATGTTACCTTTTTGGCTGGAGTACTCTTCCAAGGCAATTCCGCCACTTCTCCAAACAGCTCCTGAAAAGGCGCTTACATTAGCCCGTTCATTATACCAGTAGAGACAGTCATTATACTGCTTCTGTTCAGTGAATTCTTTGTGGAGTAGTCCCCATTGTTCTATGATAGGAGCAATCCAAGCAATCTGTTGATTGTGGATTCTCATCTCAAATTGATTTGTATTCATTACTTTTCCTTGTATGTACAAATTCACACAAAGCCTTGGTATACGCTACTTTTGCTTGGATTCACGGTGTCTCATATCTGTGTTTTTTGCATCCAGATACCCTGCAAGGTATCTAGAGAATGATTTTGTACAGTTTGTCGTAGTAAAAATCATCAAAGTCAGCAACCGTTTTTAGGGTAAACGGTGCTGGCAGGGTGAATCGTTTCCAGGTTTCTTTGAAAATCTCGTCACCATCTTCTTGCGCATTCTGATTGATGTTCTCCTTTATTAATATTTTCTTGGTCGAGAAGTTGATGCTCGTCACCCGCTCGACGAGGGGGCCGCGGTTTTCACTCAGGTCGTAGCCAATCAATTCGAAACCGACGTTCTGATATCTGAATTTGTAAGACCAGTAACCATAACGTCCATGGCCATAGTGGATCTGCAAGATCCCTTTCTCTACGGAGACCCAAAGCTCAGGGGCAAAATAGACACCACCATCTTCATTCTCCGAGGAGAAACAGCTTGGATTATCGAGCGCCAGCTCATAGTGATCCCCCTTATTGAACGCGATGATAAGGCCTCGCCGATTACGATCCAGCTCACCACGGTATTCGTCAACAATGACATTGCGCTTGTTAGTGCCTTTGATGACGATGACCATATCACTCTGGCCATCCTTGTTTAAATCCCCCTCGATTTTCTCAAAGACAACATATCCCTTGGGAATAAAATCGAGCGGATCTTTGGCTTTCAGAGGGGCGCCTTCGGCTAAAACTTGTGCTTGCAACAGCATTAAAAGCAGGAATAACCCTTTTTTCATCACCACTCCGTTTTCGTATGACTCTATAAATGGTGAATGATGCGTAAGATGGATACCCATGGCAAGTGCTTTGAGCCACGAATGGAGACGAGCCTGGCTGTCCATAGGAATACTCCCAGCATTCCGCGACCGCTCTGGTCTCTCTGCTCTCCCACAGCCTGCTCGACTCGTTTACCACCGGCGGCAAGGGGGTAGGTTGGTTCTGGCCATGGCGTGACGAGCGTTTCTTCGCCCCCTGGCAGATGATCCGGGTCGCCCCCTTCAAGCCGGAGGCCTATCTCACCGCCCGGGGTGAAGCGGTGATCCTCTCCGAGCTCTACTGGGTCTGGTTGCCGGGGATTGTATTGATGCTGGGATTGTTAGGGTGGCGGGTGTGGGGAAGGGGGCGGTAGTGGTAGGCTTGAAAAGGGGTATCGGTATATTGCGGCTGAGCAAAAATAAAAACTTGGACACCCATCTTTTGGGCCTAGCTGCAACGTCTCGCTCAGAAAGATGGGTGTCCTAAATTTTTTGTTCGAGTGCCTTTGGCATTCCTTTTTGCCATTTTACGTTAGATTAAGGAGCCGGCTTTAGCCGGCCCCAGTAAGCGGAGAGAGCGATTTGAACCACTTGTTATATACCTCGTATACAATGTTAGTAGTCTTGCATTATTTGTTCGGTGGAACATATTTTAGTTAATAAAATATCCAATTCATCTGCCGTGCATCTGCTGGAGTAAGTGGTACGTAAAAAATTTACCATTGAAAGTATTTGAGATGTATCTTTTACTATTATGTATGATATATCTTGGGCGTCAAACGAAATTCGGATGTTAGCAAGTTTTTCATTTTGTTTGTCTTTGTCTCTTTTATAGTATGACGCGCTTATTGAAAAGCTTGTATTATTTAGATCCTCCGCCCCAGGAACTAATCGCCATTCACGTTCGTCATAGAATTTGTAATCATTTTTTTTTACATTTTTGCGGGTTAACTCACCTGAGTAATTTTTTGCATAGCTTTTAATTCTAAGTATTTCACCTTTCTGTTGTTCGGTCAGATTGCTATCATCCCTTCTTCTTTCTTTTATTAGACCTTCGATGCTCTTGGCGAATAATGAGTTTCTATCTATATATATTACTGGGTTAACACCATTTTTTATAGCCCATTCCTTGGAAAGTCCAATGCCATATTTACCGTATGCGGAGAAATGCTGAGTTGAATCTGATAGAGGTATATCACAGAATGAAACCATAGGATGTGCTGCGTTAGATACTTCATCGTGGAGATAAAGTTTTTCAAGGCAGTATTTGACCTTAAATCCCTCTTCTAGTATGGATGTAAGAGCCTTGTATGATCCAGTGTAGTGAATTATTGAATTTGTACTAATTGCCATATGAAAATATCTTATTGCTTATTTTTGGGTGTGTGATCTAAATAGGGCGTCGAGGTATATAACGCTAGCAGCATGGGTAAAATTGGAACGCAGCGGAAATTTTGTCCCAATACCTGCGTTTGTTAGAACTCATTCTGGGACTATTGATTGGAGATCACTACTGATAGTGATCTCATAATGCCTCATGAGATCACCGACGTTTACTCCAACCACTTTCCTCACAGCACCCAAGGAAAAATTGAGCTCTTGGAGGTCCGGATTGTCAGGCGTTGAATTCATGTAATGTCGGCAAGCTCGAACGATAGATTCGGCAATGATGAATAGCGGGGAATCTGGAGAAATCTCAGCTCGGATTCCTGTGATGAGTAGCCGCAGCTCCTTAAGAGACTCAAATACCCTTTTAGGGTCTTCCTGATCATACGGTTCAAAAAGGCTGCCTTTATCTTCCAACAGACAAATCAATCGTTTGGCTAACTTCTCGTCCGACCGGTGAGGAAGAAATTGAAACACTACTCTTTTTCCACCCTCGAGACATTCCTTCATTAATGACTCATGATCACGCTTCCACTTTCGGAGATGTTCTGCAGGATAACCATGCCCACCATTCTTATCGATTAAGTCAGCGCAGGCACCACAAAGCCAAATTGCATTGGCTATTCCACCTCTTTGTTGAATTGTCTGTGACATGTCATAACGGGAGCCGCCCGGACTGGCTGCGCAGATATGAGCAGCTTCCCCTGTTTTAATTGAAAGATTCGATGCGGCTTGGTCAGGCCCGATGGTGATCCTGCGACAGTAAGGATTGCTGCAAATGTATGCAGCGCGCTCAGCAACCTTTCGCACTACAGCGGCTTTGAAGTCATCCCGTTTAGCCATTTTTATGAGTTTACCTCAAATGAGTTATAACGCCATATTAAGGAGGCGTAACACAATACCGATGCCACAATAACCATTAAGCATAGTGAAAATGCCACGCGAGTTTGTTATACGAAAATCAGACGTTTTCTAGGCGCCATTTAGCTGCTTCCAATTCACCTTTTGTAAACAGTGCTGAATACTTAGGGTTTATCATTAAACCTTCAACAGTGAGATTCAGTTTTCCAAGTCGTTTTAGTTGTTTGAAACCGGACTGAAATTCACCTGAAATAACAAATTTTTTTGCCACATCTACGGGATGACTTGTAGCGATCATCTCTTCAAATCGAGATGGATGATAACCTAATTCATAACACTGACTAATCGCCTCTCTTATTTCTGAGGAAAAGTCATCTTTTATCGTCACTTCAATCCCCTTCTCTTTAAACACAGGTTTAACATAAGTTGGCATTAATTTAATAGTATTGTTTTTATATAATTTTACTATTATACAATAGTCACCAAGGAAAGTTGAAATTAAATCGCAACATTATCAGTCTGTCTATAAAAACTAAACGAATTCACTTGCCCCTTTTTTACTTTTACATTATTGCTGTATAAAAATAGTTATGGCGTGTCATAGAGCGAGCCGCCAAATCCCGTTTGCGTGAACAAGTCAGGGTAGTGATGTGTTTGTATCACTACAGCATCCTACTGAAAAGTCCTGCTGGTACTGGATCCGCAATTTCATACATTTTCATCAACTGCGACCCCACAGGAAGTCAGCGCCGTTGAGGTAAATCTCTTTCTCACTGGCTTGTCTGTCTCTTCAGGCAAGGCTACCGCCCCTGAGTTTCAGCCCCCAGTTCGCTGCTTTTCATCCGTGAGCTAGCAACAATCGCTTTCATGGCGTTTTTCCGAGAGGTTGATTGTCATTCGGGTATCTTAAGGGCGAGGGGGGCGCGTTGAGAAGCTCGTTTTGGCGGGAATTTGTGTTGTATCAACAAATTAGTCACTAAGGTGTGCGCTGAGTGAGCACCCAACTTGGCTGGGTATGCACAATTCCCCTCACCCCAACCCTCTCCCGGAGGGAGAGGGGGCAAACAGCTGGGAGCTGCAAGCGGGTGCGAGCGAGAGCGAGATAAAAAGAAAGGGAGCCGGTCAGGCTCCCTTTCTCATGGTTATGGCGTGGTTATGTGAACTGGCAGAGCAGGGTCACAGATAGTTGACCCCATACCCAACCTTAGCGATTGGTCGCCGCCTTCATCCCTTCCACAAACTCTTTCAAACGAGTGAGCATATGCTCCGGATTCTGGTGGTGGGTCTCGATGATCTTCACCACGGCGGAGCCGGAGATGGCACCGGCGGCGCCAGCGGCGATGGCTTCACGTACCTGGGCCGGTTCGCTGATGCCAAAGCCGAGCAGGGCGGGGGGGGCATTGAACTCGCGCAGGGTGTTGATGAGGCCCTCCACCGGCATGCCGGCCTTGGTCTCGGCACCGGTCACGCCGGCGCGGCTCACCAGATAGGTGTAACCGGAGCCGAGCTCGGCAACGGCCTTGAGCGTCTCGGCATCGCCGTTGGGCGGGGCAATAAAGATGCTGTCGATGCCGAACTTGTCGGCGGCCGCCTTGTAGGGTTCGCACATCTGCACCGGCACGTCCGCCACCAGCACGGAGTCCACCCCTGCCTGCTGGCACTTCTCGTAGAAGCCGTCGATGTGGCGCACATAGACCAGGTTCGCGTAGACCAGGAGGCCAATGGGCAGCTGCGGGTACTTGGCGCGGATGCGGGCGAGCAGGCCGAAGCAGTCGTCCGGGGTGGTGTGGCTGGCAAAGGCACGCAGGGCGGCACCCTGAATGGTGGGGCCGTCCGCCACCGGATCGGAGAAGGGAATGCCGAGTTCGAGGGCGTCGGCGCCCCCTTCGACCAGGGCATCGACGATGGCCAGGGACAATTCGGGGGTGGGGTCACCCAGCATCACGAAGGGCACGAAGGCGCCCTGATTGGCCTTGTCCAGACGGGAGAAGAGTTGTGCGTAACGGTTCATGACAAGGTTCCTTCTTTTTCAAAGATGTCGGCAACGGTGAAGATGTCTTTGTCGCCACGGCCGGAGAGGTTGACGATGAGCACCTGCTCTTTTTCCGGTTCACTGCGGGCCATCTTGAGGGCGTGGGCCAGGGCGTGGGAGGACTCCAGCGCCGGGATGATCCCTTCGGATTTGGCCAGCTCCTGGAAGGCGTCCAGCGCCTCCTTGTCGGTCACCGAGGGGTACTCGGCGCGGCCGATGGCAGCCAGGTGGGCGTGCTGGGGGCCGACGGAGGGGAAGTCCAGCCCCGCCGAGACGGAGTAGGACTCCTGGATCTGGCCCTGGTTGTCCTGCATCAGGAAGGAGTGCATGCCAAAGAAGACCCCCTTGCTGCCGTGACCCAGCGGCGCGCCGTGCTCGCCGCTCTCGATGCCGTGACCACCGGGTTCGACCCCGATAAGGCGCACCGACGGCTCATCGATAAAGTCCGCAAACATGCCGATGGCATTGGAGCCGCCGCCAACGCAGGCGATCACCGCATCCGGCAGGCGCTCTTCTTTTTCGAAGCACTGGGCCTTGGCCTCCTCGCCGATCATCTTCTGGAACTCCCGCACGATAGTGGGGAAGGGGTGGGGGCCAGCGGCGGTACCGAGCAGGTAGTGGGCGGTTTCATAGTTGGCAGCCCAGTCGCGCAGTGCCTCGTTGCAGGCATCTTTGAGGGTGCTGGAGCCGGAGTGCACCGGGATCACGGTGGCGCCCATCAGCTTCATGCGAAACACGTTCGGCTTCTGGCGCTCGCAATCCTTGGCCCCCATGTAGACCCGGCACTTGAGGCCGAGCAGGGCGCAGGCCAGCGCCGTCGCCACACCGTGCTGACCGGCGCCGGTCTCGGCGATGATCTCGTGCTTGCCCATGCGCTTGGCAAGCAGGGCCTGACCCAGCACCTGGTTGGTCTTGTGGGCGCCGCCGTGCAGCAGGTCCTCACGCTTGAGGTAGAGGCGGGTCTTGGTGCCCTTGGTCAAATTGCGGGTGAGGGTGAGCGGCGTCGGGCGACCGGCGTACTCGGTCAGGAGCGCCTGAAACTCGGCGACGAAGGCCGGGTCATCCTTGGCATCGACGAAGGCCTTCTCCAACTGGAGCAGGGCGGGGATGAGGATCTGGGGCACATACATACCACCAAATTCACCGAAAAACGGATTGAGCAGGGTCATACATTATTCCTTGTGCTTATGGGCAAACGCAGTTCATTAATTCGTTGAATGAGTCACGGGGGCGCTCACAGTTGGCGCAGGGCGCCAAAGGCGGCCGTCAGCTTGTGGGCATCCTTCCTGCCCGGGGCACTCTCCACCCCGGAGTTGAAATCAAGGCCGAGACAGCCCACCCGGGCGGCCTCGAGGGCGTTGTCGGGGTTGAGCCCCCCTGCCAGCATCAGTTTGCTCTTGTCGAGCCCGGCCAGCAGAGTCCAGTCGAACGCCTGACCGGTGCCGCCGCTCTGGCTGCCGACTTTCGTATCCAGCAGCAGGCGATCCGCCGGGTAGTCGAGGGCGGGCAGGGACTCGCCACTTGTGACTCCAACCGCTTTCCAGATCTGGCAGCCTGCCGGCAGCAGCGCGCGCAGTGCCTCGACATAGGCGGCATCTTCATCCCCGTGCAGTTGCACGGCGGCGAGCCCCAGCGCATCCACCGTCTTGGCGATGGTGGCGGGCTGGGCATTGCGAAACACCCCGACGTAAGAGAGCGGCGCACCCGCCATCACGGCGCGGGCGGCGGGAATGTCCACGTAGCGCGGGCTTTTCGCCACAAAGATAAGGCCGCCGAACACGGCGCCCGCCTGATGGGCGGCGGCGGCGTCCTCGGGACGAGTCAGGCCGCACACCTTGTTCTGGCCGAGCACGAGCTTGCGCACCGCGGCCTCCAGATCCGGCTCCGCCATGAGGGAAGATCCCACCAGGAAGCCCTTGGCGTGGTGGCGCAGGGCCGCCACCTGGGCGCGGTGGTTGATGCCGGATTCGCTGATCACCACCCGATCCCCCGGGATCCTGGCCGCCAGCTGCCGGGTGCGGGCAAGATCGACGCTCAAATCCCGCAGATCCCGGTTGTTGATGCCAATCACCGGGGCGCCGAGGTCGATGGCGCGGGTCAGCTCCTCCTCGTTGCTCACCTCGGTGAGCACCCCGAGGCCCAACTCTTTCGCCACGTTGAACAGGGCGCGATACCCCTCGTCGGTGAGCACGGAGAGCATCAGGAGGATGGCGTCCGCCTGATAGTGGCGGGCCAGATAGACCTGATAGGGGTCAATCATGAAGTCCTTGCAGAGCACCGGCTGCTGGACGCGGCCGCGTACCCGGGGCAGGAAGGCGAAATCCCCCTGGAAGAACTTCTCGTCCGTCAGCACCGAGATGGCGGTGGCGTAGTGGCCATAGATGTCGGCGATTGCCTCCGGGCTGAAGTCGTTGCGGATCAAGCCCTTGGAGGGGGAGGCCTTCTTGCACTCCAGAATGAAGCGGGTGGAGCCTTGGCGCAGATCCCCCTCGAAGTCCCGATCGCTCGGGGTGAGCGCGTCCTGGAAGCTCGCCAGGGGCTGGCTCTCCTTGCGGGCGGCGACCCACTCCTGCTTGGCCGCCACGATCTTGCCGAGAATGGTCTGGCTGATGGAGGCCATGTTCAGAAAGGCGTGGGGAGCAATGACATCTGACATCTCGTTATCCTTGCGAAGCTGGCTGTTGCCCGTCGGGCGTTCTGGGTGAGTGCCCCTGGGGCACGCTGCGGTGGTGGCTGACATCATGCCTCCTGATGGCTCAGGGTGGCGAGATCCCGGGCGAGGAGGGCGGCCTGGCCGCTTGCCAGCACCGCCAGCACCCGGGCGGCGGCCTGCCTAAAGTCCGGGGCCTCGCCCGCCATGACCAGGAGCGGCGCCACGTTGGCGGCGATGGCGGCGTTGTGGGCCGGGCTGCCGCGTCCTTCCAGGATGGCGGCGGTGATGGCGCGGTTCTCCTCGGGCTCACCGCCCTGGATGGCGCTGACCGGGTAGGTGTCGAGGCCAAAGTCCGCCGGGGTGAGCAAGTACTCGCGAATTTCGCCGTCACGGATTTCCGCCACCTGGGTCGGGCCGTGGATGGCAATCTCGTCGAGACCGGCGCCGTGCACCACCATACCGGTTTTCAGGCCGAGTGCCAGCAGGGTTTCGGCGATGGGGCGCACCAGCTCGGGGGCATAGACCCCCATCAGCTGGAAGCTGGGACGAGCGGGGTTGATGAGCGGCCCCAGCACGTTGAACAGGGTGCGGGTCTTGAGGGCCTGGCGCACCGGCATGGCATGGCGCACCCCGGCGTGGTACTGGGGGGCGAACAGGAAGCAGACCCCGAGCTCGTCCAAGCAGCGGCGGGCCTGGGTCGGGCTCATGTCGAGCTTGATGCCCATTTTATCGAGCAGATCGCTCGACCCCGACTTGCTCGAGACCGAGCGGTTGCCGTGCTTGGCCACTTTCAGGCCGCAGGCGGCGGCCACCAGGGCCGAGGTGGTGGAGACGTTGATGGTGTTGAGGCCGTCCCCTCCGGTGCCGACGATGTCGCAGAAGGCATAGTCCGGGCGCGGGAAGTCGCGGGCTTCGGCCAACAGCGCCTCGGCGGCGCCGGCGATCTCCTCCGGGGTCTCCCCCTTGATCTTGAGAGCGGTCAAAAGGCTCGCGAGCACGATGGGATCCACTTCACCACGAACCACCTTGCCGAAGGCGTCGCGGGCGGCGTCGCGGGTGAGAGACTGACCCTGATAGAGGGTGTTGAGATGTTGATGCATGGTCTCTTCCTTACCGCACGTGGCTTTCTGGACGGGTGACATGGGCGAGGGCCTGGGTGAGCAGGCGGGCCCCTTCGCTGGTCATGATGGATTCCGGGTGGAACTGGAAGCCCAGCACCCGCTCGTCACGCTGCTCGATGGCCATGGGCATGCCCTGATAGTGGGCAATCACCTGCAACTCTTGTGGCACATAGGTGGCCACCAGGGAGTGGTAGCGGGCCACCGGCAAGGGGCTCGGCAGCCCCGCGAAGGCGCCATGGCCGTTGTGCTCGATGAGGGAGCGCTTGCCGTGGACGATTTCCCCCGCCGCCCCGACGGTGCCGCCGTAGGCTTCGCACAGGGCCTGATGACCGAGGCAGATGCCGAGGATGGGCACCCGGCCCCGGGCCAGCTTGATGAGGTCGATGAGGCAGCCCGCCTCATGGGGCGCGCCCGGCCCCGGGGAGAGCACCAGGACGGCGTCCCCTTCGCAGGCGTCGATCTCACTCATGATGCGGCTCGCCTGCAGGCTGTTGCGGTAGATGCGCACCGGGTAGCCCAGGGTGCGGAACTGGTCGACGAGGTTGTAGGTAAACGAGTCGAAGTTGTCGAGCAGGAAGATGTTAGTCATGGCTCACGTCCTTGTGTTGTTCCTGCTGGGCGCTGAGGGCCTGCAGGGAGGTGCCATGGCTGGCAGCGATGGCGGCCAGCACGGCCGCCGCCTTGGCACGGGTCTCGTCCGCCTCGGCCTGGGGTTTGGAGTCATAGACCACCCCGGCGCCGGCCTGGACATGGGCTACCCCCTCTTTCACGAAGGCGGAGCGGATGACGATGCAGGTGTCCATCTCCCCCGCGCCGTTCAGGTAACCCACGGCGCCGCCGTAGCTGCCGCGACGCTTGCCTTCCACCATGCGGATAAGCTCGCTGGCGCGCAGCTTGGGGGCACCGGTCAGGGTGCCCATGTTCATGCAGGCCTGGTAGGCGTGCAGGGCGTCAAGGTCGGCGCGAAGGGTGCCCACCACCCGGGAGACCAGGTGCATGACGTGGCTGTAGCGATCCACTTTCAGCAGATCCTTGACGTAGCGGGTACCGGGGGCGGAGATGCGGGCGATGTCGTTGCGACCCAGATCCACCAGCATCAGGTGCTCGGCCACCTCTTTCTCGTCCTGGCGCAGCTCCAGCTCGATGCGGCCGTCCAGATCCAGGTTGATGCTGCCGTCCGGGTTGAGGCCACGGCGGCGGGTGCCGGCGATGGGGTACATCTCCACCTGGCGGCTGTTGGCGCAGAACTTGACCGCGCTCTCGGGGGAGGCGCCAAACAGGGTGAAGCCCTCGTCCTGCACGTAGAACATGTAGGGGCTGGGGTTGGTCTGCTTGAGGCGGCGATAGGCGGCGACGGGATCCGGGCAGGGGAGGGAGAAGCTGCGGGACGGCACCACCTGGAAGATGTCACCACGGCGGATGAAGCCCTTGAGCTTCTCGACCTCGGCGCAGAACTGCTTGTCCCCCTTGTCGACGGCCAGGACGCCGGTCAGCGGCGCCGAGCCCTGCGGCGCAGGCAGCGGCTGCTGACAGGCCTGCTTGAAGGACTCGAGGCGAGCGGTCAGGCGGGCGTAGCGCGCGTCCAGCTGCTCATCCTCTTCGCCGCCGAACAGGCAGGCCACCAACTGGGTGCTCTGCTTGATGTGGTCGATGGTGATCAGGGTCTCGGCCACATAGAAGCAGTAGTCAGGGCAGTCGTTGCTCCCCTCTGGCACCTCGGGCAAGTCTTCAAAGGAGGCGATGAGGTCGTAGGCGAAGCTGCCCGCCATGAAGAGGGCCTCTTTGCCCTGCTGGCATTGCAGCTCCCGCTGCAGGGTACGCAGCACGTCCAGCACGCTGCTGCCCTTGAGGCGGCTGTCTTCGTCAAGCTCCCGATCGGACGCCGGGAAGTCGAGCTGCAGCTCGTCCGCCACCCGGGTCTGGGTGATGACGGCGGGCAGGCGCTGCTCCAGCAGGCGCAGCAGGGCGGCGCCGTTGTCGCCGAGGGGGCGCACCTGCACGGCGCGGCCGCGGCACTCGATGCGCAGGCAGGCGTCCACCAGCAGCAGGCTCTGGGTGCCGGCCTTGGAGTCGATCTCCACCGATTCGAGCAGCAGGTTGTTGGGTCTGTCCTGGCAGAGTCGGGTATAGAGTGCCAGGGGGTCTGTCACATAGGGGGCATTGAGCCGGATGGTATCGAATTCGCCCAGGGGCAAACGGGTCTTGTTGCCTGTCATAATGCCTTCCCTTGCATGTGTTGTGTGTCACCGATGGTCATGGCGCTGTCTCTCTTGAAAATGGGTCGGGTTCGGGTCACGTCAGCGAGTTCGCCATCGCCATGTCAGTGTGCTTCTCTGAATTGTCGGTTTCATCACAGGTCCATTTGCCGGATAATAAAAAAGCCCGCTGGGGTCAGCGGGCTTTTTCTTTGGGTTCTTAACTTGCTGTCAGATTACAGGTACAGCAACGACCACACGCCCGCATGTCAGGGAGTGTGCCACCACCAGATGGTCAGGATGGAAGTCGCTTGCATGAGATTGAGTCCTGTAAAAAGATGTTTGCAATGAAGTGCCTACAGAAAACGATAAAGCCGCGGCCAAGTCAAGTCGCTTTTTTGCCGGCCTTTTCCAGGCAGGTCCCAAACAAGAGCGAAACACGCCGATGAGATTCGATCTGCATTGCCACACCACCGCCTCGGACGGGGTGCTGAGCCCCGCCGACCTGGTGCGCCGCGCCGCCGAAAAAGGGGTGGAGGTGTTAGCGGTCACTGACCACGATACCCTCGACGGGCTTGAGGAGGTGCGCCAGACCATCTCGGCCGACCAGTTGCCACTGCGCCTGGTGAGCGGGGTGGAGATCTCCACCGGGTGGGAGCATCACGAGATCCACATCGTGGCCCTCGGGGTGGACGAGAAAAATCCCCAGTTGCTCGCCTTTCTGGCAGGGCAGCGGGCCCGCCGGGAGGCGCGCGCCGAGGAGATCGGGCGTCGTCTGGAGAAGTGCCTCATCCCGGGCACCTATGAAGAGGCCAAGCAGCTTGCCGGTGACGCCGCCGTGACCCGGGCCCACTTTGCCCGGGTGCTGGTGGCGCGCGGGGTGGCCGACAATATGCAGAAGGTGTTCAAGAAGTACCTGAGCCGGGGCAACAAGGGCTATGTGCCCGCCGAGTGGCCCGGGATGGGGGAGGCCATCGAGGCCATCCACGCCGCAGGCGGGCTGGCGGTGCTGGCTCACCCGAGCCGCTACAATCTCACCGCCAAGTGGATCAAGCGGCTGCTGGTGGCCTTCAAGGCCGTCGGGGGGGATGCCATGGAGGTCTCCCTGCCCCAGCAGAGCCCCCAGGAGCGGGCGAATCTCGGCCAGTGGGCCAGGGAGCACGATCTCTATATTTCGGTGGGGTCCGATTTTCACTTCCCCTCCAACTGGACCGAGCTTGGCCGCCACCTCTGGCTCCCCAAGGAGGGGATGCCGCTGTGGCTCGGTCACCCCGGTCATTTCGGGCTCACCCCCGAGGAGCATGCGGGCCTGCTGGCCAGCCGCTGACCCCCCGGGCCGGCATCTTTGATGCAGGCGAGTCAGCGTCAAACAGATTAAGGTAGTGTCATGGGCCAAGGGGCCCTTGACCATGAAGCGGGCAACGAGCGTGCCCCCTATCGCGAGAAGAGCATATGAGTCAGCATTTTTACGTACATCCCGACAATCCCCAGGTTCGCCTCATCAGCCAGGCGGTGCAGATCCTGCAAAACGGCGGCGTCATCGTCTATCCCACCGACTCCGGCTACGCCCTGGGCTGCCAGATGGGCAACAAGGATGCCCTGGAGCGCATCTGCCGCATCCGTCGCATCGAGCCGAACCACGACTTCACCCTGGTGTGCCGTGATCTCTCGGAGATCTCCACCTATGCCAAGGTGGACAACACCGCCTTCCGGCTGGTCAAGAACAACACCCCCGGACCCTACACCTTCATCTTCAAGGCCACCAAGGAGGTGCCGCGTCGCCTCATGAACGAGAAGAAGAAGACCATCGGCATCCGGGTCCCGGCCAACAACATCGCGCTGGCCTTGCTCGAGGCCCTCGGTGAGCCGCTGCTCTCCACCACTCTGATCCTGCCGGGCTCCGAGATGGCGGAGTTCGACCCCGAGGAGATCGCCGACAAGCTCGGCAAGCAGCTGGATCTGGTGGTCAACGGCGGGTATCTGGGCGAGCAGCCCACCACTGTGGTGGACTTCTCCGACGACGAGCCCGTGCTGCGTCGCCGCGGTGCCGGGGATCCGACGCCGTTTGAGTGATCTTGCCGACCCCGTGCCCGCGCTGACAACCCCCGCGGGCACGACGGGGGAGGCTTCCCTTCCCCCGCCCATCGCCACCGTGCTGGGGCAGCCCTACCATGAGCTGCCCCAGGACTTGTTCATCCCCCCCGATGCGCTGGAGGTGTTTCTCGACACCTTCGAGGGGCCGCTGGATCTCTTGCTCTACCTCATCCGGCGCCAGCAGCTCGACATCCTCAACCTGCCCATCCTGCAGATCACCGCCCAGTACATGGAGTACGTGGATCTGATGCAGGGTCTCAACCTCGAGCTGGCGGCGGAATACCTGCTGATGGCGGCCTGGCTCGCGGAGATAAAGTCCCGCCTGCTGCTGCCCAAGGCCCCGGAGCTGGAAGACGAGGAGGAGGGAGAAGACCCTCGCGTCACCCTCATTCGTCGCCTGCAGGAGTACGAGCGCTACAAGCTGGGGGCGGAGCGGGTCAATGCCCTGCCGAGGGTGGAGCGGGAGATCTTCGTCGCCGCCGCCATGGCGCCGGATTTTGGTGCCTTGAAGCCATTGGCGCCCGATGTTTCTCTGGTTGAACTCGCCCTTTACATGCAAAGTGTGGTAAAACGCGCGACTCATTTTGAACATCACCAGATCCGCCGCGAGCAGATCCCGACCCGGGTACGGATGGCGGAGATCCTCGCCATGCTCTCCCTGGGCCAGACCCTGCGCCTGGAGCAGGTGCTGCGGGCCGAGGAGGGGCGCATGGGGGTGCTGGTGACCTTCCTGGCCCTGCTGGAGCTGTGCAAGGAGCAATTGATCTGGATCTTGCAGGCGGAGCCCCTGGGCCCCATCCATTTTGCCCTGGCCAGTCAGGGGAAAGGGGAGGAGCATGAGCATCTACACTGAGCGAGGGGCTGCGCCAGGGGCGCGGACCCGGGAGGTCCACCGTGGCGCTGCCTGCTGAACGATTGAAGACCCTGATCGAGGCGGCGATCTTCGTGGCGGGGCGTCCCCTCACGGTGAGCGAAATCAAGGGCAGCGTGCTCTCGGACTACCCGGTCACCGGCCGCTATGTCCAGTTGCTGCTGGCAGAGCTCAGACAGGATTACAGCGAGCGGGGGGTCGAGCTCAAAGAAGTGGCCTCCGGCTGGCGTTTCCAGGCCCGCCAGGAGTATGCCGAGGAGCTGTCGCGCCTGTGGAGCGAGCGGGCTCCCCGTTATTCCCGCGCCGTGATGGAGACGCTGACGCTGATTGCCTATCGTCAGCCCATCACCCGGGCGGAGATAGAAGCCATCCGCGGGGTGGCGGTGTCGAGCCAGATCGTCAACACCCTCAAGGAGCGTGGCTGGGTGCGCAGCATCGGCCACAAGGAGGTGGCGGGTCGCCCCGAGCTGCTCGCCACCACCCGTGAATTTCTGGACTATTTCAACCTGCAGAGTCTGGAGCAGCTCCCCGAGCTGGATCCCGAGCTGCAGACCCCCTTGTCGCTCATGCCGGGCGAGGGCGGTGACGGTCAGCCTCTGGCAGGCCGTGCTGAGCATGAACATGGTGGGGAGGCCAACGGGGCCGTCCCACAAGAGCCAAGGTTGTCCGCGATGTCGGCGGGCAGCGATCAACAATCAGGTAAACCCGATGAGTGAAAAACTGCAAAAAGTATTGGCCCGCGCGGGTCAAGGCTCCCGTCGTGAGATGGAGGCCCTGATCACCGCAGGTCGGGTCAGCGTGGATGGCAAGGTCGCCACGCTGGGGGATCGCGTCGAAGTGAACGCCGTGATCCGGGTGGATGGCCACCAGGTCAAGACCCGCGCCGCAGAGGAAGTGATCTGCCGCGTGCTGGCCTACCACAAGCCCGAAGGGGAGATGTGCACCCGCCACGATCCGGAAGGACGTCCCACCGTGTTTGATCGTCTGCCCAAGATGGATGGCGCCCGCTGGATAGCGGTCGGCCGCCTCGACGTCAACACCTCCGGTCTCTTGCTGTTCACCACCGACGGCGAGCTGGCGAACCGCCTGATGCACCCGAGCCACGAAGTGGAGCGGGAATACGCGGTGCGGGTCTTTGGCGAGATCACCGAAGCCATGCTGCAGCGCCTGCGCAAGGGCGTGCAGCTGGAAGACGGCATGGCCAAGTTCAACAAGATCAAGCCGGCCGGCGGTGAAGGGCTGAACCAGTGGTTCAACGTCACCCTGACCGAGGGCCGCAACCGGGAAGTGCGCCGCCTGTGGGAATCCCAGGAAGTGCAGGTGAGCCGCCTGATGCGTATCCGCTACGGCGACGTCAAGCTGGATCGCGGCATCCCCCGCGGCGGCTGGCAGGAGCTGAAGTTGCCCGAAGTGAACTACCTGCGCGGCCTGGTCAACCTGCCCAACGAGACCGAATCCAAGGTCGATCTGCAGCAGGATGGCAAGAGCACCCGCCACAAGCAGGCCGCCCAGATCCGTCGCGCCGTCAAGCGCCACAAGGAGATGCAGGGCAAGGAGCCGCGCGCCCGTGCCACCACCGCCCGTCGCAAGCCGACCTCCTCCACCCGCAATTCCGGCACCGGCAGCAAGTAAGCCGCCGCCACGGGCCGCTCGCCCCGGACACTCCACAAGCCCGCACCCCAAGGTGCGGGCTTTTTTGTGTTCCGGACATGTTCCCGGCCTGGTACGACAAAGAGGGCGGCGCAGGGGGCTTTTTCATTCCTTTTACTAATGTATTTTTGTTTTCATCAATTTCTCTTTCTTTTTTTCGACCCTGCCGAGGGAGCTGTTGCCCTGCCGGGACGGGCTTGTTAGCCTTTCGCGCACAAAGACAGGAGAAACCAATGAGCAAGGTACTGGATGAGCTGCTGGCGTTGCTGGCGCTCGAAAAGATCGAGGAGGGCCTGTTTCGGGGCCAGAGCCAGGATCTCGGGTTGCGATCCGTGTTTGGCGGACAGGTGATGGGGCAGGCCTTGTCAGCCGCCAAGCAGACGGTGGCAAGCGACCGCCAGGTCCACAGTTTCCACTCCTACTTCCTGCGCCCCGGGGATGCCAACAAGCCCATCGTCTACGACGTGGAGAACATCCGCGATGGCCAGACCGTCTCCACCCGCCGGGTCAAGGCCATCCAGAGCGGCAAGCCCATCTTCTACCTCAACGCCTCCTTCCAGGTGGAGGCCGAGGGCTTCGAGCATCAGGCGAAGATGCCGGCCGGCATCACGCCCCCGGAGCAGCTCAAGAGCGAGCTGGAGCTGGTGCGTCCCTACGAGCAGATGATCCCGGCGGCCCTGCGGGACAAGATCCTGTGCGAGAAGCCCATCGAAATTCGCCCCGTGACCCTGGTGGACCCCATTCGCCCGGATGTTCACGAGCCCCTTCGCTACACCTGGTTCAAGGCCAATGGCCCGGTGCCGGACGATCAGCGGGTCCACAACTACCTGCTGGCCTATGCCTCCGACTTCCACTTCCTGTTCGCCGCCCTGCAGCCCCACGGGGTCTCCTACTGGGAGCCGGACATGCAGGTGGCCACCATCGATCACTCCATGTGGTTCCACCGGGAGTTCCGGCTGGACGACTGGCTGCTCTACGTGGTGGACAGCCCGAGCGCCAGCGGCGGTCGGGGTCTGGTGCGCGGCCAGTTCTTCACCCGGGATGGGGTATTGGTGGCGAGCACCATGCAGGAAGGGGTGATCCGCCGCCGAGGCTGAGACGCCCCCTTGCGCCAACGAAAAACGGGAGCCGATGGCTCCCGTTTTTTATTGCCTGCGCTATCAGGCTGCGTCCTGCTCGGTGCTGAGTGCTGGCTCGCCCCGGGCGAAGCGGTCGGCCCACAGGGCGATGACGCCGTCACCGGTGACGTTGCAGGCGGTGCCGAAGCTGTCCTGGGCCAGGTAGAGGGCGATCATCAGGGCGATGGAGGCCTCACCGAAGCCGAGCATGGAAGTGAGCAGGCCGAGCGCGGACATGACACCGCCACCCGGTGCGCCCGGCGCGGCAATCATGATGACGCCCAGCATCATGATGAAGGGCACCATGGTGGCGTAGCCCGGAATGGCCAGGTGTTCGGAGAGGAACATCACCGCCGTGGCGCAGGTTACCAGGGTGATGGTGGAGCCGCACAGGTGGATGGTGGCGCACAGGGGCACGGTGAAGTTGGCGATGCCGTCGCTCACGCCGTTGCGCTTGCTGGCTTGCAGGGCCACCGGAATGGTGGCGGCGCTGGACATGGTGCCAAGGGCGGTGAAGTAGGCGGGCAGCATGTTCTTGATGAGCATGACGGGGGAGCGCCCCTGGGCGAGGCCGGTGCCAACGAACAGGACGCAGAGCCAGATCCAGTGCATGACGATGGCCATCACCAGCACCACGCCGAAGGTCTTGAGGGTAGCGAAGACGGTGCCTTCCACCGTCATCTCGACGAAGACGCCGGCGATGTAGAAGGGGAGCAGGGGAATGATCACGCGTGCCAGCAGGCGGTCGATGATGTCACGGCCCTGATCGGCGACCCGGCGCAGGTCGGTGGCCTGGGTGGCGCTGATGCCGATGCCGAACACGAAGGCGGCGGCCAGGGCCGACATCACCCCGAACAGGGGCGGGATCTCGAGGTTGATGTAGGAAGCGAGCTTGGTGGCAGCCTCGGCGGTGGGCTCGGCGGCCGTGGTCAGGTGCGGGATCAGGTGGCTCGCCACGGTGAAGGCGAACAGGCCCGCCAGTATGGTGGAGCAGTAGGAGAGCCCCACCGTTTTGCCCAGCAGCTTGCCGGAGTTCTTCGGCAGGCTGGCGATGCCGCTCATGATGAAGAAGAGGATGATGAGCGGGATGGTGAAGGTGATGAGCTGGCCTATCACCGTCTTGGCGGTGAACAGCACGCGGGCGACCCATTCGGGGGCATAGAGACCGAGCAGCAGGCCGGCGAGGATACCGGCAACCAGATTGAGAACGAGTTTCATGGGGGAATCCAGGTGTTGGTGTCTGATTTGTTATTTAATTTTGATTTTAATGCCGCTTTTTAACACAAACACCGCATCTTGTCTGCTTTATGGTGGTTAACTCAGGGTTAAATATTGTTAATGGGCTGAATGCCGTGAGGTGTCACTGTCCCCGGGGGCTTTCGCGGATCAGCGCCGCACCAGCAAGGCGTGCAGCCAGGGGCCGTTCACTTCATCTTCCCCCACCCAGCCATGGTGCAGGGTGAAGGGGAGGGGAGCGATCAGGCGTCGCAGTCCCGCCTCGTCGAGCCGGGTCTGCAGGGGATATTCCCCCGACCGTGGCAGCGGTTCGCCCTTCCCGTGGGGGAAGGAGGCGTAGAGGGGGCCCCCGGCCTTGAGCAGGGTGGCCAGATGACCGAGCGCCGGGGCTATCTCGTGCTCGGGCAGACAGGGGAGGGAGCCGCTGGCCCAGATGCCGTCATAGGGAACGACGCTTTGCATCTGCTCGACGCGGCAGACTCGCACCGGCTGGCCGCACAGGCGCGAGGCGGCAGCGGCCTGCGCCCGGCTCGCATCGAAGGCGGTCACGGTGAGGCCTTGCTGGCGAAAGAGGCGCAGATCCTCTCCTGCCCCGCAACCGGCCTCCAGCAGATGACGGCCGCTGCCCAGCAGGGCCAGGAAGGGGGCATGGGCGCCTGCCACGAGGGCGGGGCGAGGGGCGGCGTCGCGCGCCGGCGCGGGGGCGTGTGGCAAGGGTGTCGGGCTCATCGTGATGGGGGGCGATACTCTAGCAGGTTTGCCCCCGGCTGTTGAGCATTGGCGGGGGCGGCGCGTCTTGCAGACTCAGGGGTGGCGGCGAAGGGTGGGGCTCGCGATGAGGGTGAACAGGGTATCGAGGAGAAAGTCCGACTCCTCAATCAGATCGATGCGATCCGGGAAGTGCAGCCAGTTGATGATGTAGCCGTCCAGGGTGCAGTGGAGCAGGGTGGCGGCGCGGCGCAGATCCAGCCCCTCGGGCAGTTGGCCGCGGTGCACGGCATTGGCCAGGGTGATCTCCAGATCCCGGAAGAAATTCATGGATTGCAGGTGCATGTGCTCGCGCATGACGGCGGCCTCTCCCTCCATGGATTCCAGATTGAACATGATGGTGAACATCTGCTGGTGGGCGGGCTCGGTGCTGATCTTGAGCATCACCTCCTTGAGAAAGCTGCGCAGCTTGCCCAGGGGATCCGGCTCCGCCTCGTCGACGCAGGCATCGAGCTGGTGGGAGAGTGGGGCACACAGCTCCTCCCACAGGGTGACGAACAGCTCTTCTTTATTCTTGAAGTGCCAGTAGATGGCGCCCCGGGTGAGGTCCGTCGCCTTGGCGATATCGGTCAGGCTGGTGCGTGCCAGCCCCTGTTGGCAGAAGAGATCCAGGGCCGTGCTCATGATGTTGCAGCGGGTTTGCTGCGCCTCTTCTTTGGTGCGTCTGGCCATTGACTCCGGTCCTGTTTAAAAGTGAAAAAAGTTTCTTACATACATTCATGAATGTATGTATATTGCCTCATCTTCGCCGTTTTACCAACAGGGGCCTTATAAACCCTGTGGTTTTGTCACTTCTTTTTGATTGAAACTGAGGTTCAGAGACTTGATGCATAAACATATTCTCGCACGTTCGGTCGGCCTTGCCTTGCTGGCAAGCGGCCTGCTGGCTGGCTGTGGTGACAAGGACGGGGCCCAGCAGGCCATGGGGGAGATGCCTCCCGCCGCCGTGGACGTGGTCACCCTCCATACGGCCCCCCTGCAACTGTTGTCCGAGCTCACCGGCCGCACCGCCCCCCTGCGGGTGGCCGAGGTGCGTCCCCAGGTGAACGGCATCATCCTCAAGCGCCTGTTCACCGAGGGGAGCGACGTCAAGGCCGGTCAGCTGCTCTATCAGATTGATCCCGCCGTCTATCAGGCCGAAGTGGCTTCCGCCAAGGCCAACCTCGCCAAGGCCGAGGCCAACGAGCGCAGCGCCCGCCTCAAGGCCCAGCGCTACGCCGAGCTGGTGAAGGTGAAAGCCATCAGCAGCCAGGAGTATGACGACGCCGACGCGGCCTGGAAACAGCAGCTGGCCGAGATCGGGGCCGCCAAGGCCGCATTGCAGACCGCCAACATCAATCTGGCCTACACCCGCATCACGGCCCCCATCAGCGGCCGCATCGGCAAGTCGGCGGTGACCGAGGGAGCCCTGGTGACCGCCCAGCAGGCGGACAGCCTCACCTCCATCTCCCAGCTCGATCCCATGTACGTGGACGTGCGCCAGTCCACCGCCGACCTGCTGCGTCTCAAGCGCCTGGTGGCCGAGGGCAAGCTGACCCAGGGGGAGAAGGACGGGGCCGGTGTCAGCTTCCAGCTGGAAGATGGCAGCCAGTATGGCGAGAAAGGGGCCCTCCAGTTCTCCGACGTGACCGTGGACGAGGCGACCGGCATGGTGACCCTGCGGGTGATCGTGCCCAACCCGGAGCAACTGCTGCTGCCCGGCATGTTCATGCGCGCCACCTTGCAGGAGGGCGAGCGCCCGCAAGGCCTGCTGGTGCCCCAGACTGCCGTGACCCGTACCCCCAAGGGCGGTGCCACCGTCATGGTGGTGACGGCGGACAACAAGGTGGAACTGCGTGAAGTGCAGGTCGGCCGCATGTCCGGCGACAGCTGGGTGGTGGAGTCCGGTCTCAAGGCTGGCGAGAAGGTGATCGTCGCCGGTCTGCAGAAAGTCAAACCCGGGGTCGTGGTGGCGCCCACTGAACGTGCCGGCAACAGCGCACAACAGACCCCGGCAACCAAGCAGTAGGATGGAGTAGTCGCCTCATGGCACGTTTTTTCATAGATAGACCCATTTTCGCCTGGGTGATCGCCTTGGTGATCATGCTGGCCGGGGCCATGGCCATCATCGGCCTGCCGGTGGCCCAGTACCCGACCATCGCCCCGCCGGCGGTTGGCATCTCCGCCAGCTACCCGGGGGCCTCCGCCAAGACGGTGGAAGACTCGGTGACCCAGATCATCGAGCAGAACATGACCGGGCTGGATCACCTGCTCTACATGTCGGCGCAATCCGACTCGTCAGGGAACGTCAGCGTGACCCTCACCTTCAAGCCGGGTACGGATCCCGACATCGCCCAGGTGCAGGTGCAAAACAAGCTGCAACAGGCCATGTCGCTCCTGCCCCAAGAGGTGCAGCAACAGGGCGTGCGGGTCCAGAAGACCTCCAGCAGCTTCCTGATGGTGGCCGCCTTCATCTCCACCGATGGCGCCATGACCAACGATGACCTGGCGGACTATGTGGTAGCCAACATCAAGGAGCCCCTGAGCCGTCTGGACGGGGTCGGTGACATCACCTTGTTCGGCAGCCAGTACTCCATGCGCGTCTGGCTCGATCCCCACAAGCTCAACCGGGTGCAGATGACCCCGGCCGACATTCAGGCCGCCATCAAGGCCCAGAATGCCCAGGTTGCCTTCGGCAAGCTGGGGGGGACCCCTGCGGTGAGCGATCAGCAATTTACTGCCACCATCATGGGCCAGACCCGGCTCTCCACCGTGGAGGAGTTCAACAACATCCTGCTGCGGGTGAACCAGGACGGATCCAAGGTCCAGCTCAAGGACGTGGCCCGGGTCGAACTTGCCGGTGAAAACTACGACGCGACCGCGCTCTACAACGGCCAGGCCACCGCCGCCGTCGCCATCAAGCTGGCGACCGGTGCCAACGCCCTGGACACCGCCGAGCACGTGCGGACCAAGCTGGGTGAACTCTCCGAGTACTTCCCGGCCAACATGGAGATCGTCTATCCCTACGACACCACGCCGTTCGTGAAGATCTCCATCGAGGAGGTGGTGCAGACCCTGATCGAGGCGATCTTCCTGGTGTTCTGCGTCATGTATCTGTTCTTGCAGAATTTCCGGGCAACCCTTATTCCGACCATCGCGGTGCCCGTGGTCCTGCTCGGCACCTTCGGGGTGATGGCGGCCTTCGGCTTCTCCATCAACACCCTGACCATGTTCGGTCTGGTGCTCGCCATCGGCCTCTTGGTGGATGACGCCATCGTGGTGGTGGAGAACGTGGAACGTCTGATGAGCGAGGAGGATCTCTCCCCCCTCGAGGCGACCCGCAAGTCCATGACCCAGATCACCGGCGCCCTGGTGGGCATCGCCCTGGTGCTGTCGGCGGTGTTCGTGCCCATGGCCTTCTTCGGTGGCTCTACCGGTGCCATCTATCGCCAGTTCTCCCTCACCATCGTCTCGGCCATGGTGCTCTCGGTGCTGGTGGCCCTGATCCTGACCCCGGCCCTGTGCGCCACCCTGCTCAAACCCATGAAGCACGGTGAATTCGGCGCCCAGCGAGGCTTCTTCGGCTGGTTCAACCGCTTCTTCGACACCAACGCCAACCGTTACCAGAACGGCGTGCGCAAGGTGATCAAGCAGGGCACCCGCTACGGCATCATCTATCTGGCCATGCTGGCGGTGCTGGCGGTGCTCTTCATGCGCATGCCCACCTCCTTCCTGCCGGAAGAGGATCAGGGGGTCATCATGTCCATGGTGCAGCTCCCGGTGGGGGCGACCAAGGAGCGGACCGAGGTGGTGCTCGGGGAGATGCGCGACTACTTCCTCGAGAACGAGAAGGAGAACGTGGACTCCGTGCTGACGGTGGCGGGCTTCAGTTTCGCCGGTAGCGGTCAGAACAGCGGCATGGCCTTCATCAAGCTCAAGGACTGGAGTGAGCGCAAGGGAGAAGAGCGCAGCGCCAATGCCATCATCGGCCGCGCCATGGGGTTCCTGTTCAGCATCAAGGAAGCCCAGGTCTTCGCCTTCAACCTGCCCCCCATTCCGGAACTCGGCACGGCCACCGGCTTCGACTTCTTCCTGCAGGACCGAGGCGGTCTGGGTCATGAGAAGCTGATGCAGGCACGCAACCAGCTGCTCGGCATGGCGGCGCAGGATCCCAACCTGGTGCGGGTACGCCCGAACGGGATGGAAGACACGCCCCAGCTCGACATCAAGATCGATTACGAGAAGGCGCTGGCCCAGGGGCTCTCCATCACCGACATCAACAACACCCTGTCGGCGGCCTGGGGCTCCTCCTATGTGAACGACTTCGTCGACAGAGGCCGGGTCAAGAAGGTCTATCTGCAGGCGGATGCCCCTTTCCGGATGAACCCGGAAGATCTGAAGCTGTGGTACGTGCGCAACAGCGCGGGCCAGATGGTGCCCTTCTCCGCCTTTGCCAGCACGGAGTGGAGCTTCGGCTCGCCCCGTCTTGAGCGCTACAACGGTGTCTCCGCCATGGAGATCGTCGGTGAGGCGGCCCCTGGCAAGAGTACGGGTGATGCCATGGCGGCCATCGAGGAGATGGTGAAACAGTTGCCGGAAGGGATCGGTATCGAGTGGACCGGCCTCTCCTTCCAGGAGCGTCAGGCAGGCTCCCAGGCGCCGGCCCTGTACGCCATCTCGCTCCTGGTGGTCTTCCTCTGTCTGGCGGCCCTCTACGAGAGCTGGAGCATTCCGTTCTCGGTCATGCTGGTGGTGCCGCTCGGGGTGCTGGGGGCCATTTTGGCCGCGACCCTGCGCGGGCTTGAGAATGACGTCTACTTCCAGGTGGGCCTGCTCACCACGATCGGGCTGTCGGCCAAGAACGCCATCCTCATCGTCGAGTTCGCCAAGGAGCTGCACGACAAGGGGATGAGGCTCGGGGATGCGGTGGTGGAGGCCTCGCGTCAGCGTCTGCGCCCCATCCTGATGACCTCGCTCGCCTTCATCCTGGGGGTACTGCCCCTGGTGATCAGCACCGGGGCGGGCGCCAGCAGCCGAAACGCCATCGGGACCGGCGTGATGGGGGGGATGATCAGTGCCACCGTGCTCGCCATCTTCTTCGTGCCGCTCTTCTTCGTGCTGGTGATGCGCTATTTCACCGAACGCAAGCATGCCGGGGAAGAGAGTGTCCACACCAAGGAGATCAACCATGACTAAGACCCTGATCGCCCTGGGCGTGACCCTGATGCTGGGGGGCTGCTCCATGGCCCCCGACTACCAGCGCCCCGAGCTGCCCCAAGGCGCCTCCTGGCAAGCTGACCTGGCCGCCAAGGGGGAACTTGCCCCCTGGCGCCAGCAGTTCCAGGACCCGGCCCTGCAGACGCTGATCGGCACCGCCCTTGAGAGCAACCGGGATCTGCGCCTGGCAGCCCTCAACGTCGAGGCCTACGAGGCGAAATACCGTATCCAGCGGGCGGCCCAGTTGCCGACCCTGGCCGCCAGTGGCAGCGGTACCCGCCAGCAGGGATCCGATGATCTCAGTAGTACTGGGCAGGGCACCATCAGCAGCCAGTATGGCGCCAACATCGGCATCACCGCCTATGAGCTGGATCTGTTTGGCCGGATCCAGAGCCTGAAAGATCAGGCCCTTGAGACCTATCTGGCGCAAATCGAGACCCAGCGCAGCACCCAGATCGCCCTGGTGGCCTCGGTGGCCAATGCCTACTTCACCCTGCTGGCGGATCAGGAGTTGCTGGCCCTGAGCCAGGCGACCCTCGCCACCGAGCAGGAGAGCTATGCCCTGACCGAGCACAAATACCGCCTGGGCGCTGCCTCCGAGATGGAGCTGGCCCAGGGGCGCACGGCACTGGAAAACGCCAAGGTCAGCCAGGCGCAATACCAGCGTCTGGTGAAACAGGACAGAAACGGTCTGGCCCTGCTGCTTGGCACCGATATCCCGGTGCTGGCGGCACAACCGGCCACCCTGGCCGAGGTGAAACTGGCGCCGATCCCGGTGGGGGCTCCCTCCAGCCTGTTGCAGCAACGCCCGGACATCCTGGCAGCGGAGCACAACCTGAAGGCGGCCAACGCCAACATAGGGGCGGCCCGCGCCGCCTTCTTCCCGACCATCTCGCTCACCGCGACGGCGGGCACCGCCAGCAACCAGCTGAGCGGTCTGTTTGACGGCGGCACCGGCACCTGGACCTTCATGCCCCAGATCAATCTGCCCATCTTCGATGGCGGCAAGCGCGTTGCGGATCTGGACGTGGCCGAGGTGGGGACCAGGCAGGCGGTGGCGAGCTACGAGAAGAGCATCCAGACCGCCTTCAAGGAGGTCGCGGACACCCTCGGTGCCCAGGTTGACTACGCGCAGCAGCTGCAGGCGCAACAGGCGCTGGTGGATGCCAACCAGACCTACTTCAGGCTGGCGGAGGTGCGTTACGAGCAAGGGGTGGACAGCTACCTGACCCGCCTCGATGCCCAGCGCTCCCTGTTCAGCGCCAAGCAGGGGCTCATCAGCACCCGGCTCGCCCAGCTGAGTAACCAGGTCGCCCTCTACAAGGCCGTCGGTGGCGGCTGGCAGGCGCCGAAGGACGCAGAGCCGGCATCAGACAAACAGGGTTGACCCCTCGGGGTTGACGTAAAAAGCATCAGGGGCGAACCACTAGGTTCGCCCCGTTTTTTTATCTGTCATGTCGAGAAGCCAAATCGAGGCAGGTGACAACGGCGCTCCCTGCCCGGGTCAGGGCGCGGGCAGGAGGATCCCCACGCTCATGGGCGCCGCCCTCGGCAACCATCATGACCCGCCTGGAGGTGACCACCTCATCGCCGTCATCCGTTGCGCTGGACCCAGGAGATGCCATTTATCGCATAAGCTGTGCCGTAATTATTCTTTCAAAGAATAAATGGTCGACTCTTATAGTCAGTCACTCGCCCCTCATTCCAAGGATGTGAAATGAAACGACTCGTGCCCGCCACCCTGCTTGTTGCAGGACTGGCTCTCGCCCCGCTGGCCCAGGCGACCACCCTGCTCAACGCCTCCTATGACGTGATGCGCGATTTTTACAAGGAGTACAACGGAGCCTTCCTGAAGCACTGGCAGGCCGAAGGCGGGGAGCCACTGCAGATCAACATGTCCCACGGCGGATCGAGCAAGCAGGCGCGCGCCGTCATCGACGGCCTGCCCGCCGATGTCATCACCATGAACATGGCCACCGACATCAACGCCCTCGCCGAGCATGGGGGCCTGGTGCCCAAGGGGTGGGCGGATCGCCTGCCGGATCACAGTGCCCCCTTCACCTCGGCCACCGTGTTTATCGTGCGAAAGGGCAACCCCAAGGGGTTGAAGGATTGGCCTGATCTGCTCAAGGAGGGGGTACAGGTCATCGTGCCCAACCCCAAGACCTCGGGGAACGGCCGCTACACCTATCTGTCTGCCTGGGGGTATGTGCTGGAGCAGGGGGGCGATGAAGAGGCGGCCAGGGCATTTGTCGGGAAGCTGTTCAAGCAGGTTCCCGTGCTCGACACCGGCGGCCGCGCCGCCACCACCACCTTCATCCAGAACCGCATAGGGGACGTGCTGGTCACGTTCGAAAACGAAGCCGAGATGATTGCCCGGGAGTTCGGTCGTGGCAGCTTCGAGGTGGTCTATCCGAGCGTCACTGCCGTGGCCGAACTGCCGGTGTCAGTGGTGGACAAGGTGGTCGACAAGCAGGGTACCCGCAAGGAGGCCGAAGCCTATCTTGCCTATCTCTGGTCTGACGAAGGCCAACGCATTGCTGCCAGCAACTATCTACGCCCGCGCAACCCGGCGATCCTCGCCGAGTTTGCAGACCGTTTCCCGAACGCCACCTTCCTCGACGTGGTGAAGACCTTCGGCGCGTGGCCTGTGATCCAGCGCACTCACTTCAAGGAGGGCGGGGTGTTCGACCAGATCTATGCCCAGCGCTGAGGCGCCCCGGGATAACGATGCTCACCCAGGTGCAGCCGGGGCGTGGCTGCCTGGCAGCCCTCTCTGTCGGTGGGGCCAGGTTGGTGCGTCAGGCTCTGAAAGATGAACAGGACCGTCGCGGATGGCGGTGTCCTGGAAGGGGAGGGTGTTCTGGCACAGTCACACCGGCGTCTTGGCCCGAGACCCGGGACAAAAAGCACGAAGGGTTGGCCTCGCACTGAGGTCAACCCTTCGTCTGTCTGGTGCCGGTAATAGGAGTCGAACCTACGACCTTCGCATTACGAATGCGCTGCTCTACCAACTGAGCTATACCGGCGGTTTGATGTTCAGAGTCGTGAAAAAAGCCGGACAAGTCAATTGAGCCAACTCGATTTTATGAGTTGGCTCATGATGTTAAGGCATATCAGAGGTCAATGAACTCCGGGATGTGAGCACGGCCGCGGCTCTCGAGAAAATCGAGCAGTGCGCGGGGGGAGCGGGCCAGGATCCGCTCATGTGGGAAGTTGGCTTCGGTGACCAGCCGATGGCAGTGATCAAAGTCGCCGAGGCTGAATGCCACGTGGGAGTCGGAGCCGAAAGTGAGGTAGGCACCCAGATCGCGCGCCGCCTCGACGATGGCGCGGCAGTTGCTTTCGCTGCCTGCACGGGAGTGACTGAACGAGGAGTTGTTGACCTCCAGCGCCACTCGATACTCTGCCGCTGCCTTGACCACCGCCTGGATATCGATGGGGAAGGCGGGATTGCCGGGGTGGCTTATCATGTCGACCCGACCACTTCGAATGGCGTTGATCATGGCCTGGGTATGGGTCGCCTGATCGCAGGGGGGAAACACCGGTTCGTGAAAGCCCGCCATGATCATGTCGAGCCGCGATTCGTAGCGCTCGGGGAAGTCTATTTCACCGTCGATGTTCTTGATGTTGGCTTCGATGCCGCGCAGGATGCCGACCCCGTCCACGACCCTGGGCAACACGTGCAGATTGACGAAATGCCAGTAATGCGGGGCATCTGCCATGTCCGGGCCATGGTCCGTGGTGGCGAACAGCTTGATCCCCTTGGCTTTGGCGATGGGCAGGTAATCGTGAATGGTGCTGTAGGCGTGGGTGCTGGCGACGGTGTGCGTGTGGGTATCGACCGTATACTTCATCTTCTCTCCCCTCTGGCATGAGGCGACAGCATAGCAAGATTGGCGAAGCCGGGCCATGTGGCTGGTTGCCATACTTTGTCACAATTTGGGTCTGTGCTGACAAAGTCTGATGACGTTTCACTGCGAGGATGGCGACATCGATGCAAGCCTGAACACCCATCGATGGGTCGACACTGGATGGTCAGACCCGTTTTCCCCGCCGTCGCCCCTGCGACGGTTTTTTTTGGTTCTCTGTCGGCGCATCGGGTGACGGCAGGGCAAAAAAATGCCCAACTAGCATGACGCAGGTTGGGCGAGACTTAATGTTTAATTGCAGTGGCATAGATATAGAGTGCCGTCTCGCCGCGAAGTTCCCGCCATCTTCCCTCTTTTTTGATTAAAAACATTTAGCCAACACTTGTTCACATTCTCTTGACATGGGTGGGCGTGAAACGTACTTTTTAAACATTCGTTTAAGTGAGGTGTCCAGTGAGTAAAATCGATACCAAGAACCGTATTCTCGACGCCGCCGAGGTGCTGTTTGCCGAGCGGGGGTTCGCCGATACCTCGTTGCGTCTGATCACCAGCGAGGCCGATGTGAACCTGGCTTCGGTCAATTATCACTTCGGCTCCAAGAAGGAGCTTATCCAGGCGGTGCTCGACCGTTATCTGAGCCTCTTCATGCCGGCACTGGACGGGCGGTTGCAGACGTTGATGGCGCAGGATCAGCTGACCCTGTTGCAGGTGTTCGAGAGCTTTGTCGAACCCCTGATGAAACTGTCGGCCGTCAGGGCGAATGGTCCGGCGCTCTTCATGCAGTTGCTGGGGCGCGGCTATATCGACAGTCAGGGCCACCTGCGCCGTTTTATTACCACCCATTATGGGGCGACCCTGCACGGGATCACCCAGGCCATCTCCAAGGCCAATCCGGATTTGTCGCCGGCGGATCTCTTCTGGCGCCTGCACTTCACCCTGGGCACAGTCGTCTTCACCATGGCCTCTGCGGATGCCCTGCGTGACATCGCCCAGGCCGATTTTGGCCAGCAGCTCGATGTGGAAGGGCTGGTGCGCAACGTTATTCCTTATCTGGCGTCCGGTGTCGGGGCGCCCGTGGAGTCGACCAGGCTCTCCCTGGCCGTGTAACACCTGACAATAATCAACGGAAACAGTGAAATAGAAGGAACTTCGGTATGATCACATTGCTTGTCCTGCTGGTGCTGGCGATAGCCGTGGTGCTCGGTGTCCCCGCCATCCGTAAAAAGGTGGTGACCCGCCCCGTGTTCGGCATCTTCAAGAAGATACTGCCGCCCCTGTCGGCCACCGAGCGGGAGGCCATGGAGGCCGGCTCCGTCTGGTGGGACGGGGAGCTGTTTCGCGGTAACCCGGACTGGAAGAAACTGCACGGCTACGGCAAGGCCGAACTGAGCGCAGAAGAGCAGGCCTTTATCGACAACCAGGTCGAAACCCTGCTCGCCATGGTGGACGACTTCAAGATCGTCAACGAGACCAAGGACCTGCCGGAGCCGGTGTGGGACTATCTGAAGAAAGAAGGCTTCTTCTCCCTGATCATCCCGAAATCCTACGGCGGCCGCGAGTTCTCGGCGATTGCCAACTCCACCATCGTCACCCGTATCGCCACCAAGAGCCTGAGCGTCGCGGTCACCGTCATGGTGCCCAACTCCCTCGGCCCGGGCGAGCTGCTGATGCATTACGGCACCCAGGCCCAGAAAGATTTCTGGCTGCCGGGGCTGGCCAACGGCAAGGAGGTGCCCTGCTTCGCCCTGACCGGGCCGGAAGCGGGCTCCGATGCGGGCGCCATCCCGGACAAGGGGATCGTCTGCAAGGGGATGCACAAGGGGGAAGAGGTGCTGGGCATTCGCCTCAACTGGAACAAGCGCTACATCACCCTGGCGCCGCGTGCCACCGTGCTGGGGCTGGCGTTCAAGCTCTATGACCCGGAAAAACTGCTGGGTGACAAGGAAGAGATCGGCATCACCTGTGCGCTGATCCCGACCAGTCACCCTGGCGTGCGCGTCGGCGATCGCCACTACCCCATGGGGCTGGCGTTCCTGAACGGCCCGACCTTCGGCAAGGATGTGTTCATTCCGCTCGACTGGATCATCGGTGGCCCGGATTACGCCGGCCGTGGCTGGCGCATGCTGGTGGAGTGCCTCTCCGCCGGTCGCGGCATCTCGCTGCCTGCCCTTGGCACCGCCTGTGGTCACATGGCGAGCCGCACCGTGGGCGCCTACTCCTACGTGCGCAAGCAGTTCGGCATGTCCATCGGCAAGTTTGAAGGGGTGCAGGAAGCGCTGGCCCGCATTGGCGGCCTCACCTATCAGCTCGAAGGCGCTCGTCGCATGACCGCAGGTTCCCTGGATTTGGGTCAGGCACCGGCCATCGTCACCGCGATTTCCAAGTACCACATGACCGAGATGGCCCGCCAGGTGATGGATGACTCCATGGACATCCATGCCGGTCGCGCCATCCAGCTGGGCCCGAAAAACTACACCGGCTACGCCTACATGGGCATTCCGGTGGCCATCACGGTGGAAGGGGCCAACATCCTGACCCGCAACCTGATGATCTTCGGGCAAGGGGCCACCCGCTGCCATCCGTATGTGTTTGCCGAGCTGGAAGCGGCGGCCGACACCGATGTGGAGCGCGGTCTCGAGAAGTTTGACGCCCTGTTGATGAAACACATCGCCTTCGGTACCGGCAACTTCTTCGGTGCCCTGTTCCAGGGGCTGACCCTGGGTCAGTTCAACAGTCCCCCGGTGGCCGGCGAAACCGCCCGCTACTACAAGCAGCTCTCTCGCATGAGTAAAGGGCTGGCCCTGTGCGCCGACGTCTCCATGCTGATGCTGGGCGGGGATCTCAAGCGCAAGGAGATGATCTCCGCCCGTCTGGGTGACGTGCTGAGCCACCTCTACCTGGCCTCCGCCACCCTCAAGCATTACGAGGATCAGGGCCGCATGGTCTCTGACCTGCCGTTCGTGCAGTACGCGGTGGAGCGCAACCTCTACCTGATTGGCAAGGCGTTCGAGGGCTTCTTCCAGAACTTCCCGAACAAGGTGGTGGGTGCCGTACTCAAGCGGGTGGTGTTCCCGTTCGGCGTCGGTTACAAGATGCCGGCGGACGATCGCTGCCATGCCATCTGTCTGGCCATGATGACGCCGGGCGAGTTCCGGGATCGTCTGACCGCGCTCTGTTATGTGGGCAAGGATGAGGCGGATCCGGTGGGGCTGATGGAGCGTGCCTTCCAGGCCATGGTCTCGGTGCAGCCCATCGAGAAGAAGCTGGTGCAGGCCCAGAAAGAGGGCAGACTGCCCCGCAAGCTGGCGCTGCCTGAGCTGGTGGCTGCGGCCCTGTCCCAGTCCATCCTCGGCAAGGAGGAGGCGGACAGGCTGCTGGCCGCCGATGCCCTGCGCTACGAGGCTATCCAGGTGGACAACTTCGCTCCTGGCGAGCTGGAAGGATTGTCTCAACCGAACCCGGTCGAGCACGCAGCCTGACCCGGAGCGTAAACCGACAACCGGCCCTAGTGGCCGGTTTTTTGTTGTTTAACCAGGCATTTACAAGGTCGATTAATTCCAGTTTAATGCAATGGCCCCCACCCTTGGGGCAGGAAGCAAGGCCATCGGAATGGCCGATAACAACAACTCAGGAAGAGTGAATGAACCTCGCCAAAACGGCGATCGAACGCCCCATCTGGGTGGCGGTCTCGGTCGTGCTGATTTTTTTGCTGGGCCTGCTCAGTATCCGGGGACTGCCCGTCCAGCTGTTTCCCGACATAGACCGTCCTCACCTCAACATCACGGTGGACTGGCGCTCGGCCTCGCCCCAGGAGATGGAGTCGGAGATAACCGATCCCATCGAGCAGGAGATGCAGGGGGTACAGGGGCTCAAGAGTCTCAGCAGCAACAGCTACCCCGGCTTCACCGAAATCGACATGGAGTTTGCCCTCGGCACCGACATGCAGCGGGCCCAGCTTGACGTCATCTCCCGCCTGAACCGGGTCTCGGGGCTGCCGGACAACATCGGTGGTCCTTACGTCAACAACTACAGCAGCAACGACACCCTGACCTTCTTCTTCATTCAGCAACTGCCCGGCGCCAAGGGGGAGATAGACGATCACCAGGCGCTGATCGAGGCGAGGGTCAAGTCCGAGCTGGAGCGGATCCCCGGGGTGTCCACGGTCGACATCGAGGGGATCAACGAGCGCCAGATCCAGATCCGCTTCGACCCTTACCGCGCCGCCGAGCTGGGGGTGGAGATCCCGGTGCTCGCCAGCCGGGCAACGACCGGCTGGGATGTGTCGGCCGGCACCCTCGACATCGGACGCTGGGAGTACAAGCTGCGCTTTGCCGGTCGCTATGACGTGGCGGCCCTGGGGGACAAGGTGGTGGACTGGCGTGACGGCCTGCCCATCTATCTGCGGGACGTGGCCGAGATCAGAGTGGCCCGGGAGGAGAACCCGGTGCTGCGCATCCAGAACGGCAACACCGCCATCGCGGCGCAGATCTTCAAGGAGAGCGGTGCCAATGCCCTGGCGGCGCTCGAGGGGATCAAGGCCAAGGTCGGGGAGCTCAACCGGGAGGTGCTGGAGCCGGTCGGCCTGCACATGGAGCAGTCGTTTGACGCTTCCCTCTACATCAACCGGGCGGTGAGCATGGTGACCGCCAACCTGGGGCTAGGAGTGCTGCTCTCCTGCGCCATCCTCTGGGTCTTTCTGCGCCAGCTCAAGGCGACCCTGATGATCGCGATCGCCATCCCCATCAGCATCATGCTCACCTTCTGCTTGCTCAAGGTGATGGGGCGAACCCTCAATATCATCTCCCTGGCGGGCATTGCGTTTGCGGTCGGCATGGTGCTCGACGCCGCCATCGTGGTGCTTGAGAGCATCTACCGGCGCCATGAGCGGGGTGACATCAGCAAGGGAGAGGCGGCGCTGGAGGGCACCCGCCGGGTGTGGACCGCTCTGGTGGCGTCCACCCTGACCACGGTCGCCATCTTCCTGCCGGTGCTCCTGCTCAACGACGTGGAAGGGCAGTTGTTTGCCGATCTTGCGCTCACCATCGCCTGCGCGGTGACGGTCTCCATGGTGGTGGCGGTCACGGTGTTGCCTGCGGTGGCGGCGCGCTGGATGGGGCACGAGCGGCTGATTGATCCCTTTGAGCGCCTGTGGTGCCGCGCCACCCGCCATGTGATCCGCTGGACTGCCACCGCCCCCAGGCGCTGGGCCATCATCGTCCTGATGATGACGGGGCCTGTGCTGGTGAGCTGGTTGATGTTGCCCAAGATGAACTACCTGCCGGACGTGAAGCGGGACGCCATCGACGTTTGGATGAGTTTCACCCCAGGGGTCAATCTCAAGGCCCAGCGGGAGGAGGTGATCGATACCCTGATTGCCCGCCTCGACCCCTATATGAAAGGGGAGAAGGAGCCTGCCCTCAAGAACTACTACATCCTGCGCTATCCGGGCGGTGCCCAGATCGGGGTGCGGCCAAAGGAGGATAACCAGATCAAGGTGCTGGAGCAGCTCTTGATGAAGCAATTGCTGGTGGGGATCCCCGACACCCGGGTGTTTGGCGGTCAGGGGTCCCTGTTTGGCGGTTTTGACAGTGAAAACAGCATCTCCCTGCTGATCCAGGGGGGTGGGCTACCCGAACTCTATCAGGCGGCCAGGGAGAGCATGACCATAGTGCAGCGGGACTTGCCCGGCGCCCAGGTCAGGCCAGAGCCCGGACTCGATTTCACCGCTCCCGAGCTTCGGCTGGTGCCCCAGGACAGGCGTCTGGCCGAGGTGGGCTGGGATCGCTCCCCCATGCCCGCCATCATCCAGACCTTCGGCGATGGTCTGCGGGTCGGCGAATATTTCGACGGGGATGAGCGGCTCGACATCCTGCTGATGGGGCAGGCCTCCGCCAACCCGGACGAGCTCAAGGCGGTGCCGCTTGCTACCCCGTCCGGGCGCATCGTTCCCCTTGGGGAACTGCTGCGGGTGGAGCCGCAACTGGGGCCTGAGAGCATCTTCCGATCCGATGGGCGGCGCAGCATCAGTCTGCAGATTTCCCCCCCTGCGGGGATGAGCATGGAGCAGGTGCTCGACACCCTGCAGCACAAGAGCTTTGCCGCCATCCGGCCGTTGCTGCCGGCCGGGGGGGAGCTGCGGGTCGCCGGCAATGCCGACAGCCTGCAGCAGGCGCTCGGCAACCTCGGCAGCATCTTCCTGTTCGCCGTGATGATACTGCTCATTCTGCTGTGGGGGGTCTTCGCCTCCCTCAAGGATGCCGTGCTGGTGCTGCTCACCTTGCCGCTCGCCACCGTAGGCGGCGTGCTGGCGCTGCACCTGAGCGGTCTGGTGGCGCCGCTGCCGATGGACTTGCTCACCATCATCGGCTTCGTCATCCTGCTCGGGTTGGTGGTCAACAACGCCATTCTGCTGGTGCACCAGACCAGGATGGCCGAGCGGGAGGGGATGAGCCGACAGTCGGCAGTCACCGATGCTCTGCAAAGCCGGATGCGTCCCATCGCCATGACCAGCCTCACCAGCATCTTCGGTATGCTGCCCCTGATGCTGAGTCCGAGCGAGGGGAGCGAAATCTACCGGGGGCTGGCCACCGTCATCGTCGGCGGCATGAGTTGCAGCACCCTCTTCACCCTGATCCTGTTGCCCGCCTTCCTGCGGTTGGGGGAGCAGACCGACATACCGCACGCCCTTCGGCAGCGTGCCTGAGCAAGGAGCTCATCGATGACACAAGGTTTCACAAGGATGGTGGTGGGGGCCCTGCTGCTGGCTGGCGGGCTGCCTGCGCTTGCACAAAGCAAGATGGTGACGCTGGCGGAGGTGGCCCAGGGAGAGGCGGGGGCCAGCATCTGGGTCAGCGGCACGGTGGCGAGCCGCCAGCAGGCGGCGCTCAGCGCCGAAGTGAGCGGTCGGGTGGAGTGGATAGCCGAGTTTGGCAGCCGGGTGAAGGCGGGGGACGAGTTGCTGCGCCTGGACAGCGCGACTCTGCGCCTCTCGCTGGAGCAGGCGAGAGCGGAACAAGCCAGAGAGGGGAGCAACCTGCGTTACGCTCGCGCCGAGTTCCAGCGCCTGGATCGTTTGCACCAGCAAAAGAGTGCCTCCCAGAGCCAGTATGACAAGGCGCGCTATGACGTGGAGCAGGCTGAGCTGGCCGATCAGTTGGCGCGGGTGCAGGTGCGCCAGATTGAGGAGCAGCTGCGCAGAAGCCGCATCTTTGCCCCGTTTGACGGGGTGGTGAATGAACACTTCATCCAGCCGGGGGAGCATGTGGATGCGGGCGAACAGGCGCTTGAACTGGTCAATCCGGATCAGCCGGATATCCGGTTGCGTGCGCCTATTGCCTGGGCCCGGCAACTGGCCACCCAGACCCGGTTGCGGGTGGAAGGGGAGCAGCTCAGCAGCCACGCCATCTATTACCAGCGGGCGGCGAGCGCCGATCCCAAGTCCCGGCTCATCGAGCTGCGCCTCAAGCCGGAAGCGGGTACCTTCATCATCGGCTCGCCAGTGCGGGTGGCGCTGCCGATGGGAGAGCAGCACACCATGCTGCTGCCACGGGATGCCCTGGTGCTCGGCACCGAGGGAAGCGTGGTCTATCAGGTGGAGCAGCGCGGCGAGGCGCTCACGGTGAACCGGGTGCCGGTCACCGTGCTCTTTGGGGACAGCCGGGAAGTGGCGGTGAGCGGCGCTCTCAGGCAGGGAGACAAGGTGGTGGTGCGCGGCGCCGGCAGCCTGCAGGATGGAGACAAGGTGGAGCTGTTTCGCGGTTGAACCTGGGCAGATCCCATAAAAAAACGGCTCCCGCGGGAGCCGTTTTTGTGGCAGGGAGGAGGGGCGATTACTCGACCATCATCACCTTGCAGGTGTTGGTGCTGCCGACGGTCTCCATCTTGTCGCCGTGGGTGAGCAATACCATGTCGCCGCTTTGCAGCAGTCCCTTGGCCTTGAGCACGTCCAGCGCGTCGCGGCACACCTCGTAGACCGGCTTGGTCTCGTCGCCATCAAACAGCACGGGGGTGACGCCGCGGTAGAGGTTGGCCCAGGCCAGGGTCTTGTTGTGAGGAGACATGGCGAAGATGGGCAGGCCGGAGCTGATGCGGGACATCAGCAGCGGGGTGGTGCCCGACTCGGTCAGCGCCACGATCGCCTTGACCCCTTCCAGGTGGTTGGCCGCATACATGGTGGACATGGCCACCGCCTCTTCCACCGAGGTGAAGGTGTAGTTCATGCGGTGGTTGGAGACGTTCAGGCTCGGGTGCTTCTCGGCGCCCACACAGACGCTGGCCATGGAGGTCACGGTCTCGATGGGGAACTGGCCGGCGGCGGTCTCGGCGGAGAGCATCACCGCATCGGTACCGTCCAGCACGGCGTTGGCCACGTCCATGACTTCGGCACGGGTCGGGAGCGGTGCGTTGATCATGGACTCCATCATCTGGGTCGCGGTGATGACCACGCGATTCAGGCGGCGGGAGTGGCGAATGAGCTTCTTCTGCACACCCACCAGTTCGGGGTCGCCGATTTCGACACCCAGGTCACCACGGGCCACCATGACGGCATCGGAGCCAAGGATGATGTCTTCCATCGCCTCGTCGCTGGCGACGGTCTCGGCGCGCTCGACCTTGGCCACGATCTTGGCGTTGGAGCCGGCTTCGCGGGCCAGTTCGCGGGCGTAGCGCAGATCATCGCCGCTGCGGGGGAAGGAGACCGCCAGGTAGTCCACGTTCATGCGGGCGGCGGTCTTGATGTCTTCCTTGTCCTTCTCGGTCAAGGCCGGGGCGGAGAGGCCGCCACCTTTCTTGTTGATGCCCTTGTTGTTGGAGAGAGGGCCGGCCACGGTCACCGTGGTGTGGATGCGGGTGCCTTCGACCTGTTCGACCTTCAGTTGCACGCGGCCATCGTCCAGCAGCAGGATGTCACCGGATACCACGTCCTGCGGCAGGCTCTTGTAGTCGATGCCGACCTGCTCCTGGCAGCCTTCGCCCTTGCCGAGGGCGGCATCGAGAATGAACTTGTCACCGATGGCGAGGTAGATCTTGCCATCCTTGAAGGTGGAGACGCGGATCTTGGGGCCTTGCAGATCGCCCATGATGGCCACGTGGCGGCCCAGCTTGGCGGCGATGTCACGCACCTGGTTGGCGCGCTGGATATGATCTTCAGGAGTGCCGTGGGAGAAGTTCATCCGCACCATGTCGGCACCGGCGCGAATGATCCCCTCGAGAATGCCGTCGCGATCGGTCGCCGGACCGAGTGTGGTAACAATCTTTGTACGTCTTGGCATGAAAGACTCCAATGTGAAGTTGATATGACTTGAAATACTGCCCCGTCAAGCATGTGGCATGGCGCCAACTGGCAGGCCATCTGGGTGGCCTTGTTTGATTGAATTTCGATACTACACCAAGCCCGTTGGCATAGACAGTCGGGGGCGGACCCCCGAATGATCAGGAGGAGTGCGGGGTATCAAAGCGGGATTCGCGCAAACCTTCTTTGACTTTCTTCAGGTTTTCGCGAAATTTCATGCCACGGCGCAGGGTGAAACCGGTGGCCAGCACGTCCACCAGGGCGAGCTGGGCGATGCGCGAGGCCATGGGCATGTAGACGTCGGTGTCTTCCGGCACGTCCATGGAGAGCACCAGGTTGCATTCGCGGGCTAGGGGAGAGTCCTTGGCGGTCATGCCGATGACGGTGGCATCGTTTTCCCGGGCCAGCGCGGCAATTTCCACCAGGGCCTTGGTGCGGCCTGTGTGGGAGATGAGGACAACCACGTCCCCTTCGCTGCTGTTGATGCAGCTCATGCGCATCATGACGATGTCATCGAAGCTCACCACGGGGATGTTGAAGCGGAAGAACTTGTTCTGGGCATCCCGGGCGACGGCGGAGGAGGCGCCCAGACCAAAGAAGCTGATCTTCTTGGACTGGGTCAGAATATCGACGCAGCGGTTGATGGCCGAGATGTCCAGGCTGTTCTTGGCGGCATCGAGGCAGGCCATGGTGGATTCGAAGATCTTGGCGGTATAGGTATCCGGGCCGTCTTCCGCTTCCACGTGGCGGTTCACATAAGGGGTGCCGTTGGCCAGACTCTGGGCCAGGTGCAACTTGAAATCGGGAAAACCCTTGGTATCGAGGCGACGGCAGAAACGGTTGACGGTCGGTTCGCTCACATCGGCCAGCTTGGCCAGGGTAGCAATGCTGGAGTGAATGGCGGTCTGGGGTGAGGCCAGGATCACTTCAGCCACCTTACGCTCTGATTTACTGAAACTTTCCAGATTGTTCGTAATTTTATCGAGGGTATTCATCATTACCACCAGGCATTTTTGTAATTTAACTTCAGTGTCTGTGCACTAAATTCACAGCTCAAGCAGGTTTCCAGTCTCCGCGATGACTATACAAGACAAGCGCTTATCGGAACTAATCTCGGCCCTGCAAAGTATGACTCATGTCTAATTATTTCGTGTTTTTAGTTGCAAACTTCCATTTGCGTCTTGAAAACGCTTACAAATGTTGCAAAGCAACAACACTGTGAGCGGGCGCACACTTGTCTGCATAAATCGCGCAGCCCGGCTGCGGGCTCGAGTAGTATTGCAGCCAAATAATAATGTCGGGACGGTAAGGGCCGCCCCGAGTCGGTAACGAAGGAGTTTGTTATGCAGCATACCCATGCGCTGGTGGGCGACGTTGGCGGTACCAATGCCCGACTGGCCCTCTGTGAACTGGCGACGGGCGCCATTTCCCAGGCAAAAACCTATTCGGGGCTGGCCCATCCCAGCCTGGAGGCCGTGGTGCGCCTCTATCTCGAAGAGCACGATGCCACCGTGGGCGAGGCGTGCATCGCCATCGCCTGTCCCATCAATGGTGACTGGGTCGCCATGACCAACCACAGCTGGGAGTTCTCCATCCGCGAGATGCAGGCCAACCTCGGCCTTGCGCGCCTGCAGGTGATCAACGATTTCACTGCCGTCTCCATGGCGGTACCCGTGCTCGGCGAGAGCGATCGCATCCAGCTCGGGGGCGCGGCTCCGGTAGCCGGCAAGCCCATCGCCATTTATGGCGCAGGGACCGGCCTTGGCGTCGCCCACCTGGTGCAGGCCGGTGAGCAGTGGCTGAGCCTGCCGGGTGAGGGCGGTCACGTGGACTTCGCCGCCAACACGGAAGAGGAAGATGCGGTGCTGCAGGTGATGCGCGGCGAGCTGGGCCATGTGTCGGCGGAGCGTTTCCTCTCGGGCCCCGGGCTCGTCAATCTCTATCGCGGCCTGGTCAAATCCGATGGCCGCGAGCCCGAACCTTTTGCCCCCAAGGACATCACCGAGCGCGCGCTGGCGGGGGATTGCCTCGATTGCCGCCGCACCTTGAGCCTGTTCTGTGTGCTCATGGGCCGCTTTGCCGGCAACCTGGCCCTCAACATGGGCACCTTCGGCGGTGTCTACATCGCCGGTGGCATAGTGCCGCGCTTTCAGGAGTTCTTCATCGGATCGGGCTTTCGGGTCGCCTTCGAGGACAAGGGGCGCTTCAAGCCTTATCTCAAAGACATTCCGGTCTTCCTCATCACCCACGAAGGACCGGGGCTGCTCGGTGCCGGCGCCTATCTGCGCCAGTCACTCGGGATCCGTCTCTGAGCCTTGCCAGTGTGAACATGGTTCAGTCCCGATTCAGTGACCGGGGCGTAAAGTGAACCTACGTACTCAAGAGGACGGGGCTTCATAGGGAATTGAAACCGGTCTTCATCCGCTGGGTGCGCATTGTCACCTGACAAGCCTGAACTGTTTTACCGGCCCTCGCGGCCGGTTTTTTTATGCCTGTTGTTTCTGCGCGAGCATGGGGCCGAGGGGAGCGGCAGGCCAGCTTCTGATGGGGGCGTAAGCTCGTCAGCCTCGCTGCCATGTGCTTGGCCTGGTCGAAGCATAAGGAGTGGGGCGTGAGACAGGGCAAGCACCGGGATGGCAATGCCCGAATGCGGCAGGGGCCAGGTACTGGCCCCTGCGCTGTCAGGGGAGGGTGATGTGGAATCTCGCGCCGCCGAGCGGGGAGTCATCCACCCGGATCTCGCCGCCGTAGCTGTGCACGATTTCGGTCACCACGGCGAGGCCAATCCCCTGGCCGGGGGAGCTGTCAGCCCGCACGCCGCGCTGGAAGATCTGCTGCGATTTGCCGGGATCGATGCCGGGACCGTCGTCTTCCACCACGATGAGCAGGCCGCGCTCCCGGTGGCGGACATGAACCCGGATCTCGCTGATGGCGAACTTGCAGGCGTTGTCCAGCAGGTTGCCCATCAGCTCCATCAGATCGCCCTGCTCGCCGTGAAAGAAGACATCGTCGTCAAACTGGAAGCCGGTCTGCAGCTTTTTGTGGCGATAGACCTTGGCGAGGCTGGCCAGCAGCTTCTCGATGAGGGGAACCGGTTCGGTGCCCTTGCTCGCGAGGCGCTTTCGCCCGGTGACGGCGCGGCGCAACTGGTACTGGATGATCTGATCCATGGTGGTGATCTGTTCATTGATGTTGTCATGGATGTCGTGGCCGAGCTTGAGCTCCTGGGCGGTGATCTGGATGAGCGCCAGCCGGGTTTTCAGGCTGTGGGCGAGATCGTTGAGGGCGTGCTGGTAGCGCTGGGTCTGCTGGCGTTCGTTCTCCAGCAACTGGTTGACCGAGCTTGTCAGGGGGGTCAGTTCGCGCTCGTAGTCGTTTGACAGCGCCTCTCGCGTACCGGCGCGGATCTCGTCAATCTGGCGCGCCATGGTGCGCAGGGAGGAGAGGCTCCAGAAACTGGTGAGCAGCAACAGAGCGCCCAGCAGACAGTAGGCGAGCAGCGCCTGGCGAATGCAGCGGTAGAGGTAATCGCGGGTCTGGGCCTGATAGCGCCGGGCGGAATCGACCATCACCACGTAGTAGGTGGTGGGGCCGGCGCCATGATTGCGCAGGAAACGCAGGCTGTAGATGAAGTAGCTCTCGCCGTTCTTGATGGTATGCAGCTTGAAGAAATAGTCCTGATCCAGTCCCCCCAGGTATCTCATCAGATCCCGGCAGATGGTCTCCTTGATGGAGACCACCTCCGGCATGTGCAGGCTGGACCAGCTCAGCACTCCGTCGGCGCGGCAGATCAGGGTGTCGAGATTGGGATCGATGGCATCCGGGGTGAGCTTGCCTAGATCCGTCATGGCGTGGGGCTCCGGCTGCTTGGACGAGAACAGCTTGGAGAGGTTCTCCTGCATGCGGACACTGGCTTTCTGGGCCTGCTCCTCGGCATGGCCGAGGTAGAGGATGTAGACGGAGAAGGCCATGATGAGCGCGATGACCAGCATGGCACTCAGCATCAGCTTGAGGTGCAGGGAGCGGCGGATCAGGGTCAGGGGATGCAACATGGCAAGGCGCATCAGCTGCAGGCGAGGTTGAAGATGTAGCCCTGGCGGCGGATGGTGGAGATGGGCTGGATGCTCCCTTCCGGATCCAGTTTTTTGCGAAGCCGGCTCACCATCACCTCGATGGTGTTGGGATCCCCTTCACCATCCCCATAGAGCTGATCCAGCAACTGCTGTTTGGAGACCACCTGACGGGCATTTCGCATCAGGTATTCCAGGATCAGATATTCGAAACTGGTCAGCACAGTGACCTCGCCGGCGATGGTCAGCTCCTTGCGGGAGAGGTCCAGCTCGTAGTCACCCGCCTTCACTCTGGGGGAGATGAAGCCGGCGCTGCGGCGTACCAGCGCATTGAGGCGGGCCAGCAGCTCGTCCTTCTGGAAGGGTTTGACCAGGTAGTCGTCCGCCCCGGCCTCCAGTCCTTCCACCTTGTCCTGCCAGTTGCCTCTGGCCGTCAGCACAATGATGGGAAAGGGGATCTGCTGCTCGCGCAGGCGGGTGATGAGCTGAAGGCCATCCATGTCAGGCAGGCCCAGATCGATGATGGCGACATCGATGGGGTAGTCGGCTGCGTAGTGCAGCGCCACCTGGGCATTGTCCGTGCTGTAAACCTGGTTCTGGGCCTCGGTCAACAGGGTGGAGAGGTGGTGATTGAGCAGCTTGTCGTCTTCAACCAGTAGGATTTTCATAAGATGCATGATGATGAGGGTCCAGGCTGCCAATTAGAGGGTCAACAAGAGGGAGAGTCAATCTGGATCCTACCTGACCCCGCTGTATCGGGACTGAATCATCCCTGTCTTCTTTCCTCATGCATTTCCCATGATGCAACGCTGTGTCATCAGCCTCGTGTTCAGGCTCGCTATCCGTGCCTGCCGGTTTCTGGGTGTTGAGGGTCAGAGCCGGTGCTGGGGCTGGTCGCGACCATTCTTATCGCACAAGCGGCTTGCCGCTTTCAGCCTGCCGGTACACAGGGGCGGGGGGCCTTGCTGGCGTCAGGCCATCCCCGAGTGCCTGCAAGCGCTTGAGGTATGAATTTAATTGTTTGAAATTAAACATGTTTACATGCCCTGGCCTGGATGCTGGAACAAAGCAGGGCAATCCCCGGCAACGGCTGAGTGGATTCACGGCGGGCAGTATCACATGAATGGTTTTTTTTGAATCCTGATTTCAATAGGCGCTTTCCTATTGTTTTGACTGTTCATCTTTGGGTTAAACAAGATAGAATCTGACCCCGAATCGGGTTTGGGGCGCAGATAGCCCAAGATGTGAGCAATGCAGGCTGTGGACTGCCTGGGTGTGCAATGTAATACGACAACATTGTTAAACATCAATCAAAACAAGAAGCTGGAGGATGTGATGGCCAACAGCACGGACAATCAGGTTAAAAGCAGCATGTTGGGAGCTGTAACCCAAGGGCGGTAGCATAAGCCTTGTTCACCTTCTGGGCTGACAACGGCATAATCTGCGTTTCCATCAATGTTGTTTTTCCACGCTCCTGAAATAAAGCGCCAACCTATTGAGGTAAATGGACTCCTCCCACACCTGTCCTAGTGTCTGTGCCATTACATCATTAGCTTGTTTATAGATGTGGTGGCATACGGCCGCCAACCATGAATCTCTTAATCTCTTTTCCATTTAATCAGATTGCAATCGGGAACCTTTCAATGAAGATCCTCGTGACTGGTGGTGCCGGTTTTATCGGTTCTGCCGTTGTTCGTCATATCATCCGGCACACCCAAGATTCAGTAGTCAACCTCGATAAGTTGACCTATGCGGGCAACCTGGAATCCTTGGCGGCTGTCTCTGCTAGCGACCGCTATGCGTTTGAACAAGTTGACATTTGCAACCGCGCCGAACTGGATCGGATCTTCGTTGCCCACCAACCCGATGCCGTAATGCACTTGGCCGCCGAGAGTCACGTTGATCGCTCCATCACGGGCCCCGCCGACTTCATCGAGACCAATATCGTCGGCACCTATATGTTGCTGGAAGCGGCACGCGCCTATTGGAACGGTCTGGACGAGGCGCGCAAGGCGGCCTTCCGCTTCCACCACATCTCCACCGACGAGGTGTATGGGGATCTGCCCCATCCGGATGAAGTCGCCGCTGGTGAGCCATTGCCACTCTTTACTGAAACCACCCCTTACGCCCCCAGCAGCCCCTATTCTGCCTCCAAGGCCTCCAGCGACCATCTGGTGCGAGCCTGGCGCCGTACTTATGGCCTGCCGACCATCGTTACCAACTGCTCCAACAACTACGGCCCCTATCATTTCCCCGAAAAGTTGATCCCGCTGGTCATCCTCAATGCTCTGGATGGCAAGTCGCTGCCGGTTTATGGCAAGGGCGACCAGATCCGCGATTGGCTCTACGTTGAGGATCATGCGCGTGCACTCTATACCGTGGTCACCACAGGTGTGATCGGTGAAACCTACAACATTGGCGGTCACAACGAGAAACAGAATCTGGACGTCGTTCATACCATCTGCGATCTGCTCGACGAGATGGTGCCTCTGTCTCCCTCGCACCTTGGGGGAGAGGGCCGGGATGAGAGGAGAAGCTACCGCGATCAAATCACCTATGTGACCGATCGCCCCGGTCACGATCGCCGCTATGCCATCGATGCTAGCAAGATGAGCGCCGAACTCGCCTGGCAACCGCAAGAGACCTTCGATTCTGGTATCCGCAAGACGGTGCAGTGGTATCTGGATAACCAGCAGTGGGTTAACAATGTCAAAAGCGGTGCCTACCAATCTTGGATAGCTAAGCAGTACGGGGAGAAGAAGTAATGAAAGGAATTATTCTGGCTGGCGGTTCTGGCACTCGTCTGTACCCTATCACCATGGGAGTATCCAAACAGCTCTTGCCAGTTTATGACAAGCCTATGATTTATTATCCACTGTCCGTACTGATGCTTGCCGGGATCAGGGAAGTTCTGATTATCACGACACCTGAAGATCAAGACAGCTTTCAACGTTTGTTAGGTGATGGCAGTCAATTTGGTATTTCACTGGAATATGCAGTTCAGCCAAGCCCGGATGGGCTTGCTCAAGCATTTATTATCGGTGAGGAATTCATCGGGCATGAATCAGTATGCTTGATACTTGGTGATAACATGTTTTGGGGCCAGGGTTTTTCACCCATGCTTCGAGATGCTGCTAGCAGAAAAGAAGGGGCAACAGTATTCGGCTATAAAGTTCAAGATCCTGAAAGATTTGGGATTGTGGAATTTGATGATAAGCAGAGTGTCATTTCAATCGAAGAGAAGCCGGCACAACCTAAGTCACATTTTGCAGTAACTGGGCTCTACTTTTACGACAATCAAGTAGTCAATATTGCCAAACAAGTCAGACCCTCTAAACGAGGAGAGCTTGAGATAACCAGTATCAATCAAGCATATCTGGAGCGAGGACAACTTAATGTTGAATTGTTGGGGCGGGGATTTGCATGGCTCGACAGTGGTACTCATGAAAGCTTGCTTGAAGCATCAAACTTCGTGGCAACCATTGAAGCCAGACAGGGTTTTAAAATAGCCTGTCTTGAAGAAATTGCATGGCGAAACAGTTGGTTGAGTAAAAATGACGTAGCCATTACTGCAAATCGTATGGCAAAAAATAGCTATGGACAGTATTTGCTCGATCTCATAAAGGATTAATGATGGAATTGATAAAGTTAATTGATTTCCCTGTGTTGGGAGATGAACGAGGTTCATTGCTTGCTTTGGAAGGAAATAAAAACATACCTTTCGATATAAAGCGAGTATATTACATCTATGGTACACAAAATGGTGTTGCCCGTGGCTTTCATGCCCATAAAGAGTTAAAACAAGTCGCTATTTGCCTGAATGGAAGTTGTCGCTTTGTGATGGACAATGGTGTTGAAAAATCAGATGTGGTCTTGAATTCTCCATCACAAGGTCTGTTGATTGATACTATGCAGTGGCATGAGATGTATGATTTTAGCAGCGATTGTATCTTGTTGGTGCTAGCAAGCGATGTTTATGATGAAGCTGATTACATCAGAAACTATGATGATTTTTTAACTTTTGCCAAGAGGCATGACTGATGTTCATCCACGCTCTTAGTGACGTACAGTCAAGTGATATTGGTAATGGTACTCGGATATGGCAATTTTCAGTTGTGCTTCAGGGTGCCAAGATAGGTCAAGAATGTAATATATGTGCACATACTCTAATTGAAGGTGATGTCATTATTGGTGATCGTGTTACGGTAAAATCCGGTGTCTATATCTGGGATGGTATAAGAATCGAGGATGATGTTTTTATTGGTCCTTGTGTAGCATTCACTAATGATCGGCATCCTAGGTCTAAAGTGTACCCAGTAGAGTTTCCTACAATGGTAATAAAACAGGGTGCATCTGTTGGCGCTAACGCAACCCTATTACCTGGTATTACGGTTGGAAAATATGCCATGGTGGGGGCTGGTGCCGTCGTCACTAAAGATGTACCTGATTATGCGGTCGTTGCTGGAAATCCAGCTAAAGTAATTCGTTATATTGAGATGGAAAAATGATTAATTTCCTCGATTTGAAAGCTATTAACAGTCAATATCAGAAAGAACTGAAAGATGCTTGCTCCAGAGTAATTGACTCTGGCTGGTATATTATGGGTAATGAGTTAAGTGAGTTTGAAATTGAGTTTTCTCGCTATTGCGGCACCAAGCATGCAATTGGTGTAGCCAATGGACTGGATGCTCTCAACTTGGTGCTGAGAGCATGGAAAGAACTTGGCAAGTTGCAAGCAGGCGATGAAGTCATTGTACAGGCCAATACCTACATAGCCTCCATTCTGGCGATTACTGAAAATGACCTGGTTCCTGTTTTACTGGAACCAAACCCAGACACCTTTAACCTGGAACCGGCGCAGGTTAGAGGGTCTATCACATCAAAAACCAAAGCCATACTTCCAGTACATCTATATGGCCAACTTTCTCCTATGCCAGAATTGATGGCTATTGCCGCAGAGTTTGATTTACTGGTACTGGAGGATTGTGCCCAAGCGCATGGTGCGGAAGTTCAGGGCAAGCGTGCAGGCAACTGGGGGCATGCTGCCGGTTTCAGCTTCTATCCAGGAAAAAACCTGGGTGCTCTGGGAGATGCAGGAGCTGTGACAACGAATGAAGATGAGTTGGCTCAGACAATCAGAGCACTGCGTAATTATGGTTCGCACAAAAAATATGAGAATCTGTATCAAGGAGTCAACAGTCGGTTAGATGAAATTCAGGCCGCGATGATGCGAGTAAAACTGCCTTATCTGGAAGGGGAGACCGCTCGTCGTCAAAGTATTGCCCAATCTTATCGCACACGAATTACTAATTCTCTGGTGAAATTACCAAGTGTGGAACATGAAAGTGCACATGTATGGCACTTGTTTGTTATACGTAGCGGGGTACGTGATCAGCTGCAGCAATGGTTGTCTGAGCAAGGTATCCAGACGCTGATCCATTACCCAATCCCGCCACATAAACAAAAAGCTTACCCCGAGCTCCAGGATTATCGACTGCCGTTGACAGAGCAGATCCATCAGCAAGTCCTTTCTCTTCCAATGGATCCGACGATGAGCGATGAGGCTGTGACAAGGGTGATCGATGCGGTGAACGGCTTTAAAGCATGAGACGCCTGCTTAAAGTGACCGCGATGACGGGCCTGTTAACGCTCCTCAAAATGGCGATGGGTTTTGTTATTGCGAAGGTGGTGGCCATTTATACTGGCCCCACCGGGATGGCTATGTTGGGCCAGGTTCAGAGTATGGTCGGTAGCCTCAACGGGGTCATCAATGCGCCAGTAGGTAGCGGGATTGTTCGTTATACCGCTGAGAAGAAAGAGCAGGGTTTTGAGGCGTGTGCGCCTTGGTGGCGAGCGGCAGTTCAGTGGGTACTGATTATTTCTGCCATCACGATTCCTAGCGGATTGCTGCTAGCTGAGCACATCGCCAACTGGCTATTTCAAGATAAAGCACTCGCCTGGATTGTAATGGCTACCGTCTGTGTCTTGCCATTATCTGCTATAGGTACACTGTGTAATTCGGTCATTAACGGCCAGCAACTGTATCGCCGATATGTTGGCTTAGGGATGCTATCTGCCCTTATTTCCGGTTGCGTCATGTTGAGCATGATAGTGATGGCCAATATCCAGGGAGCCTTGTTGGCAGCAGCTGTACAGGCTGCTTTGATCGGGCTGGTGATGCTGGTTGTTAACCTGCGCCAACCTTGGTTGAGAGTGCAATACTGGTGGGGGAGTACAACCAAGGAAGCGAGAAAAGCTATTGGCGGCTACATGCTGATGGCGATCACTACCGCCTTGACCGTTCCGATATCGCTGATTCTGGTTCGTACTATCCTGGTCGATCAAGTCGGCTGGGAGGCTGCAGGCCATTGGCAGGCGGTATGGAAAATATCAGAGGTCTACCTTGGTGTGATTACCATGGCGCTGGGGACCTATTACTTACCCCGTCTCTCCTCTCTTGTCGGTGTCGATGCGATTGTCAATGAGATTCATAGAACGGCACTTGTGATTATACCGATAGTCGGGGTCATGGCGTTGGGTGTTTACCTATTGCGTGATGTGGCTATTTGGTTGCTTTTTACCGAGGAGTTCAGATCGGCCAGGGATCTCTTTGCTATTCAATTGTGTGGTGATGTAGCGAAGATTGCTAGTTGGTTATATGCATACCCTATGCTCTCTCGTGGTGCAGCTAAATGGTTTATGACTACAGAAGTATTTTTCTCCATTATATTTGTGATTATTTCCTATCTGCTTATTCTATCAATGGGGACAAAAGGTGCGGCACTTGCATATGCAATAAATTATTCATTGTATTTTATTTTTGTGTTTGCAAATGTCAAAAGGTTTTCTCGATAAAATATTTTAATTTTCCAGCTGACGTCATCATGGTCTATTTTTACATGGCTTTTTGTATCAGCCTGTATGTAGCTTTAATGGTTTTTAGTTGAACATAAACAGCGATATGAATTTTTCTCTCATAACATAAAAGTTTTAATTTGTTATGTTTCTCATTCAATAGAATATGTTTGTGGAAATATATGGTGTTTATTTATCGCCATGTTTTCAATGAGTGTTAGTTTGAGTTTGATGGATTATAATTATGAAGATCCTTGTTTATGGTGAGTATAGTGGTTATGGAAATTCATTGGCTGCTGGTTTTAAAGAGCTTGGGTATGAGGCTTCAGTTTTTTCCCCAAATGGTGACGGATGGAAGAATTTAAATTCAGATATTAGCCTTTCATCATCAAGTAAAATAGGTAGATTGTTAGAGTTATTTTCTATTGTTCCCAAGTTTTTAAAGTTTGATGTTGTCTATATAATGAACCCCACATTCTTCAATTTCAAACTACTTGGTCCTCTTATTCTTCTTTTGTTAAAAATAAAAAAAATAAAGATATACCTATTATGTTGTGGTGATGATGTTGAGTACATTAAAGCAGGGGAGTCAGGAGCTCTAGAGAAGTTTGTTTTTAATGGCATTAAATATCCATCTGTAAATTATTTTAAGACAGTGGAAGATAAAGTTGTTAATTATCTCTGTGCTAAAGCGGCGCTTAAAATAATACCTACAATGTATGATTATGAACTACCATGGAAATTGAGTGGGTTTTCTAATAAAGTAACAAAAGTTATTCCTCTAGCATGTCACCTTGATGCCATTAGCAAATTAAGAAAGACAAACTTCAATTCTATTAAAATAATGCATGGGATCAACCGCCGGGATGTAAAGGGTACTGATTATATACTTTCTGCTTTAAAACGTATTGAAGAAGAATTTAAAAATGTTACTGTATATACGCCTGAAAAAATGAGTCAGTCAGACTATCTTCGCTTATTTTCAGAAATAGATATCTCTATTGACCAATGTAAATGTCATAGCTATGGCATGAATGCGATTTATGCGATGTTGCATGGGCATGTAGTGTTAGCTCCTGCTGATATACACCACTGTAAATCACTAGGCATTCCAACTTCACCTGTAATATCTATTTCGGCGAGTGAGGATGCTATATATGAAGCAGTGAGAAAGGTGTTAATTGAAAAGGATAAGCTAGACAGTCTTAAGTATGATTGCTATGTCCATGCAAGAATGTTGCATTCACCAGTAAATGTATGCAAAAAGCTTATTTCAGAGCTCTAATTCCTTATTGTCTAATGCTAAAAGAATATCTCTGGTGATAAATATGAAAAAAATATGTTTTTTTATAGGGAATATTAATAATGTGGGTGGTACTGAGCGTGTCACTTCGGTTATTGCTAATGAATTACAATTGCGTGGTTATCAAACCTATATTTTAAGCTTACAGTGTGGTGATAAGCCATTTTTTGAGCTGGAAAAATCTATTCATGTTAGCCAGATATTCAATTCACAAGGTCGTGGTTTAACTCGATATCCCAACGCAATTGTTAAATTACGTAAATACTTGAAGGAGCATAATATAGACATACTTGTTGATGTTGATTCTATGTTGGCTCTCTATTCGATACCTGCTATGGTTGGTTTGAGTGCTCGTCATATATGCTGGGAGCATTTCAATTATAAAGTTGATCTTGGTAAGTGGCCTCGTCGCCTAGCTAGAAAATTAGCCGCTCGTTTCGCTGATGATGTTATAACGCTTACTGAGAGAGATAAAAACTTATGGAATTGTAATACTGTTTGCCGGGCAAAAATTACGGCCATTCCTAATCCAGTTACAATTGAAATACCAATAATTTCTAATTTTAATAAAGAAAAAATATTTTTAGCGGTTGGTAGGTTGGCTTATCAGAAAGGGTTTGACTTATTGCTTCAAGCATGGCGGGAAGTTTCATTAAGTCACCCTGAATGGCAACTTAGAATCGTGGGGGATGGTGAAGACAGAGATAGTTTAGAAAGAAAATGTCATTATTTAGGTATTGAGAGTAATACAGCAATTTTGCCAAAAACGAATGAAATAGAAAAGTATTATAAACAGGCAGCCTTTTTCGTAATGAGTTCTCGTTTTGAGGGATTACCTTTAGTATTGATAGAGGCCCAGGCTTATGGCTTGCCAATAATTAGTTTCGATTGTGATACAGGACCTGCGGAAGTAGTCAAGCATGAGCATACAGGTTGGCTCTGTGAGTCAGGTAACATATCCGCTTTGCGTGATGAGATGCTTAAGGCTATAAAGATATCAACATGTGATAGTGAGTATATAAATTATTCTAAACAAGCAATTCAAAACGTAGAGCGTTTTAAACCCAAACCAATCGTTGATACTTGGGTTCGACTAATCCAAACCTCGTGAGTTTATATGCACGTATCTAAATTCAATGTGAAAGTGATAATTTGTTTTTTGTTTTCACTTATCTATGGGGTGTCGTTAACATTATTACCTAACGAGTTGTTTAGAGATAGAGTCAGCTATATTAATTATGCCGAAAACTCTTTAGACATTATGGGGCGGTATGATGGGCTTTCTTTGTTTACAAATGAACCATTGTTTCTTATTATCAACAACTTATTGTCACAATTTATTAGTCCTGATGTTACGCCTCTGGTTTTTGTTTTCTTTGTTTCTTTTACTGCGTGCTACTTCATTTTATTAAAAAGTAAAAATATTTTTTTTGGCATTCTAGGTATTCTGGCTCTACTTTTAATTCCTCAGGCATTTCATATGCAGTTTGTAGTGTTACGTCAGGCATTAGCTGCATCAATCTTGGTTTGGATTGCTTATTTCTTATGGGATAAAAGATATTTTATACCATTAGTTTTTTTTATTGGTTTTATCCATTCTTCAATGTTCATGGTTTTTCTGTTTCTAACAGTGGATAGAGTGTTTATAAAAATTGTTAGCGAAAAAATCGTATTTCGTTCTTTCGCCGCAATTTTCATATCGGCTCTGGCAAGTTTTCTGATATTACCCATAGCTGAATTATTAGCTATGCGACAAGCTGATGGATATGAATCCGCTTCAATGGGTGGTAGTGGTGGTAACTTCGTTCTATATTCAGTAATTCTTTTAATTACACTAACACAATATAAGCAACGATTTATTCATGATGGTTTGTATGTCATTGGTGTTATTGGTGTGTCAATTTATATTGGAATGTATTTTTTTAGTCCGTTTGCAGGTAGGTTAATTACCACCTTTATGCCATTTATAATTTGTTTAATGTGCCAATTTGGCAATGCGAGAGCATTTCTTTTGTTAGGCTTGATCGTCTTCATAAACTCATTGATATTTAAAGGTTCAATTGAAAACAATAGCCTGACAGTAGATGGGATTAAATTTTTGTTTGGTTGATGATAAATGAATATTGTTATTACAATAACCTGCCTTGGAATGGGTGGGGCTCAGCGGCAAGTATGTGAACTAGCTGAACAGTTTGCAAAACTAGGGCATCAAGTGTTGATTGTTGCAATGAACGATGAACCAGTGAACTGGTTGCGTTCAAGTGACGTTCGTGTGATATCTTTGGGCATGAAGAAGTCACTATTTAGTTTTGTTCGTACCTATTTGAAGGCGAGAAATATAATAATAGATTTTAAGCCTGATATAGTTCATAGCCATATGGTACATGCAAATTTATTCTCCCGTTTACTGCGTTTGACGACATCATTTCCTAAATTAATATGCACTTCCCACAGTTCTAACGAGGGTGGCGCTTTGCGAATGTTCGCTTATCGTGTAACTGAACGATTGTGTGAATTGAACACCAACGTTAGTCAGGAAGCGGTAGATATATCCATCAAACGTGGCGCTGCTTCTGCTGAAAATATGATTGCTGTACATAATGGTATTGATATGCAGCAATTTACTTTTAGCCAAGACAGTCGCTTACGTTTACGAAGTGAGCTTGGACTGACGAATGGAACCCCATTGCTGCTTGCAGTTGGGCGACTCACCGTGGCTAAAGATTACCCTAATTTATTGGTTGCATTCGGCCTATTACCTAAAGAGTTTTCTCATGCACATCTTGCAATCATCGGTGCTGGAGAAGAAGAAGAAAACCTCCATAAACAGGTTATAGAGTGCGGCGTCAGCTCCCGGGTTCATTTCTTGGGCTTGCGTCGAGATGTGAGTGAATGGATGAGTGCTGCAGATGTATTTGTTTTGTCATCTGCATGGGAGGGCTTCGGTTTGGTTGTCGCTGAAGCCATGGCATGTCAACGTGTTGTGGTCGCAACCGATTGTGGTGGAGTAAAAGAAGTAATAGGTGATTGTGGTTTCCTGGTTGCTCCCCGTAAGTCAGAGAAATTAGTTGAAGCGATTATCGCTGCATTGTCGTTGAAACCCGATGAATATGCTGATTTAGGTGCTGCTGCAAGACAGAGAATAGAAGAATACTATTCTCTGTCTGCTACGGTTTCCAAGTGGTTGAAGTTGTATGACAAGAAACTATGACGTCATTGTTTCATCACAGTAATCAATACTTTTAGTGAACGAATTTATAAACTTAGTCGCTAGTCCCAGTTGTGGGGAGATACTCTAAATGTTAGTTAAGTTGGTTCGGGTTTCGACGTATTTAATTGTTAATTTATTTTATTTCATTTTCTTCATAAAAAAACTTAAGTTTAGTCTCTTTGATAGTAATTTACCTTTTAATTTTAATATTTCCAAGGCGAAGGTTTTCATTGGTAAGGCATTAAGAGTCAGGTCGGGAGTTTCTTTTAATGTAACCTCTGGGGTTTTGACTATTGGCAATAGAGTTTTTTTTAACAACTATTGCTCCATAAATTGTCATGATTCTATCACTATAGGTGATGATGTTTTATTTGGTGAAGGGGTGAAAATATATGATCATGATCATGTGTTCTCTGCAGCCACAGGTGTGTTAAAAAATGAATTTACTACATCAAGGATTACGATTGGTAATAATGTTTGGTTGTGCTCTAATGTCGTCATTTTGAAAGGTGTTAGTATTGGTGATAATGCAGTGATAGCTGCAGGTTCAGTGGTAAGTAAAGATATTCCTGCATCATGTGTCTATGTAAATGGTAATGTGAAAGAAATTAAAAATAGGATTTTAAATTGAAAAAAATTGTTATCTCATCTAACACCAGTTGGAGCATTTTTAATTTTAGATTAGAGCTAATAAAGCAACTTGTTGCAAAAGGTTTTCATATAGAGATTATTTCTCCTGAAGACACTTACAGTAATAAACTTCGTGAGCTTGGTTTTATAGTTCATGATATCAAGATGGCATCAAGTAACATATCACCTTTTATAGATTTGGTTTCTCTATTTAATTATGCAACCTTGCTTCTAAAAATAAAGCCTGATTATTATTTGGGCTTTACTGCTAAACCTAATATATACGGTGGTTACATTGCGGCTCTGCTCGGAAGTCGTGTAGTAAATAATATTGCTGGTTTAGGGCGTACTTTTTCAAGTAAGGGCATTTTACAGAGTCTGATGCAATTTATGTATCGCATTGGCTTGAGTAAGAGCTATCATGTTTTTTTCCAAAATAAAGATGATTTGGCATTGTTTGAAAGTAATGGTTTAGTTGGGAAGGGAACTCGCTCTATTTTACCTGGTTCCGGTGTTAATACACATCGTTTTAATCCGAAAAGTTACCAAAATCATGCTTCTTCACTTACACCATCGGATGTTAACGTCCTCCGAAAAACTAAGTTTACGTTTCTCTTTTCAGCTCGACTTCTATTGGAGAAAGGTATACGTGAATACATAAATGCAGCTCGTGAAATTTGCCTTGAGTTTGAGTGTGTTGAATTTAAAGTCTTAGGTAAGCATACTGGTAGTACGGCTGAAATACCGAGGGAGGAATTAGAAAAAGCCTGTTCAGAAGGTGTAATACAATATTTGGGGGTAACTGATGATGTTGTTAGTGTTTTGCATGGTGTGGATTGTTTTGTTTTGCCTAGCTATTATCGGGAAGGTGTCCCCCGTTCTTTGCTTGAAGCTGGAAGTTGTGGCTTGCCATTGATAACAACAGATTCTGTTGGATGCCGTGAGACAGTAATCGATGGTGTTAATGGTTTCCTCGTTATGCCTCAGAATTATGTGTCATTGACTGATGCGATTAAGAAAATGATTTCGTTATCACATAATGATGTGAGGCTCATGGGAGAAGCTAGTCGGAAATATATGATAAATAATTTCAGTGAAAATCTTGTTTTTGAGAAATATGAACAAATTTTACAGAGGAAATAAAATGAAATATCTCATAACAGGTGCCGCTGGTTTTATCGGAAGTGCTGTAGCTAAACGCCTTTGCGAACATGGGCACGATGTAGTCGGAGTTGATAATCTGAATGATTATTACGACGTCTCACTGAAAGAGAGCCGTCTTGCTCAGCTGGTGTGTGAAACCAATTTTGATTTTCGCAAGCTTGATCTGGCCGATCGTGAAGGAATGGCCGAGTTTTTTGTCAAGGAGCAATTTGATCGGGTAATTCATCTGGCCGCGCAGGCCGGTGTGCGCTACTCCCTGGAAAACCCCTTTGCCTATGCCGACAGCAATCTGGCAGGGCATTTGGCCATTCTGGAAGGGTGCCGTCACAACGGTGTCAAGCATCTGATCTATGCTTCTTCCAGTTCTGTGTATGGTATGAACGGCAAAATGCCGTTTGCCACCCAAGATGCCGTCGATCACCCAGTCTCACTCTATGCTGCTTCGAAAAAGGCCAATGAGCTGATGGCGCACACTTATTCCCATCTGTACGGCCTTCCGACCACAGGTCTGCGCTTTTTCACCGTCTATGGGCCATGGGGACGGCCTGACATGGCGTTGTTCAAATTCACCAAAGCCATGCTGGCCGGTCAGCCAATTGATGTTTATAACAATGGCCAGTTGAGCCGTGATTTTACCTATATCGACGATATCGTTGAGGGTATCTTGCGTATTGCCGATGTTGTGCCGGTTGGCAATCCTGACTGGCAATCAGCAGCAGGTTCACCCGCAGATAGCAGTGCCCCTTATCGTATCTTCAATATCGGTAATGGCAGTCCGGTCAAATTGATGGACTTTATCGATGCCTTGGAAAAGGCCCTGGGTATTGAAGCCATCAAAAATATGTTGCCAATGCAGGCCGGTGATGTTTATGCCACTTGGGCCGACACGGAAGACTTCTTCGAAGCGACAGGATATCGTCCTGCCATGTCTGTTGAAAAAGGGGTTAAGGCTTTTGTCGAATGGTATAAAAACTATTATAACGCGCAGCAGTAAGCGAGGTTTTTTGTGAAAATTGCTATTTGTGGTACGGGTTATGTAGGGTTGTCCAATGCAGTATTGCTGGCACAGCATCATGAGGTAGTCGCAGTTGATGTCGTCGCTGAAAAGGTTGAGATGATTAATCAGAAGCGCTCTCCCATCGTGGATAAGGAGATCGAAGAGTATCTTGCTGATCACAAGCTGAATCTACGTGCAACCCTGAATAAAAAAGACGCATACCAACAGGCCGATTTTGTCATTATTGCAACGCCAACGGATTATGACCCCGAGAGCAACTATTTTAATACCAGTACGGTTGAATCCGTAGTGAAGGAGGTGATGGCGATTAATCCGAATGCGGTAATGGTGATCAAATCCACCATTCCTGTTGGGTTTACTGCTAGGCTGCGTGAAGAGTTGGGATGTGCCAATCTGATTTTCTCGCCAGAGTTTTTGCGTGAAGGGCGCGCTCTTTATGACAACTTGCATCCTTCTCGTATCGTGGTGGGGGAACGTTCAGAGCGGGCTCAGGTGTTTGCCAATCTGTTGTTGGAGGGTGCCATCAAAAAGGATGTTCCTGTGCTCTTTACTGACAGCACAGAAGCAGAGGCGATCAAGCTGTTTGCCAATACCTATCTTGCGATGCGAGTGGCATTTTTCAACGAACTGGATACCTATGCACAACTGCATGGGTTGGATAGTCGGCAAGTGATTGATGGAATCGGTCTGGATCCACGTATCGGTAATCATTATAACAATCCCTCCTTTGGCTATGGTGGCTATTGCTTGCCAAAAGACACCAAGCAGCTGCTGGCCAACTACAACAAGGTGCCCAATAACCTGATCCGCGCCATTGTGGACTCTAACACTACACGCAAGGATTTTATTGCCGACTCGGTGATTCGTAAAAATCCAAAGCGTGTAGGTGTATATAGATTGGTGATGAAAGCAGGATCAGATAATTTTCGAGCCTCCGCAATCCAGGGCGTGATGAAACGAATCAAGGCAAAAGGCATTGAAGTCGTAATCTATGAGCCTACTCTGGGAGAGAAAGAATTTTTCCATTCTAAGGTAATAACTGATTTGTCAGAGTTCAAAGAAAATTGCGATGTGATCTTGGCGAACCGACGGGTAGCTGAACTTGATGATGTCATCGACAAACTTTACACTCGTGATCTTTTTGGTTCTGACTGATATTTATCTTTCTTTTGTAAAAATCTTTTGAGGCCTCCTTTGAGCTATCAACGTCGTCATTCACGCTGGTATGAGCGTGTGTTATTCAGCCCTCCTGCCTTGTTCATCTTCGGGGCCTTGCTTGCGGTTTGCCTGCCTGCGATTGAGCGATGGGGCTTGGCGTTTTGGCATCACCTCGATGCAGTCCGGATCAATACCCTGAGCGGTGCCTTTGTGGCGTTTCTGCTGACCGGGATTGTGCTGCATCGCTTCCTGCGCTATCCGGGCGCAAGTCCCGTGGCCTATATGATCCCCACGGTGACCACCCTCTATGGTGCCCTGGTCGGCATTCTCTTCTTCCTGCGGCTGCCTTACAGCCGTCAGGTATTGTTCGAGTCGTATCTGGTTGCCTTGCTTTGCTGCTGGCTGGCCTACTTCATTGGCCGCCGTTACCGGACCCCCAAATACGCCTTGCTGCCCTTTGGGGACTATCAGGCCCTGACCCGGCACGAGAGTGTGCAGTGGCGTCTGCTCGACAAACCCGATCTCGGGGCCGTGCGTTATGACGCCGTGGTGGCAGATCTTCGAGATGAGGAGCTGGCGGGTGAGTGGGAGCGTTTCCTGGCGCGCTGCGCCCTGGCGCATATCCCCGTCTACCACATCAAGCAGATCAGCGAGACCCTGACCGGGCGCGTGAAGATTGATCATCTGCACGAGAACCAGCTTGGTTCCCTCTTGCCGTCCCCCGTCTATGCCTTCATCAAACGTGGAATGGACATTCTGGCCGCGTTGATCGCGATCCCGCTGTTCTCCCCCCTGATGCTGGTGACGGCGATCCTCATCAAGCTGGAGAGTCCGGGCCCCGTGATGTTCCTGCAAAACCGGGTAGGGAAGGGGAACAAGGATTTTCGCATCTACAAGTTCCGCAGCATGTGCAAGGATTCGGAAAAAGCCGGCGCCCAGTTTGCCCAGGACGGCGACATGCGCGTCACCCGGGTGGGCAAGGTGATCCGCAAGCTGCGCATCGACGAGCTGCCGCAGTTCTTCAACGTCCTTAAAGGGGACATGAGCCTGATTGGGCCAAGACCGGAGCAGCGCACGTTCGTCGATCAGTTCGAACGGGAGATCCCCTTCTACATGTACCGTCACATCGTGCGGCCCGGGATCAGTGGCTGGGCGCAGGTGGTCCACGGTTATGCCGCCGATGCCGATGATACCCGCATCAAGATCGAGCACGATTTTTACTACATCAAGCACTTCTCCCTCTGGCTGGATGTGCTCATCGTGTTCAAGACCATCCGCACCATCCTGACCGGTTTTGGCGCGCGGTAATCCCGATGCGGATCTTGTTGCTGGGGGCTCGTGGCCAGTTGGGACGAGCCCTTTTTTCTGCCCTTTGCCGGGATTATCCCCATTGGCAGGTGACGGCCCTTGGCAGGGATGCGTGTGATATCACCGACCCCGGTGCGCTGATCAGCGCCCTGAACCGCCATCAGCCTGATGTCATCCTCAACGGTGCGGCCTATACGGCAGTCGATCTCGCACAGAGCCAGCCCGAGCTGGCAGAGCGTATCAATCATCTGGCCGTCGCACTGCTTGCCCGGGAAGCCGGTGCCAGGGGGGCGCTGCTGGTGCATTTTTCCACCGACTATGTGTTCGATGGCTCCGGCAGCGCTCCCTGGCGCGAGGTGGATGTGCCTGCCCCGCTCAATGTCTACGGTGCCAGCAAGCTGGCCGGAGAGCAGGCCATTCAGGAGCTATGTCCCCATCATCTGATCGTGCGCACCAGCTGGGTTTATGGTGGGGAAGAGGCACACTTCGCCCGAGCCATCTTGCGCCGTGCCAACGAGGGCAAGCCCCTTGAGGTGGTGGCGGATCAGTGGGGAGCGCCGACCCAGGTGGGCTGGCTGGCAACGTCCGTTCTCCTGGCGCTGACACAGGTCGTAAAGGCGCCAGACAAGGGCGGCCTCTATCATCTCTGCCCCGCAGGCGAGACGAGCTGGCATGGCTTTGCATCGGCCCTGGTTGAGGAAGGTTGTCGGCTTGGTCTGCTGGCGCAGCCCGTTCCGATAAAACCCATTCCATCTGCAAACTGGCCCCAGGCAGCCCGTCGGCCATCCAACTCCAGGCTCGATTGTCGACGGTTTGCCACTGTGTTCGGGATCCAGATCCCGGCCTGGGAAGGGCTGATGAGCCGCTGGCTTGCCAGTCAGTGTGAAGGTGAATGACGTGACGCGTGTCTTGATGGCTCTCTGTTTTCCTCTGGAGGTGTTCCATGCACCAGCGTAAAGGCATCATCCTGGCCGGGGGATCCGCCACCCGTCTCTATCCGGCGACGCTGGCCATCAGCAAGCAACTGCTGCCGGTCTATGACAAGCCCATGATCTATTACCCCCTCTCAACCCTGATGCAGGCGGGTATCCGTGAGATTCTCATCATCAGCACGCCGCTGGATCTGTCCCGCTTCGAGCTGCTGTTGGGGGATGGCAGCCAGTGGGGGATGCAATTTTGCTACGCGGTGCAGGAAGAGCCTGCCGGGCTGGCCCAGGCGCTGCTCATTGCCGAATCCTTTCTGGCCGGCAACCCCTGCTGCCTGATTCTGGGGGACAACATCTTCTATGGCACCGAGCTGCCCCGCCAGTTGCAGCGCGCGAGCGCCAAGACGCAAGGCGCCACCCTGTTTGCCTATCATGTACAGGATCCCGAACGTTACGGTGTGCTGGGGTTCGACGGCGAGGGGCGGGTCGAGTCGATCGTCGAGAAGCCGGCATATCCTGCCAGTCAATACGCGGTGACGGGCATCTATTTCTACGATGCCACGGCAAGCGAGATTGCTCGGGACCTGCGCCCTTCGTCACGGGGAGAGCTCGAGATCACCGATGTCAATCTCCATTATCTGGCACAGCAAAGTCTGGAGGTCTGTTTCATGGGGCGTGGTGCTGCCTGGCTGGATACCGGGACCCATGACAGCCTGCAGGAGGCGAGCAGCTTCATCCAGACCCTGGAGAAACGCCAGGGGCTCAAGGTGGCCGCTCCGGAGGAGATCGCCTGGCGCCAGGGCTGGATCTCTGACGAGGCGCTGGCGTCACTGGCACAGCCACTGGCAAAAAGCGGGTATGGCGCCTATCTGTTGCGTCTGCTGCAAGAGCCCTTTGGCAAAATGCACCCCGATTGGGATTGATAAGGCACTCCATTGGGTGATATATCCTTGCCCATTATTCCAAAGAAAACACCTATGCACTTTATTTCATTGAAGATTCCGGATGTTATCCAGATCCGCCACCAGCGTCATCCAGATGAGCGGGGCGACTTCATGGAGCTGTTTCGCCACGATCTCTTCACCCGCAGATGCGGTGATTTTTGCTTCGTTCAGGACAATCTGAGTCGTTCCCGACAAGGGACACTACGGGGGCTGCATTATCAGCGTCAGCGGCCCCAGGGCAAGCTGATACAGGTGCTGGCAGGCACCATCTTCGACGTGGCCGTCGACGTGCGCGCCGGGAGCCCGACCCTGGGCCAGTGGGTGGGGGTGTCGCTCTCGGCCGAGGAGGGAACCTCCCTCTGGATCCCGCCAGGTTTTGCCCACGGCTTTTATGTTCAGAGCGAATGGGCCCAGGTGCTCTACAAATGCACCGATTATTACGCTCCCGAGCTGGAAGCCTCCCTTCACTGGTCGGATCCGACACTGGCTATTGAGTGGCCCCTCATGGACAATGTGCCATTACGCTTGTCAGAGAAAGACCGTCACGCCCCTCTCTGGCAATCACCTCATCTTCAGAGCCCGATATGAACAAACAAGTATTCGATAATTCAGACAGTCAGCTGCCCCAGGGTTGGCAAGCCTCTTCCGGTGATGAAATCGATCTGCGTGAGCTGATCCTGGTCCTGTGGCGCCAGAAAATACTGATCCTGCTGGTCGCAGGCGTCTTTGCCGCAGCAGGTATCGCCTATGCCCTGCTGGCCCCCCAGGTCTGGGTCAGCCAGGCCGAGATCAGGTCGCCCACCCTCAAGGAGGTGGAGTCCCTCGAGCTCAACATCAATCAGCTGATCAATGCCCAGGTACCGGTGGCGGCTTTTACTGCCTTTGACAAGAAGGCGCTCTATGGCGACTTCGTCAACAACTTCAACAGCTTCAACAACAAGCGCCAGTTCCTGCAAGAAAGGGGTTACCTGGATGCCGAGGCCGCGCAGGCCGACGTCACAGACCCCAAAGGCAAGCGGCTGCTGCTCAAGAAAATGGCCGAGGGGATCAGCGCCAAGGCACCGGACAAATTGCGTGAAGATGTGACGCTCTCCTTTGCCGCGGCCACGGCGGGGGAGGCCAAATCCCGGCTGGAGCAGTACATCGCCTTTATCCAGCATCAGGAGTCGGCGGCCAAGGGCAAGGAGCTGTATACCATCTGGCAGAACCGCATCAAGACGCTGCAGACCCAGTTCGAGAGTGCCAAGGCCGATACCCTCAAGCAGTTGCAAGACGATATTCTGCGTACCGAATATGGTCTGCGTATTACACAGGCGGCCGGGCTGGAGGCGCCGGTGCAGAATCTGCAGGAGCAGGGGAGCCTTCCCATCGATCTGGGGGCGCGCGCCCTCTCCGAGAAGCTCAAGATCCTCAAGGAGATCAAGAACCCCGAGTTCCTCAACCCGGCGCTGAGCGACCTGCGCCTGCAATTGGGCAGTCTTGAGGCCCTCAAGCTTGAAGCACAGCCCTTCCAGTCGTTCGCCTATCTGGCTTCGCCGAGTGAACCCCTGAGCCGCGAGCAGCCCAAGCGTCCTCTGGTCGTGGTGCTGGCTACCCTGCTCGGTGGCATGCTGGGGGTGGGCATCGTGCTGGTGCGCCATGCGTTTCGCCGACCGGAATCGGCACAAGGATGATTGAAGTGAACAAGGGGGGCTTTGCCCCCCTTCATGTATGGCGTGTCGGAAGAAAACGAGCATGAGCATGACACAACAGGGAGCAGTGACGGTGACGTCGACGACAGGGATATTGGGGGTTGTCAGCCTCCTTTACTGGTTGCTTGGCATGCATTTTTTCATGCACAACCCAGGCGGGGCAGGGCTCTATCTGCCGTTCAATGCCTGGGGCTGGATCTTCGCCAGCCTGGTGATGGCGCTGGGGTTGTGGCATGTGACCCTCAGCCAGCGACTGGTGGTCTCGCCGCTGCTGACGGCCCAGTGGCTGGGGGGGATCTTGTTGTTGCTGCCCATGGCCTATCCGGGATTCGAGCTCAAGGACTATGCCATTCCCCGGCTGCTGGGGCTGTTTGCCGGCCTGCTGTTTCTGGCAAGCCTCTATCAGTGGCGATTCGACCGCGAGGCGCGAGACAGGCTGCTCTATCTGCTGCTGGGGGCCGTCGCCATCGAGGCGCTGCTCGGCCTGGTGCAGTATTACCTGCTGGTGCCGGGCAACTGGATTGGGTACGACACCCAGACCAACCGCCCCTATGGCATCTTCCAGCAACCCAACGTGATGGCGAGCTTCATGGCGACCGGCCTGTCACTGGCCATCTGGCTGGAGCTGCGCGGTGATGCCAACCCTTGGCTCAAGGGGCTGCGCTATGGGGTGATCCTGGCCACTTCTCTGCTGCTGGTGGTCCTGCAATCGCGAGTCGGGCAACTGGGCGGCGTGATGGCTCTCTTGCTGCTGTCCGCCCAGCTGGGGCGTGAGCGGCGGCTGGGCCGGATGCTCGCGCTGGTGGCCCTGGGCATTCTGCTCGGGCTGGCCTCGCAATACCTGATGGCCGGAGCCAGACGAGGGCTGGAGATCTACCAGTCCGGCGGCATGCGCTCCATCTACTGGCCCTACGCCGCCAAGCTGATTGCCCAGATGCCCTGGACCGGTTGGGGCTATGGCAGCTTCGAGTCGGTGTTTCTCCATCACTACATGGCCGACAAGGCGCTGAACCCGGCCATGGTGCAGATCGAGTACAACCTGGATCACCCCCACAACGAGTTTCTCTACTGGGCGGTGGAAGGGGGTCTGGCACCCATGCTGGGCATGGTGCTGATGGGCGGGGCCCTGCTGTGGCGTCTGAGCCGGGCGGGCTGGGTCAAGGGCGCCGCCTTGCTTGCGCTGGTGACCCCCATCTTGCTGCACACCCAGACCGAGTACCCCTTTTACCACGCCATTGCCCTGTGGTGGGCGCTGCTGCTGCTCCTGTATGCGATGGATGCGGAGGTGGAGGAGCAAGGCCACGGCAACTGGCGCGACCATCTGTGCCGCCCCTGGTTGCTGCTGCGCTTCATGGCCATCGCCATTCCCCTGATCGTCATCCCCTTCATGCTGAGCGCCCTGCATACCGCCTGGGTGGTGACCAAGTATGAGCGGGGCGGTTACAAGCAGCCTGCGCTCCTGCTCGACATCGTCAACCCCATGGCCTGGCTGACCCGGGTGGAGTTCGACGTGAACGCGGTGCGCCTCATGGTCGGTCTGCAGGCCAATAACAAGGCGGAGCTTGAAGCCTACCTCGACTGGGGACAGGCCTTCGTGCGCCATACCCCGAGGGCCAACATCTACGCCAACATGGTGATCGCCCTCAATGCCCTGGGGCGCACGGCGGAGGCCGACAACCTGCGGGCAAGCGCCCTGATGCTCTATCCGGGTGAGCCTTTGCTCACCGTGTCGGCCGCAAGAAAGGTGGCCGCGACCCTGGAGCGCAAGCCCTCTTCGTGAGGGCCGTTTCAATCTGTCTACCATCACGGCCGCCTTTGCGGCCGTGATGGTTTTTGTGCCCGCCTCGTTGAAGGGGGAGGGGGCTGGTTGCCAAAGAGGTTCCCGGCCATCCCTTCACCTCGCCTGCGCACCGCGGCCGTTTTGCTGTACAAGGTTGCAGCAAGGGTTTCATCGGCTCGCAAAAATGGGGTTATCTGCTGGACGGCGCAAGCGCCTTGGTTAAGATAAACGTCTTAACGTCTTGTTTGGCAAGGGAGTATGACATGGAGATAGTACTAGGCCCATTAGAGGCCCGCGTGATCGGCTGCCTGATTGAGAAAGAGATCTGCACGCCGGATCAGTACCCTCTCTCGCTCAATGCACTGGTCAATGCCTGCAACCAGAAGAGCAACCGGGAACCCGTGCTGGAGCTCGCCGAGCTGGATATTCGCGCCGTGATCGACGAGCTGATCCGCCGCCGTCTGGTGGTCAATACCGCCGGTTTCAACGCCAGGGTGCCCCGCTATCAGCATCGTTTCTGCAATACCGAGTTCGGTGAGCTGAAGTTCTCGGCCCAGGAGCTCGGCATTATCTGCGAACTCTTGCTGCGTGGCCCGCAGACCCCGGGTGAGCTGCGCTCGCGCACCAACCGGCTGTGCAGCTTTGACGATGTGACCGAAGTGGATGCCGTGCTGGCCACTCTCATCGAGCGGGGGCCCTATGTGGTCAAACTGCCCCGTGAGCCGGGCAAGCGGGAATCCCGCTACGCGCACCTGTTCAGTGGCGAGGTGGATCTGCAGGCGCTGGCCGACGCGGCGCCCGCTGGCAACCTTGTGTCACCGGCGGCAGACAGACTGGCAGCGCTCGAAGAAGAGGTCGAGCACCTCAAGGGGCAGTTGCAGGGGCTGGAAGCCCGTCTGGCCCGGCTGGAAGGCTGAGCCAACAATCTGTTTCCAGAAGGCGCTGCGGCGCCTTTTTTGATGACCGCGCCCCTCCTGCGGCCCGTTGCCCGGTGGCAGGGGCGAGTGCCCTGTCAGCCTTGTCGCTCGCGTACCCATCAAAGGCGCCAGCTTTTTTGCACTATTTCGCGCTTAAGGGTCGAGCCGCCGCCGCTTTCCCGTTAAAATTCCGCCTTTGCACTTGCCCGTGAGTTCTGATGTCAGCCTTCACCCTCTCTTCAGATTGCCATGCCCTGCTGTGCGAGCTGCAATTGCAGCGCGCCGCCAGCACTCGTTACCTGCAAGACACCCTCTATGCCCCGGGCGCACCCGGGCGTGCGCTGCTCGATACCCTCGATCAGTTGCAGCAGTGGGGGCTTGTCCGTCAACGAACGGAGCAGCAGTGGAGTCTGACGGCAGAGGGAACCCTGACCCTGATCCTGGCGGTGCGTGCGGGGGAGTGCCCCATGCCGCAGTGGTCCCGCATCCCCTCGGTCACGGGCCTGGAGCGGGCACAGGAGGTGGTGCGCGAGCTCTGTCTGGGGGAGGCGGGGCAGATCCCGGCCTATTACCAGAGTGCCGAGCTCCTGAGCCTCCTGGATCTCCCCGATGCTCCCCGCCTGCTGGCAGGCTCCAGCCCCGCCTGGCAGGCCCTGCTGCTCGAACACTTCGCCCTGCAGGCCCTGCTTGACGCAGAGCCTGACGAGGGCTGGCCGCTGGCAACGCTGGTCGCCTCCTGCTCCCCGGCGCTCTCTGGCCAGATCCAGGCTCGCGCCCGCGAATGGGAGTGGCTCTGCGGTTCCTTTGGGGGCGAGGTAACCACTCACTGGCCTGCACTGCAACAACTGGCGCAGCAGGGGGATGAGCAACCCCTGGCCGAGCGGCTGCTGGGGGCGCTTGGCCAGTGGCAGGGGCAAGAGGCGTCGCCCTGGCCCCGGATGTTCAGCGCCCTGCTCTGGCTCGGCTGGTTGCAACAGGCAGATCCGGTGCAGGGGAGCGAGCAGCGCAAGAAGTGGCAGCGCAGTCTGGGCCATCACTCCCCCCTGCTGGCCGATCTGCTGGGGCAGTGGGCCGGAGATCGCCACGGCCAGGCGGTCGGCCTGTTCGATACCCTGCAACTGCCGCTGGAGGAGCTCCACTGGGGTTACCTCTGGCTCGATCTCTGCGCCCTGGCGCGCCACGGCGAGCAGAGCCCCCAGGTGACCATCTTGCACAAGTGGGACCTCTCCCACGTGCTGGACGCCGAGCCCCGGCATCGCCTGATGGCCTTCTGCCAGGATCTGCTGCGACTCCTGCTTGGCCGGGAAGCCGCCCATTGGCCCCTGCGCGCGTTGCGTCCTGCTCAAGGGGAGGAAGAGGATGCCACCGAGGAGGAAGGCAAGGCCCCCGCCTCGGCAAGCTGGCTCAACTGGCTGCAGGGGTTGGGACGCTCGAGCGGGGTGCGCAAACCCCAGGAGCGGCTGGTCTGGCTGCTCCACGCGGAGGGGCCTGAGCTTGAGTGCAAGATCCAGAAGCAGAGCACCAAGGGGGAGTGGACCGCCGGGCGAAGGGTCGATCCGGCCCTGCTTTCCACCCAGTACGCCAGCCTGCTGGACGAAGCTGACTGGGCACTGGTGCGCACCCTGCCGCGCAACATGGGCAAGCTGCCCCGGGATGCCTGGGTGCCCCTGGCAAACCATCCTCGCCTCTTCAATGCCAAGGGGCAGAAGCTGCAACTGGCCGTCAGCGCCCCCCTGCTGCAACTGGTACAGAGCGGGGAGGGCATGAGCGCCAGACTACATCCTGCTCCCGCCGCCCGCGGTGCGCACATCGTCCCCCTGGCTCAGGATTTGTGGCAGCTTATTCTGACACCGCAGGCGCTGCTGGACAGATTACCGGCCCTGGAGGCCATTCCGGCATTGCCGCCGGCCGGGCTCGAGGAGCTGCAACGCACGCTGGATGCGATCCCCGATCTCCCCTGGCACAGCCAGGTGGCGGGGCTCAGAGGCAACGCCGAGCTGGCCCCCTGGCCCGGCGTTCCCTCCGTCCTGCTCGACTGGCAGGAGGGGCAGCTCGTGGTCCAGCTGGTGACCCGGGAGGGGGACCTGCCTCCCTTGCCTCTGGGCAAGGGGGAGGCCATCGTGCGCCAGGGTATCAGGGAGTATCACTACTGGCAGCGGGATCTGGCTGCCGAGAAGGACGATGCCCAACGCCTTCGCAACCAGTTGCCCATCGGCCTGCCCGGCAACGAGTGGAAGCTGGACGGGGAGCAGGCGCTCACCCTGGTCAACGCCCTGCCCGAGCTGGTGGACGCCGGTGTGGTAGTGCACTGGCACCAGGACAGCGCCCGCCTCAAGAGCCTTGATGAGGCGGCTCTGAGCCTGCGCATCGAGCGGCGTCAGGACTGGTTCCAGGTGGAGGGGGCGCTCTCGCTGGACGAGCACCAGATCCTCGATCTTCGCCTCATCCTGCGCCAGCTGACCCCGGGCCAGCGCACGGTGCAGCTCGACGAGAAGACCAGTCTGATGCTGAGCGACAAGCTGGTGGAACGCCTCACCGTGCTCGGGGCCATGCTGGACAACGAGCAGCGCATCAACAACAAGCTGGCCTATCCGCTGGCCCGCCTGCTCTCCGTCATCACCACCGAGGGGGATGCCGCCTGGCAGAACCTTCAGCAGGAGTGGCAGCAGGAGGTGAGCTGTCCCCCCGAGCTGCTGACGGCGCTGCGGGACTATCAGAAGGAGGGGGTACGCTGGATGGCGACCCTGGCCCATCACGGCTTTGGCGCCTGTCTGGCCGATGACATGGGCCTGGGCAAGACCTTGCAGGCCCTCATCGTGCTGCGTATGCGCCAGCACCTGGGCCCGGCGCTGGTGGTGGTGCCCAAGTCAGTGGTCACCAACTGGCAGGAGGAGGTGGCCCGCTTTGCCCCTGAGCTCGAGGTGGTGGTGTTCGACCATCCCGCCGAGCGGGAGACCTTGATCCAGGGGGCCAGGGCCGGGCAGATCGTCCTGGTCAACTACGGCATGCTCGGCAGTCTCTCCCAGGCGCTCAAGTCCCGCCGCTGGTCGAGCATGGTGCTGGACGAGGCACAGCAGATCAAGAATGCCGGTACCCAGCGCGCCAAGCTGCTGTTCCAGCTCGACGGGGATTTTCGCCTCGCCCTCTCCGGCACCCCCATCGAGAACCATCTGGGGGAGCTGTGGAGCCTGTTCAGCTTCATCAACCCCGGCCTGCTCGGGAGCCTCGGGGAGTTCAAGCGCCGCTTTGGCAAGGCGGTCAAGGATCCCCAGCACATGGCGATGCTGCGGGCGGTGATCAGCCCCTTCATCCTGCGCCGCCTGAAGCAACAGGTGCTGACGGAGCTGCCGGACAAGACCGAGATCATCCATCACATCAGCCTCTCCCCCGAGGAGCGTCAGCTCTACGAGGCGACCCGGCGCGAGGTGGTGCAGCAGGTGCAAAGTGCCGATGGCCGTGCCCTGATGCATGTGCTGAGCGGCCTGACCCGGCTGCGCCGACTCTGCTGTTCCCCCCAGCTGGTGATGCCGGAGTGGTCCCAGACCAGCAGCAAGCTGGACGAGGCGATGGCGCTGCTGGACGAAGCCATCGATGGTGGCCACCGGGTGCTGGTGTTCAGCCAGTTTGTCGATCTGCTGAGCCTGCTGCGCAGCCGTATCGAACAGCGGCAGTGGGACTACTGCTATCTGGATGGGGGCTGCTCGGCCAAGTCCCGTCAGGAGTCCATCCTGCGTTTTCGCCACGAAGCGGTGCCGCTCTTCCTCATCAGCCTCAAGGCGGGGGGCACGGGCCTCAACCTGACCCAGGCCGACACCGTGCTGCACCTCGATCCCTGGTGGAACCCGGCGGTGGAGGATCAGGCGAGCGATCGGGCGCACCGCATGGGCCAGACCCAGCCGGTGACCGTCTATCGCCTGGTGTGCGAGCAGACGGTGGAGGAGAAGATAGTGGCGCTGCACGACGAGAAGCGGGCACTGGCCGACGGCCTCCTGAGCGGCCAGTCCGAGGTGAAGGGGCTGGATGTGGAGAGCCTGCGGGCACTGCTGATGAGCTGACGGCGATGGGCTGTCGCCCGATGTGACAAGGGGAGCATCCGTGATGCTCCCCTTGTCGTTTGTGGCGGTGCCGAGCCTGCGCTACCCCTGATAGAGGTAGAGGTGCAGCCGCTCTATGATGGGGTCACCGCCAATCTTGCGATCCCGGCGTGCCTGGCGCAGCTTGGGCGGGTAGTGGCTCAGATGGGTGACGGCCGGCTGGGTATCGGAGCAGAGCAGCAGGGGCAGGCTCGCCTTGATCTGCTGCTTGCGGGGCTCCCGGTCCTGCCAGAGCAGGTTGATCATGGGGTGGGTCTTGACCGGCCTGCGGATCCGCAGGGCGGCATCCGCCGGCAGGCGGCGAATGTCGTATACCTCCTGATCCACCATCTTGCTCCACTCTTCGTTGTCAAAGAGCGCCGGTACATACCGGCGGCTGCGCTCCAGCATCTCCAGTACCTGCTCCCGGCTGAGGCAGCTGATGCTCTGCTTGTCGGCCCAGGTGAAGCCCAGCGAATGGAGATCCCCCTGAAGCCAGGTCAGCTTGCGATAGACCTGCAGGGTGATGACACCGGGCAGGGCGCCGTGCACCAGCTCGAACTTCTCGTCCCGCCCGCCCGCCGCCTGCACCATGGCCTTGAAGGCGAGCTTGTGCGCGTTGATCTCCTCGATGACGGGGGCCAGCTCCCTGGCGCAGGCGGCAGGAAAGCGCAGCCAGCCGGGCAGACGGTGGGTCGCCTTGGTGGAGCAGCCGGGGCGGGCGCTGTGGCCCTGAAAGGCGGCGAGGGTGGCGGCCAGGGCCGCCTCGCCCGAGAGATAGCCCACCTCGATGGCCTCGATGGGCTCATGCTCTTCCCCCTGGGCCACGGCCGGGAGGGGATAGACATGAGCCTCCAGCAGGTCGAGCTGGCCCAGTTGCCGGGCAAGGCGTGCCAGCGACGCCTCCAGCAGGGCCATCTGTTGACGCAGGGCGGCGGTGGGGGTAAAGGTGTCCATCGGCAGATCCTGTGTGTGCCGCTCCCCTGTTCAGCATGATATTGGGGCAGTGTGGGGAGGCAGCATGATAAACTACTGTATAAATAACCATACCAGTATGATGGCAGGGTGCCAAGTGTCCGGTGCCACCCTGACGATGGGGGTGACATGGGGGGCATCCGGTTCAGGTTGCCTGTTCGTATCTTTTTGTTAAATAACGATCTTGTTGCGATCTATTTGTTAACAAATCCTGGTGGCCGAGAGTTTGCACCCTGCTGACTCGCCGTCGTGCCGTGCATAGCTAGCGTGGGAAAGTGCATAGTTAGAAGTGGGTGGCGCAGGAGAAAATGCTGTCAGGCTGCCAGGGGGAAAGTTTCAGCATTATTTCATTTTAAAATCATATGGTTATGGTTATTGCCCTGGCGATATCAACCATTACTTTTACTAATGTCATGTATCAAAATTCGTCAATTGAGGCACCTCCCCGCCCTGACTAAGCTTTGCGCATCAAATCCGAGCCTTGCGCAGAACTAGAGAGAGGAGCCATATCATGGCCAACATGACTTATACCGAAGCCGGTTACCAGCATTCCAGCGAATCGAATCTGGTTGCTCGCGTCAAGATGACCGTCCTGACCTGGCTGGAACGCAGCCGCAGCCGTCGCCAGCTCTCCGAGCTGCCCGCCTACCTGCTCAAGGACATCGGTCTGAACGAAGCCGACCGCTATCAAGAGACCACCAAGCCGTTCTGGCGTGGTTGATCAGCCGGGCATGGATGCCTTGTTTTTCTGCTGATCCCAGGGGCATGCTGCCCACCCGTCTGCCGAAGGCATGCTGTCTTCATCTGCCGATACCCGTTCACCGCTTTCCCTCTCCCGTGTTTCCCCCCGCTTGATCCTGTTGCATGAGTTGTCACTCATTCTCGCCATTTTTGTATCTTTACTGTTTGAATTTGTTTAAAAACTGATTTTAAGCCCGGTTGCCTTGCGTATAATCCGGCCATGGCATTCCAGACTAAAGGGTGAGACGGATGATTCCCCAGCATGACTTTTTGGCCCTGACGCGCCGCCATGAGTGGCAGCTCGAGCCTTTCGCCTTCAATCTGACCGACGGTACCCGGGTGAGCGTGTGGGATACCGGCGTGATCTGCCTGGAACCCGCTTCCGAGGCGGGGCAACCCGGGCACAAGGACATCGTCCTCTCCTGTGGCATCCACGGCAACGAGACAGCCCCCATCGAGATCTGCAACCAGTTGCTGACCCGGTTGCTCGCAGAGGAGCTCAAGGTTCGTCACCGGGTGCTCTTCCTCTTTGGCAACCCCGCCGCCATGAACCAGGGGGTGAGGGAGGTGGAAGAGAACATGAACCGCCTCTTCTCGGGCGCCCACAGCAAGGGGGAGGGGCTGTGCAACCGGGAGCGCATCCGCGCCATGCGTCTGGAGCAGTATGTGAGCCGCTTCTTTGCCGACTCGGGCAGGCCCCGTTACCACTACGATCTCCATACCGCCATTCGCGGCTCGCGCCACGAGAAGTTTGCCGTCTATCCCTTTCCCCACGAACGCCCCCACTGCAAGGAGCAGGTACGTTTCCTCGGTGCCTGCGGCGTGCGCACCATACTGCTCTCGAGCGGCCCGACCACCACCTTCAGCTATTACAGCTCGCACCAGCACGGCGCCCATGCCTTTACGGTGGAGCTGGGTAAGGTGCGGCCCTTCGGTGAAAACGACATGACCCGCTTCATTGAGGTGCGCCAGACATTGCAGGAGCTGGTGACCCGGGATGAGGTGGCCCTCGAGCCCTGGCGAGCCGATGACTTCACCCTTTTTGCCATAGATCGGGTGATCAACAAGCAGTCGGAGCAGTTCCGCTTCCTGTTTGCCAGCGATGTGGACAACTTCACCGAATTTCCCCAGGGTTTTGTGCTGGCAGAAGATGGGGATCGGCAATACAGGGTAGAGAAACCGCGGGAGGCGGTGGTCTTCCCCAACGCCAACGTGGCCATCGGACAGCGCACCATGCTGCTGGTGGTACCCACCCGTCTGTGGGAGTGAATTGACGCCTTTTTGTCATGCTGACCCTGCGCCACGGGCGGTGGCAAGCAGCATGGCGGTGATGGGTGTGATCCCGAACTCGATATGACAGGGAGCCTGAACAGGCTCCCTTCTTTGTTTCTGCTCGCCGAAAATTCCGATTACCTTCGAAAATAAAAGAAGTTTCTACTGGTCTTACCTGGATGAATCTCGTTGCCCTTTGGTTAACATGTTGTTTACATTTTAAATGTCACCTCATGGTGGTGACGCTGACAACGGCAAGGAGCCAGTTATGACCCATGTCGACATCCCCTTCCTTCGTTACCTCGATGAGGAGGGGCGCCCGGTCGCGACACTGCCGACCTGGCTGGACAAGGCGATGCTGCACACCTTCTACCGCAACATGGTGATGGTGCGCAGTTACGACAAGAAAGCGATAGCACTGCAGCGAACCGGCAAACTCGGCACTTTTCCCTCCCATCTCGGGGCGGAAGCGGTGGGGATCGGGGTCGGGCTCGCCATGCAGCCAGAGGATGTCTATGTGCCCTACTACCGGGACATGCCCACTCTCTACGTGAGGGGCGTGCCCATGGAGCAGAACCTGCAGTATTGGGGCGGCGATGAACGGGGCAGTGTCTTCTACAAGGCCGATGGCGAGTTGTCGGAAGACTTGCCCATCTGCGTTCCCATCGCCACCCAGATCACCCATGCTGCCGGCATCGCGGCCGCCTTCAAGCTGCGCAACCAGCCCAGGGTCGCCGTGGTGACCATCGGCGATGGCGGCACCTCCAAGGGAGACTTCCTCGAGGGGCTCAACTGTGCCGGTGTCTGGCATCTCCCCATGGTGATGATCATCAACAACAACCAGTGGGCCATCTCGGTGCCGCGCAAGTTGCAGTCGAGCGCGCCCACCCTGGCCCAGAAGGGCATAGGAGCCGGGGTGCGCAGCCTTCAGGTGGACGGCAATGACGTGGTGGCGGTCTATGAGGCGACCCGCGCCGCCGTCGAGCGGGCTCGCAGCGGCAAGGGGCCGACGCTCATCGAAGCCGTCAGCTACCGGCTCGGGGATCACACCACCGCCGATGATGCGACTCGCTATCGTGACGGCGCCGAGGTGGAAGCGGCCTGGGCCAGGGAACCGGTCAAGCGGCTGCGCCAGTTCATGTTTGAACGGGGCTGGTGGGACGAGCAGCAGGAACAGGCGCTGCTGGCAGAGGCGGGCCGGGAAGTGGAACGCGCCGTTGCCGCCTACGAGGCCATCACGCCCCAGGCGCCGGAGACCCTGCTCGATTACCAGTTTGCCGAGCTGCCGAAGGCCTATCTTGCCCAGCGCCAGCGCATCATCGCCAAGGGTATGCAGCAGAGCGGGGAGGGACTATGAGCGATATCACGCTGCTCGAAGCGATCAATCTGGCGTTGCACCACGAGATGGCACGCGATCCTGATGTGGTGGTACTGGGGGAGGATGTGGGGGTCAACGGCGGTGTGTTTCGCGCCACCGTGGGGCTTCGCGATAAATTCGGGTTCAAGCGGGTCATCGATACGCCGCTGGCCGAAGGACTCATCGCCGGGGTGGCGGTGGGCATGGCGACCCAGGGGCTCAAACCCGTGGCCGAATTCCAGTTCCAGGGCTTCATCTTCCCGGGCATGGAGCAGATCATCTGCCAGGCGGCGCGGATGCGAAACCGGACCCGTGGCCGCGTCACCTGTCCCATCGTTTACCGCTCCCCCTACGGTGCCGGCATCCATTCGCCCGAGCACCACAGCGAGAGCGTCGAGGCCCTGTTTGCCCATATCCCCGGGCTGCGGGTCGTTATCCCTTCGAGCCCGAAGCGGGCTTACGGCCTGCTGCTGTCGGCCATTCGGGATCCGGATCCCGTGATGTTCTTCGAGCCGGATCGCATCTATCGCTCCATGAAGTCGGATGTGGTGGATGACGGCGTCGGCCTGCCGCTGGATGTCTGCTTCACCCTGCGTCCCGGCCGGGACATCACTGTGGTGGCCTGGGGAGCCTGCATCCAGGAAGTCATGCGTGCGGCGAACCTGCTGGCGGAGCAGGACATCCAGTGCGAGGTGCTGGATCTTGCCACCATCAAACCCCTGGACATGGAGAGCATCCTGACCTCGGTACGCAAGACCGGGAGGCTGCTGGTGGTACACGAAGCCTGTGGCAGTTTCGGGGTGGGTGCCGAAATAGTGTCCCAGGTGACCGAAGAGGCGATGACTGCCCTCAAGGCGCCGCCAAGACGCCTCACCGGCGTGGATGCCGCCGTCCCCTACTATCGCAACGAGGAGTATTACCTCATCACCGAGCAGGAGATCGCGCAGGCGGCTCGGCAACTGATGGAGAACCAGTGGCTATGACGCGCGACAGGTACGGATGCGCAAGTGCCTGGGCCACAGGGCTCCATGGTGTCTGTCAATGTTTGGTGATGTCCCAGCAGAGGGAGAGCAGGTCATGAAATTTTTCAAATTGCCGGATCTGGGCGAAGGACTGGCCGAGGCCGAGATCGTCGAGTGGAAGGTGAGCGCCGGTGATACGGTGCAGGTAGATCAGGTACTGCTGTCGGTGGAGACAGCCAAGGCGCTGGTGGATGTGCCCTCACCGGTGGCCGGGGTCATCGCCAGATTGTGCGGGCAGGAGGGGGACATCCTCCACATCGGGGCACCGCTGGTGGAGTTTGAAGGGGGCGAGGATGACGGCACCGTCGTTGGCAAGGTCAGCGCCCATCAGCAGCATATCGAGGATCATTTCGTGGTGGGGGCCATGGCGCCCGGCGGCACGCTGGTGCAAGCCATGCCAGCGGTACGTCTGCTGGCGCAAAAACTGGGGCTGGACATCGACAAGGTCAAGGGAACCGGCAGCGCTGGCATGGTGACCGAGCAGGATGTGCAACAGGCGTTCGAGGCCCAGCAGGAGAGCGGCAACGAATTCCTGAAAGGCTCGCGCCGGGCCATGGCCAAGGCGATGGAGCTCTCGCACCGGACTGTGGTGCCGGTGAGCATCACCGACGAAGTGGACTTGCGCCACTGGCGCCCGGATGAAGATGTGACGGTGCGCCTCATCAAGGCGATCGGCGTGGCGTGTCGGGCCGAACCCTCCATGAATGCGTGGTTTGACGGAGAGATCCTGTCGCGGCGTCTATTCAGGGAGGTCAATGTGGCCATCGCGGTCGACTCCAAGCATGGGCTCTATGTGCCCGTGATGGAGAACGTGGCAGAGCGGGACCCGGCTGACATACGGCAGGGGCTGGATCGGATGATCGCCGATGTGAAGGCCCGTGCCGTGCCGCGGGAAATGCTGCAGGGGGCAACCATCACCCTCACCAACTTTGGCGCCATCGCAGGCCGTTACGCCAGCCCCATCGTCACACCACCCCAGGTGGCCATCATAGGAGCGGGCAAGTTGTTCGAGAAGGTGGTGTTCATCCACGGCGAGGCGCGCCCGGTGCGTGCACTTCCCCTGTCGATGACGTTTGACCACAGAGCCTGCACCGGTGGAGAGGCGGCTCGCTTCCTCAAAGCCCTGGTTCAGGCACTGGAGTCGGCACAGGTCTAAACCGCCGTACCCCGCCGCTGGCGGGGTACAAATTTGTTTGCGTAATCGACAAAGGCACGTATAATCTCAACCAGCTTGAAAGGGCGATAGTTATGTCAATGAATATGATGTTTTACATCTTTTCCTGTTGTTCATAAGTAATCCCGTTTTTTGAGCTTTACCCGCTGAAAAGCATAAGTAATTATTTTGAATACAGGTTTAAAGATATGTCTAACATGATCACCGGTACCGTTAAGTTTTTCAACGAAACCAAAGGTTTTGGCTTCATCCAGCAAGAAAACGGCCCGGACGTTTTCGTTCACTTCAGCGCCATCCAAGGTAACGGCTTCCGTACCCTGGCTGAAGGTCAGCGCGTACAGTTCTCTGTGACCCAAGGTCAAAAAGGCCCGCAGGCTGAGAACGTAACTGCTCTGTAATTCTTGCAGAATTTAAGAAAGCCGTGGTACCTCTGGTGCCACGGCTTTTTGTTTTCATGGCTTCATCAATACGCGTCATGACCCTGCTCTCCTCCCTCTTGCTGACCGTGGCGTTGACCGGTCAGGCCAGCACGCCCACGCCGGATCCTGCGGTGAATGATGCCGTGTCCGTGTGTCAACAGTTTGTACATGTTCGCCTGGGAAACGCGGTGAAACCCGATGAGATCAGGGTACAGCCGGTGCCAAAACGGGGGGGAGAGTGGCTGGTCGATGGCAAGATAAAAGGACCCGAAGGTCCTTTGCTGTTTGCTTGTCTGCTGCGACAAGGAGAGCGCTGGGAGTTGCTCAACTTCTCGCTCTGGGCACCACAACCGCTCAATTCGGCTTGAGTGCGACCAGCAGGTGTTGGAGATGCTCCAGCATGGTCATGCCGAAAGGGGTCAGATAGCCGCCATCTGCTGCGGTGATCAGGCCCTGGCTGTGCAGGCGCGCTGCCGCCTGGCAAAGCGCTTCCGACATGTCGCTGCGCAGCTTGATCCCCAGGCTCATGTTGGCCGGATCAAAACACGCCAGTATTTTCAGCTCATTCACAAAATCGTCAGAAACCTGGTTGATCCCACTCATGGATGCACTCCTTACGCTAAAGATGTATGCAACCTAGCATCCCCGGTGCCTCTTTAGTGGGCGCTGGCTCAAACAATTGGCCTTTATCGGGGCCGCTCTGGTTCAAACGCTGCTTTTTTGGACGCTATCTATCACCGGCCCGGCTGGACGCAAACGCCCCCAGCAAGGCAAACATGCTAGAATGGCACCCTCGTTCACCCTCATGACCAGGCGTGATGCCAGGTCATCTTGTTCAAGGCGCGTCTCATGATCACTGTTACTCTGGTCTCTCTGCTGCACTCTCTGGGTCCCCGTTTTCCTGTTTATGCTCCCTCCTTGCTGCTCCCTCTCCTGGCGCAACATCAAGGAGATCTCTGGCTGCCGGCCATTCGTGGGGAAGACGTGACAACCCTGCGTCAGCATGGCAAGGATGCCCAGAGTCTGGCTACCTTGTCGGCAGGCTGGTGTGAATTCGCGGCCCAGAGCAAAGAGACGCCGGAGCTCGATGCGCTGGCAAGTTACGATGAGGAGATGCTGGACAACCTGCAGATGTACTGGCGCCACCCGAGCAAGATAAACAGCCCGATCACCGATAACCTGTTCGAGCTGCGCCGTGAGGTGGTGGACGAGGCCCATGGCGGCAAGCTGGTTGCTGCCTGGAGTGCCGCCCAGCAAGCACGGCTTGAGCAGATCATGGTGGGGGTCGCTGCGGGGCGGGATCAGCTCTGCTTTGTGGAGGTGGAGTCCGCCTATTGGCTGAGGGAGCGACTGGGTGAGACCGCGGGACTCCGGCTGTTGACCCCCGAGCTGGGGTGAGGCGATGGAAAGACGGATGACCCATTACTCCTGCTGGACAAGGGGTCGGCAAGATGTGAACATGTCGCCCTTTATTGAACGAGAGACTTGACCGATGAGCTATGAACTTAGCGACACCGAGCGCAATGCCGCGCTGCAACTGAACGCCGATTACCGCTTTGATCACTTCATCAGCAAGTTGGTCGAGCACGAAGAGCTGTTTGTCCTGACCGACGAACACGGCGTCATGATGCTGACGACCGAAGAGGAAGACTGCATCCCGGTATGGCCGCATCCCGACTACGCCAAGGCCTGGGCCGAAGGGGAGTGGGCCGAGTGCAAGCCGCAATCCATCACCCTCAAAGTGTGGCTGGATCGCTGGGTGGACGGCATGGAGCAGGATGATCTCTGCGTGGCCGTGTTCCCGACGCCGGATCAGGAAGGCATTGTGCTGGACCCGGCCGACGTCGCCGACGCCATTGCGCAAAAGCAGGCCAAACGCGGCTGAGCGCCCTCTGCCTGGTGCCATCCCGGTTGTAACAAAGACCCCGCCAATGCGGGGTCTTTTGTTTTGGGGATGACGGCGCCAGCTGCCCTATTTTTGCTGGTAGGTGGTATCCGTGATGGTCACCGGCGGGAAGGTCTGCCCTCCTTTGATGGCAGCCCGGGTCTGAGCCTTTGCCGCTTCGTCAATCCAGAGCAGGCCGCCGAAGCTGTAACCCGAGTTGGAGCCGTCAAGGGGCCAGTAGAGCAAGTCGCTCTGGGGGGTTGCCGGCACCTTGGGCAGGCGTACCCAGCGCCAGGCGCCGGCCCGGGTATAGGGCACCTGATAGGCGGGGACGAAGCTGGCGAGCTCATAGAGTCGCTGCTGGATCTGGCGGGAGAGGTCGGCCTTCTTGCCGAAATCGAACGCCTTGTCGTATTGCTCCACCAGGGCCGAGATCCTGTCGTCATCGATGTTCATGATGTTGTTGGTCTGGGGCTTGTTGGCATTGACCCTGTGGAAGTGTTCCCAATAGGCGGGATAGCGACCGCCGCTCCAGGCCATCCAGGCACTCTGGTGTTTTTTCTCCAGCATGGATTTGAAGCCGGCAGACGCATCCATCAGATTGAGCTCGAGGTTGAGCCCCGCCTTTTTCGCCTCTTCCCGCAGCAGGGTGAGGCGCTGGGCATGTTCCGCCGTGGTGTAGGTGATGCTGAGGGAGAGGGGCTGGCCCTTGTCGTTTCGCAAGATGCCATCCGGTCCGGTCTTGGTAAAGCCCGCCTTGGCAAAGAATTCGCGAGCAAGGGCGGGATCGAAGGGGCGCGCCTTGAGGTCGGTATTGGTGAAATCTCCCTGGCCCGAGCCATAGGTGTTGAGACGCTGGTAGTCCCCCCGCAGCAGGGTCGCGATCATCTTGTCCAGGGCGAGGGCGTGCTGGATGCCGAGTCTGACGTCGAGATTGCTCAGCAAGGGATCGGCGGTGTTGAGATAGAGCCCCATGGGGGGCTGAGGCGTCTGGTTGTAGAACCAGAGCCGCTCGATATAGCCCTTCTCGAATTCGGCGGTTTTGCTCTTGTCATGCCACCAGTTGGGCATCACGAGGGGGAAGGTGTCGAGCTCACCGCGCAGGAAGTGCTGCCAGGCGATGTTCTGATCCCTGAGCACCTTGATCTCGATGCGATCCGGATTGAAGCGGTGCTGGAAGTAGCGCTCGTCGTTCCCCCACCAATCCTTGACCCGGTCGAAGGTAACCGACTTGCCCTTCTTGAGCTCGCCAATCTGGTAGGGGCCTGTGACCGGCAGCACCTTCCAGTTGTACTCCTTGACCCAGTTGGCGGTCAGCTTGATGGCGTGGCTGGGTTCCGGGGTGAAGGGGAGAGCTTCGAGCAGATCTTCCCGGCTCTTCTCGGTGCCGCTGGTGATGGCGAGGGTGTGATCGTCAAACTTGGTCACTTCGCTTATCTGGGTGCTGTAGTAGTTGTTGTACCAGGGGTCGTTGATCTCCTTGCTGCGCATCATCTTGAGGGTGAAGACCCAGTCGTCCGCAGTGACGGGCTGGCCGTCCGACCAGCGGGCCTTGGGGTTGATACGAAAATAGAGCGTCTTGTTATCCGCGCCGAAAGCCCACTGGTTGGCCAGCATGGGGATGGGATTGCGCGTCACGGGATGGGTGCTCAGGAGCGGCAGGTTGGTCTCGCGCACGTAGGCCGCAAAACCGCCGTTGGAATCCGGCCCGTATTTGCGCAAGGTGAGCGGAAAGCTCGACATGAAATCCCGGAAGGTGCCGCCTCGCTTGGCCTCGGGGTCTGCATAGACGGGGTCGGTGTCGTTGCTCTCCCATTTGAGATCTGCCGGCAGGGTGGCACTCCAGCCGAACGGGCTCCAGCAGAAGGGGAGCAGCATGGCCGTGACCCGCATGATACCTGGTAAAGAGGGAATGATCGAAAGTGACGGATGACGCATGTCCTTGCTCTCCTGATGATGGCATCCTGCCGAAATAATGGGGGGGGCCCAAGAGGGCCTGACCCATGATGGGAAGTTTCCCGGGCGAGGTCAATCCTCGGTTTGGGTCTTCAAGAAGCGCATCTTGCCCCCCAGCAGATGCACCACAAAGCCGAGCAGCACCAGACCCGAGCCCAGCCATTGCAGGGGAGTGGGGTGTTCATCGAGCAGCAGGGCGGCGGCCACCATGCCGACACAGGGAACCAGCAGGGAGAGGGGGGCAACCTGGGCCACCGGATAGCGCATCAGCAGCCTCCCCCACAGGCCATAACCGAGCCAGGTGGCGATAAACGAGAGATAGAGCACGCACAAGACGCCCTGCCAACGGATGTTGAGCAGGCTGCTTGCGATGAGTTCGGGCCCCTCGAACAGCCAGGAGAGCGCGAAGAAGGGCAGGATGGGCACCAGCCCGCCCCAGGCGACCAGGCTCGGCAGAGAGGTGCGATAGCGCAGACCTATCTGGCGATTGATGACGTTGCCAAGGCCCCAGCAGGCGGCTGCGCACAGCGTCAGCACAAACCCGATGAGGGTGAGGTTGCCCTCGCCATGGGTGGCAATGAGATAAAGACCTGCTCCCGCCAGCGGCAGTGCCACCCAGTGGTGGGGCTGCCAGCGCTCTCCCAGCCAGATCATGGCGAACAGCAGGGTGAAGACCACCTGGGATTGCAGCACCAGGGAGGCCATGCCGGCGGGCATGCCGAATTTCATGGCGCAGAACAGGAAGGCAAACTGGCCCAGGCTGATCGCACCGCCATAGGCCAGCAGCCAGCGCCAGGGCATGGCAGGCCTGGGGACCAGCAGAATGGCGGGGAAGACGACTCCGACGAAACGCAGTGCTCCCAGCAACAGTGGGGGGATGCCTTCCAGCCCCCACTTGATGGCAACGAAGTTGAGTCCCCAGCAGAGAATGACCAGGGCGGCCAGACACTTGTCCTTGGTTTGCATGCAGCATCCTTGTTTGAGCGGCGCCGGCACGGCAGGGCGCCGAAGGGGTCGAGCATACCTGCTACAGGGTGGGCACCGTCAAGGGCGCAGGTGTCTGCCGGGCGAGTGCGGGCGGGCTAAGCTAAAAGTGAGAGCCCGGATTGACGGGCTGGCGTCGATGGCTGACCGGAGGTATTCCATGAGCGACCATACCCTGCTGCCCCATGGTGAAGACTTGCGCCGCGCGGTGCGCTGGCTCAGCGAACACCATCAACACGACATCCGGGCCATCGAAGAGGCCTGCCTGCGCTTCGATCTCTCCCCGCTGGATGAGGAGTTCCTGATTCGCCATTGCCGCGAGCAGCCGCCAACAAGCCGGATAGGTTAGACGAAGTTGGCCAGGTTGATGCCAAACTCCTTGGGGTCCACCGTGCTCTCTATGGTCTCCTGAACCCCGTTTTTGGCGAGATCCAGCCACTGCACCTCGAGATAATGGCGATGGCCTGCGTGATAGATCACCTTGACCGCGGGCTTGAGCGGTTGCTGTTCGTTGCGCTGCATCACGATGGCCAGGCGCTGGTTGGAGAGCTGCACCAGGGTACCCACCGGATAGACCCCCATGCACTTGATGAACCTGGTTACCAGGTCGGCATCAAAATGCAGATCAACCCCCTTGAGCAGAATGCGAAACGCCTGGGTTGGCTGCATGCCCTGTTTGTATACCCTGTCTGCCGTCACCGCATCGTAGACATCGACGATGCCGCTCATGCGGGTGTAGAGGGAGAGCTGATCCCCCTTGAGGCGCCGCGGGTAGCCGGTGCCATCGATCCGCTCGTGATGGTTGGCGGCCACCTCCAGCATGATGGGGGTGATGCCGGCGGTGGCGGCCAGGATGTCGTGGCTGTGGACCACGTGCTCGCGCATCACCTCCAGCTCCTCATCGGTGAGCTTGCCCGGTTTGTTGAGCACCTCGTCCGGGGTCATGATCTTGCCCACGTCGTGGAGCAGGCCACCGAGGGTCAGCTCCTTGAGCACGCTGCGATCCAGCCCCAGGTAGCGGCCGAAGTTCGCCAGGAGGATAGCGACATTCATGGAGTGCTCCATCAGGTAGGCATCCTTGGCACGGATCCGCGCCAGACAGAGCATGGCATCGCCGTGGGTGAACATGGTATCGACCATCTCTTCGGCCACGGCGGCAAGGGGCGTGATGTCGATGGGCTCTCCGGCCTTGAGATGGCGAATGAACTTGCCTTGCAGTTCGCGCGCTTCCTGATAGAGCCGACGGATCTTTAGCTCGCGCCCTTCACCACTGCCGATCTGACGAGAGGAGCCCGCCCCGTTTGTCACCACATCCGCCGGGCTTGCCGAGCCCCCTCCCGGCAGCTTGCTGCGGGCAAGATCCACCCGCACCGTCAGCACGCCGCGCCGGATCAGCGCCTCCACCTGCTGGGGGTTGGTCACCATGCCGGTCTGGGCAATCTCCATGGCGCCGGTCTGGCTGGCAATGGCAATGACGTACATGCCAGGTTTCAACTGGCTGACGGGGATGACGGGGTGAGACTTCGTCGGCTTCATGGGTACATCCTGGGCTTATTATTATGTGTGATGTCGGTCTGCTGACGGCAGTCTATCACTGGCACATCATGGCGTCAGGCGCCATCTTGAGTCCCTGTCGCTTAGTACTGGTGTTGTCGGGTCTGACCGATATAATGTCGCCCCCAATCATGATGGATTCCGAGGTTTTTGCATGCGGCTCGACAAATTTCTTTGCGATTGCTCCGATTTGACCCGTTCCCAGGCGGGCAAGCTGATCCGTCAGGGGGAAGTGCTGGTAGACGGCGTGCTGGTCAAGCAGCCCGCCTTTCACATCAATGAGCAACACCAGATCGAGTTTGACGGTGTGACCTTGACCCTGAACCTGCAGAATCGCTACTTCATGCTGCACAAGCCGGAAGGATATGTCTGCTCCAACGAGGACCCGGATCACGCCACCGTGTTCCACCTGCTCGACGAGCCGGCCATGGGCAAACTGCATGTGGTGGGGCGCCTCGATCTCGATACCACCGGGCTGGTGCTGATCACCGATGACGGCCAGTGGTCCCATCGCATCACGTCGCCCCGGCACGAGTGCGCGAAGACCTACCATGTCTGGCTGGCTGATCCCGTGAGTGAAGAGGCTATCTCGCTCTTTGCCGACGGTATCTACCTGCGCAACGAGAACGACAAGACCCGCCCTGCGGAGCTGGAAATCCTGGACGAGCGGGAAGCACGCCTGACCATCCACGAGGGCAAGTATCACCAGGTGAAGCGGATGTTCGCCGCCATCGGCAACAAGGTGATCGGGCTGCATCGGGAACGCATCGGCGATCTGGCTCTGGACGATGAGCTGGCACCGGGGGAATACCGGGAGCTGACCGAAGAGGAAGTGGCTCTGTTCTAGGGGCGCGATCGCCTCTCTCCCTGTCCGGCAAGGGGGAGCATCGGCGGCTCAGTGCCGCCGATGGGCGTGTTGGTCCTTCCTTCTTGCAGGAGAGACGGGGCTCAGTTCCCCATTCCCAGCACCAGGGCCGTGCCCAGGGTGGCCAGCAGGGCTCCGGCCCAGGCGGGGAGCGAGGGACGCATCCCCGAGTGCCACCACAGCAAGGGCAGCAGAATGACCGGCGTGGTGGAAGACAAGATGGCCACCATGCCCACATCTCCCTGACGCAGGGCCACCAGGATCAGGGTCATTCCCAGCGTCATCGCCAGAAATCCGTTGATGCCTATCATGCCGAGCACTTGCCGGTTGATGGGGTTGTGCGGCATGGCGAGCGGCAGGCGCAGTGCCCGCAAGACGCAGTGTGCCAAGAGGGCGCTGCCCATGCGCACGCCGGAAGCGCTCACCGCGTCCACGGTGCCGCTCATCATCACCGGCTTGGCGATGATGGCTCCGAGGCTCTGGCACAGGGCTGCGGTGAGGCCAAGGGCTATGCCGACCACGAGGCGGCCGCGCACCTGCTCCCATTCGTTCTGCTGGTTGTCGCCACGACGACCAAACAGGATGGCGAGCATGACCCCGGCCAGGACCAGCAAGGCGCCTGGCAGGCGCCAACCATCGAGCCGCTCGCCAAAGAGCCAGAGCCCGAGGAGGGCGGAGAAGAGGGCGTGGCAGGAGAAGAGCAGACCGCTGCGCCTGGGGCCGAGTCGGTTCATGCAGGCAAAGAGGGCGGTGTCGCCGACGAAGATGCCGATGAGGCCGGAGAGGGCCAGCAGGGGAAGGGCGCTCTCGGTGAGGGTCTGCCAGCCTCCCGTCACCAGACTTGCGCTGGCCAGCATCAGGCTGACCAGGAACATCCGCCAGCGGCTGTAGGCAAAGGCCCCCAGATGGCGAGCCGGTTTGACGGAGATGAGGGCGGCGATCGCCCATAAACTGGCGGCAGCCAGCGCCAGCCATTCGTAACCCATAGATACCCCTGAAACGGTAGACGACAACCGGACTTGCAGGCGACACATCGCCCCGGTCCGATTGCCAACGGGGCAGGAGAGTGCGCCTTCTGGCGATTGCGCCCGCCCGTGGCGGCCATGTCGTCATAAAACCTTGAAAAAAATAGCCCGAAAGACTCCCTCTATCGGGCAGGCCCGATACAATACGGGTCGTCTTCGGGGATAACAAGCGCGGCATGATGCATTCGGTTCCAGGCGCGCCGCCGGCCTTCCCCCCATTGCAGTCAAAAGAATTGAACGAGGTTGATGTCATGTTTTACCGTTTCGCCGCCAGGCCAGCCCGCCGCTGGCTCTCTCCCTTGCTGTTCGGGTTGATGGCGGTGCCGCCGCTTCAGGCCACTACCGTGGTGCAGCAGCCCGTGCTGTCGGACAGGCAGACCCTGGTCAAGGGCAATGGCGCCGAACCCGAGTCCCTCGATCCGGCCCTGATCCGCTCCGGTTTCCCGGGGGAGGTGGTGCTGGTGGACCTGTTCGAGGGGCTGGTGAGCGAGGATGGTCAGGGCAAGATAGTGCCCGCCCAGGCCCAGCGCTGGGAGACCAGCGAGGATGGGCTGGTGTGGCGCTTCTTCCTGCGTCCCCAGCTCAAATGGTCCAACGGCGAGCCCCTCACCGCCCGGGATTTCGTCTACGCCTGGCGGCGGCTGCTGAACCCGGCGCAGGCTTCCCCCTCCGCCGGCCTGCTGCTGGCGACCGGCATCAACAATGCCCAGTCCATCTATGCCGGGGCGCTCGACCTCGATGCCCTGGGGGTGGAGGCAGAAAGCGACCAGATCCTGAAAGTGACCCTGGAGCGCCCCGTTCCCTATTTCCTGCAACTGGTCAGCCAGCGCCCCTTCGTGCCGGTCAACGAGCGGGTCATCGCCCAGTTTGGCAAGCAGTGGACCCAGCCAGGCAAGATGGTGAGCAATGGCCCCTACAAGCTGGCGAGCTGGGTGGTGAACGAGCGCATCGAAGCCGAACGCAACCCCCAGTACTGGGATGACGCCCATACCCGGATCCAGCGGGTGACCTACCTGCCGCTCGCTTCCCAGCATGGGGAGCGGCTGCGTTACGAAGCGGGGGAGATCCAGCTCACCAACAAGGTGGCGCTGGAGTACTACCAGAAGACCATGCAGGAGGCACCGGAGCGGATCTGGGGTCTGCCGCTGCTTGGCACCTATCTTTACACTTTCAATCTCAATCGCCCCGAGTTGCAGGATGTGCGGGTGCGTCAGGCGCTCTCCATGGCCATCGATCGCCACCTGCTGACCGAGAAGGTGAGCGGCCAGGGAGAGCGCTCTGCCTGGTCACTGCTGCCCGCCATGCCGGGTTATGACGAGCTGGATATCCCCCTCTCCCGGGAAGACCAGCCGACCCGATTGGCCCTGGCCGCCGCGCTGTTGACCCAGGCGGGCTACAACAGCGCACATCCCCTCAGGCTGACGCTGACCTACAACACGTCGGAGAACCACAAGAAGCTGGCCCTGGCGGTGGCGGCCATGTGGAAACCGCTGGGGGTCGAGGTCTCCCTCAACAACATGGAGTGGAATGCCTATCAGGTAGCCAAGGACAGTGGTGATTTCATGCTGGCTCGTTCATTTTTGTTTGGTGATTATGTCGAACCGTCGTCCATGCTTGGCAGTTTCCGCTGCCAGGATCCCCAGAACGAGAGCGGCTACTGCAACCCCGCCTTCGATGGTCTGCTGCAACAGGCCGCCGAGACCCTGGATGCCAACGCCCGGTCCGGGATCTATCATCAGGCCGAGCAACTGCTGATGGAGGAGGCGCCCGTCATCCCCGTCTATCACTACAACCAGATGCGACTGGTGGACCCGGCACTGCGCGGCTTGCCGAGCCGCAACCTCAAGGGCGCCATCGCCACCAAGGATCTCTATTTCAGCCAGCCATGAGGAGTGTGGAATGAAGATTGCCATTATCTCGGATCTGCACGGCAGTCTGACAGCCCTCGAGCAGGTGCTGGCGCAACTCGCTCCCTGGCAGCCTGATCACTATCTGCTGCTCGGGGATCTGCTCAATCACGGGCCGCGCAATCCGGTGCCGGCGGGGTATGATCCTGCCGCCGTGGCGGCAAGGCTCAACGAGCTGGCCCCCCGCATCATGGCGGTGCGTGGCAATTGCGATTCGGAGGTGGACCAGATGCTGCTCCACTTCCCCATCACGGCGCCCTACAACCAGCTGCTGGTGGATGGGCGGCGCTGGTTTGTCAGCCACGGTCATCTCTATGAGCCCGGCAACGTGCCCCTGCCAGCAGGGAGCCTGTTCATCAGCGGTCATACCCATGTGCCTGTGCTGCGCCAGGAGAGAGAAATGATCCTGATGAACCCGGGGTCTATCTGTTTTCCAAGGGGCGAGTGGGTGGCCAGTTATGGGCGCTATGACGAGGGCTGCATGAGCATCCATGCCTGCAAGGATGGAGAAACCCTGATGCAGCTGGTGCTCTGACTAGGGGCTGACAAGGAGAGAAAATCAGAAGGGGGAGAGGAGATCAGGCCTTGATCCCGAAAGAGCGGGTGCCTGAGCGGGTATTGCCTTTGGCGTCATAGGTCAGGGAGCTGCTGTCTCTGAGCTTGCTGAGGAAGCTGGCGAGACGGCGATTGGAGACAATGCTGAGTTCGAGCAGACGACCGTTGAGGTTGTTCTGTTCCTGGCAGGCTTCCAGCTTGGCTTGCAGGGCCTGCAATTGGGTCGGGAAGGCGCCCAGCTGTTGCTGCAGGTCGGGTAGCTCCGCCAGAGTCTTGTCCAACGTCTCGATGGCCACCAGCAGTTGCTGCTTGCGATCGGCGAGTGCCGGCAAGGCAAGGGCCCGGTGAGCCTTGAGGAGGTCGAACTCCTCTGCCAGCAAGCCTTGCATCTGGGAGAGGTTGTCGTCCTGAGCGCGCAGCAGCGAAGGGAGGTCCATCATCCCAACCGTTTATCCAGATCGGCTTCGAAGCTGAACATCTTTCTGGCCACGGCTTCGCTGTTGACCTTGTACTCTCCACTGGCCACGGCCTTCTTCAGGCTCTCGACGCGGCTCTCGTTACCGGTGGAGGCGGTGTTGAGGGTCTTCTGCATCTGTTGCAATTGCTGCGCCTCACTGGTCAAGGAGACAGAGTCGCTCTTGACGGTCGTCGCACGGCTGCTCTCGCTGGAGGTCGCCGACTTGGTGGCTACACCTTGGCTGCTGCCGCTGTTTTGCAGGCGGTTGTTAGCCAAGTTGTTGATATTGTTGATAGCCATAAGGTTTACCTTCGTCTGCTTTGCTGTTCGCTTACCTGTGTATCGGTGACGGCGGTCAGAACTTTAGAAAAAAATTGCGCAGTGCATTCCTGTGTCAGAATGTCACGACCACGGAGCCCACTGCACTGACCTGGCCTTGCACCGTTCTGCCCGAGCGCGTGTTGACAAGCCGGATCATGTCTCCGAAGCTGCCATCTTGCAAGGCGCGGGCCATGGTTTTGATCTGCATGCTGCTGTTTTCGGCGCTCAGGGTGACCTGGTCCCCCTTGCAGACCACGCATACCTGGGTGAGCCTGATTGGCTGACCCGGTTTGAGCTCACGCTTGCTGCGTACTCCGATGAGGGCGGTCGGGTCGGTAAGGTAGTCGCCACGGATCAGGGTCTGGTCCTGGTATGCCAGGGTCAGCATGGGTTCACTCAGAATGTCTCCCTTGGCAACCGGGACGGCGACGGTGACATAGGGTTTCTGGATGCTGACCCGGACCGGTAGATAGAGATCCCAGGATTTGTCTCCCTCGCACTTGAGGTAGACGGTGGTGTTGCGACGGATCTCCATCCTGGCGGGGAGGGAAATGGTGAGGGCATCTTCGCAGCGCGTGAGGGGGAGGCGCTCGTCAATGGTACCGGCCTTGACGTCGGCCTGTGCATCGAGGGGAATATCGAGCTGGTCGAGCACGAACGCCTGTGCCTGTTCTTGCAGATAGTCGGTGACCTCGGACGCCATGGCGTGAGACAGACTGCAAAACGGCAGTAAGATAAGGAAAAGTCTACTAATCATTTTTGCTTACCGGTCGATAAGTTATTCACGTATACCACCGTAGTTAACTATGCTTGCTCCAGAATTATTCGGTTGTTGAAACAACGATGATCTGATGCAAGCCAATGTGCATGCATAATGACATGCACGATCAGTGCCAAGCATTTTTAGGGAGTGTTTATGGCGAGTATTCTGGACTCGGTCAACCAGCGAACCCAGCTAGTGGGACAAAACAGGCTGGAGCTGCTGTTGTTTCGTCTCAATGGACGTCAAAGATTTGGCATCAACGTATTCAAGGTACGCGAGGTGCTGCAGTGTCCCCCTCTGACAGTCATGCCCAAGCTCAACTCCTGCATTCGCGGCGTGGCACATATCCGTGGCCAGACCATCTCGGTGATCGATCTCAGCATGGCGATGGGCAAGCGCCCCATCCAGGACCTCTCCAAGTGCTTCATCATCATCTCCGAGTACAACCGTTCCATTCAGGGTTTCCTGGTCCACTCGGTCGAGCGCATCATCAACATGAACTGGGAGTCCATCCTGCCGCCACCCAAAGGGGCAGGTCGCATCAACTACATGACGGCGGTGACCGAGGTAGATGGTGAGCTGGTGGAGATCCTGGACGTGGAGCGCATTCTCAACGAGATCTCGCCGGTCTCCACCGAGGTGTCCACCGAACTGGTGGAAGCAAGCGTAGAGCGCAATCCTCACGGGCGTCCCGTGCTGGTTGCGGACGACTCTTCGGTTGCGCGCAAGCAGGTTCAACGGGCACTGGAGGCTATCGGGGTGCAGTGCGTGCTGGCCAAGGATGGACGGGAAGCGCTCAACATGTTGCTGGAGATGTCCAAGAACGGTCCCATCAAGGATCAGATAGCCCTGGTCATTTCGGACATCGAGATGCCGGAGATGGACGGTTATACCTTCACCGCCGAGATCCGCAACAATCCCAACCTCAAGGATTTGCATGTTATCCTGCACACTTCCCTCAGTGGGGTGTTCAATCAGGCCATGGTGCAGAAAGTCGGAGCGAACAATTTTATTGCCAAATTCCAGCCGGATGAATTGGCCAAGGCCGTACAAGGCGCTCTCTAATCAAGAAGAACAACTGCATGAAGACACTTTCGGACGACTTATACAGGCAATTCAGCAATTTTCTGGCGCAACAGAGCGGCATAGTGCTGGGTGACAACAAACAGTATCTGGTCAAGAGCCGCCTGTCGCCCTTGATGACTCAGTTTGGTATCGAGAGTCTGTCTGATCTGGTCACCCGGGCGATGAGCGTGCGCGAGCGGGAGCTCAAGATGGCGGTGGTCGATGCCATGACCACCAACGAGACCCTGTGGTTTCGCGATACCTATCCGTTCCAGCTGCTGAGCGACAAGATTTTCCCGGAGCTTGGCAAGAGCGGTCGTCCCATCAAGATATGGTCTGCCGCCTCTTCATCCGGGCAGGAACCCTACTCCATCGCCATGACGGCGCTGGAGCAGCAAGTCAAGCGGCCGGGGACCTTGCCGGGCGGGGTGCAGATAGTGGGGACCGATATCTCCAGCACCATGCTCAACCAGTGCAAGGAGGGGGTCTACGACAGCCTGGCGCTGGCTCGCGGGCTCTCCCCCGAGCGCAAGCGACTCTTTTTCGAACCCTGTGGTGACAACAAGATGCGGGTGGTGGAGCGTGTCAGAAAATTGACCAGCTTCCGTCCCCTCAACCTGCTGGAGAGCTACAGCCTGCTCGGCAAGTTTGACATCATCTTCTGCCGCAATGTGCTCATCTACTTTGCGCCCGAAGTGAAATCCAAGATCCTCAACCAGTTCGCCAGCAGCCTCAATCCTGGCGGCTACCTGATGCTGGGGGCCTCCGAGTCTCTGGCCGGCCTCACCGACAAGTTCGAGATGATCCGCTGCAACCCCGGCATCGTCTACAAGGTCAAATAACCCCGCTCAATACCCTCTTGGCACACCTCTTGCTAAATATTCATGAAGCAGGAGGTGTGCTATGGCAATTTCATTCGACAAGGCATTCGGTGTTCATCAGTACACGCTGAGCGTGCGCGCCAAGCGTGCCGAGGTGTTGTCCAGCAATATCGCCAATGCGGACACGCCGGGCTTCAAGGCCCGTGACATCGACTTCTCACAGGCGTTGCAGGATGCCCAGGGCCAGCAAGGGTTCGGGCTCAGCACCACCAGCGAGAAGCACTTCGCCTTGCAGATGGATACCCCGGGCACGACCCAGTACCGCAACCCCCTGCAACCGGATACCGGTGACGGCAACACGGTGGACGTGCAGCAGGAGCGCAGCGAGTTCCTGCGCAACAGCCTCGAATACCAGGCCTCCCTTGAATTCATGAACAGCAAGATAAGTGGCCTGCTCAAGGCACTGAAAGGAGAGCAAGGATGAGTTTGTTCAAGGTCTTTGACATTGCAGGCTCTGCCATGAGCGCACAGTCCGTTCGCCTCAACACGGTGGCGAGCAACATGGCCAACGCTGACAGCGTCAGCTCCAGCGTGGAAAAAACTTACCACGCCAGGCGGCCAGTCTTTGCCGCCCAGCTGGATCAGGCCATGTCCGACAAGCAGGCCTCGGTCGGGGTGGATGTGAAGGGCATCGTCGAGAGTGATGCGCCCCTGCTCAAGGAGTACAACCCGAATCACCCCATGGCGGACAAGGATGGCTTCATCTTCAAGCCCAACGTCAACATGGTGGAAGAGATGGCGGACATGATAGCGGCGTCGCGCAGCTACCAGACCAACGTCCAGGTGGCCGATGCGGCCAAGAAAATGTTGCAGCAGACCCTGGGTCTGGGCAAGTCCTGACAGAGGTGAACCCGGATGAGAGTGACCCATGATCGCCTGCCAGGCGGCAACAATCGGCCCAGTGGGCACGCCCTAGAGGGAGGAGCATAAGTGGCAGATACCTATGACAGCCTGCTGGGCGTCAACCGGACGACGTCGGCCCAGACCAGTACGGTCAACACCAGTACCCAGAAAAAGGAGCTGGATCAGGAGTCCTTCCTGAAGCTGCTGACCATGCAGCTCTCCTATCAGGATCCGTTCAAACCGGTGGACAACGCCCAGATGCTTTCCCAGATGACCTCGATGTCGACGTCTCAGGGGATCAGCAGTCTCTCCTCCCAGATGGAGAGCCTCAACAGCCTGATGACCTCCAGCCAGGCGCTGCAGGCCTCCGCGCTGGTGGGGCAGAACGTGCTGATCCCGTCCAACACGGGTTACGTGGAGAAGGGGGGTACCCTCACGGGGGTCATCGCCACCGGCGATGGCGGCAGCAACATCAAGGTGACGGTGAAGGACGAGAGCGGCCAGGTCATCAGGGAGTTCGCCATCGAAGGGAGCCACAAGGGGAACGTGGCCTTCGAATGGGATGGCAAGGACAAGTCCGGCAACCAGGCCAAGAGCGGCAAATATTCGATAGAGGCGCATGCCACCGTCGACGGCAAGTCGGAGAGCGTCCCCGCCCTGACTTACGCCAAGGTGGAGAGCGTCACCCTGGGAACGAGCACCAACCCCAGCACCCTCAAACTCAAGGGACTGGGTGGCATCTACCTGACCGATGTATTGGAAATTGGCGCGACGACCGGCAAGACCACCACCCAGTCTGCTTCGTCCTCTAACGCAGTGATCTAAGGAGAAAGACATGTCATTCAACAATGCCCTCAGCGGCATCAATGCGGCTCAAAAAGACCTGAACGTCACCGCGAACAACATTGCCAACGTCAATACCACCGGCTTCAAGGAGTCCCGTGCCGAGTTTGCCGACGTCTATGCCAACTCCATCTTCGTCAACGCCAAGACCCAGGTCGGCAACGGGGTGGCGACTGGCGCTGTGGCCCAGCAGTTCCACCAGGGCGCGCTGCAATTCACCAACAACGCGCTGGATCTCGCCATCCAGGGCAACGGCTTCTTCGTGACCTCGGACGGCCTGACCAACCTGGATCGCACCTACACCCGTGCGGGCGCCTTCAAGCTCAATGAAAGCAGCTACATGGTCAGCAACTCCGGCGGTTATCTGCAAGGGTACGAGATCAACTCTGACGGCACCCCCAAGGCGGTGAGCATCAACGCCACCAAGCCCATCCAGATCCCGGACAAGGCCGGTGAGCCGGTGCAGACCACGACGGTCGAGGCTGGCTTCAACCTGCCTTCCAGCACGAAAACGCTGATGGATGTCAATGCCTCCAAATTCGATCCCACGGACTCGACCACCTACTCCTCCTCCACCTCCGTGGTGGTCTATGACTCCCTGGGCGAGCCACACACCATCACCCAGTACTTCACCAAGGAAGCGGATCCGGCCGATCCTACCCAAGCGGCGGTACCGACTGCCTGGCGCATGTACCTCTATGAAGGGGACAAGCCCATCGACATCGTAGGCGGTACGGCCACCACCATGGCGACCGGCCTGAGCCAGGCCCCCCTGAGTGCCCGGGTGACCTTCGATGCCTCCGGCAAGATGGTCACACCCACCACCCCGGCGGTCATCAAGACTGAACCCCTGGGGGCGGCGGGGGCCGGTATCATCACCAATGGCGCCGATGGCACCCAGGAGATTGAGTTCAAGCTTGGTACCGTGACCCAGTACGCCTCCCCCTTTGAAGTGAGCAAGCTGACCCAGGACGGCTCCACCGTCGGCCGCCTGACCAAGGTGGAGATCGGGGCGGATGGCATAGTCTCCGCCACTTACAGCAACGCCACCACCGTCAAGGTGGCCATGGTGGCCATGGCGAAGTTTGCCAATGCCCAGGGTCTCACCCAGGTCGGCGACACCTCCTGGCGCCAGTCCCTGCTCTCTGGCGATGCCTTGCCCGGCACCCCGAACTCCGGCACGTTCGGCTCCATCAAGTCGTCGGCACTGGAGCAGTCCAACGTGGATCTCACCACCGAGCTGGTCGATCTCATCACTGCCCAGCGCAACTTCCAGGCCAACTCCCGTTCCCTGGAAGTGAACAGCTCCCTGCAGCAGAACATACTGCAGATCCGCTAAGACGACGGGTAGTTGGAAGGGGCGCTTCGGCGCCCCTTGTCATTTCCGTCCTGCCTCATTTCCTCCTTTCATTCCGTCTTCGTCATCTCTCTTGGCATTCAACTTGCAGTTGAGCTGTGAGAGTCATCTGTTTGACGGAGGATCCCATGGATCACCTGCTTTACATCGCCATGTCCGGGGCCAAGGAGAACATGAACAGCCTAGCTGTTCGTGGCAACAACCTTGCCAACGCCAACACCATTGGCTTCAAGTCTGACTTCGAGCAGGCGCGCAGCATGCAGGCGTTTGGCGAAGGGCTGCCCACGCGGGTGTTCGCCATGACCGAGCGGCCGGGCCAGAACCTGCAGCACGGCATGCTGATGACCACGGGTCGGGATCTTGACGTTGCCGTCGATGGGCCGGGCTGGATTGCAGTGCAGGATCCCAACGGCGCGGAAGCCTATACCCGCATGGGCAACCTGCAGCTCAATGCCACCGGCAATCTGCAAACTTCCACCGGTCTGAACGTGGTGGATGATGCCGGTCAGCCCATCGTGCTGCCCCTGCCCATGGAGAAGATCGAGATCAATCGTGACGGTACCATCAGCGGCCGTCCCGAGGGGGCCGCCGCCAACCTGCCGGAAGATTTCCAGCGCATCAAGCTGGTCAACCCGGCGGCAGATGCGGTGGAGAAAGGTCAGGACGGCCTGTTTCGCCGCAAGGATGGCCAGAATGAGGCCGCGTCTGCGGATGTGGGCCTGATCGCTGGCTCCCTTGAGGGGAGCAACGTCAACGTGGTCGACGAGATGACCAACCTTATTCGCTTGCAACGTCAGTTTGAAACTCAGGTCAAGATCATGAAGACCGCCGAGGAGAACGACGAGGCACAAACCCAGCTGCTGCGTATCAGCTAATCAAGGAGCCCCCCATGAATCCTGCACTCTGGATCAGCAAGACCGGCCTCGATGCCCAGCAGACCAACATCTCGGTCACCTCGAACAACCTGGCGAACGCCAGCACCGTGGGCTACAAGAAGGCGCGGGCCATCTTCGAGGATCTGCTTTATCAGAACATCAACCAGCCTGGCGGTCGCTCCTCGGCGGACACCGAGCTCCCTTCCGGCCTGATGCTGGGGGCGGGGGCCAAGGTGGTCGCCACCCAGAAAAACCACAGTCAGGGCAACGTCCAGACCACGGACAACTCCCTTGATCTGATGATCAGCGGCCGCGGCTACTTCGAAATCCAGCTGCCCGATGGCAGCGCCGCCTATACCCGCAACGGCCAGTTCACCCTGAACGACGAGGGGACCATCGTCACCCCGGGCAACGGTTACCCGCTGCAACCGGAGATCCAGATCCCCGAGAACGCCCAGAGCGTCACCGTGGGGGAGGATGGCCAGGTCTCCGTCCAGCTCAAGGGGGATGGCCAGTCCCAGGTGGTGGGCCAGATCAACACCACGGACTTCGTCAACCCCACCGGCCTGCAGCCCATGGGGGAGAACCTCTTCCTCGAGACCCAGTCCAGCGGCGCCCCCATTCAGGGGACTGCCGGTGCGGACGGGCTGGGGGTGATCAAGCAGGGGATGCTGGAGACCTCCAACGTCAACGTGACCGAGGAGCTGGTGAATCTCATCCAGGCTCAGCGGGTCTACGAGATGAACTCCAAGGTCATCTCCGCCGTCGACTCCATGATGTCCTTCCTGACCCAGCGGACCTGATGAAAGGAGTGTCATGATGAAAGCCATATGGATGCTGGGACTGCTGACCCTGGCGGGTTGCACCAGTACCCCCAATACCGCCAAACCGGATGACCCGGATTTCGCCCCCGTCTACGGGGAGTCGGAGCCGGTGTCGGTGCGCCCGACCGGCGCCATCTTCCAGCCCGAGCAGGTCAACGGCATCTACTCGGACATCAAGGCGCACCGGGTGGGTGACATCATCACCATCCAGTTGGCGGAGTCGACCTCGGCGTCGAAAAAGGCCAACACCCAGAGCGGCAAGGACAACAAGCTGGCGCTCGACCCCGTCACCCTGGGTGGCGTGCCGGTCACGGCGGGGCCCTACGATCTGTCGGCCTCCATCGGCCAGAACAGTGCCTTCAAGGGGCAGGCCAAGGCGGATCAGAGCAACAGCCTGCAGGGCAACATTTCGGTCAGCGTGGTCAAGGTACTGCCAAACGGCAACCTGCTGGTGCGCGGCGAGAAGTGGATCATGCTCAACAATGGCAACGAATATATCCGTATCACCGGTCTGGTGCGCCCGGAGGACGTGAGCTCGGAAAACAGCGTCTCCTCCCAGCGGGTGGCCAATGCGCGTATCTATTACGGTGGTACCGGGGATCTGGCGAACACCCAGGAACAGGGCTGGCTCACCAGCTTCTTCAACGGCCCCTGGTGGCCCATTTAAGACTCAAGAGTCCGGGGCGTTCACGGGCCCTGGATCAGGAAGGTTTTGTTAGGAGATGTCATGAACCGATTCCGTCTGCTTGCCCTGCTATGCTGCCTGCTGCCCTTCGGGCTGGCGCACGCATCCCGCATCAAGGACCTCGCCTCGGTGGAAGGGGTGCGCAGCAACCAGCTGATCGGTTACGGTCTGGTGGTGGGCCTGCCCGGCACGGGGGAGAAGAACAACGCCTTCACCGAGCAGACCTTCAGGACCATGCTCAACAACTTCGGCATCAAGGTGCCTGACAACATCAAGCCCAAGATCAAGGACGTGGCACCGGTGGCCATCCACGCGGATCTCCCCCCCTTCTCCAAGCCGGGCCAGACCATAGACGTCACCGTCTCCGCCATCGGCGAGGCGAAGAGCCTGCGTGGCGGCACCCTGCTCCAGACCTTCTTGAAAGGGCTGGATGGCCGCGTCTATGCGGTGGCCCAGGGCAGCCTGGTGGTCGGTGGCCTCGGGGCCGAAGGGGCGGACGGCTCCAAGGTGGTGGTGAACACGCCCACAGTGGGGCGCATCGCCAACGGGGCGACCGTGGAGCGGGAGGTTCCCAACTCCTTCAGCCAGGGCGACACCATCACCTTCAACCTGAACCGGCCGGACTTCACCACCGCCCGCCGTCTGGCGGACGTGGTCAACGATCTGGTGGGTCCGAACACCGCCCAGGCGATGGACGCCACCTCCATCAAGGTATTCGCACCGCGGGATCCGGCCCAGCGGGTCTCCTACCTCTCCACCATCGAGAACCTGGAAGTGGACCCGGCGAGCGAGTCCGCCAAGATCATCGTGAATTCGCGCACCGGGACCATCGTCATCGGCAGCGAGGTCAAGCTGCGCCCGGCGGCCATCAGCCACGGTGGGCTGACGGTGACCATCGCCGAGAACCAGCAGGTCTCCCAACCCAATCCGCTCGCTGGCGGGCAGACGGCGGTCACCAACAACTCCACCATCAACGTGCAGCAGGATCCCGGTCGGATGTTCAAGCTTGATACCGGCGCGACCCTGGACGACCTGGTGCGGGCGGTGAACCAGGTGGGGGTCGCCCCCGGGGATCTGATGGCGATCCTGGAGGCGCTGCAGCAGGCGGGCGCGATCCAGGGCCAACTGGTCATTCTGTAATTTCGTGAGCGGCAAGCGGTTGCCACGGGCGGCAAAGAGGTAGGTTATGGCAGAGTTCGACACCCAGAGCGGTATCAATATTGGCATGGTGCAGGACGTCCAGAACCTGGACAAACTGCGCCAGATGAGCCTGAGCAAGGAGGGGAAGCAAGGGGCCCTGATGGCGGCCGCCCGCCAGTTCGAATCCATCTTCACCCAGACCCTGTTCAAGGGGATGCGCCAGGCCAACTCGGTGCTCACCGAGGGCAACCCGATGAACAGCAGCTACACCCAGTTCTATGAAGGGATGCTGGACGAGCAGCGGGTTGCCGACATGTCGAGCAAGGGGGGGCTGGGCATTGCCGAGATGGTGGCCAGGCAGCTCTCACCCGAGCAGACTTTCACCCATCAGGATGGCCGGGTACTCAAGCTGCCCCAGCGTACCGAGCGGGTCTACAAGCCCTATCAACCCCCCAGTGCCTCCAACGATCTGATTGCTGCCTCCAAAGTTGGCAAAGATTTTGCTGATAACGAAATGAAGGGTGAGCTGAATGGGGCCGAGCGTACGCTGGCCATGCCAAGACGTCCCCACCGCACCGTGCCGCCCATGGGCAGCAGCCAGAGGCCTTCGGCCCTGGATGGCAGCGCCAAGGTGTTTGACAGCCCGGAAGAGTTCGTCGACAGGCTGATGCCGCTGGCCAAGAAGGCGGCGGACAAGCTGGGGTTGAGCCCGGCGGTGCTGGTGGCCCAGGCCGCCCTTGAGAGTGGCTGGGGCAAGCGGGTGATCAAGGATGCAGACGGAAACGTGACGCACAACCTGTTCGGCATCAAGGCCGATCCGCGTTGGGAAGGCCCCAAGGCGGTGGTGAGCACCCTGGAATACGAGCAAGGGGTGGCCTCGCGCCAGAAGGCGGCGTTTCGCTCCTACGAGTCGTTCGAAGAGAGCTTCAACGACTACGTGGATTTTCTGACCTCTGGGAGTCGCTACAAGGGGGCGCTGGCCAAGGTGGACAGCCCGGATCGTTACTTCGAGGCGTTGCAGCAGGCCGGTTATGCCACCGATCCCCAGTACGCCAGGAAACTTAAACAAGTGTTGCGCAGTGATGCCATCGCCGGTTACTCGACGTCCGGCAACATTGCAGACAGGAACACAGAGATGGAGCTGTAAGCTATGGCAAGCGATCTGCTTGGAATTGGGACCTCGGGTGTGTTGGCCCAGCAGCGACTGCTGCAGACCACCAGCAACAACATAGTGAACGTCAATAGCCAGGGCTATGTACGTGAACGCACCCTGATCTACACCAATTCCGTCGGATTGGGGACGGGCGACATGGTGAGCGAGCGCATCATCAACGCCTATGCCCAGGCCGAGGTGCGCCGGGATACGTCCGCCTATCAGGCGGCCAACACCCGCTACGATCAACTGTTCCGGCTCGACAGCCTGCTCGGTGATGCCAGCAACAGCGTGGGGACCACCATCACCTCCTATTTCAAGGCTTTCCACACCGCCAACGAGTCACCGTCCGAGATCGGGGGGCGCAAGACGACCCTGAGTGAACTGAGCGGCATGGTGGACAGATTCCATACCCTCTCCGCCCAGCTCGACAAGCAGTCCGATACCATCAATGCCACCATAGGGGACGAGACGGACAGGGTGAACAGCCTGCTGAACAGCATCAACGATCTGAACCAGGCCATCGTCCGCACCCAGGGCTCCCCTGAAGAGAACCTGATGCTGTTCGATCAGCGGGATGAGGCCATTCGCCAGCTCTCCGAGAAGATGGAGATCCGCACCGTGACCCAGCCCAATGGCAGCATGCTGGTCAACATGAGTACAGGGCACTCCCTGGTGCTCGATGGCGGCGTGGCCCAGTTCAAGGTGGTGCCGGGGGACCCGGATTCCCGTGAGCCTTCCCTGCAGCTGACCCTGGGCAAGAACCAGGCCAGCATCAACGACAAGGATATTGGCGGTGCCATCGGTGGCCTCTTCACCGCGCGCCGGGATCTGGAGCCCGCCAAGCGGGAGCTGGGGCAGCTGGCCGTCGCCCTGGGGGATGCCATGAACCAGCAGAACCGGCTGGGGATGGATCTCGACAACGAGCTTGGGGGGGATCTCTTCACCCTCAAGGGAAGCCAGGGGCTGCCCTACGCCAGCAACCAGGGTAACGGGGCGGCCAGCGTCAACTTCGTCCCCGGCAAGGGGAGTGAGGTCACCACCTTCGACTACGAGGTGCGGTTCAACAGCGCCACCGGTTACGAGGTATTCGCCATCGACGGCAGCGGGCAGCGTACCTCGCTCGCCACGGGGACCACGCCGCCAGCCACCTTCGAGGTGGCGGGGCACGGCATCGAAATCGATCTCTCCGGCACTCCGGTCGCGGGTGACAAGATCTTGTTGCAACCCACCCGGAATGCGGCTGCCAACCTGGAGCAGGCGATCACCCGTCCCGAGGATATCGCGCTGGCATCCCCCCTGAAGGCGGACAAGGGATCCCAGAACCTGGGCTCGGGCGAGATAACGCTGGGCGGTGTCTACAACACCGGCACGGGCTCGGGTTTTGGCACCAACACTCTGGACCCGAGTGCCCCCCAGGTCATCAAGATCGACGGCAGCGGCAACTACGAGGTCTATGACAAGAACAACAACCTGCTCGGTGTGGCCCCCGCCTCCAGCAAGGGAAAGAACCTGATGGCCGCCCTCGAGAGCCCCCTGGGGGGGCCCAAGGTCTACGCCGATCCAACCCAGAGCCCGGGCTATGAGTTCAGCATCACCGGCAAGGTGGAGGCCAGCGACAGCTTCACGCTCAGCTACAACAAGGACGGCTTTGCGGACAACGCCAACGGCCTGGCGCTGGCGGAGCTGCAGAACAAGGAGCTGGTGCGCAAGAACAACAACGCCGCCACCAGCAACGACAAGATGACCTTCAACGATGCCTACTCGGGTCTGGTGAGCGGCATTGGCAACAAGACCAGCCAGGCCAAGACCCTGTTGCAGGCCAACGAGGCGAAGCTGACCCAGAGTACCGCCATCTTCGAGAGTGTCTCCGGCGTCAATCTGGAGGAGGAGGCGGCCAACCTCATCCGCTTCCAGCAGTCCTATGCGGCCTCGGCCCAGATAGTGAATACCGCCAAGACCATCTTCGACACCCTGCTCTCCTCCGTGAGGTAAGTCATGCGCATCACCACCAACATGATCTATGACCGCAACCTTGCCTCCATGAGCAAGGTGAGCGAGCGCCAGAACACCGCCTACAACCAGTTGATGACGGGGGATAAATTCTCTCGCTCCGGGGAGGACCCGGCCGGCATGAGCCAGAAGATGGCGCTGACCAAGGAGATCGATCTCTTCAAGCAGTACGGCGTCAACGGCAGCCTGCTGGAGAACAGCCTGGGCCACGAGGAGACGGTGCTGACCTCCCTCAACAACGCCATGCTGAGTGCCCAGACCCTGATCCAGAAGGCGAACAACTCCGCCATGGGCTCCGAGGAGCGCAACGCCATCGCGAGCGAACTCGAGGGGCTGCAAAAGCAGATGTTCGACCTGATGAACAGCAAGAACTCCCAGGGGGAGTACATCTTCGGCGGCAATCAGAGCAAGACCCAGCCCTTCGTCAAGGATGCCAGCGGCAACTATGTGTTCCAGGGGGACACGGGGCAGCGCAACATCCAGGTCTCTCCCACGGTGCAGATCCCGGCCAACGACTCCGGTTTCGATCTGTTCGAGATGGTGGCGACCCGGCGCACCGCCAGCGCCGCCAGTGGCAACATCCAGGTGTCGGTGGCGGATCAGGGGAACTTCGAGAGCTTCTATCGCAACAACTATGATGCTTCCCTGCCGAGTAACCAGTATGCGGTCAGCACCCTGGCCGGGCCGCCGGACACCTACGAGATCCGTGACAGCGGTGGCACCCTGCTGCAAAGCGGCGACTATGTGGCGGGCAACAAGATCCCCTTCAACGGCCTGGCGCTCACCCTCGACCTCCCAGCGGGGTCGGCGACCCAGAACTTCGTGCTGGATACCCCGAAAAACGACAACATCCTCAATGGCATGTCCGATTTCATCTCCGCCATGCGCGATCCGACCCTGTCCGAGAGCGATTTTCAGCTGGCGGTCTCCGATGCCACCACCCACATGAGCAACGCCAGAACCAAGATAGACCGGGGACTGGGGGAGCTGGGGGGAAGGATGAACAGCCTGGAGCAGGTGATGAGCTCCAACGACGGACTCAGCACCCTGAACCAGCAGGCGCGGGCCAAGGTGTCCGAGGCGGACATGTACGAGGTGATCGCGGCCCTCTCCAAGGAGGATGCAGCCATGAGCGCCTCCCAGCTCGCCTTCAGCAAGATAAGCAAGCTGACCCTCTTCGACTATATCCGCTGACGTTCGTCCGTTGACCGCAGGCTCCCCCGTGCCACGCACGGGGGAGCCTCGTTTCATGAAGAGCCCGTCGTCCGGCCAATTTGTAACAACCCGTTGCCAGGTGCCCGTTTGCCTTGACTCGACCTGCGCCTGGGCAGATGATGCCGCCCGCACGGTAGCGCCGTGCAATCAATGTTCGCAGCATCTCGTTAGGCGAGGCTCCTGCATAAACACAGGCCACTGATCTCACGACGTCCAGAGACGCCCAAGATCAGGACAGTTTTCATCGGATTAAGGTGTCAACCCAAGTGGCTTCCGGCATGCCGGATACGTTATGCAGTGCTAAAGCTGGTACGTGGGGATGAAAACACGCCGGACGGCGTCATTTCCTGCCTGTTACTCGTCAATCAAATTGCTGTTTTCTTGCCGTTGCATTCGGCCAGGTGCCGGAGGCGTTCAGGTTCGCCTGAAATCACATGAGGACATCTGTGATGAAGAAAACACACACCCTGCTCAATCGTCATCAACTGCTCGACCCGGTCGCCCTGCGCAACTGGCTGGCTCACAACCTGGATCCGGTGGCCCGTGCCGATCAGCTTCTGACCCTGCGCCCGGAAGAGCTCAACTGCATCTTCGATACCCTCTCCATGCCGGAAGGGGCGTCCTTGCTCGCCTCCCTCCCGGCGGAGTGTGCCGGCCATCTGCTGCTCAGGCTGCATGGCAGCATCGTGGGAATACTGCAGGGCACCCTGGCCCGTCGGGACCTGCTGGCCATCCTGCGCAGGCTCGACGAGCACGATCGCAAGACCCTGCTCGCCCGGCTGCCAGACCCCGCCCGTAAAGCCTTCCAGTCACTGCTGGCCTGGCCGAACGAGTCGGTGGGGGCCAACATGCGCCACGAATACCTGGCAGTGGAGGCCGATGCGACGGTGGAAAGCGCCAAGCAGCTGATCCACGGGGCCTGGGAGCAGGCCAGGCTGTTCGGTCATCTCTATGTGGTTGACGGCGAGCAGCGCCTCCTTGGCAGCGTCTCCCTCAAGTCGCTGCTGATCGCCGATCCTCTGCTGCCGGTGGGGGAGCTGATGGAGGGGGAGGCGGTGCGCATCAACGCCCGGGCGGATCAGGAGCTGGCGGCCCGCCTGCTCATTGACCGCGACCTATCGCTCCTGCCGGTGGAAGATCAGGGGCGCCTGGTGGGGGTCTTCCACGTGGACGATGCCGCCGACATCCTGGAGCTGGAGTCCACCGAGGATGCGGAGCTGCAAGGGGGCTCCTCGCCGCTGGATACCCCCTATCTGCAGGCCACCCCCTGGCAGTTGTGGCGCAAGCGGGTGGGCTGGCTGCTGATCCTGTTCGTGGCGGAAGCCTACACAGGCACCGTGCTGCGGGCCTTTGAAGAGCAGCTGGAGGCAGCCATCGCCCTGGCCTTCTTCATCCCGCTCCTCATCGGCACCGGTGGCAACAGCGGTACCCAGATCACCACCACCATAGTGCGTGCCATGGCGGTGGGGGAGGTGAGCCTGAAAAACCTCGGCACCGTGCTGAAAAAGGAGATCTCCACCGGTCTGCTCATCTCGGCCGCCATTGCGCTGGCGGCCTGGGTGCGGGCCTGGAGCCTGGGGGTGGGGCCCGAGATCGGCATGGTGGTGACCCTGACCATCGTCGCCATCGTGCTCTGGAGTGCCACCGTCGCCTCGGTGATCCCCATGGTGCTGCGTCGCTTTCGCATCGACCCGGCGGTGGTCTCCGCCCCCTTCATCGCCACCCTGGTGGACGGTACCGGCCTCATCATCTACTTCGAGATAGCCAAGCTGATCCTGCCGGATCTGCAGTAGGAAAAGACAAGAGACAAAAAAAGGCAGCCATCGGCTGCCTTTTTGCACAGAGGGGCGGATCACCCGAGCTGGAACAGCAGGGGCCAACCCTGCTCGTGGCAGTAGCGGTGCTCCTTTTCCAGGTTCTGCATCAGCAACTTGTTCTCGTCGCACCAGTCCAGGGGCAGGGTGACCACCAGCTGATCCCCGGCGGCCTGCACGTTCCACTCGGGCAGCAGGTTGTCCTGACGCCTGTGGTGGGCCGCCACCGCGAGGCGCAGGATGCGGATGCAGCGCAGCACCGTCTGCTCGTCGTGGTTGGGCAGGGCGGGCAGCTCGGAGAGCTTGAGCCCCTTGCGATGAAAGCGCACCAGGGCCGCCAGCAGGGCCTGATCGTCCTGGTTGAAGCCGGGCAGGTCGGTGTTTTGCAAGATGTAGGCGGAGTGTTTGTGGATGCCGCTGTAGTTGATGGCAAGGCCGATCTCATGCAGCCGCGCCGCCCAGCCGAGGATGGCGCGATAGGGCTCTTCCGGCATCTCCCAGGGGCCGCTCAGGGCGTCGAACAGGGAGAGGACGCTGCGTTCTACCCGGGTGGCCTGGCGCTTGTCGATGCGATAGTGAGTGCTGAGTGCAAGCGCGGTACGTTCGCGAATGTCGTGATGCTGCAGGCGCTCCTCGAACTCGTAGAGTAACCCTTCGCGCAGGGCGCCGTCGGAGTACTCCATCCGTTCGATGGGCAGGGAGGTGAAGAGCCCGAGCAGGATGGCCACCGCGGCGGCGAACACCCCCTGACGCTCCTCGGTGAGGCCCGCCAGCTTGAGCTGGTCGACCCGCTTGTGCTTGAGCATCTCTTCCTTCAGCCGCTCGAGTCCCGCCATGGTGATGGCACCATCGGTCCACTCTTCCCCCTGCAACACGTCGCGCACGGTGCGGATGGAGCCCGAGCTGCCGAGGCAGCTCTGCCAGCCCAGTTTGCGGTACTGGTTGATGATGGGGGCGAGCTGATGCTGGGCTTCCAGCACGGCGGCGTTGAAGGCCTTCTCGCCGAGCTTGCCGTTGCCAAAGAAGCTCTGGGTGAAGCTCACGCAGCCCATCTTGCGGCTGGTGAGCGCCTTGTGCTCAAACCCTTCGCCAATGATGAGCTCGGTGCTGCCGCCGCCGATGTCCACCACCAGCACCTGGCCCTCGATGTGCTGGGTATGAGCGACCCCCTGATAGATGAGGCGGGCCTCTTCCTGGCCGCTGATGATCTCGATGGGGTGGTTGAGCACCTTGGCCGCCTCGCGCACGAAGTCGCGGGCGTTGCTGGCGCGGCGCAATGTGTAGGTGCCGGCGATGCGGATCTGATCCGGCTTGATGTTGGTGAGCCGCTCGGCGAACAGGGCGAGGCAGTCCAGCCCGCGCGCCATGGCCTCCGGGGACATGCGGCGCTGCTCATCCATCCCTTCGGCGAGGCGCACTCGCTCCTTGATGCGATCGATGATCTGCATCCGCCCCTCGGTGAGGCGGGCAATGACCATGTGGAAGCTGTTCGAGCCCAGATCGACAGCGGCGTACAGACTATTGTCCATGGTTTGACTCTATGCTTTTGAGGTAGTCGTAAATCGCCACCTGGGAACGGACCTTGCGGCGGTTGCCCCGCTTCACGTACTCGTTCTTCTGGTCGGCATCGATCACCCGCGCCTTGCAGGTATCACTCAGTTGTAGCTCGAGAATGTCGAGGATGCGCTGCTTGAGCCGCTCGTCATAGATGGGGGTGCCCACCTCGATGCGACCGTCGATGTTGCGGCTCATCCAGTCGGCACTGGAGATATAGAGCTGGGGATTGCCCTTGTTGTGGAACACCATCACTCGCGGATGTTCGAGGAAACGGTCGATGATGCTGATGACCCGGATGTTGTCGCTCAGACCCGGCACCCCCGGGCGCAGGGCGCACATGCCCCGGATGATCATCTGGATGGGCACCCCGGCCTGGCCGGCGGCATAGAGCCGGTTGATGAGGTCTCTGTCCACCAGGTTGTTGATCTTGAGGGTGATGCCGCTGGGTTGCCCCGTCTTGGCGTTGGCCAGCTCGTTGTCGATGAGGCGATAGAGCTGGCGGCGGCTGTTGATGGGGGAGACCAGCAGGTGGTTGAACTTGTAGCGCCGGTACGGGTACTCGATGTACTCGAACACGCTCTCCACCTCGGCAGTGATGTCCGGATGGCGGGTCAACAGGGAGAAGTCGGTGTAGATCTTGGCGGTCTTCTCGTTGAAGTTGCCGGTCCCGATATGGGCGTAGCGCACCGCCTCGCCGTTCTCGTGGCGGGTGATGAGGCAGAGCTTGGAGTGGATCTTGAGGCTGGGCACCCCGAACACCACCTTGACGCCTGCGTCGGTCAGGATGTTGGCCCAGTCGATGTTGGCCGCCTCGTCGAAGCGGGCGCGCAGCTCCACCACCACGGTCACCTTCTTGCCGTTGTTGGCGGCGTCGATGAGGGAGTGGATGATCCGCGACTTCTTGGCCACCCGGTAGATGTTGATGCGAATGGCGCTGACCGCCGGGTCGAAGGCCGCCTGGCGCACCAGCTCGGTGAAGTGGTGGAACTTGTGGTACGGGTAGTAGAGCAGGATGTCCTGCTTGGCGATGGCGTCGAAGGCGTTGACGAAGCCGTCAAAGTCGCGGCAATCGAGGGCCGGCAGCTTGGGGTTTTCCAGATAATCCCGGCCCACATTGGGGAAGCCGATGAAATCCTTGAAGTTGTGATAGCGCCCACCGGGCATGATGGCGTCGTAGGAGCTGATCTGCAGCTTGAGCTTCAAGAAGCTTATCATGGCCGCCGGCATCTCCCGCTCGTAGACGAAGCGCACCGGCATGGCGGTGAGGCGCTGTTTCAAGCCGTCACTCATCTTGTCCACCAGGCTGAGGTCCAGCTGGTCGGAGAGGTCATACTCGGCATCCCGGGTCAGCTTGACCGCGTAGGCGGCAATCTCGTCGTAGTCGAAGAAGCCCTTGAAGATCTCGTCCAGACAGAAGCGGATAACGTTGTCCAGGATGATGATCTGCTTCTTGCGACGGGTGCCCTCCGGCGGTAGCTGGAAGAAGCGGGGCAGATCGTCGGTGGGTACTTCCACCAGGGCGTACTGGATCACCTGGCCGTTCTTCTTCATCTCGATGGCGAGATAGGTGTGCTCGTCTTTCAGGAACTTGACCGGGTTGACCTCCTTGTTGAGGAGGATGGGGATGATGTGGCGCAGCACCTTTTCCCGGAAGAAGACCCGCAGCCACTGCTGGATGGACTCGGAGAGCTGGCTTTCGTTCACCAGGAAGATGTTGTGGCGGGCCAGCGCGATCAGCAGCTCCTTGTAGGTGTTGTCGAACGCCTCGCCGAGCGCCATCACCTTCTGCTGGATGGCGCGCAGCAGCACCTTGGCCTCGTCGTCGCCGCCGTGGACTTCGTTGATGAGGATGCGGCGCTTGACGTCCGACACCCGAACCTTGAAGAACTCGTCCTGATTGGAGGAGAAAATCCCGAGGAAGCGGACCCGCTCGATGAGGGGTACCGTCTTGTCCATCGCCTCTTGCAACACCCGTTCATTGAATGAGAGCCAGCTAAGCTCTTTCTCTTCATACTGCTTGTCGGTGCTCATCTGGTGCCTCTTTGCTCTGGTTGCGTCTGCGCGGAAGTTATGGCGTCAAACCATGACAAATTTATGACAGGCGACACTATTCGCTCAGATCCTGATCGATGTCGACGACGAGGTCGTCGGAGAGGGACTCCAGGGCCGTGACGAGATCGTCCAGTTCGAGCTGCGGCGGCAGGGCCACCAGGGCGTGGGCATAGAAGAGGGGGGCGCCTGAGTGGGGCGCAGGTTCGCAACCTGTGGTGAGGTCGGCGACGTTGATGTTGAGCTGTCGCAGGATGCTGGCCACTTCGTGGACGATGCCCGGTCTGTCGTTGCCGGTGACGCTCAGCATCACCTGATGGGCCGGTTGCGGGCTGAGCTGCCCTTCGGCGAAGCTCACGGTGAGGCCAGGCAGCATCACCAGGGCCTCGCACAGGCTACGGTAATGCTCGTCAGGCACGGCGACGTGCAAAATGCCGGCAAATTGCCCCGCCAGCTCGCTCATGGAGCTGGCCAGCCAGTTGCCCTGCTGCCGGGTGATGGTATCGGCCAGGCTCTCGACGATGCCGGGTTTGTCTGCGCCGATCACGGTGACGACCAATTGCTTTTGCATCCTGCTCTCCTTGAATGGGGCTGCGTGGGGTCCGTTGACGCCTGGCGGCGACGGGGAGTGCGCCAGAACGTCCATGGGCTCTAGCATTGTGCCTGCTGTGACAGGCCATATGAAGCCCGCCTTGCGCAAATTCAGTGAAAAAACGCGAATGCCGGGACGGGCTTGATTTCTGCGCTGCCTGAGTCGCTTTCCCCGTGGTAGAGTGTGCCCCTTCCTCTGGTGTGAACTGAATTTGTCTTGTAAACGGGATGTGCGTGTATGAATAGCCTTGTCGTATCGGGAGCCGTGTTGCTGGGGTTGCTCCTGCTGGTGATCGTCTGGCGCAGGGAGAAAGGGGGCAAGGCCGAGCCCTATGATCTGCAGGAAACCTTGATGAGCCCAGCGGAGCGCACCTTCTTCGGGGTGCTTGATCAGGCGGTGGGGGACAAGGCCCGTGTCTTTGCCAAGGTACGAGCCTCCTATGTACTGACGCCCGAGGCGCACCTTGGCAAAGGCAAGCGCCAGCAGGCGCTCGGCAAGATAGGGGAGAAGCACTTCGATTTTCTGCTCTGCCACCCGGCGGATCTCTCTTTCCTGTGTGCCGTGGAGCTGGATGACGAGGGGCATCGCCACCAGAAGCGCAAGGCGCGGGATCTCTTCCTGAAGGCGGCCTGCGATGGCGCCGGCCTGCCGCTGTTGCAGATCCCGGCCAGCAGCCACTACCAGGTCGACGAGTTGCGGGAGCAACTGCTGCCCCTGCTGGCGAGAACGACGGCGCCGGTGGATGACCTGCTGCCCGGCGAGCGCCGCGAACCGACCTTCAGCCCGCTGCTGCTCGATGGTGTCGATCTGGGCACGTCACACCCGGGGGCTGCCAGGGAGCCCCAGGGGCCGCCCCCCCAGGCCGAAGAGGCAATGCCCGTGTTGATGGGGGAGAATCCCTTCCTCGATCCGGATGAGGAGGAGCCCCGGGAGACGACCCCTCATTGCCCCCGCTGTGCCGCGCCCTTGGTGGCACGGGAAGCACGAAAGGGTCCTCATGCTGGTCGCCTGTTCCTCGCCTGCAGCCGGTTTCCCGAGTGCCGCTATGCCGCACCCCAGGAGAGCGTGAAACACTGATCCCTTCTCTGACGCCGCGCCCTGTCGGCGTCATTCTTTTCCCTTCGCTGGTTTTCATCCGATACTCAATCTGGCTGGAAGCGTGATCCCCGTCCCGCCAGGGTCCGGGAAGATGCGACAAGTTTTGACAATCCGCCAGAATTTTGGCACTTTGTCCCCCTTATGACACAGTGCGAAATTGGTTTTAATAAGCACTTAAAAAACAATAACTTGGCGTCAGGTGTGAAAATATGGATAGGATGGCTATGGGTGTGCTGCTTGTTGATGCCGATGATGTGCGGCGCCAGCAACTGGGGACTGTGCTCTCCTTCATGGGGATCCCCTGGCAGGAGGTGGTGGAGAGCGATCTCGATGTGGCCATCGAGACTGCCGGGCCCTTGCAGGGGATTCTGGCCGGGGAACTGCGCGAGCGCGCCCTGAGTGAGCTGCTTGCCGCCCATCCTCGTCTGCCCTTCCTCTCCCTGATGCCGGCGAGCCATGGCTGCAGCAACTTCATCGGGGTGGCCGAGGCGCCCTTTACCTATGAGTCCCTCACCCGTCATCTGCACTTCTGCCAGGCCTTCATCTCCCTGCATCCCCGTCATCAGACCCACGACAAGGGTCAGACCCTGCTGCGCCTGCTGGTGGGCAAGGGGAGGGGCATTCAGGAGGTGCGCCGTCTCATCGGCCAGGTGGCCGAGACCGACGCCAACGTACTGATCCTCGGTGAGTCCGGGACCGGCAAGGAGGTGGTGGCTCGCGCCATCCACGAGCTGTCCGCCCGAAGCGCGGGCCCCTTCGTGCCCATCAACTGCGGCGCCATTCCGGCGGAGCTGCTCGAGAGCGAGCTGTTCGGTCACGAGAAGGGGGCCTTCACCGGTGCCATTGCCGCCCGGCGCGGCCGCTTCGAACTGGCCCAGGGGGGCACCCTCTTCCTCGACGAAATCGGCGACATGCCGCTGCCGATGCAGGTCAAGTTGCTGCGGGTGCTGCAGGAGCGCCAGTTCGACCGGGTCGGGGGCGGCAAGGCCGTCCAGGCAGATGTGAGGGTGATCGCGGCGACCCACCGGGATCTGGAAGCCATGATCCGCACCCAGGCATTTCGCGAAGATCTCTACTACCGCCTCAATGTGTTCCCCATCGAGACGCCCCCCCTGCGGGATCGGGCCGACGACATCCCGCTGCTGCTGCAGGAGCTGCTCAATCGCCATGCCGAACAGCACAAGGGGATCATCCGTCTGACCCAGCGCGCCATGGAGTCCCTGATGCAGTACGCCTGGCCCGGCAACGTGCGCGAGCTGTCCAACCTCATCGAGCGCCTGCTCATCCTCTATCCGAACCAGATCGTCGATGTGGCGGATCTACCTGGCCGCTATCGCCTGCTGCCCTGCGAGCCACGAGATGAGCGGCTCACCGAGATGGACGAGCGGGACGCCCTGGCTGCCGTGTTCCAGTCCCCACCAGAGCTGGATCCCGGCATCGCCATGCCCCTGCCCATGCAGTTGCCCCAGGAGGGGGTCAACCTCAAGGAGATGCTGGCCGATCTCGAGGTGGAGCTGATCCGCCAGGCCCTGGAGTCCCAGGACGGGGTGGTGGCCCGCGCCGCCGACCTGCTCAGCATGCGCCGTACCACCCTGGTGGAGAAGATGAAGAAGTACGGCATGAGCAAGGACAATTGAGGTCAATGCTTTGACGCGTTGACCCAATACATTAATAAATAACGTCTATTTTGCTGGCATGGAAATTGAATAAGCTGACTCAATCGCCAGTTTGAGGTCAGCTTTATGACAATCTTGCAGCAGGATGCCCCCCTCCAGTCACATGAAGTGAGTCAGCTTTACGCCATCTTCACGGCGCTGCCGACCGGCGTGCTGCTGCTCGATGGCGAGGGGCTGATCACCCGCGCAAACCCTGCCGCCCTGGCGCTGCTGGGAGAGCCACTGGAAGGCCTTTCCTGGCGCCAGATCATCGCCCGCTGCTTCGAACCCCGTGAGGATGACGGTCACGAGATCTCCTTGCGAGACGGCCGTCGGGTCCAGCTGTCGACCCAGCCGCTGCCGGATCAGCCCGGCCAACTGGTATTCATTACCGACTTGACCGAGACCCGCCAGTTGCAGGACAGGGTCAACCACATGAAGCGCCTCTCCGCCCTTGGCAACATGGCGGCTTCCCTGGCGCACCAGATCCGCACCCCGCTCTCCGCCGCCATGCTCTATGCGGCCAATCTGGCCAACCGCACCCTCAAGCCTGAATCCCGCAGCCAGTTCCAGCAAAAATTGATGGCCAGGTTGCAAGACCTGGAAAAACAGATCAACGACATCCTGCTGTTTGCCCGCAATGGCGACAACCAGGTGGTGGCGCCCCTCTCGGTGCAGGGCCTGCTGGCGGAAGTGCAGGCGGGGGCCGAAGCCTTCTGCCAGCAGCAGGGCTGCGCCTTGCATCTGGAGGCCCCTGAGCCCGATCTCTGTCTGCTTGCCAACAGCAGTGCCCTGGCGGGGGCCATCAACAACCTCATCGCCAATGCCCGGCAGGCCGGCGCCGATTCGCTCCTGGTGAGCGCTGTGCGCAGCGGCAACCGGGTGGAGATGCGGGTCATCGACAACGGCAAGGGGATGGCCCCCTCCCTGCTCAACCAGATCTTCGAACCCTTCTTTACCACCCGTTCCCAGGGCACGGGCCTCGGTCTTGCGGTGGTGCAGTCGGTGGTACGAGCCCATCAGGGGGAGGTGAGCGTGGCCTCGGTCCCTGGCGAGGGCACCTGTTTTACCCTGTCCTTCCCCCTGCATCAGCAACAGGTTCAGTTGGGGGGCGTGGCATGATGCGCGCAAAAGCCGGAGCGCCGGTGAAGATGATTTTCGACAAGGCCATGTTGGTTGTAGGAGGTGTGGCATGACCCAGGCTCGCATTTTGGTGGTGGAAGATGACAACGGCCTGCGCGAGGCGCTGATGGATACCCTGCTGCTCGGTGGCTATGAGTGCCGCGAGGTGGACAGCGGCGAGCGGGCCCTGCTTGCCCTGTCCCGTCAGCGCTTTGACATGGTGATCTCCGACATCCAGATGGGGGGCATGGATGGTCTGACTCTGCTCGCCAACATCCGCCAGCAATATCCCCAGGTGCCTGTGCTCCTGATGACGGCCTACGCCAACATCGACGGGGCGGTGCGCGCCATGCGCGAGGGGGCGATCGACTATCTGGCCAAGCCCTTTTCCCCCGAGGTACTGCTCAACCAGGTCAGCCGTTATGTGCCGGCCCAGAAGGTGGAGAAACGGGCCGTGGTGTACGGGGACCCCAGGACTGCGGAGCTGTTCCAGCTGGCGACCCGGGTGGCCAGAAGCGAAGCCACCGTCATGGTGACCGGACCGAGCGGGACGGGCAAGGAGGTGCTGGCTCGCTACATTCATGACCACTCCAGCCGGGCAGAGCAGGCCTTCGTCGCCATCAACTGCGCCGCCATTCCGGAGAACATGCTGGAAGCGACCCTGTTTGGCTACGAGAAGGGCGCCTTCACCGGTGCGGTGCAGGGGTGCCCTGGCAAGTTCGAGCAGGCTCAGGGAGGAACCCTGCTGCTCGACGAGATCACCGAGATGGATCTGGGGCTGCAGGCCAAGCTGCTGCGGGTCTTGCAGGAGAAAGAGGTGGAGCGGCTCGGCAGCCGCAAGATGATCCCCCTGGATGTGCGGGTCATTGCCACCAGCAACCGGGATCTGAAAAAAGCGGTGCAGGACGGGCAGTTCCGCGAAGATCTCTACTACCGCCTCAACGTCTTCCCCCTGCGCTGGACGGCGCTCTGGGAGCGCCCGGGGGACATCCTTCCCCTGGCGGAGCATCTGCTGGCGCTGCATGCCAGCCAGATGGGGCTGCCGACGCCGCAGCTCGCAGAGGACGCCCGAGAGCGTCTGATGGCTCACCTCTGGCCCGGCAACGTGCGCGAGCTCGACAACGTGGTGCAGCGGGCCCTGATCCTCTGCCCAGACGGCCTCATCGACTGTGAGCACCTGATCCTGGAAGAGACGGACGAGACCCTGGTGCGGCCGCTCGAGCGGCTGTCAGGGGAAGGGCTTGGCGGCGAACTCAAGCAGCAGGAGCACCAGATCATTCTGGACACCCTGCAGGAGTGCAACGGCAGTCGCAAAGCGGTGGCCGACAAGCTCGGCATCAGCCCGCGCACCCTGCGCTACAAGCTGGCCCAGATGCGTGACGCCGGCATCGAGCTGCCCGCCTAGGCCTGACAGGCGCATGGCCTTGCCGGTCCGGCTCGATTATCATGGGCCCTGACGATCTGAATCCGGCTCCCCGCACAGTGCGTGGGGAGCCCAGCTAGGAGACCCCCATGATCTCTCATCGTAAACTGGAAAGCCTGCTCAACCACCTGCTCGAACCCCATGCCATCAAGGATTACTGCCCCAACGGCCTGCAGGTGGAGGGGCGTGAGCGCATTCGCAAGGTGGTGACCGGCGTCACCGCCAGCCAGGCCCTCATCGATGCCGCCGTGGCCGCCGGGGCCGATGCCATCCTGGTTCATCACGGCTACTTCTGGAGCGGTGAGCCGGCCCAGATCACCGGCATGAAGCAGCGTCGTCTCAAGACCCTGTTGACCCACGACATCAACCTGTTTGCCTACCACCTGCCGCTGGACGTGCACCCCGAGGTGGGGAACAATGCCCAGCTTGCCAGGTTGCTCGGCATCAAGGTGCGTCGCGGCCTCGAACCCTGGAACAGCAAGAGCGTCGCCATGGTGGGCAAGCTGGAGGAGCCCATGAGCGGCAGCGATTTTGCCAAGCTGATTGCCGAGCGTCTCGGTCGCGAGCCGCTTCATTGTGGTGACAGTGGTCCCGAGCTCATCCGCTCCGTGGCCTGGTGCACCGGCGGTGGCCAGAGTTACATCAGCCAGGCGGCGGAGCAGGGCATCGATGCCTTCATCTCCGGCGAAGCCTCCGAGCAGACCATCCACACCGCCCGCGAGATGGGCATGCACTTCTACGCCGCAGGCCACCACGCCACCGAACGTTACGGCGTAAAGGCGCTGGGAGAGTGGCTCGCCACTGTACACGGGTTGGAGGTGAACTTTATCGATATCGACAATCCGGTGTAGGGCCGATTAGCCGCGCAGCGGCGTCATCGGACGTGATGACAACCATTGCGCTGGTCGATGGAAATGACAAGGGAGGCCTAAGCCTCCCTTGTTGTGTCTTACTGCTGCTAGCGGTTACTCGCTGGCATAGCCTGCCAGGCCAAGCTGCTTGCCATCGAGGAAGGCAGACCCTTCTCGCATCTGCAAGCGCCCTTCACAGAACCACTGCACCACCAGGGGGTAGATGCTGTGCTCCTGCACCTGGACCCGGGCGGCGACCTCGTCGGCACTGTCCCCTTCGAAGATGGGGACCCGTGCCTGGAGGATCACCGGGCCGCCGTCGAGCTCTTCGGTGACGAAGTGGACGCTGGCGCCGTGCTCGTCATCACCGGCCTCGATGGCGCGCTGGTGGGTGTGCAGACCCTGGTATTTCGGCAGCAACGAGGGGTGGATGTTGATCATCCTCCCCGCGAAGTGGCGCACGAGGTCGGCGCTCAGGATCCGCATAAAGCCGGCCAGCACCACCAGATCCGGCTGATAATCCGCCATCAGGGCCAGCAGGGCGGCATCATACTCCTCCCGGCTGGCGAACTGCTGCTGGGCCAGGATGGCGGTGGCCACCCCGGCTTCCCTGGCACGCACCAGGCCATAGGCATCAGCCTTGTTGCTGATGACGCCGACCACCTGACCGGCAATCTTGCCGCCGGCACAGCCATCGAGGATGGCCTGCAGGTTGCTGCCGCTGCCTGAGATGAGGACGAGGATGCGTTTCATGGAGGTCATCTGGCCGTTGATACGATCATTCATTGAATGATGACCTGCTCCTCACCATCGGCCGCCTTGGCGATGTGGCCGATGTGCCAGGCGTTTTCGCCTTCGGCCTTGAGCAGGGCCAGGGCCTTGTCCAGCTGATCCGCCGGCAGGGCGATGATCATGCCGACGCCGCAGTTGAAGGTGCGATACATCTCGTGGCGGGTGACGTTGCCAGCCTGCTGCAGCCAGCTGAACACCGCCGGCCACTGCCAGCTCTGCTCGTCGATGACCGCCTGGGTGTTGGCGGGCAGCACGCGCGGGATGTTCTCCCAGAAGCCGCCGCCGGTGATGTGGGACAGGGCGTGGATCTCGCACTCCTTGATGAGCTTGAGCACGGGCTTCACATAGATGCGGGTCGGCTCCAGCAGGGCGTTGGCCAGGGTGGTGTCACCCAGGGGCTGCTGCACGTCGGCCTTGGAGACTTCCAGGATCTTGCGAATGAGGGAGAAGCCGTTGGAGTGGGGACCGCTGGCGGCCAGGGCGATCAGGGCATCCCCTTCGCCAACCTTGCTACCGTCGATGATCTCGCTCTTTTCCACCACGCCGACGCAGAAACCGGCGATGTCGTAATCTTCCCCTTCATACATGCCAGGCATTTCGGCAGTTTCACCGCCGACCAGGGCACAGCCGGACTGTTCGCAGCCGGCGCCGATGCCGGTGACCACGGCAGCGGCAGTGTCCACGTCCAGTTTGCCGGTGGCATAGTAGTCGAGGAAGAAGAGGGGCTCGGCGCCCTGCACGATGAGGTCATTGACGCACATGGCGACCAAGTCGATCCCCACGGTGTCGTGCTTCTTCAGGTCGATGGCCAGACGCAGCTTGGTGCCCACCCCGTCGGTACCGGAGACCAGTACCGGTTCCTTGTAGCCAGCAGGGATTTGACACAGGGCCCCAAAGCCGCCAAGACCACCAAGGACTTCAGGACGACGAGTGCGTTTTGACACGCCCTTGATACGTTCAACCAGTGCATTGCCGGCATCGATATCTACGCCAGCATCCTTGTAGCTCAGTGAGGTTTTGTCAGTCACGCGTATTCCCCGTCATATAAAGAAGTGGAGGGTAAAATTCGGGGCGTATTCTACCAGCGGGCACGAAAAACCAGAAAGAAAATCGTTTGCGCGTTTTTGAATCGAAAAGCTCTACAAGCTGTGGCTTTTGTTGTATGATTCCGCGATTTTTTTGGCGCCGGTTAGAGGAGATAATAATGAAAGTCGTTGAAGTCAAACACCCCCTGGTCAAGCACAAGATCGGCCTGATGCGCGAAGGCGACATCAGCACCAAGCGTTTCCGTGAACTGGCCAAGGAAGTGGGCAGTTTGTTGACCTACGAAGCGACCTCTGACTTCGAAACCGAAAAAGTGACCATCGATGGCTGGAACGGCCCTGTGGAAGTCGACCAGATCAAGGGCAAGAAGGTCACCGTGGTGCCCATCCTGCGCGCCGGTCTTGGCATGATGGACGGCGTGCTGGAGCACATGCCGAGCGCCCGCGTCAGCGTGGTCGGTATCTATCGCGATGAAGAGACCCTGCAGCCTGTCCCCTACTTCGAGAAGATCGTCAGCAACATCGAAGAGCGTCTGGCCCTGGTCATCGACCCCATGCTGGCCACCGGCGGCTCCATGATCGCCACCATCGACCTGCTCAAGAAGAAAGGTTGCCAGTCCATCAAGGTGCTGGTGCTGGTTGCCGCGCCGGAAGGCATCAAGGCCCTGGAAGCCGCTCACCCGGACGTGGAGCTGTTCTGTGCCTCCATCGACCAGGGGCTGAACGAGAAGGGCTATATCGTCCCGGGTCTGGGGGATGCTGGCGACAAGATCTTCGGCACCAAGTAAGCATCACCCCATCGCCGCGCCCAAGGCGCGCAAACGGAGCCGGCACCCTGCCGGCTCCGCTGTTTCTCCCCCCTTTGCTTGCTGCCATGCGCGCCTTGCCGCTACCATAAGCACCATCCCCCATTTCGAGAATCTTCTTTATGCTGAAACGCTTAGCGACTCTCCTCTGCTGCTGTCTGCCTCTCGTGGTGTCGGCCGCCCAGGTAACCGACCTCTATCAGGGCAAGGCTCCCACCAGTGGCGACATGACGGCCGCCCAGTCCCAGGCGCTGGGGGATGTGCTCGTCAAGGTGACGGGCAAGCGCGATATCCTCACCCAGCCGGATGTGGTGAAGGCCCTGGCGGCGCCGGCGGATTACGTGCAGCAATACAGCTATCAGGACATCGGCTCGGTCAAGTTTCTCAAGGCGGATTTCAATGTGGTCAAGGTGAACGCCCTGGTCGGCCAGAGCAAGTTTGCCCTGCTTGGCCCGGTGCGGCCGCAGGTCGCCATCTGGCTGGTGGTCGACGAAGGGGAGCGGCGCATTCTGCCGGATCAGTCCGGCGATGGCTGGTCCGAGGCGCTGCGTGCCCAGACCCAGGCCATGGGGCTGCCGGTCAGTCTCCCGCTGATGGACTTGGATGACAACATGGCGGTCAATGCCACCGATGTCTGGGGCCGCTTTGCCGATCCCGTGCTCAAGGCGAGCCAGCGTTACGGCGCCGAAATGGTGGTGCTCGGCAAACTCACCCCGGAGGGGGAGGCCTGGAGCATCGATTGGGGTCTTTATGGGGCCAAGCCGGGGGCGCAGGCAGGAGAGCTGACCGAGCTGACCAAGGGCTCGGGTTCAGGTACCCAGGCCGAGGTGGCAAAGGGCTTTGCCGATGCCCTTGCCGGTTGGCTGGTGCAGCAGTACGGTACCCGTCTCTCCGGTGTCGCCTCCAGCCAGACCCTGGTGGTGGAGGGGCTGTCCGACATCGATGGCATGATCCAGATCCAGAAGCTGCTGCAGGGGATGGCCAGTGTCACCAAGGTGGCCATCGGCAAGCTGGAAGGGGACAAGGTGACCTTCAACCTCTCGCTGCAGGGGGACAAGGCCGAGCTGGTGAGGGGGTTGCAACTGGAGAGCCGCCTGCATCAGGTGGAAGACAACGAGAGCGGCCTGCGCTATCAATGGTCGCAGCCCTGATCCCGGGGAAGGATCCTGACCGCCCGGCATGGTCCGGGCGGTTCTCTATCTGCCCCGCTGGTGATACACTTGCCCGCAAATATCACAGTCAAAGCCCAACGAGTGAAGCAACCGGCCCAACTGTCTTTAGCCGTACAACTACCGGATGATGAAACCTTCGTCAGTTTTTATCCCGGCAACAACGCCCATCTGATCACCGCCCTCAAGAATGCGGCCATTGGTCAGGGCTCGCCCTTCCTCTATTTCTGGGGAGCCAAGGGGTCGGGCCGCTCCCATCTGCTCCATGCTACCTGTGCCGAGGTCAACGCCCGCGACGCGGCGGCGGCCTATCTCTCCCTCGATCAGTTCGAACAGCTTGACCCCAGCATGCTCGATGCCCTGGAGAGCCTGCCCCTGGTCTGTCTTGACAGCCTGGAGGCGATCGCCGGCAACGCCCTGTGGGAGCGGGCCCTGTTCGACTTCTACAATCGCTGGAAGGAGAAGGGGGAGGGGACGCTCATCGTTACCGGCTGCAGCGCGCCACGCAAGCTGGGGCTGCAACTGCCGGATCTCGCGTCCCGTCTCGACTGGGGAGTGAGCTTCCACCTCGACGAGCTGGACGACGAGGGCAAACTCAGCGCCCTGCAACTGCGCGCCGAGCTGCGGGGTTTCAAGCTGCCCATCGACGTGGGCCGTTTCCTGCTCAACCGCCTCTCCCGCGACATGCGCACCCTGCTTGCCACCCTCAATCGTCTCGACAACGCCTCCTTCCGTGCCAAGCGCAAGCTGACCATCCCTTTCGTCAAAGAGATCCTCGAGCTCTGAAAACCTATCCCATTAGGCTATCTTATTCGCCATTTTGAACCTGGGCAGTGCTCGAAATCCTCACGTACTACAGTACGCTCCGGTTTCTGCGCGCTGTCCGTGTTCAAACTGCCTTCAACGATTACGCCTACTGGGATAGGTTCTAAGCCCCATAACGACAAACCCCGGGACTTGGCCGGGGTTTGTTTGCGAGCATTACACAGCTATCAGTGGAACTGATCTTCTTCAGTCGAGCCGGTCAGCGCGGTCACCGACGACTGGCCGCCCTGAATGACGGTGGTCACCTTGTCGAAGTAACCGGTACCCACTTCCTGCTGGTGTGCCACGAAGGTGTAGCCCCGCTCGGCGGCGGCGAATTCCGGCTGCTGCACCATCTCGACATAGTGCTTCATTCCCTCGCCACGGGCGTACTGGTAGGCCAGCTCGTACATGTGGAACCACATGTTGTGGATACCCGCCAGGGTGATGAACTGGTACTTGTAGCCCATGTCGGAGAGCTCCTGCTGGAAGCGGGCGATGGTGGCATCGTCCAGGTTCTTCTTCCAGTTGAAGCTCGGGGAGCAGTTGTAGGCCAGGATCTTGTCCGGGTACTGGGCCTTGATGGCCTCGGCAAATTTGCGCGCCTCGTCCAGATCGGGCTTGGCGGTCTCGCACCACACCATGTCGGCGTAAGGGGCGTAGGCCAGGCCGCGGGAGATGGCCTGCTCGATGCCGGCCTGCACCTTGTAGAAGCCCTCGCTGGTGCGCTCACCGGTCAGGAAGCCGGCATCGTAGGGGTCGGCATCCGTGGTCAGCAGATCCGCTGCGTTGGCGTCGGTGCGGGCGATGACCAGGGTGGTGGTGCCGCAGACATCTGCCGCGAGGCGGGCTGCGATGAGCTTTTGCACCGCTTCCTGGCTCGGGACCAGTACCTTGCCGCCCATATGGCCGCACTTTTTCACGGACGCGAGCTGATCTTCGAAGTGCACGCCGGCGGCGCCCGCTTCAATCATCCCCTTCATCAGCTCGAAGGCGTTCAGCACGCCGCCGAAACCGGCTTCCGCATCCGCTACGATGGGCAGGAAGTAGTCGATGAAGCCCTTGTCCTCTGGTCCAACCTTGTTGGCCCACTGGATCTGGTCGGCCCGGGCGAAGGAGTTGTTGATGCGCTCCACCACGGAGGGGACGGAGTTGGCCGGGTAGAGGGACTGATCCGGGTACATGGTGGAGGATAGGTTGTTGTCCGCCGCCACCTGCCAGCCGGAGAGATAGATGGCTTCGATGCCGGCCTTGGCCTGCTGCACCGCCTGGCCGCCGGTCAGGGCGCCGAGGCAGTTTACATAGCCTTTCTTGGCGCCGCCGTGGATCAGCTCCCACAGTTTGTCGGCGCCGCGTTGGGCCAGAGTGTGTGCCGGCTGCAGGCTGCCACGCAGGTTCACCACATCCTCGGCGCTGTAGCCGCGCTTGATCCCTTTCCAGCGGGGGTTTTCTGCCCAGTCTTTCTCGATAGCCTGGATCTGTTGCTCACGGGTCAGTGCCATATCAGTTCCCTCTTTCATTGATTTCACGTTTCCATTGACTTGTAATGGGGGCCGTTACCGGCCCGGGTCTCACAGCCGCTCGTAGCCGGGCAGCGTCAGAAAATCGATGAGTGTGTCGGCGCAGGTGATCTCGTCCATCAGGGCGCTCGCCTCGGCGAAACGGCCCGATTGCCAGCGGGCCTCGCCCACTTCGCCTCTGACCACCTCCTGCTCCTCGGCCAGCATCTGGCGGAACAGCGCCTTGGTCACCGCCTGACCGTTGGAGAGGGTCTTGCCGTGGCGGATCCACTGCCAGATGGAGGTGCGGGAGATCTCGGCGGTGGCGGCATCTTCCATCAGTCCGTAGATGGGCACGCAGCCGTTGCCGTTGATCCAGGCTTCCAGATATTGCAGGGCGACGCGGATATTGGTGCGCATGCCCGCCTCGGTGCGCTCGCCCTCACAGGGGGCCAGCAGGTCGGCGGCCGTGATGGGGGCATCCTGCTCGCGCAGCACGCCGATCTGGTTCTGGGCACCCGCCGGAATGGTGGCGTTGAACACCGCCATGGCGGTATCGGCCAGACCGGGGTGGGCGACCCAGGTGCCATCGTGGCCGTTGTCGGCCTCGCGCTGCTTGTCCGCGTGCACCTTGGCAAACACCTGTTCGTTGACTGCCGCGTCCTTGGCCGGAATAAAGGCAGCCATGCCCCCCATCGCCAGCGCGCCGCGCTTGTGGCAGGTCTTGATGAGGAGTCGCGAGTAGGCAGAGAGGAACGGCTTGTCCATGGTCACCACCTGACGATCAGGCAGGACGCGATCCGGGTGGTTTTTCAAGGTCTTGATATAGCTGAAGATGTAGTCCCAGCGACCGCAGTTGAGGGCAACGATGTGATCCTTCATCTGATAGAGCAGCTCGTCCATCTCGAATACCGCCGGCAGGGTCTCGATGAGTACGGTGGCCTTGATGGTACCGCGGGGCAGACCGAATTTGTCCTCGGTCCAGGCGAACACCTCGCTCCACCAGCGCCCTTCCAGATGGCTCTGCAGCTTGGGTACGTAGAAGTAGGGACCGGAGCCCTTGGCCAGCAGCGCCTTGTGGTTGTGCAGGAAATAGAGGGCGAAGTCGAACAGGCCGCCGGGAATGGGGGCACCATCAAAGGTGACGTGTTTCTCCGGCAGATGCAGACCGCGCACCCGGCAGATGAGCACGGCCGGGTTGGGATTCAGGGTATAGGCCTTCCCCTCCGGGCTCTGGTAGGCAATGGTGCCGTTGACCGCATCGCGCAGGTTGATCTGGCCCTCGATCACCTTGTTCCAGGCCGGGGCCAGGGAGTCCTCGAAGTCGGCCATGAAGACCTTGACGTTGGCGTTGAGGGCATTGATCACCATTTTGCGCTCGACCGGGCCGGTGATCTCCACACGGCGGTCCTGCAGATCGGCGGGGATGCCGCGCACCGTCCACTCACCATCGCGAATATGGGCGGTCTCTGGCAGGAAGTCCGGCAACTCGCCGCCATCGATACGGGCCTGGCGTGCGACTCGCTGCTTCAGCAGCTCATTGCGTTGGGGAGCGAAACGTTCCACCAGTTCGGACACCAGGGCCACCGCATCCGGCGTCAGGATCTGCGCGTAATCGGGAAGCATCTCGCCTTGAATGCGCAGGCGGGTGCTGCTGATGGTCTGGGCCGGTGCCGACATAGTGGGTACTCCTCCAAAAGTTACATTTTGAATTTATTAACTACGACTAACGTCTATATCCCTTTCTTTCAAACTCCCCGTAACAGCGGGGTAACACGATTCATAAGGTGCAAAAGAATGGCGGATTCGTCAACTTGATTTTTAAAACAGGTGTTTTTTGATGATAGTTAAGATGCTGTTTTAAATGGATTTATGTGATTAGTGCAAAAGCTCTTTGCAGATGGTTATGCTCTTGGGTTGCCGGGGCGGCAGGGGGGAGGATTTCGGTAGAGGGGATGGGTTAAAAATGTAACTAATTACGTAATAAAATTACAAATGCAAAAACAAATCCCGACATTACTCCAAGCTTTGCAAAAACAGCTGTATGAAATGCCTTCGTTCAATCCAGCCTGCATGGGGGCTATGAAGTAACCGGGTAGTGAACTGGCGTTTAAAACTAAAATGTCAAATTGGGTCAAAATGGCGAAGGCGAACAGGAGAGAGGGAAATGACGAGCAATAACGTAGGTTTGTATCAAGGCGTGTCCATGAAGGAGAGGGAGGTTGGGGCGCAGAAGATGGTCAATTAAACTGATTTTTGAAGAAAAACCAGCATTTTGTCGTTATTTGCGGTGGCGGTCTGTTGGCCGGGGTCAAGGGCGGTGCCGGACAGCAAAACCGGCGTCTTGAACCGCACTATGGTACGGGCTCGTCTCAGTAATCTTCATCCGGGGCGGCGAGATCGATCACATCGAGGTGCACTGAACTGCCAAACCCGTGCTCTGCGGAATCGAGCTCGGAGGGCGTGGGGGAGATCAGGGGCTGAACGGGCTGGGAGTCAACAGCTTGGGTCATGGATGCTTGCCTCATTGATTGCAAGCCGGTCGGTGATTCCATCACCCTAGTGTCCACCTCCCTGTTTTTATGGCCGGCGGAAAAGTTGCGTATCCTAGCGGCACTTTATGAAAGCTTCAAGTGGTTCTGTATAAAATTCATGCCAATAAAAAGCGGCGACCCGATGAACGGGGGAGGCGAGAGGAAAAAGAGGCAAGCGTCGGGCGTGCAGGCAAAAAAATAGCCCAGTCGTTTGACTGGGCTATTTTCGGGGAATTTGGTCGGTGTGAGAGGATTCGAACCTCCGACCCTCTACACCCCATGCAGATGCGCTACCTGGCTGCGCTACACACCGACGGAGTCAGCTCGGCTGACGGGGAGGAAGTCTAATCGGATGATTTGGCGGGCGCAACTCCTTTTTTATCAGGGAGATGCCGACTGCTTCTTTATTGTTCAGCCAAGATGCAACTTGGGCCCTGGCCGGAGTTTTGGCATAATCGCCGCCCCCTTAGGCGGGCACAGGGTGGCGAACACCCAACTCGGGGCGTTCCGATGTCGCCGAGGCCTTTGGCCTCTCTTTCATTGACAGCATCTTCTGCCGTGGGCTACCGGCTAGCGCGAGGGGGAAGGGGCCCGGTGTGCCCAGAGCCGGGACGCAGCAATCCGGGAGTGCGCGGCCGATGCCGCGCAGGGGCCAGGCAAGCCGACATCATATCGACGAGAGGATCAGGGCGTGAAACCATCTGAAGTTGCAGCACAGATCAGCCAGCGCGAGCAGGACGAACGCTGGATGCGCCATGCCATGGCCCTGGCAGCCAGGGCAGAGGGGATAGGCGAGATCCCGGTGGGCGCCGTGCTGGTGCTGGGGGACAAGATAGTGGCAGAGGGGTGGAATCGCTCCATCAGCGAGCACGACGCCTGCGCCCATGCCGAGGTGATGGCGCTTCGGGAAGCGGGCAAGCAGCTTGAAAACTATCGCCTGCTCGACACCACCCTCTATGTGACGCTGGAGCCCTGCTGCATGTGTGCCGGCGCCCTCATCCACAGCCGGGTCAAGCGGGTGGTCTATGGTGCCCGGGATTTGAAGACGGGGGCGGCAGGCTCTGTGTTCGACATCCTGCTGGATCCCCGCCACAACCACCAGGTGGCACTGACGGGGGAGGTGCTCGCCGACGCCTGCTCGGCCCAGCTGTCGGATTTCTTCAAACGGCGCCGCGCCGAGAAGAAGGCGGCCAGACTCGCCGCGAAAGAGGCGCTTCCTCAAGATGACAGCGGGGCCTGATGGCCCCGTTTGCTTTTATTTCACTGCCAGACCGGCTGCCTGCTTCCCCCCGAATACCAACTGCCACCCCCCGATGGAGCCTGCGCTCTTTGCCGCTGTTGATGTAACAAAACTGTCATGCATCCGCCATATAATGCCGCCAAGCCTAGCTCACATTGAGGTCTTGCATGTCATCGGAATCGTTAAATCTGGTCATGGCGGGCAGTCGAAAACGCCGGATCAAGGATAAATTGGCCAAATATGGCGTCACCACAGGGGGAGCCCTGGTGCTGGTGGCGCTGTTGCTTATCTTCTTCTACCTGCTTTATGTGGTGAAGCCCATCTTCAATGGCGCCAGCATGGAGAGCACCGCTTCCTTCACCCTGCCCATCAAGGGCAAAACCGCCTGGCTCGGGGTCGAGGAGCAAAACGAGATAGGTTACCGCTTCAGCGACCAGGGGAAGGTCAAATTCTTTGCCGTGCAACCGGATGGCAAGATCAAGACCGGACAGGTGATTGGCGAGGCGCAGGTGAACGGCGAGATCACGGCGGTCGCGCCGCCTGCGCCGGGCCAGAAACTCATCGCCTATGGGTTTGCCAACGGCAAGGCTCAGGTGGTGCAACCCTATTTCAAGATCTCCTATCCCAATGACGTGCGCGTCATTGAGCCCAGCCTGCAATATCCCTTCGGCGAGACCCCCGTGGTGATCGATCCCCAGGGCAAGGCGCTGACGCGCATGGTCTTCGAGGCGACCAAGGACAAGATGGCGACCGCGGCCGTGACCGAAGATGGTCGTGGTGTGCTGATGGTGATGAGCGGCGAGGAGAATTTCCTCTCCGGCGAAATCGAGTGGAGCAACCAGACCTACACCATTCCGTCCCTGCCACGCCATGTTGACCAGATGCTGCTGACCCCGAACCTGCGCCTGTTGTTCGTGCGCGAGGGTAACCGCCTGTCGGTCTATGACATCCACAACCTGAGCGACATTTCCCTGCGCAATGTCATGGAGATCAACGCCCCCAATGCCAGCGTGACCCAGGTGGCCCTGCTCTCCGGTGCGTCCTCCCTGCTGGTGGGCAACGATAACGGCGTCATCTCCCAGTGGTTCGAGGTGGCAAAGGATGGCAAGCGCCAGTTCACCCAGATCCGTGACTTCAAGAGTGACGCGCCGGTCGCCCTGCTGACCCCCGAGCACTTTCGCAAGGGCTTCATCAGCGCAGGCAGCGACGGCACCATCAACTTCTTCCATGCCACCGGCGAAGCCAAGCTGCTTGGCGAGAAGGTTGACGGGGGCAACCTGGCTGCTGTTGCCATCTCTCCTCGCCACAACCTGCTGTTGACCCAGCAGGGGGATGACTTCAAGGTCTTTGACGTCGAGAACGATCACCCCGAGGTAACCTGGTCTGCCCTCTGGCAACAGGTGTGGTATGAAGGCTATCCCGAGCCCCAGTACGTGTGGCAGTCCACCTCCGCCAGCAACGACTTCGAAGCCAAGCTGAGCCTGGTGCCCCTGGTGTTCGGTACCTTGAAAGCCTCCTTCTATGCCATGGTGTTCGCGGTGCCCCTGGGTGTCGCCGGTGCCATCTATACCGCCTACTTCATGTCGGCGGGGCTGCGCAAATACGTCAAGCCGACGGTGGAGATCATGGCGGCGCTGCCGACCGTCATCCTCGGCTTCCTGGCGGGTCTGTGGCTTGCGCCCATCATCGAAGGGGCCCTGCCCGGGGTGATCCTGCTGCTGATCCTGCTGCCCATGGGCATGCTGCTCACCGCCCTGGTGTGGAACTATCTGCCGGAGCGCGGCCGCACCTGGCTGCCGGAAGGCTGGCACGCCATCCTGCTCATCCCTGTGCTGCTGTTCATCGGTTGGGGCGCCTTCGCCTTGAGCCCCATCATCGAGAACGCCTTCATGCACGGTGATTCGCGCATCTGGCTGACCCACGACATGGGCATCAAGTTTGACCAGCGCAACTCCCTGGTGGTCGGTATCGCCATGGGCTTTGCGGTCATCCCCACCATCTTCTCCATCGCCGAAGACGCGGTCTTCTCGGTGCCCAAGCACCTGACCCAGGGCTCGCTTGCGCTGGGGGCGACCCCGTGGCAGACCCTGAGCCGGGTGGTGATCCTCACCGCGAGCCCGGGCATCTTCTCTGCGGTGATGATGGGCCTTGGCCGCGCCGTGGGCGAGACCATGATCGTGCTGATGGCCACAGGCAACACCCCCATCATGGACTTCTCCATGTTCCAGGGGCTGCGGACCCTGGCGGCGAACATCGCGGTGGAGATGCCGGAATCGGAAGTGGGCAGCTCCCACTACCGGGTGCTCTTCCTCGCCGCCTTCGTGCTGTTTGTGTTCACCTTCTTGTTCAATACCCTGGCCGAATTCGTCCGCCAGCGGTTGCGTGAAAAGTACAGCTCTCTGTAAGGACTAAGGAATCGACAATGGGTAAGTGGTTTAAATCGGGGGCCCCCTGGATCTGGATGACGGGGGGCGCCGTCAGCCTGAGTCTGGTGGCCGTACTGGGTCTGTTGTTGCTGATTGGCTGGCGTGGTCTGGTCTATTTCTGGCCCCATCCCATCTATGAGTGGCAACTTGAAGATGCAAGCGGCAACAAGAGCGTCCTGATTGGCGAGATCAACGACCGGGAGCTGGTGCCGGTGGAGCGCCTGCGCGCCGCAGGCCAGGCGCTGGAAGGGGAGGATCGCGAAGAGATCACCCGTTATCTGGTCAAGACCGGCAACCGGGAGTTCGTGGACCTCGATTTCCGCTGGGTGCTGGAGACCGATATCAAATCGCGCGCCCAGCCGGCGGAGCTCGCCATGGTGGAACGCGCCACCAACGGCAACTTCTATGGTTACATCACCTCGGTGAAGGAAGATGGCCAGGAGCTGACCACGGATCTGCATCCCGCCTTGCAGCGGGTGCTGGCCCGTGCCAACGGCCTCTCAAGCCAAGCCAACGACCTGCAAAAAGGGGCCATCGGCAGCATCAACTATCAGCTGGAGCGCCTGCGCCTGAAAGAGCGCAAGGCCGAGCTGGATGACAAGCTGACCGATCAGCTTAAAGCCGAGCTGGCGAGCGAGCGTCAGGCCCTGAACGATCGTTATCAGGTGCTGGAAAAAGAGCTCTTCTCCCTGCGTACCCAGGCGGACAGAGACAGCATCACCGTCAAGGACATGCGCGGCGAGCTGGTGACCATGCCCATGTCCCGGGTGCTGGATGTGGTCTGGCCCAACGACATGAGCCTGATGGCCAAGGTGGGTCACTGGTTCCACCAGATAGGCAAGTTCGTCTCCGATGACCCCCGGGAGGCGAACACCGAGGGCGGCGTCTTCCCGGCCATCTTCGGCACCGTCTTCATGGTGATCCTGATGGCCATCATCGTGACCCCGCTCGGGGTGGTGGCGGCGGTCTACCTGCACGAGTACGCGGGCAAGAACAGCCTGACCAAGATCATCCGTATCGCGGTGATCAACCTGGCGGGGGTGCCCTCCATCGTCTACGGCGTGTTTGGCCTGGGCTTTTTCGTCTACACCCTGGGGGGCAGCATCGACCGCCTCTTTTACCCGGAAGCGCTGCCGAGCCCGACCTTCGGCTCCCCCGGAGTCATCTGGTCAGCCCTGACCCTGGCCATCCTGACCCTGCCGGTGGTGATCGTCTCCACCGAAGAGGGGCTGGCCCGGATCCCGAGCACCATTCGCCAGGGTTCGCTGGCGCTGGGTGCCACCCAGGCCGAGACCCTCTGGCGCATCGTGCTGCCCATGGCCAGCCCGGCCATCATGACCGGCCTTATCCTGGCGATTGCCCGTGCGGCGGGCGAGGTGGCGCCGCTAATGCTGGTGGGGGTGGTGAAGCTTGCTCCCACGTTGCCGATGGACGGCAACTTCCCGTACCTGCACGTGGAGCGCAAGTTCATGCACCTGGGCTTCCACATCTATGACGTGGGCTTCCAGAGCCCGAACGTCGAGGCGGCGCGTCCTCTGGTCTACGCCACCTCCTTCCTGCTGGTGACGGTGATCGTCGGCCTCAACCTGACGGCGATCGGTATTCGTAACCACCTGCGCGAGAAATTCCGGTCGCTGGAACATTAATCCAGCCATTACAGAGACGGGCAGGGACCTTCCCTGCCAACCAGATATTCCGGCAGCGGGCAAGACGTTTGCCCGCTGCCACCAAGAGAATTTGAGGTAAACAGATGATCAACGTAACACCGAGTTCGGCCCCGCACACCGCCACCGACCTGCTCAACCTGACCCCGGAGCAGACTGCGCTGGAGGTGAAGGATCTCAACCTGTACTACGGCAACAAGCAGGCGCTGTTCAACGTCAACATGAAGATCCCCAAGGGTCAGGTCACCGCCTTCATCGGCCCGTCCGGTTGCGGCAAGTCCACTTTGCTGCGCTGCATCAACCGGATGAACGATCTGGTGGAGATCTGCCGCATCGAGGGGGAGATCCAGCTGCACGGCCACAATATCTACGACAAGAGCGTGGATGTCTCCGCCCTGCGCCGCCAGGTGGGCATGGTGTTCCAGCGCCCCAACCCCTTCCCCAAGTCCATCTACGAGAACGTGGTCTACGGCCTGCGCCTGCAGGGCATTAATGACCGCCGTACTCTGGACGAGGCCGCCGAGCGTTCCCTGCGCGGTGCCGCCCTGTGGGAGGAAGTGAAGGATCGTCTGCACGACAACGCCTTCGGCCTCTCCGGTGGTCAGCAGCAGCGTCTGGTGATTGCCCGTGCCATCGCCATCGAGCCGGAAGTGCTGTTGCTCGATGAACCGACCTCGGCGCTGGACCCCATCTCCACCCTCACCATCGAGGAGCTCATCAACGAGCTCAAGAGCCAGTTCACCGTGGTGATCGTGACCCACAACATGCAGCAGGCGGCGCGGGTCTCGGATCAGACCGCGTTCATGTACATGGGGGAACTCATCGAGTACTCGAATACCAACACCATCTTCACCACCCCGGCCAAGAAGAAGACCGAAGACTACATTACCGGTCGTTACGGCTAAGGGATGCCGCTGATTGAGATGAGCAAGATGAGCAAGATGAGCATCAACAAACAGATTGGCAGTCAGTTCAACGGCTAAGGCATAATCGGAGCAACAAGGATTACTGGTATGGACAATATGAACCTCAACAAACACATCTCCGGTCAGTTCAATGCCGAGCTTGAGAGCGTGCGCAATCAGGTACTGGTGATGGGGGGGCTGGTGGAGAAGCAACTCACCGACGCCATCGCCGCCATCCATGGCCAGGATCTGGATGCGGCGCGCAAGATCGTGGCCAACGACCACAAGGTCAACGCCATGGAAGTGGCGATCGACGAGGAGTGCACCCGCATCATCGCCAAGCGTCAGCCCACTGCGTCCGACCTGCGGCTGGTGATGGCCATCATCAAGACCATCACGGATCTGGAGCGGATTGGCGACGTGGCGGACAAGATTGCCCGCATGCTGACCGACAACGCCAACAAGCCCCAGCCACCGCTGGTGTCGCTGGAGAACATGGGGCGTCGCACCATCAAGATGCTCCACGACGTGCTGGACGCTTTCGCCCGCATGGATCTGGATGCTGCCCTGGCGGTCTACAAGGAAGATGACAAGGTGGATCGGGAGTACGAGTCCATCATCCGCGAGCTGATGACCTACATGATGGAAGATCCGCGCACTATACCGCAGGTGCTCAACGTGCTCTGGGCGGCGCGGGCCATCGAGCGGGTCGGCGATCGCTGCCAGCACATCTGCGAGTACATCGTCTACTACGTCAAGGGCAAGGATGTGCGTCACACCAAGGCCGATGACCTGAGCGATCTGCTGGGCAAGGGCTGATGGGGCGCCTTGGGTGGAGTTCCCGTCGCGGCTGCACGATGGGAATCCAACTCTGATTGAATAAAAAGGCGCTTTGAGCGCCTTTTTCATTGCATGGCACGGCAGTTCAAGATAACGCCACCCAGCGGGCGCTTTTCTGCTAGAATATGGCCCCTGTGTGAGTCCCGGATGGAGTCACGGTCCGGTTTCCCGGGCCCAGTTTGCCGTCTTGTGCTAAGGCGGCTGTAGCAATAGGTTAATCATGAGTTTTGCCGATAGTTTGTTCTTTCTGATGCTGCTGGTCGCCGGCAGCGTGTTCTTCTCACTCTCCGAGATCTCCCTTGCCGCCTCCCGCAAGATCAAGTTGCAGGTGATGGCCGACGAGGGCAACCGCCACGCCGAGAAGGTGCTGGCATTGCAGGCCCAGCCGGGCAACTTCTTTACCGTGGTGCAGATAGGCCTCAATACCGTTGCCATCCTCGGCGGTATCCTGGGGGAATCCGCCCTCAATCCCGCCATCAGGGAGCTGATAGCCGGCTTCTACCAGGGGCCCTGGCTCGGCCAGATTAGCTCCGCGGCCTCGTTCGTCTTCGTCACCGGCATGTTCATCCTGATAGCGGACCTGATGCCCAAACGCCTTGCCATGACCATGCCCGAGCGGATCGCCGTGGTGGTGGTGCGTCCCATGATGCTGTGCGTCACCTTGCTGATGCCGCTGGTGTGGCTGTTCAACGGCATGGCCAACGGCCTGTTCCGGCTGATGCGCATCTCCATGGTGCGCAACGACGAGATCACCTCCGACGATATTTATGCGGTGATGGATGCAGGTGCCGAAGCCGGTGTCATCCAGCGCGAGGAGCACCAGCTCATCGAGAACGTGTTCGAGCTCCAGTCCTTGGGTGTCACTTCCGCCATGACGGCGCGGGAGAGCCTCATCTACTTCACCCTGCAAGAGGGGGAAGAGAGCATCAAGGCGAAGATCGCCGAGCACCCCCACAACAAGTTCCTGGTGTGCGACCACAACCTCGACAGCATCAAGGGGTTCGTGGATGCCAAGGAGCTGCTGATCCGCGTCATCAGCGGCCAGAGCATCGATCTCAACAGCGGCTCCCTGGTGCAGAACGTCATCATCATTCCCGACACCCTCAACCTCTACGAGGCGATGGAGTACTTCAAGAACCATCGCGGCGACTTTGCGGTGGTGATGAACGAATACGCCCTGGTGGTGGGCATCGTCACCATGAATGACCTGATGAGTACCGTCATGGGGGAGTGGGCCACCCACGTGGTGGAAGAGCAGATCGTCCAGCGGGACGAGAACTCCTGGCTGGTGGACGGGGTGACCCCCATCTCCGACGTGATGCGCGCCTTCGACATCGAGGAGTTCCCGGAAAACCAGAACTACGAGACCATCGCCGGTTTCATCATGTACATGCTGCGCAAGATCCCCAAGCGCACCGACTCGGTCAAATATGCCGGTTACAAGTTCGAAGTGGTGGACATCGACAGTTACAAGATTGACCAGTTGCTGGTCACCCGGGTAGAACCTGCGAGCAATGAGAAGCCCGCTCAGGAATCCTAAAGGAGTTCGTTAACAATCATGAAGATGAAGACTCATTCCCGTGCGCTGGCCTGTGTGGCGCTCGCCCTGGCACTGGGTGCCTGCAGCCAGAGCGCACCGCGCAAGCCAGTGACGCCTGCCAAACCCGTCGCTCCCCAGCCTGTGGTGGTGGTCCCGCAGCAGGATCCCGATGCGGTGGTGCAAAGCGCCGTGGCAGAGCCCAGCCCGGTGTTCGACGAGGAGTATCACGGCCCGGATCAAGGGTCGCTTGAATCGGTCACCGCCCTGTTTGCCCGGGGTTACATCGAATCCGCCATGCGCGAGACCATGCTGGCGGCGGTGCACAGCGACTACCCGCTGCTCGGCATGCGGGACGTACGTCTCACCGACCCTGTTGCCAAGTTCCTCACCTCCGCCCAGGCACGCACCACGGCTCACGACTACCTCTATGCCGGGGTGCAGCGCCGATTGGGCCGCCCGCTCAGCCCCGCCCAGTGGGAGCAAATCTGGCAGGGCTATCCCCATCAGGGCCGGGTCTCCGACTGGGTCAAGCAGACCAAGCGGGTGCTGGCCGGGCGCTGAGTCCTCTGGTTATCGGCGGCTGTGCCCGCCTTGATCCCCTGTTTCACAAGAGGTCACCCCCCCGGGGTGGCCTCTTGTCGTTTCAGTGCCTGGCCAGGTGGTGCCTGTGCCGGGGAGACCTCCCTTTGCCGCCATCATCCTGAGCTTGCCCGGATTTGTTCGTAGTTCCCGATTGCCTCTTGTTCTACTTTGGGTCATGATATTTGGGATTTCTAGCCGTCTAGATGTTTTGATGGCTTAATGTGGTTTCACACAATAAACACCCGTCATGGCGGGGAGGCGCAGAGAGACAGAGATGGACAAGCAGGATTTGTGGGTACTCGATGGCGGTATGGGCCGTGAACTGGCGCGGCGTGGTGCGCCGTTCCGTCAACCGGAGTGGTCGGCGCTGGCGTTGATGGAAGCGCCCGAGACGGTGCGCGAGGTACACCAGGCCTATGCGACGAGCGGTGCCCGGGTGATCACCACCAACAGCTATGCCCTGGTGCCCTTCCATATCGGCGAGGCACGCTTTGCCGCCCAAGGGGAGGCACTTGCGGCTCTGGCCGGGCAACTGGCCCGAGACGTGGCCGACGAACAGGGTGGAGCCGTCAAGGTGGCCGGTTCCTTGCCGCCGCTCTTTGGCTCCTATCGTGCGGACCTCTATCAGGCCGAGCGGGTGAGCGAGTTGGCGACACCGCTTATCCGTGCCCTGTCACCCCATGTGGATCTCTGGCTGGCGGAGACCATGAGCCTCATCGCCGAGCCCCTGGCCCTCAAGGCCCTGCTGCCCGAGGACGGCAAGCCGTTCTGGGTCTCCTTTACTCTGGAAGACGAGGCGCCGGGCAGCGAGCCCACCCTGCGCTCCGGCGAGCGGGTGGCGGATGCGGTGACTGCGCTGGTGGCGACCGGAGTGGACGCCATCCTGTTCAACTGCTGCCAGCCCGAGGTGATTGAAGGGGCGCTCAAGGTGGCCGTCGCCGCGTTGCAGGCTCAGGGGCGCACCGACGTTCGCCTCGGCGCCTATGCCAACGCCTTCCCGCCCCAGCCCAAGGAGGCGACTGCCAACGATGGTCTGGACGAGATCCGCGGCGATCTGGGGCCGCTGGATTACCTCGGCTGGGCCGAGCGCTGGCGCAGAGCCGGGGCAAACCTCATCGGCGGCTGCTGCGGCATCGGCCCGGAACACATCGAGGCGCTGGCCAGCCGGCTGCGTTAAGGAGCGCCCATGAAAGAGAGCAAGATCGGGCTCTGGTCCCTCACTGCGCTGGTGTTCAGCTCCATGGTGGGGGCCGGCATCTTCAGCCTGCCCCAGAACATGGCCGATGTGGCGGGCGCTCGCGCCGTGCTGATCGGCTGGGCCGTCACCGGGGTCGGCATACTGGCGCTGGCCATGAGCTTCCTCTACCTGTCGCGGCTCAAACCCGAGCTCGACGGCGGCATCTACAGCTATGCCCGGGCCGGCTTTGGCGAGCTGGTGGGGTTCTTCTCCGCCTGGGGATACTGGCTCTGTGCCACCATCGGCGTGGTGGGTTATCTGGTGATCGCCTTCGCGGCGCTGGGCAGCTTCGTCGACACGCCGGAGCGGGTCTGGTTTGGCGAGGGCAACACCCTGGCGGCCTTCATCGGCGAGTCCTGCATCCTCTGGGCGGTGCACCTGCTGGTGGCCCGAGGCGTACAGCAGGCGGCCCTGTTCAATCTGGTGGCGACCCTGGCCAAGAGCCTGCCGCTGCTGCTGTTCATCCTGTTCGCCTGCTACTGGTTCGATCCGGTCACCTTTGCGGCGGATCAGGAGGGCAGCACCCTGGCGGTACCGGTCTCCGAGCAGGTGCGTAACACCATGCTCATCACCCTCTGGGTCTTCACCGGCATCGAAGGGGCAGCGGTGCTCTCGGCCCGGGCGAGAAACAAGCGGGATGTGGGCACCGCCACCGTGCTCGGCGTGGTGCTGGCGCTGCTGCTCTATGTGCTCATCTCGGTGCTGGCGCTCGGAATATTGAGCCGCCCGGAGCTTGCGGCCCTGCCCAACCCCTCCATGGCGGGACTGATGGCCCAGATGACGGGTTCCTGGGGCAAGCTGCTCATCAGCGCCGGCCTCATCGTGTCGGTGCTCGCCTCCTACGTGAGCTGGACCCTCTTCTCGGCCGAGGTGCCGTTCAGCGCGGCGCGTCACGGGGCCTTCCCGGCCATCTTCCGGCGCGAGAACCGCAACGGCACCCCCATCGCCTCGCTCTGGCTCACCAGCCTGACCGTGCAGGGCTGCTTGCTGCTGGTGTGGCTGCTTGGCAAGGGGTACACCAACCTGCTGCTCATCTCCACCTCCATGATCCTGGTGCCCTACCTGCTCATCGGCCTCTTCCTGCTCAAGCTGGTCTTCAGTGGCAAGGGTGGGCAGGGCCGCGGCCTGATGCGGGTGGTGGCGCTGGTGTCGAGCGGTTATGGTTTCTGGCTGCTCTACGCCGCCGGGGTGGAGTACCTGCTGCTGTCGCTTCTGCTCTACGGGCCGGGTCTGCTGTTGTTTCTCTACAGCCGTCGCCAGCTCGGCGCCGAACAGCGGCTCAGCGGGCGCGAACGGCTGCTGGCCGGGGTGACGCTGCTGAGCCTGATCCCCGCCGTCTGGTCCTTCGTTCACGTCTGACCCGGGGGGTGTCCCTGTCATGAAAAAGAGCGCCCCTGGGCGCTCTTTTTTTATCCTGGTCGGTGGGTCAACCGCTGGTGGGGCCCGCCGGTTTGCCAAACAGCACGGCGAGCTTTTGCCGCCAGGGGAGGCCACGGGCCTCTTGCAGCATGTCGCGCCACTCGTGGAAGGTGAGGGTGAGAGGGTTGAAGCTGTGGATTGGCTTGGTGATGCCGAAACGGCACGGCTCGCCAAAGTCTTCTTCCACGAAGGTGCCAAACAGCCGGTCCCAGATGATGAGCACGCCGGCGAAGTTGCGATCGATGTATCTGGCGTTGCTGGCGTGGTGCACCCTGTGGTGGGAGGGGGTGTTGAAGATCCATTCAAGTTTGCCCAGCTTGCCCACCACCTGGGTGTGGACGAAGAACTGAAAACCCAGGCTCAAGAGTACGGTGGCCACCACCGCCTCGGGGGGGAAGCCGATGAGGATCATGGGGATCCAGAACAGCCACATGCCGGAGACCGGATACATCAGGCTCTGGCGAAAGGCGGTGGAGAGGTTGAGCCGCTCCGAGCTGTGGTGCACCACGTGGGAGGCCCAGAGCCAGCGCACATGGTGGCTTGCGAAGTGGAACAGCCAGTAGCAGAGATCCTGCAACAGAAAGAGCAGCAAGAGGCTCCAGAGGTTCAGTTCGATATCGAATAGTCGCCAGCCCCAGAGGGTGTCATAGAGATAGGCGATGGCAATGGCTGCCAGGGCATCGCCCCCCTGATGCATCAGTGCCAGGGTGGCATTGGCGAAGAGATCCTTCCACTGGTAGCCCGCCGTGGGATAGGCGGCGCCGTGTTTTCGCAGGTAGAGCATCTCCCAGCCGATGAAAACCAGAAAGAGGGGCGAGAGGTAGAGCAGGAGCAGTTGCACATCCATGTGAGCCATCCGGTTGGACCAGTTGGATGTCAGCATACCGGATGAATTTAAAATTTCATTAACATCCTTGCTCGTTGGCGTGGTGACAACCCGATGGCAAAAGGCTGTGGCAAGCAATGCGCCAGGGAGATGATCTGGGGGGAAGGCAAGCATAGAAGAGGGAGCCATGGGCTCCCTCTTCGTGCTGGTGCATCGCGGGTTATAGCACCTGGCTCAGGAACTGGCGCAGGCGCGGGGAGGGGGGATTGTCGAAGAAGTCGGCGGGTTTCTCGTCCACCAGCAGCTCGCCGCTCTCCATGAAGAGCACCCTGTCCGCCACTTCCCGGGCAAAGCCCATCTCGTGGGTCACCACCACCATGGTCATCCCTTCGCGGGCCAACCCCTTCATGACGTCCAGCACCTCTCCCACCATTTCGGGGTCGAGGGCGCTGGTGGGCTCGTCAAACAGCATGATGCGCGGCTGCATGGCGAGCGCCCGGGCGATGGCCACCCGCTGCTGCTGGCCGCCGGAGAGCTGGGAGGGGTAGCTCTGGGCCTTGTTGGAGAGACCGACCTTGAGCAGCAGGGCCTTGGCCCGCTCCTCAGCCTCCTGGCGAGAGAGCCCTCTCACCTTCTGGGGGGCCAGGGTGATGTTGTCCAGCACCGTCAGGTGAGGGAAGAGATTGAAGGACTGGAACACCATGCCCACCTCTTCCCGCAGCTTGTTGACATCCCCGGGTTCGGTGAGGCTGATGCCGTCGACCACGATATTGCCATCGTTGATGGTTTCCAGCTGGTTGAGGGTGCGCAGGAAGGTCGACTTGCCCGAGCCGCTCGGCCCCACGATCACCACCACTTCCCCTTCGGCCACCTGGGTGCTGACGTTTTTCAGGGCGTGCACCTCGGTGCCGTAGAACTTCTCTACACCGGTCGCCTTGATGATGGGATCAGTTGCAGCGCGCATAGTTCACCTCCAGACGACGCACCGGGAAGGGGCAGGGAGTGCCGGTGATGGCAGAACGTTTCGACACCGATGGCGCCTTGATAACGGGATCAGTTGCTGCGCGCATATTTCACCTCCAGACGACGCACCAGGAAGGAGAGAGTGCCGGTCAGCACCAGATAGAGCAGAGCCACGGTGAACCACACCTCGAACGGGCTGAAGGTGGAGCTGACCACTTCGCGCCCCGCCTTGGTGAGATCCGTGATGGAGATGACGGAGACCAGAGAGGAGTCCTTGATGAGGTTGATGAACTGACCCGCGAGCGGTGGCAGCACCCGTTTGAAGGCCTGGGGCAGGATGACGTAGCGCATGGTCTGGGCCGAGGTCATGCCAAGGCTTCTGCCCGCTTCCATCTGCCCCTTGTGAATGGAGCTGATGCCGGCGCGCACGATCTCCGCCACGTAGGCGCCGGTGAAGACCGCGAGCGCCGCCACACCAGCGGTGAATCGGTCGAGGTTCAGCACGGTGCCGATAAAGAAATAGACGATGAAGATCTGCACCAGCAACGGGGTGCCACGGATGAGCTCTACATAGGTCACGGCCAGGTTGCGCAGGGCCGGATTGGGGGAGAGGCGGGCGAGCCCGGCCAGGGTGCCAAGCAGGATGGCGAAGATGCCCGCCACCAGGGAGAGCTTGACCGTGACCCAGACGCCCCAGGCAATGGGGCCGGCGGTCCAGCTCAGTTGCACATCCAGGGTATCGCCGAGGAAGACGGTATCCCCTTCAGCCAGCTGGGAGCCCTTGGGAGCGATGGCCTGACGGCGGCTGGGGTCGAGATCGTCTTGCAGGAAGAGCTGTCCCTTGTCCGCCACCACGGTGCCGTCAAACTCGGCATAGTGTTTCTGTTCTGCCTGATAGGCGATGTACTGGGGAATGCGTTCCCAGCGCCAGGTGTAATCCACTGCCTGCACGGCCTTGTAGATGCCGAAAATGGCGGCCAGCACCAGCAGCAGGAAGATCCCGTGCCAGAGCAGCTGATTGGGCTGTTTTTCCATCTGTCTTGTGAGTTTGGGGTTGATCACTGTCACAACCTCTTTTGTCGTTATCGTGTGGGGAGTCTGCGTGAAGGGGCGGCATGCCGCCCCTTTGAGAGGTTATTTGAGCTGGTTCAGCCAGGCGGTGGATTCAAACCACTTCTTGTAGAGACGGTCGTAGCTGCCGTCGCCCTTGATCTGGCGCAGGTAGTTGTTGAACCAGTTGAGGGTGTCCTGATCCCCCTTGCGGATGGCCCAGGCCAGCGGCTCGAAGGTGAACGGCTTGTCGAGGTGTACCACGGCGCCCTGGTTCTGGGACGCGAAGATGGCGTTGTAGGGCAGGTCGTAGACGAAGGCATCCACCTTGCCGTTGATCACTTCCAGCTTGGCGTCATCCTGGGTTTCAAACTGCAGCAGGGTGGCCTTGGGGATCATGCGCTTGACCGCTTGCTCGCCGGTGGTGCCGAGTTTGACCGCGATCTTGTATTTGGGATCGTTGAGGTCCTGGAAGGATTTGATTTCGCCCGCCTTGTCCTTGCGAAGCACGATGGTCTGGCCGACGACGATGTAGGGATCGGCAAAGTTCACGCGCAGGTTGCGCTGGGGAGTGACGGTCATGCCGCCCATGATGACGTCGAACTTGTCGGTCAAGAGCGCGGGGATGATGCCGTCCCAGGCGGTGTTGACGAACTCCACCTTCACGCCCATCTCCTTGGCGACCATCTTGGCGAGATCCACGTCAAAGCCGATGTACTGGCCCTGCTTGTTGGTCATCTCGAAGGGTTGATAGCCGGCATCGAAGCCGACCCGCAGCACACCGCGCTCCAGCACGGCATCCAGGGTGGAAGTGGGCGCGGCGTTGGCCAGCCCGCACAGCAGCAGGGTAGAGAGAATGAGTTTTTTGATCATAAATGACGTCTCTGTCGTAAATGTGGTCAGCCTTGAACCTGCTCCCGTGCGACTCCATGGCACAAGAGACTGCTGCATCCGGCAGCAGGCAAGACAGGATTATTGTCTTGGTCGGGGCAAAAGCCCCATATGAGATTCTATGAATGGTTCGTTGGATGAAAAATGTACCAAAACCTGTTTGTGCCAGAAGACTCAATAAGTTATGGAGACTTTTATCCCTCGTGGTGACTCATAAAACCACATGAAAACAACATATCTATCTAATGGCGCCGGTTCAAGTGCAAAATATCCGGCGGCCGTCTCGGTGGAAAATCCGGGCACAGACAGGGCGTTGTCCGGCACGCTTCACGGGGAATGGGGCGTGCGAGTCGGGCAAATATTTTTGCCCGGCCCATAGGCTCCCTCTGTGTCTTGTCATGGGCTTCCCATATACTCAGCCATCCCCATTGGAAGGTTCGGGAATGGACGCCTCAATTCTGCTCAATCTGGACGTATTTACCCTGATGTTGATGGCCCTCGGGGGCTACAGCCTGGGATTCATCACCCTCTCCATCATCTGGTCGACCCACAGGGAAATACCCGGTCTCGGGCTCTGGTGGTGGTCCAGCCTCTGTGCCCTGGCGGCGCAATCGCTCTTCTTCATGCAGGCATTTTCCCCCCATATCGCGGGGATCTGGCTGGCCAACCTGCTCATCACCTTCTGCCTCGCCCTGATGCCACTCGCCATCCAGCGCTTCTTCGGGGAGCCGCCAAACTGGCGGGCATTCACCCTCTTCATGCTGGTCTATCTGCTGGTCCTCTGCTGGAGCGTCATCTTCAACGACAAGATGGCCCCCCGGGTGCTGCTGGCCTGCCTGAGCTACATGATGGTGGGGGCGGTGATTGTCTGGCTCATCTGGCGCCATGGCTACCCTGACTATCTGCCCGCTGTGCTGGTGTTCACCGTGGTCAATATCCTGCTCTACGGTTTCAATCTGGTGCGCATGGGGGCCCTGCTCGGCGGCGAGGTGCGGGTCCTGATGGATCAGCATGCGGTCAATGTGCTCCCCTTCCTCTCCATGCTGATGGGCAACTATCTGTCGACCTTCGGGGTGCTGCTGCTCTGTACCCAGTACCGGGCCCTGGCCCTGCGTCGACAGGCCAGCCAGGATCCCCTGACCGGCCTCCTGAACCGGCGCGGCTTCATGGACCACTGCGTGACGATGGCAAGGCAGGGGGCGCTGGTGGTGCTGGATCTCGACGACTTCAAGCAGATCAACGATCGCCACGGTCACGAGACCGGGGACAGGGTGCTGGAGGCGGTGGGTCGCTATCTTGCCGGCCAGCGGGATCTGGTGGCCAGCCGCTTCGGCGGGGAAGAGTTTGTGCTGCTGTTGCCCGAGCGGGACCCCCTGGCCCAGCAGGCGCGCTGCGAGCAGATCCGCCAGGGGATAGAAACGCTGGGGCTGAAGGGGGTCCGGGTGACGGCCAGCCTGGGGTGGGCGCCCAGCGCCCGTGAATGGCACTTTGACACCCTGTTCAGCCAGGCAGATCGCGCTCTCTATCAGGCCAAGCGGGAGGGCAAGAACCGGATCTGTCAGGGGGCCTGATCTCCCGTCATGTCATGCCCGGCCGGTGGCCCTTGGCTCCAACCGGACAAAGGCATACCGAGTCAGCCACCTGGTCGCATCAGACCAGAATGGCGGCCTGTCAGCGGTGCAGCTCCCCCGCGCGTTCCGGCTGATAGACCACTTCCAGGATCTCCACCTGGATGGTGCGACCGGCCGGCCCCGGCCAGGCGATGCTGTCACCCACCTTGAGCCCCAGCAGGGCGCTGCCCACTGGCGCCAGCACGGAGATCTTCGATTCGTCCCCCTGTACATCCTTTGGATAGACCAGCGTCAGGCAGAAGTCGTTGCCGCTGTTTTGCATCTTGAAGCGCACCGTGCTGTTCATGGTCACCACGTCCGGCGGCATGTCGGCGGGTTCGCGGATCTCGGCGCGATCCAGCTCCTCTTGCAGGGCAAGGTGCTGGGGGTGGTTGCCAAGCAGCTGTTCGATGCGATCCAGATCCAGGCTGGAGATGACGAGATGAGGCTGTTTCATAGGGTATTTCCTTATCAATGACTGAAGGGACCAGGATGACGGGCAGACTGGTCGACAAAAAACGGTGCAAGGGTAAAAAGCAGACAGCAAAAGCGATGCCCCCGAGCGACTCGCGCAGCGGGGCGAGGGCGGGGGCTCAGCGGGGTGTGAGCGTACTGGAAAAAATCATGATTGCTTTCATGGAGATACCATAACCATTCTGGGGTGGTTTGGCAATTGGGCTGACTTTCTCATCAGGGAGCCTGGTAATCGTACTGGTGCAGGATGCGCGCGAGACTGCCATCCTCCCTCATTTCCTGAATGACCCGGCGCCAGCGCAGCGCCTCGCTGCGGGAGAAGCGGGGACTGGCGGCCAGGTAGAGGGTGCTCTGCTGCAAGGTCTCGCCCCGCACCAGATCCGGGAGCGGCAGACCCGCCCGCTGCTGGTTGTAACGGGCGGTGTTCCAGGCCACCGCCCAGGCCTGGATACGGCCGCGCGCCAGCTTGCTGGCGTTGCTGACCTCCTCGGTGACCAGCTCCCGGGTAACCCCTGTCAGCGGCTGGATCAGGCTCTGGCTATGGGAGCCACGCATCACGCCAACGGTGAGGCCTGGCAGTGTCTTCATGGAGAGCGGCGCTGGATGGTGACGGCGATGGCTGACCAGCACGAAGGCCTCCTCCAGCAGGGGGGCAATCCAGAGAAACAGTGGTTCGCGCTGGGGGTTTCGGGCCGGGGGCAACAACAGGACATCCGGGCGGTGGCTGGCCTGGCTGAGGGCGCGAGCCAGCGGTATCAACTCGATCTCGAGCGGTTCCCCGAGGCGGCGGGCAGCCTCCTCCAGCACCTCGATGGCCATGCCGCTCGGCGCACCCTGTTGGGCGCGGATCACATAGGGGGGAATGTCCGCGGCCACGACGACCACGGCACGGGCCGAAAAGGCGCAGACGATCAGAGGGGAGAGCAGCAGAAGCAGAGTAACAAGGCGCATGGATGTTCGGGTCCGGGATGAGTACAGAGAGTGTAACATCCCGTTACGCCATGTCAGCCAGGCGATTGCCGCCTGGGGGGATCAGTCGAAGAAATCCCGCAGATCCAGGGTCTGGTACCCTGCCAGTTGCTGCCAGGGGAGGGTCTTTGGCAGCGGCTTGAGCGTCACCTCCATCCGGTAGCTGCGATAACCGTCGAGGCTTGCCGACTCCACCACCAGGGGCAACTGCCAGCGGCTCGACCAGAGGATGCGGGTACGCTGGCGACCTTCACGGGTCTCATACCAGTTCGCCTGGTCGGGGGCGGCCTCATCCAGCGGTGTCATTCCCTCTAACAGGGCAGGGTTGATGAGGTGGCGGATCCGCGCCCACTCCGGCTTGAAGGCCACCTGGCCGTACTCCTCCTGCGGCACCTCCACCAGCTGGTTGTGCCAGGCATCGGCGTAGCGCAACTGGAGTGCGTCTCCCTCGCTGCGGGTGACCCAGCGCGCCGCCATCTGGTGAGTGAAGTGCTTGTGGCCGGGGCGGGCATCGTGGGTGGCGTGATAGGCACGGGCCAGGGGAACGGGAATGAGCCGCTGACTCCACACCTGGTCACCGACCCGCAGCCACTTCTCCTGCCACTGGCTCTCCCGGGTGATGCCGTCGCTGCCGGTCACCCTGTCCACGTAGCGGATGCGGGCGGCCAGATCGGGCACCTCGTCGGCCAGGAGGGGGAAGGAGAGGGCGCTGCCCAGCAGCCATAAAGAAAGCAGATATTTCATCATCGTCTCTCGCTCGACGGAAAAGGTGCCCGGCGCGGTGCCGGGCCCCTTTATCACAGGCCGAGGGCCTCCCTGAGCTTGCCGAACACCCGGGTGTTGTCGAGGGTGCCCTTGAACTGGCTGCTGCCTGCGCCGCCCGCGAACAGCATCACATCGCCGCCGCCGTGAGTCTCGGAGCCGAGCTTGACTCCGGTTTCCTGCAGGTAGTCATCCGCCATCACCTCATCGCTGGTAAGGGTGGGGCGCTGGTCCTGGCGGTTGGGGCCGTTGCCGAATACCAGAGTAGTGAACGGCTTGCCGTCCGCGTCGTTCTGGGTCGAGCCATCGGCGTTCTTGACCAGATCCAGCACCTTATTGCCCTTGGCGGAATAGCCGTTGATGGTCATGGTGTGGTCGTGGTCGGCGGTGACCACGATCAGGGTATCGCTCAAATCCACTTTGCCGAGGGCCGTCTTGACCGCCTCGTCCAGCGCCACCGCATCGGTCAGGGATCGCTTGGCGTTGGTGGCATGCAGGGCGTGGTCGATACGCCCCCCCTCCACCATCAGGAAGTAGCCCTGGCTGTTCTGGCTGAGCAGATCGATCGCCTTGGCGGTCATCTCGGAGAGGGACGGCTGGGTACTGGCCGCCCCCTTGGCGACGCGGTCCAGTTCGTAGTCGAGGTGGGACTTGGTGCTGAACAGCCCCAGCACCTTGCCCGAGTTGACGGCAGAGAGCTCATCCTTGGTGGTGACATAGCGGTAGCCCCGGGCGGTCAGCTCGGCGGTGAGATCCCGGCCGTCGGCCCGGCCGCCCTTGTTGCTGGCGCTGTAGGGCGTCCAGTGGTTGGCGCCGCCCCCCATCAGCACATCGACCCCATCCCCCAGCGCCTGGTTGAAGCCGGCTCCGCCCGGTACCGCCTGCTCGGCGATGGCGTAGGCCGCATCCCGGTGGCAGATATGGGAATAGGTCGCCGCCGGGGTGGCATGGGTGAGCTCAGTGGTCGTGACGGCCCCCACCGACTTGCCCGCCGCCTGGGCCAGCTCGAGAAGGGTGGGCACCGGGCTCCCGTTGTCGCTGGTGCAGTTGTTGATGCCCTTGTTGCCGTTGGCATCCTTGGACGGTGCCACGGCCCTGGTGTCGCTGCTCATGGCGATCACCTCGTTGTTCATCTTGACGCCGGTGGTGTAGGCCGCCATGGAGGGGGCGGAGTCCGTGGTCTGGGCATCGTGGGAGAAGGTCTTGATGCGCGCGCTCTGGGGCAGTTTCATCATCTCGAGATCCCCCTCTTCCCCCACCTTGAACAGGCGGGTGGCGGTGAGCACTGTGGGGCCCATGCCGTCACCGATAAAGAGGATGACGTTCTTGGCATCGGCGGCGTGCGCCTGGGAGAGGCCGCCAAGCATGCCGAGCAGGGCGGTGCAGACCAGCGTCTTTTTCATGGTGATGTTCATCCTGATAATCCCTTACAGCTTGGCCGCAGCCTTGATCTTGCCGAACACGGCGGTGTTGTCGAGTGAGCCGTGGAAGCTATCCGCTCCCTGGCCGATGGCGCCGAGGAAGACGTCGGTGCCGCCGTGGGTCTCGTTGCCTATTTCGCCCACCTTGACCACCACCTCCTGGTGATAGTCGTTGGCGGAGACGGTGGCGTCATCCAGCGGCGCTACGCTGCTGCGCGGCCCGTCCACCCGGTTGTAGCCGTTGCCAAAGCCGATGATGGTGTAGGGCATGCCATCGGCATCCTTGCTCGGCTCGCCGGTCTCGTAGTTCTTCACCAGCCCGAGCACGCCCGCATTGCCTGCGGTGGTCTTGCCGGTACGCTTGGCGTAGCCGTTGAGCACCAGGGTATGGTCATGGTCGGCGGTGACCACGATCAGGGTGTTTTTCAGCTCGGGATCGGTTTTCTTTACCTCGTCGAGGGTGGCCTTGATGGCGTTGTCGAAGGCGAGGGTATCCTGCAGGGCACGCTTGGCGTTGGTGTCGTGCAGGGCGTGATCGATGCGCCCCCCTTCCACCATCAGGAAGTAGCCCTTCTCTTTGCCCTTGAGCTGCTTGATGGCAGCCAGGGTCATTTGGGCCAGTGACGGCTCGCTGGCGGGTCGGTCCAGGTCATATTTCATGTGGCTTGAGCCAAACAGGCCCAGCAGCGGCTTGCTCGCATCGGCCTGGTTCAGCTCGTCCAGGGTGGCGGCAAACTGATAGCCCTTCGCCTTCATCTCGTCGATGAGGTTGCGACCGTCCTCCCGCTTGCCCTTGTCGGCGCTGGGCAGGAAGAAGCCGCTGCCGCCCCCGAGCACCACGTCCAGCCCCTCCTTCAGGGCGCTGTTGTAACCGCTGCCCCCCGGCACCATCTGGACGGCGATATCAGCCTCCAGGTCCCGGTTGCAGATATGGGCATAGGTGGCGGCCGGGGTAGCGTGGGTGACCCGGGTGGTGGTGACCACGCCGGTGCCACGGCCATCGGCCTTGGCCAGCTCCAGCAGGGTGGTCACCGCTTTGCCGCCGCTCTGGCTGCAATCACTCTCCTGGGTGGCGTCGCTGTCCATGCTGATGACGCCGTTGTTGCTCTTGACCCCGGTCATGTAGGCCGCCATGGAGGGGGCCGAGTCGGTCACCTGAGCATCGTGGGAGAAGGTCTTGATGAAGGCCGTTTCCGGCAGGGTGTCGATGGTGAGGCTGCCCTCTTCGCCGACGCCATAGATCCGGGAGGCGGTGAGGGTGTTGAGACCCATGCCGTCGCCGAGGAAGAAGATCACGTTCTTGGCGCTGGGTTCCGGGGTGTTGCTGTCGTTGTTGGAGTTGCAGCCGGCGGCCAGGGCGGCGCCTATCATCACTGCAAGTCCTGCCATCTTTCTCATTGGGGTTCGCTCCTTGTGAAACCTGAGCGCAGCCTAGAGGGGGCAGATGACACTTTTAGTGAAGAGAGATGACAATACGGTGAAAGCGCCTTGCAAATGTTATCTTATATCAATGGGTTATGTTGATTGTGTTCTGCCACTCACCTCCCGGTGGCGTGGCGGGCATCCGGCCACCCGGGTGACAACACCCGGCCAGAATAGCCTGTCAAATCGGGGCCGCAGCAGGTAAAATGCGCCCCCTTGCGATGAGTGCCAGCGGTCTGGCGCATCACCACGCACCCGCAACCCCGAGCGCCCGCAGCCCCGAGAGGGGACCGCATGCCAATGAGAGAGTAACGGATATGTCCATCAACTGGTTCCCCGGCCACATGCACAAGGCCCGCAAAGAGATTGCAGAGGTCATGCCCCAGGTCGATGTCATCATCGAGATGCTCGACGCCCGCATCCCCTTCTCCAGCGAGAACCCCCTGGTGCCGGAGCTGCGCGGGGAGACGCCGGTGATTAAGGTGCTCAACAAGGCAGACCTTGCCGACCCCGAGATCACCGAGCTGTGGGTGGCCCACATGGAGCAGGAGAAGGGGATCAAGGCACTGCCCCTGACCCAGCAGGAGCCGGAGAAGATTAAGCAACTGCTGACCCTGTGCCACGAGATGCTGCCGGAGCGCAACTTCGAGCTGCGCGGGGTGCGCGCCATGATCATGGGCATCCCCAACGTGGGCAAGTCCACCCTGATCAACACCCTGGCGGGGCGGATCATCGCCAAGACCGGCAACGAGGCGGGGGTGACCAAGTCCCAGCAGCGGATCAAGCTCGACAACCACGTCATCCTGACGGACACCCCTGGCTTCCTGTGGCCCAAGCTCAACCCGCCCTCCTGCGGTTATCGACTGGCGATCACGGCGGCCATCAAGGATACCGTCTTCGATTACGCCGACATCGCCATGTTTGCCGCCGACTACTTCATCAAGGCCTATCCGGAGCGCATCAAGGCACGCTACCAGCTGAGCGAGCTGCCGGAGACCGAGATCGAGCTGCTGGATCTCATTGCCCGTCAGCGCGGCTTCATGCGCAAGGGGGGGCTTGCGGATCTGCACAAGGCCTCGGAAATCCTGGTCAATGAATTCCGGTCCGGCATGCTGGGGCGGATCTCCCTGGAGACGCCAGAGATGGTGAGCGTCGAGATAGTGGAAGCCGAGGCCGAGGCTGAGCAGAAAGCCAGGGAGAAGGCGGAGCGGGAAGAGGAGCGCCAGGCCCGGGCTCGTCGCAAGTACGCCAAGAAGCGCCAGCGCTGACCGGCGTTGTGCACGATAGGTTGTGCTTGTTAGAAAGAAGAGGCGGCCCTGGGTCGCCTCTTCTGGTCATGGCGCTCTGGCGTGAGGGAGGCACAGGGTCGATATTCAACCGCCCGCTTCTCCTTATCATGACCAACGTGCCGGCCAATCAAGGGGATGAGGCTCCCGTCAGGGGAGGGCCTTGCCGCGTTGCCATCACGGTGGGCAGAAAAACCTTGCGACCCGGCCTCAGTGCCGATTGACAAAGGCACAGGCGGTGGCATGATGCGCTCGCATTTTGCCTCTCCCCACGGTTCTATCCATGACCACATACTCCCGCCCGGTGCTGCTCCTGCTCTGTGGCCTGCTGTTGCTGACCCTGGCCATCGCGGTATTGAATACCCTGGTGCCGCTCTGGCTCGCCCATGAGCATCTGCCCACCTGGCAGGTCGGCATGGTCGGCTCCTCCTATTTCACCGGCAACCTGCTGGGAACCCTGCTGGCGGGCAGACTCATCGCCCGCTGCGGCTTCAATCGCAGTTACTACCTGGCCAGTGCGCTCTTTGCCGCAGGCTGCGTCGGGCTCGGCATTACCGTGACGTTCTGGAGCTGGCTCGCCTGGCGATTCATCGCCGGTGTCGGCTGCGCCATGATCTGGGTGGTGGTGGAGAGCGCGCTGATGTGCAGCGGCAACGCCCGCAATCGGGGTCGCCTGCTGGCCGCCTACATGATGGTCTATTACGTGGGCACTGTGCTTGGGCAACTGCTGGTGAGCAAGGTGCCGACGTCGCTGATGGCGGTGCTGCCCTGGGTGACCGCCCTGGTGTTGACGGCCATGCTGCCGCTCTTGTTCACCCGCATCGCCAGTCCGTCAGGCAACCACCAGGCCAGGACTCCGGTCTGGCCGATGCTGCGCCTGCGTCAGGCGCGTCTGGGGGTGAACGGCTGCATCCTCTCCGGCATCGTGCTGGGGGTGCTTTATGGTCTGATGCCGCTCTATCTGAACCACCAGGGGGTGAGCGACGGGGCCATCGGCTACTGGATGGCGGTGATGGTGAGCGCCGGCATCCTGGGGCAATGGCCGGTGGGACGTCTGGCAGATCGTTTCGGGCGCCTGCCGGTGCTGCGGGTACAGGTGCTGGTGGTGATCCTGGGGGCCATGGCGATGCTCGGCAACGCGGCCATGGGACCGACGCTGTTCATTCTGGGGGCCGCGGGCTTCACGCTCTATCCGGTGGCCATGGCCTGGGCCTGCGAGAAGGTCGAGCAGCATCAACTGGTGGCCATGAACCAGGCGCTGCTGCTGAGCTACACCATCGGCAGCCTGCTCGGGCCGACCCTGACGGCGCTCCTGATGCAGCATTACTCGGATCATCTGCTGTTCATGGTGATTGCCGGGGTCTCCCTGGTCTATCTGCTGATGCTGCTGCGCAAGATGGGCGAGCACCCGACGCCGATGGCCCATGCCTGAGGGCAGACGGCGTCATCATCCCTGCGCACTGGATATAGAAGAGGCGACCCAAGGGTCGCCTCTTTTTCGTCATGGGCCGGGTGGTGCCGCTCAACCAAACCGGTGCCTTGCTACTTCAAAGAGCGAGAGGTGCAGCGGGATCAACTGCTGCCAGTCTCGCCGGTAACCCCCTCCCGGTACGGCGGTGATGGGCAGCCCGTGGCGAAGCGCAGAGTCAAAGACCATGGCATCGCGCTGGCGCACGCCTGAGTCGCTCAGGGAGAGGTAGCCTAGCTCGTCGTCCCGGTGCACATCCACCCCGGCCTGATAGAGGATGAAGTCGGGGGCGTAGAGGCGATGAGCCAGGGCGAGGGCCTGGTCCAGGGTCTCGAGATAGGCGTCGTCCTCCATGCCGCTTGGCAGGGGAAAGTCCAGATGGGAGGCCGGCTTGTGGCGGGGGAAGTTGTGTTCCCCGTGCAGGGAGAGGGTGATGATGTCGCGGCTGCCCGTGCACAGGGCGGCGCTGCCATCTCCCTGATGGACATCGAGATCCACGATCAGCACCCGCTCGCAGAGTCCCTCGTCCAGGCAGGTTCGTGCCGCGATCACCAGATCGTTGAAGAGGCAGAAGCCGCTGCCAAACCCCCGGTGTGCGTGGTGGTAGCCGCCGGAGATCTGCAGTCCGCAGCCCTGCGCAAGGGCGTGGCGGCTGGCGGCCAGGGTGGCACCGACCGAGTGCAGGGTACGTTCAATCAGCAGGGGAGACCAGGGAAAGCCGAGCCGGCGAATGGCTCCTTCATCGAGGGTACCGGCGAGGGCGGCCTGTACATAGGCCGCATCGTGCACCTTCTCTATCTGCTCACGGCTGGCAGGGGCGGCCTGTGCCAGCGGATAGTCGAGGGAGACGAGGCGTTCAAACAGCGCCTGGTACTTGGCCAGGGGGAAGCGGTGACGCTCGGGCAGTGTCAGGGCGGAGTAGTGGGGGTGATAGAAGATGCGCAGTGACATGAAGCATCGGCCATGAACGGGTATGAAAAAGGGGAGCCAGGCTCCCCTCGATGCAGGCGTGCGATGCGCCTTACTGCTGCTGGATCACCCAGATCTGGAAGGCTTTGCGGGTCTCCGCATCGGCCTTGTTGTACCAGCTCTGCAGCTGGGTCAGGGCTTCCGGGTTGCTCATGGCCTTGCTCGGGGCCACTTCCACCGGTGCGCTGGCGGCAGCCATCACGGCGGCGGTGGAGACGGAAACGGTCTTGGGCTGGTTGAAGGCCTTGCCCATCTTCAGCAGCTCCTGCTGATAGTCACGGGTCAGCTGGAAGCCACCCACGGTCGGCATGACGAACTGCTCGGATTTCAGGACCTGGCCGGTGGATTTGTCTTTCAGAACGACGTTCTGTTCCTTGACGAAACGCTTGGCTTCTTCTTCCTTGCGGGGCTTCTTGAAGTCGAGGAAGAGTTGCTGGTTGTCGGCGGCGGTGAAGTTGATCACCAGGGGCTCGGCGGTGACCAGCTTGGTTTCACTGCGGCTGGAGTAGTTGCCCTCGAAGGCGACCACGACCTGGTGCCTGCCGGGCTCCAGGGAGAAGACGGTGGCTTTGTCGAGCAGCTGGGGGTTGACGGGTTCGCCATCGAGCAGCTGGATGACATAGGGATTCGTAATTTCCAGTTGGCTAGCGGCCAGGGCGCTACCTGCCCACAACAGACCAGCCAGGGCCGGTACCAGAACAGTCAGTTTCATTTCATCTCCTTGAACAGTCAGGCAATTGCCCACTGAAAAATAGGGGGTCATTTTTACAGGTTTGCCCCACAGCGGCAATAGCCGTTTATGGCGCCTTCCGGTGTGCGGGGTGTGGATCCCGCTGCCCCGAGTCCTGCGGGCAGCGTGCTCTTCTATCTTCCTGCCCCCTCCTGACATGAGGGTCAGGGGAGCGCATGGCGGGCGTCAGCCGTGTCACTCGATGCGTCGGGTGAAGGGGGGGAGGGCGTCCAGCAGGCCCTTGCCGTAGCGCTTGGTCAGCAGGCGCCGGTCCAGGATGGTGACCCGCCCCCTATCCGCCTCTTTTCGGATGAGGCGGCCACAGGCCTGGATGAGCTTGCGCGACGCCTCCGGCACCGTCAGTTGCAGGAAGGGGTTGCCGCCGCGCTGCTCTATCCACTCGGCGGTTGCCTCTTCCACGGGGGAGTTGGGCACCGCGAAGGGGAGCTTGGTGATCACCAGGTTGGTGAGGTAGTGGCCAGGCAGATCCAGCCCTTCCGAGAAGCTGCCGGTGCCAAAGAGGATGCTGGCCTGGCCGCCGTCGCACTTCTGTTTGTGCAAGAGGAGCAGGGCGCTGCGGGACGCTTCCCCCTGTACCAGAAGCGACATCCCCTTGGCCCGCAGCCCCACCGCCACCTCGTTCATCTGGCGATAGGAGGAGAAGAGCACCAGGCTGGCCTCCTTGCCTGCCAGCAGGCGGGGCAGGGTATCGATCAACTCCTGGGTGAAGGCGGGGGCACTGGGCTCATGGGCCATCTTGGGCAGATAGAGTTCGGCCTTGTGGTAGTCGAAGGGGGAGCGCAGCCGCAGATAGCGGGTGCCGTCATGCTCCTTGAGCCCTACCTGGTGGCGAAAATAACTGAAGGAGGAGAGGGCGGTGAGGGTCGCCGACACCAGCACGGCCCCGAGACAGCGGGACCAGAGCCACTCCTCCAGCAGATACCCCACCTCGATGGGGGAGGCGTGCAGCCAGATGTCTCCGTCTTCGCTTCTGGCCATCCAGCGGGCGAGGGGCGTCTTGCCGGTGGGAACATGGCGGCTCAGCATCTCCCAGAGGGCGCAGAAGCTCTCGAGCCGTTGCAAGTGAAAACCACTCTCCGCCAGCAGAGGCTCGGCCTCCTTGCGACGGATTTCGCCATCCTTGAGCGCCTCGCCGATGGCCCCCTGCATTCTGTCCAGCGCCCTCAGTGCCTTCTTGCTCGCCTCCTTGAGGTTTTCCGCCAGCATGGGCAGGGGATCCGGCAGCACCCCATCGGCGAATCTGTGGTGGGGCTCGCCGCCAAAGAGGTGATCATTGCTGGCGAGCCACTGTTCGAGGGCCTTGAGATCCGGCTGGAGAGAGGCCAGGGCATCCTGCAGTTTGAGCTGGGGGTCGAGGAGGCTCTCCTTGTTCAGCGTCCTTGCCAGCTTGCCCGCGCTTTGCACCAGCTTTTCCAGCCAGCGGCGGGATCCCTTGATGCTGGCGCTGGCGGCGCCGTGATCCCGGGCGATGGTGGGCAGGTGATGGGCTTCGTCCAGCACATAGATGCACTCGTCCGGCGGCGGCAATATGATGCCGCCTCCCATGGTGAGGTCGGAGAGCAGCAGGGCGTGGTTGACCACCAGCACGTCTGCTGCGTCCATGTCGTTGCGGGCCCGATGGAAGGGGCAGTGCTGATGGTGGCTCAGGGCCTTGTTGCAGGTGTGGCGGTCGGCTGCGATGCGATCCCAGCAAGGGTCCGTAATGGGTTTGGGCCAGTTGTCCCGATCCCCGTCCCACTTGCCTTCGGTGTAGGCCTGCCACAGCCCCTGGTAGCACGCTTTGTCAGCATCCGATGGCTTGTGTTTGCTCAATGCGCCGAAGTCGAGTTCGAAATTGGCCATCTCGCTGCCGTTTGCCGCCTGCTCCAGCAGGTGCTCGCAGCAGTAGCGCTGGCGCCCCTTGACCAGCATGAAACGAAACGGCAGCTCGCTGTGACGGTGATAAAAGGGGAGATCCTTGTGGATGAGCTGCTCCTGCAGGGCCACGGTGGCGGTGGAGATCACCAGCTTCTTCTGGGTCAGCCGTGCCACTGGTATGGCCCCCTGGGCATAGGAGAGGGACTTGCCGATGCCGGTGCCTGCCTCGGCCACCAGGATGCGGCGACTCCTGTCATATTCTCCCGTCAGGGTCTTGGCGATTTCGGCAACCAGGAAATTCTGCTCCTTGCGCGGCACAAAACCGGGTAAACCATCGGCAATCTGGCGATAGGTATTGCGGATGGTGGCTTTGAGGCGAGTCGATAGCATAAAGAAGGTGTGGCCGTGTCGGTGTGGATGGCAACAGGATACCCGCAACAGGCGGCCCGGGTCGAGGCAGGGGAGAAGCAGTCGGGTCAGCCCCGGCTTTGCACATATGTTATGAGGGAACAGGGGGTTGCAATAAACCACCAAAAAAGAGGGATTCAGGCAGAGAGTATCGCTGTAAACGTTTTCCCTGATGGGGCAAACATTGTGAGATTCAGCTCACAAATTTTTCCCTGTGACTATGGTTTTCATAAAAAGTTCCAAGTTTTTTCATTGCGGATTCGAAAACCCGGTGATAGTCTCGGCGCCATAGTGATGCAAAGAACATCGCTAACACAGGGAATAACAAGGACTTAGTGTTTAATTACAGTAGGCATTGGAAACTATGAAAAAGACAATTCTGGCTATTGCTATCCCGGCTCTGTTCGCATCCGCAGCCAACGCTGCTGTCGTTTACGACAAAGACGGCACCTCCTTTGACATCTACGGCCGTGTACAAGCCAACATGTACGCAGACCACGACGACACCGACGCTGAACTGGTTGGTTCCTCCCGTCTGGGCTGGTCCGGCAAAGTCGGCCTGAACAACACCTGGTCCGGTATCGCCAAGACCGAGTGGCAAGTATCCGCCGAAAACTCTGACAACAAGTTCAACTCCCGTCACATCTATGTCGGCCTGGACGGTACCCAGTACGGCAAGATCATCTTCGGCCAGACCGACACCGCGTTCTACGACGTGCTGGAGCCGACCGATATCTTCAACGAATGGGGTGACGTAGGTAACTTCTACGACGGTCGTCAAGAAGGCCAGATCATCTACTCCAACACCTTCGGTGGCTTCAAGGGCAAAGTGTCCTACCAGACCAACGATGACGTAGCCGTCAAGGTTACTGACATCGGTCAAGGCATCAAGGAAACCGACGTCTACGGTCCGAACGTCAAGCGCAACTACGGCTACGCCGCTGCTGCTGGCTACGACTTCGACTTCGGTCTGGGCCTGAACGCCGGTTACGCTTACTCCGACCTGGAAAGCACCGTCAGCACCGCTTCTGGCGACAAGAAAGAGTGGGCCCTGGGCGCACACTACGCCATCAACGGTTTCTACTTCGCCGGTATGTACACCCAGGGTGACCTGAGCTACGACAACACCACCCAAGGCAACAACAAGGACAAGGGCCGTGGCTACGAGCTGGCTGCTTCCTACAACGTTGACGCCTGGACCTTCCTGGCCGGTTACAACTTCGCCGAAGGCAAGGTACTGTCCAACTCCGCCGGTTCTTCTTACGAAGACATCGTCGACGAAACCCTGCTGGGCGTGCAGTACAACTTCACTTCCAAGTTCAAGGCGTACACCGAGTACAAAATCCAGGGTATCAACGACAAGGACGACGAGTTCACTGTTGCCCTGCAATACAACTTCTAATCTAGCCTCTGCGCTGATTTAGTTGATGAACGGCCAAGCTTGCTTGGCCGTTCTGTTTTTTGGCTCCTTCACCACTTTTCGTCCTCTGGCCCTGCGCCATATCACGTTGTCTTCTTTGCACCCTTGGTTCTCCTCTGGTAAATCGCTAGATTATTCAATTTGTTGAAGCAGATTGGCCGACAGGGAAGGATGCCTTTGATCGATTTCACCCACCCCGAGTGGCGCGCGCTGGCACAGCAGTTGCTGAGCGGCGGCCCCCAGGCTGTTCGCGGTCGTCAATGGCAGCCGCTCATCGGCATGCTTCGGGACAACCAGTTGCTGCTGGCCCTTGGCAATCATCACTATGAGCTCACCCCTGCCGGGCACCGCTATCTGACCCGGGAGCTGATGCTGGCGAAGATGGCCAGTGCCCCGCCGGAACCCGAGGAGTGGCTGCAATCCCACGGCTGGCAACTGGGGGAGAGGGTCAACGAGCGGGTGCTGGCGGCCCTGTATCGCAAGGGGGAGGGCCATTTCAGCCCCATCGAGCAGATCGACTTCGAAGACAAGGGGATCCGGGTTTGCAGTGATCTGCCCCTTCGTCTGCGGGCCGCACGGCCGTTCAGCCTGTTTCTCAGCGGCGGCACCCTGCTGGATGCCGCCCCCTGGCTCCAGACCCTGGGGGAGGTGGCGCTGCCAGCCCGCACCCTGGCGCAGCTTGGCAAGATCCTCTGGGGAGAGGGGGAGATACAGCGGGTGATCACGACCGATGCCGTCGGCGCCTTCGCCGAGTTGCCACTGCCCGCCGACGCCCTGCTGGTCTGGTATCCCGCCGAGGATCCCGGCACGCTGGAGCCCCTGATCGCCGCCTTGCCGCCCCAGACCCTCTGGAGCCACCTCACTGCCCTGGATCCGGCCGGGGTCGACAGGGTACTGGCATTGGCCCAGCGGTTGGGGAGACCGGCGAGCTGGTGGTTGCCCCGGGATCTGTTGCCCATCAAGGCGGCTTACGGGGCTCCCCTGGGGGATGGCCGGCCCTGGGAGCCGAGCCGTATCCCCCGTGCGCTGCTGGCGCAGTGCAATGATCTGGTGGAGTCGAATCGGGGTCTGTCGGTCGAGGTGTGTGCCCTGGCACCGGATTGGCACGGGATTGGTTGAGGCGGCGCCGAGAAAGCGGTTTTCCCCTATGGAAGGCAGTGGTATAAAGAGCTGACGAAGCGCTCCCTGAACGGGCGCTTTTGTTTGCCAACCTACTTTGCCAGCCAACGAACTCAACGGACTACAGGGAATACCATGTTTGAAAAGGTTGTTGCCGCCCCAGCGGATCCGATCCTGGGCCTGACCGAAGCCTTCCGTGCCGACACTCGCAGCCACAAGATCAATCTGGGGGTCGGTATCTACAAGGATGAGACCGGTGCCACTCCTATCCTTCACTGCGTCAAGCAAGCCGAGCAGAAGCTCTTGACCGACGAGAAGACCAAGAACTACCTCGGTATCGAAGGCAATATCGAATACGGCCGCATCGTGCAGCAACTGCTGTTCGGCCGTGATGCTGCCCTGGTGACCAGCGGCCGCGCCAAGACGGCGCAGGCGCCGGGCGGTACCGGTGCCCTGCGCATCGCCGCCGAGTTCGTGGTACGCAACAATCTCGCCAAGACCATCTGGATCTCCGATCCCACCTGGGCGAACCACGTCAGCGTGTTCCAGGCGGCCGGTTTGACCGTCAAGTGGTACAAGTACTACGACGCCGCCACCAAGGGGCTCGACTTCGCCGCCATGCAGGCCTCCCTGTCTGACGCGCAGGCGGGGGATCTGGTGCTGCTGCACGGCTGCTGCCACAACCCGACCGGTATCGACCCCACCACCGAGCAGTGGCGTGCCCTGGCCAGGCAGAGTGCCGCCGCCGGCTGGCTGCCGCTCTTTGACTTCGCCTATCAGGGCTTCGCCCGGGGTATCGAAGAGGATGCCGAAGGCCTTCGCATCTTCGCCGAGTGCCACGACGAGTTGCTGGTGGCGAGCTCCTTCTCCAAGAACTTCGGCCTCTACAACGAGCGGGTCGGCGCCTTCACCCTGGTCTGCGCGACCAAGGCGGTGGCCGACGTCGCCTTCACCCAGGTGAAGACCGTCATTCGTGCCAACTACTCCAACCCGCCGTCACACGGCGCCGCCGTTGTCACCACCGTGGTGAGCGACCCGGCCCTCTATGCGGAGTGGGTGGAAGAAGTGGCCGCCATGCGGGTGCGCATTCGCGAGATGCGCGAGCTGCTGGTGGAGAAGCTGGCCGAGCGGGGGGTGAACCAGGATTTCAGTTTCATCCGCGAACAGAACGGCATGTTCTCCTTCTCCGGTCTCTCCAAGGATCAGGTGGAGCGCCTCAAGAGCGAATTCGCCATCTATATCGTCGGCTCCGGCCGGATCAGCGTGGCAGGCATCACCCGCGCCAACATTGATCCCCTCTGCGACGCCATCGCCAAGGTGTTGTAAGAGAGAAGCATCTGCGCCAAGCGCCTTGCTTCAGCCATAAAAAGCCCGCCGTATCGGCGGGCTTTTTCATTTTCCGGCATCAGCGGCGCCGCTTGCTGCTTCCCAGCAGGGAGCCGAGCACCCCGCGCATCAGCTGGCGTCCCACCTCGTTGCCGAGGGTGCGGGCCACGCTCTTGGCGGCGGTCTGCACCACCCCGTCATGCTGGCCACCACGGGGGCCGGTGCGACCGAACAGGATGCCATTCAAGGCATCCAGCAGACCGCCGCCCTGGTCGCTCTGTGGGGAAGCGGTCTCGTCACCGGCGGCGGGCGATGCCTCTTGAAGTCGCTCGAACGCGGACTCCCTGTCCTCCTGGGTGTCGTATCTGCCGTAGATCAATGAGCCCTGGATAAGCGCCTGGCGCTCGGCCGCGCTCAGGGGGCCGATGCGGCTGGCCGGGGGCGCGATGAAGGCGCGCTCTACCACGCTGGGCCGTCCCTTCTCGTCGAGCAGGGAGATGAGCGCTTCCCCGACCCCCAGTTCAGTGATGGCTCCGGCGGCGTCGAAGGCCGGGTTGGCCCGCAGGGTGTTGGCGGCGATGCGCACCGCCTTCTGATCGCTCGGGGTGAAGGCGCGCAGGGCGTGTTGCACCCGGTTGCCAAGCTGCCCCAGCACGCTGTCGGGGATGTCGGCCGGGCTCTGGGTCACGAAATAGACGCCCACCCCTTTGGAGCGGATGAGGCGCACCACCAGCTCAATTTTCTCCAGCAGTGCCCTGGGCGCATCCTTGAACAGCAGGTGGGCCTCGTCGAAGAAGAACACCAGCACGGGCTTCTCCGGATCCCCCACCTCGGGCAACTGTTCGAACAGCTCGGAGAGCAGCCAGAGCAGGAAGCAGGCATAGAGGCGGCTGGACTGGGTGAGCTTGCCGGCGGCCAGCACATTGATATGGCCGTGGCCCGCCTCGTCGGTCTGCATCAGATCCTGGATGTCCAGCATGGGCTCGCCGAAGAAGTGATCGCCGCCCGCGCTCTCCAGGGTGAGGAGGTTGCGCAGGATGGCGCCGATGGAGGCGGTCGACACATTGCCGTAGCGGGTGGTGAGGGTCTTGGCGTGCTCCCCCGCAAACTGCACCATGGCCCGCAGGTCTTTCAGATCGAGCAGCAGCAACCCCTCGTCGTCCGCCACCTTGAACACCAGCTCCAGCACCCCGCTCTGGGTGTCGTTGAGGCCGAGCAGGCGTGCAAGCAACAGGGGCCCCATGTCGGAGACGGTGGCCCGCACCGGGTGGCCCTCTTCGGCAAAGAGATCCCAGAACAGGGTGGGGCTGGCGGCAAAGTCGGGTGCCTGAAGGCCGAGCTGGGCCAGACGGGCATCCAGCTTGGCAGAGGGGGTGCCGGCGGCGCCCAGGCCGCTCAGATCCCCCTTCACGTCGGCCAGAAAGACCGGCACGCCGAGGCGGTAAAACCCCTCCGCCAGCACCTGCAGGGTGACTGTCTTGCCGGTGCCGGTGGCCCCGGTGATGAGGCCGTGGCGATTGGCCATGGCGGGTAGCAGGGAGAGGGGGTGGCCATTGGCATGGGCCAGCGTGAGCGGTTCGGCCATGGTGGGCTCCTTGTTTCGAAGGGGGGTCGAAAAACAACGGGTTACAAGGAGTGTGGTGGCAGAGGCAGACGATGGCAAGGCACGCCGCCCGAGACAAGGACGGCGTGCTGGCAACCTAGCGGGGGCGGGTCAGCTTGCCCAGTTGTAACAGCAGCAGGGTGAGCAAGGCGCCGGCGGCGGCGCTCAGCACCGCCAGCAGCAGGCTGCCGAGCAGGAAGGGGGGCACCAGGGTGGCTGCCTCCTGCTCCAGCCAGTGCAGGGACCAGGTGAGATGGAAGGGGGCTGGCGTCTCGTTCAGCACCAGGCAACCGGTACGATAGGCGTAGAGGTACATGAAGGGGAGCGTCAGCGGGTTGTTGAACCAGACCGCCAAGAGGGCCAGCGGCAGGTTGAAGCTGAACGCCAGCACCAGGGCGACGGCCACCAGGGAGTGCATGGGCATGGGGACCCAACTGGCGAACAGCCCGGCCGCCACGGCGCCACAGAGGGCCCGCGTTCCCCCTTGCCAGAGGGCGGGGGTCAGCAGTCGCTCGCCAAAGAGGGCGAACCACTTCTGTTGGCGCAGGGTATCGGGGTCAATCTTGAAGCGGGCCAACCAGCGATTCAGCATGGGCGCGCCACCTTGCGTTTTTGCCACTGGCGCACCGTGCTCAGGCGCCAGCCCGCGCGAACCAGGACATAGCCGACGAGGGCGCTCAGCAGGGCAAGCACCAGGGAGCCCAGCAAGAGCGGCGGGGCCACCGTCTCGAACACCGACACCAGCCAGGCCCAGGTGAAGGTGATCTCGATGTGCTGGGAGGGTTGCCCCAGCAACTGGCAGCCCACCAGATAGGCGCCATAAAACAGCGGTGGCATGGTCAGGGGGTTGGAGAGCCAGACCAGGGCTACCGAGAGGGGCAGGTTGACCCGGCAGGCGATGGCGCCGCCAGCGGCCAGCAGCATCTGGCAGGGGAGGGGAACCCAGGCCATGAAGAGGCCGACCGCACAGGCACCGGCGGCGGAGCGCCGGTTGAGATGCCAGAGGTTGGCATCCAGCAGCAGCTTGCCAAAGAATCGCAAGTGCTTGTGTTCCTTGAGGGTCGCCGGGTCGGGTAGCCAGCGCTGTATGATTCGTTTGGGCATGTTCTGAACCTTGCTAAATACTTGCTCCATGGATCTGCGTCTGTTGTCGTTTGCCCTGGGGGCAAGCTCCTCACTGCTTTGGCCATGGTTGCCTTCATGGGAATGGGGTGGCCTGATGCTGCTGCTCGCGCTTCCTCTCGCCGGTGGTCGTTGCTGGCGGCTGCTGTTTCTGCTGCTCGGCATCCTCTGGATGCAGGTGAATTTGCACTACCGGCTTGCCTGGCTGGATCAACTTGGCAAAAAAACGAGCCACATCATAACCGCACACGTGCAAAGTACGGAGTCTTCGGGAGAGAAAGAGGGGGATAAATTTGCGCGCCTGCTGCTGCGCCTCGACACCCTGGACGATCGCCCCCTCATCGTGCCACCCCTGGTGCGGGTCAATGCCTATCAGGTGTTGCCGCCGTTGCCTGCCGGCAGCCGCGTCACCCTGGTGACCTCTCTCAAGCCGGCCCATGGCCTGGCCAACGAAGCGGGGATGGATGGGCGGCGCCTGCTCCTTGGCAAGGGGATCACCGCCACCGGCAACCTGCGCCGGGTCATCGCCCTGGATGCCGTGCCCCCGGGTGTGCGCGATCGCTGGCTGGCGGCGGCGAGTCGCGCCTGGGAGGGGATGGCGCAGGCCCCCCTGCTGGCGGCCCTCACCTTCGGGGAACAGGGGGGGATCACGGATGCCCAGTGGGAACTCTTTCGCGGCAGCGGCCTGACCCACATCATCGCCATCTCGGGCCAGCATATTGCTCTGGTAGCGGTGCTCGGCTGGTGGCTCGGGCGGCTGTTCGGGCTGCGCGGGGCTATCTGCGTGTCACTCCTGTTCGCGGCCACCTACAGCTGGCTGGCGGGGTTTGCGGTGGCCACCGAGCGTGCCCTCATCATGGTGCTGGTGTGGAGCCTGCTGCGCTGGCTAAAGCGGGACTGGCCGAGCCACCGGATCTGGCTGTGGGCCTTCGTGGTGCTGACATTGTGGGACCCTTTCGCCCTCTATTCTGCGGGGTTTTGGCTCTCTTTTCTGGCGGTGGCCCTGCTGTTGCTGGCGAGCCTGTTGCACGATCGCCCCGGCCTGGTGCGGCTGCAACTTCTGCTGCTGCTCGGATTGCTGCCCCTGCAACTGCTGCTGTTCGAGGGGATGGCGCCCCTGGCGTTTCTGCTCAATCTGCTGGCACTGCCGCTGTTCTGCCTTGTCATCATTCCCCTGGCGCTCATCGGCGTGCTGGTGGCGCCCCTCTCCACGTTGCTGGCCCACGGCCTGCTCTGGGTCTCCGCCTTCGGCCTGGAGTGGGTGCTGTGGGGGCTCACGCAGCTGGCGGATCGCCTGCAGCTCTGGTGGCCGGTGCCCGGCTGGCTGATGCCCGCCAGCGCCCTGCTGATCCTGCTGTGGACGGGATGGCACCTGCCGGGAGGGCGCGCCCTGGGGGGGCCGGTGGCGGCGGCCCTGCTGCTCGCCCTCTGGCCTGCTCCCGCTTCCTGGCAGGTGCGGGTGCTGGACGTGGGGCAGGGGCTCTCGGTGCTCGTCACCCGGGGGGATCGGGCCATCCTGTTTGATACCGGGGATCGCTACCCCGGGGGCTACAACATGGCGGATGCGGCCATCCTGCCCCTGCTCAACCGGCTCGGCATCCGGGTGATCGACACCCTGATCATCAGCCACAGAGACAGGGATCACGCGGGCAACCGGCAGGCTCTGCTGCAGAGCATGGCGGTGCGCCGGGAGCTCTCCTCCTTCCCCTTTGCACCGGCTACCCAGGCCTGCCGCCGAGGTCAGCAGTGGCATTGGCAGGGACTGGATGTGCGGGTGCTCTGGCCCCTGGCAGCCGGGGCGGGGCGCAACAACGACAGTTGCGTGGTGCAGCTGGACGACGGGCGCCATCGGCTGCTGCTGAGCGGCGACATCGAGCAGCAGGCGGAGCGCCGCCTGCTGGCACTGGCGCTGGAGGAGGGTGAGGGCGCGGGGCTGGCCAGCACCCTGCTGGTGAGCCCGCATCATGGCAGTCGCACCTCCTCCACGGCCCCCTTCGTGGCGGCGGTGAAACCTGCCTTCGTGGTGCACAGTGCAGGCTTCATGAACCAGTGGGGCTTTCCCCGCCCCGAGGTGGTGGCGCGATACCAGGGGGCGCGGCAGTGGGTCACGGGGGAGGCGGGCGCCATCCTGATCGAGCCGGGGGACGCGGGGCTCAGGATCCGGGCCGAGCGGGAGCAGGGGCCCTGGTACAGGCGTGGCGGCCCCTGGTGGCAGCCGCAGGTATGGGGAAGGGAGTGAGGATCTGGTGAGCCTGCCCGGCAAGGGGCGGCCTTCATTTGTGACCCGGGTTGTAGCCATCGCGCCAGCGGCGCTTGGTGTAGCTCCAAGGTTTGGCTAGAATAGCCCGTCATTTCCCTTATTAACGGCTATTCATGCAACAAGAAACCTCACAAGAGAGCTGGACCGTCTTCAAGCGCCTGCTCGGTTATGTCCGGGATCGCAAGCTGGGTCTGGTGGGCGGCATCATTGGCATGCTGGGTTACGCGGCCGTGGATACCACCTTCGTCTACTCCATCAAACCGCTCATCGATCAGGGGCTCAACGGCAACGACAGCAGCGTGCTCAAGTGGATGCCCTTCTTCGTCCTCGGCATCGTGGCTCTGCGCGGCTGCGCCGCCTTCCTCTCCAACTACTGCATGGCCTGGGTCGGCAACCACGTGGTGATGCGCCTGCAGCAGCAGGTGTTCAGCCACCTGATGGCCATGCCCATGAGCTTCTTCGACCGCCAGAACACCGGCAACCTGCTCTCCAAGGTGACCTATGACGCCGGTCAGGTGTCGTCCGCCGCGAGCTCGACCCTGGTCTCCCTAGTGCGGGAAGGGGCCACCGTCATCGGCCTGCTGGGCCTGATGTTCTGGCACTCCTGGCAGTTGTCGGTGATCTTCCTGGTGGTGGGGCCCCTGGTCGGGATCCTCATCAGCATCATCAGCCGACGTTTTCGCAAGATAAGCCGCCACATCCAGCAGGCGGTGGGTGACATCACCACCTCCACCGAGCAGATGCTCAAGGGGCACAAAGAGGTGCTGATGTTCGGGGGTCAGGAGGTGGAGGACAAGCGCTTCTACCAGGTGAGCAACCGGATGCGCCAGCAGACCATGAAGATGGTCGCCGCCGACGCCATCGGCAGTCCCATCGTCCAGATGGTGGCCTCCATCGCCCTGGCGGTCTTCCTCTATGTGGCCACCATTGACAGCGTCAAGGCGACCCTGACCGCGGGCACCTTCACCGTCATGGTCACCTCCATGATGATGCTGCTCAAGCCGCTCAAAAGCCTAACCGACGTGAACAACCAGTTCCAGCGCGGCATCACCGCCTGCCAGAGCCTGTTCGGCCTGCTGGACTCCACCCCGGAGCAGGATACCGGCACCCGCACCCTGGAGCGTGCCCGCGGCGAAATTGAATTCCGCAATGTCACCTTCACCTACCCGACCAAGGACACCCCGGCGCTGCACAACATCAGCTTCAAGGTGGAGGCGGGCAAATCGGTGGCCCTGGTGGGCCGTTCCGGCTCCGGCAAGAGCACCATCGCGAGCCTCCTGACCCGTTTCTACGACATCGAGCAGGGGGAGATACTGCTGGACGGGGTCAACATCCGCGAATACCGCTTGAGCGAGCTGCGCAAGCAGTACGCCCTGGTCTCCCAGCACGTGCACCTGTTCAACGACTCCGTGGCCAACAACATCGCCTATGCGGCGGAAGAGCGCTACAGCCTGGCGGAGATCCAGCAGGCGGCCCGCATCGCCCATGCGGACGACTTCGTGCGCAAGATGCCGGACGGCTATGACACCGTCATCGGCGAGAACGGCGCCTCCCTCTCCGGCGGCCAGCGCCAGCGCATCGCCATCGCCCGCGCCCTGCTGCGCGACTCCCCCGTGCTGCTGCTGGACGAGGCCACCTCGGCCCTGGACACCGAGTCCGAGCGCCACATCCAGGCGGCCATCGACGAGCTGTGCAAGGCGCGCACTTCGCTGGTGATCGCGCACCGCCTCTCCACCATCGAGAAGGCGGACGAGATCCTGGTGATCGACGAGGGCCACATCGTCGAGCGTGGCAACCACCAGGCACTGATGGCCCGGCAGGGCACTTATGCCCAACTGCGCGCCATCCAGTTCGGCCATGCGGCGGCCGGCGCTGCCGTGGATAACCAGGCCTGATGCTGGCGCGGCTCTGGTACGGAAACAGCGGCTGGCGCTGGTGGCTGGCCCCCTTCGCCCTGCTGTTTGCCCTGGTCAGCGGCATCCGCCGTCTGGGGTATCGCCGGGGCTGGCTCGCGAGCTATCGCGCCAGCCTGCCGGTCATCGTGGTGGGCAACCTGTCGGTGGGGGGCAACGGCAAGACCCCGGTGGTGGTCTGGCTGGTGGAGCAACTGCAGGCCCGCGGCTGGCGCCCCGGCGTGGTGAGCCGCGGCTATGGCGGCAAGGCCCCCCATTATCCCTATCGGCTCGATGAGACCAGCACCCCGGCCGAGGCGGGGGATGAGCCCGTGCTCATCGCCAGACGCTGCGGCTGCCCCGTGGCGGTGGCCCCCAAACGGGCCGACGCGGTGCGGTTGCTGGAGCAAAGCGGCGAGGTGGACATCATAGTCACCGACGACGGCCTGCAGCACTATGCCCTGGCCCGCGACATCGAGCTGGTGGTGGTGGACGGGATGCGCCGCTTCGGCAATGGCTGCCTGCTGCCCATGGGGCCCCTGCGCGAGCCGATCACCCGCTTGAAGCGGGTGGATGCCATCCTCTGCAACGGCGGCGAGCCCGCGCCGGGCGAGTACGCCATGGGCCTGATCCCGGGCACCCCTCGCCGGGTGTGCGACGACGCGCCGCTCGAGGCCCCCCTCTCGGGGCCGGTGGATGCCCTGGCTGGCATCGGCCATCCCCCCCGCTTCTTCGCCACCCTGACGTCCCTCGGCTACGAGCTGGTGCAGAGCGTCGGCTACGGGGATCACCAGGCGTTCGACGCCGCCGAACTGCTCGCCCGCTTCGGCCAGCGCCCCTTGCTGATGACGGAGAAGGATGCGGTCAAGTGCCGCCCCTTCGCGCCGGCCCACTGGTGGTACCTGCCGGTGAGCGCCGAGCTGCCGGACGCCCTGGGGGAGGCGCTGCTGCGTACCCTGCAGGGGGCGGGTGTGTCGGCCCCGGCCGGCAACCGGAAAACATAGAGAGGGCGCATGGCCTGACCCCGCGCCCACGCAACGGAACGGGCCCGGCTGCGGGCCCGGCACAGCATATCAATGGCCAGGTATCATCGCCTGTCCGACATCGTTAAAGGAGTTTGGTTGTGGCACTGGATATTAAACTGCTCGACATCATCGCCTGCCCGGTCTGCAAGGGTAAGCTGCACTATCAGGCTCACGCCGGTACCCAGGAGCTCATCTGCCGCTTCGACAGACTGGCCTATCCGCTGGAAGAGGGGATCCCGGTGCTGCTGGAGAACCGGGCCCGCCACCTGCCGCTGGAAGAGCTGAAGCCATGAGTTTCGTCGTCGTTATTCCGGCCCGTTACGCCTCCACCCGGCTGCCGGGCAAGCCGCTGGCCGACATCCACGGCAAGCCCATGGTGCAGCACGTGGTGGAGAAGGCCCTGCAATCGGGCGCCGAGCGGGTGATCGTCGCCACCGATGACGAGCGGGTGCAGCAGGCCCTGGCCCCCTTTGCCGCCGCTGCCGGGGTCGAGGTGTGCATGACCTCACCGGATCACCAGTCCGGCACCGAGCGTCTGGCGGAGGTGTGCCGTCACTACGGCTTTGCCGCCGACACTATCGTGGTCAACGTGCAGGGGGATGAGCCCCTCATTCCCCCCGCCATCATCCGCCAGGTGGCGGACAACCTGGCCGCGGCCAGCGCGCCCATGGCGACGCTGTCGGTGCCGATCAGGGATGCCGAAGAGGCGTTCAATCCCAATGCCGTCAAGGTGGTGACCGACCGGGAGGGGTATGCCCTCTATTTCAGTCGCGCCAGCATCCCCTGGGATCGGGACCGCTTTGCCCAGAGCCGCGAGCAGATTGGCAATCACTACCAGCGCCACATCGGCATCTACGCCTATCGCGCCGGCTTCATCCAGCGTTACGTGGACTGGGCACCGAGCGTGCTCGAGCAGGTCGAAGCCCTGGAGCAACTGCGGGTGCTCTGGTACGGGGAGAAGATCCACGTGGCCCAGGCGCTGCAAGCCCCGCCGGTGGGGGTGGACACCCAGGCCGATCTCGACAAGGTGCGAGCGCTGCTGGCCGGTTGAGGCTGGCGGAACGGCTTTGATGCAATACGGCGCCCCAGGGCGCCGTTTTTTAATTGATTCTTTGTATAATAATTTGATTTAAAACGGATTTTACGAGCAATTTCAAACTTTTCCCGCCCATGGTTTGCCAAATCATCGAGTTTGGTTATGATGCAAGACGCCGTGTTAACCCTAACTGGCATATAACGAGATAAAAAACGGGGTGTTTGGGTGATTAATGTATTCCTGGTCGATGATCATGAGTTGGTGCGTACAGGGATAAGACGCATTTTGGAAGACGTCCGCGGGATCAAGGTGGTGGGCGAGGCGCAGAGCGGGGAAACCGCGGTGGCCTTCTGTCGGCAACATCACCCCGATGTGATCCTGATGGACATGAACATGCCGGGCATCGGTGGTCTGGAAGCGACCCGCAAGATCCTGCGGATCCGCCCCGATGTACGCATCATAGTGCTGACCATTCATTCAGAAAATCCGTTCCCCACCAAGGTGATGCAGGCGGGCGCCGCCGGGTACCTCACCAAGGGGGCCGCGCCGGACGAGATGATCCACGCCATTCGCCTGGTTCACTCCGGTCAGCGCTACATCTCCCCGGAGATCGCCCAGCAGATGGCCCTGAGCCAGTTCGCCTCCGCCGACGAGAACCCCTTCAAGTCCCTCTCCGAGCGGGAGCTGCAGATCATGATGATGATCACCAAAGGGCAGAAGGTGACCGACATCTCCGAGCAGCTCAACCTGAGCCCGAAGACGGTCAACAGCTACCGCTACCGCCTGTTCAGCAAGCTGGGGATCAACGGCGACGTGGAGCTGACCCATCTGGCCATTCGTTATGGCATGCTGGATGCCGATACCCTGTAACGGGGGCGTGTGGACACCAAAGGCGGCACCGGCCGCCTTTTGCTTTTTGCAGGCTGTGGGCAGTATGCTCTCCCCGTCTTTTTGCATTCATCCGTTGAGTCGAGTTGCCGATGACCCTCTCTCCCGAGCCCCATTTTGACAGCAAGGCGTTTCTGAGCGCCGTCACCCACCAGAGCGGTGTCTACCGCATGTACGACAGCGGCGGCACCGTCATCTACGTGGGCAAGGCCAAGGATCTCAAGAAACGGCTCGCCTCCTACTTTCGGGCCAACGTCGACAGCATCAAGACCCGCACCTTGGTGCGCCAGATTGCCGATGTGCAGGTAACGGTCACCCACACCGAGACCGAGGCGCTGATCCTCGAGCACAACCTCATCAAGCAGTACCAGCCCCGCTACAACGTGCTGCTGCGGGATGACAAGTCCTACCCCTGGATCATCATCACCGACCATCGGCACCCGCGCATCGGCGTCCATCGCGGCGCCCGCAAGGTGAAGGGGGAGTATTTCGGCCCTTACCCCTCCGGCGGCGCGGTACGCGAGAGCCTGCACCTGATGCAGAAGATCTTCCCGGTGCGCCAGTGCGAGGATGCCGTCTATGCCAACCGTACCCGCCCCTGCCTGCTCTACCAGCTCAAGCGCTGCGCCGGCCCCTGCGTGGCGGGGCTGGTGAGCGAGGCCGAGTATGCCCAGCAGGTGGCGCTGGCCAAGCTGTTCCTCGCGGGCAAGAACCAGCAGGTGATCGGCGAACTGGTGGGAAAGATGGAGTCCGCCAGCGGCGATCTGCGCTTCGAGGAGGCGGCCCGCTACCGGGATCAGATCCAGGCCCTGCGCCGGGTCACCGAGCAGCAGTCTGTGAGCGGCAACGTGCTGGACGAGCTCGACGTGGTGGGGGTGGCCTTCGAGCAGGGGACCGCCTGCATCCACGTGCTCTTCATCCGCCAGGGCAAGGTGCTGGGATCGCGCAGCTACTTCCCGAAAGTGCCGGCCGATACCCCGCTTGACGAGGTGGTGCAATCCTTCCTGCTGCAGTTCTATCTGTCGGGGCAGGGGGGACGGCAGATCCCGAGCGAGGTGCTGCTGGACGTGGCGCTGGAGGATGAGAGCGTCATCGCAGACACCCTGAGCCAGACCGCCGGCTACAAGGTGCGGGTGGTGAGCCGGACGCGCAGCGAAAGGGCCCGCTTCATCAAGCTCGCCTCCATCAACGCCCAGACCGCGCTGCGCTCGCGCCTCGCCCACAAGAGCACCATCACCGCCCGTTACGATCAGCTGGAGGAGCTGCTGGAGCTCGAGACCCCCATCGCCCGCATGGAATGTTTCGATATCTCCCACACCATGGGGGAGCGCACCGTGGCCTCCTGCGTGGTGTTCAACCGGGAGGGGCCGCTCTCCTCGGAATACCGCCGCTTCAACATCGACGGCATCACCGGCGGGGATGACTACGCCGCCATGGAGCAGGCGCTTGAGCGCCGTTTTGGCAAGCAGCAGGAGCCGGACAAGGTGCCGGATGTGCTGTTCATCGACGGCGGTCTCGGCCAGTTGCGCCGCGCGGAGGAGATCCTGGCGCGCCAGCTGGAGTTTCTCGGCGGCAAATACCCGCTGCTGGTGGGCATCGCCAAGGGGGTGACCCGCAAGGCGGGGTTGGAAACCCTGATCCTGGGGGACAGCCACGAAGAGCTGCATTTGCCGGCGGACATGCCCGCCTTGCACCTCATCCAGCACATTCGCGATGAATCCCATCGCTTTGCCATCACGGGCCACCGGGCCAGGCGCGCCAAGGCCCGCACCACCAGTACCCTGGAGGACATTCCCGGGGTGGGGCCGAAACGGCGACAGGCGCTGCTCAAATACCTGGGTGGCTTGCAGGAGGTGAAAAAAGCCGGGGTGGACGAGCTCGCCAAGGTGCCCGGCATCAGCCAGGAGCTGGCCCAGTCCATTCACGACGCATTGCACTCGCTCTAGCGCTGCCTTTGGTGTGAAGGTGGTCACGCCAGGGGGCATCAGGGCGTGCCGCCTGCGCACAAGAGCCGTGACGCAGGGGGCTCCCAAATGCCATAATGACCGGCATCCTGAGGTTATTGATGGATTAATGGACCAAGGCGGGCGCCAGTTCGGTTGCATCCGCGATCGGCTTGGGGCTACCATGTAGCGGCATACAAGAAGTGGCTGAAAATAATGACAAATATTCCTAACCTGCTGACGTTCTTTCGGATTTTGCTCATCCCCGTCTTCGTCATCCTGTTCTACCTTCCCTATCAGTGGTCCTACATGGCGGCGGCCATCGTCTTTATCCTGGCGGCCGCAACCGACTGGTTTGACGGCTATCTTGCCCGCAAGCTGAACCAGTCCACCGCCTTTGGCGCCTTCCTCGATCCGGTGGCCGACAAGATCATGGTGGCAGCGGCCCTGGTGGTCATTGTCGAGCACTACAACACCGTCTGGGTCACCATCCCCGCCATGACCATGATTGGCCGGGAGATCATCATCTCCGCCCTGCGTGAATGGATGGCCGAGCTTGGCAAGCGCTCCTCGGTGGCCGTCAGCTGGATTGGCAAATGGAAGACCATGATCCAGATGGTGTCGCTCACCGGCCTCATCTGGCAATACGACATCTGGATGGTGTGGCTCGCCTATGTGCTGCTCTACGTGGCCACCGTGCTCACCTTCTGGTCCATGTTCCAGTACATGAAGGCTGCCTGGGGCGATCTCAGCTACCACTCCCGGTTCTAGTCCCGACGGGAAGATGACCGTTTCTCTGCCACTGGCGCCGAGAAACGGCCATGAGCTGCAAAAGTGTGGGAAAAGGGTAAAAAACACCCGAACGATCAGCGTATTAAATGTTTTTGGTTGACTGGGCGGGGAACATCGCTAGAATGCGTTCTCACAGTCAGGCAGTCAGCCAGACCGATGCGGGAATAGCTCAGTTGGTAGAGCACGACCTTGCCAAGGTCGGGGTCGCGAGTTCGAGTCTCGTTTCCCGCTCCAAATTCAGACAATAGAGAGTTACTCTCTTTTGCATGGCGCGTTAGCAAAGCGGTTATGCAGCGGATTGCAAATCCGTTTAGTCCGGTTCGACTCCGGAACGTGCCTCCATATTGACAAGCCCGCCCGCGGACTTGATACCGATTGCGGTGCCTGAGTGGTGAAATCGGTAGACACAAGGGATTTAAAATCCCTCGACGTTCGCGTCGTGCCGGTTCGATTCCGGCCTCAGGCACCATTTAAATCAAAGACTTACTAAGGCCACTAGCAATAGTGGCCTTTTTGTTTCTAGTCAATTGACTGCCAGAATGGCAGCGACCTGAAGAGTCGGTTCATCTCTTGAATCTGCACGTGCCAGGCTGCGACCCCTGGTGTGAACATCAAAGAGCCTGCTCGATGGCAGGCTCCTGAGTGCTTCCCAGATTTATCTAGAGTTCCGAGATGATGGTCGATACCTCTTCTGCTCCGTGTCTTATCTCCTCCATCACTTTTGCAACGTCATCGATCTGCTTTTGCCCGTGGATGGCGCCGTCTGCCGCGGACTGGATCTGCTCGCTGACCTGCCTGGTGAGCTGCTGATTCTGGCTGACGACATTGGCTATTTCGTTGGTCGATAGGGAGGTTCTTGCCGCCAGTTGACGAACTTCATCGGCCACGACGGCAAAGCCTCTGCCTTGTTCGCCGGCTCTCGCCGCTTCGATGGCGGCATTGAGCGCGAGCAGGTTGGTCTGGTCTGCAATGCTGCTGATGGTGGATACGATGGCGGTGATATTCTGGGATTGAGCGTGGAGCTTGCTCATCAAGGTGCTGGCATGTTCCATCTGCCTGACAATATTGTCTGAAGTGGAGACGACGGTGGTCAACATCTCCTCTCCTTTGATGACGGAGGATTTGGTTGTGACAGATGTTTCATTTGCCACCTTGGCCACATGTTGTACGGCCTGATCTTTGCTGATCTGCGGGGTGATATTGGAAGCAAACTTGATGACCTTGATCACCTTGCCATGGCTGCCCCGCACAGCGTTGTAGGTTGCCTCCAGCCAGACTTCATGGCCTTTTTTATCAAATCGCTGAAAGCGCCCCGATTTGAACGTCCCCTGAGCCAGCTCCTGCCAGAAATCGGGATGTTCCCGATAAAACAGCTCATCACAAAACATGCGATGTTGATGGCCTTTAATTTCATCGAGTCGATAGCCCATGGTATCCAGGAAATTACGGTTGGCGGAAATAACAACACCAGTCGGTTCAAACTCGATGACGGCGAGGGAGCGATCCAGCGCCTCAAATATTGCTTTTTGAGTCATGAGCAGATCATGTTGCACTGTCACATCTGACGCTATTTTGATGATCTTGATTATTTTTCCGCCCTGGCGGACGGGGAAATAGGTGGCTTCCAGCCATATTTCCTTGCCTTGTTTGCCAACCCGGTGGAAGGTGCCATGCTGGCTGTGCCCATTTGCCAGATCTCGCCAGAATTCCCGATAGGAGGGGGAGTCGGTATCTTCTTTCATGCAGAACATGGCGTGATGCTGCTGCACGATCTCATTGAGGGAGTAGCCGACGGAATGAAGAAAAAGCGGGCTGGCATCGAGAATATAACCATCGGTGGTGAATTCAATCATGGGAAGATGATCGTGCATGGCATGATCCAGAGCCTCGCTTTTCAAGGCCCTCTCTCGTTCTGCTGCCAGCTCTTTTTTAAGTTTCGAGTCGAACATAAGCACACTCCAGCCAAGAAAATAGAATCATCCGACATCTCTTCGTTGACGAACTCTTCACACTTTCTGGGTATGAAGGGTCGTTTTTGAGTGTAATGCACCCCTGTCATTTGATTCGGGCTTTTCCATACAAAAAACAGGTTTAATACAAGATGATGCGCCCTTTATATATGCGGTGATAAATAAAACGTATTCCTATTCTGAATTATTTGTTCGATGCATCGATTGTTTAACGGGGTCTGTCAGTGGGCAAGACAATGGTTCGCAGCCGTGGGCGAACAGGGCCTCATTTCGGCGAATACGGGTATCCAGGGCAGGGGCTTGTCGGTGAGGAGTGACGGTCGTCTGCATCGATGGGGGAGGGCGCGCAGCGGGAAGGTGCGGCATATAGAGGTGTCTCGGTCCCTCTGTCCGGGAAACCTGCACTTGAGTGTTTGAACGCATCTGTTGCCCATTGTCATGGACGATGGGAAGGAGGGGTGACGTTCCGTGTGGCTGCGAAATGCCCTGGAGAGGCTCGCCTGACCTGGTCAGGCGAGCCGGCTCATATCGCGTCAGTCATCACCCCTGGACATTAACCAGGATCCGGCCGCGCACCTGGCCTGCCAGGAAGGTATCCCCCAGGGTCACGACCTGGGAGAGGGGCACTTCCCGGGTGAGGAGATGGAGGCGGGTCAGGTCGAGATCCTCGGCCAGTCGGGCCCAGGCCTGCTGGCGCAGCGGGCGCGGTGCCATCACGCTGTCGATGCCATAGAGGGTGACGCCGCGCAGGATGAAGGGCATGACGGTGGAGGGGAAGTCTATCCCTCCCGCGAGACCGCAGGCAGCCACGGCGCCGCCGTAGCGGGTAGTGGCGCAGGCATTGGCCAGGGTGTGGCTGCCGACGGTGTCGATGACGCCGGCCCAGCGTTCCTTGCCCAGCGGGCGTCCCGGCGCGGCCAGTTCGGCGCGATCGATCACCTCGGCGGCGCCGAGGGACGTCAGATAGTCGGCCTCGTGCAGCCGCCCGGTGGCGGCCACCACTCGATAGCCCAGCTTGGCCAGGAGGGTGATCGCCACGCTGCCCACGCCGCCGTTGGCGCCCGTCACCAGAATGTCACCGTCACCGGGGGTGATGCCGTGCTTCTCCAACGCCATCACGCAGAGCATGGCGGTGTACCCTGCGGTGCCGATGGCCATGGCGTCCCGGGGCTGGAAGCGCTCAGGCAGGGCGACCAGCCAGTCGCCCCGGACCCGTGCCCGCTCTGCCAGCCCGCCACTGTGGGTCTCGCCCACGCCCCATCCGTTGAGCACCACCTTGTCGCCGGGGTGCCAGTCGGGATGCTGGCTCTCCAGCACGGTACCGGCAAAGTCGATACCGGGGATCAGAGGGAAGCGGCGTACCACGGGGGAGGCGCCGGTGAGGGCCAGGCCATCCTTGTAGTTGAGGGAAGACCACTGTACCGCCACGGTCACATCCCCGGCAGGCAATATCTCCTCGGAGAGGCTCTGGTAGCTGGCGCGATAACCCGCCTCGTCTTTCTCGATCAGAATACCGTTGAACATCTTGTCTACTCCCATTAATTGGACTGACTGACTATTAATCTTTGTAAAAAAATCACGTTGCTAACTTCATGAAAAAATTGAGAAAAGAGAGCATGGGCTCGGTATCGCCCACCAGGCGTGCGCGCAGTACGGCCCCTTCCCAGCCGATCCAGAACTGATGGGCGAGGGCAGGGCAGTCACAATCAGGGGGCAGCTCCCCCGCCGTCACCGCGTCCCTCAGGCAGCGGGCGAGCAGCGCCTCCCAGTCGAGGAGGATCTGCTCAAGGCGCAGGCGCAGCGCGGGGGACAGTTGCACCACCTCCTGACCCAGATTGCCCACGAGGCAGCCCCGCTGGAACGCAAACCGGGTCATGCCCCGGCAGGCGCTGTCGACGAAGGCAACAAGACGGGCCAGGGGGGGCAGGCTCTCATCCTCCAGATAGCGCGTCAGCTTGCGGCAGAAGTAGTGGTGATAGGCATCCATGACCGCCAGAGTGAAGTCGTGCTTGGTGGCGAAGTAGTGATAGAAGGAGCCCTTGGGGATCCCGGTCGACTGCAACACCCGCTCGATGGAAGTGGCGGCGATGCCCTGCTCGGTCAGCAGCTCCATGCCCCGGCGGATCAACAGATCCCGGGTGTCGGCATAGGTGTGCCCGTGCTGGGCAGGGCGGCCGCGAGGGCGGCGGGGCCGGGGGTCATTGGCTTGCATGGGGCTTATTAGACGCCTCAACTAGAAATAATGCAAGCGCGGCACCGAACGGACGAAACGAGTGGATGAGATCGGGTAGTCGAGACAAGCTGGCGCCAGCGGGGCTGAAAACAGCGAGGGCGCCAGTGGCGCCCTCGCATCGATGGGTGGCTGCGTCTCAGCTGCGCAGCTTGTTGTAGACAAACAGCACGATCAGGGCGCCAACGGTGGCGATGATGATGCTCGGCAGGTTGAAGCCGGTGACCGTTCCCATCCCGAGCAGGGTGCTGACATAGCCCCCCACCATGGCACCGACTACCCCCAGGATCACCGTCATGAAGAAACCGCCGCCATCCTTGCCCGGCATGATCCATTTGGCCAGGATGCCGACGATCAGCCCCAGTACCACCCAAGTAAGAAATCCCATGGTCATCTCCTCGTTGTGTGCAGAGAACCAGAGTATATGCAGGGATCCAGCTTGTATCCCGCCGCAGCACGGCGTGAGTCAGAAACGGTCATATGAGACTCGCTCCTGACCATGGCAGGCAGAGGGCCTCAGCCGAGCGCGCGGGTGTCGAGGCGCTGCCCGGCGGGGGAGCACACCAGCACCGACCCCTGCTCGAACCAGTCTCCCAGCACGATGCGCCGCGCCTCACGGCCATCCAGAGTGAAGTCGTGGATGGCGGGCCTGTGGGTGTGGCCGTGGATCATCAGGCGGCAGCCGTGCTGGCGCAGCATCTCGTCCACCGCCTCCGGAGTCACGTCCATGATGATCTGGCTCTTGTGGGCATTCTCCATCTGGCTCTGGCCGCGCATCTTGTGGGCGATGGCCTGGCGGCGCGAGAGCGGCAGGCGCAGGAAGAGCCAGCGCAGCCATTTGAGTTGTGTGATGCGGCGAAACTTCTGGTAGCCCTCGTCCCGGGTGCAGAGCAGATCCCCGTGGCTCAGCAGCACCCGCTCGCCGTACAGCTCGATGACGCAGGGGTCGCCAAGCAGGGTCATGCCGGCCCGTTTGGCAAACTGGCGCCCCAAGAGGAAGTCGCGGTTGCCGTGAATGAAATAGAGGGGCACCCCCTGCTGGCTCAGGGCGAGAAAGGCATCGGCCACCTCGCGGTGGAGCGGGTTGGGGTCGTCGTCCCCAATCCAGAATTCGAACAGATCCCCCAGCACATAGAGGGCGTCGGCACCGGGCGCGTCTTCGGCCAGAAAGCGCACTAGGGCCGCCGTCATGTCGGGCCTGCCTTGGCTGAGGTGAATGTCACTGATAAAGAGGGTGCTCATGAGTTCCTGGGCATCATGGTAAGAGAGTCCCGCCTGGGTGCGGACAAGGCCTGTGACCTTGCTCGTCGAGCGGGCGGGGGAGGGAAGGGCAGCAGAGCCCCGCAAGGTTGACGCCCTCCAGGGTCAGCAACGCCTCGTAAGGGTCGCCGGACAGGCCCAGCAGGCGGCACATGGCCGCTTCCCCCTTGAGCCCTTCATCAAAACGCAGGCGCAGCACTTCCCGGTGGAAGGGGGCGCCAAAGCGCTCAAGCAGGGCGGCCATCAGGCTGAGGTGGCGCCAGCCATGACACGCCTCGAGGGGATCAGGGGTGAGGTAGAGCTCGACTGGCCAATACTGGCCATCTGGCCCGTGGCGTCGCTGCTCGGCGATCCAGACCTGCTCGCCCTTGCTTCGCACCTGCCAGCCTTGTGCTGCCAGTGTCGCGGCAAGGAAGGCCGGGGCCGGATGCTGGCAGAGGATGTCGAGATCGCTGCCGGGCCTATCCAGCCCGATGGCGATCGTGCTCACCAGGGCCAGATCGTTGCACAGGGGGCCAAGCTCATCCCACAGGCCGCCGCTCAGCAGGGCGTGGGCCGAGCGCTGACGTTCGTTGCCCTGGGTCAGATAGTCGAGGCGGCGCCAGTTGGGGGCGGCAGATGGAAAAACTGCGGCCGGGGCCGCAGTGGTATCAGAGCCTGGCCGGCAGGGATTACTCGGCAAGGGTCACCTTGGTGATCACGACGTCTTCGGTCGGGACGTCCTGGTGCATGCGGCCGTAGTTGCCGGTCTTCACGCCCTTGATCTTGTTGACCACGTCCATGCCGGCGGTCACTTCACCGAACACGCAGTAGCCGAAGCCCTGGGTGGTGGCGGACTTGAAGTCCAGGAAGTCGTTGTTGTTCACGTTGATGAAGAACTGGGCGCTGGCGGAGTGCGGCTCCATGGTGCGGGCCATGGCGATGGTGCCGACCTTGTTGGACAGACCGTTGGCCGCCTCGTTCTTGATGGGAGCGCGGGTCTCTTTCTCTTCAAAGCCCGGGGCATAGCCGCCACCCTGGATCATGAAGCCGTCGATGACGCGGTGGAAGATGGTGTTGTCGTAGTGACCGTCACGGCAGTATTGCAGGAAGTTGGCCACGGTCTCCGGGGCTTTTTCCGCGTTCAGGGTCAGGGTGATGTCGCCGTGGTTGGTGTGCAGAGTAACCATGAGTTGTCCTTTCATTTTGACGCGGGCAGCAAGGTGCCCGCAGGTGTATGGCATAAAGTGGTGGCAATTCTAGCCCATCAAGGCCCTGCGGCATAGATGGCAGGGGGGAGAGGGGGCTTTTTCTGCCTCGTTTTCTATACCGGATGCGGTTAGAATGGCAGGCCATTTTACTCACAGGCAGTGGTCATAAGATGCTGAAGATATACAACACACTCACTCGTCAAAAAGAAGAATTCAAACCTATCCACCCGGGCAAGGTGGGCATGTATGTGTGTGGCGTCACTATCTATGATCACTGTCATATCGGCCATGGCCGTACCTTCGTCGCCTTCGACGTCGTCGCTCGCTACCTGCGTTATGCAGGATACGACCTCACCTATGTGCGCAACGTCACCGACGTGGACGACAAGATCATCAAGCGCGCCGCCGAAACGCACGTGACCTGTGACGATCTCACCGAGCGCCTCATCGGCGACATGCACCAGGATTTCGACGCCCTCGGCATGGTGCGTCCGGACATCGAACCCCGCGCCACCCAGCACATCGGCGAGATCATCGCCCTGGTTGAAACCCTGCTGGAAAAAGGGCACGCCTACGTGGCGGACAACGGCGATGTGATGTTCATCGTCGAGTCCTACGCCGACTACGGCAAGCTCTCGGGCCAGGATCTGGAGCAGTTGCAGGCCGGCGCCCGGGTCGACGTGGTGGATGCCAAGCGCAATCCGCTCGACTTCGTGCTGTGGAAGATGTCCAAGCCCGGCGAGCCGACCTGGGACAGCCCCTGGGGCCCGGGTCGCCCTGGCTGGCACATCGAGTGCTCCGCCATGAACTCCAAGCACCTTGGCAACCACTTCGACATCCACGGCGGCGGCTCCGATCTGCAGTTCCCCCACCACGAGAACGAGATTGCCCAGTCCTGCTGCGCCCACGGCGGCGACTACGTCAACACCTGGATGCACAGCGGCATGGTGATGGTGGATAAAGAGAAGATGTCCAAGTCCCTTGGCAATTTCTTCACCATCCGTGATGTGCTGGCCCACTATGACGCCGAAACCGTCCGTTACTTCCTGATGTCCGGTCACTACCGCAGCCAGCTCAACTACTCGGAAGACAACCTCAAGCAGGCCCGCGCCGCGCTGGAGCGCATGTACACCGCCCTGCGCGATCTGCCGGCGGCCGCCGCCGCCGGTGGTGACGAGCAGGTGGCCCGCTTCGTTGATGCCATGGACGACGACTTCAACACCCCGGAAGCCTACTCCGCCCTGTTCGACCTGGTGCGCGAGATCAACCGCCAGAAAGCCGAAGACATCGCTGTCGCCGCCGGCCTCGGTGCCCGTCTGCGGGAGCTGGGCGCCGTGCTCGGCATCCTGCAACAGGATCCGGATGCGTTCTTGAAGGGTGACGAAGCGGACGAAGAGGTCGCCGAAATCGAGCAACTGATCGCCCAGCGCAATCAGGCCCGCGCCGACAAGAACTGGGCCGCGGCGGATGCCGCCCGTAACCGCCTCACCGAGATGGGCATCGTGCTGGAAGACAGCGCCGGCAAGACCAGCTGGCGCCGTGCCTAAGGCCGGTGGCCTTCTTGGCGCCTAGGCCAACAGGTTGAGCCAATAAAAAAACCGCAGCCTTAGGGCTGCGGTTTTTTTATGGCCTGCCAAAGCCTCGGCATTTTTCGGTCTGATCACCTCTCCCCTTGCGGGAGAGGGTCAGGGTGAGGGGAGCTCGCATCATGACTCACCGGAGTGCCTGCAAGCCGTCTGTTACTTGCCCCCAGTTCCTACCTGACCTGGTTGGCGCCTCTGATCATGGCTGGTCCGGCAGTGTGTTCAGGTCTTTGGTGCGCGCCTCGGTCAACTGGGTGAGACAACTGCTGTGGACCATCGGCGCCATTGATCCCCCTTCATAGACGCCGGCCTCGTAGCGGCACTGGGCATCGCGAAAGGCGATCCAGGCCCGTTGCGCAGTTCTCAGCCTCTCCAGCTGTGCCTTCTCCAGGGAGGCAACCCGCTTTTTATAGGCGGCATTGAGCTTGGCATCGGCTCGCTGGTAATCCTGAAACGCACAGATGTTCATGTCGGTTTGTGTCACCGGCGCAGTACAATCCTGTTCGGCCTGAACGGCAGTGGTTGCCAGCAAGAGCAACAGGGCGGGATAGGGTCTCAAGAGGCAGTTCCTTTGTGGTAGGGAGAGGGCCAATATACGGCATAAACCGGCCCGATGGCGGCTCTGTTTTTCAAGAATAACAAGGAGATGACGTCATGAAGTTGAACTGGATGCCGTTTCTGGCCCTGCCTCTGCTGGCGTCCGGGCTGTCTGTGGCCGCCACAGCCCCCGATATGCAGGTCCAAGCCCGCGCCAAGGTGGCCGAGTTTCTGGTCTGGGAGCGCCAAGTCAAACCGAGCGGCCTCTATCAGGCAGACCTGGGCGGTGCGTTGCCCAACATCGTCTCCCCCGAGCTGCTCTGCCTGCTCAATGCTGCCTCCAAGGCGCGGGAGATAGCAACTCGCGAAGCCCCGGACGAGAAGCCCCCCTTCGTCGAGGGCAACCCCTTTCTGCCCAATGCCTGGGATCACCTGCTGGGCTCTGAGATCCTCTCGTCACGCGCCATCGCCGGCAGCCGGGATCGCAGCGAGGTCAAGGTGCGTTTCACCTTTGGCGAGCCGGGCACCCCGCTCTACGCCTCCAGCGGCACCTACCGTTTTGTCAGCACCTATCTGGTACAGGAAGGGCCGCAGGGCGCCCGCATCACCGATATCGACGCTGGCGGTAGCTGTGATTTCTGCCAATCCGGCAGCCTGCGCGCCGCTCTCGTTGATACGCTCGCCGCCTATCCCGCCGTAGGGGCAGCGCAGTGCAAGGGGTTGGGGAAATAGGGCTTTGGCTTGGGTCAAAGCGTGTTTGGGGAATAGAAATAAAAACCGCAGCTCAAGGCTGCGGTTTTACATGTTTAAGCTCAAAGAGCTTTAGCGAATTCTACATATATGAAATAGCTCTTTTTATAAAATCAAGCTCAAAACGAGTCAAGTATGAGTATGATTTTTCATATTTGGAAGTTAAATAATCAATTACCGAGTCTATATTATCTATATCTTCAATGTGACTTTTATTTTTTTCAATGAAAATCTTGGCAACTTGACTTGGAATTCCAAATTCCTCCAATGAATTAATTGCAGCTGGGTAATAAAAGTTTTCAAGAGAAGATGCAAATGATTTGTAATCTCCAGAGGGATATTTAAATCTTTTAAATATAACCTCCTGAACATCACTAACCGCATAAATTATTTTTGGAAGATTGTAATTTACTAGGTTCTTCTTGAAGTTAAAAATAGCTTGAACAGAGTCGTCAATATTGTAAGTGTTGTCTTTGCTATGCCAATAGTTATAGTTCTGCTGAATCAGTACTTTGTCATCAACCTTATTTATTATATCTACAAGTTTTCTATGTAATTGACTTGCTGAACGAACAGTTCCTCCTCCCATGGAAGAAATGTTGAAGTGCTTGAATAATATTTCAGAAAGATGTTTTAATTGTATAGATGTGGGGTAAATTCCATCCCAACACATTAACTTATTCCAAGCATTACATTTGTCAGTTAACACTTCTGCTAATTGGATTAATTTATTAGGGTCAATGCCTTGATGCTTTAGTAGTAAGGACATGGGAAGAATTGTTTGATCGTAAAATTTTTTGATTTTCCCTTTGTTTTCTTCATAAATATCATCACCCAAATGTAGCAACAAGGACTCTGAGGCTTGTTCGCTTTGAGTTATAATTGGAATATCAATAAATGGCAGCTCCACTTGAGGTTTATCGCCAAATATATATACATTACCAATAAAGTGCTCAAACATTCTGCCTGAACGACCGGCAATATTATTGAACGTAAACATGTCCAGTTTAGTTTTTTTCGTTATACAGTCATCATATATGATTATGTTTTTTGCGTTTGTATTAACCCCCTCAATTAGAGTTGAAGTACAAATAAGAATATTTATTTTTGAGTCATTAAAAAGATCTACTATTAAGGCTCCAACCGCTCTTGGAATCTGAGCATGATGATAAGCAATGCCGTGTTTTACACCATTAACTAAGGACCAATCATTATGGAAGTTCTCTGCAAGCCAAGCAGCAAGTTCATTATTCGTATCATCACCATGAAGTAGTCCCATACTTAAAATACGAGTCATCAATGAACTTACACGTTTTGGCGACTTGCAGTAAATAACAGTCTGTTCTTGTCTACCAATACCACTCAGTATTTTCTTTAATAAAATGTCTCTTTCTACATCAATAAGCTCATCTTTACCAACAGTTTTTAGAGGGTAATAAAACTCATTTGTAGCAACAGTTTTGTAGGAGTCAAACTTAAGAAATGTACACCGTAGTTCATTTTCAATGCCAGAAACTAAACCATTAATATTGGGGCCTAACATATAGAATCGTTTGCATTTTTTATATAGCATTCTAAACGCTATATTCAATCTATCACTCCGGTCATCCGTATCGTTAACTGGTGCTAGTTTATAAAACTCATCAATAACAAAAAAGTCAACATTACCGATGTTTTTAAATTCAAGAACTCTTTCCTGAGTCAAAATAAAAATATTTCTTTTACTTGGTTCTTGAGAGACTTGTGTAACTAGTTTGTATTTTTCTTTATATTTTATAAGTTTTTTCTTTAACTCATCTATTAATGCTATTGTGGGAACAACAATAACTATATTATTGAATGAATTGCTGGCTACAATGGCCTCAATTATCAAGCTCTTACCAAAGCTTGTTGGTGCGCTTAAAATGATATTTTCACCACTCATAATCCTATGAAAAACTTCTGCTTGGCGAATATGAAATGTTTTATTTTCATCTTGAGGTGTAGTGAATAAGCCTTGCCTAAATTTATCTTTATTCGAATGCGTATCTTTATTAATGTATGGGTATAATCCGATTTCACCTAAAATATGGTCTAATACAAAACCATTTGGCATTTCTTTTTTTCTTTCTAATGCTCGTATCACAATATCCTGTACGAGAGCTTCATTAGCATGACTATTATATTCGTTCACCAGAGAAATCAGAAACTCATCCCACATGGAAAATTCTGGATTACTCAAGTGTTTTTTGACATCTTGATACCAAGCACTCATGAGTTCAACTCCTCAAGTAATGCAGCATTTACTTTTTTTATGTCTGATACAGGAAAATAAAAAACTCTTAAATCAATAAGGTCTATGGCCTTATGGTCAATGCCTTCTTTTAGCAGCCCCCTACATTCTGCGACTTTTTCATAAAACAATTCGATGAACTTTTCTTTATCATACTGTGTGATTAACTCACTGTTATGCATCAAGAAAATAGGGATGATTATCTTATCAAAGCGTTCATCTAAGTTAAGCTTCGAGTCAGCTAAGCGTTGAAGTTTATCTTTATGAGGCCACGATTCATCGATTTCTGAAGTAAGTGCAATTAGTCTATTTTTAAGAGATTTGACGTCAATAATATAATTGACGCTTTCTATTGCAGATTTCACAGCAGCTTCGATGTTAGTTGTAACAGCTGATGCACCTATCCAAAGTTCGATGCTATTAAAATTCAAAACAGCATGAGTACATGAAAAAGTTTTATTATTTACATCAAAAAGCTTATTCATTATTGGAATTGTGGAATAAGACTCTCTAATGGCAATGTGGAGGCAGAGATCACCCAGAGCACTAAGATCTTCGACTGGATAATGTGATCTCGCATATTTAAATAGACTTCTATGTCCGCCGGTAAAATTCACTTGTTGCTTGGGTGATAAACAATAGTCAATAATCCAGTCGTACACTAACTCAGTGAAATCACTTAAGTTCCATTGATTAAAGGTAAAGCCAATTTCAATGCCCTTTATATTTGGAGTGTCAGCATTGCAGTTGATACAGTATTTGAAAGGGGATGTAGGAAAATTGGGTGGTTTATAGTCAATACCTTCCTGAACCTTGATGCAGACTTCATGTTTTATAATGAGTTCTTGGAAAGAGTTATCTTGTAAGCAGTCTTTAATTGACACAGCATAAAGAGTATTATTACTCTGCTGTACAAGCAACATGCCTATACAAAATTCATTATGCATAACTGGTGATCCAGACATACCACTATACTGACTAACTGAATCAGATTGTGAAACTTCAAAACTGTACTCGCGACTTGCTATGTGTTCGAAGTTATTTGTAACCTTAACGTTGATGGGGGCTGGATAGTATTCTTTTTCAACTGGATAGCCACACGCCTTCACGTCATTATCTAGGTTTATAGTTGTTTTGTATAAATCAATATGGCTACTAGTCGTGCCGTTAGGTAACTCTAGTAAGGCTACATCACGATATTTGTTACAATATATTATGTTGGCGACTACATATTTTTGATTAAAAAATCCATCACTACTTAGAGATACATTGATTTTTGATGCTCCATCAACAACATGGTTAGCTGTCAGTAACAAGTCGCGAGCAATAGAAAAGCAGGTCCCTCGTTTTACCCTTCCATCTGAAAAATGTGTTTCTAATAGATATATGCTAGAAATATTGAATTTCCCCAGCGCTCCTGCAGTCATAGATTAACCTCACAAGAATTCATTAACAATTTAGTTCTTGGGTAATTATTATTTAGTTCATCTTTGAACCAGTCTGGTATTGTGTCTAGCGAATAATTAAAATGAATTTCTACATCTGAGTCAGCGTTCACAAATGCTATTCTCGCCAATGTCTCTATATCTGGATGTCCATGAGATTGCCCGTTGGTACTTATCAAAAACTTATTACATTCAATTCTTTTTAATAGTTCTAGGCTTGTATTGTTTTTACTTCCATGATGAGATATTTTTACTGCATCAACTTTAATTACATCTATTCTATTCTCATCTAGCCAAGATATGAAAACACTAGCATGGCAGTCACCCAGGTAAATTATTTTTTTACCATCATGTTCAATTAAAAATGCAAAGCTGCTTCTGTTGGTTGGTGATTCATCATCATAAAATTTCGAATTTGCCAATTCGAAAATGCTATTGTTTTCTGCTGATGAGATCTGGTGAGAATTAGTAAGTAACCCTCTAATATTTCCAGTGTATTGTTCAAATGAATCATAGTGACATTTATTTATGATTCGAGGGTTAATATTTTTTTCCTTAAGCTTGTCTTCCCAAATATTTTTTAGATTAAAGAGATCATCTTTGCTTGGCCCTATGATGGAAAGCTTCAAATTGCCTATATAAAAATGGTCGCATATTTCTCTATATAAAGCGTTACCATTAACGATATCGTTGCACTTATAGCTTTCATTAGAAATCAGATAGGATAGCGACGTGCCTTCTGAGTGACCAATTTTAGTTTTTTCTGCAATTTCTTTACTCTCCTCATAAATAGCTTTGAGCTTAAGATCTGCTCGAAGGTCTATATTATCAGTAGATGATTTTCCAAAAAATTGTTCTGCTCCGTTGAAATAAATTTTCCCAATAGTTGGGCATTCTGGATGCATCAATAGTTTAATGATACCATTAATGTGGTCATTATCTATGTGTGTAACTATCACTGCATCTATTTTTTTGCCACCCCCAGTAACATCCATGCTCCAGTTAGAAAATGACTGTGCGGTACCACCATCAATTAAAATAAATGCAGATTGAGTTTTAATTGAAATGCAATCGCCGTTGTCAGCTTTGTACATTTGTATTTTCATAATCACCCAGTTCGGTTACCTAACGTAATGACTAAAATAAATGCCGTCAGTTTTTGAGTGTTACATAGCAAGGCATTATTTCCTTATGATTTTCTACTGTGCATTGTATTGAATTTCTCTAATGTTATTGGGGTAAATAAATATGGCCATAGGTTCGATTGGAGAAGCGTAAGCGGACGTTCAAGAAATAGGGTGTTATTACGGTGAAATACTCACTATAGGGCCTTCAATATAAAACTGTTTCTCGATAGGGATATTTGCCGTTTGCTGTTATATACACAATGATTTTTTCACCTATGCAACCATGTCGATGACACCTGTTGCATGGGGGCGACAATCTGATCTCGCCATGGGGTGGGCGAGGGGTTGGTTCTGAGATGACACCCCTCCCGATCCTTGCCCCGAATAGACAGGGACTGTTACTGCGGTGCAATGCGCTGCGCTTATTGCCCCCTACGCTTGTTAACCGGCCTCGGCGCTGCGGGTTGGGTGTTGCCCCCTGTTGTTCGCCGAGGTGAGCCCGTTTGTCCAGGCCGCGAGGCTGGACGCCGAGCGAGCGCCGCTGGGCCAGGGATGGCCCATCGGCGCGTGCCGTGGGACAAAGGGGTGAACCGAGGGCACCCGACGGTAGGAGGGCGAACAAGCGGGGGTGAAGACCTTTGGTGACTTTGGGTCTTTCCAAAGTCACTCGCCAAGCCGCGCAGCGGCGGCGAAACCCCGTCGAGGACGAAGTCCTCGTGTCCTGCATGGCGGAGCCATGCCAATCAGGCGTGGAGCGATATTCCACCGAGCAATAAGGTTACCCAACCCCTCACCCTAGCCCTCTCCCCCAAAGGGCGAGGGGATGGTTACCGCGGACGATTACGCTTCGCTAATCGACCCTACCGACCCTACGGCGTAGCCATGCCAAATGACGGCGAGTGACCCCTCACCCTGACCCTCTCCCGCAAGGGGAGAGGGGATGGTGACCGTGGGTGAATACGCGGCGGGAATCGACCCGGCACCCAGGGGTGAGGGCAGGGTTGTGTCCCTGTGTTTCGCATGGCGACGCCGCTTGGGGTCCGGTTATGCCAAAATGTGAACAAATCGATCTTTCCCCCGGTCAATCGCGGTCTGCCGCTTGTCGGGCCCGCCCCGAGTTGGCTAAGGTAGCCGCCCATCAGATGCACGCAGTAGTGGAGGTAGGCATGGATAAAATTTTGCTGGCGCTCTCGGAGCAGATGATAAACGCGCGGGATCTGGAGAGCCTGACCCGCCCCTTGCTGGAGATGCTGGCGTCGGTGACCGGGCTGGAGTCGACCTATCTCACCGAGATTGACCTCGGGCAAAGCACCCAGCATGTCCGTTATGCCCGCAATGTGGCCGGGCTGCAGATCCCCGAGGGGATGACGGTGGAGTGGAGCGATACCCTGTGTCGCCGCGCCATCGACGAAGAGATTGGCTACACCGATGACGTCGCCGCTCTGTGGGGGGACTCCCAGGCGGCCAGCGAGCTCGGCATTCGCTCCTATCTGAGCAGCCCGGTTCGCACCTCGACCGGCTCCCTCTATGGCACCCTGTGCGGCGCCAGTACCGAACAAAAACCCGCGGTGGCGGGGGCGCAGCAGCTCATCGCCTTCTTCGCGCACCTGATTGCCGAACAGGTGGAGCGGGAGCAACTGCTGCGGCAATTGCAGCAGGCCAACGACGAGCTCTCGCGCCTGGCCCTCTCCGATCCCCTCACCGGGCTCCCCAATCGCCGCGCCCTGATGCTCGAACTCACCCGCCTCTTCTCGTTGTCGGAGCGGGCGGGGCATCCGGTGCTCATCGCCTTTGTGGATCTCGATGGCTTCAAGGCCATCAACGACGAGTATGGCCACGAGGCGGGGGACAGGCTGCTCACCGCCATGGCGCGGCAACTGGGGGAGACCCTGCGTGGCGGCGATCTGCTGGCCCGTTTTGGGGGGGACGAGTTCGTGGCCGTGGGCATGGGGCCTTTCCCGGACGCCGACACGCTGGACGGGGCGGTGGCGGCGTTTCGCCAGCGCCTGTTCGAGCACAGCGTGCTGTCACTGCCGGTGGGGGACAAGGTGATCCATTATCCCGGTGCCAGCGTGGGGGCGGTGGCCGTGATGCCGGCCGAGGTCAGCGTCGAGGAGGCGCTGAACCGGGCCGATGCGAGCATGTATGCGGTCAAGCGCCAGCGCCGGGCCGCAGGGGAGGGCGGGAACCCGCCCCCTTCCAGTCAGGTGCCTGCCCCGCGATAGCAGCGGGGCGGGTTGAGAGGGCACAGGGTGGCGCGTCCACCCGGGTGCCAGTCTGTTTTCCCTTTTATCAGTCCGGAGCCCATACCATGGTTCATCTTCTTGCCCGCCGTGTGCGCGCCCTTGCCGGGCGGACGGCCACCCTGGTGGCCGGACTCTGCGAGTTTCAGCAGCGCATCTGGGTGGTCAGCATCGTCAAGGAGTCCTACACAGATACCTTCGTGGTCAACGAAGGGGGCTTCGAGGAGCCCTTGCAATGGATGCGCCGCAAGGGCTACAGCGCCGAGATGCTGGCCAGGGTGGAGGCCATGGCCCGATCCCAGGTGCTCCAGCTCGAGTGCGCCGGGCAGCATCACCGTCTGATGCGGGTGAAATAGGGGCGAAGCCGCCCCCGGATGGCCTGGGCGGCACCGCCGCCCGGGCATTGACCACATATCCTGCCGCCCTCTTCGTGTCAGACGGGGCAAATGGGTCGCCAGTTATGATTTTTCCGTGGTTCTCTCCGGTTTCAGACCGCCGGAGTAGACGCAAATCGCGGAGTTGTAGCTGTTGAAGGTGACCGCGTAGTTGAAATCGCAGAAATAGGCCGGGTGCTTGGTGGCGACAATGTCCCCCGCCTTGCATTTGTCCTGCATCCCCTCCACCAGGGTGTCGTTGTTTGACCCGAGGCAGGCCTTGCCGGTGGTCTTGTCACCGCCGCAGGCCATCAGAAGGGCGCAGACCGAGAGACTCATCAACCATTTCGCTGTGTTGTGCATGTGTATTCCCAAGAGATCGGAGAGATGGCGGGGAAGGGCGTGAGCGCGGCGCTGCCCGATGAAGGCGGCCAGCGGGCACGCTGCCGCCCCTGACTGTCGCTGCCACCGTGCGCCCTGCCCCTTGCCGTGAAAAAGGGGCCAACAGGCTCCTGCGCCCTATATTACGGACCCGGGACGGTCTGCGTCACCCCTTGTCGTTGCAAGTGGCGAACATTAAACGGGTTTCGTGCGCTGCCTCAAAGGCGGGCCGGGGCCTTGGCGGCCCCGGCGGGGGAAGGGGTCAGGGGGAGGGGAAGTATTTGTGCTGGAGCTGCTGGAAGTCGCTGCTGGCCAGCACCTGGGTCAGGCCGAGCTGGAACTCCCTGACCAGGGCATCGTCAACCGGGTGGCTGAAGGCGAAGCAGTACTGCTCGGAGCTCAACATCCAGCGCACCTCGAACTGGGCAGGATCCAGCTGCTGGGTCTTGATGAGATCCAGCAGGGTGGACTTGTTGCTGGAGACCAGATCGACCCGGCCCGAGGTGAGCATGCGCAGGGCCTGGGAGAGGCGGTTGGCGGTCATGATCTTCTGCTCGTCGAAGCCGGCGTTGAGCAGCAGTTGCTCCCCCACGTCGGATCGCACGGCGCCTATGGTGTAGCGCTGGGCATCTTCCAGGCGGGTCAAGGTCAGGGGGCGACTGGCGAGCCCCATCAGCACTATCTCGGCATAGCCGATGGGGCAGGCCCACTTGAACAGGGGATTGCGCGCCTCGGTGCGGGCGGTGGAGAAGAGCACCACATTGGGTTTCTGGGTCAGCAGGTAGTAACCCCTGGCCCAGGGCAGGATGCTGACGGGCTGGACAGGGGTGCCGGTCTTTTGCCACACCAGGTGCAGCAGGTCGATGGCAAAGCCGGTCGGGGCGCCATCCTCCCCGGTGAAGTTGTAGGGTTTGTACTCTTCGGTGAGGTAGTGCAGGCTGGCGAGCGCCGGGCTGGCCTGGGTCGCGGGAGTGCCCCAGACCATGGCCGCGAGGGCGGCGCAGGCGACCAGTCTGCGAAGGGGGACTGCAATGTCTATGTTCATCCTGACCGTCCTGCTGCCGAGTGCCCAGTTTCAAGTGTTGCCAAGTCACGGCGTTTCGCCACCCGGCGCAGACGTTATCCGTCGGGGGTTGTCATCATTTCGCCACTCTCAACCGGGTCGGCGCCCCCTTTTTACCAGGCTGGGCGGGTGTGACCCAGGGGGGTGAACGCCTCGTCCCTCAGCCCTACCAGCAGGGTGCTGCCATCCTCCTGCAGACGAAACTCGCCGTAGCGGGCCGACTCATACTGGTCTCCCGTGCCCTCTTCGAAGAAGAAGGCGTCAGGCCCGATAAACCACTGGCCGTCGCGCTGGCGCACCTTGAGCAGGCGCTCCCCCGGGCCCGGGGCCTCGGGCTTGCCCCCTTCCACCCAGTGCACCACCTGATGTTCATCCAGGCGAACGACCAGGGTGTGGGGGCCGGAGGCGGCCTGGCGGCCCGCCAGCTGGCGGGCGAGGGCGTAGTTCAGGCGCATGTAGTCCCCCTGCATCAGGGAGCGGGGGTCGACCGGTGCCAGCTCGATCAGCACCACCTCCCCCTGGCTCATGGCGTGCTCGAAGCGCCAGACGGCGGCGTTGATGCCGGCGAGCAGGGCAAGACCGGTCAGCAAAAAGGCGAGGCGTCTCATGAGGGGCTCCCGTTGTGAAGGTGCTTGAGCCACTGACGGGTACCGAGCAGCAGGGCCCCCGAGGCGAGCAGCAGCCAGGACTTGGTCATCAGGGTCAGCCCCAGATCGTAGTAATAGAGGGAGCCAAAGCCGAGCAGCAGGAGGCCTGCCAGGGTCATCAGGGCCAGGCTGCCGGCGTAGAAGCCGAGCACCAGCACCAGGGCGCCAGCCCCCATGCCGGGAATGATGGCGCTGATCACCACCAGCGGCAGCCCGTAGCGCAGCGGCAGCCTGAGGCGAACCATGACCGCGAGCAGCAGGGCGGCGCAGAGCAGGGGATTGAGCCAGAGGGGCAGGCGGGAGCTGCCGAGCTCATTGAGCACGCTGGTGCCTCCCTCCCACAGGGGGTGGTGCAGCCGTCCCAGCACCAGCAGGGAGAGTGCCAGTCCCAGGGTGAGGGATTCATAGAGCAGATGGCGGGCGGGATCGCGCTCCGCCTGCAGCCAGCACAGGGCGACGGCGCCCATCACCAGCGGCAGGGCCAGCAGGTGCAGGCCGAGGCAGGCGAGGGCGAGGGTGAGCAGGATGGCGGCGGCGAAGCTGTGGAACAGCCTGATCAGCCAGTGCTCGAACAGGGCGGCCACCCCGAGGGAGAAGGCGGTCAGACCGAACCAGAGCCACGCGACGTTCAGATCCAGCCTGTCCAGCAGGCCGTAGAGCAGCCAGGCATCTGCCGCCAGCGCCAGCGCCAGCACGAACTGATCCCAGAGATCGCTGCGGGTCGCCATGCGGTTGAGACCGAGGGCGGCGGCCATCAGCACCATCCCCATGGTGAGGGCGTTGTTGGGGTCGCGGGTCAGCTGCTCGAAGGCCATGAAGAGGAAGAAGAGCAGGAAGAGGGCGGCTATCCAGCCCACCATGCCGAGCAGAAAACGGCCCGACCAGTGGGGCTGTTCATCCCGGGGGGCATCCCCTTCCACAAGTTGGGCTGCACGCAGGCGCTCCCAGGGGGTGAGATCAGACATGCTGCCTCCGTTGTTGTTGCAGCCAGCGGCTGGCCATCACCGACAGGCCGATGGCGATGAGGGCCAGCAGCAAAAAGCCGTTCATGTCCGGCTCCATCCACTTGCCAAGGGCCGCGAGGATGACGGCGATAAGGCTCAGGCACCCCATGGCGAGCCCGGCGATGAACCTGTGGTGCCAGCGCAGGTAGGCGGCGCCGAGCCAGGCGAGCCAGGCAGGCCAGACCCAGGGAGAGGCGGCATCGAACAGGGCCAGCAGGGTAAGCAGGGTGATGCCGAGCCCCGCGGCCAGCCCCGCGAGCCAGGAGGGCATCAGGGCGTAGCGGGCGGGCACCAGGATGAGCAGACCCCAGAGGGCGGCGTTGAGCAGGGTCAGGCACCAGCCGAGGGCCTCCTCGTTGAAGGAGAAGAAGAGATCGAGAAGGCCGAGCCGCCAGTAGAGCACCAGGGCGAGCTGACCGAGCAGCCAGGCCAGGGTCCAGAGCAGCGGGCTTCTGCCAAGGGCCGCCAGCGGCAGCAGCATCAGGGCCCAGGTGGCGAAGAGCTGCCAGGGGTCGGCGCCGGTCTGGTAGGTCTGGCCCACCAGGGCGAGCAGGGCGCCGAGGTTGAGGGCCAGGGCCAGCAGCAGGACCTGGCGCGGGGTGTCACTCATGGGTTTGCGCCAGAGCACCAGGAGCATGGCGAGCAACGGCAGCTCCAGCAGGGCGAGACGTGAGAGGCGCCCCAGGGCCTGCCAGTTGAAGGCGACGAAGAAGACGAGGCCGGCGCCAAGGCAGAGGCAGCCGAGCCAGAGCAGCAGCCTGTCGAACAGCCACTGCCAGCGGGCAGGGCCGGGGGGCAGCTCGCACAGGGCCAGGGCGGCAGGCAGCGAGGCCCGTGGCAGGCGGCCGCGCCTGACCCAGTCGAGCAGGGTCTGTCGTGAGGTGAGGTGCATGGGGGCTCCTGAAGCCGTGATGCCTGAAAGATAAGGCATTATGGCACGGCGCCGCGTCTCGGGGCAGGGGCGCCGTCGGCGCTGCGTCTCGGGGCAGGGGCGCCGTCGGCGCTGCGACACAGGTCGCGGCACGGGGCCATGTCTTTGCACTAAAAAGGCCCCCGCCGTGAGGAGGGGGCCTGAAGGACGTCCGGGGCGGCGGTGGCGATCAGTGCTCACGCTGATCCCCCGCCGGCTTCTATGGAGGTCAGGCGAAGATCAGGGTGGAGATGCCAAGCCCCGCAAAGAGGATGGCGCAGGCAATGCGGATCCCCTTGAGGGGGAGCTTGTCGGCCCCGAGCTTGCCGAGCAGCACCACGGGCACGTTGGCCAGCATCATGCCGAGGGTGGTACCGGTGATCACCTGGATCAGGGAGTCGTACTTGGCTGCCAGCAGCACGGTGGCTATCTGGGTCTTGTCACCGATCTCGGCGATGAAGAAGAGCACGAAGGTGGCCATGAAGGGGCCGTACTTGTCCAGGGAACTCTCTTCATCGTCCATCTTGTCCGGCACCAGGATCCAGGCGGCCATGGCGATGAAGGCGCCAGCGACCAGCCAGGTCATCACCTTGGGATCCATCCAGCGACTGATGAATTCCCCTATCCAGGCGGCCCCTGCGTGGTTGAGCAGGGTGGCAGCCAGCATGCCGGCGATGATGGGCCAGGGTTTGCGAAAACGACAGATGAGCAACAGGGCCAGCAGCTGTGTCTTGTCGCCGATCTCGGCGATGGCAACGCTGATGGTGGAGGTTAACAAGGCTTCCATAAAAATGACCGGGGGACGGAATTGTTATAAACCAAAGACAAGCCTGCGCCATCCGTCCCCGGTTTTGGCACTGGCCCGTCAAAGGTCTTGTCAAATCCGGCATTGCCCGGATCACCCTGACCATGGTGAGTTGGCACCAAGTATGTTGATCAGGATCGCGCACGGAACGGGTCCGTGGCGAGACTACTCCCCCTCGATGGGAGCGGGCATTCTAGGGAAAAACCCCCGGTGAGGCAAGGCGCGGGATGGGGAATTATCCCCCCACCAGCTTGACCTGAAAGCCGGCCTTCTCCAGTTCGGCCTTGATAAGGTCCCGTTTGTCCCCCTGGATCTCGATGATCCCCTCCTTGAGACCGCCGCCGGTACCGCACTTCTTCTTGAGCAGGGTGGCGAGGGCCTTCTGCTGGTCGACGGGAACGCCGTGGATGCTGATGACCCCGGCCCCCTTGCGTCCCTTGGTCTCGCGGCGGATGCGCACGACCCCGTCGGCGGGGAAGGGGGAGGCGTGCTGGGCAGGGGCGGATTCCTTGATCATGCCGCCGTCCGTGCTATAGACCAGGCGGCTGTTGTTGTCGTGACTCATGGCAATACTTTGTCGGTTAGCTAAGCGGAGTTTGATTTTACGCAAATAAATGTTGAGGGCACAGCTTATAATCCCCCCATTAAAAGCGAATTATTCTTGTTTAACTTCAGGAGCCCGTCATGGTACTCACAGAGCTGTCGCCGGGACAGAGCGCTCGCATCACGCACATGAACCACCTTGGCCGCGCCTTGCGGCGCAAGCTGATGGTGATGGGGCTGCTGCCCCAGACCGAGATCCTCTATCTGCGGGCCGCCCCCCTGGGGGACCCGCTCCAGATCCAGTGCCAGGGCATCTGCCTCTCCATGCAGCGGAGTCTGGCCCAGCAAATCGAGGTGGAGCCGGTATGAGCTACAACCTGGTCACAGTGGGCAATCCCAACAGCGGCAAGACCTCCCTGTTCAACGCCCTGACCGGCTCCCGCCAGCAGGTGGGGAACTGGAGCGGGGTCACCGTCGACAAGAAGATGGGGGCCTTTGCTGCCCGCGGGCAGGAATACACCCTGGTGGACCTGCCCGGCATCTATGCCCTGGCCAACCAGGAGGCGAGCCTGGACGAGCAGATCGCCAGCCGCTTCGTCCAGCGCCAGCAGCCGGATCTGCTGCTCAACGTCATCGATGCCGCCAACCTGGAGCGCTCCCTCTACCTCACCCTGCAACTGCGGGAGCTGGGGCTGCCCATGGTGGTGGTGCTCAACAAGATGGATCTGCTGCAAAAGCGGCGCATCACCATCGACGAGGCCTTGCTCGCCAAGGCGCTGGGGTGCCCCGTGGTGTCGCTCTCGGCCCACAATCGCCAGCAGGTGGCGGCTTTCAAAGAGGGGATCCACCAGTTTATCGGTCAGTCCCAGCCCGCCCTGGTGCTCGACTACGGTCAGCCCCTCGAGGGGGACATCGCCGAGCTGGAGACCCTGCTCGCCCCCCATCATCTGCATCGCCGTGGCCGCGCCCTGCGCCTGCTGGAGGAAGACATTGCCATGCAGGAGACCCTGGCGGCGGGGCAGCAGGCGGCGGCCGACAACGTGGTGAGTCGCGCCCACCACGCCCAGGACATCGACCTGCAACTCGCTGATTTGCGCTATGGCCATATCCACCACTGGTGCCAGCAGGCGTGCCGCCATCAGGACAAGCTCACCGTCGCCCAGAGCGAACGGCTGGACAGGGTGCTGCTCAACCGCTGGGTGGGCATCCCCTTCTTCCTGCTGGTGATGTACCTGATGTTCATGTTCGCCATCAAGGTGGGTAGCGCCTTCATCGACTTCTTCGACATCCTCGGGGGGGCCCTGTTCGTGGACGGGGTGCACCATCTGCTGGGGCTGATGAGTGCCCCCGACTGGCTGGGGGCCGTGCTCGCGGACGGCGTGGGTGCCGGTTTGCAGACGGTGGCGACCTTCATCCCCGTGGTGGGCTGCCTCTTTCTCTTCCTCGCGGTGCTGGAGAGCTCCGGCTATCTGGCCCGCGCCGCCTTCGTGGTGGACGCCCTGATGCGTCGCCTCGGCCTGCCCGGCAAGGCCTTCGTCCCCATGCTGATGGGCTTTGGCTGCACCGTGCCCGCGGTGATGGCAACCCGGACCCTGGGGTCGGAGCGCGAGCGGCTGATGACCTCGGCCATGGCGCCCTTCATGTCCTGCGGTGCCCGTCTGCCGGTCTACGCCCTGTTCGCGGTGGCCTTCTTCCCCGAGTCGGGGCAGAATCTGGTGTTCGGTCTCTATCTGTTCGGCATCCTGGTGGCGGTGCTCACCGGCCTCTTCCTGCGCAGCACCCTGCTGCCGGGCAAGAGCGACTCCATGGTGATGGAGATGCCCGATTACGAGTGGCCCCGTCCGGTGGACGTGGGGCTGCGCACCTGGCAGAAACTCAAGGGCTTCATCTTCGGCGCGGGCAAGACCATCGTCCTGATGGTGGCGGTGCTGAGCGTGCTCAACTCCCTCGGCACCGACGGCAGCTTCGGCAACCAGGATCAGGAGAACTCGGTGCTGAGCAAGCTGAGCCAGTCCGTGACCCCGGTGCTGCATCCCATAGGCGTGCGGGACGACAACTGGCAGGCCACGGTGGGCATCCTCACCGGCATCTTTGCCAAGGAGGCGGTGGTCGCTACCCTCAACAGCCTCTACGCCGGCGGCGCCGGTGATGAGGAGGAGAGTGAATACTCCCTGCTGGGCAGCCTGAAAGCGGCGCTGGCCACCATTCCCGCCAACCTGGCGGACATCGACCCCGCCGATCCCATGGGGCTCAAGGTGGGGGATCTGGAGGACAAGCAGGCGGCAGCCGAGGCCCAGGAGGTGGACACCTCCACCTACGGCAACATGCAGACCCACTTCGACGGCGTGGCCGGAGCCTTTGCCTACCTGCTGTTCGTGCTGCTCTACATGCCCTGCGCCGCCGCCATGGGGGCTCTGGTGCGCGAGACCGGGCGCCAGTGGGCCCTGTTCACCGCCGCCTGGTGCAACTACGTCGCCTTCCTGTGCGCCACCCTCTTCTATCAACTGGCGACCTTCGCCGCCCACCCGGCGCAGAGCCTGGTCTGGAGCCTGAGCTATCTGCTCTCCCTGGTGCTGCTCTGGTGGCTGGGGCGTCGTCACGGCGACATCGTCGCCCGCAAGGTGGTGACCCTGTGAAGGGGCTCATGGTCAGGGGCGAGTGCGCCGAGAGGGAGGGTATTCTGTGATCCTGCGTGAACTGGGGGACTATCTGGCCCTGCACAAGAAGGTGAGCCGGCGGGCGCTGGCCCGCCACTTCCACACCTCCGAGGATGCGGTGGAGGCCATGCTCGGGGTCTGGATGCGCAAGGGGCGCGTCGCCAAGCGGGAGAGCCGCCTGTGTGGCGGCTCCTGCTGCGGCAAGCACGAAGAGGTGACGTTCGAGTGGTGCGAGCCCGGCCAGATAGGGCTGGTCCAGAAGGGCTGATGCCTGCCCACATGCAAAAGGGAACCCGAGGGTTCCCTTTTTCGTGGCCGCCGGGCCCGTCTCAGAAGAGGTCGCCCTCGTCCTTGGTGGGCTCCAGGCTCCAGCCGCTCGCCGCCGCGCTGTTGCCTATCTGACCCTTCTCCCGCCAGAGTTTGATCTTGAGGCGCAGGTTGTTCTGGGAGTCCGCGTTCTTCACCGCCTCCTCCTCGTCGATCACCCCCTCGACCACCAGATCGAACAGGGTGCTGTCGAAGGTCACCATGCCAAGGGCCCTGGATTTTTCCATGATCTCCTTGAGGCCGCCAAACTCGCCGCGCTTGATGAGATCGCGCACCGTGTGGGTCCCGAGCATTACCTCCACCGCCGCCCGGCGCCCGCCGTCCGTGGTCTTCACCAGCCGCTGGGAGACAAAGGCCTTGAGGTTGTTGCCAAGGTCGTTGAGCAGCTGGGGTCTGCGCTCTTCCGGGAAGAAGTTGATGATGCGATCCAGCGCCTGGTTGGCGTTGTTGGCGTGCAGGGTGGAGATGGCCAGATGCCCGGTTTCCGAGAAGGCGAGGGCATGCTCCATGGTCTCCCGATCGCGGATTTCACCGATGAGGATGACGTCCGGCGCCTGGCGCAGGGTGTTCTTCAGGGCCGCGTGGAAGCTGCGGGTATCCACCCCCACCTCCCGCTGGTTGATGATGCTCTTCTGGTGGCGGTGGACGAACTCCACCGGATCCTCGATGGTGATGATGTGGCCGCCGCTGTTGCGGTTGCGATGATCGATGAGGGCCGCGAGCGACGTGGACTTGCCGGACCCCGTGCCGCCGACGAAGAGCACCAGACCCCGCTTCTCCATGATGGTGTCGAGGAGCACCGGAGGGAGTTTGAGATCCTCGAAGCGGGGGATCTCGGTCTTGATGTTGCGCGCCACCAGGGAGACTTCATTGCGCTGCTTGAAGATGTTGACCCGAAAACGGCCTATCTGGGGCAGGGAGATGGCGAGGTTCATCTCCAGCTCTTTCTCGAACTGCTGTTTCTGCTCGAGATCCATGATGTCGTAGGCGATGCGGGCCACCTCGCCCGGCCCCAGGGGCTCCTGGGTGAGGGGGCGCAGGGCGCCGTTGAACTTGGCGCAGGGGGGGGCGCCGGTGGAGAGATAGAGATCGGAACCGTCCTGTTTGGCCAGGATCTGCAGCATGTCTCTCAATTCCATGAGGGGCCTCGTCGCTCAAAGGGCTGGGGGATGATGAATGGCTTGAGTGTACAGCCTCAGGCGCCGGTCAGTTTTTCGCGGAACACAAAAAAGACCGCGCCCAGGATGCACAGACCCGCCCAGAGGTAGTCCCACTTCAGATCTTCTTTCAGATAGAAGATGGAGAAGGGAACGAACACGGTGAGGGTGATCACCTCCTGCAGGATCTTGAGCTGGCCGACGGAGAGCACGGTGTGGCCGATGCGGTTGGCGGGCACCTGCAACAGGTATTCGAACAGGGCTATCCCCCAGCTCACCAGGGCGGCGATGATCCAGGGTTTGTGATTCATGCTCTTGAGATGGGCGTACCAGGCAAACGTCATGAAGACGTTGCTGCAGATGAGCAGGCCGATACTGGTCATGATGGGGTTCATTAGGTTCTCCTTTTAAATCAATGCATTTTATCTCGACTCCATGGGTTTTCATAAGTGGTGCTTGAGGGTATTTTTAGCTCACAAGGATGTAACAAAAGAAGGCGAAAGCTGGATGGGCAAGACAAGCTGGGGTGCGCTTTGTCTGTTGTTTGCCTGCTGGGCGCAAGGTGCGCCGACCCTGACGGTGGCCACCGATGTCTGGCCGCCGTTTCGCATGCTGGCAGAGAACGACGACTTCCAGGGGCTGGATATCGACATTCTGCGCCAGTTGCAGGCACGCAGCGGCATTGTGCTCACCCTCAAACGGGTGCCCTGGGGACGGGCACTCAAACAGATGCAGACCGGTCAGGTGGATCTGATGATAGGGCTGGCTCACACCGATGAGCGGGCCGCCTTCATCGACTACCTGCAGCCGTCCTATTACCAGTGCCGGCCTGCCTTCTATGGCAAGCCCGCCGCCGTGGCAGGTCTCAGGCGCTACGAGGATCTGCGAGGCCGCGAGATAGGCTATGTGCTCAACTCCGCCTACTTCCCCCCCTTCGATGGCGACACCCAGCTCGACAAGCACGGGGTCCCCACCGAAGACCAGTTGCAGCGCATGGTGGAGCGGGGCCACCTGCCCCTGATGATAGGGACCGACTGCCAGGTGGATTACGCCCTGAGCCAGCGCAACGACGCCGGCCTCGTCAAGGCGCCCTTCCAGCCCCCCAACCCGGTGGTGCTCTACCTCGGGATGAGCAAGCACTCGCCCCACCACGAGCTGGGCCCCAAGCTGGCGCAGGCGTTGCAAGCCATGGTGGAGAGCGGCGAGATAGCGGCGCTGGCCAAGCCCTACCAGCCTTGACCTTGGGTGGTAACGCGCTGTTATCATGCAGCTTTCCTGCCTGCCCCCCGGCGGGCCTCGCTTCTTGGGGATCCCGTGTATCTCGCTCTCATCCGTCGCCAGCAGCGCTGGCAGCGCCGCTGGCTGCTCCTGCTGTCGCTGCTGACCCTGGCCCTGTTCCTGCTTTCCCTCGCCCTCGGGGAGTTCGTGCTGCTGCCCTGGCAGCCGCTGGGGGATCTGGAGCTGCGCATCCTGCTGGAGTTGCGCCTGCCGCGCGCCCTGCTGGCCCTGCTGGCGGGGGCCTCCCTTGCCTGCGGTGGTGCCGTGCTCCAGGTGATGCTGCACAACCCGGTGGCGGAACCCGGCCTGCTTGGCGTCTCGAGCGGCGCTGGGCTGGCCGCCATGGTGGCGATGGCGGTGGCCAAGGGGCTCGGGCTCTATTTGCCGGGCTGGGGGCTGTCGCTGGCGGCCTTTGGCGGTGCCCTGGTGGTGACCATGCTGCTCATCCGTCTCGCACGCCGGGCACGGCTCGGCCATGGGCGGCTGCTGCTGTTCGGGGTCGCCATCGGCATCCTCACCAATGCGGCCATGACCTGGCTGATGTATTTCGCCGACGACGGCGCCTTGCGGGAATTCATGTTCTGGATGATGGGCAGCCTCGCCTACGGCAGCCAGCAGCTCGCCTGGTGGTGGCTGGTGCTGCCCCTCACCCTCGGCTGGCTCTGCTGGCAGGGGCGGGCACTGCAACAACTGCTGCTGGGAGAGACTCAGGCCCGCCTCATGGGGCTGAACGTGGACAGCATGCGGGTACGCCTGGTGCTGGCGGTCTGCCTGCTCACCGGGGTGGCGGTCTCCCTGTGCGGCGTCATCGGCTTCGTCGGCCTGGTGGTGCCTCACCTGCTGCGCCTGTGCGGTGGCAGCGATCAGCGCTTCCTGCTGCCCGCCTCGGCGCTGGGGGGCGGCGCCCTGCTGCTTGGGGCCGATCTGGTGGCCCGCTCGGCGCTGCACGCCGGTGAACTGCCCATCGGGGTTATCACCGCCTCGGTGGGCGCCCCGCTCTTTATCTATCTGCTGCTGAGGCAAGATGCCGATGTGTCCCGCTGATCCCGCCCCCTGGCGGCTGGAGGCCCGCGCCCTGGCCATCCCCCATCGCCTCGCCCCCCTGGATCTCGCCTGGTCCGGCGGTCAGCTGGTGGCCCTGCTCGGCCCCAACGGCAGCGGCAAGTCCTCCCTGCTCGGAGCCCTGGCGGGCCTGCTGCCCGCCGATGGCGCCGTCTTGCTGGGAGGAGAGGTCATCACGACCCTGAGCTGGCCCGAGCTTGCAACGCGGCGCGCCATGCTGCCCCAGCGCCAGCCCCAGCTGTTCCACATCCCGGTGTTCCAGGTGCTGAGCCTGGGGCTGGAGGAGGGGGGCCCCGATGCCCAGGCGCAGGCGGTGGCGGATGTGTGCGACGCCCTGGAACTGGCGCCTCTGCTGGCTCGGGACTTCAGCCGATTGTCCGGGGGGGAGCAGCAGCGGGTGCTGATCGCCCGCACCCTGCTGCAACTGTGGCCAAGCCTCAATCCGACCGGGCGGGTGCTGCTGCTGGATGAACCCCTGGCGGGGCTGGATCTGCATCACCAGATGGCGCTGCTGCGGCTGCTCAAGCAACTGGCCGCGCAGGGATTGCTGGTGGTGGTGGCCATCCACGACATCAATCTGGCCATCGATTGGGCGGATCGCGTGCTCTGCCTGCAACAGGGCCGCGTGGTGGGGGAAGGGGGCGTCGGGATCATCGACGAGGCGCTGCTGGAGCGGGTGTTCCAGATCCGTACCGATCGTATCGAGGCGGCTGGCCGCACCTGGTTTATGCCGAGCCTGTGAGGCGGGCTTCCCCCTCATCCCCCGCCCTTCTCCCATTCTTTTGAAACAAGCGGGAGAAGGGAGCCGCTCCGTCTACCACTGATACAGCATTGAAAACCTGCAGAGGCTGAGTGAAGCCAAGGGGGGCGAGTGAATCACCGTGGAAATGAAAAGAGCCAGGCATCCGTGATGCCTGGCTCTTTGAATTGGTAGAGAGAGCGTTGAGCGGTTGCTCAGGCTTTCTGCTTGTCCAGCCGCACCTGGGCGGCTTCTGCCAGCATGGCCAGCAGGGTTTCGGTGTCACTCCACGACAGACAGGCATCGGTGATGCTCTGGCCGAAGGTGGCGGCACAGCCGTTCTCCACGTCCTGACGCCCTTCCACCAGGAAGCTCTCGGCCATGATGCCGGCGATGCCGGTGCGGCCGCGGCGCAGCTGATCGCAGATATCCTGGGCCACCAGCAGTTGGCGGCGATGATCCTTCATGCTGTTGCCGTGGCTGAAGTCCACCACCAGGCGCTCCGGCAGGCCCACCTGGGCCAGAGCCTCGCACGCCTCGTCGATGCTGGCAGTGTCGTAGTTGGGACGGTGGCCGCCGCGCAGGATCACGTGGCCGTAGGGGTTGCCGGCGGTGCGGTAGATGGTCATCTTGCCGTCCTTGTCCGGGGAGTAGAAGATGTGGCTGTGACGGGCGGCGCGCACCGCATCGATGGCGATGCGGGTGTTGCCGTCGGTGCCGTTCTTGAACCCCACCGGGCAGGAGAGGGCGGAGGCCATCTCCCGGTGAACCTGGGACTCGGTGGTGCGCGCCCCGATGGCGCCCCAGGTGATGAGATCGCTGATGTACTGGCCGGTCACCATGTCGAGGAACTCGGTGGCGGTGGGCATGCCGGTCTCGTTGATGTCCACCAGCAGCTTGCGGGCCAGTTTCAGCCCTTCATTGACGTCGAAACTGCCGTCCAGGCGCGGATCATTGATGAGCCCCTTCCAGCCGACGATGGTGCGCGGCTTCTCGAAGTAGGTGCGCATCACGATGCACAGGCTCTCTTTGTACTCTTCCCGCAGAGTGTTCAGACGCAGGGCGTATTCGTGGGCGGCGGCGGGATCGTGGATGGAGCAGGGGCCGACGATGACCAGCAGGCGCTGATCCTCACCGGACAGAATGGCTTCCACTTGGCGGCGGGCATCCAGCAGGTTCTGGGCGATGGTGTCGGTTAACGGGAAGGCGTGCGCCAGCTCGCTGGGGGTGATCAGGGCCTCCAGGCGACGGGTGCGCAATTCATCGGTGTGAATGGACATACGACTCAATTCTCGAGTGGATAAGGTGGGCGGGATGCCAAAATGCAAGGGAATAAAATAAAGCAAAAGTCACCCGATGGAAACCTTGGGCGGCTCTGATAGGATGTGAACCCAAAAGCCATTTCAAATGAGGTAGTTATCGTGGCAAAGCCAGGCGCGACCGGGATCACCCGCATCATCAACGCAACCGGTTACAGCATGAAAGGTCTCAAATCGGCCTGGTTCAACGAGGCCGCCTTCCGTCAGGAGCTGGTGCTCATCCTGCTGCTGATGCCGCTGGCATTCTGGATAGGTGACTCCCTCAACGAGATCCTGCTGCTCGTCTGCATCAGCTGGCTGGTGGTGATCGTCGAGGTACTCAACTCCGCCGTGGAGGCGGTGGTGGATCGCATCGGCTCCGAGCATCACGAACTCTCGGGCCGCGCCAAGGATCTGGGCTCCGCCGCCGTCTTCATCGCCCTGGCCCTCAATGCCCTGGTGTGGGGAGCCCTGGTGGGCCGCAACCTGCTGGGCTGGTGGTAGGTTGCGAGAGCAACCTTTCTCCTGACATAAAAAAGCCCGTCATCACGACGGGCTTTTTGCTGCGCAGATAAGGGCTTATCAGTGCAGGATCCGGGCACGGATGGTGCCATTGATCTCTTTGAGACGGGCCAGGGCCTTCTCGCTGTGCTCGGTTTCGACGTCGATGACCACGTAACCGATCTCGCTGCTGGTCTGCAGGTACTGACCGGCGATGTTGATCCCCTCGTCGGCGAAGATCTGGTTGATCTGGTTCATCACGCCGGGCTGGTTGCGGTGAATGTGCAGCAGGCGGCTGGAGCCCTTGTGGCCGGGCAGTGAGACTTCCGGGAAGTTGACCGCTGAGAGGGTGGAGCCGTTGTCGGAGTATTTGACCAGCTTGTTGGCCACTTCCAGACCGATGTTTTCCTGGGCTTCCTGGGTGGAGCCGCCGATGTGGGGGGTCAGGATCACGTTGTCCAGGCCGCGCAGCGGGGTGAGGAACTCCTCGTCGTTGGACTTGGGCTCCACCGGGAAGACGTCGATGGCGGCGCCGGAGAGGTGGCCGCTCTTGATGACGTCGGCCAGGGCGTCGATGTCCACCACGGTGCCGCGGGAGGCGTTGATGAAGATGGCGCCCGGTTTCATCATGCGAAGTTGCTCTGCACCGATGAGATCCTTGGTGGAGGCGGTTTCCGGTACGTGCAGGCTGATGACGTCAGACATGTTGAGCAGTTCCACCAGGTTCGGCACCTGGATGGCGTTGCCAAGGGAGAGCTTGTTCTCGATGTCGTAGTAATAGACCTTCATGCCGATCATCTCGGCGATGATGCCAAGCTGGGTGCCGATGTGGCCGTAGCCGATGATGCCGAGCTTCTTGCCGCGGGCTTCGACGCTGCGGTTGGCCAGCTTCTCCCAAACGCCGCGATGGCACTTGGCGTTCTTCTCGGGAATGCCGCGCAGCAGCAGCAGGATCTCCCCCAGTACCAGTTCGGCCACGGAGCGGGTGTTGGAGAAGGGGGCGTTGAAGACGGGGATGCCGCGCACGTGGGCGGCGTCGAGGGAGACCTGGTTGGTGCCGATGCAGAAGCAGCCGATGGCCACCAGCTTGGTGGCGGCATCCAGCACCTTCTCGGTGATCTGGGTGCGTGAACGCAGGCCCACGAAATGCACGTCACGAATGCGCTCGATCAACTCCTCTTCCGACAGGGACGTCTTCAGATATTCCACATTGGTGTAGCCGGCTGCCCGAAAGGTCTCCACCGTGTTGGGATGGACTCCCTCCAGCAGCAGTACCTTGATCTTATCCTTGTCCAGCGAAAACTTGGCTGTCATGACGTTCCCTCTATTGTTTTGAAAAATGCGTTCAGGCTTGTAGTGTGAAGAAAACCGTAAAGTAGCAAAAACGTTTGGGAGAGGGAATATTTGTGACGAAAGTCAAATTCTTTGAAGTTATCAACGATTGTTGCAGATGTGCTGCTACAACCCATTGAGGGATAACCAGAAACGGCGCCATGAGGCGCCGTTGTCCATTTGGGGCAGTCAGATTGACTGACCCGGGCGGGGGCTTGCCCGGAGGGAGAGGTCCGGGGAGCGGGCCTTAGTTGGTGATCACACCCTCGGGGGTGCCGATCAGCACAACGTCGGCGCCACGGTGGGCGAACAGGCCGTTGGTGACCACGCCCACGATGCTGTTGAGGCGGGTTTCCAGAGCCTTGGCATCGGTGATGGCCATGCCCTTGACGTCCAGGATGATGTTGCCGTTGTCGGTCACCACCCCTTCACGCCACACCGGGTTGCCGCCAAGGGCGCGGATCTCGCGGGCCACGTATTCGCGGGCCATGGGGATCACTTCCACCGGCAGGGGGAAGGTGCCCAGCACGTCGACGGTCTTGGTGTTGTCGATGATGCAGATGAACTGGTCGGCCACGGCGGCGACGATCTTCTCGCGGGTCAGGGCGGCGCCGCCCCCCTTGATCATGTCGCGGCTGGCGTTGATCTCGTCGGCACCATCCACGTAGACGGAGAGGGCATCGATGTCGTTGAGGTCAAACACCGGGATGCCGAGACCGTTGAGGCGCTCGGTGGAGGCGATGGAGCTCGACACCGCGCCCTTGATCTGGTCTTTCATGGTCGCCAGTGCGTCGATGAAGTGATTGACGGTAGAGCCGGTGCCCACCCCGACGATGGTGCCGGGTACCACGTATTTGAGCGCAGCCCAACCGGCCGCCTTCTTCATTTCATCTTGAGTCATGATGGATCCTTATGGAAAAAGCGGGCGCATTATATCCAAGCATCCCCCCCAGAGCGACCATGGTGCTCACGTTCCGGCGCAAAAATCCCCAAGATGTAAATCGTTTGCCTGTTTATTGAACCGAAGGGGGCGCCCTCGCCTCATCAGGCAAAGTGCCAGCTGCGGCTGGGGGTGATGATCTGGGGGAGCGGCACGTCCCACTGCTCCCGGGGGACGGCATCCACCTGCTGGCAATCGTGGGCGAGCCCCAGGGGTCTTGGGCCGAGCTGGTGCTCGTGCCAGCAGGCGAGGGTGCGATCATAGTAGCCGCCCCCCATGCCGAGGCGGTTGCCAGCCTCATCGAAGGCCACCAGCGGGGTGCAGATGATGTCCAGCATGCTGTGGGGCAGCACCTGCTGCACGTCGAGCTCGGGCTCGGCGATGCCGTAGCGGTTGCGGGTCATGGGGGTGGTGGCGGTGTAGCGCAAGAAGAGCAGGTGACCCGGGGTGAAGGGGTGCAGCACCGGCAGGTAGACCTCCTTTTGCCGGGCCCACAGCCAGTGGATGGCGGGCAGGGGATCGAGCTCCCCGTCGTTGGCCAGATAGAGGGCGATGCGCCTGGCCGCGAGGATGCCGGGATGTTCCTGGAAGCGCTCGACCAGCTGTTGGGCCGCCGCCTGCTGCTCGGCCTGGCTCAGGCTTTTTCTGCGCTGGCGAATGAGCTGGCGCAGGTTCTGGCGTTCGGGTTGGGTATCCGGCATGGGGACTCCTGGGCAAAGGTGGGCTGGCGCTACCTTAGCAAGGGGCCGACGGGATGAAAAGCCGATGGCGGGGCCGCCAGCCGGGCGGCCCCTGAGGTCGGGTGTCAGGAACGGTGGGGGGCGGGAGCCACTGCGCCCATCTGGTGCTTGAGGAAGACGGCCACGATGGCGGCCAGGGCCAGCGCCATGGGGTAGAAGCTCATGCTCACGACCAGGATCGGCGAGAGGGCGAAGATGGAACCCAGCAGCAACGCCTGGGCGCCCCAGGGAATCAGCCCCTGTACCACGCAGGAGAAGATGTCCAGCATGGAGGCGGCGCGGCGCGGGGTGACCCCGTGATGGTCCGCCAGATCCCTGGCCACCTTGCTCGCGACTATGATGGCCACGGTGTTGTTGGCGGTGCACAGGTTGGTGAGGCTCACCACGCCGGCGATGCCGAGCTCGGCCGCCTTCTCGTTCTGTTCGCCATCGTGGTGGCGGGTGAAGCGGGCAATCAGGGCGGCGATGCGCTCACTTATCCATGCGAGCCCCCCCTGGCGTTCCATCAGGGCACCCAGACCGCCGATGAGCATGGAGAGCAGGAAGATCTCCTGCATGCTGGTAAAGCCCTGATAGATGTCCTTGCTGAACTGGCCGAGAGAGTAGCTGCCAAGCAGCCCCACGCCACCGGCCGCCAGGATGCCGAGCCCCAGTACCATGAAGACGTTCATGCCAGAGAGGGCCAGCACCAGGATCAGCAGATAGGGGGCGACCTTGAGCAAGTCCGCCTCGGCGGTGGGGGCCGGCGCTTCACCGGTGGAGCCCAGCACCAGATAGAGCAGGATCACCAGCACGGCGGCGGGGGCGGCAATCTTGATGTTCTCGCGAAACTTGTCCTTCATCTCGCAGCCCTGGCTGCGGGTGGCGGCGATGGTGGTGTCGGAGATGATGGAGAGGTTGTCCCCGAACATGGCGCCGGAGAGGATGGTCCCCGCCATCAGCATCGGATCGATGCCGGCGGCCTGGGCGACGCCCAGCGCCACCGGTGCCACGGCGCCGATGGTGCCCATGGAGGTACCCATGGCGGTGGCAATGAAGGCAGAGATGAGGAAGAGCCCCGGCAGCAGGCACCAGCCCGGAATGAGGGAGAGGCCGAGGGCGACCGTGGCATCCACCCCGCCGGTGGCCTTGGCCACGGTGGCGAAGGCGCCCGCCAGCAAATAGATGAGGCACATGGCCATGATGTTGCTCTCGCCCACCCCCTTGAAGAAGGTCTCGAGGTTCTTGTTGAACCCCTCGCGTCCCATCAGCAGGGCCAGCATGACGGCGGGCAGGGCGGCAACGGGGGCGGGGAGCTGGTAGAAGGCGAACTCGACCCCCTGCAGGGTCAGCCAGGTACCGGTACCGATGAAGAGGGCAAGAAAGACCAGAAGGGGCAGCAGGGCTCTGGCACGGGGTTGGGTCTGGATCATGTGTTCCTCGAAACTTGAACAATGACCTCCTGTCGTTGCCTGTGGCGCCTCCAGGGCGGGCACAGGGCGGGCATCCTGCCACCATGGGGGGCCAACAGTAGTGAGTCGGCCCGCCCGGGTCAAGATAGCCGTCCAGATGGATAGGGCTTTTTGCTTCGTGATTCTGACTTGACTAGTTATTCCGTTATTTATTCTGTTTTTAATGAATTTATCGTTTAAATGTCGGGGTGGTTTGGCGGGCCAGATCGGGCTTTTCAAAGGGGGCGCGGGCTGGTAAAACGGTCTCTTTCCATAATAAAGAGATGAGAGGGTGGAGATGGACAATCCGATCCGTGTGGCCGTGATGGGCTGTAATGGTCGTATGGGCAAGGTGCTGCTGGAGGCTATCGCCAACGCCGAGGGCGTGGTGGTGGGAGCGGCGCTGGAACGACCGGGCTCTGCCGTGATCGGTCTGGATGCGGGTGAACTCAACGGCCTGGGGCGCCTTGGCGTCATCATCAGCGACAGTCTGGAGAAGGTGAAGGACGAATTCGATCTCATCATCGACTTTACCCGTCCCGAGGTGACCCTGGCTAACCTAGCCTTCGCCCTGGCCCATGGCAAGCGGATGGTGATCGGCACCACCGGCTTTGACGAGGCGGGCAAGGCGGCCCTTCGCGAGGCGGGCAAGCAGATCGGCATCGTCTTCGCCTCCAACTACTCGGTCGGGGTCAACCTGGTGTTCAAGCTGCTGGAGCAGGCGGCCAGGGTGATGGGGGAGTACACCGACATCGAGATCATCGAGGGGCACCACAGACACAAGGTGGATGCTCCATCCGGCACTGCGCTCTCCATGGGAGAAGTGGTGGCGAAAACCCTGGGCCGGGATCTCAAAGAGTGCGCCGTCTATGGCCGTGAGGGGATCACCGGTGAACGGGATCGCAACACCATCGGCTTTGCCACCATCCGCGCCGGAGATCTGGTGGGGGAGCACACCGTCATGTTTGCCGACATCGGCGAGCGGGTCGAGATCAGCCACAAGGCTTCCAGCCGTCTGACCTTCGCCAACGGTGCAGTGCGGGCGGGCAAGTGGCTCGGCCAGCAAGGGGCCGGTCTCTATGACATGCAGGATGTGCTCGGTCTGAAATAAACCGTCTTCAGGGGGAGTGCAGACTCCCGTACTGTTTGCCAAACCCCGGTCCGCCGGGGTTTTTTGTCACTTTTTTGTAGAAATAAGCCTTAATCATCACTTTTTGAGTGAACCTCGCTAAATCCTGCCATTCTTACAAGCCTGCCACCCTCTTGCGACAAAAATGTCATCAAGGGGTAACGGGTTTGGGTCTCAATATTCCCCTGCGGGGGGCATTTCGCCCTGATGTGAAATAGACTAAAAATGCAATCCAAGAAAAACGTTTTCTATTCTTGGTGTTCACTTTTCTGGCTTCAAATGGTGTTTTTGCTGTTGTGTTGTTTATTTTTTAATTTTATATCTTGCTGTTTATTAAGTGGTAAATTTGGTTTTTTGTACGTTGCATGGCATCGGGTGCCGCTTTGTGGTCTGTGTTTGGCTTTTCTTTTTGAAGAGGGGGTTGCAAAGCGAGTGAGTGCATAGATAATGGGTAATGTTGCTTGTTTATTGAATTTAGATGCATTTCAAACGAGAAAAGACGTTGAAATGAGATCGTTTTTAAGTAGAATGCGCCCAATTTGCCAGAAATCTGCCGGGTTCGAGTCCTGTCAAAGACCGGAACCGAGCCCGCAACACCCAGGTAAATTGCTGAATTTAAAGCTAAATAACTGGAGGTTGTCTTGAATCACACTGCATTGCTAGTGCTGGAAGATGGAACTGTGTTCAAAGGCGTGTCGATAGGCGCCGAGGGATGTTCCGTTGGTGAAGTGGTTTTCAACACGTCGATGACGGGTTATCAGGAAATCCTCACAGATCCCTCCTATTCCCGTCAGATCGTTACCCTCACTTACCCCCATATAGGCAACACCGGCACCAACAGCGAAGATGAAGAGTCCAGTCAGGTCCATGCTCAGGGCCTCATCATCCGGGACCTTCCGATACTGGCCTCCAACTTCCGCAATCAGCAATCCCTCTCCGATTACCTCAAGTCTCACAACATCGTTGGCATCGCCGACATCGACACCCGCAAGCTGACCCGCATCCTGCGTGAAAAAGGCGCCCAGGCCGGTTGCATCCTGGCCGGCAAGCAGCTCGATGAAGCCCATGCCCTCGAACAGGCCCGCGCCTTCCCCGGTTTGAAGGGGATGGACCTGGCCAAGGAAGTGACCGTGAGCGAATCCTACAGCTGGACTGAAGGCAGCTGGCAGCTCGGCAAGGGTCACGTCACCCCGGCGGCCGATGAGCTGAAATACCACGTGGTGGCCTACGACTTCGGCGTGAAGCGCAACATCCTGCGCATGCTGGTGGACCGTGGCTGCCGCCTGACCGTGGTGCCGGCCAAGACCCCGGCCGCCGAGGTACTGGCGATGAACCCGGATGGCATCTTCCTCTCCAACGGTCCCGGCGACCCCGAGCCGTGCGACTACGCCATCGAAGCTATCAAGGCTTTCCTTGATACCAGCACCCCGGTGTTCGGTATCTGCCTGGGCCACCAGTTGCTGGGCCTGGCCTCCGGCGCCAAGACCATCAAGATGAAGTTCGGCCACCACGGTGCCAACCACCCGGTGAAGAGTCTGGACGACAACACCGTGATGATCACCGCCCAGAACCACGGCTTTGCGGTGGACGAGCAGACCCTGCCCGAGTGCCTGCGTGCCACCCACGTCTCCCTGTTCGATGGGTCGCTCCAGGGCATCCATCGCACCGACCGTCCGGCCTTCAGCTTCCAGGGTCACCCCGAAGCGAGCCCGGGCCCGCACGATTGTGCCGGTCTGTTCGACCACTTTATTGAATTGATTAAGCAGTATCGCGCCTAAGAGGATAAAGAGAGCCATGCCAAAACGTAACGACCTACAGAGCATCCTGATCCTCGGCGCCGGCCCCATCGTCATCGGTCAGGCCTGCGAATTCGACTACTCCGGCGCCCAGGCGTGCAAGGCCCTGAAAGAAGAGGGCTACCGCGTCATCCTGGTGAACTCCAACCCGGCCACCATCATGACCGACCCGGAGATGGCCGACGCCACCTACATCGAGCCCATCACCTGGGAAGTGGTGCGCGAGATCATCAAGAAAGAGCGCCCGGACGCCATCCTGCCCACCATGGGTGGTCAGACTGCGCTGAACTGCGCCCTGGCGCTGGAGCAGCATGGCGTGCTCAAGGAGTTCGGTGTCGAGATGATCGGCGCCACCGCCGACGCCATCGACAAGGCCGAGGATCGCTCCCGCTTTGACAAGGCCATGCGCAGCATCGGTCTCGAGTGCCCCCGTGCCGGCATCGCCCACAACATGGAAGAGGCCTGGGGTGTGCAGCAGATGGTCGGCTTCCCCTGCATCATCCGTCCTTCCTTTACCATGGGTGGCTCGGGCGGCGGCATCGCCTACAACACCGAAGAGTTCGTGGAGATCTGCGAGCGCGGTCTGGATCTCTCCCCGACCAAGGAGCTGCTCATCGACGAGTCGCTCATCGGCTGGAAAGAGTACGAGATGGAAGTGGTGCGGGATCGCAACGACAACTGCATCATCGTCTGCGCCATCGAAAACTTCGACCCCATGGGCATCCACACCGGTGACTCCATCACGGTCGCGCCAGCCCAGACGCTGACCGACAAGGAGTACCAGATCATGCGCAACGCCTCCATGGCGGTGCTGCGCGAAATCGGCGTCGAGACCGGCGGCTCCAACGTCCAGTTCGGCATCAACCCCAAAGACGGCCGCATGGTCATCATCGAGATGAACCCGCGGGTGTCGCGCTCCTCTGCGCTGGCCTCCAAGGCGACTGGCTTCCCCATCGCCAAGATCGCCGCCAAGCTCGCCATCGGTTACACCCTGGACGAGCTGATGAACGACATCACCGGCGGTCGTACCCCGGCCTCCTTCGAGCCGGCCATCGACTACGTGGTGACCAAGGTGCCGCGCTTCAACTTCGAGAAGTTCGCCGGTGCCAACGACCGTCTGACCACCCAGATGAAGTCCGTCGGTGAAGTGATGGCCATCGGCCGTAACTTCCAGGAGTCCCTGCACAAGGCCCTGCGTGGTCTCGAGACCGGCAAGACCGGCTTCGACCCCATGGTTGACCTGAACGCCCCCGACTCCCTGACCCGCATCCGTCACGAGCTGCAGGATGCTGGTGCCGAGCGCATCTTCTACATCGCCGACGCCTTCCGCGCCGGCCTCTCCATGGACGGCGTGTTCAAGCTGACCAAGATTGACCCCTGGTTCCTGGTCCAGATTGAAGAGCTGGTCAAGCTGGAAGAGCAGGTGAAAGAGCGCGGCATGGCCGGTCTTGACGCCGACTTCCTGCGCGCCCTCAAGCGCAAAGGCTTTGCCGACGCCCGTCTGGCCAAGATCCTCGGCGTGGCCGAAGGTGAAGTGCGTAAATTGCGTGCCCGCCACAACATCTTCCCGGTCTACAAGCGGGTCGATACCTGCGCGGCCGAGTTCGCCACCAACACAGCCTACATGTACTCCAGCTACGACGAGGAGTGCGAGGCCAACCCCACCAACCGCGACAAGATCATGGTCATCGGTGGCGGCCCGAACCGTATCGGTCAGGGCATCGAGTTCGACTACTGCTGTGTGCACGCGGCCCTGGCCCTGCGCGAAGACGGTTACGAGACCATCATGGTCAACTGCAACCCGGAAACCGTCTCCACCGACTACGACACCTCGGACCGTCTCTACTTCGAGCCTGTGACCCTGGAAGACGTGCTGGAAATCGTGCGGGTCGAGCAGCCCAAGGGCGTCATCGTCCAGTACGGCGGCCAGACTCCTCTGAAACTGGCGCGGGCATTGGAAGCGAACGGCGTGCCGGTCATCGGGACCAGCCCGGATGCCATCGACCGCGCGGAAGATCGCGAGCGCTTCCAGTCCGCCGTCGAGCGCCTGGGGCTCAAGCAGCCGGAAAACGGCACCGTCACCGCCCTGGAGCAGGCCGTGCAACTGGCCACGCGCATCACCTACCCGCTGGTGGTTCGTCCCTCCTACGTGCTGGGTGGCCGCGCCATGGAAATCGTCTATGACGAGCAGGACCTGCGCCGCTACTTCGCCGAGGCAGTGAGCGTCTCCAACGAGTCGCCGGTGCTGCTGGACCGCTTCCTGGACGACGCCACCGAGGTGGACGTGGACGCCATCTGCGACGGTGTTGACGTGGTCATCGGCGGCATTATGGAGCACATCGAACAGGCCGGTATCCACTCCGGTGACTCCGCCTGCTCCCTGCCGCCCTACACCCTGTCCAAGGCCATCCAGGACGAGATGCGCGAGCAGGTACGCAAGCTGGCGCTGGAACTCGGCGTGGTCGGTCTGATGAACGTGCAGTTCGCGGTGAAAGACAACGAGATCTACCTCATCGAGGTGAACCCCCGTGCCGCCCGTACCGTGCCCTTCGTCTCCAAGGCCACCGGTGCCCCGCTGGCGAAGATTGCCGCCCGCGTCATGGCCGGTCAGAGCCTGAAAGAACAGGGCTTTACCACCGAGATCATCCCGCCCTACTACTCGGTGAAGGAAGTGGTACTGCCGTTCGCCAAGTTCCCGGGTGTGGACCCGCTGCTGGGGCCGGAAATGCGCTCCACCGGTGAAGTCATGGGGGTAGGCAGCAGCTTCGCCGAGGCCTATGCCAAGGCGCAGCTGGGTGCCGGTCACCAGGTTCCGAGCGAAGGTCGCGCCCTCTTGTCCGTTCGCCACGGCGACAAGGAACGGGTGGTCAACCTGGCCGCCAAGCTGCTGGAGCTGGGCTATGACCTCGACGCCACCCACGGCACCGCCGTGACCTTGGGCGAGGCGAGCATCAACCCGCGTCTGGTCAACAAGGTGCACGAGGGTCGTCCGCACATTCTGGATCGCATCAAGAATGGCGAGTACACCTACATCGTCAACACCGCCGAGGGTCGTCAGGCCATCGAGGATTCCAAGCAGCTGCGCCGTGGCGCCCTGCAGCACAAGGTGGCTTACACCACCACGCTGCATGCGGCCTTCGCCACCTGCATGGCCATCAGTGTCGATGCCACCGCAAATGTGAACTCAGTGCAGGAGCTGCATGAGAAGGTGAACAACCGCTAAGAGCACCGGCAGCACACTGCCCGCTCGATGCACGCAAACCCCGCCAGCAACGGCGGGGTTTTTTATTGCCTGCGCCCTGCCACTTCCGGGGAAACGCCTTCAAGGAAGATGGGTGAGATGGCGAATAATTCATCATGGGTGGTGATACTCACCCCATGAATGAACTTTCACTGCATCAATATTGCTGAATTGGCATGATGGGGTGCAATCTTCGCAATCTCTCGCCCCCACGACCTCCCTATACTGGGTGCTCATACAAACAAGGTCGTCTGCGCCGACACACCGAAAGGTGGCGTGCGAGAGGATCAGCGCCCGCAGCCCCATCCGGCTGCCGTGGCCGGCCCCGGTGACCGACGGGGGCCGCAGGAAAACCGGTCGCGGGGTTACCGCCGCGCGACTCGTCAGGGACGGTGTTACCGCACCAACCCGCTTCCCCTCCTTGCCCCACCCGCCTGTCGGCCCGGTCGTCCGGCGCCTCGCCCATCCGTCAAGGGAATCTGAATATGAGCTTCGATCATCGCAAATACCGCCGTGCCCCCGTGATCAACCTGGCGGATCGCCAGTGGCCCAACCGGGTACTGGAGCGGGCACCGCTCTGGTGCGCCGTGGACCTGCGCGATGGCAACCAGGCGCTGGTCGAGCCCATGACGGTGGCCCAGAAGCTGCAAATGTGGGCGCTGATGACCCACATCGGTTTCAAGCACATCGAGGTGGGCTTCCCGGCGGCCTCCCAGCCCGACTTCGATTTTGTGCGCGAACTCATCGAGCGCAACCTCATCCCCGATGACGTCACCATCCAGGTGCTGGTGCAGGCGCGCGAAGATCTGATCGCCCGCACCTTCGAGGCGCTCAAGGGGGCGAAGCGGGCCATCGTTCACGTCTACAACTCGGTCAACCCGACCCAGCGCAACTATGTGTTCAACTCAGGCAAGGACGGGGTCAAGGCCATCGCCGTGCAGGGGGCGCGCTGGGTGCGGGAGTATGCGGCCCGCAATCCGGGCACCGAGTGGAGTTTCCAGTATTCTCCGGAGAGCTTCAGCAGCACCGAGGTGGAGTTCGCCGTCGAGGTGTGTGACGCCGTCATCGACGAGTGGCGTGCCGCTGCCCGTCCCATGATCCTGAACCTCCCCGCCACGGTGGAGGTGAGCACCCCCAACGTGTTTGCGGATCAGGTGGAGTGGTTCTGCCGAAACCTCAAGGCGCGACCCGAGGTGAGCATCTCCATCCACACCCACAACGACAGAGGCTGCGGGGTGGCCGCCGCCGAGCTGGCGGTGCTGGCGGGGGCGGATCGCATCGAGGGCACCCTGCTCGGCAACGGGGAGCGCACCGGCAACATGGACATCGTCACCATGGCCATGAACCTCTACAGCCAGGGGATTGACCCCGAGCTGGACCTGTCTGACATGGATGCCATCGTCGCCACCGTGGGGGCCTGCACCCAGATTGCCCTGCACCCGCGCCACCCCTATGCCGGCGAGCTGGTCTACACGGCGTTTTCCGGCAGCCACCAGGACGCCATCCGCAAGTCTCTCGCGGCAGAAAAACCGGATCACTACTGGGACGTGGCTTACCTGCCCATCGATCCTGCCGATCTTGGTCGCAGCTACGAGGCGGTGATCCGCATCAACAGCCAGTCCGGCAAGGGAGGGGTGACCTATCTGCTGGAGCGTGACCTCGGTCTGCAACTGCCGCGCTGGCTGCAAATCGACTTCAGCCGCCGGGTGCAGGCCGAGGCTGAGGCGAGCAGCAGCGAAATCAGCCCGGAGCAGATCCGCACCCTGTTCGAGCAGCACTATCTTGAGCCGGCCCACGGCTATCGCATCGGGCGCTTCCAGCTCGGTCATGACTGTCAGGAGAGCCTGCGCCTGGAGTTGCAGACCCCCCACGGCACCCTGCAATTGTGCGGTGAAGGGGAGGGTGCCATCACGGCCCTGGTCAACGGCTGGCAGCGTCAGACCGGCATGCACATCGATGTGCTGGATTACTCCGAGCATGCGCTCACCGCCGGCACCGAATCCCGCGCCGCCGCTTATGTGCTGCTGAGCGTCGAGGGCACCCGGATGTGTGGCGTCGCCGTCGGTCGCGACGTGGTCAACGCCTCCCTGCAGGCGGTGATCAACGGCGCCGCCCAGCATCAGGCCCTGCGCCAGAGCGCCTGAGGCGGCACTGCCCGCTTGCCGTGAGGGCGAGCAGGGAAGGGCCGCCCACCCCGATGTCACGGCAGATCGCGCCGTCCCCGTTGCAACAATCCCCTGACCCATATGGTGAGGGGATTGTTTTTTATGGAAAAATCGGCCCACAATATCAGTGATTTGCCACCAGGAATGCCGTCGGGGTTCGCTGGCGATGGCAGCCAACGGCTGCCATTCGGGATAGAAGACATGCGCGCTTGGAGCCCAAAACATGATGAAGACTCCCCTCAGGTTATCCGTTCACCCCGCCCGGTTCTTCTCGCTTCCTCCCTGCCGTCGTCTCGCGCTGGTGAGCCTGCCCTGTCTGCTGCTGCTGACGGGGATCCTGGCCGGGGTCAGCTTTGATCCCCTGGCAGAGCACAACCTCTATACCGTCGGGGCTCTGGCCGAAGCGCTCAACGTGCTGACCCTGATGTTCATGTTCTGGGTGGTGCAGTGTGCCCAGATCACCTTGAGAACCTATATCTCCCTCAACGGCGGGCTGATCCTCTGGCTCGTTTCTGGCGTCATCGATCTGATGGATGAAGTCTATTTCCAGCCCTGGTGGCTCTCCACGGTGGAAGACAGCCTGCGCACGATCGGCATGCTGGCCTCGGCCTGGGGTGTGCTGCTGATGGTGCAGCAGATGTATGGCACCCAGATGCGGCTCTCCTCTCTCGCCATGTCAGACGAGCTGACCGGGCTCTCCAATCGCCGGGCGTTTCGCGCCGTGCTGGAGGCGCACGGAGAGGAGGGGACGCCGCTCCTGCTGCTGGATCTCGATCACTTCAAGCTGATCAACGATCGCTATGGCCACGCGATTGGCGACAATGTGCTGCGTGAATTCAGCACCCTGCTGCGCCAGCTCTGCCCATTGGATGGGGTGGTGGCACGCCTTGGGGGAGAGGAGTTTGCCATCTGGCTGCCCGGCATGACGGGCGACAAGGCCCGTTCGCTGGCGGAGCAGATAAGGTGCGCGACCGAAGAGCTGGTCTCAGGTGACGGGGTAAGATTCACCGTGAGCCTTGCCCTGGGTATCAGCCAGAGCGGGGAGGGAGTGGATGCCCTGCTCCAGCGCACCGATCTCGCCCTCTATCAGGCCAAGCACCTGGGACGCAACCGGGTGGAGCTGGCGTGATGACGCCAGGGGATGCCGCAGCCAGCGGGCCAGCAGGTTCATCCGCCTTCATCTTGTCAGACTTGTTCCCTACAATGTCCGCCTCCATGCATTCGAGCCCTCTCATTCGCGGTGAGGGGCAGGTCCCTCTCTTCAGGAAGCCTTCATGATCCCCTCTCACTCCTTGTTTGATGCCCATTGGCGCTGGCTGTCACTGCTTTCCCTTGCCCTGCTGTCGGGTTGTGCCAGCGAGCCTCCCGCCCCGACCAGCCCGGCGACGCCGGCGGGGCGCCCCATTCCCAAGGCGATGCAGCCGCAAAAACCGGCCGACATGAAGAGCCGTATCGTGCGCTTCCTGCCGCGCAACGTGGTGGACAAGCCGGGCTGGGCCAATGACGTGGTGACGGCGCTCACCACCCAGGGGCTGACGGTGAGCGATCACAATGTCTGCAGCGTGCTGGCGGTGGCGGAGCAGGAGGCGACCTATCAGGCGGACCCCGTGGTGCCCAACCTCAACAAGATTGCCTGGAAGGAGATCAATGCCCGGGCCGGCAAGCTGCTGATCCCCGAGTTCATGGTGCGCACGGCCCTCTCCATCCAATCCCCCACCGGTAAGAGCTATGCCGAGCGTATCGACAAACTTCGCACCGAGCGGGAGATGAGCGAGATCTTCGAAGACATGATAGGCAGCGTCCCCATGGGCAAGCAGCTCTTTGGCAACCTCAACCCGGTGCGCACCGGCGGCCCCATGCAGGTGAGCGTCGCCTTTGCCGAAGCCAACGCCCGTGGCTACCCCTATCCCGTCAAGGAGTCCATCCGCCACGAAGTCTTTACCCGCCGGGGCGGCATCTGGTTTGGCACCAGGCACATCTTCGGCTATCCCGCCGACTACCCGGATACCCTCTATCGCTTCGCCGACTTCAATGCGGGCTGGTACGCGAGCCGCAATGCGGCCTTCCAGGCGGCGGTAAGCCGGGTGAGTGGCAAGCCCCTGGCCCTGGACGGGGATCTCATCCGCTACGACTCGGATCTGCCCGGCAAGACCGAACTCGCGGTCCACAGCATCGCCAGCCGCGTCAACATGAGCAAGCAGGCCATCCACCAGAGCCTGCTCAAGGGGGACAGCAGCGACTTTTCCCAGACCGACCTCTATCATCGGGTCTTTACCCTGGCCGACCAGCAGGCGGGCAAGCGCCAACCCCGCGCCGTGCTGCCCGGCATCCAGCTAAAGAGCCCCAAGATCACCCGCAACCTCACCACCGCCTGGTTTGCCAAGCGGGTGGATGACAGGGAGCAATCCTGCGTACGGAAGATGGCGACAATTAAGTGATGAGGCGTTTGGTCAGTAAGAAATATAACAGCCGGTTGCCATGATTAATGACAACCGGCTGAAGTCATTAATAGGCTCTCCAGCGATACCCCTTGGCCTGCATACAATCGGTGATGACTTCGTTTTTTTCCTCATCAGAGATATTGTTCAGACGGATCTCATATTTGCATTGAGACAATGCAGTGAGAGTGTCATCGTGTGACACGCCCTCTTGTCTCCATGTTGGCTGCGGGTCAGATGCGCAGGATGTCAGCAATATACTCATGCTGGCGATCACCATTGTTACCGATATTTTTTTTATGCTCATTCATCAATTCCTTTGAATAGAGGTTATTTGGGTTTGTGATTATGGCCCCATGGTTGCCAGGTCTGTACCGCGGTTATTTTTCTAGCGTGTAATTTTGAATGATTTCATCCCCCTGCATTTTGGATATCCGCTGCATCCCCAAAACTGGGTGCCTTTATGCTCCCCTCGGCTGGCGGTACGCAATACCATAAGGTTGCCACATCGGGGGCATGCAGGACTCTGCTCCGTGGGAGCAGGCAGGATGCGAGAGGAGGCAGTCGTATTGTCAGCCAGAAGGGTAGCAGAGGGCGATTTTCGTGAGGGCGCCAGGTGGCGCGCCTTTAGTTGTAGTTGTGCAACATGTTGTCTGTGGGTCTGCCAGTTGGGAGTCAATCGTGTTTGCTGGATGGTCTTGACCACCTGGATGATGTCGGCAGGGGTCAATACCTGTGTGGTCTTCTCCTTGATATATCGGATCAATCCACGGTTCATGACGTTGTCCGGCATTGGCGTCTTGAAAGTACAGTCGCCAATAAAGTAAATCACTGAGTGCAGTTGCTGATCCGCTAGGCCCAACAGGGCCTTCAGGGTCATGACGTGCAGATGATTTTGATGCAGCGGGTTTTGAAAACGATGCTTGCGGCGATATATCTGCTGAGTCCAGCTTTTATGGGCCGGATTGCCAAATATCCATCCTTTCATGTTTTTTGTTTCGATCACGAACAGGCCAAACCGCGAAACAATCACATGATCTATCTGGGTAGTGCCCTGAGAAATCGGCAGGGTCACATCCTTGAGCAGGTGATATTCCCGTTTGTCGAGAAAGAGCCCGAGGCAGAGATTGAGAAACCACTCCCCGACCATCCCTTTGAACCAGGGGCTTTTGACTATCGTGGCCAGCAACAGCAAGGGGAACACAAACCAGAGTTTGGTCAGCAACGGTGCCAGCAGACTGGTCACATCCATCTCATTCCTCCTTGGTTGTCGAAGCCATATCCGGCGCTACTAGCCAGTCCTGTTGGCTGGCAATGAACATGGGGCCCACTGGTGCCAGATGGAGTTGAGTGGGCGACAAAGCATGACTGTAGTGAGTGGTGTGCAGGAACGAAGAACAATCTTTATCAACTGGGCGGTACATCACGCAATTTTGGCTCCAGAGGGGCATCCACCATGGCGTACAGGCAGAGAAGGCCAATGGCGTGAGAGGGCTAAAAACTCATCGCCAGTCCGATGGAGTAGCCGCTGGTACTGTTGCTGAACATATAGCGGGCCACCAGCCGGGTGCGGGTGATGAAGATGTCGTACTTGCTGCTGTCGAGTTCGAGGCCAAGTCCCAGGGAGTTGAGGCTGTTGAAACCGAGCAGCCCCCGTTGCTGCCCCAGGTATTCGGTTCTGGCCCCTTCCAGCACGTAGCGAAGGGGCCTGTCCAGCAGGGTCCAGTCCCAGAGGGGGGCGCGGCGGCGCAGGTAAAGCCCGAGGTTTTCCGCATCGGCCTGACCGCTGACGCTCTCGGCGGTGCCGGTGAAGCTTTGCAGATGCTGGTAGGAGTAGCGCAGCTCGGCATCGATGTCCTGGGCGGCGGAGAAGAGTTCATAGTCCAGCATCAATGAGCCGCCGAGGCCATAGACATTGAGGGTGCCGCCGTCGAGGAAGTCCAGATTCTTGCCGCTCCGGTGCTCGAGCAGGGCGGCCCCGATGCGAAGGTCGCTGGCCACCGTGCCCAGAGTGACATTGGCGATGGGCCGCAGCACCAGATTGCCACCAAAGCGATCCCGGTGGACGCCGACATCCCAGCCGATGCCGCCGGTGGCGCTCAGGCTGTTCCATTTGGTGGGAATGGTGCGAGTCTCGTTGCCATCGGTGAACACGAACTGGGGATCGTAGCGGCTGTAACCCAGGGTGCCCTCCAGATAGAGGGGAACATCCTTGCTCAGGGTGGCGCCACCCCCGAGCTGGGTGATGGTGAGGGCGGAGGTGTCGTTGGTGCCGCTGCCGATATCCAGGTTGCTGGCGGTGATATCCGGCACCACGGCGTAGCTCATCAGGGAGACGACGGCGTTGGCGCGCTGTTGAACCAGGCTCTCGTCGCTGGCACGGGCCTTTGTCACAAGACCGGCAGAGACGCCGGCAATAACCGCCAGCAAGGAAAGTGTGTGAACAGAGAGCTGTCTTGCCATACCTGGCTCCATGAGTACCCCGTCCATTGGGGCATGTTCACACTGTAACGGGTTTCATCTGGCTTGGCAGCCTGGCAAGGGCCGACCCGTCCTGTTTTGGGGTGTGCGCATTGGCCTGATGGGCCAAGCTGCCCTCGCTTTGGCGGGGGCAGGGGGCCGCGAGAAGGGTGAACCGCTGGGCAGAAATCACAGACATTAATTTATTGTTCAGTTCCCCGGGTGTATAAGAGGCCTCCCATACGAACATTGGGGTGGTAGCAGGGATGGATTACCAGACGGGGCCTTCGGGTCATCATGACGAATGCGCATTACGTTGATGGGAGTCACACCAGATGCAGGACATGCTGCTTGCCATATGGCATCAGGATTTTGATCAGCTTATACAAATGCAGGCAATCGGTCTGCTCGTCACCTGTCTGGTGGTGATCCTCTTCCTTGAATCGAGCTTCGTCTTTCTGCCCCTGCCCGGTGACAGCCTGGTGCTGCTGGCGGGCGGTCTGGTGGGCATGGGGGTGCTGGGGCCCGAGGTGACCTTGCTCTATCTGCCGCTCGCGGCCGGGATAGGGAGCGTGCTCGCCTACTGGCAGGGGCAGGCACTGCATGGCACCCGTTTCATGGGCCATGTGGAGCGAATGATCCCGGAAGGGAGCCTGCCCAGGGCCTCCCGACTGCTGGATCGTTACGGCTTCTGGGCCATGTTCGTGTCCCGTTTCATCCCCTTTGTGAGAGTGTTGACCCCCATGTTGATGGGAGTCTCCCGCCTGCACCTGCTGCGGGTGGCCGTGGCGAGTTTTGCCAGCGCCTTCCTCTGGTCCCTGGTACTGAGCATGGTGGGCAAGATGGTGATGGCGACCCCGGTCTTTGCCCATCATCAGGAGCTGCTGACCAAGTGCCTGCTCGTCACCTCTTTCGGGCTGTTCGTCATCGCGGTGGCGGCCATCGGCATGCGGCTGCTCAAGCGTCCGAGCAAGCGGGTGCGCTGATCTCACTGCCCGGGCTGCGCCTGCTGCCGCGTCTGGAGGGCGCAGCCCCCGGAAAAATACAGGCCATTTGAGGCGGCATTCCTGTCGCCTATCTGTTACACTTCGCGCCCGCCATTTTCCGGCTCATCTTCTGATCTGATGTCAGACCCAGCCGTCCTTGGCTCCACGCCTCGCCGATGCCAGGCCACACGCCGGCCCAGGCCACCCACGCCAACTACAGCTCCGCTGGAACACAGGAACCCAACATGAGATTTGAATCGTTCGATTTTGCCCCCGAGATTTTGCGCGCCATCTCAGATTGCGGTTATCAGGAGATGACCCCTGTGCAGAGCCAGGCCATCCCGGCCATTCGCCGTGGCCGCGATGTGCTGGCCAGTGCCCAGACCGGTACCGGCAAGACAGCCGCCTTTGCGTTGCCCATCCTGCAACGCCTGGTAGACAACCCGGCGCCGGTGCAGCCTTCCAATGCCCGCGTGCTGATCCTGACCCCGACCCGCGAGCTGGCAGCCCAGGTGGCGAGCAATATCAACGATTTTGCCAAGTATCTTGATATCACTACCCTCACCATCGTGGGTGGCGGCAAAGAGGATGTGCAGGCCAAGAAGCTCAAAGCGGGCGCACACATCATAGTGGCCACCCCTGGCCGTCTGCTCGAGCACCTCACCGCCTGCAACCTGAGCCTCTCCGGGGTCGAGACTCTGGTGCTGGACGAGGCGGATCGCATCCTCGACATGGGCTTTAGCGCCGATGTGCAGCAGATCCTGCAGGCGGTCAACAAGACCCGCCAGAACCTGCTCTTCTCCGCCACCTTCTCCGAGGCGGTAAAAAAGCTGGCCAACCTCATGCTGGACAAACCCCAGGTGGTGGCCGTCGACAAGCAGAACTCCACTGCCGACACCGTGAGCCACACCGTTTATCCGGTGGAACAGAAGCGCAAGCGAGAGCTGCTCTCCGAGCTTATCGGCAAGCAGAACTGGCAGCAGGTGCTGGTGTTTGCCAGCACCCGCGAGAGCTGCGATGAACTGGTGGAGGAGCTCAACCTCGACGGCATCAAGTCTGCCGTGGTGCACGGTGACAAGGCCCAGGGGAGCCGTCGCCGTGCCTTGCGTGAATTCACCGAAGGCAAGCTGCGGGTGCTGGTGGCCACCGAGGTGGCCGCCCGCGGCCTGGACATTCCGAGCCTGGAATACGTGGTCAACTATGATCTGCCGTTCCTCGCGGAAGATTACGTGCACCGTATCGGCCGAACCGGTCGCGCTGGCAAGAGCGGCATGGCCATCTCCTTCGTCAGTCGCGAGGAGGAGCGCACCCTGCTGGAGATCGAAGCCCTCATCGGCCAGAAGATCCGCCGCATCATGGTGCCGGGTTACGAGGTGAGCAGCCGTGACGACCTCATCAAGCAGTTGCAGGAGCGCCGCCGCTTCGGCAAGCGCCCGCAGCGTGAAGACAATGCCGCCGCCCAGGCCATGGCCGAGGCGAAACTGCAAGGTCAGCGCCTCAAGCGTCTGGCGGCGGCCAAGAAGCCCCGTCAGCCGAAATAAGGCAACGTCGCACCCTCCCGGTCGGGGAGGGGCGTTTACTCTCCAAAGGCGCCACTGGCGCCTTTGTGCTGTCGATGACGCGGCCCCTGGCCGCCCCGTTTCAGAGGATCCGAGATGACCCTTCCTGCTTACAATCAGGCCCTGCTCGAGATGGCCCGCCAGAGCCTGGCGGAGCTGGAGCGCACCGCCGCCCAGAAGACGGGCAAACGCACCCCCGCCCAGGAGAGCCACTTTCTCTGTACCTGGATGGCGGATTCTCTCAAGGAGAAACGCTTCTCCCGGCTGGTGATGGAGGATCTCAAGACCTGGGTGCAACTGGGGCGGACGCTGGGGGCGGGGGCCGATCTCAAGGGGCTGCTTGAGCGGGTGCAGCGCCAGTATGAGCGTGCCATGCATGAGCCGGTACAGCTGGGGGCGCGCCTGGCCGATCTGCTTTTGGCGCTGGAGGGGGCGGGCTGGCTGGTGTTCACCGACAGCGAACTGAACACCCGGCAGCGGCTGCTGAGCCAGGGGCAATCCAGCCTGATCATCTCGGCCAGCGAGTATCAGGGCCATATCGAGGGGGGTGAGCTGGTCAAGCCCCTCACCCTCTATGTGCGCGGGGACGAGCAGATACTGGCCGAGGCGGCATTTGTCCGGGGCCTGCTGCTGAGCCAGGGCAACAAGAAAACCACCCTGGTCAAGCACCACAAGGCCTATCGGCTGATGCCGGGCAACGCGCAGCCGGCCCTGGCGCTGCTGGCCTCCTGACCCGCCTTCTCATCCCGTCACCCGGCCCTGCGCCGGGTTTTTTTATGGCAAATACGCCACACGGGGTTGCCTGCACGCCCAGGGCCGGGCGGGCAATCTTTGTCGCAGCCAAGAGGCTCCCCCTCTGATGGGGGGCGTCCCCCATATGGAGGGATGGTGGGGTGGTGCTTCTGCTCTAGGGTGGATGGGCCCCAAAGAGGGCCTTAAAGGAAGCAGACCGCCTGACAAGGCGACACTCAATGAATGAGGAAACATGATGAAAGCGACTCCAATTGCCCTGTTGCTGGCCGGCGTGCTGGCGTCCCCGCTCTGCGCCGCCGGACTCGATGCCCGGCTCACCCTGGTGGAGGGCAGCACAGACGATGTGCGCGTCAACCTGACCCTGACCAACACCGGGGAGAAGCCGGTTCGTCTGCTCAAATGGCAACTGCCGGGCAGCGAGGATGCTCCCCTGTTCCAGGTGGAGCGTGACGGCCAGCCGGTGGATTACGAAGGGGCCCTGATCAAGCGGGCCGCCCCGAGTGACAAGGACTACCAACTGCTCAAGGCGGGCCAGAGCCTGACAGTGCAGGCGGAGGTCTCCGGTCTCTACGACATGAGCGCCCAGGGCCAGTACAGCATCCGTTACCTGCTGCCGACCGTGGCGCAGGAGGGGAAAGCGGCCAAGGCCAAACAGGCCCAGGCGAGCGAGTCCAATGCCGTGACCCTCTGGGTGGACGGGGTGAGCGACGATCGGGTGCTGGCCAAGGCGGCGGTGGCCGAGCCCCAGGCGGTGAGCGCCTCGGTCAGCTTCAGCGGCCGTTGCACCAACACCCAGAAGAGCGACATCCTGGCGGCGCTCGATGCCGCAAGTGGCATCGCCAACAACTCCAGCAGCTACCTCGCGGTGGACAAGCCGAATGGACAGCGCTACCGCAGCTGGTTTGGTGCCTATGACGCCACCCGCTGGAACCAGGCCGAGACCAACTTCAGCAAGATCAAGGATGCCATCGACAACAAGCCGCTCACCTTCGACTGCGGTTGCAAGCAGAGCTACTTTGCCTATGTCTATCCGGACCAGCCCTACAAGGTCTATCTGTGCAAGAGCTTCTGGACTGCGCCGGTCACCGGGACCGATTCCCGCGCCGGCACCATTGTCCACGAGCTGAGCCACTTCAACGTGGTGGCGGGCACCGACGATCTGGGATACGGTCAGGCCAATGCGCGCAATCTGGCGAGCACGGATCCCCAGAAGGCCCTGAACAATGCCGACAACCACGAGTATTTCGCCGAGAATACCCCGAGCGAAAATTGAGTTGCAAACAGGGGCCGGATGGCCCCTTTTTTGACGGAGGCACCATGATGACACTCTTGCTCACCACCCTGGCACTGGCGCCCTTGCAGTGCGAGCTGTCGGTCAGCGCAGAGAGCGGGGTGAACGAACCCCTGCCCCTGGTGATGACCCTGACCAACCGGGGGGAGACGCCCCTCGAGGTATTGACCTGGTTCACCCCCTTCGAGGGGTGGTTTGCCGATGCCATCGACCTGACCCGCGATGGGCTGCCGCTGGACTATCGAGGGCCGCTTGCCAAGCGAGGTACCCCCGGGGACGGTGACTTCCTGCAGCTGGGGGCGGGGGAGCAGAGCCAGGCCGATGCGGATCTGGCGCAGGCCTACGATCTGTCCCAACCGGGCCGCTACCGGCTCAGCTATCGTGCCCAGCCCCTGACGCTGACCAAGGGCGTGGCGCCCAGCTGCCCCGCCGTCGACTTTACCCGGGTGGCCCCCTAGGCGATCTGCGGCTTGCCCTTGGTATCCAGCAGCCCACCGCGTGACGATTGGCTTTCCCGCCAGCAGCAGTGCACCAGCGTGATCACATGGTGAGCCAGGGTGTTGTCTTTATCCGGATGACGCAGGGGATGGGCCACCGAGTGGGTCGATAGCAAAATGATGAACATGAGGGGCGGTCCAGCCATGCCATGCACCGGGCCGACTCGTTTACACCGTCAAGGAGGAGACATGGCACTGGAACAACTGAAACGGGAGCTGGAGCGCTTTGGCGAGCAGAATGACGGCGCGCAACACTCCCGTGGCAGCAAGATGCTCAACATTACCCGCGACACCGGCGAACTGCTGGCGGTGCTGGTGCAGACGAGGGGGGCGCAGGCTGTGCTGGAGATCGGCACCTCCAACGGTTACTCCACCCTCTGGCTGGCCGAGGCAGTGAAACGGCTGGGGGGCCGGGTCACCACCATCGAGCTGGACGAGGGCAAACGGACCATGGCGGCGACCAACTTTGAGCGGGCCGGGCTCACTCCCTGGATTGAGCAGTTGGCGGGGGAGGCCGGCAGCCTGTTGCCCTGCCTGCCGACGGCGGGCTATCAGCTCATCTTCCTCGACTCCGAGCGCCGCCACTACCAGGCCTGGTGGCCCGAGATCCAGCGCCTGCTTGCCCCTCGTGGCCTGCTGGTGGTGGACAATGCCATCTCCCATGAGGACGAGATGAGGGAGTGGATGGCACAGGTGCGGCGTGACCCCGATTTCCTGACTTCCCTGGTGCCGGTGGGCAAGGGGGAGTGGCTGGTGGTGCGGTTGTAGGGGAAAGGCATGGAAAACAAGACCATGGAACCAAAAGCAGTTGTGGAGGCCTACTGGCAGGCCATGCAGAACAGCGGTTTCGTCAGGGCCCCCAGGTGGCTGAGCGATGACTTCCTCTGTGACTGGCCAACGTTGGGGGAGCGGAGCGAGGGGTGGGTCAGCTTCGTCGAGATCCATCGGCGCTACCCGGCGGCCGGGCCCTGGAATGTCGACATCGTCCGCCTGCCGGAGCAGGGCGGGAGGTGGTGACCGAAGGGGTGATCACTGACGGTGACGTCAAGGCGCGCGCCATCGCGCCTTTACCTTCCACGTGGTGCGTGGCAATCCCATTTGCCATCAGACTGAATTTTGGCCCGATTGATACGTTATGTCGTGATTGGGCCACTGCCATCCCGCGGGAGCTGCAACCCGCCTGATATGGTTTCCGCTGACGGAGCGCCGCCAGCGGGGCAATTCCTCGGCTAGCCCGGCCATTATTTATTCGTTATCCATTATTTCGCTAAATATCCCCGTATTTCATGGTTGGGTCATGCCATGAGCCACGTTATGTTTCATCCATACCGCCAGCAAGCACTATGAAGGTTATCTCTGCCGATAATTAATTTAAATTAAACATGATAATCGGCTGGTTTTATTTTGTGGTGGTTGGCAAGCGCTCTGGATGTTCATAAATATAACGAGGTGAATAATGAAAAAACGGCACTCCCTGTTTTTAATGGCGGCACTTCCGCTGGCACTCATGACATCGGTACAGGCACAGTCAAGCCTGGCCGAGATCCAGCGGGCCGGAGTGATCAAGATCGGCACCGAAGGGACCTATCCTCCCTTCACCTACCACGACAAGAGCGGCAAGCTGGTGGGCTTTGACGTGGAGATAGGCGAGCTGATTGCAAGCGGTCTGGGCGTGAAGCCGCAGTTCGTCGAGGGCAAGTGGGACGGGCTCATCGCCGGGGTGGACGCCAAGCGCTACGACCTGGTGCTCAATGAAGTGGCCATCACCCCTGAACGGCTGAAAAAATATGATTTTTCAGATCCCTACATCACCTCCAAGGCGGTGATCGTGGTGCACAGCGACAACCAAAGCATCAAGAGTTTTGCCGATCTGAAGGGCAAGAAATCCTCCCAGTCCCTGACCAGCAACTTCGCCCAGCTGGCGAAATCATCGGGCGCCGAGGTGGTGGCCACCGAGGGATTCAACCAGTCACTCGAACTGGTGCTGACCGGGCGGGTGGATGCCACCATCAACGACAGCCTCTCCTTCCTCGACTTCAAGAAACAGAAGCCGGACGCCAAATTGAAGGTGGCGGCCAGCGAGGCCAAGGGGGATCAATCTGCCGCCCTGCTCGCCAAGGGGCAACCCGAGTTGCTGGCTGCGATCAATCAGGCGCTGCGCAATGCCAAGCAGGATGGCGCATATCAGAAAATATCGCAGAAATATTTCGGCACCGACGTCTCGCAATAATATCGTGGCAACATAATAACAACTGAGGATATTAACGTGCCGGCCTGGTTGCAGTTAATGATCGACTCTTTTTGGCCCCTGCTCAGTGCGGGGCTTATTTTTACCGTGCCACTCACTCTGATTACCTTCGTGCTGGGAATCGTGCTCGGCTTGTCGGTGGCGCTGGCCAGATTATATGGTCCGGCTCCGCTGGTGATACTGGTCCGCTTCTATGTCTGGCTTATTCGGGGCACGCCCCTGCTGGTGCAGCTGTTTCTGATCTTTTACGGTCTGCCGAGCGCCGGCATCGTGCTGGACGCCTTCACCGCCGCCGTCATCGGTTTCACCCTCAACATCGGTGCCTACAGCTCGGAGATCATTCGTGCCACCCTGGCGGCCATCCCCAAGGGGCAGTGGGAGGCGGCCTACTCCATCGGCATGAACTGGCCCCAGGTCATGTGGCGGGTGATCCTGCCGCAGGCGGCGCGCATCGCGGTGCCACCGCTCTCCAACACCTTCATCTCCCTGGTCAAAGACACGTCGCTGGCGGCGGCGGTGACCGTGCCCGAGCTGTTTCAGGCGGCCCAGCGCCTCGCCTCCGTCACCTATGAGCCGCTCATTCTCTATATCGAGACGGCCCTCATCTACCTGATGTTCAGCTCGGTGCTCTCCACCCTGCAAGACAGGCTGGAGCAGCGACTGGCTCACAAAGAGACCCGGGAGGTCGCCCTATGATCCGCTTGAGTGGCATCGAGAAACAGTTTGCGGGGCAGCGCGTGTTGAAAGGGGTGGGGCTGGCGATGGCCGCGGGCAGCGTCACCGCCCTGATCGGTCCCTCCGGCAGCGGCAAGAGTACACTGCTGCGCTGTGTGAACCTGCTGGAGCGACCCGATGCAGGCCAGCTGGTGCTGGGGGGCAGCGAGCTCGACTTTACCCGGCATCTGTCACGGCAAAGCGTGCTGGCCCTGCGCCAGCAGACCGGCATGGTGTTCCAGAATTTCCAGCTGTTCCCGCACATGACGGTGCTGGAGAACGTGATGGAAGGGTTGGTGACCGTGTTGAAGTGGCCCAGGGAGAGGGCAGTGGCGCGCGCCCTGCAACTGCTCGACAAGGTGGGGCTCAGGCACAAGGCCGAGGCGGTGCCTGCCACCCTCTCCGGCGGTCAGCAGCAGCGGGTCGCCATTGCCCGGGCGCTGGCGCCATCCCCCAAGGTGTTGCTCTGTGACGAGCCCACCTCGGCGCTGGATCCCGAGCTTGCCCAGGAGGTGGTGGCCGTGCTGCGCCAACTGGCCAGTGAGGGGACCACCATGCTGATCGCCACCCATGACTTGCGCCTTGCAGCCCAGATTGCGCAGCAGGTGATCTTCCTGGAGGCCGGGGAGGTGGTGGAGGCGGGCAGTGCGCGCCAGATGTTCACCACCCCCAAGCGGGCGCGTACCTTCGAATACATCTCCACCCTCACCGAACGGCTGCCGGAGAGCTGGAGTATCTAGCCGGTTCTGGCGGATTGAGAGCGAGATAAAAAAACAGCCCCGCACGAGCGGGGCTGTTTGCATGACAGCGTGGTTGCGACGGCAGATCACACGGCCAGGTAGTCCATGATCCCTTCGGCCGCCTTGCGACCCTCGTAGATGGCGGTCACCACCAGATCCGAGCCGCGCACCGCGTCACCACCGGCGAACACCTTGGGGTTGCTGGTCTGGAAGGCGTACTCGGCCTTCTCGGGCGCCTTGATGCGATCCCGGCCGTCGAGCTCGACGCCGTGCTCTGCCATCCAGGGCTGGGGGTTGGGCTGGAAGCCGAACGCCATCACCACCGCATCGGCAGCCAGCACCTGCTCGGAGCCTTCAATGACCACAGGATTGCGGCGGCCATTGGCATCGGGGGCGCCGAGCTCTGTGCTCACCACCTTGATGCCGCAGGTGCGGCCGTGGGCGTCCAGCTCCACGCCGATGGGCTGGAGGTTGAACATGAATTCCACCCCTTCCTCCTGGGCGTTTTTCACCTCCCGCTTGGAGCCCGGCATGTTCTCGGCATCCCGGCGGTAGGCGCAGATCACCCGATCGGCCCCCTGGCGGATGGCGGTGCGCACGCAGTCCATGGCGGTGTCGCCGCCCCCCAGCACCACTACCTGCTTGCCGGCGAAGTCGATGTAATCGGCTTGCGCCTTCTCAAAGCCCAGCAGCCGGTTGGCGTTGGAGATGAGGTAGGGCAGGGCGTCGTAGACCCCCGGCGCCTCTTCGTTGGCAAAGCCGCCCTTCATGTACTTGTAGGTGCCGACCCCGAGGAAGACCGCATCGAACTCGCCGAGCAGATCGGCGAAGGTGACGTCACGGCCCACTTCGGTCTCGAGACGAAACTCCACCCCCATCCCCTCGAAGATCTCGCGGCGGCGCTGCATCACCTCTTTCTCCAGCTTGAAGGAGGGGATACCGAAGGTGAGCAGACCACCTATCTCCGGGTACTTGTCGAACACCACAGGGGTGACGCCATTGCGTGCCAGCACGTCGGCACAGGCAAGGCCCGCTGGGCCCGCGCCAATGACGGCGACCCGCTTGTCGGTCTTGACCACCTTGGAGAGATCCGGGCGCCAGCCCATCTCGAAGGCCTTGTCGGTGATGTACTTTTCGATGTTGCCGATGGTCACGGCGCCGAATCTGTCGTTGAGGGTGCAGGCACCCTCACACAGTCTGTCTTGCGGGCAAACGCGGCCACATACCTCCGGCAGGCTGTTGGTCTGGTGGGAGAGCTCCACCGCCTCCAGAATGCGTCCCTCGTTGGCAAGCTTCAGCCAGTTGGGGATGTAGTTGTGTACCGGGCACTTCCACTCGCAATAGGGGTTGCCGCAGTCGAGGCAGCGATCTGCCTGCATGCCGACCTGGGCCTGGTTGAAGGGCTCGTAGATCTCCACGAACTGGATCTTGCGGATCTTGAGCGGCTTCTTGGGCGGGTCGACCCGCTGGACATCGATAAACTGGAATACGTTCTGGCTCATAGGGTTCCCTCCTTATTGCGCCTGGATTCTGAGTTCTGCACTGGAACGGCTGGTGTGGCCAAGCAGCGATTTGACGTCGCTGGACTTGGGTTTGATCAGCCTGAACTTGGGCACATAGGAGTCGAAGTTGGCCAGGATCTCCTCGGCACGCGAGCTGCCTGTCTCGTTGAGGTGCGCCGTGATGATACCGCGCAGGTGCTCCTGATGGATGGCCAGATCCGCCACCTCCAGCAGTTCGACCAGCTCGGGGTTGGTGCGCTTGGCAAAGTTGCCGCACTCGTCGAGCACGTAGGCAAAACCGCCTGTCATGCCCGCCGCGAAGTTGACACCGGTCTTGCCGAGCACGGTGACGATGCCGCCTGTCATGTATTCACAGCCGTTGTCGCCAATCCCCTCGACCACCGCCAAGGCCCCTGAGTTGCGCACCGCGAACCGCTCGCCGGCGGTCCCTGCGGCATAGAGCTTGCCGCCGGTGGCGCCATAGAGGCAGGTGTTGCCGATGATGGCCGCCTCGTGGGATTTGAACGCCACGCCGACGTGGGGTTTGATCACCAGCTTGCCGCCGGTCATCCCCTTGCCCACGTAGTCGTTGGCATCCCCGGTGAGGATCATCTCAAGGCCACCGGCGTTCCAGACGCCGAAGCTCTGGCCGGCGGTGCCGTTGAAGTGCACCTTGACCGGATCGGCCGCCATGCCCTGGTTGCCGTGGCGCTTGACGATTTCGCCGGACAGACGCGCACCCACGGAGCGGTCGGTGTTGCGGATGTCGTAGCGGAACTCGCCGCCACTCATGTTTTCCACCGCGTCCAGCAGGTCTTCCACCATCTTGAGGTTCAAGGGCCCCTTGTCGAAGGTGGGGTTGTGCTGCTGGCTGAACAGACTGGAGCCTGCCGGTGCAACCGGGGCCGCCAGGATGCCGGACAAGTCCAGCTTGGCCTGACGGGCGGTGAGGCCGGGCAGGGCTTCCAGCAGGTCGGTACGACCGATGAGGTCGGTGAGCTGGGTGACGCCAAGCTCGGCCATCAGCTCGCGCGTCTCCTCGGCGATGAACTTGAAGTAGTTCATCACCATCTCCGGCAGGCCGGTGAAGTGTTCGCGGCGCAGCTTCTCATCCTGGGTGGCGACGCCGGTGGCGCAGTTGTTCAGGTGGCAGATACGCAGGTATTTGCAACCGAGCGCCACCATGGGGCCGGTACCGAAGCCAAAGCTCTCGGCGCCGAGGATGGCCGCCTTGATGATGTCGAGACCGGTTTTGAGGCCGCCATCCACCTGCAGACGCACCTTGTGGCGCAGGCCGTTGGCCACCAGCGCCTGCTGGGTTTCGGCCAGGCCCAGCTCCCAGGGAGAGCCGGCGTATTTGACAGAGGTGAGCGGGCTTGCGCCGGTGCCGCCGTCGTAGCCGGAGACGGTAATGAAGTCCGCATAGGCCTTGGCCACGCCACAGGCGATGGTGCCGACGCCAGGTTCGGACACCAGTTTCACCGACACCAGGCAGTTCGGGTTGATCTGCTTGATGTCGAAGATGAGCTGGGCCAGATCCTCGATGGAGTAGATGTCGTGGTGCGGCGGCGGGGAGATCAGGGTCACGCCGGGCACGGAGTAGCGCAGCTGGGCGATTTGCGCGGTGACCTTGTCACCGGGCAGCTGGCCCCCTTCGCCGGGCTTGGCGCCCTGGGCGACTTTTATCTGCACCACGTCCGCGTTCATCAGGTAGTGCGGGGTGACGCCAAAGCGACCGGAAGCCACCTGTTTGATGCGAGAGTTCTTCTCGGTACCAAAACGCTTGGGATCTTCACCGCCTTCGCCGGAGTTGCTCTGACCGCCGAGGCGGTTCATGGCGATGGCCAGGGCCTCGTGGGCTTCAGGGCCGAGGGCGCCGATGGACATGGCCGCGGAGTCGAAGCGGGGGAACAGCCTGGCGGCTGGCTCCACCTGATCCAGCGCAACCGGGGTGGTGCCCTGTTTGAGCGACAGCAGATCCCGCAGGGTGGCGACCGGCCGCTCGTTCACCAGACGGGCATACTCCTTGTAATCGGCATAGTTGCCGGAGCGCACCGCCACTTGCAGGGTCTGCACCACGTCCGGGTTGTAGGTGTGGTACTCGCCACCGTGGACGAATTTCAAGAGGCCGCCCTGGGTCAGCGGCTTGCGGCCGAGCCAGGCCAGACGGGACAGATTGCTCTGATCCTGCTGGATGTCGGCAAAGTCGGCACCCTGGATACGGCTCGATACGCCGCGGAAGCAGAGTTCGACCACGGCCCTGGAGAGGCCGACGGCTTCGAACAGCTGGGAGCAGCGGTAGCTTGCCACCGTGCTGATGCCCATCTTGGACATCACCTTGTAGAGGCCCTTGTTGATGCCGTTGCGGTAGTTGAGCATGGCCTGGCGCAGGCTCATCTTGAGCACGCCCTCTTCTACCTGCTTGGCGAGGGTCTCGTAGGCGAGATAGGGGTAGATGGCGGTGGCGCCAAAGCCCAGCAGCACGGCGAAGTGGTGCGGGTCGCGCACGCTCGCGGTCTCCACCAGGATATTGGCGTCGCAGCGCAGGTTGTTGTCCACCAGGGTACGCTGCACCGCACCCACCGCCATGGCGGCCGGGATGGGCAGGGTATCCGGGCTGATGTCCCGGTCTGACAGTACCAGCAGCACGGCGCCGCTGCGGGCCGCTTCAGCTGCCTCGTGGCAGAGACGCTCAAGGGCAGCCTGCAGCCCCTCTTCGGGCTGGTAGTTGAGGCTCAGCACCGCATGGCGGTAGTGCTCCCCTTCCAGGGCCAGCAACTGGTGGAAGTCGGAGTAGAGCAGGATCGGCGACTGGAACAGCACCCGGTGGGCGTGACCGAAGGTCTCGTTGAACACGTTCTGTTCGCGGCCGATACAGGTGGCCAGGGACATGACGTGATTTTCCCGCAGGGGATCGATGGGCGGGTTGGTCACCTGGGCGAACATCTGGCGGAAGTAGTCGTACAGGGTTCGCTGGCTGGAGGAGAGCACCGCCATCGGGGTGTCATCCCCCATGGAGCCCACCGCCTCCTGGCCATTCTCGCCGAGCACGCGGATCACCTGATCCAGCTCTTCAAAGGAGTAGCCGAACAGCTTCTGGTAAGTCTTGAGCCGGTCATCCGGGAATTCCCGCGATCCCGTGCTGGCATCGTCCATCTGCTCGAAGGGCACCAGGCGCTTGCAGTGCTTGTCCATCCACTGCTTGTAGGTGTGACGGCTCTTGAGATCGTCATCAATTTCGAAGCTGGTCCAGATCTTGCCGTTGCTGGTATCGACCACGAACAGCTCCCCCGGGCCGACACGGCCCTTCTCCAGCACTTCGTCCGGGGTGTAGTCCCAGGTGCCCACTTCGGAGGCCAGCGTGATGAACTTGTCCTTGGTGATGACGTAACGTGCCGGACGCAGACCGTTTCTGTCGAGTGCGCAGGTGGCGTAGCGACCGTCGGTCATGACGATGCCGGCCGGGCCGTCCCAGGGCTCCATGTGCATGGAGTTGAAGTCGTAGAAGGCGCGCAGGTCGTCATCCATGTTCGGGTGCTTCTGCCACGCAGGCGGGATCAGCAGGCGCATGGCACGGAACAGGTCCATGCCGCCGGCCAGGAAGAGATCCAGCATGTTGTCGAGGCTGGAGGAGTCCGACCCCGTGGTGTTGACAAAGGGGGCGGCCTCTTGCAGATCCGGGATCAGCGGAGTGGCGAACTTGTAGCTGCGCGCCTTGGCCCACTGGCGGTTGCCGGCAATGGTGTTGATCTCGCCGTTGTGGGCGAGGTAGCGGAACGGCTGCGCCAGCGGCCAGCGCGGGCTGGTGTTGGTGGAGAAACGCTGGTGGAACACGCAGATGGCGGCCTGCATGCGGATGTCGGCCAGATCCAGATAGAAGCGCGGCAAATCCACCGGCATGCACAGTCCCTTGTAGACGGTGACCAGGTTGGAGAGGCTGACCACATAGAAGTAGTCGTCGCTGATGCGCTTCTCGATGCGGCGGCGCACGATATAGAGGCGGCGCTCGAGATCCTTGTCGACCCAGCCCGGGGGCGCGTTGACAAAGACCTGTTCAATACTGGGCAGGGACGCCTTGGCGATGGAACCGAGTACGTTGGTATCGATGGGCACCTTGCGCCAGCCGACCAGACTCAGGGTCTCTCTTTCCAGCTCCTCGTCGATGATGTCGCGAGTGGCCTGTGCCAGGATGGGATCGGGGTTGAGGAACAGCATGCCGACCGCGTAGTTGCGGCCCAGGTGCCATCCCTTCTCTTCGGCGACCGCTCTAAAGAAGCTGTCGGGTTTTTGCAGCAACAGGCCGCAGCCGTCGCCGGTCTTGCCATCGGCGGAGATACCGCCGCGGTGCTGCATGCGAGCCAAGGCTGACATCGCGAGACGGACAAGCTTGTGGCTGGCTTCCCCTTCCATGTGGGCCAACAGGCCGAAGCCACAGTTATCCCTCTCCAGCTTTGGATCATATAGTGACATTGCATTTCTCCCTTGCTCGGCCTTCCATCGCACTGTCATCAACAGACTGCATAAATTGCGATTGGCTCTTGTGGTTCCGTCCGCCTGAGGTGGCGAATCTCCAAACTAATGGGATTTTCGGGCAAGGTCAATTGGACATCCCGCTTGTTTGCAATGTTACATCGCCATAACAAAATGTGGGTTTTTGAGACTCGATCAGCATTTTCGTGTATTTATGACTGCCTTTTATTTATTTGTTGGCTTTATATTCTGATTATGGACGGTTTAGTGGTTGACTGCATGGTGGAGGGAAACTGTAGTAATTTTACAAAGTCATCTCTGGTGTGCTTGGCGGGGATCACATTTCAGGATCCTGCGTCTTGCATTTGTTCATAAGCAGACTAAACAGGATTTTTTCAGTAGTTACAGTCGGTTATGGGCGAGAGGTTATGACACTTTCCTCCAGGTTGCAGGAGTGACAGGTTGTCAAAAGTGACCGTGAATGCCGACTGTTGGGTATTTATCGCATCTAACGTGAATATTTATATGGTTTTTGGGTAGAGAGCGGGATTGATCCAGCGCAGCCTGCCCGCCGGGCTGCGTCGCTAGAATGGCACCTCATTTCGGAGGTGTCATGCAGTTACACGAACTCATCAATACATTTGGCCAGGATCTCAAGCAACGCCACGGCCAGAAGATCCACAAACTCTCCATCCACGGGGCCTTTACCTGCCCCAACCGGGACGGCACCCTGGGGCGGGGTGGCTGCACTTTCTGCAATGTCTCCTCCTTTGCCGACGAGTCGGCCCAGCAACTCTCCGTGGTGCAGCAACTGCTGGCACGCCGGGACGAGGTGACCCGGGCCAGGCGCTATCTGGCCTACTTTCAGGCCTATACCAGTACTTATGCCGAAGTGGAGTACCTTCAGCGCATGTATGAAGAAGCCTTGTCGGTGAGCGACATGGTGGGGCTCTGCGTCGGAACTCGCCCTGATTGTGTACCCGATGCGGTGCTGGATTTGCTTGCAGGTTATCAGGCCAGAGGTTACGAGGTGTGGCTGGAGCTCGGGCTGCAAAGTGCCAACGACAAGACGTTGCAACGCATCAATCGGGGTCACGGCTATGCCGCTTATGCCGATGCCGTTGCCCGAGCCCATCTGCGAGGCATCAAGGTGTGTGCCCATCTCATCGTCGGCCTGCCCGGCGAGGTGCCGATGGACAGCCTGGAAACCCTGCACCGTATCGTGGAGACCGGCGTCGAGGGGATCAAGCTTCACCCACTGCATGTGGTGGAGGGGAGCACCCTTGGCAAGGCGTGGCAGGCGGGACGGCTGAATGTGTTGACGATGGAGCAGTATGTGGCGGCGGCGGTCGCCATGATCCAGTACACGCCTCCCGAGGTGGTCTATCACAGGGTCTCGGCGTCGGCGCGCCGCCCGACCCTGCTGGCCCCCACCTGGTGCGAGAATCGCTGGAGCGCCATGACCGCCATTGCCGCGGCGCTGGCACGCTCAGGCCCTCAGGGACACTGCCTGGGACGCCCTTTTTCTCTCCCTTCCACAGGCGAGTGCCAACTCTAATTTCGTCAAAAAAACAGTGGGTTATTAGATGAAATTCAGTCTTTGGAGTATAGTTTCGTTCAAGTCACCTTGATAAGATGGTCGGCTTGAAAAAAGATATAGTTATCAATAACTCTTTGCAGTTTGTATACCGGGCGGGCTTTCTTCGTACCGGGTGGCATATTTCTTGGCAACATCAGGTGCCCGGCATGTCCCCTCCGTTTCCGGCATGAAAATCTGTGAGGGAGGCGAGACATGCAGTGTCCCGGCTCTGTGCGCTAATCGGGTTGTGGGTCTGGGTGGCGAGGTCTGTTCTGTTTTTCCGGATCGCCGCCGGGCTTTGGATATTCGGCCCCGAGACAACCTTCTGAATCATGTTTGATGGGATGCTATGCAAGCAGAAACCAGCCATATAGATGAACTGTTGGAGTGCCTGGTCTTTTTGACCCGCTTTTACGGGGTGCCCAACAGTCAGGATGCTCTCACCACCGGCTTGCCACTGGTCTCCGGGCGTCTCAGCACGGCGCTCTTCAGTCGTGCCGCCGAGCGGGGCGGTCTCTCTGCCCGCGAAGTGATCCAGCCCCTTGAACAGATCTCCTCCCTGCTGCTGCCCTGCGTCTTGCAGACGCGCAATGGCGGCGCCTGCATCTTGCTTGAATGGAATGAAGAACGCACCCAGGCGAGGGTCATCTTTCCCCAGGCCGGAGACGCGGCCCAATGGGTCACTCTTGCCCAGCTGGGTGACGAGTACAATGGTCGTTTGTTCTACGTCAAGCGGCAGTTCAAATTTGATGAGCGCTCGCCCAAAGTGCTGGAGACCCGTGATGGTCACTGGTTCTGGAGCACCTTGTTCGAGTCCCGCGGTATCTATCGGGATGTGCTGGTGGCCTCGATCCTCATCAACCTGTTTGCCATCGCCAGCCCCCTGTTCACCATGAACGTCTATGACAAGATTGTGCCCAACCTGGCATTCGACTCCCTCTGGGTGCTGGCGGTTGGAGCCATGGTGGTGTTCACCTTCGACTTCGTGATGCGCCAGCTGCGCAGCTACTTCATCGATATTGCAGGCAAGAAATCCGACGTGCTGTTGTCGGCCAAAATCTTTGCCAAGGTGATGGGCATGAAGATGGAGTCCAGGCCTGCGTCGACCGGTGCCTTTGCCAAGCACTTGCAGGAGTTTGAATCGGTGCGCGAGTTTTTCACGTCGGCCACCGTCTCCACCCTGATCGATCTGCCGTTTGCCATCTTCTTCCTCTTCATCATCTGGATTTTCGCCGGTGTCATGGTGGTGGTGCCCATCATCGCCATCCTGATCCTGGTGGCCTACAGCTTCTACATTCAGGCACCGCTGAAGCAATCCATCGAGGAGGGCTCCCGGCTCGCCTCCCAGAAGAACGCCAATCTGATCGAAAGCATCTCGGGCCTTGAGACCGTGAAGATTTTCGGGGCCGAGAGCATGTTCCAGCACCGCTGGGAGCAGGCGGTGTCCCACATCTCGACCTGGGGCGTGCAGACCCGGCGCATCACCAACTCCATGTCTTCTCTGGCGAGCTACATCCAGCAGGTGGTGACAGTGGGACTGGTGATCGTCGGTGTTTACCAGATCTCGGAAGGGTTGGTGACCATGGGGGGCATGATAGCGGCCGTGATGCTGTCGAGCCGGGCCATCGCCCCCATGGTGCAGCTCTCGGTACTCTCCACTCGCTACAACCAGGCCAAGTCGGCGCTCGAAATCCTGGAGAAGATCATGATGACGCCGGGTGAGCAGGAGGAGGGCAGGCAGTACATCCACCATCCGGTCATCCAGGGGCGCATCGAGTTTGAAAATGTCTCCTTCAAGTATCCGGGCATGGAGAGCAGCACCCTGCACAACATCAACCTGCGCATCGAGCCGGGTGAGAAGGTGGCCATCATCGGGCGGATCGGTGCGGGTAAAACCACGCTGGAGAAATTGCTGATGGGTCTCTACCGTCCGACTGACGGTCTGGTGCGTCTGGACGGCTTTGAGCTGGACCAACTGCCGCCGACCATCATTCGCCGCAACATCGGCTGCGTGCCGCAAGATGTGACCCTCTTCTTTGGTTCCGTGCGGGACAATATCATGCTGGGTAATCCCCTGGTGGACGATGCCCGTGTCTTGCGCGCCGCCAAGCGGGCCGGGGTCACCAACTTTACCAACCGGGATCCCAACGGTCTCGACAGACAGATAGGCGAAGGGGGACGTCAGCTCTCCGGTGGCCAGCGTCAGTCCATCCTGCTGGCTCGCGCCCTGCTCAACGATCCCCCCATTCTGGTGATGGACGAGCCGACCTCCAACATGGACAACCAGTCAGAGATGCACGTGAAGCAGGAGCTGGCGCGGCTCGGCCCCGAAACCACCCTTATCCTCATCACCCACAAGACCTCCATGCTGGATGTCGCTTCCCGGGTCATCGTCGTGGAGCAGGGGAAGATAGTGGCGGACGGTCCCAAAGAGGTGGTGTTGCAGCAATTGAAGGAAGGCAAGGTGCGGGTGCAGGAGACGGCGAATGGTTAACCACTGGTTCAAGAAAACGCCCTCAGATACGGTCTTGCCTGCACCCGAGCATCTCGAGTACGTGGATGACGGCGCCGCCGCCGTGCTGCTGACGACACCCACCCGTGCCAGAGTCCTGCTGTGGGCCTGCTTCCTGTTTTTTGTCAGCGCCATCGTCTGGGCCGCCTGGGCAGAGCTGGATGAAGTGACCGTCGGCCAGGGCAAGGTGATACCGTCGCGCCAGTTGCAGGTGATCCAGAACCTGGAAGGGGGGATCGTCAAGGAGATCTTCGTCAAGGAGGGGGACATCGTCGAGAAGGGACAGCCACTGCTGCGCATCGACGATACCCGCTTCAAGTCGGATTTTCGCGAACGGGAGCAGGAACTGGTCACCCTCAAGGGGGATATCGCCCGCCTGCGCGCCGAAATTCGCAGCGTGGTGGTCAAGAACGAGCCCAATCTGGGCTGGCGTGAACAGGTAGCCATCGACAAACAGGCCATCGAGTTCCCCGAAGGGTACGAGAATGTATTTGCCGAATATGCCGCCCGTGAAAGATCGGTGCAGGAAGCGCGGTTAAACAACCTCAAGAACCAGCTCTACATCCTGGGACAGCAGATCGAGCAGAAAGAGCAGGAGACCATAGAGCTCAATGCCAAGATCCGGACCGTGGGCCGCAGCGTTGATCTGGCTCGTCAGGAGCTGAACATCAGCCGTCCTCTCGCAAAAGAGGGTATAGTTCCTCAAGTGGAGCTAATTAAACTGGAGCGGCAGGTCAACGAAATGCAAGGGGAGCTGGAGGCGAACCGCCTGCTGGTGCCCAAGCTCAACTCGGTACTGCGGGAGACCATCTCGAAGCGAAATGATATCGCCCTGAAATTCCGGGCGGACTCCCAGACCGAGCTAAACGAACGTCAAGGCAAGTTGAGCCAGTTGTCGGAGGGTCAGGTCGGCCTCAGGGACAGAGTCGATCGTACCAGTGTGATCGCGCCTCTCAAGGGGACCATCAAAAAGCTCAAGATTAATACGCTGGGTGGGGTCGTTCAGCCGGGCATGGACCTGATGGAGATAGTGCCGCTGGAAGACACCCTGCTGGTTGAAGCCAAGGTGTCGCCAAAGGACATCGCGTTCCTCAGACCCGGGCTGGAGGCCGTGGTCAAGATAACTGCCTATGATTTCACTATTTATGGAGGTTTACATGGCAAGGTTGAACAGATAAGTGCCGACTCAATCCAGGATGAGGAGGGCAATTCCTTCTATCTGGTGCGAGTACGAACCGAGAAGAGTTATCTGGGCGATGAGCTTAACGCACTTCCCATCATCCCCGGTATGTTAGCCAGTGCAGATATTATTACTGGTAAAAAAAGTGTCCTAGACTACTTGCTGAAACCCATCTTGAGGGCTAAGCAGTCGGCACTGAGAGAACGATAAGCCAACAATCTAAAAACAACATGACTGGAGATACCATGAAGAAGACGATTGTTGCCATGCTGGTTAGTGGCACCATACTGTTCCCGGGCCTGAGCCAGGCACAGACGCTGGAACAGTCAGTGGCGCAGTCACTGGCTACCCATCCGAAAATCAAGGAAGCTTTTGATCTCTATCAGGCACGACTGTATCAGCATGATGGAGCCAAGGGCGGCTATTACCCCACCATTGATCTGCGTGGTGGCGTCGGTTACGAGAAGACTGACAGTCCCTCGACCCGTGCCGCAGGTCCCAATTCACAGACGATCGATGACTCCATGACGCGCAAGGAGGCCGGGATCAGCCTTCGCCAGATGCTGTTTGACGGCTTTGATGTCAGCAGCAACGTGGCACGGACCGATGCCGCCGCCCAGGCCCAGCGCCTGGCGATGATCTCCGAGGCGGAGAACACGGCCCTGCGCGTGGCCGAGGTCTATCTCAACATGCTGCGTCAGCAGGAGATCCTGGAGCTGTCCAAGCAGAACCTTGAAACCCACGAGCAGATCCGCAGTGACATCCAAAAACGGACCGACTCCGGTCTTGGGTCGACCGCTGACCAGACCCAGATCGACGGTCGTGTGGCTCGGGCTTACTCCAATCAGGCGGCGGCGGAGAACAACTATCGGGATGCCGAGAGTGAGTTCATCCGTGTCGTCAATGAAGTGCCCAAGGATCTCGTTCAGCCAGTACCGAACACCCAGCTCCTGCCAGCAACACTGGAAGATGCGCTGAAGACGGCAACAGAGGTTCACCCGACCCTGCTGTCATCCCTGCAGGACATCGAAGAGGCGAAGTACCAGCATGAAGGCTCCAAGTCAGGGTTCTACCCGAACGTAGCCTTTGAAGTGGATCAGAACTGGAACGAGGACATCGATGCGGTCAAAGGCCGTAACGACGATCTCACCGCCATGGTCCGGATGCGTTACAACCTGTTCCGCGGTGGGTCCGATCTGGCAGAAAGCAAGGCAACCTCTGCGCTCTATTCCCAGGCCAAAGACATTCACATGAATGCCTTCCGTCAGGTGGAAGAGGGGACCCGCCTCGCCTGGAACGCCAAAGAGTCGCTGGCCAAGCAAAAAGTCTTCCTCAAAGAGCACGTGGACGCCAGCTATGACACCGTACAGGCGTACAAGAAGCAATTCGGCCTGGGCCAACGGACCTTGCTGGACGTGCTGAACACGGAGAACGAACTGTTCGAGGCTCGCCGCAGCTACATCACGGCCGAGTACGACTCCCTGTTGGCGGATTATCGTATCCTCAATGCCACCGGTGGTCTGCTCAATGCCCTGAATGTGCAGCAACCGGCTGAATGGCAGGCCAACAACAACTGATGGCCCTGCCACTGATGTCATATCAGGCAAGGGGAATGGCTGCAGCGTGCTGCAGTCATTCTTTTATGCGTCCGGCGGTCAGGGGATGATGGCGGCGTCATGACACAGAAAGAAGTGGCATCGACAGGCTGGAGCCGACGTGATGGGTATCGAGCTATCGCAGGTGCACGTGCGCCCTGGCGGGTTCGCCTGCTATGGCTGGCCCTGCTGGCGATCCCCCTGCTGCTCAGCGCCAGCCAGCCTCTCTCACCGGAGGATATGAAACTGGTCAAGCGCGCGGAGGAGACCTATGGCCCCAGGGCCGGCAAACGGGTCACCAGCTGGCGCACTTTGGCAATGCAGAACAAGGCAGCGGGGCTGACGGATCGGCAGAAGCTGGAGAAGGTGAACCAGTTCTTCAACCAGATGCGTTTCATCGATGACATCAAGTTGTGGCACAAGAAGGATTATTGGGCGACACCGCTGGAATTTCTGGGCGCAGCAGGAGGAGATTGTGAAGACTTCAGCATTTCCAAGTATTTTACCTTGCTGGAACTTGGCATCCCTGATGAAAAAATGCGAATGGTATATGTCAAGGCATTGGATTATAACCAGTTTCATATGGTCGTTGCCTACTATGAGACGCCTGCGGCAGTGCCCCTGATTCTGGACAATCTTGTCGGATCAATTCGCCCGGCGACCCAACGGGCGGATTTGTTGCCAATTTACAGTTTTAACGGTAGTCACTTGTGGCTGATGAAGGCGCGTGGTCAAGGGGAACTGGCCGGGCAATCATCCCGCTTGGGATTATGGACAGACTTACGCAATCGCATGACATCGGGGCGATTGGCTCGGCCTGCGGTCAATTTGGATGATTAACCTATGACGCTCTACAGACAACTATTGGCAACCATGCTGCTGCTGTTCGGATTGCTGTTTGCCGCCACCTATTGGGTGCAATTCAATTCGACCCGCAACTACCTGGCGCAGCAGCAGGAGACCACCGTCATCAATACGTCCACCGCACTCGGTCTGGCGCTGACCCCCTATCTGGAGAACGGCGACAAGGTCAGTGCCGAATCCGTGATCAAGGCGGTGTTCGACGGGGGTTACTACAAGCTGGTCCGTCTCGATCTGCTGGCCTCCAAGGATGTCATCGAGCTGGAGAACAGCAGCCATATCGAAGGGGTCCCACAGTGGTTCATTGGGCTGGATCTGTTCCCTGAAGTGGCCAATGAATCGATTTTGACGTCGGGTTGGCTGCAACTGGGCAAGCTGAAGGTCGTCGGCCACCCTGGACAAGCCTACTACGAGCTTTGGAAAGGAATGAGCGAACTGGCCACCTGGTTCCTGGTCGGCTTTCTCGTCACCACTCTCTTGCTGATGCGGGCGCTCAATTATCTGCTCAAACCGCTCAAGCTGATTTGCGATCAGGCGGTTGAAATCGAGCTGCACCATTTCGGCCACGCCATTCCCGAGCCCAAGACCCGCGAGCTGCGGCAAGTGGTACAGGCCATCAATACCCTTTCCAGCAAGCTTGCCGTGCAGTTCAAAGAGCAGGCCGACGAGGCCGAGAATCTGCGAGCCCGCGTCTATGTGGATGCCGTCTCCGGGCTTGGCAACCGCTCTTACTTCGTCGGGCAGGTCAATGCCTGGATTGCGGAGGCCGGGCAGGGCGGGGTCATGCTGGTGGCCGTCGACATGCTGGACGATCTCTATCGGGAAGAGGGCTTTGCTGCAAGGGACAACATGGTCAAATCCATTGCACAGGTGCTCAGGGAACTGCTGGATGGCTGGGATGGCGCGGCGCTGGCCCGGATCTCGGCGACGGAGTATGCCTTGCTCTGCCCCACCGATGATCTGTCTCAGCTCAAGGAACTGGCGGAGCTCATCAACAGCCGTATCGCCGATCTGGTTGTCAATCCCATGGGAGAAAGCGGAGCGCTGTCCGTCGTCGGCATCGCTGGCCGTGATGGCAATGACGATCTCTCGGCCCTGCTGACGAAGGCGGATAACGCCCTTGGCAAAGCGCGCAATGAGCGGCGCGGTGCCGTCGTGATGGAAGGCGGCAATGAGCAGGGACTGATGGGACGCCTTGCCTGGCGAGACCTGGTGCAGGATGCCATTGCCAGACATCTCTGGCGCTTCAAGGCACAGCCTGCATGCCGCTTCGATGATGGTACCCGCCTGCATGCCGAGTTGTTCGCGGCCATCTCGCGAGATGGAACGGATTACTTCGCAGGGCAGTTCTTGCCTGCGATCGAGCAGTTCAAGATGGGGGCCGAGTTTGACAAGGCGGTGCTGGAAGCCTGCGTCCCCTTGTTCAAGCAGCAACCGGAATTGGTGTTGGCAGTCAATATCACGGCGGGTTCTCTCTGTTCGGATGAGTTCCTGACATGGCTCAGAGGCTATCTGTCGCTGAACGTGGAGCTGAAGGAGCGACTGCTGTTCGAGATCCCGGAAGCGGCCATCATGAAACACAAAGAGTATGTGACTCATCTGGTTGAGCTGTTGCGAGAGCACGGCTTCTTGTGGGGGGTCGATCACTATGGCCGGCACTTCCAGTCCCTCGGCTATCTGGAAGAGCTGACCCCCGCCTATGTCAAGGTGGACCACGGGTATACCAGCCAGGTCATGGAACCGGGCGCCGATACCTCCTTCCTGGCGGCTGTCTGTCGGGCTGCCCACAACGCGGGTGTCACGACCATCGCCACCCGGGTGGAAGATCAACGGCAGGTTGAATTGTTGTCCAGTTTGCATATCGATGGTTATCAGGGGTTCGTTCACCCGGCATTTCCACTGGTATAAGCGGTACAACTCGATAGAAAGGGGCCCATTAAGGGCCCTTTTTTATATCTGTTTAGAATATGTACATCATTTTTACGCGACATATAGGTAATATCACTAAAACTCGCGCTGTTACTTAATTGATTTTTATATGTAAAAAATATTCGTTCGATTCGCTGCATCGGATGAAGTCAAAGAGACTCAACCCTGTACATTTTTGCAACGGAAGCAGGACGGGGGCGTATCTAGAGTGTAGGCATCAAGATCTGTCACCCTGGAGCAATGGATATGCGCACCCAAATCATCGACAAAACCGTGGTCGTCTCTTCCGTAGAAGGCAACGTTCAGATCCTGCTTGCCGATGGCAGCAGTCGCCCTCTCCAGCCTGGCGAGATCCTGCAGCCTGGCGCCAGACTCAATATCGCTGATGATGCCAAATTGATGCTGGCGCCCTACGATGACAAACCTGCAGAGGGCAATGGTGTCCCGGCAGGGACAGAGATGCCTCCAGAGGGGCAATCTTCCTCATCGGTTGCCAATCATCAGCAAGGCTCGCCTGAAGTGTCGCCAGAAATTGCGGCGTTGCAACAATCCATCCTGCAAGGGGTTGACCCGACCAAGAACTTCGAAGCCTCTGCTGCCGGTGGGGCACCTGCCGCCGGTGGTGGTGGCGGTATCGGCGGGGTCGCTGGGGCCAGTGGCAATGGTGGTTTTGTTGTCATAGACCGCATCGGAGATGCGACCATAGCCGAGGCCGGATTCGATACCGGCTATGACACGTTGATCGATCAAAATGTGCTGCAGGAAGACGATCTTCTGCCCGAGAATCAGCTCGATGATCAGGATGAGTCTGTTGTCACCCAGGAAGATCAGGCCATCAGTGGCAATGTGCTCGACAACAGCAACAATCCGGATGGTCCCCTTGATTCGTCTGTCATTTCCTATAGCTGGGGCAGCAATCAGGGAATTGCTGCTGGCGTTGAGAGCACGCTGGATGGGATTGGTACGCTGATCATCAATGCGGACGGCTCCTATACCTTTACCGCCGCGCTGAACTACACAGGCCCCGTACCTGCGGTCAATTACACCGTAACGGATGGGGATGATACCAACGACTCCACTCTGACCATCACCATCACCCCTGTAGATGAGCCTGTCTCGCTGAATGGATTGCAGGTCGAGGGTGGTGAGCTTGTCCTTGATGAAGCCGCGTTGCCGGATGGCTCAGCCCCCGATGGCGCCGCCTTGACCAAGAGCAGTACCTTTACATTCAATGCGGCAGATGGAGTGCAAAGCCTGACGCTGGGAGGTGTGACGCTGATCAGCAATGGCCAGGTCTTGACCACCTTCCCCCAGGGGATCCCCAGTCCTTTGGGCAATCAACTGCTGGTGACCGGCGTCAGCTACAACCCGGTGACAGGGGTTGGCAGCGTGACCTACAGCTACACCCTGAACGATAACGAAGCACATAACAAACCTGCAAATGATGGGGCTCTGACGGAGAGCTTCAACGTCGTGTTGACGGACCTTGATGGCGACACGACCAGTGCAGGGCTGGATGTCGTGGTGCTGGACGACGTGCCGACGGCGGTGAGCGACGTCAACCTGACGGTAGCGAGCGAGAACAACCTGGTCCTCAATGGCAACGTCATCACCAACGACGTGCAGGGGGCGGATGGCGCGGCGGTGAGCGCGGGCACCCTGAGCGGGACCTACGGCAGCCTGGTGCTCAATGCCAACGGCACCTACACCTACACCCTCAACCCGAACGACGGTGACTTCAAGGCGCTGACCGGGGGCGGGGTGGGCAGCGAAGT